>ERZ795048.1-NODE-1-length-1194009-cov-26.539108_pt1 | contig 1194009 bp, 952 predicted proteins | sample MGYA00375132_ERZ795048 | MGnify/ENA primary metagenome ERZ795048 (study PRJEB30177, sample SAMN05720225) | activated sludge metagenome | isolation source: Anaerobic digester | place: Hong Kong | collected 2014-12-17 ...
ACAGCAGGCAAAAAAAAGGCAAAACCGCCTGGTGACGAAATTCGGAGTGGTAAAATCGTCTGTTGTTGATAGTGCTGTGAAAGGCCAACAGGGAAGACCTGAATCACTCCCCCGATGGATATATATAGAATGGATATCGAAACCGTAATCAGGAAGCTATATCGTGAATTATGTCACAAGCAAGCTCGCTTTGAAGAAGGTCTTTTTAGCGTCAATATTGTGATTATATTCACATACCGTACCTGCTGAAGCAAGTCAATGAAGTCGAATTGAAGGGTATTCATTAGAATAGAATCGGGCTCGTCTTAAAAGCTGGAAATCGATCTAATAATAGAGCTATATGATCCAATAAATGGTATTATTGGGAGTGCTCGAATATGTAATGTAAGATGTAATTAGTGGTATTTAATGAACGGTTAGAGATCTTTGTCTCGGAGAGGGCGATCAACTTGGGATATGGTGAAATGCTTCACAAACTGTAACAGCTCAGTGGGTCAATATATAAGCTGTCATATAACTAACGTGAGTTTAGTGAGGAGGGCAAAATTATGGGCAGTCTGCCGGTGGCGGACCACTGGAAAACATATAGTCGACCATGTGTATCAGATCGGTAATATCCGGATTGTCGGAGGCGCCTTCTCCGTTGATATTGGCTTCTTCCATGCAAGGAGGTGGAGGGCCGCCGTTGAATAAGTAATTGACCATGTAGACAAGGTCGCTGATTGAGATTTCCTCAGCCGGATCATTGTCGATATTGCCTCGTATAGGCGGGACACAACACCCCGAGTCACAGGCATCACCAACTCCGTTTCCATCGGTGTCGATCTGGTCCGGGTTGTAAGTATATGGGCAGTTGTCATTATCACAGGTATTGGCCGGGAAACCGGGATTGCCGTAACCGTCTCCGTCATAATCAGTACAGGTGTCACAGGAATCGCCTAAGCCGTCGGCATCGAAATCTTCCTGGCCGGGATTGTAGGTTTCGAGGCATATATCGCAGGAGTCACCAACACCATCTCCGTCCAGGTCTTCCTGATCCGGATTATAGATATCGGGGCAGTTATCGAGAGTGCAGGTAGTGGCGGAATACCCCGGATCACCGTAGCCATCGCCGTCGGAGTCGGTGCATTCATCGCAAAGGTCACCGATTCCGTCACCATCGGTATCTTCCTGCCCGGGATTGTAATTGTCGGGGCAATTGTCCGTTTCACAGGTATTTTCGGGAAAACCGGGATCTCCATAGCCGTCATTATCGAAATCGGTACAGACATCACAGGAATCGCCGAGGCCGTCGCCGTCATAATCCGACTGATCGGGATTATAGAGATCGTTGCAGTTGTCGCAGGCATTGCCGGCGCCGTCGGCATCGGAATCGGACTGGAGGGGATTGTGAGTGTAAGGGCAATTGTCGTCCGGGCACATATTTTCAGGATGACCGGGATCGCCAAAACCATCGTTATCAGAGTCAATACAGATGTATTCCTGCCAGTCTACGCGGGCGAAGAACAGGTCGTAAGCTCCTGCGATAGTATCCTGAAGGGCGCCGATCGGATCAATATCAATGGAGTTGGTGTATCCGGACCAGAATACATTGCGATTCTGGTCGACGGCCAGGCCATAACCGAAATCATAGCCGGTGCCGCCATAATAAGTTGAATAAGCTAAAGCACCACCATCCGGTGAAAAACAGGTCAGAAACGCGTCAGAACCGCCATCGAGGAGCGGATCAAAAGCTTCTTCGGTTGGGAAATCCATGGAAGTGGTGTTGCCGGTGACAAAAACATAGCCGTTTTCTGATATAGCAAGTCCTGAGATTACTTCATCGCCGGACCCACCCAGATAAGTACTGAAGCGAACCGTATCACCGGTTGGATTCAACTGAGTAACAATTGCCTTGTAATAGCCGGTAAAAGTGGCGTCATAAGCGTTGACGGTAGGATAAGAATTGGAATATGTGTACCCGCCTACGGTGGCTTGAGATAAGCTGTCCAAACCGATCGTCAGAAGGAAATCGTCTACCGCTCCTCCCAGATAGGTGCTATAGACCAACGAAGCGCCACCCGTCTCAAAACAAGTCACGAAAGCGTCACCGATATGGTTGCCGCCGGCGAAAGTGGGATAAGCGGCATTAAAGATCGGGAAGTCGGTTGAGGCTGTATAGCCGGTCAGATAAACACGCAGAGCCTCATCGACAGCCAGGGCTACGGCATAATCCTCATCAGTTCCGCCTATGAACGTGACATATTCAAGCGCTGAGCCGTCAGCCGCCATAACGGCATAATAACCATCTCGGGCGCCGTCGAGAGCGCCGTCGTAAGGTGTTCCGGCTGTGGGGAGATCTGCCGATTGGGTGTGACCGGCGAAGTAGATTTTAGAACCGGAATCCAGATCGAGCCCAATACAAACATCGTAGGCGCTGCCGCCGAAGTAGGTACTGAAAGCAAGGGCATCACCCGCCGGTGTCAACTTGGTTATAAATCCATCCTGACCACCGGCGTTAGTGCTCTGTAAAGCACCGACAGTGGGAAAATCGGTCGAGGCCGTAGCTCCGGCAATGATGGCTGCGCTGGTGCCGTCTACCTTGATCATAAAACCCTTGTCGTCGCCGTCGGAACCACCTAAAAAGGTACTGTAAATTACCGTATCACCGTCAGGGGATATTTTTGTTATGAAGGCGTCATAATTATCGAGGGCCTCGCCATGATAGACCGGATCGTACGGATCTATGAGTGGGAAGTCGACCGACTTGACATAGCCGGTTACATAGACATAGCCATCATCATCGAGTGCTAAGGCGCGGCTAATGTCATTACCCACGCCGCCAAAATAAGTGCTGAAAGTCAACACAGGGTCGATAACCAGAGGTTTACCGGTGTCATATAGGGGGGAGATGCTGAAGCCGAAGCTGTTGTCATCATATATGACGAATGAGCCCTCGACCGGAACTTGTTCCTCACCGTCGAATTGGTAGATGAGTGGCCGGTATTCGAAGAATTCGCCAAGCTCTGTTACAACTACCAGGTCACCGTCGGCCGAAAGGTAGAGTGAGTCAACACCGTAGTATCTCATTCTTATCGGGTCCGGTGAAACACCACTGCCGATTTCAAAATCGTATTCGAGACGCTTGTTACTGTTTTTGAATCGAAGATCGATGCCCGGATAAACATCGTCGTACAGGAGACCATCATAAGCCTGTACTCCCGTGACCCAATTGGCCGGATTATTAGTTCGGAAATAGTTTATATTGCCGCGGATTGCAGTCGTTCCTGCCGGACGGCTCAGGTCACCGTCTACAGGTTCCAGTCGTATCAGAACGTAGTCGACGGGATCGCCGGATTCCTCAACGTTAAATCCACTCTGATCAAAAGGATCGATTGGTAAATCTGAGACAGTTGAGTCGAATAACTGCAGGTAGACGCCGTATTGAGAAAACCAGATGGTTGAACGGGAAACATCGGCACGATAATCAATTAAGGACGAGAATTGACCATGGTTGGGAATAAAAAGCAGGTTACTCGCACATAATTCCAGAGCATCACCATCCAATAATTGCGGGGTGGCAACGGCATTGGCCGTTCCGCAAATGGATATGATTAAAATTATCAGATACGCCACAAGAACGGTGAGAAGTTTGGTTACTCTTTCCATTCGTTTCCCAAGATGCCAGATCATGGCGATGCTAAATGTTCCGGGCGGACAAATCCAAGATACCCTCTAACTGCTTCGAAGTCAACGAAAACCTTGATCAATGAGAATGCGATTATGGCATTCAAGCCTCTCTTCGCATTCCAACGAATCATTCTGGCTGCTCATTGGAGCAGTTTATATTCCGCTGCAGGTGAGCGGAGAGCCCTGCTGAAACATGAAATTAACAAGATAAACAAGGTCTGATATGTCTATGCTGCCTTCGCCGTTTACGTTCCCTGCAGACATAACCGGCGGCGGCGGACCTTGTGAAAACATCCAGGTTACAAGATAGACCAGATCGGATATGTCTGGTCCGGCCCCGCTGTTATTTATGTCTCCGCATACATAGCCACCTGTAATGGTGATCGACCCATCAGAGACATAAACATTGGCGGAGTCGAGATAACTATAGTAATTCCAATAAGGTACGATGGAATCATTCTCGCCTTGCGGTTCATAATACACTTCCCAGTCAAGACAAGTGTCTCCATCCCAGAGATTGCAAACGTAATAAGCGGTATCCAGCACGGAATCCCTGATAGTGCCGATCGAATAGCCGGATGGATCAGAGAAATTGAAATTGAACAACTGGTCATCGTTGATATTGATATTAACCGTTCTATCCGTTGTGGAATCCGGAATTTGATCGACATCTATGACAAGTATCAGAAGGGGAATATCATCGATTTGGGGAGCAATCCCCGGGGTGGTGGGAGCCGCCGGCAGGTTCGCAATGGCCGCAACTCTTACATCCAGAGGTTGACCGCTAACACTCCGGCTTTCGACATACTCCCAATTCTCAATCAGAGTGCCCTCAGTCACAATATCCGGTCGCAATTCAACCTTACCCGATTCACTGAGTTGGAACCAAAGGGCAAATCCGGCTACGGTGTCCTGGTAATTCTTAAAATAAACCGGAATCTCTAGTCCCGTCTCACCCGGCTGAGCGGTTGTATCGGGGACTGAAATATCAAGGATAGCTGAAACCTGGCTTTGTGAAATGCCAACAGCCAAGAGGATAAAAATGACCAGACTTGGCAATATCAACAATCTGTGTGTTTCTGATTTCTTGTTCATAGGCCAGATTATTCGACGGTCGTATTGGCCCGTCTTTCGGGTATTTTCACCACTTCTAGTAGTATTTCCAGATCGGTACGCCATAAACTAATACATCGACAGAATTAGGTCAAGCCTTCACAACGACTATCAGGCCAGTTGGATACAAAAAAACGGCCATCCCACCAGGGGATGGCCGCATAAATAGGTAAAATTACCAGGGGCAGTCAGGGGGACGTTCACCACCCTGGAACATATAGACTACAAGGTAGACCATATCACCGATATTAATATTCTCATTTCCATCACCATTAACATCGGCCTCTTCAAAGCACGGTGGCTCCGGTCCGTTACCGAACATGTAATCAACGAGATAAATCAGATCACGAACATCCGGTTGTTCAAGACCGTCATAGTTGACGTCGCCTCGGAAACCTTCGCAGCATCCGTCACAAACGTCTCCGATGCCGTCCTCGTCGGTATCGGCCTGGTCCGGATTGTAAGCCTCGGGGCAGTTATCACAGAGATCGCCCCAGGTATCCTCGTCAACATCTTCCTGACCGGGATTATATTCATCGGGACAGTTGTCGCAAACGTCACCGTAGGTGTCTTCGTCGATATCGTTCTGGTCATTATTGTAAATAGTCGGGCAGTTGTCGACATCGCCACAGACGCCGTCGCCATCCTGGTCATTGTAGTAATCGTCGGGGCAGGCATCGCAGACATCGCCGATACCGTCGCCGTCCCGATCGGCCTGGTCGTAGTTGGCGACTTCAGGGCAATTATCACAGGCATCGCCCCAGGTGTCGGAATCGGTGTCGGTTTGCAGGTTATTAGGCGTGTTCGGGCAGTTGTCACAAATATCGCCAACATCGTCTGAGTCGACATCTGCCTGTCCGGTGTTGGCGTCATTGGGACAATTATCACAGACATCGCCGACATCGTCTGAGTCTACGTCTGACTGATCAGTGTTGGCTTCGTTCGGGCAATTGTCGCAGACATCACCGTAGGTATCGTTGTCGACATCGTTTTGGTTGGTATTGGCCATATCCGGGCAGTTGTCGCAAACGTCTCCGACGTTATCGGAATCGCCGTCGGCCTGGTCGGTGTTGGCCACATCGGGGCAGTTGTCGCAAACGTCACCGTGGGTGTCGGAGTCGGCATCATCCTGCTCGGTGTTGGGATCGGTCGGGCAGTTGTCGCAGACATCGCCGACATTATCAGCGTCCACGTCGGACTGATCAGGATTGGCTTCTTCCGGGCAGTTGTCACAGGCGTCACCGTAGGTGTCGCTGTCGACATCGTTCTGGTCCGGATTATAGATGTCGGGGCAGTTGTCCTCGGGACAGGTATTGGCCGCGAAACCGGGATTGCCGAAACCGTCGTTGTCGGTATCGGTACATTCATCACAGGCATCGCCGATACCATCTCCATCGGTATCGTTCTGATCGTTGTTGACCACATCGGGGCAATTGTCGCAAACATCGCCGTAATTATCGCCGTCCGCGTTTTCCTGGCCGTTGTTGGGGACAGTAAGGCAGTTATCACAGACGTTTCCGACGTCGTCTCCATCAGTATCAGCCTGGTTGGTGTTGGAGACATCGGGGCAATTATCGCAGATATCACCGACATTGTCGTTGTCGACATCCTCCTGGCCGGTGTTGGCAATATCGGGGCAATTATCGCAAACGTCACCGACGTCATCGGAGTCGGCATCGTTTTGATTCTGGTTGGCTTCAGTGGGACAATTGTCGCAAATATCGCCGACATCATCACCGTCGGCGTCTTCCTGACCCGCATTCGGATCGAGGATACAATTGTCGCAGGCATCGCCCACGCCGTCGTTGTCAACATCCCCCTGGCCGGGATTGCTGACGTAAGGACAGTTGTCATCGGGGCAGGTATTGGCCGCGAAACCGGGATTGCCGAAACCATCATTGTCGGTGTCGGTACATTCGTCACAGACATCACCGATGCCGTCCCCGTCGGCGTCTTCCTGATACGGATTGTAGGTATCTACGCAGTTATCGACATCCCCGCAGATGCCGTCTCCGTCGATATCGTTGTCCGGATCGTTGGGGCAGGCATCACAGGCGTCACCCAAACCATCGTCGTCGGAATCGTTTTGATTAGGGTTATAGTTATTGGGACAGTTATCGCAGAGGGAGCCTCGGTCGTCACCGTCCGGATCGGCCTGATCGGGATTGTAAATGTCCGGACAGTTGTCGCATACATCACCGTAACCGTCGTTGTCGCCGTCGGCCTGATCGACGTTGCTTACGTACGGACAATTGTCGCAGGCATCGGCCCAGGTGTCGCCGTCGCTGTCGTTGGGATCATCCCAACAAGCGTCGATAGTATAACAAAGCGGGCCGTTCCAATAAGGGATCTGGTCGTAATCCTTGGAAAACATGACCCATTTCCAGAGACCGCTGGGGGGAAAGTACGATGAGTCGACACAGATGGTTTTGCCGTTGTACTCATCCGAAATCGGTCCTACATCAACCGTGTAAACGATGTCGCTGAAGGGACTGGCAAGGCCGGTGCTGAACATGATCGATCCCGCAAAACCGACCGTGTCGGCTCCCGAGCCGGTCACACGATGGTTGATCGTAAACAGCAGATCAAAAATGCTCTTGCCAATAACGCCGGTGGAATCGGCTGCTACGGTAGTCCAGGTCGCTCCTTCGGGTGAGTAGAATCTCAGCCCGTTGGTGAATCCTTTAAGATTGGTGCCGGAGTTGTTGGTGAGGCGGATGTTGAACGTAACCACATTGTCGGTAGGGAATCTCCCCGCCGCCGTCAATCCTTCGACGTTGTCCACGATGAATTCGGTATCCTCGGCAACGGCCAGTCCGGCGCAGACCAAGGCGAGGAGAGCGATCATCAACCGATACAGGAGACCTCTCATATTGGCTCCTCCTTGTGAGGGGTTAGGCGGTATGAGCCACCATGTGCTTGGTTATTCTGATGTACGGATTTCTGCGACTTGACAATTATAACTAACCACCCGCTGGAAGTTTTGTCAAGCCATATTAATGTCACTGAATGTGATGCGAAGGGCTATACGCAGGATAATCCGGTGCGGAGAGTATAAAAAACGGCCGACGCAAATAGCGCCGGCCGTTCCTCAAACTGGGTCGGAATAAGAAGCGAATTACCAGGGGCAATCCGGGAGCGGATAATCCCCCCCGTAATGGAACATATACGATACGAGGCATACCAGATCACTGATGTCAATACGCTCTTTGCCGTCAGCGTTGATATCGGCTTCCTCAAAGCATGGCGGGTCGAATCCGTTTTGGAACATGTGCTCCACGAGATAGACCAGATCACGAATATCGGGTTCGTATAGGCCGTCATAGTTGACGTCACCGCGAATCCCCTCGCAGCAACCGTCACAAGCATCGCCAAGGCCGTCTTCGTCGGTGTCGGCCTGGTCCGGATTGTAGTCTTCCGGGCAATTATCGCAAGCGTCGCCGTAGGTGTCCTCATCGGTGTCGATCTGATCCTCGTTGTAGACGAACGGACAATTATCTACTTCGTCACAGACGCCGTCGCTGTCCGTGTCGGTGCATTCGTCACAAGCATCGCCGATGCCGTCGCCGTCCGTGTCGGTCTGGTCGTTGTTGGCTACGTCGGGGCAGTTGTCACAGGCATCGCCGTAGTCATCGCCGTCGGCATTCACCTGGTCCGGGTTATATGTGTCGGGACAGTTGTCTTCGGCGCAGGTATTGGCGGCGAATCCCGGGTTTCCAAAACCATCGCCATCCGTATCGGTGCAATCGTCGCAGGCATCGCCGATACCGTCACCGTCGGTGTCGACCTGATCGTTGTTGGCTACGGCCGGACAGTTGTCGCAGGCATCGCCGTAATCGTCGCCGTCAGTGTTCTCCTGGCCGCTGTTGGCATCATTGGGACAGTTATCACAGACGTCACCGTAGTCGTCGCCGTCGCTGTCAATCTGATCGTTGTTGTCAATATCAGGGCAGTTGTCGCAGGCGTCACCGTAGTTGTCGCCATCGGCGTTCGCCTGGCCGGGGTTGGCGTCATTGGGACAGTTATCGCAGGCATCACCGTAGTCATCGGCGTCAACGTCGGACTGGTCCGGGTTGTAGACGTCCGGGCAGTTATCCTCAGCACAGGTATTGGCCGCGAAACCGGGATTCCCAAAACCGTCGCCGTCCGTATCGGTGCATTCGTCACAGGCATCACCGATACCGTCACCGTCGGTGTCGGCCTGATCGTCGTTGGCAACGTCGGGGCAATTGTCGCACACATCGCCGTAGTCATCACCGTCGACATTGGATTGATCGACATTACTTATCGCGGGACAGTTGTCGCAGGCATCGGCAATACCGTCACTGTCGCTGTCGTTCGGGTCGTCCCAACAGGCATCGATCGTATAGCAGAGGGGACCGTTCCAGGCTGGGATCGCGTCGTAATCCTTGGACAGCATAACCCATAGCCAGAGACCGCTGGGGGGGAAGTACGTGGAATCAACGCAGATGGTTTTGCCGTTGTCGGCATCATCGATCGGACCGACGTCAACGGTGTAGGCGATCTCGCTGAAGGGGCTCGCCAGTCCCGAACTGAACATAATCGACCCGGCGAAACCGACGGTGTCGGCGCCGGAGCCTGTTACACGATGGTTTATAGAGAAGATGAGATCGAAGATGTCTTTACCTATGACGCCCGTGGAATCCGCCGTAACCGTGTTCCAGGTAGCGCCGTCGGGAGAGTAGAACCGAAGTCCGTTGGTGAATCCTTTGAGGTTGGTGCCGGATTCGTTCGTCAGGCGGATATTGTATGTTACGATATTGTCCGTCGGGAATCTCCCCGCAGACGTCAATCCTTCGACATTGTCCACGATGAATTCGATATCCTCGGCAGCAGCCTGTCCGGTGCAGACCAGGGCGAGGAGGGCGATCATCAACCGATTTAGGAATCCTCTCATGCTGGCTCCTCCTTGTGAGGTATTAGGCGGTATGAGCCACCAGAGCTTGGTTTGTTCGACTATAGTCCGGGTCTTTTGCAAGTTGACAACAATAAATAACAAACGATGGGGAATTGTGTCAAGGCCAAAGAGAGACAAAAACTGGATAGCGCGCACCACGATATGGGTGGGAACGTTTCTCCACATATCTTTTGGTTGTGCGAAGCTGCCTGTGTCTCTATAATCGTAAACGATACGACTGCTTAAGATCTCGTACTGAGAGGAGATAATGGATAAGAGAACCGGCAATATCATACTGATTGGAATGATCGTTGGCGCCGTGACCGGTGCTGTTGGGGGATATTTCCTGAGCGACTGGTTTGCGGCGATCAGTTTTGTCGGTGAGTTGTTCCTTAACGCCCTGAAGATGATCGTGGTGCCGTTAATCGTTTGTTCCATGATCGTCGGAGTGGCTTCGCTCGGTGACGTTCGCAAACTGGGGCGCACTACCGGTAAGACCTTGTTGTATTATCTCGTTACGACCGGTTTCTCGGTGGTTATCGGGCTTATTCTGGTCAATGTGGTGCGTCCGGGGACGGGAGTCGAGAGCTTCGGCGCTTATGTGCCGGATCTGGTCGAGGCCAGCCGTGAAAAGAGCCTGATCGATGTCATTATGGGGCTTATCCCTGCAAACATCGTTAAAGCCGCAGCGGAAGGACAGGTTCTTCCATTAATCGTTTTCTCACTTCTATTTGGTGGTGTGCTGGTAACGATAGGAGAAAAGGGGAAACCGGTGCTGGCTTTTTTTGACGGCCTTAACGAGGCGATCATGAAGCTGGTGACGATAATCATCTATTTTGCTCCGCTCGGTGTTATGGCATTGATTGGCGGAATCGTGGCGCGCGAACGTGACTCTCTCGACCAGTTGATCACGGGATTGGGATGGTACGCCTTCACGGTAATCGCCGGACTGACCATTCACGGCGTAGTAATCCTGCCGTTGATTTTAAAGCTTTTAGGTAAACGAAATCCCTGGGAGTATTTCGTTAACATGGGTCAGGCGCTTACGACCGCGTTTACCACCGCTTCATCTTCGGCCACTTTACCGATTACGATGGAAGCGGTAGAAGAGAAAAACGGTGTCGATGGCCGTGCCGCTTCGTTTGTTCTGCCGCTCGGAGCGACGATCAATATGGACGGGACCGCTTTGTACGAAGCGGTGGCAGCTCTGTTCATCGCTCAGATATATGGGGTGGACCTTACCCTGGGAGCACAGGTAGTAATCTTCCTGACGGCAACTCTGGCCTCAATTGGGGCTGCTGGTATCCCGCATGCCGGTACGGTTACGATGGTATTCGTACTCGGGGCGGTCGGTTTACCGCTTGAAGGGATCGGACTGATCTGGGCGGTTGACTGGTTTCTTGACCGCTGTCGCACTACTATCAATGTCTGGGGCGATGCGGTTGGCGCTGCAGTGATCGGCGAAACAAAGGAAATGCGGTCGGAAGCCGGGAAGTAACTCCAGCCTTAGCGATTGTTGTAAGAAATTCCGCGCGACACCTTCTGCCGGGGAGACAAACTCCCCCGCTATGCGAAGCAGGGCTCTAACCTCGCGTAGCGGGCGGTCTTGTGTCGACTGCATTACAGACGTGTCTTGCTGGCCATTCGCGCGTGAGGCTTCTTCAATAGACACCATAGAGTGCAAAACGCCGCTCCGGATAGACCGGAACGGCGCTGTTACATTTAGACCGATGTGGATCTCTATTTGCCGCCGCCGGGCATCTGCATATCGGTTTTTTTATAGCCTTCCGGAACAGTATAGGCACCTGTCGGAGCACTCGCTTCCTCGTACTTAATCAATTTGGAATGGGTTTTCATAACGATCCCGTTGAAGTTAGTCTCCGAACTACTTTCAACCGTCACACCCTTGATCTTCTCGAGTTCAGCCATCATTCCATCGAATCCCGGGAGGATAGCCTTCATGGCATTGCTGGCGATGCTGTAGATATTGGCATCCATATTGATGTCGGTGGTAGTCCAAATTTCAGTGGGGACAACCGTTCCCATCAGTTCTACCTTTGACAGATATTTGGTGCAGTTCCAGTCGTCGATTTTCTTCGTCTCTTCAGTTGGAGTGACGGTAGCTTTGACCTGGAACATCGCTTTCATTTGTTCCATCATCGGACCGGCATCGGCGCCCATTTCACGCTCAAGCAAAGACTCAAAATCACCTACGGAAAATTCGAAATATGATTTGTCGACATGGTTCAGACCGTACATGGTCTTGGTTTCGCTGTGATAAATGAAGCTGGCGCTGTCACCCATGTTTACCCGCGCGTTGCCGTTCTCAAGCCAGTATTCCGTGGTATCGGTTTTATCCGGAATGGTCTGACCGGCAACCTGGTAAGCATCGACATGATTCTCCATCAATAAATGCTGAGCGGCGGCATTAGCGATGGAAGCCATGGCCATGAGAAGGATCAGGGCCAAGCTGAAAGTGAAGTAACGTTTTTGGGACGGTGTCACCACATCCTCCTTAATGTTGGTTTATACTAATCAGTGGTTTCAAACCTAAATGCGCCGAGTATTACCTGATACATATACCCCTGCGCCGAACGCCGTTAAACTATCAATTACTCTTATGGCTAACAAGGAAATAATCAGGGCTGTCGACAAAGAAATATGGAGGTCTGTCTATGGTATTGACTAATCACAAGAATTCATTATCTTTCTTTAACTTAGAGGTGTGCTGTAGACGGATTCGCTTTACTTCGTTACTTACCCGGCGGCGCCGTCCGCGGATAGAATGGAAATATGGGTCAAAAGGAGTCTTACCGATGAAGAGCCTGCTCGTTGCGGTATGTCTTGCCGCTATGCTGTTTAGCACTACCGGTGCAGCCAACTCGGAGGAGACGGTTTTCGGACCGAACCTTCTCCGAAACGATCCAACAATTTCAATTTACCGGGAATCCGGGTCCGGTGTTGCAACCTTCGTGAGTGGCCATCTGTCTTCGAATAAGTCCACGGGCAACGAGGTTGAAGCCGCTCTCGAATTTCTTGAGGCTAACCAGGGGGCTTTCAGGATCGAATCACCGCGTGAAAATTTACTCGTCAAGCGGGTGGATAAGGACGATCTTGGGATGGTCCATGTTCGTTTCGATCAATACTATCAGGGGATCAGGATTCTGGAAGGGGAGTTGCTCGCTCATTTCAGCGCCGACGGTCTCCTGCAAACGGTCAACGGTAATGTTGAGACGGAACTGGATCTTTCGATAACTCCGGATATCGATGCCGCGACCGCCGTTGCCGTTGCCGAGCGTGAACTGATGGATCATTTCGGTAAAGGCGAGCCGAATAAGCCGGAACTGGTCGTATTCCGCTGGCAGGATGAAATTTATCTCTGTTGGCGGATGTTCTTATGGTCCTCAACTCCGATGGGCCGCTGGGAGTATCTGGTCGATGCCCATACCGGTGATATTCGCTTCCTGGCCAATCGTATCATGGATGCCAACGATATCGGAACCGGTGTCGGAGTAATGGGCGATCCCCGTTATCACATTGACACCGACTACAACGGTTCTGTCTATGAAATGAACGACTACACCCGCCGTCTGAACAACAATCCTCATGGACACGACGGCGAGATGCCCGCCGGGGCTTATATCCGCACCTATCTGGCGACTTCCTCGTTGCCGGGATCGGTAGCAACCGACGCCGATAACTACTGGAGCGGCACGACCTATGCCCCCGCTGTTGACGGTCAGGTGTACACCGGTCTGGTTTATGATTATCTGTTGCATCATCTCGGTCGGAACGGTTTCGACGACGCCGGCAGTTCCATGCGGACTTCGGTCAACTACTCTGCCGAGGGCGACAACAACGCCTATTGGAACGGTGATCAGATTGTGATCTGGAGTTATTCCGGAAGTTACCGTTCACTGGCCGGATGTCCCGACGTGATTGCCCATGAATGGGGGCACGCGGTAACCGAGAACTGCTCTGACCTGGCCTATCAGCTTGAATCCGGAGCACTAAACGAGGCGTTTTCGGATATGATCGGCACCGCTTTCGAGTTCGCCCACGATACGCTGGATACTCCTGATTGGTTGATAGGGGAAAACGGGACTCTCGACGGCAGCGGCTTCCGCGACATGTCCGCGCCGCATAATGCGGGTGATCCGGACTACTACGGCACCAGCGATCCTTATTGGATCGATGTCGAGAATTGTTCCCCCTCTTATTTTAACGACTACTGCGGTGTTCATACCAACTGCGGTGTCGGCAACAAGTGGTTCTATCTCTATTCCGACGGCGGGAGTCATCACAGTGTGACCGTGACCGGTATTGGAGTGCAGAACGCCATCCAGGTGGCATACCGCGCCAACCGCTACTACTGGACTTCGAGTACGGACTACCATGAAGGCGCTTTAGGCACTCTGCAGGCCGCGGCGGATTTGGATGCTACCGGCACCTGGCAAGCCCAGGCGGCTTTGGCCTGGAATGCGGTGGGCGTCGAAACACCCATGCCGGGTCTCCAGTTCACCTGGTCCGAAGGCGTTCCGGAAACCGTGTCTCCCGGTGAGGATACCGATTTCTATGTCACCATTGCCGGTGAATACGGCGGGCAACTGGTTGTTGCCAGTCCGACGTTGTTCTACAGCGTTGACGGCGGCGCCTACAGTTCCACGTCTATGATGGAAATGCTCAACGGTAATTATCTGGGAACACTGCCGTCGGTCGATTGCGGCAGCTCGATCGATTTCTACATTCGCGCCCGCGAACAGGACAACGGTTATTACTACGATCCGGATCCCTCAACTCCATACCATGCCGTCCCGGTTACTTCCATGACTGTTCTGTTTGAGGATGATTTCGAGACTAATAAAGGCTGGACGGTCTCGGGTTCGGTTGACGACGGTGCCTGGAATCGCGGTGTTCCGGTAGGAGGCGGTGATCGCGGTGATCCTCCGACCGACTACGACGGCTCCGGTTCCTGTTATTTGACCGATAATGTCGACGATAACTCCGATGTCGACAACGGCACGACTATCCTGACTTCGCCGGTCATTGATTGTTCCTTGGGTGACGCTCAGGTCAGTTATGCCCGTTGGTTTAGTAACGATTACGGCTCTTCGCCGAACGAAGACACCATGCATGTGTTCGTTTCCAACGACAACGGTTCAAACTGGATTCTGGTTGAAAACGTGGGACCGGTCGATGAAGCCAGTGGCGGGTGGTACACCCACAGTTTCCTGCTCTCGGATTTCGTAACACCTACTTCACAGGTGAAGGTACGTTTCACTGCCGAAGACCTGGGTGACGGCTCGGTGGTGGAAGCGGGTGTGGATGCTTTCAGTGTCGTCCACATGGAATGCGTCAGCGGGAATGCTCCTCAGATTCAAACGACGACACTACCGGAATGGACCCAGGGGGTAGCGTATTCTCAGCAGTTGACGGCTATCGGCGGCACCGGCAATCTGACCTGGACCGATCTGAACGGCGACCTTGTCGGTACCGGTCTGTCTTTAACCGGTACAGGTCTGGTAACCGGCACTCCGACCGTGTCTGGAGATATTACCTTTACGGCGGAAGTAACCGACGAAACTCCAGCCAGTGACACTCAGGTGTTGACGATAACCGTCAATCCGGTTATTTCGGTCACAACCACGACGCTTCCAGACTGGACGGCCGGAATAGCGTTTTCGCAGCAGCTTGCTGCCGTCGGTGGTACCGGAACGCTAAGCTGGCTGGATGAACTCGGCGATCTGTCCGGTACGGGATTATCTCTGAGCAGCAGCGGTCTATTGTCCGGAACCCCAACCACAAGCGGCACGATTGATTTTACCGCTCGCGTTAACGACGCAATAGGCGGAACACAATTACAGGAATTGTCGCTTCTCGTGAACGATGCCGTCGCGGTGTTGACCACTAGCTTGCCCGACGGAGTCGAGGGAGACGCTTACTCGCAACAGTTGAATGCCGACGGCGGCACCGGGACAATCGCCTGGACCGACGCCGGCGGTGATTTGGCCGGAACCGGTCTGACGTTATCGACTGCCGGTCTGGTCACCGGAACAGTAGCCTCGGCGACAACGATAACCTTCACGGCTCAGGCTGAAGATGCCCTCGGGAGTTACGACACCCGGACGCTTTCCATCCTGTTCACGCAGGCCTGGATCTGCGGTGATGCCGATGGGAACGGAAGTGCAACTCCGGATATTCAGGATCTGGTCTACCTGGTTGCATACATGTTCAACGATGGGCCCCCGCCTCCGGTAATGGCGACTGTTGATGTTGACGGCTCAGGCTCCGGCCCCGACATCTCCGATTTGATCTACCTGGTGAGTTACATGTTCCAGGGCGGACCGGAGCTACAATGCCCGTAGAAGGCTGATTATTCCGAAGTGAAAAGTATTCGGAATCACGATCAGACAGTTTTGATTTTCTGTCCGACGGGCGACCTATCAAGTCGCCCGTTGGCGTATGGAGCGAAAAGCTGAATTACAATACCGGTACAACAGCCTCGCGATATCCCGCGTCTTTAGAGAAATTCGGTTCAAGGATAGACGCAGGCCTTCAGGAGGAAGTCACATGAGAGCGATTATTATTGTTCCGGCGATTCTTCTGACCGCAATGTTTACGACCGTTACCGGTCAGGTTCCAATTGAAACTGTCCCATTTTGGCAATCGACGGAGGTTGATGCCTATTCAACCGGTATGATCTGGGAAGACGCCAACGGCGACGGTTATATCGACTTGTTCGTATCCAACGGCAACGACATGAACCGCGCCGCCAATACCATCTACCTTTCTCATTACGGTGAATTGGCCACCAGCGGGAGCTGGTATTCATCGGACGCCGAATACTCCGGACATTGTGCGGTGGGAGATCTCGATGGCAACGGTTTCCCCGAGTTTTTCGTTTCCAACTACATCGGCCAGAGCGGATTCGGCGAACCCAGTCTCGTCGTCGGATATTATAACTTCACCGGCTTACCGCAAAACAGCACCGCCTGGCACAGTGCCGATTCCTTTTTTACGTTCTCATGTGCGTTGGGAGATGTCGATAACGACGGCGACCTTGATCTGGCCGTAGCCACCGGGGAAGGGTATTACGGCTATTACAGTCCGGAATACCTTTTTCTGAACGAGAACGGGATTCTTTCCGATACCGCCTGCTGGCAGAGTAACCTTTCCACGGCGGCGCTGGATGTCTGCTGGGGGGACTACGACAACGACGGCGATCTCGATCTAGCCGTCTGCGACGAATCTCACGGAGCGTTCATCTTTAACAATAACAACGGAAGCCTTGAAAGTAATCCCGGCTGGCAGTGCTCCAATCCCGGTTCTTCCAACACCGTCATTTTCGGCTATGTCAACGATGATCGCTGGCTGGATCTCGTGGTGGCTTTTAACAGCCAGCTCGGGGGGCACGGTAAATTCTGTGCTTATCTCAACGACGGCGCCGGTTCGCTTCATACCAGCCCGGATTGGGAGTCGGCCGACGGCGGTTATGGCTCCGCTCTGAGTCTTTACGATTACGACAACGACGGCGACAACGATCTTGCCGCCGGGCGCTGGTATGATCGAATACGCATTTATGAGAATATCGGCGGGACCTTTGTCGTTTCTCCGACCTGGCAAGCGTCCCCGTCGACTGTGGCCGAAGAACTCTCCTGGATCGATATTGACGGCGACGGCCTGGAATTGTTCGTTGATACCTTCGCGGTTGACGGGAGTCGGCGGCTGTTCTATCTGAAGCGTCAACCGATTCAGATCATTGATTCAATCATAGTCGACGGCGCTCGGATCGGTCTTACCGACTATTGCCATGACCTGCGCGACGGCTGGATATCGCTGGCCGCGGCGCCTGTATCGGAACTGCTGGTTTATTATCAATACTCGTTCAAGAATGATCTGACCGTGGTCCATTGGGATACCTGCAACATGGCCTTTGCCAACACCAATGATCCGCTGCTTGATTTCTATGTCGATGTAGAAATGGGCTGGGCTCCGTTCACCGTCAATTTCAGCGACAGCAGCGCGGGCAGCTCGAACCAGGTATGGGATTTCGGTGATGGACAAACCGGGGCAGGGATGGAAGTCTCGCATATGTACGAATCGGGTGGAGCGATGGATGTTTCGCTTGAGGCCGATCTGGCTGACGGTTATCATCATCGTCGTTGCCGCAACATGGTCGTCGTGTTGGCCGACACGATCTATTTCGAGGATATCCACGCCGGACAAGCCGGGAGTGTCGTCGTCCCGGTGTATCTCAAGAACAGCAATCCGCTCAGCCGGTTGGTTCTGCCGATTTCGTATGCGGGGGATGTAACATTGAGTTATGCCGGTTTTGACACAATCGGATGCCGGACGAATTACTTCAATGAAGTAACCGTGACCGGTGTCGCCGACATGGTGCAAAAAGTCTCATTTCGCCTCACCGTGTCCGGTACCGGGAACTATCAACCGCCGCTGTCGCCCGGAGACGGCCCCATTATCAATCTGCATTTCAACCGTCAGTCGGGATTCGGAGCAGCAGTCCTGGACAGCACTTCATTCAGCGGTCGAAGTCTCGATTTCGATGCCGACTACGCCTCGTTTGTACCGGCGGTGCGATCGGGAACGGTTACTTTCGGGATTGCCTGCGGTGATATCAACGGCTCCGGGACCGTGGCCGATATCTCCGACCTGGTTTATCTGGTTGACTATATGTTCAACTCCGGATTACCTCCGGCTTCACTGGCGGCCACCGATGTTAACGGCTCCGGTTCCGGTCCGGATATCGCCGACCTGGTTTACATGGTGGACTACATGTTCAATTCCGGCCCGGATCTTGACTGCGGCTTCTAAACCGGTCGGGAATTGCTAAAGTCGGTTTTGTCTTTTCAAGCACCCGAAGCATGACGTTGCGCGAGAATGGTCGGAAGATATCGACGGACGGAGTCCTCTGCCGGAAGGTCCCACCAGCAGTCGTCGGCATTGCCGCGTCGGACCTCGCCGACCAGGTCAGGATCGATGCACTGGTGGCAGCGGAATAAAACATCATCATCCTCGACCATTACTATTTCCCATTTTCCGGTGCTGTTGGACATGACCCAGCGCGGAGTTTTAACGACGCCCGTACAACGAGATTGAGCTCCCGCAAACACCTCATGGCCGTCGCGAAAAGACATCATGAATCGCTCATTGCCGATGGCCGGACGACATTGGAAAACATAATAAGGCTGGAGACGAGCGCCGGTGCCGGCGTACCATAATTCAGCCAACGTTTCGGCATCATCATTGATTCCGGCCAGCAGCGGAGTTTGAATCAGAAAACCGTAACGGTTGAACTCATCGACAACCTTGCGTAAACCGGGGCGGATCTCTTCTGGGCGGACGATATGCAGAACCAGAAAAATCCGCTTGGTGAGTCCCGTGGGAATACGGGCGGCATATTGATCAGGATCGTGGACTAAGGCGCGGGTACCGATTCGGATCGAGTGAATATGGTCTAGCGCTTCCAATCCCCGGATTAGTTCCTGAAGGTAGTCTCGATCGGCTAAAAGGGCATCTCCGCCGCTTAACAGGACGGAGTGAATTTCCCGGTGCCGTTTGAAATAATCGAGGGCCGGACCGATCTGGGCTATGCGGTCGGAAGGAAGGCTCTGCCCTTTGAACAGGCGCTTCCTGAAACACCAGTCGCATACGGTATGGCAGTTTCGGGAGACATAAACCAGGGCCGTCTCACGGTATTTGTGCTGCACGCCGGGAGTTACGAAATTTCTCTTTTCGCCGGAGGGGTCGTGTTGATAGATGCTGTTATTCATGATGTCCTCGCTTAATCCTATAGCCTTGACAAGTCGAGTTGAAATACGGCAGAGCAACTACGAGGGGACCTGAAACAGCTCTCCGGGTGATATGGATTGCTGGAAGATCGAAGAGCGGGCAGTTCCGGCAAGCGCCTGTTGTCTTGCCGTAGCCAAAGCCATCCCATAAGGATGGCTACAGGGTTATTCCTGTCTGTCAAGCCTGGTTCATATAATAAACGAGCGAGACGAGTCCTTTGTTTGCCGTACATATCATGCGATGCTTTATGGGGTATGTGTATCGGTATGTTGTACAATAGGTTGGTAGCGAATCGTGGTGGGTGGCGTTATGCTCGCAGGAGATAGTATAAACAAATCAAACTATTATAATGAAACGCAACTCCTTGTATCTCCAGTCACATTGTATCTTCGAGGGAGTGTTGAAAAAACGTTGGCGGTAGGAGACAAGTCCAGTCTACCCCTGTCCTCGTGTAGATGATGACTTTCTGTTGTCTGTGTTACGGTTTTGTTATCTCGAATGGCGGGGCAGATGTTATTCAAACAGACTCATTGAGCCGGCAAGTTTATGGTTCGTTTACTCCGAAGTTTGTTGCTAATCCACTGTTATTCGGTAAATTGCGGCCTTTGAAGGAGTGCCGTTGAGTCAACCGGTCGATAAAATCCGCACTGACTACACCGAAGGCTCGGTGATCGGGTCCATTCTGAAAATGGGCTTGCCGTCCATGTTTGGTTTTCTGAGCCAGAATATATACTCCCTGGCCGATACTTACTGGGTCGCCCAATTGGAACAGGGTGAGTCCGGAGTGGCAGCCATCACCTTCTTTGCAACGATTCAATGGCTGTTTTTCTCTTTCAACCATCTCATTGGACCCGGATCGGTGGCTGTTATTTCCCGTCGATACGGCGAAAAAGAATTCGATCAGACCGAGAAAGCGATCAAAGAGACGCTGATTCTTAAGCTGTTTTTCGGATTCGGTTTTGGTCTCCTGGGTTATTTCCTGACAAAACAAATGCTATGGGTGATGGGCGCGCGCGATCTGGCACTCGAACAAGGGGTTGTGTACGGGCAGATCATGTTCATTGGGATGGGGATCATGTTCGGGACCTACTCGATCTACACCGCTTTGCGCGGTATCGCCAATCCCAACAAGGCCATGATATTGATGCTGGCCTCGAATGCGCTGAACATTATCCTCGACCCGTTCTTTATTTTCGGGTATTGCGGTCTCCCGGCTATGGGCATTGCCGGAGCGGCGTTGGCGTCGGTGATCAGCTTTACTCTGACCTTCGGGGTCGGGATCGGCATTCTGTTCAGTGATTCGGTCAACGTACGCCTCCATCTAAAAAGTAAGATTCCGCTCGAAATCATCACTATGTGGAAAATCGTCCGCATCGGACTCCCTGCCTGGCTGGGACAGCTTTCGTTTTCTTCGGCCCGGCTGGTGATCACGCCGATGATTGCGACCTTCGGAACCAGTGTCGTGGCGGCCTATGGGGTAGGCAACCAGGTTACTCATTTTGGGATATCGATCCTGGTAGGGATCGGACTCGGGCTTGGGTCTTTGATCGGTCATAACATAGGCAGTAAAAAAATGGAGCGGGCTCGTCACACCGGAGACCAGGCTATTATGCTGGGCACCAGTGTCATGACCGTGTTCGCCGTAGTCTCGTTGTTGTTCCCCCGGCAGATCATGGGGTTGTTCTTTAACTCGACGGATACTATCGAATACGGTGTTTCCATGCTGCGGATTTTTGCCGTCGGTTTCCCGTTTATCGGAGCGTTTTTCATGGTTGAGGAGATCCATGTTGGAGTCGGGCTCAACATTCCGGGAATGGTCCTGAATATCGTCCATGCCTGGTTTCTGGAAGTTCTTCCGATTTTCATCCTGACTCAGGTGCTGGGCTATTCTCAGAATGCTATCTGGTGGTCGGTGACGCTGGCCATGATGTGTGCATCAACCGCTTTCTTCATCTACTATCGTCGTGGGGCCTGGCTTTCGGCCAAACTCTGAAGTTTTTGTTTTAGTTGGCAACCGGTAATCCCCGGCTTAGTTTGCTTCGCATAAGATTAAACATCAAGCAGGATTAGATTTTACCTATGGAGCTGTCCGGCAAGCGTTTCTTGGTAATTGGCGGAGCCGGTTTTATCGGGTCGCATATCGTCGATCAACTCACCCAAACCGATGCCCGCGAGATCATTGTTTACGACAACTTCTGCCGGGGAGCTCGATCCAATCTGGCCGAGGCCCTAAAGGACCCGCGTGTTTCGGTGTTTGATATCGGCGGCGATGTTCTTCAGACCGATATTCTATCCCGGGCCATGGAGGGAATCGACGGCGTGTTTCATCTGGCGGCTCTCTGGCTTTTGCAATGCTATGACTATCCCCGAGCGGCGTTTGATGTCAATATCCGAGGGACGTTCAACGTAGCGGAAGCAGCCATCGCCGCCGGCGTAAAACGCGTAGTGTATTCTTCCAGCGCCTCGGTTTACGGCAACGCACTGGAGATTCCGATGACCGAGAATCATGTGTACAACAACGAAACTTTCTACGGTGCGACCAAAATCTGCGGCGAGCACATCTTCAAAAGCCTTGGTTGTCGATACGGACTGAACTGGGTAGGTCTTCGTTACATGAACGTATACGGTTCCCGTCAGGACTATAAGGGGACTTATACCGCGGTCATTCACAAGGTGCTCGATCGCATTGAGGCCGGCCAACCGCCGCTGGTGTACGGTGATGGCTCCCAGCAATACGATTTCATCGATGTGCGCGATACCGCCCGAGCCAACCTCCTGGCAATGCAGGCCGATGTCAACGGTGAATGCTACAATGTCGGCCGAGGCATCGGAACGACTATCAAAGAACTGGCGGAGTTGATTCTGCAATTGACGGACTGTCATCAGAAGATCCAATACGAACCGGCCGGGCGGACTTTCGTTACGAATCGAATCGGTTGTCCGAAAAAGGCCGATCGTGATCTGGGCTTTCGCTGGCAGATCGAGCTCGAGGACGGTCTCCGGGACCTGATTGACTGGCGGCAACAAGACCGGGTGCGAACAACCGCGGCTGAACACTGAGGATAAAGCCATGCTGTACGAATTCCCGACATACGAACCGTGGAGCGGTAAACACCTGTCGGTCCAGGTATTGTTCTCAACGGCCGGTCTGGCGCAGTCGGTGGTAATCGAGTCCGAGAAGCAATCGCTGCTGGTAGACGTTGGCGACGGGTGTCTCCGTGACCTGTTGATCCACGGTATCCATCCGGTCGATTTGTCCGGGGTCGTTATCACTCACGGGCATTTCGATCATGTCGGCGGTCTGCACAGCCTGCTGAGTTTCCTCCGGATGATCATGCGTGTCGAATGTCTGCCGGTGATATATCCCGAAGGCGCCGTCGAGGTAATAACCATGCTTGATTCTTTCGAGCGATGTTATGCCGGAACGGTTCCGTTCCTGATCGAACGACGGCCGCTCAAGCACGGGCAGTCGTCAACGATAGGTAATTTTAACATCTCGGCGTTGGAGATGATCCATTGCGGCAGCCTTGCCGAAGGAACGGTATTGGACCCGATTCCCGCTCTCGGTTATCGAATCGAGGCGGGCGGGGAGACGGTGGCCGTGACCGGCGACACCGGGCTATGCGACAATCTCCGCGATTTGGTGCGTGGGGTTGACCTGGCCGTGATCGAGGCAACTTTCTCGGAAGAACACGAAATCGCAGCCGACATGCTCAAACGGGTTCATTTATCGGTACGCATAGCGGAAGAACTCGCGGCGACGGCCAAAGCCAGTCGGCTGGTGCATCGCATTGCCCGAAGAAAGTCTGGTCTGGCGTGAAAATAGAAGCGGTTGTCTTCGATCTTGACGACACCCTCATCGAAGACGAACGAGTAGCTTTAGCTACCATCCAGGAAGCCTGTGGTCTGGCGACCGAGAAGTATGGAATCGATGCCGAGACGCTTCGTCACACGGTTCGCTGGACTGCCCGGGAGATCTGGTATGACGGCCCGGCGGCTGATTATGTCCGGTGTATCGGCAGCAGCTCCTGGGAAGGCCTCTGGATGGAAATCCGCACCCAACAACCCGAGACGCGTGCTCTGGCCGACTGGTTGCCGGAGTATCGCCGTCGCGCCTGGAATGAGGCACTATCCAAGCATGAAATCGTGGATGAGGCGCTGGCCGAGACGATGTCCGCAAGGTACATGGCCGTCAAACGAAAAAATCCGTTTCTGTTCGAGGACACCATACCGACCCTCGAACGACTACGGGATAATTATCGCCTCGCCATACTCACTAACGGGCTGATCGATCTGCAACAGGACAAGGTCGATATCGCGGGACTCCGTGATTATTTCGAAATAATCATGGTGTCGGGGGAGATCGGCATTGGCAAACCGGATCGACGCATTTTCGAGTCGGTGCATGAAAAACTCGGTCTGCGGATAGATCAGACGGTGATGGTCGGCAACAGCCTCAAATCCGATATTGCCGGAGCGCGTAGCATTGGAATGAAATCAATCTGGCTCAATCGGAAGGGGGAAAGCCCCGATTTCGATCTTCTGCCCGAGTTGGAGATACCGAATCTCACGCAGCTTTTCACGATCCTGACAGCGCCGCGCCGACCCTGGTAGGACGGAATAGTCCCGCAATCGCCTTATAATTTTCAGAATAACGTCGTTGGCTGTAACGCTTCTTCGTAAACCGGGATGAATTCTTTCCCCTGGGGAAATCAAGTCCCTGTAACACTTATGTTGCCGTTGCTGGACGACAGATTGATAGATCCCTGACCTCCGCCGAACCTCCCGCTAACGGCATGTTCGGAAACATCGGCGTCGTCGAGAGTCAGGTCGTACAGATTAATTGTACCGTTAAGGGCATTGGCTGAAAACATAGCCGAGGTAGTTGTCGGGATCAACAGGTCAATTGAGCCGTTGACGTCATTCAATTGTACCGAACCACCGGTCGGCAGGTCACATTCGACCGTCAAGTCTCCCTGGACAACAGCAACATGAAGGCTTCCATAGTGGTCCGCGATATTGACGTACCCGGTCACATTGGCTATATCGAGAGTGGCATGCATCGATTCGATATTAACCGTCCCGGTTGTCTGAGCCAGATCAAGAAGCATGTCGGCCGGCATCCTGATAACATAATCGACACTGTATTCGCGTTGACTGCCGGATTGCGGCTGATCGCTTTCTACGGTGTAATGCGTCGTCTCGTTCTTGGTAATGATCTGAATTTCACTGAGGTTGTCTTCGGCATCGGCCTGACTGACAGAGGAACTGACATGTCGCGTTCCGACAACATATATCGTGTCGAGATTCTGCACTCCGGTCACCTCGACCGAACCTGAGATATTGATTAAAGCGAGCATGACCTGGTCGGTTACCGGAAAGGTGAACTTGAAGGTCGAACTCGCATTATAGTCGTAATCGGAGCCGGTAGAGGAAGAGTCATTACCGCAACCCGACAAAATGAGGAGGAACAAAGAGACGATTAAGAACGATTTGAAAGGCATAGATAATTCCGTGCAACAGAAGATTGTTATTGATACTTATGTTTCCTCCCAAAAAACAGCGGCTTGAGTAAAAGTGCAAGAGACGATTTGTAGCCGGGATTCCGTCTCTACCCAGGCATAAGCATCTATTCCCGGGCTGCATATTTCTTCAGCCAGGCGATTCGGTCAGCCGGACCTTGTAGTATTTTATCCCAGTTTTCGATCCCTTTTTCAAAAGCACCCTCAATGCGGATAACGGCTACATCGGTAATGTTGTGAAAATCGTGTTTAGCGCCATAGGTCTCTTTGAAGAAGATCGGGTAGTTGTATTTCGCCGACAGCTCCAGCCGTTGTGAGGAAGTTGTGTTGTTCACTACCGTTCCGGACAGCGCCGCCTGGAAAGTGAATATCCACTTACGCTGATCCTGTTCGCAGGCGCTCAACACCGTGGAGTCGACACCGACCTTAAGAAAGTCTTTTTCCCATTGTGCCAAAAGGCCGTGCTCCGGTCGCACGATCATACAGCCGGCGTTAATGTAGGGGAGGATCTTTTCGTCGTCGGCAGGGGTGATAACCGGAAAGAGTTTCGAGCGGTCAACCTCCAACAAATCATACACGCGGTTCCAGAAAGGATCGGGGCCATCCTCGAAAAGCGGGCAGATGTTGCGATGCATGACCGGGCGATAACCATAAGTCTTGTCTTTTGGAAGGTTGAACTCGGTCGGTTCTTGCAGGATAACGGCATCGTTGCCAAGAAACGCTAAAAGTTCAGCCTGGTTTCGAGCTGCCTGCTCGGCGGCCGACGATGCAAACACGAGGGGAGAGAAAAAAGATTGGGCGACTTCAGGGATGGAGTATTCTTTAATCGTCACCTCCAGATCGGATAGACGCTGCCATATTTCTGTCTGTTTCGAGGTAGTCCCGGCAGGCACATAGAGCCAGAAGGGGGCATGGCTGAAATGTCCGCCGAACTCCCGGAGACTGGCGGCAAGCACTCCGGCGTTTTCGAGAGTTTCGGGTGACCAGACGGCGGTGGCAAAAACAATTGGTTCAGATTGGTTAGATGTCATGGTTGATTCCTGACCGGTGGTAAACAGATTCAGCCACAGCAGGATTGTGGCACAGAGGATTCTCATGGTTCCGGTCTCTCCTGAATTAGGGTTGTTGTCGCTTGGTCTCTAGTCTCCAATATATACGAGTCAACCGAACCATTGTTTATTATACCATGCGATCAAGTTTGTTTTACTGCTAGTGGGTCGAACAATATGTCCGGCCGGGGACCTCTTTGATTATTGACAGTAGGTCAGATAGCGGTATATTAAAATGTCAATAGTCATCAGATTTCTTCCGAGGAAATATCATTATGTCCAAGTATGTGATTCTTATGTTAGGGCTGTTTTGTATCACGGCGAACGCTGCGGTAATCAACGTCCCGGCTGACCAGCCTACGATCCAGGACGGCATCAATGCCGCAAGCGAGGGCGACACTGTTCTGGTTGCTCCGGGGACTTATACCGGCGACGGCAACCGGCGCATTGATCCGGATTCGCTTAATATCGTGATCATATCCTCGGACGGCCCCGCAACGACGATAATCGACTGCCAGGGCTCCGAATCTGATCTTCAATTTGCCTTCAACATTCACGGCGGACAGGATTCCACCTTCGTTATCGAGGGCTTTACCATCACGGGCAGTTCTCATTCTTCATGGGACTCAGCCGCGGTTTCGGTACAAAAAGCTTCACTGACAATTCGCAATTGTGATTTGCTCAACAACGAGGGCCTGGCGATTTACATGTACGGCAGTTATCCGATTTGGCGCACCTTGCAAATAGAGAACTGCCGGATAAACCATAACAACGGAGATGCCGCGATATTCGGTGACTACGCGATAATAAGAATCTTCGATTCGGAATTCGGTCATAACGCTCATTCCGGCTTTCAGGCCTGGCAGATAATCGAGTTCGAAGTCGAAGGCTCGGTGTTCCATCACAATCCCGGAACCGGTCTGGGATTTTCGCAATGGAGTCCCAATTGCCGACTCGCCAATTGTACCTTTGCCTATAACGGTACCGGTTTGTCAATGGAATGGGATTATCCCAAAGGCGACACGCCGGAGTTTACCGCGACCTTCGATTCCTCGGGGATGACCGGCTGTATTGCCTCGCTCAACGATTACTACGGTGTGTATATGGCCTCACCTTACGACTATTACATGACCTGCAACGATGTTTTCGGTAACGGCCTTGAGGATTGGCTCAGTACGAGTGAGTATTACGATGGTGATCCTTACGGTAATTTTGCTCTCGATCCGCAGTTTTGCGATGCCGCCAATGATTTCTTCGGTATCTCATCCGGTTCACCCTGCACCCCGACCAACAATTCCTGCGGCGTATTGATCGGTTCCGAAGCGGTCGGTTGCGCCTGTTGCGCAATACGGGGTGATGTCAACCATTCCGGGGCTGAAACGGATATCTCGGATCTGGTCTATCTCGTGGCGTATATGTTCATGCAGGGGCCGGCCCCGTTCTGCCCGGACGAGGGAGATATCGACGGTGATGGTGATATTGATATCACCGATCTGGTTTCTCTGGTCAACTACATGTTCCACGGCGGCGAAGCCCCCGTGCCGTGCGAATGATCGGACGCTTCAGATTATTTTTGAGAAATCGTCGTAGTCGATAACCGGCCAGGTCTCCGTCTGAAGAATGCCTCGGCTGTTGATTTGATTCGCGACTCGAAAAGCACTGTTTTGATCGTCGGCCTCAAATATCGCGATATAGTCATAGCGGCCGAGAGTCGCGAACAGATTGTTTACCGTCACACTATGCTCCGCGAAGATATCCAGCGATTCGTTGATTTGAGCTGATAAATTAGGATGTTCCTTGCGAGCGTTCGGATTGATTTTAAGTGCCATGATAAACGAGGGCATGGTTTTGTCCTCCTGTTTGTGATTGATCCTGCTTTAACATAGCAATGGCGGATCGATTATACAATCCTTTTTCGTCCGCAATCCTCGATGAATAATTGAACTTGCCGTCGAAGTATTGCGTCATGTATTTAGGACTTGGGGAAAGATGATTAATAGCATGTGGGGGAAGAATGCCGAAGACATTGATCTGTTTAGCCTTTCTTGTAATTCTGGGGGAACCGATATTCGGGACGGCACAGAATGCGGACCGAATCATTGTCGAGGGATCGGAGTACAGCCTGTTCAACGAACCTCTGGAATGGTATTTCGCGAAGTATTGTAAGCGACCTCAAGTCCTGACAGGTGGAATACGGAGTACGGATTGCTGGCGCGGATATGTCGCAACATGGGAATTGCAGCATGACTCGCTGTTTCTTATTAAAGTATCGAAAGAATATCCAATAGCGACGGGGGCGCATCAAACCGAATGGTGTGAACTGCCCTTAAACGAGCTGATTCCCGGAGCAGATTACCCGTTATTTGCATCCTGGTTTTCGGGGATTCTTTGTCTGCCGCAGGGCAAACTCCTTAATTATGTCCATCTCGGTTATGCGAGTCGTTATGAAAAGAATATGGTGTTTGCACTCGACAGCGGGTGTGTGACAGCCCGGGGAGTAGTCGAGAATAAGTATGCCGACAAATTCCAGTCCGATGCCGACCGGAAATGGGTTGCACTGGGGGAACCACCCAAAGATCCCGGTAAATGGTTCGATGCGCGTCTGTTCGGCTGCAAGGAGATATCGTTACTTCTGGAAAAAGGGGATACGGTGGTTACGCGCGGCATTATCAATGGACTTGCCGATATGCCGACTCTCTGGATTCCCTCGACCGATACTACCGAAGGAGCCACGTGTATGCTCTCCGGCATGACAAAATCAAAACTACGGCAGATGGACGGTCAACATGTGGAAATTAAGGCTGTTCTGACGGAGTTGACGGAAATGCCGACTCTCGATTTATTCTACATCCGTCCGCTGCGATACGGAGAAACGATCCATTCTCCGGAATTACCGGGGCTGATGGACCACTGTCCCGAACTTATCGGGCACAACTGGCTGTATTAGATAAGTTCCCTGACCAGAGCGGAAGATGAGTCCTTTTATTCTTGTTGTTTTTCTTCGTACAGATAGTGATGGAAAGAGATATTAAGCCGATGCAGGAATAAAACCCCCATTATGAGGCTCAGCTATGTTCGATAAGCTCAAGGAAATGTTCAGTTACGAGAATCTCTTTGACCAGGCCTACGAGACGACCATAACCATGCTCGAATTCGACCATAAGATGTTCCTCGATTCGGTCCAGGCGCTGCGGGAGTCGGACACCTCCGAGTTGCCTTATGATTTCAAAGAAGCGGATCGTAAGATCAACAAGTTCGAGCGGGAAGTCCGTCGCAATATCCTGACGCATATCGCTATCAGTCGACCGCAGGATATGGTGCCGGGGTTGGTGCTGGTGACGATCGTAATCGACGTTGAGCGTATCGGGGATTTCTGCAAGAACATTTCGGAGATCGCAACCGCTCGTAAGGAACGTCTGGGCGCCGGGGAATATGAAGAGCGTTTGTTCGAAATCGAGCGGTCAATCAAAGAACACTTCCCGGCGGTGATTGAATTACTCAAAACCAATGACCGCGACAAAGCCTCGGTGTTCGTGGCGAAAGAACCGATTATCGCCAAGAAAGCTGAGTCGATTTTAATCGATATGATTTCCGCCGCTCGCACCGAATGCTGCAGTCCCGATCTTGTTCGGTTGACTCTCTACGTACGATATCTGAAGCGGATCAACGCCCATTTGACCAACATCGCCTCATCGGTCGTCAATCCGTTCCCAAGAATCGGTTTCCGTCAGAAACAAACCACCGACTAGGAAAACTCCTCAACCGGCGAATCGGAGAGGAGAGGAGTCTTCCGATGTTCATCCATAAGATGTACGTTTGCCGGTCATCGCGCCCGATCGTGACTGATTAAATCCAACATAGCTTTCGATATCGGACAGACTGTCCGTTTCCGGACAGTCTGATTCTTCTTACGCATCGTAAACTCGTTGTGCTGCAACGAGGTGTCGTTTGGCACAGGGCTTGCAATAGAGTCTGGCAAAAGAAGATACACCCGGATAAATAAGTATGGATCGAGAAATTCCCCAACACGAAATAAAGCGCAAGAAAGCCTGGCGATGGCTCAAGTTGATGCTCATTTCTGTATTCCTGATTATTGCTGTTCTAATGCTGAGAGCCTTCATTTCGCCGAGTGTCGACAGACATCGCATCCTCGTATCGACTGCCGAAATCGGGGATGTTGAGGCCAGTATCTCCGCCAGTGGCGTAGTGGTTCCGGAATACGAACAGGTGATAACCGCTCCGGTCCAGACGACTGTTCAGGAACTTCGGCATCATTCCGGTGACACGGTGCAGGCCGGGGAGGCGATAGTAGCGTTGGATATCAGTGCCCTGACGTTTCGGGCAGGGAAACTTCGTGATGAACTGAACTACCATTTAAACCAGAAACGGCAGATGCAATTGTCTCTCGAACGAAGAACGATTGATCTTGAGGCAGCGCTGGATATCAAACGGCTGGAAGCGGAGTTCAAAAACACCCAGTTGGAACGGACGCGCAAGCTGCACGAGCTTGGCGGAGCGACTCAGGAACAGGTGGCGCAGGCCGCGCTTGATAAAGAAATCGCCGACCGGCAACTCGATCAGGCAAAATTGAGTATTGAGAACGAGAAGGAAGCTCTTCAGACCGAAATCGAGGGTCTTGACCTGACCATCAGGATGAAGGAAAATGAAATCAGCGAAGCGGAACGCGATCTTACCCTGGCCGGGGCAAGAGCCGACCGTGACGGGGTGGTGACCTGGGTCAACGACAATCTCGGTGCGCATGTTGCCGCCGGTGAAGCCGTGGCGCGTGTCGCCGACCTTACTCGCTACAAGGTCGAGGGGCAAGTCTCTGATATTCATGTCGACAAGTTGTGTGTCGGCGGACCGGCTGTTATCCGAATTGGAAACAAAGAAAGTATCCCGGGGATCATCACCGCCGTCCGGCCCAGTGTAGAGGGGGGGCTGGTGCGGTTCGATGTTGTCCCCGAACAGCCTCACCACCCATCGTTGCGGCCGAACCTGAGAACCGACCTGTATGTGATCACATCCTACAAAAAAGGAGTGATTCGAGTGAAAAACGGGTCGTTTTACCACGGTCGGGTTGACCAGAAGCTGTTCGTGATTGAGGGCGACCGGGCGGTTCGGCATTCGGTCGATATCGGTGTCTCCAACTACGACTGGGTCGAATTGATCGGAGATATTAAACCGGGTCAGGAAGTGATCGTATCGGATATGAGTGAGTACGAACAGAACGAGTCGATCCGGATTAACGATTGAACAATGCATTATTTCAATAAAGGTCGGAAACAATGATCAAGCTAACCAACGTCGAAAAAGTGTATCGCACCGACACGATTGAAACACTGGCGCTCAAGAATATCAATCTGTCGATCGATAAGGGGGAGTTCCTTTCGATAATGGGACCCTCAGGTTCCGGCAAAAGCACTTTGCTGAATGTGATCGGTCTCCTGGATGTTCCCACGCGGGGGGGCGTCGACATCGGAGAACAGCCGGTCAGCCGAATGAACGACCGCGAACTGGCCCGGCTTCGCAACGAGCATATTGGCTTCATTTTCCAGAGTTTTCATCTGATCAATGATTTGTCGGTGGTAGACAATGTGGAATTGCCGCTGTTGTATCGGCACATATCCGCCCCGGAGCGTCGCCAACGGGCGCTGGCGGCTCTGGACAAGGTGGGGCTGAGCGCACGCACGCGGCATTTCCCGACGCAGTTGTCCGGGGGTCAGTGTCAGCGGGTGGCGATTGCCCGCGCCATTGTGGGTGAGCCGGATGTTATCCTGGCCGACGAGCCGACCGGTAATCTGGACTCGGTCATGAGTGATGAGATCATGGATATCCTGCTGGCGCTGAATAAGGATGAACAGGCAACGATAGTTATGGTCACCCACAGCCAGGCCATGGCCGAACGGACGAAACGGATCGTACGTTTGCATGATGGCTCTCAGGTGGAGTAGGGAGGAACGATGTTCAAGAATATCGTCAAAGTTGCCTTGAAGGTATTGATGCGACGGAAGTTCTTCACGATAATCAGTCTGTCGGGTATCACTTTTACCCTTACGGTTCTTATTATCGCGGCAGCTTTCGCCGAACGCATGCTTTCTCCGGCCCGTCCCGGTTCCAAATACGACCGATCCATGTTCATTAATCGCATTGATCTCTGGAGCGAAGATATGAGAATCGGCAGCGGTCCGGGATACCGGTTTCTGGAGAAATATGCCAAATCGATGACAACACCGGAAGAGGTATCGATTCAGACAAAGGGCATTACGGTAAGTTCATACGTCGGGGATCATCGTATCGACCTGAAGATGAAACACACCGATGCGGAATTCTGGGATATCCTCGAATATGATTTCGTGGAAGGGCATCCGTACGACAGTCAGGCGGTAGCGCAGGCTGATTACGTTGCCGTAATCACCGATTTCACTCGCAACCAGGTGTTCGGTAATCGTTCCGTTCTCGGCGAAATGCTGGAAACGACCGAAGGGAATTATCGTGTCGTTGGAGTTATTCATAAAGAGGATATCCCCGCTATGGAGGCGGCGGCCGACTGTTTTGTCCCGATTACCACCGAACCGACCGTGAAAATAAGCGAGGCACTTTGGGGTGATTACCTCGCGATTGTTCTAGCTGATTCAAAAGGCTCCTTCCCGTTGATAAAAGAGGAATGGGAGCGGAGTCTGGAACAAGCCCGCACCGATTATGCCGGTGAGTTCTCGAAAATAGAATCTCATATACGAACCAGCGATGAACTGATTACGGCCAAATTGTTCGACGATGAAAGCAATACCCCCATTATCGCCGTGGTTGGGATGATAATCGGTTCCATGTTGTTGTTTATGTTGTTCCCAACGATCAATCTGGTGAATCTCAATATCACTCGAATCATGGAACGCGCTTCTGAGATCGGAGTGCGGAAAGCATTCGGTGCGAGTCGCTCGGCGCTGGTGGGACAATTTTTGATCGAGAATATCATTCTAACTCTGATAGGTGGTGTTGCCGCCTGGATTTTATCCTGGTTGTTATTGTCTTTAGCCACCGGCAGCAGTCTGGTGCCTTTCGGCAAATTCGAACCTGATTTCGTGTTCTTTCTGTATACTCTTCTGATCTGCCTCGTTTTCGGTTTGATCTCCGGTGTTTATCCGGCCTATCGCATGGCTAAAATGAAACCGGTGGAAGCCCTGAGAGGAGTGGAATCATGATTCGCCACATGTTCAAGCTGATTTGGAATCGCAAGCGGCGCAACATGCTGCTCATGATTGAAATACTGGTTTCCTTTTTAGTGTTGTTCGGGATAACGGCAACTATGGCCGGTTGGGGAATGCAATGGCTCGATCCAATCGGATTTAATCCCGATGACCTTTGGGTTATGCAGGTCGAATGGGAGGATAAGGTGGTCGGCCAGACCAGGGAGCAGGTGCGTGAAATGCTGCGGCGTATTGAATCCGAAATGCTGGCCTATGAAGAAATCGAAAACATCGCCTGGTGTTACAACAACACACCGTACGGTGACGCCGTCTGGCGCTCGGATGTGGAAATCGACGGGCGCGAAATTGCTTTCGATGTCATGCCGTGCACTGATGAATATGTCAATGTCCTGGGAATCAACCTGGTCGAGGGAACCTGGTTCGGCCCCGAGCACGATGCCCTGTTGGCGAAACCGGTAGTGGTCGATCTCAGCCTCGCGAAAAATGTATTCGGTGATTCTTCGGCGATAGGACAAACGATTGCCGATACACACAAAGAGTATTTCATCGTGGGCGTGATTGACTGTTATCGTTACCGGGGTGAATTCATTGACCAGTATCCGCAGATGTTTCAAAGGTTGAGTCTGACGAGTGATGCCAACGTGCCCCCCAATAGGGCCGTTGTTCGGGTCAGGCCGGGAACGGGAGTTGCATTCGAAAACAACCTCGCTAAATATGTCAACGGCATGGTCCCGAGCTGGTCGATTCGCATCGATAACATCGCAGAATTGCGCTCGGAATACATCAAGGACAAATATCTCGGATTGTTAATACCGGCCGTCATCGGCTTCTTCCTGATTATTAACGTCGCCTTGGGTTTGTTCGGTGTTCTCTGGTATTCGATTAACCGCCGCCGCTCGGAGATCGGCCTGAGACGGGCTTTGGGGGCCTCCGCGATCCTGGTCAATCGTCAGATTCTGGGTGAGGCGCTGGTGCTGGCTACTTTCGCGCTTATAGTGGGAGTGGTGCTCGCCATTCAGGTTCCGGTGCTGGGACTCATGGGACCGGAAATAAGCCCTGGCGCATATCTACTTGCCATTTTAACCTCAGCCGTGGTAATATACCTGTTGGTGGGACTATGCGCCTGGTACCCGGCCCGCCTGGCTGGTCATATTCACCCGGCACAGGCTTTGCATGATGAGTGATCTCACCGAAGGTAAGAGATAAATCGCATGACTACCGACAGCGCTCGCATTCTGATTATCGACGACGACGAGGCGGTTCGCGCCTCGTTGAGTCTTTTGCTGAAGCACGCCGGATACACGATTGCGACTGCTGATGGACACGGGTCGGCTCTGGAAGCGGCTAAGACCGTTCCCCCCAATTTGTTCGTGCTCGATATGAATTTCTCGGCCAATACCAGCGGCGACGAAGGCCTGGTGTTGTTGCGGGAGTTGCACGAATTGTACCCGACGCGACCGGTGATTCTGATCACGGCCTGGGGTTCGATTCCTCTGGCGGTCGAGGGAATGAAACGAGGCGCGCGGGATTTCATCACCAAACCCTGGAACAACGATCAGTTTTTGCGTTCGGTTCGTACCGCGCTAAGCCTCTCATCATCGGACAAAGCTACCGGCACGAAACCGGCGGCGCGCGAGGATTTGGATAAGACTTACGATTTCGAAAAGCTGATCGGATGTGATGAGAAATTCCTGGAGGTCCTGCGCACCGTGGCGCGGGTCTGTGCTACCGATGCCCCGGTGTTGATCGAGGGGGAAAGCGGCACCGGCAAGGAACTGGTAGCGGAGGCAATTCACGCCAACAGCCGGCGAGTCGAGGGACCGTTCGTGCGAGTCAATCTCGGAGGGATTCCTGCAACGTTGTTCGAGAGCGAGATGTTCGGGCACAAGAAGGGAGCGTTTACCGGAGCGGCCGCGGATCGGATCGGTCGTTTCGAACTGGCCGACGGCGGCACGATCTTCCTCGATGAAATCGGCGAACTCGATCCAGCCAGTCAGGTCAAACTCCTGCGCGTGCTTCAAGACCACTCGTTCGAGGTACTCGGAACCAGCATCAGTCGTTCTTCTGATTTCCGGCTCGTGTCGGCGACCAACCGCGATCTCGAAAAACAGGTCGGTGAGCGCAAATTTCGCGAAGATTTGTATTATCGCATCAATCTGATAAAGGTGCAACTTCCGGCTTTGCGCGACCGACGCTCTGATATTCCGTTGCTGACGGCGCATTTCGTGGACAATCTCAAAGAGCTCTATGACAGGCCGCAACTGACCGTCAGCCGCGCCGCGATGGATCGGCTCAAGGCTCATCCCTGGCCGGGAAATATCCGGCAACTCAAGAATGTGGTCGAACGAACGGTACTGGTTTCGACCGATAACTTACTGGATGAAGCCGATTTCATGCGGCAACTCGACCGGGCGCCGCAAATGTCCGGCACGATCGAACTCCCGGCGGTGGGAACGGTGACGCTCGACCAGATGGAGGAGTCGATGATCCGTAAGGCGCTGGATCATCATGACCACAATCTCAGCCGGGTAGCCCGCTCACTGGGACTCAGCCGCGCTGCGCTGTACCGTCGCCTTGAGAAATACGGGATATCGTTGTGAGTCTGCGTCTGCGTTTCATTCTCTTCGTGATACTCGTTCATGTCGTTGTTTTCGGTCTGGCGCTTTTTATTCTTCCGACCGACAAATGGGTATTTCTTATAGCTGAAATCATTTTACTGGGGATTTTGTTTTTTTCAATTCATCTCTATCGCGCTTTCTTGAAACCCCTCAATCTCATTGCATCGGGCGTGGAGACGATCCGCGACAAGGATTTCCAATCGAAGTTTCTCCCCACGGGACAACCGGAACTCGATGAGTTGATCGATGTCTACAACCGCATGATCGATCAGCTTCGCGAGGAGCGAACCAAACAGCGAGAACAGCATTACTTTCTCGAACGTCTGATCCATGCCTCGCCGACCGGCGTGTTAATTCTCGACCTGGACGACAAAGTCAGCCTGGTGAATCCCATCGCGGCGCGGTTACTGGGATGTACCACTGATGTCCTTTTGGGACGCTCGTGCAACGATTTACCCGGTCCCCTTGGCGAAGCGCTGACAGGGATGGAGCCGGGAGAAAAGCGAGTGATCAGTCTCAGCGGTATGCAAACCTATCGCTGTCAGAAATCGCATTTTCTGGATCGCGGTTTTCATCGCCATTTTCTATTGATTGAGGAACTGACGAAGGAGATTCTCGACACACAGAAGAAAGCCTACACCTCAGTGATACGGATGATGTCGCACGAGGTGAACAATACGGTCGGTGCGGTCAATTCGATCCTCGAGTCGAGCCTGGCCTTTGCAGCGCAGCTCACTGACGGAGACCGGGAAGAGTTCACCAGCGTCGCGCATGTGGCGATCAACCGAAATAACGGTCTGAACAGCTTCATGACTCGCCTGGCTTCGGTGGTACGTGTGCCGGAACCTGATAAAGTTCCTTACGACCTGGTGAATCTGCTCAAGTCAATTCAGGTGCTGACGGCGGCCGAGGCGCAGGAGCGGGGGATCGAGGTGAAACTGACGCCGTGTGAACAACCAGTGATGGCGGCAATCGATGTGGACCAGATCGAGCAGGTGTTGATAAATATCGTCCGCAATGCGATGGAGTCTATCGAGAACGACGGTACGATATCAATGCAGGTAACTTCGGCGCCGCCGTGTATCACTATTGCCGACAACGGACGAGGAATAAGTGAAGAAGTCCGCAAGCAGATGTTCACGCCTTTTTACACGAACAAACGTAACGGTCACGGGGTCGGTTTGACGCTGACGCGCGAGGTGCTGCTGAACCACGGCTGCCGGTTCAATCTGGAGCCCGGCCTCAACGGCGGCGCGGTCTTCTGGATCGAGTTCGAAAGCGGGGAGTAACCCTTCAAGAAGCATCCATTATTGTCTGATTAAGGCAATGCGGAACGACAAATCTGATTCCAAAGAAAAACCGGCGGGGACTCTAAGGTCGCCCGCCGGTGGGGTGGGATTCTGATATAGGAGGGTCTTGAAAAGCTTTGCTAAAAGGTCCCGCCGACTAGCGGAACGAAACCGTGTTGTTCTTCTGCGACGGTCTGATAATCTCCACCTCAGCGACGGTTGACAGGTCAACCGTAAAGCTGTCGGTATCCGACGACGCCGTGAAATAACCATCGACTGCCGCCACGACGGTGGTGTTGGCCAGTGCCTGGGTTACCGGGCTGGCAATCACCTCGCTCTTGTTGAAATAAATGACCAGATTGTTGTCGATGTAGCAGTAGTAAAAATCATACGCGTCAACTACTGCTTCGCCGTTAAAGGACAGCGTAAAGGCAAAATCCGAGATGTGATAATCGCTCGGGATGACAACGCTGATGATTGCCTGGACGCTCTCGCTGGTGGTGCTGGTTGATTGAAGATTAATCTTGTGGGGACTGAACTGCATAGTCTCGTCGATATCGAGGCTGTTGTAAGCCGACTGCTGAATTAAGCTGGACGAGGTAACCGGGCTTGCGGCTGATTGATCGGAACAGCCCGGTAAAGCCAGGGCAAAAAGGCCTATCATCAGGATAGATATCAAGCCAAGGTTTTTGTAAGAAATGGAATTGTTCTTAACACTCATTCTGTCTTCTCCGGTATGAAAGTGACCAGATCCTCCATAATCAGTTTCCGAAGCGGGAGTATTACAAATGTCATGCCCAACTAATTTGATGGGTGCAATTTGTCCTGCAGCAACCTGATACGAGAAAGGGTGGACGAAATTATGACTATTATGGCGCCCCTCGCGGTACATCTGTACCGAATCCTTGTTCGTGTCGGTCCGATTAGGCAGTCTATGAGAGAATTGCGTCGATAAGCAGCGGAAGACCTCGGCCTACAGCTCCCATTCGATTCCGAGGATCGGCATGAGACCCCATTGGGTTACTTCATCCGGCTTGTGTTCTAACTCATTCCAGTAATAGGCGGCAATGTTTTTATGATTGTATGCGTTCCATAACGAAAGGTATATCACGAGGTTTGAGCCGGAGAAGTAATAACGATGGTCAACCCGCAGATTGAGCGAATGATAAGCCGGGTAGCGGCTTTCGTTAACGTGGAATTCATCCAGCACGGTACGGTTTTGAGCGGCTGATTCGGTCAGATTGAGCGGAGTATAGGGCCGTCCGCCGGCAATAATCCAGCGAGCGCTGAATTCCCAATGTTTGTTTGGTTTGTACCCTCCTTCCGCGCTAAAGATAAAGCGGTTGTCGAATACACGATTGCGCCAGACGCCGCGCAAATCACGGTATTCGCTGTGTGAAAGCGAGAATCCGAGCAGGCCGTAGATGCCGTGGGCGAGCTTTTTCTGCAGGGTGGCTTCAAAGCCGTAGCTCTTCGCCCGGCCGCGATCGGTCAGATATTCGTAAGTCTCCGCACTGAACTCGGCGTTGTCGGCATCAAGGACTAAAAACTGCGGCAGCGAGGTGTCCATGGTCAGACGACGATAGTCTTTATAGTAGCTCTCGACCGTCAGCCGGGTGTCCTCGGCCAGTAAATGTCGCCAACCTATAATGTAGTGCCGGGCCTGTGGTTCCTCCAGCTTCGCTGCTTCTTCGTTTTGAACGAGCACGAGCGGGGTGAGCGGCTGGTAGTAAAGGCCGACGGCCGTGAAAAGCGAGGTTCGGTCGGTCAAGTCAAATGAGGCGGACAGGCGAGGGGATAAATGAGTATGATCGCCGCAATCGTTCCGGTCATAACGCAGGCCAATAGTAGTAGTGAGTTTTGATCCGGGGTGTAGAATCATACTGGCAAATGCCCCCAGATATGTGGCCGTCAACTCCTTCTGTATGTCGATAGAGGAAACCGGTTCGCCCAGGGCATTCACCCCGGGATTGGCGAAGTAATCGAAGTCGTCGTAAAGATAGGTCACATCACCGCCAAACTCGATCTGCGCCCGCTCGCTGATGTTGTAGAAACTGCTGTTGCGTAGATTGGCCTGGTGCTCGAACGAACGGTTTATTTGAAGCAGACTGTCGGTTGCGGTGCGATATGCCTCGGAGCCGTATTTGACTCGTTGCAGCGAGATCGAGCTGTTGGAATAGCCTTGCTGACTCCAGCGATAGCGCCAATTGAGTCCGAAGGTGTAGTTGTTGTTGTCGGTCACGGCATAGTTGGAATTGCCGTCTTTCACCGCTTGTTCGCGAGTGTAGTCCATGATGCTGACACCGGCCAGGCCAACCAGGCTCAGCGAATGAGCCGGGGAGAGGTCATAAACGATCTTCCCCTGATAATCGTTCACCTCCGGTGCCAGCTCGATACTCGCAATATCAACCAGCAGATCAAGATAACTCTTACGAGTCGACACCAGCCAGGAACCCTTGCCGCCGGGGAAGGGGCCTTCCGCGACCGCACCCAGGCCGATCAGATCAAAGCTAGCCTGGCCATCGAACTCCTCGCGGTTGCCCTCACGAAACGACAGCTCCATTATTGAGGACAGCCGATTGCCAAATCCGGAAGGGAAACCTCCGGCCGAGAATTTGACATCGCGGATCAAGTCGACATTGATCAGACTGAGACTTCCTACCGAAGTCCCCTCTCGCGGAAAATGATTGATATTGGGAATCTCGATGTTATCGAGGTAGAAGCCGTTCTCCGAGGGATTGCCGCCGCGCACCGCCAGGGCGTTGACCTGATCATCGGTTTTAGCGATGCTTGGAAGCGCGCCGATAATGCGACTGACATCTCCGGCCGATCCGGGCGCACGGCGGATTTCCTCGCCCGAGAACTCGGCCGTGCTGGCCGGCTGGTCATCCTGCTCGATAAAATAACCACTGCTCACCGCCACTCCTTCGATTACGATCAGGGTCGGCTTCAGTTCCATCTCAATCCGGGTAATTCGTCCGGATCGGACAATTACGTCGGGCTGGGACAGCGGCGTGTAGCCGAGGCTGTTGACACGAACGGTATACCCTCCGACGGGCACGCGCTTGATAGTGAACTCACCACTTTCATCTGCGACGGCTCCGAGTTTGGTCTCGATCACGCTGATGCTTGCGCCGGGGAGCGGAGCACGGGTGGAAGCATCGACCACGCGGCCGCTGATTGTGCCGATGAGGTCTCCGGCGATAACCCCGGTCGCTGTGGCGAGGGTGAGGGCTATGATTGCTGCGGTTAAGAGCGGATACGAACCGGAATATCTTGTCATCCCAAATGTCTCCTCAATTTCACAAGACAGGCCGACTGTTGCCAATCGACGCTTTGTTGTTGAAAGATCGCCGAATCAGGATTTATTACAATCGTCAGAAATCAGTATTTGAGGACGTATGGATCAGGAACTTACCCGGCTTCAAAATGAATTCGCCAGGCTGCTGGATGCGCAGGAGTTTTCCGAGACGGACCTTGATCCGGCCATCGCGCAGCGCCATATCGATCTCCTGACCGCCATGGATGAGGTCGAAACGGCCGCGCTTTCGGTGTTCGATATACACCGGCGCGAACATATCTACGTTTCCCCCAAGTATCGCACCGTATTCGGTTGGGAGTGGGACCCGGAGCGCCCGGGCGACAGCGTCCGCAACGATGATCGCCTGCATCCGGAAGACCGGCTCCAGCTTTTTCGGTCCGGGATCTACTTCATGAGTTTCCTCCTGCGTATCTCCCCCGAGCGACGCAGGGACGGCAAGATGTTCGCCGATTACCGCATGCTGGGCCCCGAAGATAAATACATCCGGGTGCTCGAACAGCAATCGGTGCTGGAGTTGGATAGGCGGGGCAATGTCTGGCTCGCCCTGAGTGTGCTCAACATATCGCCGTACGCCGATACTGAGACATCATTCCGCTGCCGGATGATCGACTCAAAAACCGGGCAGTTGTTCGAGTGGCCCCCGCGCGAGGCGACCGCCGATCTGTTGACGATGAGGGAGAAGGAGATCCTGCACCTTGTTTCAAAGGGGCTGGTCAGCCGGGAGATCGCCGATCTTCTTTACATAAGCGTCAACACGGTTAACACGCATCGGCAGCGCATTCTCAAAAAACTTGATGTCTCGAACACCGCAGAGGCTATCCGATATGCTCTCGACATCGGCCTTACCTGGCCGGAGGAGTGAGGAAGTCCCTTCATAGATTTGCTTTGAGTTGGAACGGCAAACTATTATAATCTCTCAACAAAGAATTCTTGAAAAGAAAAGCTCTACGAGCTAAGAGCATATCAAGAGTGAGGTTGCAAATGTCCAGAAGCGCGCAATGGGGAGTGATTGTTCTATCCATCGGTCTGCTGACCCTGGGACTGGCCTGCGGTCAGGCCGACAACGACGGCAAAGCGAAATCCTCGGACGGATCGCACGTCAAAATCGGGGTTTCGCTTTTAACTCGAACCCATCCGTTCTATCAGGATCTTGAGGAAGGCCTCAAAGCGGCGGCCGATTCAGCCGGATTCGAACTGCTCGTCACGGCGGGTGAATTCGACGTTGCCAAACAAAAGGATCAGGTTCAGGATTTCATCGTCCAGAAGGTCAACGCGATTGTAGTGTCACCGTGTGATTCCAAATCAATCGGGACTGCGATTCAGGCTGCCAACGAGGCCGGTATTCCGGTCTTTACGGCCGATATCGCCTGTCTGGCCGAAGGGGCCAAAGTTATCTCGCATTGTGCCTCGGATAACTACGAGGGCGGCAAACTAGCGGCTCAGGCGGTGGCCGAGGCCATCGGCAACAGCGGCAAAGTGGCGATTATCGATCATCCCGAAGTGGAATCGGTGATTCAGCGTGTTAAGGGATTCGAGGATGAAATGGCTGCCCATGAGGGGATCGAGATCGTGGCCAAACTCACCGGTCACGGTGTCAAGGATCAGGCGTTCCGGACTGCCGAGGACGTGCTTCAGGCGCATCCCGATGTGACCGCGTTTTTCGGTATTAATGATGACTCCGCTTTAGGTGTTCTGGCGGCCGTGGAAAAAGCCGGCAAGGCAGGCAAAGTGAAGATTATCGGTTTCGATGCCGTCCCGGAGGCGCGGAAAGCGATCAAAGAGGGAAAAATCTACGCCGATGTGATTCAGCAGCCAAAGCTCATCGGGCAGACTACTATCGAATCGATTAAGACCTATCTGTCGGGCGGTGAAGTCTCCCCGACGGTACTGATCCCCTGCGGTCTTTTCGGTCAGGCCGAAGCGCAATAGTCGAGCGGCCGGAGTAGCGCATGGGTTCTCCCGACAATAGGACCGGGAATAATCACTCGTGTCTGGTCGTCATGTCCGGGATTCGTAAATCGTTTCCCGGCGTGCTGGCCGTCAAGATCGCCGATTTCGATTTGCGACCTGGGGAGATTCATGCCCTGGTAGGGGAGAACGGCGCCGGGAAAAGCACCCTGATCAAAGTTCTGACCGGTGTCCATGAACGCGATACGGGCGAAATCCGTATCGCCGGAAGACCGGTTTCATTTCGTAAACCACTCGATGCACAAAAAGCCGGGATCGCCACAATCTATCAGGAGTTCACCCTGGTGCCCGGATTGACCGTAGCCGCGAATATCGCCCTCGGTCATGAAGCCACTCACCACGGTCTTTTGGATCAGCGCCGTGAATCAGGTCAGGCGGCCGCTCTGCTCGAACGTCTTGGCGCTGATTTCAAGGCGAACCTGCTGGTCTCGGAACTGACCGTGGCCCAGCAGCAGATTGTCGAAATTGCCCGCGCTCTGGCTCGTGAGGCGAACGTTCTGGTAATGGATGAACCGACCGCAGCGCTTGCCCCCCAGGAGGTGGCACATCTCTTCGAGAACCTGAAAGAATTCACCGAACGCGGTATGGGGATCATTTTTATCAGTCATCGTCTGGATGAAGTCCTCAAAATTGCCGACCGGATCACGGTCATGCGAGACGGCGTCACGGTGGCTACCCGCCCGACCGTTGAGTTCAACCGCCGTGATTTGATTGAGACGATGGTCGGACGATCGTTGGATCAGGAGTACCCTAAGGAAAAAACGACGGCCGGTGAGGAGTATTTCAAGGTGCATGATTTGTGCGGCGGCATCGTGCGTGATGTATCGTTCGTCGCACGACGAGGTGAGGTGCTCGGTCTGGCCGGACTCATGGGAGCCGGGCGCACCGAACTGGCGCGACTGATTTTCGGGGCGGACCATAAGGAATCGGGCGAAACTTATTTAGATGGTCAAAAGGTTGATATCTCCTCACCACACGAGGCCATCGAAGCGGGGATATGCCTGCTGACCGAGGATCGCAAAGCTCAGGGACTGGTGCTGGGGGCGTCGGCTATGGACAACTTCGCGCTGCCCAATCTTAGAAGCTGGTCGAGGTTGAGTTTTATCGATGCTCATAAGGAAAAAGAACGATTTATCGACCGCACTTCGGAGCTCAATATCCGGCTGTCGGGATTCGACCAGCGCGCCGAAGAGTTGTCCGGCGGCAATCAGCAAAAATTACTGGTGGCGCGGTGGCTCGAAACCAACTCGGAAGTGATCATTTTCGATGAACCAACCAGGGGAATAGACGTCGGCGCCAAGTACGAAATGTATCTATTAATCAACCGGCTGGTGAAACAGGGCAAAATTATAATCGTGATTTCATCGGAACTGCCGGAATTGCTGGGTATCTGCGACCGCATCCTGGTCATGCGACGAGGAAGGATATCCGGAGAGATAAGCGATGTGGCCGGGACCGATCAGGCCGAGATCATGTCAATGGCGGTTTGATTCGACAATACGGGAGTGAGCTTTTGGCAAACGTGACTGACAACAAAGCCTTGATAACCAATCGTACCGTCTGGTGGCGTCGGATGATGTCCGACTACGGCATGATCGTAATCCTCGCGGCCCTCTGCGTCTTGTTTTCGCTGCTGACGATCAAAGACCAATATCCCACCGGCGCCGATGCCGCCGAGAATGTGTGGGAGCAGCTTGAGGACCGTCTGACTGCAGGAGCGCGTCTGATTGTCGTGACGCAGGACGGTAAGGCCGACAGTGAGTTCACGGAAGCGCTTAATGTCAGGCTTGAAGGTGCAGCCTCGACGTTATTACCTGCGGTGTCAGGCTCACCCGTTGAGATAAGAGCCGCTTTGGAGCAACTCGATTCCACCGGGCAGACTCCGGACTACATTTTGACAACGAGCGCCTTTGCTGCAACCGTGCGTATGGTAGCTCAACATCTTTCCAATAGTTCAAGCCTCTCAATCCTGTCACCGACGCCACATCGCTGGCCGAGTTTTCTGTTGCCTGAAAACATCCGCAACGTCGCCAACCAGATCACGGTTATTGCGATTATCGCTATCGGCATGACCATGGTTATTATCACCGCCGGTATTGACCTGTCGGTTGGCAGTTTGATCGCTCTATCGGCCGTCGTGGTGGCCTGGTTGGTTGGACAATGGGGAGGGACCGAAGCCTCAACCGGGGCCATGATCATGGCCTCTCTTGGAGGTATTCTGCTGTGTGCGGCGGTGGGAGCATTTAGCGGATTTATGGTAACCGGATTCAGCATCCCGCCCTTCATCGCGACGCTGGCAATGATGCAGGTTGCCGCCGGCTTGGGGTATATCATCTCACAGGGAAAACCGATTTATCAACTCCCCGACAGTTTCGTCTGGCTTGGGCGCGGTGTCGATCCGTTGTTACGCATTCCTTATGCGGTGATTCTCATGCTCGTGTTGTATGCCGTGGCGCATGTCGTAATGACAAGAACTACCTACGGTCGTTATATCTATGCCGTCGGCGGCAATCCCGAAGCGGCCCGCCTGGCCGGGATTCGCGTTAAATGGATACTCTTTTCGGTTTACGCGATCTGCGGTCTCCTGGCCGGATTAGGCGGGGTGGTCATGGCCTCGCAGCTCAAGAGCGGTGCGCCGACCTACGGCCTGACCTATGAGCTATATGTAATCGCAGCGGTAGTGGTCGGCGGGACCAGCCTGGTGGGGGGTGAAGGAAGAATCCTCGGTACATTGATCGGAGCTTTTATCATTGCCGTCATTCAGAACGGCATGAATCTCGTGAACGTCGAGAGCTACACACAGAAAGTAATCCTGGGTCTGGTAATCTTGGGCGCGGTGCTGGCCGACCGCATCAAACAAACCCGGTTCAAGCATAAATCGAATAAACCGCAAGCTGAATCGACGGCTTGATTATCGTTTACTCGCCCGCAGGGCGCAAAGGAGAGAGACTTTGACAAGAAGCTATCGTTGGCCCGCAATAGCGCTGATGCTGGTCCTGATAACGACCGTGTCGGCTCAGGATATGACCGTGACTCCGGACTCGACACGTCCGAACCTGTACGTTGTCGGGACGGCGCATCTGGATACGCAATGGCGCTGGACGATTCAGAACAGTATCGAAGAGTTCATCCCGGCAACCTTCCGCGACAACCTGGCCCTGATGAAACTCTATCCCGAATACGTGTTCAGCTTCGAGGGCTCCTTCCGCTACCAGCTCATGGACGAATACTACCACGATGAGTTCGAACAGGTGCGGCCCTTCATAGGGTCGGGTCAATGGCGCGTGACCGGTAGCTGGGTCGATGCGGTCGATGTGAACCTCCCGTCGTTCGAATCGCTGGTGCGGCATACGCTTTACGGCAACAGTTATTTCAAACGTGAATTCGGCAAAACCAGCCGCGATATCTTTTTGCCCGATTGCTTCGGTTTCGGTTATGCCCTTCCGTCGATTGCCCGCCATTGTGGTCTGGAATCGTTCTCGACCCAGAAACTGACCTGGGGGGCCTGGGTCGGCGTACCGTTCGATATCGGTATCTGGAAAGGAGTCGATGGCTCCTCGATAATCTGTGGTGTTAATCCGGGTAAGTATGTATCAAAGATAGAAGACGATCTGAGCAGCGACACCACCTGGTACAACGCCGCCGAGCGCCAGGGCGACAGCAGCGGTTTGTATGCCGCTTATCATTACTTCGGCACCGGCGACTCCGGCGGCTCACCCGATTCTGCCTCGGTCGACTGGCTGGTGAAATCGATTCACAGCGACGGCCCCCTTGCCGTGCACAGCATCGGAGCGGACGATCTGGTTGATATCGTCAAGGCCGCGGACATTAGCCGTCTTCCCGAATACGACGGCGAACTCGTTATGACTCGTCACGGTGTCGGTTGCTACACCTCAGAAGCAGCGATGAAACGCTGGAACCGGAAGAACGAGCTGCTGGCCGACGCCGCCGAGAGAGCTGCGGTCATTGCCGATTTTTGGAGACAGAGCGATTATCCCCGCGATATGCTGCGCGACACCTGGACCCGTTTTCTCTGGCATCAATTCCACGATGACCTCACCGGCACGAGCATCCCGGAGGCATACGAGTTTTCCTGGAACGATGAAATCCTCTGCCTGAACCGGTTCAGCGCCGTACTCGAAGAGGCTGTCTCCGGAGTCGCAGCCGGACTCGACACACGGGCCAAGGGAACCCCGGTTGTTGTTTACAATCCTCTCTCGATTGACCGCGAAGAGGTTGTGGGGGCGGTGATACATCTCCCGAAAAGCGATGTGAAATACGTGCAGGTGATCGGCCCCGATGGCTCCGAAGTCCCGGCTGATGTGGTGATGTCCTACGACAAGACCGCTCTGGTGCGGTTCCTCGCCCGTGTGCCCTCGGTCGGATTCACCGTTTACGATATCCGCCCAGCCAAGAAGCCGAGCGAGATTGACACCGGCCTCAAAGTGACCCTGAACTCTCTTGAGAACGAGCGCTATGTCGTAATGCTCAACGATCTGGGGGAAGTGGCCTCGGTCTACGACAAGCAGAACGCCCGAGAACTGCTCGGTGCGCCGCTCCGATACGAGTTTCTTGCCGATACCCCAAAAAACTGGCCCGCCTGGGAGATCGACTACAATGATATTATGGCCGCTCCTGAACCGCTGTTTGTCGGTGAGCCCCAGATATCTGTAATAGAGAATGGCAGCGCTCGGGTTGGAATTCAGGTTGTACAGAAAACGGCCAAGTCTACTCTGACCACGATCATCCGCCTGAGTGCAGGCGAGGCCGGCAATCGCGTCGAGTTCTTCGCCAATATCGACTGGGGCGAGGAAGCCACCCTCCTGAAGCTGGCGCTGACCACTGCCGCTCCGAGCGATTCCGTCACCTACGACATCGGTCTCGGCACTATCACCCGCCCGGTCAACACCGAAAAGCGCTACGAAGTACCAGGGCAGCAATGGGCCGATATCTCCGCCCCCGACCGCTCCTACGGCGTTGCCCTCATGAACGACTGTCGCTACGGCTGGGATCACCCCACCCCCGAAAAGCTGCGCCTGACTCTGGTTCACACACCGGGGATCGGCGAGGGCTGGGCCTGGGTGGCCGATGAGCACAATCAGGATCAGGGTGTACACACGGTTAACTTCGCTATTCAGGGCCACACCGGGGACTGGGCCGACGGCGGTGTCGCCTGGCAGGCGAGTCGCCTGAATCAACCACTCACAGTCTTTGAGACTTCCTCACATAAGGGATCTCGGGGCATGAGTTATTCGCTCGTGAACGTTGACGATCCTGGCGTCATGGTGAACGCCGTCAAGAAGGCCGAGGAGAGCGATGAGATCGTGATCCGCCTGCGTGAACTGACCGGGAATAACCACGACCGCGTCACGCTGCAGTTCGACCGGCCGGTTTTGTCGGCGCGTGAAATCAACGGCATGGAGGAAAAAATCGGCCCGGCCACCGTCGAGGACGGCCGTCTGGTCTGCTCATTTACCGCCTATCAGCCGAAAGCATTCGCGGTTTTATTGGGACGGCCGGAGGTTGAGGTAGATCGCATTGAGGCGGTTTGTCTGGACCTGCCGTTCAATATGGACGGCGTCAGCCTCGACGCCGACCGTTGCGACGGCGACTTTGACGGCAAGGGCTATACCATCGCCGGCGAGTTTATTCCCGACACTCTGGTTTATCGCAACGTACCATTCGTCTTTGGCGATGTGACCGCCGGTGCTCTCAACGCAGTTGCATGCGAAGGTCAGAAAGTGGAGCTTCCGAAGGGTGATTTCGACCGTCTCTATTTGCTGGCGGCATCCACCGGCAGCCCGGCTAAGGCGCATTTCAAAATTGGCGAACATGAACAGACCGATTGGATCATGGGCTATGCGGACCCGATCGGGCAATGGGATAACAGGCTTTGTGATGGCATTCAGACCGATATGCGCGATCAAATTCTTCCGGCCTATATTAATCGGCAAACGGTGGCCTGGTACGGCTCGCATCGCCACACGCCTGAATGTGAAAACGAGGCGTATCGTTTCACCTACCTGTTTCCGATTGAGTTGGAAGTACGGAAGGGAGACCGAACGCTGACCCTGCCGGACAACGACAAGATTCGTATAATGTCCGCCACGGCGGTAAGGCAGCCTTACGAAGCGGTCGACCCGGCGCAGCCGCTCTACGACATCGTGAACAACGCTTTCGCCCGCATCTTTGCCGACAGCATGTCCTTTGCGGGCCGGTCGATCATTACAATGGACAGCCCGATCCCGAACACTACTATTCGCTATACCCTCGACGGGACCGAGCCAACCGCCACTTCGGCCTTATACACCGAGCCGATCATTGTCACGACAACGACAACCATCTCGGCCAGAGCGTTTAGCCCCGGCTATAATGAAAACTTCGTCGCTCGGAAAACGGTAGCGAAACTCGAGTTACGCGATTCTTACGATGTCGGTGATCTGGAGAGCGGATTGAACGCCCGCTATTACGAGGGCGAATGGGACAGTCTTCCCGGATTTGACACGCTGGAGGTCGTAACCGCCTACGTCGCCGACAGCATCGTAATTCCGGACACGGCGCGCGAGGAGTATTTTGGCCTTGTCTTCGAAGGCTTCGTCAAGATTCCGGCCGACGGTGTTTATGCGCTTTCGATCAACTCCGATGACGGCAGTCGTATTTATTTTGCCGACACTATGCTGGTCAACAACAACGGTCTCCACGGCGATTTCGAAAAGACCGGCTTAATCGGTCTTAAAGCGGGTCTCTATCCGATTCGAGCCGAGATGTTCCAATGCGAGGGAGACGCCGAACTCGGGGTGCACATCGCGGGGCCTTCGCTGCCGAAACAACCGATCCCGACTGATATGTTGTTTCATGCAAAATCAGAGATTGAATAATCTCAAAATTATGGCGGGCGGCCTTGTACCGCCCGCTATACTCATATATCGGAACGAAAAGACACTATGAACGGCTTCACGGAAAGTCGATGCTATTTCAATAGCGCGACGAGTTCAACAAACTTATATTCCCACTAATGCTCAAAGACATTTTCAAAACTATCGGAACGGGTGTGCGCTGGATTGTGCTCGTCGTGGTCGTGCTGTTCCTCGTTGAGGAATTGATCCGCGTTTTTTGGTATGTGGTCGGCGAATGGGGATTTTTACATGCTCTAATTGACGGCGCCGTGCTGTATAAAATCGGAGAGGCGGCGATTCTCATTCCGTTTTTCCTGTTTGTCCATTGGGTTGGCGTCTGGGACTCGGAGCGCTCGCTTGTCTTCGCCCGCAAGACACGCTGGTTGATCCGGGCCGGCGGACTTTTATCGCTCGTTGCGTATTTCGATCTGTTTCACCGCGTCATCTGGGCCTGGTGGGTGATCCTGCTGATCGCTCTCGCTTTGATTCTCCCGCCGCTTATGAAGGTTATCGCTCGGAAACGTGCCGTGTGGTGGGGACGTATCCTGGCTGCCGTCATCGTCATCGTCATGCTGATTCATTATGTCCTCAGCTTTCTCTTGACCGGGTATTTCATCGCGCCGTTACCCGGACCGACTCCGTCCCCGGCCGACACCCCCGAAGGCCGCTGGCAGCAGGATCTCGTATATCTGGCGGACAACCTCCCGCGCCTTCACCTGAACGCGTTTCATACCGTTACGAAGGAGCGGTTCAACATGGAGGTCGAGCGCTTCCGTGAGGCCATTCCCGACCTGAACCCGCATCAACTCAAGGCTGGTTTCTATCGCATTGTGGCTCTGATCGGCGACGGCCACACCGGGATCAGCAATTGGGAGGGGCCGTTGGCCGGTAAGCTTCCGGTGCGCTTTTATTGGCTGAGTGACGGCCTGTTCATCACGGCAGCGGCTCAGGACCAACCCGACCTGCTCGGTGGAAAAGTCCTTAGGCTGGACGGCCTCAGCGCCGATTCGGTCTTCGACAGCGTCTGCACTCTGTTGCCGTATGAAACCGACAGCTACTTGTTGCATCAAGGTGTCCGATATCTCATTGATGTCGATTTTCTCCAGGGGCTTGGTCTGGCCGACGACAGCGGTCGGGTGGATATCACGGTTGTTAGCCGCACCGGCGACACGATTCACACTTATCTTGAACCGGTAACCGGAGCGGGGCAGAAGCTTCTGACTCAACTGCCGGAAACGCCACCTGCGTTCAAGTCTTCCGAGAAAGGGGAGTACTGGTCGGAGTTTTTTGACGATGGAAAGATCGCTTATTTGAAGTATAACGCGTTCACCAGCCCGCTCGAATTCCCGAAGTTCACGAAGACGTTTTGGGCCGAAGCCGACTCGCTGGGATCGGACTATCTCATTATTGATTTCCGCGAGAACGGGGGCGGTATGTCGTACTGCTTTGACGATTTCTACGACCAGATTTTGGCTCACGAGCGCATCAATCGGAAGGGACATCTTTATCTACTGACGAACCGACGGACTTTTTCGTCTGCCTCGATGTACGCCGCGATTTTGCGCCGGGAAACTGAGGTTATTCTGGCCGGTGAGGATATGGGAGGCGGTTTGAATCAGTACGGCGACATGCGCTTTTTCACGTTGCCGAACTCGGGCGTGCAGGTGAGCTATAGCGTGCAATACTTCGAGCTTTGGCCCGACAGTCTTGGCCCGTTCGTCCTGGACCTTCCGATCCCGGTCTCCTCGTCTCAATACTTCTCTTCTCAGGACCCGGTCCTCGACTCGGTACTGACGGTGATACGAGGGGAGGAAGCGGCCGAGACAGTCGAGTCGACCGATTAGCAATCCTTTTGTGGGTGGCCCGGGGCTTGGGGATTGTTGACAAACCTCAATCGCGGCGGAGACAAGCCCCGCCGCTACGCGTAAAGTGCCTTAACCTCGCGTAGCGGGCGGCCTTGCGTCGCTCGCATTATAGATGTGTTTTTACTGAATATCCGAACGGCGGGTGGCCCGTGGGCTTGCCCCGGGTTTCCAGAAGAACGTTCATCAGGTCTCCGCAAGTTCTATTCATCTCGTGCATTTCGATCGACGTCTGGGTGGCCAACCTTTTAGGTGGGTTCCTTTCTGTGGTCTTCACTTCCGCATTCCCTACAATCCTTCTCCAACAACCGTTATAGCGGCGTTAGGTGAAGGACTGGCGGGTGGCCCGTGGGCTTGCCCCGGGTTTCCAGAAGAACTTTCATCAGGTCTCCGCAAGTTCTATTCATCTCGTGCATTTCGATCGACGTCACGACCGGATAGGCGAATCTGAGCTCCCCCCGCATTCCCTACAATCCTTCTCCAACAACCGTTCTCGCGGCGTTAGGTGAAGGACTGGCGGGTGGCCCGTGGGCTTGCCCCGGGTTTCCAGAAGAACTTTCATCAGGTCTCCGCAAGTTCTATTCATCTCGTGCATTTCGATCGACGTCACGACCGGATAGGCGAATCTGAGCTCCCCCCGCATTCCATACAATCCTTCTCCAGTAACCGTTCTCGTGTTATTAGGTGAGCGGCCAGCCATAGGCGAGCTATGAAGCGGAGAAGAGACAAGACGGGGACAGGATTCAAGCCCAAACAAAAATCTGCAAAACGAACCCAATTCGCCGTATCCGATAGAACTACACGCAAATACAGCGAATAGATGCGCGATCGATTCAGCGGTAAATGTTGTTGGGAAGCCGAAAAGTTCATATTGCGTTGCCGCCCCTAACTCACTATTCTTACCCCGATTGCCGGAGTGGTGGAATGGTAGACACCAGGGACTTAAAATCCCTTGGGCTGTTAGCCCGTGCCGGTTCGAGTCCGGCCTCCGGCACCAGCTTGGCTGGTTTTTTCGCGAGGTAGTTCACAAGAGCGACAAGGGGAGGCGCCGCGGTTGAAATGTGTTTGTATGTTGTGGCCTCTCCGGCACCAACTTGGCTGGTTTTTTGTGAGGTATTTCAAAGGGAGGTCGAAACTCCTTGTGCCCCACCCCTCGGGTGGGATTCGCGAAGCGAGGTATTGACATTTCATCTGATTATCGTTGACACTCGCACCGGGTCGGGACAGATTGGAACCATGACGCAAGGACGCTTCAAACTGCCCTGTTGGATCGAGCGCCATCCGCTTCTGACGGTGATACTTATCGCAATCGCCGTACGGGCGGTGGCGGTTGTTTTCTCGAAAGGTTTCATCCATTCCGACGACCATTACGATACGGTCATGATCGCCTATGACTGGCTGCGCAACGGTTTCTGGGGGGCGAACGGTTTCCTCCGCTGGCGACAAGAGCCCTCCGATATGATCGGCCGTTTTCCGCTTTATGTCATGTCGCTTTGGGCGATGATGAAAGCTCTCACTCTTTGCGGCGTGCAGGCGCTCAACAGTATGATGTACGTCGTCCGCGCTGTCCACGCGGCGATCAGCCTGATTCCCGTCTGGGTGGCATTCAAAGTCACGGTCTGGACGACCCAATCGAAACGATGGGGGATGCTGGCGGCGCTGGTAGTGGGACTCAACTTTATGATGCCGTTCCTGGGTGTCCGCAACCTGATCGAAATGGTCGGCGGCAATATCTGGATGCTCACGATCATTGCGGTCTATCAATACGAACGTAACCGCAGGGAAAGCTGTCTCGTACTGGCCGGCTTGGCGGCCGGACTGGCCTGGATGATCCGTTTTCAAATGGCCTCGGCGGCAATTCCGATCCCGTTCATCCTCTGGTGGCAATATCGATCCGTCAAACCGGCGCTGAGTTTCGCCGTTGGAGTCGCAGTGATGTTGTTTGCCTCGGGACTGGCCGACCTGTACTGGCTCGGACGATTCGGTGGCTCGACCATCACGAACATAACCATGAACGCCGGACTGCCCGCTCTCTATAAGACTATCCCAGGGCTTTTCCCGTTGATTCTGCTGCTGGCCCTGGTGCCGCCCTGGTCATTCGTTTCGGCTGTAGCGATGTTCCGCAAGAGCTTTCTGATGCGCCACGCGGTTCTGGTCGGCAGTTCATTTTTCTTCGTGTTGTTTCACCTCGCGATGGCCAACCAGCAGGAGCGATTCGTATTCCCGATCATTCCCGCCTTTTTGCTTATGTCGGTCCTGGCTGTCTGGCACAAGAAAGAGGACAAAGGGTATGTTCTCAAGAGTCCGCGTTTGTTGCATTGGCTGGTCGGAAGCAGCGTTGTCCTTGATCTGGTATTGTTGATATTTCTTACGCCCGGTTACGGACATAAAGGACTGATCGAACCGGTGGTGCGGATCAGAGCGGAGGAGCCTTCGGCGCATGTGCTGTTCATCCAGCCGGGCATCCACAAATGGATACCGATAAGTTACGGTGGTGAGGCAATGTCTCGTTTTTATGTGCGCGAATGGGACGCTCTCGATCGTGCCCGATCCGATGGCGGTGCGTTCGATTACGTGGTGTTGCTGCCGCGCGATGCTGCCGATCTGAACGCCTATGAGGACTCCGCACGCACGGTTTGCGGAGCGATAGTCCCGGATTTCGAGGTAGCGCCGTCTTGCTATGACTGGCTGCTGCACAAGGCCAACCCGCATCATAATCCTGATTACGCGGCGTTTGTTTATAAGTCGAAGTAATAGAGGTCTTTGAATATGGGAGTGGGAAAGGCGGTTGCCGAAAAGCAACCGCCCTGAACGCAACTATACTCCAGCGAAGGAAATATCTTTGAACAAAAGGCTCGGTCGGATGATACTGGAATAGCGATAGACATCGTTGCCGACCTCAGCCAGACTCCCCCAGAGATCGAGAGTGTTGCCGGAAATGTTCATCTCGTTCACCGGCTGGGTAAGCGCCCCGTCTTCGATCAGCATACCGATAATACCGTAGGAGTAATCGCCGGTGGTGCTGTTGTTGTTGCCGCCGACGAAACTGGTCACGAAAATACCGTGTTTCACCTGGGCGATCAACTGGTCGAGATTCTTGTCGCCCAGTTCGAAGGTAAGGTTGGAGTAACCACCGGTTGTCGGTTTCATGCCTAACTTGCGGCCGTAGTAGTCATCCACGAAATAGTGTTTAAGAACGCCTTTGTCGATCATGGTGCGATGTTTGGCCGCGATTCCCTCACCGTCGAAAAGGCGAGAGCCCATGCCGCGCGGAATAAAGGGATCATCGATCATGGTTAGTTTGTCGGAGGCGATTTTCTGCCCGAGTTTACCCTCAAGAAACGAGGACTTTTGTTGTAGAGCGCTGGCCTGCATGGGATAAGTGAGAGCGCCGATCATGCGTGAAGCGGCGCGGTTCTCGACCAGCATGTCGTAAATGCCTGAGGCCAGTTTCTTTTGTCCCAGTTGGCGCAGGGAACGTTGCACCGCCTCTTTTCCGCAGGCAGTTGGGTCCAGCAGATCAGCAATGTAATGCACCGGGGCATAGCTCCAGTCGGATACCTTGTGACCTTGACCGTCATCGACCGTGACTTCGACTCCGGACCCGAAATTGGTTGATTCCTGGGATCCCTGGAAACCGTTGGAATGCACTTTTACCGAGCTGGATTTGCCGTCGTAATAGTAAGCGGTAGCGGATGTGACTTTATCGCTCGCGGCGCGAGCTACTTCTTCCATATTGGCGGCAATCTGAACCCGTTTCTCGGGCGTTACCTGATCGAGGCGAGCATCGTACAGCTCCAGGTCATGTGCTTCGCGACCTTCGTAAAGGGCTGGGTCCGGCAGGGTGCGATAAGGGTCGCTGTCCAGATATCTGGTCATGGCAACCGCCTCGCTGATGAAATGTTCGAGTGTCTCTTTGCGGATGTCGCAGGTGGAAGAACTGGAATACTTGCCGTCGATATAAAGCGCCAGGGAAAGAGAATTCTCGGTGGCTTCGGTAAGCCGGTCCAGTTTCCCGTCGCGATAATCGACATTGACGCCTCGGTCGTTGGTAATGTTGACCTTCACTTCGGTAGCGCCGTGCGCTTTGGCGCGGCTTATTACCCAATCGGCCAGTAATAATCTATCGTTATTGTTCATTTTCGTTACCTCGTTGTTGGATCGTCGGACCTTAGCCGGCGATGCCGCCCACGGTTATTGAGGAAACCTTGACAGTTGGCAGTCCCAGAGAAACCGGAACCGACTGGCCGCCCTTGCCGCAGGTCCAGACACCATTGTCAATCTCGAAATCATCGGCGACCATAGTCACCTTGGTCAGGACATCCGGACCGTTGCCGATGATATTTACGTCCTTGATCGAGCTGGTCAGTTTACCGTTTTCGATAAGACGTCCCGATGCGACATAAAACGTGAAATCCCCCGGACCGATACGGACTTCGCCGTTGGTAAAGGCTTCTGCGAGGATGCCGCTTTTAGTTGAGGCGATAATTTCATCGCGCGTGTGCGGTCCCGGAGGCATGTATGTGTTGGTCATGCGCGGAAGCGGGGGGAAGCGGAATGATTGACGACGTCCGTTGCCGGTGGATTTGACCTGGTAATGCCTGGCGGAGATGCGGTCGTGCATGTAAGTCGTGAGGATACCGTCTTGAACGAGGTAGTTCTTTTGCGAATCATTGCCTTCATCGTCGCAGTTGATCGAGCCGCGTTCGGCGACCGTGGTACCGTCATCGACAATTGACACGAACTTCTCGGCGACCGGTTTGCCGATCTTGTCGCTGAAGATCGATTCCCCTTTACGGTTGAAATCGGCTTCCATACCATGGCCGATTGCCTCGTGGAGTAGAATTCCGCTGGCGCCTGCGGCCAGAATGACCGGCATTTCACCCGCCGGTGGTTTGACCGCTGTGAACAACCGAGTGGTCCGTTCTACCGCTTCCCGGGCAACACGATCGATCGTTGCGTCGGTGAGACATTCCAAACCGCTGCGTGAGGCAAAACTGCGACCGCCGCTTTCGACTTTTCCATCCTGTTCGGCCGTACAACTGGCGTGGATGGTTACCATGGGTTGATAGTCACAAACGATACGACCGTCGGAGGTTGCCGCCATGATATACTTGGTCTCGTCGTTGAACCAGACTTTGGTCTTAATAAGTCGTGTGTCCTCTGTTTTCATGTGTTCGTTGAGGCGAGTAAGGAACGGCATTTTACGGTCAATGCCGACATCTTCCCAGGCGGTTTTGACCGGGTAATAATTGGGGATATCGTGAAGACTAACTTTGGCCGGCGGGGCGGTTCTGGAATCGCTGGCGATATTGGCGGCTGTTTGAGCGGCCAGTTTCATGGCTGCCGGTGTGATCTCCTCGGTGTAAGAGTATCCCGTCTGGTCACCCTCGATCACCCGGATACCTACCCCGAAATCGACATTGGCATAGGCACGGTTAACGGAGTCATCTTCCAGACCTACCCAGTTCGATATGGTGTGCTCGAAATAAAGATCGCAATAGTCGCCACCCTTTTCTAGGGCGGTTGCCATGATTTCCCTGATGGTGGCTTCAGTCACCCCGAAATGATCCAAATAACCGGATAGACGATCCGCATCCGGAATGCCAAAAGCTCTGGCGGGATCGATTCTCAAGAAGAATGGAATCGAGGCCAGAGCGATTCCCTTGGCGCTGGTAACCAGAAAGTCTCTGCGGGTTTGGTTTGCCATGCTGCTCTCCTGCAAGGTTTTCTATATCTGATGCTGTTGCTTGTATACCAATTCATTGCTCTATTACCTATGACGAAAAAATACGGCCGGGTATGCATTTCATTTGAGTTTTTTTCTGCTTCAGTTGCATTTCTTGACCCCAATACCGTTGGGAGCTATTATTCCGGTATGCAGAATAAGGCTACCAGCAATAAGGAAGGCATGCATTGGTCATGGCGGTTGAAAGCATTAATGGCCGTTTTGATCCTTATCGTTGTATGTGGATTGCTCGAACTGGCCGCTCATATGGTTGTCCCAGGTGCGGACAGTGAGACAAAAACTCCCCCAAATGTCGGCTGGCAGGCGGAGTTTTTCAGTCAATCTTTTGGCTGGCATGAGCCTGATCCGGAACTTCTCTGGAGGATGCGGCCCAAACTAGAGAATTCGTATCTCAGGACCAACTCCGAGGGACTGATCGGGGAAGAGGTAAGTCGCCCCAAACCTGACGGGACTTATCGTATTCTGCTGCTTGGTGATTCATCGCCGGTGGGATTGGGATTGCCGTCATATCGGTATGCCTTCGGACCACAGGTGGAAGCGTTGGTGGAAGGGGAGTTGGGTTTCGAGAGGCCGGTGGAACTGGTCAATGCCTCGGTTTCGGGTTACACCTCGGAACAGATCAGGCTCTGGCTGGAGCGGCACGGCTGGAGTTATGAACCTGATTTGGTATTGTTGTACTGTGGTAATAACGATGCCTCAATCTCAGGTATGGTGAGTGATCGAGATCTCCTGGCGGATCAGCGGATGACCGGATTACGCCGGTTGCTTGAAAAATCAGCTCTTTACAGGCTTATGAAGGCAATGCTCAAACCGGCAGAGTCGATAGCGGATGAGTCAAAACTGGTCGTAAGAGTTGAGCCTGAACGGTTCTCTGAAAATCTGGAGAATATCGCCGCTCAGTGCCGGGATCACGACTGCCCGCTGATGGTGATAAAGCCGCCGGTGCCGTTACTCTGGCCGGCCGGTTTGCAATTCAAGCTGTTTGCCTTTCAGGAATCAGGTGAAGCGACGGTGCACATGCCTGAGGAGATGACTCGTATTCTTGGCCGTGATTTAAGATACTGTTTCGATTCCGCCGAAATAACCGAACGATACGGCAAAGCGGACTGGTTCACGAAAACGGTCTATGCCAGCGCATATAAGGACTCACTCACACCAGCTCAGGCTGTCGAGCTGTATGAAGCTGAACTTGAGGGTGAAGGCGGTAACGCGACTGTATACAATAACTTGGGCGTATCGCTATCTTCTGATAAGAAGTATGATCAAGCTGAAGTTGATTTTCATGAAGCCCGAACACGGTTTGCCTCGGAGCGATTGAGTAATCCCTCAATTGCCGAGTTGACCGCCGGATCCGTGTTTCTCTACAACCTTGGATACAACCGATATATCGGCGAGCGTTTCGGTGACAGCAGTTTCGGTGATCCCTGGATTTATCTCGATTCAGCCTTGCAGGCAGATTTCTTTTCCCTGAGAATCAAGCGCGATTACTGGAATCGAATCGATTCTTTAGGACAAGAACCGGGGGTATATGTGGTTGACGCACCTCGGATGTTCGACCGCAATGATCGCGAACGGCTGTTTATCGACCATTGCCATCCCACCGTTAGAGGGCATTCATTGATCGCACTGCAGATTCTCGATGTGATGAGACTGAACCGGCTTTTACCGCGCTGAGTCTATATATCGTAATACATCTGGAATTCGTACGGTGTCGGGCGAACTCGTATTTCGGTCACTTCCTTGCGCTTCAGAGTTTTCCAGTTATCCAGCAGATCCTCGGTAAATACCCCGCCTTCGATTAGATACTGATAATCGTGGTCGAGAGCGTTCAGGGCTTTATTGAGCGAAGTCGGTAGCTGGTGAATTTCGGCCAGCTCTTCAGGGGGAAGAGTGTCGAGATTTTTGTCGAGCGGCAAGCCCGGGTCGATCTTACGTTTGATACCGTCGATTCCGGCCATGAGCATGGCAGCGTAACCGAGATAGGGATTCATAGTGCCGTCTCCGGGACGGAATTCGAACCGCATGGTTTTAGGCTCGCGCTGATAGCCCGGGATGCGAATACAGGCGGTTCTGTTGCCGACCGAATAGGTGCCGGCGACCGGAGCCTCGAAACCAGGAACGAGCCGTTTGAACGAATTGGTCGAGGGATTGGAGAAAGCCAGAATCGAGTCCACATGCTCCAGAACGCCGCCGATATAATACAATCCCATTTTCGAGAATTTAGCCGGTCCGTTTTTATCAAAAAAGACCGAACCGTTCTTGTCGGCCAGATACTGGTGAACGTGAAGCCCTGATCCCGGCTCGTTAAACAACGGCTTGGGCATGAAAGTGGCCGATTTGCCCATGCGGAAACAGTGGTTTTTAACGAAATACTTAATCAGCATCGACTGGTCCGCCATGCGCAGGAGCGGAGCGAACTTGGTCTCGATTTCGTGTTGACCGCCGCCGCCTACCTCATGGTGGTGGTATTTTATCTCGACACCGATACGCTGAAGCATGGCGCAGATTTCTGAGCGAATGTTGAAGATGCGATCCATCGGCGGGGCGACATGGTAACCCTTTTTATAGGGAATCTTGTAGCCGAGATTCTCGTCGTCTTCTTCGGCGTTCCATTCCGCTTCGGTCGAATCGAGATAATAGAAGGCATGATCAGGACCCTGCCAGAAATTAACCTTGTCGAAAACGTAGAATTCGAACTCGGGTCCGATCATTGAGGTCAGGCCGGGTTTGAATTTCTGGAGGTACTTAACGGCATCGGCCGCGACCCGGCGCGGATTACGTGAATAGGGGCGGATTTTATCGTCCACGTCCATGATGTCACAGATCATCGACAGGGTTGGACGCTCGAAAAATGGATCGACGTAAGCAGTGATGGGATCCGGGATTTGGATCATATCGCCGCGTTCGATCGACGAGAAACCGGGCATTGAGGAGCCGTCCACACCCACGCCGTATTTGAACAGGTCGGGGGTGAGAGAAGTGATCGGGATAGTGATATGGTGCCACAGTCCGGGCAAGTCGCTGATCTTCAGGTCGACAAACTCGATCTTATGGTCGAGTGCCATTTTCTTGAGCTGATCCAGAGTCATCTATTGTCCTTTCCTGTACCTCTCGAAATTTCTGGATCAAAGGTAATGTTTTTCGCCGAAAGCGCAAGGCCGAACGACAGAACCCGCAGGAATTCGATTGTGTAAACAACGCTAATTACTTGTTGTTGTTTGCCCGCTCGACTATACTTGTAGGACGACAATCAGGAGGAACAATATGCCTTTACTTCTTACGAAAGATGACGTAGCCAGGGTGCTACAGATGTCTGACTGCATTAATGTGGTCGAAAAGGCCTTTGCCGAAATGGCCCACGGAACCGCGGTATTACCGCTTCGGATACCGATCACGCCGCCGGAAGGGCTATCCCTTTACATGCCGGCTTATTTAAAGGAACTCGGGGCGCTGGCCTGCAAGGTTGTGACGGTTTATAAAAATAATCCCAAACGGCACAATCTCCCGACCGTGATCGGGAAAGTGCTGGTACAGAATCCGGACACCGGCGAGGTGGTTTGTATCATGGACGGCGGCTATCTCACGGCGGTTCGCACCGGAGCGGTCAGTGGTGTTGCGACTCGCTGGCTGGCACGTAAAGACGACGGCCTGGTCGCAGGTATCTTTGGCGCTGGAGTACAAGCTCAAATGCAGCTTTGGGCTGTTGCTGAAGCTCGCAAATTAAGTAAAGCCCTGGTTTACGATGTCTCCGATGAGGCGGCAACGAAATTCGCTAAATCGATGAGTGAAAAGCTCGGGCTTGAGGTCATAAAAGCCTCTTTGGCGGATGAACTGCTGGCTTCCGATATTATTTGTACCGCGACTTCATCGGCCTCACCGCTGTTTGACGGCAACAAGGTGAAGGAAGGTACACACATTAACGGCATTGGAAGTCACACTCCCTTGACTCGTGAACTGGATACGGCCATTATTAAACGTTCTCGATTTATCGCGGATTCTTACGAGGCTTGTCTTAAGGAAGCCGGTGATATCATGATCCCGATTGAAGAGGGAGCCGTTACGGCTGATCATATCGCTGCCGATTTAGGTGAGATCATTACAGCCAGGAAACCTGCTCGCACCGACGACAAGGAGATTACTCTTTTCAAATCCAACGGTCTGGCGATCCAGGATGTTGCCGCGGCGAAGCTGGTTTACGATAAAGCACTTGAGGCAGGTATCGGCATAAATGTCGATCTGTAGCCGTTGGACGACATTACTCAAATGAAAAGGCCGCTGAGTCAACAGCGGCCTTTATTTCTATCCATCATACTCTCGGGTCGGTTATGGACAAGGCTGTGGCGCCGGCCCGCCGTTGAACATCCAGTCAACCAGGTAGACCAGGTCGGCAATGTCAATGGAGCCGTCGGCGTTGACATCGGCTTCTTCGAATATCGGCGGCGGCGGACCGGAGTTAAACATGTAGTTAACCAGGTAAACCAGGTCTGAAATGTCCGTGCCGTCGTCGATGTAACCGTTGATATTGCCGCGAATGCCGACACAGTAGTCGAGTGTTTCGCAGGCATCGCCGATTCCATCCATATCGCTGTCGATCTGATCGGCGTTGGCTACGTCGGGGCAGTTATCTGTCAGGCCGCAGATGCCGTCACCATCGACATCGTTGGTAGAATCGTTCGGGCAGAAATCACAGACATCGCCGATGCCGTCGTTGTCGGCATCGAGTTGATTCGAGTTATAGTCGTCGGGACAATTATCACAAGCATCGGGGAAACCGTCGGTGTCGGTATCTTCCTGGCCCGGATTGTAAGCATCGGGGCAGTTGTCGCAGACATCGCCGATACCGTCGCCGTCGACATCGGACTGGTCGGCATTGGCTATATCGGGACAATTGTCGACATCTTCACAGATTCCGTCGGAATCGTAATCGGGACAGCAATTGATGGATTGCGTTTCACCGTTGATCCACATGAAGGGATATCCGGGCGGGGTGGGCCAGAAGGCGTACCAGCCGTACCAGGCATCGCAGTAGTATTGGAAAATATGACAGGTGTCGACTTCCGGGGTAGTATCGAACATGAGCGACGGCAGCGGATACACACTGTTGGTGCTGATGTACTCGAGGCCGATAAAGAACGGGCCTTCAACGCAACAGTCGAGCGCCATTGTAACCGTACCTATGTTTGGATAACAGAAGTACGCCGAGTCAAATTCAACGTATTGACGGCATATTTCTTCGCCGGGGCCATAGCAACTATCATAGCTTACCGCCAGATCATAAACAACGATATCGGCTCGCAACGGCCAGACGCGCGGTCGCGGATCCCAACTGTTGGGCGGATCGAACAAAGTGAGTTGTATGGAGGTAATCTCCATAGGGGCGGCATCGGGGTGACAGTCGTCCGGGTCGAAATAGACCACGGTGCGCATACCGGCATCGAAACCGGAATAATAGCCGAGAACGCTGTCTTCAAGCCACATTTTGTAAAGGGTGCAACCGGCTCTCAACTCCGGGATTTTGAGTTCGCTAAGATCGAAGGTTGCTTTTTCCAAAGCTACATCTAACTTCTTGCAGTCGGACCAGGCGATACTCGATGCCAGGCCGACCAGCAGCGTCAGTGTAATCGACAGTATAATTGCCCGCTTCATGCTGAATACCTCGTGATCTTAAGATTCGATTTGACCTCTGGGTATGACATTCCGATTGCGTCGCCATTCGTGAGCGACGCCTTATTCCTGCCTCTGGGTTCAATATATCAGACAGCATTGCGGGTGTCAACGGAAAGAGAGGGCGGAAGACTCAATTGTCCACGTTATTCTGTGGGCGGCAGACGTTCTAGTCTATCTCGGAATGAAATACGCGAGCGGTCAATACTACACGTGTTTGACTCAGGTTGGCAAGTAGTCGGGTGAGTTTCTTACTCCCTGGCTAATGAGTTCGCTCTGTACTTGTCGGGGCGATGTGAATTGCCTATCTTTACCCGAGTCATTCGAAGACACAGAGAGAACGGACACCAGAAAGGAGCAGGTCTTGAGAGTTCAAAGAACCGCTAATTATCACAGCAGGGTTTGGGGAAATGTTGCGAGTGTGTTTCTGGCGGTAGTCTTAAGTGTTGGTTTTGCCGTCGCAGCCGATTTGGAGTACCAGCGGCCCGCGCCGGAAATCGCAGAGTTGATTGAGGCTCCGCTGTTTCCCGGAGTGTCGGTCAGCCCCGACAGGAATTGGCTGTTATTGTTAAACCAGGCGGGGTATCCATCGATCGAGGAAGTGGCTCAACCGGAATTACGGTTGGCCGGTGAGCGTATTAGTCCCAACAATCATGGACCGTCACGCGCCTGGTATTACAACGGTTTAATGTTCCAGAATGTATCCAACGGGGAGCGTACGCTGGTCAAGGATATCCCCGAAGGGGCTCGGATCGACCGTGTTCGTTATTCGCCCAACGGCAAGCAAGTATCATTCTGTGTGACCGCTTCGGACGGCATCACACTCTGGACTGTTCCGCTCGGCGGCGACAAGGCTCGTCAGGTGAGCGCTCTCAAGTTGAATGCGACGTTGTCCACGCCGTATCGCTGGCTGGCCGACAACAAAAGTTTCGTGGCTCTTACCGTGCCGGGCGATATGGGTGATGTCCCCGTTGCTCCATTGGCTCCGGATGGCCCGGTGGTGCAGGAGTCGATCGGCAGGAAGGCTCCGGCGCGGACTTATCAGGATTTGCTCGAAAATCCACATGATGAGGATCTGTTCGATTATTACATGACCAGTCAGGCCGTTCTTTTAACGCTCGACGGTGAGGTGACGCCGCTGGGGAAGCCTGCCGTATATAACCAGGTGGCAGCGTCACCTGATGGAAAATACCTTCTGGTCGATATCGTTCATCGGCCTTATTCCTACCAGGTCCCGGCTGATCGTTTTCCGCATCGCGAGGAAGTCTGGGATATGACGGGGAAAGTAATTTATGTGGTCGCCGATCTTCCTCTGGCGGATGATATTCCCATTGCTTACGGATCGGTGCCGACCGGACGTCGAGAAATCAGTTGGCGAAACGATGCACTGGCAACCCTGGCCTGGGTAGAGGCGCTCGACGGTGGAGATGCCGGCGCAGAGGCGGAAGTCCGCGATCAGCTTTATCTGCAGGATGCTCCTTTCGATAAGGATCCGGTCGAGTGGCTCACGCTTGAGTTCCGTATCGGAGGGATTAACTGGGGTACGGACAAGTTGGCCATCGTGTCCGAGTGGTGGTGGCCGACGCGAACGGCACGAGCCTGGTTTGCGGCTCCCGGCACACCCAAGGCCGAACCGTCGCTGTGGATCGAGCGCAACTGGCAGGATCGTTATAGCGATCCCGGTTCTCCCATGATGGAAGACAACGAATACGGCTTTCCGGCTTTGTTGACGGCTGACGGCGGTAAGACGTTGTTCCTGTCCGGAGACGGAGCTTCGGATGAGGGCGACCGGCCGTTTCTGGATGAGTTCAACCTTACGGATAGAACGACCAGGCGACTTTTCCGCTCGGAAGCTCCCTATTATGAGTCGCCGGTAGCATTCCTAGATGTCGACAAACGTGTCCTGATAACCCGTCGGGAAGCGATTGAAGAACCGCCGAACTACTATCGCCGCGATCTGAAAAAGGACAAGTTAACGGCATTGACCGAGTTCCCACATCCAACCCCGGGATTACTTGGAATCTCGAAAGAGTTAATCAAGTACAAGCGCGATGACAGCCTCGATCTTACCGGAACCCTTTACTTGCCAAAGGGATATGATCCCGAGAAAGACGGTCCGCTCCCGACCATCCTCTGGGCATATCCTGAAGAGTACAAGAGCGCCGATGCCGCCGGGCAGGTGCAGGGATCACCATATCGGTTCGTACGAGTGTTTTGGGCGTCACCTCTACTCTGGTTGAATCGCGGTTATGCGGTGCTGGATGATCCTTCGATGCCGATCGTCGGTGAGGGAGACACCGAGCCGAACGATACTTTCCGTGAGCAGCTCGTGGCCGGGGCGAAAGCCGCGATTGACGAGCTGGTCCGTCGCGGGGTTTGCGATCCGGAACGCGTGGCGGTGGGCGGCCATTCGTACGGAGCTTTTATGACCGCCAATCTGCTGGCTCATTCGGATTTGTTCCGAGCCGGTATTGCCCGCAGCGGCGCATATAATCGCACACTCACGCCATTCGGTTTCCAGTCCGAGGAACGAACTTTCTGGGAAGCGCCGGAAGTTTACTTTGACATGTCGCCCTTTATGCATGCCGATAAAATCGATGAACCGATTCTCCTGATCCACGGCGAAGCCGACAACAACTCGGGCACGTTCCCGCTTCAGAGTGAACGTTTCTATGCCGCCCTCAAAGGGCTCGGGGCAACAGCACGCCTGGTGATGCTTCCGCATGAGAGTCACAGCTATCGGGCCATGGAGTCGATACTTCATCAGGCCTGGGAGATAGATCAATGGCTCGATAAATACGTTAAAAATGCCGAGCCGCGTGAGTTGATGAAGACCGAGAACAAAGAGACCGGCGGCAAATGACGGCTGCCAACGGCAGGGAAAAGGGGTAAACATGATGAGGTTTCTGAAACTTTTGGCAGGAGAGACGGTGATAACCGTCCTCCTGCTGGGCCTGGTTGTAAACGCTGCCGAAAAGCAGCCGACGATCCGTTTTGCTGTTTTAGGCGACCGCACCAATACCGCCAACGACTCCGCTTATGGTCTGGCGGTAACAGAGATAGAACGACTCAAACCGGATTTTGTGATGACCGTGGGTGATCATATCGAAGGTTACACTGAGGACTCGACCCGGATAATAACAGAGTGGGAAGAGTATCTGAAGGTGATTGAACCGTTGACAATGCCCATCCATTTTGCCCCCGGTAATCATGATATTACCACGCGGCCGATGGAACCGTTTTTCAGGCGGTTTGCGGCGGAGCCGTATTACTCGTTCGATTACGAGGGGCGTCATTTTGTGATCCTCGACAACACTCCGGGGGGAGGCGGTCCGGCAGAACCGATTGACGAAAAACAAATGGCCTGGCTGGAGAATGATTTATCAAGTCAGACTCCCGAGACGCAGATACTCGTTTTTTATCACAAGCCGAATTGGTATGAAACGGTCACATTGGGCAAGCCTGACGCCATGCACGATTTGTTCGTTAAGTACGGAGTCGATGCCGTTTTTACCGGACATTATCATGTTTATTTCACCGCCGTGCTGGATGGGATTAAATACACCTCGGTCGGTAGTTCCGGCGGCAATATGTCGCCCGGTCCGACGGGGATAGGCTATCATTTCTGCTGGGTCACGGTGTCGGATCGGATCGATGTCACTCCGATTGAATTGGGTGCTGTGAGGGCATGGGATGATGTCTCGGCGGAGGATTATCGCACGGCTACGTTAATCGAGGAAGAAGCGATTCAGCCCGGACAATGGCTCATGCTCGGTGATGACGGCGGGATTGGCGAAGGACGTTTCTCGATGCAGATCATTAACATGAACCACGAGACTGCCTATGCGGATAGTCTGCGTTGGTCGGGACTTGATTCTGATGGATGGATGATCGAACCGGCCGTTGTGTATGTGAGCATCCCTCCCGCTGAAACTGCGACCGTATGGTTCGAGGCAGAGCTTAAGGGATCGCCGTATCCATTGCCGAAGCTGTGGGGATCATTTATTTCGGCTCCGGACCAGACTATCAAAGCCTCGGGACTACCTCGCCTGGTGAAAGAAGCATATTGTATACCTGTGGCACAACCTCCGGTGGTGGACGGCAGTTTGGATGAAGCCTGCTGGCAAAAGCCCACAACAAAATTGCTGGGACCGGATGATAAGCCTGCTACCATCGATCCCACCAGTTTCTATTTCGCCTATGACGATAATAATATCTATGTAGGTGTTCAATGCACGGACCCGTACCCGGATTCTATCCAGGCTCGGATAACGGAGCGTGATGGGGCTATTTACGGTGAGGATTGTGTCGGATTCCTGTTTCATCCCGGGACCGACAGCGTGACCCATATCTATTTCAATCCCATCGGGACGATTTACGATCAGAAGATCACCTTCATGGAAGGCAGGTCTTACAATACGGATAAATCGTTCAATGGTGATTATGAGGTGAAGATCGCAGAAGGATCGAACGGCTGGACCCTTGAGGCACGCATACCGTTGAACGAGATCGGCGGGGAAAAGCCCGAGAAGGGGACGGTCTGGGATATTACCTTCCGTCGTAAGGAGAAACGGCTCGACAGTTCAGGCGACTGGATGCCGTACGATTACTATCCCCGGAATTTCGGTCTGCTTAGATTTGAATGATGGATATGCCGTCGGTCGGACTCGTTGGGACGAGCCCGACCGACATTTGAGATACTACTCTTCCAGGATCAACGGGCGCTGATCCACGAGATAGAAGTCTTCATCGCCAAAATCCTTGGCATACACTTCAGCTACATAGCTGCCGGCTGCGATATTCTCGATCACGGCCGTTATGTCATAATCGCAAATGCAGTAAGCGCCTTGTTCCGAGACATTGGTTTCGTATAAACGCAATGTGTCGCCGGCTTGTACGAAATTGAAATCGAGTACGAACGCACAGTTGAAAACAGCGTTGTGATGGGAAAAAGTCAAAATTCCATTTTCCCATAAATAGTTGATTTGTGCGGCATCCCTGGTCGATTTCGTTTCGAGACAATCACTATGCTCAACCGATGTCACGTGAGGTCCGTAACCGATAGTAACCGGAGCCGTGCCGACAATCTGGTGTTCGATTCCAAGCATAATCAATGTGTAGTTCCCCTCGGGATATCCCCAGGAACTGCTTTGCAGATCGAAGTAACAGATGCAGTCGCACTCGAATCCGGTGTCGCGCTCAATGGCCCAGATGATCGGGCCGGTGACCAGGTAATCGACCTGATACTCAAGACAGCATTGATAATATGCGCCGTTGTGATAAACCGTGATGGTATCCCCGGAAACCTCGACGATCATTTCCTCGGCAACATCCTGGTTAGCCTTCAAAGTCAGGCAGTCGCCTTGAATGTCGGTATGCCCTTCAATCACGTCCATACCACAGGTAAGAGGAGGACCGCCCTGGAACATCCAGTTGACTAGCAAAATGAGGTCGGATATATCAGTTGAGCCATCGCCGTTACAGTCGGCGAGTGGTTCCAAAACCGGTGGTGGGCCGGACTGGAACATATACGAGACGAGATAAACCAGATCGGCAATATCCACAGCGCCCGATTGGTTGACATCGCCGCAAACCGTTGCCTGCCCCGTCGAAGCCAATAGGCAAAACAAGCCGAAAACTAGAGCCATGATAGACCGTTTCATAGCTGGACTCCATTCTCTATGAATCATAACTCGATGAATATACCCCAGATATCACCAATAATATACCCTTAATACCATATTGGGTCAAGAGTAAACGGGCCTTTTGATCGAATCCGGGGATTGGCTAAAGCGCTTATATTCGCTTGATCAATCGGGTCTTTTCGGTTACATTCCCGGGCGATATGTTGCAATCACAGGCCCGAAACAGGCCTTAAGGATAGGACTGCCATGCACTCGGTTGAGGAAGCACAAAAGAACTACGAAGCCACCCGACAGAAGGTAGGCTATATACCACGTCGCGAGACGGACCCGGGAGTATACGCAAGCCTGGGATTCAAATGCGGCCTGGAGATCCATCAGCAACTACTTACGGCCAAGAAGCTGTTTTGTCGTTGCCCGGCTGGAATCTACAGTCATCAGGAAGATTTCGACGCCGAGGTAATCCGTCACATGCGGCCAACTCTCAGCGAGTTGGGGGAATACGACGGTACCGCCCTGATGGAATTCCGCACTCGGAAGAACATCGTTTATCGGATCAAAAGCGAAACTGCCTGCACTTACGAATTCGACGACACCCCGCCGTTTCGGATCGATCGGGAAGGCCTTGACATCGCAATCGAGATTGCTCTGTTGCTCAAGACCAATATCGTCGGTGAACTGCATATCACTCGTAAGCAATACCTGGACGGCTCCATCCCGACCGGTTTTCAGCGGACGGCGATTGTCGGTATCGAGGGAGAAATCCCGATTTCCAACAAGAAAATCGGAATCATTCAGATCAGCATCGAGGAAGATTCCTGTCGCGAGGTTTCCGATGTCGGCCATTGGCGCACATATACTACCGATCGCCTTGGGATGCCGCTGATTGAGATGGTTACTTATCCTCACATGCTCACGCCGGACGAGGCGGCAGAGGCGGGACATTATCTGCGGTTTTTGGCGCGTTCCTCGGGCAAGGTGCGGACCGGTATCGGTGCGGCTCGGCAGGATGTGAATGTCAGTGTAACCGGGGGAGAGCGGGTAGAGATTAAGGGGGTTCAGCATATTCGCTGGATTCCGGAACTGACTCATAATGAGGCTTTTCGCCAGAAGGCACTACTCCGGATCAGCGAACTTCTGAAATCACGAATCAAAGATCCAGCTGCCTGGCAGTCCAGGTCGGTAGAATTGACAGCAGGCGATGTAAACAGCTCTGAAGTTCTGCGTCAGGCGTTGGCAAACGGGCAGAAAGTGGCTGTAATAGCTCTACCGCAGTTTGCCGGTATTCTCTCTCATTTCACTCAGCCGGGGAAATGCTTTGCCAACGAGTTATCTGACCGCATCAAGGTTATTGCCTGCATTGAAAAACCCAATATGATTCACACGGAAGCTCTGGATCAGGACTGGCTGCTTAACGGCCAACTCCTGAAACGAGCCTCCGACCTGACAAAATCCGGTTCCGAGGATGCTCTTGTTATTGTCTGGGGTGACGCTCTTGACGTAAAAACCGCGGTTGAAACGATTGACGAACGCTGTCGTCTGGCTTTTGACGGTGTTCCGAACGAAACCCGTAAGTCACTATCTGACGGCACCACGCTGTTCGAGCGAGTTCTGCCCGGTCCTGACCGCATGTATCCCGATACCGATTCCGCTCCGTTGCCGATCCATGACGATCAGATCGACCGTATCAGAGAAGGATTGGCCGAAGAAGTAGTCGTAAGACAGAAGCAACTGAGCGACTGGCAGGTTCCTCATGATTGCCATGAGTACATTCTGAAAAGTAACCTGGTTCCGCTGATGGAGCAGATCGAATCCGAGTGTGAATTGAGCCCGCGGTTTATCGGGACACTGCTCGGCCATACGCTCAAGAACTACGAGGGTGTGTTTACAGCCTCTCCGGACTTCACGTTCAATAAAATACTGGGATTGGCCAGGTTCGTACGCGATAAGAAACTCGATCCGGGGATCATGCCGGAGATGCTCAAAGAGCTATACCAGCATCCCAATATGGTGTTTGACTCTATTCTGACTACGATTGGATTCAAGCCGCTCAGCAGTGATAAAATCCTCGCCGAAGTAACCACTTTGAGTCGTAAATTTGACGATATCAAAACATCCAAACGTCCCGATGCCCGAATTGACTGGATCATGGGAAGACTGAGACCGCTGGCCCTGGGAAATATGCCACTGGTCGAATTACACGAGCAGATTCAGAAGGAGGTGGGCCATGAGTGATATGTTCAAAGGCTATCGTGGGGCCGCTCTGGAATTGCTCAAGAAATTCAAAGTCCGGGTATGGTCGGATGCCGAAGTGAAAACCAGCCGAGGTGATTTTCGCGGGATCGTTTTGCCGCGCGCGGAAAACGACGATGATGAGCACGTCGTGTTGAAATTGATTACCGGATACAATGTCGGCGTCGATGTCGGCACTGTCAGCGATATGGTCGAAGTGGGTTACAAAGAAGCCCATTATAAGATTCCGGAGAAGGAATTCCCAACCAGTCCCAACAAGCCTTATGTCAAATTGTTTGGAACGGGAGGGACGATTGCCTCGCGTCTGGACTATCGCACCGGTGCGGTAATTCCGGCCTTCTCTCCGGGTGAACTTTATGGCGCCGTCCCGGAACTGGCCGATATCTGTAATCTTTCGACCGAAAAACTTTTTGCCGTGTTCAGTGAGAACATGGGACCATCGCAATACAAGAAATTAGCGGTGGCGATTGGCCAGGAGATCGAGAAAGGTATCGACGGTATCGTCGTCGGCCATGGAACCGACACCATGCACCACACGGCCGCAGCGCTGGCTTTCATGGTTCAGAACTCACCGGTGCCGATCGTGCTGGTCGGTTCACAACGGTCCTCGGATCGTCCCTCATCGGATGCCGCTCTGAACCTGATCCATGCCACCAAAACCGCCGCCGAGTCCGATATCGCCGAGGTAATGGTTTGTATGTTCGGCCCGACTTCGGATGAATACGGATTGCTGCATCAGGGAACCAGGGTGCGCAAGATGCACTCGTCCTACCGCTCGACATTCCGTACCGTCAGCGATGTACCGTTGGCGATGGTCGACAAGGAGAAGATAACTCCGATTAAAAATGATTATCGTCGCCGTCGCCGGGATCATGAAGTGAAAATCACACCGGTGTTCGAGGAAAAAGTAGCGATGGTTTATTACTACCCGAACATGATGCCGGATATCATCGACTCGCTCGTCGACAACGGCTATCGGGGAATTATCATCGCCGGAACCGGTCTGGGACATGTCAATAAGCCGATCTACGGCGCTATCGAACGTGCTACCTCCAAGGGAATAGCGATCTACATGACCGTTCAGACTCTCTGGGGGTATGTCCACATGTTCGTTTACGACACCGGACGCGATCTTATGGCAAAGGGAATCATCCCGGCTGAGAACATGCTTCCCGAAGTGGCTTATATCAAACTTGGTTGGGCTTTAGGGCAGACCGATGATCTTGATGAGGTTAAACGGATAATGCTTACTCCGATATCCCACGAGATCACCGAGCGAGAGCCCTACAACGGATATTTGATCTTCCAGGGGGGAGTCCCCGAAGTGGAAGCGTTCCTGAAGAAGATTCATAAGTAAGATATTCTGCCCTGGAAAAAAAGCCGGAATCGCGTTTGATTCCGGCTTTTTATATTTTCCACGGTCGGTTGTTATGGACAAAGCGATGGTATGTCGCCTGACTGGAACATGTAGGTCACCAGGTAAACCAGGTCGGCAATGTCGATTGCGTCGGAAGCATTCACGTCCGCTTCGAGTGTGCATTCCGGTTCGGGGCCGTTGTCGAACATATAGCTGACGAGGTAGATCAAATCTGAAATGCTGATTTCGTTGTTTTCATCCATGTCGACATTTCCGCGTATTCCGACACAACAGCTCCAGCACGTTACGTTTCCGCTGACAACTTCCGGTTGATAGTCCATCTTGCTGCCGTAGAACCAGGGCTCGCGTGATCCGTAGCCATTCAGGTCAATATGGGCTGTCTGTCCAATCCGAGCTCCGATTTTCGGTGTGAACCAGAGCTTAAGTATCGGGCCGTAGCCGGGATCCAATTCTTGACCGGTTCCGGACGTCGTGTTTTGCAGTCTTATGGTTGTGAGACTGTCGCCGTCGAAATTAGTCTGTTGTACGATTTCGAAGAAGTCAGTACGACAACCGGCCACTGAAAACGAATCGAGTGTCAGATCGAGTGTCCCTCCGAAGTTTATCGGAATCTTTAGCTCGTTAAGTGGGGCGGTGTTGCGAGCCGAGATCGTTATCTCGGCAACAGAGTCTCGTTCGACCAGAACTTCCGGGGCGATCAGCGTATCACCGATGGCAAAAATGAGGCGATTGCGGACGATCGATCGACTGTAGTCACCCTGGGTAACGGTCAACGATACGGTGTAGTTGCCGGATTCATCGTATATATGGGTGGGAGACTGGACAAAAGCGCTGTCGCCGTCGCCGAAATCGTAAGTCCAGCTATCGACGTTGTCCAGATCCGAAGACCCGCTGAAATTGACGGTAAGGGGAGCCATGCCGACGGTCGTGTCTGCCATGTACATGACTTCGCGATCGGGCATGATGTTGGTAAGCATCAAATGATCGGAAACAGCACACTCGCTCCACGGGCAGTAGTTGGCGTCGATGGTATACCAGGTAGTGCGGCTGTTATCCCAGCCGTAGTTGAAATGGAATTGCATAATGCCGTCAACGATGCGGCAGCCGTCCAGGATAATGGCGTGACTCGTGATACGATATGAGATCGGAAGGCCTCGTTCGATATCGGTCAGAGCGAAATTGAACCATTCTTCCTTGAGCCAGCCCGGGCGCGAGTAGGTGTGGATACTGTCTTTATAACGAAAACGGTCGGGGAGAACCCAAGTGCCCATAGTAACGTATGAGCCTGAGCCACAGACACCGTACTGCATTTCATAGGCCACACCGACTTCGTAGTTAAGTTCGGCGGTCGCAGCCTTGACTGAATCGGGAGAATAATAGGCGACCTTGTCGGGAATGTTGGCCCAGTCGTAAGTGTCGCTCAGATCGACCTTGAGCTGCTCCATAGGTGTCGAACCGCCACAGGATTCATCGCCAGTCCACCAGTAGTAGGTAGTGTCGATGCCGAACGGCGGCCATTCGTGGTAGTCCAGAATCATAGCGACGGCTGTGGCTACACAACCAACAACGCAAGTGCCGCCGTCGCCGGCTGGACAATACATGTTGTAAGGGTCGCTCTGATTCCAATGGGCGGTAACAAGCGGGCCGATCTCAAACAGCGTATCGGCCGTGGCGGTAGCCATGGCGGCCGTGAACAACTTGGGTGAGATTTCATAGCGATCCCAGTTAGTTTTCGACGAACGCAGGAATATCTCTTCACCGGTGTCCGGTAACGGTACGCTTATATCCCCATAGAGATTCTCGTAAGCGGTGAGGGCATCGTAAAGGTCCTCGCGCAGAAGAGCGGCCATGCCACCCGGCTCGGTCATGTCGATTGTCCCGGTTTCGGAACTTGCCTTGATCGGGTCAAGAGCTTTGAGCGTCGGTACTATCACCCATCCGGAAGGACTGATAGTATAACAATATCCCACTAACCGATCATTTTCATAAATCGGTTGAGTCGTTTCGATAGTCGGTGCGGTATCACCCGCCCAAATCCCTTTTTGGCTCAACATGTAGTTTAGGTGATTCTCACAAACGTTACGCATTTCCGTAACGGTTGCCTGCTCGGCATGAACGGTGAAGGCACATACGATAAAGAGCGTCAGGGCTAGCGCAGTTAATCTGTAAATGGCTCTCATTCAATCTCCTGATGTAATAGCGGGACCTGTCACACACACAAAGAATTGAATCGGTTAAAATCCAATCTGACCTTTGCGTCGAAACTACCGAAAATATACGGTTTTTATCGATTTTGGCAATCCTTTTACCGGGATGGAACTTCGGTGAAAGCGAAAAAGCCGAACCTGTACCTGAACAAGTATCAGCAAATTAATGGCTGAATAGGTGAAGCTCACAGTCGTCCGTAAGCGCGTATATTTCAGAACTCGTTTAGTAGGAATGGGGCACGAACCAGTGATCCGCCAATTCAAGAGTTATATCGACAATCTGCCGGTCGAGTTCATCCAGAGCACCGCGCTCGATCAGGGCATCGATGGCATGATGCAGCAAGACATATCGTTCATTTACGGGGATCAGGGCCGGGTAGTATTCGTTCCGGAAGAAAATGAAGAAACGTTGCCGTCCGCGACGGTTTTCGAGCATATCCTTGATAGCCGACCTGAGTTCACTGCCGGTAAGCCCTGCCAGGGCTTCCTTGGGAGACGACATCAATGAGACTGACTGCTTGAACTCGTTACAGGCTCTGAAAGTCAATCTCCAGCATTCCATACGGCCGAGGGAGTTAACTACCAGGACATTTACGGTAAAGGAGCCGTTGACCGGATCGGTCGTGACCTGGTGCATGAACGGCAGGTAATAATTATCCGTAATCGCTCCAAAAGCGCTGATGCCGCCCGCGAAAGGATCTTCGAGAATGTCACGTAGTGAGAAGAACGGCTTGTGCTCGAACCGGGCATCCTGGATCATAATGAATTCATCTTCAGTGAAGCTGAATCGTTCGCGCCATTTATCAGCGGCCGACATCCCCGATCGGGTAAGCGCCGACTGGCTGGTCAGCATCCCGAGTCCCTGCCCGCCACGCCAGACCAGCGGTAGAACACCGACGGCCCATTCGGCCGAACCGCCGATCTCACCGATGATGGAGTTGAGGGGACGACCGTTGGGGAAAGCGAGCCCGTTGTGACCGAGAATAATCGCCGGGAACATATCTCCGTCGCCGTCGAATGGTGTGACCACGCCATGGCTGTTTAAAAAATCCATAGCCGGTTCATGGCGAGGACGATCGAGGAAGAACGCTGTGAGTTGGTCCGGTCCCTTAAGACCGTAAGCCTGAGAAATGATATCGGCCGCCTGCAGCAGGTCGGTGCGACGCGGATTGAATTCATCGAATTCGACACCGGCCGCCCAGCGTTGAACGTAAATATCCGGTAGATGACGCTTGACGTTCGATTCGGTGAGGAAGAGGGTGGTCAGGCTGGAATGCCCGCCCATGACCGATTTGGTAGTGCCTTCGACTACGTCGTTTCCCATGGAGAGGAGCGTAACGTTGGGGATCATCGGGAGACCGTAACGGGCTCGATGTTCTTTTTTCCCGAAAAGAGCGCCGACAGCGACGGTTGGATTGCCGCCAACTTCTTTGCCGGGTTTCATCCGTACGCCCTCGGTAATGGTCGATTCGATCAGGACTTCCTCGCCCACCGGAAGCGTTTCGGTTGTTACCTGAAGCACGTCGGCCATAACCTGAGCTGCGGTGCGATCATTGGCGCGTTTGAGTTGATTGATAAACGCTCCGGTCAGTTGTTCGGTCGGATAACGCCTGGCACTGCCGCGTCCGGTCATGGCGACCGCTGAAGCCGAAAGAGCGGCGGCGACTATGACCGATTCGCGTAATTGGCGATTACGTAAAGATCCCAGATTGGAACGATTGTTAATACGGTCATCGAGATGGATGATATGTCCCTCGACCAATTCGATATCATAATTGGACAGAACGGTATGATGACGATGGTTAAACTCGATGATTCGGTCGGTATCAAATACTCGGTCGCGTTGCAGGCCGTTATAGGCCAGTCGCTGATCGGCTATATCGAAACGAAGGTTGTTGTTGGTCAACGTGGGATCCTCTAATTTTCCTGGCTATGTTTACCGTTTGCCCCGGGGTTTATCTTGCCGCAAATGGCGGCACATTTTTAGAGATAGCATTTGTCCCGATTTGGCGCAAGCTCTTTAATAGGGCGCTTTATCGGTCTTTCCAACAACCAGCGCCGGGAAGTTGTTCCAAAATTGTGTTATTGGCCGGGAGTCGGTTCGGGCCACCGGGCAACAAGGGTAGCGATGATTGTCTTTTTATCCGATGTCTTGTTTTCTCTCGATATTGCTTAGTCACGAACGGGGGAGGAGTAAAAAAAGTAAAGCGGCGGAGATTAATCTCCGCCGCTGGAATACTATGCAAAAAAGTCTCTATTCCTGGAGTGCGCAAGGAGCAGGATCAGGACCGCTTGAGAACATGAACGTAACCAGATATACCAGGTCCGCGATATCGGGGGCATCCGCGCCTTGACCGTTGATGTTGGCGGCCTCTAGACAGACAGGCTCAGGTCCTTGTGAAAACATGTAAGTCACCATGTACACAAGGTCGGAGATGTCCGGTCCGCTTCCGGAACCGTTGATGTCGGCGCGGTGATCACAACAGCTAATCGTAATCGTCTGCGGGGTAGACCAGTCGGTTATCGCGCCCCAGACTTCCTTGGCGCGGACCGATACGGTGTAATCACCGAGTTCCTCAAAGCTGTAAACGTAAGTGGCCATTTCTCCCTGCGGGAACGGACCCAGCCAGTCGGAGGTGTAAGTTTCCGGTCCCTGAATATCCCATTGGTAGAATAAAGAGTCGTCATCGGCATCAGTGGCATAGGTTTCCAGGTTCAGATCGGTTCCGATCATATAGACCGTGGGAATTACGGGATCGACCAGACCGGTCGGTTCGCTGTTTACTGAAGTACCATTGGCGATTCTGACGTGTGTCTTGATAGTAGCACTGCCGAGCCATTCAATGGCTGTCATGATTTCAAGCGGTGGTACCGTTCTTTGAGCAAGGTTATTAATCCATGATTGATAAGTACTGACTCCATAAGCGCCGACCAACACTTCATACCCCCCGTCCAGGAAACAGGTGGGGAAGCCGGCCAGATTGTAATCGTTACTCAGTCTGTTATAAGCGGGCTGAATTGCCGCTCCGCCGTATGTCTGCTGTGCGACCAGCGCCGCATATTCGAAATTGTATGTGCCTGATGCATGGATAGACGACAAAGCCGCCCTGACCGTCGGGCAGTACCCGCACCAGCAAGCGGTACCTTCTTCGATAAACACCGTATGGGTAGTACCGTGATCCGTGGAGTTATAACCGGTCAAGCCCGGAGTGGCATAGGCACATCCATCGGCAAAGTGAGCGGTGAACCAATAACCATAACCGGGGTATGCATCCAGAACGGTGTCTTCGGCGTTGAAGACCACCCCGATGGCGGCGATATTATCTTCGGTAATATTGGAGTAAGCACTGGGAGCGGTCCAGGTGGCAATGGAATAATAAGTACCGCCATCCGGAACGCTGATTGTATCAACCGTCGACCAGTCCAGAAACGCTTGTTCATATTGACGGTTGTCATCGTCTCGCCAACGCGGCGACAAAGGCTCAACAATATAAACCCGCAGGGTTCCGTCATAGGTTGCCCGGGAGCCATCTGTCGGCTGAACTGCCGTAATTTCTTCGGCTGCCAGTGGAGCAGGATCCCTCACAATCGTGACATCGTTAGCCAGGGCGGTTCCCGCCAGGGCCAGGAATAACAGCGCCCAAAGACACAATTGTCTCTTAGCTGATTGTCTCATGCTAGATGAATTCCTCTCTGTCGGATTAAAGCGTTACCTCTCTGTAATTATGTACTAAATATATCCAATAAGTGTTGTAAGTCAAGGTCGATTATAGGCTTCCGGTGAGGCATTGCAGCGGCCGGAGGCAAGTTGAAGGATTCCTTTAATATGCTCTTTCCGTGGTTGTGACGGTTGCCTTTCAATCAGAATTTGAGGGTGAGAGCCAGACTCAGATCGAAGTAATCGTAATCGTAGACTACCAAAGTGGACGAGTTGTGGATGGACTCTATCCGAAGTTTCGGTTCCAGAAAATATCCCCCCAGACTGAGCGGACGAGTGTATTCGGCGTAGATACGGCGTCTCTTATCGGAACGATCTTTCGCGAACAAAGTGGTTATGATTTCGGCTCCCTGAAAGACATCGTGAGTGGTTTCAATTGTTTTCAGGAAATCCTTTTCCCAATACCCGAAACCCATTTCCAGGACGGATTTGGGGATATGATAGCTCTTGGCGCGGATAGTTATGCCGTCACCCTCGTAGGTTTTATTGGCCGGAGACAGTAATGAGGTGGAATACCCATACACCAGGGCGCTGTCGTTGCGGTCGATAATCTCGCGGTGGGAATAGGTGGCGGAAAGTCCCAGTTTGTTTCCAAGCTGTTTTGATATTCGCGGGGAGATATACCAGATTTTCATATCCCCGTCATCGAGGATGCTATAACTACGCTCACTGGTGATGGCTCCGGTGGGACGATTGTGCTCTTCATCCCAGGAGTTGACATATTGATAGCTGCCGGTCGAGTACCCAAGTTCGATATCAAAAGCTGTTCGCTGAGGCAGGGTTTGATTGAAGCCTATGAATGCCTCCCAGGTTGTGATATCATCAATCTCGGCATTAGTATACACTTTGTAAGTAGCCTTTGCTCCGGTTCTGATCTGACTGTTTAAGGCGAGTTTGTAAGAAGCCGAGCCGATCAGGTCGAAGTCGTTGGTGGAGCTAAAATCACGGAAATCATCTTTATAGATACGCCCGTTGAAATTGCCGGAGATATACAACCGGAATTTCGAGGTCGATCGGGTCGGCACCACGGACAGCCCAAGAGTCGAGCGGAGATTGCTGAGGCCGTCGAGATTATTGTAATACCGTGTGTATTCTTCGGTCCAGCGCATTTCGATTGACTGATCCGGGTACCAGCGAGCCGAACCGCTGAGGCTGGTGTATGCGGCATCGGTAACTGAAGAATCCTCAAGCATATTACCGCTGCGGCCGTTGTTCAGTCCGAATTCGAAAGCGAAATCAGCTTTCACGGGAGCAACAGCTAAAAGCAGGAGGGCCAGTACGATGCATGTATAACGATTTTGCATGATGTCTCTCCTATCGTAAACAGACACCGCCGGCGCAAGCGCCGCCCGCTGCCGCATTACTGTTGTCACCGGAGCTGCCCCCAAAGGCACACTCTAAGTCACACCGCGTAAGAGACTGAGCCAGAGTTAGTTTGCTTAGGCGGTCGAATAGGAGAGAGTTAGGCTCGGCCGTTACATCACTAGCGCCCTCCGGCATTTCCATATTGGCGAATATGCCGGATTGACTTGGTCCGGCCACTGTGGCGGGGGCGTGGCTGACGCCGAAATCGGGAATGCCGTCCTGATCGGCATCTTCGGCCAGATCATTGAATCCATCACCATCCAAATCGACCCAGGCAGGCTCGGGGCTGTCATCGGCCAGACTCATACCGAACGTAACTATCAGCAGCAACAACACGGATGCGAGCGTCAACAACGCTCGGTTAGAATACAACATAAGGATGCCTTTCAATGTCTGGGGGAATTCTGAAATATGAATCTCTGCTTTCCATAAATAGCCGGTATACCTGACAATAATAAAACGATACTTCATTTATCCTTCAAGGATTTTCTGAATGTGCCATCGCATGATTGAGCTCAAATGAAATATGATAAAAAAAGAGTATGCAGTAGAATTTTGACTTGCCCTGTGTCCGTGTGAAACATATAATCAAAAAACTGATCCCCGAAGTATAAGAAGAGGCAAAGGTCTTCTCGCTCAGGCGGACAGTTACATCCGGCATGGACCGGAAAGCATAATGTCGAGAGATTGTGGGGTAGACAACTCTTGACCGGTTGGTTCGTGCACGGACATCACAGTGGTGGAGTCATGGTAGTTACAGATCTGTTCATTAAGGCTAGAGAAGCACTTGAGGTGGACCCATCTATCTGGTCCACCATTAAGACTATGGCTGTGACTGCCATTGACTTCATCCGCACTCGATACGGCGACATCGGTTTGCTTGCGGCGTTCCTGGTAACCGGCACTATGTTGACGTTGCTGTTGGTGCGTCTGGCGACTCTGGCTTTCGCCATACTTCGCTTTTTGGTTCTTCCGGCGTTGTTGCTGGCAGCGATTGCCTCAGCTATTCTCGATTACAGTTTCATGGAATGCCTGCCGGTAACATCCATGGCCTGTTCGCTGTTGCTCTTGATGAAGGCCTGATCGCAACAGGGGAGAAATCGAGAAGAACGGCTGACGGCGCCGCGTTCCATTGAATCAATCCTGATAAGAGAAAACCCGTTTGTCGGGAGGAGAGACAAACGGGTTTACACAGTGTCGATTCGGAGTTGTATAAGCGTAACAGGCACGGACTGAAAAAGTTCCAAAAAGGACTAAATAAAGGATATGTGGCGTTTACGATTGTTCGTCGGACAGAGCTAACTTATTGATTTTTCCGGTCTTATATTTCGGCAATGAATCCCTGAATTCAACGACTTTCGGGACTTTATGCCAGGGAAGGCGGGCTTTGACGTGATTTTTAAGGTCGCTTTCATCGCATGAATTTGGCTCTTTCAGAACCACCACCGCCTTGATAGCCTCGCCAAGAAGAGGATCTTTAATGCCGATCACTGCAACTTCCAGAACAGCCTTGTGTTCAAGAAGGGTTTCTTCGACCTCTTTGGCGCTGACACGATAGCCACCGGCTTTTATTATCTCTTTTTTTCTAGCGACAATCGTGTAAAGATCTGATTCATCATGTCTTGCCAGGTCTCCGGTATAAAGGAGACGATTGCGCAGGACTTTTTCATCGTTGTTATTCCAGTATCCCAACATGACACCGGGCCCCCCCACCACGATTTCACCGATATCGCCGTCGGCAACAGGCCGACCGTCGTCGTCCAGCAGGTGGATTTCTACCCCCGGAACCGGTTGGCCGACCGAACCTACATGATTGGCCAGCATCTCAGGCGGAAGCCAACTGATGCGGGGAGAAGCCTCGGTTTGTCCGTACATGATGAATATCTCAACGGTTCCTCCGACACGATCCATTAGCCGCCTGATTACATCCGGAGCCATTGCACCGCCGGCCTGAGTAATGTACCGTAGATGAGGCATGCCGGCAGGGTCGAATCGATCCATATTCAGTAACATGATGAAAGTCGAGGGCACCCCGGAAAAGCCCGTAACGCCGGTTTCCTCAAGAGCTTTTATTACCAGTTGAGGGTAGGCGAAACGGTTTTCAATAACGACACAACCACCCACCAGCAGGTGCGTTAAAAGAAGCGAATTGCCGTAGATGTAATAGAATGGTAATACGACAAGCACAGTGTCTTTTTTAGTCAGGCGCAGATATTCGACCGTACCTACCGTATTGCTCACCAAATTGCGGTGGGACAGCATCACTCCTTTGGGTTCTCCCGTACTTCCTGAAGTGTAAAAGATCGCTGCCAGGTCATCGGGTGAACCTTGCCAGTCAGCGAAAGTCATACTGCCGTCGTCGGGAAGGTCGTTTACGTCCGGGACATTGACAAATGAATTAATATCCGAAGCAGTATACGGCAACAGGGTACATTGGGCTCCGTTGGCTGGTGTTTCAAGTAGTTGTTCGGAAAGAATGAGACGAACTGAGGATTGTTCGTCAATGGCGGCCTTGAGAGCAGCAGCGAATTTCGGCTGGACAAACAATACTTCCGGACGGCAGTCGTTTATGATTTTTCTGAATCCGGCCGCTCCTAGTGAAGTATCAATAGGCACTACGGTCAATTCTGAGGCGGTGATCCCGAAAAAGCAGGAGACATAGGTCAGGCTGTTTTCCCAAATAATAGCTGCCCGAGCATCGGGAGAGATTGGCTGATTCCGCAAAAAAGCAGTCAGGCTTTTAACTGACGCAAGCAGTTGGCGGTAGGTGATTTCATCATGGCCGTGCCGCACCGCCGGCTTGTCCGGTGACAGAGCCGCTCCTCTAAGGAGTATGTCGAAGAGTTTCATCCGTATCCTCAGTCATGGTAAGAGTCGGCGAAAAGTTGCCGCCAACTCTCCGTAACACTGTTATCGTCCGATTTGCTGACGGGCTGAACCAGCCTGTTGCGTTCAAGTAAAAGGTTCTCATGGTCAAACTGTCAACAACTTACCACTCCTTTCATGGAACTGACATGGGAGAAGTAGCTTATAATCTTGTAATGAGGCCGATACCGTAACCAAACAAGCTGTCCGGGCGTCTGATGATTGAGGTTGACTTGTGCCGGAAAGGTTATAATTTCGGCCCTGAGACAAGATGAACCTTCAGAACCACGAGAAGTAAGACACGAACAACAAGGATATGGCAATAAAAGAGTCGATAATTATCGTAGTCCTGTCGGTAATGATTTCTCTGATAGTGAATGTTTTCTCTCCCAACAGCATTCCGATCATTGGTCAATATCGCGATCTTCATACCGGCGACGGGCCAATAGTCCCTCCGGACTCTGGTCCCAACGACCCTCCTTTTATAGCAGTTGATGTCGCCGAGCTGGATTTTTCTCAGAACGCGGCGGTTTTCATTGATGCCCGCGATCCGGATGAATTCGAATGCTCGACGATCCCGGGATCTATCAATATCCCCTTTGAAGAACTCCCCGAGGGAGATCTGGGACTGTATATCGATTCCTGTCTTGGCGGCGTTGATAAAAACCAGCGTATTATAACTTTCTGTTCCGGTGAGGAATGTGACCTTTCGCTGCATCTGGCTCGCAACATGCAAGCCCTTGGATACACCAATCTGGCGATTTTCTTCGGAGGTTCGAGAGAATGGGAGAAATTCGGGCTTGAGATGGAGAGGAGGAAAGATTGCGGCGAATAATCGACTCCGACCTGCTCACCATGCTGGTTCGTTTGGCCGTAGGCATAACGTTCATCTATGCGTCGTTCTATAAAATCATCGAGCCGGATTCGTTTGCGCGATCGATCTGGTTCTACCACATGCTGCCGGGCACGCTGATCAATCTCATGGCTCTGATTCTACCGTGGATAGAACTGATTGCGGGATTATGTGTGATTTTCGGTATATGGTATCGAGGTTCGGTATTGCTGGCTAATCTTATGACGGTGATGTTTATCGTGGCACTGTCTACGGCAGCGATTCGCGGGATTAATATCGACTGTGGTTGTTTCAAGGCCGCGGAAGCTTCGAGCAAATCCGCTCTGGATGCACTTTGGTTCGATTTATTACTGATTCTCGGTACGGTCTGGCTGTGGTTCAGCCGTTCGACCGCCTGGCGGGCGGTGCCGACCAGGCGTCGTTAGCGAATAATCTCCGGCGTTATCAAAATCAACAGATCGGTCGTTTCCCTGTCGGTCGATTTGTTGGTAAACAGGAGTCTCCCTAAAATCGGAATCGATCCCAGCAACGGTACGCGTGACTCGCTTATTATTTCATCTTCCTTAAGCAAGCCGCCGAGAGCTGCCGTTTCACCGTTCTTGACGGTAATGCGAGTCCGGATTGATCGTGAGGCGGTAATCGGTTTTTGATTGTCGGTTGGTCCGGCGTAACCGATGATGTCCTCAACCTGAGGGAATACATCCAGGGTTATTTCATCATTGGCGTTGATACGCGGGGTGACCAGCAGAGAAATGCCGACTTCTTCATCCTGGAAAGTCAAAATATCCTGGGTAGCGCCGCCTTCGGTAAAGCGATTCACTGTCGGAATCGGTACGATTGTTTCGACCTTTATTTCAGCCGGTTCATTTTCCAGTGTCGTTATATGCGGATCCGAAACGAGTTTACTGTTGCCGCTTTGTTTGAGAAAATCAAGCACGAGACTGAGCTGGCCCACGGAAAGAGTGCCCCAGGTCCAGTCGCCGTTGTTGGGATTGTACAGTCCGGTCAGGTTGTCGAGCAATGAACTGCTTGAAGACCCGTCACTCTCGGTATCATCGCTTGAGGAGGTTTCCGCGCCCATCGTGGCGGTAACCGAACTTGGCCAGGAAAAGCCGATCTGACTGGAAGCATCGACCTTCGTTTCTATGATCTTCACTTTTATAGATACCAACCGTTGTGGTTGATCGATTCGGTCGATCATATCGAGCATTTCAGCCAGACGCGCCGGGTACTCGGTTACCAGAATCCGATTGGCTATCGTTGACTGCTCACTCTGTTGCATATCCGCCGACGGTTCAAGAATGATTACTTGTCCTTTTTCGGATTTCATCTGTTCAAGAGCAGCTTTGGCCGAGCCGGCGTCGACGTAATTCAAGCGTATGACCTCGGACTTCATTTCCCCCGTCAGAGTACGTTCCAGAGGTTTGACCATAATGACGTCGTGGTCTACGATGTAGTTCAGGTCAAGCGGAGCCAGGACGGCATTAAGAGCGATATCCAGCGGAACGTTCACCAGACGCACGGTTACATCGCCTTCGACACCTGCCGAGGCAACTATATTAAGATTGTTCTGCTGACCGATAAGGGAGAGCACGGTAGTGATCGGCACTTGGTCGAGCTCAAGTGAAATCGACGTCTCGGCCAGATTAGCCGGGTTGGCCGACCGGGGCAGCGCCATAAGGATCAGGGCTGCGATTATGAGTAGACCAGAATGGCGATATTTCATCATTATCCTCGATTAACGGTTAGCGTGAAGGTCCGCCCGTCTTTTTGCAGCGTAACCTCTTTAGGGGTGATTTCCAGGACCGAAGCTTTATCGATCGTGTCGCCGACACGTACGGTCTTGGAATTGATGATCGCAATGGGACGTTCCGGGCTGTAGACAATTCCCGAAAGACGCCAGATTATTGGGGACAATGTTGTGCCGGAATCGTTAACTACTACATAGTCGCTATGAAATGGGTCACGCCCCCAGGAGAGATCGCGATAAGCATCCGGATTGGCTACGTAGAATATTCCGCCGGCTGTGGCCGCAGCGGCAGTTGCTGCCTCGACCATGGAAAGGCCCGGATTAACGGGCGGCGTTGTCACCTGTTTTTTTTTGTAGAAGATGTTATATCCACCCCAGATTATTGCCAGGCCAAGGGCTACATAGACGATTTTCTTCCGTGAGGTTTCATTCATGATGTAACTCCTTCCGGTCTCTCGTTCCCTAAAAGAGCGCGGAATTCCACCCTTAGGCTGGTGCCTCTGGCAGGGTCGTTGGTGCTGATAAATTCCGAGCGGTTTATGCCTCGAAAGAAGCCCGCCTGTTCGAGTCCCTGAACATAACGACCGAGTTGGAGAAAATTACCCTCTATCGAGATCGATATGTTCAGAAACTCTGCCTGGAGATTGTTGGGGGTAGCGTTAAGTCTTAGAAGTTCTTCGACCGGCGGTGAAATTTCGGTGACGCGCAGATCGAGATTCTCAGCGTCATGGCGGATTCGATCGAATAACTTGATAATGTCGTTTTTAGCGTACAGCCTCGAGGTCAGATGAGACTCCTCACCGGCCAATTGCTGGCGACTCGCCAAAAACTCCGGGAATTGTTCAGCAGTGGCGTGGAAATCCAACAGCTCCTGCCTGGCTTCATTGATACGGTTGTCGATAAGACCGTATTCGCTTGAAAAGGGGAGATAAGCCAGGAAATAGAAAACAATAATCAAGGCGAAACTGAGAATACTGTATTGAGCTATCCGATTCATCAGATGCCTCCCGCCATGGCCAACGTGAAATCTATTTGAAAACCATCCTTTTGGCGCCGTTTGATATGTCGCTCTACTTTGACATCACGATAAAACGGGGAAGCCGCGAGACGCTCGACAAATTCAGCCAGAGTCAATTCCGGAGGAATTTGTCCCGACAAAACGCTGCCTTCGATAATCATACTCTGGACAGGAGCATGGCTGTCGAAAATGAGGTGGCTGAGGTAGACATTATCGGGAGTTAATCGAGTCAGTTCTTTCAGATTCAAATAGAAATGGCTCGGTGTTTCCTTCGCCTGATTAACATATTCCTGGCTTGCCGCAACCTGCCGTTTCAGGATTTGATAGGTTACATAAGCCTCGGTGCCCCTTAAATGGGTTAACTGGCTTTCGATCTGACGAAGTTCTTCACGGGCGATTTGCATATCTCTGGTCATGAACCACCAGGAAAAAGCGAGAATGATGGCCAAAACCAGTGTGGCGGCTCGTGCTCGATATGTTGTCCGGCGATCCTGATCTATGGCTTTTTCTTTATCGGGAGCAAGATTTCCTAAAGTTGTGTTGCTCGTTGCTACGGCAATGGCTCCGATACAGCAATTCAGTTCTTCATTGCTAATATCACTGATGTTTCCCAGAAAACTGAGCTGGTTAACCGGCAGCGGTGTGTATTCGGAACCTGCAGATTTCGTAAGTAAAGCAGCAATTTTATCTTCGGCCGGAATTTGACCGGTTATAAAAATGCGATTGGACAAGGGACGACCGTACTGACCCGAATAGAAGTCGAACGATGTTTGCACTTCGCCGGAAAGTGCTTCGACGAACATTTCTAAATGGTAGTCGTCAGGAGTGTCGCCCAGGTCCCCCGATCCAACCGAGCCACTGCGATGGAATTCAAGTTGCGTCCCGCGATAGAAAGAAATATCCGAGCGATTAGCTGCTAGTGTGATAACCGCCTGGGTTTGTTCAGGATTGAACCCGGGCAAGTGGGGAAGAAGATACCCCAATGCTTCTTGTGCGAAATGGATCTGTGAAACAACCAGGTCCTGTTTGCGAAACGGCTCGATCAACTGCTTAACATAGCGTCGAGTTGCCGCCTGTAAAGCAATCATGTCACGTTCGCGATCAGCGGTTGTGACACGAGCGGTTCGGCGATAATCGTAAAGACATTCGTCAATCGGGAACGGTACCTGTTTCTTGGCCTCAAAAGAGATAGCGGATTTGAGTTCTCCGGAATTCATAGCCGGCATGGAGAATGTTCTAAAAGTCGTCTCGCGTCCGCTTAGAGCGATACACATCTCCGCCGAGCGTATGCCATGCTGCCTGAGGAATTTCGAGACCGTCTGAGCGATAAATTCATCCCGAAGTTCATCGGTCGCTATTTCTCCCGAAATCGGAATCCGTTTCAGAGCTGAGAGAGAGGCTTTGAGTCCATTCGATCGAGCCGCCGCGATACAGATATTGTGGTCGTCTATCTGAACGGCGACACGATTACCTATGAAAAACCGTCGATTCGGTTTGACTTGATGTTCGGCAAACTGATGCTCGGGAGATGATGCGGAATCCGGTGAGTTCGGTCTGTGTTTGCCTTTCAAGCGGTTGAGTATTTTTTCGCTCAGTCGGGCCATGTCGCTCCGGTCTAGAAAGTCACTGAAATAGTGTCGCCGCCGCCAACCGAGGTAATTACCCTGAGTGACGGGGTGTAAACATAGTTGCTGCTCCAGGCATCGGTCAGGTACAACCCATTCGAACCATCGATGTACGGGCCATTCCAGCCGAGTCGTGTCAGCGGATTGTATGAGCTGACACTGTCCGGTTTGGTAACAAGATCCTGCAGCCGTGATGGTACGAAACCGACATCACCTTCGAATCCCCGGTTGACCATCTTACCTCCAGCCGTTATGGAAGCATCGCCGACGATGGCCTTCTTCAGGATCGCTAATTCCTGTTGTGTCGCCGCCTCTTTCGAAGCGTTGCTCATGTCTCCGAACCGAGGGATTGCCACCGCGGCGATAATGCCGAGAATGACGATTATCATGACCACTTCGATCAATGTAAAGCCGCAGTCAGAACGAGTCTGCTGCGGCCTGGTCATTTCGGCTACCGGCGGCAGCCCGCGGTTCTGCTTACCAGGAGTTTTCACCAATAACATTGGAATTCAGCCATACTTCTCCGGTGGACGGTTTGTATACCCAACCGGCTCCGCCAGCCTGAACTGCTCCCTTGGTTACACCGGCGGCGACCTGATAAACACTGTCCTGCAGCGTTGACACGAACGGATTCTTCGGAATCGCCTGTTCCATCACCACACCGACCGATACCAATGAATCGTACGGCGGCCAGGTAGCCGTGCCGGTCTTGACGGCCGAAGTGGCGTAATAAATCGTAACGGCTGAACGCATCGCGCCCAGAGCACTACGGGCGGCAGCCTCCTTGGCTTCGGTTGACAAATCCTGATATTTCGGGATCGCCACCGCAGCCAGGATACCGAGGATCACAATGATGATCACTACTTCGATCAGTGTGAAACCTTTCTGGTTCGGTTTCAGTCGCATAACTTCTCCTGTTGATCAGTTGTTAAGAATGTTGACATTTTTGTTCTCTTTTTCGGCAGTTTGTGCCTGTAGCTTTAATGTCCTAGTGTCCTTGGAACACCTTGATAAGGTTCCACATAGGTAAGAAAATCGCGAGCGCCAGGATCAGCACCGCGACACCCATGACCACGGTCAGGATGGGTTCAAGGATTGAAGTCAGGTGTTTTGAGGTATATTCAACATCCTTGCGATAATGCTCACCTAATTCAGTTAGCATTCGGTCCAAAGAACCGGATTCGAGACCAATAGAGATCATCTGCAGTGCCATTTCGGGGAAATACTCGAATCCACTGTCGGCCAACTGGCCGTCTCGCCCCTCCTGAAACATTTCGCGCATCTTCTTGATTTCCAGTGCCATACGCTGGTTTTTTACGGAGTCGATCAGAACCTCCATAGAGCGGATCATCGGGAGTCCCGACTGCAGCAGGATCCGGAACATCATGGAAAAACGGGCGACATTTCCTTTAATAACGAGCTGGCCTAAAACCGGCACTTTGAGCATAAATGTATCTAAAGCCAACCGAACTTTATCGTTCTGGACAGCTTTTCTGAATCCGAAAAATCCCGCTGCAACCACTCCCAAAATGATAGCCCAATACTGCTTCAGGAAACCGCTGATCCAGATCAGGGCTTTTGTAAAAATCGGCAAGTCAGCTTCAAAGGCGCCGTAAAAGGCCACGAATTTCGGTACGACGTATGTCACCAATACCAGAAACGCTACTGCCAGAGCGATAATTACCATGGTTGGATAACGCACACCGGACTTGATAAGGCGGGTGAGAGTCATTTCTTTTTCCATCACCAGCGCCAGTTCATCTAGGATCTCATCGAGTTTACCGCTCTCTTCACCGGCAGCTACCGAAGCGACATATATCGGTGGAAAAATATCCTCGAATTCACCCAACGCGGTGCTGAGTGCACGTCCCGATTGCAAGCTCAAACGAATCTGTGATATGGCATAGTTGAAGCGGCTGTCTTTTTGCCCGATTCGAATCAAACTCAGAGCTCTGAGGAGAGGAACACCCGCTCGATACAGAGTCGACATCGAATTAGTGAAAGTAATCAACTCGTCCATTGCCCCTCCACCGAGCACGCCGGAGAGGTAAAAAGCAATGTTCTTGCGAGCCGGTTTGATCCAGACCGGGGTCAACTTTTGTTCAGCCAGGAACTCCTGAACCTGAGCATTGCTGTCGGCAGCAATGATACCGTCGGTGGGGGAGCCGTCATCGGAGACAGCACGATACTTAAACTGGGTCGGCATGGATTACTCCCACTGAGGCCGCAGCATCGAAATCCAGTTGCATCTCTTCGCTGGATGAGGTCTCTTTGAGAAGTTCTTCCAACATGATCGAACCCTCGTTGACTTTATCCAGTCCGGCTTCGAACAGCGTTCGGTAGCCGTGGTGTCGCGCCTCATGCGTGATCTGGTTGATTGATGCGCTGGAGATAATCATTTCCTGGAGACGATTGGTGACCTCCACAAACTCGAACACGCCGGTCAGACCGCGTAACCCGGTATTTTTGCAATTGGGACAACCCATTCCCTTGGTGAATCTTATGTCGTGGGCATTGCCGGTTAGCTGAGCTCTTCGTAGAACGGCCTCTGACGGCATGTATGGATCGCGGCATTCGGGACAATTGGTTCTGACCAAACGCTGGGCAAGCACGCCTTTTACGGCCGAGGCGACCAGATACGGTTCAATGCCCATATCGATTAATCGTGATATTGCCGAAGGAGCATCGTTGGTGTGCATGGTTGAGAATACCGTATGACCGGTCAGGGCTGACCGAATCGCCATACGGGCGGTTTCCGGATCACGGATCTCTCCTACCATGATGATGTCCGGATTCTGTCTGAGTATGGCTCGCAGGGTAGTGGCAAAATCAAGGCCGGCTTTTTCGTTCACCTGAATCTGATTGATCAATGGAAGCGAATACTCGACCGGGTCCTCGACCGTGATGATGTTCTTTTCGACCGAGTTGATTTCCTGCAGAGTAGTGTAGAGAGTCGAGGTTTTACCGCTTGAGGTCGGACCGGTAATCAGGATCAGTCCTTCCGGTTTATGAATCACATTATTCCAGGGTTCTTCCACCTCGGGATTGAAACCGAGATCCTTGAACGCCAGCATGAGATTGCGACGGTCCAGAATACGGATAACGATTTTCTCGCCATGTATCGTCGGAAGGGTAGAGATTCGCAGGTCCACCGGCCGACCGTCGACCGCCATCATGAATCTTCCATCCTGTGGCAATCTTTTTTCAGAGACATCCAGGTCAGCAGCCACTTTGATACGAGAAACCAGCTCATTTTGCATTGACTTCGGCGGGTCGGCTTCCTCACGCATGACTCCGTCAACTCGGTATCGCACTCTCATTTTGAGTTCATCCGGCTCGATATGAATATCCGTAGCGCGATCCTTGACCGCTTTGGAGATAATCAGGTTGACCAGCTTGACGACCGGTGTTTCGGTCTCACTCTGGTCAATCGGAGATTTTATTTCAATCTTAGCAGTATCGCTGTCGCCGGCAGTTCCGGAAGCCCGATCCTTACCCGGGCCAATCATGTGCCGAAGAGAGTCCGCTACCGAATAATACTCATCTATGGCGGCCTTAATCTCCGATGGATTCGCCACGGCTCTTCTGACTTCGGAGCCGGTGAGGTACTTGATTTCGTCAATAGCGATAATGTTGAGGGGATCGGCCATGGCCAGAGTCATAGTGTTGCCGATCTCGAAAATCGGTATAAGCAGATAGCGACGAGCGACATCGACTGTAACTCGCTGGACAATACTGGGGTCGATCACCATCTGATTTAGCGAGATTTTAGGGATGCCGAGCCGCTCCGAGATCGTCTCGGTTAGCTGATCCTCGGTGATGAAACCCTTCTCAACAAGGACTTCACCGAGACGTTCTCCGGAAAGTCGTTGCTCACGGAGTCCCTCATCCAGTTGGTCCTGGGTGATAAACCCCTTCTCGATAAGGAGGTCGCCGATCTTCTTTTTTGTTCCCATGTCGCTTTTTTAGATCATTATAGGATTCAGTAATTTATCGGCTGTCATGTTTCTTTTCTTAAGGATTTACCGATCACAACCTGTAGAAGTAAGAAGAAATCGTTGTTGTATGTGAGCTTAGTGCCTTTATTGCCTCTCTGAAGTATGAAAAGACCCTCATTGACAAACTGTGTATGTCTTCTTTTGACGTTGATGTCTGTCATACCGATGATCGCAACGGCTTCGAGTCAACAACAGCAGGAGCTTGAACCGTTTGAAGGCATCGTGATCGATTCCATTGAGATCGACAATCGGAACATTTATGATGTACAGAACCCGGCTTACAACAACATCGTGTTTCGTACTGCCAATCATTTGCATATCGTTACGAGGCAAGCAGTAGTCAGGAGGGAAATCCTCCTTCATGTCGGAGAGCCGTTTTCCGTCGATATAGCCGAAGAGTCCGCCCGTAACATGCGTGCCCGTCTGGCCTTATACGATGCCTGGGTTGAAATAGAAAAGCTGGCTGAAGACAAACTGCTGGTGCGGTTCGTAACGGTGGATGAATGGTCCATATCCGGTGGGATTCGTTACAATCGAGACGGGAATCTGGACAAATTCAAATTTGGATTAACGGAACGCAATCTTCTCGGACAGGCGGTTGGTCTCGGGGCCGATTACTATATCGAAGACGGTAAAAACGACTATATCGCGGTATCCTTCGTCGGAAGACGGTTTCAGGGACATAAGCTGCAGATCAAGGGGACCTATTCCGGTAATCCGGAAGCGAAACGATACTTGCTCGGTCTTTCGAGACCTTACTACGATCTTATGCAGAGTTGGAAATGGGGGATAAGCGGAGGGGGGACCACCGATCTGAGAGAGATATATTCCGATGATCGTCTTATTGCCTCGAATGACGATGATGCCGACAGGTTGTCGATTGTCGCAGGTGGACGAACCGGCCGTTATGATAAGAAGTTAGAGTTTGATGTTCTGTACGATTATGTGTGTGAGACGACCCGAGATCGACGTTTCTACAGCAACAGTCCCGAAGACTCCACCGAGGCTTTGGCTAACTTCCCCACAGATTCTATGTTTCATCGTATTGGTTTGGTCGTAGGTGTGCTGGTCCATGATTATGTGACTCTTCGCCGTATTGATTGCTTTGGAGCAGCCGAAGATTTCCGGATTGGCCCAATTCTTCAGATTAGCGCCTCCTACGCCTTTTCACACGACAGCACAGCTTTTCGACAAATGGGCGTCGGTTTGGGATGGACCGGCTACCGGGGGCAGACCTTATTTGCTGCCGACGGTGAGACATCCGCCTGGCACGATCGCTCCGGTCAACTCGTAAGACGTCTCTATGCACTCCGTTTATGGTTGTACAACTGGTCATTACCTATGACAACCATGGCCTTTAACGCCAGGTTTATGGAAGATCAACCGATCGGCGGGGTCAATCGACTCGTGATGGGAGGCACAACCGGGCTTCGAGGTTACGACAAGTATTTTATGACCGGTGACCGAAGACTGATTGCCAACCTGGAGGCGCGTTTTCTACCCGGTCTGGAGATTCTCTCGGTACAGTTTGGAGCGACACTGTTTGTTGATTACGGCCAGACATGGGAATACGGTGAGGAATTGGGACTCGACGAGGCTTACGCCGCGATTGGCATCGGAATTCGTGTCTCGGGTGAAAAATCTTCACGGAGTGCGTTGGGACGTCTGGACTTATCTTATTCGGAAGCAACCGGCTGGCAGATATCAGTCGGTTCGGGGCAGTATTTCGAGTCTTTCGGGGCCAGTTTGCCCTTGACAACTTATTGAAGTGCAATACATTGTGGTTGAGGGCGAGTTCTTTTTAGGGATTCGATTGCAGACCTGAAAAGTAATTGTTCAGCCGCGTGGGGGCTGACGTAATCCGCATGTATCGGGTGTGATGTCTGCATATGCGGTCAACAACGTACCTGTCTTATTGGGAACTTATACAACGACAATTGGTCCATTATAACGACAACCATTCAGAGTCGGGCACAATCGGTCGATGAAATGGTTGTCAATAGTGTGTAATCGCTCGGATTGACGAGTAAAAAGATGTATAAACCTAAGCTCCTGTTTATTCTCTTATTGTTGTCGTCTTGCGTAGCTTTGGCCTCTGCGGTCAAAACGCCGGTAGATATGCAGGCAATCGAGGCTGACTATGCTGCCGGTAAAATATCGCTCGATCAGAAAGCGATTCTTGAAGTACACGCGATCAGGCAGCCGGAGCTTGTTCCCGATCGATATCATCTTAATACTATGGCGCAATCGGTTCCCAATCGAGCAACTCATGATGCCACTTCGGTACTCAAAGAGATAAGAGACGAATGGGATCTACTTTCACCCTCGACACAGATGCTCCTTCAGGATGCGCTTGGACGAGCTGTCACTACCTACACTTACGATTCTCCGAGCGGTTTTTTTAAGATACACTACGATACTGCTTATGACAGTGCTAATCCGGTGCCTGCCGACGACAATGATTCCTCCGGGATACCGGATTTTATCGAGAAGTGCGCTGCGTATGCCGATACGGCGCTTGCTTTTCATCGTGCCTGGAATTACTTGGATCCCCCGCCTGATGGAGTTCAGGGCGGTGACAGCAAATATGATATTTATTTCCTTGAGACCAGCTACTATGGCTTCACCACTCCGGAAGGGGGCGGGCCGGCAGCATGGGACGACAATCTCAGTTATATAACCCTGAACTCGAATTTCCTGGGTTTTGAACCGAACGACGATCCCGAAGGCGACCAATGGGGCGCCATGAAAGTCACCATTGCCCATGAGTTTCATCACGCCGTTCAATTCAGTTACGATGGCTCGGAACCGATGTGGTTCATGGACCTCGATGCGACCTATATCGAGGATTTGGTTTTCGATTCCACAAATGATAATTACAACTATCTCAATATGCTTTTTGACGATCCTGAGATATCTCTGCTGAATGCTTCAGACCATCGCTATTCCACGTTTGTCTATGGTCTGTTCGTTGCTCAGAAATTCGATACCAGTTTGATGCGGGCAGCCTGGGAAGGTTCTGTTTATACTGCCGGTGTATTTGAGACTCTTGGAGACAGTATTCAGGGACGGACCGGCTGGACCCAGGATTCGGCCTTTGCCGAATTCGCAATGTGGAATTACATAACCAATGTTCGGTCAAACGGGCAGAGCTACGATGAAGCTGCCGATTATCCATTGGTATCGGTCGGAGAGGTCCATACGACTTATCCTGTGGCGTTGCAGAATTCACCGGGATATCCCGAAGGTTATGGCGCGACTTATGTGGAATTCGTCCCCCCGGCGGCACCGAAAACTTTCCGATTCACTTTCAACGGATCCGATTCTCGCCATTGGGCCGCCTGGTTGATCAAGTCGACCTCCTCGAACACCCACATTTGCGAACGACTCGATTTAGATCCGGTTTCTTATGTAGCGACCGGTGAGATACAACATTTCGAGAGTTATTATTCCGTTGCCCTGATCGGAGTGAATCTTGATGAGGGTTCACCCGGTACGCCTTTCAGCTATCAGGCATCTGTTTACGATCCTTATGCGGTAAGCACGTCGATTGATCCTTACGATTCCGTCCTTTATGCCGGAAAGACGAGAGCTATTCCGTTTATTGTGATGAACGCATCGGAACTTGTTGACAACTTCACGATATCGACGGATGACGCCAAGGATTGGGGAACCAGCCATACGGTCAACAAGCAGATCGCACCTCTTTGCGATACAACCTTCATGGTCAACGTTACGGCGCCTTCCGGGACAACGGTAGGAGATACCTGCTACGTTCATTTTATTGCTCAATCATGGTCGGCTCCGAATGTAGCCGATACTCAGACCGTTCTGTTTCATACTATCGTCCAGAGAGGTGATATGAATCTGGATGGAAACATCGATATCTCCGATTTGGTGTCCCTGGTTGGATATATGTTCGGAGGCGGTCCCGAGCCTACCCCGCTGGAGGCTTCTGATTTTAACTGCTCCGGTGGGAACGACATCACTGATTTGGTATCCATGGTTGAATACATGTTCCAGGACGGTGATCCTTCGCCGTGCAATCCCTATTAGTCTGATCACTCGCTTATTTTTTGTCATGCCACTAGACTGGTTCTTTTTGTCTTTTTTTTGTTGACTGCTATCGAGTTATATAGATCATTCGGTGCATAGACCGTTTGCCGCGTTCAACAAGGAAGTTGGACTATGCGGCAGAGAGGGGGATTAATGACCGACGGTTTTAAGCCAAAGATCCTCATATGCTCGGAATGTGGGGAAGAATTCGTGTTTACGAGTGCGGCGCAGCAGTATTTTGCGGAACGGGGGTACACGGAAGATCCAAAACGCTGCAAGACTTGTCATACTCGTTACAAAAAGTCCCAGCGAGAGGGACGACAAGAAGAGACCGTTCATGCGACGGTCGATGGTCAACGGGTAGAATAAACAGAACAGCCCCGGCGACTGATTCACCGGGGCCGGTCCTGTTGGCCGAAGACAGAGAAGAATAATAACTCGCGATTCGTACTATCTTAAGAGTACCATCTTTTTCACATCTTGTGAGCCCGCGCCCAGGATGCGGTAGAAGTAGATGCCCGAGGCTACGTTGCTGCCTTGTTCATCCGTACCGTCCCAGATAACCTCGTGTTCACCGGCGGTGATATTGGTGTTGAGAAGAACCTTGATGCGCTGTCCGGCGACATTGAAGACGTCAATGGTAACTTCACCCGCTTCACCGATGGTAAAGGCGATATGTGTCTCGGGATTGAACGGATTCGGGTAATTCTGTGACAGATTCACTCCCTGAGGCAGCATACTGCCGGGATTGGTGTTATCACCTTCATCCTGGTTGTCGTCTTCATTATCTTCAGTCCCGGCTGAGAGGCCGACGATAAGGTCGGCATGCATGGTCGAGGCCGAGAGACTGATATCTTCAACACCGACCAGTGAACCGGTTCCATCGTAAGCATCGGAAGACGGATTGCTGAGGCTGTTAAAATTCGACTGGTTGTATGTGCCGGGGAAAGGATCGCCCGCATCGCCGTTATCACTGTTGTATTCGAGTTCATAGAGGCCGTCAGCCTGTTCTAAAGCGACCATTGAATGATCAGAAGTGCTGAGTCCGGGATACCATTCTTTGGTATTGTTCGCCTTGGCGTCATCGATATGCCAGATCAAAAGGCCGCTACCCGGCAGATACGTATCATAGCCGGTTTTCTGACGGTTTTCTATGAGGAAGTATTCATCCGATTCGGAGCCCGTGTTCCACAGACGATAGGCTTCGGCGTTATCGGTTGCATTGCCGATCGGCTGCTGTTCCACGTTGGCGGTTATGTTGGTCGGGGTAACGATCCCAAGTTCTTTTTTCGCCCAGGCACAGAACTGAGCCGGACGTCCGCCGCGAGAGAGCGGTCCCAGCCATGATCCGTAGCTCATTATGCACCACTTACCAACTCCTTTGGAGCTATAGTCGGTGTCATAGAGATCCGGGAGACCGAAACCATGACCGAGTTCATGAGCATAGACACCAATGGTCATGTCACCGGGGCTGGTCCAGTACTCCGGCTGAATAGTGAAATCCGAAACCCAGACACCGTCCACGTATTTAGGTATTATTGCCCATTTGTGTGACCAGATATCGTCGTCACTGCCGGAATACTCGGCGCCTGTTCCGGAATGGATAACGATAAGGACATCAACCGTGCCGTTGTTGTCGTTGTCGTATTCCGAAAAATCGACGCTGGCGTTGACGGCATCAACCATATCCTCTACCAGTTTCTGGGTATTGTTGGGATAACTGCCGGTGCCGTTCTGACCGTCGACGTAGTAGGCGTAAGGCTGAGGAGCGGTTTGCCAACCGGCTACCGATGGGAGATTAACCGTAACCAAGTCGATCTGTCCGAAACTTACCGTCGAATAGTAATCATGGACGGTATAGCCGGCTTCGTCGAATATCAGACTGTCAAAAAACTCCGCTGAAACCTGGCTGGTGTTATCGCCAAACTGAACGAGAATTGCCAGGACTTTAAACGTCGTGACATCTTCAGGTGATTTTACGACAGTCTTGGAGGCGGCAAACGTACCGGCGAACGGTTCAAAACGTTCGGGTGAATTGATTCCCTTAGTCCGCATAGCCGAAAGGTTTTTCAGGAAATAAGGCTCGGCCTTCTGGCCGGATTTAATCTGCTCCACCAGATCCGGATGAGGCGGAGAAGCTACCGCAACGGTTGAAAGAATCATTAACGAGGCTGCCGCCAACATTGAGAGAAGGCTCAATTTCTTGCGATTGTTACAGAACTTGTTCATCGTTTTCTCCTCTGAATCAAGGGCCAACTTGTTCCGATGAAACATTTCGCAAAGGGGATGCCGTCTTCCCGTAAGAGTCGTATTGTGTTGTAGTGCAATAGGATAATGGCTGTAGTAAGGGAGCTGCCCTATTGTTTCTGCGATTTCTGAAACAGTCAATGGGGGAGACGCCCTATAATCTGCCGAGGTGTCGCCATGCCTCGATTTTACACCGGGAGCTGTGAGGTTGGGGTATTAATAAAGGCCGGGAATCTCTGTGAGAGTGAGATCGTGAATTTCATGCAATAATGAAAAATCCCGGCATCATCGACGACGCCGGGATTTAAAAGATGCTGCGGTAGCTTTATAGTGATTTAGAAGTCAAGTCCAATTGAGAATGCCACGTTAAGACCTTTGGCCGATCCCGAACTAAGAGTAGCTCCGGTTTGTACGGCCGCATCAATTACGAATGGAGACAGGTTCAGTCCGGAACCGAAGGAGAATCCGGTTCCCTGAATTCCACCGGTACCGAATCCGGCCCGAAGCGGTACGAAACCCAGCCCAAGCCACTCGGCGCCGGCCGCAATACGCGGTTTGGCCGAGGACCCGGCCGTAGTCTCGAATCCCTGAACCCAGTCTATTGCCCAAAGGAGTTTGCCGGTTGTATTGGCCAGTCCGACTGTCATGACCTGCGGCAGGCTGGTGCTGAACGGATCGATATCTTCGGTGTATTCTTCTGACACGATATAATCATCGGAGATGTTATCGACCGTCATCGTGTCGAACGAGAAGATATAGCCGTGCTCTTCGGTATTATTGGTCCAGTTGATGTTGCTGATGAGGTTACGTACGGATAGCCCCACAGAGTAATCATCACTCAACTTCAACGCAGCGCCGACGTCGACACCCCAGCCGCTGCCGCCGGTAGCGGTTTGAGCGACCAGATTGCCTGATCCTTCAAAGCCGGTTGACCAGGTGTTAACCGATCCATCCAGCTCGGTGATCCGTTCCACTGCCAGGCCTCGGATATACTTAGCGGTTGCCCCCACGGCCAGTTGCGAATGCGCCGTGCTATAGAGCGGCATCCCGTAGGAAAGCCCGGTTTCTACATAACCGATAACATCGGAATAAGATCCTTCGAGAGAAATATCCTCTCCGATGGTGTTGCCGTTCAGGATCAGATCAATGACATCTCGGTTAAGATTGATGTTGGCCGCACCGACGCCGGTTGTCGACAGTACGAACGATCCGAACGATATCGACATGGCTGTAGCTTCAACCTCGGCGGTAAGATGCAGGCCGTCGGTTGGAATTTTACCCAGCAGGTAATCCTTATCTTCCTGACTCAAAACCGCCCCTGTGTAGCGGTTGTAATCGTCAAGCGTGAGGGAGTTGTTGGTCAGGTTGACGCCGACACCAACTAATTGTAACTCACTGTTGCGACGATCTCCCAAGCCCAGGTTGGCCGGGTTATAACGGGCCGCTTCAACTCCGGTAGCAAGACCGGTATAAGCTCCCGCCAGAGCGATACTGCGAGCGGATGATTGACCGGATGCGGCCGATCCCGGAGCCAGGGTGGCGATTAACATCAGTGTCAGGACCAGGGTAAACAGGCACAAGCCGATCCAGCGTCCCGCACGACCGCCTGATTCCATATTTCGAATATCTCTACTAGACATGGCGGCCTCCTTAGAACTCTCCGTCGAAGAGATACTCGATCTCGATTCGACCGTTTATCGTTACGTAATCATTCTGGGTGATCTTAACCGCCTGCCCGTCGGAATCATGGATCAGCAACTGCTGCCCGATATAGAGCGGGTCGTTCTTGAGCACCTGAACGTCGTCGTTAGTCAAAAGAATCTCCTGTACCCCGGTGCCGGCTTCGCCGGTAACGATACCATTGGCATCGGTGGGGGCGGCGCCGACTTCGATCGGACCGATGGTCAATTGCGGGTCAGTGTACAGACTCGCAGAGTCCGGTCCAAAAAACACCTGTACGGTCATGCCGATCGGAAGGTGTGAATCGACCTGATAAACGAAATGCGCGATTTCGACATGCTCGGTGATTTGATCGATATCTTCCTGGTCGATATCCTCCGACTCCACATCCGTTTCAACCAGCGATTCATGCAACACCAATTCCATCGGGGTCACGATAGCGACTCTTCCGAAAACCCAGTCGTTATCGAAAACGGTTCCTTCGGTGACGCCATCACCGAACGAAGCGCTGCCGCGAGCGGTCAGATGTTCTGGAAGAGGGGAGAGAAACGCTGCTATTTCATCGTTGATAAACGTAGAAACAACGGAAGCACTGGTCGTACCCGGTTCTACATCTCCACTAATGGTTAAGATACGGCCATCATCTCGAACCAGCTCAATGTTCAAATCTCCCGGCAGGTTGACATCGTTTTCGATTTCAAGCGTCAGTATCGCTGAAACCAATTCCAACGAGTCGAATCCGGTGGGGACTTCGAGATCGACTGAGATGTCATCGAAAGTTGCGGCGCTGCTTTCAAACACACCGGTAACGGCACTGAAAGACAAAGCGCTTAACTCCGCGGTGATGGCAATCGAGTCAGTTGAGGTGACAACCACCTGCTGTCCGTTAGACCCCGGGATGAGCGCCGTCAATTCTACCGGGAGCATTTGCGGTACCGTAATATCGCTGGGAATCAGTTCATATCCATTCAGGTTACGCGTCAGTACCGCAGTCTGACCGGCAGCGACACTGGTAGTTAGTACGACCGATTGTCCCGATAATTGCAAGTCGGGAATCGTAACTGTCAAATCGGACGAAAGTGACGTACCGTTAACAACGGTCACGGTCAATTGTCCGGAGGTAAGACTGGCCGTGGTGAGACGATCGGTGCGGTCTATGGACAACTCCTGAGTATATTCGAATAACTGAGATGGCACCTCGGTGATGGCGCTTGAGACTTCCATCCCCGGGGTGAAATTCATGCCGGTTTCCATGTATCGTGTCGAGGCTTCACTTACCGTTCCACCTTCGGTATGACAGCGGCTGTCGACACGAATCTGATTGGAGAAAGTTAACCCGGCCAGGTCGATGATACAAGTGTCGGTATGTCCGGCTATAACGATGTTGGGAAAAGTATCAGTTGCGATTACCCTGCGAGAATATGAATCGTAGAGCTGAATTATCGCACTATCAAGGTCTACGCCGAGATTATTTTCAAGGGTTACTATAGCTTGTCCCGATGCTACCGTCAACCGCGTGAAGTTGTCGAAAACCGGCAGGGCGTTGACAACCGAAAATCCCTTTTCCGGTATAATTGCGATATCACCAGGCTGGCTGGTGGCAAGTCCGGTAATAGCGGAAAGAGATATCAATATCGGTGCCACGGTGGGCGGAGTGACCACAATGGGAGTCACGCGTTCAGTTTGGATGTAACTGACGGCCGGTACGGTAAGAACGGATTCATCGAGCCTAACCGTGTCGAGGTCACGCGCAATAGAATAAGTAATGTTGCCGGAATCATCCATCTCCAGACCTTCCTGATCGATTTTGTCGATCAACTCGGTCATAGGGTAGGTCCGATTGACCATCGGTACGGTCCACTGCGTTGTCCAGGTCGGTGATTCCGGTTTCTTTATCGTACATTGCGCCAGAGTCAGCACCCCGATCACAATGATCATTCCCAATAATAATTTACTGCCCCAACGGAACACTATTCCCTCCAGAAAACCCTTTTGCTCAAGTTCATCGAGGCGACTTTTTCTTCTCCGGCCCATATTCGTCCCCTTTATAACGAGGTTCTACATTCGTTTCAGCTTCGCTTACTGCAAAGGCTGTGCCGGGGTGGGTGGTGCCTGTAATCGGTTGTAAGATTAGAGGTTATAGCGTCCAGACAGGGTGTGCGTCATTTGGGGGAACCTTGTAACTTCGGTAAAGTGTGGGGCTAATCCCATATTGCGCGGGAGTCGATCATTAGCTATAATTGATTATTCGAGGTGAACGTATGGGGATGCCTAAATACGATCGTCTGCTTTACATTCTGAATCTTTTGCGAAGTCGAAGAAACCTGAATGCGGAAGTTCTGGCGCAGGAGTGCGGAGTAACCGAGCGCTCGATCTATCGGGACATGGTGGCACTCAGTGAAGCCAATATCCCGATCTACTACGACAACGGTTATAAGCTGGCCTCGGACAATTTTCTGCCCCCGCTCAATTTCGATTTCGATGAATACCTTGTGCTTAAAACCACGCTGGAAGCTTCACCGCTCAAGTCGACCGGCAAGTATCGCGCAGTAATAAAAAGATTGCTGGCCAAGCTAGAGGCCTCGATCCCCGAACCGGTGCGTCGACGCAGCAAATTCACACCACCGGCAACCCACCTGGCCATTCTGTCCTCAGTCGAGCAACAACGTTGTGAAAAATGTTATGGGCGAATCGAAACCGCAATCAACGAACACCGCTGCCTTCGCATTAAATACAGTTCTATTCAAACCGGACCGTCCGAGCGGATAGTAGAGCCTTATTTCATTATCTTTCGCGGCAAGGCTTTTTATTTTGTCGGGTTCTGTCGGCAACGGGAGGCTTTTCGCACTTTCCGATTGGACCGAGTAGAGTCGGTCGAATTACTTGAGGAACATTTTGTGCGACAACCCGAGATCGACGCTGAGACTTATTTCGATGGCTCCTGGGAGGTTTATTCCGGAATACCGACTGAAATCAAAATACGAATGAAAGGAGCCGCCGCTCGGGTAGTTCGATCCGGCAAACATCATCCGGATGAGAAGATTGAAGAAACGGGAGACGGTGGTGTCATTTACTCGGTCGTAACCCGAGGAATCGATGAGATCCAACGTTGGATTCTTGGCTTCGGAGCTGATGTCGAGGTTCTCGAGCCGCAGCAACTGCGCGACCGCTTACACCGTATCGGTCAGTTCTACAAAAAAACGTACTAATCCTCGAAACGCGTTCTCCGCTTGACATAATCGCCACTTTTGGTATCATAAGGGAGCAGAGACGGTGTGCCAGATACTCACCTGGCCCTAATGAGAATACAGAATTATCCGGGGCGATCCGATAGGTAAACTAATATGACCTTATTGCGACCAATTGCTGTAGCGCTATTACTGACGCTGGTAATCTGCGTTGGAACCGGCCGGACTCAGTCGATATCACTTGATCATGTCGATGGTCTCTATGCCGTCGATACCGTTTTTGTCGATTCCATCTTGACCTTTTATATCCGCATGAGTGCCGGTGAATCCAATTATTTGGGAATCACCAACGGTTTCCGGGTATACTCGAATGATGGTGCTCAATGGAATGCCACTGCCGCCGACACGACCGGAACACTTGGGGGAGCGCAATTCGATTTAGCCTGGGTGATTTCGTTCTTTAGCTGTGATGGTCAGGAAGCGGACACGATCGGCATCGGCGGTGCCGTCATGAGTAATCCGGTTGGCATGCCGTCTGGTTTCGATGATATCACTCACACCATTCGTATTGGTCCAATCGACGATTCCTATCACGGAAAGACGATCTGTCTCGATTCGTGCTATTATCGCACCGGTGGTTTCTGGAAATGGTCCATTTCATCCGGTAACGATGTCTCACCGGCCTGGGACGGCCCCCATTGTTTTGATATCATGGATCCGGTTTCAGACGACGACGACGACGGCATAATAAATATCTACGATAATTGCATCCTGACCTATAATCCGGACCAGGAGGATATCGACTCCGACGGAATTGGCGATTCCTGCGATAATTGCCTCACAGTTTTTAATCCTTCACAGGATGATATCGACTTCGATGGTGTCGGCGGATTATGCGATAATTGTTCGCAGAAAGCCAATCCGGACCAGGAAGATTTCGACGAAGACGGTGTGGGAGATTCATGTGACAATTGTCTGGAGATAGCGAACCCGACACAGGCTGATCCTGATCGTGACTTCATAGGCAGTCCGTGTGACAATTGTCCTGATGTAGCCAATGCCGATCAGAGTGATGTCGATGGGGACGGTTACGGAGACTTATGCGACAACTGTCCTGATACGGCCAACGCCGATCAGTCCGATATCGATTCGGATGGCTCCGGTGATCTATGCGACGAGTGTGTCGACACCGACGGCGACGGTTTTGCGAATCCAGGCTATCCGGCTACGACTTGCGGTATTGATAATTGCCCCGGTATTTACAACCCGGGTCAGGAAGATACCGACGGCGACGGGGTCGGAGATGCCTGCTCCTGCTGTGAATATCGCGGTGATATCAATCATAGCGGCAGCACGGCTGATATCGCCGATCTGATTTACATGGTTTCCTATATGTTCCAACAGGGACCGGCGCCGCCGTGTACCGAGGAATCGGATGTCGACGGCCATTACGATGGCCTTACCATTGCCGATCTGGTTTTTATCGTGAGTTACATGTTCCAGCAGGGTCCGGAACCACCTCCCTGTATCCAGGCCGAATAATCATACAGGAACAGGTTTACGAAAAGCGGGATCTCTGATCCCGCTTTTATACGATTGAGCGTAACTGCTTTTGCAGACAGTTTTACCTTGACCGTTGAGTGAGGTTTATTCACTTTTCTGAGCGTGAAAGCACTTTCGGTCAGGCAATTATCCATAGCCGGTCTGATTGCAGCCCTGTATGCGATTCTAAGTATCGTGTTTCAACCGATATCATTCGGGCTGTATCAGGTACGTATTGCGGAAGCGTTGACGGTTTTACCGTTTCTGACCGGAGCAGCCATACCGGGTCTTTTCATCGGCTGTGTGCTTGCCAATGTAATCGGCGGGATGGGCTGGCTTGATATTGTCGTGGGGCCTTTATTGACGCTAGTGGCGGCATTACTGACACGAGCCGCCTATCATCTCTCACGCCGAAGTCGTTCACGCTGGCTTTCAGTGATCCCGTTCTTGCTTTTATGGGCCGGGGGCATTTGTCTTCTGACCGGTTTATCCTACAATCTGTCGATTGGCATTGGCATCAGTCTCTCGGTACTGGGTATAGCCCTGGTGATGCTCAGTGAGTCGCATCGAGGTATCCTGGAGAACTTAAATTACATCGTACTGACTGCCGGGGCATTGTGTGTGTTAATTTCGGGGTATTTTCTGTACGCCGGAGATAATAACTGGATGGGTATTGTCGGGGAGTTGTCGTTGTTGGCGGCAGCATTGGTAGGTATGTTGTTGGCCCGGATTCACAAAGCCGGGGATAATCTTAACATGATTATTGCACCCTTGCCGCCGGTATTACTCAATGCGTTTGGGGTTTCAATTTATCTGGCTCCGATCATGGGAACCTCGTATTGGTTTGCGGTTCAGATGGTCGGAGTAGGGCAACTGGTGGCTTGTTACCTGATTGGCCTGCCGCTCTTGATGTTACTGCGACGCCGCAGTCTTTTTTTGATTGACAACCAGCCGGATGCCGGTTAGACTTAGCCCAAAATGAGAATAACCCGAGTCTTACAGGAGTCTCGATGGAAGCTTTAGGAATGATTGAAACCAAGGGGCTGGTAGCTCTGATTGAGGCATCTGATGCCATGGTCAAAGCGGCCAAAGTTACCCTTGTCGCATACGAGAAAGTCGGCGGTGGATTGGTAACAGCTATCGTGCGCGGTGATGTAGCCGCCTGTAAAGCCGCTACCGATGCCGGTGCTGCCGCAGCTCAGAAAGTCGGTGAACTAATCAGCGTCCACGTCATCCCGCGGCCGCATTCCAACGTTCATGAAATCTTCCCGACTAAACTGCCAAACGAATAAAATAAAACATCTTCGGGAGCTTTCTTAAAGCTCCCGTTTTAGTCTTTGATTATGCCCGATACCTCCCCGAATCCAAACGTTGAGGATATTGTCAAAGCGGTTCTGAAAGAACTCCAGAACGGTAACTCAACACATACAATACCGGCGCCGGCAATTACCCAGAGTCAGGCCGAAGGACCGACTTCGCTGTGGACTCCGCCACAGAACAGCGGTTTAAGACCCTCTGGTTCCGATCGACTCTGTTTGTTCGATTCGCTTGACGATGCCGTCGAAGCAGCCCGCCTGGCGCAGAGGAAATTTCTGGATATCTCGCTGGAGAAGCGGAAGGATATCGTGGCCAACATTCGGCGACATGCCGTCGCCAACGCCGAACGTTTAGGCCGGGCCGCGGTTGAGGAAACCGGGTTGGGCAAAATGCCCGACAAGATGAACAAAATCCTCCTCCAGGCTCTGAAAACACCCGGACCGGAGGACATCAGTCCCGAGGCTTACACCGGAGACAACGGCCTGACTCTGGTGGAACCGGCTCCCTGGGGCGTGGTAGGCTCGATCACTCCGAGCACCAACCCGCCTTCGACCGTGCTGAACAACTCCATCTCCATCATTTCGGCCGGCAACAGTGTCGTGTACAATCCGCATCCGTCCGCCAAGAATGTTTCGGGAGAGATGGCTCGGCTGGTGCATGATGCCATCGTTGAAGCCGGCGGACCGGAAAACCTGGTGACCTGTATGGCCTCGCCGACAATCGAGTCGGCGCGGGCGCTCTGGTCACACAAAAACATCGACCTCGTCATGGTTACCGGCGGCGGCGCCGTGGTAAAGGCGGCCATGACATCGGGCAAACGTGCTATCTGTGCCGGGCCGGGCAATCCGCCGGTCGTTATCGATGAAACCGCCATTTTGCCCAAGGCCGGTAAGGATATCGTTGTCGGCGCATCGTTCGACAACAACGTTCTGTGCAGCGATGAAAAAGAGATCTTCTGTGTCGATAAGGTGGCTCACCGTCTCAAGCGTGAAATGATCGCCAACGGCGCTTATGAGCTGGAGGGACACAATATCGATAAACTGACCAAGATTCTGATCGAAAATGATCCCGCCGGGCAAGGATACCGGCATGTGACGATCAATCGTCGTTTCGTGGGCAAGTCACCGGATGAGATTCTTCGTCAGGTCAACATTACCCCGCCCCCGGGCACTAAGCTGGTTTTCTTCGAGGCTCCCTGGGATCATCCTCTCGTTATGGCCGAGCAGTTGATGCCGGTTATTCCTTTTGTCCGTTGCAAGACGGTCGAGGAAGCGATGGAGAAGGCCGTGATCGTCGAACATCAATTCAAGCATACCTTCGTGATGCATTCCACGAGCATCGTCAATCTGTCCAACATGGCGCAGCTCTGTCGCGCCAATATCTTCGTCAAAAACGGTCCCAACATTGCCGGTCTCGGATTCGGGGGAGAGGGCTTCACGACCGTATCCATCGCCGGCACAACGGGCGAGGGCCTCACTCGCGCCCGTACCTTCACCCGCCCGCGTAGATGCACGCTGGTGGATTATTTTAGGATAATATAGGGCACGAGATAATGAAAGGGGAGTAGATGACCGCCGAGCCGAATTTCGATTTCGATGTGAACGCCACTGCCGCTGCTTTTCTCAAGGCGAACTTGGATAGGATGATAGATGGGTTATCTGAGACTCTCAAGGGAGTCAAAGGTCGGTTCATAACGCGCCTCAGAAGCGGCTATTCAGACTATATGGCGACAATTGCCAAAAATCACTCGAAGACCAAGTCTTTTTTTGTGAGAGACGAACCAGCCTACCTCTACGACACATATGTGCCCGTTGACCTGAGCATAGGAGATCGCATACTGGAGAACGCACAGTATAACGAAATCCAAAAGGTAAGCCAAGCAAATGTACTATGTGGTGGAGCTGGATGCGGTAAGACAGTTCTCCTCAAACACCTGTTGCTAAACTGCATCAAGTCTGGCGGCAAGCTGCCAGTATACGTACAGCTGAGGGATCTGAATAGAAGCGAGGTGACGATTATTGAATCCGTCAAGGATAGCCTGACAAGAGACGGATTGAAAGCGCTACGAACTCACTTTGAAACGGCTATGGAATTGGGACACTTCGCGATTCTACTGGATGGTTTTGATGAGATTGCTCACCATCGTCGAGATGAATTGGCTCGAGAAATCCGCGAATTGCCTTCGTACTACCCGAAGGCTGATGTCATTGTGACGAGCAGGCCAGATAGAGAATGTGAATCCTGGGAAAACTACACTAATTTCCATGTTGTTCCGTTGACCGTTGATAAGGCCTGTAAACTGGTTAGTTCACTACCAATTGATCGTGACTTGCGAACTAGGTTCACACGCGACCTAAGAATGCATCTCTACAGTCGCCATGAATCATTCCTATCGAATCCACTACTATTATCGATCATGGTCTTGACATATGGCGAGAATGCGGAGATACCGGAGAAGGTTAGTCTTTTCTATCAACAGGCTTACGATGCACTGTTTCATCGTCACGACGCGCTTAAGACCGGTTTCCGCCGCGATAGGAAGACGAAGCTTGATATTATGGACTTCGGCAGAGTGTTTTCGGCCTTTTCTCTCCGTACATACAACAAGAGAGAGCTTCATTTTCCCAGGCCAGGCGCCTTGGAACATCTGGAGAGATGCCGCACGATAGTCGGTTTGGAGTTTAAGACATCTGACTTCTTGGATGATGCACATCAAGCAGTCTCTCTTTTAGTTGAGGACGGTCTCGAGTTGACATACGCGCACAGGTCTTTCCAAGAGTATTTCGTCGCGCGTTTCATCAAGGACGCCAAGCCGGACCAACAGAAGAAGTTGTTGTATCGCTTTCTCGATACACCTTATCATCGCACCGACTCAGTATTGCGGCTCACATACGAAATGGCCGAAGATCTGGTTGAACGGACGCTCATCATTCCCGAAATGACGAAACTGAGGAAGAAGATCGGTTTTAGACGTAGAGTAACTATGCCCGTCTATCATAAGTTTCTGTCCACGATGGCTAATGAAGTGTGCGTACGTTGCCCTGGAGAACGCACAAACGGGTATGGGTGGATTGGCAACAACACGGCTCCAATTGAGGTCTATTGCTTGGTCTTCTGGAAGTATGTCAGGAAAGCCAGTATCTCGGATCGAGAGAGTGTATCCAAGGCCAATCTGATGTTCTGTCGGACGTATTGTGATGATGAACGAACGGACGTCCGTTTTAAGCCGCATGAGCTTGGCCAGAAGAGTCGGATTCTTAGGGACTTCGCAGCACTACCAGGTATTCTGAGCGCGGATTCACTGGAAAAGGTGCTCGAAACCGAGCGTCACATACAGACTCGGCACTTGGAAGCCGACGGTGAACTAGATGATTGGTTGCGTTGAAGACCGAGCTGTTGCCCTTAGGTGGGATGATAACGGTGCTTGCGCTGCTCGGGAGCGTAAAGACTGAAATCCTTGCCCCCCCTCGTTCCGGCGCTCTGCGGCGGAACGACGGCGGCAGCCGATATTCGGCCATCGCATCCCGAGCGTTATCAAGTCATGTCTCGCGATAGATACAGAATCTACGAGAAAGACCTCCCGCATTTCATAACCAGCTCCTTCATCTCCCGGCGTCCCCTCCTCAAACTCGCCGAAGTCCGCCGAATCATCTTCGACTCGCTCCGGTTCCTTCAGGACGAAGACGGCCTCGCCGTCTACGCCTACGTGCTCATGCCGGACCATTTTCACCTGATTGCCTCCGCGCCGGACCTGCCGCGCGCTCTCGCTCGATTCAAATCCTACACCGCTCGGCGCATTGTCGACCGACTGCGCGAGCGCGGCGATGAAATCGCGCGACGCGAGCTGGCCGCGCTCCGGCTTCCGATCGACGGCCAGAGGCAATATCAAGTCTGGATCGAGGGATACCATTCGAAGCAGAACATCAGCGCGAAGATGATGCGGCAGAAGATTCGGTACATCCACTACAACCCGGTTCGGAAGGGCCTGGTGCTGTCGCCCGAGCAATGGCTGTACTCCAGCGCCGGCGACTATGCCGGGCGGCCCGGGCCGCTGAAGGTGACGGTTGACTGGTAGGCGGCGATTGGCTTCGCCTTCGTTCCGCCGCAGAGCGCCGGAACGAGAAGATGGGGGAGCGCCAGATCGAGCGTATCAATCACCTGCGTTTTCGCCACAACATCATCGCAGACTACACTCGCAGGCCGATAACTGACAAGCGGGTTGGGCCGGAGGTCGACCGGGCTCGCGGATGAAGGCGCAACAACGCCAAACTAAAATCCGCAAAACGAACCCATTTCGTTGTAAACCAACTACTCTGAGTGGGTTGCACGGAAGCTCCGGCCATCTGATCCAGCCAACAATGCGAGTAGGGCCGGTCTCACCGAGACCTGCCAAGGCTGGCTTCGCCTTCGTTCCGCCGCAGAGCGACGGAACGAGAAGAGGGGGGGCGACGGAACGAGAAGACAAGACGGTGATTGCAGCGAGGACTGCGCTCAGGGATTCGGCTTTGTCTTGACAGCCTTCGACAGGACGACTAATATGGATCACAGTCAAACCACATTCGCCCAAAGAGAGGTGTCGATGCTTCGCCTTTTGTCCCTCGCGCTCGTTTGTGCTATAACTCTTTTTCTTGCCTGTTTTTCGCCCAAGGTCACACTCTATGCGATGGCCGATGAGGAGGGTCGGATTGCCGCTCCGACGAAAATCTACGTCGTGACCGGTCCGGATATGGAAGAAGCGTTTTGGTCCGACGACGCGGATGAAAACGCGCTGTATGCCCAACTGACGAACGAGCTGGCCGTCCAGTTGAAGGCGCAGGGGTATGAGCTGGTGTCGGAGCGCACTAACGCTTCTATTATGGCTGAAATATCGTTCTATCAGTCCAAGCCCATGATCAGCGAATATGGTGTGGTTGAGGATTATCAGGGCCTCTGGGAGGGGAAGGTTATGAGCCCTATTCGCTGGGTGAGGCACTCCCAGAAAAAGGTGCTGAGTTTGTCGATATGGAAGGCCGACCAATGGGTGCAACCGCTGGAACGGGCTGTTTTGTTGTTGGAAACGCTCGAAGAATTGAAGCCGATCCCGCCGGAGGTGAATCCGCTGTGGTTTGGATTCCTGGATGCTTCGTCAAGCTCGCTCGATCTTGCCAACCATATCGATGAGTACGTTGAAATCCTGATTTCGAATCTCGGGAAGTCCGTGGACGGGCAACGTTTTTCGATTCGCCCCGGGCGCATTGGAAAAAAATAACCGTAGTTTCATGTGCAGGCATCGCCGGACAATATCACAATTTCGTTTAGCGTGGGAGGAATGAAGTGAGTCTCGAACGTCCCTGGGAAGATGAATTTAATGCTCTGATAGACCAACTGCAGGCCTTTTACAGCGGAACACTCTTCGATCCCGATGTCCCCCGAGAGGAACGCCTGGCGAATCGACCACAGATGGAATTCGTCTGGGCTTACAAGAGTTTCGAAGCTATCGTGGGAGATCATAAAATAATGATAGAAATTTCGGACAGCCCGCTCGGTGAAGGTGGAAGCGTTTTGACTGGTGACAGCCTGCAATTTCTCCTCGTAAGTACATCGGCTGTCACCGGAGGGTCTTTTGGCATCCGTGAAGAAGGTGGCTGGGATCGTTTTCTGAAAGCGGCTCGTCTCGCCTGGGAACATCAAACCGGAGATGCCGAGTTCGATCGGCGGTTTTTCATTATGGGTGATCACAAGGATAAACCTGACATGATGAATCGGCCGGAATTAAGAACGATAGTCATCGAAGCAGCGCCTTTTGAGATGATTCATTTCACTCGGAGCCGAGTTTGTATCTCCGACATGATCGTTCGTAATAAGACGCTGAATATGGACCACGCCCAACGACGTATACGGGAAATCGCCGCCCTGGCGGATATTTTTGGGGCTGGCGATAAAACAAAATAGAGTATATGTATCTATCAATCAGTATGCGCCGGTCGGTTAGCGGCTGTGAGGGGATAATTTCGGTTGACAAGTTCTGTATGGTTCAATAACTTGCGTCATCTAAAACTGGTTTCCGGGAACGACCTTATCGAGAATTTGCCCAGAAAGTCAAATATCGAAGCAGTGCCCGATCGGGACCATCGCGCAATGGTGCGCATTGTTTGCGTTTGCTTGACACCGGGATCATCGAGATTCCGCCGGATCAGCGAACATTAGTGGAGTACAGGATGAACATCTACGTAGGTAATTTGTCGTTCGATACGACTGAAGATGACCTTCGGGATACTTTTGCCGCTTACGGTGAAGTTTCCTCCGTCAATATCATCTCCGACAAATATACCGGCCGTTCACGCGGTTTCGGTTTCGTTGAGATGCCCGACCAGTCACAGGCTCAGACCGCGATCACGGAGCTCAATGGTAAGGACCTGGGTGGTCGCGCCCTGAATATCAACGAGGCCCGGCCCCGTGAAGAGCGCGGCCCTCGCAGTGGCGGACGTGGCGGCGGCGGACACCGTAATCGCTACTAAATGACGCTCGCTTCAAAACGAGTCGATAATTAACGAAGAGACCGGTTTATAACCGGTCTCTTCGTTTAACGGCAACCCCGGTCGTTGTCCACGGATCAGGATAGACCTATACTCTGATATCGATTTGGGATTAGCAGACATCATTCCTTGTCTGAAGCGACCGCTTATGCCATATTCAATGCCTGAACATGGAACAATGCGAATCATTCAACGGAGGCTTACAGTGAAGAAGTACGCCCTATTGACTATGATGATTTTCATCATTTTATCGGGATCGGTTGAAGCCGCCGAATATCAATTCGGTAAAGGAGCGACTCTTTTCAACGGCAGTATCAGCTTGTCGTCCTGGGACGGGCGCATATACGACCAGGCGGATGGAGGGGCTTTGTTGAAGTACAGTTTCGAGATAGAGGCCGTACATTTCTTCTGGAATCGGTTCGGAATAGGGCCTTCGTTTCGTTATGCCGGGGACAATGATGAAAATATCGAATACGAGGATCTGGCCATTGGTGTAACCCTTTTGTACACCTTCGCTAAGACGGATTTCCGAACGGCGCCGTACCTGTCGATCACCGGACGATACCTGGATCAGGATATGGTCGATGTTGTCTGGGGTCGGTATTATGATTACTGGTCCGGTATTGAAAGTGAAAACTACTATGCCTATGAACGCAGTTGGGATGGATATGAGGTGATATTCGGAGCCGGTCTCATGGTGAAGTTAGGTGAGCATGTGATGTTGAACAATCGTCTGACCGGCACCATGCATCAATTGAAACGTTCCAATTGGAGCAACCATCGGGTCGGTCGCATTTGGGCGCTTAGCACCGGTCTGTCGTTTTCACTTTTCTAGGTCATGAGTAAACCCCGGAACAGGCCAGACAACAACGGGGTATAAAATGAAAGTCGATAACAGTGCTCAATTTTCATATTATTGGCTGTTTCCAAACGTTCGGAGGCACAGTATGAGATTAAAAGAAGCTGTGACGTTAACCGTTCTCGCGCTTCTGGCTGTGACAGGTTGTATTCCTCTGTCCATTAATCCCCTCTATCAGGATGGCGAGGTAATTTCGATTGAAGGAATCGAGGGGCTGTGGGTAATAGAAGGGACCTCGGACTGGATTAGATTTCAAGTCGATACCCTTGATCCGGGTTACATTCTCACCATGTCGGAAGATGACGAATCAACCTCGGTATTCGAAGCGCGCCCCGTCCGTGTCGGCGACATGCTCATGATCGATTTATTCCCGGCCGAGCCAACGGAGGAGACCCTTGGCGAATTTTACCAGGGACATCTAGTCCCGGTACACTCGTTCTATCGTATCGATGAAGTAGGAACGAGGCTGGGAATCAGCACTCTTGAGTATGATTGGTTGACTTCAATTTTGACCGATCACCCCGATGAGATTGCTCATATCTGGGCTGAAGAGGTGCCTATACTCACTGCTTCTACGAAGGAAATACAGGCTTTTTTACTTAAGTATGCCGTCGATCACGATGCCTGGACTGAAGTGGCGGAGTACGTGAGGAAGTAGTTTCAAAAGCGAAGCCCAAGACCTATACCAATCGTTGAGGGATCGCAACGGCTTTCTCACAACATTCTCTTTGAAATCTTCCGTACGATTCGCGAGCTATGATGTTATGGCCGGGATCAAGATAGTCCCAACAGCTGTGGATAATAAGAAAGCACCTGATAGAAGTTATCTGCGAACTGGAAACTGTAAGGAGATTTAATAGGCTTTATCTACAGGGGAGATTCATTACGATATCTACAGTCTTAAGCCGAGTCCCAGGTAGAGTCCAAAAGTTCCCCAGGGAACACTGTTGCCGGTGCTTGTGTTTGCACCGATACCGAAATGGGTATGTACGGTTTCACCGAATTGAAAGCCTATCCCGAAATCTCCTGATATCCCCAAATAGAATTCTTTGTCAGTTCCGGATCGCCGTCCAACAATCGGGGCCACACGAATTATAAAGCCAGGTCTGGTCGCATTCTCGGATAAGCCGATCTTGTCGTAGACAGCGAGAGTCACACCGACTTCATTGTCGTCAAAATCTGTTTTCCCATGACTACATCGATAAGAGAAACCTCCACCGATACCGATCGCACCGGTTCCGCCGGCATTTCGTCTCTCAAAAGCAATGATTGCGGATATTGTGCGATTGTTGTCGTCTTCAATATGTAAATAATCGAGCCAGAGGCGAGTCTTACGATCAGATAGACGATACTTCCTGGTGCTGTCGTTATTATTTGATTTCGTCGTTTTGGTTGAGTAGGCCGTGCTTCTTGTCGAGAATTCATGCCTGTAGGTGTAATATCGTGTCGGATCGGTTCGTCCCGAAAGATACTCCAATGCGATTTCCCTGAGACTGCCGTAAATCAAATCAGGAACGACCTGGATGGCATTTGCCGACTCCTTACTGTTGCGGCCTCTGACTCTCACCGCCTGGCCGGAAGAATCATCGACAATATCTACCGAGTAGGCGATATGGGCCGTATCCATCATGACCGTTGTCGTATTCCAGACGGCGAAACTATCTATATGAACCGTTATTGAATGAGAAATACCAGGGTCTGGCGGTTTAGGTAGAAGTGAATCAAGACATTGGGCAAAGAAATCGGTCAGTGGAATCGTGAGGCAGTAATTGTTCGTACCCATACCGATTGAGCCGATTGCAGCCGGATTGCCGATATTGATCCGGTCGTCCATAACCTCGCTGACCGAGATTCCGGTGCTGTCCGATAGCCTTTGATCGCTAAAACGATCGTACTGAGGAACGTGATATATGGGGCTCCCGGCGCATCCAATCAACTGCAGAAGAAAGATAATGAGCGGGACAGTTATAAAAAGGATTCCATGAAAAACGAATCGAAGATGTGGTATTTGTGTTGTCGTGGGCAAACCGATTTCTGTGCCTCCCAGCGCGTTTTATGTCATGTCTGGAATAAACATGAGCGATAATGAGGTGCTATCAGGACCGGAGCATAGCCTTATTTCATTTATGAGGTACTGTCGAGTGAATCTGCCATGATTTGATCATAGCGCATCAGGAATCGATCGACACACTGTCGGAGGCTGTGGTACATCATGTCCTCCGCTTCATCCGGGGTGACTACTGCCCATTCCTTAAAGCGCATCGAGGATATGGGGATGACCTGCTCGGAGTCGCTAGCTTCTCCGATGACAAAGGTCAGAACAGCGTGGAATTCGACTCTTTTTAATACCGAAGCAAAGCGTTCAGTGACATAGAAGCTGTCAATGTACACGACAACCGGTATAGTCTCAGTGCCGGGGGGGGCGTCACGGTCGGTGAGCATCGCCGTTAGTGATTCGTGAACAAAATCATTTGCCGGGTGATCTAGCTTCACTGTTTTAGGAGTACCGATTAAGCCGGGTGATAATAAACCTATCTCCTGAGCCGGACAATGGCGACGATCAACTACCCGGTCTATAACAAGCCCCGGGCGTTGGAGAATCTGGTTAACCTGCCGTTCGTAATCTGAATTGAACTCGTAGTATTCGTGTTTGGCGCAGGAGACTAATAAACTCCCGATTATTGATAAAACCAGCACAGGTAACAAGTATCGAACGGATAGAGATGAACTCATAATAGGATTCTCCTCGATAGAAGGAATCAGAAGAACTAATTTATAACTACTATAAAATAAGAAAGACGAAACAACAGCGAGAAGTCAAGGATTGAGATAATACGGGGAGGGGAATAAGCGGTTGTGCAGCATTTTGCGTAGTTGTCATCCATGTTTATGCTATGTCAGCTTCAGGATTATATGGGATTATGCCATCAGGTTTTCCTCTAACTACCTGCGAATCATGCCAGATATCTCCGAAGTGAGAAGACCAGCGGAATGATGGCATATTGCTTGCAATATCAGGATTGACAACAAAAACCGTTTTGAGGCAGATAATGAATATGTCAGTTCGTAAAACTATGGAATCGGCCCAGTTGGGTATAGTAACCGGCGCCATGATCTATATCGGTTTTGAGCTGACCGGTTTGGTTCTGGATGTAATTCATCAGTATTTAAGGCCATGATCCAGAGTACCCGTAGCTAGTTCTGATTTACCAATCCCTTTTTACCTTGACAAAATTCAACTTAAGCCGATATTATTAATGTAAGAGTTGCCGATTGAGGGACATATCGACAGAGCCCTCGTCGTGTAAAGCGGCAAGAAGGCAACTTGTTACGCACCATATTTAAAGTTACACTTCGCCCCTCCGGATATCAACCGGAGGGGTTAATTTATCTCTCAATAACATGACATATTGTACCTTGTTAAAAGCAGGGGAATCCGGCCAAATCACACTGAAACCTGATGGTATCAGATATCAGACTTGGGTTCTTAATCTCCCAAACATGCTGTACACCTTCGCTTTTTCTTGACAGTTCGACCTGTCGGGTTTATAATTCGCGGCCGATATAGATAGGAAAATCAAGCCACCGTAGCTCAGCTGGTAGAGCAATTGATTCGTAATCAATAGGTCTGCGGTTCGATTCCGCACGGTGGCTCTTTTTCATACCATTTGGGGCTCGTTATAATTTTCACAAAATAACCTCACAAGTCTTGAATTAATCCGCGTAATTTGCTATCTTATATAGTCATTGATAGTATTCCTACCGGCTTTGGATCGTGCTCGCCAGGTCGGTTTTGATAGCGGTCTCCAGACCGCCTAATAGAAAGGATAATGGTATGAACAAAGTCTGCACGGATAAGTGGCCGCTGGTCGATCACGTGGTCTCCATGGAGACTTCTGTTATACGTGAAATTCTGAAATTCTCATCCCAGCCGGGAGTGATTTCATTTGCCGGAGGTTTGCCGGCGCCGGAACTGTTTCCTTTAGAAGATCTTAAGCAAGCCATGATTGATACCATCGACAAGTATGGAGCTTCGTCGGTTCAGTATTCACTTTCAATGGGTCACCCGCTTCTGCGGGAATTGATTGCCAAGCGTGAAACCATTCGCGGAGTGCAATCCGCCCAGGAGAACATCATCATTACCAGTGGCGGACAGCAGGCGATTGAGCTGCTGGCTCGTGCGTTCGTAGGCCCCGGTGATTATATCATCACCGAAAATCCTACTTACGTCGGCGCTTTGCAGGCCTTTTCGTACTACCAGGCTAAATACGCCCCGGTGAAGATGGACTCCGAAGGCATGTTGATGGATGAACTGGAAGAGAAGATCAAGAAGTATCATCCGAAATTGATTTACACGATTTCAAACTTCCAGAACCCGACCGGTATTACGATGTCGTTGAAACGCCGGCACCAATTGGTGGATATTGCCACCAAGTACAACATCCCGGTCTTCGACGATAATCCATACGGAGATATCCGTTTCACCGGCCAGCCGCAACCGCCGCTCAAATCCATTGGCGGCGATGCCGTGATTGCCATTGGAACTTTCTCCAAAACCATCGCTCCCGGTTTCCGTATCGGCTGGATGAACGGCCCGAAGGATATCATTCCGGTATTCGAGAAAGTCAAGCAGTGTACTGACCTGCATACGAGTACTTTCTCTCAGTTGGTGCTGTTCGAGTACATCAATGCCGGTAAGGCGGAGCCGCATGTGGAGAAGATCAAGGCGGATTATCTGACCAAGCGGGATATTATGATCTCGGCCATGCGAGAGCATTTCCCCGAAGGCTGCACCTGGACCGAGCCGGAAGGCGGTCTTTTCCTGTGGGTGACCGTTCCCAAGCACGTGTCGACCAAGGAATTATTGCCCAAGGCTATCGAGCAGAAGGTGGCTTTTGTATACGGTCAGCCGTTCTTCCCGGACGGGTCCGGTAAGAATACGATGCGTCTCAACTATTCCAATGCCACTCACGAGGGAATCGTGGAAGGCATTAAGCGGTTGGCGAAATTGTTCAAGGACAATATCTAAGTCAACCTGTTCAGACAACGACAAAGCCCGCCTTTTGGCGGGCTTTTTTGTTGTATCTCAGAGCCTTATCGTTTATACACCGGTCATGCAAGTCCATTTTATCAAATACCAGGCTCTTGGTAACGATTTCCTCGTTATCAACCGGTCTGATCTTAGGTTTCCGGCGATGCGCCGGGGTGAATTCGCTCGGGCTATATGTGACCGCAATCGTGGAGTTGGCGCCGACGGTATCCTTTTACTTACGGCCAGTCGCAGAGCCGATATCTCGATTGACCTGTATAACTCCGACGGCAGTCCCGCTGAAAAATCCGGGAACGGATTGCGTTCAGTGGTCTTTCATTTACACCGGAATGATCGGCGTCGAAGGCAGTTCAGTCTGGAAATGGGGGGCGAGGTTCATCAGGCCAGGGTTATTAGCTGTCGCCGGCACGGTGCAATGATCCGCACCGAACTGGGGCAACCCACGTTTGAGGCAAAAGCAGTACCGGTCAAAGTGCGCTCGAGGTACCTTATCAACGCTCCGTTAAAATTAGGCGGGGTATCCATTCCGGTTACCTGCCTGTCGGTGGGGAATCCGCATACGGTGCTACTCGTCGATAACTTCGATTTTGAATGGGAAGAACTCGGCGCAGCTATCGAATTCGATTCACATTTCCCGAATCAAACCAATGTGGAATTTGTTAAGGTGATAAGCCGTTCCTGCATACAAGTAGCCGACTGGGAACGAGGCGCCGGAGCGACCGGTTCTTCCGGTACCGGTGCCGCCGCTTCGGTATGTGCTTGTGTCATGCTGGGAGTAGCCGACCGTAAATGTGAAGTACAATTCGAGAACGGTTCGCTGCATGTCGACTGGAAAAAGACCGGTGACATCATAGAACTGGTTGGGCCGGTGGAAATAGCGACCTCGGGAGAATTTTATTACTGATGCTGAGCTTCACGGAAATCCGTAAGTTAAATCGATCGGGGAATATCATTCCATTGTACACGAGGATTCCGGCTGATCTGGACACGCCGGTCTCGGTCTATATGAGACTGATGGGACGAAACCGTGATGCCTTTTTGCTGGAATCAATCGAGGGCGGCGAGAAGCTGGCCCGATATTCATTTTTGGGATTCGATCCGTTTCTCGTGGTTGAGGGAGAAGGTAACCGCATTCGCCTCAAACAAAAGGGACGCGCTACGACACTGAAGGCAAATCCGCTGGAATTCCTTCGGGAAATGTTCGATGTCTACAAACCGGTGAAGCTGGAAGGTCTCCCGCGTTTTACCGGCGGTGCCGTGGGATATTTCTCGTATGATTGTGTACGACAGGTAGAGCATATCCCGAACGATAATCCCGACACGATCGGCCTTCCGCAACTGCGGTTCGGTTTTTTTCGCGAAGTTATCGTGTTCGATCATCTCAAGCAGGAAATAGTTATAATCGCCAATATCCTGCACGATCGCGGTCAGTCCGGCCTGAAAGAAAAATACGACAACGCCGTCAAAGTGCTGGAGGATACGGTCGCTCGGCTCGGCCTCAACCGTCGAACAAAGCGACTCAGTAAAATTGAGAATAGCAAGCCACTGGCGCTCTACAGCCGCGAAGAGTTCGAGAAGATGGTGCGACGAGTTAAGATATTCATCAAAGAGGGAGATGTCTATCAAGTCGTCCTATCGCAGCGCTGGCAGGTTGACAGTAATGATTCCAGTCTGGCGGTTTATCGGCGCCTGCGTCGCCTGAATCCTTCTTCATATATGTTCCTATTGAATTTCGGCAACCATGCGGTTATCGGTTCCTCTCCCGAAATGCTGGTCAGAATAGAGAAGGGAACGATCGAGACAAGATCGATAGCCGGGACTCGACCTCGGGGAAAAAACGAAAAAGAGGATTTGAGTATAATTCGCGAGTTGTGTGCCGACCTCAATGTATTGGCCGATCATTCTTTGTTGCTGGATTCGGCGCGAAACGATATTGGACGGGTGAGTCAGCCGGGAACAGTTGAAGTAATCCAGAAAATGGCGGTCGAAAAATATTCGAATGAATTTCATCTGATGAGCGCAGTAGGCGGCAGACTTCGCCGTAATACCGGTGCTCTCGATGGACATTTTGCCTGTTTCCCGGCCGGAACGGTTTCGGGAGTTCCGAAAATTCGGGCGATGGAGATTATCGATAATCTGGAAAAGGAACGACGCAGCGTTTATGCCGGCTCCATAGCATATCTTGACTTCTCGGGCAACATGGATTCCTGTGCCTTGATCGAAACCATTGTCAAGAAGGGAAAGAGGTTCTACGCTCAAGCCGGAGCAGCTATCGGATTCGATTCCAAACCGAATCGTGAGTACCGTGACACCGAAGCTAAAGCGGCAATTCTTATAGAAGCAATAACAGGGGGCAACGACCGGTGATATTGCTTCTGGATAACTACGATTCATTTACCTGGAACCTGGTGCAATATCTGTCTGAATTAGGAGCCGAGGTCGTAGTGTTCCGTAATGATGAGATCACCGTCGAGGAGATACGTAAACGCAACCCACAGGGATTGGTTCTTTCTTCCGGGCCGGGCCGACCCGAGAATGCCGGTATCGTGAATCAGGTCGTGGCCGAGTTGTCCGGACAGGTTCCCGTGCTTGGAGTTGGTCTCGGTCACCAGGCCATCGCACAGGTATTTGGCGGCGTGATCACTTATGCCCCCAGTCTCATGCACGGCAAGACCTCACAAATATTCCATAATCACACTACTTTGTTTACCGATATCCCCTCGCCTTTCGTTGCTACCCGGTGTCACTCATTAATTGTCGATGTCGATTCACTACCTGAGGAATTCAGACTAACCGCCTGGACCGACGACGGTATCGTAATGGCGATTGAGCATGTTGAGCGACCGATCTACGGTGTTCAGTTTCATCCGGAATCGATCATGACTCCAAGTGGAAAGCAGATCCTCAGGAATTATCTGGAAACAATCGGTTGATTCCGGGATTTTCTATGTTATTTATTGATACTCCAGCCGGTTCTATGCCGGAGTGTTTGTTTAATTAACTTCCGGGACAATGAAAGCGGCCAGTCGACTGGATTGATAGTAAAGAGAAGATCGATGTCTCTGTCCTCTCCGGGGAATTCTTCCATCCCACCGTCACATGGTTTCATTGACCGCATCAGGTGGGGAATAGTCGATTACCGCGACCACGTTCGCCTTTTCAGTCGCAATGCGCGGTTGTACTTGGTCGGTTCATTTCTGATGGGGATTAATTTCCAGGTATTCCTGGTGCTGTTGAATCTGTATTTGCGTGAGATCGGTTTTTTAGAAGGGGATATCGGTGAGATCGGTTCTGCCCGAGCAATCGGTATGACCGCGATGGCTTTGCCGGCAGCCATGATGCTGGCGCGAATCCGATTGAAACCGTTCTTGATCAGTGCCTCGGTGCTATTTGCGTTCTTCTCGTATTTTATCGTGAACTTGGATTCATTCACGATGCTCTTTTTGTTCTCGCTTTTGTCCGGAACGGCGTTTTCGATTTACCAAATTGCTGCCGGACCGTTCTATATGCGTAATTCGAGCAAGACTGAGCGAACCCACCTGTTTTCATTCTCGTTCGCTACTAATATGCTGGCCGGCATGGCCGGGGCTCTGTTTTGTGGTCGTCTCGCCGAGGTGATCGGCCAATCTTCAGGAAGTATCATAATCGGCTATCGTTACACTCTGCTGGTGGGGATAGGCATATCACTGCTGGCTCTCATACCGTTCGCGATGATTAAATCGACTAATCCGTCGAAAGAAGAGAATCGGATCAAATTGTCAAAGAAGGAATTCCTGGCCCGATCCGGTTTCTATGGAAAAGTGTTTTTCAGTAATTTCCTGGTGGGAACCGGGGCTGGTTTGATAATACCTTTCCTGAACTTATATTTCCGTGATCGGTTTAATCTTTCACCGGAGACCATAGGCGCGTACTATTCCCTGGTACAGTTCTCCATGCTGGCCGGGTCGCTGGCCGGACCGGTGTTGGCCAAAAGATTGGGGCTTGTCAGAACGGTGGTGTTGACCCAGATGCTCTCGATTCCCTTTATGTTGACGCTTTCTTACAGCTATTTTCTGCCGTTGGCGGTAGTGGCATTCGTCCTTCGCGGTGGATTGATGAATTTAGGGGTTCCAATCGTGACCAATGTCTGTATGGAGTTATCCGATCAACGTGAGCATGGTCTGGTTGGAGCGCTCCTGATGTTGGGCTGGAATTCAGCCTGGATGGTCAGCACCTGGATAGGTGGACATTTGATCGAGGACTATGGCTACACATTCGCTATGAATATCACGATCGTCGTGTATATTCTGGCCTCATTGACGTTCTACTGGTTTTTCAAAGGAGCTGAGCAGCGCGATGGGACCTCATCGAAATGGGTGGTGGTACGCGAGAAATAGAGACAAGAGATTGCAGGAAATGTAATCAGCTAGATTATGACAAATAAGAAAACATCACTGAATGAGAAAATGCGTCCCGATAAACAGGGTCAGTACGGGGCTTACGGTGGTCGCTATGTCTCCGAGAGCATGCTGCCGGTCCTGGACGAGTTGGAAAAATGTTACGAGACGGCAGCCGCCAGTAAGGCCTTTACGGATGAACTAAATGAATTCCTGCGCGATTTTGTCGGGCGTCCTTCGCCGCTATATTACGCCGAACGCCTGACCCGGGAAGTGGCTGGACCTGATATCTATCTGAAACGAGAGGATTTGAACCATACCGGCTCACACCACATCAACAGCTCCCTCGGACAAGTTCTCCTGGCGCGAAAGATGGGCAAAAGCCGGATAATAGCGGCAACCGGAGCCGGACAGCATGGTTTGGCCACCGCTACGGTTTGTGCTCGTTTCGGGCTCTCTTGCGTAATTTATATGGGGGCCAGGGATATCGAGCGGCAGTCCCTGAACGTTGAGAAAATGCTGCTGATAGGGGCGAAAGTCATCCCCGTCGAAACCGGTTCTAAAACATTGATAGATGCCGCCAGTGAGGCGTTCCGGGACTGGGAGCGTAATTCATCAAGCACTTTTTATGTTATCGGATCGGTGCTCGGTCCACATCCTTACCCACGAATAGTGAGGAATTTCCAGACGGTTATCGGTCGCGAGACCCGCGAACAATGCAAACACCAATTAGGACGACTCCCGCATGCCGTGGTCGCCTGTGTCGGAGGAGGCTCGAATGCCCTTGGGATATTTGAGGCTTTCCTCGATGACCGCAAGGTCGAGTTGATCGGGGTAGAGGCCGGCGGGTACGGTCTAAGATCGAACCGGCATGCGGCTACCCTCGCGAGAAGAAGGCGAGGGGTGTTGCATGGATCGTACAGCTATTTAATCTGTAACGCCGACGGCAAAGCCGCAACAACTCACTCGGTGTCGGCCGGTCTCGATTATCCCGGAGTAGGGCCGGAACATGCCATGCTCAAGGACATCGGCCGGGTCAAATATGGATATGTCACCGATAAGGAAGCGGTGCGGGCTTTCAAGCAAACCTCACGGCTCGAAGGCATTATCCCGGCTCTGGAGTCATCACACGCACTGGCCTGGGTGATGAAACACCATCGTCGCTATGACCGCAAACAAAACGTCGTTATTTGCCTGTCCGGGCGCGGTGACAAGGATATGGAGATTATCGCCGACTGGGGAGGTCTGGCCAAGTAAACCGGAGCGGGTAAGTATAAACTTGGTCTTTGACATCCGTCGTATGAGCCGCTATCTTGGCCGCTTTATGGAAGACAGTTTCAATTTGACCGTGTATGAGGTCAAATGTAAGTAGTGGGCAATGAACAAAGATAATTATAGAGAAGAATTTGCCGAATTGGCGGCGAGGGCTTTTCGGGAACTATACCCGGAAGCATACCGTGAAACCGGCGACGAACAGGTATTCTCGGTCGACTTCATCTACGATAACATCGAAAAGCCCAAAGATCCCACAATGGGCCGGTTTGCTTTTCCGGTATTTCGTTACGGCAAGTTGTTAGGTGCTAAACCGCCCGATATTGCAGCGAATGTTGCCGTTAAAGTCAATGAATATACAGTTGTGGATGACTCATGGTCGATTTCATGCGCCAACGTGGCCGGATTTATCAATATCGCGGTAAGTTTTAAGAAACTGGCCAATGATGTAATCACGAACATTCTCACTTCCGGAAACGATTACGGCAGTTCCGACCTTGGCCGGGGCAAGAAATATCTGGTCGAATACTGTTCGGCCAACATAGCCAAGCCGTTTGGAATCGGCCATCTGCGCTCGACTATCCTGGGTAATTCACTTCGTTTGATCAACCAAAAGCTCGGATACGAAACGGTTGGGATCAACTACCTCGGTGACTGGGGTACGCAGTTCGGGAAGATGATTGTAGCCTTCCGCAAATGGGGCGGCGAGGTAGTCTTCAGCGGCGGCAGCGACACCAAAGCCGATGTTAAAAAACTCTTCGAGTTGTATGTTCGCTTTCATAAGGAAGCCGAGAATAATCCATCACTCGATGAAGAGGGTCGCGCTGCTTTCAAACAGCTTGAATCGGGTGATCCCGAGGCCCGCGAGCTTTGGAATCAGTTCAAGGCAATATCACTGGCGGAGTTCAGCCGTATCTTCGAACTGCTCGGGGTGGAGTTCGATGTCATAACCGGTGAAGCGGATTACAACGACAAAATGGATGCGGTGATCGAACGTTTCGAAAAAGCCGGTCTGACTCAGATCTCGGACGGTGCGGAGATTGTCGACCTGAAGGACGAGCAGCTACCGCCACTTTTACTGCGTCGTTCGGACGGCGCCACCTTGTACGCTACCCGCGATCTGGCAGCGCTTATCGATCGCTGGCAGGAATACCATTTCCATGAACTGCTTTACGTGGTTGCCTCAGCGCAGTCGGACCATTTCAAGCAGTTGTTCAAAGCCATGGCGCTGCTTGAAGAGGCCGAAGGCAAGGCCGAAAACGATCGCTTGACCGGTCGTGCACAGCATATCGGTTTCGGCTGGGTAATGTTCAAGGATCGCACCATGTCGACCCGTCGCGGGGAGATCATTTTTCTTGAGGAAGTAATCGACAAGGCCCGCGATCTGGCGCGCGAAATGATACGCGAGAAAAATCCGGGGCTGGATAATATCGACGAGACGGCAACGATGATCGGAGTTGGGGCGGTGCTATTTTCACAGTTGTCGGTTCGTAAGAACAAAGATGTCAATTTCGATTGGGCCGAAGTCCTTTCGTTCGAGGGGGAAACCGGCCCGTATTTGCAATATACCCACGCCCGTTTGTGCTCATTGATGAGGAATTATGACGGACCAATCGAGACGAACGGAATCGACGTCGGTTTGCTTAAAGGTGAGGAAGAGCAACGCCTGATCGAGTTGCTGGCCGATTTCCCGCAGGCGGTGGTAGATGCCGCTCGCAGTTATGATCCGTATATCATCTCAGCGTTTTTACTCCGGCTGGCTGCGGCGTTTAATAAATTCTATCAACGCAAGGATGAAAACGGTCGCGTTGATAAGATAATTTCAGATAACCGAGCCCTGACACTGGCTCGCATCGGTTTGGTTAAATGTACCCAGACCGTTATTTCCGAAGGATTACATTTGTTGGGGATAAAAGCGCCACAGGCAATGTAGCGGTTGAACCCGGCATAAAACCTGATAAACAACGGGTTAAAGGTTTCATAGATGTTAATAGTCATGCGCCAGGGAGCTACCATGGAACAGGTAGCTGTCTGCTGTCGAGAGATCGAGCAGATGGGACTCCGGGCTAATCCGATACCTGGGACTACTCGCACGGTTATCGGTGTCACCGGTAATAAAACACAGGTGAGTCCCGATCGTATTCTCACCCTCGATGGGGTAAAAGAAGTTATCCATGTGACCAAGCCCTACAAGCTGGTCAGCCGGGAATTCACTCCCGAAGATACGATAGTGGATGTAGACGGAGTAAAAATCGGAGGACAAGCGCTGGTAACAATAGCCGGTCCCTGTGCTGTCGAAAGCCGAGACCAGTGCATGCGCATCGCCGAGCGAGTGGCGGCATCGGGGGCGCAGATATTTCGTGGCGGTGCCTATAAACCACGCACTTCACCCTACAGTTTTCAGGGATTGGCCGAGGAAGGCCTTAAGATATTGGCCGAGGTCCGCGAACAGTTCGGGCTTAAAATCGTCACCGAGGCGATGGACACCGAGGTCTTACCTATGGTGGCTGAGTACACCGATATGGTTCAGATCGGGATGCGGAATATGCATAATTTCTCGTTGCTGAAAAAAGCTGGACGCCAGCCCAAGCCGGTACTGCTGAAACGAGGCATGTGCGCCACGCTCGAAGAGTTTCTATTGGCGGCCGAATACATCTTATCCGAGGGAAACAAAGCGGTAGTTCTTTGTGAGCGCGGCGTGCGTACGTTCGCGCACCACACCCGCAATACACTGGATCTCTCGGCCGTACCTTATATCAAGAGAACCAGTCATCTGCCGATTATCGTTGATCCCAGCCACGGCACCGGGCGACGAGAGAAAGTACTGCCGCTCTCACGGGCGGCCATCGCCTGCGGCGCCGACGGTCTTTTAATAGAGGTCCACCACGATCCGGTGCATGCCTTGTCGGATGGCCCCCAGTCGATTACTCCGGACACGTTCGATGAACTGGTCAAACAAGCCAAGGCAATAGGAGCGGTGTTGAACCGGACGTGACTTCCATGAAGCGTGAGATCAAACCAATTCGGGGATGCGAAGCGACTCTCATGGTCCCGGGGGATAAATCAATCGCGCACCGCGCAGCTCTATTGTCTTTGTTATCCAGGGGACCGCTGACTGTGGTTAACTTCCCGGACAGTGAAGATTGCGCCCGTTCATTGTCAGCTGCGGAACGGTTTGGAACCGGAGTTGAGCGTGTTGAGGACCGATTGGTGTTGACTCCCCCGGCAACGATTACCGCCGAGCCGGAAATGAACGTTGACTGCGGCAATTCCGGTACAACCGCTCGTTTGCTATCCGGAATCATAGCCGGAAGCAAGTTAGAAGCGACATTGTGCGGCGATAGTTCATTGAGCCGTCGTCCGATGAAACGAATAATCGATCCCTTGAGTGAAATGGGTGCGGAGCTTTTCGCGGATGAGGGACATCTTCCCATGCGCATTCGCGGCGGCAAACTCATGCCTTTGGAGTACACTTTGCCGGTGGCTTCAGCACAAGTGAAATCGGCGTTGCTGCTGGCCGGTCTGGCCTCGAATTGCTCCGTAACTGTGCGGGAGAAAACGCTTACGCGAGATCACACCGAGCGAATGATTGAAGCGCTTGGGCAGAATATCACAATTCGCGATATCAAACCTGTTTATGAAACCGATCCGGTGGATCCCCGTAAGCGGCGTCAGGTAATGCCCGAGGATTTTAAGCGAGAAATCAGTATCAGTCCGCAGACACAGGTTGACGGAGGAGAAATATCCATCCCCGGTGATATCTCTACGGCGTCTTACTTCTGGGCGGCGGCAGCGATCAGCGGTGGTACTGTGACGGTTAAAAATGTCGGTCTGAATCCAACACGAACCGGATTTATAGACCATCTTCGAGCCGTTGGCTGTAAAGTAGAGATAACGGACAGAGAAACTTTATCCGGAGAACCCAGGGGAACAGTGACGGTTATCGGTCAACGGCTTCGTGCGCGGAAGATCGCGGGAGAGACGACGGTTAACCTGATTGACGAGATTCCTGTCATAGCCGTGATGGCCGCTTTTGCCGACGGCACTACGGTTATCCGCGACGCCGACGAGTTGAAAGTTAAAGAATCGAACCGGTTGCAGGCAATCGAACACAATCTGCGACTAATGGGTATCAAATGCGGAACCCTGGCCGACGGCCTGGCTATCGAAGGCGGAACGGAGATGTCCGGGGCTGATTTTATGTCGTTCGGAGACCATCGCATCAGCATGGCCTTTTCCGTGGGAGCGCTCTTTTTGACCGGGCCTTCCACAATCGATGATGATTCCGTGGTGGCGGCATCCTGCCCCACATTCTATGATCTGTTAAAACAGCTTTCTCAGTAATGAATAAGCTCAAGTTTGGCCTTCTCGGCCACAATATCGGCTATTCCAAGTCGGTTGATATTTTCATGGCGATTTTCGATCACCTTGGATTGCAGGGCAGCTTTGTCAATTTCGATTATCTCCCTGATAATTTTGAAACGGAATTCACACGATTTAGGGAAAACGAAGAAGTCGCCGGTCTTTCGGTGACGATTCCCTTCAAAAGGCGTGTTATCTCTCTGCTGGATGAACTACACCCGGTAGCCCGAGCTTTGGATGCAGTCAATTCGATCGCTTTCCAAAACGGCAAGATGATCGGTTTTAATACTGATCGCGACGGTTTCGGCTGGCCGCTTCAGAAATATACCTCGCGGTTAAAGCACAGTCATGCCGCCGTGCTGGGGTGCGGTGGAAGCGCCAAAGCGGCAATATACGCTTTACATACCGATTACGAAGTGGACCGGATTACTGTATTTGGCCGGTCTCGGGAAAAGTTGTCTGTTTTTAAGGAATCGCTGAACCGAGCTATTGAACCGTTACAGCTTCACACCGAACCGATTCATACTCTGGGGCAAACCAACCCAAAGGGATTCTCAATTGTTGTCAACTGCACACCCTTGGGGGGAGCCAATCATCCTGATAAAAGCCCGCTGCCGTCTGATTTTGTTTGGCCCTCAGGCAAGATATACTACGATTTGAATTACAATAAGAACAACCAATTAGTACGGCAGGCAGTAGAGCATGGATTGACGGTTCTTGACGGTTCAGCCATGCTGACGGCTCAGGCGCTTAAGTCGTTTGAAATCTGGACCGGGCAAACCGTTCCATTCGAACCAATTCATCAAGCTGTCTTCAATGAGTGATGGGCAATAGTAACATCATATTCCTGGTTGGATTCTCCGGGTCGGGGAAATCAACGATAGGGCCGGTACTGGCTAAAAGGCGTCGTGCGCGTTTTATTGATATAGATGAAATCATAGAAAGCTCACGCGGGATATCGATTGCTGATATTTTTCGACTGGAAGGGGAACACGCGTTCAGGATATTAGAGAAAAACACTTTGAGGGATGTTGTGACAAAGGCTGAAAATGCCACAGTAATAGCTCTCGGCGGCGGAGCAGTACTGAACCGCGAAAACCGGCAACTTATGAGAGCGTCGGGAATCGTTGTTTATTTATCCTGTTCCATCAGGGAGATATGCCGACGTTTGTCCAGAAATGTTGACCGCCCTCTGTTGAATGTGCCGCCCCGAAAGAGAGAAAGTCTATTAAAAGCACGCCTTCGCCGAATAACTGAATTACTGGAGAAACGACGCCGATATTATCAGGAATGCGATATTCGTGTTTCCACCACCAACAAGACTATTACTGGTGTCGTTAATGAGATTGAAAGGTTGATTAAACGGTTTGACGAGTGTCATTGAAGTTCGGACCAGACAGCGAAACTACCCTGTCGTAGTCGGTTTTCAAGTTCTCGATCAATTACAGGGCTTGTTGGAGAACCGACTAAAGGGTAGTAACCTTTTTGTTATCTATGACGCCCAGGTGTTTGCATTGTACGGCCAGGTGATCCGGCGATACCTGAAAAAAGCCGGATTGCGTCAGTCGGAAATATGTCTGTCGCCGGGAGAAAAGACAAAATCCCGGACTCAATTGGATCGGCTGTATGCCTGGCTTTTGGATGAAAAGGTCACGCGTAACGACATGATCATCGCCGTTGGCGGCGGAGTCATTAGCGACCTGTCCGGATTTGTCGCGGCGACAATTCTTCGCGGTGTCTCATGGGGAGTTATCTCGACCAGTTTATTGGGGCAGGTGGATGCCGCTATTGGCGGTAAAACCGGCATTAATCAAAAAGCGGGAAAAAATCTGATCGGGTCATTCTGGCAACCGAATTTCGTGTTATGCGATCTATGCTTTCTTAACACTCTTCCGCAAAGGCAGATGGTTAACGGGTTTGGTGAGGTAGCCAGGTACGCCGGTTTGAGCGGTAACGGCATGATACGCCAACTAGACCGATTCCTCGATGCGGGAGATTTGTACGATATGGACATGCTGAATAAGCTTGTAGTTCAGTCGGTTCGATACAAGGCTCGCATAGTATCCTCGGACGAACGAGAAGCGGGCCGGAGAATGCTGCTTAACCTGGGGCATACTTTTGCGCATGGTATCGAAGGCTCTCTCGGTTATCGCCGTCTGTATCACGGTGAAGCGGTTGTCTTGGGATTGTTGGGAGCGATAGAGTTATCCATTCGGCATCTTGGGGCGAAACGTGATGACCTGTGGCCGCTTACATCACTTTTATACAAGTTGGCCCTGCCCATCCCAAGGGTGGTCCTTGACCCGGCCCAAATTATCAATTATATGAAGCTGGATAAAAAGCGCTCGGTTTCAGACCTCCGGTTCGTTTTATTGGAAGCGCCGGGGAAACCGATAATAGTGCAAGGAATCGCACCCGGTGAAGTGCGGGCGTCTGTTACCGCAATGGTGCGATATATCACCGACCAAGGAGGCAAGGATGCGTAGAATTCTGGTCGTCAACGGCCCCAATCTGAATCTTTTGGGCAAGCGCGAACCGGAAATATACGGCCGCAGCACACTGGATGAACTCAACGGCAAACTCAACGACATGGCTAAGGAGCTTAAAATAGAGTTGAAGTTTTTCCAGTCGAATCACGAAGGGGAGATTATTGATTTCCTTCACAAGGAAGCTCCCGATGCGCATGGCTTGATTATCAATCCGGGAGCGCTTACCCATTACAGTTATGCGCTCCGTGATGCCATTTCGGCGGTTTCGATCGAGGCCGTAGAAGTACATATGTCCAATATCTATGCCCGCGAGGAATTCCGACATAAATCGGTATTGGCCCCGATCTGTCAGGGGCACCTGACCGGTTTCGGTTTCTACGGATATGCTATGGCTCTGTCGTATTTTGCCGATACTACTCATGAGAAATAAGATGCGTTGGTTGTTTATCATATCACTGTTGCCGGTCCTGATGCTGGGGGCGATCTCATGCCAACAGACCCAGGTTACGCTAGAGGATGTTCGGTTAACCCTTGACAGTCTCGAACAGAAGTTCGTATGGCTGGATTTCCGTATAATGCAGGAATACTGGGATTTATACACGACCGGCCAATCCGATTCGCTGGATTATTACCGTGACCTTTACGCCGGTGTCGTTGCCGATGATGAGGCGTTCCAGATTCTGAAAGAAGGAGAACGGCTGATTGACGATGATGTGGACCATCGGCGCTGGGAAATAATCTTTGCCAATTTCCTCATCGGCCGGGCAGAGGATAATCCCTCGGTGTCGGCGCTCAGGGATTCATTGTCGCGCATCGATATCCATTTCCGTCCCGAATTCGAGGGCGAAGAAAGCTCCGCCGACGAACTACGCCGGATCGCTCGTCATGACCGCAGTCGTGACCGCAGGGAAGCGGCATACCGGGCATCGGTATCACTTGGTGAGGAAATGGCCGACGGCCTGGAGCGGTTGATCAGGATGCGTAACCAATACGCCCGCAAGCTGGGTTACAACAACTTCCTGGCAATGAATTTCTCTCGCTCTGAGATTGATCTCCACGACCATCTGGCACTGCTGGAACGGCTTGATCAAGCCACAAGTGACCGGTATAAAGCGATTCTGACCGATGCCGAAAAGACGCTGGGATATTCCGATATCGACGTTTGGGACCTGGGATACGCCACCGCCGATGTCACATCAAAAATCGACGCCTATTTCCCGGTTGATTCCCAGATGGTGTTCGTATACAGGTCGCTCGATTCAATTGGTTTCAACATCGACAAGCTGCCGATTTTCATCGATCTGGAGAGCCGTGAAGGCCGTTCGCAATTTGCCTATGCGTTCCCGATCAAACCCCCATACGATATCCGTGTGATGGCCAATCTGTACGATGGAATCGGATCTATCACCGTCATACTGCATGAACTCGGCCACGCTCTTCATTCGGCCTATGTCGCCCAGGATAGAGAGCTGTTCAATGTGCATCTGGATGGCTCCTGGACGGAAGGGATGGCTCAGATTATCGCTTCTCTGACCGAAAATCGCCGCTGGCTGATTGAGGTGGCGCATGTTCCCGCCGGTCTGGCCGATGAGTATTTGCAACTAACCAAGGACAAAGAAGTAATTTATCAGCGTCAGAATCTGACCTGGCTGATGTTCGAATATGAAGCTTATAACAGTCCGGGGCAGGATCTGAATAAATTGTACTGGGACCTATACGAACGCTATGTAATGCTTCCCCGTCATGATGATATTTACCCCTGGGCAGCCACGATCCATTTCACCACGCATCCGGTTTATGTCCAAAATTATCTATATGCCGACATCGTTTGCGCTCAGACCCTGGCCTATTTCGAAAAGAACGACATGAATCTGGCGGGTGATCCTTCAACCCGATCCTTCCTGATTCAGAATTACATGCGTTTTGGCAGTCGCTATCCCTGGCTGGAATTGCTTGAACGAGGAACCGGGGAACCGATGAATCCGGCCTATTTCATAGCTCGAATGGGTATAGAATAACTCTTCATATAAGCGGATAAATCACGGCCACCGGTACTACTGCGGTGGCCGTTTTTGTGATGTCCCCAATCAGCGCTTGACCTATCTTATAGCGCCGTGTAGCTTTGACCCCGGCAAATTTCCTGCTGTTATGAACCAGGATGTCAGGCAATAATGACCAATCGAAACGACAACATACTGAACGGACCGATAACCCGTGCGATATTCTCTCTGGCGCTGCCGGTAGTCCTGAATATGTTCATGGAATTTGCCCTGGCCAGCACCGACTATTTCTGGGTCGGCAAGCTCGGAGCCATGGCTCAAGATGCCGTGACATCCTCAATGGTTGTGATCTGGACCATGTTCGCAACAACTGCTATTGTATCAGTCGGTGTCACTGCGCTCGTATCTCGTTATGTCGGCGCCAGGGACCTGGACCGGGTCAGATTCTATCTAGGGCAGGGAATCAAAGCAGGTCTTTTGCTGAGTTTCTTTTTTGGAGCGAGCGGCTTCATCTTCACGCCGGCGGCTTTGCGCTTCATGGATACCGGCCCGGAGACTATGATCCATGCAGTGCCGTATCTGCGGATATTTTTCGCCTCAGCAGTGTTTTTCTTCATTAATGAGATTTGCTATTCGGCCTTCAGGGCTTCAGGAGATACCCGTACACCGGCTATGGTTGCTGCCCTGGTGATCGTCATAAATATGGCGCTGGACCCGTTGCTTATTTTCGGCTGGGGACCGATCCCCTCCATGGGTGTGACTGGAGCCAGTCTGGCGACAGGTATTGCCATATCAATCGGCTCGATGCTTATTCTTCGCCGCATGTTCCGCGGAGGACTGGGGTACGATGTCAGCGGGATGCTTCGTAACGGAATCGATCTCCGCAGCCTGGTGAAAATCGGGAAAATCGGCCTGCCGATGTCCAGCCAGCAGTTTGTCTTCGTCATTGTGTATTGGTTTCTCATTAAGATTGTCCATCAGTTCGGCGAAGTAGCCGCGGCTGCAATGGGTATCGGCAATCGCATGGAATCCTTTTCATATCTGACTTGTTTCGGTTTCTCAGTGGCGGCCTCGACCATGGTCGGTCAAAACCTCGGGGCGCGACAGCCCGACCGGGCTGCTCGTTCTGCCTGGGGAGCCGCAGGTACAGCAATCTGTATCACTTTTATCATTGGCGGCTTGTTTATCGTAATCCCCGACTGGATTGCCTCGATTTTCACCGACAATCCTGAGGTCAAGAAAATAGCGATTGATTACCTGTTTATTCTAGGAATATCGCAGTCGGCGATGGCTATTGAAATCGTTCTGGAAGGCGCCTTTGGCGGAGCCGGCGATACGATACCGCCAATGGTAGTATCGATCCCCGGAGCTCTTATGCGTATCCCTATGGCCTATTATTTCTGTTTTAATCTCGATTGGGGTATCAACGGTGTCTGGTGGACTCTTACGATCACCTCGATCATCAAAGCTCTGATCATGGCCGGTTGGTTCAGGCTGGGCAGGTGGAAAACAAAAGAACTGTAGTCTTGTGTGGGCTAAGTAATTTGTTGATTCACCGGAGCTTCCGGCTATATTGTAACTCCGTCAAAAACAGGGAATTGAGGAATTATAGATGCCTAGTGAATTCGTTCGTTTCTTTGATCCGGACTCTGATGACTTTCTTTATGGAAAACTTGAGGGGGAAAGCATCACCGCTTTTGATGATGCTCCCTGGTATGGTGGTCAGGCGACCAACGAGGTGTTCAGTCTTGGCAGCGTGGTATTAAAAGCTCCGATAGAACCGAGTAAAATTGTTTGTATCGGACTCAACTACCATGCTCATGTAGCTGCCTCTCAATCGGCCGATGAAGCCCCGGCCTACCCGTTGATATTCCTCAAACCCTCTTCGGCCGTAATTGGCCTCGGCGAGTCGATAGTCCACCCGCCGCAATCCCAGCGAGTTGATTATGAAGCGGAGCTGGGAGTGGTGATCGGTCGTGAGGCGAAAAACGTCTCTGAAGATGATGCCGACCGCTATATATTCGGTTTGACGTGTGTCAATGATGTCACGGCGCGTGATTTGCAGAAAAAGGACGGTCAGTGGAGTCGGGCAAAAGGATTCGATACATTTTGTCCGGTGGGACCGACTATCGTTACCGATGTCGACTTCAGCGATCTCAAAGTGGAAGGGATTCTTAACGGTGAGGTAAAACAATCCGGTCGGACCTCACTCATGATCTTCAAAATCCCTTATTTGATCAGCTACATATCGAGTATCATGACGCTTTATCCGGGCGACTTGATCTCGACCGGAACACCTTCGGGGATTGGACCGATGGTTCCCGGTGATTCCGTGGAAGTTGTAGTAGAAAACGTCGGCCGATTGATCAATCCGATCATCGGCTGAGTGAAGCCGGGACCTCATAGCCCGTATCGGTGTAGAAACGTCAGGAGAGAGCACACCGCCCCGGAGTTGTATGACAGAAAGTATCATGACCGACCGCCTCTATTATCGTAACCAGGGACTTCTTGATTTCGATGCGACTATTATGCGCATTCAGGAACAGGATGGTTACTGGCTGACGTTTCTGGATCGGTCGGCGTTTTACCCCACTTCGGGCGGACAACTTCATGATACCGGTAAACTCAACGGAATAGCCGTAATCGAAGTCTCAGCATCCGACAATGGGGAAGTAGCGCACAAGACGGAACAACCACCTGGCCGGGCGGGAGACAAGGTCCACGGTGAAATCGATGCTGAACGTCGCTGGCAACATCGCCAGCAGCATACCGCGCAACACATTCTCAGTGCGGTCTTTTTGGATTTGTTTGACGCTCCCACCGTATCCGTACACCTAGGCGCAGATTACGGCGCCGTCGAATTCGACCGGGAGAGATTTTCCGAAGATCAACTGCGCCAGGCCGAGGATAAGGCAAATGTAATAATTCGTGAGGATTATCCAGTGCGGATCAGTTTCGTGGATGGGGCTGAAGCCGATGAAATTCCTTTCCGGCGCCCCCCGAAACGAACGGGAAAACTTCGCGTTGTTCAGATTGGCGATTTCGAATATGCTGCCTGTGGCGGGACTCATTGTGACAGCACCGGACAAGTCGGTCTGATTAAAATTATTGAACAGGGGAAACTTCGCAATCACGCCCTGGTGCATTTTCTTTCAGGCTCACAAACAATAAATGACTATCAGCTTCGTTTCGAAGTCACCGATAAGTTATCGCACAGCCTTACTTGTGGAGTAAGGGACCTGCCCGAAAAAATAGACAATCTCCTTGCTCAGGAGCGTGAGTTAAGACAGCGAATCAGCGGTCTCTACACCCGCATGCTGCCTACGCTGGCTGAAGAGGTTATCGATAACAATCATGGAGTGAATCTGGTAACCGGAGTGACCGAACTGCCTGATGTCCGTCTTACGGCCAAACTGGCTGCTTTAATTGCCGAACGGACCGAACGGCTAGCCTGCTTGCTTAACGACCATAATCTCGTACTGGCAGCGCCTGAAAGAAGTAATTTCGATCTGAGAAAAACGGCAAAACGGTTGAACGACGCGACCAATCTTAAAGGCGGGGGAAGTAATTCACTGGTGCAGTTCGGTCAGGCTGAAACCGTAGATTTTAAGCTATATATAGATATAATCGAGGAGTCTCTTTCGCATGAATAGACTCCTTTTTATATCCTTATTCTTTCTGATCCTTGCAAGCGGAGCGGCTGCGGAACGAAAACAGTTGGTGCTCGAACGTTCCGGGTCGGTTGAAGTGGTGCTTGAGGGAGACCAATACGTCACTTATGTCGTGGATGACGTGAAATTCACCACTCGTACTGCAACGATATTCTGCGATTCGGCTATCTGGCGTCGAGGAGTCGATGTTAATCTCAAGGGAAACGTAAGGATTGAAGATGACGCCTACCAGTTGGCGGCTGATTCGGTTTATTACGGTGTTAAAGATGAGCTTTCCGAAGCCTGGGGCAAACAGGTCGAACTTTGGTCTTACAACGATTCGATCTATGCGGTCGGTACACACGCTTTTTATCGGTCGCTGGAGAAGTATTTCTTCATGGATGAACGACCTCTCCTTTACCTGCGTTATCCGGACAGCTCTCGCATGGTGGAAATTTTAGGGGATACGATTGAATACGATGCCGACTCCGGCTATGCTGTTTCGATAGGTGATGTAAATATAACATCGCAGGATATAACTACTCGCTCCGGCCGCGCCGATATGGATCTCGATACTCACAATCTGTTGCTGACGCTCGATCCCGTAGCTATCCGACGCAACAGCCAGGTTTCCGGGGCAATGATTTCGGTCAATTACCACGATGAGGTAATCGAGTCGATCATCGTGACCGATTCTGCGAGCGGCGTCTTTTCGGAACCGGTTGACTCGGCTGGATTGTTCGTCGATGAATCGAGATTGGAAGGCGACAACATCGTATTCCAGTTCGATCGCGGTGAGCTGAATCACATTTTATGCTTTGGGCAGGCTTATTCCTGGTACTATCCGTCGGATCGCGGTACCCGTGAGTACAACGAAAACTCCGTATCGGGAGATACGATAAGGTTCGTAGTCAGCAATGAAGAGTTGCAATCGGTCCAGGTTACCGGAGGAGCGATCGGAACATATATTTCGGGGAAACTTCCCGAAAACGATTCCGTTCTCGTCTCGTCCGACACTATCGATTATCAGTCGGAATATATCGATTACAGTCTGGCTGATTCGACGATCATTCTTAAAAAAGCAGCCGCCGTACAATCACAGGGGATGTCGCTAACGGCTTATGATATCAGCTTTGACACGCACGAGCGAATCGTGGAAGCATATTCCGCCGAGGTGCAAGATATCGACAGCATGGCCGTGGACAGCACCGACCCGAACAGTATGGCGCAACTTCAACCGAACAACATCCCGGTTCTGCTGGATGACGGCGGGGATGTTCTGGTCGGGGATTATCTTCGTTATTCGATTGACACGCGCAAGGGAAGAATCGTTAAATCGAAAACGGAATATGATCTCGGCTATTATTATGGCGGCAAATTGTTCCGCGAACAGGAGAACATCGCTTATATCGATGACGGCCGATTCACCACCTGCAATGCGCCGGAACCGCACTTCCATTTTCATTCCAAAAATCTGAAATTGATTGAAGGTGATAAGATGATTGCCCGCCCGGTGGTGTTTTATATCGGTCGTTTGCCGGTGCTGGCGTTGCCGTATTATGTCTTTCCCTTGAAGAAGGGAAGACGTAGCGGGATATTGACTTTTGGCTATGGTAACTTCCAGCGGGGTGATCGTCAGATTACCGACCTGGGGTATTATTGGGCTCCCTCCGACTATTTCGACTGGACTAACTCGGTTGACTATATCGAGAACAACTCCAGCTTCAAATTTAAGTCAGAGGCTAATTTCGCGAAACGATATTATATAACGAATACTCGTATGTACGGTGAGTACCTGGTTGAAACGGACTACAGTACGACCAAGGCTCGGGAGTCGAAACACAAACGATGGTTCCTGGAAGGATCCTACAATCATCAGATCACACCCACTTTTAAAATCGCCGCTACCGGTAAAATTGTCTCCGATGAAAACTACTTCTCGGATTATTCGAACAACCTGGATGATCGTCTTTCGAAAAGTATGAATTCGCAGGCTTCGATTGCGAAGCAGTTTGCTAATGGCATCTCGATATCTTCAACTTTTAAGCACTACGTGGATTTGCAAAACGAGTCCCGCACCGATGAAATCCCATCGGCTACGATCTCGTTACCCTTGGTTTATCCGTTCGGTAATGGTTCCCGGGATGCCGACGGAAATGTCGTGCAAAAATGGTATCACGGTTTCAAACTGCAGTATTCACCGAGTTTACTGAATTCTTCTACGCGCGTTACCGAAGACAGTGTTTATACCTGGGAAGAGCAAGTTGATTCTCTCCTGCTCGATGACAGTACTTATGTGTACGACACTCTCGTTCAGCATGAAGACACGCTTTCGTATCGTTCTCGAAAGCATTATGCGAAAATCCAGCACAGCCCGACACTCTATTTGCCGCAGGTGACGCTTGGAAACTATTTGAAATTGAATCCCAGCTTTGGTTACCGCGAAACCTGGATCAAGATTTACGAGACCGATCAGTCCCGCGATGCCGGAATTGAAGCCGACAACTACCGTACCTATTCATGGAACGCATCCATAAAAGCCACTACGACGCTCTATGGAAGAGCTATTTACCCCAACATTCTGGGCGTAACAGCTCTGAGGCACGTCGTTACACCATCAGTGACTTATGCCTATACTCCGGATGTTAATCGTCATGAGACTATTCGCAGTTTTGCGGGAGGTGGTGCGGGAAGCTCCAAATCACAGACTATGACTTTTGGTATTGATCAGCGTTTCCAAAGCAAGGTGAAATCCGGCGAAACTGAATCAAGCGGTGAATGGCTCAGTCTGGTGACCAGTTTTTCCAAGGATTTTGAAAAGGAAGACCACCCCTGGTCCAACATCACGACCAATTATCAGCTAAAAGCAATTCCCGGATTGACCTTTAACGGAACTATGATCCATACGCCGTATAATCCGGAAACGGATGAATTGAACTTCCTCGACCTGTATATGCAGAGCTTTTCTCTCAATACTAGTCTCAATCTGCACGGCCGTTTCCCGTTTTTCGACGATGCCAATGATATCCCACGTGGGGCCGATTCAGCCTCACAAGCTGGCAATTCGTCCGGTAAAGAATCAAAAGGCTCCTGGACCTGCAATCTGTACTACCAATATGCCGAGTCAGGGCGGGGAACAAGCTGGAGTAAAACTAATGATGTTTTGAAGGCCAGTATCACCATTCAATTCAACCTGACACGAAACACTTCAGTCAGTCTCAGTAACGTTGAATATAACTTCAGAACCTCTAAACTGGTCTCAACCAGAATTCAGATCGTACGCCAGTTACACTGTTGGACAGGCAGCTTATATTGGGCGCCGGTGGGATCAAATCCGGGATTCGGTTTCAAGCTTTATGTGACCGCAATGCCGGATATTAAGATCGACAACAATCACGAGACATCAATCAGCAGCCTTACCAATCGATAGGGCTGAAAAAGCCTGATTTGCCGCCACTTTCAGGCATCTTTTAGTTGACAGTAGTTTTCAACATTTCGTTTGTTTAAATGTAACAAATAACCTCTAAACCGTTTAGCCGCCCATGGAGGGGTGAAGGTTATGACGAAAGAAGAAATGATTGCCTTGATGGCCGAGAAGTCCGGCATCTCGAAGAAACAAGCTGGAGAAGCGCTTGGTGCCTTCATGACCGGTGTTACGAATCAGCTCAAGAAAGGTCAGAAGGTTAGTTTTGCCGGTTTTGGCACATTTACGGTTTCCAAAAGGAAAGCCCGCTCCGGCCGTAACCCGCAGACCGGTGCCACAATCCAGATACCGGCGACTAAAGTCCCAGTGTTCAAAGCCGGTAAGAATCTCAAGACGGCTGTCAAGAAATAGCCTCTTTGACCAACGGTTTTCGGGCAGGGATACCGATCCCTGCCTTTTTTATTGAAGTTAAAATTTGCGCTTTAGCGGCTCTGGGAGCTTAATTACCAGACTATGGCACGAAGAAGGAAAAATAGCACCGGTCAGGATAAACGTGGGCTGGTATTGGGGATTTTACTGTCTCTGCTGGCTCTCCTATTACTGATTTCTTTAGCTACCCATAAAGAAATCGATGATGCCAGAGTCGCCGGTGAAGTGGACGGCCACCTCAACCCGTTCGATATCCCCTACAACAACCAGGGCGGGATGATGGGGGCATATCTGTCATTTATCTTCACCACTTTAATCGGTTGGCTGAGCTTTTTCCTGCCCCTCTGGTTGATGTTGGCGGCCCTTAAACTTATGTCGGGTAAAACGGCGGCACGTATTAAGATCAATAGCATCGTGCTGTTCGTGGCCTCAATGATCGGAACGATCCTCTATAATATACACCTCATGTCGCCGCGTGAGATAGCGCGCCCGGTCGGAACAATCGGCGGCTATATCGGTGAACAACTGACCTCATTGAGCCTTCGTCTTTTGGGTGAACTGGGCTCTTACGTGGTTCTGAGCGGTGCTATTCTCGTGTTGCTCGTGCTTTACACATCAATAACACCGCTACTGGCCATGCGTCTGCCCTTACCCGGAAAAGAGTGGATAAACCGGATTTATGGACGCCTTAGCCGCGGCTTGGGTAAAGTATTCAATTTCTCGTGGCTCGGGAATCTGTTCGGTCAAACCGAAAGCAACGATGATGATGGTGAAGAGGTCTACGATGAGGACGCCCCCGCTGATAGCGAAACCGATGATCTCCCGGAGCAGGACGAACTTCTTGATGAACGCCCTGATGAGGATTCGTCTGAATCCTCATCACCATCGCCATCCCGTCGCAAAACAAAAATCGTAAAACCGGCCCCGGCGGTACAACTTAAGTCAATCAAGTACACCTACCCGGGACTGGACTTACTGGCCGAGCCGGATCTTACGCAACCCGCTGTCACGCCGGAGGAGTTGGAATTCTCGGCTCGGATGCTGCGTGAAACGCTGGAGACTTTCGGTGTCAAGATTGACGGCAAAATAGAGCATTTCCCCGGTCCGATCATTACTCGTTTTGAGTTCAAGCCCGCGGCCGGGATCAAAATCAATCGCATCGTAAGTCTGGCCGACGACCTGGCCCTGACGCTTAAAGCCAAGCGAATCCGCATAATAGCACCGATCCCGGGCAAAGCCGCGGTTGGTGTAGAGATACCGAACAGGCATCCCCAGATGGTTTACCTGCGGGATGTGTTCACTTCATCGGCATTCAACGACAGTAAGCTGATTTTACCGATTGCCCTGGGCAAGTCCACTTCGGGTCAACCGATCGTCGCAGATCTGACTACCATGCCGCATCTGTTGGTGGCGGGAGCTACCGGTTCCGGCAAGTCGGTCTGTATGAACGTATTGATCACATCGCTCCTGTTCCGGCTGCATCCGCATCAGGTGCGATTCATTATGATTGATCCCAAGATGCTCGAATTGTCGATCTATAAAGGGATTCCACATCTGGGACGGCCGGTGGTGACCAAACCGAAACGAGCGGAAAAGGTTCTCGCTGAAGCGGTTGTTGAAATGGAACATCGCTATCGAAAGCTGGCCGAAGCCTCGGTGCGGAATATCGCCGACTTCAACAAACGTCAGACCAGGGAAGAGGATAAGCTGCCGTATATCGTTATCTTCGTCGATGAACTGGCCGATTTGATGATGTCCTCGAACACCCAGAAAACCGAGATGATGATCACACGGCTCGCTCAGATGTCACGTGCGGTCGGGATCCATTTAATCCTCGCGACGCAGCGCCCGTCGGTCGATGTAATCACCGGATTAATAAAAGCCAACTTCCCGGCTCGTATAGCCTTCCAGGTGTCATCTAAAGTAGATTCTCGAACGATTATCGATGCCAACGGAGCCGAACGATTGCTCGGTAAGGGGGATATGCTGTATCTGCCGTCGGGGCAGCCGGAACCGGTTCGTATTCATGGACCGTATATCTCCTCCGAAGAGACTGAGGGGATTGTCCAGTTTATCAAGGATCAGGGACTTGAGATGTTCACGCTTGAAAACATCTCTCAAGCAAGCGGTGAACCGACCGAGGCGGATATCGATACCGAGGATCCTCTTTTCCGTGAGGCGTGCAATACGGTGGTCCGGCATAAGCAGGGATCGGTCTCTCTGTTGCAACGACGGCTGGGGATCGGTTATCAGCGAGCGGCACGACTCATAGACAGACTGGAACAAGCCGGCATTGTATCCAAGTTTGACGGCTCCAAGGCTCGTGAAGTCCTCGTGGATCAAGCTTATGTCGATGCATTGTTCAGCGGTGCTTCGGCTGTCGAAACCTCTCATCAGAACGGCTAAAAGCATTATGAGTATAAGGGCTGGTATGAAATGCTCGGTAGTTACAGCCCTCGTGATATGTTGTGCCCTGGTTGTACAAGCAACCGATCGGTTCGATAAGATCAAAACGGATCTGGCCGAAGCCGGGTGCGTTCAGCTTGAGTTCTTATCAATACTCGAGTCGGATGTATTTGATACGATTGATACTGCCAACGGACTCGCATATATAGCCGATGATGGTCGGTTCAGGTTGCGTTTGGGGGAGGATGTATACATTGACGACGGGACGGAGAGGTATTCCTATGTTCCGGAAAACGAACAGATAATTATTGAGCCCTCGGGAGTTGCCGAAGCCGACCAGATTTCTTTCCTGATTCGGATTGACGATCATTACAGGACATCGCTGATCGAATCGAACCGCTGTTATCGACTGGATTTGATCGACAGCACTTTAACCGGATTGCCCGAGCTAATGACGATATGGATCACCTCGGATGAGGATCGTATCGAGCGGCTCGAATATGAAGATATAAACGGTGACCTGAATCGTTTTGTTTTGACCCGTCAGGTACTTGACTCTATCTGCGATGAATCCCGTTTTGTGCCCGATTTCGATGACTCAATCGAACGGGTGCGCATTCCCTGATGAACATCTATATCCACAAGCTGGGTTGTCCCAAGAACGATGTCGATGCCGACTACATCATGGCGCGGATCGTTGATGAGGGACATACCGCCGTCCGGGAGCCTTCGGAAGCGGATATAATCATCGTCAACACCTGCTGTTTCATTCAGGATGCCAAAGAGGAGTCAATCGAGCAGATCCTTCTGATGGCTGAGTATAAAAAGACCGGTCGGCTCCAACGGTTGTTTGTCAGCGGCTGTTTTTCGCAGCGACACGGCGCTGAACTACTCGAGGGTATGCCTGAGCTGGACGGAGCTTTCGGGCTTGGAGAACTGGATGCGATTGGCAGTGCTATCAATGCGGTTTCTCCGAAACGTCCTAATATCGCTACAGCAGTTGAGCGAATGGACTATCTGGCGGGCAGTCGACGCCACATCGGTGATTCTTTTCCTTACGCTTACCTCAAAATATCCGACGGTTGTAATCGGCAGTGTACCTATTGTATCATTCCTTCCATACGAGGACATTTTCGAAGTCGGCCACCTGAAGATATTCTTCGTGAAGCTCGTTTTCTTGTCGAGCACGGGAAAAAGGAATTGATCCTTGTCTCGCAGGAGGCAACCGTTTACGGACATGATCTGAAGAATAACTCGAATATAGTGACACTCCTGCAAGCTCTCGATAAAATTGATGAAGTTGCCTGGATCAGACTAATGTATCTTCATCCGGCTCAGACCGATACGGCTTTGATAGATTATATGTCTTCACCGCATAATAAAACCCTGCCATACTTCGATCTGCCGCTGCAACATATAAACAGTGAGATTCTTAAGCGGATGAAGCGCCGATCTTCACGTGAGGATATCGAGCGTTTGCTCGGGCGAATCCGAGAAACGGCGCCCGAAGCTGCGATCCGAGCTACTTTTATTGTAGGCTTTCCGGGAGAAACTGAAGAGCAGTTCGAGGAATTATGCCGATTCGTCGATGAGCAGGAATTTGACCGGCTTGGGGCTTTCACGTATTCACGCGAAGAAGGCTCACCGGCGGCGGAAATGCCGGAACAAATCGACGATGAGGAGAAAAACCGGCGGCTGGACGAGCTGATGAGCCTCCAGCGAGAGATCGCTTTCGATAAAAATGATTTCTTGATAGGCAAGGTCGTTGAAGTTATGTTAGACACTTGCGATGAGTCCGGATCGGCAATCGGACGCACGCGAAACGACTGTCCTGATATCGATCAGGAGGTGAGAGTACGTGGCGACAACCTCCGGGTCGGCGATATCTGCCGAGTGCGGATAGAGGCGGCCGACGGCTATGACCTGGAAGGTGTCAAAGTCGAGGGTTAGGGGATGATTCAGGTCGAGAAGCTCGGCATATATTTGTCAAAACCGATAAGTTTTGTGCTGGTAATGATCTACCTCTTGCAGTCGGGTTTGCTCATTTATATGATCAAAGACAAGTTCGACCTTGAGCGTCAAATCACTTTCCAGCAACGGCGCATTGGCGAGCTGGAGGAGAAACTTCAGATACTCAAGGCGATTGAGGATTTCCAGATCGGTTTCTCGGACGAAGAGGTCGGCGAATTAACCGAGGTTATTTACTCGGAAAGTAACAGGTACAACTACGACCCGATGTTCGTTCTGGCGATTATTCTCACTGAATCATCATTTCGCAAAGGGCAGCAGTCGGCGATTGGGGCACGTGGTCTGATGCAGGTTGTCCCTTATGTCGGTGAAGATCTGGCCAGCCGGACCGACGTCGACTGGCAGGGATCGCAAACCCTGTTCGAGCCGGAAGCTAACATCAAATTGGGAACTTTTCATCTTTTCGAGCAGATTTTGAAATTCGGTGATGTCCAGAAGGCGATTGTCGCATATAACGTAGGAGAAACGCGATTGCGCGGATTAATACGACAGGGACAGAAGATACCGGATAACTACCTGCGCAAGGTCATGGAGAACTATCGTATGCTTAAGGAGAACTACACGGTTTGACACGCTTTCCAAGATCGCTGCAATTGGTCATTATGACCTTTACTCTGACAGTGCTGATGATCGGTGCCTGTTCATCACCCCGATCCATTTCCACTATGACAGCCGGTGAGTTGCTCAAGACCGGCATGGATCTTTACAACAGACATAAGTATCTGAGAGCAATTGAGCACTTCCAGGCCTGTGTTTATAACTACCCGGGGGACATGGCGGTCGATACCGCTCAGTATTATCTGGCGTTGTCCTATTTCGGGAACGAGGAATACGAGGTGGCCCAGGTTGAGTTCAACCGTCTCGTGTTGAACTATCCCGCCTCTCCTTTTTTCGAACATGCAATTTTTATGAGAGCGGTCTGTTATTACGAGTCCACACCCAAGGACCCGGGCATGGATCAAACGGAGTTAAACACGGCCATTCGCCAGTTTGAGGATTTCATCATAGATTTCCCCGATTCCGAGGTACTTCCCGATGTTCAAAAATACCTGCACGCAGCGCTCGATCGACTCGCCAGGAAGGACTATACGGCCGGTCTGGTTTACAGTAGAATGGGGGCTTTTGAATCGGCCAAAATATATTTCCAGAAAGTAATCGACGACTACACCGAGTCGGAGTACGCCGTTCAAGCCCTCTATGATATCGCTCGGATGGAGTACAAACAGAAGAATTATTCCGAAGCCCGGGTGCAGTTCCAGAATTTCGTGGCTGTGTATCCGGAGAATAAATTCGTTCCCAAGGCGCTCAAGATGATCGAGAAGTCCGCTTTTGAAGATGCCAAAAAGGCATTCAAAGAAGCTCAGCCGGAGGCTCGTGAGAAGCTCGATGCTTTCCTCAAGGATTTTCCTGAAAGCAACCACGTCGATGCCATTCGGAAATATCTCGGTGAACTCGCCGACAGCCAACCCGCGCCGGTCGAAGCGGAGGAGACGGTTGGTACCTGAACCCGGTGAGCGATGGGGGATTCTGGGCGGAAGTTTCGACCCGGTACATCTGGGACATACCAATTTAGCGGGGCAGGTAAAGGAGCATGCCAAACTCAACGGCGTGCTTTTTGTCCCTTCGTACAATCATCCCTTCAAACCGACGCCAGCCGCATCCTTCGATGAGCGAGTAGAGATGCTTCAACTGGCAATAGAGCCGCATGACAGCTTTGTTGTCTCGGACATCGAGCGAGCCCGGAATCTATCCGGTTTCACGCTGGACATGGTGCAGATGGTTAAAAAACAATTCGAAGATGTATCGTTCTATTTTATAATCGGGGAGGATAATGTCCGCGATCTCATTCGGTGGCACCGTCCGGAAGAACTGGTCGCTGAAATACCGTTTCTTGTAGGCAACCGTCCGCCCCACGAAGCGTTAAGTCTGCCCGAAGAATTACCGGCTGATCGCATTGTAATGATCCCGATTGAGATGATTGATATCTCATCGACTGAAATCCGGAAACGTATTAAAATGGGGGAGTCTGTCGCGGATCTGGTGACGCCTGAGGTCTATGATTATATCGTCGGAAAGGGACTCTATCGATGAATGCCGAACGACGTAAAACTCTTTATCTGTTTGACGGCTCTGCGCTATTCTATCGGGCTTATTTCGCCTTTATTCGTAATCCTCTTATTAACTCCAAAGGTGAGGATACTTCGGCAACGTTTGGTTTTGTCAACTCCCTTCTGAAAGTAATAAGAGAAGAAAAGCCGGATTACATGGCCGTTGTCTGGGACACTCCGGAGCCGACTTTCCGCCATAAGTTATATGATGATTACAAATCCACCCGGGCTAAGATGCCCGATGAACTGGCCGCGCAGATTCCCCGCATCCGACAGGCAACTGATGCTTTGAATATCGCTCACTTTGAACAAGTTGGATATGAAGCGGACGATATCATCGGCACATTTGCTCATCGTGGCGCGGAACAGGGGCTCGATGTCTGGTGTGTGACCGGAGATAAGGATTACTTCCAACTCGTATCCGAACGGGTGAAGATATATAACCCGAAGAAGGCAGCGGAACCGCCCGAGAAAATGGGGCGCGAGGAGGTTAAAGCCAAGTTCGGTGTTTATCCCGAGCTTGTAATCGACAAACTGGCCTTGATGGGGGATAGCTCCGACAATGTTCCGGGAGTGGCCGGTATCGGTCCAAAAACAGCCGACAAGCTGCTTGACCAGTTCGGCTCATTGGATGAGATATTGTTAAAATACGACGAAATCAGCTCAAAGGGAGTACGTACGAAAATCGCGGCATGTATCGACATCGCCAGGCTTTCACGCGAGTTGGTGACAATAAACTGTGATGTCTCGATTGATTTTGACCTTGAGAAGCTTAAAACCCGGCCGATTGATTACGATGCGACCAAGAAGCTGTTTTTGGAACTGGAATTTCGTACGCTGCTGTCAGAGTTGATGCCTCAAGCAGATGCCGTCATCCCAACTGCCGCACCGGAACCGGTAAACAACGAGCAAATAGAGTATGTCACTATTCACAGCCTGGAAGAACTGGATAAGTTGACCACTCGTCTGACCGACGCATCAGAAATTGCCGTTGATACCGAAACAACTTCGCTGAACGCGCTCGAAGCTAACCTGGTGGGGGTATCGCTTTCAGACGGGGCCTGTCGTGGTTGGTATATCCCGATAGGGCACTCCGGCGATCATGCCAGGGATTGTCTGCCGTTCGATCAAGCGCTGAAGTTGATCAAGAAACTGCTCGAGAACAAAAAGGTCCAGAAATTCGGCCAGAATATCAAATACGACCTTGAGGTTCTTCATCGGTATGATGTGGACATCGATCCGGTTTCGTTTGACAGCATGATCGCTTCTTATGTGTTGGATCCATCATCGCGCGAACATTCGCTGGATTTTCTGGCGATGAAGCATTTTGATCATAAAATGCAACCGATCACTGACCTCATTGGGTCGGGGAAAACGCAGACTACTTTCGATACTGTACCGGTTGACAAGGCTACTTACTACGCTGCCGAGGATGCCGATTTCACGTTCCGTCTTCGGGGAACGCTGGCTCCGGAGATCGACGCAAAGGAACTCCAGAACCTTTATTATAATATCGAGATTCCAACCATAAAAGTGTTGGCGGCAATGGAAGAGGCCGGGATCAGAGTCGATGCTGATTTCCTGGGTGAGTTATCGAAAGAGATGGAAGTCAAGCTGGACAATGTGATGGCCGAGATTTATCGCCAGGCCGGTCGTGAGTTCAACATTAATTCCACAAAACAGCTTTCAGAGATTCTTTTCGATGAGCTCAAACTGCCGACGAAAGGGAAAACAGCCAAAAAGACCGGCTATTCGACCGATGTGCGCGTACTTGAAGATCTGGCGCAAATACACGAATTTCCACGACTTATCCTTGACTATCGCCAGTTGACCAAGCTCAAGAGCACCTATATCGATGCCATCCCGAAACTGATCAGTCCGTTGGATGGGCGCGTGCATACCTCGTTTAACCAGGCGGTGGCAGCGACGGGACGCTTATCTTCTACCGATCCCAATCTTCAGAACATTCCTGTCAGAACCGAAGAGGGGCGTCAAATCCGCAAGGCTTTCATCCCACGCGACAAAGACTATCGCCTGCTGGTAGCGGATTACTCCCAGATAGAGCTTCGCATTCTGGCTCATTATACGGAAGACCCCGGTTTGATCGATGCTTTCGTCAAAGGTGAAGATATTCATCGACGGACAGCGGCCGAAGTCTACGGAGTCACCCCGGAGAAGGTCACACCGGAGATGAGGCGAGCCGCCAAAACAGCTAATTTTGCGGTTATCTACGGCGTTTCGGCTTTTGGTCTCGCTCAGCAAACCGAACTTGATCTGGGGGGGGCCAAAGAATTCATCGATACCTATTTTGAGCGTTACCCGGGAATTCTCAAATTCATGGAAGCGACAAAACAATCGGCTCGCGACAATGGTTACGTCACGACGCTATTTAATCGTCGCCGGTACTTGCCCGAGATCAAGGCTAAAAACTATAACATTCGACAATTTGCCGAACGCACGGCAATCAATACGCCAATCCAGGGAACCGCCGCTGATATGATCAAGCTGGCCATGGTTAGAATTCATGAGAAGATGGCTGGTTTGAAATCTCGCATGGTGTTGCAAGTACATGACGAACTGGTGTTCGATGTCCACATTGACGAACTTGATCAATTGAAGAAAACGGTCAAAGACGGCATGGAGAAAGCTGTCAAGCTGAGAGTGCCGGTAACGGTCGATATTGGAGTGGGGGAGAACTGGCTCGATGCCAAGTAAAGGCGTTACTCTCGGAGTGACCGGGCAAATCGGGGCCGGTAAGAGCGAGGCGGTTCGGATACTATCCCGGCTTGAAGACAGTGTTGTGGTCGATGCCGATCTTATCGGTCGTCAGGTGGTTGAAAATTCACCCTCACTGTTAAAACAACTGGTGACCCGGTTTGGCCCCCAAATTCTCACCCCGACCGGCAAACTGCGCCGTAAGACTCTGGCTCGGTTCGCCTTTGCCGATGAATCCGGCCGTTGCGACCTCAATGCGCTGGTACATCCGTTTCTTTTAAAAGAACTCCGTAACCAGGTAAAACAGAGCCTTCGGGTTCACCGCTTGGTCATAGTCGATGCCGCCCTTTTACTTGATTGGAATCTCGATCGCGAGTTAGACCTTACCCTTGTAATTCATGCCTCCCGGGAACTCCGTCTTAACCGCCTGGCAGCTCGTGGAATCAGCCGCGAGGATGCCCTCGCGCGCCAAAAAATGCAGCTTCCGATAGCTGTTTATCGGTCCCGAGCAGACCGCTTTATCCTCAACAACGGCAACCTGAAAGAGCTCGAATCGAAGCTCGTAAAATTCCATAAAAAGTTTATACGAAATAGGTTGACTAACGGTTGACTTATTAGTCCAAATCGGTTAATTGGGCTTGTTACATAGGTTGTTAATAGTTTCACAAACGGTGAGGTATCTGGTATGCCATTGACCGATTCGAAAGCTAAAAATACACTTCGCGACTATACGATTGACGAGTTAAAAGAACGTGCAAACTACATGCGTGGTCTTAACTTGCTTTCGCTTTGCTCGGCCGGCTCAGGCCATTCAGGTGGAACGTTGGGTATTATGGATGTCTGCGCTGCCTTGTACCTCAAGGTGGCTCGTCACGACCCCAAAGATCCCAATTGGTCCGATCGCGACAGAATCATCTGGTCCGCGGGACATAAAGCCCCGGCGTTGTATACATCGCTGGCGGTTTCAGGCTATTTTGAAGAGACCGAGTTAATGAAACTGCGTATGTTAGGATCCCCGTTCCAGGGACACCCGCATCGCAAAGATCTGGCTGGAGTTGAGATTTCATCCGGTTCTCTTGGACAAGGATTTTCGGTCGGTGTCGGCGTCGCCTTGGCGGCTCGGCTCGATAAGAAGGATTATCGTGTTTTCATCATTTCTTCCGATGGTGAGCAGCAGGAAGGCTCGATGTGGGAAGCAGCCATGTCAGCCGCCCATTACCATCTGGATAATCTGGTCCTGATCCTCGATCGTAACCATCTTCAGATCGATGGTAGAACTGAAGATGTCATGAGAATCGACCCGATTAACGACAAATATACGGCGTTCGGTTGGCACGTGATCGATGTCGACGGTCACGACCTGGCCGATATCGTCAAGAAACTGGACTGGGCTCGCAACCACAACGACACCGGTAAACCGGTAGCGCTAATTTGCCATACGGTCAAAGGCAAAGGTGTGTCGTTCATGGAAAACGTAGTGGGTTGGCACGGCAAGTCTCCGAACCGGGAAGAGCTGGACAAGGCTTTGGTCGAGCTTGATCTGACCGGGACTTTCAACGCCGATGAATGGCTCGCTCACGGGGTTGCCTATCAAAAGAAGGTGGAAGCGCGTTTATCTGAAAATCTTCCTAAGTTTTCAGAGAATTGCTGGTGGAACGCCGGCGAAAAGATGCAGGTCAAGATGGACCCGACCCGTAAGGGATTCGGGCGCGCCCTCGATAAATACGGTGACGATGAGCGTGTCGTCTGTATCGGCGCCGACATCTCAGGATCTATTACGATCTCGGATTTCAACGCCAAACATCCCGAGCGTAACGACCGTTTCATCTCGGTTGGTATTGCCGAGCAGAACGCTACCACCGTGGCTGCCGGTCTGGCCAAAGAGGGCAAAATCCCGGTGTTCGGTACGTATGGCGTATTTTCTTCGGCACGTAACCTGGACCAGGTCCGCGTTTCCTGTTGCTACGGCGATTTCAATGTGTTGATCGTCGGGGCGCACGGTGGCATTTCCGTCGGCCCGGACGGCGCCACTCACCAGGAGTTGGAATCACTTTTCCAGATGACCGGTCTGCCCAACATGCATGTGGGAGTGCCGTGCGACTCGATTGAAACCGAAAAAATGACAAAAGCGATGTTGTTCGACATTGTCGGACCTAAATATCTGCGTTTTGCACGTGAAGCTACCCCGATCGTATCCGATTGGGATACTCCTTTCAAGTTCGGTAAAGCCAACATCTACCGCTTCCGCAAAGAGGCCGAGAGCTTCGTTGACGCGTTCGAGGTGAAGTTGGCCTCGGATTATAAATCCGAGAATGAGCAGTTGACCATTATCGCGTGTGGTCCGGCCACTCCCGAAGCCCTTCGGGCGGCCTGGATTCTGCGCAAGGATTTTGGTCTCGAAACCCGGGTGGTGAACATGCACACCGTTAAGCCGCTCGATCGCGAAGCGATCCTGCAAGCGGCGGCGGAGACTGGTGCGATTATCACTGCCGAGGAACACCAGAAAGGCGGCCTGGGTAACCTGGTTGCCGCAACGCTTTGTCTGAATCCCAACAAAAAGGTAATCCCGTTCGAAATGGTCGGCGTAAGCGACCGCTTCGGTGAATCCGGAAAACCATGGCAGTTGGTCAAGGAGTTCGGTCTGGCCGCCGAGCACATTGCAGACAAAGCCAAGAAACTCCTTAAGTTATAGCTACAATCGAGGATTAAGCCATGCAGTTCGCGAATAGACTGAAACGTTTAGGCACCGAAAGCGCATTTGAGGTGCTGGCAAGAGCCAAGCAGTTGGAGGCGCAGGGTAAATCGGTTATCCATCTTGAGATTGGCGAGCCTGATTTCGATACCCCGACCAACATCTGTGAAGCTGGAATTAAGGCGATCCGCGACGGCAAAACCCATTACTGTCCGTCAGCAGGTATCCCCACGGCGCGGCAGACGATTGCCGACTATGTCTCCAAGACTCGCGGCATCAATGTCGCCCCCGAAAGCACCGTGGTTATGCCTGGCGCCAAGCCCTTGTTGTTCAATGCGATCTTTGCATTAGTTAATGAGGGGGATGAGGTCATCGTCCCGAATCCGGGTTACCCCATTTACGAATCGGTAGTTGACTATGTCGGTGCTACGCCGGTTCCGATGAAGCTTTCCGAAGAAACCGGTTTCCGCTTTTCTGCTGATTATCTCAGATCCCTGATAACCGACAAGACCAGCATGATCATCGTCAACTCACCTCAGAATCCAACCGGCGGCATTCTCACAATGGCCGAGCTGGAAGCGATCTATGAGATGGCTGAGGAACATAACCTCTGGATTCTGACCGATGAAATCTACTCGCGCATTGTTTACGATGTTCCGTTCCAGTCGATTCTCCCGGTACCGGGCGCGTTGAAACGGACGATCATGGTCGACGGTATGTCGAAAACCTACTCCATGACCGGTTGGCGTCTGGGGTATGGCGTGATGCCGAAAGAAGTCGCGGATGTTCTGACGAAACTGGCGATCAACAACTTCTCCTGCACCGCGACCTTCGCTCAGGACGCTCTGGTCGAAGCTCTCACCGGACCGCAGGACGACGTCGTGAAGATGGTCACGGAATTCCAGAAGCGCCGCGATGTTTTCGTCGACGGACTGAATAAGATCAAGAACGTGAGCTGCACCAAGCCGCTCGGCGCTTTTTATGTCTTCCCAAACATCACCAAGACCGGTATCGAGTCACGCACACTGGCCAAACGTTTGCTTGAAGATGCCGGTGTGGCGTGTCTGTCCGGAACGGCGTTTGGCAAGTTCGGAGAAGGTTACCTGAGATTCTCTTATGCCAACTCAGTTGAGAATATCAAGGAAGCCCTGGTCCGTATCGATAAGCTGTTGAATGGTTGATCTACTCGACTATTATATGATATGATCGAAGCCGGGTCTAAAAGCCCGGCTTTCCTTTTGTTTCCCGGTTTTTAATTGATTCGCGCACATCCGGTCTTTACCGTTGGATCATGCGTTATTGTTATGTTACTAATAATCTGGTCGATCTGTGGAGTGCGCCGAAATTCGAATGTGAGCGTGTCAGCCAGCTCTTCTGGGGTGAACCTGTCGAATTGATGCAATCGGAGGAAGGTTTCGCTCAGGTACGTCAACCTGACGGTTACGAAGGTTGGGTAGATAGTCGTTTCCTGGCTCCCATGACATCCGATGACTATCACGCTGCAATAGGTAATTCAAATGCCGTCGTTCGCATCAACACCGCCGACATTTTCGCAAATACGCGAGGGCAGATTATCCCGCCGTTTTTTTTGTATTTCGGGACGAGGCTGAAAACCGAGCCGCTCAAATCGGCGTTCGTAAAAGTCCGAATGCCCGACAGCAGCCATTTCTACATCAAAAAGACAACCATAAGACCACTTGATTTTGAGATACCGGTTCCTGTCAACGGGATGTCGGTAATAGCAGAGGCACGACGCTTTTTAGGCGTGCCGTATCTCTGGGGCGGGGTATCTCCGGCCGGTTTCGATTGTTCCGGATTCGTACGAACCGTGTATTCGTCGCTGGGGATATACTTGCCCCGTGACACTAAGGATCAGATCAAGGCGGGAAGTCGAATCGAGCTCGATAAGCTGAAAGCCGGCGATTTGCTGTTCTTCAAGCGTCATGTCGCCATCGCGCTGGATGAAAAGAACTTCATCCATAGTTCGCGCGGCGGTGGAGGTGTTCGCATTAACAGCCTTGATCTCAATGACCCTTCCTGTCGGATCGACCTGAAAGACACCTTTGACCAGGCTCGGAGGATTCTGTGATGCAAGTCGACAGTGTACGTGTCGATCTCCCTTTGAAAAAACGATTTGCCACGGCCGCCGGGGCTGCGGACGTTAAATCAAACTATCTGACCTTACTTAATAATCGTTACTCGGGTGAAGCAGCCCCTTCGGTGGCCTACGGCCCGACAGACGAAGAACTACGAGAAGACCTCGAAAAAGGGATGGATTATATTCGAGGTCTCGATAAAGTTGAAATCGGTACTCTCGAAGCGATTGACCACCTTCCCATCAATCCGCTAGCCCGATCGGCTCTTATGGGTATGACTCTCAACTATCTGTCCGGTGAGAGCCGTCGCTATGCCTGGGAGTTGCTGGGGCTCTCAACGCCGTTGGGAATCAAGAGCTCATTCACGATCAGTGTCGACAAGTCCTCGGACATGATCGATGCTATCCGAGCGACGGATTATCCGATCGTAAAAATCAAGATGGGACACGAAGAAGATGTTCTGCTTCTGGATGCGCTCGAACAGGTCAAAGGTAAAGAGATTCGTGTCGATGCCAACGGCGGCTGGTCGTGCGCCAAAGCGGAAGAGATGCTGTATCATCTCGGACGAATCGGCGTCAGGATCATCGAGCAACCGACTAAAATAGAGTTCGTCGATGAATGGCAACATCTCAAGGGAAAAGACTCCGAGGTGTTGTTGCTGGCCGATGAAGGACTCAACACGATCAACGATTACGAGCGAATCAAGAGCGGAATAGACGGTATCAATATCAAACTCGAGAAATCGGGTGGCATTCTCGAAGGAATGCGTCTCGCCAATCGAGCCCGTCAGGACAATAAGAAAGTCATGTTGGGTTGTATGGTCGAATCCTCGGTCGGTATTGCCCAGGCTGTTTATATGTCTTCACTGGCTGACTACTTCGACCTTGACGGACCGTTGTTGCTGGAGCACGACATCGCCCGAGGCATTCGTTATGACCGTGAATCTATCGAAGTTGACCGTGAAATAATCGGCGGACCGAAGTTAAAACGTGATGTTCTTCAGAAGTATATTAAAGTCTGATGTTGTGCTGATTGCCGCCTTGCTGATTTTACTCTGGCCGGCGGCGACATCCCAGGCGCAGACGGAAAGACAGGACCCGACTGTCACCTTCATCTATCCCGAAGAAGGTCAATTGATAGGGGCTGTCGATTCCAGTTTCGTGTTGGGACATGTCGATCATCCTCAACAAGGAGCTGTCTTTCTTCTGACTATCAACGGCGATACCGTTCAGGTCCATGAAGGGGGAGGTTTTATTGCCTGGGTACCTCTTGAACCGGGAGAGTTCCGTTTCATTGCCAGGGCGGTTGCTTTTAAAAAGCAACCTGATCTCGTAGGAGAAAACGGAATTTCATCGTTGCTGATGCGTCTCGTCGAAAAAACTCCGCAATTGCCACCTGAAGTTTTAGGATGGGTATCAGACACTCTGACCGTACAAGTTCCCGAACCTGACCAGCCCCTTCCCGATGACAGCCTCCTGATAGTGGGGGATTATCGTCCGCCGTCAGGGAATCTCGCTCTAGGTTCAGGGGAACAATTGATATTGAGTTTCCGTGGAACACCCGGTTGTCGTGCCTGGGCTTCAATTGAAGGTGTTGTCGACTCGATTCCTATGAGCGAGGAGATACCTCAATTTCAACCATACTGGGGTGAAGCGGTTTTCGGGATTGGCGCTGTACCGGAATCGCTTATGGTAGCTGGAGTCTACACCGGGTTCTGGGAGGTTCCATGCCATCTGACCGGTGACAAAATCTACCCGACATATCATCTGGCGCCTCCTTCGCGAGCTCAGATATTTGGCCGACTTCTTTCAAGCACGCCTTCGACGAATCGAGCAAGCCTGGCCGATCTTATGGAGCTATCCTGTTATGAACCGATCTCAATTTCTGCCGGATATAGAGTCAGTATCAACAGCGCTCGTTTCCCGGTTACGGTTGAGTTTACGGATACCTTACAGGTGATAAGATATGGGCCACGCCGAGGCTATTTCGCAATTGCCCAGCCGGCAGGAGTACGGGCGTTGGCTATTGGGGGAGAGGGTGACTGGTATCGTCTTCGTCTCGCACCGGGACAATACGCCTGGGCCAATCGCCTTTCGGTGAAAACACTTGCTCCCGGTTTACTCCCTCCCAAATCGCTTCTGAGAGCAATTCGGTGCCATAGTCTCGATGACCGTCTGGAAATTGAGTTCCCGCTAAGCGGCAAGCATCCTTTCCGGATAATCGAAGAATCAACCAGGGAAATTCGACTGCAATTGTTCGGTGTGACTTCGGATACCGACTGGATCAGGTACGAAGCCGATGATGACCTCGTTGAGATGGCCAGTTGGTACCAACCACAGGAAGATGTGTACGAATTCCGTTTGTCGCTGCATCACAAATTGTGGGGCTATGATACCGAGTATCGGGGCAACAGCCTGGTGTTGACTTTGAAACGCGAGCCGGATGATATCGGCGACCTCGAGCATAAACTCATCGTGCTTGATCCGGGCCATTCATCCGATCCTGGAGCGATCGGACCGACCGGTCTGACCGAAGCGGAGGTCAACCTAGACATTGCCCTTGAATTATACAAGGAACTCCGGCGTCACGGTGCGGATGTTGTCATGACTCGCTACGACGATCGCAATGTGCCTTTGTACTCACGCCCGGCTTTCGCTGATTCCGTTGGTGCCGACCTGTTTATTTCGATTCATAACAATGCTTTGCCGGATGGGGTAAATCCGTTCGAGAATAACGGAGCTTCGGTTTATTACTACCATCCCCATTCGCTGGATTTGGCGCGAGCGGTCCATCACTGTCTGCTGGACGAGATCGATCTCCCGGACCATGGTCTCTATCATGGAAATCTGGCCGTTGCTCGCTCTACCGCCTATCCGGCAATACTCATAGAGTGCGCCTTCATGATTCTCCCCGAACAGGAGGCGATGCTTAAGGATGTCGGATTCCGCAAAAAAATAGCCCGCGGAATTCGTGAAGGAGTTGAACGTTTTCTGAAGGATCGCAAAGATGAGCGATAGTCAGAACAGCAAGAAATACGGACCTTCGTGGCTAATTTACACCTCGTTGGTGATCGTTGGAATTCTCCTTTTGGCCGATGCGGTACAAATGCTCACGCTTACCCGTTGGACGGCCAAGGTTGGTATCGGTTTAATCTGGTCGGCGATTGCATTGTTGACAGGCAAAGGGCGCTGGGCGGGGAACCTTGCCGTGATCATCATCTGGGCGGGCATTATCGCAACATATTTGTTCTGAGATTCTCCTTACTCAACGAGAGCGTTGCTCCATCATCCACGTGAAGCAGGGCAAGATCGTGGAGATAAGCGATAATCGTTGCATCGATTGTCGGCGTTCGCTAAATTATGCCTATGGGCAAGCGCTCGAAAAGCAAATCGTTTAAAGCCCAAAGCAAGGAGGACGATTCCCGGGGAAGACGGTCTCTCAATCCGGCCGTTCGTTTCGTACTTCTGTTTCTCCTGCTTGTTATCATCCTGGGGCTTTTGTATGCCCATCTGACCGCCTCGTATCACGAGAAAATTGCCTGGGTGATGGATATTACGGCTGTGCTGACGGGTTGGATCATGTCAGTCGTTCCCGGCGACAGCTACCGTTTCGGTACGGTTTGTGTTTACAACGGCTTCACCGTTGAAATAATCGACGAATGCACCGGCCTGCTGGAAATGGTTATTTACAGCGCCGCGGTGCTCGCATTCTCGACCTCGATCCGCAACAAGCTCAAGGGCCTGGCGATTGGCATCCCGGCGATTTTCGTGTTTAATCTCGTGCGTATCGTCGTTCTACTTCTGGTAGGGGCTCACTCTCAGAGCCTTTTTGAATTCATGCACCTCTATTTCTGGCAGGCGACTCTTATCATCATGATCGCTGCCGTGTGGATCGGCTGGCTCTACCTGGTGGTTTTCCGTGAAAAAAGAATGCTGGCTGTTCCTCAGTAAGCTGATCGGGGCCAGCTTGATCCTGGGCTGGATCTGGTTTGCCTGGTGGCAGGAAGTCTATCCGGACATGCTGCGACCGGTAGCCGTTCCGTTCTTTCGCCTGTTGGGCGTTAAGCGATGGTTTCTTGAACTGCTGATGCATCACTACACCAGCCTGATTCCATACCTGGCGCTGGTTATTGCCACACCGGGGCATATCAAGAACTACGGTCGAGGCTTAGTTGCTTTTTTCGGGGGGAGTGGTGTAATTATCCTTGGACATTTACTGATGTCGGCGGTGGTGTTTTTTATCGTTGATGCCTACGGTTTGGGTAAAACCGCCTACCGGCTGACCGTACCGGTTTATCTTATCAACGATTCTTTCCCGCTGGTGCTCTGGTTGTTGTTCTACCATGAAATTCTGATCAAGTTATTTCCACTCCTTCGCTTTAGCGACAGCCAATCCGCCAGGTAGAAGCTCGTGGGAAGTACTATAGCTTAATCATAAAAAAGTACCCCCGCCAGGAATCGAACCTGGATTTCCGGCTCCGGAGGCCGACGCGCTATCCGTTGCACCACGGGGGCATCTCTTACTGAAACCAGAAGATACCAAGGGGGTACCTTGAGGCCTATAAATAATCTTCCGAAACATGCTTGGCAACCAGTATTTCAATAGAAATTCATACATAAACGAGATTAAGCATATAATGAGTGAATCAAAAGCGAGCTCTGCATGGAATTACGATGGCTGAAATATGGAGTATCACATTATAAATCAACAGGATAGAGACATGAAACGACCAGGGGGAGAGGGGATTTTAGGGATTGGTTCATAGTCTGACTATAGACCACAATCTGTCGAGAAATTTGTTGCGTACAAACAAGTTAATGGTTAACTTATCCAGTTCTCGTGGGCAATTGCCCACTTTTTATTGGAGTATTGCTTTGGCGCAGAACTTGAAAGAACAAGTTACGGCTTTAATTGAAGGCCCTTTAAAGGACGAAGGGTGTGAATTGGCTGAAGTGGTCCTGTCACAGTACAAGGGATCGTTCACACTCAAGCTGTTCGTTTATTCGCCCCAGGGGGTAAGCCTTGATCGTTGCGCCGAGTTGTCGGATTTGGTCGGAGACCTGATTGACGGAACCGATTTGTTCGAAAACGGTTATCTGTTGGAAGTGTCGTCGCCGGGTCTGGACCGGCCTTTAAAACAGGCCATAGATTACAAATACCGTGTGGGTGAGAGCATTATCGTTGAGTTTGTCGAACCTAAGCGGAAAAAAATACAGGCTGAGATCATTTCAGCTACAGATACGGACATTGAGCTGAAAGACGACAGCGGGACTTTCCGACTGCCCTTGTCCGAGGTGAAACAGTCAAAAATCGTATTCTAACGGAGAATACTTAGATGGCATTCGACATGGTAGAGGCGATGACTCTCATCGCTCGCGAAAAGAATATCGACTTCGATTCGGTAGTCGAAACGGTTCAGGCCAGTTTGCTGGCCGCCGCCAAGAAGAAATACGAGTACACCGATAATTTCAGCTTCAAGTTCGACCGTAAAAACAACGAACTGCTGATGATCGCCACTAAGAGCGTGGTTGAAGAGGTACAGGATCCGTACACCGAGATATCGCTAAAAGAAGCGCAGGATATCGATCCTGAAGCACAGATCGGTGATGATATCGACATCTATATCGACTACGAAATCGAATTCGGGCGCAACGCTATTCAATCGGCTAAGCAGATGCTGATTCAAAAGGTTCGCGAAGCGGAACGGGATCGCATCTACGAGGAATACATCGACAAGGTCGGTACTCTGGCTTCCGGTGTCGTACAGCAGATCGACAAGGGGAACGTGATCGTAAACCTCGGTCGTGCCGAGGGAGTGCTTCCGGTCAAGGAACAAATCCCGCGTGAGAAGTTCCGCCAGGGGGACCGCGTACGAGCTTACATTCTCGACGTACAGAAAAATACACGTGGACCGCAGATTATTCTTTCGCGTGTGACCAACGAATTTCTGCACTCGCTGTTCGAGCTGGAAGTACCCGAGATTTACGAAAAGGTGATCGAAATTCGCGCAATCGCACGCGAGCCCGGGGAACGAGCCAAAATCGCCGTTTATTCTTCGGATGATCGAATCGATCCGGTCGGCGCCTGTGTCGGTATTAAGGGTGTTCGTGTTCAGGCAATTGTCCGGGAGTTGAACAACGAACGGATCGACATCGTGCCGTACACCTCGGCTCCGGAAATGTTCGTCACGCGGGCATTGGCTCCGGCTCGAGTGGTGGCCGTAGATGTGTTCGAGTTGGAAAAGAAAATGACGGTTGCGGTTGAAGACGAAAAGCTGTCTCTGGCAATCGGACGCAACGGACAGAACGCCAGGCTGGCCTCCAAGTTAACCGGGTGGAAAGTCAATATCATGTCTGAGACCGAGTATAACGAAGCCAAGCACCGCGAGGCGGAATTGCTGGCTCCGGTTGGCAACCTGGACGGCATCGGTGATAAAATCCAGGAGAGACTGGTTGAGGCGGACATCAGTTCGGTTCAGCGTCTGGCTGCGGCGACCGTCGATACTCTCGTTAAGATTCCCGGAATCGGTGAGAAAACCGCTGAGACATTGATCGAGAAGGCTCAGGAATACGTGAAGCAGCTCGAAACGGAGTACGATCGCAAGCGCAACTTGCAAAAACAACGCGAAGCGGAACGGGCCGCACGTGAAGAGAAACTCACCGCCGAGGACGTCTTTGACGACGACGAAGATTATGTCACGGAACAGGATGATGTCCCGCTGGCTCAGGCCCCCGATTTCGGTGATCTGCTTGAAGATGACGGCAGTGAAGACGAGGCTGAATCTGAGGAGACCGCTCCTTCAGATGAAGATCAGGATGAGCCGAAGAACACGGCTGACGATGAGGACGAGGAACGAGAATAAGTTTGGGTTGAAGGAATACAACCAGAGCTCACAATCAGGTTGATTGGATGCCTGAAGGAGGTGAGGCAGGATGACTGATAATAAGCAAAGAATATATGAACTGGCGAAGGAATACAAGATATCGTCGATGGCGATGTTGAACATCCTGCGTGAGCTGGAGTTTGAGCCAAAATCTCACATGTCGGTAGCAACCGACGAGATGAAGGCCGCAGTGAAGAACAAGTTCACGGAGCAGAAGCAAGCGGCGAAAAAAGAGATGGAGCAACGTACCACGGCCAAGGAGACAGCCTCCGGTATCAAGGCCAAGTCAACTACCATCGGTGGGATCAAAGTAGCCGACGGGGGCTCCAACGTTGCAGGATTGATGCGCCGTATAGACAAGAAACAGCGCAAAAAGGAACGCCGTCGTAAAAAGGATCGTCGTACTGTGGATAAGACCGAAGTCGCAAAGAGTTTCCGCGCTACCATGGCTAATCTTGGCACCTCCAAGACTCGGAAAAAATACCGCCGCGACCATACTACCGCCGACAACGGACAGTACCAGGCCGATAATGTCATTGAAGTGAACGAGTTCATGTCGGTGGCTGAACTGGCCAAACAAATGGATCATAAACCGGCTGAGTTGATCGCCAAATTGTTCGAGATGGGTATGATGGCGACGATCAATCAGCGGCTCGATATTGACACAATCGAGATGTTGGCCGGTGAGTTCGGTTTCGAAGTGGCTCAGATGACCGAGATCGGCGATGAAGTGCGTGAAGAAGAGGCGGAAGAACGTCTTGAACAGCGTGCTCCGGTAGTAACGATCATGGGACATGTCGACCACGGTAAAACCTCTCTCCTTGACTATATTCGTAAGACTAACGTGGTAGCCGGTGAAGCCGGTGCTATCACTCAGCACATCGGTGCTTACACGGTAATGCACGTGGGTGGTGTAATTACTTTTCTGGACACTCCCGGTCATGAAGCATTTACCGCTATGCGTGCCCGCGGCGCTCATATTACTGACATCGTAGTTCTCGTAGTGGCCGCTGATGACGGTGTTCGTCCTCAGACCATCGAGGCTATCGATCACGCTCGTGCGGCCGGTGTGCCGATTATCGTAGCGGTCAATAAAATCGATAAACCGACGGCCAATCCGGATCACATTCGCACCCAGTTAACCGAACATAACCTGATAGCCGAAGAATGGGGCGGCAAGACGATCATGGTCGATGTCTCAGCCAAAACCGGCGAGGGCGTCGACAGACTGCTTGAGATGATTCTTCTCCAGGCAGAAATGATGGATCTTAAAGCCGATCCGGATATCCGCGCCCAGGGCGTCATCGTTGATTCCAGATTGGAAAAAGGACGAGGCCCCGTGGCGACGGTGCTGATTCAAAAGGGAACCTGCACGGTGGGTGATTCGATTGTCGCCGGGACTTGTTGCGGCCATGTCCGTACGATTATGGATGACCGTGAGAATTCTCTCAGGCTCGTGGGACCGTCAACCCCGGCACAAATCACCGGTTTAGGGGGTGTTCCTCAGGCCGGTGACTCGTTTATGGTGGTAGCGAACGATCAGGAAGCCAAGGAAATCGCACTCAAGCGCAACCAGATCAAACGTGAGCAGGACGTCCGTTTCACTCATGGCCGCACCAGCCTTGATAAGGTCTTTGACCGCATCAAGGAAGGCGCTATTAAAGAGATTCGCTTGATCATCAAAGCCGATGTAGACGGCTCGGTCGAGGTGCTTTCGGATACGCTCGGTTCTATTGCCAACGATGAAGTCAAAACACATATCATTCACAAGGGAGTCGGTACGATCACCGAGTCCGATGTTCTCCTGGCCGCGGCCTCTGACGCGATCATTATCGGTTTCCAGGTACGCCCCGATGCCCGTGCCCGCGAGGTGGCTCGATCCGAGCAAGTTGACATTCGTACCTATGATGTAATCTACGAAGCCGAAAGCGACGTCAAGAAAGCGCTGGAAGGCCTCCTGAGTCCCGAAGTAAGCGAGAACTTCGTCGGTATGGCTGAAGTCCGCCAGTTATTCCGGGTGCCCAAGGTGGGCGTGATCGCCGGTAGTTACGTCAAGGAAGGGCGTTTCAATCGCAAGGACCGGGTACGTGTCGTGCGTGACGGCAAGGTGATCTTCAAGGGTGAGATGAGTTCACTCAAGCGCTTCAAGGATGACGCCCGCGAGGTGAAAGAAGGATTTGAATGCGGGATCGGCATCGAAAACTTCAACGATCTCAAGGTCGGTGACACCATTGAGGCTTTTGAAATCGTGGAGACGGCTCGCACCTTGTAGGCGGAAATACAGTGGTTACGGTTGTTTTGACGCTTCGTCTGGACCTTCCCGGGGCTCAATCCCTAAAGGACAAACGACGGGTTCTTAAGTCTATGATGACACGTATGCGTAATGACTTTAACATATCGATGGCCGAGGTTGACCTGAACGATCATCCTCGTCATGCTTTGATCGGTGCCGCGGTGATAAGTAATTCTGGCCAATTCGGTCAACAGGTCATGGCTAAGGTGATAGACCGGGTTACGGCCAATCCTGAGCTAATGGTAATTGATGTTCAGGTGGAGTCATTCTGATGCGTCAATACAACCGCTCAGATCGAGTCAGCGAAGAACTGCGGAAAACCATCTCGCGTATTATTGAGTCCGAATATGAAGGTAGTATACCCGGCATGGTGACTTTTACGCGAGTGAAGCTTTCCAAAGATCTCCGAAACGCCACGGTTTATTATTCATTTCTCGGCAGTGCCGAAGATCGTGAATCGGTTGGGCTATTCCTCGAACGTGAGCGAAAACATATCAGATATCTGGTAGGTCGTGAAATGCACATCCGGCACAGTCCGGAATTACTCTTCAGATTCGATCCTTCGATCGAAGAGGGGATTCGCATTGAGGAGCTGCTTAATCAGATCAACCGCGAAAAACAGGAACGTGAAGAATGACTCTTACCGGTTCGGCCTTCACCACTGATATCCTGCAGACAATCGCGGACGCACTGGAGCAGTCTCAGCGAGTACTAGTCGTGTCGCATATCGATCCCGACGGTGACGCCATCGGCACACTCCTGGCTTGTCGGCGCTATCTTCTCGATCTGGGCAAGGACGTAACTGCCGGTCGTCATGGGGTCATTCCGGATAAATATCGCTTTCTGAAGGGAACGGAAGATCTGCCGCTTTTCAGTGAAATGAATCCGAGAGCTTCTTTCGATACCGTTTTATCTTTGGAATGTCCGTTACAGGATCGAATGGGTGATGCCGCCCGTTTCCTGAAAAATGCTCAAAAGGTCGTGAATATCGATCACCATCGCGACAACATCCTGTACGGCGACATCAACTGGGTTAAAGCCGACTCCAGTTCTGTCGGGGAAATGATCACTCAGTTTTTTGAATACAAAAATTACACTATCCCGACAGAATCGGCCGAGCAACTCTATGCCGCCGTTATGACCGACACCGGCCGTTTTCGTTTCCCGTCGACGTCAGCCGAAACAATGAGAGTAGTCTCGGTGTTGATCGCAGCCGGAGCCAATCCTGAGCGGATATCCAACAAGGTTTATTTCGAAATGCCGATATCGACCGTTCGCTTGACCGGTAAAGTGCTCAATGAAATTGAATATCTTGATGACGGTCGATACTGCCTGCTTACCATGACTCGTGAAATGCTTAAGGAAACGGAAGCACATGAGTCTGAAGCTGAAGGTCTGGTCGATTACACACTTTACGGGCGCGGTGTCAGAGCCGGTGTGCTTTTCAAGGAAATCGATACCAGCACAACCAAGGCTTCGTTTCGTTCCCGAGACGGGATAGATGTAGCCGAAATCGCGAGCCGGTTTGGTGGCGGCGGACATCAACTTGCCGCCGGATGTACGATTGAGTTACCCATCGATGAAGCTAAGAAGCAAGTTGTTGACTTCTTAAGAGAGGCTGATCGTGGTCAGGAAGACAAATGATAAATATCATGGAGTTCTTCTTTACCATAAACCGCTGGGGATTACCAGTCATGATGCGGTGCAGGAGGTACGCCGGATGATTGCTCAGCGCAGTGTTGGCCACACCGGAACGCTTGATCCTCAGGCGGAAGGCCTCTTGCTTATGTGTCTCGGATCAGCTACTAAAATCTCACGGTTTCTGACTAATCATGACAAGGTGTATGAGGCGGAAATTACCCTGGGACGACGTTCGAGCACCTATGACCGAGAGGGAGTGGATTTTATGCTCCCGGCCAATGAGATTCCCGAGCTTGACAGATTCGCCATGAATGAAATTATGGATGGTTTCCGCGGTGAGATCAACCAGACCGTCCCCGCCTTTTCAGCCGTACATGTTGAAGGCGAACGACTGTATAAACAGGCACGCGCAGGCAAGGAAGTCGATGTCCCGACACGTCGAATCACAATAAAAGAATTGCAGCTAATTGACTGGACTGAGCCGCTCCTGACCATCACCGTAACATGTTCTGCCGGTACTTATATCCGATCTCTCGCTCATGATATCGGAGAAACGATTGGTTGTGGTGCGTTTCTTTCACGTTTGCGACGTACCCGTGTCGGCCGCTTTGATCTGGATCGAGCGCTTTCTCGTGATTCCCTCGCAACAACTTTGGCTCATGGACAGTTAAGTCAGAAACTGCTGTCCCCGAGAGATGCTCTTGATTTTCCGGCAATCACGGTAACACCTGAATTCGCCCGTTTTATCACGACGGGACGCGATTTAACCGTTGCTGATATTATCTCCTGCGAGCGACCGCTTGCACCCGGAGATGTCGCTTTACTCGTCGGCGCCAACAGTCAGGCCCTGGCAGTAGTTAAGATTCAGCAGTCGTTTTGCCAGGATAGCCCTCGGTTTGAGCCAAACGGGAAGCTCGTCAGTTATGTGAGGGTGCTGAATTGAGTATCGAATTCATCCATGGGCTCGATCAATTCAAACGATCAGGTGATCGCTCCGCAGTCGTAACCGTCGGGACTTTTGACGGGATCCACCTAGGCCATCAGGAGATTTTAAGGCGAGTGCTCCACAACAGTAAGAACGGTGAATTCGATACGATCCTCGTTACCTTTCACCCTCACCCCAGGGTTGTTGTGACACCCGACAGCGCCCCCCGCCTTCTCACTACTCTTCAGGAGAAAAAACGCTGGTTGCCGGACTTTTTCCGGGGTACTGTTTTGGTCCTCGATTTTGACGATGCTCTCAAGTCGATGGAAGCTGAGCAGTTTGTTAAGGAGATATTACTTAAAAGACTTGGAATGCATAAGCTTGTGGTTGGATACGATCACGCTTTCGGCAAAAATCGTAGCGGGACGATTGTCGAGTTGAATCGTCTGGGTAAGGTGATGGGATTCGAAGTCGAGGTGGTCGGACCGGTGCTTGACGGTGAGACAAGAATATCTTCTTCTCTCATCCGACGGACGCTGGCTGAGGGTGATTTCGCCGATGCCCTGCGATACCTGGGGCATCCCTATGCCATTTACGGTACGGTTGAAAAGGGGATAGGGCTAGGGCGTAAAATCGGATATCCCACCGCCAACATTAAATATGGTGAACGTAAACAATTACCTGCCGAAGGGGTGTATGCCTGTAAGGTTCTTATTGACGGCAAACGCCTTGATGGGATGATGTTTATCGGCAGGAATCATTTCAATCCCGGAAGTAAAGTTACCGTCGAGGCCAATCTGTTTGACTTTGACGCCGACATCTATTTTCACGATATTGCGGTTTGCCCCACGCATTTTCTCCGGAAGAACCGCCGGTTCGATTCACCCGAGGCGCTGGTGGCACAGATAGAATTTGATAAGAAAGAAGTGTTAAGAATAATACAACAGGAGATGAGAAATGTCAGTTAAACGGACCAACAAGACCCAGATTATCGATGAGCACAAGCTGCACGATACCGACACTGGGTCCCCCGAGGTTCAGATCGGTTTGTTGACCGATCGTATCAATCACCTTACCGAGCACATGAAGGTGCACAAGAAAGACTACCATACCAGACTGGGTCTGCTCAAACTGGTAGGCAAACGGAGAAGACTGCTCGACTATCTTAAGCAGAAGGATATCAACAGCTATCGTCAGATGGTCGCCAACCTTGGCCTGCGTCGATAAGTGCTCAAAACAGGAAGTATAGATGCCACACAAAGTAGAGTTTGAATTAGGCGGTCGTACAATGACCATCGAAACTGGTCGCTTGGCTAAGCAGTCAAACGGTGCCGTCACCGTGCGTTACGGTGATTCGATGGTTCTTTCCACCGTCTGTGCCCAGTCGGAACCGAAGCTGGGATTTGATTTTTTCCCACTGACGGTGGAATATCGAGAGAAAGCATACGCCGCCGGTAAAATCCCGGGAGGATTTTTCAAACGCGAAGGTCGCCCTTCCGAAAAAGAAATTCTCTCGGCCCGTATTATCGACCGACCGATCCGCCCGCTCTTCCCGGATGACTTCCGGGGGGAAACCCAGGTGATCAACTTCATTCTGTCTCACGATCAGTTGAACGACACCGATGTCATGGCGTTGACCGGTACCGGTGCGGCCCTGGCCATTTCCGATATACCCGTCAGTGAAGCCGTGGCCGGAGTTCGTGTTGGACGTCTCGACGGTGAATGGATTATCAATCCAACCATGGACACTATCGACGATTGTGATGTATACATCGTCGTAGCCGGTTCCAATGACGCGATAGCGATGGTCGAGGGTGGCGGTCGTGAAGTCTCTGAAGAAGATGTGATCGAGGCGCTGCAATTTGGCCACGATCATATCAAGATCATCCTTGGGAAAATTGAAGAACTGCGGCAAATGTGCGGCAAACCCAAGATGGCGTATGAACCGGTTCGGATCGACGAAGAGCTATCGAAGCGAGTCGCTGAGATGGCAGGCGAGAAGTACTCGGAATTCAATCGCATTGTCGATAAGGAAGAGCGCAACACAGCGAAGAAAGCGTTGGGAAAAGAGATCGTAGAGGCACTCGAAGAGACTTACCCGGATAATATCGGTGATATCAAGATGGTGCTGCACGACCTCGATGCTGCGGCCATGCGCAGTATGATCATCAATACCGATAAGCGTATCGACGGTCGCGGACCTGATGATATCAGGCAGTTGTCCTGCGAAGTCGGTTTCCTGCCGCGCGCTCACGGGTCGGCGGTATTCACTCGCGGTCAAACCCAGTCGCTGGCTTCGGTCACGCTTGGTACGAAGATGGACGAACAGCGCATGGATGAACTCGATGGTGAGTCAACCAAGAGTTACATGCTGCATTACAATTTCCCGCCTTTCTCGACCGGTGAGACCAAGCCGATCCGCGGCACCAGCCGACGTGAAATCGGTCACGGTGCTCTGGCCGAGCGGGCTCTTTTCCCGGTTATTCCCGCGGAAGACAGCTTCCCGTACACGGTTCGTGTCGTTTCCGACATCATGGAATCCAACGGCTCATCGTCGATGGCCTCTGTCTGTGGCGGTTCTCTCGCGCTTATGGATGCCGGAGTTCCCATCAAGGCGCCGGTGGCCGGTATTGCGATGGGTTTGATTAAGACTGATGAAAAGGTCGTTATTCTGACCGATATTCTCGGCGACGAGGATCATTTCGGCGATATGGATTTCAAGGTAACTGGCACCTCTGAAGGTATTACTGCTATTCAGATGGACATCAAGATTGCCGGTATCGACCTCGAGACAATGCGCCAGGCGCTTCAGAAAGCTCGCACGGCTCGTTTGTCCATCATGGAAGTGATGAATGCCACCCTGCCGAAACACCGCGATCAACTCTCGGAATACGCCCCCAGAATTATCACCATCAAGATCAACCCGGAGAAGATCGGTGAGGTGATTGGCCCCGGTGGTAAGGTCATTCGCGGCATCTGCGAAGAAACCGGTGCCAAGATCGACATCGAGGACGATGGTACTGTTCGTATCGCCTCGGTGGATGGTGAAGCCGGTCGTCGGGCGCTCGAACGGATCGAGGCCCTGACCGAAGAAGCCGAGCTTGATAAGGTCTATGACGGTATCGTGCGTCGCATAACCAATTTTGGCGCTTTTGTCGAAATTATTCCCGGGACCGACGGACTCCTGCATATTTCTGAGATCGCCCATAACCGAATCAATCGGGTAGAGGATGTTCTCAATGTTGGTGACCGAATCAAGGTCAAGGTGATCAATATCGATAACGACGGTAAAATCAGGCTGTCCCACAAAGTCCTCATTCCGAACGACGGACAGGATGAGGGAAACAGCGGACATAGTAGCGGTGATCGCGACAACGGTCGCGACCGTGACCGTGACCGTGGCCGGGATGATCGTCGGCGTCAACCAAGGAGACCGCGTTAGACCATGATGCGAACCACAACCAATGCCTCGCATGGGTTGTATCGCAAGACGACATTGAAAAACGGACTGAGGGTAATAACCGAGAAAGTACCCTCGGTCCGTTCCGTTTCCATGGGGGTATGGATCAATGTCGGCTCGCGTTACGAGGATGATTCTGAAGGCGGCATGTCTCATCTGATCGAGCATATGCTCTTCAAAGGGACCAAAACCCGTTCAGCGAAAGATATTGCCGATTCACTCGAATCGATCGGCGGCAATCTGAATGCCTTTACATCAAGAGAACAAACTTGTTATACGGCCAGATTCCCAGCCGCATATATCGACAGGGCGATGGACGTTCTGGCCGACATGACCAGCCGCTCGACGCTGACGCCCACTAATCTCAAACGTGAGAAACAGGTAATTCTCGAAGAGATTAAAGAAACCGAAGAGAATCCTTCGGATCATATTTATGACCTGTTCAATATTGCATTTTGGGGTAAACATCAACTGGGACGACCCATTCTCGGAACGGAGAAAAGCGTTTCGGGAATGCCTCGCAACAGTATTTTTAACTACCTCAGCCGGCATTACCGCGCCGGTTCGATTGTCATTGCCGCGGCCGGTGCGCTTTCTCACGATCGTGTAGTCAAACTGGCTCGTGATAAATTCGAATTTCCGGAAGGATTATCTGAAGGAATGTTGCCCGCGGCTCGTATGGATACGCAAAAACTCCTGCTCATTCCTAACGACAACAACCAGGTACATGCCGTGATCGGTTACCCGGGTTTAGCCTGGACCGACAAACGTCGTACCGCGGCGATGGTCTTGTCAACTCTGTTGGGTGGCGGCATGTCATCGATCCTGTTCCAGCAAATCCGGGAAGAACGCGGTCTTGCATATACGATCTACACTTACCATGACAGTTACTGTGACGCTGGGGTTTTTGGTTGTTATTTCGCTACCGACAAGCAGCGTCTTCCGGAGGCTCTCTCCGTAGTACAAAAGCAACTGCTGAAACTGTGTAATAGAAAAGTCTCTGAAGACATCCTGCGCCGCATCAAGGAACAGATAAAGGGTCAGGTAATGCTGGCGCTCGAATCCACGATCGCTAAGATGAACCGTATGGCTCGTTTCGAACTGATGCAGGGTGAATATATCTCATTGACCCGGACTATTCGTGATATCGATCGAGTAACGACCGATGACCTGCAAATGATAGCCCGAGCCCTCTTTAATCCCGAGGGGCGCACGGTTACGATACTTGGCCCGGCTAATCGGAAGACAGTGGAGGCTGTCCTTGAAGAATGAACGGACAGAGGCATTGACAATCGTGCCTTTCGCTCCGATGATTCTGACTTTTCACCGTGTAAGCCATAACTTCACCTGGTCGGCGACCAATTACCGGCCGGAACGCATTATAAGCCTGCTTACTCAACTCGAGTCGGCAGGCTTCGTTTTTATCCCGCTGTCGGATGAAATATCGTCTAAACCGGCAGGGGAGAGGCATCTGGCGATAACGTTCGATGACGGTATGGCCGAACTGGCTGACGAACTGCCGCCTTTGATCGACCGATTCGGTCTCAAACCGACGGTCTTTATGCCAACTGCGTTCATTGGCCGAACTAATCGCTGGGATTATTCTTACCGACTGGCCCCGAGTCGCCATCTGAATCGAGATGAAATTAGCCGACTGGCCGATGCTGGAGTTGAGTTCGGAAGCCATGGACATACTCACCGCTGCTTCAGAAATTTACCAGTGGATGTTGTTGCCGATGAACTGCGGCAATCCCGTACCATTTTAGAGGAAATACTGGGGAAAACCGTTGATTCCATCAGTTATCCGTTTGGTCGAATCGATGATACTCTCCTGAAACTGGTTGCTGAAGCAGGCTATACTCACGGTTATACAATGAGATACCCTGCCTTTGACGACCGACCTCTCGCTTTGGGCCGAATGGCCGTTTACAGCTTCGATAACCCGGCTTCAGTTCAACGCAAGCTCGGCTCAGGTTTCGGGCACCGAATCGAGAGAGTAATAGCCGCTTTCACTAATCGTCTCTCCGGCGGTACAGTTTTACTCCAGCGGTTCCGATCTTTTCACCTGTAGAGGAGTTGTTGCGAGAGCTGTTTTAGACCTTGCCAATAATAATCCTTTTTGCTAAAATGGCCTCCGATAACTGTAATAGCGGAGTGTGAATTATGAACGGCAACCAGCGTCCCCGGTACGATTTCAAAGAGATCGAAAGTAAATGGCAGCAAAAATGGGAGGATCAGAAGCTCTACGCTGCCCCGGATCTCGCTGACCCGAAACATAAATTCTACATGCTGGTAATGTTCGCCTATCCTTCGGGCGATCTCCACATGGGACATTTCCGCAACTACATTATTGGCGATGCCGTGGCACGCAAACAGATGATGCTCGGTAAGGATGTCCTGCATCCGTTCGGTTGGGATGCTTTTGGACTGCCGGCAGAGCGGGCTGCCATTAAGCGGCAGATTCACCCAAGAGACTGGACACTTGGCAATATCGGCGTTTCGCGCAATACCCTGAAACGAGTCGGAATATCGTTCGACTGGTCGCGCGAGGTGACTTCGTGCCTCCCGGATTACTACAAATGGACCCAGTGGATGTTTATCCAGCTCTTTAAGAAGGGGCTGGCATATCGCAAGCGCGGTTATGTCAACTGGTGTCCGGAAGATAAAACCGTTCTGGCCAACGAACAAGTCGTCAATGGTGTCTGTGAACGTTGCGGTACTCCGGTCGAGAAAAAAGAACAGGTCCAATGGTATTTTAAGATCACTGACTACGCCGATCAACTGGTCGATGACCTGGATAAACTCCCCAACTGGCCCGACAACCTGAAGGCAATGCAACGTGAGTGGATCGGTCGTTCCTACGGTACTGAAATAGACTTCACGATCGAAGAAACCGGTGAAAAACTACCGGTGTTTACCACGCGGCCGGACACTATCTACGGTGTCACTTTCATGGCTATTGCACCGGAAGCGGAGTTGTTGAAACGTCTCCACCTCGAAGGCGAATACGCTGAAAAGGTAGCACAATACCAAAGAGAAGCGCTGCTGCGTTCGGAAATAGACCGAACCGACGCCACCGCCGAAAAGGATGGTGTTTTCACCGGTAAATTCGCCATCAATCCATACAACGGCGAGAAAGTTCAGCTTTGGGTTGCGGACTATGTTCTGGCTGGATACGGCACCGGAGCGGTGATGGCTGTCCCGGCTCATGATACCCGTGACTTCGCCTTTGCCAAGAAATACGACATCCCGATTAGAGTTGTAATTCATCCCGATGAAAACACCTCTCTGGATCCCGATTCAATGGAGGATGCCTTTACATATTATGGCCCGATGGTGAACTCTGACCGGTTTAATGGGTTTTCAGGAGTTGAAGCTAAAAAAGCAGTCACGGATTACGCTGAGGCCGGGGGATTCGGACGGAGCCAGGTCAATTACAAGCTCAAGGATTGGTTGATATCGCGCCAGCGTTATTGGGGGGCGCCCATTCCGATCATACATTGCCCCAAATGTGGTGAAGTAGCCGTTCCGGACGAAGATTTACCCGTTGTCCTGCCGGATACCGATAATTTTATCCCAAAGGGCCGCTCACCCCTGGAAGATGTACCCGGATACATGGAAGTAACCTGCCCGAAATGCGGGGGAGCAGCCCGCCGGGATCCCGATACCATGGATACTTACGTCTGCTCGTCCTGGTATTACCTCCGTTATCTGGATCCCCATAATGATTCCGTTCCGTTCGACAAAGACAAAGCGGACCGCTATCTGCCCATTGACCTGTATGTTGGCGGCATAACTCACGCCACCGGACACCTGATCTATTTCCGCTTTTTCCACAAATTCCTGCGTGATCTGGGCTGGATTAAGAGTAATGAACCTGCCGAAAGGATGTTCTGTCTGGGAATGGTAATGGACGCCAATGGCGCAGTTATGTCCAAGTCACTGGGAAATGTTGTTTCGCCCATGCCTCTGATGGAGGAACACGGAGTCGATGTCACCCGACTGGCCATGTATTTCACCGCTCCCTGTGAAAAAGAGGTGCTCTGGACAAATAACACGATTACCGGGATTGAGAAGTTCTTCTTTAATCGACTGTACCCATTGTACGAAGATTACAGAGGTTCGGGCGTAGACTTAGAGCGTTACTTTAAGACGGAGATTCTCTCTGAGTACGAACGAGCTATTTATACCAAGTTGAATCAAACGGTTGTCCGGTGTTCTGAAGATCTCGACAAATTGCAATTCAATACGGTAATTGCCGCGCTCATGGAATTGACTCGGGATTTTGACAGTAAAAAGATCAAAGACGATCAACTAAACGACTATATTATCCTGAAAACTATCCAGATGGTGGCTCCGCTGGCGCCGCATATAGCTGAAGAGCTGTGGGAACGCTGTGATCAATCCGGCAGCGTGTTCAAATCCTGTTGGCCGCTTGCTGACCAGAATGCGCTGATTGGTGATATGATTGAAATAGCCGTTCAGGTCAACGGCAGATTACGGGATACAGTCAAGATTGCGGCCGATTCTGATCAGGAAACAGTCGAAAAGGCTGCATTTGCCAGTGAGAGAGTATCAGCACATATTGAAGGCAAGAATATCCGTAAAAAGATATATGTCAAAGGACGTATCCTTAATATAGTGGCCAATTGAACGACTATTTATGTGATGCTAATATGATAGATTCAAGCATATGTTAACATAATATATCTTATGAGACGTTTATCTGATGGCAGCTAAGCTTTCTATCATAGTTCCGGTCTATAACGAGCTCTCTACTCTCGAAAAGCTCGTAGCTGCTGTGCGTAATGCTCCAGTCGAATCAAAAGAGATAATCCTCGTTGATGACTTTTCGACTGACGGCACCCGTGACTTGATCAAAGACAAAATCGAAGCTATTGTCGATAAAGTCATTTATCAGGATCAAAACTACGGCAAGGGTTACGCTCTCAAAACCGGTTTTCAGCATGCTACAGGAGATATCGTGCTCATACAGGATGCTGACCTGGAATACGATCCGCGTCAGTACCCGATGCTTATTGAACCTATCTTATCAGATCAGGCTGATGTAGTCTATGGATCGCGCTTCCAGGGCGGCGGACCACACCGCGTTGTTTATTTTTGGCATTATGTTGGCAACCGCTTCCTCACCCTCCTCTCTAACATGTTTACCAATATCAATTTGACCGACATGGAGACTTGCTATAAGGTCTTTCGTCGGGATTTGATTCAATCAATTGACATTCAGGAAAACCGATTTGGATTCGAACCTGAAATAACGGCTAAAATCGCTCGTCGTAACGTTCGTATTTTTGAGGTCGGTATTACTTATTACGGCAGAACTTATTCCGAGGGTAAGAAGATCGGTTGGCGCGACGGTGTCAAGGCTGTCTATTGTATTGTTAAATACAACCTGTTCTCAAAGTAATTCAAGCCTGTATCAGACTTGTATCGGAATGTCTCTCTTATAATTAACGATCTATAATGAAGCTGATCGTTAATCTTATTGAAGTATTACTTTAAGCCCAGCCGCGGCGGGCGAGATTCCGACGCTGGCTTTCGTAAACTCGACGTTCCTTCATCGCCTTCACATACCAATCCGTACAGAGCTTAAGTCCCTCTTTTAAGCAAACTTTTGGTTTATATCCCAAAAGTTTTTGTGCTTTGCTGATGTCTCCAATAAACGTCGAGATTTCACCGACACGCTTGTCGATTGAAGAGATTTTTGATTTTGCTCCAAGGTTCTCGACAATCATTTCGGCCAGATCCAAAAGCCTCTCCCCCTTGCCGGTCGACAGGTTGAGAGTCTCACCGGCGACCCGGTCGAATCGTTCAACAATAGCCGATAAACCGGCTGTGCAGTCATCGATATAAGTGAAATCTAGTTTCTTCTCACGTCCAAAGACTGTTATGTCTCGATCTCGAAGCGCATAATACAAGAATAACGGGATAACCCGCTCAGAGACATCGTAGCGTCCGTATACATTGGAAAGCCTGACAATTACCGGCCGGATACCATAGCAAACATGGTAAGCGTGAATAAGTGCTTCTGCTGCGAATTTCGAAGCTGTGTACGGTGCTTTAATTCGGGATACATGCGTGGATTCCTCCCGTCGCTTCTCCCCCGGTTTTGATTCGCCGTATACTTCGCGAGAGGATGAAAACAGAAATCGGCTTATATCTCGTTTACGAGCGAATTCCAACAGATTATGGACCATTAGATAGTTGTCCAAAGCGAGGTTGGGCTTTACCACCAGATCATGAACACGTGCGTTTGCCGCCAGGTGAATAATCAGGTCAAAAGGCCGACGCATCAGGCGATTATCCTTGATTGGTTTGCGGAGGTCGCAACGAACAGTCGCTCGGTCTATTTTTTTGTCCCATAGAGATGGTCTGATATCTACGGGAGTTACATTGTAACCACGCCTGGTTAACTCCTGAGTAAGGGCCGTACCCACCGTCCCCGAAGATCCCGTAAGCAGAATTCTCATTTTTACCGCTGCCATGTCTATAGAAACTCCATTCCTTGTTTTTCAAAATTCTTTCGATTGAAAATACCGAAGTAATCGATAATTACCGGTTTACGACCTGTCATGCGTACCAGATCAGTCGGTTTGATCTTCTTGAATCCGGCATGAGCGCACCCGACAACCACAGCCCGGCTCCCTTTGAGGGCTTCTGAAATATCCTTACAAAGATCCAGACCGGCATCCGGAAGACGTTTGGCTTTTTTCAGATAAGGATCGTACAGCGTCGGTTTAGCACCACGTTTTCTCAGCATCTGAGCCAATTTGACAGCTTGTGAACCACGAGTATCATCGGTCTCCGGTTTAAAAGCCACTCCGAGTATCGCGATTCGTTTGCCCTTCAAACTGCCGAGTTTTTTCTTAAGCCTTTCTATTATTCCTTCCAGTATCTGATCGTTGATCAGCAGCGCCGTATAGGCCGTCTGAAAATCGAATGAAGGCTCAAGTTCCGAGGAATTGATCAAATGGCAGTCTTTGGGCAGACATGAACCGCCAAATCCCAGGCCCGGAGTGAAGTATTCGAGACCGATCCGTGGATCTCGACCTATCCCCTCTCGGACAGCCTCCATATCGAGACTCTCGACACGAGCATACTCAGCCAGTTCGTTGATAAATGCCAGACGGTGAGACAGGTATAAATTTGATCCCAGCTTGACAAGCTCCGCACTTCTAAGGTCGGTAACGACAAACGGTGTTCGTTTCGGATATAGTGATTTCAAGAGTTTCTCGACCGCACTACCATGATGCCCCTGTGGAGTACCAATAACCACACGCCAGGGAGAGGCTGTGTCTTCGTAGGCGAAACCTTCGCGTAAAAACTCCGGTGCAACGGTTACCTCGACCAAATCCGCGGCAGGAGTCCTGGCTACTAATCCGGCAAACATCTCTGCAAAACCAAGCACGTTGGTCGATTTCAGGATAACGGAGCCTTTTCGCTTTCTTTGCGTACTGCCAATCCAACCGGCCATGCGTTCGAATGCCGACAGTTTCATTTTCCAGGTTTTCTGATCGGCTGAATCGATAGCGATAACGATTGTACCGGCGCTTGCAAAATCGTCCGGATGTGGTTCATCAACAGTCAGTCGGTCGGTCTTAATCAGCTTCCGAAATTCCCGATCGAGTCGTGGTTCATGAAAATGAAGTTTACCGCCGTTGAGGGATTCGACCAGTATTGGATTCTTTTCGGCCACTACAACCGAGCAGCCTTTGTTTGCCATGAAGGTCGCAGTGGCCAGGCCGACAAAACCGGCACCGACTACGAGGATTGATTTCTCAGTTGTCATATCGGAGAATTATAACGAGGACGACGAGGATAGCCAAGCAGTTTTAGGTCGTTTCCTTGAAACCCCAGTTCAGCAACTTGCGAGCTTCTTTGAATCGGAGTTTGTCGCCCGGCACGCCGAGGACCACCGCCGTCAGTCTCTGTCCGGTTTTATTGCGCACGATTGTCCCCAGACAATAATCCGAGGCCTGGATATAACCGGTTTTACCGGCCATCACTTTGTAGGGTGACCAGATCAGGAGATTGGTATTACCCATGGGCAGCTTGTTGTATCGTTTTCTGTTAAGGTAAGTCGCTTCATAGCGCTTTTTCGAGGTGATCTTGGCAATGGTAGGATATTCAAAGGCATAATGGAGCATCTTGGCTACTTCTATTGCCGTCGAAACGTTACGTTGATCCAGCCCCGAAGGCTCATAAAAACGGCTGTGGGACAAACCAAGCTCGGCAGCTTTTTTATTCATGAGAGCGGCGAAAGCATCGATAGAACCGGCCGTCGCCCGAGCCAGCGCTCGTGCTGCGCGGTTATCGGAACAAAGCAGCATAGCATGAAGTAAATCACGAAGAGTCATCTGCGACCCTACTGTTAGACGTGATTTAGATGAACGATAGGCGTCGGCTTTGGTAATTGTCTCCGTATTATGATCGAGATCGATACCGGCGTCGAGAATTACCATGGCTGATATCAACTTCGATATCGAAGCAATCGGACGGACATCATCCCCGTGTTTGGAATATAGCACCTCGCCGTTATCGTAGTTAACCAGCACCGCAGCCTTCAGATTTAAGTAAGGTCCCTTTTCACGAACGTGATCATAATCGAAATGAAAATGCTGATTGACGGCAGCCTGGGTGTCGATTGTCGTATGTGGTTCGAAAAACTGTAAGGTACCGGTGGACAGAATCAACAATGCCAGGAGGTAAGCCCCGATACCGAAAATGTGTTGTCTAATGCCCATAGTTGTTTAATCGACCGGCCCCAGCTCAGTATTTAATCCACTTAATAATCTCCGGCAGCGTTGGCCGTTTGCCGTACATCAAAATGCCGATTCGGAATATCTTGCTCGTTATCCAGATCATACCGAGCACGGAAACGATGACGACAATTAACGACAACGTAGCTTCGCCGACTATCCCGGAAAAGAGTGATATCTCGGTCAGGGTTGGGGCAACAAAGGCTACTCGCATCATTGTCATCGTGGGTGCCGTCAGTGGTATGAAGGAGAGCACTGTGGCCATGGTTGAATGCGGGTCCTGTACCACTGAAATTCCCAATATGAAAGGCAGAATCATCGTAATGCTGATCGGGGCAACGAAAGATTGTGCTTCCTTCTCCGAGGTTACCACCGAACCGATCAAAGCGAACAAAGTCGAAAACAGTAAATATCCGAAAATAAGGAAAAGCACGAAGAATATAACGATGACCGGATCGAACATCATACGTGCGACCGCCGGATCCACGTCCAGCGCACCTTTTATCGAAAACAATCCCATTCCCAACACGCACCAGATCGCCACTTGCGTAAACGTCGCCGCCCCCAAACCGACTATTTTCCCGCACATGAGCTGGAAAGGACTGACCGAACTGATCAGTACCTCCATGATACGTGAGTTCTTTTCCTCGATTACGGAACGCATAACCAATTGCCCGTAACCAAGGATCATGCTGAACATAATGCCGACGAACACTAAGGCACTGAAATACTTCGTGGTGAACGGAATCGATTCACCTTTCGTATCCTGTGTGACGAGATTTACGTTGTGAGTCAGTTCCAGCACTGAATCGACGCTCAGATTGATATCGGAATGTTCCAGTCGAATCGAAGAAAGAATACCGGACAGTTTTCCCTCGAAGCGATTGAGTGATGTGAAATTATCCGAATTGGTGATTAAAAACAAATTACTGTCTGACAACTGCGGCTCAGGAAGAAGCACCAGCACGTACTTGAGTTTCTTCTCGGAGACAAGGGTACGCATGGAGTCTTCAGCTTGCTTGAAACGGGTAGTATCTGCCGGATCGATTTTATACAGTTCCTGGACGTTGTAATAAGGTTTGGTGGTATCTTCGAGGCGATACTCTTTTAGCGATTCAACGAACCTCTCCCCTACCTCATATCGAGACTGGTCAATCACCGCCATATTTTCAGTTTCGGAGGATTTCATCCGAGCCAGGAAAGTCGGGAGAACTACAATGGTAGCCATGAGAGCCGGGGTTAGAAGGAGACCGACGATGAACGATTTCTTTTTCACCACCTGGGCGTATTCGCGCTTCAACACTATCCAGAATTTACGCATGGGCGCCTCCTCCCGTTCCGGAAGCCAGTTGATCGGGATCGACACCAGCCACCTCGATGAAGATATTATAGAGAGAGGGCTCCTCAATGGAAAACCGTCGCACGGAAACTTTGGAAGCCACCGCCTGAAGGATGGCGTTGCTGTCGGCGCCGTCGGCCAGTTGTAACTCCAGATAATTGGGATAAGTCACCAGGCGTGACACCCCCGGTAGCTGGTTGACAAAACTCGCGTCGCCGTCAACGACGAGTTCGATCGTATTCGTACCGTGCGCGGCTTTAACTTCGCTCATGCGTCCGTCGAGGACTTTCGAGCCTCGGTTGATCATACAGACATGATCACAGAGTTTCTCGGCCTGTTCCATCACATGAGTCGAAAAAAGGATCGTCTTGCCGCGTGCCTTCAGATCGAGAATCACCGATTTGATTAATTCTATGTTGAGCGGGTCAAGCCCCGAAAAGAGCTCATCCAGAATGATCAATTCGGGATCGTGCAGTATGGTGGTAATGAACTGGAGCTTCTGCTGCATTCCTTTGGAGAGTTCTTCCACCTTGTGATCTTTGTATTCGAGCAGGTTCATGCGCTCGAGCCAGGGAACGGCTTCCTTACGGCTGCGTGTCTCGGGGAAGCCTTTTAACGCCGCCATGTAGGTGATGATTTCAAGTACGGTCATTTTTTTATAGAGACCGCGTTCCTCGGGCAGATAACCGACAATGTTCTTAAAATCAGCCGGTCGCTCACGGCCCTCGATCAACACCCGTCCCGAGTCCGGTACCGTGATATTCATTATCATGCGAATAGTCGTTGTTTTACCGGCTCCATTGGGACCGATAACGCCATAAATAGATCCGCGTGGAACTTCCAGCGAAAGATTCCTGACGGCAACTTTAGCGCCAAACGACTTATTGATATTCTCAAGTACAAGATACGACATGGACACAGTTATTAACCGTCCTTTCGCTTGCAGTCAAATAAAAACCCATTTCATCCGTTAAGCATCTGAACGAAGGCAAAAGCATCGCGGGCCGCATGGCCATGGTGACAGTTGTTAAAGAACATATAAACCGTCTTAGTTTTTGTCTTCAGCTTCATGATTTTCTGTCGCCATTCCTCGAGCTCTTCCTTGCTGTAGGCATAATCGTAACGCAAAGCTCCGCTGTTCCACCACTTCTCGGCATTGCGGCCGTGCATGCGAACATAGCCGGTATCGGTGGTGGCAAAAGCGTCGGGATTAAGCAAACCCGGAAGAGCCGGTTCATCGACACAGACATAACCGATTTCATGACGGCACAGGAAATCGTACATGGGGCGGTTGACCCAGCCGTTATGCCGAAACTCCACGAACAGCCGGTTGGGTTTTAGTGTTTCGTTGATCACAGCGAGATAATCAAGATTGTTCTGAGAGAATTTGAACGAATAGGGAAACTGGGCTAAAGTACCGGCCAGCTTGCCGGACTCTTCAAACGGCTTCAGTGCCTCGCGATATGCCGCCACATCCGCCTCCAGATCGGAGCGGCGATGAGTAAAGGACTGCGGCACCTTGATCATGAAATCGAATCCTTCCGGGGCTTTCTTGACCATATTCGCCATTACAGCCGGATGGGGAATGCGATAATAGGTCGAGTTGATCTCGACCGTACGGAAGAACTTGACGTAATGATCGAGCATTTTCCCCTTGTCGAGCTTCTCAGGGTAAAACGGTCCTTTCCAGTCGTTGAAGCTGTAGCCGGATGTCCCGACACGAACATCTGCATTCATCTTTGATTATCACCTCTGTGTTTCTCGATAGTCATACTCCTGTACGGAGGGGATATTCAACAGGTTGCACCGGGAAAATGCTCTGAGAAGAAACTCGTTTCAGCGGGTCAGGTGCAAAAAATCGGACAGAAGGAATTCCATACGACCGATGAAGGTCGACATACGCGACATGACCGTATAGCCGAAAGTCGTTCCGAAGAACAACATCAAAAACCAGGTGCCGGCCTTTGCGGCAGCGCCGAAAACCCCGGTGTGTTCCCGACTGAAATAGAAATAGCAAAGCGTACATATAACACCGGCCAGCACGATGATAGCCGCCATGTCAGGCATGCCGCCTTCACCGAGTAACGGCGCGACCGTGGCCGACATCTGTGTGAGTGTCCGTTGTTCCAGCATGGTCGGAATGGCGATACCTGCTCCGGAACCGATCATCACCGCAATAGGTATTCGCGACAGTCCTCGCAGTTTTGGCACGAACCGGGAGAACATCAGCAATCCCAGGATCAACGGAACGATTAAAGAGAGTCTCCCATCGCCAAACAGCGGCGCAAAAAGAATATCGACAAGAGTATTAGACCAGACAATCACAAGCGTGTAACCGATCGAGACCCCTATCAACAATGTCTCGGCCATCTTGTAAACCGGATTATCACGATACAAGAACGATAGGATCGCCAATGTCAGCAGTCCGGCAATAAAAGTGCCTGCATCCATCAGGACTCTCCCCCCTTCCGGCGTGAGCGCCACCAGACCACATTGCCGATAATGATCATCAAAATGACGTAAAGGTGAGCCGCAGTCTGGGCCGGCATACCGCGCCCGCCGCCGCCGGGATGGCCAATCAACTTCTCATATTCAGCGGCTCCGCGAAGACCTCCGATCATCGCATGCAATTGATCGCTGGCAAGATAGGGATCGTAGGTAGTCACCATGGCGGCCGTCACCCCGGCGATAATGGTCAGATCATGTCTAATACGACCATATTCGATCCAGTGCGTCGTGAAAGAGCCATCGGCAATCGAAAGCACCGCCGCGATGTCGTCATAGCTGTGTATTCCGGCCATCATTGGAATTGTCTTAACGTCCTGGCCGCGATAATCTTGCGGGTAGGTAGCCTCAATCGATTCGGCCATGGAGAGAATCGCCGCTATGTACTGTGGCTTGAAACCGAGGAAAACATAATCACGACCGTATTCACGATCGTATTCTTCTCCGATGCGCTCAAGCATGCGATAACCGATAAGTGTCCCCTCGGCCATCAGAGCGACACCGATAAGCTTGTGGCCACGCGAGAACGCGTGTCGCAGAAGGGCTTCACCGATAGGGCGGATTTCCGGCAATGATGAGGCTTCATGGTCAAACGAAACGATCAACACCGAGCCTTCGGGCAATGAATCGATATAATCGAACATACGCCGGGTTTCGGGAGAAACTTCCGTTTTCACCCGCAATCCCGATACCATAACGATCCCGATGAGTAAAAAAAGGCCGAGGAAGATCAAATGGCGGGACTGGATCGACATCACTTCGCTCCACCCAGCCATGTGCGTTCAATGCCGAGGATAACTCGCAAGGCTGTTGTTAGCGATCCCAGCCCGATGCCGATCAAAATCGCTCGTCGGGCGGACATTGCGGCGTTATTCCGGATCCAATCGGCGACATCAGGCAACCACGAACTGATCCATCCCCCCACGGCGCTGCGGCTAAGAAGCATGATAAGAGCGGCTATCAACAACAACGTGGCTGAGGCCGAGCGGGCTCTGAAACCACGATAAGAGGCGGAAGCGACAAAAAACGCTAAAAGAGCAAACACGGTCGATTGCATCGGTGTCTGAACGTTCTCGAACATCCACATGAACGGTGAATCGGCCCTGATACCCCAGAAAATAGCCAATACCGGCATCGCCAAAAAGCCAAGAAGACCAACGGTTCGATACGAGCGTTCTTCTCCGCGAGTCACTTTTTTGAGATTGTTTTGAACATATCCCGCGATTCCCACCAGAAGGGCAAAGGCAAAAACGATTTGCCAGTATTCTGCTATTCCCTGCCGCAATGAGTGTGCCAGGAGTGTGTCCGAAAAATACTGCGCGAACATCACCAGCCCGAAACCGAAACAAACTGCGAGGGCGATTTTGCGATCCATCAGAATATCCACCACGGATTATCGGGGAGAGATCCGCTCAGCGCTGCTATTGTCGCCCAAACGGCGGCAACCAGTAAAAATGCTATGATGATTAACTTGATTATATCCTGAGCTCGCACTGAGGCCAGAATCGAGGGGTCCTTTGACAGATATCCCGACGCTGCGAACAGCTCCTCACCGATCAGGGTGTAATCACAAGCAACGATAAAAAAGGAAAGCTGAATGGTAGAGTCGGTCCCGGCGATCTGAATCGCTCCGACCGAATTACCGGTCTCGGCCAGAATCAGCGATTCGGCCTCGAACGTACCGAGCAAGAAGATTGAGGCGGGTTTGTAGCGACTGATGAGTCCGTCTACGGCGGCGGCATAGCCAAACTGGGATGAAGTTACATAACTGATATCCTCGGCACGATAACGATCGGCATACCCGCTGCGGGCATAAGCCTCGCGTACGACCTCCTGAGCGACGGTCATTATGACGGGATCATGGGTCGGGTAAACCAGACGGCAATCGTACTGGGCGGTTTTCTCGGCCACACTGGCCAGTATATTCATCGAGGCAATGGTCGTTGGGCGCTGGATGTCACCGCCCCAGCCCGGTGTATATAGCAGTGGGCGAGCCATTTCGGTGGCTCGTCCTACAGCTTCTTCGACCGCTTCCAGCCCGGGAATACGACGAAGTTTGAAGCGCTCGCGACTACGGCGGTTGTAGGTTGTAAAAAGGACAATGGCTATGGCTATGGCCGCCGTGATGAGAGTAGGTAAACGAGCCGAATCAAACCAGGCCGTGTCGGATGTGGCCAGAATGACAGTGAGCATTGGATTCATTATAGATAAACGATCCGAGATGCCGTGAACCAACTCAACAAAAACATTTTATCGTTGACCGCAACGATTGCTCGCTCTATATCTAGCTGGATTGGATAATGAACGAAGGAGACTAAGAATATGATGCGCAAGTTGATTTTTATCGCCGCCCTGTTGACACTCATTACCGCAACTATCCATGCGGAAACCACTATCAAATGGTGGCAGTTCTGGACCGATGCTGCTATTCGCCCTACCATCAATGAAATGGTAGCTGAATTCGAACAGCAGAATCCCGACATAAAGGTAGAAGTTACCGATCTTACCTGGGCTAACGGTCATGAGAAGATCGTCATCGCCCTCTCTTCCGGAACCGGCCCGGATGTCCTGGAGTTGGGATCGGACTGGATTGCGCAATTCGCGGAGTCGGGGCACCTGGCCGTCCTGTCGGATGATATCGCCGAGGATTCATCCGAATACCAGGGCTGGGGTATGGCAACCTACAAGGGTGATGTCTATGCCCGTCCCTGGATTCTTGGCACACGCATTCTTTTTGCCAATCGCACTTTATTGAACAGAGCCGGCTTCGAACCGGATTACATCCCCATAACCGAACAGGAGCTGTACATTGCAGCTATGAAAGTTGACAGTCTTGGCAAGGATATCTATGGATGGGGTTCGAACAGCGCCGAAAAACATCGCCTTTATAAGAAGTTCATGCCGTTTTTCTGGTCGAACGGCGCTCAGGTCCTTACCGACGATGATACCCGTTGCGTGCTGGCTTCCCAGGAAGGTATCGCTGCGCTTGAGGTCTATAAAGGGCTGCACGACTCCTGTGGTTTCGTTTCCAATCAGCGGGGGATCGAAGACGCCTTTCTTAACGGAAAGATCGGTTTCATAATCTCAGGTGATTGGCTTTTGAAACGGATCGAGAACGAAAAACGAGATATTGATCTAGTATCGACATTGATACCCGGACCGACCTTTCTTGGCAAATCATTTATGGGCGGTGAATTTCTGGCCATCAATACCGCTTCAGAGCACAAGGCAGCTGCCGGCAAGTTCATCCGCTTTATAACATCACCGGAAAATCAGATTAAATTCTGCAAGGCCAATCGCTCGGCCAATCCTTCGAGTCGCACCGCCCAGCAGGATGACTATTTTCAAAATAACCCGCACCTGAAGGCTTTCGTTTCACAAATCGCTCGCGCCGTACATCCTCCAGTTCACCCGGAATGGGTTTATATGGAGGAGTATATTGAGGATGCCGTTGAGGCCTGTCTTTTCGAGGGAACGGGACCGGCGGAGGCACTTTTCGTGGCGCGCAAGAAAATCGATAAGTTACTCAAGGAATGAAGAAACCCAGGTCGACAGCGGCGCTTCTGACTTTCCCCTGGTCGGCCACCCTGTTGGCTTTCTGGGTTTTTCCTCTTGTCTACTCATTCATAGTCGGATTTACCGATTATCGCCTGCTTGGACGTGGATATCACTGGGTAGGCTTCGATAATTACATACAGCTTTTTCATGATGCCGACTTTTTATCGGCCCTGGGGAATACATTTGTATTCGTTTTCGGCACCATTCCGGTAACAACCGTAATCGCCCTGGTTTTGGCATTGTTGGTCAATAAGCGCTTTACCGGACGCGGTCTTTTTCGGGCTGGTTATTTCCTCCCTTCGATCACCTCAATGGTCGTGATTGCTCTCATCTTCACCAATCTCTATCAGCGCGGTGGTTACATTGCTACGCTGGCAACCATGATCGGATTAACACCGCCGGAACACGGCTTCCTGTTCGACCGCGACACCGCCCTGTATTCGATTATGGGTATGGATATCTGGATGTCGGTCGGTTATTACATGTTGATTTTCCTGGCCGGATTGAAAGCCATCCCAACCGAGCTGTATGAAGCCGCAGCTATTTCCGGTGCGGGGCGAATTCGTCAATTTTTCTCGATCACTTTGCCGCTCCTGCGTCCGACAGCACTCTTTATCCTGGTTATTAACTCCATCAAGAGCTTCCAGGTATTCGTTGAGATATTTGTCATGACCAAAGGGAAATTCGATACTGCCACAGTTGTCTATTTCCTCTATGATGAGGGACTTCAAACCCAGTTCAAGTTCGGCTATGCCTCCGCAGCGGCTTATGTTCTGTTTATCATTATCGGAGTATTCTCACTGATACAGTTCATCCTGATGCGCCGGAGGCAACCGTTATGGTAGAGCGCGCCGGGGGACTGAAAAAGACAGTTCATTATACCTTGTTGTCCATCATCCTTGCAACCATGGCCTTTCCTTTGATATGGATGTTTCGGGTTGCTTTCGCACCGGTCGGAACCGAGACCGGACTATTTTCCACTCTGATCGGCGGATTTACGTTCAGTAATTTCCTGGACCTGTTCACGGCCGACCGTATGGGGCGTTACCTTTTCAACTCAGTCTTCGTCGGGCTGGCGGTAACCCTGGGCAATCTGCTATTCAGTTTTATGGCGGGCTATGCCCTGGCGCGATACCGATCTCTCGCCAACCGTTTACTGTTCATTTCGGTGCTGGTTGTGCTGATGATCCCGGTGCATATTACGATCATCCCGATGTACATCCTGATGCTTAAGCTCAAGCTCTATGACAGCTATTGGGCTTTGATTCTCCCCTTCCTGGTCAATCCCATTGGCATTTTTCTGATCAAGCAGTACGTGGAGTCGATCCCGACTTCAATGGAGGAAGCCGCCCGTATCGACGGCGCCGGTGACTGGCGTATCCTGTTCACCGTGGTTATGCCGGTTTGTAAACCGGCTCTGGCCGTGCTGGCGATACAAGTGTTTTTTACCAACTGGAACTCTTTCCTGTTTCCTTTCATTCTCACCTCGAGCGAATCACTTCGCACACTACCGGTAGCTCTGGCCATGCTCCAGGGTCACCAGGCGATCGACTGGCCGCATTTAATGGCCGGTTCGGCAATTGCGGTAATTCCGGTTCTGATTCTTTTCATGATCCTGCAAAGGCAGATTGTTAGCGGGATTACAGCCGGAGCGATCAAACAATAAGTTGCTCGATGTCAAGTGAAAATATCGTAAGTCCATTTTTTCCTTGCATTTGCAGGTCAAATCATTAGGTTTTGACCCGAGATTTGGAAAACTAAGGCAAGTGGTTTCATAGAAAGGGAGTATCTATCATGAAGACTCTTGTGGTTGCTGTTGCTCTCCTTTCCGTCGTAATCGGCGGTTGTGGCGTCAACAAAGCGTACGTGGAAGAACAGATCCAGGCATCTGAGGGCCGTACTTCGGCTCAGATCGCAGCGGTTAAGGGCACTGCTGATGCCAACAAGGCCGAAGTTGACAAGCTCAAGGCTCTGGCTAACGAGCTTTCGACCAAAACCGACATGGCTCTGAATCGTGCGAAAGGCTTCGAGAACTACCAGATTATCTGGCAGGGCGAAGTCAACTTCAAGTTCGATAGCTGGGATATCACCGACGTGGCGCAGGCGACCCTGATGGAAGCCGGTGAAACGATGGAAAAGAATCCGGCTTCGGTTATCGAAGTTGCCGGTCACACCGACCGCACCGGTTCCTCCAAGTACAATCTGCTGCTCGGCGAAAAGCGTGCCGCTGCCGCCAAGCGCTTCCTGGCCGATCACTTCGGCGTTTCCCTCTACCGTATGTTCACCATTTCTTACGGTGAGGATAAGCCGGTTGCGATGCCCGATGAAAAGGGTGCGGCCAGCAAGAACCGTCGCGTCACCCTGAAAATCTGGGGTCCGATGCAGTAAGCATCCGCGATAGTGACAGAAAAGTAAAACGGCGATCCGTTTCAAACGGACCGCCGTTTTTTTATCTCAGAAGTAACAGCCCCAAAGCTGTCTCCTGCAATATCTCATTTGATCTCGAAATCCACCCCGGCTGTTTCGAACCTCGGCCGCACTACAATCGTATCCGCAAAGGTTGCCATTGTTTCAGCAAAACGGAAAGGCTTCAGGGAGCCTTTGCTCGGCTCACCGTTGCCGTCCGTATCGACCAGTGCCGATGCCAGGTATTTACCACCCGGGACATCGATCATATAAGCACCCTCTTCGGCTGTAGTAGAAAACCATATCTTGCCGTCAAGCCGCCGGAAAGTCAGCAAAACCGGATCGTTTCCTTTACTCGGAACGGATACAACCACCGCTCCCGATATTGATCCGAGAGAGTCATCCGAAATAGTACGGAAATTGAAACCCTGCAGCGTGTCTCCGAGGGCATTGCCGGCTTTGTCGACCAACTCGAACTCGACCATCTCCAAATGATATGCCTCTCCCCCCAATAAGCTGTCAGGAACGATCCGAATAGAAAGCGGCTCCGACCAGTCAAGCACATACGGAACCGGTACCGCCTCAGCTCCTCGCGTCAGTACGAACGTGCCCGGAGTCAGCGAGGAACTGTCAATCGGTTCCGAAAAAGAAGCTCGTATTTCGATATCGCCCGGTAAGCGAGGGATATTATCCGGTTCGAACGACAGCAGCTCCGGAGGTGTTTTGTCTTCTTTGGCCGTAATAATTAACTCTTCGAAGCGGATTGGATTGCGGGTTGTGTCCCAGGTTACAAAAAGTTGATAGGCGCCATCGGACAAATCACCGGCAAAGAATGTTATCGAGCTAAGCTTGTCTTTGCCTTCGTCCAGCACCTTTAAAGCAGGCAGCATGACGGTGCTGTCGGTCCGTGGAGACAACCATATCCGTTCAGGATGGGCCATTAAATTGGTAACTTTTAACTCCCGCTGAAAACGGACACGAATAAGACCATCGGTGTTATTGGCTGCCGAGAGGATGCTGGGAGTGGTAGTATCGCAATCATAAAGGATCATATTAAGCGAACTTAGATCAATCTTTCCGCCGATGCTTACGGGACGATCCGGCAATCCGTATGACTCGACAAGCGGATTGAGTCGTTCATCACCGTTGCGATCATCGAAAGCCAGCAGCAAATAATCGCCATCGGGCAGATAGGACAATTCAAAAGCCCCTTCGGTAGCGGACTGGGTCAGGTATTCGGCATAGATGGAATCGAAGATAGTCGAATCGGTTATCTGCTTTTCACCGTAAAGAGCGATCGTACCACCGGCCTTGTAACTTCCCTTTTCGTTGTATAGTATACCAGAAAGCGCCCCATGAGCGATATCGGAGCCGGTGGAGAAAGCTACCGTAAGACTGCTGTCCATTTTGTTGCCGCGCAAATCTACCACCCCCGCCGCAACCGAAACGATATAGGTTTGATTCGGCAGAAAGCTATCGGGGAAATTTACGATCAATCGGTCGGACTTCCACTTCACTTCCGGGTCTTCATCGAGTCGCGGGGAGATATAAACAGTCTTGCCGGATGATGGAGCTTTAATCGTCTCTGAAAAATAGATCGTGACCTGATCTGAAATAGGAGTATCCACACTGCCGTTCTGAGGTTCGGAGCCCATCACGAACGGTCCCTGTTTGTCCTCAGGTCCGCCGGGGGGATCAGCCACTTCGGCACAGGATAATAACATGGAAATCAGAATTGTGGTCGGGAGAATCAGACCGATCAGGTCAGAAAGGCGGGAGGTTATGTGCTTCACTCTTTCAGTTTCTCTTTAATGACTTCATTGTCAGGATCCAGCTCAAGGGCTTTTTCCCACCAGAGCCGGGCTTTATCTTCCTTGCCGTTCGCCTCGTAGGCGTCTCCCAGATGATCGAGAATCGTAGGATCATTGTCAAGCTCTGCGGCTTTCTGAAGATAACTCAGGGCATCACCATATTTGCCTAAGCGGTAGTAAACCCAGCCGTAAGAATCCAGAAATGCGGCGTTGTCGGGTTGTTGTTCTACCGCGCGTGAAATCAGCTTTTTCGCATAGTCGAGACGTTCACCTCGGTCAGCAAGAAGATATCCCAGGAAATTCAGGCAAGTGGGATCGTTGGGAGCAAGCTCCAGCGCTCGTTCCAGGACACTGATGCATTCTTCGGTCTGACCATCCTTTTCCAGCACCGCCCCTAACGACATCAACAATCTGATGGTTCCGGTGGAATCGGTGACGCGATTCAGCCCCTGACGGTAAAGCTCAATCTCCTGGGGAATCAGGTCCAGTTTGCTGTAAACCCAGCCTAGGTCGAGATAAGCATCGTAAGAGGTATCGACAACCTTCAGCGCAGCCTCGAAATTAACCAGAGCCTTGTTGTAATCTTCTCGCATTACTCCAATCCGACCTAAATAAGCATAGTTGGTCGGGTCGTTATCCCCGGATTCCACCAACGAAGTCAGAATCGAATCAGCTATATCGAGTGAATCGAGGACATAATAAACCAAAGCGAGTCTTCGCTGGGCCATGCGTTCCATGGGCGCGGCTTCCGCCACTCGTTGCGTGTACGGCAGCGCCGTTGCGAATGAATCGGCGCTGATGTAGTATGTCCCGAGAATGCGGTTAAGGACAATGTTTTCGGGATCACGTTCGAGAGCTTTCTTGAACATTACAATGGATGAGTCTTTCATCCGCCGGGCTTCATACAGCTCACCGATTCGCACATAAGCCATCATGTTGGAAGAGTCATCTAGTAGTTCGATCGATTGGCTGTAAGCCTCCTGTGCCGGGATCAACTCTCCCTGGAGAGTATACAACCGCCCTAATTCATACCACAGAGAATGATCATCCGGACGCAATCGCGTAAGATTGCGGTAAGCCCAGACAGTCGAATCTAGCACTTCGCGGCTTTGATAATACGCCGCCAGGTATGCAAAAGGGGCTACATTAATGCTGTCTAGTCGTACTGCCGCCAGGTAATAATAAGCTGCAGAATCCCCCTCTCCCAATTCATGGAAACAAGCACCTCTCAAACGTTGGACCATGTCGTCTTCGGGTTCGATCACTCGGAGTGCCTCAACGGCATTGTCATACTCGCGCAAGGCGAACAACATACGCGCAAACGAAAGGCGTATTTCGTGAGAAAGAGGATGATACTGTAAAGCACGCTTGTACTGCTCCGCAGCATGGCGATATTGCCCGTCCGCTTCGAACAAAGCGCCGTTAACGAAGAAATGCAAAGCGGTGGGATGAATGCTGTCGTCAACCTGGGTGCGAATTACTCGAGAATCGCTGCTTGATTGACCGGCATCTCTCTGGTTGGCAGATTTCGAGAGGTTCGCCTTTTCCTGTTTAGTTACAGGATTGGCGACACTGCTCCGGCCTCCACAACCGACCGCGATCAATACCGCGCATATCATAACGGTTGCGAGCCAACCAAACCGGGTCAATACAATACTACTTCTGTATGCCTTACAGGCCATCCATCAACTTTCGTCTATTTGTCCGGAACGAGTTTGAGGAATCTTCTCTTTCCTACCTTAAGCACCATTTCCTTCGAAAGGGCAAAAGTATAGTTCATATCCTCAATTCTATCTCCGTTAAGTGATACCGCCCCAGCCTCGATAAGTTTCCGGGCTTCACTGGAAGAGCGAGCCATTTGAGCCTTTGAAATAAGGTGTACCAGGTACAATTCATTCGGATCAAGTTCGAGCGCACGCATTTCATCGGCCGTCATCTCGGGGATTTCATCCGGGAGTTTTTTCTGCGAGAACATCCGCTCGAACTCTTCTTGAGCGGCCTGGCCGCTTCCGGCCGGATTATACATATCGGTAAGGGTGCGAGCTAGTTCCTTCTTGATGTCCATCGGATTCTCTTGACCACCCTCAAGACGCTGCTTGATCTGCTCCAGATATTCGAGGGATACTTCGGTCGCCAACTCGAAATAGGTGTAGATCAATTCATCCGGAATAGACATCGCTTTACCGAATATCTCCCTGGCGGGCTCGTCGATTCCGATATAATTTCCCAACGATTTTGACATCTTTTTTTCGCCGTCGAGACCTACCAGCAACGGCATGGTCAAAATCACTTGTGGTCTTATCCCGTAAGCTTCCTGAATCGTGCGACCGGTAAGAAGGTTGAAAGTCTGATCGGTAGCGCCGATTTCAACATCGGCCTTGATCGCTACCGAGTCATACCCCTGCAATAACGGGTAAAACAACTCATGGATCGAAATCGGCTCATTGCGGTCCATCCGTTTCTTGAAATCATCGCGCTCGAGCATTCGCGCCACGGTGAATCTTGCCGCCAGGTTCATGATCTCGGCAAAATCAAGTTTGGAGAACCACTCGCCGTTACAATGAACTTCCGTTTTAGACTTATCCAGAATTTTGAAGAACTGAGTCTGGTAGGTCTCGGCATGTTTCATGATCTCGTCGTGCGAGAGCATCGGTCGTGTGGCCGACTTGCCGCTGGGATCGCCGACCATACTGGTATAATCTCCGACGATCAGAACAATTTTATGGCCCAGATCCTGAAATGCCTTCAACTTACGGATTCCCACCGTATGGCCGACATGAATATCCGGGGCCGTCGGGTCAAATCCCTGTTTTACCCGCAACGGCTTGTTCTCAACGATTGCCTCTCTAAGGCGTCCTTCCCACTCCTCCGCAGGGAGCATATCGACCGTTCCCCGGCCGATTATCTTCAACTGGTGCTCCAGCTCGCGTCTAACTTCAGGGCTGTCATTAACTTCTGTCAACTCAAACTCCTTTAGAACCCCTGTTAGGACATCTATCGGCAGAATCTCGAATTCCGTTCATTTGTTCGAGGTTTTCCGGCATATATTTGCAGCCCATAATAGTATACAGTATTACAAAAATCAAACTCAAGCTGGTGTCACAGCTTTTAGCTTGACTTGATACGAGACAGAGACAAGAATAGTCCTCATGACACGAACCATAGATCAGCGGCGTTTTACCCGTAACCGTTTTCGCAACAGCATTATCGTACTGGCCCTGCTGCTGGTCGTGCTGGGCGTAATAATCGGCAGCCGTGTTTATTCCACATATCAGACCGGTTTGCCTTCGTTTGAACAATTACATAACATAGAACCCAGCCTTAAAACCAAGGTCTATGACCGTAACGGTGTGATCCTCAAAGAGTTTTTCACCGAGAATCGAGTCCTGACTCCTTATAAGGACATGCCGCCGCACCTGATCGATATGCTGGTGGCCTCTGAGGATCGGGAATTTTACGATCATTGGGGTATCAATCTGCGCCGTGTCGGTATCGTTGCAATATCTAATATAGTCAAAATGCGCGCGGCTGCGGGAGCTTCGACTATCACCCAGCAGCTTGCCCGAATGTTATTCCTGGATCGCCAGAAAACGATGGAGCGGAAAATCAAGGAAGCCCTCACCGCGATCAAGCTCGAACGGACTTACTCCAAGGAAGAAATACTGGAAATGTATCTCAACCAGTATTATTTCAGTCGTGGAGCTTACGGTGTAGCGGCGGCAGCGCGGCAGTTTTTCAGCAAAGAGGTGGGTGACCTGGACCTGCTCGACTGCGCTACATTGATCGGGGTTCTCCCGGCTCCAAACGTCAACTCTCCCTTTATCAATCCCGAAAAAGCACTCCGGGCGCGCAACCGTGTGCTCTATTCATATTATGATGAAGGCAAAATCAGTCGCGATCTGTTTGACTCCCTCAAAGCAGAGCCGATGCATATCAATCCTCCCAGGGAGGATATCGGTATCGCACCGTATTTTACGGAGACGGTGCGTCAGTATTTGTACGATAAATACGGGGAGAAGGAACTCTATTCGGGTGGACTGGAGGTTTATACCACCCTTGATGCCGACCTCCAGAAAGCGGCTGAAGAGGCCGTGTATAAGAAAGTCGATTCGCTTCGGGCGCGAATCGAACGGCTCTACGGCCATGGCCACCCCGCTTATATGGAAACTTTGCCCGATACCGTCGATGAAAACGGCGACTCGATCAAGGTGCTCAAGAAAGTCCAGGGAGCGTTTGCCGCTATTGATAATGCTACCGGCGGCGTACTGGCCATGGTCGGGGGAAGATCATTCGAAGAATCGAAATTCAATCGAGCGGTTCAGGCGGACTTGCAACCGGGCTCGGCATTCAAACCGTTTATTTACACGGCCTGTATCGACAATGGCTTCCGGACCACCGATATCATCGATGACAACCCCATCGTACTTGAAATACCCGGCGCCAAAGACTGGCGACCACACAATTTCGATGACAAGTTCAAAGGTCCGATTACCTTACGCGATGGCCTGCGGATGTCGCGCAACCTGGTCGCTATCAAGCTCTTGTTAAAGATTCAGCCGGAACAGGCGATCTTCTATGCTCGTCGTATGGGAATCACCACCCCGCTGCCGCCGGTCGCTTCACTCGCTATCGGGACAGGTCTGGTTAAATTGATCGAACTGGTCAGCGCTTACACTGTTTTCCCCAACCAGGGGATCCACATCCCCTATCGCTATGTAACGCGAATCGTTGACCGTTATGGTCGCGTTCTCGAAGATAACCGTTCGGTGCAGCGAGAGGAAGTCCTCTCGGCGCAGACGGCCTATATTATGGTTGATCTGATGCAGTCAGTCGTGAACGGCGGTACCGGTCAGCGGGCACGCTGGATGGGCTTTAATCAACCGGCGGGCGGTAAGACCGGCACCAGCGACAATTTCTGCGACAACTGGTTTGTTGGATATACCAAATACATTACCGCCGGGGCCTGGGTTGGATTCGATTCTAAAACCTCACTGGGCAAGAACCAGGACGGTGCGAAAAACGGAGTTCCGATCTGGACCGAGTTCATGATCCATGCTCACGATTCACTTCCGATTGCCGGGTTTGACGAGCCAGATGGAATTGTCCATCTTGATGTCTGTCTGGAATCCGGTGAACTGGCCACCGACCGCTGTATTGAAGTCCGTAACGAGGTTTTTCTGGCCGACAACTGTCCGACCAAGCCGTGTCATTTGCATCCTTCAGCCGCGACTGGCCTGGGTAACGTACTTCGAGATGAACCGGTAGTTCCGGCCGACACCAGCGACGACCGGCGTCATTTCTAAGCCTCTTCCCCGTTCATTTGACTTGACAAGTCTTCGCGGGACATTTAATTGCGTGTTCGACGGGCTTTTCACCGGCCCGTCGAACCACTCTTGATGTGCCGGAGTGGTGAAAGTGGTAGACGCAGGGGACTCAAAATCCCCCGGTAGCAATACCGTGCCGGTTCGAGTCCGGCCTCCGGCACCAACTCGGTTGGATTCTTCCCGACAATATCCCAGTTCGATTCAAAGGTCGTTTCCGCGATTGTAATGTCCTGGGGCACCACTTCTCTTTCTCATGTGGCGTTGCTCTTTGGCGCATACCACGTCAAATCGAAGGCCAGGATCCCTGCGATCCTGGCCTATAAGCACATGTGTTGTGGCTCTCATACCGTATGCTCATAAGGGCACATTCTGTCGGAATCTTGCTCCACACCCATCAAGTCACACCCGATGGGTGGGGGAACCGAGAAGATGAAGAGGAATTCCCGCTTTCCGGGAAAGACGTTCTCCGGAGTGTGCTGCTGCAGGTGCAGACGAGGACGTCTGCCGCCCACGAAATTGTGTTGTCGACCTGGTACAATCCCACCCGTGGACGGGTGGGCCACCGGTACCTGTACAATCCGGACATAGGTAACACAATAAACCGACCAACTCCCGTACAATATCCCACCCGATGGGTGGGGCACCAATGACCGCAAACGCTTGATTTTCTCGACATGACTCCTTCGGCAGACAGAAGATTTCGACCTGCGAGCGCCCCCTCAATGTTAGAAAAGACACCCTCTACCTGAACCGCCCGTCGGAGCGCTTTGTCCGCGCCTGTTTGCGAGCCTCCTCCAGCCAGCCGGAGCGGACTTCGGTCTGGCGGTCGAAATCCGGCACGTAGGGTTTGATATCCAGCAGCGGCGTGCCGTCGAGCATATCCAAATTGCGGATGTGCAGGGTGCAGTCCTCGATCCGGATCAATTCCACCGTGGACAATCCAATCGGATTTGGCCGGCGCGGTGCACGTGTGGCAAACACACCTCGCAGTTCCGTATCGAGATAAGGCACCACCAGCAGCTTGTAAGAATCGCTTTTATGGAAGTGAAACAGCAGCGTGATATGTGAAAAGCCGTCGAGATCTTTCAACCCTTCCCGGTATTCCTCGAATAGCTCGATCGTCCCCTCCACTCCGGCTCCGCCCGAGGGTTGAATCGGCATGTTCGCCCGATCCGTGAACGGTGTGTGGATGATACCAATTGGTTTGAATTCCATTCTATCCTCTTCCTAAGCGCGAGTGCAATCCCGGGATAAATAAACGCAAGTCACCCTAAACTCGGGTAAACACTACGGTCTTATCAAAGATCATCCGGGGACCGCGTGAAGACTCCAGACCGACTTTATGAGCGTTTTCAATCATAGCCGCGAAATCGGCTTTCGAGACATGAAAAGGTGGCTCCACAATAAGTGCTTGTCCGCCCGGTTGCAGAATTGAAGCGATCTCCGCCAGAGCCGCCGGTTGATTCGGTATCTCATGCATTACATGAAAGGCCAGCACGAAATCGACTGGATGTTCATAATTCAAACTTCTCTCGTTGCACAGGTGCAAAACGACTCGCGGCTCCAGTTCGGTTCCGTCAATCCTGTTCTTCACCCGTTGCAGCATTCCATCTTGTATGTCTACGGCTACCACCTTCCCCGTTTCTCCCACCATTTGAGCCATCGGCAAAGTAAAATACCCAATCCCGCAGCCGAGATCGAGCGCCGTCATACCGGTACCTAGATAGGATCGCAGGATACGTTTTGGATTATGAAACAAGCGCCGTAGGAAACTGTCCAACTCATCCGCCTTTTCAACCGGGTATACCCGGTTCTTATTATTTTTCACACTAGTCCTTTCGACCTCTTGTGTACTGCATAACAACCTCTCTTTTTACTGTCAAGTATTTGTTCCCTTTCTCAGACAACAACAGGGCCGACCGTAAAACGATCGACCCTGTCGGTTCGAGAGAAGTGTTCAGGTCATCCTAGACCTGGAACAGATATTGAATCTTGAGAAAGAACTGACGCTGGCTCAAGCTCCATTTATCAGTGTAATAAGTAGTGATACCGTCAGGATGATAAACTTCTCCGCCGCCGAAGTCGGCATAGTCGAGAGTCGATCCCAGATATAACACCGAGAACGAACCGATCCGATAGGTCAACAACGGATCAACATCCCAGGCTCGGCTGAAGTCGTTGTACTGCAGAACCAGACGGAACGACAGCTCCTTATTGGCCTGGTATTGCAGCCGTGTACGGGCTATGTAGCCGTCGTAAAGTTCCTCACCGGTAACATCGTGCGTACTCCGGGAATAACTCAGGTCTTCTTCAATCGTAATCCGATCAACCGGCTTGATGAACATCGACGCCGCCAGATCGGTCTCATTGCCGATCGTCACCAGCCAGCGGGCAACATTGCGCGATCGGGAAAAGCTGAGGTCGAAGCCATAGCGGTCGCTGGGGCGACTCCCGGCGCTCAGATTGAACTCCCAGAGATCGGAGAACTCAACACCTCCCCAGACTTCGCGGTAAACACTGTAGTCGCTCCCAAAATAAATCTGTGCCAGACGCAGGTTGGCGTTGAAACCTATCGTCACGCCACGATTGCGATCAAAACCGTCATAGCTCCATTTTTGATTGATGTTTGCCTCCGGTGTGAGTTGTTCCAGAAGGCCGTTGTCATACCTGTAAGTATAACTGGTGTAAAACCAGAGGTTGCGGTAATCATTCCATGGATCGTAACCTGTTTCCGTGCGATAAGTGGGGCTGGTATGATCATAATTTAGCGTAAAATTCCAGGCTCGTGAATTACGTCGGACCTGCAGGATCATGGCGTCGCCGTAATAAGATTCACCGTCGAGGGCCACGGTTTGTTCTTCGTCGTTAAAACTCCAATCGCCGTAGCCGGGAGTCAAAGAAAGATTGTCGGGTTCCTTGGTATGGCTGGCGATAAATTGACCGATGACACGATAATTACGGGATATCCGCAGGTCGCCATCGACCGACATAATCGTTCCCGAGCCATCGTTATCGAATCTCCGGTCGGTCAGGATCATACCAAAACTGGAACCACTCCCCAGGGTATGTGAATAGCGCAATGCGCTGATATAACTTTTCCCGGCATTAACCATGACACTCTGTTCAACCAGCGGGATCATATAGGGAGAGTTTTCATCCTGTGCGAAAAGGAAACCGATATTGGTTGTACCCATGCGACCGGTCCCTTTGACGGCAAAGGCCGGATCGTTGACGGTACGCGTGTAGAACGAGTTGAACAGGGTACGGAATATATCGCTCCCTTCCTGGAAAAACGGCCTCCGCTCAGCATACTGCAAGGCGATAGTCGTATTGACATCGACCTGATCCGCATCGGCTTCGATCTGGCTGAAGTCCGGATTGTACGTACCCTCGAAGGTAATGTCGGACGAAAGCGAGTATTTCGCTCCCAGTGACAGATCACCGTCGATATCGCTCTCATCCAGCGCTTTCTCAGGATCAGACCGCTCACCGACCTGATTGGCTACCAGACTCTGAAGGAACTCAAGACCACGACCCGGCTTGACATTCTTAAGCCCGTCGAGACGACCCCATTGACAAACCCAGCATTGATCGTTGCGGTCATAAGCCGACCATGAGTACTGCTTGTAACTCTCGCGCGGACGTTCGCGCCAGAAGTCGATCTTCCAACTTTGGACATCCCGGTCGGGAAATCTTATGGAACTGAACGGAACTGCCAGTTCGACCTGATAACCGGAATCGGTCACCGTGGCAGCGGATTCCCAGACTACATCGAAACCGGAATCGGTACCGTGCACCGCCGTCCACATTCTATCCGACTGAACACCGTAAGGATTGACCTTGAACTGGTAAGCCCAGGAGGCTTCGCCGTAAGTGTCTATATACAAACTGACGGCATCATTCGAACTGAACTGGTCACGTTGACACATAGTAGCCCGGATCTGCGAGGGATCATCGTAGCAGATAAAAGCCACATATAAGTTGTCGGTGTCATAAGTCAATAATACCTCGGTCTTGACATCGGGCTCGACCATATCTCCCGGATAACGTTCCACGAATCCATAACCTCGGGCGGCTTTCTCCCAGGCTCGGTCGTTCAGTTGTCCGTCCACTTTCACAGCTTCCTCAGAGAAGACCGCTATCATTTTGGGACTGTACTGTGGTTCGAATGCCGCTTGTGATAAAGTCGCGAACAGCAGAATACCGACAAGAATCCCCAATATGCCCTGCGGTAGTGCCGTTCTGAAATAACTCATGTGGAGCACCTCATTTTGCGTTGCTTCAGCTTTGTGCTTTACAGGTTGGTCCGGCGTCCCGTGATCATCTTTCCCCGTGACCGGAAGCGCCGCTCGCTCTCAGCTTCAATACGGATAACACGCAAAATTGTTCAGTTATGCCCCGAGAATTATGAAACGAGCATCTTCTATCAGTAATCTCTTTGAAAAATGAGGTTTGCGTCCTATCATACAATGAAGATGTCTGGTTGCTAACTCAGGAGCCTGTCGAAAAAGCCATACACATCCATTTCTCAAAACACGTCTGTGGTACAGGAGATATAAAGCCAATCAACATGGCTACAGGCATCATCGGCAGACTCAGAGACCGGGCATTGTCAAAGAATGGAGAAAACAGGACGATTAATAAGTAACACTAAGAGCTAACACTATGACGAGAACTAACATCATTACCATCCTGATGACTTTGATCTTCGCTAGTCTGGCGGCCTCGGCAGCGGCTGATTTGCCGTCGAGCTACGATCTGCGCAACGTCGGCGGCGTCAATTATGTCACTTCCGTAAAATCCCAAACCGGCGGAACCTGCTGGACTCACGGTACCATGGCGGCAATCGAGGGGAACCTCATGATTACCGGTCTTTGGCAAGTTGCCGGTGATACGGGCGAACCCAATTTGGCTGAATACCATCTTGACTGGTGGAATGGTTTTAACCAGAACAACAATGACGACATCACTCCTCCTACCGGAGCCGGTTTGGAAGTTCACCAGGGTGGTGATTATCTGGTGGCTGCCGCTTATCTGACACGAGGCGAAGGCGCGGTTCGCGATATCGACGGTCAGAGTTACACCGAGCCCCCCCTACGCTCGGACAACAGCTTCCATTATTACTATCCCCGTGATATCGTTTGGATGGACGCAGGTGAGAATTTAAGTAATATCGATGTCATAAAACAGGCAGTAATAGATTACGGTGTTGTCGGGACCTGCCTGATGTACGGCGGGTATATGGATGGTTTGATTCAATATCAGCCATCCTGGACAACCGATGATCCCAACCACGCGGTAGCTATTGTCGGCTGGAACGATAACCTTAATACTCCGGCATCTAATCCCGGAGCCTGGCTGTGTAAAAACTCCTGGGGTTCCTCCTGGGGGTACAGTGGCTATTTCTGGATTTCTTATTACGACAAACACTGCGGACACAATGAGTTCATGGGAGCGGTATCGTTTCAAAACGTTGAACCGATGGCTTACGACCGGATCTACTACTACGATTATCATGGCTGGAGATCGACTAAAACCGACATCCAGCGTGCCTTGAACCATTTCTATATTACCGAGGGAGGCTATGTTCGAGCCGTTTCGTTCTACCAGGCGACGGATACGGTGAGCTACACGGTCAACCTGTACGATTCGTTGGATGTAGAACCCAGCGCTTTGCGTTACACCCAGTCCGGTGATTCTTATGGACGCGGTTTCCACACAATTGATCTGACTACCCCACAGACAGTTGCCAACGGTGAATTGTATATAGAGGTCGATCTTTCGGACGGTGGACAACCCTACGACCAGACCTCCGATATTCCGGTGTTGCTCGGCGCCGACTATCGAACTATCGTAACTTCAACCGCCCACCCGGATGAAAGTTACTACTATCAGGGCGGCCAATGGCACGACCTTTGGGAAGATGACCCCTCGGCTAACTTCTGTATCAAAGGCTTGACCGAGACGATGATCTCGTTTGAGGCGGATACTATCTGGGGTTGGGTTCCTTTGGATGTAAATTTCACTTCCGAAACCGACCTGTCGGTGGATTCGATCAACTGGTCGTTCGGCGACGGCGGCCAGATTGCCACCAGTCTTGATGAAGTTTCCCATACCTTCAATCAACGCGGCCTTTTCGATGTTGGTGCTACGGTACACTCCGGTGACTCGAGCTTTAGCGCTGTTCAGCGTTATTGCATTGCTGCTCTGGCCGACACTCTCTGGGCCGACAGCATAACCGTTCAAGAAGCAGAAAAAGTTGTCGTAACCGTATACGGGACTAATACTCTGCCTCTGTATCAGTTGAAAATCCCTGTCAGTTACAGCGGCGATATTACCCTCACACTCGATTCCGCTTCGAAAGTCGGATGTCGGACAGAATGGTTCGAAGAATTATACTGGATGCAAAACGACCCTACTAACCGGCTTGCGACCTTCCGTATGACGAACGCCCTTGACGGCAATGCCCATCAATTGGAGCCCGGCACCGGTCCTCTGCTCAAGTTCTACTTCTCAGTATCCGGTGAGTTGAACAATGATGCGGTCACCCCTATTGACCTGGCAGGTTTCTCGTCCTACCTGCCCCGTTTTTCGACCGATCGTGCCATATACAAACCTGGAGCGATTCCTGGCGCCGTGGTTTATGAAGACTGCTGTCAAGGTTTCCGTGGTAATATCAATGCCGATCCCAACGATGTCATTGACATTTCGGACCTTGTCTATCTCGTGACATATATGTTCGCTGAAGGCCCTGAGCCGACCTGCTGGACCGAAGCCAATATCAGCGGAGATATAACCGGCGACATGTTCCATCAGATAGACGTATCCGACCTTGTTCAATTGGTAGATTATATGTTTAACTCGGGAGCTCAGCCCGCGGATTGTCCGAGTTATAAGAGCAGTACGGACTAGTCGGCGCGTTCGGGGATGTCCATTTTCATGGGGGGACGAACTGATAGAGGTTCGCCGTCTACATCATCAGGTTCGAGATCACCTATCAGTTCTTCTCCCAACATGGCTCTGGCGCAACAGTCGAGAGCCAGTACCAATTCCCCTTCATGGAAGGTCTGTACCCAGATAGCCTGGCGAGCTTTGAGGACATCGGCAAAACTCCCCATGTAGGTTTCCTCAACCAGTTGCTGCAATTGGCGTTCTTTCTCCCTCCAGCCCATGTGGCAGCATATGATATACGTCCCTCGAGCTGAAGGAGTAAGACATTCTAAAACCGAGATAAGATATTTATTCAGGCGGGTTCTGAGTCGTAAGGAGAGCCTTATGCGCAATCCCGATTCCAGGTCGATCTCCTCCTGAGTTGGCGGAAAAACCGAAAGGCAATCCTCCCATTGATTACAGGAATGATTGTACGGGAATTTCAACTGAGCCAGCCAATCGAGCATCTCCCCTTTTACTCCCTCGATGTTGATCAACGGCGAACGCCGCTGCAACTCGGCTACAATCGCTCGTTTAAGGTTCTCAGATACCACCATGGCCTTGCGTCGATACCTTCCTCTTATGAAACTGTCCCTATTCAGTTATCGGCCGTTTGTGTAGTATTTTCAACATATTCCGCCCCAATGATCAGTCACTACTTGACTTTAACGGTATTGAGAGACAGCTTAAGAAAAGTTGACTGGTCGATATTCATGGTTGTAAGTGACCAATCTCACCAAGGGAATTAGTCTGTATCTTCACAAATGGAGACAAAAATGAGAATTTTACGCGCTCTTGGAATCATCTCAATAATTATCACCATCCCTTTATTAACCGGTTGTTCCCAACCAAAAACCGCCCACCGAGGTGATCTGGTAACAATTCAGGCGGTAGGCCGAACCATGGATGGAGTTACATTCGTTACCACTACTCCGGCTACTCCCTGGAAGTTCAAGATTGGCTCTGATGAAGTGCTTCCGGGAATCGATCGGGCCGTTGATGGAATGGCAGAAGGTGAATCCAAGACAGTTGATCTCGAAATGCAGGATGCCTACGGACCAAGAAATGAGCAGGCTGTGGCGACTATTTCCCGCGAGCATTTACCATCAGACATACAGCTCATAGTTGGAAAAACTCTGACTTTCAATCCCCCTGATGGCCAACAGCAACAATTTGTCGTTGTCGCTTTCACCGATGACTCCGTCACTCTCGATGGTAATCATCCGCTTGCCGGCCAGACGGTTCAATTCGACCTGAAATTAATCAAAATCGAACCAGCCGGGGAGTAACGCTGTAAATAATCCCTGCGAAAGCGAAATCACGCATGTCCGACTACACTCGTACCATAGCCTCCGAATTGGGCATCAAGACTGCTCAGGCAGATGCGACAATAACCCTTCTTGATAACGATTCCACGGTACCGTTCATTGCCCGTTATCGCAAGGAAGCAACCGGCAATCTGGATGAAGTCGCCATCACAGCTATCAGGGATCGCCTGGTTCAATTACGCGAACTCGATAAACGCCGGGAAGCGATCATCAAGTCACTTGAAGAACGTGACTTGCTCACCGATGAATTAAAGGCTGAAGTCGACCGGGCTGCTACCATGGCTGAGCTTGAGGATGTCTACCTCCCCTTCCGGCCAAAACGACGTACGCGCGCCACAATAGCCCGGGAACGTGGTCTGGAGCCGCTGGCGGAATTGCTTTTCGAGCAGGAACCGTTTGATATCACGGTTGAAGCATCAAAATACATCAATCCCGGGAATGAAATTTCTTCAGTAGAAGAAGCTCTCGCCGGAGCCCGCGATATCATCGCTGAATGGATCAACGAGGACACCGACACTCGCGCTCGCATGCGTGATTTGTTTGAGCGCAAAGCCACAATCAGATCGACCGTGATTAAGGGCTTGGAAGAAGACGGCGCTAAGTTCTCTGATTATTTCGACTGGGAGGAGCCGGTTCGATCGGCGCCGTCGCATCGTGTTCTGGCTATGCGTCGAGGTGAAGCAGAATCGGTTCTGAGTCTCAAGATCGGCCCCGAATCGGAAGAAGCATTGGCCATTCTGGAAAGGATGTTTATCGACGGCAGCAGTGATGCCTCCAATCAAGTTCACGAGGCGTGCGCCGACAGCTACAAGCGTTTGCTCGGTCCGGCTATGGAAACCGAGATTCGGGCCGAGATGAAAAAGAACGCCGATAAAGAAGCCATTCGAGTTTTTGCCGAAAATCTCCGTGAATTGCTTATGTCTCCCCCGCTCGGACGACGCAACATTCTGGCCGTAGATCCGGGCTTCCGGACCGGTTGCAAAGTGGTCTGTCTGGACAAACAGGGTAAACTCCTGCACAACATTACTATCTATCCCCATGGTTCGGAAGCAGCTCGAAATGAAGCCGCTCGCGATATCAAAGCGCTTGTGCAGCGGTTCAAGACCAACGTCATCGCTGTCGGAAACGGCACCGCCGGTCGCGAAACAATTGCTTTCCTGAAAGAGATAGATCTTGGTGAGCATGTCCAGGTCGAAACAGTCAACGAATCAGGAGCTTCAATCTATTCGGCTTCGGAAGTTGCCCGTGAGGAATTTCCGAATCATGACGTAACGGTGCGTGGAGCCGTTTCGATCGGCCGTCGCTTGATGGATCCTTTGGCGGAACTGGTAAAAATCGACCCTAAATCTATCGGTGTCGGACAGTACCAGCATGATGTCGATCAATCCTCGCTGCGGCAAGGGCTCGATGACACCGTCATGAGTTGTGTCAACGCCGTCGGTGTCGAGGCAAACACCGCTTCCAAACAACTCCTCACCTATGTATCAGGGCTAGGTCCGACGCTGGCCGAGAGAATTGTCGCCTATCGCGACGAGAACGGTCCGTTCAAATCACGAGTCGGCCTGAAAAAAGTACCCCGCCTCGGTCCCAAGGCTTTCGAGCAGGCGGCCGGATTTCTACGTATTCATGACGCCCGCAATCCTCTCGACCGTTCCGCCGTCCACCCCGAAAGCTATCCGGTCGTCGAGAAAATGGCTGGTGATTTAGGCTGCACCGTATTGCAACTCATGGAGAACGAAGAACTTCGTAAGAAAATTCGTCTCGAAGATTATATCACCGATAAGGTCGGTATTCCCACGCTTCTCGATATCATGGAGGAACTGTCCAAACCGGGCAGAGATCCCCGCGATAAATATGAACCATTTTCATTCGATGACTCGGTCAACAGCATTGAGGATCTAAAAGTCGGGATGTCTCTTCCCGGCATCGTCACCAACGTGACTGCCTTCGGAGCGTTTGTCGATGTCGGAGTTCATCAGGATGGTCTCGTACACATTAGCGAATTAGCCGACCGGTTCGTCAAAGATCCCGCCGAAGTCGTGAAGGTTCATCAGCGAGTACAGGTGACGGTGCTGGACGTGGATATCGAACGACACCGGATTGCCCTGTCAATGCGAACTAAATAACGGATAGTTAATTCTTGTTGCATAATCAGAATCAGGCTTTACTTTAACAATACCGGACGATATTTGACCTGAACTATGAGGGAGATTGAATCATGCCTCGCATATTCTATAAGGCGTTAGCTCTTGTGCTGGGATCACTCGGTCTTGCTTGTGGCGGCGATTCGGGACCGGGACCGGTAGAATATGCCCCAATGCCGGAATATGGTATCCCTTTCGCTCGTTATATTCTCTCCGGACAAGTTGTGAAAGCCACGGATGTTTCACCCCTTAGCGGCATGCAGGTTGGATTCCTCGACGCTCGAGACACTACTGATACATCCGGCCGATTCAGTATAGACATCACCGATATGCCCTGCGACATGGGAGATGATCGCGACTGTGCTCTGAGCATACATGATATCGACAGTACAGCCGGCGGCGGTTTGTTTGCCGACACCTTAGTTGAGTTGAGCCTGACTCAAACCGATCCGGGAGACGGGCAATACGACCTCGGGACTTACGAACAAACCAATCTGGAGATCCGTCTCGATGAGGAAAGCGAGTAGGATAAACCCGGAGCTTCCGTATATCCGAATAAAGGAGCAGCAGTGAAACATCTGTTCTACAAGGGCGTCGTACTGGCGCTGACGGCACTCGGTATCAGTTGCGGCACCAGGGGAACCGGCCCGATCCTTGACGATGACGATCAATCCGACACGCTGTGGGATACAATCGTAATCCAGCCATTGTACGGTGTGGTAACTCCCAAGTTAATCCTTATCAATTCGGATGAACCGGTCATATCCGAAATTATTGTCTCCGATACCGTCGAAAACGTTGTCGGTACGGATAATTAATTCGATAAATCTATGAGTCTTCCCTCTTTCGTACAACGACAACTGTTTCCGTTGTACCGCCATTCACTGACTAAACTTCATGACCTTCGTTACATGTTCTTCGAGCTGACTCACCGTTGTAACCTGGCCTGCCGCCATTGTGGTTCGGATTGCGTTCGCGACACCCGCACCCCCGATCTTCCCGCTGAGGACATTCTCCGTGTTCTGAAGGAGATCAAGGACTCCGGCAAGGATCCGAGCAAGATCACGGTTGCCCTGTCCGGCGGCGAGCCGCTCTGTTATCCCAACCTTTGGGAATTAGGGCGTCAGATTGCTCGAATGGGCTTCCCCTGGGGCATGGTGACCAATGGCTTCGCCTGGCATGATGACAGTCTGGCCAAAGCGCTCCACGCCGGTATGGGCTCAATTACCTTAAGCCTGGACGGCCTCAAGGATGATCATGACTGGCTTCGCGGCAAGGAAGGATCATTCGAACGGGTTATGGCCGCTATTGATTCTTTACGCGATTACACGGGAAACTGGGATGTGATTACCTGCGTCAATGAGCGAAACATAGGCGACCTGGAAGAAATAAGAGCACTCCTCATCGATCACGGCGTAAAAATGTGGCGCTTCTTCATGATCTCTCCGATTGGACGAGCAGCCAAATTCCCTGAGCTAACCCTCAGCGGCCCGCAATTGAGACGCCTGTTCGAAAAGGTCATTGACTTCAGGAACCGCGGCGAGATTGATGTTTGCTATTCAGAATCCGGTTACCTGGGTTCTGAATTCGAACAGAAGGTGCGTTCGCAACGCTATCTTTGTCTGGCCGGGATTATGATTGCCGGTGTAATGGTCAACGGCGACATCCTCGCCTGCCCCAACATCGACCGCCGCTTTGCTCAGGGTAACATCTATCGGGATTCGTTTATAGATGTCTGGGAAAACCGTTACCGGCAGTTCCGGGATCGTCGCTGGATGCGACAGGGCGATTGTGCCGACTGCGAGCACTGGACGCTCTGCCTCGGAAACAGTTTTCACCTCTGGGATCTGGACCAGTCTCGAACTCGTTATTGTCATTGCCAACGTCTAAAAGAACGTTGACACGACCAATCATTGAATTTTATCGAAGTGCAATAATATAAAAACGGGACCTACCCTGGCAGTAAATCCCGTTTAAGGCTTCGTTCGAAACTTCCCTGACCGGCACGAAGCCGGGAATTTAATTGGGAAGCCTCCGAGCATTTTCAGCAAAACGCGAGGTTATTAACATATAATGTCCTCGTAAAATCTTTCCAACCACGCTGCTGAACTTAGTCGGCGACAAAACCTGCAGTCCATAAGAATGCCAGCAGTCCTTCTCGCCAAGCTCGGCGAACTTTTGTTCCTCTTTCCTCTTTGGCATATACGCATCTCCTATTGCTTTTCCCCCCTCAGCGGTTACGAAGTCGTTAACCCTTAACAGTTAGCAGTGAGGAAGCAGAGATGCTTCAAATCCTAATACCACCTCCTTTGGCCCAAGGTACTTCGTGCTCAGGCTTGATCGTTTACTTCGGAGCCCGCGAACGGACTCGCTCTTTATTAATAGCAGTTTGACATACACCTACGACGTCAAAACCTTCTGCAACTTCTTGATAGCTCTATGCTTATAAATGTTCACCACCTGTTGGGTGATCCCCAGAATCGAGGCAATTTCCCGCTCCTTTTTACCGCTCAGATAATACTGGATCACTTCCTTTTGGCGAGCAGAAAGTGAATTACGGATGTGCCAGGATAGCTTGGAGCGGAACCGATCCATTTTGCGACTTAATGATGATTCCAGTTCTTCGCCGTGGTAGGCAGACTGCTCATTGGCAAACGATTCCAGAAAGAGTTTGTCCACAAGCACCTCCGTAAACTCGAACTCTCTCCTCGGCGTTGCCATACGAAACCTTATATCAATAACTTAAGCCGGCCTCTGAACGTATTGCTTTAAGCTCTTCGAGACTTATTTCGAACTCTTCAGCAGTCTTTAACCTGATCTCATAAAGCGCTACCCTCATCTCATACTGAGTCAAATCTCTCGGCAGAGCGCGATAGAGCTTACGGTAATGATCGAGAATCTGTTGACGGTGCAGCACTTCCTCGGGAGATGGCCCTTTCGATTCAATCTCCGTGTTGGAATGGGTGGTCTCACTCTGTTCCAACAGGCGTATTAAAGAGTCAATCTGGTGCTGCGTCTCCATCTGGTTCCGCTGCAAGTCCTTTTGGTGCTTTATATCTTGTTGATTAATAAGGTACTTGAGAGAATCAACAGCGTGTTCATAGGCCCACAACTCGACCACATCAGTCTGGTTATGATTACTGGTGGAACTGCCTACCATCGCATTGCCGCGTCGGGCCTTGATGTAGCTGATTCCGATGATAATCGCAAATAACAGTAAAGCTAACAGTAGTTTTTTCATATCACACCACGGTTCTTCGCAAATACTTGGCAATCCCTGATAGTGTCAAGTTTGAACTTCCCCGCTATCCTATAAGTGATAGAAACGTTATTTCTTGAGGTGAAGAATGAGAAAAATCCAGGGGCGGATCATTGACCACCAACCAACAAACGGTGTGATCTTGGAGTAGTTTTTCCCCTCAGCAGGATAAACCATCGAAACCGGGACTTCAACCAGTCGATAACCGAGTTTGATCACCTTGTAATGTATGTAGTATTCCATTTCGTATTTGCCGAGCCAGTCCTGGTTGATGTCTACTTCCGGATGGTTCAGTATCGCAAGACGATAAGCCCTGAAACCACAGGTGATATCCGTTCCCTTAATCCCCGTGAAGAGGTTAACGATCAAGGTGAACAATTTTATCATGAATCGTCTGAAAAGAGGCAAATTGGGCGCTTGTCCGCCCTTCAGATAGCGTGATCCCTGTACGTAATCGGCTTGATTGGAGATAAGCGGTTCAAGCAAACGTGGTATTTCTTCCGGCAACATCTTGCCGTTGGCCGCCATTACCACTAATAACTCATGGCCGTGTTCGCGAGCATATTTTACGGCTGAGCTGATCCCGGCTCCCACGCCTAGATTCTCAGTATGATGAATTACCGCAAACGGGCTTTTATCGAGAAACGCTGCGGTGCCGTCACTGGAGCCATCGTCGACAAACAACACTTCATAATTACGATCATCCGGGAAACGCATTACCAGTTGGCGTAATTTATCCCCCTCATTGAACGCCAACACCGCAACCAGTATCTTGGGAGAGGGCTCTGACATGCTACCACTCGGGGAGGGTAAGAACTCCGTTGTCGAAATGATATTTAAGCCCACAACTGCAAACTAATTCATCGCTTCCATCGATGGGCTTTAAGTGTTTTCCACAGCGACAGACATACCCCACTTGTCGGGCGGGATTGCCCAGCCATAAGGTATGATCCGGGACATCCCGGGTGACTACGGCTCCGGCACCGACAAAGGCATAGCAGCCAATCGTATGACCGGCAATAATGGTGGCATTGGCTCCGATGGTGCAACCCATCTTTAACTTCGTGCGTACCGGCTCATCGTGATATACTCTGCTGCGCGGGTAAACGTCATTGGTAAATACTGCATGCGGACCGATAAAGACGTCGTTCTCAACAGATAGGCCATCCCAAAGTGACACCCCGTTCTTAACCGTTACCCTATCGCCGATTCGCACTCTCCCCTCGATAAAACAATGATCACAGATGTTGCAATCAGCGCCGATCCTGGCTCCCTTAAGGATATTGCTGAAAGCCCAGATACGTGTGCGCGGACCGATTTCACATCCTTCCGCCACCAGCGCTTTCTCATGAATGAAAACTTCATCGTTCATAGTCAATCCAGTTCAACTACGCGTCCACCGTTACGAATGGACCGGTTGGCTGCTTCTAGAATTTTTACCACCCTCAAACCGGCGAATCCGTCGGTTTTGGCGGGACGAGACTCGTTGACGGCATCGTAAAACTCGCGAGCGATTTTGGACAGCGCTTCGGTCAGATCGATTTGCGGCGCGAGCATGTCACCGGTGCGATACTGAATCAGGATATCGTAAAGCTGGTCTTTGGATTGGACAACATCGATCCCTTTATCGTAGATTTTTACTTTCTCGGACGGTTCGGTATCGTCGTAGATGATCATCTTCCGAGACCCGGAAATAAGCGTTCGGCGCACTTTCACCGGCGCCAGCCAGTTGACATGGATATGTCCGAGAAGGTTGTTTTCGTAATAGGTCGAGATATAGGCGATATTTTCAACTCCGGAATCGAAATGAGCCACTCCGGTTGCGGCGATAGCGCGGGGTTGTTGCATTATCAAATGATCCATAATCGACACATCATGCGGAGCGAGGTCCCAGATAACGTTCACATCGTGTTGAAACAAACCTAAATTCACACGAACCGAATCGAAATAAAACATCTCCCCCAGCTTGCCGTCGTCAATGTACTTTTTGATCGTCTCAACTGCGCCGGTATATACGAAAGTGTGATCGACCATAATCCGAAGGTTCTTTTGTTCGGCTAATTCGATCATCCGCTCCGCTTGCTCGACCGTTGCCGTGAATGGCTTTTCAACAAACAGATGCTTACCGTTGGAGAGTGCCTCCATTCCAAGCGGGAAATGTTGTGACACCGGAGTCGCAACGACAATAGCATCGACATCAGGCGACATTAGAAGATCATTGGCATCCCGGGTCAGAAGAGAAGTCCCGGGATAACGCTTGCGGACCGCTTCTAGCCGTTCCGGACGTTGGTCACAAACGGCAGTTACGGTGGTATCGTCAAGCCCGTTAAAATTCCTGACCAGATTCGGCCCCCAATAACCATATCCGATGACGCCTATATTCATTTTTTCTTCCGTTTGCTAATAGACCGTAAACTCATTGTCCTGCTCCACTCGAATCAGGAAGATATTGTATCGCCCCGTCTGTCTTCCAGAAGATGTCCCAAGATCCTGATCCTTTGACAGATTCGGTTGATTATCAGTAATATAATATGAAATCGTCGAGTCCGAGAGAAAATCCACCGGAATTCTGATCCGAGCATCTTTTCGATGTACCCACCGTTCGATTGAGGCATCCGCTGCCTCGGGTGATGGTATGTACACCGAGTCGCTTCCACAATTCCTGCTCCCGTGAAGACTTAAAGACTGCCCGGGTAAACTGCTCGTTGGAATCTGAACAGATATATCCAGGTAACCATCTTTGGTAAAACCGTCTTGTACTATCTCGACAGGAAGAGCCATTAAGCGATACTGCCGGAACCAGGTCAGGCTTTTCCTTACAAAGCGAGCATAAGCCTGATATACATCCGTTTTGGTAAAGAAGAAATCGGTCGGATCGTCATATCCCGCGGGAAACGTCCAGTCATTATTGTTAATACCAAGACGGTATCCACTATCCAGACGATCAGGAATATCCAGATCCAGCGCCAGGAAGAACCGCTCCCCTGCCGCTGGTTGTAGAAAATTACTGCAGAATATCCGCGTCCCGGCCTTTTGTCCGGGATTAGAAAGGTCGGCGCTGAATTCACCCCAGGCATTTCGTGATAATTCTTGTGACCATACTGTTGCCCCGGACACCAGAGCAAATACCCCTGCCAGGATATATCTTTTAACTTCCCCACTCTCTCTTAAAAACAGAAATGCGGCAAAACCGAGCAGAGCGATTTTAATGATGAACAATCCCCAAACTGCCGGCTCTGTCATGGGTATATGAATCAAATCCAGCAATCCGGGCTGGACACCCCATGCTGTTAGCAAAGCTCCTATTCCAATCCAGATCAGGCGGCGTTCTTTCTGACTACCACTAAATGAACGATCCCACAGCACGACGATCATCCCGGCAGCACATATCATTACAAAAGGCAGGACATTGAACGAATAACGGTTAATTGAGTGGTAGATGAGATGTATCCCGGTGTAATACGATACAATCACTAAAGGCCATATTGCCTTCGTCAGATCACGAGACAACAAATGGAGCAGACCAAGAAGTCCAAACACGATTATTACTAAATGTATTAGTTCCTGTCCTCCCGGCGGCAGGATAAGATGGCGTTCGAAATCGTTGTAAGGCCTGCTGTAAAGACGCTCGAACTTCTTGGCAAACAATCCTACGTAATCAGGAAGCTTCTTAAACAAATCATCATACGGCTTGCGCTGCCAGAACTCCGGTTCGACCTGATCGAGATCGTAGCCCTCGTATTTCAGCGAAGAAGATTGACGGATATTAGCGCCGGAATAATCCGGATCTCGCAAAGCCGGCCTACCGTATTTAACGGAGGATACCGCAAACCAACTCAGCATGATCACGGCCAACGGGATAATCAAACCTAATGAACGGAAGGCAAACTTACGGCACGACCAGATATTCCGACTGTAGAAATACAATCCCACCAGAACAGGTAAACTCAAAAGCATCGCCGTCGGTTTGTTGAGCACCAGAAGACCAAGCAACAATCCCGCCCAGACCAATGGTCTCCCCCGGTCGTTTTCGACGGCTCGAATAGCTAATAAAACTGCCCCCAGAAGAAGTAAATTGGTGGATGATCCTAAAAGCAGGGATGTTGATGTTAACACAAATGGGAAATAAACGGCGTATAACAGCCCGGCGACCAACGATGCCCGACGTCCCACCAACCGGGTAGATATCAGCACAAGAAGCCATAGCGCCAGTACATCACCGGCAATCCCGAACAGACGCGCCACCGTGAAGTCACTTACCGGTGAAACGGCGAACAATATCGCCAGGACAGCCGGATAGAGCGGTCCACTGAAGAAGATATCATCCCGCGCTCCCTGCAGACGAGTCGGTTGATAATAAAGCCATTCAATCTGCTCCCCCTGGATATATTTATGGTAGTAGAAATCAAAAGCCTCACGATCCGACTCTGTGTCCTCCATTACAACCGGACCGGAGTTATCGATATACGACAGGAGAGCAATTGCCGCCCCCACGTAACGACGGGCATCCCACATCACCGGGAGATTAACATTGAACAGAAGTACGCCAAGACGCAGGGCCAGGGCAACGATCAAAATGATCAGAACGAATTTGCCGTGATAACGTTCAAGCATCGAGTGCGGCTTACCCTGTAATGGTTTTCAGCGGCCGACGACATGTGACATGCTTCAGCCTTAACTCTCCTCGGCCGCCTCTTCAAGGTCTTTGAGTGATAAGTGCTCTTTCTTGAGATAGTAAAATCCCACTACCGTCACAATTATGAACTGCGTCGCATGCAGTACGATTGCGCACGAAAGCGCTGACTCCTGATCTATTCCATAAGCCATGAGTGACCACACCGCTCCGGCATGGTAAACGCCCACGAAACCAGGTGTCGACGGGACTAAGATCGATACCGACACCACCACCAGCACCACGAACGAAGTCTCCAGCGGCAGATCGAAACCAAAGGCCCAAAACACGAACACGTTCGAAAGTCCTAGTAATATCCAGATCAACATCGTCTGAATGGCCACATTTATCACCGCTTTGGCGTCGGTCAGAAACGCCAGACCCTGACTGAACTTCGCAATGATGTTTTCGAACATTGATCGGAACCGCTCCGGCACAAAGAACAGGTATCGAGACAGAAGTTTGCCGGTCTGGTTCGGTTTAAGAGCCAGGAGCAGAATGAAAACGAGTCCCAGCAGGGCTATCGCAATCGCAATCATCAGCCCCTGCTTCATTTTCGTTTCCAATTCGAGGTCGGAGAAACCGATGATACTGCCAAAAATCAACAACAGCGCCAGAAGATCGAAAACCATACGTTCGGTAAAAATGGTAGCCAATGACGCCGACTTGCTGATCTTCGGATATTGACTGGAAAGCGAATATGCCCGGACAAATTCTCCCAGTCTGAGCGGTAGAACGTTATTGGCCATGAAACCGATCCAGGTAGCCGAGAGCAGCTTTGAAAAGGGCACATCCCCCATAGGTCGGGTCATCGGACGCCAGCGGTAAGCCCGCTGATACATGGTGGCAAAGATGGCGACAGCGTTGGGAATCAGCCACCAATAGTTGGCTGTTTTTAGCGCTGCCACGAGTTCTTTGAAATCAATGTTGCGGAAAAGAATCCAGATCAGGACGGCTGAAATCAGTACTCCCAGAACCACATATTGTGTTCTTTTCGACAGCAGTTTCACTCCTGACCTTCCGTAAGTCTTAGCAATTCCTGTTCAAAGTGCTTCGCGGACTTGTCCCAACTGAAGTTATCGGCCCAGACGCGACCGTTCTTCTCAAGTTGTTTTCTTTGTTCTTCATTTGTCAACACACGCATCAAGCGATTAGTCAACTCGTCAATGTTGCCGTATTCAAACAAAAAACCGGTCTCGCCGTCACGTACCGAATCTCTCAAACCGGGTGTATTGGCTGCAATAACAGTAGTCCCGACAGCGTTCGCCTCTATATTGGTCAATCCCCAGCCTTCCTTAAGAGACGGCAACACGGCCACATGAGAACGCCGGAGCCGTTCCAGTTTGTTCTCGGCTGAGACGAATCCCGGGAATTCAACACAATCCGTCAACCCAAGAGAACTCGCCTGTCGCTTTAGATTATCGGTATAACCTCCTGCTCCGACAATCATTAGCTGCGCATCATTTAGTTTTTCTCGGACGCGAGCAAATGCCTCAATAAGGTGCTGAACTGATTTATATTTCTTAATTCGTCCCAGGTAAAGCACCGTCGGTCGGTCGTATTTAGGTACTGCCGGATCATAAACGAAGAAGTTTTCATCGATACCGTTGTTGACAATAGTCACCTTATCAGCGGGAACACCGCGCTCGATCAATTCATCCCGGGTTGACTTTGACGGACATTGGAAGTCACAGCCTTTATACATCCGCACCAAAGGTTGCTCGGCGAGGTAGACATAGCTGCCCAGAAGAAAATTAGTTTCGTAGAACACGGTCGTTGCAAACAGGTGCGGGATCAAAACCAGAGTTTTTATATCTAAATACAGCGGGGTGTAAAACGGTATCTTGTTGATGTCCTCAACCATGATGTCAAACTTCTCGTTAGCCACCAGAGGACGCAAGCCAAACGGGGCAACCAGATTGAAATTGTATCGAAAACCCCGCCTTATAATCCTTATTCCCTCAACAACTTCTTCTTTGGCACAGCCCCTGAAACCGCTGCAGAATAATGTTACCTCATGTCCGTATTGAACCATTCGCCGCAGCATTTCTTCAAGCTGCACCTCCGCCCCGCCGGCATAAGGATTCTTAAGATCGTTCCAGTTTAATGCCAGGATTTTCATTAGTTGCCGGATTCCGAGGCCTCAGCCTGTTGAAGTTGCTGCAGAAGACCGCGAACCTGATGGTCGTTAGGATTAAACTGGAGCCAGCGCTGCAGGAGAGTTTTAAGCTCCGGAACCTCTTGTCTACGGAAGTAGACACGCGCCATGGCATCGAATGCTTCGTGATCGGAAGGATTTTTCCTCAAGATATCTTCATACAACGACATTGCCCTGGTGGTATCACCGACAGCCAGCCAGGCATAAGCCTGAACCAGAGCCAGTTCGGACGGACTCCCCGAAGGAGCGTTGGCGACCAGGGAGTCGAGCGAGTTTACCATCCTATTATCGGCATACAACTTGGCAAGAAACTCAACCGCATCACCGGCATGCGGCATGCGTTCAACAGCTGTTTCAGCCAGTTTCATCGCCCGATTGACATCACCGGCAACACGAAGTGAATCGGCCACGGTGAGAAAACCGTTTGCCCAATTGGCTGTCAAACGTGCGGTCGCCTCATTCTTGTAAATGCCCGGATCGGATATCCCGTCAGCTCGGAATTTATCGGAGCCTCCCATGAAGAAATCCCAGCAGTATTCGACATCAGTGGACATATTATGAAGACTTGTATCGATAGCCCAGGTCATTCCTCGTAAAGTCACGAGACTGTCTATCTGATGCCCTAGATAGCGTCGGGCTTCACTGCCGCCGGTAACCGAATAACAAATCGGACGCTTGCCAAGATATTTATAAATGATCCGATCCATCATCTGATCGCTGATCCGGAATGCCTGTCCGTAAGGCGCTCCGTACAGGCGAAGCAGGCTGTCCGCTACGGCAGGGCCTTCCCCGAGATAGGCGTATACCGCACCGTCTACCACTGTTCCACGACGGGCAAGGGAAAGACTATCGGGAAGACGGAAGGGATGAAGCCCTTCGATATGGTTGTCTGTCCAACCCAGATCAACGCCCATGTGTTCGGGAATCTGTTTCACATACCAGGGTGAGTTGGCCAACATCAGGTTGATAACAGAGACATCCGTCCTCACCCCGTATACCAATTGGAGACACCAAAGCGAGAAGGTGTCATTGTCGCCGTGAGTGAACAGCACCGAATTAGGTTCACAGGATTGAAGGATGTTCCAACCGTATTCGTAAGCAATGTGGTTCCGCGAGCGATCACAATAATGATAATTGCCCCCAAGGGCAAGGGCCGGCATCAGCAGCAACACGAGAGCACCGTAAGTGATAATCTTCTGAGGTGTTCCCCCCAGTCTGCTTCCGTATTCGCGGATATACTGGATCACTAGCGTAACTCCCAGACCTATAGCCAGGCCGAAGTAGATAAAGCCGGGGGTGAAGAAATAATCCCGATCACGGACTTCCAGATGACCACCGGCCCCACGCGGATCCTGTCGTGTACCGTCAGCGAAGTTCATATATAAAATCAGGCCGACAGTACCGATTAAAATCAGAATAAGCAGCGGTAATCCTCGCGCCGGCGTTCGCCTGACTATCTCCCAAATTCCAAATAAGCCGAACAGGAACAACAAAACAAACCGTGGTCCGATGATGCCATACTGCTCCTGGAAAAAGCGCCAGAATCCCATGCGAGGGTAAGTCCCGAATTGATGCGTCCATTCCGCTCGCCGTTGGAACATACGCTCGACCATCGACTCACTGCCGTACTGCTTCCGCTCGATAAAATCTTCGGTTCTCTTGAGACTGTACGAAGGATTGTTTTCGTTAATTGGCGGATGCAGAGCTGAACGAATCGGGATAAACAAATGTACGGAATAGCCCATGACGGCCATCAACAGAATCAGCATAGCCGACTTCCAGGATCGTTGCTTCATTGCCATACCGACAATCGGTACAACAACAAGGGCAATCGCTATCCCGAAAAGAAACAGCCGGACTTCGATTATCACCAACGACACCGCTGCCACCGCTATCAGTACCGGCCAGTTCAGATGGCGCCAGATAAGAGCCGCTAAGCCTATCGCCAACAACGACGAGATAACCAGAAACGAATGATATCCCTTCGGAAAATGGAGCAAGCTGATTAAAACTATTGCCGCCACAACGAACATCCCGGCCGTCAGTTGCTGCGCGTCGATCTCACGTTTTTTCGGTCCCTTTACGTACTGGAAGATGTAATACAACCCCATCAGACAGGTAGCCACGAAGGCCACCAATCCGATAACCGACAGAATAGATTGTACCGAAGCCGATAACTCACCACCTCCTGAACGCCGGGAAAGCGCGTCGGCCATAAGACCGAACACGGGCAACATAGACAAGACCAGGCCTGCTGCGATGTACAGAAAAAACCGGGGTATCTGGTCGTGTGAGAAGACATAAAAAAGGTAAACGAACAGTACCAATCCAATCGGCAAATAGAACGGTATTTCACCGGGGGCCGACGACAGTGCAAAGATCAGATACAATTCCAGAACGAAATATATCGCGACCAGAAACCAGGTAAGACGTCCTGCTGAGCGATTCAGGATGAACAGCAATGCCAACACCGGGAACGCCAGGAATGTGGTCATGTGAACGCCTATCCCCAGGAATGAGATGAACACAATCGCCAACATAAGACGTAATGCCGAAGGCGTCCCCTGCCGATCCAGATACAGCAATCCCATATAGACACAGGCTGCAATCATCATCATTGAAAGACCGTAGACTTCAGCCTCGACCGAGTTGGTCCAGTTAGTAAGCCCGAAAGCTACATAGAATGCGGAACAAACACTGCCGCCATGAATCAGGAGACGGGTGAAACTCGAATTGTCCTTGTCAAACCAGTGCTTTAAAAGGCGTGATGCAATAAGGTAAGTGAACATCGCCGTAAACGCCGAGCTGACGACAGACAACATGTTAATACGTACCGAGATATCGGGATCAATCGGCAACACGCTGAAGATGCGGGCGATGATAATCCATAGCGGTGATCCCGGTGGATGCGGTAATCCCAGAACATGAGCGGCGGCAATGAACTCGCCGCAGTCCCAGAATGAGAAACTGGCCGCCTTAGTCAGGTAGTATATGGTCAGTGTAAACAGCCAGACTAATGCAGCCAGTATGAAATCGGGTGATTTAAAATTGAAAAAAGTCTTTTTATTCATTTGCTCGAACCGGTTCAAAATCCTGCACCGCACCTATAAGAGGTTTATATGCAACCTGTTAGGATTTAGCAATATATCAGTTTTTGTCGGGCTGTCCAGTTTTTTGAACAGAACGTCTCAGTTGCGTGGAGTCTCCTTTTGTTTCGCAAATGAATCGAGGATTCCATTGACAAAAGCCGATGACTGAGGCAGAGAAAACGTTTTCGCTAATTCTATCGCTTCATTAATCACTACTTTAACGGGGACATCGGGTAAAAACTCCAACTCCACCATTGCCATCTGGAGAATGAAACGATCGATTGTGGCAATTCTCTCCAGGACCCAGTTGTCGGCCAGACGCCGAATATGTTCATCGGCCCAGTCTTTATGTTCTAGAACGAGCTTGAACAAACCACGGGCATATTTTAAGGATTCTTCAGACGGTGGCTCATCGTCATCGACAAGCACACTGTGAAAAACTTCGTCAGGGGTATCTCCCCCCATTTGACAGGCATACAAAGCCTTCAGAACCAGCTCTCGGGCCAGACTGCGCGGTGTCTTTTTCATCGTAAATTAAGCAAGAGCACGGTTCAGATTGATCATTTCAATAGCGGTCTCCGCCGCATCCCATCCCTTATTTCCGGCTTTTGTACCCGAGCGCTCAATAGCCTGCTCCAGGGTATCAGCCGTTACCATACCGTAGATTACCGGAACTCCGGTATCAAGCCCGATCTTGGCAATTCCCTTGGCGGACTCATTGGCGATATAGTCAAAATGCGGAGTATCACCACGCACTACTGCTCCGAGACAAATTACTGCCTCATACTTCCCGGATTTAGCCATTTTGGAGGCAACAAACGGTATTTCGAAAGCTCCCGGCACCCAGGCCACGGTCATAGCATCACGACTGGCGCCATGACGTTCGAGGCAGTCTATTGCGCCCTCAAGCAACTTATCCGTGAAGAAGTTATTAAACCGACTTACGATTATGCCGATTTTGAAATCATCAGCTTTTAGATGTCCTTCAATCCGCTTGTAACTCATAGCGAATCTCCCTCTATTTCAATTGAAGTAAATGTCCGAGTTTATCCCGCTTAGTTTGCAGATAGGCCTGATTGTATTTCGAGGGTGGTATCTGCAAGGGGATTCTTTCCGTTATCTCCAGACCATATCCTTTGAGACCGATCACCTTGCGGGGATTATTCGTCAACAGCCGAATTGAGGTCAAACCTAGATCACACAGGATCTGCGCTCCTATGCCGTAATCGCGAAGGTCCGCTTCAAAACCAAGTTCTTCGTTCGCTTCAACCGTATCACGCCCGGCTTCCTGTAACTTATAGGCTAAAATCTTATTGGCCAGACCGATACCACGACCTTCCTGACGCATATATAATACTACCCCGGTTCCCTCTTGATCCACCGCTCGCATAGCAGCATGAAGCTGGTTGCCACAATCACACCGGTACGACCCGAACACATCGCCGGTCAGGCAACTGGAGTGTACCCGCACCAGGACATCCTTTTTACCGGCGACTTCTCCCTTAACCAAAGCCAGATGGTGGTGGTGATCAATATCAGCTTTATAGAGATGTAACTGGAAATCACCGTAGGCAGTTGGAAGATGAACCTCTTCTATCTTGTGTACGAGTTGCTCATGAGTACGACGATAAGCGATCAGATCACGAATAGTGATCATGCGCAAGTTATGCTGTTTGCAGAAATTCTTCAGGGACGGGATACGCGCCATGGAGCCATCCTCATCCATAATCTCGCATAATACGCCAACGGGAGGGAATCCGGCCATACGGGCTAAATCGGTTGCGGCCTCAGTATGTCCGGCGCGGGTCAGCACACCGCCTTTGAGTGATTCCAACGGGAAAACGTGCCCGGGACGAGCCAAGTCATCCGGAATAGTATCTTCTTCGACCAGCGCCTTGATGGTTATAGCACGGTCTGCTGCGGAGATGCCGGTCGTGGTGCCTTTGAGGGCATCGACCGAAACCAAGAAACGTGTTCCCAGACGGGCCGTGTTATTATCGGTCATCGGATGAAGCCGTAATTGCTTGATCCTGTTCTGGGTCATTGGCACGCAGATCAGACCGCGACCATGTTTAGCCAGAAAATTAACCGCATCGGGTGTAATCGATGACGCTGCCATGATGAGGTCCCCTTCGTTTTCACGATCCTCATCATCAACCACAACCACAAAACGCCCGGCCTTGACATCATCGATCGCGTTCTCGATCGAATCAAACTGCCAGTTATTGTCAGACATATTACCAACCACTTTCTTTTAACTTCTCTATTGTGAGACCTTTATCGTCAGCGCCCTTAACGAAACGGGCGACATATTTCCCAATCATATCGAATTCAAGGTTAACACGATGTCCCTTGTTGAGTGAACCGACTGTTGTCTCTCTTACGGTGTGTGGAATCAAGTTTACCGCCAGCCACCCGGGTTTGCAGGTATTCACCGTCAAGGACAACCCGTTAATGGCAATTGATCCCTTCGGGACTACAAATGAGTCATAGTTGTTGTCGTAAGTCACGGCCAGTTCCAGCGACTCCCCCACTTTCCTCGTGAAATCAACCTGTCCGACAGTATCCACATGGCCGGTTACGAAATGTCCTCCAAGGCGATCACCGACTCGCAACGCTCGTTCGAGATTGATCTTGCTTCCGACCTTGTAATCTTTCAGAATCGAGCAGGCTGCCGTCTCCTGAGAGGCTTCGACTTCAAACCAATTCTCATTGAACGCCACCACGGTCAAGCAGACACCATCACAGGCAATAGATTCTCCCGGTGATAACGGCTCACCGTCAAATTGAACCGGCATTCTCAAGATCGTGTAATTTCCGCGCTGCCTAAGCTGCAGGATTTTACCGGTGGTTTCTATCAGTCCGGTAAACATCAGTTTTTCCCCCACTTCGGATAACCGATAAAGATACAGTCAGCGCCGACTCGCTCGTAAGTACAGTTCTCAAAAAGCACAGCCTCTGACAACTTGCTGATGTCAAGACTCCCGATAGAAGCCCTTCCCTCACCGATCATCTTTGGCGCCGATACTAACACATACTTATCAACCAGTCGACTATGGAAAAACGATGTCACCAGAGTGGGGCCACCTTCAACCATGACCGATCGAATACCGAAGCGATATGCCTTATCCATAAAATCATCAAGGCTCAGCCGACCGCTCGCATCACGTTTGATTGTCCAGAAAATAGCCCCTTGGGTACGTCGTTGATGCGAGAGTTTTTCAACCGTTTCTTCAGTTGACGCAAATACGGTCAGACAATCCTCATTATCATCAATCAACTTACATCTGCGCGGGAATTCGGGATTGGCCGCCAATACGATCCGATAAGGATTTTTCCCTTTGATATGTCGAACGGTAAGAGCGGGATTATCGGCTTTGAGAGTACCCCCGCCCACCACCACGGCATCTACTTCAGTTCGGAGTTTATGAGCCAGGCGACGCGATTCGGGGCATGAAATCCATTGTGAATCACCCGTTACCGTTGCGATACGTCCATCCAAAGACTGGGCGGTTTTAACAATTACGAAAACTCGCTGATGCTCTTTAACGTGGAAGTATATCTCATTCTGTCTGCGTGCTTCATCCCGCATCAAACCGGAAGACACCTTAAGACCGGCTCGACGCAATTGACGTGCGCCGCCCCCCGATACTCTTGGGTCCGGGTCCTTTGCCGCGAAAACAACTCGAGAGATACCGGCATCGATAATGGCCTGCGTACAGGGACCGGTCCGCCCCCTGTGACAGCATGGTTCGAGTGTCACGTATATCGTGGCTCCGCGACACTTATCCCCGGCGGCTTTAATTGCATTCACTTCCGCGTGGGGCATCCCGGCGGCATGGTGATAACCTTCACCAACCACTTCACCGTTCCTGACAATAACAGCACCCACCATTGGATTCGGTGAGGTCTTGCCTCTGGCGCGCTCGGCCAATCCAAGAGCGCGAATCATGTATTCACGGTCGGCTTTCACAGCCATGAAAAAACCCCAAAGTTATCTTCGGGGTGCATAAAATCAAAGCCACACACAGGCCTTGGCAAACGTACTGCCGCCTTAGCTTCTCTCATCCGGACTTTAACCGTCGGCTCCTGAATTTCGCAGGATCTGCCATGGATTCTTTCCACAGCTCGCGGGCTTTAACCGCCGGTCGAGGAATTCCACCTCGCCCCGAAGTTAGTGGTCACTAATATATCTGGAATACTGGTTTTAGCAAGAGCTTTTTGGAATCTAGGCGGGCTGTTTACTTCCGGTCACAAGGCTGCTGACGATATTTTTGATATCTTTCAAGTGGAAGGGCTTTGACAGCAGCAATCTAATTCCCTTCGATTTGATTTCGTCATGGTTCAACTGTGTTCCCCAACCTGTTATCATGGCAATGGGCAGATTCGGATTGGATTTGTGTATAGTTCCCGCCAGGTCCAGACCGGACATACCGGGCATTCCAAGGTCGGTAATCACGAGATCAAAAGTCTGTTTTTCCATCGCTTCTAGCGCACGGTAGCCATCCTCACAGACAACCGTCTGATGCCCGTCTATAGTCAGCATATCGCTCAGGATTTCACGGATCAAACGATCGTCATCGACCACCAGGATATTCAAAGCACCACGACTCAACTCCAACCTGCTGGTTGTTTCGCTAGGATCTTCCTTCTGCGGATATTCCAGTTCCATATAGAAGCATGATCCACCACCGGGGGCATCTTCGTATCCCACCCGACCGCCATGCCGAACAGCCGTCCCATAAACGATCGACAGACCGAGTCCCGCACCTCTTTCCGGTTTCGTTGAGAAGAATGGATAAAATATCTTACTACGCAGTTCCTCACTGACTCCGGGGCCGGAATCCAATACGCTGAGCCTTAAATGATCCGTCTTGGCTTCCAGATGAACGACTATATCGGATCCTTCAGGAGCATGCTCGGCAGCATTCTCGATCAGATGGTCCAGGGCTGAGATTAAATCAGGACTGTTACCGTCTACTCGGGCGCCTTCTTCGGGAAGATCGGCAACTATTCTCAGTTGTTTTGAATCGGCAAGGTGATACCAGTCGGCCTGTTGATTGGTTATGCTGGTTCTGATCATTTCGACCAGATCGACCGGTTCGGGACGCTTGTAACGAGTGCGAGTAGCGAACTCCTGAATGTGCTTTACAGTCTCGGCTCCTTCAAGAGCCAAATGCTCAATTTTCTCCAGATTCTTCAGCAGTTTATCATCATCAGCCTTCATTTTCATAAGTTGGACTCGACCAACGATGCCGCCAATGATATTATTGAAGTCGTGGGCTACTCCGGTAGTCATATCGCTCACAGCCGCCATCGCTTCCACGGCGGCCATCTTGTCGGAAGACTTCTTTAAAGCACGATGCGAACGGCGTAACTTCTGAACCGATCGTGCATGGGTCACGACTGCGTTGGCTGAATGCATATAAAGTGATAGCAATTGTGCCGTAACAGCGTCCAGTCTGTCGGCTTCGTGCCGAACCAGTACGATAGCATATTCCAGACTGGGTTCCTCAAGTACCAATCCTGCTATAATCGCCTTTTTTTGGTACTCGTCCATTATCTCGATCCATTCAGCATTACCCGGAAGAGGCAGTCGTGAAAAGCGATCCGTCACTAACTTCACTACTTCAGGTCCAATCGTATCGTCATCCTGCCCTGCGTCGGCTACCCGGTAAACTTCAAATGGCTCTGTGCGACCGGGACGAACAAGCAAACCGGCAGCATCAATCGATAAAAACCGTGAGGCGGTACCTAGCACTCTGACGATCATATCTGAAAAAGTGACCTCAGTGTGGTTCAATTCGAACATGGAAACCAGATCGGAAAGTTGTTCTGCGAGATCATCGGATGAATTGTCGCTGTCACCGGAGGCCAGTCCGCTTACTACCAGACGTGACATGACTTCCATATATTTATCCGGCTTCAGGTCGCACTGTCCGGCCGCATCACGCCAATAAACTACTACCAGTACCTGGCGGCCACGATAATCGTTGTACCAATACCGGCTGGAGGCTGCAAATCCATTTCGCTTGGCGAACTCATCGCCATCATTCTTTCCCTTATTCGATTCATCCTGTTCGTCACCAGGTACATGTGTCCCTCCCGGGGACGCTTTTCCCGAACGGCCTGTTCGCAACAACGATACATCTACCGGGTGTACATCGGGATGATGACAAAGAGATATTGGAAGGAGAGCTTCACCATCGGCGGCGACGAAAAGAGCGCAAAAATCCGCCTTCAAATGAAGCATGATTGCTTCGGCCAGTCCATCAACCAGATCCAGGGCAAAGCTCCTCTTCTCCGCGTGGATTGCCTGATAAAGACTGCGCAATTCTTGATGCGCGGGAGCCATGCTAGTGTACTGCCTCTTTTAATGTCGAGAATGATGACTTGTTATTTTGATTATCCATCTTCACGAATCGGAAATCCATATAACATCGTTCAGCCTTCGCTCGGTAATCCAATACGGCTGACTTTAATACCGTGCGTCCGGTTTGTTGTCCGGCAATGGAAGCTCTATGGCTGGGATAGACACGATCGACCAGTCCGGCCAAATCAATATGTCCGATAAGGTTTTCGGCAAACTCACAGGAAAGAATCGGCGATTGTTCGCTGACGTGCCAACGAATAGTGATGTCTCCGGAACAAATAGCCTCATCGAGGATCGTGACCAGCAAAGGCAGAATCGTTGTCACAACCGTAGACCTTGTAACCTTTTCCCGAATCTCACCGTCACACTCACTCCAGATCTTGATATCGATACGTTTACGCGCTTTTAGATCACGGATATAACCGGAAAGAACGGCCGGTACCTCGTCGACAAGTTGCACTACTTCCACAAGTTCATTCTCGGTACATGGATCACAGTGCTTCTGTAACCAGCGTAAATGCTCCACGTATTCTGCGATTGACGTGGCAGCGCGGTTTATCCGGCGAGTGCCTTCAAGCTGCTCATTTTTATCTTCGCCCGGGATAGCCGTACTTAACTCATCTTCCATTATTTCGCCTTGCCCGAGCACTACCGAAAGCTGTTCGAGTAACGCATGTAATATGCCGTCCGCCAGTCGTCCGCTGATCTTCCTCAAGTCGTTACTCTCACCGTTCTCGGGGGCCTTGCTATCGTCATCACTCACTTGTCGTTGCCACCAGCCTCGACGAATGAACAACAGGCATATTTCCACATATCTGGCGGCGAATTCAAGTAAACGACGATGCTCTTCCAAATATGCTGCCGACAGAGGCGTTCCAAAGGCAATGTAACTCCACTCCTGATTCGACCAGCGAATCGGGATAATCAATTCTGAAGCCACATCATCCAGATAGTAGAGTTTGCTGAGTTCCGAGTTCCCGAACTGCTTACGAAAATCATCGAGGAGAATGGACTTGTCGGAAGAGACCGCTTTTATCGCTTGATCCGGTACCGGTATCCTTTCTTCGATCGACAATTCCGGTTCTTGTTGTCGTCGTTGCTTTACTTTACTCACCGGGCCGGATGCCGACACTAAGAGCATTCTCGATAATTTCATCTGCTGTGATAGTCGTTTGAATATGTCGAGGAGAATCTCGTCTCGGATCGGAGCCGCATGTATCAAATCACCAAGTTGACTGTATAGTTCGATTAAACCAAACGAAGTGGCAAACTGACTCTCATCAAGGTCTGATACCAGACCGGCGACTTCCTGTATATTCGAAATCGCCTGGTGATCGATATCACCCGAAATTGCAACAGCCAGTAAGAACTCGGTTCGCGACGAGGTAATGGCCGGATGAACAAAAATAAACGTGGGCGGCATACTCAGGAATATAGGAGAATCCGGGAGAAGTTCCGCCGGTACGAAATACTCGCTTCGACGCACGGCATCGACCCAATCCCGCGCGGTCGATTGTTTCACTTCGCTTGGAAGAACATCGCCGAATTGAATATCCCCCAGAGCCATACGCATGTTATAGATGCCGTCCAGATCGTAGTATACCGCTCCCATAGACCGTTCCCACTGGTCGGACATTAACTGCAGGGCCGATTTAAGAAACGCCTGAAAACTCTGATCCCGGCGATACAAGCGTTGTACGAAATCTCTCACGATGCTGCTGTTTTCCGACTGCACATGATCGAAATGAACTTCCAGCCGTTCCAGGAGCGAGTCAAGCAGGGTATCATCGAACTGGATCGGTTCCCCCCTCGGAACCGATAAAAATCCGGCAAATTCTCCGCTGCATACTATCGGGAATAATTTGACACCTTCGGCTCGGACCGCATGTCGTGAAATACCGCTGCGTGATAACCGACTGGCTTCAACGATAACATGCTGCCGGAGAGATTTTACCTGTGACAAAGGAACATACAACCAGGATGCCTCAAAGCATTTGTCCGCATCGTTGCAGATGCGCTTGAACACCTGAGGCAGCCCGGCGACTAGATACAAACGGGCGCTTTCCGGCAAACCCAGATTACTCAGATCCCCCAATAGAGATCGGTACTCCGATTCGGACAGCAAACGCGGGATGTTTTCGGGTACCATATTGATCCTACATTTCCACTAATTCAGATGTTAAACGCCTTACAATCTTTCGATCTGTTGCTCTTTTTGAAGCAATCATGTCTCCTATACGTGAGTCATTCTCCCGCTTTATACCGGAGACATCAGCCCGCCAATTTCCCACAGTCAACTCAGCCAGTCCCAGAAGAGATGCTACCGACCGGACAAGTAGAATATCTTTATGCCGATACTGGCTTCTTTCCCAGGATCGAACATCTGCCAGAGAAATAAAACCGGTCACCTGACTACCCGACTTGATGGGAGCCAGCAACACCGATTGAACCCCCTGACAGAAAACAAGCAAGCTCTCTGCTTCGCTGAGTTTCTTCTCCTTTTGATCATGATTGATCAACATCACACGACCGGTATCGCGGACAAGCATGTGATAAGGCAGCAGCGACATGATCATCGTCCCGTCAGCCGGTGTAGCTACCGGGGCCTTGTGCATTGTCGTCAGCGCACGAGATTTCAGGAAAGCCGGATCATCATCCAGCGTAGTAATACGGACGACAGTAGCCTGTAATTCGGATGAAATAACTTCGGCAGCTTTTATATATAGATTATCGAGGTCCCCCGCTTCAGCAGCTTCATCGATGAGCAATCCCAAACGCGATATTGACTTATCCCGTAAAGCAATGGCTGTACGCATTATCTCATCCGCAATAGCATCCGACAGAACCGGCACCAACGAGCGTAACATGGACCGTTCCCGAACCGTAAACCTGCCCGCCATTCTTGACGCTACCGTAACAGCCGCCACCCTCTTGCCCAGTCGCTCTATCGGGAGCGCCAGCAATGATCGCATTCCGTTGTCTCGAATTACTGCATCAATCGGGGTATCCGGAACAGCTTGTATATCATCAAACACCAGAGCTTTTCCATCAGCATGAAGCTGTGATACATGAGTAGTTTGCCGGTGCAGATTAAGACCTGCTTCCTGCAGAAGTGATCCTCCGGATAGCATGGAAAAACGGTGCATCACACGATGATCGATCACAACGGCAAGCGATAGAAAATCGGCATTTATTCCCCTCATGATATCTTGTCCGACAGCAGAGATGTTGGCTTTGAAGTCTTTACTGTCGTCCATTGCTGCGGCGATCTCATCGCGCCATTGAGTACGACGAGAACGCAGCTCACAAGCTAAACGGTGCCGATCGAGCAATATTTTCCGCGCAAGGATATCAGCTATCAAAACCAGTTCGGGAGGTACGGCTTGATTATGCTCTGTAGCTTCGTCATTATGGTAAAGCGTGAAAATGCCATAAAGTTGTTCCTTGTTCCTGATAGGAATCAAGGTAACGGATTGCGATCCGCCGTCAGCCAATGGAACCGATATCATGGTCTCAGCAGTATTTTGATCATCAATCCATTGATGTAGAATATCTGTTTCCGACATGAGCATATGGTCAGATCTATCATCGTTCACCTTGGCTGTGTTATGAACCAGATGAAAGCGACGCGCCCCTTTTGATAGTGTGTATACCCGACCGAAGCGATAATCACCCAAATCGATGAACTCTTCCAGGGTCCGAGTCAAAATTCTGCGTGGCCGCTCCTCTACGGCAATGAGCTTCTCCACCCGGCGCAGGAGTTCGAGTCGGTTGAGTTTACTCTGGCGTAACTTGCGATATTCTCTTGACAACGGAAGCCATTGTGAAACACCCGCCGCGGTGAGAACGGAACCTACGATAGTTGCGATCCAGATCGTCATATCGGCTAATAGCGGTGACACTGTTCCGTCCCCAAACGGAATGATCCCGTTGGCTCGGAACAACGACAACAGCGATGCGAACGCCAGCGACGACAAACCTGACGCAATATGCCGATAGCTGTAGCGATCGGTCTCCACCAGGAGGCGACGATATCTTGCCACCACAACCAAAGCAGTCAAAGGTATAATAGTCAGCCAGAGATAGGTTTGGGCAGAACCCATATATCGCTCCTAAATCATCTTAAGACAGTCATTTATATTATTGTCGGCAGTCCTTGTCGGGGGCTTAGCCGATAAGGTCCTACTGCCTGTGGTAACTACCCCATAAGATACCTGTTTCAGCAATCCTTTTGGGTGCGTCTATAAACCCCTAACAATATGTCCGGACATGACTTACGCCCGCTCAGCCAGCCTCGGCACAACCCTTGCAATAAATCAGGCGAAACAGTTGATAACAGTTTCCTTGACTGAAGTAAGGGAAGTGAGGAGAGATTAGACATGTTGACACGAAAGATTGGTTTGGTTCTGGCCATAGTGACTCTGCTGATCGGTGTGGTTTGGGTAGGCTGCTCCGACAAGAGCGGGACTGTCAGCTCCGGCGGACAGGTTACTTCCACCGGTATCGCGGCTTATTTCCCGGTCGATCCGGGATATACCACGATCTACGAGGTGGATTACTCGAACGGTACTACTCAGTTGGTTACCTATAAGGCAACCTCTGAGACGGTCATCCAGGGTTTAACGGTGCACCGCCTGATCCAGTACGTAAACGGGTCAGTGGTTGATACCGGCTATATCCGAACCACTTCAGACGCGGTGTTCCATTTTTCACGAAAGACTTCATCGGCCGAGAAGATGTTGGAACTGCCCTTTACTCTTGGCGCAAGCTGGGATAAGGATGTTTTCAACCAGGACGAACTGACAGACTCTGTCCAGGTCAATGATGGCAACCTGGGTAAGACTGAGAACGACACAGTTTCAATCGAGGACGATGGTCAGACTGATGTGGACCCGCAGCTTGTTTCTTTCCCGATCACTGGCTCGACCACGATGACCGTGGCTGGGTTCGAAAGCCTGGAACTAGACAATGGTGAGTTCTATAGTCATGCGCTCAAGATTGTGAGCACCGGACATACCGGGAAGACGAACTACTATTGGTACGTACCCGGGATCGGCCTGGCCAAATACGTGATCGGCGCCAGTAGCATTAGCTCGCTGGAGGGCGAGACAGTTGGACAGTTAGTCAGCCACGGCTTCTAAAAGACTACACTGTCACGGTAATTCCTACCTGTAGCCGGATGCGTTCTGCGTCCGGCTTTTTTTTATTAGAAAAGAGTTGGATTGACGACACGCTGGTAATTCTTAAAATGCAGTTTTGCCAGCTTCGGAAGAACTTCAGGACCGAACAATCGTACGATTTCACGACCGGCCGAATCAACTTTCGGAGCAGCGCCTTTGGGAATCTCGATTCCATATTCCTGACTCAGTGTTTTGAGACGCATGATAAACTCCGCTCGTGCGATAATCGACGCCGCAGCCACTTCCGGTACTGCTTCGCCCCTCACCATTTGCTTGAGATTGACATCACACTCTCGGCGATCCAGAGCATCTTCGACTAACTCCGTCTTACCGAATTTGTCGCTAATGGCCATATCCGCGCGCCAGCGACGGTGAAGACGATCGATCACTTCGGCATGCCCTTCAGCCAGCAGCTTGTTCAGATTACGAATCCGGTCGTAGAGTTGATTGTATTCTTCCGGCATCACCACTACGACCTCGAACTCGAAATTCTGTCTGAGATAGGCATCGATTTTAAGAAGTCGATTATCGGCTACTGACTTACTATCGCGGACACCGGCTTCGGCGAGAAGCTTGCGGGCAGACTGATCCCCTCCAAAAGCAGCCACAACAAGGGGACCGAAGAAGTCCCCTTTTCCTGATTCATCAACGCCGATTATTCGGCGAGGTTCGGACATCGGTTAATTTGCTCGCTCGAGATATTCACCGGTCCGAGTATCGATCTTGAGCTTATCTCCCTCTTTAACGAAAGGGGGTACCTTGACAACCAGACCGGTTTGCAGCTTGGCCGGTTTGGTAACATTGCTGACCGTATCCCCTCGTGCAGCCGGTTCGGTCTCGACTACTTCGAGAATCACAGATGCCGGCAGATCTACGGCTATCGCCTCATTGTCCAGGAATTGGACGCGATACTCCTCGTTTTCAAGAAGGTACCACTTGGCATCCCCGAGGTTGTCCATGGGGATATTAACCTGTTCGAACGTCTCCGAATCCATGAAGGAGTATTCGCCGCCGTTCTCGTACAGGTACTGCATCTTGCGGTCTTCCATATCAGGCGCTTTGAACGCATCGTTGGAGGAAAACACTTTTTCAACGACGGCGCCGGTCTTGATGTGTTTTAGCTTCGTGCGGATATTCGCCCGACCTCGGCCCATTTTGAAATGCTGATACTCAACCACATAATATGGCTGATCATCTACAATAATCCGCAGTCCGCGTCTGAAATCAGATACGCTAAACATTTATCCTCCTGTACAGTCCGGCGCTAAATATAACAAAATACGTCCGCTCCCCAAGTGATTTTTAGATGAATATCAAACTGATCCGGTCGATTGAAGAGTGTTTCCCGCTACTCCGACCATGTTGCGCGGCAATGAGATCGTCACGGTTGTCCCTTCACCGACGCTCGATTCTATATTTATTTGTCCACCGTGCAGTTCGACTATTTTGCTTACCAACGGCAATCCCAATCCGGTGCCTCCCGGGCGTGAGGAATAGAACGGGGTGAAAATGCGCGATATATCCTCTTGTGGAATACCACTGCCGAAATCACGAACACTTACTTTTATCTCAGTACCACTGCATATAACCTCTAATGCTATTTCACCCTTGCCTTCCGGATAAGCATTGACGGCGTTGTCGATTAGATTCGCTATGGCTTGTTTAAGTAACAAAGCATCAGCTTCGACGGGGCATTCCGATGGGGCATCCAGTCGAATGAGTAATTTCTTGTCATCATTTCTTACCCGGATCGACTCAACCAGTTCTTCCAACAACACACGCAAATCAACGGCGCTCGCTGAGAAATCGAACGGACGAGAGAAATACAGGAATCGTTCAATCAGCGACTCCGCTTCTCCGGCCTCAGACTGAAGCGAGTTGACGCTTTCAGTCGAGAGATCATGTTTTTGCATGCGTTTCCCGATTAACCGGGCATAACCCACTATTGCTCCCAGAGAATTGCGCAACTGGTGCGCTAATCCACCGGCCATTTCGCCCAGTGCAGCCAGACGGTTCTTGGCTTCCAATTGCCGCCGGAGTGAAATCAATTCCGTCAAATCGTTGATCACGACCGAAGTCCCCACGGTCTCCCCCAAACGATCAATAACCACCGACACGGCCACTCCAACCGTCAACTCACGTCCCGATGGAGAGACCATCTCTCCTTCCTGATACGGCTGACTCTGGCCACACTCCATGGTGCGACTGATAGCATTAACTGCTACCACACTGGACTGGAATAAATCCCAGAAAGGCCGACCGATATAATCCTCGACTTCGATACCGAGCATCTCACCGGCAGCCCGGTTGATTGAGACCAAACGTTTCTCTGGATCGATGGAAATGATTCCCGATGAGATCGAGCTTAGCAAATACTCGTTGTATTGTTCGAGCGAGTCGGCGCGCCCCTGAATTCGGCGATTAGCCTCGAGCAGTTCCTGCTCTTTCTGGCGCAGTTCCTCGATCACTCTCCGATAATCTTCAATAACCGCTTCGACTTCATCGTTGCTCTCCGTCATTTCTCGTCCGGCTTGCTCGGCCTCATGTCTCAATCGTTTGAACGGAGCCGTGATATACCTTGACAGCAACAAATACAATCCCAGGATAAGAATTCCGGCTATGAGACTGACGACGACCACGACTTGTCCCACTGAATCAAGATAAGCCAACAACCGATTACGCATTGCCACCATGAGAAGTCCCGTTTGCGGACCACGCTTAACGAGTCGAACCAAATAGTATTCTCCATCCTCACCGGATTCGACCTTATCGTATTCTGCTCTGAGGATCCGGGACATCAGCGCCGAGTTTCTCGGCCCCGGTTCCGTAGGCATATAGCGTTGCCCCCAGTCACGGCGAGCTTCGTCGGATTCTTCCTTCGGGCCATCAGGGAAAAATGCGATATCACTCAGCTTATTGCGCATTATGATATCTTCACGCAAACGTCGGTTCATGTCGCTGAAAGCCTCACGACGCCATTCTCGGGCAATAGCCTCCGCCGTTGCATGTAATTGGGCATTCAGTTCATCTCGTTGCGCCTGCCGCGAGTTATGGATCACATAGTTGGCGGCAAGATTGATAAAAAGCAGGACAAAGATAATCGCCAGAAGACCCAGGTTGACCTCAGCCTCGAACCGCTTATTGCGACCGGTGAATTTGATCATACTGACCGCACTTCCATCTCCGCGGTTACGGAACAGCCACACCGACAACGTTGACTAAGTAGAAGGAAATGATTTGATCGCCGTAGACTATAGCAATCATAGCAGCCATTGCGATGAAGGGACCGAAAGGTATCAAGCGCTCACGACGTAATTTTTCAGAAATCGCCATTATTGCTATTGAGACCACAAGGCCGATTACCGCCGATCCCATAAAGATCAGAATCGTTTTTTGCCAGCCGACAAATGCCCCCAACATTGCCGCCATCTTGATATCACCGCCCCCCATCGACTCTTTCTTGAACAACAGATCTCCCAAAATCGCTACCGCGTAGAGAGCTCCGCCACCCACCAGGAGACCGGTCAGCGACTGCCAGAAAGTTAATCCACCAGGCAAGAACGATACTGCAAGCCCAAGCGCCATTCCGGGTAATGTGATTGAATCCGGGATAATCTGGAAATCATAATCAATGAAGAAAATAACGATCAACGCTGATCCAAGCGCAGCAAAAGCGGCAAAATACCAGGACAAACCATAGCTATGGAAAAAGTAAACGAAAACCAGGGCATTGAGAATTTCCACCAGGGGATACCGCCACGAAATGGGCTTGCCGCAAAAGGCACATTTGCCGCGTAAAGCCAGAAAACTCAGCACCGGGATATTGTGATACCATTTCAACTGCTGTTCACAGTGCGGGCAGGCTGAACGGCTCCGCGCGAACATACATTTACGCGGCAAACGATAAATCACCACGTTAAGGAATGAGCCGATCGCCAAACCCAGGACGGCTACGTAGACGTACCATATTGTTTCGTTCATACAGGGAGTATCGGCGGCAAAGCCCCGCCGCTAAAGCGAGATCACCGAAGTTCGCCGAGAAGATGCATTATCAAACCGCATATAACCGGACCGGCCGTCTCGGTACGGAGAATCCTTTGCCCCAAAGAAACCGTCCGATATCCGGACTGTATCGCCAGTTCGATTTCATCGTCGGTGAATCCGGATTCGGGGCCAACCAGCACCGAGACCCGGCGAACATTACGATCCGGCACAATTTCATCCAGCGATTTTGTTCCACCCGGGTGAAACAACAGGTTGACGGCTGTCGCTTCCGTTTGTGAAAGAAATCCATCCAGACGACAAGGGGATTCAATATCCGGGCGATAGGATCGACGACATTGCTTCATTGCCGCCAGCGCCACTTTTTCAAGTCTCTTCACACGACTCTGGACCCTTTTAGGGTCTTCCATTTTGACTTTTGATTTCTCAGTGAGAATCGGCACGAAACGTGACACTCCCAGCTCTGTCCCGCGCTGGACAACATCGTCGAATTTCGAGGCGGTTGACAGACCACTGGCAAGGGTCATGTTAATCAACGGCTCCCCATAATTCCTGACAGTGTGCATGATCCTGACATGGGCTGGATCCTTATCGCGAAGACTGATCAACTCACCCCTTATCGCTCTTCCCTGACCGTCGACTACCACTACCGGCATACCGGCCTTGAGCCTCATCACCCGGATAGCATGATGGAGTTCATCTTTGGATAGTTTCACCGTCGTGTCGGCAAACAGGTCCGGCGAGCTATAAAATACCGGGGGGATCATTGCTTATTATCCGCTAATAATGAAGGTAATCCACTCGTTGTCATGCTCGATAGTATACCTTGATAATCCTACCTTTTCGAGAGCAGCGGTAATTATCGCTTCATCCCTGGCCAGTAATCCGGCAAGCAGCAGAATTCCGTCAGGTCGCGTCAGTTCTCTGAGACGAGGTAACATGGGAAGGATCGTTTCTTTGATGATATTGACCGCTACGAAATCGTAAGGCTCGTCTCCGTCACACTTTTCGAGTGATCCGTGCAGCACCTCGTACACCGTTGACACCTTGTTAATCTCAAAATTCTCGATGCAGTTGTCCACGGCCAACTGGTCGTAGTCAATAGCCTTGATGAAAGAGGCTCCCTTCATCGCGGCAAGAATCGAAAGGATACCGCTTCCGCAACCCAGGTCGACAAAACGCCCTCCTGCGGGATATTTATCTCCAATCACTTTCAGACAGGAACGCGTTGTCTCATGGCGACCGGTGCCAAACGCCATCTTCGGTTCGATAATGATGTCATACTTAGGAGGAGCTGCGGTGTTGTCCCACGGCGGGCGCACCAGGATGTCGGGAGTAATCCAAACCGGCGCAACCGAGCGGCGGTATTGCTCTTCCCAGTTGGTGCTGATTATACGATGACTCTTGATCTCGGGAACCGGATCGAGGACCGGGTCTTCAAGTGCTGCCAGGTAGGTTGACAACGGTTCGATAAAATCATCGGCCTTGTCGTCCAAGACATAGAACCTGATGGTCGTTGTCTCAGAACCCTCCTCCTCTTCCAGAAGAATTCCTGAACAGATATTATCAATAATGAAATTGCTGACAGCATCGGCGTGTACCCCAGGGACATCAACCGAAGCCTCGATATACTCATCCGGTTTCTGATTCGAGTCAGTCATACGCCGATAGTCTCCCGCAGTTTTTCGAAAAACGATTTGTTTGCCTTGGGCGGTTTGAACGAGGCTGATTTTTCCAGTTTCTTAAGCAACTTCTTGTCCTCGTCCGAGAGTTTGTCAGGCACCCAAACGAAGATTCGGATTAACTGATCACCGTGTCCGCTTCGATGCAGATGAGGGATTCCCCTGCCGCGTAGTTTGATCGTCTTGCCGGGTTGGGTGCCTTCGGGAATCTTGATCTCTTCTTCACCATCGATTGTCGGCGCCATAACCGTTCCTCCCATGGCAGCCGTTGTGAAGGAGATCGGTAATTCACAGAGAAGGTCATCGCCGCGACGGGTGAACACATCGTGAGGTTTCTCCTCAAACACGGCAATCAGGCTACCCGGAGAACCATTCTGAGCAGCTTCGTTTCCCATGCCGTCGATCGTCATGTAATTCCCGCTGCTGACACCCGGAGGCACTTTAATATCGACCGTAGTCTGGCCTCGCACACGGCCTTCGCCGCGACAGGTCTTACACGGTTCGGAGATCACTTCACCGGTTCCTCGACAAACATTGCAGGTTGCTACCTGTTGCACCGTTCCCAAAAAGGTCCGGGTGACCGTTCGCACCTGACCGGAGCCTTTACATTGAGGACAGGTTTGACGCGATGATCCCGCCGCGACACCGCTTGAGTCGCAGGCCTGGCAATGTACCAGCCGCTTGACGCGAACCGATTTATCAACACCGTGAGCAATTTCTTCGAGCGTCAGGTTGATTTTTATGCGAAGATCCTCGCCTCGGTTACGTCGCTGCCGTCCGCGAGCACCGCCTCCCATACCGAAGAGATCATCGAAGATCGATCCACCGCCGCCGAAGTCACGCATGAAAGCACGGAGGGCATCGCTCAAATCGAAACCCTCGAAACCACCGTAACCACCGCCGAAACCACCCGCCCCCTGTCCCAGACCGGCATGTCCGTACTGGTCGTACATTTGCCGTTTCTGAGGATCTTTCAGCACCTCATACGCTTCAGTCGCTTCTTTGAACTTCTCTTCAGCCGACTGATCGTTGGGATTCCGGTCCGGGTGATACTTCAGCGCCAGCTTACGATAAGCTGTTTTGATTTCGACCTCGGCGGCCGTTTTTATCACCCCGAGGACTTCGTAATAATCACGCTTAGCCATTGCGATTCGTTACTTCTTATCGTCGTCAACGACTTCGAAATCGGCATCGACCGCACCGGAGTCATCACCACCGCTCTCACCGCCGCTACTGTCCTGGCCGGGATTCGAGTCCGGCGGTGCCTGCCCACCGGCGGCTTGTTGTTCGGCTTGAGCCTGCTTGTACATCTCCTCGGCCAGTTTATGTGAGGCCGTCATTAGCTCTTCTTTGGCCTTATTGATAGCCTCGACCGATTCTCCGGCCAGAGCATCCCTTAACGACTGAAGCTTCTCTTCGATTTGTTTTTTCTCGTCCTCACTGACCTTATCACCGTGGTCCTTGAGCGTCTTTTCCGTCGCATAAACGAACTGGTCCGCTTCATTACGTGCTTTGATCAATTCGGTACGTTTCTTGTCTTCTTCCGAATGCTGCTCGGCGTCACGGACCATTTTCTGGATCTCGTCCTCGGACAGACCTGATGACACTTCGATTTTAATCGACTGCTCTTTACTGGTGGCCTTGTCCTTTGCACTGACATGAACAATACCGTTGGCGTCGATATCGAACGTAACTTCGATCTGCGGAATACCGCGCGGCGCCGGAGGGATACCAACCAGATCGAACTTACCGAGTGTCCGATTGTCGATCGCCATTGGACGTTCACCCTGGAGCACGTGGATCGACACCGCCGGTTGGTTGTCCGACGCGGTCGAGAATATCTCCGACTTACGCGTAGGAATCGTCGTATTGCGGTCGATCAGCTTGGTCATTACTCCACCCAGCGTTTCAATGCCGAGTGAAAGCGGAGTTACATCGAGCAGAACGACATCATGAACGTCACCGGACAGCACTCCCCCCTGAATCGCCGCGCCTACCGCCACGACTTCATCGGGATTCACTCCCTTGTGTGGCTCCTTACCGAACAATTCACCGACGAGACTGATCACCCGCGGCATACGGGTCATACCGCCAACCAGTACGACCTCATCGATATCGCTGATCGACAGCTTGGCATCGGCTATAGCCGCCTTGCAGGGACCTACCGTCCGCTGTACGAGGGTATCGACCAGCTGTTCGAATTTGGAGCGACTGAGGGTAAGATCGAGATGCTTGGGGCCGGATTGATCAGCCGTAATAAACGGCAGGTTGATATTTGTCTGCATGGTCGATGAAAGCTCTATTTTTGCCTTCTCCGCAGCTTCTTTCAGACGCTGCAGCGCCATGCGATCCTTACGAAGATCGATCCCGTTGGACTTAAGAAACTCCTCGGCCATCCAGTCGATCACTTTCTGGTCGAAATCATCACCGCCAAGATGCGTGTCGCCGTTGGTAGAACGAACCTCGAAAACACCGTCGCCGATTTCCAGAATCGAAATATCGAACGTACCGCCGCCCAGGTCATACACCGCAATCTTTTGATTTACCTTCTTGTCGAGACCGTAGGCTAACGAAGCCGCTGTCGGTTCGTTGATGATACGCAGAACTTCGAGACCGGCAATCCGCCCGGCATCCTTGGTAGCCTGGCGCTGCGAGTCGTTGAAATAGGCCGGTACCGTGATCACCGCCTGAGTAACTTCGGAACCGAGATAACTCTCAGCCGCTTTCTTGAGCGATTGTAAAATCATTGCGGAGATCTCCGGCGGGGTGTAAGTCTTCCCCCCCGCTTCAACGATTACCGCTCCGGATTCATTCGATTTGACCGCATACGGCACAATCTTTTCTTCCGCACCGACTTCACTCAGATGCCGTCCCATGAAACGTTTGATCGAAAAGATCGTATTTTCAGGATTCGTGACGGCCTGCCGCTTGGCGGCCGCTCCGACCAGCCGTTCTCCATCCTTGGCAAAAGCAACTACCGACGGCGTCGTACGTCCGCCTTCCAGATTCGGGATTACAACGGGGTCCTTGCCTTCCAGGACCGCCACACAGGAGTTGGTGGTACCCAGGTCGATACCGATTACCTTACCCATTTTACATCACTCCAGATATCGTTATTGAATATTTCTCTTGTTATTCTTCAGCCGAGTCTTTGTCGGCTCCTTCCGGTTGATTCGATCCGGTGCTGACCGCTACTTTGCTGTAGCGCAGCACCCGGTCACCCTGACGATAGCCGCGGGCCATTTCAAGGGCAACATGTCCTTCCGGGTGTTCCTCACTGGGAGTCTGCATCAGCGCCTCGTGCAGGTTCGGATCGAACGGCTGTCCGACAGCCACAATCGGCTTGACATCGTGCTTGGCAAGCAACGATTGCAACTGGTTGTGGATGAGCTTGACTCCCTCGGCCAGCGCGGTCGGATCGGTCTTCTTACCACTGTGCGCAAGAGCTCTCTCGAAATTGTCAACTACTTCGAGAATCTCGGTCAACAACCGTTCGTTGGCCTGCTGAGCCATCAACTCGAACTGGCGCGTTGTTCGCTTCTTGTAATTCTCGAACTCCGCCGCCGTACGCAGCAGACGATCCTCTGTCTCCTGCAGCTTTTGCCTGAGTTGCTCTTCCTCGGTTGGCGCCTCGGCCGCTTCTTCAGAGTCGGCCGGCGGATTCCCAGGAGATGTATTTTCTTCGTTCGCTTCGGTATCGGTTACCGGCTCATCTTCCGGAGCAACCTCACCGTCACGTATTTCCACGTTTACACGTTTTTTATCGCTCATCGATTAGTCGTCCTTATCTTCTTCCGCCCCCGAGAGCACATCGGTAATAGTCCTCGCCGTATATTTAACCACTGAAGCCAGTTTGCTGTATGGCATCCGGGTGGGACCGATTATCCCGACCATACCTGAAATACTGCCGACTTTGTAGCTTGAAGTCACTACCGAGCAATTCATTAACTCAAGCAGCTTGTTCTCTTTACCTATCGTGATAACTAAACCTGCTTCTCCGGAGTTATCCAGAAAGTCACTCAGCATTTTCTGATCGCCGATCAACCGAAGCAGGTCGGAAATACGGTTGACTTCGGCGAATTCCGGCTGGTGCAACAAATGCTCCATGCCGGCCATGTGAATCGAATCCGAACCTATATCTGACCAGATACGCTGACGCGTATCGATCAGAATTTTCACCAACTGCCCTTGCCCGGAGACATCGGACAAACGGTCCGCCATAGTCCGGCGAATTTCCCCAAGAGTTAAACCGGCCAGACGTTCGTTCAACACCGATTCTACCACTCGCAACTCACCATCGCCAATCCGGGCTTTGATCTCGATGATCACCGACTTCGCTAAACCGGAGTCGACCACCACCACGACCATGATACGCTCATCGGTTAGCGGTATCAATTCGAGTCGACGGAGTCTTCCCTCGTCGAATTTGGGAGCGATGCTTACCCCCAACTGCCGTGTTATATCACCCAGAACTTTTGAAGTCTGTCCCAGGATTTCATCCACACCGCTTCCCTTGAGCAGGATACTGCCTTTGATGAATTCCATCTCGGCTTGTGTCAACGCCTCAGGTTTGAGCAAGTAATCGACATAGATGCGATATCCGAGATGAGTCGGCACTCGCCCGGCAGAGGTATGTGGCTGTTCAACGAGCCCCAGTTCTTCCAGATCCTGAAGAGTGTTCCGGATTGTAGCCGATGAAACCCCCATGTTGAAGCGATTGGCAATCACCCGAGATCCAACCGGATCGGCTGAATTGATGTAATGGGTGACCAGATTGTAGAGAACCTGTCGCTCTCGTTCTGAAAGGTTTTCGAAGGCCATCTTTATAACTCGTTGTCGTTTAACGCGAACACCATATCTGCCATAATGGCAGCGCTCGTGTCAGAGCGCTAACAAAGTAGCGCTTCTTATAACGTAAGTCAAGCTCAAATGATCCCTGTTATGACCTCATAAAACTCATACAAGAAAGGCCGCCGGTGCACCCGGCGGCCTTTTTAAATCAAATACAAAGCCTGCTAATTCTTCTTTTTCACTTCTTTCTTTTCAGACTTCTTACTCTTATCCGACTTACTGTCGTCGTCTTTTTTCTTATCCTCGGTCTTTTTGCTTTTACTAAGCAATTTCTCTTTTCGGTCGTCTATGCCGTTTTTGTTTTCATCTACGAAGTTGTCATACTTCTTGGTCTCTGTAACCTTTTTTGCTTTCGAGCTATCCGAGGGTTCTTTTTTTTGTTCTTTCGAATCTTGTTTTTTGACGACGGTTTCTTTCTTGGTGTCTTTTTTTTCTTTTTTATCAACGGCACCAACCGGTGAGGACAGCGCCAGCAACAGCGCTGCCCCGATTATACCGATCATGATTCTTCTTAACATCTTCCGAACCCTTTTTTTCGCTGATCAGGCAGTGACCTTAGCGTTTACCGCCACCCTTACTCTTAGATCCACCGGAATTGGTTTTTCCCGAATTCCCATCAGTCGATGTTTTCGTGGTCTTCGTGGATTCACCCGAGGACTTCACCGCCGGGGTGCTGGTCTTAGTGGTCGTTTTAGTAGTCGTCCGGGTTTGGATTTTTTCCTTACTCGCACTACTCTTGCTGCTCGTACTGCCGCTCTTCTTCTGGTAGTATCCGTCAGAATTGCTGCCGCTGCTGCTGCTTCGAGTGCGTTCCTGGCTATCGCTGTCATAGGACCGAGTGGAAGTGGAGATACGGCTCTTACCGGAAGTTGAATAGTCGTTTTCTGAATCATTCGAATTGTACCCACGGCTCGAGGATCGGCTGGTCGAATACTTAGTTCCGGTGGACACATCATAGACGCTGCTCTTGGTCCTCGTCTTGGAAGAAGAACTGTATTTGGCCTGACTGCCGATACGGGCGTCGGAAGCATCGGTAGTAATACCGGCGGTCTCATAACCCCGATCGGTCTCTACCAGCTTTGTCGTGCCGCGAACGTAGTTCTTGGTGCCGGCGAATTCGATGTTATTATCGTCATTCGTGCCGTTATTGACATTTATCGTCTTGTCGTTAACGACGATTTTCCCCCGTGATGTCGTTGCCGAGGAGGCTATGATAGCACTTTTACGTTCGGCGAATTTCGGATAACCGTTCGTCACCGGATCCCGATAACCGGAGAATCTGACTTCTTTGTATTTCGACATCACGTTCGGCTGCGGCTGTACGATCGAACGGTCAAAAACCACCGTCGAGAATCGAGTCACATGGAAATCATGCTCCCAGCAATGGCGCCAGTGATCGTACACCGTGATCGTATGCCAACCGACGTACAACCGTGGGATGTACAGTGGCGCAACGCCCCAGAAGATTCCATCGACATAAATACTGGCACCGAAAGGATAATCGATGTAGACATTACCACAGACAGTCCAGGAAGGATAAACCGGATAATAAACCGGCTCGAAATACTGCTGTTCCCATTCGTTGATATAAAGCGCTGAGCGATCGAAAGCGAATTTCTGACCTTCATAGCGTGCGAAATAACGAGCGTTCACCCAATCCATGAACTCATGGCGATCATCCCAGTCACAGACAAGACCTGATTCTGGATACCAATCGGGGATTTCGATTCTTTCCCGCGAAGCAATAGCCTGGATATTCTCCACTCCTTCGGGGCCGGAGATTACCAGGTCGAAATCATCATCCGATCCCGGCAGCGTGTAAGTAACACCACCGGTTACATAATTATCCTGACCGGCATCGGTCGGAAACAACATGTTCACCCGACCGCGACTGTCGACGGAATAAAGCACCACGAAAGCATCGCGGTTGGCGCGGAAATAAATCACCACTTTATCGCCGATGTAGAAATCTCCATCCGAATGATTGGTCCAGATTTCAACGTCCAGGTACCGGTCGTACCTGATCATATCGTCTCCCACCGGGTCTTCATAACTCTGGGCTATACTTTGTGATGACGCCTGCGGGACAACGATCATCAGCGCCATTATCAGCAGGCTTGCCTTGATTGCTATTCTCTTAAACATGACTGTCACCTTCCTTTCCTGATCCATCCGGCCGATATTTACAGCGTCCCTGACGCTGCATCCGTATTCGCGGGTCGGGCCGGAGTCAGTTCCGGGTTATTTTGATCTGTCTGATAGGCGTATTCAAATGTCACCGTTCCGGCAACTTCATCAAAAGCCGTTACACGCAGTTTGGCATAATGCAGGTCATCGGTGCGCACAACGTACGTATGACCACCGATTACCTGCGCCCAGCCGAGCATGGACCAACCGGTTTGCGGCGCCCAGCCGATCTCATAAAACACACTGGTGTAACCCATGTCCTGAATTTCAGTATCAAGATTGTCAACATCGCCGGCGTTGACGTACAACTGACCGTTGACATCGCTGTCGATGAAAACATCCGCCAGACTCGAAGTGCGAGCTACCACCGATCCGGTCGCGAAATTAAATCCCGCCGCATCGGCATTGACTGCCATATCATAAAGCGTCACTTCGCCTTCCGGTCGAGGCGTATCAAAGACATCTTCCGCCGACAACTCCGAGGACTGACCGGCGGCATCGACCGCCGTAACGGCATAGAAGTAAGTATTACCGTTCACCGCAGTGTAATCGATATATTGATAGTAAATCAAATCGAGATTGGGATTGTCGTCGGCATCGACACTACCGATTGCCTGGTAGTTAGTCAGTTGATCGAACGAACGCCAGATCACGTACTCTCTGATATCACGGTCGTACGGTCCCGCCCAGTAGATATAAACGGCATTATCACCGGTAATCGAATAGACACCCTGGGGTGTCGGCGGTGCCGGATCGTAAACGGTATCTTCATCATCACCACAGCCGACCAGAACAACCACCAGCAAGATCGCAGATAATAACATCAAAATACGTGACATTTCTTGAACTCCTTAATTGCATTCTTTCTGCCTGATGTAATACAAGAATCATGCCAATTCACGTATGTCTATGCCGTTCTTAACGATAGCGCAATAAGGCAAGCATCATTAAAACAATCCGCGCACAGATATTGTGCAGACCACCCATCCCCATGCACTGTTTATGTAGTTAACCTTTAGTAAGGTTGTATTCTTTAATTTTAGCCCGTAGAGTATTTCTATGAATGCCCAGTTTCTCGGAGGAAGCCCCGAGATTCCAGTCCATGCGATCCAGACATGTTTTGATATGATTCTTTTCAATTTCAGAGAGAGGCAGAATCTCGCCGGTCAATTCACTTGCCGATGAACGAGGCTGTAAACCGATTAAATCCTCCGCAGTGATTTTTTCCGATTGGGTCAGGACAACTGCTCGCTCGATGATGTTCTCCAGTTCACGGACATTTCCCGGCCAGTCGTAAGCAGTCAAAAGACCGGCTGCTTCGGAACTTATCCCGACCACTTCTTTGCCGATCTTCCGTGCGAATCGCTCCAGAAACGCTTCGGTCAACAGCATGATATCTCCTCCACGGCTGGCTAAAGGAGGCATGGCGATATTGATCACATTGAGACGATAATAGAGATCCTCACGGAATTTCTTTTGTTCGACCTGTCGGGTCAGATCCCGATTGGTAGCTGCTATGATACGAATATCCAGCTCGATCTCCTTGACCGATCCGAGTCGCTGAATCCGATGATCTTCGAGAACCCGGAGCAATTTCACCTGCATGCTGAGAGGCATTTCACCAATCTCATCGAGAAATAAAGTGCCGCCGTCGGCCAGTTCGAATCTCCCCTGCTTAGCGGTATCGGCGCCGGTGTAGGCACCCTTTTCGTGACCGAATAACTCCGATTCAAGCAAAGTCTCAGGAAACGCCGCACAGTTGATCGCCACCAGCTTACGGTCTGATCGCGGTGACAAAGCATGTATCGCTCTTGCCACCAACTCCTTGCCGGTTCCCGAAGGACCGGTAATTAAAACCGTTGCATCGCGCCCGGCCACCAGACTGATAAGCTCCTTAACCTTGCGCATGGCCGGAGACTCGCCGATCAACTCACTGGCCGGAAATACCTCCGCGAGACGCTCGCTCATCACCTGGTTGTCAACCACCAGGCGGTTCTGTTCGGCCGCCCGTTCCAGCTTAAGCAGCAATTCGTCGAGGTCTTCGACCGGTTTGGTGAGATAATCGATCGCTCCGGCCTTCATGGCTCGTACCGCGGTTTCGACCGTACCGAATGCGGTTAATACCACTACCTGTATGAACGGATTGATCTCGCGAAGACGTGTCAGCAGTTCCACTCCATCCATACCCGGCATTTTCATATCAACCAGCGCCAACGGAGTAAAGACCTCATGATAAGCCTTAAGTGCTTCTTCCCCGCTCCCGTAGGTGTATACTTCCCACCCTTGTTTGATCAGGTACCCCTTAACCAATTCTCGTTGAGCGGGCTCATCGTCGACAACAATCAACTTACGTGTAATCATATTCCCTGCAAGAAAGCTGTTCATGCAACCGGATTCAATAAAAAAGCCCGATGCGATGAAGCGCAACGGGCTTGAGAACTCTTATATAATTCAGATCATTCACCGGAACCGATCAGAATTCTGATACCGGCGTGAATGTCTATCATGCCCAGATTATCACCGAATACGACGGTCTGCTCATCCCAGGATTTCTCAGCATCTTTCGTCTGAGCCGCATGGTAGTTGACCTCAAGAAACAATCCACTGTAATCGGCGCTGTAATAAAATACACCGGCGCCGATACCGTATGCCAGTGATGCGTCGTAAGACGTAGCATGGTACTTCGGATCAGGCAACTGCAAGTATGTGGTGAATTTCGGATTTTCCACACCTACGTGAGCTTTAATGTAGGGTTCGAAATTGCTCTCGCCCATAAAGTAGTATTTAACGTAGAGGTTGGGATTATACAGACGGTGATAGAGACCATCCACTTCAGGTCCGCCGTCAATAGCCATCTGGGTATAGATGAAATTGACACCTACCACCACGTTGTAACGCATGAAATAGCCAATGTCAATGCCAAGGCTCCAGCCCGTCTTGGCGCCGAGATCGCCGCCAAAATCAGTAATGCCGCCTGACGGGATTCCAAGACCACCGTAGAAACATGTCTCCAGAACGTCACGGGCTTCCTCTTCCTGAGCCAGAGCAGAACCACTTGCAATCAACAAAACCAGAATCGCGATGACCGTAGAGTACTTTCTCATTACCCCATCCTCAATGCTATCGTTTTCTTCTCATTCATGTAGACCGCAAGAGCTTAAAAATCCGTTTCAACACATGCCCTTCCGGCCGATCAAAGCGTTAATAAATACCTAGATAGACGGCTTGTCAACAGATTATGTCCAATGAAATCCGACCTGATACATGTCACGGGATGATTATCAAATCCACGGGGATAAAAAAATACTTGAGTTTTCTGAGGCCTGGTAATTACTTAGCACTTTTGGCAGAAACGTGGAATAGGTTCAGATGAAAGTATTAGTGATTGGATCAGGAGGGCGGGAGCACGCTCTGGTTTGGAAGTTAAATCAATCGAAAAAGATTGACAAGATCTTCTGCGCTCCGGGGAATGCGGGCATTGGACAGATTGCTAAATGTGTTCGCATTAAACCTGAAAGTACCAAAGCTCTGGTTGATTTCGCCTCCCGTAACAAAATTAATCTGACTGTCGTTGGTCCCGAAGCACCGCTTACCAAAGGGATCGTCGATGAGTTTCAAAAACGCAAATTAAGAATTTTCGGCCCGAACAAGAAGGCCGCGGAACTCGAGGGCAGCAAGGTATTCGCCAAAGAGTTCATGCGTAAATACCATATCCCGACAGCGCCGTTTAAGGTGTTCGACAATCCGGCTGAGGCAATCGGTTTTTGCAAATCTGTCGAATTCCCGGTTGTTATAAAAGCCGACGGTCTGGCGGCAGGTAAAGGTGCCGTCATTGTCAAAAATATGAAGCAGGCCGAGAGTACGATCGATGACATCATGGTGCAGAAGTCATTCGGCCAGGCCGGAGATCAGATCATCATTGAGTCATGTCTGAAGGGGCAGGAAGTCTCAATTATGGCCTTGTGCGACGGCAAAACAATCGCTCCGTTCCTGCCAAGCCAGGATCATAAACAAGCTCTCGATGGTGATCGAGGCCCGAATACCGGCGGCATGGGTGCGTATTGCCCCACTAATTTCACCGACGACGAAGTGATGGAACAGATTCAAGAACACATCATCCAGCGCACTTTGGCCGGCCTCAACTCCGAAGGCATCAAATACAAAGGGATAATTTACGCCGGGATCATGCTGACAGCACAGGGCCCCAAAGTGCTCGAATATAACTGTCGCTTCGGCGATCCTGAAACCCAGGCGGTGTTACCATTACTTAAATCCGATCTGCTCGATCTGATGCGAGCGGTGGTTGATGAAAAACTTGCATCCCGAGGTAAGCTGGCCTGGCATACCGGAGCCGCAGCCTGTGTTATTATGGCCTCTCGTGGTTATCCCGGGAAATACGCAACGGGATTTCCCATTTCCGGTCTTACCGGAAAACACGAGGATGGCACCTACGTCTTCCATGCCGGGACGGAAATGAAAGACAATAACTTCGTCACCTCCGGCGGTCGGGTGCTCGGGGTCATGGGACGCGACAAATCACTGAAAGGTGCTTTGAGCAAAGCCTATCGAGCGGTAGGTAAAATCAAGTTTGAGGGAGCATCTTACCGTAAAGATATCGGATTCCGCGCCTCAAAACCAGTCGAGGAACAGGTTTAAATCATGGCCAAAGTACTCATCGTGATTGGCTCGAAGTCAGATGCTGATTATGCCGAGAAGTGCAAACAACAACTCGAAGCATTCGGGATTGATTCATCGGTAGAGATTTCATCGGCGCACCGTCATCCGACTCGGACCGCAGAATTAGCCGCTGCGGCCGAAGCCGACGGTTTTGATGTCATCATCGCTATGGCCGGCCTGGCAGCAGCGCTTCCGGGAGTGGTTGCGGCCCATTCCAACCTCCCTGTAATAGGAGTACCGTTGCCGGCAGCTTTGGGGGGAATCGATTCTTTGCTGTCAATCGTCCAGATGCCTCCCGGTATTCCGGTGGCTACCATGGGGATTGGTTCCCCGGGGGCCAAAAACGCCGCCGTCATGGCAGCGCGCATTCTGGCTTTGAAGTACCCGCAAGTGGCCCAGGCAATTGCAAAACATCGAGAAAACCTGTAGTATTTTTTGGGACCGGTTAACGAACAGGCTTGTAAAACGTTTGAAGATTAGTAGTAACTTATATAAGGAATAGTTTGATGAAAAGACTCACCATCTTCCTGACCATCGTAATGGCGCTTACCATCGTTTCAGGCATCCAGGCGGATACCGACAAAGCGAAAGAGAACTTCAACGCAGCGCTCAAGTCGGCCAAAGACGGTGAAATGGATGCCGCCGTGGTTGCTTATCGTGCAGCTATCGCCGAGGACCCGAACTATATCGATGCCTATATCAACCTCGGAGCGATCTTCTTTCAACGTGAAGATTATGACAACGCTTTAGAAATGTTCCGCACCGCCACCGAAAAGGATGCTTCCAACGCCGAAGCATTTGCCAACTTAGGTCGCGTCGAGAATAAACTTAAGAAATACGGTGAAGCGGAAACAGCCCTGAAAGCAGCCTTAGCTATCAACCCGGAAGACGGTCCCGTTTACATGGATCTGGGCAAAGTATACTACAGCCAGAAAAAATACACTGAACTGATCGACGCCGTCACGAAGTATCATGAAAAGAGCCAGGGTGATAAAATGTCATGGTACCTGCTCGGAAAAGCCTACGAAAATACCGGTAACACCAATCAAGCCATTGAAGCCTATCGTCAGTCCACAGTTGCCGACCCCAGTTATTACTATGCCCACTTTGCCCTGGGCCAGCTTTACCTTTCTGAAGAAAAATACAAGCCTGCCGCCAGTTCTTTCCAGGCAGCTATGAAGGCTAAATCCACGAGTCACCTGGCTTCTTATAACTATGCGATTGCAGTTGAATCAAGCAGCCCCGACAACTACAGCAAGAACATCGAGGTCTGGCAACAGTTCGTTAACAACTTCAAAGACAACGCCAAAGCGAGCAAACTAATCGCCCAGGCCCGCGATCATATCAAAGAACTCAAAGACGCTCAGGCTAAAGCCGGTCTTCAATAGAGTTCATCTCTTTGTATGAATAAAAAGCCCCGACCAGGTTCACCGGCCGGGGCTTTCATTATATATCCCTCACAAAGCTTCCTCAAAAAAGAAAGTCGCACTTCTGTAGCAGTGCGACTTATATCATTTACCGGTATTACCGGGACGATCTACATCCTCATTGTGAGAACTCTACACGCTCGAACTCATCCCAATAAACAGCCACTTCGTCACCGTCTTCGAGTGTAATATAAATCCCCTTGTTGTCCTCGTCGACATCGTTAGAACCCTTCAGCCGGAAAGTACGACCATCCTTGATCGTCACCAGACTCGAACGGTACGAGCGTTTTTCTATCTTGGCGATGTACCCCAGCTCGATATCGAACTCAATATCGCGATAATCACCGTCAAGTATCTCCCAGGTATACTTTTCGTCGTTGTCCCAGCAGATCAAACCTGTGTAGGATTCGCCGTCTTCAGTGTAAACAGTACCCCGAAGTGGTTTACCGCCGTCGAAAGAATTGTACTTAATTTGATTCGGAGCTTCTTTAAAGTCCAGCCGCTCGAACTCGTCCCATTTAACGGTGACTTGTCCGAAGCCGGGATCGGAGATGATGATACCGCGATTGCCGTCATCGATGTCGTTGGTACCACGCAGGAGAACCTCGTCGCCGTTCTCGAGGTAAATTGTGGCGCCGTTGGAGCTATAGCGCTCGATAGCCTTGATTTTGCCGAATTGTATCTTGCGGGTACGGCGACGGTCTTCACCGTCGAGGATGTCGTCGGTGAGAACTTCGTCCACATCCCAACATACAAAACCGGTAAACTCATCTCCTCGGCGAGTGGTCAACGTCCCGTATAGCCGGTCACCGAAGCTAGAGATCTGACTACCGTCGGTATCCTCAAAATCAACACGGTCGATATCGTCCCAGACCAGCTCGATCTCTCCCTCGGATTCATCCTCAATGACCAGTTCACGAATACTCTCACCGATATCCGTGGAACCGCCTGACAATTCAACCTGCTCGCCGCTCTTCAATGTAATCAATGCGGCATCGTCATCGACTACTTCGAGAGAACGGATATGTCCGAAGCGAACCCCCGATTGGGCCGAATTGCCGTAATAAACATTGGTCCCGCCGAATTCGATCCCGAAGATCTCTATACGATCGCGGTCATGATATTTGCGGCGCTTGTCCTTGTCCCGCTTATGGCGCTTCTCCAGTTCCTTATTGCCGTTCAGAATGTCCACCCAGCTCGCTTCATTTTTATCCCAACGGATCAATCCTTCAAAGGTATCTCCATCCACCGTCGTGATCTTTCCGTAGATACGTCCGCTGTTGTCGGCGTGGGCGATGGCGGCAATCAAGACAACCATTAGCGTCACCATGCAACTGGATACGATATTCTTCATGTTACCTCCGTTGTGCAATCATCTATCGTTTTGTATCCCTTTACGATTTCAGACACCAAAGGTTTCCTGTCCGAATGATTAAGCTGTTCTTAGATCGTATCTAAACCAGGTATACGGAAAGCGCCCGAGCCAATAACTGCTCGGGCGCCAGCTTTGCGTTCTGATTCCCCCTTTAGGCCGCGACCAAACCGGCCGGTCGGCGGCAAGGACTCAGACTATGTCGATGGAGGAATTAATGACCTCCACAAAAAGAACGAGGGAACGGAGTTGGACCGTTAAACCTTCTTCTTCTTATGCCGGTTGGCACGTCTCCGTTTTTTCCGCTTGTGCGTCTTAATCTTAAGGCGCTTCCGTTTCTTTCCGCTGGGCATCAATCCTCCGTTTGGGATTCTTAGATAGGTTGTTTCGTAATCATGTTCTTGAAGTCATTCGACGGTTTGAAGACCGGGACCTTCCGATCCGGAACCGGGACGACTTCACCCGTGCGCGGGTTACGCGCCTTTCGAGCCTTGCGTAGCTTCACCTTGAAGGTGCCGAAGCCTCTGATCTCGATATTATGACCGGCTTCCAGGGATTTCTTGACTGTATCCAGGAAAGAATCGATCACAACCGCTACGTCAGTGCGAGTCAGTCCGGTCTTCTCGGCTACTTTCTCGACCAAATCCGCTTTAGTCACAGCATCCTCCCTCGGGAAAACTGTCCGTGTATGTTCATTATTCTTTTTTTCATATTCAACTGTCGGACTATTCCAATAGAGCTACTGTACTGTCGTTAACCCTTTGGCGTTCGCTAAGATACGCAAGGCCGACGCAGAATAAAAGGAAAAAATCTGCTTTTGTCCAGAAAATTCTTTATCAAAGCGGTCTATTATTGATAAATATACATTAGCTGCGGCCCCCTCAAAGGAGACTGCACCTGTTCACTAACATCACCTAGAAAACTGCCCAGCAAGTCGAAAATAGTGACCTGCCTATGTTCGTAAGGCCGTACAATACTCGGCTCACCACTTACTGAAGCCAGGTCGGCAGCTAGAAGTACCGCTTCATGTAATCCCCCCAAACTATCTACCAGGCCATGATTTAGAGCCTGGTGTCCAGTATAGATCGAGCCGTCGGCCAGAGGACGAATCTCCTCCGGTTCCTTCCCTCGACCTAGTGCCACGGCTTCTATAAACTGCTCATACGAGTCCATGACAACACTACGCAGCATTGACTCTTCCCGCTCGGTCATCGATCTTGAATAGCTGCCCACATCTTTTAATTCGCCCGATTTGACCGTCTCTGTCCCAATTCCAATTTTATCGAGCAAACCCTCAGCGGTGTGGAATCGCATAATTACCCCGATCGATCCGGTTATCGTTCCGGGATTGGCTACAATTCTATCCGCAGCGCAGGCAATGTAGTATCCCCCCGAGGCGGCGACAGAACTCATTGATGCCACTACCGGTTTTTCCTCACGAGCGCGTACGATTGCATCATAGAGTTCTTGCGAGGGCGCTACCCCTCCCCCCGGCGAATTGATATGTATCACGATAGCTTTCACGCTACCATCGACGAATTCATCAATCTGGTCGATCGCCTTCCTGGCGGAGGTTTCGTCAATCACACCGAAGACTTCAACCACTCCGACATCACCACCGAATCGTCCTAAATTGAATTCCGAGCCGCTCCCCGCCATTCCTATGAACATGAATGCGGCAAAAGCAAACGCAATCAGGAATCCGAAAACGATTATAACGATAATGACAACATCGCGTGTTCTAGCCATTTCTCCCCACTAATCCTTGTATATTTTCAATTGCATTCCTATTGTCAATTCATCGGGATCAGCAAGATCGTTAGCGGAGATTATTCGCTTCATACTGACCCGATAGCGCTGAGCGATTCGGCTCAATGTCTCACCCCGACGTACTTCATGAATAACATAGTCGCGAGTTCCTCCGCCTACCACTAAAATCTGACCGGGGTAAATACGACTTGATCGAGAAAGATTGTTCAAGCGACGGATATTTGCGGTCGTAGTCCCGTATTGACGTGCAATATCCCAAACCGTGTCGCCGCGCCGCACTTTATGCTTCGTGACTGAGGACGAGGTATTACTACTGGTGGTACTCTTCGGCGTAGATGAAGCATAGGTCCCGCTGCTTGTTTCCGAATTGCGATTTTTTAGATTCTTCGCTGACGCCGGTATTTTCAGTTTCTGACCGACGTAAATACGTGAACCGTATTGGATGTAATTTGCGCCTCGAAGAGCATCGACAGTTGTCCCGAATCCCCGGGCGATATCCCAGAGGTTGTCTCCGGAGCGTACGGTATAGATCGAACCTTCAGCTTCATAGCTGTGATTACTATAGTTCTGACGAGCAAATTCACGATCCAGCGGTACCGGAACGATCAACGTTTTTCCGGCGTAGATACGAGAATGGCGATTTAGATTGTTAGCCTCCATGATGGCATACTGAGACACGCCGTATTTCGCTGCAATGTGACTTACTGTCTCACCCTGGCTGATCTTATGACGAACCCAGCTTGTCTCCTGCGGTGATGGCATTTTGTCATAGGCGGCATAGAACTGGTCTGTTGTTCCCCTGGGAACCTTCAACTTGTAGTTCTTGACATCCGGAGGGGTGTATTTGCGCAAGAGTTCCGGATTCAGATCCTGGAGTTCTTCGACCGAGCAACCGACTTCCGAGGCAACCGTTTTAAGTTCAAGGCACCGGTCAATAGTGACCTCATCCCAGACCACCTCCGATTCGGAAATGATTCCGTTGAAGCCGTACTTCTCAGGATCCTTGGCAATAATCGCCGCGGCATAGATCAGCGGGACATAGTCCATCGTCTGCCGTTTGAGACGTAGTTTCCAGAAATCATTGGTTTTCTGTTTGGCCATGGTTCGCTTGACCCGCCCCGGTCCTCCGTTATACGCCGCCATGGCCAGTTCCCAGTCGCCGAACTCGTCATAGAGGTATTTCAGATATTGACAGGCAGCGTGGGTGGACTTGATAGGGTCTTTGCGTTCATCGATCCACCAGTTTCGATCCAGTTTGTAAAGGCGACCGGTCGATGAAATGAACTGCCATAATCCCATGGCGCGCGCCCAGGAATAAGCATGAGGATTGTAGCCCGACTCAACCAACGACAGATAAACAAGGTCCTCGGGAAGATCATACTGACGAAGAATCCGTTTCATCATCGGGGTGTATTTATCGATACGCCCCAGGTATTTCGCAAAAGCATCCCTCGCTACCGTCTGGAAATAAACAATTGACTTGCGAACCCGATCATTCAGCACAACCGGGAGATCATAGGTCGGGGCTTTGGCATTTTCTTCTTCATAAACCTGGATCGAGTCGGACCCGAGATTCTCGGCCATATTGCTGAATCTCTCCAGCACCACCGAAGCTGATACACTAGGCTCAAGGTGTCCCAATGAACGCAGGGTGGAACGATAGTCGGCTACGAAGTTGTCGAGTAGTTGATTGTAACGGACCGCTTCCGGTGAAACGGTGGTGTCGGCCTCGATATCGAGCTTGGCCAGTATCTTCATTCCCTTTTCGAAATAATACTGAGCTTCTTCCCAGCTAGCCTCGCGGTTGGCCATAACACCCATGTGATAATACTCTTCAGCCAACTCGAATTTTCTCCAGATTTCGTCATCAATCGCTGAAGCTGAATCGGCCATGTCGGTTGACCCGAATGACAGAATATCCTCGGCCTCGCTCAGGTCCGCGGAGGACGTGTTGGCAGCATCGTCAAGATTAGGAATCTCATCCGGATTTTGGCTGTCATCACGATGGCTCCGGTATTGGTGCCGACCGAGAGCCGAACTACTTGTTTCATTCGACCCGGTAGCAATCGATCCTGAATCATCAGCCTTGGAACTGTCGACAGTCGCTCTATCAGATGGAGCACCGTATAGCTGAGGGGAATTCATTCCTGATTTACCACCACAACCGGCAGTAATCAGAGCTAAAATTAAGAATGAAAAGAAAACAACAGATATTGTCAGGGATTGTATCGTACTTTTCACTAAACTGTCCTTGTTGTCTTTTATTTACGCTCTATTCCCTGTTATCGGCCACCCGACAGACGACCTTAACTCTCTGGCTTATAATACCTTGACTATAGATAGTCAACAACTTACAGACAAGTTTTATCTGTTTCGAAAGTTTATTTCACTTCCCTTTATGGTGTCGATCAGAGCTAAGCTCGAATCGAAATATCTACAGTCTGCTTGTCCTCGGAACCAGGTCATTTGTCGTTTAGCATAACGGCGGCTGTTCTGCTTGATCAACGCCACTGCTTCTTCAAGCGGTCTTGAGCCTTCAAGATAATCCAGCAGTTCCGTATATCCAATTACCCGACTGTTTCGAATAGCTTCTGTCAGGCCCCGATCACAAAGAGATTTTACCTCATCGAGAAGCCCGTCGGTCATCATCTGATCCACTCTTTCGTTTATACGGCGATAAAGCTCGGCCCGTTCGGGTTGCAGGCAGTAGAAATCGTATCGATAGGCGGGAGAACGATACGCTCCTGTTTCCACCAGCTCAGATTTGCATTTTCCGGTCAGATAGAAAAGTTCCAGCGCTCGCAGCACCCGCACCCGGTTATTAGGATGAATCCGGACTGCCTCAAGAGGATCGATAGCTTCCAGCCGACGATGCATCTCCTCCGGGCCGTGCTCTTCCATATCCGCTTCGAGATTCGCTCTGAGCTCCATATCTTCCTGTTCGATCTCCACGACACCTTCAGCCAACGCTTTGAGATACAGCCCGGTGCCTCCGACAACGAAGGGGATCTTGCCGCGTGCTAGAATATCACCTATCGCAACAGTGGCATCATCGATGAACCGGAAGGCGCTGTAGCGCTCACCCGGTTCTACAATATCAACGAGGTGGAAGCGAACTTTGTTGCACTCTTCCGGTGTCGGTTTGGCGGTGCCAATATCAAGATATCTGAGAATCTGTCGAGAATCAGCGTTGATCACTTCCAGGTCGAACTCCTCCGCCAACGTTACCACGCATCCGGTCTTTCCCGATCCGGTGGGTCCACAGATAATCGGAATTGGAGGGGTATCAGGCACGGCCAAACTGCTTGTCAAGAGAGTCACGGGTTACTTTAACGAAGGTTGGGCGGCCGTGAGGGCACGAGTATTTATCACGGCATTGAAGCAATCGTTCCAGCAGATGCTCCGCTTCGCGGTCGTTCAGGCGATCTCCGGACATCACCGCTGAACGACAGGCGATCGACTGCGCCATTGCTTTTTTCAGATCGTAACCGGATTTGCGTAACGACAGAATGTCGTCGAGTACTTTAGTCAGCACTAACTCCGGATCCCGACGGCTTAATACCGCCGGCACTGCTTCGATATTGACCATGCGTCCCCCGAACGGTGAGACGACAAAACCTCCTGCCGCCAAAGCCTCATGAGATTCTTCGAAAAGCGCCAATTGCTCCGGGTTTAACTCCACCTGTACCGGAAACAACAACGTCTGAGCGTTAACTGTTTGTGAGTCGATACGATCCTGCATCTGCTCGTACAGCACCCGTTCATGCGCCGTATGTTGATCGACAATGAACAGGTCATCACCGGCCTGCAGCAATAAATAGAGCGTGCCTAATCGGCCAATGTAACGAAATCCGGTCGAGGGACCGGTAGCGGTTTTCGGTACTTGGGAAGAGGAATCAACATCTTCCGTTATTTCACCCGTTTCCCGGTCCACCTTAGGCATGGAAATGTCGCTGTGGTTTTCTGAGAGGGTGTCGCTATGCTTGTCCGGTAACGGCTGACGAAATATCTCCGCTGCCGCTTCCAGCCGTTGTTGCTGACCGGCCAGAATGCCGGGTATGAATCCCTGGCGATTATCCGATTGTATGTGATTAACCGCGCCACTCTTCGATACCGAAGGCGGCATTGCCGGTCGCCCCTCGGCCGTTGACACTACGGGAATGATCCCATCCTGTCGCAAGGCCTCGCGTGCCAGACGTCGAATCGAATCATATAAAGCCCGCTCGTTAGCCAGGCGTACCTCGGTCTTGGAGGGATGTACATTCACATCGACTGTTGCCGGATCGACCTCAAGTAAAAGAGCTCCGATCGGATAAGCACCGCCGATAATCATTTCACCGTAGGCGGAGCGAAGGGCATGGAGCAAAGTCGCCGAATAGATATACCGCCCATTGATGAAGAGGTAGCAACCATAGCGATTGTGCTGAGCCATATCCGGCGTGCCGATAAAGCCTCGCACACGCAACGGTCCGACCTCGCCGACCACTTCCACGAACCGTTTGGTTCTCCCGAGTAATTCGGTGATACGCTGTCGAAGGTCCTGCTCCGGCGGAGCGACAAATAACTCGCGGTCATTGGAACGATACGAAAAACCGGTCTCAGGATTGGCCAGCGCCAGAGCGGTCGCGGTTCGTGCGAGGTGTCGTGCTTCCGTAGATTCCGACTTAAGGAATTTGCGTCGAGCCGGTGTGTTAAAGAACAAATCCTCGACTTCCACCGATGTCCCCGGCGGGGCGGCTATCGGCTGTGAGGATTGAAGCACGCCGCCTTCGAACAGAATCTCCATCCCGGTATCCTGATCGGCTGGACGCGATACCATGCGCAGGCGTGATACCGAGGCTATCGACGGCAGCGCCTCCCCCCGAAAGCCGTAGGTATATAGGTGATCGAGATCGTCGAAAGTGCTGATCTTGGAAGTGGCATGGCGCGAAAAAGCGATCTCTATCTGTTCGGCCGGAATTCCACAGCCGTTGTCAACTATTTTGAGTAATTTTATTCCGGCTTGCTCGGCAGTTATATCAATTCTGTTCGCACCGGCATCGAGGGCATTTTCAACCAGTTCTTTCAATACCGCCGCCGGGCGTTCGATCACCTCACCGGCTGCTATCTTGTTGACGACTCGCTCCGGCAACGGTCGGATCCAGCGCTTCCCTCCTGCCGATCCCGGACGCTTCATCATGACAGATCCTCTTTGAGCTTCTTCAATAAGTTGAGCGCCTCCAGCGGGGTCATGTTTTCAAGGTCGAGTTCTCGGATTGCTTCCTCGGTAGCCGAGGGTTGTGGATCGAACAGTGATGGCTGCAACCGTTCCTTCAGAATGCCTTTTCCCAGTTCCGACTGGTTAAACTTGCCCGATTCGAGCAGGCGAAGAATCTGCCGGGCACGCGCAATCGCCTGCCTTGGAACTCCGGCCAATCGTGCCACTTCGATCCCGTAAGAATCATCGCAGCCCCCTTCGATGATCTGATGCAGAAACAGAACCTGACTCTCCCACTTCCTGACCGTTACCTGGTAATTTTTAACCCGGTCATAAATTTGAGCCAGAGAGGTCAACTCGTGATAATGTGTCGCAAAAACGGTCCGGGACAGGTTGTGCTCGTTGATATGTTCCACGACCGCCCAGGCTACGGAGAGACCATCGAATGTGGATGTTCCCCGGCCGACTTCGTCGAGCAGGACCAGTGATCGTTCGGTAGCATTGTTGAGAATGTTCGCCGTCTCGACCATCTCCACCAGAAAAGTCGACTGACCACGAGCAAGATTGTCGAGCGCCCCCACACGAGTAAACACCCGATCGACCAGGCCGATTTCGGCCCGCTCAGCCGGGACGAACGATCCGATCTGGGCCAGGATCACGATCAATCCGATCTGGCGCAGGTAAGTCGATTTACCCGACATATTGGGACCGGTCAAAATCGCAATCGCATCACCATCGGTCGCCAGACGGGTATCGTTAGCCACGAACTGCCCCGAAGGAAGCACCGCTTCGATAACCGCGTGTCTCCCTCCTTCTATCACCAAACGGGTGTCCTGATAAATTTCGGGACGACAATAACCGTTCTGAACAGCAATCTCAGCCAGCGCCGCAACAAGATCAAGCTCGGCCAGAAGCTGCCCGGTCAGGAGATATGCCTCTATCGACTTCTCCAATTCAATGGCTAATTCACTGAAAAGGTCCTCTTCCAAACGGAATATCTTCTCTTCCGCCGTAAGGATCAGGTCCTCTTTTTCCTTCAACTCCGGAGTTATGTAACGCTCGGCGTTGACCAGGGTTTGTTTGCGGATATATTCCTCGGGAACCGCTTCGGCATTGGCTTTGGTTACTTCAAGATAATACCCGAAGACTTTATTATAGCCAACTTTGAGAGTAGTGATTTTTGTCCGTTGCCGTTCTTTCTCCTGAAGTGATCCGATATAACGACGAGCATCACGAATTGAATCATTCAACGCATCGAGTTTATCGGAATACCCTTCTCGAAAGATATTGCCTTTCGTTGCCGTGAGCGGCGGTTCATCGACCAGGGCTCGCTCCAGTATTTGAACGGTGTGCGAACTGTCGGGAATACCGGCTCGAAGTTCGGTCAACACCGGTGAATTCGCCTGATCGAGAATCTCCTTGACTTCAGAAGCGGTTTTCAAACCCGCTCCCAGCGCGGCCGCTTGTCTCGGATTGAGCTTGCCTATTCCAAGACGACCCGCCAGCTTCTCGATATCCGGCAGGCCACTCAGCGTCTCGCGGATCGCTGCCGACAAATCCCGTTGTCGGGTTAACTCCGCTACTCCGGCCAGACGTCTTTCTATCGGTTCATGGCGTTTGAACGGATGCAAAATCGCCTGCCTCAGGCGCCTGATTCCAGCTGCCGTCACACAACGGTTGATCGTAGCCAGGAGCGTGTTTTCTTCGGAACCGTCCGATAAATTACGCGTCAGCTCTAAATTGCGAACCGAATTGTAGTCGAGAGTCATCGTCTGGTTGTCGTCAAAACGAGCCATACGACGAATATGACCCAGATGATCCCGATGGTTCTCCTTCAGGTAGCGCAATATCGCTCCGGCGGCAGCGACACCCAACTTGCAATCTCTGAGTCCGAAACCGTCCAGCGTCGAAGTTTCGAAATGTCGGTTTAACTCACGATCGGCAGTGCGTGCATCGAAATTCCATGCCCCGAAGGAAGTCAGCCCTATCTTACGACCGGACAACTCCAGAATCCGGCGAATTTCCTCGGGATCATAGTCGTCCGGGAAAAGAATCTCCTCCGGCTCCAGAATCTTCAATCGCTGAAGGACTTCTTCCTCGTCATCCTGATCGACCACGAACGAACCGGTAGACAAATCCAGCGCCGCGAGCCCCAATTGTTTTTTACCATCGGCTTTTATTGCCGCGAGACAAAGCGAACGTTCACCGTCATCGACACCGTCGATCGTGGCTGTCCCGGGAGTTAGTATCTCAACGATATCACGTTTGACGATTCCCTTGGCCGTGCGTGGATCCTCGACCTGCTCCACCACAACCACCTTCTCGCCTTTTTCCAACAACCGAGCCAGATACTTGTCGGCGGAATGGTGAGGTACACCGGCCAGAGGGATACGTTCCGCTTCACCGTGGGATCGGGACGTAAGGGTAATGTTAAGCAACGGCGCCGCTCGTACGGCATCATCACCGAACATTTCATAAAAATCACCCATGCGGAAGAACAGAATTTTATCCGGGTGCTGTTCTTTGATAGCGTGAAATTGCTGCATGAGAGGCGTCAGGGTCGACGCCTTATGAGGAGCTTTGCTCATCGCGCGACGACCTGAAAGACCTCGTTATGCTCCGCCTGGATTTGATCCTTGAAACGACTCGCTTCGGCAAAGTCTTTGAAATGTCCGACCATAACCACGTCGTAAGTAGTTGTAGAAATCTTCTTTTTGATAACATCCACCGGTTTGCCGTATTGGCGAAACTCTTCGGCCAACTTCTTGGCGTTCTCTTCCACCGAGAACACCCCGACCTTTACGGAGTAATATGTCCCGGTGATTTCTTCTGCCTGGGTATTGGCAGCGTCCGGAGTCGACATACCGGTCATAGCTTCGATTAGAGCTCCTAAACCAACGGCTGAGGGGTAGCCCTCGCGCAAGAGGTTGTAGAAAAACACCGCGTCGTCGGTTTTTCTGGTCTCAATCGCATCTTCAGCCAACAGGTAAAGCGCCGTGGGGACTCCCGGTCCGCCGTCTTCGCGTGACAATTCTCGTAATAGCTTTCGAGCGGCAATCTTCTTACCGTTTTTACTCATAATGCGGGCTTTGTCCAAACGCCCCCATTGACCGTCGATTCCTTTTTTGAAAGACAACAAATAACGATCCGCCTGACGCACCGCAGCCTCATACTCCTGATTGCGTTCATCGAGCAAAATAGCGAAACGCTGCATCTCCGCCCGATAATTACCCGCTTCCCACATCGCCTGATAATCCGCGACCAGCCCGCCGAGCTTGCTGTAATCACCCTTGAGATACCAGTAATGGGCCAAGCGATAATAAATTTGCTCGCGATGTTGAGCCGAGACCGAAGCAGACAATGCTGCTTCCATCAACTGGGCTGCTTTGTCCGCATCAGGTTCAAGCAAACTGGCATAGAACAGGATATTCCCATCTCGAGTTGAAGCCGTCGAGACCTGCGAAATAGAATCCAGAGCCTGTTTTAGATTTCCTTCGGCGATAAGACCGTAGATAGTCTCGCTTTTGGGATTGGTTGCGCCAATCAATAAAACAGCAACAACCAGTACGAAACGTTTCATCTGCGCTATAGATAATAATAGTGCCGAGCGATTTCAGTTGATTCCGATGAGACTTCCGTCAACGATGCCGCCCAGCGGTTTACCGTTCTTCTTCTCTTGCTTCTGTCCGAGTTGACGCACGAACGCAGCCAGACGCTTCCGGTCATCCTGCTCGACATAAATCCTGATCAGTTCAATGATCGGGCCGATATCGTCAGGATTGTCTTCGACTACTTGTAAAAGGATCTCTTCCGCTCGCTCCAGATCCCCTTTCTTCTTGTGGAACTCCGCGAGCATGAGTCGAGCCGGGATATCTTTGGGAGAGGCCGATAAAATCGATTCGCAAATATCGGCAATGTCACCGAAACGCCCGAGGTCAAACAAAGTCCGCTCTAATCGGTCAAGCACCTGATGCCCCTCACCGGGAACGGCATCAATAAGTTTCTTCCAAAAATTGACGGCGTCCTCGAACCGTTTCTCTTCACAATAAGAATCGCCAATCGCGACATAGGCCGGTGAGAATTCAGGATTAAGACCGATTGCTTCCTTGAACAACACGCGAGCCTTATGATATTCGAGCTTTTCGAACAACTGCATGCCCATACGATACTTAAAGTATGCCAGCGGTTTCTTGGACTTCGAATTTTCCAATTTCAGCAATTTGGCGGCGGTATCGTAAGCCTCTGACCAGTTCCCGGCATCGCGTTGGAGACGCAGCAGTTGCGAGAAGGCCCAATGGCTGTCCGGGTGCAATGAGATCAATTCACGCAATGCGGCTTCAGCGGTATCCCTCTCTCCCAAATCAGCATAATCAAGCGCCAGGTGCCTTAAAATCGCAACCTTCTTCTCGGCCCCGAGATCCTGCCGTAAGGTTAAATCTTTATGAACTTGAAGCGCCCGGTCCGGTTTCTTGTGTTCCCGGAGAATCTGGCCCAGACGCATGTATGCGTCGATATTGTCCGCGTCGGAAATAACTACCTGGCGCAGCTTACCGAACGCCGATTCCGGTCGCCCATCGAGAAGATCACGCAAGGCTTCGACATACAACGCCGAATCGGATTTCGCCTCCTTGCGAAAATAACGATCGTACGCCAGATAGAACGCGACCGACGCAAACAACAGGACGAAGAACAAAGTCAAGTATTCTACCATCTTGCCTTACCTGCCTCATTAGTCGCCCGACGACAACACCGGACCACTGTCGGGACCTTTCTTGTCCGCACCTTTTAGCAGGTCCGCGGACTCCTCGATTGGTCGATTTCGCAACACCGCCACCTCACTTTCGAGAGCCCGTATCCTTTTACGGTAGGTACGGAGTTGAATCGACTGCTTGATATAAGTGGAGATTGCAATGAACATCGACACAAGTAGTCCCGCCACAAAAGCCCAAAACACCACCGTAATCAACGGTACGTCGACATACTTGGCCCAGACTAAGTCCACGTCAACCACCTGGGCGGCATTGAGATTGTAATAGGCAAACGCCACTACCACCAGCACCATAATGACTATCAAAATGGCCCTAATCGCCCACATGCGACCTCCATAAATTAGTTCGCCAATAACATAGCCTTAAAAGTTACCACCGACTCTTGGTAGGGTCAATAAAAAAAGGCCGGGAGACCCGGCCTTCCACTTTGTCATTTCTCAGCCCTTGGGCTTGCTTTCAGGCCATTTCAAGCTGCTGACCATTTCCATCATTTCCGATTCGATCTGCGGATAATACTGCCATTCACAGATTACGTGGAACAGAACGATATTTTGACCCTTCTTGACGGCCACAATAGAGCCGCCGTAAGCACCCCGGACACGTTTTCCACCGGTCGAGGAAGCCGACAGGGCGACCTCCTTCATGTATTTTACATAACCTTTCCAGAGCAGGGCCTGTTGACCATCGAGTTCAAACGTCTTTTTACCCTTAGGAACTAATTCCTCGCGATAAGTACCCGATCCGGCGGATGACTCATTGATCAACTCAAATTCCTTGTAAATGTCATCTTTCTGATCGGAGTCGTACGAATCACTTAACAAGGAATCGACAAATGCCGTCGGTGACAGGTTCGTTTCACCCGACCATACCACGATTCTTGGCACCTGGGTATAATCCTCGGCATCCATATAATCGGGTGGAATCTGGTAATTCTTCTGAACGAGAGTCAGTCGAACATTTTCTTCTTCATCACCGATCTTGTATTTCCAATTGTCGAGTAACTTCAACGAGAATTGGTACTTATCATCTACGAATGTCAACTTATCAACCGTGCCGGCTTTAGCTTTCTTACGGCGGGCAAAGGCACTCGGGAGACACAACGTCAGCAGCAACAACACCAATACCAAACGGCGCATAATACTCTCCTTCTCTCAGGTCACAAATGTGTCCTCTGCAGACAATCTTTTATCTTATACATAGTTAGTCAAGAAAATAATCAAAATTGACGCACTCATTACACCGTGCTCTGAAAAATCGAATCGACTTATAACATACTCGACGGCACGATAAATCTTCTACATGCGAATAAATCTCTATCCCCATATCGCTCGCCGTCATGCATTGTCTGCCTGTTTGCTGTGTTTTAGACATATCATGCTTCCACCTGGACCTAAAAGCACAGACAACTAATGAAAGCCTATCTGTTGTCGGCGTGATGCCGCAATATAATGGCTCATCGTGGTGAAGTGGAAATCGGACAAAAGTCGATCCATTTTGGCGGCCAGGATATTGGTTGAGCCATAAGTCCGTAGTCGCTGGCTGGCTGAAAGGCCATCAATAACAGGCGGATCAGGGTCCAGCTCCCAGGGGTGGATATAAACCACCGCCGGCCGGCCCCCTCGGTTCAGGCTGCGAATGACCATTTTTGAATACCAATAGGGACAATGCCGAAGATACCCGCCTCCGGCCACCGGGATGTTCTTGCCCATCAGGTTGTAAGTCGAGGCAGGCATTTCGTATAGATACTTGTCGTCCGGGAATTTCATCCGAAAGAGTGTACGGGGTCCGTGAGGCATGCCGTACAGGTCATGTTTGATCGGAAAAATCGAGCTGTCATAATCAAAACCGAGATCGGCCAGAGTCTCGAAAGCCCATGGGACATTGTTGCTTATTGACCAACTCGGAGCGCGATACCCCCGTGGTCGAGTCCCGATGGCTCTTATCAGCGCATCCATCGCACGCATGGTGTCTTTACGAAACTCTTCGGGACCCAGGGAGTCGACACGACGATGGGAATAACTGTGGCAAGATATTTCATGTCCCCGTTCGGCTATCTCCGCAACCAGATTGGGATACCGTTCCGCACACCAACCAAGAACGAAGAAAGTTGCCATCACATCCTTGCGATGAAACATATCCAGCAGTCGGCGAGTATTCTTGACCAATGTCGACGGCAATTCATCCCATTTCTCTACCGGGAAACGAGACCGCAACGCCTCGACAACGAACCACTCTTCAAGGTCGACAGTCAGTAAATTGAATGATTCCTTCATGACAGCCCTCGGGACCTTCAGCGGTCAGAGGCATAAGTATCCTGCTCGTTTTGCCGTCGGGATTTCTTTTCCCCCCGCTTGCGCACCCGCGGTGGGGCTTTTCCTTCCGGTTTCGAAGGCTTGTAGTCGTATCCGTAGTAACGATAGTCATATTGTGAAGGGAGGCTGGAATTCATATTGTTAAGAACTACCCCAAGGATATTACGGCGACCGGGATCGATAACATCCACCGCTCTCAAGATCACATCCTTCTGCGTCGCTCCGGCCTTGATGACCAAAATTACTCCGTCCACCTTGGAACTCAGAAGCATCGGATCGGAAACGGGGAGAATCGGAGCGGCATCCAACAGGATCAGGTCGTAATAAAGCTTCATCTGTTCGACCATAACCCCTATCGCTTCAGCATCGAATATCTCTGTCGGCGTGTCGTGCATTCGGCCGCAGGTCATTATATCAAGTTTATCTATCGAGGTATGATGTACGGCATCTCTCGGGCCATAACCTTCAACCAGCACCTCGGACAAACCCGGCTCTCGATCCAGGGCAAACAGCTTGTGAATGGAAGGCCGCCTCAGGTCGCAATCGATCAGCAGAGTGTTCATCCCTTTGTGTGTCGCTGCGGTTATGGCAAGAAATGCCGAAGCTGTAGATTTCCCCTCCGAGAGCATAGCCGAAGTCATCAGCAGACTCTTTAACTCACGATCACCGCGCGCCTGTTCCAATTTATAAAGCAGTCTTCGAAACTCCGTTGCGAACGGCGATTCAAGAGCAAAAGCATCGATGACTGACAGACGTTTACGTTTCACGAGTCCTAACCTTTGGCCGAGATTTCTTTTAGCGCAATTGAAATCTGCTCGGAAGCCCGGGTAGCCTGTTCAAGCGAGATTTGAGCTTTCGTCAGCGATGGATTCATCTCGAGCGCTTTCCGATATTGTTCCACTCCGTTGCGCCAGGCCATCTTGGCTTGTTCAAGATAACAACGTCCCAGTTCGGAATAAAGATCCACATAATTGGGATTCTTTTCGAGTTCGGAGCGAAGGAACTTCACCCGGTCGGCAACCGCTCCCTCTGAAGCCCACTCCGGATAAAGAACATACTTCATGTAAAAGGTCGAGAACTCCTGACGATGTCTCTCCCTTTTATCGTCTCGAGCTTTCCGCAACAGACGATAGGCGCCGTTTATATCGGATTGTGTCAATCGGATCATCCCATTCCGGAACTGCTCCGAATCGTATTCAGGTGAGATCACAATAGCTTTATTGAGGCAATCGGTCGAACGAGAGATGACCTCGGCAAACAGACTCTGATCATCCTGATTTATCGCGTTGAGAATCAGCGCCAGGGCTGTGTTCACATAGGCATCGGCATAATACAGATTAATTCTGGTCGCCTCCTCGAACTCCGTCAAAGCCTGACGACAGGCATTAGCTTCCAGGTACGCTTCACCGAGGTTATTGTGGTAGTCGGCAAATGTCGGCCGAAGGCGGCAGGCGGTCTGACCGGCCTCAACTGCTTCACGCGGATTTTCGAGAGCGATTTCGGCCATACAGAGATAGTTGAACGCCTGGTGAAATTCATTATCGATTCGGGTGGCTGAGCGCAGCAAGCGGCAGGCTTCCTCATAAAAACTGCGATAATAAAAGGCCATTGCCAGATGCAACATCGTCTGTGGATTGCCGTCCTTGAGAATCCTGCGATATGCTTCGAGCAGCACTTCTATCTCGCGCTTCAACTCATCATGCTTCATTCTGACCAGGGACAGAACCTCGGCCGATTCGATATCATCGGGATGCGGTGAAGCCACCGTCTCAGCCAGATCACCATTAATGATAATCATGGAGGACACTGATGAAAGGCCGGCGTCATTTGACGTCTGGATGACATATTCTCGATCGTTTTCTACCAGCTTGCTTTTCAGACGATAGGTTTCCATAAGGCTAACGACCTACATGTAGTCTTTCGATTTTAGGTATTGTAGCCAGGACCTTGAGCCCCAGCGTCTCTTCCACGTCATCAACGTTCTTGAATGAATTATCCAGTACTTCGGCCAGAAATACCGCGGCGCCGCCGATGACCAGCCCCAGGAGAATACCCATCATGATGATCTTCTTCTTATCGGGATAGAACGGAGCCAGCGGGATTTTGGCCGGCTCAATAACTTTATATTTCGTGCGATCTTTAGCTCGTTCCGAGAGAATCTCGACCGTCGTTTCCTCAGATCTGAAAGCATCACGATACCGGCGCGCTTCAGTAACCCGACGCTCCAATTCGTCGATCTCGGTCTGAACGCGCGGCAGGGAGTTGATCCGTCCGGCCAGTTTTCCGAAATCCTGGTTAAGCTGTGTAATCATTGAATTGAGAACGTCTACATTCTCAGTGACAACGAAATACCGTCTCACGATTTGTCGTAAGTTCTCGGGGTAGGAAGCGAACTGTAAATCGACAGCACGACCGATTTCTCTTTCGAGGAGCTTGATGTTGTCCCGAATTCGAATATGCGCTGAAATAACGTTCTGATCCGTCCAGGGATATTTCTCAATCTGACCGGCATAGGCTGAAACTTCGTTTTCCAGCTCTGTCCTGAGACTCACCAACGAATCGGTGTAGCGCATGCGCGGACTCTCCAGATCAGCTTCACTCAAACGATCTTTCAGAGTCGTCAGCTCCGTCTGGTATTCGGATAACTCCTGACGGGTCTCCTCGATCTCAGTTTCGATCTCTCGTCGATTGGTCAGTGAAGATATCCCCTGCGGTAATTGGAGTTGTTCCAGCCGAGCGCGTGCTCGGCTCAACGAATCTAGAATCTCGTTATATTGGTATTCAGTTCGCTGGAGTTGGAGATCCGCAAACGACTGGTTGTCCAGAATTTTGTCCATTTCATAGCGGCTCTTCTCCTGCTCGAGAATCTCGGTCAAATGTTCGACCATGTCGCGAGCTTCCGTCGGATCGGCAGATTCTACCGTGAGCTGGATCTGGTCCAAACCGACGTATGCAACGCTGATCTTCTCCCGCAACGATTCCAGCAGTAAGTGCATCTTAAGCTGTTCCATGCTGCGGTCGGGATTATCCTCACGCATCCGAGCCGCTTCGCGGGTCAGATCGGCATCCCGATCCAGACCGAGATCACGGATCAACTGCGTAAGATAAGCCTGTGACGTAATTTCGTTCTGCAAGGCTTGCAATTCACGGCGCTGATCCTCGGAGGATTGGCGTTGATTACCTTCACGTCCCAACAGATTAACCAACTCACGAGAGACGGTATTAGGACGGTCAATCCAGATTATCGTCGAGGACCGATACATTGGAGTCAGGAAGAATGTAGCTCCATAGGCAATCGCCGACACCAAAATCAACGGTAAGACAATCAACCACTTACGACTGAGGACAATCGAAAGAAGTTGACGAAGATCTACCGATTTTGATTCTTCTTGTGTCATAATCCGGGATATTTCAATTATTGTCGTCCTTTAAGGTCTCGTACAGCAGCAGGGCTGATGTCAGAGCACCCAGCGCCGGCGTGGCATATTCGACAATACTGCGCCAAACGGAGCCTTTCCGTGCAGGAACTACGACAACATCCTCTTTTTGCATTATATAACGAGCCGGCTGTCCGGTTTCGAAATACTTCTCCATGTCGATCTTCATTGTCTGGGCGTAGGGTCCGTCCTTGGAGATAACTCTGGTTTTCTTGAGATCGGCGTTATCAGTCGGTCCGCCAGCCAGCGAAATCGCTTCGAGAACATCAACATTTTCCTCGTATGTTATCGGTCCGGGCGATGTTACAGCCCCGATGACATAAAAAGCATTTCGTAACCGAATACCGGTGGCAATACTTCTCGCCGGTATTCCGGTAGGCGTAGATGGAATATCCACGGCGTCGCCGGCATACAAACGAGGCAGTTTATTCGTCTCACCATCGGCAATGGCGCTTGCCATATCAACCACTTCTACTCCACCGGCACGATCCCCGCCTCTGATTATTGTCACCCTTGAGAGGTCTCCCTGCTCGGTAATCCAACCGGCTTCATTGATTACCGTCAGCAGATCGGGTATGGCTTCATAAGTCTTTTTACCCGGGACATTCACCTGCCCGGTAACGAATACATACTGAGAGTTGTACTCGACTACACGGACAACCGCCTGAGATATCCGTTTATTAAGCCGCGACATACTTCGTACGATCTCGTCCTGAAGCTCGACTGTAGTTTTACCGACCGCTTCGATTTCACCGATAATATCAAGCGATATCGTCCCATCCAGACGTACTCGCACCTGAGTGTTCAGCACATTATCCTGCCAGAAACTCACCTGGAGTACATCCTCCGGGCCAATACGATACTCAGCCGCTACGGCTATTGTCGCGGTAAGCAAAAAAGACAGAATCAGGGTCTTGATCAGAGTTTTTTTCATTATGAGCGTACTCCCGCTTGTTTTCCTCCATGAAAACGCCGGTAACTCTTTATAAAATCGGCATTTCTACGAATATCATTTAACAACAATATATCCCCCCGGGTTTTGGACTGTAAAGAATAAAAAGACCGCCGTTGCAAAGCTCAGGAACGATTGCTGTTTTCTTCGGTCGCAGCCAACAGAGCTAGATTACGTCCGGCCTCCTTAGCCTTAAGTAAGGCCATATCGGCAGCATAGATAAGTTTATCTCGATCATCACCGTTATCAGGATAAACCGCTCCTCCAAGGGAAACCGTACAAGAGATCGTACCGACAGCTTCTACTTCAAATTTCCTGCCGGCAATATCCCGCTGGAGTCGTGTCATGAACTTCTCAGCCATCTCACTGTCGGTCTCCGGCATAATAATACAGAACTCATCGCCGCCATAACGCGCGACGATGTCTATCGAACGGATCGACTGCCGCAGTACATAACCCAACTGCTGCAAGACCTGATCCCCGGCTTGATGTCCGTAGCGGTCATTGATCACTTTTAATTCATCAAGGTCAAAGAGAATCAACGTCAGATGGCGCCGATAACGAGATGCCCGCGCTATTTCTTCATCGAGCCGTTTTAGCAGATAGCGTTTGTTCGCCAAACCGGTCAGGTCATCAGTAAATGACATCTCCTCGATCCGATGGTATGAATCGGCTATTTCAAGAATCTGAGTGGCTTGCTCACGATGCATCGAGAGTCGCTTGTCGTCCAGCACCTTACGATCTCCCGAGAAAGCCAGAATCCCCTCCTGCTGGTCACTTAGTGAAAATGGCGCAACAAAATCAAATCCGGAATTCTTGAGCTGATCAAGTAACTTATCAGTCGTTTCATTGACTGGTTTAAAGCGCCCCAGATTGGTCGCTTCATCGTTTGCCAGTGACTTGACAAGGGTTTCAAACGACTCAACCGATGGTGTCTCAATCGGTCCCTTTATTCCGCTCTTGACCAGTTTAAGACCGGTTTGACCGGTCCTGTTTCGATACAGGTAAACGGCCCGCCCTAATCCTAATTCCTCCCGCACTACCTGCAATATCTTGTGTACTAAGGCATCCGAATCGAGCTGTTTGACCAGGTGGAGTATCGATGTCTGTCCGTTTACCGGTGTTTCAACCGCTTCCACCTTCTGCTTGAGATCATCGACATTCCTCAGCAGTACCTCGCGCTTGGTTTCAAACCATTTGATATGATAAGCCGCCGAAAGACATTGAGCCATCGATGCCAGGTGAGCGAGCCCATTTATATTGATCATTTTATCATTGGCGCGAATGAAATATATTCCATACAGGTTTTCATGCCAGTATACAGGAAAAAACCAATCGGCCCCGGCCAGTTCCAGATTTGATCGCATAGTCGACGACAAGTGCTCCGAGAGATCACCAATCGGTCGCGGTCGAAAACTCAACTTAACCGTTTCGAATATCTGACGGCTGTACGCCATGCGGAAATCACGACGATTTAGTCCGATAAGACCATAAGAGTAGTTACAAATCAGATTCCCACGCTTCTTACGCATGAATACAATCAACTCACAGCCAAGATCCTCAATCATCATGTTCGACACACGTGAGGCAACTTGGGCAATATCCCCTCCCAGGGCATTGGCGCTGAGCAGGGTGAAGAAATCATCCTCTCTCTTAACCGCGCCATACCTGATCGAAGTACTGACGGAATGCAATCTGAAATACAGCCATACCACAACACTGACTGCGACAGTCAACGCTATAACCAATAAACTGTCAATTCCGGTTAAACTCATTGATTGGATTCCTGCCGGGGCACGGCCTTAACCGCGACTGCCCCAAACATATCTGAAACGGGCTCTCTTGGTCAGCAGTCCCCGTTGCCGCAATATATTGAAAACCTGCCACCAGGACAGGATTTCACCACCGTCACTATCATTAATTTCACGTTTGATCTGATTGATCGTTGCAAACGGATCATCGCGAATAATCCGCAGCATAATCGACTCCGGGTCATTGGCGCCGGTCTCCTTGCCGGTCCGGCGTTCAATCCCGACTGCCGTCTCGCCTGATCCGCCGCTGGAGAACTGGTCGACGACAGTAAACCTGGTTACATCCTGGTCTTTTTTTTTACTTCGGTTCCAGTCAGACTGGAAAAATCCGAGCGAGCCTCGTCTACCGAACTATACGCCTTGAGTACTTTATCGAATTCGAGCAAGTCGTATATCTCGTATACGTTCGGGATCATGTTCGCCAGCTTGATATCACCGGCATTAGCTCGTACGTCACGTATGTTGGAGATAAAAATACCCCAACCAGCCGAAGAAATATATTCGACCCCCGCCAGATCAACCACAACCCGATAACGCCCGCGCTTCATAAGGGTATCGAATACCTCTTCCAACTCGCGAGCCGTATTTGTATCAATCACGCCATCCACACGGACTTCAGATACTTGTCCCGGTCCGGATTCAGACAGTGAGATTGAGATATTTTCCATTTTATAAGACCGTTTTACCCTTGCGGTTAGACTTCACTAGAATAAAAACGAGTGAATGGGATTGGGCAAGAAAAAACTAGCGGGACAATCAGATCTCCGGATCGTCCGGTGCCGAACTAATGGTAGCGGGGCCTTCTGTCTGATCAGCCTCCCCGGTAACGACAGCTCGGGCAATAATAAACGAAATATCATCCGCCGGTCCGGCAAATCCGGTAAAATCATCCAGCTCCGCAACCAGCGCTTCACTGAGCGTATGAACCCCCTCACTGCCGTTGGCAACCAACCACTGGCGCAGGAACTTGGCGAGTCGATCCATACCGAATTGTCGTCCTTCGCGATCGGCTGCTTCTGTAATGCCATCGGTAAAAATGAAGAACAGATCGCCGTTATGAAGCTCCATACGCCTCTCCTCCAGCGAATCACCGAATCCCCCCTCTAGCGTGACCGGCATACCCAACGGCATTCCCGAAGGATTTATAGGCCGAACCTCATGGTCTTCAGCGGCAAAATACAGCATCGGATTATGCCCGGCCGAAACCAGACTCAAGGAACGCTCGGCGGAATCATAAACCGCCAGCATAACGGTGATAAACATCCCCCCGGGCATATTCTTCTTCAGATAACTGTCAACACGTATCAGTATGTTCCGAGCCGATTCCGCCCGCGCGGCGTGAATCTGAATCACCGTCCGGAGCATAGACATTACCAGTGAAGCCGGGACACCTTTTCCGGAGACATCGGCCACGACCAGACAATAACGCCCGGGATCGATCTCGAATACATCATAGAGGTCTCCCCCTACCACTGAAGCCGCACGGTAAAAGGCATCGAGTTCCAGGCCGAAAATATCCGGCAACTCGTGCGGAAGCAGGGTCTGCTGAATCTGTGAAGCGACCTCGATTTCCTTCGCCAGCTTCTCACGGGCGACGATGTTCTTGCGGTCCTGGCTCAAACGCGTCATCATTTCGTTCAAGGCACGTGATATTTCGAAAAACTCCTCAGCGCCTCCCAGCGGCAATTCCGATTCCAGGTCACCGCTCGCAAATCGGCGTACCCGTTGCGTGATCCGCACGATCGGCCGGACGAAATAATTGGACAGGACATAAATCCCCAGCACCCCGACAGCCAGCAGTAAAACCGTTACCAGTGAAGTTCGCCAGCGAGCTTCCGAGCGCTGTCTTAAAACCTCTTCCGAGGAATAAACGACATGCGCCTCGCCGAACTGGCGCCGCCCCGAAAGAATCGGCCAGCTCAGATAGTTCAATTCACGCCCGTCCTCTTCGAACCGGATCGGTCCCGGACCGGCTTCGGTGGTATCGAGTCCGGGCGGAAGCACGAACGGTTTGCGTATATTGCGAGCGTCATCGCTGTGCGCACGAACGATTCCGAGCGTGTCGGTCAACACCAGCAGGTCCAACTCCGGATTGGCTCTGACATACGACACAACCAGCTCATCGAACTCGACATCCGAACGACTGCGGATAAAATAACCGGCGGCCTGATCGGCGACGGTCTTCACCAACGACTGAACCGTATTGTCCAGACGATCCAGAATTTGATCCGAAGTCTGGCGATCGATATAGTAAAATGCTCCGCCGATAATCACCGAAACGATAAAGAAGGTCCAGATCGAGAACTTCATCCTCAACGACCACATACGGCGGATCAGTGGTCGCGTGTCGGCTTTCGTCTCCCCTAACCGTTTGATCATGCGAAGTTCATTGCGACTGGCGGACGATATATATTCCACCGAGTCCATGATCTTCTGCATCATGTAAAATCCCAACCCTCCCTTACGTCCCGATTCGACCAGTTTCTCCAGGTCAATTTTCCCGGTCGAGTTGGGCTGAAAAGAACGCCCGAAATCTATAAAAGAGAAAACCACGAACTTGCGATAGATAACTATTCGCAGGCGCAGCACACCCTTTTCGTAAAGATAAGCATGGCGAATGATATTTGTCGCCGCCTCCTCGGTTGCCAGTAGTACCGCCGAAATCTCTTTGCGTGACATGTTGGCGGCAACACAAGCCTCACGGACGGTGCGTTGAATGCTGTCGAGATATTTCTCTTCGGCGGAGAATTCGGCGTTGATCTCTTTGACCGGTCGGCGAATCATATGGGGAAACTACCGCAGGAAAGGCCTTGAAGCCAGAAAAAAAGGGTAAAAGCCGTTATTGCTCGGACTCCAGCCGGCTTTTTGCCGTAGCGATATCCTCAGCTACGGAGGGATGTGAAGGATCGGCACGCAGGACCTTTTCCCAGGTATCGATGGCTTTCTGGTACTCACCGTTACGATAGTAGTTGAGGCCTTCCTGGTAGAGCAACTGAATCGCAGCATCGGTTTGCGGGGTGGCACTGTCTTTGCCGGCTTGTCCCGATCGCCATTGAGTAACCAGATTGGCGATACGCTGAACCACCCGGCGACGTCCTTCGAGAGCAGCCTGATATGTGGAATCTAGTAAAAGCGCTCGGTTGTAGCTCTCAATAGCAGTAACTAACGAATCCATCTGTTCAGCCTGCACCGCTGATTTTATTGTCATATCTCGATCCATGTTGCGTCGATTGGCAATCGTCTTACGCAATTCCTGTAGCTTCCAGGAAAGCTCCTGCATCCTTTCGCGACTCGCAGGGGCAACATGTATATATGCCTGGATATTCTCATCCATTCGGTCAATAATCTTCTCAGCAGAGGTGTATTGGCGATCACGGAAGATACCGTCGGCGACACCGTAATATCCCTGAATTTGGTCGCCGGCCATAACCAGGGTTAAATCAAGTTCTTTCCGGAGGGAATCAACAATCACGTCGCTTGTTCCGGCTAATGAGTCTTGTTGCTTTTTGAACTCCTCGTTCAATTCACGACGCAATTGAGCCATTTCATCCTGAAAACGATTGTGAATATCTTTCTCAGCAAGTGCTTCCAGAGAATCAGATGCTGCTTTGGAACCATCCACGGCCTCAGTACCACGTCCCGGTTCAGCAAACAGAACTGCTCGGTCAAACGCTTTCTGCGCTTCCCGATACTCGCCTGTTTTCATATACACCTTGCCGTTAGCAATAAGATCCCGATACTGCTCTCTACGATATTCCGCCAGCACCGAATCAGGATTAGGGCCGGTCTTCGGAATCAACTTCAAAGGTTGTATCTTGACCGACACCGTATGACGGTAATCATCATAACCCATATCATCCTGATTGCGGGCAACGGCATAATCGACACTCCACCAATTCGTACCTAAGCCGCCCCCGGCAGTCACTCCCTCGCCGTTATAACCACCACGGAGTTTAACATCATACCCCCGCCAGAGACGATAGTCGGATTCCACTCCGAGCACCAAACGACCGTCATCTTCAGTATCGTCATCGACCATCAGCAAATCCGCTGAAACCAACAGCCCGAGTCTGGGGGCTACCGAAACGTTCTTATAGCTGGCGCCTACCGCCAATCGCCAGACCGGACTAGCGATATTATCTTCGGATTCAATATCATCAAACGATATGACATCGCAAGTAGCGAGACCTATTGCCCAGTGTTGATCGAACTGATAGCGGGCGCCCAGATCCATCGTTACGCCGTATTCAGTCTCACCATCGATCAAGCGACGATTCAGCTTGATTGTGGATCCCAACGCATAACCGGTGGGAAACTCGTGAGCAGCCGATAGTTGTACCTGCAATTTCGAGTCATCATAGACCGATACCTGTCGACCCGATTCGAGGATGTTCTTACGATCCTGAACTCGCTGCACTGCCAAAGCCAGCACTGTTCTCGAACCGGGGATAAAACGTCCGGCTATAAAACCACCCTCGGAGTTCGTGTAACGAGAGAAATAGGAAAAGTCACCCGAGAACCATACCTTGTCGATACTGCCCAGTCCTGCCGGATTGTAAAAACTCGAGGCCGGGTCACCCGTTATAGAACTGAACGCTCCCCCCAGAGCTATCGCCCGAGCTCCGAAACCACCCCGATATGCAGTCTCAACACCGTCTTCACCTGCCCAAACCGACATGCCCAGGCACAGCACCATAGCCAGCAGAAGGCTCGTCCAGAGACAGCGATTGCGTGTGGTGTTTACTACTCTCATTCTCGTGCGGTTCTGACTCGCTTGGTATTGTTGAAACATCTATTGTTTCGTTCCCCTGTCGCCACTGATTTGCTGTCAGTGATCTACCCCAAAACAGCATCGAAGGTATTTCGACACTATTCCTTGAACAAATAAAGCAAAGATTGTGCCGTTCAATAACTTGAGACCTATACAGCTATCGGAAATCCGTTCTCGATATGTATTACTTTATTGAGTCTGCCTAACCTATACAACAACAAAAAGATGACACCACGAACATATTCGTGGACGGCATAAATTTCCCACCAGAATCATTGGGCTAATAGTAGTACGGCTGTAGCCGCCGCACCTATGTGCAATTATTGCGCAGACACCTGCAACCCACTCCCCTAAATCGACTTACCTGGCCTTCTCCGCGGCCGTAACGGTATTGAACATCAACATGGCGATTGTCATCTTCCCCACTCCACCTGGAACGGGCGTAATATAAGATGATTTCGGTGCGCATGCTTCGAAATCAACATCACCGACATTCCGATAGCCTTTCTCTTTAGAGGGATCTTCAACGCGATTGATCCCGACATCGACAATCACCACTCCATCCTTGATCATATCCGGCTTGATGAAATTCGCCCGGCCAATGGCAGCAATCAAAATATCGGCTCGGCGGGTTACCTGAGGCAAATTGCGAGTACGCGAATGAGCAAAGGTGACGGTTGCATTGGCCATCGGAGCTTTCTGCAACAACATCGCTCCAATCGGTTTGCCGACAATGTTTGATCGGCCAACAATGACTACTTCCTTGCCTTCCGGATCGATTCCGTAGTATTCCAGGAGTTTTATAATCCCAAAAGGAGTGCACGGCAACGGTCCCGGTCGTCCGATCAACATGAGACCGACATTGTGCGGATGAAAACCGTCAACGTCCTTTTCCGGTGCGATCGTTAAAGTAACCCCCAGTTCATCCAGATGACCGGGTAACGGCGACTGTACCAAAATTCCGTGGATTTTCGGATTGGCATTGAGCTTCTTAACGATTCCGATCAATTCTTCCTGAGAAATATCAGCCGATCGGGTTATCACCTCGGAATACAAACCGAGCTTGGCGCAGGCTTTAGCCTTGCTGTCGACATAAGTCTGCGAAGCCGGATCATCCCCAATCAGCACCGCTGCCAGACCGGGTATAATCCCGCGTTCGGCTAATGCGGCAATGCGCGCCTTGAGTGATTTTTTGACCTGCGCGGCAACAACTTTGCCGTCAATCAACTGATATGTCGTCGTCGCTTGATTCATCCTCTTGTTCACCCAGAATATCTTGAGGTTTGAAAGTATCGATATCGAAATCGAATCGGAACTGCTCGATCTTAACGGCCTGGCCGTTGGCTGGATTCACATCGACAAAAACTCCGCTGAGTTTGACATCATCGGTGGCGGTCGTGAATCGTTTCGGCATTCCGGTGAGCAGACGTCCCAGCGAAGGCCCCTTCTGCATCCCGATCACCGAATCGTGCGGTCCGGTCATACCGGCATCGGTCAGATAGGCGGTGCCCCGTTCGCTGATTTGGTTGTCGACCGTCTGAACATGCGTATGTGAACCGATCAAGGCCGATACCTTACCGTCCAGGAAATGAAACATCGCCTGTTTTTCAGCGGTGGCTTCGGCATGGAAATCGACGAAAATGATATTCGCTTTCGAACCGATCTTTAGCAATTCTCGATTGGCCGTTTGAAACGGGCAGTCGATTTCCTTCATGTAAATACGCCCCTGGAGGTTAAGAACCCCTACGGCAATGTCGCCGACTTTATCGACCATCGAGCCGACTCCCGGAGCGCCAATTGGAAAATTCGCCGGACGCAACAGTTTGGGATTCTTTTCGCTGAGATAGTCGAGAATATCAACCCGGTCCCAGATATGATTGCCCGAAGTCTGCATGTCGATACCGTACGAAAACATTTTGATCGACATCTCCGGTGTGATCCCGAATCCCCCGGCAGCGTTTTCGACATTGGCGATGACGTAATCCACACCGTGTTTTTCACGCAACGGCTTGATCATGTGGGAGCAGGCCTGGCGGCCGACGCGACCGCAGACATCGGCCACGTAAAGAATGCGGAAGTTCGACATGAGGCGAACTTTCTAAGGTGAGACGAGTTATTCGCCCGGCCGAGGGCTCCCACCTGTCACCCTGCAGCCCGGTATTATCAGAACCCGGCGTCGTCAAAACAATGCCGGGTTGTCATTACTTGGCGTATTCGGTCGAACGTGTTTCGCGAATCACGGTGACTTTAATCTGTCCCGGATACTGCATTTCCCGCTCGATCTTGGCGGCAATATCGCTGGCGAGAATCTGGCTGGCGAGATCATCGACCGTCTCGTACTCGACAATCACCCGGATCTCACGACCGGCCTGAATCGCATACGCCTTCGACACTCCCTTGAAACTATCAGCCAGCTCTTCGAGCTGTTGCAAACGTTTGATGTAAGCTTCCAGCGGTTCGCGCCGCGCTCCGGGACGAGCCCCGGAGATGGCATCGGCCGCCTGAACCAGCACCGGGTAAGGACCGATCATCGGTACATCGCCGTGGTGTGATTCGATGGCGTTAATCACGTAATCGTTCTCTTTATAACGGCGCATGAAATCAGCGCCGATCTGAGTATGTGTCCCCTCGGTTTCCCGGTCGATAGCCTTGCCGATATCGTGCAACAGACCCGATCGCTTGGCCAGCATATCGTCCAGTTCCAATTCGGCCGCCATCAAACCACAGAGCATGGCGACTTCCTTGGAGTGCGCCAGGACATTCTGCCCGTAAGATGTACGGAAATTCAGCTTACCCAGATTCTTTATCACTTCAGGATGGAGTCCGTGCACGCCCAATTCGAAACAGGCCTGCTCGCCTGCCTCACGAACGATTACCTCCATCTCTTTCTCGGCTTTTTCTACCACCTCTTCGATGCGTGTCGGATGGATACGACCATCGGTAATGAGCTTTTCCAGAGCCATACGTGCAATTTCACGGCGAACCGGATCGTAACCGGACAGAATCACCGCTTCGGGAGTATCGTCGACGATCACATCGATCCCGGTAGCGGTTTCGAAAGAGCGGATATTGCGTCCCTCACGGCCGATAATACGCCCCTTCATTTCATCATTGGGGAGATTCACTACCGATACCGTAGTCTCCACGGTATGATCGGCAGCGCAACGATAAATAGCCGACAGAATGATTTCCTTGGCTTCTTTGTCGGCGTCAGCCTCAGCCTTTTCCTTGATTTCTTTTATATGTGCAGCCGCTTCGACCTTAGCCTGCGAGATCATATTATCCATGAGTTGCTTTTTGGCTTCTTCGGGAGTCATCTGAGCTATCTTCTGAAGTTTCTCGTTTTGACTCTCGATTATCTCATCCAACTCCGCCTCGCGGAAGGCTATCCCTTTTTCACGCTGATTGAGAGATTTTTCACGTCCCGAAATTTCTTTCTCACGCACCTGAAGCATATCCAGCTTCTTAACTAACGAAGAGCTTTTCTCTTCCAGATCTTTCTGCAGCGCTTCGAGATTATGTCGTTTGGTCTCCGCTTCCCGATCAAAATCGTTTTTCAGCTTCAGCCACTCTTCACGGGCTTCCAGAGCGGCTTCTTTTGTTTTTATCCGGGCCTGGTTTTCCGCCTCGGCAATGACGGCACGGGCTTTCTCGCGCGCATCTTCGATTTCGGCTCGATTGGATTTCTGGACCATGGAGCGAGTAACGAAGAAAGCGACCAGCGCCACCACAACGGCCACGGCAGCAACCAGAATTACATTGGTTAACATCTACAACCTCCCGCCGAGAGATACTCCCGGCGACAATCTATGTATGAAAGCAATATGGAAAGGAGAACGACAACCGGATAAAGGCAGCGTTCAGGAGCTTAACTAACGTTGATCATTCAGAGGCCAGCGCCTTATTGAGACGTGACAATATGTCGTCGGCACTGCCGTCAATCTCTGTCCCGAACTCGACTTGACGATCCTGAAGTTCCAGGAGTTCGGAGGCAATTGACATTGCGGCCAGAATAGCCACTCGGTCACGGCTCTTCACCCGTGATTGAGAGGCTAATTCTTTCATCCTCTTATCAACGTAGTCGGCGACCCTTGACATGTATGCTGGATCCAAAGCACCCGTAATAGGGTATTCTTCACCAAATATATGAACCACTACTTTATTCTCGTCACAAGGATCAGACATGGTAGCCCTGATAAATACCTAATCGGTCGTATTTCCTATCCTGCTAATTCCCAAGAAATTACGAGCGAGAGAGGGTTAAAGTCAATAAAAAAATGTCAGTCCAGAGACTCCAGCTCACCCAGGCGATTCAACACCGTCTGTAACTTGGTTCTTACAGCGTTGGTTTGATCGGTGTGTTCAAGCTTAAGGGTACTGAAATCTTTCTCCAGGCGATCGTAAACCGCTCTCAAGTTGCTGTTTTCCTGCTTAAGTGAACGATTTTCGACTTTGAGGTGCTCCATATCGGTCAGGAGTTTTTCGAGATTCGCTGAAATCTGCTGGAGTTTCTCGCTGGTACTCATTTATCCCTCACCTCGGCATTAAAGTCACGCTTTAAACGTTCCACTACAATCTTTTGCGTTGCATCAACTTCATCGTGAGATAAACTGCGATCGGCTGAACGATACGTAACGCTTAAAGCGATTGATTTTTTATCCTTATCGATTTGTTCACCTTGATAAAGGTCAAATATCTCAACCGATTCGGCCAATTCGCCGGCAGCTTCACGGACGGAATTGACAATATCCCCCGCATTGATCGTTCGTTTCACCACGATAGCCAGATCGCGGGGGGCGGCGGGATAAATCGGCAAAGGCTTATATTCACTCAGACCTTTACAAGCTTCGAGAAGCGGTAGTAGCTTCATTTCCGCAGCCAGCACGGTCTCTTTTACACCACCGGCTTTTGCTGCTTTACGATCAATCAATCCAATCCAGCCAACCTCAGCCTTTCCCAACATGAGCTTGTACGATAGTGACGAATCCAGCCAACCGAAATCAGCCGGCTCGTACCTCAAATCGCTCCAGCCGAAGTGTTCCGACAACGCTTGCACCGCACCGGCCATATCATAGAAATCAAGATCACGCGGTTTATCTCTCCAGGTGGCTTCAGTACGTCCGGACAGCAACAGGCTCAATCGCTCTTCTTCAATCCAGTCATCTTCATCCGGTGTACCGGGGAAATAGACTTTGCCTATTTCAAACAATCGAAGATCCATATTTCGGTGCGACACGTTATGCCGTACCACTTCCAGCCCGGATTGGAGCAACATGGTCCGCATTACATCCAGATCCTCCGAACTCGGGTTGGTTATTTTTACCGGGTCCGTATCCGGAGAGATTTTACTTACCAATACAGAGTGCACCAGTCCATGAGTCAGCATTTCATCGAATCCGGAGGCAGTCATTATCTGACGAATCTCGCGACGGAATCGATCAATCGGAAGGATCGGAGTAAACAACGGTCCGATGCTTGTATGCGAGTCGGGGACAGCATCGAATCCATCTATTCGGACAATTTCTTCGATCAGGTCGATTTCTTTTTCGATATCGGGACGAAACGTGGGAACCGTCACTTCCAGGGGATCGCTTCCTTCAACCTCGAACTCGAGCAATCTGAAGATCTCATGCATCCGGTCGGGATCAATGGTGGTTCCGAGGATGTCATTGCATCGCCGGGGCCGGAAGTTAATTTTCTTGCGCTCGATTTTTTCCGGGTAGCAATCGACAACCCCCTCAAGCACCTGCCCACCGGCAAGCTGCTGGAACAGCGACGCTGCGCGGTCGACAGCCCAGTCAATACCACCGTTCGGATCGGCTCCTTTTTCAAACCGTTGTGAAGATTCCGTTACCAATCCCAGGTGTCTGCGGCTGCGACGGATCATCGATGGGTCGAAATAGGCGGCTTCCAGCAGCAAATTGACAGTGTCGTCCTCGACTTCGGAATTGAGTCCCCCCATTACACCGGCGGCTGCGACGCCATCTTCACCGTTGGTAATAAGCAGCACATCATCAATAAGCAGATGTTCTTCACCGTCGAGTGTAGTGAATTTCTCTCCCTCGGCGGCACGGCGCACCACAACCTTATCACTTCCGAATCGATCCAGATCGAAAGCATGCAGCGGGTGACCGCACTCGAGCATCACCAGGTTTGAGATATCGACGATATTGTTAATCGGCCGCATACCGGCGATTATCAATTTCTTCTTGATCCACCAGGGAGACTCGGCCACTTTGACGCCCCTGATAACACGAGCGGCATAACGCGGACAACGCTCTATGTCATCAATCTCAACGGAAATGTAGTCCGAAGCCTTCTCGTCCGACTCTTCCAGATTGATTTCCGGTTTGATTAGAGTTGTCTTGGCCAGCACCGCCAGATCACGGGCAATTCCAATCGCCGACATGGAGTCAGGACGATTCGGGGTTAGCTCAAAGGTAAGCTGAAAATCATCGAAGTCTAGGTAGTCGACAAGCGGCGTCCCCGGGATTGCGTCTTCTCCCAGCACCATAATACCGCGGTGGTCATCACTAAGTCCCAGCTCGCGTTCGGAGCAAATCATGCCGCAGGATTCTACCCCGCGTATTTTTGCCTTTTTAATGACGATATCTCCGGCCAGCCTGGCTCCCAGCATTGCCAGCGGGACTTTTTGCCCTTTGGCTACATTCGGAGCACCACAGACAACATCCATAGTCCCGGAGCCGTTGTTTACCGTCGCCAGTCGGATTTTGTCTGCTCCCTCGATCGGTTTAAGATCGAGGACTTCGGCCACCACCACCTTATCCATGTAAACTGCGGTCGGTTCTACATATTCACAGGCCGTGCCGCACAGCGTCAGGCGATCCGCGACCTCGTCGACCGACCAGTCCAGCCCGGTCAGCTCCATGAGCCATTTATAGGAAATCTTCATATCTTACAGAAACTGCCTGAGGAATCGAATATCATTGTTGAAGAACAATCGGATATCGTTGATCCGATACTTAAGCATCGCCGGACGCGCCACACCGGTTCCGAAAGCGTATCCGGAGTATTTCTCTGAGTCGATACCGGCATTTTCGAGTACATTCGGATGAATCATCCCGCAACCGAGAATCTCCAGCCAGCCGGATTGCTTACAAACACGACAACCCTTGCCGCGGCAGAGGAAACATTGAATGTCTACCTCGGCACTCGGTTCCGTGAACGGGAAATATGACGGACGAAATTTCAGCTTCAGACCGGGACCGAAATAGGCTCGGCAAAAAGCCACCAGGGCACCCTTCATATCCGACAGCGTAACGCCTTCATCTACGAGAAAACCATCGACTTGATGAAATGCAACATGAGAACGAGTCGAAATGGCTTCATTGCGGAATACCATCCCGGGGGTAATCATCTTGATCGGCGGCTTGCGCTTCTCCAGCATACGGGCCTGAACCGGCGTCGTATGTGTGCGCAGTACCCGGCCGCCTTCGACAAACAGGGTATCCTGCATGTCGCGAGCCGGATGATCCGGTTTGAAATTCAACGCCTCGAAATTGTAATAATCAGTCTCGACATCGGGACCGTAGGCAATTTCGAATCCCATTCCATGGAACACCTCGCAGATATCCGCAAGGGTCTGATTCAGAAGGTGCATCGCTCCGCGACGGGGAATCGTTCCGGGCAAAGTCGGATCGAATTCATTCGTTGAGGATGCTTTTTCGAGGTTACTCCAGGACTCTTTAATCAATCCTTCCAGTTCCGACCGCAACTGGTTGGCTTCCGCACCGACCTCCTTGCGTTCATCCCCGGTCAAGTCCTTAAGTCCTTTAAGAATCGCCGTCAGGCGACCCTTTCGACCAAGATACTCTACCTTAAGGTCATTAAGCACTTCGAGCGAATCAGCAAGGCCGATTCGCTCGAGAGCTTCTGACTTCAATTTTTGAACGTCATCAAGTAGTGACATATACACCCACTACCGATCAGTTCTCGGCCGCGATCTTGACCAGGTTCTCAAACGTAGTCAGATCACGGGCGGCGATATCCGCCAGCGCCTTGCGGTCCAGGTCAACACCAGCCTTCTTGAGACCGTTCATGAAACTGGAATAGTTGGTCCCGTACATTCTGGCCGCAGCATTGATGCGAGCTATCCAGAGAGCGCGGAAGACCCTCTTCTTGGCACGGCGGTCGCGATAGGCATATTTGAGGCCCTTGCGAACCGTTTCCAGCGCGGTCCGATAGAGTTTACTCCGAGCGTTGAAGTTACCGCGCGCCTTTTTCAACACCTTTTTATGGCGACGATGTGCGGCAACACTGTTCATTGCACGTGGCATAACATTAACTCCTTACCAAATCCGGTCACCGCTTACCCGTTGGGTAACAGTGAAGTGATACGCGACATGTCGGCGCTGGAAATCAAGCCGGACTTGCGCAGTTTACGTACACGCTTGGGGCCCTTCTTACGCATCAGATGGCTTCGATAGGCTTTGCTTCTCTTGAGCTTGCCCGAAGCAGTGCGCTTGAAGCGTTTGGCTGCCCCTTTGTGAGTTTTAATCTTCGGCATGGGCCTTTCTCTTACGGTTGTCGGCTGTCTACACAGCCACTGCTCTATTGGTCATCGTCAACCGTCGACACAACTTCCTCCGATTCGGAGGAATCTGTATCTTCGGCTTTTTTCTTCTCTTTTTGCCCCTGCTTGTCGCCCGACTTATCCTTCAGTTGCTTGACAACTTCCGGTTTCGGACTCAGAATCATCGCCATATGACGCCCTTCCTGTTTGGGGGGGACATCGATGATGGCTATTTCGGCCATATCCTCGGCGACTCGATCCAGCAGTTCTCGGCCTCTTTCCGTGTAAGCCATTTCGCGCCCGCGAAACATGACATACGTCCGGACCTTGGCGCCCGACATGAGAAACTCACGAACATGGTTCAATTTGAACTGATAGTCATGTTCGTCAATTTTAGGCCGGTAGCGCATCTCTTTCATCTGAAAGCTATGCTGCCGTTTCTTCGCGGCCTTCTCTTTTTTCGACTGCTCGTACTTGTACTTCCCGTAGTCGAGAATTCGACAGACGGGCGGACGGCTGTTCGGTGAAACCTCAACGAGGTCCAGACCGTATTCAACCGCTCGATCCATGGCTTCCTTTATAGGGACAATCCCTAGCTGTTCTCCCTCGGGCCCGATAAGCCTGACGGGTGAAACACGGATACGGTGATTGACCCGCGGTTCCTTAGTACTTATGAGTCCCTCCTGTCAAAGCGAATACTAATGTTTCTTCTCCAATCCTTTCGAGGCGACTTCCGCCTGTAATTTTTCAATCGCTTCAGCCACGGTCAAAGTACCCTGATCACCGACACCGTGTTGACGTACCGAGACCTTGTCCTCGGCCGCTTCACGTTTACCTACGACAAACATATACGGTACTTTGATCATCTCGGCATCACGTATTTTTGCGCCCACCTTCTCGGACCTCTCGTCCAGTTCGGCGCGCAAACCGGCCTGTTTGAGACGATCCACAACCGTCTCACCATAATCGTTAAGCTCATCGGTAATCGGTAACACCTTGACCTGAACCGGAGCCAGCCAGAGCGGGAAATTCCCGGCATGGTGCTCCACCAGGCAACCGAAGAACCTTTCAATCGAACCCAGTAACGCCCGATGAATCATGAAGGGGCGCTGCTGTTGGCCGTCCGCGCCAATATAATGCAGGTCAAACCTTTCCGGCAAGGAAAAATCAAACTGGATGGTCGAACATTGCCATGACCGATTGAGGGCGTCCTTGATCTTGATGTCGATCTTGGGGCCGTAAAAAGCACCGCCGCCTTCATCGACACTGAACTCCAGACCAGCCTTCTTCAAGGCTGCTTTGAGCCCCTCCTGGGCCCTGTCCCAATCTTTGGGATCGCCGATCGCCTTCTCCGGACGAGTCGACAGGAATATCTCATAATCCGTGAAACCGAACGAACTTAGAATGTGCACACAGAAATTCAGCAGCCAGACCAGCTCGTCTTCCATTCCCTCCTGGGTGACGAAATGGTGAGCATCATCCTGAGTGAAACCGCGTACGCGCATCAGGCCGTGCAGCACATCTCCCCGCTCGAAACGATACACCGTTCCGAGCTCCGCCCAACGTAACGGCAGGTCGCGATAAGACCACAAACGAGTCTTATACATCGAAATATGGAACGGGCAGTTCATCGGCTTGAGCTGGAACAGCCGTCCCTCCACCTCCATCGGGCTGAACATATCATCCGAATAAAAACCGGTATGACCGGACTGCTCCCAGAGCTTCAAATTAGCCACGTGAGGCGAGAAAACGAGATCGTATCCGGCCTTAAAATGCTCTTCGCGCCAGAAGTTTTCGATTTCATTCCGAACTCGCGCGCCTCTAGGCATCCACAGAACCAGGCCGGCGCCGACATCTTCGTTGATGGTAAACAACTCAAGCTGTTTACCCAACAAGCGATGGTCGCGTTTTTTGGCTTCTTCGAGCCGATGCAGGTACTCGTCAAGCATTTTCTGCTTGGGAAACGAAACCCCGTAAATCCGCTGAAGCATCGGGCGGTTCTCGTCTCCGCGCCAGTAAGCCGCGGAACTGGAGATCAGCTTAAAGGCCTTTATTAGACCGGTGCGCGGGATATGAGGACCGCGACAAAGGTCTTTGAATCTTGATTGCGTGTAGAAACTGACCGTATCGTCGGGAATATCCTCGAGTAACTCGACCTTATAGTCAGCCCCGGCCGCAGCATACTCTTTGATAGCTTCTTTTCGGTTTTTTTCTACACGGCAGAAGGGAGCATCCTCGGCGATGATCTCGGCCATACGTTTTTCAATCGCCTCGAGATCCTCAGGTGAAAACGGGCGGTCAACATCGAAATCGTAATACCAGCCTTCATCGATAGACGGGCCAATTGCCAGCTTGGCGTTCGGGAACAGCTCCACCACTGCCTGAGCCATGATATGTGAGCTTGAATGCCACATGACCTGGCGCCCTTCGGGCTGGTCGAAAGTCAATATCTCAAGGCCGGCGTCTGCGGTAATCGGCGTAGTCGTGTCGGTCACCTGGCCGTTGATTTTCACTGCCAGCGCCGCCTTAGCCAATCCCGAAGAAATTGAGGCGGCGACTTCCTGCCCGGTCACACCAGCGTCAAATTGCCGCCGGGACCCGTCCGGGAAAGTAATCGTTACCTGCGCCATAACCTATTCCTTCTAACAGCGTAAACGCGGATTTCAACCGTCCTTTCGTTCGGCTGCAACCCGCTTTCTTAAATGGTGGGCGATACTGGAATCGAACCAGTGACCCCTTGCATGTCAAGCAAGTACTCTAACCATCTGAGCTAATCGCCCGACCCAACCAGTAGCACCGAAGCACTACCCAACTATGTAGAGCATAACAAAATATGCGAGTTAAGGCAGTTGTCAAGCCCTAATTGAGCCTGTTTGATGAAATAATCGAATTGTGACTCAACAGGTTACGACCGCTCTGCAGCCTCCGATCAATAGTCGGTGTTCTCTTCGAAACACCCCTTCTAAATCGGCCGACTAAACAGACCGGCTTTAACCTATACCAACCATTTGCATGAACGTCTCGGCTTTGGAATATTCTTCTTTTAGCATTTCCGAAAAAGCCACGAGATCATCCGCCTGGAGATTCATATACTCGAGCACGCCGTCGGCCACATTACCAATCTGATTCGCCTGCTGGACGTGATCATAAAAAGTCCATTTGGCTACGTAGTTGGCCAGATGCACGATATAAGCGATCGGTGAGTCATCTTCCGATAATTGCGGAACATGGTGGCAGGTTATCGCTTCTCTCAGCTTATGCGGAAGTTTCCATTGAGCAGCCAACACTCCGCCGACCTGAGCATGCGAGTATCCCAACACCAGTTCTTCCAGTTGAACATCGGCCGTATCGGGATTGTTTTCACGAGCCGTCTGAATAGCCAGGAATTCATCCGGGAGGAAACATGAAATTACCAATTTGCCTACATCATGAAGCAAACCGGCCGAAAAGGCTGAATCCGGGTCGACGATTCCGCGAGATTTCACTCGCCGCGCCAACAGCCGACAGCAAAAGGCTGTTGCCAGCGAATGGCGCCAGAACGATTCCTGGTACTCCTGATCGATATTGTCGCTCTTGAACATATCCAACACCGATGCCGACAACACCAGGTTCTTGACCGCTTCCATCCCGACAATCTGTACCGCCTGTTTCACCGATTCAATTTCACGAGCCAGGCCGTAGAACGCCGAGTTGGTGAGCTTGAGCACCTTCACCGACATAGCCGGATCCTCGGCTAAAACCGCGGCAACCTGGACTGCTGAAGAATTTGGATCGTTTATGACCTTCTGTATCTGGTGAAACACAATCGGCGGTGTGGGCAGATTCCGGATATTCTGCACCACCGACTTCACTTTGTTGTCAACTGTGGCCCCATCAACTGTCATCTTCTATCTCATTATGCTGTGGCTTAGAACCTTCGAATTCATCCGCCAGTTTCTGAGCTATTATTTCCTTAACCGAACGGGACTCATAAAAGCCTTCTGCGATTCGTTGCTGCACTAACTCCAACCGAGAGACTCTCCCATAGCCTGAGGTGGATTCCGCCAGCCCTTTGTTTGATCGGGCAACGGCCAGACTATCGGCCAGGCTATCATAGAGTTGTGCTTCTTCAGCAGCAGTTTCAACCGCATCAACGGTCCCGGCGGCATAGCTGTCACACTGGTTGTCGGTAATAAGGGATAAGTCTGCCAGGTCGGCAAGTTCGGCACGTGTCTGCGTCCGAATATACTTGTCTTCTACGACCTGTCGGTCTTCTACCCCTTTTTGCCTTGCGGGACTGTCGCAGGTCCCCTTTCTCAAAGACTCGTTGTTCTGAACCGGTCCTATCTCCATCTTTTCACCTTCCATTTCCCATTGGTGGTGATTCGATCTCTTTTCAGTATTGATTACAACGCCTCCACCGCCTCAGTTTTTACCGTCGACAAACTGCGGTGAGGGGTCGGCGTCACGCATGTATTGCAGGATTTTGTGACTGCTCTTGAGTTCACCCAACTCCTGTTTGATCCTACGATAGCGATCACTCAGATACTCTTCACACTCGGCCACCAGAACCATGTTCTTTTTGACCATTGTCGCTATCGAATTCACTATCTTTTTCACTTCAGGATGTGCCGCTGCCAGGCGAAAAACCGAAGGATTCCGCGTCCTCATGACCGCTATCTTATCCTCTGATTTTTTGATCCGCTGATGGCAGCGCTCGATCTCAGCGAAAAGATCAAGCAACCGCTCATCCCGATTGAACTTGATGGCATCCCGCTGCTTATCCAGCGTTATGTAGAGAGACTGGTAAAAAGAATACTCTTCCTTCAGGGTCAGAATTAGCTGTCGCTCAAGCTGCGTTATTGCGTTTTTATCCATCGCGTCCATATAATTATGCCGAAGTTGTAAAACTGCCTGTCAGAGCCATCTCCGATTCGGGAACGGCCTTGATCTGTTCAGCCTTCGCGGCCTTACCCTGCTCGCTGAGACCTTGCCAGCCTTCTCGCAGGTTTTTCAGTACAGTTAAAATATCGTCAATTATCGCCAAATCTTTGGTCGCTTCCAGAACCATTGTTTGACAAATCACATACGAGTAGAGTTTTCCGAGATTGGCGGCAATCTCTCCACCCTTCTCAACGTCCAGAGTCGTGTACAAATGGACTATGAAACGCTTGGCCTTTTCCAGCGTATCCCGAAGATCGTTGTATTTCTCCTCGCGGATCAGGTCAGCCGCTTGTCCATAGGTTTTAATTGCGCCGTTATAAACCTGCAGAACCAATTCTATCTGCGATTTACCAATGGTGTCCATGGTCTGATAGGTTTTCAGCGATTTGTTCATCATAACTCCTATTAGTCCGAACTGTTGAATGACCAGTTGCTGTTGAGGGCATCGATCTGCGTCTCCAGGTATTCCTGTTCCGCATCCAACTCCGAAAGAATCGTTTCCATCTCGGTAAATTCGTTCGTGAGCGTTTCACGACGAATCTCAAGACGTTCATCGATCTCCTCGATCCGTTCTTCCTTATCTTCGATCTCCGTCTGGAGAGCCGCCACCTTGCGAGCAAACACACCATCGGTGGAATCGGTCAGGCTGTCGATGAGATCGTCAAGCTTGGCCGCGACTCCCTTGGTCGGAGTAATCGTTCCCTCCGCACCGTCGACCAGATCTTCTTCCGTTAACGTTATCAGAAGCTTCAAACCGGAAGTAGTCTCATTGCTGTCGAGAGCGGTCAGGTATTGTCCTACGCCCTCGCATTCTTCGCCGTTGATCGTCCCCTCCACGTCGAGTCCGGCATCGCTCGTGGCTGAAGACCAGCCGAGTATCGAATAAGCATCGTTGGACACGTTGTCCAGAATACACGATACCGTTGAATTGCTGCCGTACGTTCCGCTGGTGACCTTGATGTACCCCTGATTACCTCCGGTATCGACCCATTCGACCTCGATACCGCGACCGCCGATGTTTTCGTCGGCATCGATACCGGCCTGGATCTCGTCGATCAGGGCACTGATCGAGTTGTAGGTGCCTTCCGTAAGAGTGATCTCTTCCGAGTTCAATCCGTCGACCTTCAATCGGAAGGTGTTGTAGCTGCTGGTTATTTCAATCGGGCTGATCGAGGGAGTTGTAAGGACCGACCCCGTCATACTTCCCTGGGTCGCAGCCTGGGTGATATCCACTTCCATCGGTTCGCCGGTTTGAGTCAGCGCCGTCGAACTCATGAATTCGATTCCGGTTTTGCTGGATTCGCCCGACCCGACAAAAAGGTTGATCACATCCTCGAGATTGTTATTCAGAGCCTCCTGCAGCTTGGATGAATCATCGATTTCAAGGGTACCGTCGGACTGCGTGTGAATACCGATCGTATAGAGCTGGTTGTATTTCGACGTTATCCCTTCTATCGTCCCGGAGATGATGCTACGCAGGGACATCTGCATTGACCAGACCGATGTTTCGCCGAACAAAATACCGGTAGTTTCTTCATCTTCATCGTAGGTATTCTGATCGTCAATGAACTCTACCACTTCGTTGTAGGCATCGATAAAAGATTCAATCGTATCTTCAATGGTAGAGATATCCAGCTCGGACTGAACCGTCACGCTGTCGTCGGTTCCGGTAACCTTCTTCGTGGTCAGCGTCACCCCGTCGATGACATTCTTGAAGGTGTTCGTGGTTGAGGTAACCGTAATCGGAGAACCCGTTCCGCCTGCAGAACCGAGCGTGATTTTAGCATCGGTGGCTTCCTGCAAAAGGGGCGTGAAGGTGGAGACTGTAAACTCATCACCGGCCGTCATGATACCGTCACTGAAAGATAACGTCAAGCCGTCGGCGCCGTCACCGGTCAGAGTCACCTCGGTGTCGCCCGCGCTCACTTCGAAAGAACCGCTATTCGTACCGTCAGTCCAGTTGATCGTAATCGTGTCGGTGCCGATCGTTTGTTCGCCGGTCCCGCCCACGGTAAAAGTATAAGTCTTATTCTCGGAGCCCGTATAGGACGCACTGGCTCCGAGCGAAACTTCCGCCGTCGTCCCCGTACCGCTCGAATACGTTTCAGGCACATCGAAACTGCCCGTATCGAAATTCAGATCGAGACCGCCGCTAAGATCGCACGTGATATCTATCTTGTTCTTTCTGCCGGTATTATCACCCGACAGCACCAGACGATAAGCGTTGCTGTCGGTACCGTCGTTCACGAGTGTTGCCGAAATCCCCATGTCGGCATCGTTGATAGCGTTCTTTATATCGGCCAGACTGTTGTTGGTCGAGTCTACGGTAATGGTCGTAACCGCGCCATCACCGATTTGAAGTGTAATCGTTCCGGTTCCTAAATCGTTGGAAGTGACGTCGTCAAAACCCTGACTGGCGATTTGATGGTTGCGGGCCAGTGACAACACCTGAATATCATAGGAACCTGAAGTGGTCCCGCTGGTGCTGGTGGCCGTAAGATAATCATCATCCGTAACCGTTACACTGTAGTCGTTGAAAGTGGATGAACGCGAAAGGCTGGATACCTGGGTGCTGAGTGAAAGAAAATACGCTTCGAGCGTATTGTAGGCCGTGATAACACTAGTCTTGTATTCGACTTCACTTTCGAGAAGAACGGCGTTTCCGCGTTCCAACTCGATCATCTGATCAACTATCTCATCTGTGTCGAGACCTGACGATAGACCAACGATTGTTTGTGTGCCTGACATGATTACCTCCTGTATTAGGCGACATCAATGTCTCGCTGAGCCCATTGTTGTTTATTTACCCTTCGGGAGAGCTTTTAGCTCTCCCGAAGGTATTTGCTCGGAAAGCTTAAGAGCTTTCTTACTTATTAACCGAACAGTGACAGAACCACCTGCGGAACCTGGTTGGCCTGAGCGAGCATAGCCGTACCGGCCTGCATCAGGATCTGGTTCTTGGTGAATTCCGACATTTCGGAGGCCATATCGGTGTCACGGATCGACGACTCAGAAGAAGTCAGGTTCTGAGCGGCGATACGGAGGTTCCGGAGGTTGGATTCCAGAGTGTTCTTCTGGAAGCTACCGAGAGTACCACGAGTCGTGGACACTTCATTAATGGCCTGGTCAATAATAGCCTGCGCATCCTGAGCGCCTTCGGCGGTGGTTACGTCAATCTCGGACAGCGATGAGAACATGTTGCCCGCGATGTTCATACCAAGAGCCGTAGCGGCCATGTTGCGCAGCGAAATGTTAGCCGTCTGACCAACGTTACCACCGATCTGGAAGACCAGTGACTGGTCAGTGTTGCTGATCGTCTCGTTGCCGCCTTCAGAGGTCAGGCCGTAGTTGACCGTGATCCACTCACTGCGATCCGCAGAGTAAACCACCGCATCCACGCCGGCTGTGGCCTCAACCGCGGTACCGCCATCGAGCTGGACGGCGAACTTGGTCGCGGTCGTGGTGAGCAGCATATTGCCGGTGTCGATACCGTTGGCCGCCGAAGCCAGGATGACATCCAGCGTTCCCTGATCGGCTTCACCGTAATCGGCTGTCCACAGCGTCGCCGTACCGGTCTGACCGTACTCGACGGACGTAATGGTGTTGGCATAACCGTTGAAGTCGATAATGGCATCGGTACCGGCGTTGGCCTGAGTATCCGCAGTCAGACCAAGCACATTACCCAGATCTTCGGAGTTGTTGCCGGCTTCGGCCTCGAACTTGATCGAGTAGTCCGAACCCTCGTCGAGGGTGCTGAACTGCAGACGGTTGTTGTTGGAAACCGCAACCGAAATATCATTCTCGCCCGAACCGTTGGCAACGGTTCCGAAAATAGCAAGCAACTGGGTGTTGATCTCATCGGCCAGATCGGACATGGTCGTATAAGTGCCGTTGGTCACGTCGATCTGCTGAGAGGTCTGGGTGCCGTTGGCTGTGACTGTCGTAAAGGTCAGGTGAGCGTCGGAAGCGCCGCGGTTGGACTGCTGAGCGAAGTTCAGAGTGGACGCGGTAGCGTCGGTGGATGAAGCCTCAGCGCGCAACGAATACTGGGCGCCCTCGTCGGCATAGCTGAACGAGAACTTGGTACCGCCGCTGGAAGCGTCGTAAGAAGTACCCACCTCGATATTGGAGAGTTCACTATTGGCACCGATGGCGCTCTCCAGCTTGGTCTTCACCGTTGAGGCGGTATCGGACGCGCCAATGGAGATCGTGAATGACTGATTGCCGATCGGCGTGGAGCCATTTTCCTGCACGTTCAGGATGAAGGTGTAGGTACCGGTATTGCCGGCGCCGGCGGTGAACTGACCGGTGGCACTGACGGTCGCCTTAGTGGCAGCACCGTCGATGACCTGCAGACCGTTGCCCCAGGCATCCGTGATGGACATAGCCGAGCCGGTTTTGCTCGCTACATCGGAGGACTGCACGACGTCAAGGTTGTGAACACCTTCATCGAGGTTGTACGGATCACCGTCGGTGTTAGCGAGGGAGATACCGTAGGAAGTGGTGTTCAACTCAGCGGTGGCATCGGCGGTCTTGACCGCGGACAGCGAGTAGGTACCATCACGCAGGTTGGAGTTGGTCAGGGTCACGTCCGAAATGTTCGGGCTGGTGATCGTGGCCACGTTCTCCTTCGAACCGTCGAGCAGGTTCTTGGTACCGAACTGGGTGTTGGCAGCAATACGATTGATCGTGGCAATCGCGTTGCGAATTTCTGCCTGGTCGGCAGCGAGCTGGTCAGCGTCGTTGAAGCCTTCGTTCGCGGCGTGAATAGCCAGTTCTCTCATCGAAGTCAACAGCGAGTTGATTTCGGTCAGAGCACCTTCAGCCGTCTGAATCATGCTGACGCTACCTTCCGAGTTGCTGATCGCGCGCTCGAGACCGGCGATCTGCGCCCGGAACTGTTCAGAAATTACCAAACCGGCCGGATCGTCCGAGCCTTTGTTGATCCGGTAACCGGATGACAGCTTCTGCATCGAATCGTTAAGATCGGAAGTAGTGTTGATCAGGTTCCGATGCGCGTTCAAAGCCGCCAGGTTGTGATTAATGCGAAGTGACATGTGTCAATCCTCCTTGAATGGTCCGGGGTATCCTTACCCCATTTTGTCTATTGGATTTCCTTGTTTTCATCACAACGTCACTTCCGATGACAAACGTGCCAGAGTTACAGTCCCATCGTACCCCGGTTTGACGGTAGTTAACCTGCGTCTGATCCTCCTTTCCAGGAATCATCGTGTTTATCCATAAAATGGTTCAATCGCTTTCTTAAGGTCATAAATCGGCAGAACCTTTAACAACTTTATGGGGTAAATCCTATTGATTGTGAAAAAAGCAGGCAGTTGACCTTCCAGATCGAAGAGCTGCTCCGGAGATCAGATCTTCGCTGCTTTAGCTATTTCAGTCAATCTTTGTCGAGCAGGTGCGAAATCAGGATTGATTTGAAGTGCCCGGCGGTACCCCATAGCCGCGGAGTCATTGTGCCCCATAGCTTTATAACACTCCGCCAGCTTAAATAAAGCTTCGGTATCGTTTGGATTCGCTTGTAAAAAGCGCTCAAAATGTACTAAGGCGTGCTCCGGTTGACCGGTGATTATGTAAAGCTCACCCAACGCACTAACCGCTTGCAAATCATCCGGTTCTACAGCCAGATAAGACTCCAGCGCCGCTATCGCCTGTTCGGGTTGCCCTTGCCGGAATCGAGCCAGACCAAGATTACGCAAGCTGTGGGCTGGAGCTTCTTCGGTCTCAGTCGCCTGAAGGTAGCACGCCACCGCATGGTCGTAATCCTCGAGGCGATAGTGGCAGTTGCCCAGATCGTTAATCAGCGCTGCATCCGACCAGTTACGCTCCACGAGACTCTGGTAAAGATCCCGCGCCCGTGCGAAGTCTCCGGCTTCGAAACAGACCTCGGCCAGTCGGCGCGTCAATTGCGGTTGATTTTCATCAATGGATATGACCTGCTCTAGCATTTGTCGCGCCCGATCTAGGTCGCCGCTTTCTGCAAAAAACAGTCCCGCATTGGTCAGCACCGTGAGGTCGTTCGGTTCCAGCTCAACCGCCTTGAGATAGTACGTCTCAGCCTCAGCAAGATTGTTCTGCAATGCACATATATAACCGATACCGGCCGCCGCCATACCGGCAGGTTGGCGACTCGCCAACTGCGCCTCAAATTGGGCCCTGGCTTCCGGTAATTTGTTCTCCTTCAGATAGATATTCCCAAGTCGCAAGGCCGCCTGCAAGTATCCCGGTGTATGTTCGAGAGCCCGGCGATAGAACTCGGCCGCATCCTCACGCCGGCCCAGTGATTCCGCGGCCAGTCCCTGTCCATACAGGGCGCCGCCCCGGCTGTCCGGATGATAGAGAATCACCGGTAACGTTTCTCGATGTTCATTATAAGTCGCCTGAGTATCGAGGTACTTCTGATAAGCGACAATGGCCTGCTCGTAGTTTTTCTTACGGCTCTCGACATTTCCCAGAAGGAGCAGCGGATCGAGATAATCCGGCTTGAAACTGAGAGCTCTCAGAGCATACTCCTCGGCCTCCTCCAGGTCACCGGCAACGATCGCAATCCAGCCAACATGGTTCAAAGACATGACATGCAGACCGAGCTCGCGCGAAACATCAGGATCGTTCAGACGCACCGCCTTGAGCGCCGCCTCGCGGGCCCGCTGCATGAGGGCCGGATCGTTTTCATCAAGTCTCCCCCGCAACGCCTGGGTCACATTGAACCAGGCAAAACCGTTGTCGGGATTTTTGGTAATTTGCTCTTCGAGCAACGCCATCGTGCGTTCGAATTTGGCCTGCATCTTTTCCGGTGACAGATCGTACCCCAAATGCTCCAGGCTGATCGGCGCTCGCGTTATGTGAGAGCCCTCCGGCACCTGCAGGCTGTTGTGGACAATCCCCTCATACCGGAAGTCCAACTTACGCCGCCACAGTCTCACCGAATTGGCACAGGTGATACGATGATCGGAACGACCGTACAAATTGAATACATTAATAGAGATGATTTCATGCTCGTCGCTGTTGATCAGGTCGAGCAGCAGCGGGACTTCTTTTTGGTTAACCCGCTCATCGGCATCTATAATGAAAACCCAATCGCTTGTAGCCAACTCCAACGTATAATTACGATGCTTCGAGAAATTATTCTCCCACGGCTGATGAAACAGTTTTGCTCCATAAGACTCGGCAATGGCGCAGGTGTTGTCGGTGGAACCGGTATCGACGACGATAATCTCATCAACCCAGTCCCGCACCGACTCCAGCGCTCCCGGCAGAAGTTCTTCCTCGTTCTTGACCATCATGCACGCTGAAACAGTTGCTTTCTGTTTCAACACTTTTTGGGTCATTCGCAGCTCTTCTACCGCGCTACATAGCTGCGTACCCACCTCAGCCACTTGTCCAGCGGCTTCAATATCTTCTCCATCGCGATAAAGTTGAATCAACTCCAGGTAAATGCGCTGATCAGTCGGGTTTAAAAGAACGCAACGTTCCAGATATTCTCGGGCTTTTTCCTGCCGTCCGATTTGAAGCGAAGCGCGTCCGGCGGTTAAACAGGCTTCAAAGGTTCTCCGGCATGCCGCTTGCGACGGAGCTTCTTCCCATCCGGATAAAAACAACTCTGCTTGTTGCAGAGCATTGGCCCAGTCGCGCATTTTCCAATAAGCCTTGGCCAGCGCCAGATTGAGCGGCCCGGGGTATTTATCGTTGACATAAGCAGCAAAACGATCGATCACATCGCCGTATTTCTTGTCGTAAAGCCAGCCCTCGCACAGCATTGCTTTCAGGCGTCCAGACTGCTCCGACTTATCGTCAAGGGCTATAATTCGCTCGCTATAAGGATCGAGGAGGTCATTGATTTTTACCAGTTCATCATTGACCAGATATCGCTCCGCGCGATCTATTAGCTCTTCGATATCAAACGGGATATCGCCGGAAGTTTTCGGCGGTGATGTTTTACTGCGTGTTTTACTCATTGTCTCTTCCTATGGGACAGCTCATTCGAGAGAAGTGCCGCATCCCGGACTCCACCCGAGTCAAAGCTCTGTTCTTTTCTTCAGACCAGCGCCGGTTCTCGACGTCGAACAGGTTCGGGTTTCCGGTCCGGAATGGCCTCGACCAGAGAATGCTTGACTTCGTAACGAGAGTTCACCAGGACCAACTGCTTGGCGAAACCATTCTCGGTATTAATGAGAATCGGCCCCTGCAGGTTGGCGGTGATGTTCTCCATACGATCCGCAAGCGTCACGATGACATAAGTCTCGACGGCGCGAACATCGTCTATTTCCAACTCAGCGATTTCATTGGGATTCACCTCGATACGATAATCGGGGTAAAATACCGCCGGGTTGACCACGACAAATGCCACACCTTCGTTTTCCGTCGAATGGAGCCAGAGAAACGGACTCAACTCCTCTCTCTCGATCAGACAAAAACCGGTCAGGTGTTCGAAACCGAGGATCGGCCGTTTCATTGCTATCAGCTTGTCCTCGGGGATATCGAGCTGACCGAATTTGATGCTTTTAATCAGCATGTTTCCTATCCTTGCTGCTTCGTCAATCCAGGAAGTTCAGAAGCGACGGTTGTATGATTTTGGCAGCCGCAGCGAGCGACGCCTGATAATTGTTTTCTTGTGTTGCTAAAGTCGTTACCAGTTCAGCGAGATCGGCATCCTCGACTTCGGAAAGACGTTCCGTGTAAGCCAAATCGAGTTCGGACAACCTGGAATCGGTTATCTCCAATCTCTTGGCCTTGGCCCCGACAGAGGAGCGCGCTGTCAGGAGATTCTCAATCGCGGCATCGAAGTCGTCGAGGAGCCCCTGTATAGCTTCCTCGTCGTTATTACGCAATGCGTTTTCGAGCAACTTCACCGTGCCAATCGTATCGGATGCTCCGTACAGTTCGAGGCCCTTGGCGGTTTCCGTATCATCGCCGTCCTCGATCGTAAATGAACGAGTGGTATCGTTGTTCACGATTTGAATCCCGGTACCGGCATCGTTTATGGAAGCAGTTACATCCATACCCGTAGCGTGAACAGCATCTATGAAGTCCTGTACCGTGATTATCGAGGGGTCGCTCAGATCGATAGTCCGCATCCGCTCACCCTGCCAGATCACAATCTCGCCTAGTTCCATACCGTTGCCGTTGACCGCATCAGCCAGACGACTGTCGGCAGTGAGACACGGATCGAGATCGGTCCCGGAGATGGTGTTATAATACTCACCGGCGATACCCAGATCGGCTGCTGTCGTTCCGGATGTATCGGCAATTTCGATACTGATCGACGGAGACAAATCCTCACCGGTAAGAGTCGGATTGATGTTTCCTAAAATACCCAGATCGGCCGCCAGGGTATCGGTCGAACTGCTTTCGACGATACTCAATCCCAGCGGTGTGCCGTTGGTATCGGTAATTTCCAATGCTGTACCGGCAGCATTGATTTGCATCGAGACATTAGCCAGATCAGGATTAGGATTGGAGGCCATGGCAGCGTTGAACTTGCTTACGATATCGCCGATTGTGGTCGAGCCTGAAAGATCCACTTCGATATTACTTCCGGAGCCATCGGAGATATTGAGGGTTGCCGGATTCATATCGACACCCTCACGATTGCGCAGTACCGACAACGCCGTATCGGATGTGATCTGCCCGCTCGGATTGGCTTCGAACATGATGTTGTTACCGGTAACTCCGATCTGAGCCGTGATATCAGTGATACCGTCGGCCGCCAGTTGGGCATTGATGGCGTCGATAGTATCCTGCACGGTTGTTGCGCCGGCGGTGGCTAAATCGATCGTCGAGGTGATATTCAGATTCCGATCGGTGATAGTAATCGTTCCGGGAGTAGCTCCCGACGTAAGATCGACACCGCTGCCGCCATTGAGATCAGCCAACAACGTATCGGAGACTACGCCGATGTTATAATCCGAATTCTCGCCCAGGGTGGTCAATTGCTTGAAGAATACATCGGAACCAAGGAGATTTACGCTCATCCGCGAGTCGCTTTCGATCTGCAATTCGACCACGCCGTCATCTCCCAGATAGCGAGCCCCATTGCCCGTAGCGACAACGGCGTCCGATCCGGTGCGATAACCGGCGAAAATCGACCGACCACCGTACTCGTTGTTGGCCAGTTGCAATATCCTCTCATATATATCGAGGATTTCGTTGGCTTCGGATTCACGCACCGTCCCGTCGTCATCAGCCTGGGGATTAGCCATCGAAATAGCTATCTCTTTAGCGCTGGTTACCATGTCTTTCAGGTCGGCCAGAACGCTGTCGTAGGTTTCCAGAAGATTGATGCCCTCGCTTACTGTCGTACGATACTGAGCTATCTGCGACAGTTCGGCCCGGTAGTCGAGATCTCGCATGGTTCCGACCGGATCATCGGAAGCCTTGTTAATCCGCTTCCCTGACGACATCTGCGTTTCCATATCGAGAAATTTCGCCAGCGCTCGCTGCACGTTGAAGACCACCTGGCCGGTGATCATGTTGCTGCTTACCCGCATAACCGAAGTCCTCAACCGTTCGTGGGATGATCTTCGCCGTTTTGGTGCGGTGTACGGCGACGTCCACGATCGTCTTTCTTGTAATCAATCTCCGGAGGCTTCGCTTTTTCAGCGCCCGTCCCGGATAGTTTTCCCTTGAGCATGCTGACCATACCCATTAAATCATCCTTGATCGACTTTGAAGCACGTCGGTTTTCAGCCTGTATTTTCACATAGACTTCTTCCCGATGCACTACAACATTCATGGGGGCGTCAATACCCAGCCGGACCTGGCGTCCATGAACACCCAGGACCGAAACTTTGATATTGTCACCGATTGTTATCGATTCCCCCAACTTCCTTGTCAGAATTAGCACGTAACCCTCCGTGGTGTTACTTTTTTATCTTCTTCTTATTCTCAACGTCCAACTATGCCCATGCCGCTAATTACCGTGTCAAGCGCTTCATCCATAGTCGTTATGACCCGGGCTGCGGCATCGTAGGCATGCTGGAATTTCACTAAATTCGTCATTTCTTCATCAAGAGAGACTCCCTCAACCGATTGTCGAGCATTCTCAACCTGATTGACCAGTAATTCATAATTTGAGGTGAAGCTCTGGGCTTCATAGGTCATAACGCCCAGTGAGCCTATCATACTGTTGTAATAATCACTGATTGAGCTGGCGCCGTTGTCGAGGACACGAGCATCAGCCAGATCAGCTATTTCGAGCGCGACGCGGTTATCTCCTTCCTCACCGCTGGTTCCCGACATAATTAAAGACTCATCGAGCGTGATTGCTGTATTGATGCGGATATCGGAAGCATTCGTATAATTGGGATCGAAGAACGAAACCGCCGTCTGACCGCTGGATGCAGTTCCGGTTTCGTGCAGTGCGTTGACTTGGGTCACTACAGCTTCGGCCAGAAGATTGAGTTCTTCCAGTTGTTCCGGGATAATATCATCCCGAGAATCGATAATCCCCTTGAGTTTCCCGTTAGTATTGCGAACCTCGATATCCGTTCCTTCCCATACGAGAATATGGCGAGGATTTCCATCGACATTCTCGGTCTGAGCCTCGATATAATGTGGTTCGTTGCCGTCGACAATTGCCATCGATCCGACATAAACGATCATATCGCCGTTGCTGCTCTCGTGGGTGTTGACATCCAGGTAACCCGACAGCTCATCGATAACCAGATCGCGAGCATCACGAAGGTCATTGGCATCAACACCTCCGACTTCAGCCACCTTTATTTCATGATTCAGACTGGCGATATCGGACAACATGAGATTGATCTCACTCACCGTTGCCACCAGATCGGAATCGATACTGCTCTGGAGGCGAGTTAACTGAGACGACATGTCGTGAAAACTGTTGATCAGCGTATTGGCCTGCGATAGAATCTCCGTCCTGACCGAAGAACTATCCGGATTGGCTGCCAGATCGGACCAGGCCGACCAGAACTCATTCAACCGATCGGACAGTGTGTCATCAGCCGGTTCGGAATAGAGCGCTTCGATCTGACTTAAGGTCTTTTCCTTGTATGACCATTGCCCGAGCGACTTGTTTTCCTGCCGGTATTGATCACCGAGGAAAAGATCCTTTACCTGGCGGATATCAGTCGCGGTCACTCCGGTTCCGACGGAGTAATTAGCCGACGTATCCGGTGTGGTCGTAGTGGTGATCACCCGCTGGCGCGTATACCCTTCGGTATCCACGTTGGCGATGTTGTGACTAATTGTCTGAAGACTGACCTGATGGGTCAGCAGGGCTCGCTTACCCAGTTCCAGTCCTTGAAATAATCCAGACATTACGCACTCCTATCCACGACGACATTGTCGCCTATTGCGGCATTGGCTCCATCGCGGGCATAAGTGGGACGCGGTCCGTTGACTCGTGACAACATTTCCATCATGCGGGCGATTGACTCACGGGAACGGTTTATCAGAAGTGCATTCTGATTTCGCGTCCGTGTGATTTTATTGTGAAGTGAATAGACTAAATCACGCAGGCGGGTTAACTGGTCCGCCCGAGTGCTGTCGATCAGTTCGAGCAAGCGAGTGACGTTCAGATCACCCTCGATCGCATTAACGACCTTAATCCGTTCGATCTCTTCCTCGCGCTGCCGGTTTAGCAGTTGGCTCTCGATCGTTTTCTCGCGGAGTGTCTCGGTCAAAGCGCTGAGTCCGTCCCGGTCGTTTGCCACCAGCAACTCTTGTTGTCGCTGGAGTAACGACAAGAAGGTCTCGAATAACTCGACTTCTTTGGAGAGTATTTTAACCAGGCGATCTGTCATAACATCCCATATTCCGTGATCGGGTTCTTGTATTCTTTATGTCGGTATTCCGTTACTGCACTTTAGCTTCACTGTGGGAAACGCTTTTTCGTATAGCACGAAATTCCGTCATTACTTTTTCCACATATTCCTGTGTTTCGCGATACGGCGGCACACCGCCGTATTTCTTGACATTCTCCGGACCCGCATTGTAAGCGGCCAGAGCCTGCTCGGTATCGCCGAAGCGATCTATCATTTTTTTCAGATAACGACTGCCGCCGGCGATATTTTCCTTTGGATCAAAAACTTCGGTCACATCCATATCGGTTGCCGTGCTGTCGACCAACTGCATCAGTCCTTTAGCGCCGGCCTTTGAAACAGCCGAGGCATCGCCGTTTGACTCAGCTTTGATGACCGCCGTAATGAGGGCCGGGTCGATCTCGTTTTCACGCGCCGCCGACCGAATGTGGCGGCCGTATTGTGATATTATCTCGGCTGTATCGAGCGGCCCCGAAGTCGTTTGTGGAGTTATCGAGATACTTGTTGAACTAGATTCAGGCAGTCCTATCGGCTGCTCCTCTGATTCAACATCTCTGAATTCATCTTGATTGAGCTCGATCGGGATTGACTCACTGCCGTTCAAGGGATTCAGTTCCGTGTTATCACTTCCCACTCCGTATTCGGCTTCGATCAGCGGCAGCATGGAATTGTACAACATATCCCCGATAGATCGACTCCCCCCTCCAGCCATCTGACGGGCTACCTCCATATCGAACAAGTCGGTAAAAATGTCCTTGCCGTTGGAACTAGACAGCATCCCTTCATCTTCGAATGGAGAATCCGGGATCGTTTCGCGCATCGTTTTCAACATGTAATGCGTGAAAAACGCCTCAAACTCCTGGGTAGCCTTTTTCAGCCGTTCCTTTTCCGCCTCGAGCGTCTTCCCTTTCGATGCGCCCAGACGTTCGATAACGCTGTTGGAGACGGCCGCCCCGGCCGCTGTCGGATCCATTGGAGTCATTACATAATCACCAACTCCGAACGCAATGCGCCGGCCTGCTTAAGAGCCTGGAAAATTGCGATAATGTCGCGGGGAGTAGCGCCAATCTTGTTGAGTGCCGCAGCTATATCCTTCAGATAAACCGCCCCCTGCATATGTGTCACACGCGCCTTTTCGGCTTCGACATTGAGTCGCGATTGCTGTGTGATCACCGTCTGACCAGAACTGAACGGTTCCGGTTGCGAAATCAGAGGAGTCGATTGAATACTGACCGTAATCGTGCCGTGGGCAATCGCCACCGGCTCGATCGTCACATGCTGACCGGCGACAATGGTTCCGGTCTTTTCATTTATCACTACCCGGGCAGTGTTATCCGGGACGATTTCCAATTGACCGATATCCGAAATGAACTTGATTCGTGTCGACGGATAAGCTAGTGAATCCGGCACCATGATTCGCACGGTACCGGCATCAACGGGATAAGCCGCCAGGCCATAGGTTATGTTGATCCGCTCCGAAACTCGGTAAGCGGTGGTAAAATCAGGATTATGGAGAGCCAGGCGAATTTCCCGGCCGTTCTCCTCGGTTGACGTCAGCTCGTTGGTTACTTTCGCTCCGTCCGGCACCCGGCCGACCAGAGTGTAGTTATTCACAATTTTATTGGCGTCGTCGACCTTGACGTTGAATCCGCCGATGGAAACCGGTCCCTGCGCCAGGGCATAAACAGAACCGTCAATTCCCGCCATGGGCGTCATAAGAAGTGTCCCACCCTGAAGACTGGAGGCATCTCCGACCGACGATACGGTTACATCGAAACGCGCCCCCTGAGTCATATGACTGGATACTTTTCCGGTCACCATTACCGCCGCGACGTTTTTCACTTTGAGTTTGTCCGGATCGACCGTCAGCCCCATACGCTCCATCATATTGGTCAACGACTGAACCGTGAATTGAGCACCGGTCCCGTCCCCGGTTCCGTCCAGACCGATCACCAGACCGTAACCGATCAGGTCCTGCTCTTCCATGTTCTGGAACGAACAGACATCCTTTATTCTGACCTTGGTGGCGTTGACATCAGGCACGAGCAACAACATGATCGACAGGAGCACGATCAGGCCGGTTGGAGTAGCCAGCCGATTCAATAATGTAGCAATCATCGCAGCCCCCTTAAAACAACCAGTTGATCAATCGCGTCACCAGCCCCGGACGAGCGGCCGTGTTGGCAGCTCCTTTGCCGGTGTAAGCGATTTTGGCGTCGGCGATCAGATAGCTGTCCACCGTGTTGTCCGGATTAACGTCTCTCTGGCGGACTACCCCGGAGAGGTTGAGAATTTCTTCATCACCCGACACGCCTACGGTACGTGAGCCCTCGACGATCAGATCACCGTTGGGTTTCAAACCGACAACGGTAACGGTCATCTTGGCTTTGAGACTCCCGTTGCGCGAATGCTCGCCCTTGCCGTCATGAGTGAGCGAGGCATCGCCGTCGACACTGAACAATGGAATGAAATCCAGGGGGCCGACACCGGGACCGCCCGAGGTCGAAGCCTGCGTCGTTTTTTCGGTCTTGGTCTCCGCGGTTTGTGAAGCCTGACTCGCCTCATAAATGAGAACGGTCAATATATCGCCCACGCGGTTGGCCTTGATATCCGTAAACAAAGACTGCCCCTGGCCAAATCCCTGACCGCGCACTTCCAGTGCAAACGGCAGCAACAACAACACGAACAAAATAATCACCATCTTTTTGAAGCTCATCATGTGCTCCTTTGCATCCATCCTATGGCTCTACCGCCACGGCGCTGTGATCAACGACCCTGGCGACAATGATCTTATTGGAAGAAGTGTTCTTGACTTTGACATACTCTCCGGCGATACCGGTCTGCATGACCTTGCCGGGAGCGGTAATGCGACAAAGACCGTCGCTGTAAACGATTTGCACATCGGAACCGGGTTCCACATCGGGAATCTGCTCCACATCGCCGCTGGTCAGTATGTCGCCGACCCGTAAGTTGCGACGGGCGCGGCATCCCTGCAGTTCCTCCATCGACATAATCGTTTTCTCTTGAAGGTTGGTTACTTCCATACGTCGATGCATGAGATCGTCGGGCTCGAACAGATCGCTCCGGCCGACTTTGTCGGTCAACACCAGCACATCGGCGTACTTCTTTATCTTTAGTCGAATCTGACCCGACTCAATCTCTTGACCGTCAACCGTAACGATCGCCTTCACGGCAAACAATCCCAGTGGATCCTTCTGCGTCAAAGGTCGTACCGACAACTCATCGAGCGTTACTTCGGCCATACGCAAAGGATTGTTCAGGATTTCGATTTCATAGACGGTAGAATCGAGCTGGTACATCTGAGCGATATGTCTGACAACCGCTTCATCGGTGGTCATAGCCCCCACGACTGTCCCCATCAGGAGCAGTATCGATAAAAACGTTATTCGCCGCATGATACTCATCCTATCGCTTCAGGCTGTTGGCCAGCGAAGCCATATCGTCGGCTGTTTGAATCGCCTTCGAGTTCATTTCGTAGGCGCGTTGGGCTACGATCATATTGACCATCTCGTCGACCACCTGCACGTTGGACATTTCGAGATACCCCTGGTCAACCTGCCCTAGTCCGGACTGGGTCGGGATATCCGTTATCGGGTCTCCTGAGGCGCTGGTGGCCCGGTAGAGATTCCGCCCGAGGGCTTCCAGACCGGCCGGATTAGTGAATCGTGCCAGTTCTATCTGTCCCACGTCGGTTGCCGTATCACTGCCGTATTGGATCACCTGCACCGAACCATCAGTCCCCACCGCGATGCTGGTAGTGTCTTCGGGAATCGTTACTTCCGGTAAAAGGTAATAGCCGTCCGAATTGACCAATCGTCCATCGGAGGACATCTTAAACCCGCCGTCACGAGTGTAAACGGTAGTCCCGTCCGGATGCTGTATCTGGAAAAAGCCGTCGCCCGAAATAGCCAGATCGAGCGCGTTGCCGGTCGAGCTCAAATCTCCACCAGTGAACTCTCGGACCGTTGACACCGCTTTGGTGCCGTATCCGATCGATAACTCGTTGGGAACCCGGGAGCCAACCGCCGAGGTTACCCCGGCCGTCCGATACTTCTGATAGAGTACATCCTGAAACTCTACTCGGCTTTTCTTGAAACCGGACGTGTTGATGTTGGCCAGGTTGTTGGCAATGTTGTCAACGTTCATCTGCTGTCCGAGCATTCCCGAAGCAGCCGTGCGCATGGCCTTTATCATCGCAAACTCCTATTTGTAGCGATCATTTACTGGTTACCACCCACCCGATTGAAAAGGTCGTCAAGAGATTTGTCCTGGGACTGCACCGACGCGGCGTTAGCCTCGTAAGAGCGATAAGAGATAATCATATCTACCATCTCCCGGACAATATCCACGTTGGATTCCTCGACATATCCCTGACGAATCTGGGCATTCTCGACCGGCGTGGTCGTTACCCCGTCAGGCACCACGAAGGAACCATTCCCGACCTTTTCCAGTTGAGTAAGGTCTTCCACCGTTTGCGGAATAATTCGTCCGACAGCTTGTCCGTTGACCTGGATCTCGCCGTCAGCGGAGACATCTACCTGACCGGACCCGACTGTTATCGGTCCCCCTTCTCCCATCACCAGAGCTCCTCCCGGGAAAGCCAAAAAGCCGTCGCCGTCCACGGTGAAACTGCCGGAGCGAGTCAAAACGGTGCTGCCGTCTTCGAATTGAAGGGTGAAAAAGCCGTCGCCGTCGATTGCCATATCGAGCGACGCACCGGTCTTGTTGAATGTCCCCTGGGTGAAGTCGACATAGACTTCGTCGACCATGGGTTGTTCCCAATCAGTTATCTTAGCCGCCTGTCGTCTGGTGGCCTTGGACAACTCCTGGGTAAACACGCCGTCTTTTTTGTATCCGACGGTACCGACATTGGCCAGGTTGTTGGCCGAAGCTTCCTGCTTCCTTAGGTGCGGTATCATACCGGATGCGGATGTATAAAGTCCCTTTATCATACAAACCTCCGCTTTACCTATAGCGAAGACTGTGCCAAACGCTGGATCGCACAGCTAAGCGGCTGATATGCAGGACTTTACGCAACCGCCCGACAAGTCCGAAGGGACTCGGAACGGAAACATGATCGGTGCTTACCCGGAAAATTTTATCTAGCTGAGTGTCACGACATTAGTCTTGTGGCAGACCATACTTGGCGAGTGTTTTATTAATCAGTCGATCCATTGCCTCGTTAAAACGTTCTTCATCAAAATAGGTACCGGTTGTTTTTTGATAAAGCGGGCAATCGGTTTTATAACCGAAACACTTCAATTCTTCGGCCATGTAGCAAGCCTTGAGATAGGCACAGCGGACTAGTTTGCGGGAAGTTTGATTGGTATTCATAGACTGTCAGTCGGCACAATTCGGGTAAACTTGAATCGCCGCTCAATCTTTGAACAGAGACGTCTCTGCAGTGTATACCATACATGTGAAGCGGCTTGCAGGAGCACGGAAACAAGCAAGAAACCGGTTGCCAGATCGGCGCCGAGCAGCTATATTTGAAATGCTTGAAGATATAGACTGACAGTTACTTACAGCGTACACACTTAGCAGCGACGAAATTTCACAGATGTAGCACTGTTTTTGCTTGACCAGAGATCAAAGCAAAGGGAAAAGCATATGACCAAGTGCGTTAGACTAGTTACCACCATTCTGGCTTTATTCGTTATTTGTTGCGGGAGTTCAGCCCTGGCTCAAGGAACTGATCCCGGCACACCTGACACACTCAGGATCGAATCGATTACCGCCTATCAGGGTTCTCCGGCTGAAGTGCCCGTTTATTTCTATAACGATGAGAATCTGGGCGGTGTCGAGATAACCCTGGAATTCAATTCATCCGACATTTACATCGATTCCGTATCGTTTGTCGGTAGTCGTGTCGAGACCATGTCGTCGACCGGCTACACCGCCGGCGGCACTACGGTTACATTCTACGTGATTGGATTCTCCGATGTTATCGAACCGGGCTCGGGACTTCTGGCCACCCTGCACTGCGGTTACCCCTCCACTATCACGCCTCAGATCGTTTCCTTCGACACCACTACGATCATTTCGGGAGACGTAGAATACTCAACGACTTTTTCCGATGAATTGGCTCAGTATTACATCCCCGAGTTCGTGTCCGGACAGATCGACATTCAAGAATCAGGCTGTTGTATTGGCGATCGCGGGAATATCAACAATAGTGAAGACGACGTTCTGGACATATCCGATGTTGTTTACCTGGTCAATTATATGTTTCAACAGGGGCCTGCCCCGGTTTGTATGGATGAAGCCAACGTCAACGGCAGTGAATTACCGGAGCCTGATATTTCCGACCTCGTTTATCTTGCGTCTTATATGTTCAACCAGGGACCGCCGCCGGTGCCTTGTCATTAGTACCGACTGTCGCAGACAACAAATACATGAAACGGCTCGTCACAAGACGAGCCGTTTCTATTGTGGGAATAGGACTGGGTCAGAGAACTTATTCTTTACGCCGGAAACTCACTACCGCGGTTTCGTCGTCTTCTTTCGTCTCAAGTCGATGGACTTCCTTGTTGAACTTCTTCTGCTGGCGCTCCTTGAGTTTTTCGAACACCTTCTTTTCACGCGAGGCTTCTACCAGTTTCATCCGTTTTTCTTCTGCTTCATGATCGAGTGCCTGCAGAAGCTGTTTTCCCACGAGTTGATCGCGCTTGAGTTTCATCAAATACCTGGAATAAACCAGCATTTCCGCTACTGACATCTTGCCAATCAGGACATCACGCTGTTCATCGTAGGTTGTCAGCCGCTTCTTTTCGATATCGGTCAACTGATCCCGCTGGCGCATGACTTTTCGAACCGCCTCACCATGATCCTTCTGACGTTCCCGTTCGAGATGCTCTTTTACTTTCAGCAAGGCTTCCAAGCGATATTTGAACTTCTTCATTTACTTACTCTTTCCATCGACCAGGATTTCTCCCAGCCGCTTGACAGATTCCTCGTGGTCAACCTCTTCCATGATCGCCTGTCGAAACAATCCGTTCAACTCATCCATTTTGGTGATCGCTCGATCTATCCGTGGGTTTGATCCTTTGGCGTAGGCTCCGATATTGATCAGGTCTTCAGCCTCGCGATAAACCGACATTATCTCGCGTGCTTCAGCCGCCAGGGCAGCTTCTTCCGGCTTACTGATATCCTTCATCAATCGTGAGATAGAATCCAGGACATCCACCGCCGGATACTGATTCAACGAAGCCAGACGACGCGAAAGAGCAACATGGCCATCGAGAATCGAGCGGACGGCATCGGAGATCGGTTCGTTGAAATCATCTCCTTCCACCAACACCGTATAAAGACCGGTGATCGAGCCCTTGTCGTTCAAGCCGGCTCGTTCCAGAAGGTTCGGCAGGAGCGCAAACACCGAGGGTGTATACCCCTTGGTCGTTGGCGGTTCACCAATCGCAATGCCGATTTCGCGTTGCGCCATGGCGATTCGCGTCAGGGAATCCATCATCAACATGACGTCCATTCCCAGATCACGGAAGTATTCCGCTATCGTAGTCGCCAGCATGGCCCCCTTGATTCTTATCAGGGCCGGTTCATCCGAGGTTACCGCGACTACCACCGTATTTTTCATTCCTTCGGGCCCCAGGTCACGCTCGATAAACTCGCGCACCTCACGACCGCGCTCACCGATTAAAGCTACCACGTTGACATCGGCGCTCGAACCCCGGGCTATCATCCCCAGTGTGACCGATTTACCCACACCGCTGCCGGAGAAGATTCCCATACGCTGACCCTTCCCCACTGTACAGGTCAGATCAATCACCCTGATACCTGTCCTGACCGGTTCTGCGATACGGCGACGTTTCAACGGTGAAATCGGACGGCCGTTGATCGGTCGAGTCGCTGTCGTGGCAATCGGTCCGTGCCCGTCAATCGGCTGACCGAGCCCGCCTAGAATGCGCCCGATCAACTCCTTCCCTACCGGCAGGCGCAGTTGTTCGAAAGTTGAGGTAACGATGGCTCCCGGACTGATGCCGGAAATCGGCCCTAACGGCATCAGCAAAATGCGATCATCACGAAAACCGACCACTTCAGCCAGCACCCGCGTATCGGAATCGTAGTTTTCTATCTGGCACAGCCGGCCTATCGAAACCGCCGGTCCCGCCGACTCGATTACCAGCCCAATCACCTGCGTAACCTTACCGAAATGCTTGACCGTGCGAGTATTGGCGATTCGCTCGGAATACATGTCATAGGCGACATCGATCATTGTTCCGACTCGCTTCGGCTAATTACTTCTTCGATTACATCCATCTGCGATTCAAGCCGTGCATCCACGTCGCCGGTAGGTGTTTCGATGAAACAACCGCCGAACTTCACACGCGGATCAGCCTGGAAGGTAATTTCCTTAATTGTTGCATTCCCCTTGAGGAATTCGTTCAGATGCTGTTCCACCAGCGGCAGATGGTCGGGATTGACTTTGATTTTGAGACGGCTGCGATCGATAAGAGTGTCGATCACTCCGGATATCATCCCGATAGTGGTTTCGGGATCGACTTCCACGGCTTCGAACGTCACTTTGCGGCTGATTTGAATTACCAGATCGAAAATCTTCTGCTTGGCTTGTTGGAGCATACTTTCGCGTTGATTCACGGCAGCTTTGATCGCTGCTTCGAAATTCTGCACCACTTCACCGGATTTGGTCAGTCCCTCACTCTTACCGCGGCTGTAACCGTCCTGATACCCTTCCTCACGTCCTCTACGGAAGGCTCCATCTCGTTCACTGTCGATAAAACGACTGATCCGTTCGATCTCCTGGATCGGGATCAACTTGGCTCCGTGAATATCGGTGAGCACTTCGATCTCCGGCAGGATGTGGCGAAGCTGTTGCTCCGCCTTATCCTGACGCGAGAGATTGATCTGACTCTCACCGATCGAAACGCTGCTCTGCGCTTCGATAACATGACGCAGTACTCTAGACAATGATATCCTCTTTGCCGCCGCGGCCGGAGATGATAATCTGGCCTTCTTCTTCGAGTCGCCTGACGGCTTCGACAATTCTTCCCTGGGCCGCTTCGACATCGGACAGACGCGTCGGCCCCATGAACTCCATCTCTTCCTTGATCATGACCGACACACGTTCGGAAACGTTGCTGAAGATCTTGTCGCGGACCTCTTCGCTGGCCGCCTTGAGCGCCAGTGACAGATCCTTGGTCTCAACCTCCTTAAGCAGACGCTGGACGGAGCGGTCATCGAGAAGAACGATATCGTCAAAGACGAACATCATATTTTTGATCTCAGCCGCCAGATCGGGGTCTTCCGCTTCGAGCGACTGGAGAATGTTCTTTTCTGCGGAGCTGTCGATCAGATTGAGGATTTCGGCAATAGCCTTGGCGCCGCCGGAGATCGACATTTCTCCGGTTCCGGTGCGTTCGAAATGTCCTTCCAGGGTTTGTTCTATCTCGCGTAGAATCTCCGGAGCGATCTTTTCCATAGTCGCCACTCTCAGGGCAACTTCCGACTGCAACTCAGGACTTAATTCGGAAAGAACCGCCGCCGCATGTTGAGGATTCAGTTGCGTGATGATAAGCGAAATGGTTTGCGGATGCTCGTTTTGCAGGAAACCGGTCAACTGCTTGGCATCGATGTCCTTCAGTAATGAGAATCCGGTCGTGGTGATCGATGACTCAAGGCGCTTCATGATCTCCTGCGCCTTGTTCATCCCTACCGCCTTCTCCAGAATCGACTGGGCGAAATCGACACCACCCTGAGAAATGTACTGCCGAGCCATGAAGATCTGATGACATTCTTCCATCACCTTCTCTTCGATCTCGGGCGGGACATCGCGCAGATTGGCGATTTCAACCGTGATCTGTTCCAGGTCGGCTTCCGGCATACCCTGAAGCACCAGCGCCGAGACTTCCGATCCAAACGCCACCAGGGCAACCGCCGCCTTTTGCAGACTTGTCATGTCTTCATAGTTCATGAATCAAATCTCCTCAGTCGGCCATCATGGTCTTGATGACTCGGGCTATTTCCTCAGGCTGCTCCTTGGCCGCTTCCTGCATACGGTCGACCAATCTCGGCTGCCGTTTTCTCATATCGAATTTGTCTTCTATCGATTCCGCTTCGGTCTGCTCGGCTGACGGTTCCGGCGAAACTATCGTTCGCGGCGCCTGATTGGCAATACGACCGATACCGGCCCAGAATTTCTTGAGCTTCTTCCTCGCCCAAAGAAGAGCGATGGCCAGCAACAAGAAATAACCTACCTTGCGGGCAATGTCGTAATAGAACTCGCGGGTGTACATCGAATCGAGCGCCTGACGGTCTTGATCCAGATTTTGACGGTCGAAAGCGATGTTGACCATTTCGATCTGGTCATTACGTTCCTGGCTGAATCCCACCGCATTCTTAACGATCGATTGCAGTCGATCCAGTTCCTCGGGCGAACGCGGCTGGTAAACCATTTCTCCGCTTTCATCCGCAGCCGGCGTATAGACACCGTCGACCAAAACCGCGATGGACATCCGGTCTAGCGTTCCCATCGCGTCGATGACATGCTCAACCGTTTTGTTCAACTCGTAATTGGTAATGGTCGTTTCCGACTCGTCCTCCGAAGAACTTTCCTGATCCTCGGGGGCTTTGTCGGAATCGGCGCTGCTGGTCTTGGTGCGTTCTTCCGACCGTACTGACGGGTTGTTCGCATCGAACAACTCCGAGGTTCGTTCGAGTTGCTTGAAATTCAACTCGGCCGCGATTCGCACCACCGACTTGCCCGTACCGAGCACCTCGTCAAGCATCGACTGGGCTTTGCTGGCCAGGTGCTTCTCCACTTCCTGAGTCAGCTCCAACTGCGAGGCGCTGAGCCCGACCACCGGATCGGAATCGGTTCCTGACGAAAGCATATTACCACCGTAATCAACGATAGTGATATTATCCGGTGTCAGTCCCTCAACCGATGATGCTACCAGATGTGAAATCCCCGCTACCTGGTGTTTGGTTATTCCGCCGGGGCTTTTCAGTTTGAGCACCACGGAAGCGGTCGCCGCCTTTTGATCCTCACGGAACAACCGTTCCTTGGGCATCACGATATGCACCCGGGCCGCTTGAACCTCATCCAACTGCATGATCGTCTTGGTTAACTCGCCCTCCAAGGCCCTGCGAAAATTCAGGTTTTGCAGAAAGTCGGTCATGCCGAGGTTGTTCTTGTCAAAGATCGAATAACCCATCGAACCGTTGCGCGGGAGCCCTTCGGTTGCCAATGCGATACGAGTCTTGTAGACATCGGACGAAGGCACCTCAATCGTGCGTCCTCCGTTCGTCAACTGATACTCGATCTTGTTGTCGTTAAGCCAGGCGGCGATTTCTCCCGCTTCCTGTTCGTCCAGATCGGAGTACAGGCGGGTATAGGTCACGGTATTCAACCAGCCTACCAGAAAAACCACACCTACCAGCGTCCCGGCAATAACACCCAATAGCATCATTACCTGACTGGCGGACAATCGCCCGACAAAATCGGTTAAGTTCTTAAGAAGTTTTTTAGTCCCTTCCATACCAAATCCTATTTATTCCCGATCAGCGACCTGTCCATGGCCGCTAAAACCAGCCGCTAGCCTACATCGGCATTTGCGACAGTTCGTTATATGCGCTAACCAATTTATCCCGAATTTCCAGAAGCAGCTCCATGGCTACTCCCGCTTCCTCGGCCTTGATCATCACCTGATGCAGCTCTACCGGATCCCCGTTCAAGAACGCTTCCTGCATCTTGTTGGAATCCATTTGCAGATCGTTGACCGAATCGATCAGCTTCGACAATTCTTTGGCGAAGCCGCCGCCGTCCGTTATCTCGGAACCGCTGCCGGTCTTCTGCGTCGGGTTTAATTTCTCGATCAGACCGGGAACGACCCGGTTGATATTGATTGCGCCCGGTTTCATGGTTAGGCCTTTACGTCAATCCAGGCGCCTACACTATTGGAAGCGCCGGAATCATCGGCCGTCTCGGTCACAAAACGCTCATGCCCGCGGAATCGCGAGAAGAGCAAATCGAGCGCCTGGCGCTCTTCGACCGAAAGGAACTCATCATAGGAACCTTTTTCAGCCTTTACAGCTATGCGAGAACTGCCGGTGGAGTCCGACGCATCGATCGCAACCTTGTCGGTCGTTTGCGTTGTCTCCGTTGCCGTCTGCTGCTGCTGGGCCGCCGGATTATCCCGGCGTATCAGTTCCTGGTAAGACTGAATGCCAAGAGGGTTGATCTTCATCTTTCTGTCCTATTCCTATTAGATATCCAAAGCATCTTTTGCCATATTCTTCGCCGCCGAAATCGCTACCGTATTGGCTTCATAAGCCCTTGAGGCGGCCATCATGTCCACCATCTCGGTTACGATTTCGACATCCGGCATCTGAACGTAGCCGTCCTCATCGGCGTCCGGATGCGACGGATCATAGACCAGTCTGAATTTTGCATCGGGGTCGACGACCGCGTCTCCCTCGACTGTAGGCAAATCCACGCCATCGGTTGAACGATAGCCATGACTGGTCATGTGGCGGTCGGAAGTACGCGCCAGTTTGACTGAAGCGGTGTTGAGCATTGAATTGAAAGTACCCTTAACCTCATCCTGTTCCACTACCACCCTTTGGCGACGGTAGGGACCACCTTCGGGCGTTCGCGTCGTTTCCGCGTTGGCCATATTTTCGGCCACCACGTTCATCTTTTTGCGCTGAACCGAAAGGCCCTGCGATGAGATTTCAATCGCTCCAAGTATTCCCGACATAACCTATACCCAGTCTACGGTGTCTCGATTGCCTTCCTAAGGCTATCGAATTTATCCTTGAGCAAACGCGCTCCGACGGTGTAGATCAACTCATTCTGAGCCAGACCGGAGATTTCCTTGTCGGCATCGACTGAGTTCATTTCTCCGTCGGTCACTTTGGCTTCGTTGACTTCCGGAGCCTTGCTCGCATGATTTCCCAGCGGTATGTGATTCTCGTGAGTCATGGTTCCACTTAGCTCATCCGAGGATTCGGTTACACGGCGGAACTCCTCAAAAAAGTTGATATCCTTACTCTGATAGCCGGGCGTTGAGGCATTGGCAATGTTCCCGCTAATCAATTTGTGGCGAAACGAAGCCACATCCATGAACTTGCCGAGGTTGCTCACTCCGGACTTTTGAAACATGAAATCAGCAATTTTATCAGCCATACAGAATCACTCATCCACAGTTTTTCTCGCTCGAACCTATTGCAAGGTCCGTGCCAAACACTTCCCCAATGCGATAACATACTGGTTTACAAGATATTACGAGCAACAGAAAGCACCCGAGCTATGTTTATTGGCTCGCTGCGAAGGCTCCTGTTTCCAATGCGATGGGAAAAGATTACTCACCTGATGCGAGATTATAGATATTTGCGGTCGGTTCCTTCATGGATAACTCCATAGTAAGAATGACCACATCCACTCGCCGGTTAACCGCTCGATTTTCAATTGAATTGTTGGGACGAATCGGTCGGTACTCACCATACCCCAGGGCCGATACGCGCCAGGGATCGATACCGTAGTTCTCGATGAAGAACTTAACCACTTCCGTCGCGCGTGAGGACGACAATTCCCAGTTCGACGGAAACCGTACCGTATGGATATCGCGATCGTCGGTGTGCCCCTCCACCCGGACATGGTTGGGAATATCGACAATTTCTTCTGCGACCATATCAAGAATATCGAGAGCCCGCCCTTGCAAATCGGCCGAACCCTCTTCGAACAAGGCCGACTCCATTATATGTACCACCAGACCGCGTTCGGTAATCTCGGTCTTGAGTTCCTGATCACGACCGAGCTTATCGAAACGTTTCTCAATTTTGTTCTGAATCATCCGCAGGTTGCCCAGCTTAAGCAAGCCGTGTCCTTTGCTGGGATCCGGTTCGTCGAATTTGGATACGACATTGTCGCCGCCCCGCAGAACGCCGTTGAGCGCCTCGGCCATTTTGCCGAATTTCTTGGCGTCAACCGCGGACATTGAATACATAACGATAAAAAACGCCAGCAACAACGTGATCATATCGGCATAGGTCAGCAGCCAGCGCTCCTGGTTTTCTTTGGGATCAGCTTTGGAACGGTGTCGGGGCATCTTACAGCTCGTTGCGTCGTTTTTGCGGAGCCACGAACGAGATCAGTCTGGTGCGGATATTTCTCGGCGTTTCACCGGACTGTAACGCGATTACACCTTCCATTATCAGCTCCAGGTGAGTCACTTCTTCTTCATGGCGAAGTTTCAGCTTGTCTGAAATCGGCAAAAAGAACAGGTTAGCCAGACCTACACCCCAGAGCGTGGCAATAAACGCGCTGGCTATCGAAGCGGCCATGCGGTCGGCTTCGGTGGCATTGGCCAGGGTATGAACCAGCCCCAGAACTGTTCCGAGGATACCCATCGTGGGGGCAAATCCGCCGGCTTTGTTGAACAAATAGATCCCGACCTTATGACGTTCTTCTTTATAGGCGATCTCCGTTTCGAGAATCTCCCGCAACGCCGTCACCTCCGTGCCGTCAATCACCAACTGCATCGCTTTTTTGAAAAACTTGTCACGCATACCGCGCGTTAGCGTCTCGAGACCAAGAATGCCGTCGCGACGGGCTTTCTCGGCCAGATGAACGATCAGGTCGATAGTGCGGTTGGCATCGAAGCGCCGACGAAAAGCCGCAATCCTCAGATAAGTCGGAATCTTAAGAACGGCTGTCATCGAGGTTGTGATCGTCGTCGCCCCGAGTGTTCCGCCGACCACTATTAATATAGGGGCGGTTAAAAAGATGGCATCAAGCGAGCCGCCTTCCAGCACAAAAGCGCCGGTAATAGCTCCTATAGCGGTGATGATGCCGAGAATCGTAGCTAGATCCATGCTATCCGTTCCTTAATGCGAACATGTTCCATAACGTTGGGCAGATTTCTGCCTCATGTAAGGAGTTATCGGCAGGGCTTTAGCTTTTTGAAGCGGAAATGATCAAAAAACGAACAGAATTTTCGTATCACATTCCATGAAAAAACCCCGGACAAGCCGGGGTCGTTTTCTATGCGATGACCGCAACGGTCATTTGAAGGCATCCTTCATATTATATTCCGCCAGTTTGTTGCGGATAGTGCGCGTAGTAATCCCGAGTGCTTCGGCCGCTCGTGTTTTGTTGCCGTTATACTTCTCGAGCGTCTTGAGAATCAGATACTTACTGCCTTCTTCGAGCTTCATCGGCACTTTCAGGGCCGGAACGTCATCGGCAATCGGACCAAGCGCCAGATCGGCCGGGAAGTCATCATCGGTTAACATGTTGGTTTTCGAGGTAACCACCGCCCGCTCCACCAGATTTTCCAGTTCGCGGACATTACCGGGCCAATGGTAACTCATGAACAAACGCAGGGCATCCGGTTCGATTCCCCGAATCTCCTTGTCGTTCTCAGTGTTGTATTTATCGATGAAATGCTGTACCAGCAGCGGGATATCCTCAGCTCGCTCTTCGAGCGGACAAAGATGGATCGGGATTACGTTCAGACGATAGAAAAGATCCTCACGGAATTTGCCCGCAGCGATATACTCTTTGAGGTTGCGATTGGAAGTGGCAATCAGGCGCACATCAACCTGGATCGTTTCACTCGAGCCAACCCGTTCGAACTCGCGCTCCTGAATAACGCGCAACAACTTGGATTGCAGATTCAAGGGCATCTCGGAGATTTCATCGAGCAACAATGTCCCGCCGTCGGCCAGTTCAAAACGACCTCGACGCGTCTTCTTGGCATCGGTAAAAGCTCCCTTTTCAAATCCGAAAAGCTCTGCCTCAACCAGATTCTCCGGCAAAGCGGCACAGTTAAGCTTGATAAAGGGTGCTTCGGACCGATTGGAGGTCTGGTGAATCGCCCGTGCCACCAATTCCTTTCCGGTACCGGAAGGACCGGTAATCATAACCGTCGAGCGAGCCGAGGCAACCGATTCGATCAGGTCAAACACCTCTTTCATCACTTTTGACTTACCGACGATATTCTGATACTTGGAAGCTAAATCACGACGCAACGAGGCATTTTCCGAGCGGAGAGTGAGTGTCTCGGTGATGCGATTCATCATATTTTCGAGCGGCTCGGGCATAACCGGCTTGAGCAGGAAATCATACGCCCCAAGCTTGATTGCCCTGACTGCGGTCTCGATCGTTCCGAACGCGGTCATCATAACCACGGCCGTTTCGGGAGAACGCTCCTTGATTGCCTCAATCACCTCCAGACCGTCCATTCCATCCATTTTATAGTCAGTCAGGACTATGTCCGTCGGGCGTTGTTCGAACTCCTCAATGGCCTCTTCCCCGGAATAGACACCGCGACAGTCGTAATCTGCCCGCTGCAGCGTTTCGATGAGGAAGTCATGCACCAGCCTGTCGTCGTCTACCACCAACACTGAGTATTTCATTTAGTTTGCTCCATGCTTACTGAATCGCATCGGGCCGGCAGCAACAGGTGAAAAGCTGCCCCTCCCAACGGTCCGTCGTCGACAAAAACCTCGCCTCCATGAGCTTTGACAACTTTCCAGACAACGGCCAATCCCAGGCCGTTGCCGCCTTTTCTAATCGAGAAAAAGGGCGAGAATACTCGCTCCCGGTATTCGCGTTTTATTCCCGGGCCGGAATCGTGAACAATCACCTCGACTACGGTTTCGTCGTTGTCAAGCAGCAGCCGCTCACCTAGCTCACGGCGTGCTTCGATCACCGACCAGCGTTTGACTTCCAGACCCACAACGCCTTCCCCTTTGATCGCCTGGACTGCGTTTTGAAGAAGATTAATCACAGCCTGCTTGATCAGAATGGGATCAAATTGCAACGACAACGACTCATTATTAACTGAACGATCGACCTCAAAACTGACATCACCGATTTTCCCTCGATTTTCAGCGGTATACCGATCAACCGTATCCACCAGGAATTTTCGCATATCGAGGTAAGTCTTATTAATTTCTTCGAAACGTGTATAATTTAAAAGGGTCGACACCGTTTTATTCAGTGTCTCTACCCCCTTCACTATCTTGGTCGCGGTTTTGTGACGGCTATCCTCCTCATCCAGATCCCGCTGGAGCAACGCCGCAAATCCGGCTATCCCGTTTAGAGGATTGCGGACCTCATGGGCAATCGTGGCCGCCATTTCACCCAGCGCCGCCAGGGTATTCAGGCGCGCCAGCTCACTCTCCATTCGCTTTACCCGAGTCAGGTCGTGAAGGACCTCAACCGCACCCGACAACTGACCCTCAGCATCACGCATGAGAGTCGTTGAAACCGATAGATGCACCGACCGACCGTTCGTCAGCACCACCTGCCGCTCGACAGAATCTACCGTCTCACCCGTTTCAGTTGCTCGTAAGGCGCTGGCTTTGGGGGCATTTCCCAGGGGAATAGTCTTGCGGTATGACTTCCCCAGCACTGCCGCCTGTCCTATTTGCAGAATCGCAGCCGCGGCCGGATTAAAATGAGTGATACAACCGTCACGATCAACTGCGATCACACCGGCCGACAACGAGTTAAGAATTCCATTCAGAAACTCCGTGGCAACCAGGTTGCGCTCGCTCAATTCCACCAGGCGTTGATTAGCGCGTGCCAACTGCTCGTTTTGAGCACTAAACTCATCCTTGAGTTCAATATACTGACGCTGGAGTGAGTTGATTACTCGATTGAAAGCAGCATAGGAATCTGTAAAACGGGAAATATCTTCCGTGTTCTCGGGGCGTGTTAACGTTACTTTTTTTGTGTTGTCCATCTACCTTCCCAACCTCTTATCAGGGGGCACGAAGCGCACTTATGGGAAAGCAATCAACAAAAACTTGATCAGAAGTAAGAGAGTAATTCGTCCGCGATCTCATCAATGGGAACAATATGATCAGCTAGACCGGCGTTGATCGCCGCTTTTGGCATGCCATAAACCACGCAGGTAGCCTCGTTTTGTGCTATTACGATGCCTCCCTTGTTTTTGACATCCTTAAGACCATCCAGACCATTACTCCCCATTCCGGTCAGGATAGCGGCCATCGTAAACTTACCGTAGCGCTCGGCTACCGACTTTAAGGTATTGTCAATACATGGCTTATAGATCGCTGATGGCGGATAATCGCTGACTACTACATGTTGCCCCGTACTGGAGCGTGCCAGCGCCATCTGCTTACCACCGGGTGCTATCAGGACTGTTCCCGGACTTACCGGATCGCCGCTGATTGCCAGCCGAACCGTTACCTTTGAAACCCGGTCCAACCGATCAGCCAGCGGCTGAGAAAAAGCAGCCGGCATGTGTTGAACGACAATTACTCCCACCGGAAGATTCCGCGGCAACCGGGCAATCACGGCTTCCAGAGCTGGCGGGCCACCGGTAGATGCGCCAATAACTATCACGTTGATATGATGATAGCGGTGCTGGTGTCTCCTGCGAGGTTTCCATTCCGGCGCTGCCGCTTGTCCTGAAATCAGTTTTGCCGACTCGTCGTGTGCTTTCTTCAATTGCAGTATCTGACGACTGCGATACATTGCCATCAGGAGGCTTTTACGACGGCCGATATCCTTAATTTTGGCCAGTAATTCATCCTTAATTTTGACAATGTCAATGCTGACAAACGACTGCCCTTTAGCAATATAGTCTATTGCCCCCATCGCCAGGGCATCCAGGGTGGCGCCGGCGCCTTCCGTAGTCATGGAAGAAACCATTAATACCGGAGTAGGATTGTGTTGCATGATTTGTCGAAGAGCGGCGATACCGTCCATGCGTGGCATCTCCACATCCATCGTGACCAGGTCAGGCTTCAGACGTTTGGTTTTCTCCACTGCCTCTTCCCCGTCACGGGCCGTGCCGATCACCTTAATCGCCGGATCGGATTCCAGCATTATCGTTAAGGCCTTCCGCATGAAAGCGGAGTCATCGACTACGAGAACACTTACTTGTCCGGCTGTTTGTTGCATGTTTTCAGGCTGGAACGTGTGAGGTTTGCTTTTTAACGAGATTGAACAGCCCCACCAAATCAACGATCAAGCGAACTCGGCCATCCCCCATAATGGTGGCGCCGGTTATCCCGGAGTCATTCCCGATGAGATCACCCATCGACTTGATTACGACCTCTTCCTGTCCCTGAAAGCGGTCTATCATAATTCCCATCTTTTTATCGGCTAATCCGACCACTACCACATACGGCTTCTCAGTGAGTACGTTGTTTGAAGATACTTTGCCGTAAACCGAGGCGAGGTTGACAATCGGGATTACTTCATCGCGAAGCCTCAATACCGGTCGACGGTTCATCTGGTGCACGGCGGATGCTTCCATCCGGATCGTTTCAATCACCGATGCCAGCGGCAATACATACACTTCCCCGTCAGTCTCCACCAGCAATCCCCTGATAATCGCCAGTGTCAGCGGCAGTTTTATTGTCATCGTGGTTCCCACGAACGGCTCTGACTGAAGCTCGATAATCCCGTTCAGCTTCTCGATATTGGTCCGCACCACATCCATCCCTACCCCTCGTCCGGATATCCCGGTGACGGCTCTGGCGGTAGAGAATCCCGCTTGAAACACGAAATCGAATACCTGTCGCTCGGTGAGTTTCTCCGACTCGATCGGATCGATCATACCGCGCTCTATCGCTTTCAGACGTACCGCCTCGTGATTTATCCCCCGCCCGTCATCTCGCACGGTCACGACGATGTTGGAACCTTCTTGTCGGGCATCGAGCCAGATATTCCCGACTTCGGATTTCCCATGCTTCAAGCGCATCTCGGGTGATTCGATACCATGATCGCAGGCATTACGAATGACATGCATCAGCGGATCACTGATTTCCTCGATGACGGTTTTATCCAGCTCCGTCTCCTGTCCCGAGATATGAAGATCGATTTGCTTTCCGACTTCCCTTGAAAGGTCACGCACCTGGCGCGGGAAACGAGCGAATACCCGACCGATCGGCAACATACGCATCTTCATGACCGCCATCTGTATTTCAGTAGTCAGGAAACTGACTGTGGTCGAGGCTTGCCCTACGGCTTCGAGACGATGTTGATTTGGCATCTCAACCGAAGCCTGTGAAACGCTCTGTACCAGGCTGTTTCGTCCGAGAACCAGTTCTCCGATCAGGTTTATCAGATGATCCAGACGATCGACATCCACCCGTATGGTATGATCGGCAGATTTACTGCGCCCGGCTGTTTCTTCTTTCGACTGCCTGGCTTCTTCTACATCCGATTCGGATTGGACCGTTTCGGCAACTGCCGCGTCATTCGGTTCGACCGGATCGGGCTCCGATCTTTCGCTCTGGTAAATCGCATCCAGACGTTTCAGGATATTATCCTGGTCAGGAGGAGAAAGCGATTCGTCTCTTATCGAATCGAGCGTGACCTTAAGTAAATCAAGCCCTTCAAGCAGAGTATCCATTATTATGGGAGTAAGACTCAGGCTATGCTTGCGCAACCGATTCAGAACATCTTCCATTTTGTGGGTTAGCCCGGTAACGGCTTCAAGACCAAGAAAACTGGAAGTGCCTTTGATAGTATGAACTGCGCGGAATATCTCGTTAAGCAGATCGGGATTATCGGGTGATGCTTCGAGGTCAACGAACCTGCTGTCCAGCGTTTCGGCCAATTCATCCGCTTCGATCAGGAAATCACCGATAATTTCCTGCATTTGCTCCATGTCAAGATCGGTATTGTTTCCCATACGCCCGCTGTCCCGGCGCTACGATTCGTCCTTGGGTGAGAACAGGTTGTCGATATCCTCCTGTGCGGTGCGCTTGGTCACCAGATCGGCATTGGGATCGAACACTCGTTCGCGGTGGCGATCATTATCCTCACCCTGGTCATCGTAACCCTGCATCACCGTTAGAATACGGCGCAACTTGTTCTCGATATCTTCAAGCAACCAGGCGGCATGGTTCATTTGTTGAGCGGTAATATCCTGAAACTGGAGGTTGTCGACCAACGTGTAAGTATCATCGAGATTATGATTGGCATGTTCGATGAGTCTGTCAATCAGATCTCGGAAATGGGTCATATCTTTTCCTTCGATCTGTGGTCTCAAATGACTTAGCCCATCGATCGTAGCCTCTTCGCGTGCTTGAATCTGTTCGATCATATCCAACATTCGCTGGGTCGCGGCTTCCGTCTGTTCGTTGATCTTGTCCAGTTGTCTGGTTGCTTTGGGGACTTTGGCCTGACTTTCAGCCAACGGTCGCTGGATATCACGAAACTGACCAACCACGTTGTTAATCGACTTGGCCAGTTCGAACACCTCGTTTTGTATCTGGTTCTGCAGATTACTGGAATCCGACATCTTTATCTCCTTACCTGCCCTAAGCCTCAGTCGGCCAGGATCTGCTCTATTTTTTGTTTCAGGGTATCCGGCGTGAACGGTTTTACGATATAGTTGTTCACTCCGGCTTTCAGGGCCTGCACGATGTCATCCTTGACCGAACGCGTCGTCACCATCAGGATCGGCAAGGTTTTATACTCTTCGGTTGCACGAAGCGTATGAACAAAAGTCAGGCCGTCCATTTCCGGCATATTCCAGTCGGTAATAATAAAATCGTAATTATCTATCTTCATCTTGGCCAGGGCATCCTTGCCGTCGGTGGCTTCTTTGATATCGTTGTAGCCGGCTCGTCTGAGCGTGTTGATAATTATGCGCCGCATCGTCGGGCTGTCATCCACGGCTAGTATTTTTATATCGTGCACCATACCTCCTATTGTGCTTCATCTGCCTGCTTCAGGAATTTGGACACTTCCTCCAGGAGCAACGAGCTCTTGAATGGTTTGACCAGATAAGATGTCGCTCCGACTTCCATGCCGCGATCGATATCCGAGTCCTCGGATTCCGAACTGAGAATGATAATCGGTGTTTCCCGATGCATTTCATTGGCGCGAAGAGTGGAGATTAGGCCGTAGCCGTCAAGGTTCGGCATATTGAGATCGGTTATGACGAGATCAACCCGCCCCCCCTGATTCGAGAGCTTCTCGACCGCATCCATTCCATCACAGGCAGTGATAACCTCGTACCCACTTTGTTTGAGCGAAAACGCTACGAACTTCACCAAAGTAGGAGAGTCATCGACAATCATGATTGTCTGTGACATCGCATTTCGTCCTGTATCTGCGTTGTTCATTTTGTTCCTGCTGTTACCGGCTTGACTTTACTCAAGAGGTCCAAGGCGCGAGAGGCTCCGCTGGTTGTCCCGATCGAGGTTGTCGTATTCATGCCTCTCAAACCATTGGAACGATTTTCGACCTTCAGGTTTTCTTTGTGGTAAACCAACGAGTTTTTCAGATAGACCAGCTTGAATGCCTTCGTCAAACCGTGTAAGGTCTCCGAATGGCCTATATAGAAATGACCGCCGGGGCGTAATGAATTGTAAAAGCCTCTGACGATTTGACTTTTCATCTGATCCGAGAAATAGATCATCACATTCCGACAGAAGATAATATCGATATCGGAATGCCTGGCAACCTGACGCTGGTCGGCGAGATTGATATGCGAGAATCTGACCATCGAGCGCACCTCGGGCTTGATCAGATACACTTCACTGTTTTCCTTGCGAGTGAAATGCTTTGCCAACACATTGGGCTTGACATAACGTAAAGTCTGACCGGTATATTCCCCCACTCGGGCTTTCTTGAGAACCTGTTCGGAAATATCATTGGCAATTATTTCGAACTGCAGGTTGTTCCTGGGGCCGAGTTTGTCCAGAATAAGCATCGCCAGCGTATATGGTTCTTCACCCGTAGAACAACCGGCCGACCATATTTTAATCGGTCGCTTAAAGCGACTACCTTCAGCTTGTTTTACCAATTGCGGCAGCAGCTCTTCTGAGAACGAGCGAAGTTGGGGTTCGTTACGGAAGAAATAGGTCTCGTTGGTCGTCACCAAATTGATCAACTGACCGAACTCGGTATTAGACGAGTCATACTTAACGGCGTAGAAATAATCACGATAAGTCTTGATATTCAACTCGGACATACGCGTGATCAAACGGTTCTTGAGCAAATACATTTTGCTCTCGGCGAAATAGATGCCGCACCGCTGATGAATGAAATCGCGAATCATCACGAATTCTTCCGGCGTCATATCCGGGGTCATATCGGGATTATTCAGCATTGCCGTTACTCCGCAACATTTCCCTGCAATCTGTCTTAAAGACCGTCATTACGTATCCCAACACTCCTGTCAATCAACTCTAAGATCATCCCCGACCGGATGACGTGATACCGACGGATTAATCGTACGCTGATAACGCCGCACTCCGCGCTGAACAGCTCCAATCAATTCCTGGAGATCGAATGGTTTTGTTAATAGATCACATGCTCCATGACGCATCGCTTCCACTACCCCATCCAGAGTCGGACAACCTGAAAGAAGGATAACCGATGACTCCGGGCAGTATTCCTGTAAGCGGACAAGGAGCTCAGTATTGCTCATCCCCGGAAGGTCGACATCGATCATTATGACCGACCAGCCGTCGGTAGCCGTCCGTTCGAGCACATGCCCGCAATTGGCAGCCGTCTCGGCATGATAACCGGACTCGATCAAAGCCTCGAGTACATTATCGCAGACCTCAGGATTGGCGTCAGCCACCAGAATGCGATCGGCTTCTGTGATATTGTTGCTTTTCACTGCTGCGGTACGTCCTTGTCAATATGCGATTTAATGATCCTGAACAGCTCATTGATATTGAACGGCTTGGTAACATAATCAGAGATCTTGCTTCGTAACGCGGCAACGGCCGACTCCACCGATGGAAATCCCGTCATGATAACCACCGGCATGTCCGGATGCTCTTCTCGAACCAGACGAGCCAGATCAAGTCCGTCCATTTGAGGCATTCTGAGATCGGTCAAAACCAGATCTATTTCCTTTTCCTTGAGTATCCCGAGCGCTTTCTCTCCGGTGTCGGCAATGGCGATTTGCCAACCCTGTCCCGCGAAGAAATCGTAAAGCAGATCGCGGATCAGAAGCTCATCGTCCACCACCAGAATCGAGGGTTGCTCGTGCATCATCGTCCTCCTAGTTCCGCGAGGGCCAGTTCGGCTGCCTGCGCCACATCCTTGTTCTTATCGCTGGTCATGTCCTGTATCTGGAGACGATACTCGGCGGCCGTCATGGCAGCCAGCGCCTTGACCGCTGCTATACGCAGGACATCTTCTCGAACTGAAAGCATGGGAGCGATTAAATCGGCATACTCCCGTTGACCCAGTTCACCGATACAATTCACGGTGTGATACCGGACCCAGATGTCGTCATCATCCAGCATGAAACGGATATCAGGAACAGCCGCCGTACCTTTGATAGAGATCAAGGCTGAAACGGCGGCCTTGCGGACGGATGAATCCTCGTCCGAAAGCGACACCAGGAGGGGTTTTTCATCGATAATCTGCCCGATACGACCCAGCGAGCGGATAGCCAGCTTACGCACGGTCGCATCAGGATGATTGAGAGCTTCCGAAAGCGGGGCCACTACCGATGAATCGCCGATCATTCCTAAAGCCTTCACGGCCAGGCGCTGCCTCTCCAATCCGGCGCTATGTAATTCCTGGGTGAATCTATCTACCGCTTTCATGCCGCCGACGACTATTAGCGCCCCCATCACCGCCTCTCGCACGTCCGGGTACGGATCCGCGAGCCCTTCGAAAAGGAAATCAACGTCCTCTTCTCGACAAAGCCAACCAAGAGCCGCATAGGCTGCTCGACGAACATGTCCGTTGTCGTCCCGAGTCATGCGACGCAGATGACCAACAGCCTCTTCCCATCCGGAGATTCCCATAATATGAGCTATCCGCTGCTTGATACCCGGATTGTCGATATTGATATATTTAACCAATCCCCGGGCTACACCGGGATCGATATTCTGACGCAGGACATCCAGAATCAGCAGTTTCGTCTCGTCATCGGTGGTTTCAAACCGGTCGAGAAGACAACCGACCGCTATCGGTCCGGCATCTTCCAGGATATCCATGATACGTCGTCGTTCCGTGTCGCCGACAACCGGCAGGACATCGACGAGCGAATAGAGTACATCCCGGCCGTACCAGTGCTTCAGACGCGTCAGCGTGAAATCGGTAATCCTTTTATTGCCGGCGCGAATTCCCTCAAAGAGAAAATCCTTGAATCTATCCAACGGCAAATCGTAGTCGATACGGCCGCGGTTAGCCAGCGCTATATTGATCACTGACATCATAGCCGTCTCGGCAATGGTTCGGTCCCGGTTATCGAGAAACGGCATTAACCTCTCGATTGCAGCGACATTCCCGATATACCCAATCGCCTCCAGGGCAGCGAAAACCACCATCGGATCATCAGCCTGCAAATGCTCATAGAGATGCTCCAGGGTTTGTTCACCTCCGCACTTCCCGAGCGCTTCGATCAACGGCAGGAGGGCATCATCGCCCCGACTCATAGCCGCCTGCAACGCAGGAACGGCCTCGGCATTGCCTATCTCACCGAGCGCCTCGGCCGCGGAGCAAACCACGTTGAGATTCTCATCATCGAGCATTCCACAAAGCGTCAGGACTGCTCGTGGATCCTTGATCATACCCAGCACATCAGCCACGAATTTCCGTACATCCGCATCGGCGTTCCGACACTCCTCCACCAGCGGTATGACGGCATCATCGCCGATTTTAACCAGGATCTCAGCCGCCAGATTGCGTGCCCCGATTTCGTCATGACCAAGGAATCGGATGAGCAGCCGACAGGCCAGCTCCCCTTTCCTCTCGGTTAGCTGATGAGCCGCCAGTTCACGAATTCCAAGATCGGGATCTTCGATAGCCAGGACCAACCCGGCCACCGCTTCATCCTCACTGAAATTGCCCAGCTCACGCACGGCCTCCTCCCGCTCGTAGAAGTCGGGAGACTGCAACTGCGAAAGCAACTCGCTGATCTTATCAACGACCGTAGTTATCATCACTCGATAGCCCCGTTCCAGCCGGGACATCTATCCCTAACCGGCCTGCACTGTTTGATATGAGTTGACCGCTTCTTCTTCGGTGTTGAAAATCTCGAAGATGTGCGACAACTGCGTTATATCAAAAATCTCCTGGACATAGGAAGCCAGATCAGAGAGCGTCAACCGCCCTTTACGCAAACGGACTTCCTTCATGATCGATACAAGCGCCCCCAAACCGGAGCTGTTGATAAACTCCACCCGGGACAGGTTGAGATGGATCGAGGTTCGTTCTTTTTCGAACAGATTCTTGATCTCTTCTTTCAGCGTAGCACCACTGGCGAGGTCAAGACGACCACGTAGTTCCATGACACTCACTTCACCGGATTCTTTGGTAACGATCTCCATTACATCCTCCGTCTCTCATCGTTTATTCGCATATTTCTTTCATTTTCTCACTTATATCCAAACTCACCGATACAATGAGTCCGCCATGTTCAGCTTCGGCGAACTCAACGTTACTGGCACAATGGCATACGATATCGATCCCACGGCCTCCTTCGGACATCGAATCGGCCTGTGGACGCCGTTGGATACGTTCAAGGCCGCCATGCCCTTGATCAATTATATCGGCCGTAATGCGCTCCTCATTAATAGCGAACCTGACTTCAATCTTGCGATTTGCATCTGATTTGTTGCCGTGGATCACGGCATTGGTGAACACTTCCGAGACAATTAAGAGGAACCGCCGCGTAGTGGTATCGTCGACTCCGGCTGCCTCCAGGCGTTCGGTAAGAACCTGGACAAGCTCTCGCTCAGCTTCTAAAGTTGATGGATATGTGAATCGCTCTATCACGGAATCACTCAACCTTCGTCAACAGAATAGTGAAATCATCATGGCTGTCCTCCGTCGAGCCTTCCTGAAACTTATCAACCCATTCTTTAACTCTCAGGCAGAACTCCTTGGGCGCCAACATGCCTTCGACTACGAATACTTGCTCCGCCCGCTCTCGGCCGAATAAATTGCCGTCGGAATCTTCAGCTTCAGTCAACCCATCGGTAAACAAGAAAAGCCTGTCACCCGGTCTGAGCGGCCTCCGTCCCTGGACAAATTTAAGCCCTTCAAACTGCCCCACGATCGGTCCCCCCTCGGCTAATTGCACCACTGTACGATCCTGCGAATCCCAGAATAGGCCAGGCAAATGTCCGGCATTGCAAAAATCCAGATAGCCCTGTTCGAAATCGAACTTGGCAAAGAAAAGAGTCGCAAACATTTCCCGCTCACGAACGATTTCTCGAACCAGCAGATCATTGAGGGTTGCCGCCAGATCCGAGACCGAGATGTCGGGACGGTGATATAGCGTCGACTTGATAATACCCGAAGCGGCCGACATGATCAGAGCCGCCGGGACGCCTTTGTTTGAGACATCACCGATCACCACCAGGTACTGCCGCTCGGCGATCTTGATTACATCGTAAAAATCACCACCGACTTCACGCGCCGGGAAATAGGCCGCTCCGATCTCCAGACCCGGTAACTTCTCGAATCCGCGCGGCAGAATCGTTTCTTGAATTTGCCCGGCTATCGCCATTTCCTGCTTGATCTTCTGTTGCTTCAGGCGCTCTTTCATCAGCCGCGAATTATCGATTGCCACAGCTAAGAAATCTAGCAACATCTCCAGGCCGGAGCGATCGGCAACGGTGAATCCACCCTCTCCTCTCTTGTTGATAATCATTATCACCCCCAGGGATGCTTTCTGGGTGCGGATGGGCAGACAAATAATCTCATTGATCCGGGTGCCGTTATCGTCGACGATCCCGACCTCGTTTAAAACCACTATCTCTTTATTGGCATGGCAATAAGTAGGAAGATCCTGCTGATCGACATATTTGAGACTTCGGGCAAAAGTCTCATCGACCCCCCAGGCTACTTCCATGGTTAACTCCCCGTTCTTTTCGAGCATGATCAGGCCGACTTCACCCTGGACCAGACGAACCGCCATATCCATAACGAGAGGCAGGACGGTATTCAGATCGAGCACCGAAGTAATCGCGGCTCCCATCGTGGCCAGGTCGGCGAGTTGATTACGAGTGATTTCAAGTTCTCGTTCCAACTCGCGGCAGGTCACGGATGTATTGGTCGTAATTCCGTCCATATCGGTATTTATCGGCCGACCAGGCCGATTTCTTACCGATTTCACCGGATACGGCGATTGTAAACAGTGGGATTATCTACGGAATTTGAGTCGGATCGGCACGCCGGCAAAGCCGTAAGTCTGCCGCAATTGGTTGGTCAGATAGCCGATATATGATTTATCGATAAGCTCCGGGTGATTTACGAAAAACACGAAAGTTGGGGGTTCTATCTCACTCTGAGTAAGATACCTGATTTTAATATATTTCCCACGGCGTGCCGGCGGGTGTTTACGTTCGATTGTCCGCTCCAAAAACTCGTTCAGATCAGGCGTTGAGATACGTTTACGGTTCTCTTCGTACACCTGCCGCACCAGCGTCAACACTTTCGGCACACGTTGGCCGGTCAGCGCTGAAATGTAGATAACGGGTAAAAAAGCAACACGGGCCAGCACATCGGTTATTTCTCGGGTGAATCCATCGGCCGTATTGCTGTCCTTCTCAATCAGATCCCACTTGTTCACCGCCAGCACGGCCGGGCGACGAGCCGTTACGACCTGTTCGAGCACTTTTTGATCCTGAGCGGTTACACCGTCCTTGGCATCGATCAACACGATCGCGACATTGCAGTTATCGATCGCTTTGGAAGCCCGAAGCGTGGTGTAAAACTCGATATCTTCATATACTCGGAATTTTTTACGCAATCCGGCGGTATCGACCAAAATATACTTCTGACCGTCATGTTCGAACGGCGTATCGACCGAATCCCTGGTCGTACCCGCCACAGGTGACACGATATGCCGCTCCCGACCGATCAGTTTATTGATAAACGATGACTTGCCCACATTGGGACGACCAACCAGGGCAACTCGGATAACATCCGCTTCCTCGGTCGGCTCCGCTTCCGGCTCCGGCAACAAAGCCACAAGCGCATCGAGTAACTCGCCCATCCCGCGTCCGGCTGTTACCGAGACAGCCATCGGCTCCCCCATCCCTAACTTGAGAAATTCGAAGCGATCGCGTTCGAATTCTTCGTTATCGGATTTGTTAGCCGTCAACAGGCAACTCTTCCCGGATCGATTCAAAGACCGGGCAATAGCCAGATCGGTCGGGTCCACTCCGACCTGAGCATCGACCACGAACAACACGACATCGGACTCTTCAATGGCGATATTGGCGTGGTTGACAATCTGCGACTCCATCGCATCGGGACGAGCGTCCACTATTCCCCCGGTGTCGACCAGTCGAAATTGCCGTCCCGCCCATTCGGCAACGGCGTAGTTGCGATCACGCGTCACGCCCGGTTGTTCCGCCACTACCGCAAGTCGCTTTTGAAGAATACGGTTGAACAGCGATGATTTGCCGACATTGGGTCGGCCCACAATGGCAACTGTCGGGATGCTCATGAATACACCTCAAGCAGAGTATCGACCAAATCGTAACTCCCCACCAGCACCGGACGGTTCACCTGGCGGGCAAATTCATCAAGAGAGAGATCATCCAGAAAAAGATCGTCATGGTTCAGACAATTGGGTGGAAGAACCACGGTGTCCTGTTTCCGGGTATTTTTCTTAATTGCCTTGACCAGATCCTGTCCGGTAAGAAGGCCCGAAACTGTTACCGATTGACCCCAGAAATCGTTTGCCACCGGTCGAACAACAACCTCCAGCCCGAGCTTATCTCGCAGAAACGGCTCGATCTGCCCTTTCATAAAACTTCCGGCCGATTGCCCTGTCAGCAACACCGCCCGCTTACCGGATTTTATCTTTTTCAACGTATTACGACGACGGTTGAAGTCGGTTATGAATTGCCGCGCCATCCCCACGCCGTTCTCGAACTGCGGCATCTCTTCATAGGATGACAACGACGGTAATTGCCTTCCAGCGACAATATAGAACTCATCCGCCGCCCAGACAAACCGACTACCGATCTTTTTGATGTTTACTCGCTGCATCTTCTCGATGAACTCCACCACTTCGCTGGCCTCCTCAGGGGTATGTAACCGGAGCTTGGGAAGATGTTCGCGATAGCGAGTCAGACCAACCGGTACTACCGCCAGCGATGAAACTCCCGGAAACAGCGGTGTCAGATCCTCAATCGTTTTCTTTAACGCCGGGCCGTTGTTCAGATCGGGACACAACACTACCTGGGTATGGACGGTGATGCCGTTTTCTACCAGAAACCGTAAATGAGGCAGAATCGGAGTCAGTTTCTCGTTACGCAGCATACAGCGACGCAGACGATCGTCGGTGGTATGAACTGAAATATAGATAGGAGAGAGCCGTTGTTCTACAATTCGTTGAAGGTCTTCCTCGGTGATATTTGACAGCGTAATGAAATTCCCATGAGTGAAGGAGAGCCGAAAATCTTCATCTTTTACATATAATGCCCGACGCATCCCCTTCGGCTGTTGATGGATAAAGCAAAATACGCAGTTACATTTACAACGCTTGATCTTATCATCTTCGAACGTGATTCCGAGAGAACCGGGATAAAGCTCGTTGAAACTATAATCGAGACGATGGCCGTGGGCGTCATCGAACACCAGTTCGAGTCGTTCATCGGACGACTTGAACTGAAAGTCCAGATTATCAACCACCTCTCGCCCGTTGATTGCAATCAGCCGGTATCCCGGACGAATCTGCCCGAACAACGGAGAGTCGGGGTCTACGGCTCTAATCTTCAGCATTTTCTACCCATAAAAAAGAGCGGGCGATGGGGCTCGAACCCACGACGTCCAGCTTGGGAAGCTGACATTCTACCACTGAATTACGCCCGCTTGAATCTCTGTTCAGCGCCGTAAAGGTAGTCTTCGCCCGGTCGCTTGTCAAGAACGACAATTTGGGACGGGGATCATAAGCCGGATTTTGGCCAACGTCCGGTGCCAATTAGGCTGTAGGCGGGCCCCCTTCGAATCCACCCTTGACATACCCCGGTAATTGCAGGTCGAAATCCCCTTGTCGCCGAAGGCGACACGCGAAGCGAGGTTTCGACAATACGAATCGTTGTTATCGTCACAGATCGGGGTCCGGATTGAGCGAGGGCATCGCTCCCCCGCCCGGTTAGTCCTTCTTCTTGGGATAAGTAACTCGAGCTACGATAATCGAGACTTCGTAGAGCAAATAGACCGGTCCGGCCAGCAGAAGCTGTGTGAACACATCCGGGGGAGTTAGAATAGCCCCAATAATCAAAATGCCGACAATTGCATAGCGTCTGGCTTTAGCCAGCGCCTGCGGTGAGACAATTCCCATCTTCGCCAGTACATAGGCTGCCACCGGCAATTCGAATCCCAGTCCGAAAGCAACCAGCAACATCCCGGCAAAACTGATATAGCTGCTGACGGTAATAATCGGACTGAGCAAATCATCACCGAAACCGATCAGGAACTTCAGAGCAATCGGGAGTACCCCGTAATAGCAGAAAGCAGCTCCTACGATAAAAAGCACCGTCGAGCTGAACACCAGAGGCAGAATCATCGCTTTCTCCCGCTTGTACAGGCCGGGCGAAACAAAAGCCCAGAGCTGATAGAAAATAATCGGGAGAGCAGCAAAAAGACCGACGATTAGCGAAACCTTCAGATAGGCGTAAAACGAACCGGTCACCTCGGTGAAATGCAATTTAACATTGCCCAGCGGAGCGATTATGAAGCGGAATAATTCGTTGGAGAAATAGAACGACGCCATAGCCATTACGATAATGGCCGCCAGTGATTTAAGAATACGCCAACGCAATTCCTCGAGATGATCCAGGAAGGGCATTCCGGATCCTGACGATTCCTCGTTATTCTTTTTCTCCACAGGATAAGTCATAGTCCATAAGAAAGACCAAACCTCACCGGAAAGTCAATATGAGATTATCTCGTTGCACGTTATGGGCGTCCACGACTTCGCCGCAAAGCCTTTCAATGACCGATACTTCCGTCCCGTTAAACGTAGGTCGGCGTTCCGGAATGAGCGTGGGCAGCGTCCTGCTCACGCAGAAACCCGACACGATCCGTTTCGTTGATAATGTCCCTGATTTACGTCTTTGCGAAGAGCACAGCGACGAAGCAATCTCTCCCCTACTCCAGCAGCTTTTTCATTTCATCGAGGAATTCAGATTTGTCTTTGAACTTGCGGTAAACGGAAGCAAAACGTACATAGGCGATCTCATCCAGCTCGCGAAGTTGTTCCATGACGATCTCGCCGATCTGCTTGGAAGTCACCTCACTCCCTGAGAGGGTGTGCAAAGCCGCCTCGACCTGTTCGGTAATCGACTCCATTTGCTTGGATGAAACCGGCCGTTTGTTGCAGGCCAGCTTGATCCCATGGAGGATCTTGCGGCGGTCAAACGCCTCGCGGCGGCCGTCACTTTTAAGTACGGACAGCGAAACCTGCTCGACATACTCGTAGGTGGTGAATCGTTCGTTACATTTGAGGCATTGCCGACGACGCCTGACGGCATGGCCATCCTGAGAGGGACGACTGTCAACCACCCGATCCTCTTCATGTCCACAATGCGGGCATTTCATAGGGTGTCGTTACTCCCTACTCCACCTCTCGCTCGATCCATTCGAGGTATTCTTCAAGCCCCTCGGTGATGGTTATCGCGACACATTCCGGCAACTCGTACGGATGGTTCTCGGCGACATATTCCTCCAGCGCCTCCATCCGGTCTGCCGAGGTCTTGCACAACAGCAACGCCTCGGAGTCGGTCAGCACCTCTCCCTCCCAGCGATAAAACGACTCCATCTTCGGAATGATGTTCACGCAGGCTGCCAGTCGTTCCTCGACCAGCGCCCGGGCGAACTTCGAAGCCTCGTCGCGCGGGATAGAGATATAGACGATACGGGTATGGTCGTTCACTTGCTCACCTCTCGTTTGAGACGTTTTTCGATCGACGCGATCTTGCCGGTCAGGCGGCCTTTGACCCCTTTGCGGTCATCGATCGTAATACTGATATATATACGGCTGTGATTGCGCCGCAACGCCAGCCGGGCTTTGTTGATCGTTGCCATGACGGGTTCCCAGGCCCCCTCAATCGTGGTCGACATCGGCCCTAACTTATACGGCAACCCGCTGCGGTCGATAATGTCGATCACCTTTGCCACATCGGCTGAAGCCGAGCCGGTCGCACTCGTCTTGGTGGTCGGAAACATCGTAATTTGAAACAGCATCGTTCGTTCTCCTCCTTTCGGGAGTGAATCGTACGGCGGCAATATAGAGCGTCCCCTTGCTCGGGGCAAGCGACAGTGACGAGAAAAGGTGACTGTTCCGACGAATTCGTCCGGTGGCCCACCCGTCCACGGGTGGGATTAAAATCATATCTACTTGTACAACCGCGGCGCCTTTCATATATGACTCCGGTAAATAACTCGCGAATAATCCAACCATGTTGGTGGGCGGCAGACGTCTCGTCTGCCCCTGCAGCACCACCTCCCGGAATACGTCCTTCCCGGCAGACTTTGTGTCTTATCCTTTGCAACCGCGGAATCTGTCCTCTCTGAATCCTGCAAAATAACTCGCGAAGAATCCAACCGCGTTGGTGGGCGGCAGACGTCTCGTCTGCCCCTGCAGCACCACCTCCCGGAATACGTCCTTCCCGGCAGACTTTGTGTCTTATCCTTTGCAACCGCGGAATCTGTCCTCTCTGAATCCTGCAAAATAACTCGCGAAGAATCCAACCGTGTTGGTGGGCGGCAGACGTCTCGTCTGCCCCTCCAGCACCACCTCCCGGAATACGTCCTTCCCCGCGAAAGAGGTTGTTGAGAAACCTCATCTGCGACTGAGACAAGCCCTCCTGCTACTATATGTTAGAGCTCTTCAACACGTACCCCAAACATACCCTGTTTATTGTAGGTCGGCGTTCCGGAGTGAGTGTGGGCAACACCCCGCGAACGAAGAAACCCGATGCTTGCAAATCATCCGAGGACATAAAAATGGCGTCAGGCAGAAATACCTGACGCCATACAACCTAGATATTTAAACCCGAACGGTCGGGATCCTACGCCTGTCGTTCCGGATAAAGCGGGAATCGCGAACAAAGCGTAGCGACTTCTTCGGCAATCTTTGCCAGTTCCTCATCATTGCGACGATTGGCAATAGCCCGATCGATGAAATCAGCGATCTTATTCATCTCGGTCGCCCCCATACCGCGCGTCGTAATCGCCGGTGTTCCGATACGAATCCCCGAGGTCACAAACGGTTTCTCCGGATCGAACGGCACCGTATTTTTATTGACCGTCATCCCGGCCTTATCGAGCGCAATCTCGACCTTCTTGCCGGTGACTTTCGGAACATCGACAAACGACATCAGCATCAAATGAGTGTCGGTGCCGCCCGAAACGAGACGATGCCCCTTCGCCTTGAGCGCTTCAGCCAGCGTCGCGGCATTGGCTACGATCCGCTTCTGATAAGCCTTGAACTCATCGGTCAGAGCCTCTTTAAAGGCAACGGCCTTGGCCGCGATCACATGCATCAAAGGCCCGCCTTGAATGCCCGGCATAACCGTACGATCCAGATCGGCGGCGTATTTTTCTTTGCACATCACCACTCCGCCACGCGGTCCGCGCAACGTTTTATGGGTGGTCGATGTTACGAAATCGGCAAACGGCACCGGCGAAGGATGCACTCCCGCCGCGACCAGACCGGCGATGTGAGCGATATCGACCATCATGTACGCCTCGACCTCATCGCAGATCGCTCGAATTTTCTCGAAATCAATAAAGCGCGGGTAAGCTGAAGCTCCCGAAACGATCATCTTGGGACGCACCTTCTTGGCTTCTTCCATAAGCACGTCGTAATCGATCATTTCAGTCTCTTTGTCGACCATGTAACCGGTAAATTTGTAAAGTTTACCTGAGAAATTGAGTGGGTGTCCGTGGGTGAGATGTCCGCCGCAGGTCAGATCCAGCCCCATTACCTTATCACCCGGTTCCAGCACTGTGAAATAAGCGGCCATGTTGGCCTGCGATCCGGAGTGCGGTTGCACATTTGCATGTTCACAGTTGAAGAGCTGTTTGAGACGGTCGCGGGCGAGGTCCTCGGCTACATCGACGAACTCACATCCACCGTAGTAACGTTTTCCGGGGTATCCCTCCGCATACTTGTTGGTCATGACACCGCCCATTGCTTCCAGAATCGCTTCAGAAACGAAGTTTTCCGACGCAATGAGCTCGAGTTTCGTGGCCTGACGGCCGGCTTCCCGGATAATCGCGTTGTAGATTTCCGGGTCGGTATTCTTTAGATATGACATATCGTTCTCTCCGGTTTGTTCAGAACCTTTCGGCTAATGTACACATTTCATTCTGAACGGTCAACCGAAGAGAACGATTGCCAGTGGGGTATTAACCTTCGTTTGGATTGGCTTGTTCGACCGCCGGTACTGCTAACTTGGCTTTCAACCAAAGCTCCTGCTTTTCCGGCATCTCGCGACCACCGCCGCCACCGGGACCGCCGCCGCCTGGGCCACCGCCCATGCCGCCGCCGCTACCGCCACCGGGCGGGCCACCACCCATGCCGCCGCCGCTGCCGCCACCGGGGGGGCCACCGCCCATGCCGCCGCCGCTACCACCACCGGGGCCGCCGCCACCGGGGCCGCTACCTTGTTCCACGTCGCCCCACATGAGACCGACTGCGAATTTATCACCTAAAGTGCCTCCCAGGCCGTAATCCCTCACGTCCGCTTCCTTGATCGGAATCGAGAACTCATAGGCGATCAAGCCGTGCGATGTATCAATCGCCACCGCCGGTCCTTCTCCGCCGTCAACGGGAATCTCCTTTTCCTCCACCCGGTCTTTTATATAGCAGGTGAACTGCATTTTAGCGCTGCCCCGATCATCCACCTTACGGTCCATGCCGCCTCGGAATCCCTCGTTGGGGCCGCCCATCATCTGTGGTCGCATTCCTCCTTTAACACAGAGCTTGAAATCCTTTTTCTTCTTCCCTTGTCCGTTGAGATAAACATTCAAGCCGCTCATGCTCATGAAACCGGCTACTTCCTGTTTGCCGGTACGAACGAGAATATACAGTCGATTGGAATCGTTGGTCATACCAACCGACACCTCCTCGTCCTTGTAGTAGGTCATAGGAACATCCGACCAATCGGAAGTATTGCCGTCAATCTTGATTTTAGTCGGAGCCCAGAGGAGATCGGGATCTCCTGCTCGGCTGTCGGACACTGTCAGCAACAGCGGCGCCATTATCACAATTGCCGCTATAAGAACCTTTGTTCTTTTGTCCACGCTTGGTAACTCCTGTTGCGGTTAGCTTACCGATAGACTATTTTCCGAGACAACTGCCCGGACGGATATTATGACAAGCTGCTTGTCGTGACGGATTAATCTTTTCCGGGGCTTTTCTGAATAATACAAACCATATCAAGAGATAGAGAGGTTCCTGATGAGGTTTTTTGTCTCCATTGCGATCATTTTTGCGATCACCACAAACGTTGCCGCAAGCGATCCCCCCGCCTATCAACCTTACGGCTTCCAGATGCCGTTTCTGAGCGCTCGTCAGTTCGTTTGCGCTCTCAGCTACACTCAAAACGACACCGAAACCCACCTGAATCGATCTGATCCCGATACTAATCAAGAATACGACTACAGCCTTGGCTATTTCCTCTTTGACGGTGCCCTGGCGCTGACCGATAAGTTCCTGGTAGGAACGAAGCTATGGTTTTACCCCGGTCAGACATATCAGAAATACTACTATCGGGACTATTACCAACGTACGCAAACCGACCTTAACGCCACCATGGCCCCGGAGATAACAATTGCCTTCCGACCACAACCCGGACTGGAAATATCCGGATCTTATTTATACGAAATTCATAAATTGGACTACATATATCCTGAAGATACGGAGTTTCAATCCAGCTATCAGATTGGCCAAAAACAGACCACTCATGAATTTCGTATTGGTATCACTTATTTCGGCTCGCTGTAGAACCAGATTCCACCGAAAATGCCCACGCTCAAAAAATACGAACGGCGTCGGAAAAATCCGACGCCGCTACGGTATTTGACTGACAGAATAACTTACTGCTCAACAGCCATCATCTTATCGATCCGCCGCTGGTGTCGCCCGCCTTCGAATTCGGTCGTTAGAAACTTTTCCAAAATCTCTTCCAACTGGTTTTCCGGAGTATATTTCTGCGACAGGGTAAGGACATTGGCATCATTGTGGGACCGCGTTAAAAAGGCCATCTCTGGGTTAAGCGCCAGTCCCGCCCGGATCCCCTTCACCTTGTTGGCTACCATGTTCATTCCGTTGCCGGTCCAGCAGATTGTTACGGCGCGGTCGGCCTCACCCCGAGCAACCATGCGAGCAGCAGCAAGACCGAAATCGGGATAGTCGCAGGAGTCCTTGGTATAGGTGCCGACATCAATGACTTCATGCCCCATACGTTCAAGTATTCCTTTAACTTCCTCCTTGAACTCCAAGCCGGCATGATCGCTGGCAACTGCTATCTTCATAATGCTCAAGCTCCCTTATATTTCGGAACGATTGTTAACCAACCATGCTTATCTTCGGAGCGGCCTTCGACCAGGTCGAAAAACGCTTGCTGTAGCTTGCGGGTGATCGGCCCGGCGACACCCTCGCCGATCGTTATCTGGTCGATCTGTGAAATCGGCGTAATCTCAACCGCCGAACCGGTGAAGAAGGTCTCATCAGCCATATAGCATTGTTCCCGAGCGATATTGGTCTCAACCACTTCATAGTCCAGATCGCGAGCTATCGTGATCACCGAGTCACGGGTGATCCCCCCCAGAATCGCAGCGGTCAGCGGCGGCGTGTAGATTACCCCATCACGAACCAGGAAGAAGTTTTGTGCCGAACCTTCGGAAACATAGCCGTGCACATCCAGCGCCAGCCCTTCGGAATACCCGTGCCGAATCGCTTCGAGCTTGATAAGCTGGCTGTTCATATAATTCGCGCCGCATTTAGCCAGAGTAGGCATGGTGTTCGGCGCCAGACGGTGCCAGGTCGAAAAGCAGATCGAAACACCCTTTTCGAGCGCTTCCGGACCCAGATAAGCCCCCCAGGGCCAGGCGGCGATAGCAAGGTCCACCGGGCAGGGAGTCGGGTCGACGCCGAGCGATTCATAACCGCGATAGGCCACCGGACGGACATAGCAACTGTCGATTTCATTGACTCCGATTAGGTCCAGAATCGCCTGATCGATCTGGTCGGCCGTGAACGGAATATCCATCCGGTAGATCTTGGCCGAGTTGATCAAACGTTTGGAATGATCCCGCAGCCGGAAACATGCCGTTCCCTTTGGCGTGATGTAGGTTCTCATCCCCTCAAACACCGATGAACCGTAATGGACGACATGCGAAAGCACATGTATTTTTGCATCGTCCCAGGCTACCAGCTTCCCGTTCATCCAAATATATTTAGTCTTGGTAAATGCCATAAATCCTCCTCTGTTTCAAGGGTTCACGGCATTCAACATACGAGAAAACAGAGATGACTTCAAGGATTTCCCAACCTCGGTTTACGATTTCCCCTGCATTGCCTTGTAAGCAGACATCTCACCTGCTCCGCTCCCTTTCGTTCCGTCGCTCTGCTATAATACGTCGCACCTGCGAAAGGGAGTGTTGAATAAGTCCTATGCTCGGACATTCGCACAAATCACGGCGGAAGTGCGGGCGACGCAAGGCCGCCCGCTACGCGAGGTGACGGCTCTTCATCGCGTAACCGGGGGCTTGTCTCCCCGGCTATGAGAGATCGGTCGAGTTTTTTCAACAGGCTCGAAAGGAGGTGCCTATCTTATTCTCGTTCCGATACTCTGCTTCGGATATTTAGTAAACCACAACCGTAATGCGGACGACGCAAAACCGCGCCTCCTGATCCCGGTTAATGATTGGAGACATTATCTTCTCAAAAAAAAGCCGGGATAAAAATCCCGGCCTTTGATCAATCAGCTCATGAAGATCAGCGTTTATTTTCCACTATAATCGGCGCCCGATTCGCCACGCGATTGACTCCCGGGTCACCCATACCGGAAACCGTAGGCGGCTCGGTGATGCTCCAGTTCGTCGGATTCGCCGGATCGCCGCTGACATACTTCATGCGCCAGTAGAACTCCAGCGGGTAGAACGAATCCCACTCCTCGGTCCAATAATCGATTTGCCCGTAGATATCGTAGGTATAGGTAGCCGGATATTCGATATCGCATTCATAAATCGACTGATAAAGCACCCAGCCGCCCGATACTTCGAAATTCTCATAGATAACATCGAACACGGCATCATCGGTGTAGTATTGAAGAGCCGTATAGGCCAGGTAAGCGTTCGGTGTACCGCTGCCGCTGACCGTCACCGTGTCATGCACCGTCACCACCACCGTAGTAGTATCGTGGACTGTCTGGACTATCGTTGTCGTATCGTGAATAGTCTGAACTATTGTCACCGTGTCAACACTTCCGTAATTCACGAAAACGGTGTCATGGATGTAATAAGTGTTACTGATCGTATCATGGAGATAAACGGTAGTGGTATCGTAATGATTATGAACCTGAACGACGGTATCGTATACGATCTGTCCCGCAACCGTATCTACCCGGTAGATAGTGTCCGTGTCGAATACTGTCACGGTATCATGATGATAAACGGTATTGTTAATCATCACCGTATCCGGCGGAAGCTGGACGTATTCGATATCATGGACATACTCGGTCTCGGTCGACTCGAGCACCTTCTCCTTGTCGCAACCTCCGAACGCCGCAATCAGGGCGGCTGCGAGAAACATCGTGCCTAAGAATATCTTTCGGTGCATAGGTACTCCTAACAAGGGGTGCGCTTTTTCCTGCCCGACTCAATGCAAAAGCCGGGCCGACTCGACTGATACAATTCGAGTCAGGTTATCACCTTGCACCTCTTGCGTTTACCCTGTCCTACCCCCCTTATGAAGGGCGTAATCCGACCTCTCTTTTCGGCATATAATTGCATGATTGGCAGTCAGTTTCGGGACCGGAGCCACCTGACCGGACATCCTCGTCGGCCTTTTTCCTCTTCTCGTTCCGTCGCGCGGCTGGAGTACGTCGCACATGTAAAAGGCAGCATCATAGCTATGCTGCCTTAAAGATCAGATTGGACGTCTCACAAAAGCCTGCCTCAGGAAGACACGCTCTTCGTTGAGTCAGCCGATGACTACCAGGCGATTAAGCGTCAACACCATTGTGGTACCACCAATGGTCTGCGACAAGGTCAGAGTCGATTGGTTGACCGACCAGGTGCCATTAAATGTCTGCTCCGGCGTCACTGAAGAGCCATTCTCCGCCGTCATAGTCAAAATCACCCAGTTATCGTCGATTTCGATTGTCCCGGTCTCCCGGTAAAGAACGGACGATGAAGCATCCAACTCGACAGCCTCGTAGGTATAGTCGTCGCTAAGAGTGATACGTCCCGAGACAGTCCCTTCGGTCCATTCGAGGACATCCGCCAGGTCAGCGGCGCTGCCGTTAATCGTTACCGAGGACTCACCCCAAATTCCGAACAGCGCGGAAACATCAGGACCCGTGACCGTGTTGTTGTCATCGTCATCGTCGCCGCACGAGGCCGACAAGAGACATACTGCAATAAGTAAGAATGCCAATATCAACCGTGACCAAATGCTTTTCATTGTCTACTCCTGTTGAAGTTCTTGTAGTTAGTGGCCATGATCTACATAGGGAGGCATCGGAAGATCGACAAGTTTGTTTATAATTTTTCTGCATAGCGCACTCGGGTAGGTGTCTCATAGGAACAGGTGCCCCACCTCTCGGGTGGGATTTTTCATGTGCCGGCTGGTGGCCCACCCGTTTCTCGGGTGGGGTATTCTCAGCCGATTCTCGTTCCGTCGCTCGGTGCCCCACGGGCTTGCCCTGCATTTCGTGGGGGGCAGACGTCTGCCCCTGCAGCAGCACACCCCAGAGAATGTCTTTCCCGCAAAAGGGACTGTTGAAAAAGTCATACATTCGGATATTCAGTAAAACACAACTGTAATGCGGGCGACACAAGGCCGCCCGCTACGCGAAGTCAGGGTCCTTCAACGCGTAGCGGCGGGGCTTGTCTCCGCGGCGAATGTGTTCTTATGGAGGATTTTCAACACTCCCGAAAGCAAGTACCCATCTTCTCCCCTCGTTCCGTCGCTCCGCGGCGGAACGCCGGCATGGCCGGTTTCTGGGACGCTCCGCGTCCGTCCTTTGTGTCAGGGTTCAAGAAACTTGACCTACATGTGGGGAGGTTGGTCTCGTCACGGTCAATCGTAGGTCGGTGTTCCGGAGCGAGCGCGGGTACAACCCCGCTCGCGCAGAAACCCGACGCCCTTCCAATCATCCGTCAACGTCCCAACCGCGTAGAATCCGGTAAAACCCTCAGAAGAAAATAGAAATCCCGGTCAACACTCCGTAAGTATCTACTCCGCCATGGCTGTACTCATATCGCGAGTAATATGGTTGTAGCGTAATTGCCGCTCCCGTCGACACGAATATCTTAGTGCCGCAATATGCCCCATGTATGGTCGGGCTATCCCCCATGCCGTAGGCGTGCCCGTATTGAACACCAATGAAATGAGCAATCTTGTCTGATTTTTCGATCTTTGGATAGAGAGACAGAAATCCCGATACGGTTCCAAAGGCATCCACGCCTTCATACTTAGTCAACGAGAAATTGGCTCCGATCTCCACCCACTCGACAAAGAAATGACCGCCTCCTGCAACAAGCTGGAATGCCGTAGCACTTGTTTCATCACCACCGCTTATATGGTTGAGACTCCCTACAAAATCTATTTCGCTGTCACCCTTCTTAATCTGCCCGGAAGCAGCCGCGCCGAGAATGAATGTGGACAACATAATTAAAAGGCATATTCCGTTCTTCATATTCCAATCTCCTGTTTTATCACGGACGATAGATTATATCAGGGTGCTGCATACTATTCACATTATGGCACTTCAAACAGCACGGATTCTTCATAGCTTCCAGCCTTTATGTATATGCCGTACAGGCCGCCACCGACCGTCTGACCGTCCTCATTCTTCCTGTCCCACACTACTGTGTAGCAACCGGCCTCACACCTACTGCTAACCAGAGCTCGTATCTCCACTCCGCCGTCAGCAGATAGAAGACCGTTCAAATCACTCGCCCCCGCACCTACCTGACTACCGTACAAGGGGCTGAAGATCGACACCTTGACATCGCTTCGCCCCTTGAGACTGTAAGCTATGATCAGGCAATCTCGTGATGCGTCCGTCCAATATACGGAGCCACTTGGATCGTCATTTCCGACGGGAACATCTATGACCGTTGTAGAGCCGGGCACTACCGGCAGGTTGTCCCCACAACTCAACAGCAGGACGATACAAAGCAACAGAAGCGGTTTCACGCTATTCACTCGCACACTCCTCAATCCTTATAAGGTTGTTCCTGCAACAAAGACTTGGCTTCATTCGCTGAAGGTCGATTGATATGTTCCCAATAAACGGCCTTCGTCTCGACAATGCAAGCCGTGAATCGTCCGACGCCTCTCGCTACAGTATTACGTCTCCTCACCCTAGACTCCATGTCGCACCTGCGAAAGGGCGTGTTGCTGCAGGGGCAGACGAGACGTCTGCCGCCCACGAAGCGCGTTGGGGTATCTGATGTACGCGGGTTCGAAGACGGACCCGCGCTACGTAGCTTCAACGCGTAGCGGCGGGGCTTGTCTCCACCGCAAAAGAGGTTTTTCAACACGCCCCAAGCCTCGGGCCACCCATCCGTTCGACCCTGGCCCCGCCGGCTGCTCAAGTCTTTAGAACAAGGTCTGGCCGGGGCTGTTCCCAGCCTATGAAGGGGCGGCAGCCGGGGGCAAAGTCGCCAGTTTCATCTTTGAAAATGGCGTAAATCGGTTATCTTTTGGTTACGGTCGATTTAACGGACAAGAGTACTTACCTAACTCTCCGGGGAGTCGGCAATTCAGCCTGCGCGGCTGATTCAAGCATTGAGAATAAGTAGGTTTCCACTCGGTTGTTCCAACCGATATAAACTCCATTCGGGAGAGGCGAAAATGCGTGCTCTTGTGCTCCTCTTTGCGGTTCTGGCGGTGTCGTCTGCCTGGGCCGATGTTCCCCAAGTTATGACCTATCAGGGACGTTTGACCGACGCCGACGGCGCTCCAATCAACGATACGGTCCAGATTCTATTCGTCATTTACGAGGATCCTGGCGCCGTTGAGAAGATGTGGAATGAACTTCACTCCGAAGTGCCGGTGGTTGACGGAATGTTCAACGTAATGCTCGGGTCCAGTATTCCTATTTATCCTTCCGTGTTCGATGGCTCCACCCGCTATCTCCGGCTGAGCATCGACGGCACTTATGTCGATAGCCTTATCCCGCTGGTCACGGTCCCGAACGCCTTCAAATCGCTGCGAGCCGATACCGCTCAATATGCGGTCATGGCGGCCGGGGTGACCGACGACAACTGGACCAAGTCCGGTCATCGAGTTTCCCTTACCGACAACTCCGACAGCCTGGCCATCGGCACGCACGTGCCGCTCCAGAAGTTCCATGTTCAGGGCAACATCTTCATTCCCAGCGGGGCCGCGGTCAAACTTGGCAGTAGTCTTAATGAGATTCGAGGATACGGGACCGAGGTTGTGCTGGCGGCTGAGCAGGATATATTCATTGAGCCAGGGGGCTATCTATCCATCACCGACGCCCACGACATCGAACGGCTGAGATTCCTTCCCAACAGTCTCAAACTGGGGCTGGGAACTATCGACCCGGAAGACATGCTCCACCTCCAGAACAGCAACGCCAACGGTACGGCCTTCTTGAAGCTACAGACCTCGAACGCCAGCGCATGGGGTGAAACCGGCATCCGTATCGAAACACCTGAGAACCGCTGGCATTGGCGTATGGACGATTACACCAACAACAACCTACCGGACGGCGCGCTCGGTCTTCGCAGCCAGAATCTGGGCGCTGAAGTGATGGTCTGGACCCTGGACGGTAAGATCGGCATCGGGACCACCTCGCCGGCTCAGAAGCTGCACGTCGTTGGCAACGCCGCCGTGTCGGGAAAGATAGGTGTCGGCACCGATAATCCGGTGCAGACGCTCGATGTCAACGGCAACGCCGACGTGAGCGGTACCTTGAGCGCCGGCCTGTTTTCCGGCAACTTCGAGGCAAACGCCATCAGCTCGGCCAACATCAGCAACGAGCCCGGCTTGTCCAGCGCCTCCAGCACCTCCTGGACGGGCCTGTCGACCAGTTGGACCAGCTATCTTCAGCGGCAAATCACCGTGCCGGCGGCCGGGTGGGTTATGGCGATCGGTCAGGCGAGCGTCTACTTCGATCATGGTGTTACCGGACGCTCGGGGTTCTCCCTGGCCATCTCAGACGTCCCCGACGCTGCCTCCGGTATGGAAAGCAGCTTCGGTCTGGACGGAGCTCTCGGCTCGGGAGTGTATTTTTTCACTGTGGGCGCTCAGCAGGTGTTCTATTGCCCTTCGGCCGGTACCTATACCTACTACATGGTGGCACAACGCGATGCCGATAACCCGGCTTCCATCTACGACCGCTATCTCAATCTGATTTACCTCCCAACTTCCTATTCCAGCTCCAGTGCGGAGATGACCGAGGCCCTCGGCGGCAGCGCTGCGACCGATCGGGCCATAAAAGAGGAGATAATTCGCTCCCACCGGCAACCGCACGCAGCGGCTGTGTTGAACACCGACGTGACGAAACAGATCTCTGATCTGAGCGCCGAGCTTGAGCGGCTCAAACAGCGCTTGGCCGAACTCGAAAGCAAGTGATTCACAGGACGGCAGGTCTCTCATTCGGAGAGACCTGCCCTACAAAAGACTGCCCTATGATAAACTAATGTAGTCTACAATTCTTATTTAACCGACTTGATCAACTCGCGAGCAATCACCATGCGCTGGATCTCCGAGGTGCCCTCACCGATCTCGCACAGCTTGGCATCGCGCCAGAGACGTTCAGCCGCGTGCGGACCGGTCAGCACGCCAACGCCGCCCAGGATGTGGATCGCTTTCGAGGTCACCCGGTTGGCTACCTCGGAAGCGTACAGCTTGCACATAGCGCTCTGTTGCGAGAACCGCACCTTGGCATCCTTCATCCGCGAGGCCTCGTAAATCAACAGCCGCGCCGCCTCGAGTTCAGTCGCCATGTCGGCCAGTTGGTATTGGACCGCCTGATTATAAGCGATCGGCTTACCGAACTGCTTGCGCGTAGCACTGTACTTGAGAGCGCAGTCGAACGCTCCCTGAGCCAGTCCCAGCGCCATAGCGCCGATAGAAATGCGGCCGCCGTCGAGCGTGATCAGCATCTGCTTGAACCCTTCCCCCTGTTTGCCGAGGAGGTAGTCGTCGCTGACGCGAAGGTCGTCAAAATGGAGCGAGGCGGTATCGGACCCGCGCAGCCCCATCTTGTTTTCCTTCTTCCCCGTCTCGTAGCCCTTCATCCCCTTCTCCAGAATGAAGCAGGTGATGGTCGGGTCATCGGGATTGTCGGAGGTCCGCGCCGTGCTGATCGTGGCGAGCGCGTACGAGGCGGAAGTGATAAAACACTTACTGCCGTTGATCACCCATTCATCGCCGTCTCGGATGGCCATCGTCCTCGTCCCGCCTGCATCCGAACCGGCGTCCGGCTCGGTCAGCCCAAAAGCCAGCAACTCTCCCTCGCAGGCGCGCGGGAGGTACTTCTTCTTCTGGGTGTCGTTGCCGAAACCGATGATCGGGAACGTCCCGAGGGAGTTATGTGCGGCGATAGTAATCCCGGTCGAACCGCAGACACGCGAAAGCTCTTCGACCGCGATCGAATAACAGATCGTGTCGACCGGTTTTCCGCCGTACTCCTCGGGAATGAGCATGCTCATCAATCCCTCTTCCGCCAGCAGTGGCAGATACTCGGTCGGGAATCGCTGCTGTTCATCGAGGGCGACGGCGTTCGGCTCGATCTTCTCGAGGGCAAAGGCCCTGATTCGTTCTCTGAACTCGTGATGTTTCTTTTCGAGCAACCGTTACTCCTTTAACAGGTCTCTCGCGATAACCATACGCTGAGCTTCGGAGGTGCCCTCGTAGATCATCATTACGCGGGCGTCGCGGAAATACCGCTCAACCGCGTATTCTTTCATGTAACCGTAACCGCCGTGAATCTGGACCGCTTCGTTGACCACGAAGTTGGCCATTTCGGTGGCGAACACTTTCGACATCGAAGCCTCGCGAGCCATCGGCGCCCCCTCGTCCTTCAACTGAGCGGCGCGATAGGCGAGCAGACGAGCGGCGTCAATGCGCGTCGCCATATCGGCCATCTTGAACTGCAACGCCTGGAAATTTGCCAGCGGCTGACCGAATTGCTTGCGCTCCTTCGAGTACTTGACCGCCTCGTTAAGCGCCGACTGCGCCACCCCGATAGCCTGGAACGAAACGCCCACGCGACCCGAGTTGAGAATAGTCAGGGCCATCTTGAATCCGTCCCCTTCCTTACCGAGCAAATTCTCTTTCGGAACTTTGACATCGGCAAAACTGATCTCACGGGTATCGGAAGCTTTAAGACCGCATTTCCTCTCCGGCTTACCGACCGTGATACCCTCGGAGTCGGCATCGACCACGAGACAACTCATCCCCCGGGAACCAGCTTCGGGATTCGTCTTGACGAATACGATCAGCACCCCGGCGAAACCGCCGTTGGTAACGAACGTCTTGGTGCCGTTGACCAGGTAATGGTCTCCCTTGTCCTCGGCCGTCGTAGTGATGGAACCTACATCGGTACCGGCGTTGGGCTCGGTGATGCAATAGGCGCCGATCTTCTCACCGGAGGCCATCATCGGCAGATACTTCTTTTTAAGATCTTCGGAGCCGAACTGCTTAATGATTTCGCAGCAGAGCGAGCAATGAACCGACAGAAGAATCCCCACACCGGCGGAAGCGGCGCAGATTTCTTCGAGCACACCGCAGAACGTGACCGCTCCAAGTCCGGAGCCGCCGTATTCTTCGGCTACGGTGAAACCGAGATAACCCAATTCGCCCAGCTCGGCGATCAATTCCGGCGGGGTGGTGCCTTCTTCGTCGAATCTCTCCGCTTCGGGATAGAGACGTTTTTCGGCGAAGTCACGCGCCATCTCTTTCAATTCGAGATCGTCTTCGGACAGCCTGAAATCCATAACAGCTCCTTACTTGCTGTAATCGTAGAAGCCGCGTCCGGTCTTGCGACCCAGATAGCCGGCTTGACACATTTTCTTGAGCAGCGGGCAGGGACGATATTTAGGATCGCCCAAACCCTCGTGCATTACTTCCAGAATCGCAAGACATACGTCGAGACCGATAAAATCCGCAAGGGTAAGCGGTCCCATCGGGTGCGCCATACCGAGTTTCATGACTTCATCGATCGCCTCGACCGTGCCGACTCCTTCCATGAGAGCGAACACCGCCTCGTTGATCATCGGCAAGAGAATGCGGTTGGCGATAAAGCCGGGGAAATCGTTGACCTCAACCGGCACCTTACCCAGCTTCCTGGCCAGTCCTTCGATCAAAGCGAAAGTTTCATCGGTGGTGGCGATGCCACGGATCACTTCGACCAATTTCATCATCGGAACCGGATTCATGAAATGCATACCGATAAATTTGGCCGGGCGTTTGGTAGCTGCGGCCAACTGTGTGATCGGCAATGATGAGGTGTTGGAAGCAAAATAGGTTTCGTCCGGACAGACTTCTTCGAGCCTGGTGAAAATATCGAGTTTGATCTGAAGATTCTCAGTGACCGCCTCGATTACGAGTTGTGAATCCTTAGCGACATTTAGATCAGTAGAAGTTTTCAAACGACCCATGGCGGCTTTTTTATCGTCCTCGGAGATCTTCTCCTTCTTGATCATGCGGTCGAAGCTCTTATCTATCATAGTCATGGCGCGATCGAGAAATTCCTGCTTGATATCGACCATATTTACGTCAAAACCGCACTGCGCGAAAACCTGGGCGATTCCGTTTCCCATCGTACCGGTGCCAACCACGGTGACTTGTTTGATGTCGTCAACTTTCATCGTATATACTCCTTCACAAACTCGTTATACCATTTCAATCGCCATCGCCACGGCATTGCCGCCGCCCAGACAGAGAGTGGCCATACCGTTCTTGAGGCCGCGGTCTTTTAAAGCGTAAATAAGGGTGGTGAGAACACGAGCTCCGGATGCGCCGATGGGATGTCCCAGCGCCACCGCGCCGCCGTTCACATTGACCCGGTCAAAATCCCAGCCGAGGAGCTTGCCGTCGGCTACCGCTTGAACCGAAAATGCCTCGTTAGCCTCGATCAGGTCCCAATGGTTGATATCGACGTTCATCTTCTTCATCAGCTTCTGGACAGCATAGACCGGTGTCCAGAACAACCGTTTCGGTTCGGCACCGGCGACGGCATAATTGATGATCTTAGCCAGCGGCTTGAGTCCCTTTTCCTTCATGTAGGATTCTGATACGACGACTGTGGCCGAGGAACCGTCGTTGAGACCCGGAGAGTTACCGGCCGTCACCGAGCCGTCCTTCACGAACGCCGGACGGAGCTTGGCCAGACCTTCTATCGAAATGCCCGGACGCGGGCCTTCGTCCTTGTTGAATATGATCGGATCACCCTTGCGCTGGGGGATTTCTATGTTAAAAATCTCTTCGTTGAACTTCCCTTCCGCCTGAGCCTTGAGAGCCTTGAGATGGGAGTTCAGAGCGAATTCATCCTGCTCCTGACGACTGATCTTCTCTTCATTGGCGATAAATTCCGCCGCACAACCCATGTGCCAATCGTTGAAGCTGCACCAGAGTCCATCAGTGACCATAATGTCGGTAAGCTGTTTGTGTCCCCAGCGAAGCCCCTGCTTGGCTCCGTGGACGACATACGGTGTGTTGGACATGGACTCCATACCACCGGCAACGAAAACATCACCGTCACCGGCACGAACAGCCGAAGCCGCCAGCATGACAGCCTTGAGACCGGAGCCGCAAACCTTGTTGATGGTCATTGCGGCAACTTCGCCCGGAAGTCCGGCATGAATAGCCGCCTGCCGAGCCGGGGCCTGCCCGCAACCGCCTTGAACCACTTGTCCCATAATGACTTCGTCGATGTCGGCAACATCCACTCCGGCTCTTTTGATCGCTTCTTTGATAGCCAGAGAACCTAACTGAGGCGCAGTGAGTTGGCCAAGACCACTGTGCAGAGTTCCGATTGCACTACGGCAAGCCGAAATGATGTAAGCTTCGTTCCGATCAGACATTGATTATCCTCCAAGTTTCACATTATTCTGCATTTCGAATCTATATATAGAAAAAACCGCTTGCCGGCGCAAGTGAATCAGTTCACATACATCGCATTCAAGAAAAGGTGAAGGTTTTCGCGTCATCCCGCCGATTATGGTAATATATGGGTGTTGCTATGGGAATTTTCCAAGATCCAAACAGGTTCATTTTTAGTTGTTATGAACCGATCCACTTAAGATGATAAGAAAAGAAGCAAGCGAAATATCCTGCGTTTCTTAACGGAGAGAGAGGAACAACGATGAAGAGAATCGTGCTTATTACAGTACTGGCACTGATGCTGGCCTCGGCCGTATCCGCGGGCGAAGGCACGAAACTGATTAACTTGTATATACAGGGCGGCGTGGCACTGCCGCAGTCTGACTTCAAGGACGGCTACAAAATGGGCTATCAGGGCGCCGGTAAAATCGGTCTGGCGATACTTCCTCTGCTAGAGCCCTGCGCAATAGTGTCCTATAACTACTTCCCGATGGACTATGATGCCTGGGGTTTGCCTGATAGCTATGATGTTGACGGTGGTGAAGTAACCATGCTTACCTATGGCCTTGAAGCTAAACTCAATTTAATGTCGGGGAAATCAAGTGGACTGTTCGCTCTGGCCGGTTTTGGTATCGTGAAAGTCGACATGAAGGAAATAACGGTATCTGACGGCACCTCGGAATACTCTTCAGGTGATTTTGATATCGACGATATGGAATACCTCACTATCGGCGCCGGTATCGATTTCGGGAGTATGTACCTTGAGGCCCGTTATATGAAAATGACCGATGATGTTAACTTCAGCGAACTGGATGAAGAAGTCGACGAGGATGCCTCGATCATTTACATCCCGATTTCACTCGGGTTCCGCTTCTAGTCGTTACGCCCTACGATAAAAGATTCTTTTGACCGCCGTTCTTGCGGCGGTCTTCTTTTTTGGCATACAGTTGCGAATCTTGTTGTTTTGATTAACGTCACGACCTAGTTTGAAGCAGGAAACACAATCGCATACATGGAGGTATGCCCGTGCACAAAGCTATTACGAGCCTTGGTATCGTTTTATTTCTGACAGTATCAGCGATGGCTCAGTCGCCGGTTCCGGTGAAGCTGTATTTAGGCGGCGGGGTGAGTTTAGGCGACAAACCGGGTTTGTTTGATTCCAAATATGACGCGTCTCCGCATGGCATGGTCGGCGTCGGCGTTGGAGTAGCGACCAATTTCGAGGTTATACTTCAGGGAACTTATGACCGGTTCGACAACAACTTGTTCGGCGACAAAAACGGCGACATCAGCATATTCAGCGGCAGTCTTTTTCTGAAGCCGCATCTTCAACATCCGGAATTCCCGGTGGAGTTTTACGCCCTGGCCGGATTGGGAATTACCCGGGTGAATATGGAAACGATCGTCCTGCCGGAGGGCGTTGATCGCCAGACGGAGGCTATCGCTTATTCTCTTGCTATCGAGGACCAGACAAAACTCTCTTACTCCATCGGGATCGGTATGCAATACCAGCTATTCTCCAAAGTTGGCTTGTTCGGCCAGGCAATCATGAACGAGATTCTCACCGAGCAAATCGACACGGTCTTTGACAACGGCATGCGGACCTTCAGCATCGCGTTCGGATTACGCCTGCTGTGAGCTTTAGGAATACTATCGTTGATTGACCCGCTTGAACTGCATCACTCCGCCTTCGTAGCCGATTTACATTGCGACACGGTCCTGCGTATACGTCAGGGACGGGATTTTAGTGTCAGAAACGAACGAGGTCATATCGATCTCCCTCGCTTGCAGGAAGGCGGCGTAGGATTACAAGTTTTCGCTTCCTGGATCGACAATGAGCTTCCGGCTGACCGTTGCCGGGCCGAAGCCGACAGCCTGATCGACCTGCTCGAAACAACCTTCTCTCCCCTGTCTGATCGGATCGTTATCTGTCACGATCAGGATGAAGTCCTGACGGCCGGGGCAGCAGGTAAAATTGCAGCCCTGCTGTCGATCGAAAACGGCACGGCCATCGAGAACAATCTCGCCAATCTCGAACATTTTTATGAACGCGGCGTGCGACTCATAACCCTGACTCATTTCAAATCCAGCGAATGGTGTGAGTCATCATCCGATTCCGAGTCAAAGATTTCAGGATTGTCGGAGTTCGGACGCGAGGTAGTAACCGAAATGAACCGGTTGGGAATGATCGTTGATATCTCCCATGCCTCCGTGAAAGCGGCCGAGCATGTGCTTGAGACCACTACCGTTCCGATTGTCGCATCTCATTCCTGCGTACACGAAATCTGCCGCGTGGATCGCAACCTGACCGACGAGCAAATCCGAGCCATCGCCGACAACGGCGGGATGATCGGCCTCAACCTCTCCACCGGTTTCATCAACCAGGAATGGGAAAATGTCGCCCGAGAATTCTACGAGGCACGAAAAGATGAGATCGATTCCGTCGATGACTTATTCGACGCCGGGATCAAACCACACGATCATATCAAACCGGTTTACCGGGAGTTCTGGGATACCACCGACAAGGTACAGGTAACAATAGAGCAGGCGGTTGATCATATCGACCACATCTACAAATTGGTCGGCGCCGACCATATCGGGCTAGGTTCCGATTTCGACGGGATCGCTCGTTCTCCCGAAGGTCTCGCTGACTGCAGTCAATGGCCTAACCTTACAGCCGAACTGGTCCGTCGCGGTTACCGAGCGAGAGAGATCCGTAAGATACTTGGCGGCAATTTCTTACGGATCATCGGCGACGTCTGCGGATAGACCGAACAGCGGCCGAGATAAATTCCGAGTTGTTATTGATTGCCTGAATTCATCAATGAAAATTACCGATATGAATAAAAAAGAGTCCATTCACCTAAGGAGGACAAAAATGCAGAAACTCATGATAGCAACAGCCCTGGTAGTACTACTGGCCGTTTCAGCCTCAGCCCAGGTATCGAGCCCAATTAAACTCTATGCCGGTGGCGGCATCTCGTTTCCGCAGACACCGGATGAGTTCAGCGACAATTTCAAAACCGGCTGGCACGGCATGGGGGGAATCTCGATGTTGGTGTTCCCGCGCGTATCGGCAATGGGTAAGGTTATGTACAACCAATTCTCGAACGATCTGGACCAGGTTGACGGTGGTGAGTTGAAGGTGACCATGTTCGGCGCCGATGCTCGTGTCGATCTCGGTTTTCCGACGATGCCGATTAAGCCGATAGTTTTTGGCGGCATCGGATTGGCCAACGTGAAGCTGGCTTCATACGATATCAGCGGACTTACCGAGGGTGATATAGATTTCGCCCTCGAGGATCAGACAAAGTTCTACTACAACATTGGCGGCGGACTGGAATGGAAACTCATGCCCGCAGTATCAGCTTTTGGCCAGGCTACCTGGATTACGATCGCTACCGACGGCGACAACTCCAGTTTCTGGAGTTTGACCGCGGGAGTGAAGCTGTTATAAAAAACTACGAATCCGAACATTCCAGGAGATCGGAGTATCAACTTCGATCTCTTTTTTTGTTGAAACGGAATTGTACAAAGAGTTTATTCGGCCATCCGAGAACCGAAGAATATATTCCCTAAGGAGACAGAGAGATGAAAAAGGTTCTTTTCGCGATGGTGCTGACCTTGGTTTTAGCAGGTATTGCATCGGCTCAGGGTCCCAAGATCAACTTCTACGCCGGCGGCGGCATGGCGCTGCCGATGGGCCCGGATGACTTCAAGGATTATTGGAAATCCGGGATATCGTTCGGCGGTGGTGTCGGTTTCCAACAGTCGGCCAACATGGAGCTGAAGGCCATGTTGTTCTACAACAAATTCGACGTTGATGAAGACGGCATGATTGAAGAAATCGAAGAGGCGTACGGCATCGATGCTTCCGGTTTGGAAATTGACGGCGGCGAGATGACTGCTATCGAGATCATGGGTGTTTTCAAGTATTCGCTTGGACTCCCCGAAGCTCCCGCCCGCCCATACCTGCTCGGCTCGGTCGGTATCACGGCCATGAAAGTCGCCGAAGCGACCATTTCTTACGGAAGTGAATACGGGTCCGAGACGACGCCTGAGACAACCGAGTCGAAGCTCTCATTTGGCGTCGGCGGCGGTGTTGACATCAAGATCGGCGCGACCACGGCTCTCTTCGCCGAAGCTCAGTACATGTACGTTTCGACCGAAGGCGACGCGATCACCTACCTGCCGATTCGCGGCGGCATCAAGTTCACGTTCGGTCAATAATCGACGAATGCGAATAGACGAAAAAAGCCGGAGCCTTCGCTCCGGCTTTTTCTATTTCGTGAGGATTTCCACCTAATCAGGTTTTCTCTTCCTCCAACTCCAGCTCAATGATCGGTGTCTCGGTGTCGACCTGGTCGCCGGCCTTGAAATTGACCGCCTTCACCTTGCCGTTGGCACGACTGTTGACCTGGTTTTCCATCTTCATCGCCTCGACGATCACCATCGGCTGCTTTTCGGTAACTTCATCGCCGACTGCAACCATGATCTTCACGATCTTACCGGGCATCGGCGCGAAAATCTTGTCCTTCTCTCCGGCGGCGCCTCCGGCTCCACCCGCAAAACCATCCTCCGAGGGCTCTTGCAGCTCTATCAGTCGCGAGTCTATATCGAGATAATACTTGCCGTTGTTGCCGACCGCTCCTATCACACAGGAGCGACCATCGATCATGGTACGAAACCGATTCTCCCCCACCGGCACGAACTCGAAGACCTTCTCCCCCACCGTCACCTTGACGCCGTCCGAGGTCCTCTCGCAGACCGTTTCCACCGCCTCGTCGTCGAACATGAATTCGTGATTACTCATGGATAGTCTCTCCGATCTGCCAGGCTCCGAGTGATTGCCACGGGGAGGGCACTGTCGTCTCTCCCCCGGGAGCGACTATCGCCTTACGCACGCTCAGAACCGTAGCCGCACTGGCAGCAGCGGCGGCCAGTTCCCTGAACGGACTGTAGTCGACATCGCGGTCGGCCATATTTTTTTCGATGAAGTCGGTGTAGGTGCGGCCAGCGGCGAACTCCGGATGCATCATCGCCTCGATCATGAACCGCTTTGAGGTCTTCACGCCGAGAATTTTGTAATCGTTCAGGGCGCCGATCATCTTCTCGATGGCTATCTCCCGGCTCGGAGCATGCACGATCAGCTTGGCCATGATCGGATCGTAGTCGATCGTCACCTCCTGCCCCGCCTGAATACCGCTGTCGACCCGGATACCGGGACCGACCGGCTCGGAGTAATGGTGTATCTTACCGGTCGAGGGCATGAAGTTGTTGTCGCCGTCTTCGGCGTAAATGCGGCATTCGATGGCATGCCCGCGCTGGGTGAGATTCATAAACTGTTCAGAGAGCGGGAGTCCCGCCGCAATGCGAATCTGCTCGACTACCAGATCGACTCCGGTCACCATTTCGGTAATCGGATGTTCCACCTGGATACGGGTATTCATTTCGAGGAAGTAATACCTGCCGCTTTCGTCGAGCAGGAACTCGACTGTCCCGGCGTTGGTGTAGTCGGCAGCCTGGGCAACTTTGACCGCATCCGCGCCCATACGCGCCCGCAACTCATCGCTCACCGCCACGCTGGGAGTCTCCTCAATGATCTTCTGATGGCGACGCTGAATCGAGCACTCGCGCTCGAAGACATGCATTGTATGGCCATGCTGGTCGGCAAGAACCTGAAATTCGATATGGCGTGGATTGACGATGTATTTTTCAAGATAGACCGTGTCGTCGTTGAAGGCGTTCAAGGCCTCACGTTGAGCCGCTTCGAGAGCGGGGACTAACTCCTCGGCGTTACGGACAATACGCATTCCCTTGCCGCCTCCCCCCGCCGCAGCTTTGATCATAACCGGATAACCGGCCTCATCGGCGACTTTCTTGTAAACCGCCGGATCGGTCTCACTCCCTTTCATGCCGGGAATGAGCGGCACCCCGGCGTCGGCCATCTTGACGCGTGAGGCTACCTTGTTGCCGAGCAGCTCGATCGCTTCCGGCGACGGACCGATGAAGGTGAGCCCTTCCTCCGCACAGTGACGAGCGAAAACCGGATTCTCAGCCAGAAAACCGTAACCGGGATGGATCGCATCCGCCCCGGTCTCTTTGGCGGCGGCAATCAACTTGTCGATATCGAGATATGACTCACGCGGCGGCGATGCGCCGATATGAACCGACTCATCGGCCGTCAGGCGATGTCTGCTGTTGACATCGGCATCGGAATAAACCGCCACTGAGGGAATACCTAAGGTACGGCAGGCGTTGATAACCCGAATCGCAATCTCGGAGCGGTTGGCCACCAGGATTTTTTTGAACAGCTTTTCCATCGATTTATTTCCGTTAATTTTATTGCTAATCTGTGACCCAGTTCGGCTTGCGCTTATTCAGAAAGGCGTCCATCCCCTCCTGTCCCTCATCGGAGACACGCAGCCGGGCAATCATCTCCGCCGTGAACGGTTTGAACTGCTCGGGTGTCATTCCGGGTACCTCACTGACCAGCCGCTTGGCCATCGCCACCGCTTCCGGCCCGGAGGTTAAAACACTCTTGACGAGATTATTCACTTCGGCATCAAGTTGGTCGTCGTCGACCACCCGATTGACCAAACCCACTTCATAAGCCCGGTCGCCGTTCATACGCTCACCGGTGATAAACAATTCACGAGCCTTTCCCTCGCCCATCTTCTTCACGACATACGGTCCGATACAAGCCGGAACGACACCGATCTTGACCTCGGAGAACGAGAATTTGGCCGAGCGAGCCGCGATAGCAATATCGCACACCGCTACGAAACCGGTCCCGCCGCCAATCGCGGCTCCGTTGATACGACCGATCACCGGTCGCTTGCAAGTGTAGATGCTGTAAAACAGATCGGCCAGGGCGTTGGACTCAGCGAGATTTTCATCGAAGCTCTGTTTAATCACACCGCGCATCCAATTAAGATCGGCCCCGGCGCAGAACGATTTCCCCCTGCCGGTCAGCAGCACCACGCGAATGTCGTCGTCGGCTTTGATCTTCGCGAAGATATCGCTCATCTCCTCGATCACGGTACCGTTGAAGGCGTTGTGAATCTCCGGCCGATTGAAGGTCACGTTGGCAATGCGACCATCGACGGAGAAATCAACCGTTTGATAATTCATAGAAATCTCTTTTCCCTCGTCTTTGGCCTACATTCTGAACACACCGTAACGTTGCTCCGGAATTGGCGCGTTGAGCGAGGCGGAAATTGCCAATGCCAGGGCATCGCGGGTTTCGGTCATACCGAGCATGCCGTCGTCCCAGAGTCGCGCCCCGGAATAGTACGGAGTGGATTCACTTTCGTATTTTTCTACAATCGGTTGGCGGATGGCGTTGATCTCATCCTGCGACAACTCCTGCCCCTCTTTCTGGAGCTGCTTGATCTTGACCGTCGCGAGGACATCGGCCGCCTGCTCGCCGCCCATCACACAGATTTTCGAGTTGGGCCACATCCAGAGCATCCTCGGAAAATAACCGCGCCCGCACATGGCGTAGTTGCCCGCTCCGTAAGAACCACCCACCACCACGGTAAACTTGGGTACGTCGGCGTTAGCCACGGCATGGACCATTTTCGCGCCGTCGCGCGCGATACCGCCGGCCTCGTATTGACGACCGACGATAAATCCTGAGATATTCTGCAAAAAGAGCAGCGGAATTTTGCGCTCGGTGCACAGTTCGATAAAATGCGCCCCCTTGACCGAGGACTCCGAAAACAGTACGCCGTTGTTGCCGATGATCCCGACCAGATAACCGTGTATACGAGCGAAACCGGTCACGAGTGTCGTGCCGTAAAGTTCCTTGAACTCGTGGAACCGGGAGCCGTCGGCAATACGTGCGATTACTTCCCTGACATCGAACGGCTTGCGGATATCGGCCGAAACGACGCCGTAAAGTTCCTCGGGATCGTAATACGGATCCTCCGGGGTAGCGCGGTCAAGCGGGAATTTAGCCGGGGTGTTGAAGTTCTCAACAATGTTCCGCGCCAGTTGCAAAGCATGAGTATCATCCTGCGCATAATGGTCGCTCACACCGGAGGTGCGGCAATGCACGTCTGCGCCGCCCAACTCCTCGGCCGTCACTACTTCACCGGTGGCCGCCTTGACCAACGGCGGTCCGCCAATAAAAATCGTCCCCTGCTTGCGCACAATGATCGTTTCATCCGACATGGCCGGGAGATAAGCCCCACCCGCCGTGCACGAGCCTAACACCACCGAAATCTGGGGAATGTTCTGCGCCGACATCTGTGCCTGGTTGTAGAATATGCGCCCGAAATGGTCCTTGTCCGGGAACGTTCCACTCTGCAGCGGCAGGAATATCCCGCCCGAGTCGACCAGGTAGATACAAGGCAGCTTGTTCGATTCGGCGATTGCCTGGGCACGGGCATGCTTGAGGATCGTCATCGGGTAATAGGTGCCCCCTTTAACGGTGGCATCGTTGACGACAATCATGCACTCGCGGCCGTGCACCGAACCGATACCGGTGATAATCCCGGCGCTGGGAGCATCGTTGTCGTACATATCGTACGCCGCCAGCGGACTTAGCTCCAGAAACGGTGTATTTCGGTCGAGTAATTTGGCCAGCCGCTCACGCGGCAGGAGCTTGCCCCGGTCGGTATGCCGCTTGCGCGACTTCTCCGGACCACCCAGTTTGACCTGTTCAAGGCGTTCCTTGAAAACTCGGTGCTGCTCCTGATTCAGCCGCTGGTTTTCTTTGAATAGATCGGAGTTGACGTCGATTTTCGATTCAATGCGAAACATTATCGGCTCTTCGATTTATAGTGATGATTCAATTGTTAACTGGGTGGCAGATACATCCATTTGGACGATGAATATAACTCCCCGGTAACAGTTTGTAAAGCTCAGATAAAACTCTCCCCAAAGAAGAAAAAATATGATCGCATCGAACGCGATCATGACCGAACGACTAATCAGCTTCAGACATACCCGACTGTCGTTCGTAGTTGCGACGCCCGGCCGCGGTCAGCCGTCTGAGGCCGAACCGCTCGTAGAACGGGATTAGAGCCTCATCGCACGCCAGATCGACCATGTAGTAGTCCTTGAGGAGCGCGAGCATACGCTGAACCAACTCTCCGCCGATTCCTCTCCCCTGATATTCGGGGAGGACCTCAAGCAGCGGCAAATAGGCAGCCAGGACGCCGTCGCTGATCGCGTTGATGAACCCGACCACCCGCTCACCGTCCAGAGCGAGCACCACATGACTGCTTCCCTTCAGGATGCGCAGATGCGTCTCCTGATCGGGTGGATTAGGCCAACCGACAAAGAAGCCGGCGAGTTGGGATGGGTCGACACCTTGAAAATCTGAGCTATATACAATCATTGTCAATCATCCTTGTGCTAACAAGTCCCCTTCATAATATGGGATTGGATACAGATGATCAACGGGATAACATACTAGTTGAATCCCAGGTAGAATCCCAGCGTAATACCGACGCCGGTAACATCCACCCCTTTTATGGCATACAGGTTCGATTCTTTGCTGAAGAAGTGATTCACATAGATTTCCGCTCGGACTGATGTCGTTGGGCCTGTGTATTGATTGTGACCAATACCGAATGCGAGGAAAGAGTATTCGTAGCTATACTCCGAGTCACGGCGAATCTTTCCATACTCAGGTTTGGCAAAGAAGAATGACCGTTGTCCACCAGTGAACCGGGCTATCCCATGAATAGAGTAGGAAAATGCATCTCCGCCACCCGCTACAGACCTGGTATAACCGATCCCACCTCCCACACCGATACGGCTGGAGAAGAAATACTCTCCCTCCAATCCCCAACCGAACCAGAACTCGTCTTTCGTGCTTTGAATCCTCTCAGTGGCATCGCCAACCAGCTTCCCGCCAGTTCCTTTAATACCGATAAACCAGTCTGTCTGTTTCACGGTGAAGTGGCGTTCTGAAGGCTTTGACAGCGCCTTGCCCTTCGCATAACAGGGCTGCCCTGCGGACACAAGAAACAACACAAACAGGGACACGGTAATCAGGTGTTTCATAGATCCCTCCTCTTCGAGATCGTTAACGATTATCAAGATGTCTTGAGGAATCTACCAATCCGAGATATCAGGCGCAAGCCCAAATCGCTACGCTGCGCCTACTTGCGTGACCAATACTCCCGTTTGAGCATCGACATCGTGATCAGGTTGACCCGACGGCCGTCCACCACCGCTGCCTCACGTTGTACGCCCTCTTTGATGAATCCCTCGGTCGAATAAATATGATACCCGCGCTGGTTGTGCTCCATGACATCGAGCCAGACTCTATGCGCTCCCAACTCCTCGAACACCATCTCCACAACCTTTCGGAACGCGGCTCGGCCGTATCCCTTATCCTTGGAGTCGATTACCAGTCGTTTGAACTCAATATTCCCCTCCGGATCATCGAGTCCGACCAGAATGGCATAACCTAAAATCTCCTCGGAGTTATCGAGAGTAACGATATAATGACCGTGATCGATATCGTTAACGGCGTGTAAATGACGTTCAACAGACCAGGTTCGAATATACGGAGTGTTGGCGGAATCGCGCTCGATACCGACGATGTGTTCGATATCTTTGGGAAGGCTCTTACGCAGAACTACATCAGGCATAGGACTCCTTAACGAATAACATGCTTATGAACGTTTGTACGTAGAACCGATCGAGTGGTTTGAAGAAAGCCTCGGAATAATGTAACGGGATCACATTGTGATAGATGCCGGCCCCATGAGGCGGGTGAAATTTTCGAGTAAGTTCAGGTCAAAAATGTTCTTGTCGCCGAACATGACCATCAGGGCCGGGAATGTCTCCACCGCCTGCCGGTACACTCGGTGCGTAGTCATGGCATCGAAGACATCGGCTACCGCGACAATCTTGCTGTGGGGATTAATATCTATCGAGGTAAGACCGCGCGGATAGCCGGAGCCGTCTTCTCGTTCGTGGTGCTGGATGATAGGGAAATAGGATTCCTCTCCGATTAATCCGGTCTCCCGCATCAGCTCGACGCCCCAGCGCGGATGCTTGCGAATAATTGCGAACTCTCGCTCGCTCAAAGGCCCCCGCTTGTTGAGAATGCGTTCATCGACCCAGATCTTCCCGACATCGTGAAACAAAGCCCCGGTTCCCAGACTTATCATTTCCTCATCGGACATTTCACCCATGAATTGCGCCAGAGCTATCGCAAAAGCACAAACATTGAGCGAATGAGTGTAGGTATAATAGTCGAAGGACATCACCTTCAACAGACTGTGAAATGTCTCCTGGCCGGACATCAGCAGGGTAACGGTACCCTCCACCACCGCTTTTCCGCGATGGATATTGTCGCCCAGAGTTGGATTACTAAGGACATCCTGAACCGTTCGAGTGGCTGTTTCGTAGATAATGGAGGTTTTCGTTTTTTCATCGATCGCTGAATCCCGGGCAATCATTAACAAGTTCTTTTCGAGATAATCCTGGTAGTTCCGGCGTTGTTCTATCGGTGTATATAATCGATCGACGTTATTATCGAGCAGACCGGTACGATTATCCTCATCGAACGGCAACTCCCGGGATCGGTAAAGAACCATTTTGTCGGCGCGCAGGGTGTAGAGATCAAAGCCAAGGACGCTGTCTATCCGAAGTGATTCCAAATAGATAGGGATGAATTGGTCGACATATTTCGCCGCCAACTGAGTCGCAGCCATCAGTTTCCTCCATTGCCTGTATTATCGGAAGGCGGTTGCTGAACTTAAGTGATACTAACTAAATCGTCTGTTGGGCGGCAGAGATATACAAGAAACAGCAAAGCTCCCGTAGCGCAGATCCGTCTTCGAACCTGCGAGGACTGTGAGTCATATAGGTCCCTTTGAACCTGAGATACTGTTGTCACGAAGCAATCAGACAGAGACACCTATTTCCTCGCGCCGATGCTCTGCGTCGTTGCGAGATGATTGGATGCTCTGCGTTTTTCCTTTTGTCAGGTTGCAAGCAACCTGACCTGACAGGTCCCTTCCCCCACACGTTTTATCCCAACACAAAGGCCGGGATCGCAAAGATCCCGGCCTGAGAATTGATCGAATTCATTGTCAGGCTCCAAGGAACCTGACCTACGAAGAAATAAGAATATACGGACCTACTAGAACCATTTCGGTGTGAACTTGTAGCCGTAGCTCAACACACCGGAATGCCCCTCGGTCTGGATACGGCGGAACTCCACCCGTATCTCCATACCGATCTTGACATCATCGATATTACAATCAGTGATCTGAGCCATCACCCGAGTGCCGTCGGCCAGCTCGGCAATACCGAGGGCGTACGGCCCCTCGTCGCCCCACATATTGGGAGCTACGCGGATAACGGTATAGGTCACCAGCTTGCCGGTATCGGGTAAACGCACGATTTCATATTCGGTGTCGCCCGTTTCCGGATCGATGTCGCGCGGCGGGAAATAGGTCTTGCCGCTCTTCTTGAACTTGGAAGCCTCCATACGATAGCGTTGAGGATACTCCCGCCAGTTACGTGCGCTGAACATACTCATTACGCCACCTCCATGATATGGACTGCCGATGAAGCCCCGGTACCGCCCATATTCTGAGCCATACCCACCTTCGGGGAGGTTTTGAGCTGGCGGCCATTCTCAGCCAGCCCCAGTAGCTGTTTGTGCAACTCAACCATTTGAGCCACCCCGGTCGCACCGACCGGATGTCCCTTGGCCTTGAGACCGCCGGACGTATTGATCGGGAACTTGCCATCGAGTCGTGTCTCCCCCGCCAGCACGGCCGGACCGGCCTTACCGCGTTCATAAAGACCGATCTCTTCCATGATAATGATCTCAGCGATCGTGAAACAGTCGTGAAGTTCGGCGAAATCAATATCACTGAGTTTCTTTCCGGCCATTTTCAAAGCCCGCTCCAGCGCCAGAGCAGCGGATGGAATCGAGGCCAGATCGGTACGATCGGCAAGCTGGATAGCATCGGTCGCAAGCCCGGACCCGGTTATCTTTGTATATGGCTTGCCGAGTTTTTTGGCAATCTCCTCAGTGGTGAGAATAATCGCTGAAGCGCCGTCGGTGATCGGCGAACAGTCGAGTATATGCAGCGGATCGGCAATCATTACCGAACTCAACACCTGATCGACCGAGACCTTGAACGGATACTGCGCTACCGGATTCATCGAACCGTTTTCGTGATTCTTGGACGACACGGTCGCAAGCATTTCCGGGGTGGTTCCGTATTTGTGCATATGGGCGTGCGCCATCATAGCGTACAAACCGGGGAAAGTCGCGCCGTGGAATACCTCGTATTCCTTATCGGCGGCGCCGGCCAGCGCGGCGGTGGCATCATCGCCGGAGCAGTCGGTCATTTTTTCGACTCCGGCCGCCATGACGATATCGGCGACACCGGCAGCGACTTCAATATAGCCCTGCCGTACGGCAATACCGCCCGAAGCGCAGGCTGATTCCACGTGCGTTGCGGGAAGACCGCGCATGCCGAGATAGTCGGCGCACAAAGCACCGATATGTTCCTGCCCGATGAACATGCCACCGGACATACAACCGACGTGAAGTGAATCCAGGTGATCCACGCCGGAGTCCTTGATAGCGGCGGTTGCGGCATCTACGAACAACTGGCGCAAGCTCCGTTCCCAGACCTCGCCCCATTTGCTCATGCCGACGCCAACACAACAAACATCTCTCATCGTGCGATCACCTCCTCAGTAGTTCTTTTTGATCTTCCGCCGGAACTTGGCATAAGTGCCATAGTCGACGTAAGTCAGGTTTTCGTCCAACAGTTTGTGCGTTCGTATGGTCAGATCGCGCACTTCGTTGATGCGCTCGGTCACCTTCCAGACGAAAGCATCGGAACCGGCGCCGCTGCCGTAGGAACACATGAAGATCAGATCGCCCGGCTCGGAGACATCGAGAGTCGCCGTCAAACCGATCGGGGAAGCGCCGGAGTAGGTGTTGCCTAATCTCGGAGCAAGCCAGCCCGGATCGATTTGCTCCTGGGTAAATCCCAGCATACGCGAGACGCGCTGCGGGAACTTCCCGTTCGGCTGGTGGAAAATGGCATATTTGAAATCGGAGGGCTTCATCCCGGCTTTCTTGAGGATCGCTTCGGAAGCGCCCATAGTAGTCCTGAAATAAGCCGGTTCACCGGTGAAACGACCGGCATGTTGCGGATAGAACTCATGCTCACGACGCCAGAAATCAGGGACATCATTCATCCATGAATGAGTATACAGGCATTCCGCGATGAGATTCTCCTTGCCCATAATGAAGGCCGCGGCTCCGGCAGCCGCCGAGAATTCCAGGGCGTCCGAGGGAGCACCCTGTGAAGTATCACCGGCAATAGCCAGCGCATACGGCATAGCACCGGAGTCGATATGCGACAACGCCACGAACATCGCTTCGGAACCGGCCTTGCAGGCAAATTCGAAATCGGCACAGTGAATGTCGGGAGTAGCGCCGATAGCCTCGGCCACTGTCGTGCCGGAGGGCTTAACCGCGTACGGATGTGATTCGGAGCCGATATAAATAGCGCCGATATCTTTGGGGTCAACGTTCTGGGCTCTAATCAGAGCGCGACGGGCTGCTTCGACCGACAATGTGATCGTATCCATGTCGGGCGGAGGAACCGATTTTTCGCGAAGCATCAGGCCTTTCTTGTAACTCGGAGCGTCCGCACCCCACACCTTGGCGATCTCTTCGACCTTGATGCGGTGGCGGGGTAAATGGGCGCCGTATCCGACAATACCTGCCATACGAAACCTCGTAGCTTATGTGGTTAGTGCTCAAAAAGTGGCTGTCAATCCGAATACGTCATGTGACGCAATTATTCATTATACGTTCCCGGACGTCTCAAGACAAGCATTTAGGAGATAAAATGTCCGGATGCGATCTCTTGGAATGCGAGCCCTACAGGCACCTCATTCACCCCGATATACAAGGGCAGGTCCATCTTCGAATCCGCTGCTGTCGATTCTGTCCCATGAATTGTTGTATAGAAATGCCGGTTATGGAGTCACCCGGCGGAGAGACCTGACATTCTCGTGCGGTCGTTCTGCGGCCGCACGTAATGTTTGGACGCTCTGCGTCCTCCCTTGCGTTAGCTGTAGATCGGTGCTTGGGGAATGTTGAAAAAGCCGTACGCGCGGATGTTCAGCAAAACACGTTTGTAATGCGGGCGACACAAGGCCGCCCGCTACGCGAGGTTATATGGCTCTTTAACGCGTAGCGGCGGGGCTTGTCTCCGCCGCGATGGAGTTTTTTCAACACCCCCTTTGGGGGTGTTGAAAAACCTCTGCATGGGCCTGATCACCGGGAAGACAGGCCCTCCGGCTATGCAATAGAGTGCCTTAGCTTCGCCTGGCATGAGATCCCCTCCACACCGTGCACAAGCTCAGAAGAAAAACGAAAGACCTATAAGGGCCTCGGCGTTGTCAAGCGTGAAGCTGTCGCTGCTGCTGTCGCTTTCGGAGATATCCTGCACCGAACCGTCATCGCCGTAAATAGTGTAATCGGTTTCCTGCTTCTCATGACTGTAAAGAGCCAGCAGATTATACTCAGCTGAAATGCTCACCGCTCGATGCACGAACCATTCAACCCCGGCAACCATCGAAGCCCCCATTCCCCAGCGACGCACCAGATTCCTGGAATCGCGAATACGACCATCCGAGTTAACGGTAACACTGTTGGTCTTGCTGCGATAAAAACTTATGTCCGGACCGAGTCCGAAGTAGAAACTGGTTACATCTGCGGTCGAACGATACCAGAGCCGCTGAAGTCGCAGACCGATCTCGAAGTTATTGGATTCATTGGTGCCGGTTGCGGTCAGAGTATCATCCTCGACCGTAACTCCGTCTGAATCGAGATAACGGCCGCTCAGCGTCAAGCCTAGTCGCGTTGCCTGATTTATCCCGTGGAATTTCTTGAGAGAAATAGTCGTCCCCTGAAAGGACTGTATGTCGAAATCGTCGGCCAGTTGAAATTGAAGCGCCCAATCGCCGGCCCGTCGGGAATCGCTGCTATCAACCTGTGAGAAAGCCGAAGAAATTGTCATGAAAGAAATAAGAAGTAATAAAGCGCCTGCCTTCAACACCGAATCGACCTCTTTGTACATCGTGTAAGTCCTTTCCTGGGAGTTGACCAGGTCGCTAAACGATTCCTAAACAGACTTTTAATAGGCAAGCCGGTCGAAATATATACAAACTGTTAAACCGGCTTTATCGCCCAAACTTTTAAGCCGATAATATAGCCAATGCTTAAAGTCAATAAAAGAGTTAAACTACTGCCCCTGCTTTTGTTATTACTTATCCTTTGGGCCGTAAATACGTACGCTGCCGAGGTGGAACCGGGTTATGTCCTGGACAGCAGCACGGCCGTATATGAAGGAGCCAAACAGACCTACTTGATACCTCCCCCGGCTAATTTCAAATTGGTAACCGATGAAATCGCCGTCGATGGTTATTCGCTGGCTTTCATTCCCGAAGGTGAAGATTACCTCGAGGCCTCCACAATTATCGCGGTAACGATCTACACCCTCGGAGAACTTCCTTTTGGAGAGATATTGACAGCCGACACCGTTGGTTTGCGCGATTTCTACGGTGATGACCTGATTATTCATCCGGTCGATTCCGTCCTTAACTTCGCCGGTGAATCAGTCCCGACCTTTTTCATAACCGAACCCGGCCGGTTCATTCCAACGGTGGAGTTGTCGTATTATAACGGCGGCAGCGAGATTCTCATTTTCGAATTGATCATTTCAGAAAACGGCCTCCCCCGTTTCATGGCCGAGGCGCTCTACAACGAATGCATCGGCTATTTCAAGGTCATGCGCAACCGCAAGCTGGCCGACAACTGATCAGCCCCGCTCTGCCACGATACAGAAATACTGGGCAATCTGTCCCGACATATGATCCCAGGTGCCGGGCACGGCTCCGTCCAAAGGGTGAAGATGCCGTGGGTCTTCATGTACCGATTTGATTCTGAAACCGGCCTCGACGAGCGCCGTGAAAATATCCGGCAGCAGATGCCGGAACTCGCGCGCGTCGGCATCCTCGACCGGACCACCCCGATAGCGTCCTTTGAGCGAATACCCCGCGCCGGTCCAATCGGTCTCCTGCGCGCCGTAGGTGTTGGGTAACATGTGCCCCACTCGATACAGCCCGCCCGGCTTCAGGACTCGCGCCACCTCCCGGTAGACCGGCCGCGTGTCCGGGACAAACACGATTGAGATCGCCTGGTAAACTAGATCAAACGAATCATCCGCCAGAGCCGACAGGTCCCGCATATCAGCCTTGATCGTAGTCACCCGAAAGCCATACGCGGCCGCCGCTTTGCGATCGCCGGACAACTGCCCCTCCGTCAGGTCCACCACCGTCACATCCGCACCAAGCAGTCCGAACACGGCCGACTGCTGGCCGCCTCCGGTAGCAAGACACAGCACCTTCTTGCCACAAACGTCCGAGAAGACGTACTGCGGATAGGCATACATGTAGGGCCGGGGCATCGGGTCGATCTTGCCGGCCGCAAAGTCCCGCACCAGGCCCGGATCAAGGTCAATCCACGGTCGGGTGTACTCCGATTGGTTGTCCACCCACTCCGACCAGATTTTCTCGTTGTGCTTCGATATTTCATCCATGCTTCAACAATACCGCCTCCTCAGGGGATCGGGCAAGCAGAAAGCGGACCGGTGAATCAACACCGACCCGCTGCATCAGCTATGTTTATAGAATGAAACGAACCGGCCCCTCGCCGGGGAGACAAGTCCCCCGGCTACGCAGCTAAGGGCCTCCACAATGACCACCTCAGCTACTTAAAGAGTATGCATCAACGCAAGTGGGCCGACAACCGGCACTAATCACATGAACCGGGCTCAGAAGCCTACGAGCGCCCGTCTATTTCCCTTCCTTCGACGCACTCCCGGTTTGATCAGTTCCCGTAGACTTCCCATCACCCGATCCGGCAGTCGAACTGGAGGACTGCGCTTGGCCCCCCGCGGCACTCGTATCCGCCGAACCGCTGCCCGGTCGAAGGCTAGAAACGGGTATCGCTTTCTCAATGACATCTACCTGCACTCGGTTTTCAACTCTCTCGTCAGTCATATTACTTTCCTTTCTTGAATGACTGTTCAGACCAATGATGGCACCCCATGTAAGGGCAATCATTGAGAAGGCTATTGCAGCAAGAGCAATCCATGAAGCCTTTCTCGTTGAAGCATCAATCCTCTCAGAGACATCCCAATCTCCTTTGATGGCAGCCCTGCAGGAAGCCGTTATTCGAAGTTGTGTCCAACCCACCGTGAGTATTGCCAGTAGTGCCAAGAGCACTGAGACTCCAACAGGCAAGAGGGATTCCGCATCACTTGTCCAGCGCTCGCTCGTGACAATCAGGAGAGCCGCGCCGAGTAAACCTGTTGACACTGATCCCACAAGTTTGTACAGGTCACGGGCTATAGCAACCGACGTATCATAGATCACTCTCTTTGTTTCGTCCACCGAGATAGCCTTCCCTTCGCCGTTTGTCAGGCGTTTCTATAAGTATCTCAAATATGAAAGCAAACATGCAATCACTTTTCAGCCCAGCACGCTATTTTGTGACATTTGCGCACAACAGAAAGCGGGCCGGTGTTTTTAGCATCGACCCGCTTTTTAATGGATAACAATCAGGAGGATAGATTTAGCCGGCCGGTTCTTCCTTCGGCTGGTCGTTATTAGTCGACTCGGCCGTCATACGCAACTGCTCGTCGGCAACGTCGATCAAGAGCTTCTGTCCTGGTTTCAACTCGCCGGACAAAAGCATCTTCGCCACCTGTTGCGAGAGGTGCTTGGAAATGAACCGCTTAATCGGACGCGCTCCGTAGGTTTCATCGAAACCCGTAGCAGCGATATAATCCCGAGCCGCATCACTGACTTCCAGCTCGACATTTTTATCCGCCAGCAGTTGCTCCAGCCGTACCAATTGCAGACTGACGATCTGTTTTATTTCATCGCGCGTCAGCGATGAGAAAATGATCGTTTCATCGATACGGTTCAGGAACTCCGGTCGCAATGTCTGGCGCAACCGCTCCATAACGTTGGTCTTGATATTCTCGTAAACCACCTCGCGGTTGAACTCACCCAGGTTACGGGATTCGTTCTGGATATAGTCGCCGGCGAAGTTCGAGGTCATTATCAGGATCACGTTCCGGAACGAAACCGTGCGCCCCTTGTTGTCCGTCAAACGACCGTCATCGAGCACCTGCAGAAGGATATTGAACACCTCGGGATGCGCTTTCTCGATCTCATCGAGCAATACGACCGCATAAGGCCGCCGCCGCACCGCCTCGGTCAACTGGCCCCCTTCATCGTAACCGACATAACCGGGGGGCGCCCCGACCAGACGCGAAACCGAATGCTTTTCCATGTACTCGGACATGTCGAGCCGAATCATCGCATCCTCGGTTCCGTATAGAAACTCCGCCAGGGCACGCGCCAGTTCGGTTTTACCGACACCGGTCGGTCCCAGAAAAATGAACGAGCCTATTGGTCGCGCCGGATCGGATAAACCGGCCCGCGACTGACGTACGGCGTTGGCCACGGCTTCGACCGCTTCGTTCTGTCCGATCACCCGCCGGTGCAATTCATCTTCGAGACGAAGCAGTTTCTGTTGTTCCGACTCGGTCAAACGCGCCACCGGGATTCCGGTCCATTTCGAAACGATCTCGGCGACATCCTCATCATCGACTTCCTCTTTGAGGAGCTTACGGTGTTCCTGGATCGCTGCGAGCGAATGTGTGAGAAACTGTAATTTCTTCTCAGCCTCGGCAATCTCGCCGTATTTCAACTTGGCCGCCGCTTCATAGTCGGCGCGGCGTTCGGCATCGGCGGCACGATGTTTTAGTTGTTCAATTTCGAGCTTGATCTCACGAATCGTGTCGACCGTCTCTTTTTCCTTCTTCCATTGGGTCGAGAGATCATCACGCTGCGCGTATAACTCGGAGAGTTCTTCCTCGATCGGTTTCAACCGCTCCGGGGCATCTTTCTCACGCCTGATCCCTTCCTTCTCAACCTCGAGCTGCCGGATTCGCTTCTCGATCGCATCCAACTCTTCGGGCATAGAGTCAATAGAGATTCGTAACTCGGCCGCGGCCTCATCGATCAAATCGATCGCTTTATCCGGCAAAAACCGGTCGGCGATATAACGGTCGGACAACCGCGCGGCCGCCACCATGGCGGCATCGGATATTTTGATCCCGTGGAACGCCTCATAGCGGTCACGAAGGCCTCGCAAGATCGAAACCGTCTCCTCGACCGAGGGAGGTTCGATCATTACCGGCGCGAACCGTCGTTCGAAAGCGGCATCCTTCTCGATATGCTGCCGGTATTCTTCGAGCGTAGTAGCGCCGACGAATCTAAGTTCTCCTCGGGCCAGCGCCGGTTTGAGCATGTTCGAGGCATCGAGCGAACCGCCCACCGCGCCGGCGCCGACGATCGTGTGCATTTCATCGACAAACAGCACGATACGACCGTTCGCCTGTTCCACTTCCTTGATAATCGCCTTGAGTCGTTCCTCGAATTCACCTCGGAACTTGGATCCGGCGATCAACGCCCCGATATCGAGCGCCACCAACTGCCGATCCTTCAACGTCTCCGGGACTTCACCGGCGGCGATTTTCTGAGCCAAACCTTCGACCACCGCTGTCTTGCCGGTACCCGGTTCACCGATCAGCACCGGATTGTTCTTGGTACGACGCGAGAGGATCTTGATCACTCGTCGGATTTCATCGTCACGGCCGATTACCGGATCGAGTTTGCCTTCCCGCGCCATTTTGGTCAAATCGCGCGAGTAACGCTCCAGTACGGCGTACTTCGATTCCGGGTTGTCGTCGGTCACCCGTGAATGGCCACGGATCGACGTTAACGCCTGGAGCAGGTCGTCCCGCTTGACGCCGTGTTGTTTGAGCAGATCACGAGCTTTGCTTTTTACCTCGAGCATCGCCAACAACAGATGCTCGACCGAAACATACTCGTCCTTGAAGTTGTTGAGTTCCGCTTCGGCTTTGACGAACAGGTCACTCAACTCACGTGAGGCGTAAACCTGCCCCCCCTGCTGGTGCGGCATCATCTTGATCGCTTCGTCAAGTTCATCGCCAAGGGCCACGGTATCGACTGACAGCTTCTTGAGCAGTTGTCCTACCAGCCCTTCGTCCTGCTTGAGCAGAGCGATCAGCAAATGTACCGGCGTGATTTCCGGATGCGATTGACTTTGCGCCAGTTGCTGCGCGTAGTTTATCGCATCCACCGATCTTTGTGTGCATTTGTTAAGGTTCATATCTTATCCCTCCTTGACTCCATATCTTCTCGTTCCGTCGCTTTGCGGCGGAACGCGTTCTTCGGGCACTCCGCGCCATTTCGTATTCCGTGGGCGGCAGACGTCCACGTCTGTCCCCAATATATTGTCGAAACTTCGCTTCGCGATCCGCCTTCGGCGGACAGGAGTTTCGACCTACTCAAGCTATCTTCAGAAAATCCGAGCAAGCCTCGGGCCACCCATCCACGGTCTGCGGTGCCCCGCCCCTCGGGTGGGACCTTCTCATTCGAGAACCTCACCCCTCCCACTTCTCCAGGAACGCCCGTTGTTCGTCGGAGAGCGAGGTCGGCAGCGTGACATTAATCGTCACGAACAGATCACCGGTCTTGCCGTTAAGTTCCAGCCCGAGTCCTTTCAGCCGCATCTTCGTTCCCGGCTGTGTGCCGGGCTTCAGGTTCAAAGCCACCGTCTTGGTCAGCGACTTCACCTCCACCTTGCCGCCGAGGATCGCCCGCGTGAACGGCACCTCCACGGAAGTGTGAATGTCGTTTCCTTTACGATCGAACTGTTGATCTGTCATCACCTTCACCGTTATTATCAAATCACCGTTGTTGCCACCCATCTGTCCCGGAGCACCGAGTCCGGCCAGACGAATCTTGCCGCCGTTCTCGATTCCTTTCGGGATTTTAACCGAGATTTTCCTGTCTCCCGGCTGCAACACCAACACTCTTTTAGTCCCGCCAATCGCTTCACGGAACGTGACCGTCAATTCAGCTTTGGCATTGGCGCCTCGGCGCGGTCGTTGGCGTCTGAAACCACCCGCCTGCGCTTTCCCAAACGGGGTTCCGCTTCCGCCGCCGAAAAACGACGACAGAATATCCTCCAGCCCGCCGAGACCGTCTACTCCTCCGCCGAACCGGAACGACTGAAAACCGCCCCGTCCCTGGGGTCCCTGGCGGAAGAACTGCGAGAAATCATCGCTGCCCGGACCTCTGCCCGCTCCAGGATAACCGCCCGGTTGTCCGGCAAAGGCGCCGTATTTGAGCATGGTGTCGTACTCTGCGCGCTTTTTCGGATCGGCCAGCGTCTCGTGCGCTTCGGATATCTCCTTGAAACGGCTTTCCGCCGCCTTGTCTCCCTTGTTGCGATCAGGGTGATACTTCTTTGCCAGGGTGCGAAACGCCTTTTTAATCTCGTCCTGAGAAGCATCCTCGCTCACACCAAGAGTTTTATAGTAGTTTTCACTCACTAAAGCATCACCTCGTTTATTTCAGAGTCACCGTCCGACAGGATATATCGAATTAACCTCACCGGTTTATACCACATGCGGGCTTCAACAAAGCCACGAAGGCGGAGAATCGCTCCGCCTCCGTCTCTTTGTTATATCCTGCTGCCGTCCCGGCAGCTCGGACCGGTGCCTTAGCATTACTTCACTTCTTCGAAATCGGCGTCCACGACATTCTCATCGTTGCCGCTCGCTTCGGCATTGCCGTTGTCGGACGGCTGCCCGCCCGGCGTCGGTCCTGCCTGTTGCGCTCCGGCGGCCTGGTACATCTCAGCCGAGGCATTCTGCCAGAGCTGGTTCAGCGCATCGGCCGCGGATCTGATTTCTTCGGCATTGTCGCCGCCGAGAGCATCCTTTACCCGCGCCTGGGCCGCTTCGAGTTTCGAGCACGTCTCCGGAGTCAGCTTGTCGCCGTACTCCTTGAGCTGCTTCTCACTCTGGAACAGCGAGGCATCGGCCTGGTTTCGCGTTTCTATCCGGCTCTTCTTCTCCTTATCATCGGACTCGTGTTTCTTGGCATCCTCGACCATACGGTCGATCTCCGCCTGCGACAGTCCGGAGGAAGCCTCAATCCTGATATTCTGCGACTTGCCGGTGGCCATGTCCTTCGCGCTGACGTTCAGGATGCCGTTGGCGTCGATATCGAACGTTACCTCGATCTGCGGCAGGCCGCGCGGCGCCGGCGGGATCCCATCCAGAATAAACCGTCCAATCGTCTTATTATCAACCGCCATTTCACGCTCACCCTGCAGCACGTGGATATCCACCTGCGGCTGGTTGTCGGATGCGGTCGAGAATATCTGCGATTTCTTGGTCGGTATCGTCGTGTTTCGCTCGATAATTCGCGTCGTCACCCCGCCCAGCGTCTCCAGGCCGAGCGACAGCGGCGTTACGTCGAGCAACAGCACGTCCTTGACATCGCCGGTCAGAACACCGCCCTGAATGGCCGCACCGATCGCCACCACCTCGTCCGGATTGACCGAGCTGTTGGGCTCGACTCCGAAGAAGTTCTTGACCATCTCACGCACCTTCGGCATACGGGTCATACCGCCGACCAGGATAACATCATCCATCTGGTTGATCTTGAGTCCGGCGTCGTCGAGCGCTTTTTTGAGCGGGTCCATGGTTCGCTGCAGGAGGTCGTCGACCAACTGCTCGTACTTGGCACGGGTCAGCTTAAGGTTCAAGTGCTTCGGACCGGAAGCATCGGCCGTCACGAACGGCAGATTGATATCCGTCTGCATGGTCGTACTCAGTTCGATCTTGGCCTTCTCGGCCGCTTCCTTGAGCCGCTGCAACGCCATCGGGTCTTTGGACAGGTCGATACCGTCGGATTTTTTGAACTCGTCAACGAGCCAGTCGATAATCCGCTTATCGAAATCGTCACCGCCCAGATGGGTATCACCGTTGGTGGAAAGTACCTCGAACACCCCGTCCTGGAGGTCCAGGATGGAGATATCGAACGTACCGCCGCCGAGGTCGTACACCGCGACCTTGCCGGTCTTCTTTTTATCGAGACCGTAAGCCAGCGCCGCCGCGGTCGGTTCGTTGATGATTCGCTCAACCTCAAGCCCGGCAATCTTGCCGGCGTCCTTGGTGGCCTGTCGCTGACGGTCGTTAAAATAAGCCGGGACCGTAATCACGGCCTTTTTGACCTTTTCGCCAAGGTACTCCTCGGCGGTCTTTTTCATCTTACCCAGAATCATGGCCGATATCTGGGCCGGGGCATACTCCTTGTCTCCCATGACCACGACCGGCTCACCGGAGCTGTTGGCCTTGACCTTGTACGGGAAGTTCTTGATCTCCTCGGAGACCTCATCGAACTTACGCCCCATGAAACGTTTGATCGAAAACACCGTGTTGAGCGGGTTGGTTACCGCCTGACGCTTGGCCACGGTGCCCACCAGCCGCTCGCCGTTCTTGTCGATCGCCACCACCGACGGCGTCGTGCGACCGCCTTCGGAATTGGCAATCACGCTCGGCTGAGAACCCTCGATCACCGATACGACACTGTTGGTCGTTCCTAAATCTATTCCGATAATTTTATTCATTTTCTCACCTCGTTATTTCCGTAAGAAAGGCCGGTCGTTGGCGACCGGCCTTCCTGGTTTTTCATTCAAGGGCTACCGGCTTCAGGCCGGACATTGCCACCTTGTTAGCTGACCTTGACATCGATCTGTTTCGGCTTGGTTTCTTCCTTGCGCGAGAGCTGGACGGTCAGCAATCCGTTCTTGTAGTCGGCCGCGACGTTTTCAGTGTCGACATAATCCGGCAGCGTGAACGACCGGCTGAAAGACCCGGTAACGATCTCGTTACGAACGATGCCGTTTTCGTTCTCGGCCGATTCGAACTTCCGTTCACCGTGAACCGTAAGGAGCTTGTGCTCGACCGTGACGTTGATGTCTTTCTTGTCCATACCGGGCAATTCGAAAGTCAGCACAACGTTGTCCTTGGTTTCTTTGATGTTGACCCTTGGGACAAAATCCGCGCAATCGTCGCAGTCAACGACATTGTTGCGGGTGAACATCCGGTTGAACATCTGATCAACCTCTTTCGAGATTCTGCTTGGGTTTACCAGGTAAGTCATTTTAACACCTCCGTGTATCCAGTTCTTTTTCTTTTTGTCTCGTTTATTTTTGTCATTCGCCTGGATTATAATCAAACGGCGTGCCAAAACTCGTAACACGATGGATAGTAGACACATAGCATATTCGCCTCACAGCCACTGGCAGAAAAAGACCGCCATACTGGCAGTACACACCGCCATGACGGCAGCCACGCTTGCCATTGCGGCAGCCATGTGCGCCATTCTGGCATCTTCCATATTGTCGAATTGTATGGCGGCCGTAGCGCGGGATCCCCGCGATCCCGCGCTGTCAACACCAATCTTGGGATGACTCGTTGGAAACGTCTCCCCAAAAACTGCCACGGATTCTATGTGGGCCGCAGACCTCCGGGTCTGCCCCTGCAGCAGCCGCCCCCGGAGAACTGTACAACCCGGACATAGATAACATGCAATCCCACCCGTGGACGGGTGGGCCACCAGCCGGGATCCCCGCGATCCCGCGCTGTCAACACCAATCTTGGGATGAATCGTTGGAAACGTCTCCCCGAAAACTGCCACGGATTCTATGTGGGCGGCAGACCTCCTGGTCTGCCCCTGCAGCAGCCGCCCCCGGAGAACTGTACAACCCGGACATAGGTAACATGCAATCCCACCCGTGGACGGGTGGGCCTTGGCTCAGATGAAGGACCGGCATTCCAGATCCTGCAATCCCACCCGTGGACGGGTGGGCCACCAGTCAGCGCGGCACAAAGGCCGGGATCGCGGGGATCCCGGCCTTCGGACTTCGTGAATATCATAGCCGAGCAGGTCTATCTGAGACGTGCCGTGCCTAGCAGGTCTGCCAGCTCCCCCCGATCCCGGGCACAAAAAAACGGGCGTGGCGCCCGCAATAAAAAAGTGGTGGGGGAAGGATTCGAACCTTCGAAGGCTGAGCCGACAGATTTACAGTCTGTTCCCTTTGGCCGCTCGGGAACCCCACCAACTTTGGAATATGGTATGTATCGGCACTGTGTCCGAAACACAAAGCCCTAATAAATGAGTTAAGCCTTAAAAATCAACGGAAAAATGCACGCGGAGGCTCTTGTCGGCCAAAAGTTTCGCTAATACCGCTCCATCCAGGCTCGAATACGTTCATAACCCTCGTCCGGAATCTGAGCGCCATCGACCTGGCAGACCTCAAAGCCACATAGCGCCGCTAAAGTTCCGGCCTGCTCCAAAGACCAACCCTGCACCAAACCGTAAAGGAGTCCGCTTGCCCAGAGATCCCCGGCGCCGGTGGTATCAACGATATCGCCGCCAGTCACGGCAGTTATTTTTATAACAGCGTCCCCGGCCTGAATCAGAGCTCCCCTGGGGCCGGTTTTGAGCGCCGCAATCGGAGCTTCCTCGGCCAGCGCGCTGAGCATAGCGCTCTCATCCGTCAGACCGGTGTAGGCGCGGGCTTCATCTTCGTTGGCCAGGAGAATATCGACATACTCGCGCACCAGTTCATGTAACTTCTCACCGGCCGCTTCAACAACCGTGTAGCTGGCCAGGTCCAGTGAAATCCTTGCCCCGGCCTCACACGCGGCTTCAAAACAGCGTACGGTCAGGTCCCAGTTGAAAAGGAGATAACCTTCAAGATGAACGATTGCAGCTTCCGCCAGCGGTTCCACGATAATCTCTTCCGGGACAATTTCCGAGGATGCTCCCAGGAAGGTAAACATGGTCCGCTGGGCATCCGGCGTAACCAGCGACAAGACCTGCCCGGTGGGGGTGTGTGAACGGAGCAACATCGGCTCGACGTTCGCTTCCTGCAATGAGCTCTCCAGCCTCTCCCCCAGTTCATCCCGGCCGCATTTACCGATAAAACGCGCCTCACCGCCCAGTTGACCGACACCGACGATCGTGTTGCAGGCCGATCCGCCCGGTGATTGTGCCGGGTTTTCCAGTAACTTCGCCACGGTCGCCTCGATAAAAGCGACCTCAGCCAAAGTCATCCCCCCTTTGGCATGACCGAGCGATTCCACTAGCTGATGCGACTGGTGTGAGATCATATCGACCAGAGCCGAGCCGATCCCGACAATTTTCGTTCTTCCGGAGAAATCCAAACTGCTATTCACCTCATATTTCGGGAAACCGTTCACGAATCCGGATCAATAGAGGAAATAAGGCTGTTACGGTCAAGGATTTATCAGAGGGATGCGGAGACTATCAGTCTCCAACGAACAGATCGAACGAACCGAACCAGGCAACAGCAATGTCCAGGAAGCTGTCGTCGACATCACAATTCAGAACATGTTGGGCATTGCTCAGGTCGCTATAACCGGCCGCGAAATCGAGCATGAAGTGGCGTCCGACATAACCGGCAACCGGGATAAAACCGGAAACCTTCAGCACCGCACCGAACTGTTTCTGAACCACCCCGGTCGGGAACGGCTCATCGTAGTCGCCGTCGACCAGCAGGAAAGACTCATCCCAGGGGCTGTAGATAGTTCCCTCGCCATGGCGACAATAGGCTAAACCTATTTCACAGGAGAACGAGGCGGTCGGCCAGAACCGAGCTCCGACATGAAGCGAGTCGGCGTCCGGGCCGAGCGGATGCCCTAACAGCTTGTTGCGATAGAGATAACGGTTTCGCGGTTTGCGCTGATGATAGGTGCGGTTGGTGATGTGAGTATATTCAACGAACAGGTCGGGCTCGAACGACGCCGTTCGCCCGGCGCGATAGAGTCCGGCCATCCCTCCCACCTCGGCCGGTTCCTCGTCTGCTTGTTCCTTGTCGTCCACCTGGATGTCATCGATCAGCAGTTGGCCGTAGAACGACCAGCCCTTGCGGAAAAACCAGGTGAAATCGCCGCCGAGCATGGTGTTGTCGTCGATATTCTCATTGATCTGAGCCGTGTGGAAAAACTGCAGCGGATTGAGATAGTACAACTCCGGCGACCGCCCCGCGCCGCCGAATATGACTGTTTCGAACAATGATACCCGCAACGTACGATGCAGGCGCACTGACAAACGATGCATAGCCAGATAGCGGTTGTCGTCAAACGAGTCGACGGGGAAACGAATATAGTCGATACTGTCCGGACGCGATTGATCCAGTCGGGCGAATACGAAAGCTATATCCAACCGTCCCTTGGAGAAATGCGCCCCGAGCATGTCGAGCGGCTCAGCCTCGGCAGACAGCACGAGATTCGTCTCACGCGGTCCCCAGAATAAGTGCTGCCGACCGAAGCTGAAGTCGAACGCACCGACATCGAAGAACAACGCTGCCGTCTCGACTTCTCCGGCCAGACCGCGCCATTTCTTGCCGGTATAATCCGGATCGAGAGCTTTGGCCCGATCGAGATTAAAACTGACCAGCGCACCCAATGAGCGAACAGGACGATAGATAAAGCCACCGGTCAGTTTGGTCAGGTCCTCACTTTTGCGGGACTGTCCGGTTTGAAGTTTCTCCTGAGTGATCGCGAAGCCGCGAACATGATCGCCTGAGACCGGATACAAGAGATCGAGAATCGGCGACGACAGCGAGTCGGACAACAGACGCTCGAAGTCACACGACAAGAATGGCCCTTGAGCCGGCCATGATTGAACTTCGCCGCAGCGCACGGCCTGTTGATAGAGAAGGTCGTATTCGAGGCGAAATGCATAGTCGTTAAGCGGCAGGGCCACTTCAGCGGACACACTTGTCGCAATCAGTAAAACCGACACTATTGTAATCAGTGCCTTGATCATACCTGCCTCGGGGATTTAATCCGCCTCATGGTCTTTGTTAACGGTTGATTTCATCACTTCTCGAAGTGCTTCTCGCTCAATTATCGGTAATTCTCTATCGGTTTCCAGATAGGCGGCAGGATGTCCCAAAGCCAGATTCATGTAACTGCGAGCCACCTCGTCCCAGCGATAACGTTCGGCAATACGACGCCGCATCGCCTCGGACTGATCGGGCATATCCATCGCAGCCGAAACCAGGACTTCAGCCAAATTATGCACTTGAAAAAAGAACCCGCTCTCCCCCAGCACCTCACGGCTGAAGTCAATGTCGATCGCAACCACGCGCGGACAAACCGCCATCGCTTCGAGCAGCGCCGGATTGGTGCCGCCGACCGAGTTGCCGTGCACGTAACAACGACAGTTGCGGCGAAGTGCATACAACTCATCGGCATCGTAGTTGGCCGGAAGAATCCTAACGCCGTTGACGCCATCGTAAGCTCGCAGTCTCTCAGCATAAGGAGTCGGTTGCTGGTATCCTACCACAACCATCCGAAAGCCTTTCCGGGACAAATCGGTCGCGGCGAATGAACTGACTGTTTCAAACGGAAGATTATCCGGCTCGATGCGGGTGATCTGTAGAAAATACTTCCCGGACTCAAGCTCGTATTTGTTCAGGATATCTGCCTGTTTCTCGGGGGAGACATCATATTTGCGCGGCGCTCCATAGGGAATGAACTGCGACTCGGCGCCGAATTGCTCCCGGTAGAAATTCTGAATCCCCACACTGTCGCTCACCAATGTTGCTCGAAGACGGCTTACTATCCAACTCGAAAGATAGTAGTACAGCTTGAACGGCCAACTCCATTTGGCCCTTTTCCATTCGAGTCCGTCGGTGTTGATCACCATCGGGATTCGCGCCATGACGGTAAGCAGAATCCCCGGCAGGTTGGCGTTGTTAAACCACATCACACAGTCATAGCGGCGACGGTCGCGCCGGATTGCTCTCCCGGTCTGAATCGAGGCGATGAACGTATCCAGCACGCGATGACGACTTCCGGCAACATATCGCAGCATCCGCCCCTCGTGTCGGTCAGGTCGGACATCACCGTTGGATTCACGACAAAACACCTCGCATTCGAAACCGTTACGGATAAAATGCGCCGTGATGTGATCGATGGCGGTCTCAAAACCGCCGTAGTTGGCGGGGAGTCCGCGCGTGCCGCAGAATGCCACTCGCGGTTTATCGGAGGCTGATCTTGTTTTGCGCTTGAACGTGAGTTTGGTATCTGTCATGTCAAGTCGTTCTCTTGAGAGTGTGATAACCTGCCCTCTTTACCACACCTATCGACAGGTATCAGAAAATACTGGAGTCGGATCAAGTTAAAAGATGATGAGTCCGTCAATACTCACGGATTGGTAAGCTGTTCCGCCAGACGACGACCAATCACTTCCTGTGTCGCAGGTGTCAGATGTCTCAATCCATGTGGACGGTTCATCGCCCCGGGCGGTAGTTCTTCGTTTACTATATACGATGCCTCAAGCACTCTCACATCATGTGCCGAAAGACTGTCGATCAATGCCGTCGGCATCGAGGGGCCGGTAAGTTTTTCCAGCGGATGCGGCAGATCCAGAACGATAAAGCGGGTATCCGATGAATCACACAGCATCTTCATGCGAAGAATCAAAGCCTCCGCCAGCCGTTCTTGTGAAGAAGTCGGGCCGTTATCCACGACCGCGCGAGCCTCAACCGCTTCTTGATCCGTTTCCGAGGTGATCACGTTGACCATCATTGAAAATAAAAAGGAGTGTTGGATCAACCAGCGAAACAGGCCAATGCCGAGTAAACGATCCTGAACTGCGATCCCCGGCAGGTAAGTAGTTTTACTGAGTACAAGCGAATCGTGCTCTATCGCGTACAATCCGCTATGTTCGGCATCCTCGAAATCATTGGCATAGAATCCCAATACTACTAAATCAGGTTGATAGCGGAGTCCTTCATAATGCAGAAAAGCCAATTCCTGAGCTGTTCCAAATCCGGCGATACCGCAGTTGAGAACCTCGAAGCGGACACTTCGTACGCGAAGTTCCCGTTCCAACACAGCGGGCCAGGTTGAATCCTGATCACATTCATATCCCATCGTTTGGGAATCACCGAGACAGAGAATGCGATAAACAGAATCGGCCTTTTCGTAATCGTAATCACGGTAATCACGAAATCCCCAGTTGTTGGTCGTGAACTCCCAGGAACCATCGGCGGACTTGTGACGGAAGGTCTCATTTGAACGCAGACGCGGAATAGATACCGGTCCATAATGGGCCGCGGTCTGAAAACGCGGGAACAGGTACATCGAATCGCCGAACAACCAGCGGACAGCCAGCTCGGACATAACCGTACAGATCAGGAAGGTGGAAAACGCCAGCAAGAGATTAAACAGCACGGCCGCCAACGGTAGTTTTTTGCCGACAGTCGCTTCAGTCATTTTCGAACGCCTCCTCCCACAGGTCGGCTTTGTCCTTTAATGGTTGGCTGGTTTTGTCATACAAGTAATCACCAATCACCAGGAAATCCATTTCGGTTCTCATGAAACAGCGATAGGCCTCTTCAGGCGTACATACGATCGGTTCGCCTCGGACGTTGAAGCTGGTGTTGACCAACACCGGGCAGCCGGTGATATCATAGAACGACTCCAACAACCGATACAGACGCGGGTTCGCATCCGATGTAACAGTTTGCACACGGGCGGAATTATCGACATGCGTAACCGCCGGGATCTCCGACCGTGGTTGGTTCAATCGCTCCGATAAGGATCCCGAAGGATTTACAGAGGAATTTTTAAGTCTTGCCTGCCGGACCGGAGCCGTGAACAACATATACGGCGAAGGGACATCCAGATCAAACCACCGACGAGCATGTTCGAGCAGTACGACCGGTGCAAACGGCCGAAATCCCTCACGTTTCTTGATAGCGAGATTGAGCTTGCGTTGCATTCCGGGCGAACGGGGATCGGCCAGAATGGACCGATTTCCTAGAGCACGCGGACCGAATTCCATACGCCCCTGAAACCATCCCACTACCTTACCGGCATCGAGCAGGGCGGCTACGCGTCGACAGAGATTTTCAAAATCAGAAAACTTCTCGTACTTAGGTCTCCAGGGTGATAGTCGTTCATCGACTTCTCCTTTCGAATATCCCGGACCGAGCAGAGCGTATTCCATTCCATCCGGTTTATGGATATTCCGCTCTTGTCTCAGAGCAATATGCCACCCTGCCAACGCTGCCCCGAGCGCACCACCGGCATCACCCGCCGCCGGTTGAATCCAGACACGGTCGAATAAACCGGATCGAAGCAACCGGCCGTTGGCAACACAGTTCAGAGCCACACCGCCGGCCAGACAAAGGTCCCTTTCGCCCGTCAACTCATGGGCGGAACGAGACAAACGGAGAAGGATATCCTCGGTGACAACCTGAATCGCCGCGGCCAATGCGATATGCCCCGTCTGAATCTCCCCCCCGGTCAAACGGGGAGCGACCTCGAACAACTCACGCCAGCGGGATTCGTCGAACATCGTCATACCGGTTGCATACGGGAAATAAGCCATATTGAGGCGCAGAGAGCCATCATCGCGCAGGTCTACCAACTCATTCAGGATACGTTCTACCTGACGGCGGACATCACCGGAGTCACGGTCGGCATAAGGTGCGAGCCCCATCAGTTTGTATTCGCCGCTGTTGACCTTAAAACCACAATAGGCCGTAAACGCGGCATAGAGTAAACCTATCGAGTGCGGGAAATCCAACTGGCGCAGAAGGTGCATGCCTGCCGACTGGCCGTGACAGATCGTTGCCGTAGCCCATTCTCCAACACCGTCAATTGTAAGCACAGCGGCAGACTCGAACGGCGAAGGATAAAAAGCGGCCGCGGCATGCGAAAGATGATGCTCTGGAAAAAGTAATCGGGGTTTTCTAAAACCCAGCTTTTTCAACTCGCGCACCAGGAGTCGTCGCATAAACAACTTCTCCCCTATCCACACCGGCATTGCTTTAACGAAGCTGCTGAATCCACGCGGTGCAAAGGCATGATAAGTCTCAAGCAGTCGTTCGAATTTGAGCATCGGTTTGTCGTAGAAAACGACGGCCTCGATCTGATCGGGAGTCAGATCGGCATAATTGAGAACGAAGTTTATCGCATCAGCCGGGAAACGAGGATCGTATTTAATGCGCGAGAACCGCTCCTGCTGAGCCGCGGCAACGACCTTGCCGTCAACCACGAGCGCTGCAGCGCTGTCGTGATAGTAAGCGGAGATGCCAAGAATCGCGCGAGCCATTGGGGAGACCTTAGAAAAGCGTGTAGATAAACGGACCCAGAGCACTGCTGCCGGCTAATACGATGAGCACTCCCAGCAGCACCAACACTACGATAGCCGGAGCCAGCCAGTATTTCTTACGATGCTTGAAAAAGCCGATCAGATCTCCGAATGAACTCATTTCAATAAGGCCTTTCCAAATCATCCGGTCCGAACTGTTTCTCACGTTTATTGAAAGCCGATCCGTCTTCCTTTTTGAAGCGACCGACATGCAGCGTGTCCCGGCCGGTCCAGCGTCGGAATAGGCCGATAGGCGTCACGATCAGGAAATAGATCAAACTGAGGATAATGCGAGAAACCACCAAGCCGACGAAATGCGTCACGGTGAGCCAAACGGCAGCGAGTGGTTTGAACAGAATCGGAGCGATTAATCCCAGCACAAGGACAACACCGGCGCCTAGCACCCAACGCAGATCCTTGTTCCAATAACCGACCGCCACCCCGATCAGGGCAAGCAGCATCGCCATATCACGCTGGTGAAGCGGCGTCGGTTCAAGACGCGGTTGTGACGAGCCTGATTCTGTCGCACTCATGCTGTTCTATTCCGAGATATTCCTCATTTCTCGCAACCAATATAGCCTTCCTCAAGAGCATGGTAAAGCATTCGTTGGATGCGCCCACAGGCTGATGCGAACAAGAAAAAAGGTCCGCATCGCACCGGAAATGCCTTCCCTTCATCACGGACAGCCACCTCACGCAGATCCTGCCGGGCCGTGTTAACTGGTTCATTTTGAAACGATTACGTCGCGTAAACAGTCCCCATTCAGTTCGGCACACCACTTGCCATATAATGAATCAGACAGGAACCTAAAAAACTGCCTTTGGAGTATGAAAGAGCATCTCTCAGACAAAAATACCTCGCACGACGACCTGAACCACATCAGTTTATTCGATCTGGTTCGCATCCTTCTATCGCGGCGCCGGATGATCGCCTCGATCGTGGCAATCGTGGTCATTCCCGCCCTTGCGATATTGTTGCTGTTGCCGAATCGGTATAGCTCAAGCGCTACGTTATTGCCAACCGCACCCGCCGATAAACTGGCCGAGTTGAAAACATTGGCCGGATTCGGCAGCGCCAACCAAGCCGCGGAAAGCTCTTCGGAGTTGTTCCCAACCATTTTGCGCTCACGACTTGTCAAGGATTCGGTGCTGAATTATTCGTACGTACTCGACCACGGTTCGGCGGCGACAACCGTAACTCTTGCCGAATATCTCGATGAGGATAATCCTGATAAACTTCGGGCAGCGCTGGACGGCATCACCTCGATCGCTACCGATAAACTGACCGGTGTCATCACCGTCAGTGTCGAAACCGAGCACCCGGTGCTCTCCCGGGCAGTTCTATCGCAATATCTGAGAGCACTGGAGCATTTTAATCTCCACCAACGAGCCTCCAAAGCTCAGGAAAACGTGCGCTATCTGGCGTCACAGGCGGCACGGCATAAGGACTCCCTCACCGTTGCCGAAGAAAACGTTCGCCGCTTCCGCGCCCAGAATCGTAACTGGGCAGCGAGCGCGAATCCCGACATTCTGGCTGAAAGCGTTCAGTTGGAACGTGAGGTGGAAATCCAGAATACGGCTTACCTTTATCTGGCGCGTGAGTTGGAAATAGCTCGGCTCGATGCCCAAAAAGATATTCCGATCGTTTCGGTGCTGGATCAACCCTCGTTGCCGACCGTCAAGTCCGGTCCGTATCGGCTCTCGATCCTGCTGGCCGTTTTGGCAGTGACATTACTCTCGGCGGTTTTAATCGCGTTCGTTCTGGAAGCCTTTCGCCTTAAAGCCAACCGTGCGAATGATGCCTCCCTGCAAAATCTGCGACACCAACTTGAGGAGACTTTCCCCCGTACCAGCCGTCTCGTCCTGAGACGGACTGAAAATCGGGTGCACGAAACGGTGTGAAATTATCGGGAGGATAAAACGCGCCAAATCGCTTCGGCACGAGCACGCCAGGTTAATTCATCCGGGATCATGCGTGGTTGCGGGCGAATCTTTAGCGCCCGGCGAAGGGCAGCTTCAAACGATTCCTTGTCCTGTGCCGTAAACACTCCTTCGTAGGAGTCATCGATTCCTGCCATGCGAGTACTTACGATCGGCTTATCGGCCGCCAGGTATTCATAGAACTTTATCGAATCCCCGCCGTGCTGCCGTTCCTCCGGGACATAAGGAATCAGGCAGACATCGAACTGCTGAACGAACGCCGGATAATCACGATAATGAATATCACCCAGATAATGGAAATTCGGCCGTTGTACGATACGATGGAACTGTCCGGCATCGAGTATCTGACCGGCTAACACGAAACTAACTTCGGGAAACGCGGTTGTCAGATAGTTAATCAAATCGGTATCGATCAGATGAGTTACTTTAGCTCCAATGCCGACAAGCGGTCTCGGCAGATCAACCAACTTCTCGGGAGCAGCATACCTTTTCCGAAACCGCTCAACATCGACGCCGTTACGGACCACTTCACACTTATCGAGCCCGAACTCGGAACAATAGAAATCACGGTTCGATTCTGAGTTGGTAGTCCAGGCCACCCTCATATCGGCCCAATCGGCATAGCAGTCATGTAAACGGCAACTATGCGAGTTATGCTCCGGAAATTCGAGAAAATTATCCCAGCCGTCGAACAGGCATCGCCGACATTTCAAATGTCGCACCAGAGGCGCTGCAAACAGATTGAAGCTGATGCAGTCATAGTCAACGAATCCCTCCGCAGCCAGTGCCTCGATAACGAACGAAACGAACGGCCTCCGACCGAACGCCCTCGCGAACCAGCTCTTGCGCAGAAGCAGCGGCCCTAATAAGTCGCACGAAAAATAATCCAGCGCCACCGTCCGTTCGTTTAGACGCACAACTCCACGACAGACCTTCTTTTTGATAACCTCACCTTTTGTGCGCCCGGCGCCGGTACGAACCAAACACTCTGCGGCCGTAACCGGTCGGTTTATAATCATAATGCGCCGAACGTTCGGTAATTCCGACAGATGCACGATCAAATGGGCGTCACGCGTACGAGCACCCTCGGCCTGGACTTTCGACCAGGAATGATAGGGGATAACAACCAGGTCCCGGGGTTCAGCGACCATGCGTCGTCCCCCCCAGCAGCATGGCCAATCCACACAGCAAACCACAAAACGCCCATAACAGAAGATTGATCGGATAAGCACCGAGACTCGATCCGGTCAGACCGGCGATCATGATTACCGTAAGCGGTCCGGATAAAAGCATGGCGGCGGGCAAATCGCCCTCGCCGCGCAGACGGAATGCGGCCTGCGCCAGCAGCAACACCATCAGCAGAAACAGAATCAGACCGGGCCAGCCGGTTTCCAGCGCCACTCGCAGAAACAAATTATGGCTGGTGACGTGAATTTTGTTGGCCGGTTCGAAATACTGCTCCATCGCATCGGCCGCCGAACCCATCCCGAGTCCCGCCGGGTGTGATTTAAGAAGACTCCAGCCGTGGGCGTAACCCTCAAAACGACTCGTGAAACGAGTCCCCTGCGACATATCGTCCAGGCTGGAAAGACTCCCGAACAGCATGCCCACCTCGGGGAAAAGGCCGGTCAGTATCCAGCCAATCAGAATCAGCACGACCAGCACTATCAGAGTAATCCAGACGATTTTCATGCGCCGTTGTCGGTAAATAAAAAACAACACGATCGGGATCGAACCGGCTAATGCCACGACTGAAGACCGCGTTAAGCTCGCCAGACAGGCCAGCACGGATAAAACGGCCAGGGTTATCGGCCAGGCTCTTTTCTTCTCGGCATAGAGAGTCAGCGCCACCCAAAACATGAATCCGGAAAACAGCCCGAGATGAAAAGGTCCGTTGAAAATCGAAAAGGCTCGCGTCTTGCCGAAAATCTGCCAGGTGTCGATAGAGGCCGTGTTGGCGGAGATCAAGGCATAATCGAAACCGGATAAGAAGAAAAACTGCTTGATACCGTACAGGAGAATCGGGATAGCACACAGCCCTATCAAGTGGACGGTCTTAATTACATACTCGCGGTTCGTCGCGGCCGCCACCGCCACGAAAAAGATCAGCATCTGAAATATCAGTCTCCGAAATCCCTCAATCCCCGCCACCATCGACGGCACATTCGGATTGAAAAGTTCCGCCAAACCTATCGTTATGAAAGCCAGGAAAAGCCATTCTATCCGAAGCCATTTTCGACCCTGTAACAACCCGGTGATCGTTACCCATAAGAAAAGCACACCGGTCACGACATCGGCCAGAAGGATCCAATAACGCGAGCCCAATGCTACCTTGGCGACATTGATGAACATCGCTCCGACCAACAGGAACAACAAAGCTCGCTGGAGTCCGCTCAGACGTTGTGAGAATGCCGCTATTCGTTCGCCCATGGCTCTCCCACATCGGTCGGGGCGGTATTGCAGGCAACCGCTTCCCAGACCTGGAAATGTTGTTCGACAGAGGTTGACCATTGGAAACGGAGGGCCTGTTTCCGACCCGCTTCGATTCGTTGCCGGCGACGGTCGTTGTCCCAGGCAAGACATTCCGCGATACGGTCGGCAAAAGGTCGCGGTTTGGGTTCATCGACAAGCAGACCGGCATCCCCAAGGACTTCGGGCATAGTGGAACAATTTAGCGCCACTACCGGCACACCGCAGGCCATCGCCTCTATCATGGGCAGACCGAAGCCCTCATAAAGCGAAGGAAACACCAACAGACGGACATCGCGATACAGCGCAATCAATCCTTCCAGATTAACTGCCGACTCAAAGAGGAGCAGTTCTTTCGGGATTTTGAAACTACGGGCACGCTCTCTGATGATTTTTTGGTGTTTTTCATCATCGGTAACACGCAGTCGAAGCGGTTCCCGACAGCCGTCCTTCACGAGCAAACCGTACGCTTCGAGCAGCAGATTCAAATTTTTGCGGGTAGTGTCGGTTCCGACATAAAGGATTCCGTGTCCGGCCGGAGAAACGACTTCATTCTCGGCTTCCGTTTGAAAACGAGACGATAAACCGGGATAAATCACACTGATCGCTTCCGGGGCAATTTTGAATTTCTCGACGATATCATGCGCTACGGCCCGACTGTGCGTGATGATGTGAGCGGCATTGCGCAACGCTCGTCCGAGTATCATTTCGTATTTCAGCGCTGTGGAAAACCGCCCCCAGCCCGGTTCACGATGTAACATCGGCGCCAGGTCCCAGACCGCCACCGTCAGTGGAATTGGCGAACGTCCCGGCGGCATTATCTGATACGGCCAATGGATTACTTCATAATCCGTCTGCCTAAGCCATACCGGAAGCCTTATCTGCGACCAGATCAATTTCGCTCCACGTCCGTCGCTATAAGGAACCAGGCGACTGCGAAATCCCTGAGGTGAGTCATGGCCGAGTGGAACTCCATGAAGCAGGTCGAGTTCATCCTGTCGTTTTTGTCGGGCCACTTCATCGAGGAATGATTCCAGACAGATTCGCATGCCGCACCGGCGATCATCGAGCAAATCAGCGCCAAGAATCAATCTCATACTTCAACCCCGCTTTCGGATCGACGGCGATTGAGACGGCCAAGCAATCGTATGAAACCGGCCCGGTCGGCATCGGTCATAAGTCCCCGCCAGAATCCGGTCGTAACCAGAACCAGTGTAACCAGAACCGCCGTTGATCGCAACACGATCCCCGGTATGGCAGTGAGACCGAACGCAAGACCGGTTACGACAATGACGGAAAACAACAACCACCCATTGTCACGATTCACAATGGAGCGATCATAGTCTATCAGGCGAGCAGAAATTATCCAGAGCACGATCACATCAACCGTGGCATATCCGAGCCAGACCGAAGCCACCCCGGTCAATCCGTATGCCCCGGCGGCCCACCAGGAAGCGACCGCATACAGAGGCAACTCGACAATGTGCCGTTTGGCCGTCAAATCGGGTCGGCCCACCGCCTGGATCGCCCCGCTCGGAATCGTGCCCAGAGCCAGCATCAGGATACCGACCGCCATCAACTGCAACAACAGAGTCGACTCGATGCGGAATTCCGCTCCGAGCCAGAGATCGATACCGGGGCCGGCAAAAGCCACCACCAGGATCACGATCGGGGCCACTATTACCATCAAGGCTTTGAGCGAACGACGCATAAGATCGCGCAGATCGTTCAAACGTTCCATACCACAAGCCGCAAAAAGTGGAAACAACGACATAACCAGAGCCGCCGGCAAAAAGAGCAGTTTGGTAACCATCTCGAACGGCGTGCTGTAGTAAGCCACGGCGCTCATATCCAAACGTGAAGAGACCACGAAACGATCTATGTAACCGAACGACATCAATGCCCCGACCATGTTGGTGACCGTAATCCAACCGCCATAGCCCAACAGTTCTTTGGCCAATGCGCCGCGAGGCGTTCGCGGTCGCCAGTCGCGACCTAGTGATTTGATCGCCGCAATCGTAAACGCGATGAACACCGCCGCACGCCCTATCGCCAGCACCAGCACGACATAAAACAAGCTCTGTGAAAATAGAAGCACGACCACCGGTGAAACGAAATTAAACGTGCTTGCCGGTATGCGAATCGCGTTCACTAAACCGAATCGGTTATGACCTTCGAGCACGCCCCGGCCACCCGAGGCGCCGATTATGAACGGCATCGACAGGGCCAGCGCCATAAACGAGCGCTCGGCCTCATCGAGTAAACCGGCCGGGATCGTAAAAACATCCTTGACCAGCCAGGGAACCGCGGCGGCAACGGCAATGGCGCCGATTATCCCCTGTACGATGAGCATCATGAGCGAGGTCCAGACGACGGTCGGAAGATCCCCTTGTCGATTGTTTTCAATCGCGCGGGCAACGAACTGGGTGGTCGCTCGCCCCACCCCCAAATCGAAAATGCCGAAATAACCGACTACCATCCACGCCAGGGTAAGCACCCCGAAAGGCTCCGTGCCGAGCCCGTCGACCACCACCGGAATACAGACCACCGCAATCCCCATCGGCAAAATCCGTCCCAGCAGGTTGAACACCGTATTGCGGGTCAACAAAGCCCAAATCGAACCGGTACGAACCGGAGTCGAGCTGTCTTTGTCTGATTCGGATTTATGCGTGATGGTCATGGCCCCGTGTTTCATGGTCGCATCGGTGCTTCGACTCGTTCAATCAACCTGGAACGGCGAGGCGGGATCGTCTTCATGGCGAATTTCATCGACCGTTTCGCCTCGCCCCTGCCCCGCATACAATCTGTTAGGGGCATTGAAAACCAGACCGTCAACATCGCCGATGTTTTTATAGGCATGCACCACTCCGGCCGGGACAATCACTACCGCCGGATCTCCCTCACCGGCCTCGAGAGTCATACGCTTGCCAAACGTGTTCGAATCGGAACGGTTGTCCCAAAGATAGAGACGAAAGCGCGATGGTCCGATGAATCCGAAGAAATCAGCCTGATCGCGGTGCTCATGCGGTCCGCGTACCACCCCGGAATGGGTCATGGAGATATAAGCCATTACCGGCATGTAATCAGCCTCGATCTCATCGGACCGGAACAATTCGATCAACCAGCCGCGCCGATCGGTATGACGCGTCAACCGCTTGACAATGACTCCTTCAAAAATCTCCTGATTCATGGCATCTTCTCCGGCGCACGTTTCAACGGTCACCGTACATTCGTTCATAATACTGTCGATACTCGCCGCTGATGCAGGATTCTATCCAATCCTGATTATTCAGGTACCACTCCACCGTGTGACGAAGGCCATCCTCGAAACACAACTGCGGTTTCCAGCCTAACGCGGTTTCGATGTACGAAGCATCGATCGCATAGCGACGATCATGCCCCGGACGGTCGGCAACGAACTGAATCAACTCATCCAACGGTTCACAATCGGTATTTTTTCTGATCAAGGCGATGAGCTTACGCACCAGCTCGATATTGGTTATTTCGTTGTGACCGCCAATTACATACGTCTTACCCGCTTCTCCCCGGTCAAAAACCAGTTCGAGGGCTCGGCAATGGTCGTCTACATACAACCAATCACGGATATTACCGCCGTCACCGTAAACCGGCAGCGGCATCCGTCGAAGTGCGTTGCGAATCATCAGCGGGATCAGTTTCTCCGGGAATTGATATGGACCGTAGTTATTGGAACAATTCGTTATCACACAGTCAAGCCCATAGGTCCTATGATACGAGCGCACCAGGTGATCGGCCGCGGCCTTTGAGGCGGAATACGGGGAATTCGGACGGTAGGGGCTTTGTTCGTTGAAAAAGCCCTCAGTCCCGAGTGATCCGAACACCTCATCGGTCGAAACGTGATGAAATCGAAACGGTTGCCCTTGCTCGACTCGTTGCCGTGCCTGTTCGAGTAAATTGAAGGTCCCGTTGATATTCGTCTCGATAAACGCCTGCGGACCGATAATCGATCGATCGACATGAGATTCTGCTGCCAGGTGTATAACTCCGTCAACCTCGTGTCGGTCAAAACAAGTCCGGAGCGCATCGCTGTCGCGAATGTCGATTCGCTCAAAGACATAATTGGCGGATGATTCGAGACTCTTCAGATTAGTCAGGTTGGCCGCATAGGTGAGGCAGTCGATATTGATAAACTTAACCTCGGGATGTCTCGGCACTAAATAGAGTAAAAGGTTCGATCCGATAAAACCGGCGCCGCCGGTCACGGCTATACAGCGAGCTTGATGCATCACGGTCTGATCAACTCTAATGATTTAAGTTTCAATGCATTTGAAGGCTAATCCGGTAAACACCGGCAGTCAATTAAAAATCGGATTTGGAATAACAAGGGATCAGATCGTTTGGTTTTCGACAGCGAAGAACTCGTTGAGGGCATCCTTCCAGTCGGCCATGCGATTAATACCGAGTTCTTTGAGACGGGCGTTTTCAAGTACGGAATAAAAAGGACGTTCGGCCGGACGCGGGTATACCGAGGTGGCACAAGGCGAAACCATAACCGGGAGCCTGCAAGCCTCGACAATGGCCACGGCGAAGTCATACCAGGTAGCTTGTCCCTCCGCCGAAGCATGCACGATTCCAACCAATTCGTGTTCCAGGATCGCCTCTGTCTGGCGCGCCACTTCACGTGACCAGGTGGGACTACCGGTCTGATCGTCAACGACACGAAGCCATTCGAGAGATTCGCCGGGGACGAGTTGTTCGATTTTTTCGTTGATCACCTTGAGAATTGTATTTACGAAATTCTTACCGTTATGCCCATACAGCCAGGCGATACGCATGATCACGGAGTTATCTGCAATCTCGCTTACCAGCCGCTCCCCCTCCAGCTTGGAGCGGCCGTAGACGTTTATCGGATCCGGTCGGTCATCCTCGACATACGATTTCTTTTTCTTACCGTTAAACACATAGTCGGTGGAGTAATAAACCAGACGAGCCCCCACCTCACGACTAGCCAGCGCCACATTGCGGGAGCCATCGGCATTGACCGCCATCGCCCGATCAGGTTCCGACTCCGCACGGTCGACATCGGTATAGGCGGCAGTGTGCAAAACGACATCAGGTGCAATACTGCGAAACGTTCTACGCACTTCCTCCGGGTTGAGAATATCGAGATCTTCCAAATCAATTCCGGTCACATCGGCGCAGGAGCCGAAATAGTCCATCAACTCACGTCCCAATTGACCGTTGGAGCCGGTGATGAGGATTTTAGGAACCGCCATGCTCAATCTCCCGCACTACTTCGCGCAGGTAAGCCTTGTATGAATTGTCAACCATACCTTCGACCAATGCCGACACCTGTTCCTTGTTAATCAGGCGCATGCGATAAGCGATCTCCTCCGGACAGGCAATTTTAAGCCCCTGCCTTTTTTCGATAGTGGCGATAAAATTCGAGGCATCGAGCATACTCTCGTGAGTCCCGGTATCGAGCCAGGCGATTCCCCGTCCCAACTCGACGAAGCGGAGTTGCCCTTCGCGAAGATAGGCATTGTTGATATCGGTTATCTCGAGTTCGCCACGGGCCGAGGGTTTCAGGCTCCGGGCAATTGAGACCACCCTGGAATCGTAAATATAGAGTCCGGTTACGGCATAGTTCGATTTGGGTTGAGTGGGTTTCTCCTCGATTGATTTCACCCGCCGATCGCGATCGAACTCCACTACCCCATAACGTTGCGGGTCGCGCACATAATAACCGAACACCAGTCCGCCGTTGCGGAAATCACGCGCCGCACGGAGGAAATCGAATTTACCGTAGAAGATATTATCCCCGAGAATCAACACCACCGGGTCGTTTTCGATGAATTCTTCTCCAAGAATAAACGCCTGGGCAATCCCCTCCGGTCGCGGTTGTTCTTTATAGCTGATTCGCAGGCCGAGTGCGGAGCCGTCACCGAGTAATACTTCGAATCGCGGGAGATCATCCGGGGTGGAAATCAGGAGGATATCCGTCACCCCGAACATCATCAGGGTCGACAACGGATAGTAAATCATCGGCTTGTCATAGACCGGCAGGAGTTGCTTGCACATCACCTGAGTGGCTGGATAAAGACGACTTCCGGCGCCGCCGGCGAGAATAATACCCTTATGGACTTGTTGCGTCATGTCTAACCTTGTTTTTGCCCGTGTTCAGGATACGCCGCTTGTTGCATAGCTAGTGCACGGAGAAGGATCAACTAAAACCTGTCACCTGATCGTCAAGAGAACTACTTCCGTAACCGCGTCACCACTTTTTCGACCGACTTGACATCGTTAAACACGAAAAAGTGAATGCACTTAGCATCGTAATTGAGTAACTGCTCGCATTGCTGCACGGCCCAGTCAATACCGATCTGACGCACACGTTTGGGTTCATCGTTGACGGCATCTACCAGCCGATCCGGCAGGTCGATATGAAACCGTTTCGGGAGTAACGTCAATTGACGAGTGGAGTTGATTACCTTGATACCGGGAATGATCGGGACATCGATTCCGGCCCTGCGGCAGCGATCCGCGAAATCAATGAAGTGCATATTGTCGAAAAACATCTGGGTTACGATATAATCCGCTCCGGCGTCGACTTTTTCCTTCAGATATGCGATATCGGACGACAGATTCGGAGCTTCGAAATGCTTCTCGGGATAACCGCCGACGCCGATGCAGAGATCGATCGCCTCGCTCTCCTCCAGTTCATCGAGATAATAACCGTCGCGCAAATGGTCCAACTGCTCCACCAGTTCGAGGCTGTGCTCGTTGACCGTCCGCCCGGCCTGGATATCAACCTTGAAATTGGGTTCATCCCCTCGGATCGCCAGCACATTATGGATGCCGAGGAAATTCAACTCGATCATCGCATCTTCGGTCTCCTCGCGCGTGAATCCCTGGCAGAGCAAATGCGGCACGGTGTCGATATTGTACCGGTTCTGGATAATGCCGCAAATGGAAAGCGTTCCCGGTCGCTTGCGGCGTATCTTGCGTACGACGGTTCCATCCGGATTGGTGTCGTAGCTGGCGGCGGCGGAGTGGGCAGTCACATCGATGAAAGGAGGCTCGAACGGCATGAGACGCTCGACGATATCGAGAATTTCACGAGCGCTTTTACCCCGAGGCGGCGGAATAATCTCATAGCTGAAAAGCGGATTACGGGCTCGCTCCAGGTGTTCCGTAACGTACATAGGCTCGTCAGGTCCTTTCCCTCAAATGCAATCTCATTCCTTCACGCCCGCGGGATCGTAGCCAAGATTGGGCTGCAACAAGCGCTCCGCTTCCGAAAGAGTCAAGCCCTTGCGAGCGGCATAGTCAACGACCTGATCCCGACCGATCCGCCCCACGGCAAAATAACGCGACTCGGGATGCGCGAAATACCAGCCGGAGACCGATGCAACCGGCCACATGGCGAAACTCTCAGTCAAGCGTACGCCAATGCGCCGCTCAGCATCGAGCAGTTCGAATAACTTACCTTTTTCTGAATGATCCGGGCAAGCCGGATATCCGGGAGCCGGACGAATGCCGTTGTATTTCTCGGCAATCAACGCCTCGTGGCTCAGCTTCTCCCCTGCGGCATATCCCCAAAGTTCGCTTCGCACCAACTGGTGCATGCGTTCAGCCATAGCCTCGGCCAGACGATCCGCCAGCGCTTTGAGCATGATCGCATGATAGTCGTCATGCTCGCGTTCGAATCGTGCCGCGGCTTCAATCGCCCCGAGACCGGTCGTGACCACGAATGCTCCGATATAATCCGTGATACCCGTTTTAACCGGAGCCACGAAATCACTTAAACAAAGATTCGCCTTGCGCGAGGGCGAACGAAGCTGCTGCCGAAGATGACATAGACGAACATGAGTCTCACGGTGTGACCCATCCGGATAGAGGAGAATATCGTCACCGTTGCTCGCCGCCGGGAAAAGCCCCACTACGGCCTTTGCCGTTAGCAGCCTTTCGGAAACGATGCGATCAAGCAGCCGTCCGGCATCGGCAAACAATTGCCGCGCCTGCTCTCCCTGAGTGGGATTGTCAAATATATTCGGATAGCGACCGTTCAACTCCCAGACCTGGAAAAACGGTGTCCAGTCGATGTAGTCACACAACTCCTTCAGAGCATAATTCTCCAGAGTCGTGATACCGGGATGCGCCGGCTTAACGGGAGAGTATGCCGACCAGTCGATTGACAGCCTGGCCCGGCGGGCCTCTTCGAGCGGTATCAGATCCCGTTCGATCGTGCGACGTTCGTATTGCTCACGGGTTTGCTCATAATCTTCACGAACTCGGCTAATGAACGGATCACGCTTCTCTTCGCTGACCAGCGCCCCCACCACCCCGACCGAACGGGAGGCATCCGGCACATAAACAGTCGGTCCGTGATACGCGGGGGCGATTTTCACGGCCGTGTGGAGCTTGGAGGTGGTAGCGCCGCCGATGAGCAAAGGAATTTTCAGACCGCGACGATTCATTTCGTCCGCAACATGAACCATTTCTTCCAGCGACGGTGTAATGAGCCCGCTTAATCCGATAATATCGACTTTCTTCTCCAACGCCGTGGCAATGATTTTTTCAGCCGACGCCATTACACCTATATCGATCACTTCATAATTATTACAGCCAACTACCACACCTACGATATTTTTCCCGATATCATGCACGTCTCCTTTGACCGTCGCCAGCAGGAGTCGCCCGCGCTTATGCCTTTCACCCCGCCCCTTCTCCGCTTCAAGAAACGGCGTGAGTACCGCCACCGCCTTCTTCATCACCCGGGCCGACTTAACCACCTGGGGCAGGAACATTTTCCCGGAGCCGAACAAGTTGCCGACCTCGTTCATCCCGTTCATGAGCGGCCCCTCGATCACCGCCAGCGGCGATCCCAGTTCCTTATGAGCGGAGAGAGTATCTTCCTCGATAAAATCTACGATACCATGGATCAATGCATGCGACAGTCGTTCCGTGACCGGGACTTCGCGCCAGGACAGATCCTCGGCTTCTTTGTGTGTCAGACCGGTGGCTTTGGCCGCCAGCACCGTCAGGCGGTTCGCTGCCTGCGGATCGCGGTTGAGGATCACATCCTCGGCCGCCTGGCGAAGGTCCTCGGGGAGATCATCGTACACTGCCAATTGTCCGGCGTTGACGATCCCCATATCCAATCCCGCTTCGATGGCATAGTAAAGAAACACCGCGTGCATCGCTTCGCGTACGGTGTCGTTGCCCCGGAAAGAAAACGACAGATTGCTGATCCCCCCACTAACCAGCGCTCCGGGAAGTTCTGCTTTGATGGTACGACAAGTTTCGATAAAATCGACTGCGTAGGAATCATGCTCGGCGATGCCGGTCGCCACCGTGAGCACATTGGGATCGAAAATGATATCCTCGGGTGGGAAATCGATTCGTTCCGTCAGGAGGTGATAAGCCCTTTTGCAAACCGCCACTCGCTTATCATAACTCGTCGCCTGGCCCTCCTCATCGAACGCCATGACAACAGCCGCGGCGCCATAACGACGAATCAACTTCGCACGTCTCAGGAACTCCGCCTCACCGTCCTTGAGGCTGATCGAATTGACCACCCCTTTCCCCTGGACACATTTGAGGCCGGTTTCGATTATCTCCCACTTGGAGGAGTCGATCATGATCGGCACCCGGGCGATATCCGGATCGGACGCTACGAGGTTAAGGAAATGCTTCATTTCGGCCGGACCGTCAAGCATGGCATCGTCCATGTTGACATCGATTATCTGTGCCCCGGCCGCCACCTGCTGACGAGCAACCTTGACCGCTTTCTCGTAGTCACGTTCCTTGATCAGCTTCTTGAAACGGGATGAACCGGCCACATTGGTGCGCTCGCCGACATTAACGAAAAGAGAATCAGGCCCGATTGACAACGGCTCCAGACCGCTCAGGAAGGTTCGTTTCTTCTTCTCAGGGACTACTCGTGGTTTGAACCCTTCAACGGCCTGCTTAATCGCTCTTATATGTTCCGGTACGGTGCCGCAACAACCGCCAACGATGTTGAGCAAACCTTCACGAGCGTATTCGGCCAGAATTCCGGCCATACTCTCCGGCGACTCATCATAGCCACCCAACTCGTTTGGAAGTCCGGCGTTGGGATGCAGGGATATCGGTAACGGTGTGACATGGGACAACTCGATCAGGTAAGGCCGCATAGCTTCCGCGCCCATGGCGCAGTTGAGACCGAGACAGAACAGATCGGCATGACTGACCGATATCTGGAACGCTTGCGGCGTCTGACCAGAAAGGGTGCGACCGGAGGCATCGGTGATCGTGCCTGAAACCCAGAGGGGGATATCGAGGCCACGTTCTTCGAGGATGGAACGAATCGCAAACAAGGCTGCTTTGGCGTTGAGTGTATCGAAGACGGTCTCGACCATGAGCAGATCGGCGCCGCCGTCAATCAAACCCCGAGCTTGTTCGCCATAGGCCGCAGCCATTTCATCGAAATCGGTGTTGCGCGCGCCGGGATCGTTGACATCGGGCGAAATCGAACAAGTTCGATTGGTCGGACCGAGTGACCCGACCACAAAACGTGGTGTCGATGATTCCGCTTCATCGATTGCCTCGCAAGCCAATCGGGCGGCCGCTACGTTCATTTCATAGACGTACTGCTGTGTCCCGTAATCTCGCTGGGAAACGGCGTTGGCGTTGAAGCTGCTGGTGGTAACGAGATCCGCTCCGGCCTCGACATAAGCGCGGTAGACCGATTTCACCACCTCGGGTTGCGTCAGACTCAACAGGTCGTTGTTCCCCTTGAGATAGTTCGGATGATCGGCAAATCGCTCGCCGCGAAAATCCGCTTCGGTCAGCTCGTGCGATTGCAGCAGCGTGCCGGAAGCGCCGTCGAGAATAAGAATGCGCCGGGAGAGCAATTCGTTGAGCGTTTTTCGAACTGAGGCAGCCATAGTATATCCCTTTTCCGTTTATCAAAGTATGACACCCACCCGGTATCAACAACAGAATTCTGGAGATGATCGACTCTTTGCAGCTTCCAACAAAAAACTTTCTCGACCGCGCCAAATTCGTATATTGGCGACCGAATCGGCTGCAACCTGACAGCCGCAAAACAACCGTAGAAATAAGGACCTGAGCGATACGGCATTGGCAATGGGCAAAGACAAGAAAAAAAGCCAGAAGGTAAAACCCCAGCTTTGTAAGGGGTTCAAAGACTACACTCCCGAAGAACAAATAGCCCGCGAGGCGATGTTGACCAAAATTCGCGAGGTTTACGAACGGCATGGGTTTCTTCCGTTCCGAACCGCCTCGGTGGAATTGGCCGAGACATTGCTCGGGTCGCATTACAATCAGGACTCGTTGAAAGAGTTGTTCGGTTTCGAAGGCCCCGAAGAAACCGATATGTCTTTGCGCTACGAGTTCACCTTGTCGCTCGCTCGGTTCGTAGCCGGCAATCCGGACCTGCCGCTCCCCTTTAGAGGTTATCAATACGGCACGGTCTGGCGTGTCGATAAACCCGGTCCGGGACGTTATCGTGAGTTCATGCAATGCGACATGGATATCGTGGGGACCTCGAACCTGCTCGCCGATGCCGAGATTATCCAGACCATGGTTGAGACCCTGACCCATCTTGGCGTCAAGCGATTCAAGGTCCGTTTTTCGAGTCGTCGCATCCTCAACGGTCTGGTCGAATACGCCGGGATTCCGGCCGAGCGCGGTCCGGAAGTCATGCGGGTGATCGACAAGCTCGAAAAACAGGGACGCGAGGCAGTCCTGCTCGAGTTGGGACCGGGACGCACCGACCAGTCGGGCGATGTAATCCCGGGGTTGCATTTGGAAGACGGTCAGATCAAAGAGATTGACAAGTTTCTTTCTATCGCCGGTGAAGGTGACGAAGACCCGCTGTACGAGGTCGAAAAGCTCCTCGGACATATTGAGGAATCAAAGGCCGGTATCGAGGATTTGCGTCAGATTTTGTCGCTGCTGCACGAGATGAAGGTTGATCCAACCAGGTACGGCGTGGACCTGACCATCGTCCGAGGTCTGGGGTATTACACCGGACCGGTGTTCGAGACTACTCTGCTCGATTTGCCGGAGTACGGCTCGGTCTTTTCGGGCGGCCGTTACGACAATCTCGTCGATCGGTTCCTGAATCGGTCTATCCCGGCGGTGGGCACCTCGATCGGTGTCGATCGACTGCTGGCGGCGTTGATCGAGCTGAAGGCGATTGAGTTGAAACAGTCTACTTCACGCGTGCTGGTCACCGTCATGGACCGCGAACGTCTCCCCGATTATCTCGAAATTCTGCGTGAGTTGCGCAAGGCGGGTATCCCGGCCGAGATATTTGAGGGTGACACGAAAAATCTCACCAAACAGATCAAGTACGGCGATAAAGTCGGCATCCCGTTCGCGGTGATTGCCGGCTCCGAGGAATTCGAAGCCGGCACGATTACGGTCAAGAATTTGGAGGCCGGGCGCGAGAAAGCCCGTGTCACCGACGACCGCGAGGAATGGCTCAAGGCCGAAGATATCCAAGAGACCATCCCCAGAGCGAAGCTGTTGGAGTGGGTGCGAAACTCTCAATAACGCTGAGGTGATTTGTTCCATTACCTATAGTCTAATCCTCAGTAAAAACAGAGCTGTGTCACATAATTCTTTAGCCTTGACACTCTCAACCACACTGCCTTATTTCGAGCGTGACGACTGCCCCATCGGACAGGGCCGCCGCCGGCAACTACAAAGACCCGCATTCTGAGGAAACCGATGTCCAAACGCGCTTATGCCGGTATCGATATCGGCGGGACCAATGTTAAATTTGGTTTAATAGACCGCAACGGTCAGGTGATTCACCGTGAGCAGCGGCCAACCATGGCCGAAAAGGGACCTGTTCCCCTTCTCCATCTCATCACGAACATAGCAGAGCGCATTCTCTATTACGCTGCCGAGGAAGAATACACGGTTGACCATGTGGGAGTGGGTTCACCGGGAGCAGTGGATTTCAAAACCGGAACGGTAATTGGCCCCTGTCCCAACATTGAGGGCTGGACCGGTACAAAAATCGCCGAGACCCTTTCGGAACGTATCAACCTGCCGGTTTATGTCGACAACGACGCCAACGCCATGGCTCTGGCCGAATCTAAATTCGGAGCGGCGATCGGAGCCAACTCCGTTGTCTGCGCCACGGTCGGCACCGGGATCGGCGGCGGTATTATCCTGAACGGCAAGGTCTGGCGCGGTGCAACCGGTTCCGCCGCCGAGGTGGGTCATGTCCCCATCTCCATGGATGGTCCTCTCTGTGCCTGCGGCTCCCGGGGTTGTGTCGAAGCGTATTGTTCTAGCCGAGCGATCATCGAACGAACCCGTTCCAAACTCAAAAAGAATCTCTCACCGGTTTTCAATGAGATTCTCAACGGGGATATCGATTCGATTAACATCAAAAAGCTATTTGCCGCAGCTCGGAAACAGGACGAAACCGCCCTTGAGGTTCTCAGCGAAACAGCCTACTATCTTGGTATTGGTTTGGCCGGAGTTGTGAACCTTTTAAACCCCGAGATCGTAGTAATAGGGGGTGGAATTGCGGATGGCGGCGGCGGATTCGTGGAAATGGTCGCAGCCGTGATTAAGGAACGCGCTTGGGATTCGGCCACCCGGGAACTGCGCGTGGCGCGGGCTCGACTCGGCAATGATGCCGGCTTTATCGGAGCGGCTGTCCTGGGTGAATCCGGATGAGTTTAGACCTTAGGAGATTTAGATGAGTGAGAAAGTGATTGTCGATGATCGCCCTTTGCCTTTCAAACTGGCCGGCTGGTGGGGTTATACCGTAGCATCGGTTCTTCTGATTTACGGCTCTGTAAAAATTATTCTGAGTTTCCTCGATCATGATTACGGCACGATGAGTACCTCAATCATGTTTCTAGTACTTGGATTAGTCCTGCTCGCCCCGGCGGTGGCCTTCAAAGATCATCGTCCCTGGGGTTATTATGGCCTGATTGCGGTGAACATTCTTATCATCCTGCTGGCGATTATCGGTTATCAGCATTACGAGAATTTTATCATGCTGGCCCTTTCAGTCGGCGCCCTGGCAGCGTTATTTTCGTCACAGACTAAGAACTATTTGTTCAATCGTCGCTAATTTTCAATTGACATCAGCCGAAAAGATGATAAATTGGCACACTCTATCGCTATCGCAGCGATGGAGTTAGAATAACTCGGCGCCCTAGCTCAGCTGGTAGAGCAACGGACTGAAAATCCGTGTGTCCGCAGTTCGACTCTGCGGGGCGCCAGTTTTTTTTACCCTATTCCTCCCCCTTCTCCCCCGGGGTTACATTCATTCATGATTGACCAGTCAACTTTTGCTCGTATATTATAGGAAATGTTAAGCCCTGACAGCGGGAGTAGTTTATCCATGAGAGCACGGCATGCAATTCTGTTAACATTAGTTGTATTCATGATGATTTCATCGGGTTGCCTCGATAACTGGTCGCCGTCCACTTCACCAGCCAAGTCACCGGCGGTTACAACGTCAGTGTCGGAATTCGACTTCGGTTTCGTTGAACCCTACACGATTCTTCCATACCCTTTTTACGCTCACTCTACAGGCACCCTGCCTTTGACCTTCTATAGTGCGAGCGGATCGTCCTGGTCGCGACTGGGTGAAACTCCCGGCAACGGCAACATTCTGCCGGGAGACAGCCTGCAACTGGTTTGTTGGTACCGAAGCAGAGATTACAACGCTACGGGATACAGACCGATAACCGTCTATTTCAACGACGGCGATCTCTCGATTGTCTTCAACCTTGCCGGTTACCTGCTAGAATATTTCGAGCATCCGCTGGAGACCGACTCACTTCGCCGTGAATTCCCGTTCACCGGCAGCTCCGATGAACTGACCTCATTAGTGCCGTTTTATAATACAACCGAGGACACCGCCTGGATCACTCCGGTGTTGCTCCCCGACAGCCGTGTAGACGTGAGCTTCCCGGAGTTTATCCCCCCTCAGGAAACAAGTTGGGTTGAAATCGATGTTAACGGTCGCCCTGTCGGTTCGAGCTATTATCAGGCTACTACCTTTGACGTACAAACCTCGTACAGCAGTCGGTACACCATCGGTATTTACAGGGCGGGCAAATAGATATCGTCAGAATCAAATCCAAACGCTTGACCGAAAAATACCGCTATGGTTTAACATTCTCCTAACTTTCCCTGTCGGTATTTCGTAAATTCCACCAAATGAGCATGAGCAGAGCTATGACCAGACTGGTGGAAAGGAGAGTCGTTTGAGATCAATCGCCATCGTACTGACCGCAGCCTTATTGGCACTCGCCGTCGGTTCCGTTTTCGCAGGGGACAAACCGGGGGGAATCAACGACAAACTGATTGAGGGATACAAACAACAAGCCGCATCCATGCCGGGCTTGAAAACCCAGATTAACGCCGTTACCAACAACTCGATCAAGTCGTTGGCGCTAGACCGCGATAAAGTAATCGAACACGACCGCATCATAGCTTTCAAGCTCAAGTCCAACGGCATCACCAATCAGCAAGCCTCGGGTCGCTGCTGGATGTTCGCCGGACTTAACGTTATTACCCCTCCGATCCTCGATAAGCTCGACATCGAATCGTTCGAGCTTTCACAACCGTACCTCTCGTTCTACGATAAGCTCGAAAAGGCCAACTATTACCTTGAAGAGATTATCCGCCTGCGTGACCGGTCTTTGGATGATCGCGAGTTATCTCTCGATTTGGAGTATGCCTTTGGCGACGGTGGCTGGTTTCCAAATTTCTCAGGATTAATAAAGAAGTACGGGATCGTACCGCTTTCAGCCATGCCGGAAACGAAACAATCCTCCTCCACCGGAAGACTAAACGCCCTGACTACCTCTCTTCTGCGCGGTTTCGCTTCGGAACTTCGCCGGATGAACACCGAAGGTAAAAACGAGAAGCAACTCCGCTCCCGCAAAGAAGAAATGCTGGCTGATGTTTATAAGATGCTCGTTCTCAATTATGGTCAACCACCGGAGGAATTCGTTTTCCGCTACAAACAACCGGACCCCAAAAAGGATGATAAAAACGGAGAAGACGCTGAGGATACCGATTCCGTGACAGTCGAGGAGAGCAACGATACCGAAGCTGAAGGAGACGAAGAGACCACAGAGGACAAAGACGACAAAAAGGATGAGGATAAGAAGGATGTATACATCTCTGAAACTCATACCCCGCAGTCGTTCTACGACAAATATGTCGCGGAATCCATAAAAGACTATATTCTGATCTCCAACTGTCCCACCCAGGACTATGAACGGCTGTTTCTGCTTGAAGGAAGCCGTAATATCTGGGACGACAGTGACGTTACGGTTTTAAACATGCCGATCGAAAAACTCATGGATTACACCCATAAATCTCTTCTGGACAGCCAGGCAGTTTGGTTCGCCTGCGATGTCGACAAAGATAATTACGGCGACAGCGGCATTTTCAGAGCCGGCATCTATAACTATAACGATGTTTTTGATCTGGATTTCTCGCTGACTAAAGCCGAAATGATCGACTTCTGGGACATCTCCCCCAACCACGCCATGACCTTCATGGGCTTCGACACCTCCGACACCGAACAACCCACCAAATGGCTTGTCGAAAACAGTTGGGGCGCCAAAGCCGGACAAGGAGGCAATTGGTATATGTACAACGACTGGTTCAAGGAGTACGTCTTGATAGTCGTCATCGACAAGGCCCTCCTTTCCGATGAGGACCGCGCCCTGCTGGATCAGAAACCGATCCGGATCAAACCTTGGGAACCATTCTTTTTGTCCGCAAGAAATCTGGACTAGAGAGCCATATTAGCTATGACCGAAGATTTACTGAAACAACTTGAAGATATTTATGCCCCCGATCAGCGTTCGACTCGGGCCGACCAGTTAGAGGTTGTCTCTCATGATGAATCCACCCTCGCTCCCGTAAAGCCGTTGGTGGTAGTCTGGCCGAGCAATCCCGAACAGATTCAACGTACGATCCTCCTTTGCCGGGAATATAAAATCCCGGTCACCACCCGTGGAGCCGGATCTGCCCTGGAGGGTTCTACGATCCCCTCCGAAGGTGGCCTTGTGCTTGATGTCAGTCGCATGACAGAGATCGAGCAACTATGGCCTGACGATTTACAAGTCGCTGTACAACCGGGCATTATCTACGATGACTTAAACCGTATGTTGAAGAACGACGCCTTATTCTTCCCCCCTGCTCCAGGTGGTTCAGGCGATGTTGCCACGATCGGCGGCATGATCTCCACTAATGCTTCCGGTATTTACTCGGTCAAATACGGCGGTACTCGTGACTACATCCTGAAACTCAAAGTAGTCACCGGCGCCGGTGATATCATGGATATTGGTAGCCGGGCGATCAAACGATCCTCCGGCTATAATCTAGTTGACCTGATCTGCGGCTCGGAAGGAACCCTGGGGGTTGTCTGTTCGGCTACTCTGCGCCTGGCCGGCCTCCCGGAGGGCCGCCTTCAGACTGCATTCAGCTTCGAAAATGATGTCGCAGCCGCCAGAGCGGTTTCGGAAATGTGTCGGTACGGACTTGATTTAGCAGCCGTCGAGTTCTTAGACAGAGCACTTGTTCAAGCCCTCAACGCATTAAAAGATTATAACTTAGAAGAAAAACCTTGTCTGTTCCTTGAATTCCACGGGCCCGACGCCACGCTCACCGCGAACAACGAACTTGCAGCCGAGGTCTGCGCCGAACAGGGTGGTCAGCCGCTCACTCTTGGAGAGAGGCAGAATCCGTGGGAAATCAGACACTACGCGACCGATGCCATCAAACATCGGCGTCCGGGCTACTCGATCGTGCGTAACGATGTTGCCTTCCCTATCTCCTGTTTACCGGAAATGGTCGAATTCTGCCACCATTTAGGGGAGGAAGCAGGTCTGTTAATCCATACTTTTGGTCATGTCGGAATGGGACTCCTGCATGCGTTGATCCTGGCCAGATCCGACAACAACGAGGAATGGAAAAAAGCTCACGAGTTGAGCGACAGAATCATCCGACGTACGGTTGAACTGGACGGCACTGTTTCGGGAGAACACGGCATAGGCCTTGGGCACAAAAACCTGTTCGGTCTTGAACACGGCGAGTCGGTTAAGCTCATGCGCCGGATTAAGGCTCAGTTTGACCCCGATAATATCCTTAATCCCGGTAAAATTTTCGATATGTAGCCCATAACCGGACTTACCTCCTGAGCGTCCTTATATTGATATGGAGTAATAAGATGGCCTCTGCCTTGACGGGTTACGTTTTGATGGCTATATTATCCAATTAGACTGGAACGTAATTTCGACCGGAGAAATATAAGCCATTATGAAACTTGCTTTAGCCGTCACCTTGTTATTGCTCCTGGCAACATCGGTCCTGGCCGGTCCGGAGTTTGAGATAGCGAATAAAATTTTCGATTTCGGGACGGTATCACAGAATTCGCATGTTGTGCACTACTTTTGGTTCAAGTCGACCGGAGACGATACGGTGAAGATTGAGCGAATTGTAACCGGCTGTCATTGTACTCTGGCGGATTACGATCATGATGTCCTCCCCCCCGGTGATTCCATGCTGGTTGGAATTTCATGGGATCTTGATCGTCGTATCGGCTTTACAAGTCAGTACCCCCGCGTTTACCATAACGCTCCCCATAGTCCGACATCAATGACCATTAAAGCCCTTGCGGTACAAGCCGCTGACACGGCCCGACCGGTATCGGCTAAACCCTATAAAGCAGAATTATCCGTGGCAGAACCCATTGTAGTCGATTCGGTCATGATAAAACTACACAATTACCTCGACCATCTCCTGACAGTAACACAGATTTCCAGGGATGTCGCCTGGTGTTATGTAGATCTGCCGGATACCATCCCTGCCAATGGCGATGCCTGGATCAAGGTCAAGGTCAAGCCGGAGTATGCCGAAGAGGATTTTGTGGCCTCGGTAACATTCTCCATGGCGAAGGTGAAATCTAGCTCGGACAAGGATAAACCGACCATTATGACCATTCCGATACGGAGAAAGCATTATAACTAATTGGATAACAGGAATACCCACATATTACCGAAGGGATATTTTCATCCTATGAAACAGCTTGTTACTGCTATGGCCCTGACCCTCGTCCTGCTTCTGCTCGTGGGCCAGGTGCAGGCAGGTCCGTTGCTGACAGTTCCTGAGAAGTCGTTCGATTTCGGATATGTCCCCCAGAACGCCAAGATTTCTCATACATTCTGGTTGCACTCTTCCGGAGACGACACGCTTAAAATTGTCAGCGTTAAACCTGGCTGAGGCTGCACCCAAGCGCCTCTTGAAAAAGATGTGCTTGCTGTCGGTGACAGCACTCGGTTAGAAATTATCTTTAGTACCAAGACCTATCGGACCAGGGTGACCAAGCGCCCGCGCATCACCACCAACGAAGGTCAGGAAGCCAGCTTCGTAGAGATCACGGCCCAGGTTACGCCGCGTCCGGATTCGACGTATCCGATAATCATCGGTCCGTACAAGCTGGACCTCTCGCAATATACCGACAAGGTGATAAGCGAGAAGGAGTTCGAACTGCACAATATCTCCGACCAGGAGTTGCAGATTAAACTCATCGACTGGGCTCATGAGTATTTCAAAGTCGATATGCCCGAATCGATTAAACCGGATCAGACAGTGCGCGGCAAGATCGTTCTCAAAGACGCCGCCCTGGAGGAGAACTTCACCAAATCTCTGACTTTCGAAGTCAACGATCAGAAGAACACCCGGTATACGATTCCTGTAAAACGTACGGTGCGTAACGTCAATGTACCGGATAATAACGCCAGTACGAGTTCGCACCAATAAAGCATCTTGTTAGCAGTAACGCAGAAGAGGCCGCCCGATCAGGCGGCCTCTTTTTTTATTCCGATATTTGGCGTGCCCGTTCAATAACCCTGGACGTCAATTGTTCCTTCGCTGATCCATTGCTCCCATTCATCGCTATGTACCTCGGTAGTTACATTGGAATGAACGAGCTTGTAGTCTCCATCGCCGTAGGGATCTTCGAAAATGAAATAATGTCCTTGCTCGATATCGTAGTAATACCAGATCTGATAAGGATCAGCTACCTGGGGAGCCTGGACATCGACCAGATCATCATACTGGCCATAAATCATGTAAATTCTCCCCCGGCTCGACAACCAGCCGTCATCCATCTCCGGATTGGTTGAGAAGTACTGATTGCAGTATAAATAGCGCTCGGCCATCTGCTCTCGCATCGGCATTTCATCCGGTCCCTGACCACGTTCCCGTTCGGTCCAGAATTGGTCCATAAAATTCCGTTTGCCTACCCAGGAAAGATTGTTCAAAGTTCTTTTCTGATCCGGTGTCAACAGATAATTAGCCGATCTAATCCGTTCCTCGGGCAGCAGACGATCATAAGCACCGAAGCTTGGCTCCTCATTGTAAGCGGCCAGGAGTTTCTCGGGCGACACGATACGGAATGGTGAAACAGTGGTATCAGCCCGGTTGTTATCCATATCGAGTACACTCAAGCGAAGCCAGTACAGGGCATCGGGCCAGTCGGAGATATCAATCGGTTCGGTGATAACCAGAGAAGCACCCGGCTTAGCACCGGACCGCCCTCCCAACTCACGGTAAACCTCACGATCCTCGTCCAGAACGGTTAACTGCAGCAAATAACGACCGGAATCCGCTTCAGGGACGGTCAAACCGTAAACTTCAGCGTAGACATAAGCAGTAGTATCGTCCGTACCGTAAATCGACTTCGGATTGGGTATCACTTCATAACCATTCTTAATCAGGCGCGGATTGAGATTCGAGGTGGAATCCCCAACGTAATGAATACTGTAAGCCCATTGCGGTCCCCCGATAGTCACCGTGGTCTTCGGCGGGGGGACATAGATATAGTCAATCAGGTAGTCGCCTTTACGTCGGCTGACGGCGTCAATCACGGTTACTCTGGCGGAGTAGGTCCCCGGTGGAAGCAGCATGTTGATCTTATTGAACAGACGAATTCCTTCTATCTTCGCCTCTTCCGTGCTGTTCACGCGAACCGAGAAGTAAGTATACGCGGAATCTATTGCCTGCCCCATGGGATTGGCGATTCTAACCAGTGCCAGAACCCTTGATTCCAGTTGGTCCTTATCCTCTTCCGTGTGGAAAAACTCCAACTCGTGCCGCTTGATCGAGAAAGGGAACTCAACCAACACCACCGAATCCAGATTGGGATTGGGATAGGCTGTAGCTCCCGCATAAACAGTCATCTTGTTGGGATCATCTTCAGCCATAACCGCCATCGTAGTCATCACGCCGATCACGACAGCCAACCAAATGTATCGCATAAACTGCATCTTAATTTTGCTACTCCTAAAAATCCGGTTCCTGATTCAACCCGTCATAGGGATAAACGAGCCGGTAGTCACCGTCTCCGTTTCGATCGACAAATGTGAACTTCAGATATTGATTTCCTCGATAATAGTGCCATTCCTGATAAGGCATTCGGGACGGCATAAGCGGATAGTCATCGACCTGGTCCGGTTCTCCGTGTTTTACGTAAATGATTCCACGGTCGGTGGCCCAGCCCGGTTGCCCCATAAAGGCGAAATTACGGTTGGCTACCTGGATGCGTCGGAAGAACTCCAGTTTAATCTCATTTTCAGCCGTCCCCGGAGTCGGATCTCGCCCTTTCCAGAACTTGTCCATCAAACGAGCACGCTCTTCGTATGTACTCGCCTTTTCCAGTGAGTCCAACTCATGTGGTTCGGATATGAGTTCCAACAGACGCACGGCTTCTTTTATATCGTTACGCAGAAGACTCGCGAGCGACCAAACGACGTAGAAACTATGTTCCTCACTGTCAAGCTCACGATTCTTCTTCGTTGTATCCCTCAGACGGATTTCTACCGCGTATTCACCGGGGGTTAAATCGGCGATGGAAACTTCGCGCACCTGGCGCAGAAACGACTCGTCTACTTTCTCCGTGGCTGAGTCACGATACAACAACGCTCCATAACGGCGCCTGATAGCCGTCTCTACCAGTACTTCCTTGTGCTCTTCCTTTTCACCGGCGTACACCTCGAAGTAGAACAACACTCGGCTGTTTCCTTCATCACCGAATTCTCTGGTAAGAGATGGAATAATCGTAAATCGCCCCTTATCGAACGGCAACGGATTCTCCCCCGCCTGGCCGATAGCGGTAATCAATTCAATATCTGAAATTCTGGGGCGATTTAGTTTATACTCCCGGAGATTGACCTTCATCTCCTGCTTATGCGAGACATCCGCAATTTGGTCATGCAGGATCAGGTCTATTTCGTACTTGCCCTTCGGTAGGATGAAATTTACCTGGTTGGTGCGAAAATCCGATCCGGAACGAGTTCGTCTTTTGTTTTCAGCCGTTAGCTGCTTCTCTTCGGTAAATTCCTGAACCTGACGACCGTCATCGTCCTTAACCCGAATAGTTATATCGAACTCAGCTCGGTACTGACCGGCATACTCCTCCCAGGACAGAAGGTAGTTATAGTATTGGTAGTATACCTCGAGACGCAGCGTGTCAGGATGTCCGGCCATGAAACTACAGTAATCCATGAGCAAGCCCACTCTGGACGGCGCTTCAAGGCGATCGAACGAATCGACCTGTGCGTTGCCGGTCGTGATGAAAAAGCAACCGACCAACAAAGCGATAAGGATTATTTGTGACTTAATGAACCGCATGCTGTAATTTATAACCTGTTGCTACTTCAAACGTTTCAACTTAGGGGAATGTTTAGAGGAGGGCAAGAAAAAAGGGCCCTCAGGCCCTTTGTATCATTCGTAGCGAAGGGCTTCGATGGGATCCAGTCGAGCCGCCTTAAAGGCCGGATACACTCCTGATACCAAACCGACCGAGACTGATACCACAAAGCCGGTTACGATCCAGAAAAGCGACACCGAGATCGGGAAACCGGCCCAGGCGTTAATGCTCAGTCCCAGGATAATACCAAACAGTATCCCGATTACTCCACCGGCGCCGGACAACGTCATGGCCTCGGTCAAAAATTGCAACAGGATGTTGGAGCGCTTGGCTCCGATAGCTTTACGGACACCGATCTCGCGAGTACGCTCGGTTACCGATACCAGCATGATGTTCATTACCCCGATACCACCCACCATCAGACCGACCGAAGTAATCACAATCATGGCTATGTAAATGTACTTCGTTATGTTCTCAATCTGCTCTTTGAAAGTATCCTGCGTTGAAAGAGCGAAGTTGTTGTCCTTGTTGAAAGGTACGCTTCGATAGATTCGCAGTGCGCTGATGATCTGCTCTTTAGCTTCCTCAATCTGTTCTCGCGAAGCGGCCTTAACCGTCAGCGTCAGGGCTTCATCCCAGGGGTGAATTTTTTCGAAGGTACTGAGCGGTATGATCATCACATTGTTCTGGCTGTCTTCATCGAAATTCGACTCGACATGTTCCAGGACACCGATTACCTGGAACGGATTGCTGTTGATACGAACCTCTTTACCTACGGGAGCTTCATCTTCGAAGAGGTTCTGCGCCACTTTGTCACCCAACACGACCACTGATGCCCGGAATTCAATATCAACTTCAGAGATAAAGCGACCGGATTGTATTGACCTGTCCAAAACCCGCTGATAATCGGGCCAGGTTCCCAGATAGCGGGTGTTGGAAACCTTCTGGTTCTTGTATTTGATTACATTGCCGCCCGAAGCCCAGTAGTGGTTCTGAGGGGCGACACCGTCCACCGCGGGACAGGCTTCTTTTATCATTTTCGCTTCACCGGCCGTGAGAAAAGGTCGGTTGCGCTCTTCTTCGGTAAGATCATCCCAGTCGGTCCCCGGTGCGAAGCGATCGATGTAAATAATCGTAGTCGAGCCCATCGACTCGATCTCTTCTTCCATAGCGCCGTTCAATCCGTCAATGATCGAAGCAAGCCCGATAACCGATGCGACTCCGATCATAACACCCAGGATAGTTAATCCCGAGCGCAATTTGTTCATCCGCAGAGAGTCGAGCGCCATCTCGATTGCATCTTTTATCTCGGTTGGAGTCAGCAGCATATTCTTATACTCACTCGTAACTCAGAGCTTTGATAGGATCCAGCTTGGCCGCTCGCCAGGCCGGATAGATACCGAAAACCAGACCGATGCCGGTCGATATCACCAGTCCAAGCGTAATGGCTAGCCCCGACGGCGAAATGTCCATATCGATCATACTCACCAGGGACCGCGCTGCGAGGAAGCCGGCGACAATACCGACAATACCTCCCGACAAAGTCGTTACTAATGCCTCGAAAAGAAACTGCAGCAGAATGTGTCGACGTCTGGCGCCGATTGCTTTTCGGATACCTATCTCTCGAGTTCGCTCAGTAACTGAAACCATCATGATATTCATTACCACGATACCGCCGACCACTACCGATATGGATGAAATCCCTATGAGGCCGAAACGAAATATCTTCGTGAAAGCGTTCAGCGTCTCCAGAATGTTGTCGGCGGTATATATCTCGAAATCATCCGGTTTGTCGTAAGGGACATGGCGAATTGATCGCAAGACCTGACGAACCTGATCCATGGCATCGGGCAATGCCTCGACCGATACCGCTTTCACCGCGAACCGTAACCGCCAGTCGGGATTTCCGAACTGCTTGACATGAGCACTGAACGGAATAACTACGAAGTTGTCCTGGCTTTCTCCGAATAACGTCCCCTGTCGTTCGGCTACTCCGATAACCGTATATTTAACTCCATCGATACGGATATCTTTGCCGATCGGATCGTTGGGGCCGAACAGCTTCTCACGGATCAGGTCGCCGATGAACACTACCTGGCGACGATAAAGGTCATCCTCGGCAGAATGAAAACGACCTTGCGCCACTTCCATATCGACAATCTCGATCATTTCATGCGAAGCACCGGCAATCGCAACATCACGTACTCGCTCGCTGCCTCTACGAACTTCGGCCGATGAACTGGTGCGGGTCGACATCTTATCGCACAGTTCACAGCCGTCCCTGATTTCATCCGCCATATCAATAGTGAACGGCTTGCGTTTGATCATCTCGAGCCATTGTTCATGGGAAGTAATAACCCCACCGACACGAGTCACGATGAAGGTCGAGGGACCGAGCGAGGCCAGATCCTCTTCGATAGCCCCCATCATCCCCTCCAATGCCGAGATAATCGTCATCACCGAGGTAAATCCAACGACTACTCCGAGAAACGTCAATCCGGAACGCAGCTTATTGGCCCAGATGGCTTCGAAGGCTATTTTGAGAATCGAAATACCTATCATGGTAACTTACGCACTGACTCGGTGCGCTCCGTTGCGGATATCACTGTCAATTTCACCGTCGAGAATCGAGAGAACACGATGGGCATGATCGGCGATATCCCGCTCGTGCGTTACGAGAATTATGGTATTCCCCTGATTATGCAGGTCATTGAACAGCTTCATTATTTCCAAAGACGTCTTCGAATCAAGATTGCCGGTCGGTTCATCGGCAAGCAACAGCGAAGGTTTATTGACCAGGGCGCGAGCAACGGCAACACGCTGACGTTGTCCGCCCGAAAGCTCGTTCGGTTTATGCAGCATGCGGTCCCTCAGCTCCACCATCGCAAGAGCTTCCTCCGCCAGGCGCTGACGATCCCCCGCATTCGTGCCGTTGTAAATCAGGGGTAACTCGACATTATGTAAAGCGGTCGCTCGGGGCAGCAGGTTAAAAGTCTGAAAAACGAATCCTATCTCACGGTTTCGAATCGCCGCCAGGTCATCGTCGTTCATAGCGCTGACCGGTTTTCCGTTGAGAATGTATTCACCGGAAGTCGGAGTATCCAGACAGCCGATCAGATTCATCAGGGTCGATTTGCCCGAGCCGGACGGTCCCATGATCGCTACATATTCGCCCTTCTCGATGGTAATGGACACCCCCTTCAGGGCATGCACTTCCTCATTACCCATCTGGTAAGTTTTCCAAAGATCCCGGGTTTCGATCAGTGCCATCAGTCCTTGCCTTCCTCACCGGCACTAACTTCACCGACACGTGTTACCTTGACCTCATCGCCGTCCTTAATCGTTCTTAAAATCCGATAAGGACCGGTGACAACCGTATCAGACTCCGTCAGACCGTGCAGAATTTGAATGCGTCGTTTGTCTGCAATACCGGTTTCTATTGGAACGAATTTAGCCTGATTGTTGCACACCACGAAAACACCCTTGACTTCCTTACGCGTTTCATCACCCTTGCCGTGGTTCGTGGAATCATCCTGCGTTTCGATCTCAGCAGCATGTACGGCGTTGTCGGAAGTCTCCTTACTGAGGGGATCCTGCTCGTGAGCCTTCTGCAAAGAATCCATATCGTAATTGCGCATTACAACGGCGCTGTATGACACGGCCAGTACATTCTCTCCCGTAGCTGTCGTTATATCCACAGTAGCCGACATCCCGGGACGCAGCTTGACAACCGGATCGGTGAACACTACTCGGACAAGAAAATTGGTCGACTGGCTCTCCGTGCCGGAGTTCGACTGAATAGCCGTGTTGCCTATTTCGACTACCGTGCCGGCGAACACCGTATCGGGGAAAGCATCCACCTCAATATCAACCGGTTGATTCAACTCAACCTTGTTGATCTCGGTCTCGTCCACATCGACTTCCACCTCATAGATGTCGAGATCGGCAATCGTCATAAGTGTTTTGCCGGTCGTGTATCCTGTTTGAGCCGGGGCAATTTCTCCCACTTCACAATCGAGATAGGTAACCACACCGCTCATCGGCGCCACGATCTTAGCCTTGCTGAGATTATCGAGCTCCTGATCGAGACGAGCCCCGTACTGCTTCGCCTGAGCAAGACTCGCATCATAAGAGGACTTGGCGTTTTGATAAGCATACATCGCCGAATTATGCTCATTCTCAGAAGCAAGACCGGATGCAAAAAGACGCTTCATTCGCTCGAAATCTTCCGAGGCCTGATCCAGACTGGACTTATAACCCTCCAGACGAGCGTTGATCTCGCTCAGCATATAGCGGGCCTGATCGACATCGGCGCGCAACTGAACCGTGTCGAGAATCAACAACGGATCATTCAACATTACCCGGTCGCCTTCACGAACGAACAGGGCCCTTATCTCACCGGTCACCTCGGCCGTGATATCAACCTTGGTAGCCGGCTGGACGCGCCCTGAGGCCGACACGATCTCCGTCAAATCGCGGCGTTGCACGGTATCCGCTTGAACATCAACACCGGAACTGCGAGACAGACCGAGATTCAACCCGACCAACGTCGCGACAACAACCACCGCGAGCACGATAATTAGTAGTTTCTTCTTGGACATACTCTGGCTACCCCATACTCCTCAAATCTTCTTCTCTGCCTAATTGTCTCCTACATTTTGCCGGTAGCGTGCTCCAGGGCGGCCACCGCCAGATTGTAGTCGAACTCCGAACTTATCTTGGACATCTGGGCCTCCTTCAACGACACCTGAGCATCGAGCAAATCCAGAATCGTCGCTGCTCCCAGATTGTACTTTTCCTGTGTTATCTTCAGATCCTCTTCCGCCGCGGCTACATTCTCCTCGTTAACCTTCACCTGCTCGGAGGTCTTTTCGATCTCCAGGTACGCCTGCTTGATTTGCAGCGAAACGAGATGTTTCTCCTCGGTCAAAGCCGCCCGGGCATTATTCCTCGCGATCTTGGCACTGGCCACATTCCGCTCACGCGAAAAACCATCGAAGATGTTCATGCTTAAACCGAAGCCGAGCGTCCACGAGTTTGATTTACTGTTATACAAAACCGTATCACCGCTGGAGCCATCGGACCAGTTCAGATTGCCGTACGCTGAAAACGACGGGAGATAACTCATATGAGCGGCCCGCAGATCATGGCCGGTTTCGACTTCATATTTCTTCGCCGAAAGAAGAGTCGGTTGGTTATCCAGACCGTACTGAATGGCTTCATCCATCGTTCCGTCATACGAGCGTTGCATATAATCAGTGCTGAACTCTACGTCAGAGTGGGGATCAAGACCTACCGTATAAGCCAAATCAGCCTTGGAACTGGTTACCGAATTTTTCGCCTCAAGGAGACTCAGGCGGTCGTTGCCGTATTGCACCTTCTGTTTGAGAACATCGGACTTGGCCGCCGAACCGAGTTCGAAACGTGATTCGATCAGCTTTAACTGTTCCTTGCTGCGCTCGACGGCATCCTCCTGGACCGAGACATTCTCAACTGCCGCGAGATAAGCATAAAAAGCGCCCTTAACCTCATAGATAAGATCCTGCTCGGATGCGATCACGTTAAGACTGGCTCGCTGTGCGGCGGTTCGGGCTGAAAAGTAATCGAAGAAAGTCGCACCGCTGAGTGAGAGATTGGCGCTGAGACCGTATCCCTTGCTCGTACGCGACTGATCCGGCTGTTCCGAAACCATATCAACTAAATACAGAGAGTCGGTCGCCCGCTGTGCCAGCACTGGGAATTGTGTACCATCGACCTCAATCGTATCAACGAAATACTCGTAATCCGTGTATTCGTATGCATTATAGGGAACGCGAACTTCCTGATCTCGAGTTTCTCCTTTAGAATAGCTGTAAGAAGCACTCACATTAGGCAGGAACGATCCCAACGCCGCCAGGCGATTGGCCTTAGCCAGATCCTCACTGCCGCGCGCCGAGATAATCGATGAACGGTGCCTCAGGGCAAGTTCTATGCAATCGTCTAATGTCAACTTATCGGCCCCGAAAGCCGCCGCCCACGGGAGCAGGATTGCCACAACCATAGCTTTTACTAGTACCGATTTCATCTAGCAACTCCGTTATGTTCCATTGAATCTAACACCCGACGATTCACCCTCAATAGACCGGTAAATCGATCAGATGTTGCTTTGTTCATTCCGTTTTTCATTATTTGATATTACCGGGAATGCGATGGTTCTGATAAATACGACCGATAAATCGTTGTCTCTTTTCCTCTGCTTAGCTCCAAATCATCCATACCAGAACTAACGAAGGCTCAACACAAAAGTTTCATCAGCATAATCGTGATGAGTACCTTCCCGGCCTCGAATTATTCACCTTTATAGACAAAAAGGCAAGCTTGCGATTTTTTAAGGCGGTCGTATCATCACATATCAAGACCGCTCCCCGACAATGTAAGATTAATGACACGACTTCGATACAAAAAGAAACCGGGGTGACCGGTTGGCGATCACCCCGAAATCAACAAATTCTAAAAACTATATATCTAGTTAAACAGCGCCGGACCAACGACCAGCGAAACAATCGCCATCAGCTTGATCAGGATGTTCATCGACGGACCCGAGGTATCCTTGAAAGGATCGCCTACGGTGTCACCGACTACGGCCGCTTTATGGGCATCGGATCCCTTGCCTCCAAGCGCACCGGCTTCGATATACTTCTTGGCATTGTCCCAGGCGCCGCCGGCGTTGGCCATCATGAGAGCCATCATAACACCGGACATAGTGGCGCCGCCAAGGAAACCACCGAGAGCTTCCGGGCCAAGAATCAAGCCAACGATAATCGGAGCCAGAACGGCCGTGAGACCCGGAACCACCATCTGCTGTAAAGCGCCGGTAGTTGCAATGTGAACGCAGGTCTTGGTATCGGGCTTGGCTTTTCCTTCCATGAGACCCTTGATCTCACGGAACTGACGGCGGACTTCCTCTACCATCTTCTGGGCTGCTTTACCCACAGCAGTCATGGTCATAGCAGCGATAAAGAACGGCAACACACCACCGAGGAAGAAACCGAGAACGACACGAACGTTAAGCATGTTAATGCCGTTCAATCCGACCGCGGCGGAATAAGCGGAGAACAGCGCCAAAGCGGTCAAAGCCGCCGAACCAATGGCGAAACCTTTACCGATGGCCGCAGTAGTGTTTCCAAGAGAATCGAGACGGTCGGTAATCTTGCGAACTTCCGGACCAAGGCCGGACATTTCCGAGATACCACCGGCGTTGTCGGCGATCGGACCATAGGCGTCAACCGACATCGTAACACCGATCGTACCCAGCATACCGACACCGGCAATACCGATACCGTACAGGCCGGCGAAGCTGTAGCCAACGTAAATGGCGCCACAGATCACGATGATCGGCATCAGGCAGGATTCCATACCAACAGCCAGACCGTTGATGATATTGGTCGCCGCGCCCGTCTTCGAAGCTTCCGCAATTTTGCGGACAGGACCGGCCGCGGTGTAATATTCCGTCAGCAAACCCAGGATAATTCCAGCTACATTACCTCCGATAATAGCCCAGAATACATTGTGATCGATTCCGAGTTTATCAATGATAATCCAGGCAGCTACCAGCATAGCCACGGCGCCAACGTAGGTGACGAGGCGGAGAGTTGCGGCCGGATTCATCTTGGAGAATAAACGGACCGAGAGAACACCGAGCATCGAAGCCAAAGCTCCAAAAGCGGCGATCATGATCGGTAGTTGCATATAAGCGTCGCGCGCTTCGGCAATCTTGGCCTCGATACCGACACCGGTAATCGTTGCAGCGATTGCCATCGTGGCAATGATGGAGCCGACATAAGACTCAAACAAGTCCGCTCCCATACCGGCGGTGTCACCGACGTTGTCGCCGACGTTGTCGGCAATCACGGCGGGATTGCGCGGATCGTCTTCAGGAATACCGGCCTCTACCTTACCGACCAGGTCGGCGCCGACGTCGGCAGCCTTGGTATAGATACCGCCGCCGACACGAGCGAACAACGCGATCGATGACGCACCCATCGCGAAGCCGTTGATGATCGACTGTGATTCGGGATCACCGAAAAAGAAATAGGCGATACCCACACCGATAAGACCGAGTGAGGCAACCGACATACCCATCACCGCACCACCCGAGAAGGCTATCGAGAGAGCTGCCGGCTGACCTAGATCCTTGGCCGCCGCACAGGTACGGACGTTGGCTCGAGTTGCGGCTTTCATCCCGATAAAACCGGCCAGCATCGAACAAATCGCACCGCCTAAAAACGCATAAGCTGTCTTTGGCTGAACCTTCCAGGCCAGCAAAGCGAACACGATAACGATGAAAATGACCAGAATCGAGTACTCACGTTTCAGGAAAACCATGGCGCCGTCGTGAATAACCTCAGAAATCTCCTTCATGAGGTCGGTGCCGGTCGGTTTGCTCCTGATCCAGAAGAACAGCGCCAGAGCGAAAATAAACCCTACCACTCCGATCAGCGCTGCTAACAAACCAGTATCCATGAACAGTTACTCCTGTTTATGTATATGTGACCGTTAAAGTTAGTTGCTAATCTCAATGCCTCTGCAAATCTCGCTGAATATATCGGCTCCCCCACACGTTGGCAAGTGAAATCTTTCACCAGCCCTATCAACCAAGAAAAAGGCCGACCCCCACCGGGGTCGGCCAAAAGCAGGATAATAATCCGTTTAATATCTCTCTATCTCTACCTTAATCCTTGGCATGCCCGTCAGGTCTGACTCAACCTGTTTGAACATGTTCGTCATCGCAAAACTCTGGGTATCGTTTTGAACCTGATTGATAGAATCCGGCAGAGCCGCAATCATCGCTATGAGCGGGAAGTTAGTAGTACCCGAAACACGGTTGTTCGGTTCCAGCGAAATGAACACGGTACCGTGCGGGCCATTATTATCAGGCACCAGTGTCAACGGAGCGGTAGCGGCGTTAGGCAGATTCTGCAGGAAATCCTCACCCGGATACGGCGGAACATGGTTGTTCAATGAATACGGATTACTTTCATCGGGCAAGAAGACATCGGTAAACCGGCCGGTGCTGATCAATCCGCCGTCAATTCCGTGAATAAGGGAATCATAGGGATTGTTGTAGCTCAACCAGGCCGGGCGAGTGAAGGTGCCCAGTGAGGCTTGTCCAACCGATGAAGCCAGGACCCAGCCCTCATACTTCCAACCATAAGCGCTCATATCATAGAGCATCTGGGCTATTTGAATATGGTCAAAGTAAATGATCGGACGATAATTAGCCGTTTCGAAATCAATTTCCAGTCGTGTAGTCAGCCAATAGGCCTTGTTCGTATTAGGATCAATCGAGTCGGGACTATTAGCATAAGCTATATGCTCTTCCGGATCATAAAGGACTCGGACCTGCTGCATGGAATCCAAACCAAAGTGACGGTAGATTGTATCCGGCCGTATGTTGTAGATGTTGGTAACCGACGTACGCATGGCATCATCACCCAACGTGTCAAGATACACTGTGTCGATAGTAAAATCCTGAATCGATAAAGTGTCCTCAATCTCCGAAGAGTCACGGTATACCGAGTTAAACCAGAGAGCGCTGCCCTGATATTCAGTCGGTTGTGAACCGATATCGGACGTAACCATCATGTGATAATAAGTTACGGCCGATCCTGAGGTATCGCCGGTTGAATGTGGGAAACTCAGAATAATCGGATCATACCAGACATCCTGAATCGTGTCCATCAGCATGACCGGTCCCATATCATCGTCGGTCCCATCGGTACGCTGTACCGTAACTGCAAGGACAGCATAGTTATAAATATCGTCGTCAATAACGAACCGGTTGGACTCTTCCCTGACAGCGCCCGAGGCATCGTAGTAGGTCCCGGTCGCAAAGTCGTAGCCAAACTGCTCGATGCTATGACCGCCGGAGAGACCCTCGCTGCTGGACTCATCGACTACCCACAATTCATAGATCATCCCGTCCGGGTTGGTGGGCAGACGTTCTGCATCAAGGTAAAGAACCGTCTGAGTTTTCTCCAGCATGATGTCGTCGGGCTGGCTGCAGCCCCACCAGAGAGTAATTCCTACACAGATGACAACAGCCACAAACAGAGCTTTTATCGGGCGCTTCAACATTAACTTAATCCTCCTGCCATTTTCCTATGCGGCACCAATGCTCAAAATCACAAGTGCCAAATATAGCGACCCTTTTCCGGGGGTGTCAAGCCTTTTCAAGCCATTATTTCGTAGCTAATTACAACCACTTACCAGACGTCTCCAGCCCCCCGCCTGTCTAAAGAAAAAAGCTCATAACGTCGATATCATAGATAAAATAGTCATAACCTGAAACGGGAAAACTACCTTGCATATATGCCAGTACTGCAACGCCGAAATAGCGGATGAAGATGCCCGATTTTGCCCTAACTGCGGGCAAGCTCTGCATCAATCCGCGACCAACAGCGATGAACAGGCAGACGACCTGGATTTCGTTGTCAGCGAGGCCCCGATGAGCGATCCCACTTTTGTGGGAAGTGAACCATCGAAGCCGTCATTTGAGGAAGACCTCGGCATTGAGTCGAATTCCAATCTGATGGAGCAGGAAGCTGCTTCCCTGGCCGGAGAGAATGACCTGGGAGCAACTTCTAATAACTTCATGGAGCCGATCGGTGAATCCGAGCCACCTCTCCCCCCGCCCCCGGAGCCAATCGAAGAACCGAAAGCCATAGAACAGGTGGAGCAACCGCAATCCGTAAAAGAAGAAACGGGTAACTATCTCAGTGCCGACGAGAAAGAACAACTGATTAAGAAGTTGGCTGAAGGCACCTTGCCGACACCACCTCTCGCTCCCAAACCTGTAGCCGAGCCCATGACTGCAACGGCATCCGGGCAATCGACTCAGTCAAATGAGGTCGACATTAATCCTCTTCCTGATTCAGTGGCTGACCTGCCGGCACCGCAGATATCAGAACGTGGACGTGGGGTTGCCTATTTTTACCGGAACTATGTTCAGATAATCGGAAGCCAGACCATTCATGCCGGTGATGATATAACCCTGGCGGACCGCACTTATGAATTGAAACCGAAGAAAATAGACAGCAAGGTATTGATCGGATCGGCCGCCGGTGTCCTGGCCCTTTTGCTGATTGTCATTATTTCTCAGTTTGTGGCCGTAGATACCGGACAGGGACAAATTTTCGGTGTTGTCCTGGATGATGCCGGGCGACCGTATGTCCAGGGAGCAACCGTCCGCCTGGCCGAACTCGGGAAATCCATCAGAACGAATCCACAGGGTGTGTTCATATTCGAAGACGTACCAGCCGGTACTCATCAACTCGAATACCGAGTCGACGGTGCGGTAGTTGGGACTGACTATGCTACCGTAGTTAACAACGAGTCATCTTTGCTGGTCCTCCATCCGACCGAGGAAACCGTAGAGATGCCGTCCGAAGAAACCAGGCCCCAAGCTCAAATACCGTCATCCGAGAACCGGGCTGATATGTCTGCTCCCCAAAGCAGTCAGCCCAAATCAAGCAACCAATCATCGAGTGACTCCGGCCGGAAAAAATCCAAATCGAAGACCGACACCTATGCCAAGCTAAGTCTCCAGACCAACGTCGAAGGAGCTCGGTTGAAACTTAACGGCGACATCATCGGAGCCGGCAATATGACCTTCTCGAAACTCAGTCCCGGGACCTACAGCTACGTCGTGGATGCTCAGGGCTACAATCCCTCGACAGGGACAATCACCCTTAAAGCAGGTCAGACCGAAGCTTTGATTCTCGATTTACAGACAATGTCCCAGGAACAGCTTCGCAACAATTACACGGCACAGGATTTCTATGTTGCCGGCCAGAACGCGGCGCGAGAAGGCAATTTTACCCAGGCAGTCACCGACTTCAGCAACGCCGTCACCAAGGACGCTAATTTTGCCGATGCTTACAAGGCTCGGGCCGGCCTGCAGCAGAAACAGGGGAATAATCAGCAGGCATATAATGACTACGTACGAGCCGGGAAGTGTTATCTGGCTCAGCGTAATGCAAATGATGCAATCTCGGCCTACAACAGCGCCATAGAAATCGATCCCGGTTCAATCGACGCTTATCTCGGTCGCGGTGATGTATACCTCGCAATGGGGCAGCAAATCGCCGCCTTGGCCGATTTCGATATGGCCGTGGATATCAACGATGACAATCCTCGAGGACATTATGGTCTGGGGCGCGCCAGGTTCGATCAGGGAAATTACAAAAAAGCAGCCAAGCATTTCGATAAAGCACGAGATCTGGATCCCTCGAATGCGTACGTTTATCAATACCTGATGCTCTCCTATGCGGCCATGGATGATGAAAAGAAAGTCAAGAAAAGCTTCGAGAAGTTCCGTGAGATCGCAACCAACGAACAGATCGAAGAAATTCTGACCAGTAGCGAATATAGTTCGGTATCGGAAATTATACAGAACAACTGATGAGGTTATCGATGACCACCAAGCTCAACTGTTGGGAGTTCAAGAATTGTGGACGGGAAAAGGGCGGGCTGTTGGTGGATTTATTAGGTGAATGCCCGGTCGCTTCGGCTATGAAATACGATGGACAGAACGGCGGCATCGGCGGCGGTCGAACCTGCTGGATGGCCGGCGGTAACGCCTGCCACGAACAAATTGGCAGCGCCGGGTCCACCACCAAATGTCAGAACTGCGACTTTTACCTGCGAGTAGTTTACGAGGAACAGGAGCAGATCTGTCATCGTTTCTTCGGAAGATCGAAACCGGTAGTCCCATCACGGGAATACCGACGCAAGCTCACGACGGTTATGCGTTGACGAGCTTCAAGATCATCATATATCTATCAATGACTTACGACCACCGCGCAGGCGACGACAGACTTTTGTCGCTTGCGCGGTGAACCTTTTCGGCCTATTTTCGTCAATTACTACTGAGAGAGTTAATACACCTGCCATAGGAGGCTTCATGATTCCTCGTAAGTCACATTTATTGTTATGTCTGATCATTATCGCACTGATGCCTACAATCCTCAGTTGCGGCCACCGTGCCGACCAGTCAACCAGCGATGAACCGGGAACGGTTGCTTCGCTCCTCACGGAAGCAGAATACATTCCCGATATCGCCACCTTCCTGCAAATCGGCGGCAACTCTCCGGCCGGTTTAAGCTGGGACGGCAGGGATGTTTATATACGGAATTCAATGTCCGGAGCAAGCCAGATTTACCGTATTAATGAGCACGGCTGGCCCTACCAGTTAACCACCTTTGAAGACGGTGTCGACTTTTTCGTTCTCTCACACGGCGGGCAACTGGCTATCGTCGGCGCCTCCGTGGGTGGCAGCGAGCAATCACAGCTTTATCTCATGGATACCCGCACCGGGCGTATAAAGCAAATCACCTTCTTCGAGAAGGTACAAATTGGTTCGGTGATCTGGACTCCCGACGATAAAGCGATCTACTACCGCTCCAACGAAGAAAATAAACGCGACTTCTTCATCTACAAAATGGACATCATATCCGGCGAATCCAATCTGGTTTTCAGCGATACCACACTAGGCAGCGGCTACAACTACGTAGTGGACCTTTCGCAGGATGGAACCAGAATGATCCTGGGCAAGGCCCTTGGCAACTTCAAGAATCACCTCTTCCTGCTCGATCTCACCTCCGGCGAATACGAACAAATCACTCATGGTGACGACAGTGTTACTTATTACGGTGCGGTTATCCTTCCGGACGACGAGACAATCTGGCTGACTTGTAACGATAACGAAGACGGCATGCACCGCCTCGCCACGATGAAGCTCGGTGAAGAGAATATCCACTGGGTGGATGAATCCTGGAACGAGCCCAAATGGGAAGTGGAATCGTTCGGATTTTCTCGCGATTTCAAATACCTCCTCGTGACCTGGAACATGGACGGATATGTCAAACCCAAGCTGATCGAATTCGAGACTCGTAAAGAACTCCCGACACCCGATCTTGAAGGCATATTCAGCGGCGGCTATATGGATCGGCACGGCGATGTTGTCTTTTCTTATTCGGGACCGACCTACGCCCCCGATGTCTGGCGCTGGAATCCATTTTCGAAAGAACTCACACAGTTGACCTATTCCATCTACGCCGGAATCGATCGCACGATATTCACCGATCCGGAGTTGATTCATTATAAGAGCTTTGATGAACTCGAAATCCCGGCGTTCCTTTATTTACCGCCGAATTATAAAAAGGGTTCACCGATCCCGTTCATCGTCAATGCGCACGGTGGTCCGGAAGGCCAATACCAGCCATATTTCCAGCGCAACATTCAGTATTTCCTGCTTAACGGTTATGGCATTTTCGCCCCCAATCCACGCGGTTCTTCGGGCTACGGCAAGGAATACATGAACCTTGACAATTATAAGCTGCGCAAGAACTCTCTTAAGGACTACAAAGCCGGAGTTGACTGGCTCATTAAGAACGGCTACACCAAACAGGGGATGATCGGCATTCGAGGCGGATCCTACGGCGGTTATGTCGTAGCCGGTATGATTACCGAATATCCGAAACTATTCAATGCCGCGGTCGATGATGTCGGAATCGTTAATTTCGAAACATTTCTCGAAAACACCAGTGATTATCGACGGGCGCTGCGCGAAGCCGAATACGGCCCCTTGACCGATCGAGAATTCCTGCGTTCCATTTCCCCTATTCACAAGGCACACCTGATTGAGACACCGCTGCTCGTCATACACGGCACCAACGATCCCCGCGTCCCGATCGGTGAGGCTCGCCAGATCATCGCCGCCATCCAAAAACGCGGCGGCGAAGTCGATTCTCTGATTTTCCAAAACGAGGGACACGGCACCGGCAAACGCGACAATACTATTATTGAATACCGGAAACAGGTAGAGTTCTTTGACAAGTACCTGAAAGACGGTAAAACCGTTAAAGATTGATTATCATCGAAGAGAACATTCAGGCGGGAGCCGTAATCGGCTTCCGCCTTTTTCCTGGCAATATGACCCTCCCAACTACCCTCAGGCGGGTCTTCTTAACACAGTTATTTTTCGTCACGGCTAGATAAGCGAACTTCACGGTCAACCTCCGCCACTGGCTTTAGCCGCGATCTTTCCGATATATTAAATAGGGACATTTTCGATCCGCTGATGCGGATTGTAAAAGGAGGACTTATATGCAAAACTCTCGCAGCCGTCGTCGCCGGCACCCTTTGACCTATTTCCCGGTAACGGACGTACAGTCCGGTGAGGTTCTGGGACGGGTGGTAGATTTCACCACCGAAGGTTTCCGGCTGTTGTGCAATGAGGTTATTGACCCGGACCGAAGATTTGATCTGAGAATGGAATTGCCCATATCAGTGCAGGGAGCTTCGGAAGTAGTCTGCCGGGCTCAATCAATCTGGTGCGGGCGGGATATCAACCCGGAATACTTCGCAGCCGGATTCGCCATAGAACCGTTGTCGCTGCCGGATCGTCGCCGTTTGGAGCATTTACAACTCTGCCATTGCTTTCAGGACTGAGAAGCTCTTCTCTGCGATATTCGTACGGTCGCATTCATACCGAAATACATCAAAATATAAAGGCCGAGCTTATTATGCCCGGCCTTGACATGTATCTTTTTGACTTCAGAAGTTATTACTTCTTACCGAGACTTCCGATTACTCACCCAAATTGCCTACCCACGCCGGTACTGAGTACTTATCGATAACTTCTTCCTGAAGTGCTTTCGCCTGAGAATAACCGTCGAACTTGCCCAGACGCACCCGATAATACGTCTGGCCATCCAACATAAATGTGGTCACAAACGCTTCATACCCACGGCTCGTGTACTTCTTCTTCAGGTATTGAGCATAAGTCATGTCTTCGCACGAGGCTACCTGAACGGTATAACCGGTTCCGGTAACGATATCGGCCTGATAGGTCGTTTCCTCTTCCGGAGTTGCGGAATAGTCCATAGCCGGTTTGGGGCTGGTCGTATCGGAAACCACCTCCTGAACCGGAGTGGTATCAACCGGTTGTTCCTGAGCCATCATTTCTTGCTCAAGTTTCTCGGCTTCTTCCTTTTTATCGGCGCAGGCCAATGTCAGGGCAAGCAACGCAAAGACGACTATTATTGTCTTCCAGAAATACATTCAACCTCCAAGCTCGCTGTCTCCACGCCCTCCGGAGTCACACACCGTGCCGACGGGAGAATCCAACCATAACTCTTTGTGTTTTTATAACCGAACCGGCGATAAAGTGTCAACATAAAATCTACCGAACCTTATCCGAACAAAAACGTTGAAAAGCTGCGAATGATTGCGTACAATGCGGCTTTACGAGGAGCACCTATGGCAATGTACGAGAATGTCTTGGATCTGGTTGGTCATACCCCCCTGGTTCGACTGAGAACAGGCATACCTGAAAACGGTCCCCGGGCTTATGTGAAACTGGAATTTTACAACCCTACCGGTTCGGTTAAAGATCGCATGACTGCTTATGTTTTGCAAAAAGCTGTCCGGGAAGGTAAAATCAAACCGGGCGATACCGTCATCGACAATACCTCGGGTAACACCGGTTCGGCCCTGGCGATGGCCGCCAGCGTGCTCGGGGTACACGCGATAGTCACGACACCGATTAAAACCTCCAAAGAAAAAATAGATCTGATGAGATCATTCGGCGCCGAGGTCATCGTTACCCCGGAAGCGCCACACGATGATCCGCACAGTTTCTATGCCGTCGCACGCCGTATGGCTCGTGAGCACGGCTATTTTGATCTGGATCAATACGACAGTCAGGATAACGTTGAAGCACATTACTATCTTACCGGCCCGGAATTATGGAACGACACCGGCGGTAAGATCACTCACTTCGTATGCGGTATCGGTACCGGCGGTACTTTTTCAGGCGCGGCGCGATATCTCAAAGAGCAAAATCCTGAGGTGGTGGCCGTAGCGGTAGACCCTGAAGGATCGGTATTCGCCGGGATGTATCACGGCGATACGAATCCACCGTCGGAACCGTATAAAATAGAAGGAATCGGTTCCGATGTCCCGACTAAGGCTATGCACATGAAATATGTAGATCGCCTGATCACGGTTTCGGATGCGGATGCTTTCAATCGTGCTCGACGCATTAGCAGTGAAGAGGGAATCTCCGGTGGCGGATCTTCGGGAGCCGTAGCCTGCGCTATGGAACAGATTGCGGCAGAAGTCGGACCGGAAGCGCTTATTATCGGGATATTCGCAGACGGAGGTATTAAATACCTCAGCAAATGCTATAATGACGAATGGATGAGAGAAATGGGTTTTCTGCCCCAAGAGGAGTTTAGCAAGTGAGCGGAATCAGACAGAGAGCCGTTGGGGCCGCAATGATCCTGCTGATGACAGCAGCCACGTTAACGGCTCAAGACGCCGGTCGCCTGACCTATAGTGAGCAGGTATTTGATTTTGGCCATGTAGCCATTGAATTTCGAATTTTCCGCACCTATTCGCTGGTTAACGAAACCGATAAAGAAATCCGAATCACGAGTGTCGATGCTTCATGCGATTGCTCCGCAGTAGGATTATCCGATTCAACCGTAGCACCGGGTGATACCGTCTACTTCTATCTGGATTTTAATACCCGAGATGCTTACGGACCGGTAACCAGGTCATTTACGGTATTTCTTGACAATGCCCCCCGCCCTGAGTTCAAGTTCTACTACGTAAGCGATATCGGCGTTTGGCTTAAAGGCATCAAACCGGATCCGGTGTCGGTCTTCTTTCTCCCCGGTCGTACAGAGCAGGAGGTTGTCATAGCCAATCCGCTTTACCAAAAATTGTCAGTTCAGTTGACCGAACAAGCATCGGATTTCTTCGATGTGGATATTACCAAAGATGTTGCAAAACGGGGTGAGAACCTCAGGATAAAGGTGTATCCACAAGCGGATCTGAAACCCGGGACACACTACAGCAGCTTCACCTTGTCGGTTTCCGGTGAAGGTCTGCAAAAGCCGGTTCCCCTGACTATTCCCGTGAAAATAGTTAAGTACTGATCAACTTTCGCGCAGATCTGCCGATAAGATAAAAAGCTTGACAAGACAATACTTGTTAGGTTAAGTGAACCGATAACGAGGGTGACTCTCTGCTGTCCCTGGGTAGTTTCCTAGCCCCCTCTACCCAACCAGACGAGCACCCTCTTTTTTACCCCCCACAAGACTGCTAACCGATTCACTGAAAATGATATATAAAATGAAAAGGCCACCCCGTCAGGAGTGGCCTTTATTATCATTTTCGACTGTTCTTAGTCGGCTTTCTCAATGCAATCTACCGGGCAAACTTCCTGGCAGTGTGAACCATTCGGCTGATCCTCACACTCGTTGCAGGTATCCGGGTTGATCGTATAGATGTCGCCTTCTTCGATAGAAGAAGTCGGGCACTCCGGCAGACAAAGTCCGCAGGCTGTGCATTCATCGGTAATCTTCATCGCCATGTTATTGTCTCCTCAATATAACGGTTATCACATCCGTTTGGTTTGCCAATATATACGTTTGAACTAATTGCACAAGAGAATAATTATCTCAAAACAGATTCCAATCATGCGAGATAACCCTCTACCCGATCATCACTTAAAAGGCAAACCAGTTCGGTTTTTTCACCCGGCCGCCTTATGAAGGATAAGGCAGCCGGGTTTGAGGTATTGAGGAACAATCCCTGGTCAGGTGCTACGGACACGGAACAGGAGCCGGTCCATTCTGGAACATGTAGGATACCAGCCAGACCAGGTCACTTATATCAGGCACGTCGCTCCCCGCCGAGCCGTTAATGTTAGCTTCAGCCATACAGGGCGGCGGCGGACCTCCCTGGAACATATAGGTCACCAGGTAAACCAGATCGGCTATATCGGGGCCGCTCCCACTATGGTTAATATCACCACGGATTTGACAGCAGTCCGGTGGTTCGATAATGGTGGATATGATATCGGCGCGGACACCATCGACGTGATAGGCAACAACTGTCCCGGAGTCGACGCCATCGATCCATTCCAGATCAATCCAGTCGCACGAATCGATATATCCGTTACCGTTGTCTATCCAGCCGACGATCGTCATGCGGTTCAACTGGCTCGGATAGACCTGGAACCACCAACTTCCAATTGGAGAATTCAGGTAGTTGTACATCGGACTCACTCGCATGTAGTCAAACAGCAGAGTGTCGGTTCCGTCGAACAATTCGATCGTGGTGGTGGCATCCTCGATATGCTTCCAGATCGTCGAATCGGTCATATCGATACCGCGCATCATGATCGTGTCGCAATAGTCAAGAATGCCGGTGCCGTTGTCGCGCCACTCCTCGATCCGCCAGAGATCGTCGAGATTCGGCCAGAGTTCCTTCCATTCCGAACCGACCGGATCGGAGCCCAACTCCCAATCATTGAGGTTATGGTCGTATTCATCCCCCACAACCGGAAGCGGAGTGGAAACAACGTCCGTATCGACTCCTGTTACCTGCCAACTTACGGCCGTGCCGGACGGCAGACTCTGCATCAGAATGTTGTCGCCAACCGCAACCGGACCGGCTCCCGTTCCCGAGGTATAAACCAGGCAGTATTTCTCACAATAGGTCGGATAGACCTCGTGCCAGAACGTACCAATGGCATCCGTGGCACTCAACGTGTCGATCCGGTCAACATACATAGTTGCCGCCTGCACGGCATTGTACAGAGTCAGCGTGGTCGTTACCCGCTCCACGTGCTCGATGCTGTGGAAATACGGCGCCGACAGATATGAAAAATCAACCGTATCGCACCAACTCAAAGTTCCGTCACTGTTGTCAATCCAGTTGATGATCGACCAGTTTTGACAGTAATCCGGCCACAGCTCGTGCCATTGTGTGCCGGTCGGATCACCGCCTGAATATCCGTCCGTATTATGGCGAACCACTCCCAGGGTATGATCGGGCGCTGCCGGAATACAAACCGGCGGATTGACACAAGTACACGACACCGGCGCCGGCCCGCCTGAGTACAGGTTGTCGATCAGGTACAAAACATCGCGGTAGTCGATGCAACAATCACCGTTCACATCGGCGTTGGCCGGTGTCGGCGGAGCCGAACCACCCAGGTAGAGATAGTTAACCAGGAAGGTGATGTCGGAGATATCGATCGCGCCACTTCCATTGACATCCCCCGGCATTTGATAATCGCAGGTATCGCACGGATTCGGCATACAACTCGTTCCGGATCCCTGGAAATCGTGACCGGCATTGACGCAGGTCAGTGAATCGGTTTCATAACAGGCTCCCGTAGTCGGATCACAGCAAGCGCCGGTTTCGGAACCGGAGGAATCGGGACAAATGATCACGGCATACTCGATGATCGTATGAATCGTCCCGCCCTGCGGTGGTATCGGATCGATTGATGGATCAAAGGGATTCAGTCCATAAAACACCGGCACATTACCCGAGTTGACGGGATAACCGGCCAGTTCCGTAACGAATACCAGGCCGGTCACCGGCTGGCAGGTATTGGTCACTACTTGATAGCGGTCGTGGTAAATAGTGCCGTGCGGTCCGGAAATGTAATAAGCATCATTATGAACACTGGAACCGTGCGCTGATCCGGCCGGGGGTTCGCCCTCGTGCATATCGAAATATGGGTCGCTGATACAGAGGAACGAGTCGGCGATATCGGAACAAGTCCCTGCTACGGTCACATAGTGTCCGCCTATGCGCTCGCAAGATCCCGGCGATATTTCTTCCCAGAAACCAAGCAGCAGGATTACATCCTGACTGATCAGAACTTCCTCTCGGATCTGGTCGAAACCGAACTCAGGATCAATCGGCATCACCCGGATATTGTAACGCCCCGTAAGACCGGTGCTGTCGATCCAGTCCTGGGCTCCTTGCGCCAGATCGAATACATTCGTGCCCGATCCGGAAGTATTGGTCCGGCAATAGATAGCCAGTGAGTCAACGAACGGAATGACATTATTGGTGTCATGGTCGTCCCAACCACCGGTTGGATCATAACTCACAACCAACGGATAGCCGTCGTTGGCGGCGGGATTGCCCGGTCCCGGCCAGAACGGACGCGGATCAACCGGACTCGGCTCAAATTTCGAATCGAACCACCAGAGGCAATTAGCCAAAGCGACCGGTCCGCAATGACTCCATCCACCGTATGTCGGATCGGTCCATGAATTCTGTTTCTGATCGAAATCGGGCATGCCGTTCGGAGCGTAGTCTCCATACGGTGATTTGTAATAGTCACAGGTATCGATCACCGTGTCGGGACATATCACGAAAGCATACTCAATAATCGTCCACACCGTTCCGCCGCTCCAGGGAGCCCAGTCGCGGACGTTGTTCATACCTCCGAAGTTGGTCAACATCGTGGAAGTGGTCGGGTAGTTCAGGACTTCCACCGCCTGGGTGAAACCCGGGAACAAGGTACTGGTGCAATAGTAAGGATCGTGCTGAATTTGCCCGTGCGGCCCGCTGATGTTGTCGGCATCGTTGTGAATCGTACCGCCGTGGGCCGATCCTGCCGGAGGTTCGCCTTCTAGCGCATCCATCCACGGATCGGAGATGCAAATCTGAGTTTGGGTCGTGCATACTCCGGCCGTTGTTATATAATGCCAGCCGATCGGATTCAGATTTGCCCCAAAGTCCTCGTAGAAACCGAGCAGCAGAATAACGTCCTGACAGTCGAGCACCTCTTTCTTGATGTAGTCAAAGGTAGGCGCAACTACGATTGTATCCCGGAACTTACCGGTCAGCCCCTTGGCCGCCAGGTAGGTTCGCAAGCCGTTCTGCATATCCCACAGAGCCGTGCCGCCGATGCCGCCGTTGCCGTTGGTGTTAACGTAGTTGGCGGCCAGATCGTTTATCAACCACCAGACGTTGTTGGTGTCATGGTCATCCCAATTGAGGGAAGGATCGTACGAGTTGACCAACGGGTAGTTGTCGTTGTGGATGTGACTCGAAGCCGGCCAGAACGGTCGCGGGTCCACCGGTAACGGTTCGAATTTGGAATCGAACCACCAGAGGCAGTTGGCCAAGGCAGCCGGACCGTCATGGGACCAATTCCCTTGTCCATCGATGAAACCGTTTTGCTTCATGTCGAAATCCGGCATCCCCTGCGGCGCGTAATCACCGTAAGGTGACTTGTAGTATTCACAGGTATCACCACCGCCGGTTATGACGAAGGACAGGTCAAGTGAGATCGGGTCACGGGTCGCGCAAATGTGAGTAATCTCTCCGAAGGGAATGTCGAAGTTATATCCCCGAACATCGACCGAGACCCAAACCGGATTATACTCGAGTATCTCCCAGGGAAACTCGTAATGTCCCGCCTCTACCATACCGGCGTAGACAATCGCTCGTCCGATGAAAGGATCAGCTCCCGGCAAAGGAGGTTCTTCCTCGTTCGGCCAGGTTTCCAGCGACCAGTTTATCGCCACCTCAATGTAACTCTCCTGCCCAGGGTCCATGGGGACGATATCGTACATCAGGAAAATCTCTTTCCAGCGCAACGTGTCGAGAGGATGATCATAGAACCAGACATTCCACCATTCTTCCTCCGGATAGTAATACCAACCGTTGCCGTAAGCTCCCCCGCCATAGCCTTGAATGAACTGGCCGGTAGGGTCAATGGTGATCTGAAAGGGATTTATGGTGGTATCGGCCGTAGCCGGCTCATACATATCAACCCAGCTCAGATCACCCCATTCAGCCCAAACCGCATCATCATTCCAGTGGTTCAGGGTTGATTTCCATCCCCACCAGGTGGAAGTTGGGTCCTGAACGACGGCTGATATATTCAACCAGTAGATCGTTCCGGAATCCTGATGGAACCAGTCCTCACGCGGGAGAATCACATTGTATTGATAGTAGGCGACATGATCCTCAGAGATAACTACACCCGTCAACGGATCATACCAGCCCTCGGCGGTCGGTGGGTCGATCGGGACTATCGCCCATTCATAGATCTCCCATTCGCGTAAGGTCTCCCCCGGCATGCTGTAACCGTCCGGATTCTGTTCGGCCGGAATATCGGCATGAAGACTCAAGACGAAATGATCGATCACTCCCTCCTGACCTCCCATCCAGGCTCCCCAGAAATGAACATCCTTGATCCAGCCGGTTTCTGAGCACATGAAATCATCGGCCAGAATCAACGGTTGTGTCGCATTCACTGCCCAGCCGGTTTCATCCGGCAGTTGCGGGTAGTGCATTTTGTGGCTATCCCCCGGTTGCCAATCGGCCAGCACTGTTGCCATAGCCAGAATTACTACGGCGCCTGCGACGACAGCCCCACACACAGAGATTCTCCTGAACATGAGCATACTCCTCCTGCTCCCCAGGGTTAGTTATTCAAATGTCATAATAAAAAAACTCCATCAGCCGATCTGGCAGGGAGTTAATCAAGGGTGCTTCGGCCGAAGTTCTCAGCGCTTTAATAATGTCTCGATTAGGACTATAAAAATATACCAACCGACCTTAAGCAGGTCAAGAAGTTTTGTATCAATCATATTAAATGAGCCGCATTGCCGGGCAATGCGACTCCTCTGAATAGATTATTCCGAAGCAGACAATAGAACTACCACGGGCACGAGCATGGCGGTGGTGGTGCGAAGCCCTGGAACATGTAACCCACTAGATAAACCAGGTCGGAGATATCGATTCCTTCTCCTCCCCCGATGCCCCATGCTTCCTCCATGCACGGCGGTTCCGGACCACCGTTAAACATATAATTGACCAGATATACTAAATCGGCAATATCCGGTCCGGTTCCGGAATGATTAACATCACCGACCAAAACGCAACAGGAGGGACTCTCCTCGTCCTGGACAAGCGCTCCGGTATCAAGCGTAAGAACTCGTAATTCTCTGACTCCCAACGAGTCCGGGCCATCCAGGTGCTGCATGAGAACCCGTTGTCCTACAGCAAAGAAGGTTATTGGGAAATCATACCAGTAAACCAACTCATAGGTCGGGCCACTCTCGGGGAATGCTTCAACCCACAATGATCCCCATGGATTAAAAATGCTGTAAACGTTGCCATGTGTGCTGCCGTATGCTGACATATACACCGTGTCACCACTCCCGACATCTTCAAACACAGCGGCCGTCCGCATCTGCACCACTTTATGATGAGACATCCGCAGCATGGGATCGAGCACGCTGATCGTATCGAGAGCGCTCAGATTCCCATCTCCGTCCTGATCCACAAAGCATTGTATCGTATAGTAGAGCTTAATGGCATCACCCCAATCGTCCCAAACGGTGCCGATCGGATTGCCGTCACCGGGCTGATAGGTGCCAATATTGCACCAGACATCCCCCGCTCCACTGGGAACCGGGTCCGTGAAACAGATTTGAGGCTCCTGGCAGGTACATTCAACCAACGATTGCGGGAGATCATAATAGAGATATTGCCAGATCATGAACAAGTCGTACGAATCGATGCAACAGTCACCGCTGGCGTCGGCGTTGGCCATGTTTTCCGGCTCCGAACCGTCCAGGTACAAATACTGCGCCAGATAGGTTACATCGCCGATGTCGATCGAGCCGTCGTTGTCAACATCGCCGGGATATTGCCACAGGCAGGTGTCGCACGGATTTGGATCGCAGGAAACACCGGCCCCGGCGAAAGTACCCCCGGCGGCCACACAATCATCCCCCGTAGCCTGATAGCATAGATAGGTCTCCGCCTCACAGCAAGCCCCTAACTCAGGACCGTACGGACTGCCGTTTATGACAAAAGCCACATTGAGCGATTGCCCTTCTGATTTTGGCGGATAGTCGGGACAGGTATTCCAGGGATAATATCCCTGCCAGCACGACAGGTCTATCGCATTGATAACACAGTCACCGTTGCAATCGGCACAAGGGTAAAACAGGGGATCGGTACCGGGTACGGGATCACATTCCGGCGCCGGCCCGCCATACTCATACCAACTCGCGAAGTAAACTACATCCGAGATATTGACTGTGCCGTCTCCGTTCATATCTCCATGCATATAGTCCCAGATCGCCGGCGGCTCGTAAATATCCTGCCAATACGTAGGCAAGTCTATCGGCCAGACGGCATCGTCGTTCCAATGATTTTCAGTAGATACCCACCCCCATTGATACGTATCGTTCTGATCGACCCAAACCGAGACTACGAGCCAGTAGACAGTCCCTTCTTCCTGCCAATACCAGTCGGCCTGATCGAAGAAGAAGTTATATTGAAAATACCCGATATGATCGTCGGCATAATACGCGGCGGAAACAGGATCGTACCAGCCCTGAGCATTCGTCAGGTCTTCGATCTCAGCCACGATAAACGTAGCGGTGGTCTTCGACCATAGCAGATTGCCCGGCATACTGAATCCGGTCGGGCTCTCTTCGGCGGGGATATCATCGTAGATACTCAGGGTAAACGAATCAATCGTCGTCTCCAGTCCACCCATCCAGGCGCCCCATAAATGAATGTCCTTCACATACCCCGACTCAGAGCACATCCAGTCGTCGGCGATGGCATTAGGTGAGGTGGCATTGACTGCCCAACCTGTTTCGTTCGGCAGTTGCGGATAGTGCATCTTGTGGCCATCCTCCGGAACCCAGTCCGCCCGGAGCGATGCGCCCGTCAAGAGCATCAATGCCAGTGCTATTGTTGCAAACCTGTTAAACATCCTAATCCTCCTTGACCTTGCGGCCGCCATTCCGTTCGTCCTCTACGTATCACATCAAACCACTCACTATGCTCCCTCCAAAGGCTGTCCATGCCCGTTCTTTCGTATGAGCACAGCATGCCTGAAACGTGTTCTTATACGTAACCGTAAAAAGGCTTGTAATACGACCGTGAATTTAACCGAAAAAACGTAGAGTTAGTGGCTACAGTTAGAAGATAACATTCTCCCCTCGAAGCGTCAAGTCATAACTGTTCAATCGCTTACGAAAGGCATGTCGGCTCACTAATGAGGATATTGAAAATTTCCACCAAGGGAGATAAGCTCCCTCTTCTCGCTATACCAACCACACATAATCTTCCAGAGATTTCTTTGTTCGGTTGAGCTAATGTAAACGAATGTACGCATACCTAACAAAAAGGACAGGTCGGAGAACCGACCTGTCCTTCAAGGAAGAGGGATGTCATCACAGCTATTTCATGAGGACCATTTTTCGCGTTTGCGTAAAGCTGTCGGTGCTCAGGCGATAGAAGTAGATGCCACTGGCATAACCGTCACCATCGAATTGGACGTCGTGCGTACCCGCATCGAGCACCTCGTTAACCAACACTTCAACCGACTGCCCCAGAATGTTGACCACTTCGAGTTTGACATGTGAACTCTGAGGCAGCGAGAAGGGAATCGATGTGACCGGGTTGAACGGGTTCGGATAGTTCTGAGAAAGCCCGAAACCCTCCGGAACCGGAGCACCCTTAGCCGCCAGTGTCACCTGATTGGTAACACGATGCTCATCGCAAGCCAGGGCATCGACAATTTCACATTCACCGGGAATAGTCAGGATCTCATGGGTCCCGGCATCGATTACTTCTGAACCGTCAAGGTCGGCCAACCCCAGACTGTAGAGCCCGCGACCGGTCCCACCCAGGACATCGAGACCGGCATTGACCAACAAACGGGCCGAAGCCTGATCGCCGCCGACCAAATCAAGCTGAAGACCGCGAATCGCCACATCGGACGACATCGTGATAATTGTCTGCTCGCCGTCGAACTCGGACGAAAGGGTTACCTCTCCCTGACGCACTTTGGCCGCACCGGAAACGGCACATGCGAACTCCAACTCAGGACCACCATTGAAGAAATAATCCACCATGTGAATCAGGTCGGAGATATCCACGTCGGCACAATCACCGTTGACATCACAAGCGGAGATATATGCCGGGGCGATACCGTCCTGGAACATATACGTTACCATAAAGACAACATCAGCGATATCCAGCCGGCCGCTGTTGTCAATATCGCCCGGCGTGTACATACGCTGACCGATTGTGAAGCTGTACGGGCCACCCCATCCGGGTACGACCGGCGTATGGCCGTCAAAGAACATCCGGGTACTGCCGGCCTGACCGAACACACCGTTGTCGAGTACGATGGTCTTCCCCACATCGGCGGCATCGAACGGTCCCACCGTCAACGCCCAGGCGCCGCCGGTATAATCAGGCGGTAAAGCACCATTCTGAGTGGTCATGGAAAAACACCCAAAGCGATCAGGCCAGGTCTGTTCCGTCTGAGCCAACGGCCAGAAGCCATGAACGTCGGACAAATCACCGATGATATTCACGGAAACGGTATCGGGAATCGTTGCACCGTCAGGTGAGGTAACCGAAAAACCGGCTGCCATCATCAGGAAATTGCCGCTGGTGTTGTTGGTCACACCGATGTAGAACGTTACCGGTTCACCGGTGGCGACCGTATTGGGATCGATCAAACCATGCGCACTGTCCAGTTGCAGGAAACCACCCGTACCGATCTGGTCGAGCCCATCGTACTCGCACGGCTGGGGACCACCCTCGAAAATGTAATCCCACATATAAGCGAGGTCACCGACATCGACTCCCGCATACTGATCCACATCGGCCGCTTGCGGCTGCGTAAGGGTCGCGCCGGGTACGTGTACGTAATTGGTAAACTGAACAATATCGGTGATATTCGTAGTACCGTCTCCGTTGACGTCACCGCACACCCATTCCGGTTCAAGAGCCGGGTCTACGATCTCGAATACTCTGTCTAATCCGAAGACAATCGGGGCGTACGGCAATACGAAGGAGCTGCTGTAAGCATAGTAGGCGTTCTGACCCAACTCACCGAACTCCGTCTGCTCGATGTAGAACGTTTTTCCGACATCTTCAGATCCGAACGGGCCGATGGTGAAACTGGCCACAGTGTAGTTGCCGTCGTATTCGATACCGTCAGTGGGATTGCACTGAAAACGACCGGTCACTCCGAACATATTGCCGTCAGCAAGAACATCGACTCCCAGACAGGCGTCCGCGAACGGCGCCCCGAAAGCGGTATAGGCAGTCGGATTATTTACGGTCACGGTAAGGCCGTTATCGCTGACTAAATCCAAACCGACAGCGAATCCGAAAATGTTTCTCTCGATGTTGGTGTTCCAGACATTTACGGTTACGGTAATCTCGGTATTTATCGGCAGCTTCACACCGTATCCGGGCAGAATATCGGAAACACCCAACATGATCACGCCCTGAGAGAATAAAGTGTCACCGTACGATGAACCATAACAGGGGGCCCAGGTCCCCATATTGACATAACGATACAGATGCAGATAATCACCGTAGTCGACACCGGTACGGTGGTCCACCGCCGCGGCATCGAGCCATGCCTGTGAAGGAGCAGGCATCACCCCGGTTACATAGTCGTACACAGCGGCGACGTCCTGATCGTTGACGATGCCGTTGTTGTCCACATCACCGCACATCTGCGACCATACTGAGGCTCCCCCCAGCAGTACCAGGGTTAGCAGAACGGCGGTCCAGCTCCGTGCTTGTCTCATACTTCTTCTCCTTACTTCTGTCTCTTCGCGGCGGCGTGTCGCACTCACATTGCGACTCTCAGCAAAGCGACGAACTTAATGACTGTCGGTTGTCTGCCATTAAGTGACCAGGAGCCGATCATAAGTACCTGACCGGCTCTTTATATTGGAGAAGATTAATGATTTTCAGGGAGAGACTACCTGTGAACAGCCGTAAACCGGCTCCGGGCCATCACCGAAGAAATACTGCACCAGGAAGGTCAGGTCGGCGATGTCTATCGGACCACAGGATCCGTTCACATCGCACGATTGTACGTTAACCGGAAGCGGACCACCGTGAAACATGTACTGCACCAGGTATAAGATATCGTCTATGGTTAACTCACTATCACCATTGACATCACCGGGAGTGTATGACGTCTCTCCGATCACAAACACATACGGTCCCGGCCAACGGGGCGAAAAACGGTTCGTGCCGTTTGCGGTCCATTCCCAGGTCCCGGCATTTCCGAACGAACTGGAATCGAGGATTATCGTCTTGCCCACATCGTTCTCGTCGAACGCTCCAATCATAATCTCGTATATATCACCTGACGTGCCGGACGGTGTTACGGGAAAAGCCCAACTGAACGCCCCCATGGTTTCGAGCGTGTCGTATGAAGCTCCGATGCAAGACAACTCGTGCGCCGTTGCGAACTCACGATCGATGCCAAAGAACGCCCGGTTAGCCGGAACGTCGTAAACCGTGCCGTTGTAAGTAGCCTGCCTGGCACTCCAGGTGGCGCCGTCGGGGGACCACAGATGGAATCCGTTTGAGAAATACCTGACACCATCCGCCTGGTCAATACTGGCCCTGATCCGGAAGGTGACAGGTACTCCGACGGCGAGAGTGCAAGGACGGAGTTGCCCTTCGACCTCATTCAACCAAACGTCACCGCTGACCTCGAATACGGGCGCTTCGGGTCGATCACAAGGCGGTATCCCGCCCTCGAACATGTACTGCCAGAGATGGGCTACATCGTTGGACGTAATACCGGGGTCGCTGTCGACATCGGCCGCGGATAAATATAACGGCGTGATCTGTTCCTGGCTGGTGTCGTAAAAACAGATGTAGGACATCAACGAAACCACATCGGCGATATCACATCCGCCGTCGCCGTCGACATCACCGCACACGACCGGATCGTAAACCAGTGAGGCCGCGATGTCGATCAGACCCGAGCCAAGCATACCGGCCAGGCCGGGATTGAGATCGTCGATATTGACCGCACTGGCGTTAATCGCTGTCGCCACATGATACGAACTCAGGTCGGGTCTGGCCGCAATTATCAGGGCCGCCTGCCCCGCCACCACCGGCGCAGCAAAACTGGTACCGGACCAACGAGCGTAGAGATCGTCGTTAAATGTCGAGATCAGATCTACTCCCGGCGCACATACGGAGATATAACTGCCGTAACAGGAAAAGTCAGCCTTGACAAAATTGGAATCCACCGCCGCTACCGCTACCGTGCCGTAATCGTAAGCAGGATAGTGTCGCCGACTGTCACCGCCGTTCCCGGCTGCGACGATTGTCACACAGCCAACTCGCAAACAATACGCCACAGCATTTCTGATGGCGGTATGATAACCGGTCATAACCTGACTGAGATTGATTACCCGGCAGCCGTCGTCGGCCGCTTGTTTCATCGCTTCGGCTACTACATAACCATTGCTCAGCCCGTGAATATCGGATACTCGGTAAGCATAAATCTGTGCCCCCGGAGCCACGCAATGAATCACTCCGGCGATAAATGTACCGTGACCGGAGTTTTCACCTCCCGGCTCATCGAACGCCACAGAATCAGCGTCAACATAATCATAAACCGATACTACGGAGCCTTCCAGTCCGGGATGTGTGAAATCCACCCCACCGTCGATCACGGCCACTTTCACTCCTGCTCCGGTAGAAACAGTATGCACCCCGGACAGATCGAGACTCGAAAGAGGGCCTTGTGTTATGTACAACTCCTGATCGATGTCGTCCGAGACCGGCAACGATCCCTGTACCGCCTGCATCGGATCGGTCATGTAGTTGGGATGACAGGTTCGGACACCGGTCCGGGATTCGATTTCCGACGAAAGAACGAGCAGATCGGAACCGGCGGGCGCATTGACCAGGTACATATTGAGATTCGGCAAATACTGAGCCGTGGAAGTACCGTAGGCATCGTGAATGCACCCGATATCATAGCCGTCGTACATCTCGATTACCAGATGCTCCGGATCATACAACTGGGCCGATATCGGCGTCGCCCACAACACTAACAGAAGTATCAGCAACCCGGCCGAGAGCAACGTTCTATGATTTCGTTTCACTCTGGCTTCAGTCATTATCATTATCTCCTCTGCAAGCACCAAATATACCAAACGCCGCCCAATGATAAGCCGACCGAAATCGTCGGCGCGTAGCCCGGCGGGCCGATCTCACCGCCTCGAGAATCGACTCGCCTGTAAAAAGACGACTGTAGAATTCCTTCATCCAAAATCCCGTTGAACGATCATCAACCGCCCAGAGACCGGCCAGCACGTTTCGGGCCCCCATCTCGAGCAATGACCGCACCAATCCCGAGGATTCTTCCCCCGGTAAATACGACTGCACGCCGGTACGACAGGCCGCCAGGGTAACCAGGTCAACCCGGTGATTGAACAATCTGAAATCGGCCGCAAAGAGAGGACCGTCATCGAGCAGCAACGATGAATAGAACGGATTATCGCGTCGTAAACGGGCATGACCACTGTAATGTAAAATTCGACTTTCTCCTTCAGCGGGCCAGTCAGTCCGGTGCGCTGGATTGTACACCTTCAGATTGTTACCGGCCAGTTTCCTGAGGACCGCGATATCTTCATCCACACCGAGGAGATCATCCGCACGACCTACCAGCACTTCAACTCGTTCCGAGTCGACCTGTAATCGCGCGGCACGCCGGTGATGACGAAGGCTCGGGGCGAGAACCAGGTGATATCGCTCCGATAATACTTCCCCCCCGATTCTTATCGCCGGCCACGGCAAATCGGCCAACTGACCGGTCGGGAGAATCAACACCGATCCGGTATTTTTAGGAATCTCCAACGGCTCCCATAACCAGCCGCCGAGAGCATCAAACAGTTCATCTTCTTCCCGGTACGATTTACGATTCGAATCGAATAATTGTTGCGACAACAAAGTTTGCCACCAACCGACATATTCACCCAGGCGACGGCGTCCCATTACATAGCGGTGAACCGCTACTTCTCCATTGTGATGTACGAACGCTATCAGGTCATCCAGATCAAGATGAAACTGGACGATCGTCATGTATCGTGATTCTGATCGGAAAAGTTCGATCAGCCGCTCTATGCTTTCACCCTGGGTTAAAGGTCGAGATTCTATCTCCGCCAGGTTCCGTCGCACCTCTCGCTCCAGGTTGATCAAAGCTCTGTCGCTCTCAATCGTGCCGAGAACACGCTGTCCTGAGCCTCGTTCGATAACCGAGGCCAGGGCGGTTACCTGCTGCGCCAGATCGGTTAGTTTTTCGCGAGCCCGATCTCGCAATTCAAGGGCTTCAGAATTTCCGGCCAGCGGCGCCCAAAGACCGGCGGTATTGAAACGCTCCGACCAGGCGGAAGCCGCGGCAGGATTCTTGTCAATAGAGTTAACGACCAATCGCTGATACGGCTCGGTCCGCCCCTTCAGAAAAGCCGCTCTCATCTCTACCGGCGGCAACATGGCTCTGACCTCGTCCAGAACATCGGCGGCTCGCGTCCAGTGAGATCGAGCCTGCGACCAGTGATTGCGACGCGCCTCCCGATCACCCAGCGCTGTCTCCCAATGAGCCATCAGATAGGGGATCGTTCTGACTGAAGCGTTTTTCCTGAGTCTCCGACAGGCTGCCTCCTCATGCTCCGGATAAATCATAAGCGTTAGATCACAAACAGCCTCCCAGACAGGCAGTTGCGTAAGGCGGAACTGATCACGAGCCCGAGCCAGACACCGAACTTTATCAACCCCTTGCACCATTAGCGCCTCAGTGAATTGGGTAGTCGCTGTAAAGGGTCGATTATTTTCATGGCGGAATCCCTTGGTCGCTCGCTTCAAAGCCGTTCGTGCCGTCCGCGTATGACCGGTTGCATAGGCGGCTTTAGCCAGGAATAAAGCAGCCTTAGCTGCTTCATAAGTCATTTTCAAACGGGTTGCACAACGCTCGGCCTTTTCGGCGGCATCGCGGGCATCGGTCATGAGATTAAGACCTATAAATGCCTCCGCTCGGTCCAGATCGCACAAGACTCGTCCTCGCGGTTGACCGTGCCGACGATAAGCATCATCACACTCAGCCAATAATTTAAGCGAACCATGATAATCACCACGCAGCATCGCCAGCCAGGCTCTGCCGTAACGGGCTTCATTCGCATAAAGATCGTAAGTCAGATCAATAAATATCTTCTCGGCCGACTCGTAGAGGCTTTGCGCCCGGTCGAACTCGATCAGTTGTACCAGCGTGTTCGCCTCGTTGTATTGACAGAGCCCCAGCACCAGCTTTTCCCCCACCCTGGCCATATGTTCACCGGCCCGATGATAATGGTGTTGCGCCTGGCGATGCTTGTCCTGGCGATGCAGCAAATTGGCGAAATTAACCCGCGTTTTCTCCATTTCCGTGATCGCCCCATGACGGCGGAATGTCGCCATTGAAAGACGGCTGTATCGGCGGGCCTGCTCGAAATCACCTAAATACATGTAGATGTCGATAAGAATGCGATCAATCCCCGCCCGGATCAACGGCTTGTTGTATGCCAGTCGGCGAGCCTGAAGATAAGCCCTCAGAGCATCGGTTGTTCGGGTTGCCACATGCAGCGCCCAACCGAGTGCTCGATAAGCGGCTAGTTGCACCGGTTGATCCTGCTTTTCGGCAATCTGTACGAACCGGCGTGCGATTTTTATCGCCTCCCTTGTCGACCGCTGCACGACCGCATGCACTTCCTTGCGACAAGCTTCCGCCAGTTCGGCCGGATCACAACCATCCGGAATCTTACCGGTACGCAGGAATTTTGCTGCTTCTTCCTTCATTATCTCACAGCGCCTCTCCAACTAATCGCCGGACATCGATAACGCTCTCCCGGTGTGATCAATTCGATGGAACGCGGTGGCTGAAGATCGCTCCAGACGAACATGCAATGTTCACCTGAGGCGATTTTACGCCGTCCCACTCTGAGAATATACGCCGTCCGGTCGAACTCTTCTCCCCCGAACAGACGAGCGGACATCTGCCAGCCTTCGGTATAACGTTGAGCCACCAGTTCGAGTGTGAACGTACCGAACGACAACCGCAACCGTCGCTCGCCGCCCTGGTCGATATCGCGCAGGGCCATCGCCGAGACCTCGGACCAGGAGTCATGGGCAATCCGACCGCGCTTGACGGGAAGCCCCACTGTCGGTTGCTCCAGTGCCGGGATCGCCGCACAACGGGCGACCAGATCACCATCGGCCGGTTCCTGAACCAGCTCCCGGTAAGGCTTCGTTTCCTGCAGCAGTTCGTACAATTCACGACACTCGGGACAGGATTTCAGGTGCTTACTTAATTTATTACTACCGGAACGAGCAGCACGAATCAAGTCGTCACGATCGGGGTGGCTGTTATTTTTCTTCTCTTTCATTACATCTCCGGGATGCCGGTTCCCAAGGCAACCATAAACAAGTTTTCCAAACCGCCTGATTCTATCGATAACCACCTCTGTATTAGGTGGCCGAAGACGTCTCTCAAGTACGCGCTATATTTCATAATCCTCCAGTATCATCCTGAGTTTTTCGAGACACCGGGAGCGGGTCGGTCCCAGGCTGTTGAGCGGAATGCCCAGGCGCTCGGCAATATCACGGTAGGATATTTCATCCGACTCGAAAAACAGCGCCCACATCAGGTCTCGACAGCGTCGATCCAGATTCTCAATCGCCAGTCTAACCTGTCCGGCTCGCTGGAGTCTCTCGATATCAAGATCAGGGGATGGAGTCTCTTCCGGCTGGCGGCATTCACGCCAACGCCGTTCTTCGGCGGCAGTGGATTTGAGCATTCGTTGTGATCGTCGTACCGCCACTCTGATCAACCAGCCCGGCAGCGCGATCGGCTCCTTCAACGACTCCCTCTGACGATAGAGCGATAACCAGGTGTATTGAACACAATCCTCGGCATCGGCCTGATCCAGGCCGTTGCGACGAGCCACCGCCATAACCAGCGGCGTGAGTAACTCGACGAGTTGCCGCCAGGCATCACGGTCACCGTCTAAAACACGGATCCAAAGATGCTCAAGATTGTCGTTCAATGGCTCTCCAAAGTAACTCAATCTCTTCCTTCTGATAACTCAGAGAGCATAGTATGGCGATCAGAGTTCGGCTTTCGTCGACCCCTAATAATTAATTTAAGGGTTTTGGTATTTTTCGCAACTCTTTATACGGCAACAAAATAAATAGTGCAATTTCTCGCCTCCGGATGTACTTAAGAACAACTCAGGTGGCACTTAAATTCAAGAGGGAGTATCTTCCGAACAATATCCGATTACTCTTCCCATGGGAAAAACGCCGCTTGACGGTTAGAATTATGCAGGAGGCGGGCATAAAAAAAAGGCGGCTTCCGGATTCGAACCGGAGAATGGAGGTTTTGCAGACCTCTGCCTTACCACTTGGCTAAGCCGCCTACGAAAAAAAAGCGGGAAACGAGACTCGAACTCGCGACAGCCACCTTGGCAAGGTGGTGCTCTACCAACTGAGCTATTCCCGCTTTTTCAAATGCAAAGCGCGGGTATTATATGTCGCCGCCCTGAGTTTGTCAACTCGTTATTTACACAAATGTTATCGGACGATTACGGTGCTAACTTGAAAGCTTCAATTGGCTTGCGTCAGTACCCGCCTATCCGCTCAAGGAAGCGTTGGCGCATGACTCTGGCGTCTTCATGAACCTTGGGAACCAGCCAGGGAACCAGCTTATTCAACCAGCGATCATGAATCGCAGCTCTTGCCGTGTCCCCTTGAACGTAGGTTATCAGATACATGTCACGGTGTGCTTCGTAAACCAGAGAATCACGAGCGATGATTCCGTTCAGCGCCGCGACCGCTTGTTCGGTCTGATTGGTTCGGATCAAACTGAAAGCCCGTTGGTAAAGCAGGTATATGTACGGCGGGGGGGGCGATATTTCAATCGCACGATCGTACTCTTCGATTGCCTTGGAATCCTGTCCGGCCACATAATAATCCAGCCCCTTCTTGTAGTGCTGGACATATTCGACCGGGTAAGTCGGCCGCAACTCCCCTTCTATCGGGCGAACCTTTTTAAACACAGCCGACAGTGATCCGAGACGGTCTTCATCGCTTGCCCGATAAAACCATCCCACGGAACGGTACGAATCGAGAAACTGCGGATAGAGACAAAGCGCTCTTTCAGCCGGCGCCGAGGGCTTGATACCGGTCGAGAAAAGAATATAATCGGGTGCTCTTTCGAGGATGTATTTCGAATTATGATTACGTTCCTTCCAGGTGGTGGTCATGCCCGGGATGGGTTCCTCGGCATGGCGGGCGATGGTCGAGTCGGTCAGACCAACCATATCTATTATATCATGACCCAGGAGCTTATAACCGAAGATCCCGATCGTCGGAAGCGCTACCGAGAAATTGGTCGAATCGGCGGCGGCCATATTGTCGGCCATGAAGTTCATTTTACGCGTGAATTTCTTCTCATAATAAGCGAACTGATGAACCGTCGCCCGGGGCATGTAAACCGTCAGGCCGATCAATACCACAGTCATTACGAAGACAACAAGTAAACGGGTGTTGCGTGCCAGGTCGACCGTAAACTCGGCAATGATCAAAACCGTCAGCAGGGCATATACCCCGAATAGCGGCAGGAAGAACCGATGCACTTTAAGCACGTCGCCTCCGACCAGAGCGATGTACAGCGTATATAGCACCGCGAACAACCATACGACCCGGGCTGAGGCAGATAATCGCTTATAGAGTAACAGGGGGGCCAGCAAAGTGAGTCCAAAGAATCCATAATGCTTCAGGAATTCCCAGACATATTCGAAACCGCTGACAAAATTCTCAATACGGAATCCCGTCTTGGCATAAAACGGATTCGGCAGGATCGAGCCGTAGTAAGCCAGCTTAAAACCTACGAACGGCAACGAGAGCACGAGAGCGACAAGAGCACAAAGCCCGGTGAAGCGCGGCAAACGGCGAGTGCCTATTACTTCCACCAGGATAAGCAAGCCGGTCACCAGAGCGCCTTCCGGCCGGAGCCATACGGCCAAAGTCAACGTCCAGATAAGCAGCCAATTGCGCGTCAGATAGAAATACAGCGAGAGCATCGCCATAAACGCGAACGCGGCCGTTTCCAATCCGGCCGGCGACCAATAAGCCAGGGACATATTGGCTCCGACCAACAACGTTGCCAGCGCCGCATACCAGTTATTGTCTTCGTCAACCACCCGCCGGGTAATGGCAAAGGTCAATCCGATGATCCCCGCTCCGAACAAAAGACCGGTCAGGCGCGATGCGAGAATGTACCCCTCATGGAGAAATCCCCAAAGCGCCATGTAGATCACCCAGCCGAAATTGGTAATCCCCTCCACCCTCTCGCCTATATTAAACACCAGCCCATGGCCGTTCAGCAGATTGGCCACATAGCGATAGGAGATATAGGCGTCATCCTGGATGAAGTCGATCGAGTGAGCAAAATAAAGATAGATCGCCACGGCCGGTAATACCGGCCACCACTCGATTATGGCTGCGTGATTTTTCCTCACTGATCTTTTAGCGAGCGAAACAGCTCAATATACCCCGCAACCGCCCGGCCCCAGGAATAATCCTGGCGCATGCCGTTCTTCATCAGACCGGTCCACAGTCGGCGTCGTGAATAGGTGTGGACCATCTTTTCAATCGCCTCCAGCATCGCTTCCGGAGATTCTTCATTGAAGATAAAACCGGTACCGGTGCCTCTCTCAGGATTGAACGGTTCGATTGTATCGGCCAGGCCGCCGACGTGATTGACAATTGGCACCGTGCCGTATTTGAGTGAATACATTTGATTCAATCCACAGGGCTCGAACAACGACGGCATCAGGAAAGCATCGGCGCCGGCTTCGATCTGATGAGCGATTTTCTCATCGTGCTTCAGATATACCCGGACTTTATCCGGATATTGCTCCTGAAGCATCGTCAGCAGTTTATGATATTTCTCTTCTCCGGTGCCAAGAGCAATAAACTGAATATCCATAGCCATCATACGGTCGGCGGCTTCGGCGATAAGGTCCAAACCTTTCTGCTGAACCAGACGGGCGATCATGCCGATTAACGGCGCATACTCCCGAACCGGCAAACCGGCGGCGTTGAGAAGTTCGACTTTCGTCATTCGCTTGCCGGCCAGATTGTTGATATGATAGCGATATGGGATATTCTTATCCCGAGACGGTGACCAAACGGAATAGTCTACCCCGTTAAGGATCCCCGACAGGTCATCCTTGCGATTTACCAGCACACCTTCGAGACCGCAACCAAATTTACCGGTTTGAATCTCTTCGGCATAGCGCCTGGAGACTGTCGTAATTTTATCCGCGAAACTTATCCCGGCCTTCAGGAAATTAACCTGACCGTAAAACTCAACCGCCTCTCCTGCGCCAAAAAGCCTGTCAGGTAATTTCAACAACCGGAACCGCTCACCCGGGAATTGTCCCTGATGCGCCAGATTGTGAATCGTCAGCACCGAATGAGCGCCGGAAAAAACCTCATCGTTGGCATAAAGGGTTTTTAGATATACCGGGAGCAACGCGGCCTGCCAGTCGTGGGCATGGATAATATCAGGCCGGAGTCCGATCGCCCGGCACGCTTCCAGCACCGCGCGATTGAAAAGAATAAACCGCTCGTCGTTGTCGGCATAATCCTTGCCGGTCTCAGGATCGATATAGAGAGAAGCTCGTTTGAAATAGTGATCGCATCCAATCAGGATTATTTCTAATCCGCGTTGTCGGTCCTTGACAACATTCAGTGTTACCTCGTGCGCCGTCCCGCCGACATCTATGCTCAGATTGCTGCCGATGCGTGTTACCTTACGCTCGGACAAATCGATTGACGAATAGTGCGGCAGAAACATTCTAACATCATGTCCCTCCCGAGCCATAGCCCTCGGGAGAGCCCCCAGCACATCCCCCAGACCGCCGGTCTTGGCCAGCGGCGCCATTTCGGAGGCAGCCACTACGATACGCATCAGGTGTCATTCCTTATAACATTTGGTTCATCTACTCGATTGCCGTGGGCATCCAGCTCCAGGCTTCGCAAATATGCAGCGGACTCTTCCGGCGTAGTCGGATTGATATAAAATCCCGCCCCCCACTCGAAACCGGCTACTTTGGTCAGTTTCGGAATAATCTCTATATGCCAGTGGTAATACTCATGGTATTCCCGTGATACCGGACGGGTATGAAGCATGAAATTGAACGCCGGATCGTTCAGGGCTATCTTAAGTCGCGCCAGCACATCCTTAACCGACCGGGCCAGGATCATCACCTCGGCGTCACTCAACTCCAGATAGCTGGATTGGTGGGTTTTGGGGATCAACCAGGTCTCGAACGGGAAACGGGCGGCGAACGGCTCGATAGCGATGAAAGCATCGTAATCGTTGACTATTCGTTCCTTGTCGGTCAACTCCTGTCTTACGATATCGCAAAAGATACAGCGTTCCTTGAACTCGAAATACCGTTTGGCTCCCTTGATCTCCTCGAACACTCGCTTGGGAATAATCGGCGTAGCGATTAACTGACTGTGTGAATGTTCGAGTGAGGCTCCGGCGGCTTCACCGTGGTTTTTGAAAATGAGAATGTACTGAAATCGCCGGTCACGTTCGAGGTCCATCATCCGCTCTCGATAAGCCCAGAAAACATCACGGACTTCCTCATCGGTCATCTGCACCATATCCTTGGCGTGATCGGCCGTCTCTACTATCACCTCGTGAGCGCCGATACCGTTCATCTTATCGTAGATACCGTGCGGTTCGCGATTAAGCGCCCCTTCTATTTTCAGAGCCGGGTACTTGTTGGGCATTACCCGAAGTCTCCAGCCGGGTTTATTCGGCTCCGTGTTAGGCTGACGATAGGCTAAAATCTCCCGCGGTGTGTTCTCTTCATGACCCGGACAGAACGGACACAACCGGGCATCGCTCCGCTTCGGCACCGAAGAAAACGATGTCGGACGCTTGCCGCGCTCCGTACTAATGATCACCCAGCGGCCGGTGATCGGATCTTTTCGCAATTCTGGCAACCTAATTCTCCGTTGTACTTGGTTAACGGCTACCCCGCAATCTGATATTCTGCCTCGGGGATTTACCTTTATCGATAGCGTTTTACGCCTCGTTTACAAATCCAGATACCCTTCCGTCGGTTCTTCTCCCGCAGCCAGTTTTTGCAACACCTCGATTTCGGATGGGCTAAGCAGTTTCATACGTCTCTCGGTCGTACGTTGAGCCGTTTCAAGTGCTTTCCCGATCGTATATTTATGCCAGGGGATCATGCCCCCCCAGCTAAATGAGGGGACTTCCTTGTCGACAATCAATGTCCCCCCGAAGATATTGCAGCAAACGCCGATATTGATCCCGGTATTGAGTAACGTACCTATTCCGAATTTGGTATGATCGCCGATAAACGATCCCACCTTAATCGAACCGGTATCGATCATCTGCCCGTTAACACTACTGCGTATATTCGAATAGTTATTCTTCAGATCGGAATTAGTGGTCATCGCACCGAAATTCACCCAGGAGCCGACGTAACTGTGTCCGATGAAGCCGGCGTGATACTTGTTAACATAGCCCTGCAGCACCGACTCCTCCAGTTCACCGCCGACTCGGCAGGTCGGGCCGATACACGAGGCTTGTATTTTACCGGCAACGATCACGGAATTTGGTCCCACGTAGGTTGGACCGTAAATCGCCGCCTGAGATTCAACCCGCGTCCCCCGGTCGATAAAAATCGGACCGTGAGAGGCGTCCAGCAATGCCCCGGGACATACCTCCACGTTTTCAGCCAGATAGATGTCGGAGTCATTGACTAAAAACGCTCGCGGATCGAGCTTGACCGGCGCTGGTCCCAAGTTGGGACGATGCAGACGAAAATCTTCCGTCACGCGATGCTCGACATCCCCCACGATATCCCAGAGATGATTGTAAAGGGTTGCCGTTGTCATTTGCGGCGTCACCTGCTCACCTTCATTCTCAACCACAGCCGCAAATTGATCCGGAGTGCCGATTGGCGGGGCATCCTTTAGAGCAACCATCGTGAGAAAAACAGCGGCTACTTCATCCCCGGCGAAAAAGCGCGTGGATACTCGGGCTTCCTTCACTAACTGTGGTAAGTTGCCGTAACTGCGAAGACGACCGTTGAGGAGCAATAAGTCACCATCGCCGCGTTTGATTATATTGACCGGGTAATCTCTCTGTTCATCGGCTACTAACGGGGCCAGATGATTGCGACAGGCCAGAGCCAGTCCGTCGGCTTTGAACTTCGTCAGTGCCCGCTCGAAAAGCTGGCCTATACCCGCTCGCAGGCAAAAGACCGGCCGTGTATGAGCGATTGGGTTAAACTGGGCAAACTTGGAATCTTCGTATACGCATAGTTGAAGGGACATTATGAGTCCTGTTAATAGGGTGTGTTTAGTCTTTTTGTATGGTCGGTCACCTCAGCCACCTTCATTAGGACTACTAAAATGTTAACTACTTGTGCCAGTTGCAAGTTTTATGTTCATTACACATGGATTTCGAATTAAAAAGGTTCTCAATAATAGTATAAGAAGGGGGCAAAAATTCCTTTTTCGGATCGTTTCCCGGGATCAAAACATCGCCTATCCTGTTGTAAGGCATGAGAAAAGTTGTACGTAATCGGATCAGCGAAAAGATCACTAGCAACCCGACAGCATAGCAGAACCAAAAATGGCTTTTTTTTGAATCGTTTTCGCCTATCTTCCGATCTAACGAAGAAAATAATAATAGAGACGAAAGGACCATTATAAATGCTGCAAGTCTCCGACAGCGCCAGCGCTGAACTCCAAAAAGTACTCGAGGCGCCACAGTACAAAGACAAAAAATTGATCATCTACTTCCAGGGCGTTGGCTGAAGCGGCCCCTCTATGGGGATGGCTCTGGACGAGTCGACGGAAAATCTGGAAAAGCTGGAATCGAACGGTATTGAGGCTTATATCGACCCCAAGGTCAACGAGTACCTCAAACAGTTCGGTGATATTAAGATCGATCACATAACTCGTCCCGAAGGAGCCGGTTATATGATCACGGTGGGAGAACCAAAATCTGATTGTTCGGGTGGCTGTTCTGGCTGCGGATGATCGGACGATTATAGATGCGTTACCTTAAGGCCGACTCCATCGAGTCGGCCTTTTCAGTTTATAACGAAAACTAACTAGATGAATCGCAGCGATGTGACCTGGCGTTCTCCCCTTAGTTTCCTTTCGATTTAACAATTGACACCGTTACCTCGTCCCTTATCTTGAGAATAGAAAAACATACTGACTTTATTTAATTTCAGGGCTGAGTTCTTTAATACTAATAGGGAGGCATTGATGAAATATATTATGCCGTTTCTATTGATTGTGTTCATGATGTTGCTTCCAGGCTGTTCGGATGATCCGGTAGACTCAACCAGTCCCGATCCGACACCATCGGTTGTCCGCACCACCGCCGAAATGACGGCCGAGGAATTAACCGTGCTTGAGTCCTCCAACAAGTTCGGGATCAAAGCCTTCAAAGCGCTCATCGCCGAGGCCGGCGCAACCGACAACGTCTTCTTCTCTCCCCTCTCGGCCTCGTACGCCCTGAGCCTGTGCTACAACGGAGCCGACGGCACGACGCGCGAAGCCATTGGTTCGACTCTGGAACTGGCCAACCTGTCGCTTGAGGAACTAAACCAGGCTTATCAGACTGCGACCGAGATTCTCATCGAGGCCGACGAAGCGGTTGACTTTCGCGTCGCCAACTCCCTCTGGTCGCGCCAGGGCAAGGAGATCGAGCCGGAGTTCATACGACTCGCTCAAACCTACCATGACGCCCGCGTCGAAGAGATCGATTTCCAGGCAGCCGGGGCAGCCGATACGATCAACGCCTGGGTCAATGGGGCTACCAACGGTCTGATTACCCAGATGGTGCAACCACCGATCGACCCGTTCACAGCGGCCATACTATTCAACGCCATCTATTTCAAGGGCGGCTGGTCCATCAAATTCGATACCGCCCACACCAAACAGGAATCTTTTTATTTGGCTGACGGCTCCAACACCGAATGCGATATGATGCATCTCGGCTCGGATGATTTCCTGGTCGAGTATCCAGGGGAGGAATATCCACTCATGGATACCAACGTCACGAGCTACATGGACGACGACGTGCTTGTCCTTGGCCTTCCCTACGGCAACGGCGATTTCCGAATGACGCTCGTGCTGCCCGCCAGTTCCGGCTATGGAGAGGAACCGGATCATACCATAGACGATATTATCGCCGAACTCACCCCGGAGATGTGGTCAAGCTGGCAGGGTCGTCACATGGCTTACGAAATGTATCTGAGCCTTCCGAAATTCAAATTCGGTTGCGATCTGCCTCTCAACGAACTGCTGAAATCCATGGGAATGGCAATCGCTTTCACCGAAGCAGCGGATTTCTCAAATCTTTTCACCGACGGAGTCGGCTGGATAGACGACGTCAAACAGAAAACTTTCATTCAGCTTGACGAGGAAGGAACTGAGGCGGCCGCCGTCACTCAGGTGACTTTCGTCGACGCCCTTCCCCCCTCATTCATCTTCAACCGCCCCTTCCTCGCCGTGATTCACGAGGATAACTCCGGCGCAATCCTGTTCATGGGACGCATTTCCAATCCGGTCTGGGAAGACTGAACGAAAACTAAACTCAAGAAAACGGCCGACTAAGTTTTAGTCGGCCGTCTTTTTTTTGCCATTCTATTCGTAAAAGGATGTTGTTACACCGATATATTACCCGTGTTGATCACCGGCTGAGTCGAGGTTTCACCGCACAATACAACCAGCAGATTCGAAACCATGGCCGCTTTGCGCTGTGGATCCAATTCTATTATCTGTTTATTGCGAAGTTCCTCCAGCGCCATTTCAACCATCCCGACCGCTCCCTCAACGATCAACTGACGCGCCGCCACGATCGCACCCGCCTGCTGCCGACGTAACATCGCCTCGGCAATCTCGGGCGAATAAGCCAGATGACTGATCCGAGCCTCGATCACCTCGACGCCGGCCTGATCCAGACGATCCTGAATCTCATTGCGTAACTGCTCGGAGATCGTGTCGGTATCTCCGCGAAGCGATACCCTGCCATGATCGGAAGTATCGTAGGGATGATGCGTGGCCAGATTTCGCACTGCCGCCTCGGATTGAATCGCGACGAACTCGACATAGTTATCGACCACGAAACAGGCCTCAGCCGTGTCGACCACTTTCCAAACCACGATCGATGCAATTTCAATCGGATTGCCGTCAATGTCGTTCACCTTCATCCTGCCCGTTTCGAAATTCCTGACACGAAGTGATATCCGCTTCTTGGTATAAAACGGATTGGCCCAACGGAGACCTTCCTGCCTGGTCGTTCCGATATACTTGCCGAATAACTGCACCACCCGCGCTTCGTTTGGATTTACGAAGAACAGCCCGAAGAACAGAAGCAGGTTAAAAGGGATCCAGATTAGGGCTATTACTTTGGCTACCGGCGGAAGAAAAACAACGACACCGAAAGCCATCAACAGGAGAATCAGGAGTAAAAAGAGCATCCCTATCCCGGAGCCCATCTTGATTTCACGTTCCTTTATCATGAGTACTTCTCCTTTAACTAATCCTCTCGAAAAGGATACCCGTCTTTTGATCGTTTATTCGGCATATATAGCCATTATCTACGGCTTTCTCCAGGCAGTAAAGACAGCTAAGTTGTTAGAATTACGTTAGGTTAACCTATCGTAAAAAAAATCAAAAAAAGTTTCCTTTTCGATTGAAAACGTCTTGACAAAGGGCTCTCCACGTGTAATTTAGCGCTTTAATATGTGAAATGTTTCACGAAAGACGTTTGGAAACATTAAGTAATTGAACCATATTAACTTGTAATGTCTTAGGAGATGGTCATGTCGAATTACGCTGATACCATCATGGGCATCGTGAAAGCCAAGGATCCGGCACAGCCGGAGTTCCATCAGGCAGTTCATGAAGTCGTCGAGTCCCTTGAGCCGGTGTTCGAGAAGCATCCGGAATACAAGGAAGCCAAAATAATGGAACGGATCATTGAGCCGGAACGCGCTTTCCAGTTCCGGGTGCCGTGGATTGATGACAAGGGTCAGGTCCATGTCAACCGTGGTTTCCGCGTTGAATTCAACAGCGCCATCGGTCCGTACAAGGGCGGTCTTCGTTTCCACCCGAGTGTTAACCTTGGCATTCTGAAGTTCTTGGGCTTCGAGCAGGTCTTTAAGAATTCCCTCACCACGCTGCCGATGGGCGGTGGCAAGGGTGGTTCGGACTTCGATCCGAAGGGTAAGTCCGACACCGAAGTTATGCGTTTCTGCCAGAGCTTCATGAGCGAGCTGTTCCGCCACATCGGTCCGAACACTGACGTTCCGGCCGGTGACATCGGCGTTGGCGGCCGTGAGATCGGTTTCCTCTTCGGCCAGTACAAGAAGCTCCGCAATGCTTTCGAAGGCGTCCTGACCGGTAAAGGTCTCAACTGGGGCGGTTCTCTGATTCGTCCGGAAGCGACCGGTTATGGCCAGGTCTACTTCGCTCAGGAAATGCTGAAGACTCGCGGTAAGTCATTTGATGGCCTCACCTGCTCCGTTTCCGGTTCCGGTAACGTGGCTCAGTACGCCACCGAGAAAGTCAACCAGCTTGGTGGTAAAGTCGTGACGATGTCCGACTCTTCCGGCTGGATTCATGATCCCGACGGTATCTCCGGTGATAAGTGGGACTTCATCATGAACCTGAAGAACGTCAAGCGCGGCCGCATTAAAGAGTACGCTGACAAGTTCGGTTGCAAGTACCACGAAGGTACCGGCGTATGGACCGTCCCGGTCGACGTCGCTCTGCCGTCAGCCACTCAGAACGAGGTCAACGGCGAAGATGCCAAGACGCTCGTCAAGAACGGTTGCTTCTGCGTTTCCGAAGGCGCCAACATGCCGTCCACCCCGGAAGCCATCAAGGTCTTCCAGGATGCCAAGATTCTCTACGGTCTGGGTAAAGCAGCCAACGCCGGTGGCGTGGCTACCTCCGGTCTGGAGATGTCTCAGAACTCGCTGCGTCTGTCCTGGACCCGCGAGGAAGTGGACCAGCGCCTGCACGGTATCATGAAGAGCATCCACACTGCCGCTATCGAGGCCGCCGAGAAATACGGTCACCCCGGTAACTACGTGATGGGCGCCAACATCGCCGGCTTCATCAAGGTCGCCGATGCCATGATGGATCAGGGTGTTGTCTGATCTCTTTTAGTTCGATCTTCCAAGGCGGAGCAGCCCGGCTGCTCCGCCTTTTTTCGTTGACCCTCATTGTCCCCTCCGATATATTGGCCGTCTAAACTATTTTGACAGGCAATCCACAATGAGCGACAAACCGATCATACATGAAGTCAATCCGCTAAATCGTAAATTCGACGATCTGATGCAATTCCGGGTAAAGCACGTACTCCTGGTTTCCAGCCCCTACGATTCCTACGTGCTTGAAGAAGACGGTATGATTACCGATCTGATTTACAACGAGTTCCTGGAACTCAATCTGACCGTCTCTCCTCATGTTCGTCGCGCCGACAATGCCGAGCAAGCCTTGAAGATCATCAAGGAACAGGATATCGACCTGGTAATCGTGTTTAAGAGGGTCTCCGATATCGACGTTATCCAGTTTGGCCTCCAGGTTAAACAGATCAATCCCAAAATGCCGGTGGTTCTGTTGGCCTATCATCAACGCGAGTTGACCATCATGGAAGACCCCGGTTATCATAACGCTATCGATCATGTCTTCATCTGGACCGGCGACGTCCGCATCATGTTGTCTATCATCAAGTTAATCGAGGATAAACGCAACATCGACGCCGACACGGCTCTGATCGGGGTACGTGTCATCATCGTTGTTGAAGACAACGTGAAATTCTATTCCTCCTTCCTCCCTCTCCTCTATACCGGGATAATGCAACAGACGCATGCCCTGATGGAAGAAGGAATGAACATATCGGATAAGATGTTGCGCATGCGAACACGTCCGAAAATTCTGCTTGCCACCGATTTCGAACAGGGTTGCGAGATTTTCGACCGTTACGAAGACTTCACCCTGGCCGTGATTTCAGACGTTCGCTATAAAGTCGGCGGTGTTAAAGACAACGAAGCCGGTATCAAACTAGCCAAACGCGTCCGCGCCCGAGTACCGGATATGCCCATTTTATTACAGTCCTCTGATCTGGACAACGCCAAACTGGCCTTCGCCAACGACGTCGGTTTCATTTTCAAGCGCTCGCCCACCCTGCATCAGGATATTCGCCGGTTCATCACCAGTTATTTCGGTTTTGGAGATTTCGTTTTCACTCTCCCGGACGGCACCGAAGTCGCCAAAGCAGCCGACTTCCAGGAAATGGAAGCCGTATTGGCTAATGTAGACGAACGCGCCCTTCTCTTTCATGCCGGCCGTAACCATTTTTCGAACTGGTTGATGGCTCGCACCGAGTTCGACCTGGCGCGCCGTCTTCGTCCCAAAAAAGCCAGCGAGTTTAAGAGTTCCACGGAACTGCGTCGTTATCTGATAAACACCTTCAAGAATTTCCGTCACGAACGTCAATTGGGCGTGGTCAGCGATTTTTCACGTCGGCGGTTCGATCTCCAATCTGATTTTGTCCGCGTCGGGGGTGGCTCGCTCGGAGGCAAAGGCCGGGGTCTGGCTTTCGTGAATGCATTATTGAGCCAGCGCGACCACAGCGGGATGTTCGACAACGTTCGGATAAAAGTGCCGCGCTCGGTGATCATCGGAACCGATATTTTCGACGCCTTCGTTGACACCAACGATCTGGTATCATGTGCCCTGGGCATATACAGCGATGAGGAAATAACCGACAAGTTCCTCAAGGCCAAGTTCCCCCGCCCGATCAAGAGTGATCTGCGGGCCCTGCTTGAGGTTGTCAAACACCCTCTGGCGGTAAGGTCTTCGTCGATGCTCGAGGATTCGCACCTCGAACCGGCGGCTGGTGTTTACGACACCCACATGCTGCCCAACTGCCATGAAGACCCGAAAATACGCCTGCGTCAACTCGTACGGGCCATCAAGCTGACCTGGGCTTCGACCTTTTTCTCCAACGCTCGCGTCTACCATGAGTCGGTAGGCAATCGCGTCGAGGAAGAGAAAATGGCCGTTATCGTGCAACAGGCAATCGGCCTTCAGCATGAAGAGACCTTTTATCCGTCGTTCTCAGGTGTCGCGCTGTCTTACAACTACTATTCCACCGAGGGAATTCTCCCCGAAGACGGTGTCATCTACACCGCTCTCGGTCTCGGGAAAACGATTGTCGACGGCATGAATTGCCTTCGCTTCTCCCCCACTTATCCGGAGCGACTGCCGCAATTCGCGACCACCAAAGACATGCTCAGGAATTCTCAACGGGCCTTCTACGCCATCGACCTGGCCAACAGCCGGGTGATGCCCGAACCCGGCGGTGAGAAAGGGCTTATCCGACTCGACCTGGATGATGCCGAACGTCACGGCACCCTGACCTCCATCGCCTCCACCTATGTGGCCGAAAACGATCGCGTCTACGATGGCGTGGGACGAGAGGGAACTCGGATAATCTCGTTTGCTCCGATTTTGAAACATCATCGTTTCCCACTTCCGGAGATAGCTCGATACCTGCTTAATCTGGGCAGCCATGGTCTCAACTGCCCGGTTGAAATCGAGTTTGCCGTGAAACTGTCTGACGATAAAAGCAAACCCGATGATTTCTATTTCCTGCAGGTGCGCCCCATGGTCAAGGACGCCGTCTTCGAAACGGTGTCGTTGGACGATGTCGACCGTTCCCGTGTGATCGGGAAAAGCGATAACGCTCTCGGCAATATGCGCCTGACGGCGATATCCGATATTCTTCTGGTTGATCCGGATAAATTCGACCGCGGCAAAACGGTCGAGATCGCCGAACAAGTGGGACAATTCAACTCCGTCTTGAAAGAAGCGGGGCATCCTTATCTCCTGCTCGGACCGGGGCGTTGGGGCACTTCCGAACGCTGGCTCGGAGTACCGGCCAACTGGAATCAGATATCCGGAGCAAAGGTAATTATTGAGGCCGCCTACGGCGATTTCGCCCCGGACCCATCATTCGGAACTCACTTCTTCCAGAATCTGATTTCTATGCAGGTTGGTTATATGACGATCAATCCGACCGCCGGAAACGGCTTCCTCGACTGGCCCTGGTTGATGGAACAACGCGTCGAGGCCTCATCGGATTTCGTCCGTCATATCGTGCTGGAAAAGCCGATGGAGATTCTGATCGACGGGCGCGCCGGAGGCGGCTTACTTCTTAAGCCTGAGCAATAGAATTAAGGATTCTTGATGGACCGCCTGTCATGATTGACCGGCGGTCTTTCTTTGCGGTTCAGTCCGAACGATTCGACCCCAGCACATACCCCTGTTTGAAGAGCATCAAGGTCACGAATAAAAGCCCCAGAACGGTGGTCGGCATCAGCAGGTACATAACCTCGACACTGACAACACGATTCTGAACGAAAACCGGCAGATAATGCAGAATCGTATTAAATCCAATCAGGCAGGCCAGACAGATTTTCCAGCCTCGGCTCTCAGTCCCGGCGGCAATTAAATATCCTAACAAAGCTCCCCCGGTAACGTGATAGAGAATCGTGAAACCGCGTTCGAGAAGATGCCAGCCAAACACCTGCCCCGACACCGCGAAAGATGCCAGATAACAGGCCTCGACCAGTCCGAAGCCGGCGCCGATTGCCGCCGCCAGGTGGCGCGGTTTGACCGCTTTGGCCATAGCCATGCGCAGCAGCCCGATCAGAATAGCCACTTTGAGCAGTTCCTGAATCAAACCGGCGGCTAATGCAGGCAGGATTGCCCATAGATATCCCGAATCTCCCGCTTGAACACGCGGCAGGAGAATCTTTTCGAACAACCAGTCTTGAATCGGCATCTGAATCAGAATCACGACGATTACAGCCAGACACCCCAGAAGAAACGCCAGAAATGTGACCGGATGACGGTAGCTGCGTCCGATAAAAAACGACCAGGCCACCAGACTGATTATAAGATAGAGCACCATGCGCGACATCTTCTTACCCGAGTCCGATGCCGGCACCGGGGCAATCTTTTCGGTTGTCGCTTCTGCAACAGCCGGTTGCGTCTGGCGCACCACATCCAGGTAAGCCTGGAAGCGCTGTCCCGGAACATCCATCTTAACCAGGCGCTTGTCCGGAGTGAAATAAGCGGTGCCCACAAACGGCATAAGATAGCGAATTACATAAACCGAATCGAACACTTCGTTATAAAGACGTTCGTATCCGAATCGTTCCACAACTGCTTGAATTGGACCGGTGAGCACTATCTGCGGAACGAACACCGTATCCAGCAGCGTGTCGCCGACCACCAAATCGTGCATCGCCAGATATAACTCATGCTGGTCGATAAAGAGATTATCCGCTGCAAAGCCACCTCGGTCGAAACGAAACTCGCGTTCACGCTCCTTCCCCGGTTGGCCAATCTTTCCACGAATAAACTCACCGTTCCGCTTTAGATCGATCACATTCTCCCCGCCGTTGACCTTCAGGTTGATAAGATCACCGAGATATGATCCATCCAGAGCAACGTAATGATCCCCTTCGATTTCATAAAGGAGGTCCTGTCCTACCTTGTTATAATCGAGCCTGAGCGTTTCATTGAACACGACACCGGCAACACCGTCAATCTCGGTCTTCTCACTAACGAACGAAGCCAATCGCCCGGAGGTCGTATCTTTGAGCTCGAAGGTCCAGACGCGTACTTCTCCCAGACTGCGGTAGTCGGTGACGGTGCTCGAGGCCTCCAGTTTCGGGGCATCGGCATAGACGAAGTCAGCCAGAACGGCGACTAATAGACAAATAATCGTGGACAATTTCATACGGGGGAAATAATCCGCCGGAAGGCCGTGAGTCAACTCTAAACAGCGTTAGGAGACGATTAGATAACCGTTTACACAGAACTCGCGAACATTGGGTCGCCAAAAAACAACTGGCATAAACCAACGACAACGGTATTATTCTTCATTCGATGAACGGACAAAAGGCAAGTGAATAGATGTTTGAATTCCCGATAAGCGGCGTCGAGACTTATTGGTGGCTGCCTCCGCTGGTTGCTTTCGTTGTTTCGGCTTTATCCTCGATCGCGGGACTGTCCGGAGCATTTCTCCTTCTCCCCTTTCAGGTATCGTTTCTGGGCTATGTCGGCCCCGGCGTCAGCCCCACCAATCTCCTTTACAACATTGTCGCCATCCCCAGCGGAGTATATCGCTATTTGCGTGAGCGGCGTATGGTCTGGTCGCTGGCCTGGGCTACCGCTGTCGGAACACTTCCCGGTGTTATCATCGGCGGTCTGATCCGCATCTACTGGCTGCCCGATCCGGCTCATTTCAAGCCTTTCGCCGGTGCGGTTTTGCTCTATATCGGCCTGCGCCTGGTCAAAACGATCGTGAAACCGTCCGCAAAAGGCTCACATGCCGGTACGTTTCGCGTTACCAATCAAATCTTCACGCTCAGAACGACCGAGTACGACTTTGAGGGAGATCACTATCGGACTTCCACCCCGGCCATCATGGCGTTGAGTTTCATCGTAGGGATCGTAGGCGGTACTTACGGCATTGGCGGCGGCGCCATCATCGCCCCGTTTTTCGTCTCAATCTTCGGCCTTCCGGTCTACACAATCGCCGGGGCAGCTCTCTTCGGCACCTTCCTGACTTCAGTCGTAGGGGTGCTGTTTTATTGGTTATACGGCCTCGTTATCTCGGAAACCGCCAATGTCGGTCCGGACTGGCTCCTTGGTTTCATGCTCGGTATCGGCGGCGCTGTCGGAACGTATGTGGGCGCTCGCATGCAGCGTTATCTGCCGGAGCGATTGATAAAAATCGTCCTGACCGGCTTGTTGTTGTTTGCCGCCGTCCGTTATCTCCTCCCGCTTATTACCAACTGACTCAAACAAAAGGGTCGGTTGCCAGGCAACCGACCCTTGAATCCTCCACCTTGTCGATGGTCTTTTAGAAGAGCATCTTAAAGGTGAAGTACTGATTGTCGTCGAACACATCGGTTTCCGTCCAGGAATACTCGACTGACATCTGCGTCGAACCGAGTTCGAACAAAATCCCGGCTCCGACCGAAGCACCGTACAGATAGTTGTCGTCTTCCGTGAAGTTATAACCGCCGCGGATCGAGTACTTACCGTCGTAGACATACTCGAAACCGGTCGAATAAACGTCTTCATAGAAGTTGTTGGAACGGAAGTTCCCGGATATCGAAGCGAAGTTCGGACCGTTATCCAGGAAATCGTACGAAACCGCCATATTGATCGATGACGGCAACTCGAAGTCCTTGGACTTACCGGCCACGGTGATACCGTCTACCGTGTAGTAGAATCCATCACCGGTGAACTTCATTGTCGGGCCGTAGTTCTTGATCGCCACACCGAACGAAACACCCTTCCAGCGCGGATCGTACTTGAAGCCCACATCGAAAGCCAGACCGGTCGCCTGCGCTTCGAAGATCTTCTCATGGATGAACATAGCCGTAGCACCAAACGACACATTGGCCGTCAGGATCTTGGCGTATGACATCGACAACACCGAAAGAGTCGGATTGAACTTACGCCCGGTTCCTTCGGTTTCGTCATAAGTGGTCTCTTCCATGTCGCCGATTGAGACGATCTTGGCCGAGGCGCCGATGGTGCCGAAACCGTATATCCGGGTTGCGAGACCGAAGTAGTTCACATCGATGTCAGCCAGATACGGCTGATGCGTGAACATCACTTCGGTTCCATCCAGCTCCGCCAAACCGGCCGGATTCCAGAAGATCGACTCCACGCCCACGACGTTGGAGACGACTGCGCCGCCCATCGCCGTTCCGCGGGAACCGACTGGTATCAGGAGTTCAGCGGCGCCTGCTGTTCCGATTCGCCGCGAGTTCCCAGCGTAAACCGAGCTGAGACTTACGGCGAGGAGAACCAACACTAAAATAATGTATTTTGATTTCATTGCGTTGTTTCCTTTCGCCTAGTAAGTCGACAGGACTTCTTCTTGCATGAAGACCGCGGTTTTGCCGATCTTCTGACCGATGCCAGGCGCATCAACGACATAGATATAGATTCCTGAAGCAACCGGCAGGTTGTTTTCAGTCCTCAAATCCCAGGATGCAATACTCGTGGTGGCATCGTTCTTCTCGATCTCACGAATGAACTCACCGGCCAGGTTGTAGATAGTTATCGTACACTGGGTCGGCAGATTCTGGAACTTCAACTGGTAGTTACCCACAGCCGGATCGTACGGACCGTTCAGATAGAACGGGTTCGGTACGGTCTTGATGTTGTTGAGAACATCTTCGTTCCTTACTGATTGACCTTCTGTAGCGACGAATTGGAAAACGTCATCGGAAGTATTCACCTTGGCAGTTGTGAAACGAATAATCGTACCCACAGCCGGTGCCGTAGTTGTTTCGGAATAGTCGGTTATAACAATTCGTCCGATACGGAAATCGTCCGGCCAAGTATAATCCATAGCCTCCGGCAATGGCTCGTAGTATTCACGCTCAGAGACATAGATGCGGTCGCCATAAGACCAACCACCGCTTTCGTCATCATCAAGAATAGCGATCTGGACTCTGATATCGTCAGAAGCGTCATCAGGTGTTCCAATACCGATATTCCAGATTTCAAATGGGGCATTATGATCGTACTTGGTTTCGGTGTTCCAATCATAATACTCAGAGCCATCCTCTGTAAACCGGATCTCCCAGTCATAGGTACCAATGATACCACGATAGTTCAGCCGGCTCCAGTTGGTACCTCCGTCAGCTGTTATATACCACTCTCTAGTCGAGTTAAGAGAATACATAACATTGTCAGGAGAAATCGTGCCGGTGGCATTGGCCACTTCTTGAATGGCGACAACGCCGAAGTCCGGTCCCGCTACTTTCACCAGCATACCATCCACAATCGGGTACAATTCGTCACCCGACTGGTTGGTTTCGTATGAGTAAAGACGAGTTACGGGAGTAGAAGTAATATCATCCAGATGCCAGGCGATATCAGCAGTTGTGCCGTCACCTATATCGATCAGCGTGTCCTCAAACGATACCTGGTAAGTATGGCCATTGAGAGCCGCATGATCTACGACAATCGGAGTTATGACTCCGTTGGAACCACCGGCTGTGTGGGTCACTGGAAGGGTATCGCCTATGATATATTCAAAGTCGATATCTGTCACAGGACGTTGTGGACGCACAGACACAACCTTTTCAGAGTTCAGCGTGAGAAAGCCCGGGTCAGAACTAGCATCGTATGAATAAGCGCTGACCTTGAAGAAATACTGTGTGACGTTGTTAAGATCGCCACCAAGGAGTTTATCTTCATCGATGAAAATGTAGCGCTGAACACCGAGGTCTTCACCCGGCCAGAGAAGACGACGCTCCTGCTGACCTGTAACGGGATCAAACACCTCATCCTGAATAGCTACAACACCATCCTGAATATCATAGGCCTTTATCGCCGTCCAGTCACCATCGGAGGTTTCTCCTTGCCAAACCACATAACCCTGGAACGGGTAGGTACCGTGATCTGTTTCAGAGACGTCAGTCCATGAAAGCGCAATACCTTCGTCTTTCCATTGCGCTGTAACAACTGGTGTGGCCGGAGGAGAGTCCAGCACGAAATCGGCATCGTAGGCTCTCTGGGCTTCGACATCGTAGTTCTTCATCAGAGAAATCGAGGTCAGGCGGTTCGTCGACCGACCTACAACAATACCGAGAACAATCTCAACTGAATCACCGGGTTCGAAGGTGATCGGGCCGGTGGTCTGCATCCAACGACGGTCGGCGGGATCGGAATCGAGATCGCCCGAACCAGTCACAGGATCACCGGCGTGCATGAACCGAGTCACTTCGCCGTTGTAGGTGTAGTCACCACCACCGGCATCGAGTCCACGCATATAGTTATAGGTTTCATTGTAGGAGTTGGGATCGGTGCCGTTGATGTACTTATTGAACGAGGTCATGCCCATGTTGGTATAACCTGGCCAAAGCTCACCCCAAGCCTTGGCAGTATCAGCCAGGTCACCGGTTTCAATCAATGGACCCTGGAAGTAATCAAATCCAACTGCCGGTGGAGTAGCGCCATAGTGATTGGCGTCGTCGTTGTCGGCATTGTATACATAACCGATGGACAGCGAAGTATCGCAACCGACCAAATCGTCGGTATACTCACCCAGGTCAGGATCGGCCCATGAGGACAAATAACATTCCTCAATTGTATTCCCACCCTTGTTGAACACCTGGTAGCGCACAAAAATACACTGACCAAGAGCGCCACTGCGATTGTACGCCCAGGTCGTCTGCCGCACCTCAAGTCCGAGCGGTTCCGTTTCACCGGCATTGTTCAGGTGCTGATCCGGATCGGCATCGTTGTAAACCGCCCAGAGCATTTGGTCACCCATCATCGCCGGAGCACCGTACTCATCTACGGGCGCACCTTCGTCAGCAGGCCAGTCCAAATAATCCTGGTTCGGATTATCGGCCAGACTGTCGGAGTACAGCTTGTAGACACGGTATCCTGCATCCGATCCGTTATCAGGATCGAAAGTCCATACCCCAGGTGATACCTGTACGTTCATCGGACCGGGGACGTACTCATCGTCATACTCTGAGATGATCACCCGTACCTCATCATCAACCATACCTCCGACCCAGAGACCGGCTGCATAGACGATGTAGTTGCCTAAAGAACCATCCAGAATCGACTCGTTGTCGACGTATGGGAAGAAAGTACCGGCGTCATAGCCGAACACGCCGGACAAATCACGAGCGAAACTTCCGTGGTTGGTTACGAACATCAGGATCTTGTTGGCGTTGATGTACGTCGCGTTGTCAATCACCTGTGACATCGGACGATCCATCCTCGCATGGTAAGGCGGTGCCGCTGAAAGGGGCAGTGCCACCAACAAGACCAAGGCTATTGTAAGCAGCTTAGTTTTCATAATCTATTACCCCACTTTCCTATAGTGACACTCTGACGCCAAAGAACACCTGGCGCGGGTTCGACCAGTTCGTCGCGTTGTACTCTTTCAACAGATAGCGACTCTCGTAGTCGGTGCCCTCGGCCTCGGAATCGGCAATCGTAGTCTGCGCAGCGTCGGTGTTGAGATAACCGCTCGTTCCCGGTTCACCGGTGCTCTCGTAAACGCCAATGACGTTGTCACGATCGAGCAGGTTGCGAATCAGGATGAACGGCTTCACATCGACTCCGGAGAAGGTGAACTTGCGCTCCAAACGAACGTCGATATTGAAGTACCACGGCTTGTTGGCCGAGTTCACGGCAGCCCGAGGATTCGGACGAACCGCCAGTTCGGTGACTTCGTCGTAGAAGTTGGCAGGAGTGTACGGAGTTCCACTGCCGGCGTAGAGAATCGCATTTAACGACAGATCCTCGAGCGGGAAGATATCGCCGAAACGCGGACCTTCCTGCTTGCCGTAGCGCAGATCGAACAGAGCGGAAATGTTGTGGCGCTGATCGTAATCCAGCGGATTGGTGGTCTTGGGATCACCTTCCGGGTTCGACCAGTTGATCACATACGCCGTATTGGCATACGAGCCGGTACCGGTAGCATAGCTAAGCGTGTACTTCAACTCAAGACGCATGTTCTTGGTGCGCCGCATGTTGAGTGAGAAATCAACGCCCTTGATGGTACCGAAATCGATATTGTCATAGATCGAGTAAATCGTGATTGTCGAGGCAGTCTGGTTAATCGTCTCGATCTGAACCAGATCCTGCACATCCTTATAGTAGGCATTAATCGAGAAGGCAACATTTTCACCCAACTGGTGCGTAATACCTACTTCGTACTGAGTCGTCTTCTCCGGCTCGAGGTTAGGACTCGAGAACGGGTAATACGATCCGGCCGTAATACGGGCTTCGTAGAAATCATAGCCGGTATACAGACGGATAAGGTCCGGACGCTGCCAGAATTTACCGAAGTTGATATGCATCTGGGTTTTGTCGGAAACCGGGAACGAGATACCGAGACGCGGCGAGACACGAGCGAACACCTTGCTGTCTTCAAGATCGCTCTCGTCGAGTGTTCCGTTGGCGCCGAGCGGATCGTAAGTGCTCTTGAGACTCTCCGTGTTGTAGTCAAAATAATCAAGGCGCAAACCGGCATTGACGACAACTCCACGCCATTCAAACCGATCCTGCAGGAAAGCTCCGAGATTGAACGGGTGTTTCGTACTGTTCCAGAAACCGTCAGGATCCTCCTCCTCGGCATACACGTCGTAACCGTACCGGTTGACACGGTTCACGCTGTAGCCCTGGGTAGCATCCAGATTGCGGAAATACCGCAACGTATGGCGTTGTAAGTCAAAACCGAATTTAAGCGTATGATATTCACCGACCTGAGTGCTCATATCACCCTTCAGGCCGAGATAAGAAGATTTACGCTTTTCGAATGACGGATAGTACGAAGCCGGACTCAGAACCACCGTATCACGAGTGCTGCTGATCGCAGAGTCCGTATAAACCCAGCTACTGCCCTCTCCAGTTGAATCAGTGTAGTACCAGGTGGTATCGGCAGTGGTAATCGTCTGCTCCTCTGACTCCTGCCAGAAGAGATTGAACTCATCGTACTCGGGATTGGTCACATCCTCAACATTACCATTTTCGAATGTGTAGGTACGATCATATGCTTCATAGTCGTCAAAAATCTGAGCGTCGCCGCGTGTCCGGGACGTCATAAAGTAGGATGCGCTCAAATTATAGAACGTATTGGCATTAAGCGTATGGGTGATCTTGGCGTTCAGACCAAGGTTCTCATCTTCGTAACGAGGACCGTGGTCGGGATTGAGCAGCCATTCCTGACGATACTCACGCCAACTATCCCACGAACCGTTGCCGGAAAGTTGCATCTTCAGGTTCGGATTGAACTCGTAGTCGATCTTGCCCTGGTAGGACCAGCCGCTCAGGCTGTTCTGCGGCAAGCGCTGCGGGTCATCGCCATACAGCGTGTCCAAACCGTAAGCCGCGCCGTAATTCGTGATCATCTCTTCGGTTTTTGACGAAGGCGTACGATCACGCAGGAAGCGGCGCTCCCCGGAGAAGAAGAAATAGCCGTTATCGAGTCCAGGTATCGGGCCACCGAAATCAGCCGCGTAGAAATTCTGATCCCAGTTTTCGTTCAGCACATTGTCCGTCTGGAGTTCGAGATTACCGGCATACTCATCACCACCGGAGTTCGTAATCACATTAACGATACCGGAAGCTACCAGACCGTACTCGGCCGAGAAAGCGCCCGAGGTTACGGAAACTTCCTGAATCGCATTGTTATTGATGTTAGCCGTTGACACACCGGTCAACGCGTCCTGCTGTGAGAAGCCGTCAACATAATAGGCGACTTCATTCGGACGACCGCCGCGCAGGTTCAATTCCTGGTTGGACGCCGTTGCGGTACGACCGCCACGCTGACGCTGGCCGAAAGCACCGGCATTCATGCGAACCACTGAGTTCTGAATACCAACGAGCTGCTCGAAACCGCGCGTCGGCATCGCCAGCAGGTCCTCACGCTTGACGATATCGATGGTCGTCGTCTTGTCCTTGACAACCATCTGATCTTCAGCGACGACCTTGATAGTCGTGCCCAGATCGGTTGCCTTGGAACTCATTTCCGCGTCATGATAACTGGCCAGATCGGCCGAGACGTGGACGTTGCTTATTTCCACGGTGGCATATCCAACCGCCGAGAGGGTCAGTACATAATCCCCCACAGGAACGTTGAGGATTCTGTAATAACCGTCAGCGTCGGTCATGCCTCCCATAGTTGTCCCCTTCACGGCGACAGACACACCGACGATCGGATCTCCGGTTTGCATGTCGGTCACCTGCCCGACGATTTTTCCGACCACTGAGCCCAGTGCCGTGCCAGCCATAAGACATAACAGCACCAGAAGGATCGGCAAAAGTTTCAGCCTCATACTAAAACCTCCTTACTGTTTCTCGCAGTTTCTACGCGTGTCTTCCATAACTTGTAAGCAATCTGAATTACGTCCTCTCGGACGTACGTCGGCCCTCACTCCTTTCCCTGACTTCAATTACGTTCCGGTGTCAATTTCCTGTTTATTACTCTTATTCTCATGCTTTTAACAAAAAAAACGGCCTTAATGCGAGTTCAAGTCAACATAAAAAACAATGCTATTTCACTCCTGAACCAACTCGCAGAATAAGTTAGATATGTTTCCCAAATGGATGAACTTGGCGGTAGGTATTATCATCCGGTAGCACAAAAGGCCGTAACTCCTATTCTTCCTCTTTGCGCCATAGCCGAGTCCGCTCAGCTGTAATCCATCAAACAGCCTTATTGACGCGGTCGGTGTATCGCAGCAACGTACATGAGTCGTAGTCGAACTGATCGACTCGACCTATCTTGATTATCGGCAGTAACTCATTCGAGTTTAGTGTTTAATGCGACAAGAATGCGACTTCACATCGCATCAGAGATATCCCCCTTCTCGCATTCCAACTCTCAACGTCTCCCTTTTTACCCGACAACATCATCCTCTGAGTTGTCACCTTCCAATGTCATTTATCGATATTATCCGCCGGACAAAATGCATCGACAGAGTCCAATCGCTACCGTATCTAATTGGCAGTGTATAATTTATCAATTTCGAAACACAATGCGGACACTAACACTTCCTGTAGCATTGGCAAACGGGTATCACAACTGAAATCAGAATTATCAGAGCGTTGTATATTTCCTCAGAGTCAAGGATGAAACTATAACACCTCTGAGGAAATAGTATGATTCACATGGACGGGGGATTTTATACAAAAATAAAGTACTGGGGGACGGACTCGAACCGTCGACCTCCTGATCCACAATCAGGCGTTCTAACCAACTGAACTACCCCAGCACAACAAAGCCGTTCTACGGCAGCCCCTTATATATACTTCGGCAACAATAATGTCAAGAAAAACGGGCTGCTCAGGCCAAACGGCGCACCCGAAAAGCTTTTTTGTTGGGAATTAATCCTCTCACGGACTTACATTGGTAAAGACATGAAGAAGCCATACCATAACATGGACGCAAAACAGACTCGTCGGCGCACCGAAATGGTCGAGCAACAACTCAAGGGTCGTGATATTCACGACTCGGCAGTTCTCAAAGCTATGGGGACGGTCCCCCGCCATCGTTTCGTTTCGCTTAAACGTCAGGAGATGGCCTACCATGACGGCCCCCTGCCCATCGGATGTGACCAGACTATTTCGCAGCCCTATATTGTCGCTTCTATGACCCAGGAACTGCGACTGAAAGCCTCCTCACGTGTGCTGGAAATAGGCACCGGCTGCGGCTATCAGGCCGCGGTCCTGGCCGAAATCGCCCGTGAGGTCTTCTCCATTGAGTATGTACCGGAGCTGTTGGAACGAGCCCGTAAGGTGCTGAAAGACCTGCAGTATCGAAATATCCACCTCCGCGACGGTGATGGCTCCCACGGCTGGCCCGAACGAGCACCGTACGACGGCATTCTTGTCACCGCTGCTGCCCCGCAAATGCCCGAAGGACTAATCAATCAGTTGAAAATCGGTGGGAAAATGGTACTGCCGCTTGCGACCGACGAATGGGGTCGACAGTTTCTTTATCGGGTCACTCGCCATGCGTCCGGATACGATTCGGAAAAGCTCTACGAGGTCCGCTTCGTGCCGATGATTGGAGAAATCGAAGGGAAATAGCCCCTACAATCCCTTCTTCTGAGCCAAACCGAGAATTATTTTCCACTCCTCAGCCGACACTGGTTGCACCGACAAGCGACTCCCCTTCTGGAGTAAAACCATCCCCTCAAGCCCCGGGACACCGCGCAGGTCCTTCATTGGCAAAACCTCGGCGAATTTCCGCTTGAACTTCACATCTACCATGTACCAGATCGGATTCGATTTGGTATGCTTCGGGTCCGGATGCTGGCTGTTGGGGTTTTCGGCTGTATGATCCGGATAGCCGGAACGGGCAATTTCGACCACTCCTGCGATTCCGATCACCTTGGTGTTGCTGTTATAGAAGAACGCTTCGTCACCCTTCTTGATTTCATCGCGAAGCATGTTCCGCGCCTGATAGTTGCGGACGCCGTCCCAATGGTCAGTCTGTTTCGGCGCGCCGGCCAGATCATCAATCGAAAAACAATCAGGCTCTGATTTCAGTAGCCAGTATTTCTTGCTCATGTTCTCCTCAACTCACCAACCGGCATAAAGTTCCGGCGATCCAGGCGGCCGGATTGCCGATCGCATACCCCAGCAGTGCCATCAGAATTGAAATCGGCACCAAAACCGGATTATGGTATGCCGCCACGATCGGGGCCGAAGCCGCCCCGCCGATGTTCGCCGCCGAGGCAATCGCCACCGTGTGAATGTCCACCTTGAACAGCCGCGCCGCTCCGATCAGAAACGCCCCGTGAATGAATATCCAGATGAACGTCCCCAACAAAAACCAAAACACCGAAGCATCCAACGATGACAGGTCCGCCCGCGCTCCCATCCTAGCTACGAACAAGTAGACCAGCGCCATCGCCAGGCCGTGCGAGCCCGGAATCTTACTGGCTCCGGTGAACGACAGCGCGATACCGATAAATGTCACCAGCAGAATTTTATAAGTCGAGGCCGACAGAATCGGCTCCACCGGCGGCAGCATCTCCGCAATCCAGGCCGCGAACGAAGTCGCCGCAAATCCGAGAAAAATGAGGTACAGATAATGCCGCATCTCCGGTTTGCCTTTATCGGCGGTCAATTCTGCTGCCGCGGCTTCCAGATTCTCAACTCGGTCAGCCGACATCTTTGTAAATCGACCAAACCAACCCGCGAAATTCTTCGAAGCCAGCATCAAAGGCAACCAGACCAGGTATACCCCGTTGTCGGCGATTACGGCATAACCGAAATCAAGCGAAGTCTCATCCAGGTTAAACGCCACCGCCATCGCCGCCATGTTCCCGGTCCCGCCGATCCAGCTTCCGGCCAGTGCGGCGAATCCCTTCCAGGCCTCCGGGTCGAGACCGTTTTTGACAATGAAATATCCGATTGGCGCACCGACCACTACCCCCAGCGTACCCAGCAGCATCACGAACACCCCGCGCCCCATCACTCGCACGGTGGCCAGGATATCCACATCGAGCAGCATAATCACGAGAAACATGGGCAGGATATTGGATCCCATAAAATCATAGACCGGTGAGGCATTGGGAATAAATCCGTTATTGGACAACGCCACCGGAACTAGATAAATGAAGATCAGAGGAGGAAAATAATTCCAGAATTTCCAGCCGGTCTTTTTTTCGAGAAAAAAGAACAGTGAAGTCACCGCCGCTAGTGTGGCAATCACACCGGCCGGCGATGAGATCAGGGCATCGTTCATGTCGGTCCTCTCGTTGATAATGTCTTTGCCTGCGAAAGTACCACAATACGATGCGAAACGCAACAACGTAACCCTCTGGCGCAATAGGGCTTGATCTGTTATATTCTCTCGCATGAGCGATGAAATCCGCCTTAAGGAGCCCTATCTTCTAGCTAATTGCTGCTCCCCCACCCCTGACAACTCCATTACCGGCTATTATTCACACGACGGTATCCAGATCAAGGTCCACCGCTCCGATTGCTCTAACCTGAAAAAAGCCGACCAGGCTCGGCTTGTCTCTCTCTCCTGGAACGATATTCTCGACCAACCGGACTTCCTCCCCGGAGATGACTACGCCGATTTAACTGAAACCGATTGGCGTGTCCTGGAACTGCATCGACAGGTCGGGGTAGATTACTCCCTCAAGATAGCTCACCTCCTCCATATCGAGAAACAGGTGGCTTTTGATTCACACAAGAAACTTCGCGAGTTGGGCCTGCTGGAGCGAGTAGAGCCGTTGATTATCCAATATCGCAAGGGAATCGTTGACAACAAGTGGATCAAACACCGCAATCACACCTATTACGACCTGACCGCCAAAGGCCGTAGCTATCTCAATTATCGAGAAAAAAACGAATGAATTGGTAGATCATTAATCACTTTCTCCGATGAACATTCCCCAGTAAATTGCGTTTCAAAACTATATTCAGAATTAACAGCGTCTCACATAAGGAGATACCATGCACTTAAGGAACTGGATGCCGATCGGCCTGGCGCTTTTACTCGTCCTGTCGATCTCGGGCAACTCACAGGCGGGTCGCCGAGTGCGCATGTACAACGAGCACACGAAATCAGAAAAGGACAAGGATAAACCCAAGGCCAAGAACGGCGATGAGAAACCTTTTGATGAACTGATCAAAGATCGCGTGGTTATCGAAGGTCTTTTCACGTTCTATCTCGACACCCTCAAAGATGACCTGCTCATGGCCATCAAACCGGAGCAACTGGGGACAGTTTATCTTTGCGGTGAAACCCGATCACAGGCATCGGGTGCTTTTTCCGACAACGGTGCGATGGGCAGTACCTATCCCTTCTTTTTCAAACAGGTAGGAAAAGACATCCAGATGATGGAGAAAAATCTCCGTCTGAGGGCCGACTCCAGTTCCGCTCTGTCCCGGGCAATCAAGGCCGGCATGAGTGATCAACTTATCGCTTCGACCAAAGTCATGTCTCAACCACAGGACAGCACCAGGGCCATCCTGGTATCTCCCGATGATTTCTTCGTTCGTGATGTGGAGAATCTCGGCTTTTTCCTTAATCAGGGAAATCGCACCGGCCTCAGGCTGGATAAGAACAACAGCCATTACGAAACGATCAAATCATTCCCGGAAAACAGTGAGATCGACGTTCGCCTGCATTACACCACCGACAAACCGATCAACGGCGTCACGATGCAGAATCAATACTCGGTCTACCACCTTATGCATTTTTCGATCTCTTCATTGCCCGAAACCGATTATGTGCCGCGCCTGGCCGATGATCGTATCGGGCATTTCATGACCATGTACCAGGATTTCACCAATCTCAAGAACGAAACTGCGTACGTCCGTTTCATCAATCGCTGGGACCTGAAGAAGAAGTACCCGGACTCCGCTTTGTCCGAACCGGTCGAACCGATTGTCTACTGGGTTGAGAACACCGTACCGGAAGAATATCGCGAGGACGTTAAAGAAGCGATCGAATGGTGGAATCCGGCCTTTGAGAAGGTTGGTTTCAAGAACGCTATCGTGGCCAAACAGATGCCCGACACCGCCGACTGGGATCCGGCTGACACCCGCTATAACGTCGTTCGCTGGATTGTCAATCCGGGACAATCGTACGCTGTCGGCCCGAGCCGCGCCAATCCCTTTACCGGCCAGATATACGATGCCGACGTTCGCTTCTGTGTCGACTGGATCCGGTACATATATGGTTCCATTGACTACTACAATGATCCCCTCGCATTCGATGGCTCCCTGCCGGAAGAACATGACTGGTACCGGCCGGAATTCGAAACCGACAACCTTTATGAACCGCACCTGCTTTGCAACTACGGTGCCGAAGCCGCTCTTGAAGGCGCTTTCAACATGGCTGTACTGACTACCGCCACCGATGATCTCGCCGATTTGGATTCCCTGCAGCGAGCTTACGTGCATTCTTACCTGATTGAGATTTTGGCGCATGAAGTCGGTCACACTCTCGGTTTCCGTCACAATTTCAAGGCTTCGACCATTTACTCGCTGGAGCAAATTAACGACAAGTCCTTCACCGCCGACCATGCCCTCATCGGCACGATCATGGATTACTCCTCGGCCAACATTGCCGGTCCTGATCAGCCGCAGGGTGATTTCTACTCTCGCGTCCCCGGCCCGTTCGACGACTGGATGATCGAATACGCTTACACCGACTTTGGAGCTAAGAATCCGCTCGACGAAGTCGACCAACTCGAACGCATCGCCTCCAAGGCGGGACAACCGGATCTGATCTACGGCACCGATGAGGACGCTTTCGGCTGGAGCACTCGCTCCATCGATCCGTACTGCAACCTGCATGATATCGGTTCCGATCCGCTGGCGTTCGTGGGACGAAAAATCAAGCAGACCAAACATCTTTGGGCCAATGCCATCGATAATTTCGAAAAAGACGGCAATCGCTATCAAAAAATCTATACGGCCTTCCAGTACGGCTGGCGGGGGTATCGTGAACTGGCTCTGATCGCCCCGAAATTCGTAGGGGGACTCGTTCACAGCAACGCTCATGTCGGTGATCCCGGTGCCGGGCTTCCCTTTCAGGTTGTTCCGGCCGAAGATCAGCGTCGTGCCGTGGCTATGCTTCGCGATGAGCTGTTCGCTCCCGATGCCTTCAACCTGCCGGCGTCGCTGCTGAATCGCCTCCAACCGGAGCGATTTTATGATTTCACCGGTCAGGTTTTCAATTCACAGGTTGATTATCCGTTACACCAGGCCGTGCTCAATACCCAACAAGTCGCTCTGTCGCGCCTTTACAGCCCGGATGTCCTCGGCCGTCTGCTCAACAATGTCGAGCGGTTCGGCCCCAACGATCCCACGTACACTATGTACGACATGTTCACCGACGTCCGCCGCGCTATTTGGAGTGAGATTGTCCAGCCGGAAAACGTAAACAGTTTTCGCCGCCAACTGCAATTAGCCCACTTGCAGACAATTATCACTATTTTCCTTGGACCGAGCAGCCGCTATCCGGCCGATGCTCGCTCCCTTGCCGGCAATGACCTTAACATCCTCGAAGCTGCTGCCAGGAAAGCAATCAACAACACCGTTATCGACGATATGACCGTAGCACATTTTAAAGAAGTCATTCGTCAGATAGAAGCGGCCAAGAACGCTCAGCGTAGTTTCCTCCCCGGCTTCTGATCCGGCTTTCTTTGAATCTTCAACAGGCGAGACTTGATGTCTCGCCTGTTTTTCTTTATGCATTCATAAGTAAAACGAAGAATCAGCAGGAGAAAACCAGTGAATGATATTCTCGAATTCCTGAACAGCCATGCCTCGGTTCGTAATTTTACGGATGATCCCATATCAGAGGAACAGGAACATATCATATTAACCACAGCGGAACGTTCTCCTACCTCCTCCAACCTTCACGCCTACTCGATTATTTCAGTACGTGATCGATCCACGAAAAAGTCACTATCGGAATTGTCCGGAGGACAGCAACATGTGGCAGATTCGGCTCTGTTCCTAATTTTCTGCGCTGACCTATACCGCCTGAGTCGGTTGACCGAAGACCGAGGTTACCCTTTCTCGGGAGAATATACCGAATCATTTATCATCGCCACGGTCGATGCGGCTCTTGCCGGTGGACGCGCTCTGCAGGCGGCTCAGGCACTCGGTCTCGGCGGTGTTATGGTCGGTGGAATTCGCAATGAACCGAAGGCCGTCTCCAACCTGCTTAAACTGCCCAGGCTGGTTTACCCGGTGTTTGGCATGTCTTTGGGCAAACCGGTCCGACAACCGACGATTAAACCGAGACTTCCCCTGGCCGGACTCTGCTTTAAAGAGAGATATGACGATAGCGCCTTTGAAAGCGCCGTCGCAGAATACGATCGTACAATCGATGAGGTCGGATACTTAAAAGGACATCAGGTCGAAGCGGAATTATACCCGAACTTCAAAGGCCTTTATTCCTGGTCGGAGCACTCCGCCCGGCGTATGGCGAGCAAAAAAAGGGCGGTCGTGAGACCGCACCTTTTGTCGTTCTTAAATGGTCGAGGATTCCTCCGTAAATAGGTCGACCGTCCCCCGGGCGTTCGGGGTACTGTAAAAATACTTGATGTAGTTCCAGGCATCGATTGCTTTGTCGGCATAGACGAACAACTCACGATCCTCCGGCGCGATCGTTCCCTCGTCCACCAGGAAATCGAAGTTGATCAGTTTCCGCCAGAACGCCTCACCGAACAGCACGATCGGCAAGGGGCGGACTTTGAACGTCTGTACCAACGTCAGCGCCTCGAACAACTCATCCATCGTACCGAAGCCACCCGGAAAAGCCACCAGAGCTCTGGCTCGCAACAGGAAATGCATCTTACGAATGGCGAAATAATGGAAGTTGAAACATAGCTCGGGAGAAATATACGGATTCGGTTCCTGCTCCATCGGAAGGGTGATGTTCATCCCGATAGAGCTCGCCCCCTCCTCATAAGCACCACGATTGGCGGCCTCCATGATACCGGGTCCGCCGCCTGTCGTGATGACAAACTCATGTCCGTCGAAATCGGCGCAATCGGTTGAAACCAATCGTCCGAATTCGAGCGCTTCGTCATAATAATGCGATTTGCGAAGTATTGATCGGGCTACTCGCAACTGACGTTTCAATTCTTTGTCGTTGGGTTTCCGATCCAGCTTTTTACGAAGGCTCTCCACCCTTGCCTTGGCCTTGGCCGGTTCGATAATCCGTGTGCCTCCGAAAACGACAATGGTCGAGCGGATTCGATTGCGACGTAACAACACCTCCGGCTTCATCAACTCCAACTGGAGACGATAAGGCCGCGCAATGCCCAAATCCATAAATTCAAGATCTTTATAGGCAACCCGATACGCCTTGGATTTCTTAAGGCGTTCGGTCATTTGTCTGAGTTCTTTTTCTGTAGGCTTCTTTGGTTTCCTGCTCATCGTCACTTCCATTTGAGATGATTGAATACGGAGCTACGGCTACGCTCTGGCGGCAGCGGCTTCCTCGGCATATTCCTTCAGATTGACATCGGCCGGTACGCCAAGCCCGATATCAAGCGCCAGGGCCACCTTCATAAGCGGGCAATCAGGAGTTACAAGCCTTAATTTCCCCGCTACATCCGTTATTGGAACCGAGCTCATTTTGCTGTCACGAAGAGCGACCATCCGCCCCGACTCACCTTTTACTGCAAGATGAACGGCCTCACAACCAAAACGGGTAGCGAGCAGACGATCATGAGCGCTAGGGGATCCGCCGCGCAGGAGATGACCGAGAATCGTCACACGACATTCGATGTTGGTTAGTCCTTCGATCTGAGCTGCGATCTGATTGCTGACGCCCCCCAGACGAATGGCATCGGGAGAATTCTCGATTCGCCGGTTGACCACCATGTCTCCTCCGAACGGTTTGGCTCCTTCGCCAACCACCACGATTGAGAAATTCTTCCCCTTGGCGTTACGAGACTTGATGACCTGACAAATAGCATCGATATCATACGGGAACTCCGGCATCAAAATGATGTCGCCACCTCCGGCAAGACCACTGGCCAGCGCCAACCAGCCCGCATAGCGCCCCATCACCTCAACGATCATGACCCGGTGATGAGATTGAGCCGTGGTATGAATCTTGTCGATAGCCTCGGTTCCGGTAGTTACGGCCGAATCGAATCCGAAAGTTACATCGGTTCCCCATAGATCGTTGTCAATCGTCTTCGGAACGCCGATGATCGGGATACCCTTCTCAATCATGCCGGCCGAGGCCGCCATAGTTCCGTCTCCCCCGATGGCAATCAGTACATCGAGTCCCAGTGCTTCGAAATTCCTCACGGCTTGACTCGAACGATCCAGATAGATGTAATCCTCTCCTTGCAACACGGGGAAATGAAAAGGATCGGCACGGTTCGATGTGCCCAGAATCGTCCCGCCCTGAGACAAGATACCCGAGGCATCACGATTGGTTAACACCCGATGACGTCCCTCGATCAGTCCCTCGTAGCCATCCAGGAAACCGATCACTTCCATGTCATAAAGATTATCTGCGGTCTTCACGATCGCTCGGATAACCGCATTGAGCCCCGGACAGTCGCCGCCGCCGGTAAGCACACCGATTCTCTTGATTTGTTTAGGCATAGCCTTAATGTAGATTTCTCCCTTGCAAAAGAAAACCAAAAAAAGTGAGGCACCCGACATCTCTGTCGTTTAATCAGCATTATCGGCATTTCCTGCATATACTTGATTCCCCGACAACAACTTGCCTCAAACAACAAGCAACCCTGCCACCGACGTTAAATTATTGTTGATTTACCCGATAATAAAAAATAAGTAGAGGGGTTCATTAACAATGGTGCTAGCCAAAGGGAATTATGCAAGTTAAACAATTTCTTGTCCTCCCCAAACTCCCGGAACGAATTAGCGTTCTGCAGGAATTGGCCCAAAACGTTTGGTATTCCTGGAACTGGGAACTGGTCAGACTCTTCATCCGACTCGATCCCGACATGTGGGAAGCGTGCTATCAAAATCCGGTTAAGATGTTAGCTCGTCTGCCACAAGAGACATTGGAGCGAGCTGCAGATGATGACGGATTTGTTGCTTCTCTGGAACGAGTCGAGCGCAGATTCCGTGAATATCTACAAGTCAAAAAATGGTATGAACATAACTACCAGCAAAACGGCAGACGAGATCGCGTCGCTTATTTCTCACTGGAATACGGCCTTGATACGGGTTTGCCGGTTTATTCGGGTGGTCTGGGCGTGCTGTCAGGCGATACCCTGAAATCCGCCTCGGACATGGGGCTTCCGGTAGTAGCGATCGGCCTGATGTATCGCTACGGTTATTTTCGTCAGTTCCTGTCCAGCGACGGCTGGCAACAGGAACGATATGAAGAAAATGACTGGTATCACATGCCGGTACAACAGGTAAAGGATAAGGATGGACGGCCGTTGCGCGTTTCAGTCGAACTTGACGGAACTCCCGTTCAACTTCAGGTCTGGAAAGTGCCTGTAGGCGTCATTCCCCTCTACCTTCTTGACGCCAATATCCCCGAAAACTCCACCAAGAGCCGTGAGATCACCTCAGTGCTATACGGCGGCGACAAAGATATGCGTATCCGCCAGGAAATCGTACTGGGAATTGGTGGCGTACGAGCTTTGAAGGCGATGGGGCACGAGCCTGAGGTTTACCACCTCAATGAAGGTCATTCCTGGTTTCTGACTCTTGAACGAATCAAAAACCTGATGCAGGAACAACACCTGTCGTTCTCCGAGGCTTCACAGTTTGTCTGGTCGACCACCGTATTCACTACCCACACCCCGGTCCCGGCCGGCAACGAGCGTTTCGATCCGGTTCTCTGCCATCGCTACCTGGCTGGTCTGATTTCCGAATTGGGTATATCCTGGAAAGATTTCCTTGCCCTCGGGCGCATTATCCCCGACGACGAAAAAGAAACCTTCTGCATGACCGTGGCCGCGCTTAAAATGTCCGCTTTTAGCAACGGTGTCTCGCAACTGCACGGCCAGGTTTCACGTGATATGTGGCATAACATTTGGCCCAATCTGCCGCGCGATGAAGTGCCTATAAAGGCTATTACCAACGGGGTCCATACCTCGAGCTGGCTCTCACACGACATTAAGGAACTGATGGAATCGTATTTCGGCGCATCCTACTCCAGCCCCACCAGTACCGTAAACGTCTGGGATCAAATTCATAAAATACCTGACGCCGAACTCTGGCGAATTCACAATCGACGCCGGGAACGCCTGGTGTTTTTCGCCCGTAAGAGACTTCGCCAGCAATTGATTCGTCGGGGAGCTTCACAAATGGTGATTCAGCAAGCGGACCAGTTACTGGACCCGCAGGTGCTCACCATCGGTTTCGCCCGTCGTTTTTCGACTTACAAACGCGGCAACCTGCTCTTCAGCGATGTCGAGCGCCTCTCCCGCATTATCAACGATTCGCGCCGTCCCGTCCAGATCATCATTTCGGGCAAAGCCCACCCTCTGGACAATCCCGGCAAAGAAATCATCAAGGAATTGATCGGACGGGCGACCCAGGAAGAATTCCGTAATCGGGTTATCTTCCTCGAAGATTACGACATTAATGTTGCCCGCTATTTAGTCCAGGGCGCTGATGTCTGGCTCAACAACCCTCGCCGCCCACAGGAAGCCTCCGGGACCTCGGGGATGAAGGCCGCCATGAACGGTGTTCTCAATTTGTCCATTCTCGATGGCTGGTGGGTTGAGGGGTACAGTGATGAGACCGGCTTCAAAATCGGCAACGGTGAAGAATACGACAATATCGAAACCCAGGACCACCTCGAGTCTGAGATGCTCTACAGCACCATTGAGCGAGAGATTGTCCCGGTGTTTTACGATCGCAATGAAATCGGTTTGCCTACCCGGTGGATCGCCAAGATGAAGGCCTCAATCAAAATGGCCGGATCACGCTTCTCCACCCAGCGTATGATGGTCGACTATGTCCGGGATACCTATCGTCCCGCCATCGAGGCTGCGGAGAGAATGCGGGCCAACGATTTTATTCTGACTCGCGAGGTAACCAAGTGGCTTGACAAGTTAAACGCCAACTGGGATAAGATCAATATCGTCGATGTCTCCGTCCCTGAAGTGGGCGGGACCCTTTTCGTCGGTCAGCGCTTCCCCCTGACGATCAAGGTTCGGCTGGGAGAAATTGCCCCGAGCGACGTACAGATACAGATCGTTTCCGGTCGACTCAATTCTCAGGAACAAATCCTGCATAGTCAGCCGATCCGCGCGACTCTCGATGAATCAGCCGGCTCTTCCGACGGCGTTTATGCCTTTACCGGCGAAGTGATCTGTCGTGAATCCGGGAGATTCGGCATTACCGCCCGTATCGTTCCTGAAAATCCCAATCTACCCCATACGATTAAACCCAAGTTGATCCAATGGTGGTAAATCCCGGGAACTGACAACGAGACTTAAGAAAGCAGCCGAGCATCGGCTGCTTTTTTTTGCAACTCTTCATCGCATAACACGTTAAAGCTAACTAAAGTCGGCTTGACCGACCTGGTTGCAGTATTACCATATTTTTAGTATTTGGGGTCAACTCTTGACTTATGTATCGGCCAAGTCTTTATTCGACCAATAATTATGGAAGTAACTAGATAACCGCTATGGAGGCTTTCAATGCGTAATGCGACCGTACGACTGGCAGTATTAACTGCCGTGCTGTTCGTTTTGTCGACCGCCACCGCGTTCAGCTTCGATTTCAGCAAGCTGGAGGAATCGGTCTCCGAAACGACGCTTGACAACGGACTTAAGATCATCGTGATGGAACGCCACGATGCTCCCGTCGTTTCGTGTGTGACTTATGCCAACGTGGGTGGAGTCGATGATCCCAAGGAATATACCGGCATCGCTCACATGCTCGAGCACATGGCTTTCAAAGGTACCACCACAACCGGTACTACCGACATCGACAAAGAACTCGCGGCGATGAAAATCGAGGACTCCATCTGGCTTCTCCTGAGGGCTGAACGCAAAATGGGGCTTCGTGCCGACTCGGCCAAACTGCAGGAACTGGAAGCAGCCTTTGCCGAAGCACAGGAGAATGCCAAGCAGTACGTCAAGGATGATGCCTGGCACGGTCTCATGGAGGAACAAGGCGCGGTCGGTATCAATGCCGGTACCGGTAAGGATCAGACCAGCTATATTATGAACCTTCCCTCCAATAAACTTGAGCTTTGGATGGCCATGGAGTCCGATCGTTTCATTAATCCGGTCTTCCGCGAGATGTACCAGGAACGCAACGTCGTGGCCGAAGAACGCCGCCAGAGCCTCGAAAACAACCCGGTCATGCGGGCTATCGATGCTATGGTTTCAACCGCCTTCAGCGCTCATCCATACGGCGTCACTATCATCGGCCACATGTCCGATATCCAGAATTACAGCCGTCAGGCCGTTGAGGATTATTTCCATAAATACTATGTCGCTTCGAACTTGATTGTTGCCATCGTAGGCGATGTGAAACCCAAGGAAGTATTCAAGCTGGCCGAAAAATACTGGGGTAAACTGCCTAACCGTCCCGCCCCGGAGCGCGTTGCCACGATCGAACCGGAGCAAAAAGGCGAAAAGATCGTCACTCTCCAGGATCCGGCTCAGCCGTTGTTCGGTGTTGCCTGGCACGTACCGGAATATATCCATCCGGACTGGCCCGCCCTTGAAGCCGCCGTTGACTATCTCGGTCAGGGACGGACATCGCTCCTGTACAAGAGCCTCGTGAAAGACAACAAAGCCGCCTCTTCCGCAGGTGTTTTCCTCGGTTGGCCCGGCAATAAATATCCCTGCCTGGCTTTCGCCTACGGTTTCCCGAATCCCGGTGTCAGCCCCGATAGCTGTGTCGATCTTACCCTCATTGAAGTGGAACGTCTGAAAAACGAATTGCTCGCTCCGGAAGAAGTCGAGGCGATAAAAACACGCGCCAAAGCTCAATTCGTTAACCAGCTCACCTCCAACCTGGGCATGGCTCAAAACCTGGCCAGTTATCAGAACGACTGGGGTGACTGGCACATGCTCTTTAAAGAGCTCGATCGCATCAACGGCGTCACGGCCGAAGATATCCAGCGGGTCGCTCAGAAATACTTCACTAAAGAGAATCGTACTGTAGCCAAGCTCTACACCACAGAGAGCTGACCAGGAGTTGGGAGAAGGATATGAATAAGAAGAGTTTCGTTTTAATCCTTAGCCTCCTGTTTGCGGCCATCCTGGTCGGGCAGGCAGGCGCTGTGGATGTTGATGCTATGAAGTTTCCCAAACTCAATAAAGTCAACATCCCCGATATCGAGAAGATCACCCTGGACAACGGTCTCCGGCTGTATCTGCTCGATGATCCCTCGTTGCCGCTTTTCCACGTCGCAGTCCGCATGAACCTCGGCAGCTATCTTGAACCGGCCGAGAAGGTTGGACTGGCCGAGATGTGTGGATCACTGATTCGCAGCGGTGGTACTTCCAAATGGACCGGCGATGAGATCGATCAGATGCTGGAAGATGTCGGCGGTATGGTGGAGACATCGATAGATGTTACTTCGGGTCAGGCCCGAGTTAACATGCTCAGCGACTACTCCGACATGGGACTTGAAGTCCTCGCCGACGTACTACTCCATCCGGTTTTTGCCGAAGATAAAATCGATCTGGCCCGGGTACAAGCCACCAGTGCTATTTCCCGCCGTAACGACGACATCATGACCCTGACTCGTCACGAGTGGATCAAACTCGTCTACGGCCCGGCTTCCCCCTACGCTCGCCAGCCGGAGTATGCCACCATTAACGCCATCACCCGCGAGGATTTGGTTAATTACCACGATCAATGGTTCCATCCCGAGAATATGCAGATCGCTATCTGGGGCGACATCGATCGCGATGAGATCATTGCCAAAGTGAAGGAATTGTTTGGCAATTGGCAGCGTGGCGACATAACCGTTCCATCGCTTCCGCCGGTTGACTTCAAAGCCAAACCGGGTGTCTATTATGCTCCCAAACTGGACGCTGCTCAGTCAACCGTCCGCATGGGTCACCTCGGCGGGCTTTACACCGATCCGGACTATGCCCAGACATTGGTTATCAACAGCATCCTCAACGGTACTTTCGGTAGCCGCATCACCGACAACGTTCGCACACGTCTGGGATTGGCTTATTCAGCCGCGGGTAATATCATCACCAACTACACTTATCCCGGTTATTTCTTTTGTTATGCCTCCACTAAACCACAAAGTACGGTTCAGGCTGCCCGTGAAATGATCAAGCAGATCCGGTCGATGCAAACCGATCCCCCGACCGATAAAGAGATGCGCAAGGGTAAGGATGGTTATCTCAACAGCTTCGTGTTTAAATTCGACAGGAAAGATGAAGTAATCCAGCGTCTTATGACCTACGATTTCTACGGCATTAGCGATGACTTCCTGGATAAAGAGAAACAGGGAGTCGAAAATGCTACCGCCGAATCCGTACTTGAAGCCTCAAAAACATTTCTTAAACCTGAGGATATGGTCATCCTGATCGTCGGCAAAGGCACTGAGTTTGACGAACCGCTGGAGAACCTCGACTATGGACCGGTTGATACCGTGGACATCACCATTCCGGCTCCGGTTGACAACTCGGAACTGGCTATCACACCGGAGAATATCGAGGTCGGCACCGGCCTCTTGAACGAAGCGGTTGCCGCCGCCGGCGGCGTTGAAGCCTTTAAAAACATCGAGAATATGACTATCAAAGGCAAACTGGTTTTTCACATGGGCCCGCAGAGCATGCCGGGTACTGTTGAAGAGATCACCTTGCTTCCCGACAAATCAAAGTCGGTTGTTCACCTCGGTCCTTACGAAATAGTGTCTATCCGCGACGGTGCTGTCGGCTGGAAAAAGAACCCGCCGGCCGGCGCCGTAGAGGACTTTACCGAAGATGACATCAAGGATTCCGACGAAGAATTGCTTCGTACCACTTCGGTCATCTTTGCCCATCTCGATCAGCCTTATTATCGGGCTGTTTATGAAGCGGATGAGGACATTGACGGCGAGCCGATTCAGTGGATCGCTCTGGTCGGTGATGACGACAACGTCATCTGCCGCCTGGGCCTCGACACTGACAAGAACGTTCGTTGTGTCAAATACTGGGGCCAAACCATGACCGGTGAAGGCATGTTGCTGCGCAAAATCGAGACCTTCGGAACGGTCAACGGCATGACCTTCCCCATCAAGTCGGTTACCTCCCAGGCGGGTCAGGTAATTCAGGAGGTTGAAATCACCGAACGCCTGATTAACACCGATATCCCCGCCGGAACATTCGCCAAACCGGAATAAGTCTTTTCATCACAGAGCCGATCTAAGTTAGTATCGGCTCCGATAAAGGCTAAAGGCCGCCCCTCGGGGCGGCCTTATTTATTATGGATTATGAAATCCGGGCACAACGGGTTAATCAAACACGTTGTATAATTAGATGTTTTTTGTATCTTTTTTAAGGCATAGACTTTGGTACCAATCCGACCTTGTTCTTTTTAGAGAGGACACAAGCATGACCACCGCGCGCAAGATTCTCCCGTCAATGTTACTGACGATTACCACCCTTATCCTCACTGCCCTGACCTCAGCGGTTGCCGTTGCTGGACCGGCTCCACTCAAGCGTCAGGTAATGCCCAAACCGAAATACGAAAAACTTACCGCCAATATCAACTCGGACTATATTGTCCTCAAACTGGCCGAGGGAATCGGTCAACCCAACCTCAACGGCCGGCAGTTCGACCGCACCGGGACGGAATGGAACAAACTCAACGCGATCATCGCCTCCTCCGACAAAGCTGCCGCTATTCGCCCGCACTTCTCGTTGGACCGCAACATCTTGAATAATCTCCGCGCTCGTGGTTCGGCCCGCATCGGCACACCGCTTCCCGATCTTAGCCTTTATTATCGGTTGGAACTGACGCATGCACTCGACAATCCCGGCAAGATAAAGATAATCGAGGAGCTGAACACCCTCGGGATCGTCGAGATAGCTTATTTTCCGCCGGTGCCGGAACCGGCATCGGTTGATGATGTCAAGCTCACCCCTATGTGGGAATCACAGCAGTATTATCTGCAACCTGCTCCGACCGGGCTGGATGCTTATTACGCCTGGTCGCTTGGCAACAAAGGCGCCGGGGTTAAAGTAATCGACATCGAAGGGAACTGGATTCAGACCCATGAAGACCTTCACGGCGGCACGGACAATTTCCATATCGCCGGGACCAAGATCAACGACGCGGACTGGTGGAACCACGGCACCGCCGTCCTGGGTGAAATCGCCGCCGATTCGAACAGCTTCGGCATGACCGGAATCGCTTTTAACGTCGACCTCGGTACTATCTCAGTAGGCTCCATGAGTACCGCCGATGCGCTCACCACCGCTATCAACAACTCCGATTCCGGAGATGTCTTTCTGATCGAGCTGCATGCGGCCGGACCGCATTACAATTTCGAAACGGTCAGCGGCCAGGATGGTTATGTCGCCATGGAATACTGGCAGGACACTTTCGACGCTATCCTCTACGCTTCTTCGCTGGGAAGGATCGTGTGTGAAGCAGCCGGTAACGGCAAGGAGGACTACGACGATACCAGTATCTACGGCTATCTGTTCGATCCTTCCTATCGCTGGTCCGGAGCGGTTATGATTGGAGCTTCCGACAGCGATCACTGGCCCGCCTCATTCACCAACTACGGGCAGCGTGTCGATGTCCATGCCTTTGGGACCTGGGATGTCTACACCCTTGGCTACGGCGACCTCTACGGTACGAGCGATAATGATTACTACACCGGGACTTTCGCGGGCACTTCCAGCGCTTCGCCGATCATTACCGGCGCGGTGGCTTTATTGCAGGAACTGCATAAAACCACCCACGGTCGCATCCTCTATGAGGATGAAATGCACACTCTCCTGACCGATTATTCCACCCCGCAACAAACCTCCTCTAAACATATCGGACCGCTCCCGGACCTGCGGGGCTCGACCGACCAGATTCTGGGGGTAGCCTTCACCGCCGACACCACTATCGGCTGGGCGCCGTTCGATGTCTCTTTTGAAGCCACTTCCGGCCTTAGCGTTGACACCTGGTCCTGGAGTTTCGGCGACGGCAGCGCTGCCGCCACTCAGAATGCCGCCCACCAATACACCGAACGCGGGCGGTACGATGTCTCTATCCAGATCGATGCCGGCGGCGATATCCGCACCGCCAATCGTCTGAAATATATCACCGTGTTGGCCGACTCTCTATGGGCCGATACGGTTGATATCAACGAACTGTCCGGACCGGTCGTGATTACCGTTTACGCCGCCAACAGCGTTCCGTTGACCGACATTAAGGTGCCGGTCGAGTATTTCGGTGATATCCTGTTGGATTATGACTCGATTTCCACCGTCGGCTGCCGCACCGATTATTTCGAGGAAGCCTATCAGAGCAACTTCACCGGCGACGGTCGCATGACTTTCCGGCTGATTTCATCGCTCAGCCATACTTCCCCCGAACTGGAACCGGGGGTGGGACCGATCTTGAAAATCTACTTCACCCTGGGCGGCACTCCCTCGACAAACCAGACAACACCGATCGTCCTGGACGGCTACGGCACCAACTATATGCCGACTTTCGAGGGAAGTCTCGTAGATTTCCAACCCTGGACATTCGACGGCGCTGTAATTCTGCCAAGCTGTTGTCAGGGGATCCGGGGGAACATCAACGATGACCCGGATGAGATTATTGACATTACGGATTTGGTTTATCTCGTGCAGTATATGTTCCAGAGCGGACCGGTACCGCCTTGTATGAAAGAAGCCAACGTTAACGGCGACATTTTCGAAGAGATCGCGATTGACGATCTTATCTACCTCGTGACTTACATGTTCAACGATGGTCCCGAACCGGCGATCTGCTTCTGATCCTTTCGGTTACACTGATACACACACGCGGCCTGTCCAATCCGGGCCGCGTTTTTATATAATTAAACGGCAGATATAGGCCGTGCGTGTTTATTCATCACTTCCACTCCCGCTTGACAATGTAGAGCACCTTGTCCGATAAGAGTGCGAGCGTCGAACCGTCCGGAGAGAGAGCAGAAGCACCGCAGTTGGCGAGAGATACCGCTGAGTCGACATACCTGAACTCCCCGGTCTCGAGATCAAGCGACACGGTGAAATCAAGAGATGTCTCCCCCTCCGAGGACTCGCACACGCGGTCGAGAATGACTTCATTGTCCAAAGAAACAAGTGAAAGACGACGTTTCCCGTAGCACATTCAGTGGTTGTTCGCAGCCTTTGCCAACCTCGGTTAGTGTATTATTTCACCCAACCAGATACTCCTAAGCTCAACCGACTCCGATCGTTCAAGTGAAATCACTTGCTCGAACCAGAGCAGTTTTGTAATCTTTAGGTTTGTGCTTCAGACCCGTTCGCATTGGGCGGTCAGTGTCTGAAATTACTAAAAGCATGATAAAAGAACAGCCCGTTTAACATACAGGTATGTATATTATATGAAGCGTAATCTTCTCACCTCAACGCTTGTATTGCTTTTTATCACCGGCCTGGCTGGTGTCACAATTGCCCGATTTGCTCCGGGACTGGAACTAAAATCCGATAATCGAGATCAGTCCAGCTTCACACCGGCCCACTGCTGTGCGGAACACAATGTCGGGAAAATCGTCTTGCAAGTTAACAACAACGGCACCCTGGGCAGTGGATTTGACCGGTGTAACGCTGTTGATTGTTTCACCGGAAAGGGGATTAACTCCTGCGAGTACCCCAAATACTCGGGCGCGGATTATCTATTCGCCGCCTCATTCTGGATCGGCGCCGTAGTCGGAAACGATACAACTGTTTCCCTGGGATGCGATGGCTGGTCACTTACTACTGAGATGTTCCCCGATGAATCCCCTTTCGGCGAGATGCAATTCCGATCTATTATCGATCCGTCTCAACCCGAATACGAGGATGCTGTCTCTGAACAGGACTATATCGCCGTATATACCGACACGATTACAGAAGGGATCGACCCGGATTATTTCGGCAAACCTCATTCACCTCTATATATTGAGGTGACTCAGAACTCATACGCCTGGTCCTACGCCTATGCCGAGGATTTCGTTCTCTTTGACTATCGCATCGAAAACATCGGCTCGGACATCCTTCAAGACGTCTACATGGGTATATACGTAGACGGCGATGTTGGCACTGTAGGCAGCGATCAGCGTGCGCAAGACGATATTTGCGGCTTCCTGCAATCATGGACGAACGATTACGGCGGTTGTTCCTTTATCGACACTACCTTCATTGCATGGATAGCCGACGCCGACGGTGATTTCGCAGAAGTCGAAACCGGACCGGCCCTTGGTGTCACGGGAACGCGCATTGTCAGAACACCTGCCGAGAGTTTACAGGTATCTTTTAACTGGTGGATCAGCGATGCTGCCGCGTGGGACTTCGGGCCACGACACCGGGAAAACTTCCGAGACTATCGCACCGGTGGGCTAGGCACTCCCATGGGAGATGTCAATAAGTACGCCATGATGAAAAATGGAGAGTTCGACTACGATCAGGTATTCACATTGACAATAGGTCCCCTTGACTCTATCTGGCTTTACCCTATTCAGGAGGTGGCTAGTCGCACCGCCAAGGGTGACGACACTCGCTATCTCCTGTCCTTTGGACCCTTCCAGATTCATCCCGGCCAAAGTCTGCCAATTTCATTTGCTTACGTCGGTGGCGAGAATTTCCATCAGGATCCCAATAACGCCAAACAATTCCTTCCTGACGATCCGGAGAGCTATTACGCCAATCTGAACTTCGAGGACCTGGCCACCAACTCTACCTGGGCCTCCTGGATTTACGACAATCCCGGCGTAGATACCGACGGCGACGGCGACTCCGGTAAGTTCCATATCTGCTGTAACGATTCCTCGATCAGTCGCATAGATACCTTGAGCGAAGACCCGCTGGTTACCGACACCCTCTGGGACAACGCCGTTTGCGACACCTTCTGGTACGAAGGAGACGGCGTACCGGATTTCTTAGGCGCCTCCCCGCCTCCCGCACCGACACTATGGGTTTACCCCGAAGAAGGTAAGCTTCGCATTCGCTGGAACGGTTTCCGCTCCGAAACCACGCGCGATGTTTTCTCCAAACTGGAAGACTTTGAAGGATATCGCGTTTATCTCGGTCGTGACATACGTGCTGCCAGCTACAGCATGATCGCTTCATACGACATCGAAGATTATAACCGTTACGTCTGGAATCCCGATCATCGCCCTTATGCCGATTTCGATTTGATTGATATTCCTTTTACCATTGACTCACTGCGTATATTATACGGCGACACCGCCAACGATATGGCCTTCGAGCCGCTGGCTTACACACGCAACCACCCCTTCGTACATCCGGACTTCCCCGACGATTCGATTTTCTACTTCGAGATTATGGACTACAATGTCAACCAGCTCGGCGGCAATAATCCGATCCGTAAAATCTACCCGCTTGACACCATTCCGCCTACCGCTTCCAGCCCGGAATTTGCCGAGGACTCCGAATTGACCGAGGACGGCTATTTCAAATACTATGAATACGAGTGCACGATCGACAACCTGCAGCCCTCCGTCCCCTACTACGTCAACGTCACCGCCTTTGATTTCGGCTCACCGGAATCGGGTTTAGCTTCGTTGGAGACCTCGGTTACGGTCGGTTATAAAACAACTTTCGCTCAGGCAAATTGGGATGAGATTCAACGACAGGATCTCAAAGTATACTGCTATCCCAATCCTTATCGCATCGACGCAAACTATCGGGAACGCGGACTTGAAGGCCGCGAGGAACAGGATCGTCCCTCCGACCGCACCCGCGAGCTTCATTTTGCTAATTTACCGCCCAAATGCACGATTCGTTTATACACGCTCGACGGCGACCTGGTCCGCGAGTTCGAACACGATAAAGAACCGTCCGAAGACGGCACACACATGCACGATAGCTGGAATTTGATTACGCGCAACACGCAGCGGATCGTCTCCGGCCTTTACTACTGGACGGTTGAAACTCCGAGCGGCGAGGTACAAATAGGCAAGTTTGTAGTTCTTATGTAAGGGACTGTTGAAAAAGTCATACATTCGGATATTCAATAAAACACGACTGTAATGCGGGCGACACAAGGCCGCCCGCTACGCGAGGTTAGAGTCCTTTAACGCGTAGCGGCGGGGCTTGTCTCAGCCGCAAAAGAGGTTTTTCAACACGCCCGTAATTAAGAGGGATATATCAGAATGGCGAAAACGGGTCGATGCAGCTCAAGGTTCGGATTCGGTCTCTGGCTGCTGACGGCGGTTATAATTTTATCGGTCGCGCAAATTTCATGGTCGCGCGACAGCATCAATCTCAAGACAGGTCTGCCGAATCAACGAATCGGATCGGCGCCGTTGTCGACATCGACACCGTACGTTGATTATACCGCCCATAACCGCGGTAATATCCAACTGGCTATCGCCAATAACGGAACTTTCGGCACCCTTGGAGCAGGCATTGCCGATCCCTTTACCGGCGATCCTATTCCCTCTTGTATCTATCCTCGCAACTCCAACCTGGTTTTCCTCTATGTGGCGGCTATCTGGATCGGTGCCGTGGTCGGACACGACACTCTCGTTTCGGTAGGCGATGAAGACTTCTATGTTACCCGAGAATTCTGGGCCGATGAAATACCGCTGGATGCCCCCTCGAACAGCAATTTCGCTTATTATTCGATCGATCCCTACTCGTCCTTTTACTCCGAATCCGCCCGTTCCGAAGAAGACATCTATTGCAGCTATACCGACACTATCACCGACCCGAAGGTAGTCAACTCCGATCCATTTACCAACACGCCCCACCAGCCGCTGGGGATCAGGATAGAACAGACATCGATGGCCTGGAGTTACGACTATTCCGACGATTTTATCCTCTTCGATTACCAGGTTGAAAACATCGGTTCAAAAACCCTCAACGACGTCTACATGGGTATCTGGGTCGATGGTGATGCCTGGCATACCTCTCGCAGCTCCTCTGATGGTTGGGACGACGATATTGTCGGTTTTTATCATACGCACCCGGCCCCCGAGGGTTATGGGCTGGTGGACACCGTCAATATCGCCTATCATGCCGACAACGACGGCGATCCCGTTGGCGAAGCCTGGGATTATCGCTCCATTCCCCATGTAGTCGGAATACGAGTGGTGCGGACTCCGTCGGATTCATTGCAATACTCCTTCAACTGGTGGATCACGAATTATACCAGCTCCGCCGCCGATTTCGGACCACGGCGCACCGGAACCGATGAAGATCCGTTTCGACCTTTTAGTTCCTGTCTGGGCACACCCGAGGGAGATCGCAACAAATACTATATCATGCGGCACCAGGAATTCGACTATGATCAGCTTTTCACCGCTCTCGATCATTCTCAGGACGGCTGGCTTCGTCCCCCCGATAATGCGGCCACTTTCGCCGCCGGTTACGATTGCCGCTATCTCCTGTCGTTCGGTCCGTTCACGATTCACCCCGGTCAGAAGTTACCAATCTCGTTCGCCTGGGTCGGAGGTGAGGATTTCCACACGCACCCCGGCGATTTCGCCAACCTGTTCGATCCGTATAATCCCAGTTTGTTCTATGGAACCCTGGATTTTTCACACCTTGCCGCCAACGCTCGCTGGGCCTCCTGGGTCTACGACAATCCCGGCGTAGACACCGACGGCGATGGTGACTCCGGCAAAGCCTGGATTATTTGCGCCGATACGTTAACGACCGAGGTCGATACCATCATCAACGGCGAGGATACCACAATCACCCTCTACACGCTGGAAAACTGCGATACCATCTGGTACGAAGGGGACGCCGTTCCCGATTTCTGCGGTGCCGGTCCTCCCCCACCGCCGGAGTTCTGGGTTTACCCCGAAGAGGGCAAGCTCCGCATCCGCTTCAACGGACTAAAATCGGAAACGACCCGTGATATCTTCTCCCGTGAAGTAGACTTCGAGGGATACCGTATCTATCTGGGACGAGATGAACGCGAACAATCGTTCACCATGATTTCTTCCTACGATCGCGAAAACTACAACAAGCTGGTTTACCAGGACGGCTCGTATGTTCTGGAGGACAGTCCGTTTTTACTCGAAGAACTCCGTTGTCTTTACGCCGACTCGTGCGAAGATGAATCCTGGTATCCGCTCGATTACACACGGACACGGCCTTATCAACATCCTGATTTTCCCGAATCCACTTTCATCTTTGAAGCTCAGGATTATAACGTCTCTACCCTCGGGGGTGAACGTTCCATACGTAAAATCTACGAGACGGCCGAGGAACCGAACATCCTCAATCCTGAAACCGCCGATTCCAGCCTGTTAACCGAAGATGGTTATTTCAAATACTACGAATACGAGTTCGAGATCGAAGACCTTCAGCCTTCAGTCGAATACTATGTCAACGTTACGGCGTTCGACTACGGTTCGCCTAAGTCCGGTCTTCAATCGCTGGAATCATCCGTCTCATACGGCGCCAAACGTGTCTATGCCCAACCCACCCCGGACGAAGTAGCCGCTCGCCGACTTGAGCCTTACGTCTACCCCAATCCGTATCGTATCGACGACGATTACAGCGGCCGAGGATTCGAAAACCGAGAGTCTGATCTTGCCGAAGAACGAGCCCGCCTGTTGCACTTCGCCAATTTACCCGCTCGTTGCACGATCAGTATATTTTCGCTCGATGGCGATCTTGTCCGAAAACTCGAGCATGACGTTCCGGCCGATGATCCCACCGCTTCGCACGAAACATGGAACCTGATCACGCGCAACACTCAGGCGGTTGTCAGTGGATTGTATTACTATGTCGTGGAAGCTGAGGATTTTTCTTACATCGGTAAAGTCGTCATTCTGAAATAGGCGTTGTCTCTGGCTCGACTCGATCGAGAGAGACAAATTTATGCCTCGACAGGAGATAACCGATACCCGACACCAACGCCAGCGAAGATATCAGAGCCCAGGCCAGGGCCGGGCTTTGGCCGAAATGATCGAGAATATACCCACCGAAAAGCGGGCCGAACGACCAGCCCGACGCCACGAAAAATCCATATATCCCCATGTAACGCCCCATCCTGCCTTCGGGAGCAAGACGTGAGGTCAACGTCAGAGAAGGCGGCGACATAACGATTTCACCGAAAGTTACGATGATGATCGCAAACATGAAGTATTCGAAACCTACCAGCACACCGATCATGCCGTATCCTACGGCATATAAAAACGCTCCATAAGCCAATTGGACGCTCAGCGAAAACCGCGATAAAAGGCGCGTCATCGGAAGTTGGAGAGCTACCACCATCAGCCCGTTAAGAGTATATAAATAACCGAGTTGGTTTTCCTCTATCCCGACCATCTCCACACTGTACAAAGAAAACGGCACGATTAACTGCGCCACGACAAGATACAGTAGAAAAATAAGCAACGAATGCCGCGCGAGCAATTTATCGTCCTTGACCGCGATGACATCGCGAATATGAAACCGATCGGACGGGAGGCGATTATCCGGCGCTTTGAGGAAAAAGAGAAAAATCGCCGCTGATACGAACGTCACCACGGCTGAAATGACGAACAGCATCGAATAGGACGAACTAGCCATGAAGCCACCCACCGCCGGTCCTGCTGCCCAGCCAAGATTACCGGCGGCACGGGTGATCGCATAGCCGTCCAGACGTTGCTCCTGAGGAAGAATGTCTGACACCATCGCATTGGCCGTGGGCTGAAAGATCGCGCCGAACGCCGACATGATGAACAGAAACACAGCCAGCCACCAGAAACCCCAATCCCAGTAAATAGCACAGGCCATCAGAAAAAAACTTATCCCACGATAAACCTGGGTATGTATCATCAATCCCTGACGTGAGAAACGATCCGACAGCTCTCCGCCGATCCCCTGAAAGGCGGAACGAACCACGGCCATCACCCCATAGAAAATCCCGATATCGGTAGGACTCATACCGTATTTGGAATGGAAGTAAATAGCGATGAACGGTAAAGACACCGCGAACCCGGAGGCCGAAATAAACCAACCAGCCGCGAGAATCCACAGATTACGATCGTACTGTCGCAGGTTGCCAAGATTTCGCGGTAACATATCGTTCAATATAGACGGTTGTGATCAATAGGCAAATTAAGACTTGAAAGCATGCCTGCGGCCATCATGAATAATGCTGATCCAGCCATTCCGCAATAGAAGAGAAACCGTTGATATCGTGGCGTTGCCAGCCGGCCTCAGCCATGGCCGCCAGGACCGAGGATTTATGCAATCGACGTAGTTTCTCACCTAACGACTCGGCCTTGAGTCTGGTGCCGACTTCCAGCGCCACCCCTCGATCCAGCAGTAAACGACGATTCAGAGGAGCAAAAGATCCTATATCGGGTCCAATGATCACCATCGGCAAGCCCAATCCCATGCCCCAGTTGCTCCGTTCGTGGGCGGGAGCGACAACGAAATCAAACCAGGAGAAAAGCCGGGCGGTGAGAGCATATTCCTCGCGACGGTTTTGGTACAACAGCAAAGTGGCTCGGGGTATTTCACCTTCAATCGGTGTCTCGGGCGTAACCACGAGAAAATCCGCACCGATACGGCCAAAACGCTGAATCGTCTGTGCCGCCAGCAATCCACCCGTTCGAGCGAACACCAAAACCCGATGACCGGCCGTTACGGTCGACCAGGCGACTTCAATCAGGCGCTCGACGTGAACCTTAGGCTCCGCCCCGGAGGAATAAAAGGCCCCCGTTAAAACTCCCCGCCCTTCCAGTCGTTTCCGCCGGAGTTCAAAAGATTCGGTTGCCTGCCTCACAAGAGCCGGTTCAATACACAAACCGGACACATGAATTCGTTCACGATCGTACCCGGCTTCGAGGAATGCTTGCGCTACAGCTTTTGTCGGGACAATCAAACGCTCCGCTCCCAGGACAAGCGACTCGTGCGGCGCCGACATTTCCCCATGCTGGTAGATCAAATTTCGGCGTCCTCTCAAGGCTGCCACCAACACCGGGTGTGCGACCAGCAGCGGTGACTCTTCCGCCATGAATTGAGACCTTATGTCTCGCGCAAGAAAGTGTAATCCCCAATTCCCGTGATTGTAGTTCGCTTTCTTCCTCAGCCTCGCATAAAACAAACCGATCGGGTTTCTCGGAGAGCTGTGCCGGTACAACCAGCGTGCCGTCTTCCAGGCCAGACGGGATAATCCGTGACTCAGATCGAAAACATTCGTCTGACGCCGCACCAGACGCACCCGAGCCGAGCGGATCAGAGCATCCACGATGCCGTCCAGATAATACGGATGTCCCCGACCGATTTCGGTGTACAGCAGTTCCAGCATTCTCGATTCCGGCACAACCGGCCGAGGTTCATCGGGAATCACGAAGTTTCCTCACGAATAACGTTTTTTCGGAAATCATGATAAGCGACACCGGGAGCGGCGTCAACGCCCGCGACGGGCAAAAATAAATGCGGCCGGGTTGGCTTCCGGCCGCATCAGACAATAGCTAACGAAGTAACTAGATCATTCGGAGACTTCGGCCATCTCGCGAAGGTCGACCACTTTCGATAGATCCAGAAACATAAGAAGGCGATCCTCAAGTTTGGCGACACCCTGGACATACTCCTGATCGATTCGGGTCACCAGTTCCGGCGGCGGCTCAATGGCGCTGCCCGGAATACGCAATACCTCGGACACGGCATCGACGATCAGACCGATCGTTCGTCCCTGAACATCCGCCACGACTATCCGGGTCGATTTGTCGTACTCGGCGGCATCCAGATCGAGTCGTTTCCTTAAGTCGATTACCGGAATCACTTTACCGCGAAGATTAATCACTCCCTCGACATAATCCGGTACCTTCGGTACTCGGGTTATCTCGGTCATCCTATTGATCTCCTGCACATTCAGGATATCCACACCAAATTCTTCGGCGCCGATCCGGAACGAAACCAACTGGATCAAATCATCGGTCCGATCCGCTTGCAGGTCGGTCAACATTTCGGTTTGGGTGGCGGTCATCAGCTTTTCCTTAACAATTCAATCCCCGGCCGGGCCGGAGACAGTCCCAAGTATCGCTATCAACTGTATCGGCAGGACCGCCGGGATATTAAGCAACTGGAAACACAAGTCTGGAGCTCTTTATCGCGTAGCGGTGGGATTTATCTCCGCCGCTGAAGATTTTTTTTCAATACTCCAGAGAATAAAAGCGACATAAAGCCGCCCGCTAAAGAAGGTTGGTTTGCATAAGCGGATTACCTGTTCAAATTTTGAGCAGGAGAGCCGGATCAATCCGACTCGGATAGAAGGGTCATCATCCGGGCGGCAGTCGATGGACTATGTCCCGAATAATGGTTGTTGAAAAAGGCAAACAAATCCTGGTCAACCCGGACTATTTTCTTGATCGTCTGGCGCCACCAGTGGAGGTCGGACTCCCGGTCGTCGCGGAGATATGAGAAGTCCTCCCTGATTTTACTGCGGTCTCCCAGAAAACGCAGGTAATGGAAGTCGGCGGTCGCTATATCCATACGAGGCATCCGGGGATGCTCGATCAGACACAGGGCGATATTCTTCTCACGCAACAGGTCGAACAACGCCGGAACTTCAAGCCAGGCTTGTTTGCGCAATTCAATCGAATAACGCGGACCGGACGGAAGCGCTTCGATCAAACGAATCAGGAGATCGAACCGCTCAGGCCCGAAACCAGCGGCGAATTGCAATAGAAGCGGCCCTTGTTTGTCCCCCAGCCCTTTCATGACTTCGATAAAACGACGAGCAACAACGAGACGTTCCTCGATTGTCCCCTCGTGTGTTACGGCCTTCGGAAACTTGGCGGAAAAAACGAAATCATCCGGAGTATTTTTACACCAGCGTTCAACCACCGCCGCTGAAGGAATTCGATAGAACGTGGCATCGATCTCAACCGCGTTGAACCGCGATGAATAAAACCGCAAAAAATCCGCCTGCGGGCAAAACTGCGGGTAGAAATTACCCAGCCAGTCCTTATAGCTGAAGCCCGATGTCCCTATCCTGTATTTCCCTGTGCTCATGACAATCCTGTAACAGCCGTCATTCCCGGAAGTTCAAAACGAAAACAGCTCCAAGATGTGATCATTATCCTAAATCAGAGGATTTATTCCTGCCCGTTGCGCCCCGGCCCGAATTGTTGTATTATCTGCCACAATGACGGCAAACGAAAGGATGTCACATGAAAGACAAACGTAACGAAATACTCGCCAAGCAACTGCTCGAATACTCCGTAGAGCTGAAAAAAGGCGAGACGATCTACATAGAGATCAAGGGAAAAGAAGCCCTCGAACTGGGTAAAGAACTTATCGGTCATGCCACTCGTCTCGGCGCTACGCCGTTCTGGTTTTACAACGATGAATCATTGTTGCGCCAATGGGTCCAGCACGCCAGTGAAGAGCAATATAAACGGCAGACGGAATTGCATCTGGAGCTGATGCGCCAGTCCGATGCCTATATCGGCCTGCGCGGTTCCGACAATCCGTTCGATATGGCCGATATCGACTCTAAAAAGATGGAGATGCAGTCCAAGCTCTTTTATCGCCCGGTGCACCTCGACGAACGTGTCAAGCGGACCCGCTGGGTCGTCCTGCGCTACCCCAACAACGCCATGGCTCAACTGGCTGAGACCTCACAGGAAGCGTTCGAGACCTTCTACTATAACGTCTGCTGCGCCGACTATGCCAAGATGTCAAAGGCTCAGGACAAACTCAAAGCCCTCATGGAAGCGACCGACAAAGTCCATATCAAATCCCCCGGCACCGACCTGACTTTCTCTATGAAAGACATCTTGGTAGTCAAATGTGACGGTCATCGCAACATTCCCGACGGTGAGGTTTACACCGCCCCGGTGCGCGATTCGGTTAACGGCGTTATTACCTATAACACCCCGTCGCTGTATCAGGGGAATCTGTACGAAAACATCAGCTTCACCTTTGAAAAGGGTAAGATCGTCAAAGCGACTTGCTCGGGCAACGAGAAGAAGCTCAACGAGGTTCTCGACAGTGATGAAGGCGCTCGCTACGTCGGCGAGTTCGCCATCGGTGTCAATCCGTTCATCCTGCACCCGATGAAGGATACCCTGTTCGATGAAAAGATCGCCGGCTCGCTTCATTTCACCCCGGGTCAGTGTTACGATGAGGCCCCCAATGGCAACGATTCCTCGATCCACTGGGATCTGGTCCTGATCCAGCGTCCGGATTACGGCGGCGGCGAAATCTATTTCGACGACAAACTGATCCGCAAGGACGGCGTATTCGTCGATAAAGACCTCGAGAAGCAGTTCTCGGAGGAAAATCTCAAGGCCGAAGGGCTCTAGGCCTCTAAGTAGAGGAGGATACGATGCAATCGACCACTGAAGTTATCAAGTTCGCCATGCAAATGGAACTGGACGGTAAGGCCTTCTACGAGAAAGGGGCTGCGGTCGCCGTTGATCCGGCGATCAAGGACATTTTCAAAACTCTAGCCGAAGAAGAGGCCAAGCACTTCACCATCTTCAAGAGCATGCGTGACGGTGCTCTCGAAGAAGCCCGGGCCGGCATGGCTGCCCGAACCCAGACCCCGAAGCTGGCCAAAAACATCTTCAAACAACTCACCGAAGCCGGGCGCGATTCAATCGCTGCCGAGGGTGCTTTGGAAACGTGGCAGGAAGCGATGAGGGTCGAAGAGAAGTCCGAGAAGCTCTATCGCGATGCCGCCGATAAAGAGAACGACGCCGTCCTGAAAGGTCTCCTGAACACAATCGCCGATGAGGAGAAAAATCACATCTACCTGATCGAGAATATGATCCTGTTCATCAAAGATCCACAGGGCTATGCCGCTTCATCTAATTACGCCAGTTTCATGAGCTGGGAAGGACACTCCTCCGACGAACTGTAGTTCGAAATTGACCGAATCACTTCATCGGCCCCGCGGGTGCTTCGAGCGCTCGCGGGGTTCGTTGTATCTCGGATATTACAACACCGACCAGCACCGTCACGCCCCCCAGAATAAACATCGGTCCCAGCCCCTCCCCTAACCAGAAATAAGCTACGATACTGGCAATGATCGGCTGGACATTTTGATAAACCGCCGCTCGTGAGGCATCCAGATACTTGATCAACCAGAACCAGATAACATAGACGATCAATGAAAGACCGACAGCCATATAAGCCACAGCCCCCCATGCGCCCCAGTTGGTCTGACTGTAATCGAACTTGATTGCATGATAAACGCCAAACGGGAAATAGAGCACCGACCCGCAGGCGACCGAATAGGCGGTAAGACGCAACGCTCCATACTGCCGCACCATGGTTTTACCTAAAACGGTATAATATGCCCAGGCTACGACCGAGACTACGATAATCATATCCCCCATCAAATACTCCGTGCCCACCTTGATCGCTCCCACTGACATCACCATCACCGCGCCGATCAAAGCCAAAGCGATTCCGAAAACACGAAGCCACAGGAACTTCTCGTCAAGATGAATCATCGCCAGGATATAAACCCAGATCGGGGTAGTGGCAAACAACACCGCTCCATGACCGGCAGCGGTCAGCGATTGCCCGTACAAAAAGAGTGTCTGATTGAGAGGAATAATAAGGATACCCAGCAGCCAGATTTTTGGCCAGTCCCGGCGTGCGATCGGCGTGCCGTATTTTTTCGTGCGTGTCAGCCCGAGCAGAATCACCGAGGCCAGCACGAAACGATAAAATGCGAATGTAAAAGGCTCTATTATCGCCAGCCCGTACTTGGCGACCGGGTATGCGAACGACGCCACCGACTGCTGGACAGCTATTGCCGCCAGTAAAAGGCCGAATGACTTACTATTTTCGCTCACGCACCGCCGCCGCGCCAAATCCCTCTGGGAGTGTTGAAATACTTCTTCTACGGCGGAGACAAGCCCCGCCGCTACGCCTCAAAGAACCTTAACCTCGCGTAGCGGGCGGCCTTGCGTCGCCCGCATTACGATTGTAGTTTGCAGAATATCCGCACTTAGGATTTCTTCACCAAAGCCCTCTTACAGGAGCCCCCGATGATAACCGCCGTCGACCGGAATCGATGTCCCGGTAATATAAGCGGCTTTGTCACTGGATAGAAACGTGATCAACGCCGCCAGTTCTTCCGGTTGCCCCACCCGTCTCGCCGGGATGTTGGCCGCGATTCCATCAATAATCTCCTCGGGACTTTTCCCCGCTTTTTCGGCGCGGCTTTTCGCCAGGTTAATCAAGCGCTCCGTCGCCGTATACCCCGGGCAAACACAGTTGAACGTGATACCCTTATCGGCATACGTGTTGCTCAACGTCTTGCACAAGCCGGTAACCCCGGCGCGGGTGGCGTTGGATAACACCAACTCATCGACCGGTTGAAACACCCCGACTGAGGTTATGTAGATCACACGCCCCCAGCCCTTTTTGATCATGCCGTCAAGCACGCCGCGAGTCAGACCGACCGCTGAATGTAAAACCAGGTCGGTCGCATCACGCCAGGTTTCGGCCGTATGATCCAAAAACGCCCCCGGAGGCGGACCTCCGGCGTTGGCAACCAGAATATCAACTTCACCCGCTGAGGCCAGGATGTTGTTCACATCAACGATATTCGAAACATCTCCGGTCACCGTCTGTGGTTTGTGTCCGGTTGTTTTTTCTATCTTCTTAGCCGCCTCGTTGAGCCGGTCGCCATAACGACCGTTGATCGTTACCTCGACTCCTTCCATCGTAAGAGCAATCGCGGCCGCCATTCCCAGACCGGCTGAAGCACCGGTTACCAACGCCCGTTTGCCCTTGAGCCCCAGCTCCATTACCGCACGACTTCCACGATTTCGAACGGCAGCTCAGCCGCTGTTTTACAACCGCTCTGGAAATCGCAAACACGGAACCGTTCGTTCGGGGAATGGATATTGTCGTCCTGCTGACTGAGACCGATTAATAGCGTGTCGATACCTAGAATCTTCTTGAAATCACCCACGACCGGAATCGAACCGCCCTCCATGATCAAAACCGGCTCCTTACCGAATCCTTTTTTGATCGATTTCCGGGCCGCTTCGAGCCAGATACTATCGATCGGAACTTTTACCGCACCGGCTCCGCCGTGCTTGTCTACCTTTACCGTGACCGATGCCGGGGCAATCTTTTTGAGATATTTCTCGATCTTGTTGCAGATATCCATCGGCTTCTGGTTGGCCACCAGACGCATCGTAATCTTGGCCGAAGCCCAGGCCGGAATGATCGTCTTGGCGCCTTCGCCCTGGTAACCGCCGGTAATGCCGTTGACATCACAAGTCGGCCGAGCCCAGGAACGTTCGTAAACGGAATACCCTTTTTCACCCTGGACCGCCTTCGCTCCGGTTTCCTTGAGGTACCCTTTCTCGGAGTACGGCAGCTTCTTGAACTCTTTGCGTTCCGCGGGGGTCAGCGGCTTGACGTCGGCATAGAAACCCGGAATGGCAACCTTGCCGTTTTTGTCATGCAGCTTGCTGATCATATCACAAAGGATATTGACCGGATTGCCGACCGCACCGCCGTAAGAACCGGAATGCAGATCGTGGCTGGGGCCATGCACGAACACCTCAACCGAGGCAATCCCGCGCAGGCCGTATGTTACCGCCGGATGAGTCCGGTCAAACTGGCTCGTATCGGATATCACACAGACATCCGACGCCAACATTTCTCTGTGCTCCTTAAGGAATCGCGGCAGATTGGCCGAATGGCATTCCTCTTCTCCCTCGATCAACATTTTGACGTTGATCGGCAGCGTGCCGTCGGTTTTCAAAATGGCTTCGAGGCCTTTGATTTGTGCGAATACCTGTCCTTTGTCGTCGGCCGAACCGCGCGCCAGGATATATCCGCCTTTGATGACCGGCTTGAACGGGGGGGAATTCCAGAGATTAAAAGGCTCTGCCGGCTGAACATCGTAATGGCCGTAGTACAGCACCGTGGGAAGCGACTTATCAACCTTGTATTCGGCGAACAACAGTGGGTGTCCTTTGGTCGACATAACCCGAGCCTTGAAACCGATTTCCGTGAGATGATTCTTAAGCCATGTGGCGCACTTGTGCATGTCCTTTTTGTGTTCTGACTTGGCCGAAACCGAAGGAAAGCGCAACAGTTCGAACAACTCGTTGAGCGCCTTTTTTTCATTTTTCTTCAGATATTGAATTGCGGTCATCATCTATCTCCTGTGTCTTTGATCCCAGATTTGAGGCAGAATATAGCGTTGCTGTTGTCGGCTGTAAAGCGTTTCTATCGGTGATGTTGGTGGGCGGCAGACTTTGTGTCTTACCCTTTGCAACCGCGGAATCTGTCCTCTCTGAATCCTGCAAAATAACTCGCGAATAATCCAACCGTGTTGGTGGGCGGCAGACGTCTCGTCTGCCTCTTCAGCAGCACACCCTGGAGAACGCCTTTCCCGCGAAAGCGCGAATCCATCTTCGTCTTTTCAGTGCCCCACCCATTGGTCGGGACCTTCGAATCAAAACGAGATCCCCCACTCAACGTCACCCCGGCGGAGGGGTCTGTTGAAAAAGTCATACGCTCGGATATTCAGTAAAACACAACTGTAATGCGGGCGACACAAGGCCGCCCGCTACGCGAGGTTAGAGCTCTTCAATATGACTTGTCCTTACGTTCTCATCTTATAGAAAACGTAATCTTGAGCAGATCAGATTGAAAACAACCTGACCAACCATCAATGATTGGTGGGTTCTAATACGGACTCACCTTACGCGACGACCTTGGCAGGTCTCGGGGGAACCTTCTCTACTTCGCGATAATGATTCTGTTGCAGGTGTGAGAGCTAGTAATCCTTGCGACGGAAAATAAACACCGCCAGCACTGTCATGGCGGCGGCGAAAATCAACGACGAGTACAGCGGCATCCATTCGGCACCACCCTTCATCACCGCTGATTCGACCATATCGGAGATTTGAATTGTCTTTGGCCAGATGTAATACAAACCGCTGATTGCGTTCCGGAGAATGCTGTTGTCGATGAACGATCCGATTTCCTCATGGAAAACCAAAATCTGCTGCAGAACCCAGGTAACGAAAGCGGCCATGATGCTCAAAGCATTGGAACCGGTAACCATTCCGATTGTGATAGTGATGGAAAGCCAGATCAAAAGCGACAGCACATGAAGCATCAGCAACATCCACAGCTTGGCGCCGAACACCCCCACAACCGCTCCGGTTACGACCCAGATCACCAACACGCATGCGGTTACCAACAAAGAATAAACAAGCCAGATGCTGAGCATCTTCGAAATCAGCAGCGATCCGCGGGAGATCGGTTTTGACAGGAAATAATCCGCTCGGCCCTTTACCATCATCTTAGGGAAAATGCCCGCCGTTGCCAGCACCGAGAGAAACACCAACACATAAGCGAAGCGGTTGATACCCACCATGATCGGCCCGGCAACTTCCTCTCCCATTGTCTTAAGGTCAAGTTCCTGACCGTTGAAGTTCAGAGCCGCCGAGTTCGCCGCGATCACGATCAGAATCCCGATCACGGTCACTGCGGCGTAAATCCAGATAATCTTGCGATCCAGCATTTCGGCCAGGCTGTCGTGGAGGATTCCTCTCATTGAGCCGCTCCTTCCGGATGACTCGACACTGCCTCCATGAATGACTGCTCCAGCGTCACCGTAACCGGTTTGACCGATTTGATCTTTATTTTGTTCATACGGATATCGTCGATCACATCGTTGATTCGTTCGGGATCGGTCAACTCGACAATCATCAAACGGGATGCCATCGAGACTACTTTCCCCACCTCTTCCGGCAGCTTGATGATCTTATTCCCGAAATCAGCTTCGACCTCGTATTGACTGGCCCGCGAGGTCAACTCCGTCACCGTGGCGACCTTTATCAGACGTCCCCGGGAAAGAATCGCCACGCGATCGGCCACCGATTCTACTTCCGACAAAAGATGACTATTCAGAACGATCGATTTCCCCTCGGACCTGATTCGTTTCATAACTTCACGAATCTCGGTGCGGCCTACCGGATCAACCCCGTCGGTCGGCTCATCCAGGAAAAGCACATCGGGATCCGGCATCATGGCCTGGGCCAGACCGATACGTTGCAGCATCCCCTTGGAGAACTTGCGAATCTTGACACTGGCCCATCGTTCCATCCCTACCAGCTTGAGCAGTTCATCAGATCGTTCATCCATTTGCTTCTGACTCATGCCGTGCAACCGACCGGTCAACTCCATCAGACCCAGCCCGGTCAAATGGTCGGGAAAACGGTGGTTCTCCGGAAGATACCCGACCTTAACCCGCGACCGAGGATTACCGGGAGGGAAACCGTCGATCGTAGCTGTACCGGAAGTAATCGAGGTAATACCCAGCAGCACTTTAAGCATCGTCGTCTTACCGGCGCCGTTGGGACCGAGCAGGCCGAATATCTCTCCCTCGGAAATCGAGAGACTGACACTGTCCAGCGCCACGATATCTCCCTTCCGCATCCCGGTGGAGTAAACTTTGGTCAGATCCTGTACGTCAACAATCGTCATAGGCTTTTCTACGAACTAACTCCGGTAAGGTTGCCTGGGGGGGAACGCCCCCCGGTTCCCTGGATTAATATCTCAGACTTTGAAGCAGTCTATCCTCCGCGATATATCTCCGCAAGTTTGTATTTGGAGAAAAAAAGCCGACGCCCGGAATCGAACCGAGGACAGGCTGATTACAAATCAGCTACTCTACCAACTGAGTTACGTCGGCTTTGCAAAGATTCGTCGTCAAATAAGGCTTTATCGGACGCTTGTCAAGTACGACCTGCTAGGCCTTACGTTTCCAGCGCACGCCTTGCGGAGTATCCTCCAGAACAATCCCCTGGGCCAGAAGTTCATCACGGATTTGGTCCGCTTTGGCGAAATCCTTTGCCTTGCGAGCCTGTTGACGCTGCTCGATCAATCCTTCGATCTCGTCGTCAATCGACGCCGCTTTGGCGGTCAGATTGAGCACGCTGTCGAAGCGAGCCATCAGCTTCAGCGCCCGATCTCGTTCTTCGACCGAAAGTTTACCGGCTGCCTCAGTGCGGTTGATATCGCGAATAAATTCGAACACCGCCGCCAGCGCCGGTGAAATGTTGAGATCATCGTCCAGAGCTGTCTCGAACGCCTCGGCAGCTTGCTTCATATAACCGTCGGCGGAACCATCCGACTCACCGCCCGCGTACGCTTTGAGGTTGGTCAGGAAATCGTTATAACGCTCCACCGCCTTCGCGGCCGCATCGAGGCCGTCGAACGAAAAATTGAGCTGCTGGCGATAATGCGTCGCCAGGAGCAAATACCGAATCGCCAGCGGGGCGTATCCCTTTTCGAGAATGTCGCGCAGGGTGAAGAAATTCCCGAACGACTTGGACATCTTTCGTCCCTCGACGATCAGGAATTCGGCGTGGAGCCAGTAGTTGACGAACTTCTGCCTGAACGCTCCTTCGGACTGAGCGATTTCATTCTCGTGGTGCGGGAACATGTTATCGACCCCGCCGGTGTGAATGTCAAACGTCTTGCCCAGATATTTGACACTCATCGCGGAACATTCGATATGCCAGCCGGGACGACCTTTGCCCAACTCGGTTTCCCAATAGACGTCGCCGTCCGCTTCGTCCCACGCCTTCCAGAGCGCGAAATCCGACACCGAATCTTTCTCGTATTCATCGGCCGCCACCCGGGCGCCGTGCTTCAACCCGGCCATATCGAGATTGGCCAGCTTACCGTAATCGGGAAATCCTGATATCTTGTAATACCAGTTGCCGTCCACTTCGTAAGCCAGCCCGTTCTCTTTGAGCAACTTGATGATCTCGACCATCTCGTTGATGTGATCGGTCGCGGCTGGGTAATACTCCGCCCGTTCGATCCCGAGCGTATCCAGATCCTCGAAAAAGGCGTCGACAAACTGCTTCGTCCAATCGTTGAGGGCCACACCGTGGGCTTGAGAATCACGGATGGTCTTGTCGTCGATATCCGTCAGGTTCATCACCTGGACTACTTCGTAGCCTTTGTATTCAAGATACCGGCGCAGCAGGTCCTCGAAGATGTAGGAACGGAAGTTGCCGATATGGGCGAAATTGTAGACGGTCGGGCCACAGGTGTACATCCGGACCTTTCCCGCCTCGATCGGCTTGAACTCTTCCACCTGTCGGGTCAGACTGTTTTTGAACCTGAGCGCCATGGTCGTCTATACCTCCGTAAATGATTTAACCGTCTTCTTGTCGAGCTTTTTGATCACCTCGACAACAAGCTTTACCGTATTATCATAATCGGTACGATTCATGATTGCATTATGGGTATGAATGTACCGCGTCGGCGGGCCGATGTAGATCGTCGGCACACCCAGCTGGGACTTGTGAATCGAGCCGCCGTCGCCGCCGCCCCGAGCCATATAGGACAAGTTGTACGGTATTTTTTTCTCTTCGGCAGTGTCGATAATCAGATCGCGGAACCGCCGATTCGGTACCATCGAGGCATCATAGATAAAAATCGAGGGCCCCCCGCCCAACTTCTCGACTTTCTTATAATCCTTTGGCGGGACATCCTGCGCCACACCGACGTCGATCGTGAAACAAACATCCGGATCGACCAGATGCGCCAGCGTCATGGCGCCGCGCAATCCGACCTCTTCCTGAGCCGAGCCGCCGGCGTAGATCGTGTTCGGATGTTTGACCTTGCCGAAAGATTTGACTACATCGAGCGCCACCATACAACCCATGCGGTTGTCGAACGCTTTGGCCAGGTAGTTTTTCTTGTTGCCGAGAATCGTGAATTGGCTGTCCGGTGTAATCGGATCGCCTACCCGTACCCCCAACTTCTTGGTGATATCGTAATCTTCCATCGTGCCGACATCGATAAACATATCCTCGATCCCGAGCACCTTCTCGCGCTCTTTCGGATCAAGAAGATGCGGCGGCGTCGAACCTACTACACCGATCACCATCCCCTTGGAAGTATGCACCCGCATCCGTTGCCCGAGCGCCACATGTCCCCACCAGCCGCCCAGCGGCAGGAACTTGATAAAACCTTCCTTGGTGATTTCTTTCACCATGAATCCGATTTCATCCATATGTCCCTCGACCAGCACCCGAGGCTCATCGCTGGTGCCTTTCTTGCGGCCGACGGTCGAACCCATTTTGTCATGAAGAATCTCGTCGACATTACCTTTTAACTCGCGAACCATTATTTTACGAATGTCGTCTTCGAAACCGGGGACACCATCGGCCTCGGTCATTTCCTTAAATAGCTTTTCGGTTTGGTCCATAACCCGTCCTATCGTGAAATGATTCATCTTCTGCGGCGGTTCCAACAGGCTCTAAGTATAAAACGACCGGCGGTTCAGGTAAACGGAAAAATAGCCCCCCCGATCGTGGAATCATATTGTCTTAAAATTCGAAATGGCTGTCCAGTTCCGGCAGGTTGTTGATCTTTCGGATGTTATAAGACATATCCGGCGGATATTCTCGATCCTTGTGAACCTTAAGAATAGCAGGCATTCCGATTTCGGTCGGTCCCTGGACATCCTCAAGATAACGATCGCCGATATAAACACACTCCCCCGGAGCGAAACCGGCGAGATTGGCCGCCTCGTAGAAAATCGCCGGGTGTGGTTTTCGCACTCCAAACGTCGAGCTGAAAATCTTGAAATCGAAAAAACCGGCTAAGCCGAACCGCTCCATCTCGGCAATATGTGCCCGGGGAGGAAACACTGTGTTCGACACCAATCCGACCACAGCATACCGGGATCGAATTTTCTCCAGTACTTCTACGACATCATCCACTGCATACAGATATTTGGCGATATTTTCGTAATAAGCGTCGAAGAATTCGTCAATAAAGGCCTCGTCGTACTCCACACCGAACTCGTCCAACACTCGCCCGGCCACCTGGGGTACAGTCCACTCGACCAGACTTCTCGCCGCCGTATCCTGCAACGATTCCCGAATTGCCTGAAATTTACCGTAATAAGTGGCTTCATCCGGGATTTCACGGCCTTGCTTGATCAACCATAATCGGGTGTTCTCGACACACTCGACATTGACTTCCTCCCAGGTAGTCGACGGATATTCTACCAGCGTCGACCCGAAATCGAAAATGATTGCCTTGGGTGTCAGTTTATCCAAATCAGTCTTCTTTCTTTCCTACCGCAGCATCCAGCAACATCTGTATCAATCGGTCGAACTCTATCCCGGCCGCCCTGGCCGCCATCGGAGCCAGTGAAAGATCGGTCATGCCGGGTAAGGTGTTCAACTCCAGGCAATAAAAATCGCGGTTTTCCTGAAGGATAAAATCGACTCGGGCCAGTCCGGTCGCACCGATTACTTCATACGCCTTGCAGGCGGCATCCTGGAGCCGCTCGGCGATTTCCGAGTCTATCTCGGCCGGAGCCATATAACTCGTCATCCCCTTGGTATACTTGGCTTCATAATCATAAAGCCCGGACTTGGGGATAATTTCCACCACCGGAAGCGGCTTGCCGTTCAACACCGCGACGGTCATCTCACGGCCCTTAATATATTCTTCGATGAGGATATTGCGCGACTCCTCGGCTGCCGTCACGATGGCCGGGTGCAAATCCTCGACATTGTCAACTTTCGTCAATCCAACCGTGGAGCCGCTGTCGTTCGGCTTGACGATCAACGGCAACGGCATCGTTTCCGCTATCTCGCGTACCACTCCATAAGGGACAAATTCATCCTGGAGTCGGTAAAGACGATACTCCGGCGTCTTAATTCCCACCGACTGAAACAACCGTTTGGATATAGCCTTGTCCATCGCTACCGCTGAAGCGGTCATTTTGGAACCGATAAAGGGCACTCCGGCCAACTGCAACAGAGCCTGAATCGATCCGTTTTCTCCGGCGCCGCCGTGCAGGGCGATAAACACACATTCGATGTTGGGAAAGTCGGGACGATGCAGGACATCGGTCAACGACATCGTAATCGATCGGGTAGGAATCGGCCCTGTTTCTCCGGTTTTCACATGGCTGATAAACAGCGGTTCGGCTTCGAGCATCGACCGGCCCGATAATGGATCCATGACCAGGACATCGTGCCCCAGACGCTTGAGCGCCTTATACACCGACTCGCCCGAGGCCATCGAGACATCTCGTTCACTCGATTCACCACCGGCCAGCAGTAATACTTTCATCGAAGACTCTTCCTTCTGACAGATACTACCTTGGCAACTACCAGGCCGATCACCACGACCACCACTATCGGCCAGACGATCATATTGTACGTGCGGACATAATAAAGAATGCGATCGATATTCTCAACCAGTTTGATCGCGACATACATCAACAATGCAGTAAAAATGACATAGCTTATCGAAGAGAACAAAGCCATTCGCCCCGAGGGGTACTTCCCGATTCCGGCGGCAATCGCCAGCACCGACCGCATACCGACCACGAACCTTGAGGCCACTAAAATCAGCCAACCCCATCGAGCCAGTTTTTGCTCCACCACCACGACGTCTTCGGCTGAAAAGTACTTGTAATCGTGGCGGATAAAAAACTCCCGACCGGTTCGGCGTCCCAGCAGATACAGGATCATAACCGATCCCATTCCTCCCGCTATCACCGTTAGAAAAGCCGGTACCAGGCTCAGTCGCTCAATCGCCACCAGCCCCCCCGCAGCAAGAATGAACGTATCCCCCGGAAAAGGGGGAAAGAGATTTTCCACGAAACAAGCCAGAAATATCACACTGTAAACCAGCCACGGTCCGAATGAAAAGATATAGTCGAGAAACTCGTTAATTTGAGCCAGATCGTAGTGCATGGAGATCGCCTTAGTCAACCAGTTCTATCAGGCAGACCGCTGACGCTGCGATCCCCTCTTCGCGGCCGACAAATCCCAATTTCTCGGTGGTCGTGGCTTTGATATTGAGCCGCTTGACATCGAGCCCTATGATCGGAGCAAGACGTTCACGCATCGCCGGGATATGAGGCTTGAGTTTGGGGCGTTCCGCCATGACCGTCACATCGACATTGACTACCCGGACACAACCGGCCGCCGTTATTTTCTCCATGACCCGCGCCAGCAGATCGGTCGAGTCGGCATCGGCAAAGCGAACATCGGTCGGCGGGAAATGAAGACCGATATCTCCCAAACCCGCCGCTCCCAGGAGCGCATCCATAATTGCATGGGTCAGGACATCGGCATCGCTGTGCCCGGCCAGCCCTTTTTCGAACGCAATTTCAATCCCGCCTAAAATCAGCCTGCGCTCCGCTACCAGTTCGTGGACGTCGAATCCATGACCGACACATATTTCAGCCATCAATTTCTTCCTTCATTAGTGCTTCCACCAGCTTGAGATCGATCGGGGTAGTAACCTTGAAATTGGGGCCGCTCGGTTCCATCACTCGCACTTTGAATCCACCGGCTTCCAAAAGCGAGGCATCATCGGTGTATTTCTCCAGGCCTTCCTGCTCAGCCCGGCGATAAGCTTCCATGATCAGATCGTACTGGAAAACCTGCGGCGTTTGAGCCTGAAATATCTTTTGGCGATCCAGAGTAGCCAGGATGTAACCGTCCTTCACCCGCTTAATCGTGTCCGTAGCCGCAACGGCGATCATCGCCGCTCGCTCCCGATGAGCCAACTCAACCACGCGGTCGATATCCTGCGGAAGAATCAGCGGCCGGGCGCCGTCATGAATCGCTACATAACCGGTCGAGATCGGCAGCGATTTGAGTCCTCTCAACACCGATTCAGCCCGCGTCTCTCCGCCCACCACGATTTTGGTCACCTTGGAGAAAGAAAAGGGATCGATAATATGGTCGCCGATATGCAGGAGATATTCTTCGGGAGCAACGACTACGATATTGTCTATTGAGACTGCCTTTTCGAACCGGCTGACCGCCCACGACAACAGCGGTCGCCCTAAGACATGTCGAAACTGCTTGGGGACTTCACCGCCGAACCGAACCGACTTGCCCCCGGCTACGATAACTGCTGCCGTTTTCATGGCTCGCAATATAGTCGACCCAGGTCACTGTCGCAACGATGTTGATAGCTTCGTACAACCGGGGATTAGACGGTTGTTTCCTCGACCTTGGTTGACTCCGTTGCCGCCGATTTGGGTTCCTGATTCTCCGGCTGGAAAACAATCTGTACGATATTACGGCTGACAAGCGTCACCCCTAAAGACTCTCCGTAATACCGCCCCACTCCCTTGATCAAACCGACCATGAGGTCAATCAGCCCTCGATGAGATTTGTAGGTCATGTGGAGAGTACAATCGTCTTTCCATTCATAATCAAACCGCGGCGGCCGGGCATTGGCCATTGTCCGGGTCATATTGACATGGACATCATCCATTGCCAGAATAAACTGCCGGGCAGTACTATGTCTCTGGAAAAACTGCTTGTACATCACCTGGCTGTAGACATTGACCCAATAATCACCAAAGATATTTGAAATCTCCGCCAGGGATAATTTCTGCCGAGTGCATACTGCCGTGATAATAGCCAGGACGCTTTCGTCGTCGATATCCGATATAGGCATGAATATGGTATTCCGTCTGAGACCGGCGTCTTCGATCGCAGCCTTCCATTCTTCCTGACCGTACTTGTCTGTTACCAGGTCCTGAAGACATTTGATAATGGTTCCCTTCATCAGCCGAATCTCCTGTGTTAACGCTTCATCTGTAACGGAAGAAGTACACCACCCGATGTTACCACCGAGAATTTCAAATCCCTCCCTGCATTTTTACCATTCGGTAAGGCTCTCCATTCTCTCAAGAACGAGTCCACCAATCCACCCCACCTTTACTTATATTATCGGCAAATCAGGCTGTTTTTTTCACGAAGACCAGGTAAGCCAGGCTCCTTGTAACCTGACACGGTAGAACCTCCGTAGCGCGGGATCCCCGTGATCCCGCGCCGTAAGAGCCAACCGTCTATTTCGTGGGGCGGCAGACGTCTCGTCTGCCCCTGCAGCAGCCACCTCCCAGGGAACGTCTTCCCCGCGAAAGAATCCATCTTCGCAGGTCCGGCTCCTTGCAATCTGACACAAGCCCCTTAGCGCGGGATCCCCGTTGATCCGCTCCCTTTCCCTCGCAACGCCCCATTCTATAACACTTTTGTCTTGCAAAAATCCGACGTCAATCCGTTATTATTAGTACACAGGAAAGGAGGTGGTCGAGTGAAATATGACAAATGTGAGGTGGCTGCTACTTAGTCACGACCTCCAAGGTTCGTTGGGGTGTGATTAAGTAAATCCCAACAGATACACCGGCCCGGCGAGTCTTTTCGGATCCGCCGGGTTTTGTTTTCATCTCCCCCGTTTGATCTTGCTCCACCGCCGGAGCACCCTGTAGATTACGACCCATGAATAAAATAATCCTCCCCGCCTTCACCTCTCTCACCTTTGCCGGGAGTTTCATCGCCGGTAAATACACCAACATCGACCTAGGTCCGCTCACCACCACCCTGATTCGCTATCTGATCGCTTTTGTTTTCTTAGTCTCACTGATTCCGTACCACGGCCGTAAAAGCCTCAGAGTCGATCGGGGTGATCTTGTGAAACTGTTCCTGATAGGCCTTTTCGGGGTGGTGGGCTATCATTATTTCTTCTTTTCCAGCCTGCTTTACACCAAAGCCGCCAACAGCGCCATCATCAACGCCATGAATCCGCTCATAACCGGCACGGCGGCGGCGATTTTCCTCCGTGAAAGACTCGGCTGGTTTGGATATACCGGGGTAGTCATCGCCTTTATCGGGGAGTTGATTTTGCTGACTCGGGGTAATTTCCAGGCTCTTGTCCATCTTCAGTTCAATCAAGGGGAATTATTGATGCTCCTTGGCGTCCTCTGCTGGGTCGTCTACTCGCTGCTGATCAAAACCCTGATGAACCGCTATAGCGGCTTCTGCGTAACCTTCTACGCTGCCCTCTTCGGTATCGGTCAACTGCTGGTACTGGTCTGGACGGAACCGATCACTGCCTTAACCGGCATCTCCGGCGCTTCGATCCTGGCCCTGCTCTACATGGGCATCGGCGCTTCCGGAGTCGGCTATCTCTTGTTCAACCTCAGTATTGGTCGAATCGGCCCCACCCGGACTGCCTCATCGGTCTACAGCCTGTTGCCGGTTTTCGTGGCGATTCTGGCCCTGCTCTTTTTCGAGGAACCGATTACCCTGATCATGGCAGCCTCGACCCTGATGATTGTCATCGGTTTGAACTTCGCCCTGCGACAGCCTCAGAGAAAACCTATACCCTGAAGTTTTTCCGGATCCATCATTAGTCCCGTCCGGTAGTCCAATCCTACGCGGGATTGTTGACAAACCTCCATTGCAGCGGAGACAAGCCCCGCCGCTACGCGTAAAGAAACCTAACCTCGCGTAGCGGGCGGCCTTGTGTCGCCCGCATTACAAGTATTTCGTGGGCGGCAGACGTCTTGTGCAATGTCAAGACATAGGTTACATTTGTTCCGGGACATGGGTAACACTTTTCGTGGGCGGCAGACGTCTCGTCTGCCCCTGCAGCAGCCGCCTCCCAGAGAACGTCTTTCCCGCGAAAGAATCCATCTTCGCAGGTCCGGCCCCTTGCAACCTGACACAAGCCCCGTAGCGCGGGGCTCCCCGTGATCCCGCGCCGTAAGAGCCAACCGTTGGGCGATAAGACCCACGAGACCTGCCGATACTGTCCTAATTCTCTACAGCGATTTAGATAAAGCCCGCCCCTCAGACTGCCGTTATCAAGATCAGGCGGACTATAATAGTCACGCCATCCAATCAAAGGAGCTGTCATGGGTACAGTATTGCGACCGGTTAAGGGCAAAGGGTACACCGAGGTAATGCCGGAGAAATCAATCCTCGTTTCCAACGCCAAGATTGACCGGGATGGTGTCGGCTGGGAGCGTAAACCGATATGGTTGCGGCAGGAACTTCTTGGTAAACTTAAGGTCGTGTCTCATTTCGAGGGGAAAACGATTCACCAGTTGATCGATGAAGCCCTCGGGGCTTACGTTCAGGAAAAATGGGACAATACCCAGGCCAGGAAAAAGATGGTCTCGGCGCCGCCGCTCAAACAGGAGAAATCGGTCAAAGTCTGACCGCCTGCTATGCGCGTTTAGAGCTCTTTAACGCTTGATTATGGGGCTTGTCTCCGAGGCAAAAAAGGTTTTCCCCCTTAAATCAGAGCTACCAAACGCGTCTCCCTGTAATTGTGAACGTGAAAAATCAGAGAATCAGCATGGCGTCGCCATAGCTGTAGAAGCGCATTTGAGCCGCCACAGCCTCGCGGTATGCCTCCAACACCCGCTCCCGCCCGGCAAACGCCGCCACCAGGATTATCAGCGACGATTTTGGCAGATGGAAATTGGTAATCAGATGATCCACCACCCGGAACTCGTGTCCGGGCCGGATATAAAGATCGACCATCCCCTCAAATGGCTGGATTTTACCGTTCTTGATCGGCGCCGACTCCAGCGTTCGGACTGAAGTCGTCCCAACCGCCCAGATTTTACCGCCCCGTTCGCGTACTTTATTGATCGCTTTCGCCGCTGAAATATCCAGCTCAGCCATTTCCGGGTCGACCGTATGATCCTCAATCCGGTCCACACTTACCGGTTTGAACGTCCCCGGCCCGACATGAAGACATATCTCTATCCGCTCGATCCTCTTAGTTTCGAGCTTCTTCAGCAACGGACGGGTAAAATGAAATCCGGCTGTCGGCGCCGCCACCGCCCCTACTCGCTCGGCATCGGCAAAAACGGTCTGGTATCGTCGGATATCCGTCGGCAGGTCATCCCGGCGGATATAATGCGGCAACGGCACGTGCCCGCACCGACTGATGATCCTTCGACGCGAGCTGTCCGACCGGAATCGCACCCGCCAGCGCCCGTCGCCGTAATACTCGATCAACTCAACCCGGTCTTCATCGAACAACACCGACTCTCCCGGTTTCACCCGCCGTGAGGGCGACACCAGCGCCAGCCATTCCAGCGGATCACCGGTCGCATCGGGCCGGACCAGAAACAACTCCACTCTCGCCCCGGTGGCACGCCGACCATTCAGGCGAGCCTTGAACACTTTAGTGCGGTTGACTACCAGCCCGTCCCCCGGCTGAAGGAAATCAACCACCGCATTAAAATGAGTGATTTCGGTCTTACCGGTCGCACGATTTAGCACCAACAAACGCGACTGATCCCGCTTGCGACTCGGATACTGGGCGATCAATTCAGGAGGAAGATCATAATCGAACAATTCAATCTTCATTAAAGCATCACTTTAACTTATGACCACAAGACACAAATCACGAATCAGTATCACCCACACCATCCTGTAGTGCTTTAATCCAGACCTGTACCAGTTGTGATTGCGCCGGGGTAAGATCAGCCGGTTGTGGTTGTCCATCCAGAGCGGCCTGCAGCGCCTGCAAGGCTATCTTGACATCCCCCACGGTTAGCTTGCGTCCTTCTTCCCATTTCAACTGATCACGGTATTTTAGGGTGGAGTCGATCAACATCCGAAGAACCGGATTAGCCGCTTGTTGACCTAATGCAAACAAGTACTCTTTAAGTTCGTCCCGTTCCAAATCTACTCCCTGACCACCCGACCGCCGCCGGCTCCATCGGATTCCAGCCCCAGCAGTTCGTTAATTTTGCAGCGGGTCTCACCATCGGTCCGGCAATACCTCACCACGATTTTGTTGGAATCACGATGTCCCGGCTCAATTCCCAACAGACGGTCGATCCTGGCCCTCGTCTCGGCATCGCAGGTACGATAAAGCGGTCCGATAAACATATGCTCGACCGGATCAAGCTGTTGACTCATGGCTTATACCTGCTTTGGGGTCAGAATAGATCCTGTTGCGATTTACCGGGGCGCTTGATCCCGAGATGTTCCATCGCTGCCGGAGCAGCCATGCGCCCGCGCCGGGTTCGCTGAATGAAGCCTATTTTCAGCAAATAAGGCTCCACCATATCAACCAGGGTATCGACTTCCTCGTTGAGCGTTGCCGCCAGTGCCTCGATCCCGACTGGCCCCCCTTTGTAGTATTCGATAATGATCTGCAGCAGCTTCCGATCCAGATTATCCAATCCAAGCGAGTCTACCCCCTCGGCATCGAGTGCCTTTGCCGCCAGATCGGGAGTAATCACCCCGTCGGCCTTGACTGCGGCATAATCCCGCACCCGCCGCAACAAACGATTGGCAATACGGGGCGTCCCGCGTGAGCGCCGGGCTACGGTAAGAGCTGCCTCGTCATCAATAGATGCCTCTAAAAGTCCGGCCGACCGCTTGATAATCTCCGCCAGTTCTTCCGGTGGATAGAAATCCAGATGGTAATAAAGCCCGAACCGATCACGCAACGGTGCGGAGAGCATCCCGGCTCGGGTGGTTGCCCCAACCAAAGTGAACCGCTTCAACGGCACATTGATCACCTTCGCAAACGCTCCTTTGTCCACCACGAAATCGACTTTGAAATCCTCCATCGCCGGATACATGAACTCCTCAATGGTGGAACTCAGCCGGTGGATTTCATCGATGAACAGAATATCTCCCTCGTTCAGATTGGTCAGTATTCCCATCAGATCACCGGTGCGCTGCAGCGCCGGACCGGCCGTGGCGAATATGCGAGAGTCCATTTCACGTGCAATAATGTGAGCCAGGGTGGTCTTGCCGAGTCCCGGTGGACCATAAAACAGCACATGTTCGACCGGCTCCTTACGCTGTCGCGCAGCTTCAAGCGTTACTTTAAGTTTTCCGCACAACTGACCTTGTCCAATATATTCGGAGAGATTCTTAGGGCGCAGCGAAAGCTGTACTTTATCCTCTTCAGGAGTAACCTGGGAGCCGGAAACCAGTCGCTCACGAGCCATCAGACATCACTCTTTTCACTCTGACATTTGAAAATCAAATCCAGCAGTTCCTGGACATTGCGTGTCTTTTTCCTCTCGGCCATCGCCCGTTTGATCATCCTCTCCGCTTCCTGGCGGTTGTACTGAAGTTGCAGCAGCACATCCAGCGCTTCTTCCAAAAAGGGCTCCTGAGTCTTGTCGACCTTGGCCAACGGTTCGACCTTGCGCGACAGGGCATACTTGGCGGTCTTGCCGTGCAGTTCGGCAATAATCTTCTCAGCCAGTCGGCCTCCCACTCCCGGCAGTCGATTGAGCCGTGAGGCATCCTTGGTCTCTATCGCTGTGGCGATTTCCCGGATCGGCAGCACCAGCGACTTGAGTGCTTTCTTGACACCTAATCCCGGAACCTGGGTGAACAGAGAGAAAAACTCCCGTTCGATCGGATCGTCGAATCCCACCAGGCGCGGGAAATGCGAGGCTTTTTTATCGCCTGCCTCAATGTAGTAAATCGTTTCGAATACGATCTGATCGCCGATCCGACCGGCCTCTTTGAGACGTTCGGCTAAACCGGACGGCAGCAGAATCTCGTACGACACCCCGCCGTTTTCGACCAGGGCGCGTCCATCGTCGAGTTGAGTAAGTTTTCCGGCTATCCTGCTGATCATAGCGAGGCCACCTCATGGTTGTGCAGGAGCATCCGCCCGTGGCAAAGCGCCACCGCGAGGGCATCAGCCACATCCGGCGGTTCGGGAACTTCGGTCAGCCCCAGCGTCGAGCGAATCATCAATTGCATTTGTTGTTTGGGAGCGCGACCGTTGCCGGTCAGCGATTTTTTTATTCGGGTGGAGGCATAGGGATACACCGGCAAACCGGCCTCGGCCGCTTTCAAGAAAACGATCCCCCGGGCGTGCCCCATAATAATGGCTGTTTTAGGATGACCGTAATGCGAATAAAGCTCTTCCACCGCCACCGCCTCAGGATTGAACTGGTTTACAATCGCCTGAATCTCAGTCGCAATCTCCTGCAAGCGCATCTCTATCGGCGCTTTGGCGTTGGTTTTTACGACACCCGCCTCCACTACCGTGAATTCCTCGCCGTTGCAGTCGAGAATCCCATAACCGGTAATACCCAAACCGGGATCTACACCCATAATTCGCATAACGATAAATAGAGCGGTAACGCCTAAATATCAACCAAAAAGCCTGCATCGCCGCCAAATGTGATTTCCGTCGGTTTACAAAACTGTTGTTGTGACCGTCTTAAAATGAATCCTATATTAAGCGGGGACGTAGAGATATCAAACTATGACCAAACCGATACGACTCCTCAATCGTAATTTCGTCTTGCTCTGGCAGGGGCAATTCGTCAGTATGCTGGGCGACCAGGCCTTCTTCATTGCCGTGATGTTCTGGGTCAAACACCAGACCGGTTCCGCCACCCTCATGGGTACGATCATGGCCGCCGCCGGGATCCCGGCCGTTATTCTCGGTCCTCTTGCCGGCTCTTTTGCGGATAATTACTCCCGCCGTAGTATTATCATCTGGACCGACATTCTTCGCGGTCTCCTGGTCCTGGGTTTTACGGCATTGGTTTTCTGGTCCCCCGATTCCACCGACCTCATAATAGTCGGAATGTTCATCGTGGCCGTTTCTGCCGCATCTTTGTCGGCCTTTTTCCGCCCGGCTATTTCCGCTGCCATTCCGGATATTGTCCCCACCGATAAACTGACTCAGGCCAACTCGATGAACCAGATGTCGATGCAATGCTCGACATTGCTCGGCCAGGGAATCGGCGGCGTTGCTTTCCGCCTGCTGGGAGCGCCGCTCCTGTTTTTCATTGACGGCGTCACCTATCTTTTCTCCGCCGTCAGCGAAATGTTCATCGAGATCCCCCAAGTGAAACGCGCCGCTTCGGAAAAACCGGAAACGGTTATCGCTCGCTTCAAGCGTGACACCGTAGAGGGCATACGATTCGTTTGGCACAACCGTGGTTTGCGCGACATCATGATGGTCGCCGCATTCCTTAATTTTTTCATCGTTCCGATCATCGTCCTCATGCCGTTTTACGTTGAGGACACCCTGGGCTCTACCACCGACTGGTTCGGATTCATGATGGCTGCCCTGGGCGGTGGCGCCATGGTTGGTTACCTTGCCGCGGGGACGTTAAAACCCTCACCGGGAACAAGAATGTGGCTCCTTCTGATCGGACTGACCCTCAACTGCCTGGCTTTTGGCGCTTTGGGACTTCTGACCAGTTCGATTCAGGCCGTGGCGTTGATGTTCCTGATAGGCTTGCTGAACGGATACGTTAATATCTTTCTGTCGACTATCATGCAACTGACCACTCCGACCGAAATTCGAGGTCGGGTGTTCGCATTACTGGGCACGGTCTCGTCCGGTTTGACACCGATTGCCATGGCGCTGACCGGTGTCGTGGCGGACATGACCGGACAGAACATTCGAGGTATTTATATCACCTGCGGCGTTTGCGCCGCCCTCATGGCCATTATTCTCGCCCTTGATCAGCACTTCCGCAAGTACCTCAGCTACGATGAAACCGCCAACAAACCTGATCCCGCAACGGACACTCCGACCACCGATTCTCCGTAATGCATCCTGCGGCTCACCCGTCCGATGCCCCACCCCTCGGGTGGGAATTTTGGGGCGGCAAATCTCTCCCTCTGGTGGCCCACTCGTCCACGAGTGGGAATGAGTAGTCTTGAGTAGGTTCGGTGGCCCACCCGTCCACGGGTGGGAATGAGTCTTGAGTAGGTCAACACTCCTGTCCGCCGAAGGCGGATCGCGTAGCGAAGTTTTGACATCTGTTCAGGAATGTTGGTGGGCGGCAGACGTCTCGTCTGCCCCTGTGCCTGCGCCCCCCTTATTCACCCCCGTCCGGTGGCCCACTCGTCCACGGGTGGGGATGAGTCTTGAGTAGATCAACACTCCTGTCCGCCGAAGGCGGATCGCGTAGCGAAGTTTTGACATCTGTTGAGGAATGTTGGTGGGCGGCAGACGTCTCGTCTGCCCCGTTCCCCTCGCGCCGATGCTCTGCATCGGTGCGCAATGTCCGGACGCTCCGCGTCCTTTCTCATCTCTGGATACCGGCCTTCGCCGGTATGACATATCAGGTGAATTCCTGACCGAAGAAGCTCATTCGGTGATCCCTCTACTTCAACACCACTGGACGTCGCCGGTGATGAAGTTTCTTAAAGAGCAGAACAACCACATAGACCGACGCCGCCACGAGGATAATCATCGCCCCGGCCGGCAGGTCCGGCTGATAACTCACTGCCAGCCCTAAACTCGTAATCACCGCACTCGACACCACCGCCAGCAGCATGATCCCGCGTATATTCCCCGCGAACGAAGCCGCAATCGCCACCGGCAGCGTCAGCAGCGCGATCACCAGCACGATCCCCACCACCGACACCAGCACCACCACCGTCAACGCCGTCAGTACGAGCAGCAACAGATAATAGAGATCGACCGCCAACCCTCGCACCCGCGCAAATTCATCATCGAAACAGACCGCGTTGAACTGGTTGTGAAAAAGTAACACCAGCAGAAGCAAAATCGCATCCAAGCCGCTGATCAGCCAAAGGTCCCCCCCGGAGACCATCAGGATATTCCCGAACAAGTAACTCATCAACTCCTGATTGTACCCCGGCGTGAGTGAGATGAAAATCACCCCGACCGCCATGCCGACCGCCCAGATCGCTCCGATCACGGTATCTTCCCGCTCCCGCGCCCGCAGCGACACCCAGCCGATTATCAGCGCCGACACCAACGCCCCGACCATCGCCCCGTACAGCGGCGTCAGCCATTCCCAGCCGTGTACCGCTGCCAGCCAACGCGCCAGCCCCATGCCGCCCAGGACCGAATGAGCGATCCCACCCGCCAGGTAGGTAATGCGCCGGACCACCACATAAGTCCCCACTACGCCGCAGGCCACCGAAGCCAGCAACCCGGCCAGCAGGGCATTTTGCAAAAAGGCATGATGCCCGAGCGCTGTAAAAAACTCAGTCATGCGGATGTCCTTTCTCTTGTACATCATGGCGAACGATCCGCAAATCTCCGGGACCGTAGAGCGCCTTGAGCAAGTCATCGGAGAGCTTACCGGTCGGATGGACATGCACATTTTTCTTAACGCAGATCACCTGCTCCACCGACTCCGCCACGAAGGCCGGGTCGTGCGAGATAAGAACTATCGCTATTTTTTCATTGAGCTTCTGGAGTAACTTGTATAATTCCGACTGCACCAGCGGATCGAGATTGGCCGTCGGTTCATCAAGAATCAAACACTCCGGCTGCACCGCTAAAGCACGCGCCACGAACAACCGCCGCTGTTGCCCTCCGGACAACTCCGAGAACTCCCGCTCCGCTAAACCGTCAAGTCCCACTTGCGCCAACGATTCCTCCGCTATCCGTCGATCTTCCCTCGAATAGAATCCAAAACGATTGGACGGTCCCAATCGTCCCATCAGAACCACATCAATGGCTCGAGCCGGGTAATTGCGGTCAAGATCGAGCCGTTGCGGCATATAACCGATCCGACCTCGTGCGGCTGAGGGTGGCCCTCCAAATACACGAACCAGTCCCTGAGTCGGTTGAACCAGTCCGAGGATCAACTTCACCAGCGTTGTTTTCCCGCCGCCGTTGGGACCGACGATCCAGCCGAACTCCCGCTCGTGTACGTGCAGCGAGACATCTTCGAGCACATACTCACCGTTGTAGCGAAAATAAACATGCTCGAATTCGATTATCGGATGACAGTCCATACTCATTGCCCCCGGCTACTAAGTCCTTCTTTGATGCGAGAAGCTATCTCGTGAAGATTGTCGATATAATCCCGCGCCAGGGGATCGATCGGCACCACCACCGCCCCGATTGCCTCGGCAATAGCCTGTGCGCTTTTCTGTGAAAACTGCGGCTGAACGAAAATCACTTTAACCTGTTCGGCCCGCGCCCGGTCGATCAAATCCGCCAACTGCCGCGCCGAAGGCTCTTTTCCCTCGATCTCCACGGCTACCTGCTTCAGCCCGAAAGCCCGGCAGAAATAACCGTACGCCGGATGGAACACGTACAGGGTTCTGTTCGACAATCCCTCCAGGCTGGCGGCCACTTCGGTCTTAACCGAATCCAGTCGCTCACAGAAAACGGTGCGCCCCGCTTCCAGACTATGGATACGCTCAGGTGCTATTTCCTTCAACGCCTGGGCTATCGTCCCGGCCATGATTTTGACGTTATCGGGATCGAGCCAGACATGCGGATCGTATTCACCGTGGTCGTGATGATCCGGGTTTTCATGTTCGGACTCTTCGGTTTTGATCAAATCGATGCCCTGTCGAAGGTCGACTATTTTCAAACCGGTTTTCATCTCCGCCAGTTTTTCAACGAGTCGCTGTTCGAACGGCATTCCGGTAACGAAAAGCAGATCCGCCTCGACCAGTCGCGCCATTTGCTGAGGCGTCGGCTCGAACGTCGCCGGCGACTGCCCCGGTCCCACCAGCACTTCGGCCTCGATCCCGTATCCCGACACCTGCTCCACGAAATCGGCTAACGGCAGAATACTCACGAAACAACTGGGATCTTTCGCCTCTGTTATGCCCCCCAGGAGAACAACCATCGCCAACCCAGCTATGAAAATCGCACGTTTCATTGCCTACCCCCTTTTCCGGCTATGTACCTTCTCGCTCGTTTTTTTGCCGGCCGAACAAGTCAAATAAGTCTGATGACAGTCATCGCATTCTTTAACTTCATGGTTGCGGCTAAAGTTCTGCCAATGTCGCCGTTGATCCGGCGTGAGGACACCCGTGCCGCGACACAGTGGGCAAGTGGAATCGAGCGCCGCAATCACCGCCCGACGGATAAAATCGGACCGGTTGTCGATCCCTTTCATCGCTTCTTTAAGCGTTTCGTCAACCTTGAAGCTCAGTATTTCGGATTTTCCGTTTTTCAACGCCATATTATTCTCCTGCAGATCGAGCTCATCGCCGAAGTAATACAACGTATTACTCGGCTGTCAAGTTCAAGATTTGTAATAAATGGCCCTCACGATATTATTGCGAAATATACAGCAATCGAATAATATCTCTTTCCAGTCTATTTATGGATTGGATCACTTTCCCGGTAATGACTACTGTTGAAATCCGTGCCCTGATAACGTGCCCGTTCACTCCCCTTCCCCCTTTGTACACTGTCGTTTATTTTACCGGCTTGGCCGAACGATCAACAGCGGCACATTGATCTTGTGTTTGAGTGTACGCGAGACACTCCCGAACAGCAGCTTCCCGACAAACGAATGTCCGTGTGTGGCCATCGCGACCAGATCGTAGTCGTGTTCGTCTATTTCTTTCAGAATCTGCTCATCCGGTTCACCGCTGCGCACGATCGCCTCCACCTCGATCCCCTCATCTCGCAGGCGTTTCAGATGAACCGACAGCGCCGCTTCGGCCTGCTCGCGCAACGCCCGGTCCTGATCCAGCGTGTGCGAGTGCACGACATGAATAAGAAACACCTTCGCTTTGTTCTGCCGGGCGAGTTTGGAAACATGATCGACGATGAAATCATCAACCTCGGAACAGTCCATTGCCACCAGGATATTGCGATAGACCTGCATCTCAGCCTCCTCCGGCGATTATCGAATGAAGCAGATATAAATTCAACATGACTACAATCACCGATATTATCACAGCCGCCGTGAACTCCCGGCGACCGCTGCGAAATTGTCCCATCAACTTCCGGTTACGACAGAGAATCAGCAACGGAATCAACGTAAACGGTAGTTGGATGCTAAGTACCACCTGACTGAATATCAGAATATGATACGTGTCGACGGAAAACAGAATTATCAAAAACGACGGTATCGCCGTGATGAAAATCGAGATTCTATAAAGCCACGTCCGCGGATCCTCCGGTTTGCCCAGGAATCCTGTGATTACGTTCACCTCAGCCATCGAGGAAGTTACCGAGGAGCCCACCCCGGCAAACACCAGCGCGAAAGCGAACAGGAAACCGGCCAGCGGACCGGCCAGAGGCTTGAGAGTCGCGGAGGCCTGCTCGATACTGTCGACTGCCACATTGTTGCGAAAGAATACCGCTGCGGCCACGATAATCATCGCGGAGTTTACGATCCATCCCATGATCATGGCCAGCATCGTGTCAGCCCGCTCGAAACGCAACGCCTTCATCTTCTCGTTCTCGGAGATCCCCCACTTCCGGCTGTGGATCACGTTTGAATGAAGAAAGATATTGTGCGGCATTACCACGGCACCGAGAATCGCCATTGCGACATAAACGCTGCCGCGATTGATTTTCGGGACGACCACCGCCGGAGCTAATTCGAGCCAGTCAGGATCGACAATTACCAACTCCGCTATGTAACAAAGACCGATCACACCGAGGAATCCCATCATAGTCATTTCGAGACGATGATATCGCTGCGAGATGATCAGAAATACTTCTAACAGAACGGTCAGGGCGGCGCCGACCCAAAGCGGCACACCGATCAGCAGGTTAAATCCGATCGCACCGCCGACCAGTTCAGCCACATCGGTCGCCACACAGGCGAGAATAATCGTGATCCCGAGGAATGCCGTTACCGGTCTCGAAAACTGCTCTCGGATATTCACCGCGAGCGATTTACCGGTGGCAATCCCGAGTTTAGCCGCCATGTGCTGAATCACGATCAACATCGCCGTGCTGAGCGTGATTACCCAGAGGAGGTCATAACCGAACCGCGAGCCTCCCTCGATATTGGTGGCCCAGTTGCCGGGATCGATGAATCCCACCGTCACGAGAAATCCCGGTCCGAGGAAACTCAGGAGTGTTTTAAGCGGGAACTTCTTCTCGGTTTTGGCCGCCGCGGCATCGTTTTGACTCATGCCAGGGAGCATAGCTTTCATAACTGCCCCCGTCCAGATAATGTTTCCACGGCCGGCCGGGATCAAACCACCTGCGATGTTTCTCCCAATGTCTCCTCGGCGCAGGCCGGGGCTCATCTTCGGACCTGTGGGCGGCAGACGTCCCGGTCTGCCCCAATCTCTCCGTTGTTTGTGGGCGGCAGACGTCCTCGTCTGCCCCTTGGCGACATTCTTTTGTGGGCGGCAGACCTCCCGGTCTGCCCTTTCAGCAGCACACCCCGGAGAACGCCTTTCCCGCGAAAGAGATTGCTGACAAACCTCAATCGCGGCGGAGACAAACCCCGCCGCTACGCGTTAAAGAATCCTAACCTCGCGTAGCGGGCGGCCTTGAATCGCCTGCATTACTGACGTGTCTTGCTGAACATCCGTACGTACGGCTTTTTCAACACTCCCGATAGCGATAGAGACAGTTCCGTAGCGCGGGTCCGTCTTCGAACCCGCGCTTTGTGGTAAGTCGGTGTTCCGAAATGAGCGTGGGCAACACCGTGACAGATGAAAGGACAGCCATCCGCAGCTACAGGGAGGCTACCCGTTTACAATACGTCTTTCCTATTGTAGCTAAGAGACCGAGGCCACCGGCATCTGATTTGTCAATTCGAGCCGGGGGCCATGACTCTTCTTGGATCTAGCAGCCGCTGTCACATGGTATTGGTGCGGCACCACCTTCAAACATGTACCCAACCAGATACACGAGGTCCGCGATGTCAGGACCACAATCTGGATCAGTGCACCAGTTGCCATTAATGTCACTGTTGCCCTTGCAAGGCGGCACCGGTCCGCCACTGAACATGTAAGTAACTAAGTAAACCAAATCAGAAATGTCGGGGTCGGTACCACTGAGATCGATATCCGCACGCAAGGTACAACAGCAGTCACAGGCATCACCATTCCCGTCTTGATCGACATCCGTTTGATCAGGATTTGCAATGTCCGGGCAGTTGTCCTCCGGACAGGTGTTGGCCGAGAAACCGGGATTGCCGTATCCGTCTCCGTCCGTGTCGGTGCACGGATCACAAACATCGCCCACCCCATCACCATCCACATCGGCCTGATCCGGATTGTACTCATCCGGGCAGTTATCACTTAATGAACAGAGCCAATCGCAGTCCGGATCATCACAAATGTCGATTGTCATAAGGAATATGTCCTCTCCTCCAAGCGAAGAATCGACTGGATTAACCAGCACGAAATCTGAGGACTGCGTCGAACCGGCCAAAAATAGTTGATCTCCAGAAACCTGAGCACCGTTTATCGCATCGGCATGCTCTCCTCCTAGATAGCTGCTCCAGAGAACCTGTGAACCGCACTGGTCGAACTTGGTAATGAATCCCTCAAATGGATAAACAGTCTGATTGTAGATACTGTCAACCGCACACAGCAACGGATAATCGGTGTCCTTTGTAAGTCCCGCGATGTAGAAGCTACCATCGGCCGATGGTTCCACGGCTTGAATGTTAGTATAGTTGGAATTGCCACCCCAGTAGGAACTGAAAAGAACACTGTCACCAGCAGAGCTGAGGATCACAATAAATCCATCCGCTAAACCGTCAATAGCAAAATCCAGTGGATTCACTAGTGGAAAATCGGTACATCGAGTCCTGCCTGTTATATAGAGTCTGCCGTCAACATCGGTGGCGAGAGCCGAAATATTGTCCTCATCTTCCTCAATCTGCAGAGGTGACTCACCACCGATATAGGTACAGTATACGAGCTGCAGATCAGAGGTGAATTTTGCTATGAAAGCGTCTGCAGAGTCACCAAAATGATTATCAATCGCATTGAGCAGGGGAAAGGTCGTGCCATTAGATTTCGTCATCCCTCCGAAGTATATACTGTTCTCATTGTCGAGCGTCATGGAATTGATTTCTTCAAACTCAGTTCCACCCAGGTAACTGCAGTATAAAATACTATCACCTCCCGTACTCAACTTGCATATATACGCATCGCCGTTGCCACCGTTGTACATCGGCTGTAAAGCGTCAGGAGTAACCGGAAGTCCTGGTCCAGCGAAGCCGCCTATGATAATCGCACCGTCGGGACCGACATTGACAGCACGTACAGCATTACTGCCATTAGCCCCGAAATATGTACTGAACAACAACTGCCCATCGGGAGCCAGCCTCGCAAGATATCCGTCTCCCATGTCGTAAACAGTGCTATCGATGGCATTCAGCAATGGGAAGTCATTATTCGATCCCGTTACGCCGCCTGCGATGATGTACCCCGAACTGTCGACAGCAAGCGCATAGCCAAACTCGTCATTACTCCCGCCAAGGAAGGTTGAAAACACGATGTTTCCTTCAGGATCGAACTTGGTTATAAACGTCTCCGTTGTCCCTCCGCAAATCGAGTCAAAGGCGTTTACGAGCGGGAATTCATCTGTGTTTTCACAACAGATTTTCCCGATTATAATCACATTACCGGAATTATCCACGCACATCTCATACAGTTCTTCCGCCCCCTGTCCGCCAAAGAATGAGCTGAACTTAATTGCCTCAGCCATTGTGGTTGCGGCCAACAGCAATACACACACACACGCAAACACGCATATTTTTATGTTACTCATGCATCCTCCCGCTTTCATACAACGGACACCGGATCTGCTTTGCAAGCGAAGACGGGTGCCCGACCCAGCGGCTCCCCCAGCAATTCCATTTATTAAGCACTTATCATTGGACTTTTTTAATGAGGTGATATCCAACAGTGAAGGGATTGTTGGAAACACCAATGGAACGAGCCTGTGGTTTCTCTGGCTGATATTCATGATTCCACCCCGAATATGGATGTTACTAATGATGTGAACCCTGCTTGGTGAGTTCGTGAGCACATGGCTAAGTATAGGTATCATTACCCATATTAGCAATGCTGAAATCCCTTACCTGTACTGGGTTTTCATGGCGAAAGTAACATTTACCCCTTCCCCCTTTTCCCCACAACTTCTGCGCACGATGCGATGCGATGTCCGTTGTTGAGTGCCGAGAATAAATCGAGCGCTACAACTCAGGGACTCGGGAAAGCACTCAAATAAAAATACGCAAAACGAACCCATTTCGCGGTAAGCGAATGAAAGGAACTTAGTTGGGAGGAAAATTGAATCGTCAGTCTTGAGTAGGTCAGATCTCGTATCCGCCGAAGGCGAATCGCGAAGCGAAGTTCTGACACAGCGTCGAACCGGCCGCGATCACAGGGATCACAGCCTACGGAAGGTTGGCTTGGCACAACAAACAGAACAATACAAAACGAACCCATTTCGCGGTAAGCACAGTGGGCCCATCATATTGAAGGGAATTCGTACTTGGGTAATGTGGACAAACTGGCAGCTCCTGTAGGTCGAAATCCCCCGGTCCCGCGAGGCGGGACTCGCGAAGCGAGGTTTCGACAGCAATATCCCGCCCGCGGCGTGTGCCACCGGGACACCACTAGCCCCTTGCCTTTACCCCAACAGCCCCGGCAGGTCGACCACGGAATCGATTATCAGGTCGGGAGTAATGGAAGACCGCTCCACCAGCTCGGGGCGATACTTGCCGGTGCGAACAAGAATCCCGCGCATACCAGTTGCTTGAGCGCCGCCAATGTCCGAGTTGATGTCGTCGCCGACCATCGCCACCTCTTCCGGTCGCAGCCCCATGTCGGCGATGGCAAGACGGAAAAACTCGGCCGAGGGCTTCCCGATAATGGTCGCGGTCCGCCCGGTCACATATTCGAGCCCGGCCACGAAAGCTCCAATGTCCATCCGGAGGCCTTCCTCGGTCTGCCAGTATCGCCCCTTGTGCAAAGCGACCAGACGTGCGCCGTTCATAATCTGAAGGAACACACGATGCATCAAATCGTATGACCAGGCTTTGCAAACATCGCCAACTAGCACGATTTCAGGATTCCGGTCATCCTGTGGAAACTCGACAAAATCCTGCTTTGGGTCATCGGTCAGAAGGATGTAACATCGAGGACTCCCCAACGCTCGCAGATAAGCCTGCGCGGCACTGATCGCGCCGAATATCTCACCAGGCTCGATCGGCAGACCGAGACCGTTGAGCTTCTTCTGGAATGATTCGTTGGACAGTACGGTGGTGTTGGTACAGAAGCGCACCGGAATGCGGTCCTGTTTCAGAGATAGAACAGCATCGGCCGCTCCCGGAATCGGGTTGCGGCCGATATAACACACTCCATCAAGGTCAAACAGAAAACCCTTGATCGATTTGATATCGAAATCAGACACTATTCGTCGGCCCTGCCGAGATAAATCCCGCGGCTATGCGGCGCAAACGTCACCGCTCGCGTAGTGGGCGGCCTCGTGTCGCCCCGTTCACCGCCTATTCGTCGGCCAGCTTCTCCAGAATCTCCTCGGGGATATCGAAGTTGGCATAGATTTTCTGGACATCGTCGAGGTCTTCAAGCATTTCGTATAGCTTGAGCAGACTCGAAGCCTGTTTCTCCTCGGTAATCTTGACCGTGTCCTTGGGATTCATCGTCACCTCGGCTTCGGCCATCGGAATACCTTTGGCCTCGATTGCCGACCGCACGGTGTCGATGTCTGCGGGTTGAGTGATAATCTCGTAAGCGCCGCCGTCGGTCTTGATATCCTCAGCCCCGGCCGAGAGAGCTACTTCCATGAGAGTGTCTTCATCGATCGCATCCAGGTCCACGGTAATAACGCCCTGTTTCTCGAACATCCAGGCAACACAGCCGCTGGCGCCGAGATTACCGCCGTACTTGGTCAGCGCATGACGCACTTCACCGACGCAGCGGTTTTTGTTGTCGGTCAGTGCTTCCATGTAGATCGCGACGCCGCCCGGCCCGTACCCCTCGTACGTGATCGATTCATAGACTACCCCGGGAAGCTCGCCGGTTCCTTTTTGAACGGCTCGCTTGATATTGTCGGCCGGCATGTTCGAGGCTTTGGCCGCTGCGATTGCCGTACGCAGACGGGGATTGCCGTCAGGATCGCCACCGCCCTCACGCGCCGCGATGGTGATTTCCTTAATATGCCGAGTGAATACCTTACCCCGCTCGGCATCCAGCTTGCCTTTTTTGCGTTTGATCGTTGCCCATTTTGAATGACCGGACATCGGGCCAACCTCCTGTATCGTGAAATTATATATTCCTGTCTGTAAGTCACATAACGACCCGATAGCGATAATAACATATCACTCGCCGCTTGGCAAGAGCTAGATGTAACAGAGATAGTAACTTATGGAAAACTCAGAACCGCAGTCTGACGACCTCACGGCGCACCAGTGCCTCCGGCAAGGCAGCTTGTCCAGCCGGAACAGCTTCGACATCCTGCTCGATAAACTCCAACTGCGCCTGATAGAGCCGGTAGATTAACTCTAAACTTGTCCCATAGCGCGGTTCAAGGATTTCGCATAGACGGTCGACTGAACGACGAGCGCGTTCTCGGTAGTAATACGCCAGGCCTATATAGCGGTCGACCAAACGGTATAGTTCCGGCTTGCCGACACCGGTCTCCGCGGCTTGTCGTAAATCAACCGGAGACAAGCCGGAAGCCCGAACGAGGGAATCGCAGAAATAATTCAAACCAGCCTGCTGATCCTTGCGAAAATCCCTGAGGATGTGCGTAAGATAGCTGAACAAAGCCAGTGGCCGAACGGCGCGTCGGATATTAAAACCAGGTGCGATTTAGTTGCCGTCGACGAACTTAACACCACAAAGGTGTATGAAAACCGCCGCCGGAGCCACCGCAGCGCCCTCGCAATAGCGAAGAAAATCTATGAAACGGGGGAAGCTGCAATGTCTTATATCATGTCGCTTTGCCTGCACCAAGCGAGACCAGGGCCAGAGCGGTAAGGCAAAACGAGTCATGATCTCTATCAGGTCGTGAAATTGCCCATCGGCCGGCACCACCCCGTTGATGCCTTGTAAGAAAGCAGTTAACTCGGAGTCGATTGCCGTAGCGATACGTTCATTGCCGTACCGATCGGAAACTCGATAGCTATCGACTAAATCATCCAGGTACCGCATCGACCGACAACAGACTCGGAATGCGTTATACCGCTCCCGTTCCCAGAACCTAGCGGCGATATCCAGGTTGGGATTATCCAGAACCTTGGTATAATACAGATCCTGAGCATCATTACTAGCAAAAACGCCTTTGTCCATACATGGTTATACGCTGTACCTGAGTCGGACATTAGACAGTTTTGATTCGATTGTTAGACTTACCGTCGTCCGTAAAATGAAAGACTTTCGCCGGTGGCTCTTAAGCCTTATCTTGGTTTTGTGGACTTTGCGAGCGGATTCAGCCCTGTCATTTCCGATCATCGCCGGTAATACAAGCCCTCCGGTTGCGTGATTATAGACTCCGACCTCGCAAAGTGGGCGGTCTTGCATCACCCGTTGATCAGCCGTACCCGAGATAAATCATCGAGTGTGCGGCCTTCTCACAAGCCTCTGTAGTTGCAAGGGTAGATTTGGGAGAACGAATCATGCCGTCAGTCTTTACTCATATCATAAACCGCCGGATGAAGGCTAAGATATACTATGAAACCGATGAGGTGATCGTTATTGCCGACCATCGACCTCAGGCAATGGTGCATTTGCTGATCATATCAAAGGAAGAATACCGCAACTTCTACGAAGCACCGCCGGAGGTCCTGGCCATGATGAATCGGACGGCCAAATTAATCGCCGAAAAGCTGGGGATTACCGATCATTTCAGGCTTATTATCAACAATGGCTTCTGCCAGGAAATCGACCATCTCCACTACCACTTTCTGTCAAATGAAGGCGGTGAAAAGTTGGAGTATCTGGAGGAATAAGCTCTCGTTTAACAAAGGCATGAACCAACCGCACATTCCGGTTGACAAGCTGCTGAGAATCCATAGATTACAACCGATATGAAATGTATGAGTTATACTATAAATGCCAACCTTAGAACGGTCGAGGGGGGGTGTGTTTATTGACCGGCGTTAGAATTCGTGACGATGAGTCATTTGAAAGGGCTCTTCGGCGATTCAACAAGTTCTGTGAAAAGGCTGGTATCCTGTCGGATATTAAGAAACATCAGCACTATGAGAAACCGTCCGAGGCCAGAAAGCGCAAGCTGGCGGCTGCTCGCCGCAAGGCTCGACGGATGAAGTTTAGAGAGAATCATTAATCGATGTCTCTGTTACAGAAACTTGATCAAGACATAATAAAGGCCCTCAAGGCCGGTGAAAAGCAAAAGCTGACCGTCCTTCGGGGCCTTAAGTCTGCCGTAAAATACGCGCAGATCGACGGCAAGAAAGAGTTGACCGACAACGACGTAATAGCCGTACTCGGTTCACAGGCCAAGAAAATTCGCGACGCCATGGAGCAGTTTGCCAAAGGCGGTCGTGAGGACCTGGTGAATCAAAGCAAGTTTGAGTTGGAAGTGATCGGTGGTTATCTCCCGGAACAGATGTCCGAGGATGAACTGAGAAAGCTCATTGAAGAAGCCATCGCCGAAACCGGCGCCGATTCACCTCAAAAAGTCGGCCTGGTAATGAAAGCGGTCATGCCCAAGCTCAAAGGTCGCGCCGACGGTAAGCAGGTCAATAAGCTGGCCATGGAAATCCTTGCCAAGTGATTTAACAACTCTCTATATTTTGTCAGTTGTTGGCCAATCTGTCTCAAGGGAGTTGTTGATATGAATTGGATTGATGCCGTCTTGATAGTGGTTGTGTTGGCTTCCGTGATAATCGGTTCCAAGAAAGGACTGGTGCGGGAGTTAATGGCCTTTCTGGTGTTCTTCACCGCTGTGGTCATATCAGTTACCTACGTCGATGGCTTTGCTGTCTGGGTTTATGACCAGCTCGGCGGCTCTCCCCTGATTTCGGCCTTTCTCTCTTTCGCGATTCTCCTGGCTGCCAGCTATGCAGCTTTCAAACTGACCGGACTCCTGTTCTACAAAATCGCCGACATCAAAGACAGCGGCAAACGGGACCAACTGGGCGGGGCTTTGGTCGGATTCTTACGCGGTTGGGTGGCTATCGGCTTTCTGACCTTCCTGACCTTTCTCTTGCCGATGCCCGAAGGTTATTACACATCATTTGAGTCGAGCTTCTTTGGCCCGACCGTTGCCAAAACCATCCCCCTGATGTTTGAGGGTACTTCCAAACTGCATCCATCGAAACCGAGTTTTATGGATCAGATGGAAAAAACTCTGTTGGTATCACCGGAGAATTCGAACAACAGCCAGGACGTCGAGGAACACCGCGTCGAGGTTCATCATGTGCTCTATCTGATAGATCGCTTTTTTAACACCGGCATGAACCAGAGTTGATTTGGCTTTTTTTTCGATCCTATTTGGATATATTGAAGCCGGCGCGATGCCGGCTTTTTTGATTCCCGCCGCGCCCATACAAAAATGATTGATCCGCATACGCTAAAAACTCTCGAGTTCGACAAGGTGATAACCGCTATCGAAGGTTATTGCCTGACTGTTTATGGACACGATCCGGTACGAGCTATCGCACCGACAACCGACCGCGAACGAACCCGGAATCGACTGGCCGAAATCTCACAGATGATGGATGTTATCAGGTTCGAGATAGCCTTTCCTCTTTATCGCATTGACGATGACTGCCGGGAGGTACTCAGGAAATCTACCGTTGAGGGCGGTTTCATAGATCCGCCGGAAATGCTGGCAGTGCTTCGTCTGGTCAATGATTCGATTCGTTTGCATGAATACGAACCTGACGAGCGTGACAAATGGCCGACCATAGATAATTATCTACGCGGACTGAGGGCATTTCCGGAACTTCGCGACGATATCAATCGGGCAATCGACAATGACGGTACGGTGAAAGATAATGCCTCCCCCGCTTTGCGACACATCCGGATCGAATTGGCCAATACACGGCGTAAGATCATGGCTCGCCTGGAAAACATCCTCTCCACCCGGGAGAAGAAAACCGGCTGGCAGGATGATGTCGTGACCCAGCGTAACAGCCGTTACGTGATCCCGGTCCCGTCGAGCCGCTACGACTCGAACTTCGGCATCCTTCACGACCGCAGTCAAAGCGGTGCGACCTTTTTCGTGGAACCTCAGGAAACGGTCGAGATGAACAACCGCATCAACCTGCTGATGCAGGAAGAGCGGATGGAAATAGATCGCATTCTCCGTGCCCTGACAGCCGAGATCGGCATGAGATCACAAGCACTTATCGAAAACACTCGCCTAATCGGCGAACTTGACCGGATCCATGCATCGGCCACTTTGGGAGTTAAAATCGAAGCTCATTCGCCGCAGTTAACCGAAGAAGCCTCGGTCGAATTGATCAACTCCCGGCATCCGCTCCTGATAATACAACTGGGTGATGTTAAAAAAGTAATCCCGACTAGTTTCACGCTGGGAGATGATTACCAGATCGTTCTGGTCACCGGTCCCAATACCGGCGGAAAAACCATTACGTTGAAAACCATCGGCTTGTCGGTGCTAATGGCCATGGCCGGATTGCCGATCTCTGCGGATGAGAAATCACGCATCGGTGATTTCCGCCAGGTACACGCCGACATCGGCGATGAACAATCCATCGAGCTGTCGCTTTCGACTTTTTCGTCACACATAACCAATATCATCCACAGCCTCGATGATGCCGGACCTCGCACCCTGCTGCTGTTCGATGAAATAGGCGCCGGCACCGATCCCAAGGAAGGCTCCGCATTGGCCGAGGCAATTATAAATTTCGGCATCGAGCAACAGGCGAGAATAGTTGCCACTACGCATTATTCCGAGCTGAAGACAATGGCGATGGAACACCCCGAGATCGAGAATGCCTCGCTTGAATTCAACCGCGAGACGCTTGCCCCGACCTATACGTTACAAATGGGCATTCCAGGTTCGTCATACGCGGTCGAGATTGCGCGAAGACTCGGTATGCCGACATCCATCTGTGACCGGGCCGGTGAAATTCTCGGCGAGAGTGAACGCTCGTTGACGGAGTTGATCGCCACCCTTCAGGAAGACCTGGCTCAAATTCGCAAAGATCGACAGGAGTTGTCCAAACGGCTGGCCAAAGCCAACGCCCAGGAACAATTCTATCGCATGGAGATGGAACGAATCCAGAAGGATGTCGATAATCGCAAGCAGAACTCACTCGAAGAAACCGAAACATTCCTGCGTGAAACACGCAAGGAGATCGAACGCCTCGTTGCCGAACTGCGGGATTCACAAGCCTCTAAAGAATCGGTCAAGAAATTCCACCATGCTCTCCAGAAACGCGAAAAAGAACTCGGCAAAGTCAAACGCAAAGAAAATAAACAGGATTCTTCCTCCCCCGGTGATTTCCAACCGGGTGATATCGTCACGATTCTGTCGCTGGGTAAAACCGGTGAGTTGGAACAGTTGATCGGTTCGGATCGAGCCCGCGTGAAGGTGGGCAATATCGCTACGACCGTCGAGCTGCGCAATCTGAAGAAAGAACAATCCGACGCCTCCGGCAAAACTCCGGGATCGATTCCGAAACTGGTAAGTGAAGACGACCGAATAAGCCCGGAGATTCATCTGCGCGGTATGACTGTTGAAGAGGCGATCGAAAGCCTTGAGCGTTATCTCGACCGCGCTGTCCTGGCGGGACTGAACCAGGTTTACGTTGTGCACGGTAAAGGCACCGGGAGGCTGCGCCGAGCTCTGACCGAGTTCCTCCGAAGTCATCGCGATGTCGCCTCGCTCCGCCTCGGCGACTGGAACGAGGGCGGCGCCGGTGTGACTATCGTCAAGCTGAAGGAATAACATGATTCCTCAGGAGACTATCGACCAGATTCGACAGGCTACCGATATCGTGCAGATAATCGGTGAATACCTGCGCCTGAAAAAACGAGGTCGTAATTACCAGGCACTTTGTCCGTTCCACACCGAAAAGACTCCCTCGTTCAACGTCTCCCCCGATAAACAGATTTTTCATTGCTTCGGCTGCGGCAAAGGCGGCAACGTTTACACCTTCCTGATGGAACATGAAAACATGTCGTTCGTCGAGGCGGTTCGCCACCTGGCCCGCAAAGCGAATATAACGATACGGGAAGAGCGGACATCGCCGGAACGACGCGAACAGATCGAGCGACTCAACTACGCCAACGAAGTGGCCCTGGAGTATTTCCGCAAGACTCTGCGCCTGTCGCAGTATTCACAAGTGTACAACGACTATCTCATCGGACGTCGCGGTCTAAACGAGGAGTCAATCAATAACTTCATGCTCGGCCTGGCCGGCCAGGAATGGGACGGCTTACTCCGTTATGCCACACGCAAGGACTTATCTGCCGAAGATTTGAGCAAGGCCGGGCTGACCATACTATCGGAGAAAAAAGGGAATTACTTCGACCGTTTCCGTCAGCGGTTGATGATTCCGATTATCAATCTCAGTCAGCACCCGATAGCCTTCGGCGGTCGGACACTGAAAAAAGGTGAACCGGCCAAGTACGTGAACTCACCGGAGACGCCGCTCTACAACAAGAGCAATGTGCTCTATGGTCTGAATTTCGCTCGCGACCACATTCGCAACACCAACACCGCGTACGTTGTCGAGGGATATTTCGACGTCATCTCGCTCTGGCAGGTCGGCATCCGCAACGTAGTTGCCTCCAGCGGCACGGCTTTCACTAGTCAACAGGCACGACTCCTGGCCCGCTTTGCCGAAGATGTATATCTGTTTTTTGACGCCGACTCGGCCGGTCAAAAAGCTGCTATCCGTTCGGTCGACTCCCTTTACGACGCCGGCCTCGAGGTCAAGGTGATCGTCGCTCCGGCCGGGGAGGACCCCGACTCACTGGCGCGCACCAAAGGAGCCGACGTGATCCACGAGTTGACTGAAAATGCGTTGGGATTTATCCCCTTTCGCATTCGCGAGATAGACACCGGCGGGCTTGGGATTATCGCCAAGGAGAAACTGATCAAGGAATTCGCCGCTCTGTCGGATAAAATTGCCGATGCCACTCGCCGGGGATTATTTCAGGAAGAAGCCGCCAATGCCCTCAACGTCGATGTCGCTTTGCTGCGACAATCGGTCGCAACCACGCCTGCGGACTTCGAGACGTCTCCCCCACAACCGCGATATAAGTCACATCCTGATGAATTCGAGTTGTTGTCACTGCTGTTCAGCGGCGCCGGAGACATTGACATGGTGTTCGAGAAAATATCTCCCGAGGATTTTGACTCGAAACAACTGGCTCGGCTTTATGCCGCCATGATTAATGAATATCGTACGACCGGAATTGTCGATGCGGCAGCCTTATCGGAATCGGTGCGCGACCCGGAGTTCCTTTCGCTCATTACCGAGGTTGCCTCGCGCCACTGGCCGCCCGAAGAGGTTGACGCAGCCGTCGTTATGGTAGTCAAGGCAATATCGCAGAATAAACGTAAACGTATCCGCAATAGATTGAAACAAGAGTTGGATGAGGCCACCGCCGCCGGTGACGATAAAAAAGCCGAACGATTGCTCAAGGAAATCAACGATCTGTTGTAGAAGCTTATGCTGACCAGTCTGCACATCGAAAACATCGCCCTGGCGGAGAACGTGACGCTGGAATTCGAGGCCGGGCTTTCCGTCCTTACCGGCGAGACCGGCGCGGGCAAGTCGATCATCGTCAACGCTCTCGCTTTGGCTATGGGTGATCGCGCCGACCGTGAGTATGTTCGCCACGGTGCGGAGGAAGCACGAGTTGAAGCCTGTTTCAATATCAGCCATCTATCGAAAAGTCTCCAGAGACAACTGAGTGAATACTGCGAAAATGGTCGCATCCTGATCAGCCGGACAATCTCTTCAGAGGGAGGTTCGCAAAGCAGTATCAACGGTCGCCGGTCAACGGTGGCGCAGATTAAAGAAGCCACCGCACCGTTCGTGGAAATAGTCGGGCAGCATGCCAATCAGGCGCTCATGGATGAGTCCAACCATCTCTCTTTTCTGGATCGCTTCGGCAGCCTGGACAGCCTCGCCGAGGAAGTCGCCGAAGACTTCCGGAAATGGCAGAGCAATCGCACCAAACTGGAGCATCTGCGCAATCGCCGAGCACAACTGCACCAGGAACGCGAACTCCTCCTGTTCCAAAAGAAAGAAATCGAGTCAGCCCAGATACGAATCGGAGAAGAACAGGAACTTCTGACCGAACGCAAGGTGCTCGATTCGGCTCGCTTCCTCATGGAGTCGGCGGCGCAAATCGGTGAAGCGCTAGACGGCGAAGAACTGTCGGTAATCGGCCAGGTCGGCATGATTTACAAACTGCTTGACGACATGGCCCGGATCGATCCCAGCCTCGAATCGCAGAGCTCGGAGTTGTACGACATCCAGGTCCGGCTGGAGGAACTTCGCCGTGAAGTGGAGCAGTACGGCGGATCGGTTGAAGACAATCCGGAGCGAATCGAACAGGTCAACAGCCGTCTCGATGAGTTGTACGAGTTGAAAAAGAAATACGGTGGCTCGGAAGACGCCGTGCTTCAGACGCTGGAAGCGATCAAACACAAGCTAACCGACCGAGTCGATGTCGACCAGGCTATTGACAGCCTTGCCGCTGAAGTCGACCGGCAGTGGCTTGAATTCTGCGAACGAGCGCGTGAACTGAGAATAAAACGGATCGCCGTTGCCGGGAGTCTCCAGGCGGAAGTGGAAAAAGAGCTGACTGAGTTGGCGATCAAGGAAGCCCGATTCGAGATCGAATTTGTCGAGGAAATTGACGAAAGCGGCGGTGTCTATATCGACGGCCGGGCGCTCAAACCTTCGGAATCGGGTCTCGAAACCGTCCGGTTTCGCTTTTCCGCCAATCCGGGTGAACCGGCCCGGTCGCTGGTTAAGGTTGCCTCGGGCGGTGAGATATCACGAGTACTGCTGGCGATCAAGTCGGCCGAGTTGAAGCAACGCGGGAAAAATCAACCGGTTTTGTTGTTTGATGAGATCGACGCCGGTATTGGCGGACAAACCGCCCTGCACCTGGCCGAAAAACTGAAGAGTCTGGCCAACCGGGCGCAACTGCTGGTGGTGACCCATCTTCACCAAATCGCAAGGCTGGCGGATCAGCATTACGCCATCGAGAAAAAAGAGACCCGTTCCGGCCGCAACATAATTGCCGTTCGGCGTTTATCCGGACCCGAAATAACCGGCGAACTAGACCGAATGATAGCCCTGCCCACAACGTAATTCCCTGCCTCATAACATCATAAGACTAACCGCCGGGAGGGAAACCGGTAAAAAAAGTTGCCAATGAACTTGAATATCCTCTTCATTGACCGGTATGACTAGTCGAAGGGACGACAGCACCATGGAGACCGATGCTGCACTGGTTATGAAAATAAAAGCTGGTCAGAGACATGCCTTTCGAGAGTTGGTGGAAAGATACAAGAAACCTGCTTATCGAATGGCTCTCGGCCTGATCGGTAATCGCGATGATGCCCTAGATATCTCGCAGGAAGCTTTCCTGCGGGTATACAAGTCGGCGGACACCTTCGATGAGAACCAGCCTTTTCTCCCCTGGTTCTATACCATCATTGCGAATTTGTGCCGAACCTGGATGAGAAGACGCAGTCGCGTCGACAATCGCATGGTTGACGTGGAGGATCCGTCGTTCCTGTTGGTTGATGATTCCAACCCAGAGCAAACGGTAATCAAAAAAGAGACCGTCGCCAGATTGCAAAAGGCGCTCTTGCAGCTTGATTTCAGAGATCGGGAGATAATCATGCTGCAGCATTTCCGTGGGTTGTCTTACGATGAGATCGCCGAGATCCTCAAGATACCCAAGGGTACGGTTATGTCGCGTCTTTATTACTCACGCAAAAAACTGGCGGCGCTCATGGGGAAGAACTGATGAACAAAGATATGCGTGAATATCTGGCAGGCTATGTCGACGGCGAGTTGACCGACGACGAAAAAGCCGCGTTCGAGGAACAATTAGCACGGGATGCGGGACTCAGAGAAGAATTGGATGAATTTCGCAAGTTGAAGGAGGCCACGTCGATGGCTCGATACGCGGATTTGCCGCTGGAGGTCTGGGAGAATTACTGGCGCAACCTCTATCGCAAGGTCGAACGGGGATTGGGCTGGATTCTGGCCTCGATCGGAGCGATCATTTTGCTGGGCTTCGGGCTGTTCGAGGGTCTCAGCAAGCTCTACGCCAATCCGGACGCACCGCTCTGGCTAAAGGTCGGGGTTACGGCGGTTGGAAGCGGCGGCGTTATTTTGCTTGTATCGTACGGTCGCGAGCGGTTATTTGCCTACAACCGTGATCGTTATAAAGAGGTTGAACGATGATCGTAACCACCTGCGAATTCATTGCCGGCAAGAAAATCATTAAAACACTCGGATTGGTTCGCGGCAACACCGTACGTGCACGACATTTGGGACGCGATATCGGAGCCATGTTCCGCAACATTGTCGGCGGTGAAGTTAACGAATACACCAAGCTCCTGGCCGAGGCCCGCGAGCAGTCGATCGATCGCATGATCGAAGATGCACGCCAGATGGGCGCCAACGCCGTAGTGCAGGTGCGATTCTCGACTTCGGAGATGATGCAAGGAGCCGCTGAACTACTGGTTTACGGCACTGCCGTATACGTCGAAGACGACCCGGCCTAGCTTTTTCGCCGACGGAGCGATCATCGGACATTTCTAACAGGATGAACCAGTCGAACTCATCGAACGATGTCGGCAACAACAGGCGGTTGTGGTTACCACAGCCGTTTTTGTTTGTGTTGTGCGTGTACCTGGGCGGGTTGGTGCTGTTCGCATTGGATCGCATAACGTTCCTGATCGTGTACCGGGATCAAGTACAGGATGCAGGCTTGTTCGAGATATTGACCGCCTTCCCGGTCGGCGTCAGGTTCGATCAGATAATCGTTCTTTACATTCTGTTGCCGTTGCTTCTGACGCTTCCCTTCCTGTCGCTTAAGAACCGTATCGTTGCCGGAGTGACACGGGATTATCTGACCGTTCTGACGGCTGTCGTGGTTCTGACAATGATTGTCGACCTCCGCTTCTTCCACTACTTCGGCACACACCTGAATTTCCTGGCTTACCAATACCTCGGCGACGGTGACCTGGCCTGGGACCTGATCCTGGCAGAACCACATTTATGGTTGTACCTGGCGGGTTGGATAATCGTTGTGGCCGTCGTTCGACATTTGATCGGGAGATTGATCAGGCAAGTTCAACCGGCGCCGCATCACGGCAGTTGGTTGGTTCAGGTCGGTTTGCTGGTGGTTTTTATCGCTTTGGCTTTCCTCGGCATCAGAGGACGTGTCGGTCTGGCGCCGATCGACTGGGGAGCCGCTTATTTCAGCCGGAATGATTTCGTCAATCAACTTGCTCTGAACGGTCCCTATACCCTCGCTCGTAATGCCCTTGAACGCGGCGGTGATTTGCGCCTCGCTACGATGAAAGAATCCGAACGATTTCCTTTCGTCACACCTGATGAAGCGCTGGCAACGGTGCGAGAAATGCTCGATCAGCCGGGTGATCTATGGATCGCGCCGGACAGTAATCTTCAACGCATTTCGCACTCCAGCCGACCGTCCCTCCCGTTTCGTCCCAACCTGATTCTGCTCATCATGGAGAGCTGGTCCGGATCGACGACCGGCGTCCTTGGTTGTCCGTACAATCTCACCCCGAATTACGACCGCCTCGCCGAACAAGCGCACCTGTTCACGAATTTTTACGCCTCGGGAACACGAACCAGCTATGGTCTTTCGGCTACGATTGCCTCGTTCCCCTCGCTGCCGGGACGCTCTATCATGACTCGTTACGATGCCGTACATCCGTTTGTCACGCTCTCGGAATTACTTCATGAGCGCGATTATTACAACGTGTTCGCCTACGGCGGCGATATGGTCTTCGACAATATGCAGGGCTTTCTGCGTGAAAAGCGATATGATCGTTTTGTCGGTGAAAACTGGTTTGGCCGTGAGAACGAATTTTCCAAATGGGGTATCCCCGACCAGGTTGTGTTTGACAAGACGGAATACTTGGTCGACTCTCTCCCCCGTCCGTTCAACCTGACCGTGTTGAGTCTTTCCAATCATGAACCGTTCGATCTGCCGGATTCGAGCGTGCAGATGTTCTTCGACGATGCCGACAGTTCCAGAGTTTACAACGCCCAGCGCTACGCCGACTTCGCGCTGGGTCGTTTTCTCGACTGGTTTCAGAGCAGTCCGTTGCAGGACAGCACGATTCTGATTATAACCGCCGATCATTGCCGCTATCGCGCCGCCAACCTGATGCTCGATCCGGTGGTGTTTCGCATTCCGCTGTTGATTTATGCACCAATGCTTTGGAATGACTCCGGCGAGGTCGTGCCGACCTTCGGCTCACAAGTCGATATCCTGCCAACGGTCATGGGACTGATGGGGGGAACATACGAACATGAAAGCTGGGGGCGCGACCTGTTCCGCGTACCGGTTGACTCCGGGTTCGCCACGATCAACGGCAGTGACAGGATAGGATATATCGACCATCTTTTCTACTACATGGAACACCTGGGCCGGTCGATCAAGCTGTTCAATATCGACGTGCTCGATGATCCCTCGGCCGACGTATCGAGCGAGCACCCTGAGGAGTTTGAGGTGATGCAGGAGCGCGTTCGCCGTTACATGCAGGCGGCGGAAGATCAGAGCACGGTTTCTTTACCCTGATCCCGAACAAACAGAAAGCCCGGCCGGAGACCGGTCGGGCTGAATCATCGCATGGATGGAACAATGCTTATTTGTTGCCGATCGGCAGAGAAGCACCGACACAGACCTGAAGCATCATCGCCGACGGATCGGAAAATACGATGTGGAAGCGCGGTGCTACGAAACCGCTGATCTTCTCACCAAACTTCTTCGAGTACAGAATACCGCCGAAGATACCGAAATTGGAGTCATCACCACCGTAGAGGCCACCGCCGAAGTTCAGGTAGAAAGCTTTCTCCTCTTCGTACTGCATCACATACAGGGCATTGGCCAGAACGTTCAACTCAGTGGAACCATCACCACCGCTATATGAACCGTATACACCATAATCAGAGGTATAGTCATAACCATAGTGCTGCCAGCCGAGCTCGCCGCCGATCATTAATCTATCGGTCAGACCATAGTGGAACATCCCGCCAAAACCGATACCGGCACTGGTTTCGAGCTTATACCCTGGACCCTCAATGTCCTTGAAGGCATCGCCAAAGCCAAGGGCATAGCCGAGATAGATGCTGCCCATCATTTTGTCCTTCACGCTCTGCATACCCTGACCGGAAACAGACATGGCGAGGAACATTACTACTACCAGTGTTGTCAGAACATAACGCATCTGTATAATCCTTCCTGGATTCATTTGTGTTGAAACAGGTTTATTCTCTTTGGCTTATTTATTACACTAACTAATTATCGTACCACTCCTTACGGCAGTATTCCTCCTTTCAGTTGTAATTATTCTCAGAGTCGCCGGGAATAAAAAGCCATTCAATATCTGCTGTCAACAAGTACTTTTCCCCCTTCCTCATAATTGTAAAGGCAACAATTAAAAGACTTAAAATAAAACGGTTCAGGCAGATAGCGCCTGAACCGTAGACATAACCGAATCTCTATACGAGTAGAATTATTACTCCAGACTGCCTATCACAGCCTCGACTTCCGTCAGCAGTTCACCTGATTTAACTAGTTCTTTCATCGCCGTATGGTCGGGATAAAGCGGACGATCGACATCAAGGAAATCGACATGACGCCGCACCACCTCATGGGCTTTAGTCGTCCCGACACCGAACTTCCAATCGCGGAGATCAAGCGCCTGAGCAGCGGCCATCAACTCGATCCCGAGCACGCCGTTGGCGTTGTCGAGAATCTGGAAATTCTTGATAGCGGTGTTCATTCCCATCGAAACGAAATCCTCCTGATCGGCAGCGGCCGGGATCGACTGGATCGAGGCCGGTGCGGAAAGGATACGCTGCTCGACGATCTGCATGTCGGCCGTGTACTGCGAGAGCATCAGCCCGGAGAACATCCCCGCGCCCTTGGTCAGAAACGGCGGAAGACCGACGCTGAGAGCGGGATTGTTGAGACGGTTCATCCGGCGTTCCGACAAAACGCTGATCATAGTAATACAGGCGCCGGCCATATCCATCGGTACGGCCACCGGTGATCCCTGGAAGTTCGCGCCGGAAAGAGCCAGGTCTTCCTCCGGGAAAAATATCGGATTGTCTCCGACACCGTTAAGCTCGATTTCCACCTGCGAGCGAGCGTACGCGAGAGCGTCATGAGCCGCCCCGATAACCTGCGGAGTAGAACGCATGGAATAAGCATCCTGTACCTTGCATTTCATGCGTCCTTCGGCCAAATCACCTCCGGCTATCATTTTCCGAATCGCTGCCGCCGAGCGCACGGCTCCGGCAAATCCACGAACTTCATGAATCTTGGACGTATACGGTTTCATATTGGCTTTGAGGGCTTCAAGCGACATCGACGCCGCAATCTCCGCCTGTTTGAGCCAGCGGTTGGCATCGTACAAGAAAATCGCACTCATCGCCGTCAGGACGTTGGCGCCGTTGATCGTAGCCAAACCATCGCGAGCCTTAAGCCCCGGAACCGGTATCCCGGCCCGATCCATTGCCTCCTTACCGCTGAGCAGTTCACCCTTATAATAGGCCTTCCCTTCGCCCATCATCAGGAGGGCGATCTGTGACATTGGAGCGAGATCGCCGCAGGCTCCGACGGAGCCTTTCTGGCAAACGAAAGGAGTTACCCCTTTGTTGAGCAGCTCGACCAATGTCTGGGTGATTTCCGGCCGACAGCCGCTGTTGCCGTGGGCATGGACGTTGATCCGGGCAGCCATAGCGCCACGGACATATTCGATAGGAGCCGGATCACCGATCCCGGCGGCATGGTTGTAGATCAGGTATTTCTGAAACTGCTTGACCTGTTCATCGTCGAGCACGACTTCGGAGAATTCACCGATCCCCGTGTTGACGCCGTACATGATCTCGCGGGCTTCGATTTTCTTTTCAAGCATGGCGCGACAGCGCTTGATCCGCTCCAGAGCGTCAGCCGCCAGCTCCACCGGCTCGTTGTGACGAGCGATTTGGACCAGCTTTTCAACGGTCAATCCCGAACCATTCAATACGATAGACATATATTACACTCCGTTCCTGGTTATCCTGTAAATGAGACAATTGCCCGATTCAGGCAAAAAACTAGAACCGAGGACATACCTCAGGTATCCTGCAGACCGGAACCGGTCTTGGGATTATATCGCGAGCGCGAGGAGGGCCGATAATATGAGTGCGGTTTGATAACCGTCATTCGTTTGTTTTTCACCATAAACACCTCCTGAATTCAGAGCCCATATTACGGGCAAAAAAGCAGTTGTCAATTGAATTTGACCTGCTATTATACGCCCCATGAGTCAGCTACCTCTGCTTTCAGAGTACATGGCAGAACAGGAGTTTGTCGCCCTCGACACCGAAACAACCGGGATTTGGGCTCCGGCCAATCGGATGGTCGAAATTGCAGCCGTTAAGTTTCGACTGGGAAGTCCCGAAGACCGGCGGTTCGAGTCGCTTGTCAACCCGGAGCGGTCTATTCCCAATGAGGTTATCCGTATCCACGGCATTACCGACGACATGGTCGCCGATGCCCCCTCCGGCCGTGAGGTAATGAGCCGTTTCCTGGATTTCATCGGAAAGGACTCGCTCCTGATCGCTCATAACGCCCCGTTCGATATCGGTTTTCTCGGTTGTGAACTGGAACGAGCAGAGTTGTCTTATCCCGACAACCCGGTGCTGGATACGATAGATGTTTATCAGCGTTTTTTCCCGGGACAGCCTTCCTATTCACTGCTGTCACTCGTTAAAAAATACGGACTCGGGGAAACACAAGCTCATCGGGCCCTGGCTGACGCTATTTACGTACGGATGCTGATGGACCACGCCGTCAATAAACTATCCACGATCTCATCGCGAGAAGAATTGCTGTCGCGGCTGACCTCATACCAACTCGCCGACTGGAACCGCGAACCGGGTCAATTTCCGGAACGACTGGCCGATCTGAAGCAGGCCGTTGACGACCGTCAACGGATAGTCATTCATTATCGCGGCAACAGCCAGACACCGACCAGACGGGTGATTCGCCCTCTCGGCACTTATACGATCGGAGCCAAGATATACATTCGAGCGCATTGTGAGCGAGCGCGGGCCGAACGCACTTTTCGGATTGATCGGATCGAGCAGTTCGAGATCGTGGACGAATAGAATTATCACAACTCGTGAGTTGTCTTTTTCTGAACAGCTTCTCCCTCTGACACATGTAAATCTATTGTTATCAGGTGCGACCGAAGTCGCACCTGATTCGGGTATATCAGAACTCCGTTTTACCGGAGAAGCGGAACGATCCCAGGTGAATGGCCGGAACGGTCATGCAGCCAATCGCACTCCACCATGACTCGCACTTTTCGACCTCTTTGGACAAGGCTATTGCCGTGCCAAACGAGCGTGTTACGGAATCGGTAAAGCGCAGGTTCTTCAGTCCGCACTTGATTTCGCCGTCTTCAACCAGGAAGGTACCGTCACGGGTCATGCCGGTCAACACCGCATTACGGGTATCGATCAAGCCGTTGATGTAATGGAACCGGGTCACGAGAATGCCTCGTTTCATCTTAGAGATCATCTTCTCGCGCGGAACCGTACCGGGCTTGAGGAATAAGTTCAGAGAAAGAGCTCCCTCGGCGGCTCCATCCGGGGTAAGCGCATGACCGGTCGATTTCTTACCGGCCTTCTTGGCCGAGGCGCTATCGTAAACGACCCCCTTGGCCACTCCCTTATTGAGGAACACGACCTTCTTCTTGGGCACACCCTCGAAATCGAACGGGAAAGACATAGAGGACTGATCGAGGGCGTCATCGTACAGAGTGATCTTCTCGGATGTGAGCTTCTTCCCGATTCGTCCGGCGAGGAACGATGTCCCCTGTTCGAACGACTTGGACCCAAGGCTCACGTAATTGATCCATTCCAGCATTTCCGACACCGCCGGCGGTTCGAGAATAACCTCGTAATCACCCGGTTCTATCGATTGCGGATTGACCGAAAGAGCGCATTTATCAACCGCCCTTTTAGCCAGCATATCGATATCGATCTCTTCAACCTTGCGGCTCGTACCGGCGGCATAACCGGAGGAGTTCTCCGACATGGCAATGATATTGAGCCCGGCATTGCTTCCAGGTTGCCAGGCACGAACACCATTGGAGTTAAGCACGGCGATTTCCGCCTCACCGGTCGAGAATGAACCGGCTACGGTAAATTTCTTCCGTTTAGCTTCAGCGATAATACGCCGTACCCCCCTGGCCCGAGCCGCCGGGGTATAACCGGCGGTGGTATCATCGAAGGTGTTCATTTCAACATACCCGGCCGGTTTCGGAAGTCCCGGGAAAGCCGGATTTTCAGGCTGATTGCGGGCTATCTCAATCGAATCATCGAGCGCCTTCTTCAGATCGGCCGCAACCAGCGAATTGGTCGAAGCCACTCCGACTTTTTTGCCAAAAACGGTCCTGAAAAATATCTTACAGTCTTTTTCGGACACGTTCTGATGAATATACGAATTGGCATAGCGTGTCAGACCATACTCGTTGCCGATATAGACGATTTCGGTCTGATCGGCGGCGGAGGCGGCCAGAAATTTCTCCAGCCGGGCAAACAGTTTCTCACGTCCTATCATTTGCTCACCCCCACTCTAACCTTGCGGAAACGGGCGGGCGAAGCACCGTGTGCGACGTGGGCGGTCTGCATCGGTTCCCCCTTTCCACAGTTGGGCACACCCCAGATGTGCCAGTATTTCTTGTTACAGACAGCATCACAGGAGTTCCAGAACTCCGGCGTAATACCGGTATAAGTCGGGTTCTTGAACATACGGCCGAGCTTGCCGTCCTTAATTTCCCAGGCGCATTCACTGCCGAACTGGAAGTTCAGGCGCTTGTCGTCAATCGACCAGCTCTTATTGAGGTCGAAAAATATCCCGTCTTTCGTGTCGGCGATAAGATCGGCCAGTTCCCATTTCCCGGGTTCCAGGTTGATGTTGGTCATACGGATAATGGGTAAGCGGCTGAATCCATCGGCGCGCATGGTGCCGTTAGAGCGCTGACCGACAACCGGCGCAGTTTCCCGGCTGGTCAAATAACCGACAAATTTCCCGCGCTCGATTATCGGCGTACGCTGAGCCTTGACTCCTTCATCGTCGTAACCAAAACTCCCCAGACCGAGCGGGAGGGTAGCGTCGGCGTTGATACTGACGACCTTGGAACCGTACTGCAACTTATTCAGCTTATCGACGGTCATGAACGATCCGCCCGCGAGTGATATCTCGGTTCCGAGAACACGATCCAACTCAGTCGGATGGCCACAGGATTCGTGAACCTGAAGGGCCATCTGCGGGGCGCAAATGACTATGTCTTTCTCCCCACTGGGACACGGAGCGGCCTTGAGCAGAGCAATCGCTTCTTCACGCACCCGTTCGGCATGATCGAGCATGTGCATCGCTTCGAGGAACTCGTACCCGGCCGTCCCAAAATCACCTCCGAATGAATTCGGATAAGAGCGGCGATGAGCTTCCTTGCCGTCGAATGCTACCGCATCGAAACCACCACCTGATTCCAGAAGATCCTGTTCGATCTCGGCCCCTTCGGTCGAAACGAACAACTTGTTGGTCTTCCAGAAATTCATATTGGCTTCGGTGGTTTTGATCTTTTTGGACTTCCCGGCAATCCGGCAGGCCTCGACCAACAATGCGATTTTATCGTCGGTCGATATTGCAAACGGGTCCTTCTTGAATTTAGTGCAATAATGATCAACGAATGCTTCCTGTTCCGCCAGGATCACCTTCTCTTTGACCGTGGTCGCCGAGGCCTTGGCGATCAACAGCGCCTTTTTGGCCGTGCGCTTCAGGTCGGCAGCGCTCAGTGTGTTAGTGGCGGCGAAACCCCAGGCTCCGTTCGCCAGGACACGAATACCGACACCGACATCGAGACTTCGTGAAAGCGAGTCGACATGGGCGTCGGATACGCGCAACGATTCCTTCTCGGTTCGCACGTAACGACAATCCGCATAGTCGACTTTCTGCCCCCGCAGCCAGTCGATGCACTCTTTCAACTTATCCTTCATGTTACCTCCAAACGCGTGCAGGTTTGAAAACGGTCATTCAAATTAGCCAAAACCATTCAGCCGGTCAAGCTCGGCGATTTCGGGATCGAATTAAATGTACCCTCAATATCCTTGTCAGACGTCGCTCGGCCGCTTATCATTCAAAGTCCGGTTAACTTTTTCAGGAGAAAAAGGATATGAGCCCTACAGATTATCGACCCGGCCAGCGTCTCGTGGTTCACACGGAATACCGATCCGAATTCCCCGACCCAATCATAGTAAGTCGCGGTGACCCTCTGCAAATCGGAGATAAAAAAACTCATTACACCGGCTGGCTCTGGGTGAAAGACGCGGACGGCCGCACCGGCTGGCTGCCGGAGGAATTCATATCGCGCTCGGGCGCAACCGGAACCGCCCTGCGTGACTGTGATGCGACGGAACTGGATATCTTCCCCGAAGACCGCTTGATTGTGATCGAGACAATCGGGGGGTGGGTTCGAGTCAGGACTGAAGACGGTCGAATTGGCTGGGTGCCGGAAGAAAACGTCTCCCTCGACGATTGACCTGAACAAAACGGCTCGTGATTTCGTCTGAAGAGTCATGAATTCAACCGATAACCGCCGCTCCCCTACATAAAAAATGAAATGAGCAAATTGAATCGACATAAGAAGGAACAAGCCATGCACCGCCTGAGAGCTTTAGGGCTGTTTGTCATAGCCTTAATCATTGCCGCCGGGTTGACCGGCCATGCCACTGAATTGGCCGACCTGCAACCGAACCAGCAGTTACACGGTTTTACGGTCCTGAACCTATACGACAACGCTGCCGGAGTTCCGATGGGAGGCCGCTTCATCTCCGACCGTTATGGATTCCTGATTGACCTGCTTCAGATCGAGTCGGTCCCGCAGGCGTTCCTGTATATCAAGACGCCGCCGACTTCGAGCATGGGCGAACCGCACGCCTGCGAACATTTATTGCTCGGCAAGGGCAATCGTGGTCGTTATGTCGCGGCGCTCGAGGATATGTCGCTCTCCAACAGTACGGCTTTCACCGGGCAGGTTGAAACCTGTTACCATTTCAACGTCATAGCCGGAATAGAAACCTTTTATGACATCTTCGAAGCCAAGCTGATGGCCTTCCTTCATCCCGATTTTACCGACGAGGAGATCCGCCGCGAAGTTTGCCATATCGGGGTGGTTGAAGATCCTCAAACGGGCAAGCTATCGCTCGATGAAAAAGGAACGGTCTATACCGAAATGGTGTCGTCGTTCGAGCACCCCTGGTACTATTACGGAGCCGAGACGAACCGGCTGGTATACGGTCCGAGCCATCCGCTTTCGTATATCTCGGGCGGTGACCCCGATGAGATGCGGCACATGGTCCCCGAGGACATGTGGAAGTTCATCCACAACACGCATCACCTGTCCAACATGGGCATGATTCTCTCTTTGCCCGCCAATGTGCCGCTCGATCAGGTTCTGACCGAAATGGACGGCATCTTATCACGTTGCCAGAAGGATGAAGATCACACCGACCAGGTTGGGATCGATGCCATCGCATTACCGCCCGCACATCCGGCGCCGATCGGCACCAGAAAGATCGATGAATACCCGACCGACAATCCCGAGGACCCGGGTTACATCAACTATGCCTGGCCGGCCGACCTGAAGCTCGATAATCACCAGCGAGGTCTTCTGGGACTCTTTCTCCAGACCTTTTCCGGTGGTCAAACCTCGAACCTGTATAATTTGATGTTCAACTCACAGACGCGTGTGGTCGACCTTGGCGCCGGTTATGTTTACGGCAGCTTTGACGACGACCTGGATGTCTCGATTTATTTCGGAGTCGGAAGAATCCCCAGCTCTTTTATCACACCGACCTGGATCGACTCGATTCAGAACATCATCATCAATGAACTGACCCGGGTGCGTGATCTGCCGGACAACTCACCGGAACTCCTCGAGTTCAACAATCGCGCCAAGGGCTTCCTGGAGCAAAGTCGCAAGCAAACCGAGAAATACCTGAACGATCCGCCCATGTTCGGTTATCGCGCCGGAGTCGGCGCCGGTTGGATGGGGCATCTGGCTGAAATCGAGAAGGAGGCCGGATTCCGCAAGAGTCTCATGCAACCGGAGCAATTCGCCTGGTTGAACGAGCAGCTTTCTTCGGGGATAAATATCTGGCGCGAGGCCATCACTCAATGGCATATAATCGAGAGATCTCCATACTCAGTTGCCGCCAAACCCAGCCCGGGACTCATGACCGCACTTTCCGATGCCAAGGCGCAACGCCTTGCCGGATATGTCGAGGATTTCAAAGAGAAATACGGCGTGAGCGATGATCAGGAAGCGATTCGCCGTTATAAAGAAGAGTTCGACGCCAACACCGCCGAACTCGAAGCCCTGGCGGCTAAAACCGAATTGCCCAAGTTCACTGATAATCCTCCCATGACACTGGATCCATTACTCGTCTATGATTCAACGTCGCTGGATTTTGGTGTGCCTTTCGTCGCATCGACCTTTGAAAACATGACCTCTTCCCGGTTCCAGATATATTTCGACATGAACGTCGTCCCGGAATCGCTCATGGTCTTCCTGCCGCTCCTGCCTGATCTCCTGACCGGAATCGGAGTTTACGACGGTGACAATGTTATCCCCTACGATGTCATGGAGGACCGGCTGCGCCAGGAAGTTTTGGGGATTGGTGCTTATTTCGACCTGGGATACGAATCAGGTCGCAACGAGTTGGCCCTGAGCGCTCAGGGCAGCAATCTGACCGAACTGCAGAACGGCCTCGACTGGCTGGATCGGATCACTTTCCATCCCTTCCTGAGCGTGGACAACCTCCCACGCATTATCGACGTGATTGACCAGGCTATTTCGGGATTCCGCAATCGCCGTGAGGGAGCAGAAGAAGGATGGGTTCATGACCCTGCCGACGCCTATCGCTTCCAGAACAATCCTCTTTTTCTTTCGACCAACAGTTTCCTGACCCAGGCTCACCTGGCTCATCGTCTGCGCTGGATGTTCACCGATGCCGGTTCAATCGAAGATCTGGCCCAGGTAACCAATCTGATGAGTCAACTCAAAGCACTGCAATCAACGGTCAGCCGAGATTCGCTCGTCACTGTCCTGACAACAATTGAAACATATTCCGACACTACCGGCGGTCCCCTGGCCGATGCTATCGCCCAGGCGGCCGAGCAATCCCGTCAGCAGTTCATGCGAGCGGCACGATCCCTGAAACAGGCTTTGGCGGATGTCCCGGATGAGAGTCTCGATCAGGATTTCGCTTACCTGTGCGATGAGATCATCTCGGACCTGTCCATGAATCCAACCGATGTGATCGCCCGTATTAACGCCCTGCTGGATTGCTTCCGCAAACGAGACAACGTCCGTACGGCGCTGGTGTCGAACAGCGCCGACCGTGAAGCGATCCTTCCGCGCATCAACCAGTATCTCTCCCACCTCGATACGGCTCCGGCCGTTAAGCAGGTTTATGCCGACCGCGATCGTATTATTGATCGACTGCGCGGACGCACGGGCATAACCGAACGGCCGGTCTACGCCGGGCTGGTTCACGAGGGAACACGCAACGGCGTGTTGATTTTCTCCGCCTCACTCGCGGGAAATTTCGATACCAGCGAGACGGCTATCATCGACGCCCTGACCGGCAAGATGTACTCGGGCGGCGGACCTCATTCGGTCTTCATGCACACCTGGGCGGCCGGTCTGGCTTATTCCAACGGTATTCACTATAACCAGACCAACGGCCGTGTCGACTATTACGCCGAACGTTGTCCGGATGTGGCCGAAACGATGCGTTTCGTAGTCAACCTGATTGAGAATGCTGAAGATGATCCCGGTCTCGTCGATTACTGCGTGGCACAGGTTTTCCTGCGCTCCCGGGCTCCAGGGCAATACGACTCTCGCGGTCTCTCCATGGCCAGTAGTCTTGCGGACGGAGTCGGTCCCGAGGTGCAACGCGCCTACCGCACAAAGCTGTTGCAAGTGGCAAAGGAAGAAAACATCTATGCCAAGCTGAAAGAGCACATGGCCGATGTCTACGGTCAGGTGCTGATCGGCTATGGTCCGAAAGCTGCCCAGTGTAACGATGGTGTTTATTTCCTGATCGGTCCGGAAACTCAATTCGAGTCGCTGGAAGAGTTAATTGACAACAGCGAAGGAGACCAAAAGGTATACAGATTATATCCCAGAGATTATTGGATAACCGCGGGCGCTAATTAAACGTATAGACAAAAGGTAATTAATCGGGGCACGAGCCGGGCAAACCGACTCGTGCCTCTTTTTGAAAGGAACGTTTATGGAATGGACCCGCGGGCAATACCGTATCACCGACAACCGGAACGAAGCCGACATCGATTTCATCGTGGAGTCACTACACTCAACTTATTGGGCTGAAGAACGTCCGCGCGAGGTAATCGAGACTTCTATTGCAAATTCCGTGATGATTCTGATGTTCGACGGCACGAAACCGATAGGTTTCGCACGGATCGTAGCCGACAACTGTACCTTCGCCTGGATCTGTGACGTCTTCGTTCATCCCGACTATCGCGGTCGTAGGCTGGGTGTCTGGCTGATGGAATGCACGCAGGCACATCCGACTTGTAAGGTGCGCATCAACATGCTCGCCACGCGCGACGCCCATACGTTATATGAAAAATTCGGTTATGTACGCCAGGAAGCGATGGTCAAACGCAATCCGCACATAGTCGACTAAACCAGCTTCGCAACAAAGATCAACTCACCGGGATTCTTCGACCCGAACGGTGATCGATCGAATCCGGCATACAACGCTTCAATCTCGAAACCACATCGGACCAGAAGGTGTTCCGCTTCATAGCGGAAGAGGTAACGCATCGGGAACTCATGAACGAGGCGCTCCTCACGACCGTCCGGATGAGTTATGTAATAAATCAACTCGCAATCGCTGATTTGCTTGTAATAATCGCGAGCGGCAATACGTATCCGCCGTCGCATGATCCGTCCGTCGGGTAAGTCGACACCGGGTTCGTCCCCGGCTTCGTTGTAAGCCTTTTCATCCGCAAGAAACTGGATCGAGGGATTGAACAGATCGAAGACCAATCGACCGTCAGGTTTCAAATGCCGATGAATGGCGTTCAGACAGTCAATCTGGTCGGAAGTTTCGATAATATGCTGGAACGGGCGGAAAGGGATCGTGATCAATGAAAAGCGCCGTCCGAGTTCGAACGCTCGCATATCTCCCTGAGTCAAACTCACCTGCGCCTGTACTTCTTCAGGTTGCCGAGATAGACGCTCCCGGCAGCGCGACAGCATGTGTTCGGAGAAATCCAGCCCGACAATTTCTACGCCGGTTTCGGCAGTCGGTATCAACACCCGCCCGGTACCGCAGCCCAGTTCCAGAACCGGGCCACCATACGTCCTGGCCATATCGACATAAAAAGCCACGTCCGGACGGGATTGATAAGGCAACGTATAGTCGTAGAATGCCGCCACAAACGGAAAATCCTGATAGCCGCCACAATGATCCATACTGCCTCCTTGGTTAGTTTATATCCGGACAACTGCCTCAAGGCATATATCCAACATCGCCGCTCTTACGGCTTTGCGATCACGCCAACCACGACGATCCCAACCTTCCCGAACGACCAGATCGCCGAAATAAATAAGCTGAGCCAGTTCGATCCCGCGAAACTCCGCCACCGCAAATAATGCGGCAGCCTCCATCTCGACCGATAAACAGCCCTGAGAAAAGCGGGCTTCGGCCTTGCCGACCGTCTCGCGCAGAACTCCGTCGGTTGACCAGCACTTACCTTCGGCAAACTCAATCTCTTTTTCCCGGAGTAGATCGGTGAGTACCCGACGCGCTCGCTCACCGGGTTTGGCCGGATGTCCCGGTTTGAGATAATGATAGGAAGTCCCCTCATCGCGGATAGCTTCATCGGGCACCTGAAGACCTCCCACCGCCAGTTCTTTATTGAGTGCTCCGGCTCCGCCACAGACCAAAATTTTATGACAGCCGGTTTCGATCAACCATTCCAGCGTTGCCGCCGCCAAAGGCGCACCGACTCCGGGATGAGCCACAGCGATCATACTACCGTTCCTCTCGACGCCATAGACATAATGAATGCCGTCTTCCCAGGGATCTTCGGCCAGTACGTTCACGTCGTCCCGATCTCGGAGTTTTTCCACTTCATCGGCGAAAAAGCAGAGCACGCCATGCGATCCCCCCGCAATCGGTTCAAAGACATGGGATGGATTGATCAGAGCGTCTCGGTTGGAATCAAAATCAAGGATAGGATATTTATTATCGAAAGCCATATCAGATCTCCCGTATGAATCCCCCGTGCGCCAAACAAACAACCCCTGCCGAAATGCTCGTGCAGGGGTGTCTGAAATTTGGTGGAGCCAAGGGGGATCGAACCCCTGACCTCTTGACTGCCAGTCAAGCGCTCTCCCAGCTGAGCTATGGCCCCAAGCGGCTCATATTTTAGTTTATTTGTCGGGATATGTCAACCGATTTGTTCACTAACCGAGTCTTGGGTCAACGCAGATGAGTCTTCGAGGCGATTTTTCCTGAATCCGCTGATCAAAGCCGCCAGCAGGGCGAAACTCAAACAGACATAGGTAACATAACGATATTTGAGCACGAACTGCTCCCCCTCGGGTAGTTGACCGCCAACCGTCAACGCCTCGAACAGCGTCGTCGCTACCGCGACCCCGAACGCCATCCCGATATTTCTGGTCGATGAATTAATACTCGACGCGATCGGTCGTTGCTGTGGTTTCACCGATCCCATCATCGCCGAAGTATTGGGTGAATTGAAAATCCCGACTCCGATACCCACCGTAGTAAGGCCGAACACCATATATCCATTACTGCTGTCGGCCTTGAGAGCGGACAACAGATATAATCCGACGGCAAAAATCAGCGCTCCTCCGACAGTCAGCGCCTTGAATCCGATCTTGTCGGAAATACGTCCCGACAGCGGCGCAATCAACATCATCGTGATCGGGAGAATAATCAAAAACAGACCGACCGTCTGCGGTTCGTAACCTCTCATATCCTGCAAATAAAAAGGCACTAATATCAGAGCTCCGGATAAGGCGGAAAACGTCAGAAACATACCCGCGACTGAGATACGGAATTGACTGTTGCGGAAAATGTCACCACCGATCAAAGCTGTGCCGGGTTTTGATTCACGCCAGATAAAGACAGCCAGTGCGATGAGACTTGACAACAGAAGCAGTCCGAACGGACCTTCCACCTTCATTCTCGAATCGAGCACGGTCATTGCCAACATCCCGCTTAGCAAGCAGATAGAAAGAGCAACGGCGCCCGAGATATTGATTTTCTTGTCTGAAATAGTCGACTTAAATCCATGGAAAAAGGAATAAGCCATCACCGTTCCCACTATGGCTACCGCTGAACTTAAATAGAAAATTACCTGCCAGGGCCATGCGGTTAACATGAATCCGCCAAGCGGTGGTCCGATCATTAAACCCACAGCAACCATCATGGCCATCAAACCGATCCCCTTGCCTCGCTCGCTCGCAGGGAAAGCAGTAGTGATCAAGCCCATTCCCACCGCCTGGAACATCGCACCGCCAAGAGCCTGAACCACTCGACCGACCAGAAGCGGCCCCATACTCGTCGAGACAGCACAGAGAATAGAACCGATTACGAGGAAAATGAAACCGAACTTGTAAGCAAAAGGATACCCCTTCCGCCCCGCCCAGGCTCCAAACACCATGACCAATGACACTACCGTCAACTGGTAGGCAAGCACCACCCAGGCAATCACGTCAATTGCCACGTTCAATTCGGCTGCCATAGTCGGCAAAGCTACATTCAAGATGGAACCTTCGAGAGTACCGATGAAGGTTCCCATGGAGGCTATGGCCAGGAAACGGTAGCGGTGTTTCTGTATTTGGTCTGGCTGCAAACTCGTAAAATCGCCTAAGTTATTGTCCTAAAAAAAGATTGACATTGTAGCAGGTGCTTTATAAGCTTTGCGCGAGATTCGGTCAACATGTTTTTCGGACCTAATTGTATTAAACAATCTTGGAGATCATCCGTCCTCTTTGAAGGGATGAGAGAAGTCGGGGTATGAGTAAGACGGTCCCCGAACTGGTGGAACGCTTTGTACAGGGGGATGAGACCGCCTTCGCGGAACTGGTCAATCGGTTCCAGAAGCGGATATATTCCCTGGCTTACCAGATGATGGGGAATCATCTGGACGCTGATGAAGTGACCCAGGAAACGTTTGTTAGAGTATATCGCAAACGAAAGGACCTTACGAATGTAAATTACTTCTCGACTTTTCTGACGCGTGTGGCCACCAATTATGCCATCGACCTTATCCGTAAGCGTCGAGGGCACAGCGACATAACAGAAGATGCTACGTCTTTGCCGGGGGGCGTCCAAATGGACCTTTCGCGGCAAAACCCCACGCCCAGAGAAGTTTTTGAGAATAAACGGCTGATGGAAGAGATTAACCGGGCTCTCGATCAGTTGCCACCGAGGCAAAGGCTGACCGCCATAATGCATGACATCGAGGGTTACAGTAAAGCTGATATCGCTGCTGTTTTCGGCTGTCCTCAGGCAACTGTCCGGTCCAATCTCCATATCGCCAGGAATAAACTAAAAAAGATACTCAGGCAGCGACTCAAGCTTAAGGAGCAGAAATGACAGACCATCCGGCTTCTTCGCTTCTTGATGATTATCTCGACGGTGAGCTTGACCCCACCACCACCGCCGAGATCAAGAGACACCTGGAAGCCTGCGATCAATGTCGACAGGAATACCAGGAGTCTCTTAATCTCAGGAAGTTGCTGAAGCACAAACCTGCTTATCATCCGGGTGAGGATTACTGGGCTGAAAGCGCCCGGCTCATTCTGGCCCGTACCACCGCAACCGGGTGGATGGATGATACCATCGGCAGGCCACCCGTCGTATCCGAAGTGCGAAGGGGTTTTTATACCTCTTTGGCGGCATTGGCGGCTTCCGTAATTATCCTTTTCTCGGCTATCTACATGGGACAAGGTCAGTCCGCCGGGGCATCTATCACTACCATTGACGGTCAACAGATACTGCTGACCGGAGCCCTTCAGCAGAGTCTGAATGACGATGAGTTCAGTGGCGAGCAAACGGACATGGCTCGCGGATACTTGTTGTTGGGCGCCCCCGGTATGCATGGAAGACTTACAGCGATGAGGGCGGTGACGACAACTACCACCGCCGACAAGCGATAGCTTCAGCAAAGGAAGGCTCAAGTGAAAAGAATAACCGCCATACTGTCCGTAGTGGTCCTGCTTTGCCTGGCTCTCGCCTGCTCCAGTCAGGATCGTAAAATCAGACTCAGAATGTCAAACGAGGTCGGTCTCCGCCAGGTACACAAACAGGAGATGAAGTATACCTGGTATGTCGTCGTGGGCGACTCCGTTACCGAAAAAGGAGGCGGCACCGACCGTTATGTCAGTACCGAAAACCTCCTGAATGTCGGCGAGGATTCGGTTTTAACCGTCCTCGATTCGAGTACTTCGTATCACGTCGTTCCCTCCAAGGATGAAGACAAGAAGCTGGATACGGTTGAAGTATATCGCGCCAACAAATACATGATTCGGCCGGATGGAGAATTTGTCGATGTCGAATTCATGGATGGAAAAGACAGCGCCACGGTCGCCTATTTAAGAAACTATTTCGAACAAGGCTGGCCGGTCTTCCCTACCGGAGAGATCAGCGTCGGGCATACCTGGACTCATTCAACGGCCGTGCGCATGCCTGATGAAACGATCAATGCTTCCACTGATTTCAAGCTGACCAATCTCGTGCGCGAGTCCGGTTATGATTGTGCCGTAATCGAATACAACGGCAACATGATTCTTCCGGTCGATGTCCGTGAGAAAAAGGATTTTCACGAAACGGGCGTTGACCGTATCGAATTGCAGGGACTCATGTATTTCGCCTACAAAGAGGGAGTGGTCGTCCTGGTCCGCGACCATTGGAGCCTTGAAGCTGACAGAAATAAAACCAATGAAAAGACCGGCGAGGAATCCAGTCACAAAATATACCGTGAGACCGATGTAGAGTACTGGCTGATCGATGTCACCTGGCCCTGAGAGCAAACTGCCTGAGTATATCCGGCCGGTCGTTCATAGCGACCGGCTTTTTATTAGCAACATCATATTTCCTGAAAAACCACCTCCGTCACCTCCAAACAACTTGCCAAACGGTCCGGGAATGCTTAGCTAACATGAAGTATATTGGGCAAAATGTCCGATGGTAATCAAACCCGGGGACTTGAAATGACACAGGATAAAGTACTCGAATTCGCGGCTCGTTTTGATCACGCGGCGCTCTATCCCGAGGTTGGTTTGAAGGAGATAGAGAAGGTCTGCCGAGAAGCGGCCGAACATAAGTTTTATTCAGTAGCAATCAATCCGGTCTGGGTCAGAGATGCTGCACGTCTTCTGCACGGAACCGGTGTAAAAGTTCTTTCCGTTTCGGGCTTCCCTCTTTCCGCCCATCGTACCGACACCAAAGTGTTCGAAGCGGTGAAGGGAGTAAGTGACGGCGCGGCTGAAATCGACATGGTGGTCAATGTCGGCTGGCTGGCGTCGGACCGTTTCAAGGAAGCCGAAGACGAAATAACTCAAGTGCGTAAGGCCCTGCCGCACAATGTGATTTTGAAAGTCATCATTGAGGCGGGCAAGCTCAGCGAAGAACAACAGCGGAACGCTACCAGGGCCGTAATCAACGGCGGCGCTCAGTTTGTTAAAACGTGTACCGGATTTTTCGGCGGCGCAACCGTCGAACAGGTACGAGTGTTACACGAAGCGGCGTCGGGTCAGATTGAGGTTAAAGCCTCCGGAGGTATCAAAACGTTGAGTCAATGTCGCGAGCTGCTGGCAGCCGGGGCAACTCGGCTTGGCTGTTCTTCTTCCGTTAAGATCATGGCTGAGCTGGCGAATGAACTATAACAGTGGTTGTTGAAATCAAGTTCGCTGTCTATTATCTTAGGACCGACCATGGAAGACCAAAAACGCCCTAAACGGCCCTTCCTGGGCATGTACTTCAAATGCTGCCGCGTCTATTCGCGTCTGTACTTGAACAAAGAGCAGACAGCTTTTGTCGGCTGGTGTCCGAAATGTGCAGCTAAGGCGGAGATTAAAGTCGCTCCGCATGGCTCATCGGACAAGTTCTTCATAGCGGAATAAAAGTACTTGAGACAAATGGGAATTCTCAAATCCAGAATTGTAGTTGTGCCAATGGGTGAAACCGATTTCACTCTCGTGAATCGCATAGCGGTCGAACTGGGACCTGTTTTCAATCGGTCGGTGGATATCCTGAAAGGGATGAAAATGCCCCAGGAGGCATACAATATAATCAGGAATCAATACTATGCCCTGGTCATCCTTGCCAAACTCGAACGAGTACGAGCCAACAATCGTGAAAAAGTGATTGCTGTTTGCGAAGAGGACCTGTATCTCCCGGATGAAACCTATATTATCGGGCATGCCGATGCACTGGCCGGGACCTGTATCGTCTCTTTGAATCGCATTCGACAGGAGTTTTACGGCTTGCCCGAGGATGATGCCAAGATATATCCGAGACTGCGGAAAGAAGCTCTGCACCAGTTGGCTCATCTGTATGATCTGATGGAGTGTCGCAATCCCAAATGCGTCAACTATCACAGCCAGAGCATGCTTGATATCGACAACAAGGAAGAACGATTCTGCGATATTTGTCAACGCCAGTTGACCGGACTGATCTGAGACGATTGCAGACGTGGAATCTTAAGATATGAATCTCGAACAGGTCATCGATTTCTTTCGGCAGGACGCCTCGGTCCGCGACAGTGTTAAACACTGGCACACCATTCCCCCGCGTGAGGCCCGCTATTCGGATTTCCCCGAGAGTCTCAATCCCCGACTGCGAGCTACCCTCCAGCAACGCGGCATCAAACAGCTTTATTCGCATCAGGCTGAAGCGATTGAGAAAATCAACCGGGGTGAAGATGTCGTAGTCGTTACCCCGACCGCCTCCGGAAAAACGCTCTGCTATAATATCCCGGTCTTGAACGAGATCCTCACCAATCCCGACAGCCGCGCCCTGTATCTGTTCCCGACCAAAGCGCTGTCTCAGGATCAACTCAGTGAGTTGTACGAGTTAATCCAGAAAATGGATGTTGACATCAAAACGTTCACTTTCGACGGCGACACTCCCCACAATGCCCGCCGGTCAATCCGCAGCGCCGGACATATCGTCATTTCCAATCCGGACATGCTGCATGCCGGGATTTTACCGCATCATACCAAATGGATCAAACTGTTCGAGAATCTGAAATATGTCGTAATTGACGAAGTCCATCAATATCGGGGCGTCTTCGGTTCACACCTGGCTAATGTTTTACGGAGGCTCAAGCGAATTTGCGAGTTCTATGGTTCTAAGCCGCAGTTTATCTGTTGTTCGGCAACCATTGCAAATCCGGATACGCTAGCTTCCCAGATTATTGACCGACCGGTTACATTGATCGATAACAACGGCGCTCCCTCGGGAGAAAAGCATTTCCTCATATACAATCCGCCGGTTATAAACGAACAACTCGGCATACGCAAATCGGCTATCAACGAAGCCGCTCGTATCGGTTCGCACTTCCTTAAACACGGCATCCAGACTATTATCTTCGCACACTACCGGTTGTATGTCGAGGTCCTCCTGACTTACCTGCAGCGTGAGTTGGGCGGCGATTACGGCCGGGGAGTCAACATAGCAGGTTATCGCGGCGGCTATCTCCCGTTGGAACGAAGACGAATCGAGCAGGGTTTGCGTGACGGTTCGATTACCGGCGTCGTCTCGACCAACGCTCTCGAATTGGGGATCGATGTCGGCAGTTTAGATGTTTCCATCATTGTCGGTTATCCCGGTTCTATCGCTTCACTGCATCAGCAAGCCGGACGAGCCGGACGGCGCTCCGGGACTTCGGTGACAATTTTGATCGCCAACTCAACCCCGATCAATCAATACCTGTGTACGGAACCGAAGTATATCTTTGACCGCACCCCGGAATCCGGTATCATCGATCCGGACAACCTGATTATCCGCAGCAGTCATTTAAAATGTGCCACGTTTGAACTACCGTTTGACCGAGCCGAGATTGCGAACGAGGACGGTACCGGTGAAATTCTCGATTATCTGTCCGACAGTGATATTATCCGCAAAACCGGTGATCGCTATCATTGGTCGTCGGAGATCTACCCGGCACAACAGGTATCTTTGCGATCGGCTTCGCCTGAGAATTTCGTTATCCTGAACGAATCACGTAAATCGGAGGTGATTGGCGAGATGGATTATTTCTCAGCACCGATTTTCCTCCATCCCGAGGCTATCTACCTTCACGGAGCACAACAGTACCAGGTCACCCGGCTTGACTGGGAAGGCCGCAGGGCCTATGTCAAAGAAGTCGAGGTGGATTATTATACTGATGCTGAAACCAAATCGGATTTAAAGGTTCTCGCGGTGGACTCGGAAAAGCTCTTCGGGGAAACGCTGGCCAGTTGCGGCGAAGTTTCAATCACCATGGTTACCGTGCTGTATAAGAAGATCAAATTTCACACCCATGAGAATGTCGGCTTTGGGCAACTCGATATGCCGGAGCTGGAGATGCATACTCATGCCTACTGGTATGGATTTCCTGAGGATATCGCTGAACAGATCGGCATTTCCCGTGGCAGTTTGGGCAGCGCCCTACGCGGTCTGGCCAACATCATGGGCAAGATAGCACCGCTGTGGGTGATGTGTGATCACCGTGATTTACGCTCGATTTCACAGGTTCGCGCCCCATTCACCGAGCGCCCCACGATCTATATATACGAGAACATCCCCGGTGGAGTCGGCCTGGCCGAGAAGCTATTCTCAGAACACGAGCGACTCTGTGAGGCTTGCCGCGCCCATGTTAGTCGCTGCGGTTGCGCCGACGGTTGTCCGGCCTGTGTCGGCCCGCCTATGGAAGTTTCACCCGACGGCAAATCCGGAACACTTCGCCTGTTGGAATACATGCTGGCTTTTTTACCGGCCTAGGAAACATCGATTATGCAATGTCTTTTTGTCAGCGATCTCCACGGCAGACGCAGTCGTTATGCCAAGCTGTTCCAACTGGTGCGCGATGAACGTCCCGATGCTGTCTTCGTAGGTGGTGATCTTCTCCCCCATGGCATGTCGATCGACGGTTTATTCGATTTTATGGAGGATTTCCTCGAACCGGACTTGAAGAAATTGTCAACCGAACTAGGAGATAATGGTCCGACCTGGTTCGTCATACTCGGCAATGACGACAGTGCCTCACCCGAATCGGATGCAATCGAGTTCGATCGAGTCGGCCTCTGGCATTATTGCCACATGCGCCGGATATCCTTCGGCGAGTGCGACATCTACGGCTATTCCTATGTCCCCCCCACCCCGTTTCTACTTAAGGATTGGGAGAAATACGACATATCTCGTTATGTCGATCCCGGCTGTATTTCACCCGAGGAAGGCTTCCGCACGGTTGAACCGGATCACGAACCCCGTTTCGCCACTATCGCAGATGATTTGAAGCGCCTTACCGAAGGACATGATTTATCTAACGCGATCATGATGTTTCACTCCCCTCCGTACCAGACTGATCTGGACCGAGCGGCTCTGGACGGCAAAATGATCGATATGGCCCCACTCGATGTACATGTCGGGAGCATTGCCATTAAGCGTTTTATCGAAGAACGTCAACCCCGGCTAACCCTGCATGGCCATATACACGAATCGATTCATCTGACAGGTTCCTGGTGTTGTCGAATCGGCCGCACTTATTGTTTTGGAGCCGCTCACGACGGACCGGAGTTGAGTGTGGTTCGTTTCGATCCTTCGAACCTCGAAGCCGCTACCCACGACTTGATATAGCATAACTAATGATATAGCGGGAGGATTATTGACCGATCATACCGTGATCAATCTCACCGGTATTGACACGATCGTCAAGATACGGGTGTCGGCTCAGAAGCAGTAATGTCTTGATCGCCGACCGGCTTGTGAGAGCGATGTATCGGCGCCAGACATAACTGCACGGCAAAAGGCTGACCGTCTGCCTCGAACACAATAACAATTACCGGAGCGTTGTGACGATGAGCTATCTGATGGCCGTGTCCCAGCACTACCGTCGACAATGAAATGTTGAATTTATACTCTGTTTCCTGAAGAGACGTTTTCGCTTTACCGCTGATCATATTGATGATTTCACCGATGCCGTCATGAACATCAGCAGCCGTCAGCTCAGTCTCATCACAATCCGCCATTTTCGCTACCAGCTTGAACGCAAGATCCTGTTTGAAGGTAATCGCCACCACTCCTTCGCATTCACCGGAAAGCGCCATCATACCGGTAACATCGCCAAACACGGTATAACTTCGTTTCAGGAACAGATCGGTGCGCTTGGCGGTTGCCTGGGTAGTTGTTTCGATCACATCGATTGTGGCGCTAATGAACGGCATCACCATGTCGTTGTCGATTTTAACTCGTTTCCCAACCGGCTTCAGGGCATTGACCACTCTCTTTACGAAATTCTCACCGTCGAACGGTTTGAAAATTACTTCGGTTGCACCACTCTGAAGAGTGTCTTTGGCATGTCGGGCATGAGATCGATGTGACGCGACGATGATCGGAACATCACGGAAACCACACTGAGCCCTGAGACTGTGTACCTGAGCCGCCATGAGACGCGGATCGGATTCCATATCACATACGATGATATCCGCCTCTAAGATATCTTCAGGTGTCGGATTGGCCGCCACCCGTACCTCCATGATACCCTTCAGGAACTTGCGCACCGTTTGGCTATTGAGCACCATATCCGAAACGAACAGGAGTTTATTCATCACGATCACCCTTCCCAATCGATGCACTGATCGCAACCATCGGATTCATGCCCATACCGTTCATACCGTAACCTCCATCGAAAGCATCTCGGCCATTTTCTTGGCAAGTATCGCTTTATCGAAGGGTTTAGGCAGATAGTTATTGGCTCCGGCCTGAATGGCTCTTACCACATTCTTCTTCTCACTCTCCGAAGTAGCCATCAAAATCGGGATGTCCCGGAATGAATCGTCGGCTCTGATCTCAACGAGAGCATCAAAACCGTTCATCACCGGCATATTCCAATCCAGAATGACCAACGCTACTTCATCGCGGTGGGCTTTCAGCTTGGCAATAGCCTCCATACCATTCTTGGCCTCGATTGTCTCATAGCCAAGGAGTGACGCTGCTCCAGCGACAATCTTCCGCATTATCAGCGAATCATCAGCGGATAAAACCTTCATGGACTATTCCTCACTGTCCTTAAGGTAATACACATTATCTTCAAACTGGACTCGTCTCAATAGAGGTTTTTGTTCGAGCAGATGTTCAGCAGCGCCGATCACCATTGCCCCTCCCGGTTTGAGTTTTTCATACAGCTTACGATACACTTCATTCTTGACCGATTCGGCCAGATATATCGAAACATTTCGATAGAAAATGAGGTCGAACATCCCCATTTGAGTTACCGGCTTGATTAAATTCAATCGCTTGTACTGCACCATGTTTTTGACTCGTTCATCGATCAGGAAATAACTGCCGATATGATCGAAATAACGAGCCAGTGTCAATCTGTCCAACCCACGACTCACCGCCAGTTTGTCATAGCGTCCGCTTAGAGCCAGGAGCAAAGTCGCCGTGCTGACATCAGTCCCGACAATCTCAAAATCATTTGCGGTAAAATGTACATCGCCACGGTGAGACAACCACCGATCTACCGTTATGGCAATGGAATATGGTTCCTGCCCGGTGGAACAGCCACAGGACCAGATACGGTACGGCTTGATCCTTCTCTTCCTTTCCGCCGCTGGCAGCAGGATATCATACAGTAACCGATAGGGATAACCATCCCGGAACCATAATGTCTCATTCGTGGTAATCGCGTCAATGACACGATCCACCAGCACTTCGTCGGGGCGATTTTCCAATCGGTCGCAGAGTTCCGCGAAGGATCGGCAATGACCATAAGACAATACCTGACGCAGGCGGCATTCGATCAAATAGCGCTTCTCATGGCTGATTTCCATACCGCACAATTTTCGGATATGAGTCCGAAGCTGTTCGAATTCGCGATCTTCCAGATGGATTTGATCAACAACCATGTCCGGCATACTGTCTCTCTCTTCCTAATTCCGCGACTCTTTCGGCGATGAGTTCCAGGGATACCGATTCGTGACTTAACCCGGCTTCATCCACTACTCTTGGCATTCCATAAACGACACAGGAAGAAGCACTCTGGGTTAACATGAAATACTCGCCTCTGCGAGCCAGCGCCCGAGCGCCCATCAAACCATCGCGCCCCATACCTGTCAGAATAGCAGCCAGCACTTTACCCTGAGCCGCTGCGGCTACCGAACGTAACGTGACATCAACCGCCGGACGGCAATTATTAAGAGGGGGGGTGTCATTCGCACAAGCATACAGACAAGTCGATGATCGATTGGAATAACGACGGACAACCATGTGTCGCCCTCCCGGTGCAATAATCACTCGTCCCGGGATAACTTCAGTTTCTTCTGCAAGTTCCATGACGTCAAGGCTTGACCGCCGGTTAAGCTGATCGGCCAGAGATGATGTAAATCCGGCCGGCATATGTTGTACCACCAGGATCGGAAAAGGTAAATCCTCGGGAAGCGCCGGTATTATCTGGAGAAGAGCATTGGGTCCGCCGGTAGAACAACCAATCACCATAATCTCGAATCCATCACGAGACATCGGGCTGATTTTATTCGGCTTCGGATATACCATCGGCGGCGGAGTTGCTACGACAGCATCTGTTTTTTCTCCATGTTTCGCCCGGATTGCCATTAGCGCCGGAGCCAGATACCGCTCAAGATACTCTGCGACATGATCCTGATCCTTTGCGGTAGGTTTGGGAATGAAATCTACCGCTCCAAGTTCGAGAGCCTCGATAGTCCAGCGAGCAGATGAAGGACTTGCTGCGGAGAACATAACTACACTGACATCAGGAAAACTTTCACGGATCTCGGCTAACGCTTCAATACCGTTCTTCACCGGCATTTCTACATCGAGTATCACCAGATCGGGGATTAGCTGCGCAACACGTTCCAATGCAGTTTCGCCGTTGGATGCCACCCCGACCACTTCAATCCCGTCCAACTCAGAAAGAGCCGTACGCAAAAGCGTCCGGTATGTGATCGTGTCATCTACAATCAATGTTTTCAGCTTAATAGACATTCAATCCTTCGTCCCCTCATTTACAATGTCTCGACACTTAACCCCGGGAGTGAAATGCTTTCCAAGAGTGAACCTACATTCAGTATCAATAGAAGGTTGCTGTCCTCTTTAACAACTCCGCGAAGATGGTCGGCAATGCATACGGGTATATTCGCAGGCACAGCCTTAATAGCGGACTCTTCCACATTGAAAACATCTCCAACTGCGTCAAAAATAAATCCCACCCGATCTAGAGAAGTATGATCCTCAAATCCGCTGCCACTTTTATAGATGTGTAATTCCTTATCAGTTTTAAAAACTGCGATAGTACGATCGGAAGAAGTATTCCGAGGCGGCAATTGCATAAGTACGCCTGGATCGAACACCGTCAATACCTGTCCCCGGAGGTTCGCGGTTCCTATAACTCCCGGAGGGACACCATATACCGTCGTCAGTAAAAGTCGACGATTAATCTCCTTCACCAGGAGAATATCGACGGCAAAAACAAGTGAACCGATTCCGAAAGTAACATACTGCCAGCTACTCATTGGCTCCCCCCGAGTTTGTCAGAGTCTTTTCGATAACTTCGAGGAGCGACCATTTATCGAAACGGCAGGCCACCGCATCGGCTCCCAGAGCAGCCGATCTGGTGTCGGCAGGATTGGAAGTCAAAGCAATTACCTTCATGGAAGATATCCCCGACTCACGTAACGGCTGATAGTCAGGGATAGTATCGCCATGACTCCGCCCCGGAGAAAGAATCACTACTTCCGGTTGCCAATCGGCAATAACTTCAACAGCTTCTTCCATATTGCAACATGTTTTCACCTGGTGACACCCTGATAGGAAATGGGTAATCATGGCTCGCCAGATCGGATTACACTCCAACAAGCATACTTTTCTGCTCGTTGGCGGCTGCTCATCAACCTCTGCTTTTACCTTACCGACACGATCCATGATTTCAATCATTTCATGTATATCCAGCAGAAGTATCGATTGCCCGTCATGGCTTAAAGCGCCCATCACACCTGATCCTTCGACCTCAGAGTCATTGACTGGCGCTGTTGATTCTGCGATATCGTATACAATCCCGGCCACCAGCCCTACCGGCTGATTGGTTCGTTTGGGAGTTATTATGAAATAATGACTCTCGTCCTCATTGAGTTGTGGCAGATCAATAAACCGGTGAGGCAGGAATAACTTGACCAGAGCTCCCTGACGTTCCACGAACAGCTCACCATTAATTGTATGTATTTTTTCTCTGGGAATTTTATCGATGCGAGAGATTTGTTGGATAGGTACGGCACAACGTTGTGAATCGCCATATCCAAAAACCAACAGCGAAGCCGGAGAGCTATTACCGACATCCATTACCGCTGTCGACGCAGTCTCTCTATCCCCCCCGGGTCCACTCAATCCGGCAATTTCCGACATTCCGGCAACATCAAGGATCATTGCTACCTGCCCATCACCGAGAATAGTTGCCCCGGCATAAAACCGGCAGCTCTTAACGAAACTGCTCAGTGGCTTGACCACAATCTCCTCACTATCCAGAAGACGACTGACGATCAGCCCAAAACGATCAGCTCCCGACTGCAGTATCAGAACATTTCGTCTTTCTTGTCCTTCGGCATTGCCGGTCACGCTGAAGCGAACGGAGCTATTGACCTCCTGCCCACTAAGCAATTCACCCAGGTCTATTAACGGAATGAGTTCTCCTCTCAAATTGAGAATCCGGCGGTCCCCAACCGTTTCTATCGGATATTTTGAATTCGGTCCGCCGGCGTATACCATTTCCTCCAGGCTTGCGCGTGGGACGGCATAACGTTCGTTGCCTACGGCGACTATCTGTGAGGGCATAATGGCCAGAGTCAGTGGAAGGTTGAGGCTGAAAGTTGTTCCCGAACCGATTTCCGAACGAAGATCGACATTTCCTCCAATTCTTTCCACGTTATTGCGGACAACATCCAGGCCGACTCCTCGACCGGACAGATCGGTTATGGTGTTGGAAGTCGAAAATCCCGGAATGAAGATCAGCCTGCGGAGTTCCTCCGGAGACATGCCGTTAAGTTTGTTATAAGGAAGTAGTTGACGTCTGAGTGCAGTAGCTTTCACCGCTGAAGGATCAATTCCACGCCCATCATCCTCTAATTCGATAACCACTTGTCCGGCTCTATGAAACGCTCTCAGGGTTATTTTACCCCGGGGTGACTTATTCGCTTTATGTCGTTCTTCAGGTGTTTCCAGGGCGTGATCAACAGCGTTACGAACTAAATGAGTAAGCGGATCGATCAATGCTTCGATTATCGACTTGTCGACATCGACGTCACCACCGTTAAGCCTCAGATCAATCTGTTTTCCAGTCTTCCGCGACAACTCGCGTATCACTCTTGGAAAACGACCGAACAACGCACTTACGGGCTGCATGCGAGCACTCATGATTGCACTCTGCAAATCACTCGTAATGAGGTCGAGTGATTGAATCAACGGCATCATGCCCCCGCAAGGTGATTGAACCGATTCCGCCATTTGCTTGAGTTGGTTGCGCTTTAAAACCAACTCGCCGGCTAAATCCATAAGCCGGTTCAGGGTAGACACCGAGACACGCAAAGTGTCATCGACTCGCTCTACACCGGTCATAGCTTTGGAAGATACTTCCTGGGATGCCCCTGAAATCGAGCCACTATCTCGTTGGAGTGAATCCCCCTTTTCATCTTCCGGCTTTTTCAGATCGACAACCAGTTCCAGCAACTGCTTCATGCTAAATTCAGTCACCTGAGTCGGCCTAAGATCAAGACCCTCCAGCAGGAAATCTTCCTGCAGGACTGTCGCAAACATGAATTTCAGATAATCCCATTCAGAATCTTCATCCGGACTTGCCGGGAACCGGTCAATTGCCGGCTCGGTACCCAGAATGGTCCCTACGGAGCCAAGCAAATCCACTATTTCGGACGGTAATTTACCGGCTTTAAAAATGTCTTGTTGTACGTGATAACGAATGAAATAAAACGCGTTTCCCCTGGCTGTAAGTTTCCTGATAGCATCATGATCAACTTCGACCGGGATACCTGCGTTGTCTTCATCAAGGAAAGACATTTCACCGGCAGGATTCGATTGCGACAACGGTGCATCTTCAGTAGTTTCATCCATTATATTTTTAAGCAATGCCACTTCCGTCCGGATATCGACCGCATCAGAATTATTCAGGTCTTCGATCATCGGCTGAAGTTTGTCATTGGCCTTAAGCAAGGCATCTATCATTTCTATCGTAAGCGGGCGATCTCCGTCACGGACCTTCATCAGCAGACTTTCCATCAGGTTTGACAACTCGCTGATCCCGTTGAAACCAAAGAACAACGCTGCCCCTTTAAGCGAATGTACCGCTCGGAACACCTCATTGATGGTCGCCTGATCCGGTTGTGAGGGATCACTCTCCATCCGCAACAAACCTGGTTCTATCTGAGCCAGATGTTCGCGCGATTCCATTACGAAATCTTCAAGGAGATCGCTGGTAAACTTATCGGACACCAGAAATACCTCAGAATCATTCTCAAGCTATGGTGCTGCCCCTCGATGAAGCACGATGTCGCTGAGCACCCCGTTTTCAGTCGAGTTCGACTTCGCCGGAGATATTCATATTTCCGGACGAAATCACCCTGTCTTATGAGAGATCGGTTGATTTCAGGGAATACTTCAGCATCGGAATGAGCCTGGCAGCCAGTCAAACAAGGCGTATCCGACACTGATCAAATTATGAACAGGTCCTACCTGGGGAATATACTATAGAGAATCCCGACAGACATTCAGATCAAGGATAACGTCTGCATTACGGTGATACGTTGAACGAATTATAGCGTAGATTCTAATCGACAGGAGGTAGCCCTAGAATACCGACAACTTGAAGTATTTCCTCGGGTTTTCCTGGATATCCGCCACGAGACTGTTGACTCGGGCCAGAAGATCGACTGTTTCGACATAAAGCCCGGTATCACTGACCAGCATGCCCAGAGAGCCTTCGGCATTGTTCAGACTGGCCATAACCGTATCTAGTCGCGCGGAGGTGGAAGCAAGATTATCATAGAGAGCCGGATCGGAGATAACCTTACCAAGCGTACCGGTGCTGTTATCGACCTTCTCCGTCAGATGCTCTACAGCTTCCGCCGTAGTTTGCAACGAAGCCACAATTTTCTCCTGATTGCGCGTCAACTCCTGCACTAGCCTGGTCAGATCACGGCTAAGGGCAGTAAGGTGCACATATAGCTGGTCATCGGACGATAGTTTGCCGAGAGTACCTTCACCGCGCGACATACGTATTAAAACCGAATCCAGACTACCGGCAATACTACCGGCTTGCTCCAGTACTTCCGTCCCGGCGGCGAACATGCGTTCAGCACTGCCGGGATCACTCGTGGGGACAACATTCCCCTCAATAATCCGCTCATTGTCGACCGGCCCGGGAATAAGCTCAACCATTTTATCACCAAGCAGACCGATAGTACCAAGCTGCACGACACTGCCCTGAGTCAGGAGCGGCCAAACCGATTCCTTGATACGGAAGACTACCTCGACTTGACGGGCTGAATCGAGATTAACGAACTCTATTTTTCTGACATTACCGACTTCGACACCGGCCATCCAAACGGGTGATCCCTTGACCAGACCGTTGACATTGGCGAAATAGCCTGTGAACTCTACTTTGTTATCGAATATCGAGGTCCCGCCACCGGTCAGTGAGGCCCATATTCCGAAGGCAATCGATATTATGAGCAGAGTTCCTACTTTCAGGGAACTCCATTGTGTTGTCGTAGTCTTTTTCATATTAAAATCACTCGTCAAATTCCCATGGCAACACGGCTGTCCGCTCAAGCGGTTGTAACCGGCGCCTGATGATTAAACTCCCCCGTTCACTCCAACCGTCACGAACCTGCGTTCGAGTACCGCCTGCATCGATGAACGAAACGGTTTAAGAAATTCCACAACCAGCGGTTCGGTACAATCGCGCAGAGCCTCAAGTCTACCGTCGAACACCAGTTGACCGTCCACGATTACAACGTAGCGATCGGCGATGGCAAAGGCATCCGCAATCTGATGAGTCACCACGATCGAGGCAACCGTTTTTTCGTTTTTCAGCTTCTTGATCAGAGCCAGAACATTATCGGTCGACTGCGGATCAAGTCCGGTCGTTGGCTCGTCGTAGAGCATGACTCGCGGATTGGTTGACAACAAAGCTCGTCCGATAGCCACTCGGCGTTGCATCCCCCCCGACAATTGCTCTGGTAATTTATCGATCACTTCGTCACTGTCCAAGCCAACGAATCCAAGCATTTCACTGGCTTTGCTTTCGACTTCCGTCCAGGATAGTTTGGTATGCTCAATCAAATAGTAACCGACATTCTCCCCTACGGTCAGTGAATCGAACAAAGCGCCGTCCTGAAAAACCATCCCAATCTGCTTGCGAATCTCCCGCTTCTCGCGCTCCCTGAGAAGACATAGATTGTGACCATCCACGATGACATCCCCGGAGTAGGGACACTCGAGACCCAGAATCAGACGCAGCACGGTCGATTTACCCGATCCTGAGGGCCCCATAACGGCAATAGCTTCATTATCCGCCACATCGAAAGAAACATTACGTAAAACTATCTTGTCGCCATAACCGAAAGTGACGTTTCGCAGGGAGATCATAAGTACCCCTTGATGTACGAGAACACCACCTTAGTTATGAAGAAATTTACAATCAGGATCGTAATCGATGAGGCTACCACCGAGTTGGTCGTTGCCCGGCCGACTCCTTTGGTGCCGCCTTCCGACCTGAAACCGAAATAACAGGAGATAAAGGCGATCACGAACGAGAAGATAAATGGCTTTAGAATTCCAACGAATAGATTGCCGAAAACCATGCGCTCCATCACACTGGCCCAGTACATGGTCGAGGTAATATGGGCAATAAACACCGCGATTACCCAGCCGCCGAGAATAGCAATAGCATCGCAAATGACGGTTAAAACCGGCAACATGACTACCAGCGCCACCAATCGCGGTACGGCGATTTTAGCAATCGGATCGATACCGAAAGCAACCATCGCATCAAGCTGATTGGAAGATTTCATGGCGCCTATCTCAGCCGTTATACCGGACGATACCCGGGCTGCGAACATCAGACCGGTCAGGGTAGGTCCCAACTCACGTAAGATGGCGATAGCCATGATCCGTCCGAGATAGTTCTTGGCTCCGAAATCGGCCAGTTCCTGCGCAAAAGCCAGCGCAAAGCCCTGCCCGGCAAAAACACCGGTGAGTACGATCAAGTACAACGACCCCACCCCAATCGTGTACATCTGCTCCATCGTCTCGGCTAAATAGGTACGCCGCGAAAACAGGGCGGTTATCATCTTGAGCGAAAAAAAGAACAGCGATTGAGTGTGCTCGGCGGCACTCTTCAATCGGTTGTTGATCGCTGTCAGGATGTACAAATCGAACTCCTTATTCTCGCCCCATTGTATCCGTAATAGCTCGCTCAGTCAAGGTAATTTGGCTTTTGATTATTCTGCGAAAATGTATATTGAATGCCAATATCCGGCATTTTGACACGTTATACATGCTGTTTGAGGATATGTTCATTAGTGGAATGAAAGCTTGCTGTTGTGACTGACAATACCAACGAAAAACGCGGACATGCCGTAGCTCTGTTCTCCGGCGGACTTGACTCTGTTCTGGCAATCTTGCTGATGTTAAGACAGAATATCGAGGTAACAGCGCTTAACTTCATGACCCATTTCGACTGTGACCCGGGTGATCGTTCTTCCGGCGGTTCCAATCTGTATCCGGCCGCCGATAAATACGGCTTCAACGTTAAGCTCATGCACCTGGGACAGAAATTCGTCGACATTGTGCGCAAACCGAAATTCGGCTATGGCAAAAACATGAATCCCTGTGTCGATTGCCGTATCCTGATGCTCTCCGAGGCCAAAGAGTTCATGGAAATGTCAGGAGCCGATTTTATCGTTACCGGCGAAGTGATGGGACAACGCCCGAAATCACAGGTAAAGGACAAACTCAACCTGGTGCTGAACGAAACCGGTCTCAAGGGTAAAGTATTGCGTCCGCTTTCGGCCCGGCTGTTGCCGCCGACTGAACCGGAGTTGTCCGGTATGGTCGATCGCGAACAACTCGAGGGTATTTCCGGCCGCTCACGTAAACGACAGATGGAACTGGCCCGGGAGTTCGGTCTTGAGGACTATCCCGCTCCGGCTTCCGGTTGCCTGCTGACCGATGCCGGTTATTCCGCACGCCTGCGTGATTTACTGGCCAATAGCGAGCAGATTTCTTTCGACGACCTCAATCTGCTGCGTTACGGTCGGCAGTTCCGTTTCGATCCGGCTACGAAAGTTATCGTAGGGCGCAACGAAGCAGACAACAACGGCATCCTGGCCAACTGTAAATCCAGCCATATCAAGCTGGAAGCTGTTGGAATCGGATCCCCAATAACGCTGGTAATCGGTGATGCTTCAGAAGAGAATCTTCAGCGTGCCGCCCAACTGACCGCACGTTATTCCTCCGCGAAATCCGAGAGTGAGGTCGAAATAACCGTATTCGCAGGTGATACAGAACACATCCTCCGAGTAGCCCCGACCGACCCGAGTGAACTGGGGCTCAGACCGTTGGGATAGCTGGATCAACGTTTTAGGAGACGCTCAAACAGACGCCACCTGATCCTATCCGCCAGGGAGACAAATCCCCCGGACTGCGCGACGAAAGGCCATCCCATTGAGTGTCGTGCCGAACATCCGGGCGGAATGCCTTTTCAACGGAACCTTGGATTGACCGGATTAACCAAAATGAAAAGGTCTCAACATCTTTGTTGAGACCTTTCTCTCCTCACCAACCGGGGATTTATCAGGCAACGTCACCGCCAAGAGCGTTGCCATCCATCGCTGATAATCGGCAGGTTGCGGGCATGCCTAGTTCATTGATCAGGCTACCCCGGTTGTTCATAATATAAACAAACTCCGTGCCAATCGTCACGCCATTCGTCTATCGTGTTGTTTCACAACTTATTAACACTTCCTGCCAGATACGGATTATAAGGCTCCATCGATAAGAATCGCAGTTCTTGTTGAGATTTTGGCGCAGAATCTGTGTCGACGGCCTTTCAAGGCTTTATAACGCAACTTCTGTGTCCTATTTACCGGATAAAAAAAGCCCCCCGGCTATGGGGGGCTTTAATGGCTATTTCGGAACGCCCGGGCAAATTAACGTGTCCACCCAGAGCGAAGATAACTGCTGCTTCGCTTACTTAAGCAGCATCATCTTCTTGGTTTCGGTGTTCGTCGGCGTCGTCAGACGATAGAAATAAACACCGCTTGAGAACTGCTCGCCGTCCCAGGTTACTTCATGCTGACCGGCATCAAGCGTTCCGGAGACGACCGTGCTGACCTTCTGGCCCAGCACGTTGTACACCGACAGGTCAACCTCACCGGCCTCAGACAAAGAGAATTTGAATGTGGTCGACGGGTTGAACGGATTCGGGTAATTCTGCGCCAGATAGAACTGATCCGGCACTAATCCGTTGACCTCCGACATCGATACCCTGGTGGGATTGAATTCCGGCTTCTCAGTCACGATTTCGTTGTCCTGATGGTAAACGAAAGTCAGGCTGTGATACGGCGCCTCGGTTTCGATTGCTTCCAGGGTAATATCTTCGACCGAGGGATCATCCACCGTGAAGACCAGATTGGCCACAGCTCCTTCGCCGGCGCCCAAATCGGGTTTTGCGGTTTCGGTCATCTGCGGCAACAGTCCGATAATGACCGTGTTCGCTTCGTTGTCGATAGAAGCGATTTTCAAATCAAAATACTCGACCCGTGTGCCCTCAAAGTTCACCTCCTGCAAGGTCACTCCTTCGGAGAATCCGAGAGCAATGTCCATCGCTGCGAGGTTGTCTTTGTTAGTGATCTGCAACGGGACCGTGATTGTGTTGTCGTCGCCGAGAGTCCCCTTAGCCGCAAAGAATTGGTCGGCCGCGCCAAAGACCATCGCCGGGACCAACATAATCGTGAGAACTACCAGTGTCAGGTTAGTTCTTTTCATCAAGGTCCACCTCCTCACCATAAGTCCATTGGTTCCATGTTTAAGCTGCTACGCACGTAATCCTTACATGCAATCGTGCAACCACTTTCCTGCAATACGACCTGCAATCCTCGGAAGATAGTTCTTGAGTGTGGATCGAAAAATATCATCGGTGGGTGAGCAGTTACCCTATATTTAAGTTAATGATACCTTGAGTTTTGTCAAGCGTATTGTTCTGTATAGCCTCTTTAACTGCAATCAGGGTAAGATGATACTGATGTGGAGTGACCTCGTCCAAAGGTCTGTGCAACTATTGTACACCAGTAAGATGCATCTTGTTCCTGAATCTTGCCAAGTTTTTTTATCAATTTTTAATCGTTCTTGCAGCATTACAGCAACCCGACACAACGCAAAAAGTGCGCCAGGCTTACGCATAGGCGGAAATTCATCTTAATTTGGGGAGCGCATCCCCCTCGGGGATTGTTGACAAACCTCTATCGCCGGCGGAGACAAGCCCCCCGGCTACGCGTTCAGTGGTTCTAACCTCGCGTAGCGGGCGGCCTTGTGTCGCCCGCATTACAGTTTTGTTTTACTGAATATCCGAGCGTATGACTTTTCCAACACGCCCGAAAGCGGGAATCCATCTTCATTTTTAAGGTGCCCCACCCCTCGGGTGGGAAGTTTGCAACGTTAACAGGTGTCGAAACTTCGCTTCGCGATCCGCCTTCGGCGGACAGGAGTTTCGACCTACAATTTGTATCGATTTTTGTGCCCCACCCCTCGGGTGGGAAGTGGGCGGCAGCACCCAACACCTTTTCGGCACGTCTCGGGGAGACGTGCCTCAACAATGTCAGGTCGCAAGCAAGACGTTTTGACTTTGACGGCGACTCCTCACAAAACCTGTAGTTTGATCTTGCTCCGAGGCAACACCGGCGATTTCTTCTTCTGCTCGCGATTCTACCTGCTGTCAACGACCAGGCATTTTGGCGAGTCTCACAGACCGAACAAAAAGGAGCTGCCGCCTTGAATAAGTACTTGATTACTACCCTGCTGCTCTGTTGCAGTAATGTTTTTATGACCTTTGCCTGGTATGGTCATCTGCGTAATCTCTCCCACAAACCGGTGATTATCGCTGCCTTGATAAGCTGGGGGATCGCCCTGTTTGAATACCTGTTGCAGGTACCAGCCAACCGAATCGGGCACACGGTTATGACTGTCGGTCACCTCAAGATTCTTCAGGAAATCATTACTCTCTCGGTGTTCGTACCGTTTTCGATCCTTTATCTCAAGGAGAAACTTACGCTCGATTATCTCTGGGCTGGGTTATGCCTTCTGGGAGCGGTATTTTTCATTTTCCGGGCACGGTTGATCGGAGCCTGATTATAGATTTAGTCTCTTGTGTCAGGTTGCAAGCTATCTGACCTGCAACAGACCGGTATCAACCCGCCCGGAAGACGTCTTTCCCGCGAAAGCGGCCTGTTGAAAAACCTCGACTGACCTCTCATAGCCGGGGAGACAAGCCCCCCGGCTACGCGTTCAGTGGTTCTAACCTCGCGTAGCGGGCGGCCTTGTGTCGCCCGCATTACAGTTTTGTTTTACTGAATATCCGAGCGTATGACTTTTCCAACACGCCCGAAAGCGGGAATCCATCTTCATTTTTAAGGTGCCCCACCCCTCGGGTGGGAAGTTTGCAACGTTAACAGGTGTCGAAACTTCGCTTCGCGATCCGCCTTCGGCGGACAGGAGTTTCGACCTACAATTTGTATCGATTTTTGTGCCCCACCCCTCGGGAGGGAAGTTTGCAGCAGTAACCAACACCTTTTTGGCACGTCTCAGAGCAATTAACCAGGAGGAGGCGTCGAAACCCGCGGGGTTTCGACCTCAGCTCTGGACACCGGCCTTCGCCGGTGTGACGTCCCGATGAGACGTCTCCCCTCGTGGTTCTCGCTGCGGACTCTCCCGCCTCGTGGTTTGCTTTGCGGACTCCCCTCCCCCCGGACTAAATTCTTGACACATCACGGATTCAGGGGAGATATTGACGGATAATTCGGATGCCCCTTGCAAGGAGGACCAGTGTCAGAAAACAACGACAACGGCAACGACTTCCAACCGGTAATACCGGCCTCGAAAAATATCGCTGAAGTTACCTGGAAAGCGATTATCCTCGGCTCGATTATCTCCGTCCTATTCGGCGTCGCCAACGCCTACCTCGGCGTCAAATTCGGCATGACCGTCTCCGCCTCGATACCTGCGGCGGTGATCTCGATGGCGATCCTGCGCCTGATTTCGGGACGCAATGTAACTGTGCTTGAAAACAATATCGTGCAGACCATCGGCTCGGCGGGTGAGTCACTAGCAGCCGGTATCATCTTCACGATCCCCGCATTTTTCATCTGGTCGGCCAACAGCGAACTGGTGGCTTCGGGGTACATCCACGAAGTCTCCAAAATGCAGATTTTCTGGCTGTCGATGCTCGGCGGCGGACTCGGGATTCTGCTGATGATCCCGTTGCGGCGTTATCTGGTCCACGACGAGCACAAAACGTTGCGCTTCCCCGAAGGAACCGCCTGTGCTGAGATTATCGTGGCCGGTGACGAAGGGGGCAATAAAGCCAAAACGGTGTTTTTCGGCATAGGCATAGGAGCGCTCTATAAAATTCTCTACGATATGCTGCGCGTCTGGTCGCAAACGCCGAGCTATGATTTCAAGAAAATTCTCAAGGGCGGCACGATCGGCATCGATGCCACCCCGGTCCTTCTCGGCGTCGGCTATATCATCGGTCCCCAGATTGCAGCACTGATGCTCTCCGGGGCGGTGCTTGGTTACCTTGGAATCGGGCCGCTGCTGGCCTTTATCGGCGACCAGCTTCCGGCTGGAACGATCGTAGCTCCTGGCACGATTCCTCTGGCCGACATGGATGCCTCCGCGTTGCGCGATGCTTATATCAAGTACGTCGGCGTCGGGGCGGTCGTGTTAGGCGGATTCGTTTCCCTGATAAAATCATTCCCGGTAATTATCTCATCCTTCAGCAAGGGCTTTACTCAGATATTCGGTAAAGGAACAACCGACACCGCCGTACCGCGAACGGACAAGGACATCCCGATGAAATGGGTACTGCTGGGAGTGGCGGTGATTATTATTGCGATATGGATGCTTCCGGGCACGGAACTACATCTGCTTGGTGCGGCACTGGCGGTATTATTCGGATTCTTCTTCGTGGTCGTTGCAGCTCGAATTGTCGGTGTTGTGGGCTCCTCTTCCTCACCGGTTTCGGGTATGACCATCGCCACACTGCTGGTTACTTGTCTGGTGCTGATGTATTTCGGCGTTGAGGGAACCTCCGGTATGATCACGGCGATGTCGGTCGGAGCGGTGGTTTGTATCGCAGTTTGTATGTCCGGAGATATTGCCCAAGACCTGAAAACCGGCTATCTGCTCGGTGCCACCCCCTGGAAAATGCAGTTGACCGAGTTTATCGGGCTGCTCTTCCCCGCTATTGCGATGGGTTTCACGCTGTACTATCTCAATGAAGCGTTCGGTTTCGTCGAGGGAGCAACCGTGCGCGAACCATTGCTCGCACCGCAGGCCAACGTCATGGCGACAGTGGTTCAGGGAATCATGAATGCCAATCTGCCCTGGGCGCCGATCCTGGTTGGCATTTTCGTTGCCCTGGCGGTTGAATTGCTGGGAGCGTCGTCGCTGCCGTTCGCGATCGGACTCTATTTACCGTTGTCATTGTCAATGCCGATAATGATTGGCGGCGTCGTAGCAGCTTTGGTAAAACGCTATTCGAAGAAGGAGAAGTTTACCGACCGTAATCTGGCCGGAATTCTGTTCTCCTCCGGAATTGTAGCAGGCGACGCCCTGATCGGGGTGACGGTAGCCTTCATGATTGGCTCGTGGGGAACATACGAGCAATTCTATAACAAACACGAGTCCATGACCGACACCCTGACCGGCTCATTCGGACCGTGGGTTGCTATAGTTGCTTTCGCCCTGCTGACCCTGCTGCTGGCGCGGACAGCGTTCAAGGGACTGGATAAGAAGTAAGCGATCCTATTCGATTTGACGATAACTAGACTGCCCGCCGGGTCAAGAGAATGTTGAATAAGTCGTACTCCCGACGAAGACTGAAAAGATACGAGGAAAACGCGGGCGACGCAAGGCCGCCCGCTACGCGACATTAGAGATCTCAATCGCGTAGCCGGGGGGCTTGTCTCCCCGGCGAATGGAATCGTGTGGAGACTTATCGACACTACTCAAACCGACGGGCAGTTGCCGTGTAAAAAAACAACAGGTGCTATGAGCAAGCAAAACGATCTGATACGAAAAAACACCGTCCCACTGTTACTGGCATTACTGGCGATAGCGGTACGAGTAATCTACTTACTGGGACTTTCGAAGAATCCGACGTTCATTCTTCCGCTGGTCGACGAGAAATGGCATTGGGAATGGGCGCATGAGATTCTGAACGGATCGTTTTTCGGCGAGGGAGCTTATTTCCGCGCTCCGCTCTATCCTTATTTCCTGGCGCTGTTGGCCAAATTGACCGGCAGCTCGGTGCTGGGTGCCAAAATACTGCAATCACTGCTCAGCGGTGTGACCTCGTTTTTCCTGTTCAAGCTGTCCGAGAAATTGTTTTCAAGACGAGTCGCAATTTTCACGGCACTGGTTTACGCCTTCTACGGCACATTGGTTTTCTATGAAACGGCCTTCCTGATTCCGGGATTGTTTTTAATGCTGACGGTCTGGGGAATGTATCGGCTGGTAGCCTATCGAGACAATGATTCCGTTAAAACCTGGATCCTGACCGGGATAGTGTTCGGCTTAGCGGCGCTGGCGCGACCGAACATTCTGCTGACCGTTCCGGTGTTGATGATCTGGCGCTATTGGATCGGTCCCAAAGGGGTGTCATTCATGACACGAGCCCGTCGGCCGTTGTTACTGCTGGCCGGGTTGGTGATAGCGATCCTGCCGGTGACGGTGCGCAATGTGATCGTCACAGGCGATCTGATTTTGATTTCATCACAGGGGGGGATCAATCTCCATCTGGGAAACAATCCCTATGCCAACGGCCTGACAATGCTGATGCCCGAAGTGGACCTGGACGAATCGGTTACCTGGCGGGATTTCAACCGCGTGACTCTGCTGGCGGCTGAACGTGAGGCCGGACATCCGCTGAGCTCCGGTGAGGAGTCCTCGTTCTGGACCGGAAAAGCGCTGAAGTTCATGGTCGACGATCCGGGCAAGTTTCTTGGTCTGGTGGGTAAAAAGACGCTTTATTTGCTGACTGGTTTCGAAAACAGCGACAACAGCGACCTGTACTTCCAGCGACACAAATCCACTCTTTATTCCTGGCTGGTCTGGGATAAGCCAATCTATTTCCCGTTCGGTCTGCTTATGCCCTTAGCCCTTCTCGGAATAGCCGTTTTATGGGATCGCCGGGGTGATCTGGCGCCGATATATTTATTCCTTATCGCTTATGTACCGACCATCGTGCTGTTCCTGGTCACGGCTCGACATCGTTTGCCGCTGGTGCCTTTCCTGATTATGATCGCCGTCGCCGGTGTCGGACGTATCTGGACGCAAAAAAAGCAATACAACGCCCGTCAGTTCATCCTGGCCGGACTGGCGCTGGTAGTGGTTATACTGGTTCTCAATCGAACTTATTTCGACCAAAGACACGGCAGTGATTTCCAGGCCCATTACAACGAAGGCCTCCGCTATCAACGGCTGGAGGATTGGTCTCACGCCGAGCAGGAATATCTGCTTGCCGATGAAGATTTCCCCGGATCGGCTCCCCTGGCCAACAACCTCGGATTCACTCAGTTCATGCAGGAGAAATATGAACTGGCCGCACAAAATTACCATCGTGCAATCACCCTCAATCCGGATTATGCCCCGGCATACAATAACCTGGGGCAAATAGTTTATCTCAAGGGAGAAATCGACTCGGCTTTCGTACTATTCCAGACAGCCAGAACGCATTTCGATCGGAAACGAGCCCGCGCAAAGGATCTGGGACAGGTGTTGCTAAACCTGGGTGATGTGTTTGAGGATAAAGGACAAATCGACTCGGCCCGGATGGCGTTCGATTCAGCGGTTTATCTTGACAGCCTCAGCAGTAAAACTTACACCAGAGCGGCAGCGTTTTTTGCGCGCCATCAGGAGTGGGATCGCACCGATTCACTCTACAAATGGTCGTTCAGTCTCCAGGGAGACCTTACGGCAGTGGACTATTTCAACTGGGCGCTCTCGTTCGTTCAGCGGGGCCGACTGGAGTCGGGAGTGAACATGATGGATATGTGTCTCAAACGCGATTCGACTATTTATCAGGCCTACTACGTGCTTGCCCTGGCTTACCAGGAGGGTGGACATCCCCCTGATTCCGCTCTCAAGTATTTGGACAAATGTTTGCGGTTTGCCCCGGATTACGAACCGGCCGTCCAGATGAAAAAGCTCTTATTGGAAAGATAAGCGATCGATCAGTATTTATGTCGTCGCTCGATCATGTAGTTAGATCCATCACGCATCTTGGTGGCTTTTTTAAGATCGGCCAGCATCCGCGACATTTCCCCCACATGTTCGAAGGTGCCGTTGCTGTTTATCAGGACGGCAATTGAGATCGACAGGATCGGAAACTGCTCGGTATCACCACGGCGACTGGTCGTAACGATATAGCCCCGATCGCGATCTTCTTCATCGTAGCTATACGGTACGATAGCATCGAAAGCCTTGATGATTTCACGGCAAATCAGATCGACTTCTTCGGCGGGAATGACATAGATAAAATCATCGCCGGCGATATGCCCGACAAATCCCTCCCGGCAGACATCGAACACAACATCCTTGATTATCCGGGCGGTGAGGCCAATAACTTTATCACCCCGGGCATAGCCGTAGTAATCGTTGAAGGCCTTGAAATTGTCAAGATCGGCGTAGCAAACGGCAAACCGTGCAGCGGTTTCGAGCTGGCGGGATATTTCCGCCTCGATCAGAGCCGGTCCGGGCAAATGCGTGGATGGATTGATCGAGAGGTCGCGGCGATTGGACTCGATCACGCGCCGGATACGAACCTCGGTGAGACGTTCTTTCCAGGCCCCGTATATAAAATCCTCAGCGCCGTTTTCGAACGCGGCAACAATCATGGAATCATCGGGATCGGGATGATAGAGAATTACCGGAGTAATGGCGAGAAAGACATTCTGCTTAATATCACGGATCAATTCAATCTCGCGATAGAAATCGCCCATCCCCGCAATCATGATAGTATCGATTGGGTAACGCTGGCAAATTCGGACCAACTCACCGAAGTCACGGAAAAAATGGAATGAGACTTCATAGTTGCGGAAATACCGCTTCAGATGGAAATCGAGATTTACTCCACGCTGGCGTAGAGCAAAATGGTAGACCGGCCGCCTAGGCGTCTCTTTCGTCTTGGGGCCGGGCCAGTTCTCGAGGATGGTATTTACGGTGTTCGGCAATAATATAGTCCCGGTCAATGGTCGTATATATCTGTGTAGTTGATATATCGGCATGACCGAGCATTTCTTGCACCACTCTCAGGTCCGCGCCGCCCTCAATCATGTGAGTTGCGAAAGAATGACGGAAAGTATGGGGTGAAACCTCCTTGGTTATCCCCGCTTTCAGAACGACCTTTTTAATCATCTTCCATACGGCAACCCGGGTCAAACGAGCGCCGCTGCGTCCCCTGAAGACTATATCCGAAATCTGGAGACCGGGAGGTAAGGGACTATTCTGCAATGCCTTAAGAGCCTCAATCGCGTATTGACCAAGTGGCGCAAGGCGTTGTTTATCTCCTTTTCCGGTAACCCGAACGAAACCTGCCTCGAACTCAAAATCACCCCAACTCAGTGAAAGCAACTCCGAAATCCTTAATCCCGAGCCATAGAGAAGCTCCAGAATGGCTCGATCACGGGTACCTTCACGAGCGTTGGGATCAACCGCTTCAAGAATACGCTTGATCTCATCCGGAGAAAGATAATGAGGGTGGTAACGAGAAAGCCTGGGAGCCCGGAACGATCGAAACGGATTTTTACTGATCGCACCTTGTTCCGCCAAATAATCAAAAAAACGCTTAAGCGAGGTTATCCGGCGCGCCAGCGTGGTGGGTTTACGGCCAAGGCCGGTGAGATGAGACAGGTACTGCTGAGCGTTGGAACCGGAGACCTTGGCGGCGTTGGTTATACCGGACCAGGCAAGAAAATCAGAAATATCACGACGGTATGCCGCCAGGGTGTTTAACGCCATCCCTCGTTCCAGCTTCAAGTGCTGAAGGTAATCATCCAGTTGAACGGTCAACATATCAATCACAATCCATGAGCCATAGCCGCCACGGCGATCACCTCGGCGCCGGTTTTCTCCAAAACAGCACGGGCTTCGCGTACGGTTGCGCCGCTGGTAACGACATCATCAACCAGCACGATTCGCCTCAAGTTGAGGTTATTCTTCATAGCACAGAAGACGCCGGTTATATTTTTCTGACGAGCCGCCATGCCCAACCGCGCCTGCGGACGACGACGCTTCACCCGAACCAGCAAATCATTGTGAACCGGAAGGCCAAGCCTCTCCCCCAACTGGACGGCAAAAAGGGCGGCCTGGTTGTAACCGCGGAAATTTTCACGGCTGGGATGAAGAGGAACCGGCACGAGGGTGTCGGGGCGAAGCGACAGGAGCCTTTCGCCGAAGCGATCGTGAAACCAGTCAGCTACCAGATCGGCCGGTCGAGTGATGCCGCGGAATTTGTACTGGATAATGACATCCCGCATTGGCGGCAGATATTGTGCTACGGCATAACAAGGCAAGCCACCGTTGTTGCAAAAGCGGCAAAATGATTCACCGGACAGGATAGTCTCGCATTCCAGACAGATCGGATCGGTAAAGCGTTCAATCTTCTCTTCACAGTCATCACATATTTGAGACGGTGATTCAGTAAACGCACCGCATCCCAGACAGAGCGGCGGGAAAATAAAATCCAGCAGGCCGCCGGTGACGATATTTTGAGACAACGCACGAATCATACCGTAAGATGAACTAAGCGTTCTCTTACAGCAAGCAACAACTGGTTGTTCTCATGCCAGAGTTGAAATAATCCGGCTTGGATTAACCAAACGGTACAATATCGATTAGTACGTACCACCTAACTCGGTAATCAGGTCACGGGCGCTTTGGGCGGCCGGTCCGTTCGGCTCGATACTCAGATATTTCCGGAAGTAGACAATGGCTGAATCCATGCGTTGCTGAGTATAAAAGACAATACCGCAGTTGAAGGCGGCAACGCCGTGAGCGGGATCATGTTCCAGCACCGTAGCGAATTCTTCGAGAGCACGGTCCGCCAGTCCCATGCCGTGCAGACAAGCACCGAAATCGACACGGACATCGGTATCGTCCTTTATTTCAAGAGCGCGGCGATAGCATTCGGCGGCTACCGGGTAGTTTTGATCATCCATGTATTTATTGCCGGCCTCGACCAGATTATCGAATCCTTCAGGGAGACCTTCAAGCGAGCCTAAAGCCATGTCCATCGTTCCGGTCATTTCTCCCCTCGCTTGCGGTGAAACCGTACCCGGGAAATCTGCCTTGCCCGGATAAACAATAACGAAATAACCGACAACGACCACCGCCAGCACTGCTGCAACTATCATGATGTCACGAGTCTTAATTTTCGAGGCCATAGTTTATCCTTACCAGATGTTGGGAACATGTACCTGCCCGGTACTGTTTTAGCCCAAGTAACGAACCACTCGAGAAAACGCAACTTGTTTTCGAGCCGGACAATTAATGACATTTAACTGACAATCTAGTATAATAGTGCCCTTAAATTCATCTCAGAAGATAAGAATAACCGTATTTATCGGAGAATCGACAGGATGCGAACTCTCTATTCGGCAGTGTTGGCCTTTTTCCTTTTTTCGCAAGCCGTAGCCTTCGGCGCGACTGAACCGAGACTCGATTTTGACCCGAATGCCATTTACAAGCATATTTCGGTACTGGCCGATGATTCACTCGAAGGACGGGAGGTAGGTGAACCTGGCGAGTGGAAAGCCGCGATGTACCTGATTGATCAGTTTCGGCAATTCGGCCTTGAACCCAGGGGTGAAGGGATACCGGATCAGCCCTATCTGCAGCCGTTCGAGTTCGTCAAATCAATCGATCTGGGCGACAACAATCATCTGACGGTCAACGGGACGGCGCTGGAACCGGGTGAAGAGTTTTCACCAATGCGACAGTCGGCCTCGACCGAGTTCGATTTCGATCAGGTGATCAATGTCGGTTATGGCATTGCCGTTGACAGTGTCGACGGCGATTATGATGACTATGCCGGTCTTGACGTAGCCGGTAAAGCGGTGGTGATCAAACGATATTCACCGGTCGATTCTCTTTATCCGGACATTCCGTTCGAGCGCTATTCATCGCTGACGAGTAAAATCTCTACAGCTATTGACCATGATGCAGCGGCGGTGTTGTTCATTACCCCAGGTGATCAGGACGACACGCTCACGACGATTGCCCCGACTCGGGTTCAGCCCAAGGAAATTCCGATCGTTTTCCTGCGCCGGAAGGCGCTGGAACGACTCGGTTTGGATATCGACCATCCAACCGTAACCGGTATCTCCGGCAGCACCGAATTGATCAAGGTCCATGATACCGGCTACAACGTGGTCGGGTATCTTCCGGGCGAAACCGACACCACAATCATAATCGGCGCCCATTATGATCATCTCGGTTACGGGGGCCCCTCATCGCGCTATCTAGGGCCGGAGAAACTGATCCACAACGGCGCCGACGATAACGGTTCCGGCACCTCAGCAATGCTGGAGTTGGCCCGGTATTTCACGCAACACCCCGGTGCTATGCATCATTCACTCCTGTTCATCGCTTTCTCGGGAGAGGAAGCGGGAATACTCGGTTCGAGCCATTTTGCTCGTGACATGACTATCGACAGCTCGCTGGTGAAAATGATGATCAACCTGGACATGATTGGTCGGTTGAAGGATCAGGACGGCCTGGCGGTAATGGGAATCGGCACCGCGTCGGAGTTCAAGGAGTATTTCGATAATTTCAAAACCGACCGGCTGAACCTGATGACCAAGGAATCAGGAGTCGGACCATCGGACCACACAGCCTTTTACAATCGTCATATCCCGGTGTTGTTTTTCTTCACCGGGGCACATGCCGACTATCATAAACCGTCGGACGATATCGATAAAATCGACACTCAAGGTATCGCGGAAGTATGTCAGTTGGTGACGGAGATAGTACACCATTTCGATGAACACCGAGGAGCGCTAACCTATCAGAAAACCAAGAGTGATCAGCCGGGCCACAGTTATTCCGAATACTCGGTTACCCTGGGCATCATGCCTGATTTCGTGGGCGAGGTCGAAGGTCTGCGAGTGGATGGTGTTTCACCGGGTCGTCCGGGCGAACGGGCCGGGCTGCTTGAAGGTGACATTATCGTCAAGATGGGTTCAATCGAGATCGGTGATATTTACGACTACATGAACGCCTTAGGGAAATTCCGCAAGGGAGATTCGACCCGGGTAACGGTCGAACGTGGTGATCAGACAATCGAGTTGAACGTGTTGTTCGAATAGAAGTGTTCGTATCAAGAGGAGGCGGTATCCTGATAGCCGCCTTCTCTCCCCTGGGTGCGCACGACGGATACGACACCTTTGACCTTGCGCACTTTATCCAGAATGCGATTGAGATGGGAGAGACTTCCTACCTCCACCACGAAGCGGCCGGTGGCCGTAGTATCGCGGGCGATCATCTCAGCGCCGCGGACATTGGTGTCGGAGTCGGCAATCGCCTGGGTGATGTCACGCAGCATATTTTTCCGGTCCTCGACGACCAGCTCCAGCTCGACCACGAACGACTGCCCCTTGCCGGCATCCCAACTGACATCGATGCGGCGCTCCGGGTGCTCTTCGAGCAACTGCAAACCGCTTTCACAATCGGCTCTATGGACCGTCACGCCGCGCCCGCGCGTTATGAAACCGATAATATCCTCTCCCGGCAACGGTTGACAACATCCCGCGAAGCGAAACATCATATCCGACATGCCATGGACTTTAACTCCCTTGGAACCGCGCAGACGTTCAATCACGCGGCCGACCAGACCGGTCGAAGCGGGCTCCGTCTCCGGCTTGATGAGATTAACCAGCGCCGCGGAGTTCATGGAACCGTTGCCGATAGCGGCAAAAAGGTCCTCGACGGTTTTTTTGTCCAGTTGCTCAGCGAATTCCTGCAGGAGGTCATCGGACGGCATCTTGAGCCGGAGTTCCTTCAGCTTGCGCTGTACCACTTCTCTTCCGAGCGCCACCGATTGTTCGAAACCGGCCTGCTTGAGCCAGCGCTTGATGCGTGAACGTGCGGCCGGAGTTTTAACCAGCTTGAGCCAGTCGTGAGAGGGAGTTCGGTTCGGGTTGGTCAGAATTTCTACGGTGTCACCGGACTCTAGTTCGGTTGAAAGCGGCTGCAGACGACCGTTGATCTTAGCTCCGGCGCAGTGAATGCCGACTTCGGTGTGGATCTGGAAGGCAAAATCGAGCGGCGTAGAACCTTTGGGCAGATGCACCAGTTTATGAGCCGGGGTAAAAACGAAGATGTCCTCAGAGTAGAGATCGATCTTGAGATATTCAAGAAAATCAGAAGGATTAGTCATCTCCTTCTGCCATTCGAGGACATCGCGCAACCAGACCATTTGTCGGTCGGATTTGCTCATCTGCTGGCGGCCTTCTTTATAAAGCCAGTGGGCCGCAATGCCGTTCTCGGCCACATGATGCATCTGGTGAGTGCGAATTTGAATTTCGACCATCTTGTTGCCGGGACCGAACACGGTGGTATGCAAAGAGCGATAGCCGTTCTGTTTGGGATTGGCAATGTAGTCGTGGAAACGATCGGATACAGGCTTCCACATGGCATGAACAATCCCTAAAGCGTGATAGCATTCTCGTTCCGTGTTAACGACGATACGAATCGCGAACAGGTCATAGATTTGTTCGAATGGGACTTTGCGAATTTTGATCTTGCGATAGATCGAATCCAGGTGTTTAGCCCGACCGTATACCTGCGCCTGGATCGAGTCCCGGGCCAGTTCGCGCTGGATGGGGGCAATCACGGTCTGAATATACGCTTCGCGTTCCTCCCGCTTGTCCCGTATCATTCGCGAGAGTTCCTCGTAGACATTCGGTTCGAGGAATTTTAACGAGAGATCCTCCAGTTCGGTTTTAACTTTGTTGATGCCGAACCGATGAGCCAGCGGACAATAGACATCACGTGTTTCCGGGGCAATCCGCTTCTGTTTTTCAGGTGGTAAAAAATGCAGCGTGCGCATATTGTGCAGGCGGTCGGCCAGCTTGATCAGGATCACGCGAATGTCTTTGGCCATAGTGAGGAGCATTTTGCGGAAATAGTCCACCTGTTGCTCCTCACGCGAGGCAAAATGAACCGCCCCCAATTTAGTTACCCCGTCAACCAACTCAGCCACTTCATCTCCGAACTCAGAGCGGAGCTTCTCGATGCTGATATTGGTATCTTCTACCACATCATGCACCAACCCGGCAGCGATCGTGGTAGAATCCATGTGCTGTTCGGCCAGAATAAAGGCAACTTCGAGACAGTGTTCGACATACGGCTCGCCGCTGGACCGTTTCTGTCCGGCGTGAGCACGATCGGAGAATTCGTACGCCTTGCGGATCAACGGAATGTTGACGTTCGAATTAAACGATTCGATACGTATGATGAACTCGGCCAGGTTCATGAATTCGATCCCGATCTATACCTGCTTCTGGAACAATCCGATAACTTCTTCGGCTGCACGCTCGGCTGAAATCGACAGCATGCAGGTACAATGATTCGGCGGACAATGGCACTCCGGTACCGTGGGCAACAGGACCCGGTCGTGTTTGCCAAGCGGCCCCCATCGAGCAGGCGACATAACCGCCTTCCCGGGATATAATCCGACTACCTTGGTACCGACCGCGACAGCCAGATGCAGCGGACCGGTCGAGTTGGCTACTACCACCGTGGCTAAGGAAAGGGTAGCAGCCAGCGTGCGCAGATCCGTTTCACCGGAGATATCACGCACGGGGATACCCAGCCTCTTTGAGGCCTCCTTGATCATCTTCCCTTCGCGTTCCGAGCCCGAGATCACCACCTGTAAGCCGGCCTCTTCGAGCAACTTGTGCAGCTCGATAAAACGATCCAGCGGCCAGCGCTCGGCCGAACCACCCGAACCGGGATGAAGCACGACGAAACGATCGGTAATACCGGCTTTGTCGAGCACGCGACGGGCATTGCTGATTTCCTTCTCACGGGGATAGACAGTCGGTGATTTTATCGTCGGGCCGGGGCGGAAGAACTTCAGGAAATCCATGTTGTATTCGCATTCGTGCTTGCGATTGGACTTCCGGCTGTGAAAGAGATGATAGTTGAAAAAGACCGAATGGAATCTCCCGGCGGTACCGATCCGGATGGGGATATTGGCTTTGTAGAACAGTTGGCTTACCAGTCGTCCCGGATACAATACCACGACAACACGATAATCTTCCTGGCGAATTTTCTGCAACAGGTCACGCTTGTATAGGCCATCGGTCATTAGCTGCTTATTTAGCACGCGCACAATCCCGTCGATTTTCTTGTTATTCTCGACAATTGGCGAGGCATAAAGCGAAGCCATAATATCGACCCGACACTCCGGGTAACGAGCTTTGATAGTCTCCGCAAACGGAAGGGCAAGAATCAAATCACCGAGGCGGTCGGTACGACTGATGAGGATTTTATCGTTCGGTTTTAGATCCAGCGGTTGACTCATATATCTTAACTAACCTGCCTGTTTCCTTTGTAACGTTCTTAACTTGGCATACTTGACAAACACGGCCATGGATGAAAAAGCCGACACCATGAAGCCCTCAATGCCGTCAAGCAATCCCAGCCTGACGAAATAGTGGGAAATAAATGATACCGGCGGCCGGATAACAAGGTCAAAAAAGCCGGCTCGTTTTCCACAACGGAATGCTTCCTCTGCGCCAATCGTGGTGTAACGTGTGGATTTCTCGAGGTACAACTCCAGCGTCGGATAACTGTAATGATGAAGATCCGCTTTGAGCGCACCGCAGGAGCCGTTCAGAACAACCCGTTCATGAACTACAGCCCCGTCAAACTGGCCTTTGTCTTTTCGAAAGAGACGCAACACCCGATCCGGATACCAGCCGCAATGACGAATCCAGCGCCCGAGGAAATTAGTCAGGCGAGGAACCGTGTAACCGTCGTGGGCGCTATTGGCAATAGCTGCCTTGATCTCTTTGACCAACGACGGCGAGACTTCTTCATCGGCATCGAGCGACAAGATCCAGACCGAACGGGCTTGATCCACACCGTAGGCCTTGGCCGGACCATATCCCTGAAATTCGATCTCATAGACGGTGGCGCCATGTTCATAAGCAATTTCGCGGGTGCTATCGGTCGAGCCGGTATCGACCACGATCAGTTCATCGGCCCAGGCAACGGACTCAAGACAGCGCGGGAGATTCTGCTCTTCATCCCTGGTTATAATCACGACACTCAGCGTGGGACGGTTCTTGTCCTTGGCGGCATCACTCATGAGGGCCTCGCCTTCTCGGTCAAATCGAGTGTCGCGACCAACCGACGGAACTGATCGACAATTTGTTCCGGCTCGATATCGAGCAGATGGTGAAACTCGTTCGAGATCACCCAGCCGCATTCCTGCCGATAGGGCTTCCAAAAATAGAAATTGCGAATATGACCGCTGTAAAGCGCCACCACCGGAACGCCAAAAGTCCCCGCCACATGCACCAGCGAGGTATCGGGACTGATCAATATATCGAGTCTGGAAATTACGGCACAAACATCGCGAAACGAACGACCGTCCGGGATCAAATGGGTTTTACCCGGCAACGCTCGTTGCAGCTCTTCCCCGCGTTCACGTTCGTTGGGAGCGCACGAGATTATGAACTCCGCATCCGGATAATCGGCGGCGACGGCGTGCATCACCGCTATGTATTTCCGTACATCCAGCGTACGCGACGGTGATCCGGCAGAGATGTTGAATCCGACCCGTAAACAATTAGAGGGAACCGATTCGTAAAAAGCCTCGGCTTTACGAATCGAATCTTCCGGCAGGTACATCGGACGATACGGATCAACCGATGCCGGATCTATCCCAAACACATTGAACACCAGCAAGCTGTTGTCGATCGAGTGATCCCGGCCGTCCGGTTCGTAGGGCTCACAGTAATCGTAATACGGTCGCAGACGCAGCTTGCGTGCCGCGGCTTTAATCGAGTGTCGCCCGATCCACTTGCTCAGGATAAGACCGGTAACCGAGTCATGACAGATAGGATCGAACACGATATCGAACCGGGCTTTTTTAAGACGACGGATCATTGGGATATCGTGAAGGATGTTTTTCGTGTATGTATGCACGGCGTCGATATCGGGATCATCGGCAATGAGATCGCGATTGTGCGGCGAAGCGATCACCTCGATTCGGGCATGCGGCAGATGAGCCTTGAGAGCATGCAACGCCGGGATCGTGGCAATCATATCGCCTAGTTTGTCGGGGCGCAACACGAGGATCGAGCGGACATTTTCCGGTTTGATCGGATAAACGGATCGGTCGCCTTTGGCGAAGATGAAACGAAAAGCTGCCTCAACCAGGCGCTTGAACATTTTCTCGCTCTTTTTGACAACCGTATCCGGCATCGCTTACTCCCCCGCTCTGCCGTTATGTTGAGGTTCACCGTTTTTGAACTGCATATGATAGAGACGGCTGTAAAGCCCGTCCTTTTTAAGCAAGTCGGCATGAGTACCGGACTCGACTTTGCGGCCTTTGTCGATCACGATAATCTGGTCAGCGTGAATGATAGTCGACAGACGATGCGCCACTACGAGTGTCGTGCGCCCTTTCATCAAATTACCGATCGCTTCCTGAACGAGCAGTTCTGACTCGGTGTCCAGCGCTGAAGTGGCTTCATCGAAAATCAACACCTGCGGATCACGCAGCAGGGCACGGGCAATAGCCAGTCGCTGACGCTGTCCGCCGGACAGCATCACACCACGATTCCCAACCACCGTATCATAACCGTTTTCGAGCTCTCGGATAAAACGATCGGCGTTGGCCATCTTAGCTACTTCAACCACTTGTTCACGGTTGAAGTCCTGAAGACCGTAGGCAATGTTGTTCTCGACAGTATCGTTGAACAGCAGCGTCTCCTGGGTAACGATCCCCATAAGTTCCCGGAGTGATTTTAGCGTCAAGGTTGAGATATCCCTACCGTCGATACTAATATGGCCCGAGGTTGGGTCGTAAAAACGCGGCAACAAGTCCAGCAACGTCGATTTGCCCGCTCCGGACGGCCCCACGATGGCGACCACCTGCCCGACCGGAACATCGAAACTAACCTCGTTCAACACCAGGTCGTTACCGATATAAGCGAAGCTGACATTGTCGTAGCGGATTTTATCGGTGAAAGATGTGATAGTGCCGGCTTCAGGTTTATCGACAATTCGTTCTTCGGTATCGAGCACCTTGAAGATTCGTTCGGCCGCGGCGAGTCCCTCCTGAAGTTTCACATGAATCTGGCTAAGTGATTTAACCGGCTTAATCAGGGAGAACATGGCAATGACGAAAGTCATGAAATCGCCCGCATCGAGCTCCCCCTGACCGGAGATAATCCTTGCCCCGGCATAAAGCAGGATGGTTACACCGGCCAGTGAAATCAACGTGTCGTTGATCGGTGAGGCCAGATGTCGAATACGCGTCATGCGCAACAGTGAGCAGAAGAAATCGCCGGTAGCGGCGAAGAATTTTCTCATCTCGTATTTCTCGGTAGCGAAAGCTCGCACGATACGGATGTTATTGATCGATTCTTCCAGCACCGAATTGACATCGGCCATTTTCTCCTGAGAGCGCTCAGAGTATTTGCGCAGTTTCTTGCCGATGAACCAGATGAAACCGAATACGACCGGCAAAACGATCATTGCCAATAAAGTCAGTTTCCAGCTCAGGATGATCAGGAAAGCGACAAAAAGCAGCGAGGTGATCGAATCGGTCACGAGGTGGTTAAAGCCGAGATCGATGGACTCGTTCAGGACAACCACATCGTTGGTTACGCGGGATATTACCTGTCCGGTACGCCGCTTATGGAAATACGATAGCGAGAGACGTTGGTATTTCTCGAACAATCGATCCCGGAGACTTCGCACCACCGACTGCTGCACGTAAGCCATGAAAAAGCCCTGGAGATACATGAAGCCGTTCTTGCCCAGCACCACGAAGACAATCAAGATGCAGAAACGGAAAAGGGTGTCCCGGCGGTTGTCGCCCTGCACCGCATCGTCGATCCAGCTCTTGAGATGTTCCTTGGTTTGCTCGATCCACGATCCGGCGTCACGCACGAAATCGGAGGCCGAACCACCACCGTCGGTCGTTATCTGTTGAACGGTCTCCTGCGGAGCAATCCCCCCGATATCCTGCACCTGGAACAGCGTCATAAGCAACGGCCCGGCCAGCCAGACGAGTAATCCGGCCAGAACCGCCGACAACGCCGCCGAACCGGAAGCGACCACGAGTTGCTTCCAGTAGGGAGCGAGAATCGATAATGTGCGACGATATAGATTCATTCAGCATTATCCCAAAAACGCATAACCTGAAATATGAACCTTTTGCTTAGGGAAGTCAATCGGAGTAATCGGCCCGGCTAAAGGTTGAACGGAACGGCATCCACCGGTATTTCAACCTGGAATCGTTCGCGATCGACCTCGGTGTTGGTTTTAATCGTACGCGTTTCGGCTTTGAAACGAATATCGGCGCCATCATCAAAATCGACTCGGTCAATACGCCAATTATGATCACGTTCGCGATATCGCAAGTCCAGATGCCAGTCACAATCGGGCCAGATAATACTGTATTCGGCACGGTCGTTATCTACGGAGCCATCCATCGCCGCCGGGGCAAGTTGTTCTTCGTTGGGAAGATTAGTCAGGAGATTTTCCAAATGCAATCGCTCGAAACCACCGGTGCATGAAGCGGAAGAGAGAAACTCATTTCGCCCTGACCGAATGTATTCATTGGTCGAAGGGAAATAAATAACTACACTGTCACGGGTAATGAGACCTTTGAGGGCTCCCTTTCCCAGATAGCCGCGACCGGCAAGAGCAATCATGCTGTCGGTGCGATACATTTCGAGTCGAACCGAAGTTGGTTTCCCCTGCCGATAAATGCGGGCATCGAAAAGATAAGCCTCAACACGAATCCTACCATAGGGAGCCAGCTTGACATAGTTATCAACCATCGCCTGGCCGCTCAGACGAGGGCCACAGGAAACGGCCGATAAAATCAACAGCGCCGCAAGTAATACCGTCAATGCGTGCTTCATTTACTTCACAACCCGGCAAAAAGACTCACGAAAAACGAAATAAACGGTCCGAGAATCAACCAGATTCCACCCGCGAGAATCAATACGAGCAGAATAATCGGTGAGAAGGGCTGAATGCGGTCAAGGAACTCTCCTGCCGAGTGAGGCAATACCGAGCGCAGGATATGGGAGCCATCGAGCGGGAAAAGTGGAATCAGGTTAAAGAATGCCAGCGAGACATTGATCGAAACTCCGTATATCAGAAAGCTGTACGCTGCTTCGGGTACGGCCAAATGCATAATACGAAGCAATCGAAAAAGGATTCCAAAACCAAGCCCCAACCCGAGATTCGAAAGCGGACCGGCAATAGATATCCAGAAATCAGCCACACGGACATTGCCCTTAAAGTTGTAGGCATTGACCGGAACCGGTTTGGCCCAGCCAAAGGTGAACTTCGATATGAACATCATTAGAAGTCCCAGGAAGTCCAGGTGCGCCAATGGATTGAGGGTCAGACGGCCCTGATCGCGAGCGGTCGTATCGCCAAAACGGTAAGCGGTCCAGGCATGAAAGAACTCATGGACGGTGAGGGATAATAAGATCACCGGCGCCGCGATCATGGCTTTTCTGAGAAAATCGCTTTCAAACAAACCTGGATCACCCTTTCCTTTTTACAGCCTTATACGAGTTTTTGTAATATCGGCTGCGCCTGTGACGACCACAAGCGCTATTTAGTTTTACCGGCTTCAACCGGTCGCGAGAGCGCCTTGCTGTCGGAATCGAAGAACCGCCAGGGTAAATCGGCCCCAACCCGGATGCCTATTCGGGGAGAATAACCGAATGATACGGACGGTTCGTTTCGATCTTCGAGATAAAGCTGATTGCCGGTCAGGTCAAGCGCAGTGTGAACCGTAGTCAAACCGAACGACCGACAGAGCTTCCCGGGGCCGTTCAGCAATTCATTGGTCGCTCGAATCCGCGGTGAGTTAAGGCGCATCAGGTCAATCCCTTCCTTCGGTTCGGCGGCACGCAGAAGCAACGCAGCGGGATGTTTTCGTTTTTCAGTTACGAAATTAAGGCAATTGTACATCCCATAGATAAAATAGACATAGCTGAATCCGCCGGGACCAAACATGGGAGCATTACGGTCGGTTTTACCGCGGGCAGCATGGCAGGCCGGATCGTCCTGACCGATATAGGCTTCGATTTCAACGATTCGCGCTGACATACGTCCCGCCGGAGAGTTATAGACGAGATATTTCCCCAACATCTCGGGAGCTACCTCAAGAGTTGGGCGCTCGTAGAAACTTCGGAGTAATTTCTTGAACCGTTTCGGCATGTTATGTATGCGCAGCGCTGGACTACACCAGACCGCCATCGTTTATGAACGGATTGTTAACCCGCTCACTGCCAATGGTGGTTTCGGGACCGTGTCCCGGATAACAAACGATGTTGTCGGGCAATTTCAACAGCTTACGCTTGATCGAATCGATCAATTGACCGTAGGAGCCGCCGGGGAAATCGGTCCGTCCTATCGAACCCCAGAACAGGGTGTCGCCGGTGAAAATCAGATTGGCCTTTTCATCCAATAAACAGACGCCCCCCCGGGTGTGGCCGGGAGTTGCCAGCACCTTGAAATGGATCGAACCAATGTTGAGATCCTGTTCGTCGGTAAGAATATAATCCGCTTCAGGAGCTACAATCGGAAAACCAACCAAAGCGGAAACGTTTTCCGAAGGATTGGCCATGAGGGTTTGATCGCCGTCACCTAAATATAGCGGCAGGTCGAAATGTTCCTTTATCTCCCCTACGGCAGCGATGTGGTCGCCATGGCCGTGGGTCAACAGAATTGCTTTGGGCTTGAATCCAGCCTTATCGACCTGTTCGATGATGGTCTCCGCTTCCTCGCCGGGATCGATAATAACACCGTCCAGAGTCTGCGGGTCCCAATACAGATAGCAGTTGACCTGAAAGACGCCAACCACGAGTGTTTTTAATTCCATACTGCCCCGCAAGATAGCGTCGCAAGAACGGATGTCAACGCCAATCTGGGGACCGAACGGGATCGTCAGGTGGCCGGTTATTTACTGACCGGTCAAGGGATTGCCTGGTGGTACAAGGTGGTTCCTTTTGTGAAAAGAATCACTTTTCCCGTTGATTCTTTGGGGGGCACCTGGTATATTGACAGCTTCAAATTCAGGAGGATTTTAATGGCCGCCCAGGTAGCGGATTTGAAAGGCAAAATTCAGCCCCTGAGAGAGCGATTGGATACGCTCGGGAGGTATCTTTGACCTCGATAAGCGTATCGAGAAAGTAAACGCGCTCGAGAAGAAATCCACACAGTCCGATTTCTGGGACGACAATCAAGCCGCCCAGGCGGTACTTAAAGAAATCTCGGTCCACAAACGCTGGATCGATGCCCACCAGAAATTGAGCCGAGATCTTTCCGATACGGAAGAGCTTATCGACATGAGTGGAACGGATATCAGCGGAGCCGACATGAAGGCTCTGGAGGCAACTGTCGGCGATGTCGAACAAGCTCTGGAGAAACTGGAGTTCGAGGCGCTGCTGTCCGGTCCGGACGATCATCGCGATGCAATTTTAACGATTCACCCCGGCGCCGGCGGCACCGAAAGCCAGGACTGGGCCAACATGCTTTTTCGTATGTACAACCGCTGGTGTGAACGACGTGGTTTCACGGCGAATCTGATCGACTATCAGCCGGGTGATGAAGCGGGTTTGAAGTCAGCTACGCTTGAAATCAAAGGAGATTACGCCTACGGTTATCTCAAGGCGGAATCGGGGGTACATCGACTGGTCCGCATTTCCCCGTTCGATGCCAATTCGCGCCGACATACATCTTTCGTCTCAGTGCACGTCTACCCGATCGTTTCGGACAACGTCGAGATCGAAATCAAGGACGAGGACGTGCGCATCGATACCTACCGCTCCTCCGGGGCCGGCGGTCAGCATGTCAACAAGACCTCTTCGGCAGTCCGTCTGACACACGAACCGACCGGGATCGTGGTAACCTGTCAGTCCGAACGGAGTCAGCATAAAAACAAGGATGCCGCTTTCCTGGTGCTCAAGGCCCGGCTTTACCAACTCAAAAAGGAAGAAGAGTTGGCCAAAATGGCCAAATTCGAAGAAACGAAAAAGAAGATCGAATGGGGCTCACAGATTCGTTCGTACGTTTTCCATCCTTACAATATGGTCAAAGATCATCGCACCTCGGTCGAAACCGGCAACGTCAGCGCGGTGATGGACGGCGACCTGGATCAATTCATCGAAGCTTATTTGCGCGATCCGCAATTCAGAGAAAGCTGAGATTTTACATAGATATTTCCCGTAACGAATATCATAGAAAAACAGGTGACAGATATGAATGCACTGAGTAAAATCAAAGATCGAGCCCGAGCCAAGAAGCGCCGGGTGGTGCTTCCGGAAGGGTTTGATCCGCGTGTCATTAAGGCCGCCAAGAAGATCCTTTCCGAAGAACTGGCAGCGGTAACGATCATCGGTGACGAGAAAGAAGTGGAGGCGCTGGCTCAGGAACACGGCCTGAACGTGGCTAAGGTCGAGGTTATGAATCCGGCACATTCCGAGCTCTATAACGGCTTCGTGAACGAGTTCATGGAACTGCGCAAAGCTAAGGGCATTACGGAAGAACAGGCCAAAACGGCCATGGCCGACCCGCTCTATTTCGGAGCAATGCTCGTGCGCAACAACAAGGCGGATGCTTCGGTAGCCGGCTCGATCAGCACTACCGGCGATGTCCTCAGGGCAGCAATCCAGGTGTTAGGTCTGAAACAGGGGATCAACACCGTATCGAGCTGTTTTATGATGACCGTTCCGAAGTATCGCGACGTGATCGATCGGATTTTCCTGTATGCCGACGGCGCAGTGGTGCCGAATCCAACATCCGAGCAATTGGCTTCGATCGCGGCTTCGACTGCCGAGACCATGGTCAATCTGCTGGGTATGGAGCCGAAGATCGCGTTTCTGTCGTTTTCGACCAAAGGCTCAGCTAAACACGAGGATGTCGACAAGGTGGTCAAGGCCCTCGAAATCCTCAAGCAGAGCCACCCGGAATTGAAGGCGGACGGTGAACTTCAGGTAGATGCAGCAATCGTGCCGGAAATCGCCGAGCGTAAATCACCGGGTTCCGCCGTCGGCGGTGACGCCAACATTCTGATCTTCCCGGACCTCGACGCCGGGAATATCGCTTATAAACTGACCCAGCGGCTGGCCAACGCCACCGCCACCGGTCCGATAATTCAGGGTCTGGCTTTGCCGGCCAACGACCTCTCACGCGGTTGCTCGGCGGATGATATCGTCGATGTAACCGCTATTGCTATGCTTATGAAAGGGTGACGCGATGAGCCTCAGCCAACTCGCGAAAGAAATAAAACCCTCCCCTACTCTGGCGCAGACCGAAAAAGCGCGCATCCTGAAGGAGAAGGGCGAGAAAGTGATCCATCTCGGGGCCGGCGAGCCGAAAACCCGAGTGCCCCTGGACGCCATTCTCGGGGCAGCTTCGAAACTGACATCTGCCGAGATCCGCTATACCCCGACTGAGGGTATCCCCCAGTTGATCAAGGCTATCATTCGATACACCGAGGAAAACTACAACAAGGTTGTCGGTCCCAAGAACGTTATCGCTTCGGCGGGCGCCAAACAGGCGATCTACAATCTGATGATGGCCATTCTAAATCCGCAGGATGAAGTAATTATCCTCGCTCCTTACTGGGTCTCCTACCCCGAAATAGTCAAGATGATGTACGGCGTACCGGTCATCGTGACTCCGGAAGATGGTCGTTTCGTACCGACGATGGAAGACATCAAGGAAAAAGTCGGCCGCTATACCAAGGCCATTATCGTCAACAGCCCGAACAATCCGTCCGGTGCGGTTTACCCGCCTGAACTGATCGGTGAGATAGTCGAGTACTGTGAGAACAAGGGTATCTACCTGATCATGGACGACATCTATCACAAGCTGGTGTTCGACGGTAAGAAAGCGGTCTCGGCATACGATTACGCCAAAGCGGAAGGCGACAACTCCCGCCTGGTGGTTATCAACGGTGTTTCCAAGGCGTATGCCATGACCGGATTCCGAATCGGCTGGACAATAGCCAACCGACCGCTGACGGAAGCTATGACCAATATCGCCGCACAGAATACCTCCTGCCCATCGGTCGTACAGCAGGCGGCCGCTGCCGGCGCCCTCAACGGCATCCAGTCCGGCGTGGAGAGCCTTCGCCTGATGCTCCAGAACAACCGCGATATCATGGTCCAGGAACTGCGTGCTTTTAACGACATCAAAATCACGCCGCCGGAAGGAACGTTCTACTGCCTGCCGGATTTCTCGGCTTACAGCAAGAAATCGGTCGAACTGTCCAACTTCCTGCTCGAAAAAGCCCTGGTCGTGACGGTACCGGGCGTCGAATTCGGCATGGAAGGACATCTGCGTCTGAGTGTTTGCGGATCGGTTAAAGACATCACCGAAGGTATCGCCCGCATCAAGTGGGCAATAGATCCCGAATCGCCGAACGAAATCTACATCGGCGACCGTAAGCTCCGGAGGGATTGGATATGAGCCAGTACATCATCGACGTTAAGACTCCGGCTCAGAAAGAAGCCAAAGAGGTCAAGAGTGAATACGGCCTTTCCAATCACGGCTTGACCCATTTGCATAACGTCTATTGGAATCTGCCGAGCGAGTCGCTCTACGAAGAGATCATTTTCCGCCGTGAGGGAAGCCTTTCATACATGGGTCCGATCGTAGTCGACACCGGCAAGAAAACCGCCCGATCGGCCAACGATAAGTTCGTCGTCCGGGAAGCAACGACCGAGAACAAGATCTGGTGGGGACAGTACAACCGCCCCTTTGCCGAAGAGAAGTTCAATTCGGTCTATCAGCGCCTGCTCGGCTTCCTGCAGGGCCGGGACATTTTCGTTCAGGACTGCTATGCCGGTCACGACCCGCAGTACCGTCTGCCGGTTAGAATCGTCAGTGAACTTGCCTGGCATTCGCTGTTCGCGCGTAATATGCTGCTGACGGCCAAGACGCACGAGGAATTGCGCAAGTTCGTACCGGAGTTCACGGTCATCGCGGTGCCGTCCTTCAAGTCAGCCCCCGAAATCGACGGAACCGCATCGGATACCTTCATTCTGCTCAACTTCGATCAGAAGATGTGCATCATCGGCAACTCCGGTTACGGCGGTGAAATCAAGAAGGCCATATTTACCGTGCTTAACTTCCTCCTGCCGCTGCAGGGCGTGCTTTCCATGCACTGCTCCGCGAACCAGGGCAAAGACGGTGACACCGCCTTATTCTTCGGTTTGTCCGGCACCGGTAAAACGACGTTGTCGGCCGACCCGAATCGTTTCCTGATCGGCGACGACGAACACGGCTGGAGCGACGAGGGTATTTTCAACTTCGAAGGCGGTTGTTACGCCAAAGTGATCGCCCTCTCCCCCACGGCTGAACCGGAGATTTATGCCTGTACCCGTCGTTTCGGCACCGTACTGGAGAATGTCGTTTACGATCCGGTGTCACGCCTTTTGGATCTGGACGACGACAAGTTAACCGAGAACACCCGCGCAGCTTATCCACTGGGATATATCGACAATGCCCTTACCGATGCTCGCGGCGGCCACCCGAAGAACATCATCATGCTGACCTGCGATGCCTCCGGGGTGCTCCCCCCGATCGCCAAACTCACTCCCGAGCAGGCGATGTATCACTTCATCTCCGGTTATACCTCCAAGGTAGCCGGGACGGAAGTTGACCTCGGGAAGGAACCGGAGATCACCTTCAGTGCCTGTTTCGGAGCGCCGTTTATGGTACATCATCCGTATTACTACGCCGACATGTTGCGCCACAAGATCACCAAACACGGGGTCAATTGCTGGCTGGTAAATACCGGCTGGACCGGCGGTCAATACGGTATCGGCAAGCGTATGAGCATCCATCATACGCGAACGCTGTTGAACGCAGCACTGGACGGCAAACTGCTCGAAGCCCAGTACCGTAAGGACCCGCTGTTCGGATTCGATGTACCGGTTCATTGTGACGGTGTCCCTGATAAGGTGCTCGATCCTCTCCTTACCTGGGAAGATCCCGAAGCTTACAAGGCCAAATACAAGCAGCTCGCGGCCTTGTTCATTGAGAACTTCAAGAAGTACGCCTCCGGGTGCACCCAGGACGTCGTTGACGCCGGACCGGTCAAGCGAGACTTCTAAACAAGAGGGTGAAGAAGAATCGGGCCGTCGGCAACGGCGGCCCGAGCCCTGTTTTTTTCAGAAACCGGATTGTCCCTCCGGCTGTTAGGGACTTCGGACAAAACAAAGGAACTTGCTTACCATGCCGACTTACCTATACCACTGCCTTGATTGCAAGTACGAATTCGAGGAGTTTCAATCAATCACCGATCCGGTCATCGACAAATGTCCGAAATGTGGCGGCCGAGCGGAACGGATAATCACAGGCGGGGTGGGATTTCTTTTCAAAGGATCGGGATTCTATATCACCGATCACCGTAGTGCTTCTTACAATAAAGCCAAAGCGGCCGACACCTCAGGCAGCGCCGGGTCATCTCCGCCGCCTCCGCCGAAAAGCTCCAATAACAAATAACCAATTAGATCGACCAACGGCGTACATCGGTACTATGTTGACTTTATTGCAATTGTTGCGATAGTTGTGTTCAATGAACACATTTTCTGACATAGAAAAACTCCGTCCGCTTCTCTCCCCTGCGGCCGAGTTGATCGTTGACCTGACCGGCGATTACGAGAAATATCGCCAGGATGCCACCGAAGAGCAGGGTAATCCGGCAGCGGCGGTTCTGGCTGCCTCTGAGGCGGATGTAATCGCCACGATGCTCTTCGCCCGCGAACGTGGCCTGGCGGTGGTCCCGCGTGGCGCCGGTACCGGATTGAGCGGCGGTGCCGTCCCGGCCGAGGGCTCGATCGTGCTGAGTGTCGAGCGCATGAACGAGATTCGGATTGATCCGAAAGCATGTCGAGCCGTTTGCGGACCGGGCACGATAACCAAAGACCTTTTGGACGCAGCCGCCCCTTACGATCTGACTTATCCCCCCGATCCCGCTTCTTACCTTGAATGCTCGCTCGGCGGTAATGTCGCCGAGAACGCCGGTGGTCTGCGCTGCAAGCGGTTTGGCGTGACGCGCGACTATGTGCTCGGTTTGAGAGCGATAACTGTCGAAGGGACGGTGTTGAAAACCGGCTGTTACAACAACAATCGAGGATTCAACCTTGGTGATTTGCTGATCGGTTCGGAGGGCACCCTGGCGATCGTGACCGAAATGACTCTGCGACTGATCCCCACTCCGTTGCGGGGAAGTTGTATCCTGATAGCCTTTGACGCTGAAACCGATGCCGCCCAAAGCGTCGCTCAAATCACACGAGCGGGAGTAATTCCAACCGTGATGGAGTATCTTGACCGGGACGCTGCGGCTTGTTCCAACCGCTACGAGAAAACGGAAGGGCTCGACGATGTGGCGGCTATCCTGCTGATTGAGACTCAGGGAGAACGGGATCGTGAACAACTGGAGCAGGTAACTGAAATTAGTCGCGGCAATCACTGCTCTTTTCTTCGCATCGAGCATGATCCAGCTAAAATCGAAGAATTATGGCGTGTCCGCCGGAATCTATCGAAAGCCATCCGCGATGTAGCGATTTTCCGATACAATGAGGATGTCGCCGTCCCGGTTTCACAATTTATGACCCTGATCGGCTTCGTAGCAGCGGAAAACGCAGCCGGTCCGTTACGTATCAACGCTTTCGGCCACGCCGGCGACGGCAATCTCCATGTCAGCTTCCTCTCCATGACCGGCAGTAATGAAGAGATCGCACTGATCGCCGCCGCGCGAGAACGTTTGTATCGGAAAACAATCGAACTAGGGGGCACCTTATCAGGCGAACACGGTATTGGATCACACAAGGGAGTGTATCTGCCGTGGGAATTTGATGCCGTCACACTAGGTGCGATGCGAAGCCTGAAAGACCTGTTCGACCCTACCCTCCAAATTAATCCCGGTAAAATTTTCGCAACTTTGTAATTTTCCCGATCGCTTGTCCTGCAATCTCTTGACATTAAACAAAGTTTGTTTTATTATTCCAACCCCAATGTGAAACGTTTCACATTTGCCTTGACCATGTTGAAAACAATGACGCTTACCAATACGAACCAACGTCAAGTACAAAGGAGCTGCACATGGCCAAAGTGAAGACTTTGAAGGAGACCTTGGCCGACATGATCCCGAAGCTACGCAAGGATCGCGCCAATCTCATGAAGCAGTACGGCGATATCCGTATTTCTGAGGCAACAGTAGCACAGGCGATCGGCGGTATGCGCGGAATCAAAGGAATGGTCTGCGATACGTCCGTGGTCGAACCGGACAAAGGTCTTATCATTCGCGAAGTACATCTCGGCAAATTGACTCAAAGACTGCCCGAGGAAATTTTCTGGATGCTGATCACCGGCAAACTGCCCACCAAGGGTGAGCTGGCTCTGTTCCAGAAAGAATTGAAGAAGTACGGCAAAGTCCCGGATTACGTATGGAAGGTTCTTCGGGCGATGCCGAAAAGCTCTCACCCGATGGCGATGCTCGATACCGCTATCCTGGCCATGGAGAACGAGTCTGCTTTCCGCAAGCGTTACACGGAAGGCATGACCAAGCTCGAGTACTGGGAGCCGACCCTCGAGGATGCCATGCGTGTTATGGGAACGATCCACACCATCGCAGCGGGCGTCTACCGCATCAAGTACAACAAAGGCGCTCTGATCAAGCCGTCATCGAAACTCGACTGGGCGGCTGATTTTGCCCGCATGCTGGGTTTGCCCCCGAAGAAGGGCGAAGTTGCCAACATGATGCGGCTCTATCTGACCTTGCATTGCGATCATGAAGGCGGTAACGTCTCGGCCAACACCTGTCACACGGTCGGATCGGCTCTCTCGGATGCTTTCTACTCAGTCTCCGCCGGTTTGAACGGACTGGCCGGCCCTCTGCACGGTTTGGCCAATCAGGAATGCCTGAAATGGGTCCTTGAGACCATGGACAAGTTCGGCGGCGTTCCTACGACGAAGCAGATTGAAGACTACGCTTGGGAAACTCTGAACTCGGGCAAAGTGGTGCCGGGTTACGGCCATGCCGTTCTCCGCGTCACTGACCCGCGTTTCACGGCATTCAATAAGTTCGGCAAGAAGTATCTGCCGAATGATCCTATCTTCCAGACGGTCGACCGCGTTTTCAAGGTTGTCCCGAAGGTTCTCAAAGCTCACGGCAAGGCCAAAAACCCGTGGCCGAACGTCGATGCCGGTTCCGGCGCATTGCTGTACTACTACGGCCTCAGAGAGTTCGAGTATTACACCGTCCTGTTCTCGGTTTCTCGTTCGATGGGTATGCTGGCTCAGTTGGTTCTCAATCGTGCTCTCGGTACGCCGATCACGCGCCCGAAGTCGGTCAGCACCAAATGGCTGTGGAAACACTGCCGCACCAACACGAAGAAGAAATAAGTCTGATCTCCAGGCTTTGCGCATGAGCGGTCCCGCCGGGACCGCTCTTTTTTTATGCTGGTAGCTCTGCTGATATCGATTGATGTTGACCCGTTCGGGGACGGCGCCGATCTTGCATTTGGATCGGGTTCAACATCCCGACTAAAGAATGGATATTATGACCGCGTCCGAGAACGACTCCGATTTCCTTAGCGATCCCTCCAAGTGGGTTGACCACTACGGCAGCTACCTGTATAACTACGCTTATTCGCGATTACACAACCGATCAGCAGCCGAGGACGTGGTACAGGAAACATTCCTCGCCGCTCTGAAGGGGCGCAAGAACTTTGCCGGGGAATCATCCGAGCGCACCTGGCTGACCGGCATTCTGCGGCATAAGATAATCGACCATTTGCGGCGCATCTACCGTGATAATCCGGAACCTGAAGGGGAAACATCGCCCGGAGCTGGTGCGTTTCGCGAGTCCGGTCGTTGGAAGGGACATTGGAATCCGGACCGGTCACCGGCCGATTGGGGCGATAGCCCGGAACGATTCCTCGAAAGTGAGGAGTTCTATCGGGTTCTGGATGAATGTATTGCGTTGCTGTCGGCAAGGACGGCAGCAGCCTTTGTGCTATATCAAATGGAAGAGATATCTTCTGACGAAGTATGTAAGCTTTTGTCTGTAACACCGACTAACCTTTGGGTAATGCTTCATCGGGCCCGGACACAATTGCGCCAGTGCCTGGAGCGGAATTGGATCGGTAGAAAGGACTGACAATTCGTGGCAATCGATCTACACAAATTCCAATGGAAGTTGAGAGGATGGGTAGCCTCATTTCTGCCTCCATGCGAGGAAATTACCAAAGGACTCTCCAGAGCACTCGACCAGCGTCCAAGCCTGAAGCAGCGTTTCATTATGAGGCTGCATCTATATACCTGTCCATGGTGCACGCGATATCGTAAGCAAATCAAGTTCGTGGATGAAGCGGTGAAGCAGCGTGGTCACGCTGACTCGATCGGCCTGCCTGACTCCTTCAATCAAGCGACCGCAGAGCGCATCAAGGCGAGATTGCGACAGTCTTCCGACCAGTAGTTCATTCCCGCATCAACGGCAAGTTGTAAGCCCCGGTCGAGATTCCATGTAAGGTTATCGATCCGGTTCGCGACCAATCCTCAGAAACAGAACATCACATCCCCAATTGATAAGACGAATTTCTTTCGTCGCGAAAGGAAGCATTGATGCTGTATCAAACTGCTAAGGGTGGACTATACCCGAGAATAGGAATCGCCCTGCTGCTGCTTATAGCGGTGGTTTTCCAGCCCCGGCCGGCTCAGGCTACGATCATTGACGTGCCCGACGATCAGCCAACAATTCAGGCCGGGATTGACGCTGCTCAATATCTGGACACGGTTCTCGTGGCTGATGGACGCTACTACGAAAATATCACGTTCGGCGGCAAATGGATCGTGTTGGCTAGTCATCACCTGATCGACAGTGATCCCAGACATATCTTCAACACGATCATCGACGGCTCCCAACCTGTCAATCCGGATACGGCTAGTGTGGTGCGAATCGTCAACAGTGAAAATTCCTTTACTATTCTCCATGGCTTCACCATCACCGGGGGCACCGGAACGATTTGGGCCGACGAGCACGGCTTCGGTGATTACCGCGAAGGCGGCGGCATTTTGTGCGCGGGGACATCGCCGATTATCCGCTTCAACAATATCATCGATAATGAAGCCGTACTCGTAACCAGCGGACTGAACAGCGCCGGCGGTGGCGCAATTCGTGTTGGTGACGGGAACCCATTGATCACGAACAACATTATCATGTACAACCGTGGCCGTTATGGCGCCGGCATCGTATTCAATTTCGCTTCGGGAACGGTCATGAACTGCGTCATCGCTCATAACAGTGGTGGTGAGGATTACGCCGGCTCGGGCATTTGGAAATACCAGGGGACCACAAGCTTCATAGAAAATAACACCATCGTTTATAATACGTCGGCTATCGCGGGTGGAGGTGTTTATTGCTGGGCGGCCAACATGGTCCTGAACAACAACATCATCTGGGGAAACACCGCTCCCGCAGCGGCGCAGATCAGAATAACGGGAGCCACCGTGACCGCGTCATACTGCGCCGTACAGGGAGGTTATGCCGGAACGGGCAACATTTCCGACGATCCACAGCTCTTCGGTGAGTATTTCTATCATTCCGAAAATTCTCCGTGTATCGATGCCGGCAATCCGAATGGAAGCTATGTCGATCAGGCTGATCCCTCAACGCCCGACAGCGCCTGGTGGCCATCACGCGGTACAACGATCAACGATATCGGCGCTTATGGCGGTCCCGGAGCTGAACCGTTTGAACGCCTGGCGGTATTCGCCGAGCCAACGCTCGGTTGGGTCCCACTTGAGGTTAGTTTTAAGTCGGAATCACGGAGTTCCGGAGATAATTGGTTATGGCTGTTCGGCGACGGTGACAGTGCCTTTTCTTCCGCGGTGTCGCACCTCTATGAAGAACGCGGCTGGTACGATGTAAGTGTGCTTAACATTGACGGCGTAGATACGATAACGACAGTCGCAACTAATCTGGTGGCGGCACTCTCCGATTCACTGCAGTCTGACTCGGTCACCGTGGAATCAGGTCAGGAAGCGATAATCAGAATTGTCGCGGTAAACACGATACCTCTCAGTTCAATGACTGTCCCCGTCGAATACAGCGGCAGTGTCGCTCTCGTTCTGGATTCGTTTAACACCGTCGGCTGTAGAACAAACTATTTCGACTACGTGGAGCAAACACATTCCGCAGAGTCATACAGCCTGGCCACATTCACGTTAACAGCCTCTCCTTCAGGATCAACGCCTGATCTCGAGCCGGGAACCGGACCGATTTTGAATCTGTTCTTTCACGTCACCGGTTCACCGAACATCGGCGATACGACAGTCATTGCCCTTGACGGATATGCCGGTCACATGCCTCTGTTCACAAGCGACCTGATCCAGTATACACCGCTTCTGGCCGCCGGTCACATCGGTTATACCAGTTGTTGTGTTGATTACCGAGGCAATGTTGACAACGATCCGAATCAGTTGATTACAATCGCCGACCTGGTTTATCTGGTCGATTACATGTTCAATTCCGGACCCGAACCGATCTGCATGAAGGAGGCCAACATCGATGGCGACTTTCTAGGTCAGATAACCGTGGCCGATTTAGTCTATCTGGTTAACTACATGTTCGACCAGGGACCGTTGCCGGTAATATGCTACTAGATTGCAGGTGATACCGAGGGAAGACGGATAATAACGGACACTCCGCCCAGGTGGCTGGATTTGATCGACAGCTCTCCCCCGAGTTGTTGTACGAGTTTGTGAACGGTAGGAAGACCGAGTCCGGTGCCGGCGTCTTTGGTGGTAAAATACGGCGTCAGGACTTTATCGCGCAGTTCGGGAGGAATTCCAGGACCGGAATCATGGAAAATGATTTCAACATGCTTCGCATTCGTTGCTACTTCTATCTCAACTTTGCCAGGCTCTCCGGCCAGAGCTTCCTTGGTGTTGTTGAACAGGTTGATCATAATCTGTCGCATGGCGTCAGGATCGGCAGCTACCTCCACCTCATCGTCACACACCAAAGTGATATCAATGGATAGCCGCGCGGCCTCACTCGACAGGAAGCTGATTATCTCAGTAAGAAAGGGCTTCAACGCTAGCGGTTTACTGCGTTTGCGATCTTCCCGAGCCAGAGCCAGAAAACGAGTGATGATATCGTTCAGTCGACGCGTTTCCGAGCGGATCTGGTCGGTGATGGTTCGGAATTCATCACCGGCTTCGGTAGGTTGGAACTCCGCTTTAAGGCGCTGGGCTGCGATAGAGATAGTATTCAACGGATTGCGTATTTCGTGCGCCACCCCGGCCGCCAGGTTTCCCATCTCTGAGAGCCGTTCCCGCCGGGCGGCATCGCGCTCGAATCGTTTCATCTCGGTGACATCATTGACGGTAGCTACCAGGGCGACATGATCGCTGGTTTCTGAAATCAGATTCGACACGGCCACTAACAGAGTTCGTTCCTGTCCCTGGTTATCGGTAAGAATCAATTCATTCTCATGCAACGGCCCCGGCGTCTCGGTCAGATGTTGGTATTGAAGACGGTGATCCGAGAAAATATCATCCCAGCGGTGACCGACGGTATCCGTTTGTCCCATGATACCGTTGAAGGCCTGATTGCTAAGAATAACCATACCCTGCCGATCCACGGCCGCGACTCCGGTGTTCATTTGATCGAACAGGCGATATGAAATAGTTTTAATTTCGGAGTATTGCCGGGATATCTCACGACGTCGACGACGGCTGTTGAGTAATAGCATAGCTGTCAAAGAAAGCCCGAACAACACCACCGCCAACGAGATCATCAGCCGGTCGAAACCACGTGAGACATTGCGATAGCCTTCAAGAGACCAGCCGACTCGCAGAAGACCAAACGGGTATTGCGCCGAAGCGAAAGGTCTTACCGATTCGAGAACCTCGTGCCCCTGGAACTCGTAGATACGGTGCTGGATACTGTCGGCATCCAGAGCAGCCGTAAGAAAAGGATCGGACTCGATGGAAAGAAGGTTCCCGGGACGTCGCGAGGCGAAGATAATCCCTTCGGTCGATTGATAAATGATATACTCGACGCCTGCCTCGCGCGCCATATTCTGAGCCAGGTAACCAATTTGTCCCTCCTCCATCATATCAACGTAAGAGTCGGCATCGGCAGCCAGACCGAATACATGCTGAAGGTCGGCGGCAATCTCAAGGTAGTAATGTCTTGGACGACCATCGGGGGTATCTTCATCGAGTAATAAGGCAAACTGCTCTTCGGGATTAGCAAGAAGATTGCGAGCCTCTGTTATAACGAATTCGGGTGGCCCCGAGAACAGCCCGCGCACCACTCCTTCGGCCATGATTTGACCGGTGGAGTCGAATCCGAAAACACCGAGCAGATCATGCTGCAGGGCCATTCGTGTAAGGATGCGATCGGTCGGGCGAAACGTTTCTTCGGAGACCAGAGGGCGCAGGATTTCACTGTAACGAAGTTGAGTGAGTTGGTCTATTCGCGCCTCGGAGGCAATCGCCGCATCGGAAGCCTGAGCCAGTGCCTCGGTGAAAGCCGCCCCCTGCATGCGGAGAAGCTGGAGTGAATCCTCGCGGCTCTCACGGATGGACAGGAAAGCCATCGCAGCCAGCACAACCGCCACGAGTAAAATAAGCAGAATCAGCAGGCGCTGACTTATGACTTTCGATGAATCCTTGTTGATGGTCGCGGCCATGACAAAAATGAATCCGCCCTCACCGGCATCAGCAACAAAAAGTTAACCGGAGATAACGGCCATATCTTCTCTGGTGGTAATCTCACCGGTCGCCTCGCTCTGGACGATAGGGATCACCGTAGAGAAACAAGTCCGCTCGGAGCGGTCATAACTGATTTGACCTGAATGGGAATCGATGATACGACGGCAGGTGATCAACCCGTAACCGTGTCCTTTACGCTTGGTCGTAAAACGCTTCTCAAATAAGAGCGGCCTTTTATCCTCAGGCACCCCGGGACCGGAGTCAATAACTTCAATGGAGGCACGCTTATCGGCGCCGTCTTTGACAAGATGCGACCGAACACATATTTCTTTCACTTCGGACTCGGCTACGGCATCGGCGGCGTTGTTGAGGAGATTCACCATCACCTGTTGCATTTGACTGATGTCCAGTTCCACCAACGAAAGATTGCTGTCGAGATCGGCTTCAATGGTGATGTTGTCGAAGCGGTTCTGCGGCTTGAGAAAAGCGATGATGTTCTGGATCAACTGGTTCAGATCGACTTTATCGAATTGAATATCATCGGCATTTACATCCATGAGACCATCGGTGAAATTGGCAATTTTGTCGACCGTGCTTTTCATGAGTGTCAGCTTGGTATTGATCTTTTCCTGATCACCGCGCTTCAGGAAAAGCGGCATGAGTTCTATGTTACCGGATAGTACGGCCAGGAAGTTGTTGATTTCGTGAGCGATATCGCCCGCCATTTCACCGCGGGTGTAATAACGATCCACCCGGACCATCATCTCCTGGAAACTCTTACTTTCGGTAATATCCATGAGATTCAGGAGATAGGCGGAGGTGTTGCCGGTAGGACTGGTGACCGAACAAGCCATGAGATACGCCGGAAATTCTTCAGCGTTCTTCCGTCGACAAATCACTTCCACACCCACGCTTTCGTTTGTCAATGTGGGTAAGTGGTCCTTATCGGGGGCATTGACGAACAGCTTGTCGACCGTCATGCCAATCGCCTCATCGACGGAATAGCCAAAAGTCTCAACCGCCTTGCGGTTGTAAATCACTATCTCCCCTTCCAGAGACACCGCGATGACGGAGTTCGGAGAATACTCGATCAAAGTCGACAGAAAAACCTGAACTTCAGCCTGTGAAAGATATGCCTCCTGGATCATACGATTGAATTTCTCAAGTCGCCTGCGGTTGGCAAACAAAGTCTGTGACATCTCGTTGAAGGCCTCGATCAGGTGGCTGATCTCCTCGTCCCCCTCGGCTTCGACCATGTGATAAACTTCACCGTTGGAGGTCCGAGTGAGACCTTCCTGAAGTTTGCGCAAAGGATCACGGAAACGGCGATAGACGAGATATACGGTCAACAACGATACCAGCACCGAACCGAGAAAGAGGAGCATCATGCCATAGGCGACATCGGAGCGCGCCGATACGAGTAAGTTATGTCGACCGGCCGTGACAAGAACAACCGGAGTTTCTGCGTATATCCCCAGACGGTGATATTGGACCAGGTGCTCAGGGGCAATATCCTGTTGAACGTGTGTTCCCCGTTCGTGAGAGGTCATTAGTTTAACGGTAGCAAGATTTACCGGGCTGGATACGTTTGTTTCTGCATCCTGAGGCATCGGCAGATCTCCGGAATGGAGCGACCAGATCATATCAATCCGATGATCAGGCGTGCCCGCATACAAGGCAACAGAGCTAATGGCCGGCATCAGATTAACCAATGGCGCCAGACGAGAGGTCAGACGTTGACTTAGATCACTCGAAACGGGATCAATGGAGACTTCAGCCAGAATGCTGTCGACCTCCTGGGCAAGTAATTCAGAATCACGACTCACCGACGACAGGTCTAATTCTCCAAAGCTGTTATTGCTGGGGAAGAACAAAATCATCGCCAGGGCGGCAAAAACAAACAGGACCTGAATAACAATAAGGTGCCCCAAACGCCCCATTAAACCAACTCCGGATCGACCATCAGTATATGCCATTATGTAAGCTCCTGCCGCTGCGAGTTATGCTTAACAATATCGGCAGGATACCTGATTTCTAAAACCGGAGGGATAAAGGGATAGAAAGCGGTGAAAAGAAATAGGGAGTGGTGGAGGGGGGATGCCCGACTCTATCGTCAGGTGGCTGGAAAACCAGCACGCACCACTCCCTTATCCTTTATACTGTAGACAGAAATGTCTGTCTTAAAAAAAGCAAGAAACATGCCGCTCCCCGTCGGCAAGTCGAGTTCGGTCCCTCGGTGAGTCGTGTTATCTTATAGTATAACATTATGTTACACAACCATGAAGGCCGGGTTCTCTTACCTGTATGATACTAAAAAAGTCGTTTAGAAATAACTAATTGATTGCAGGATATTGCAGGTACAGCGAAAAAAAAGCCCCATAAATCCTTGTTTTTGGGGCTTTTTTGATCTTCGTCGTAAGTCTATCCCTCGAGTTCCTCGATATGCTTTTCGGCTGCGACGGCCGCAGTAGTACCGTCACCAACAGCATTGGTAATCTGTCGCACGAGTTGAGCTCGAACATCACCACAGGCAAAGATGCCCTTGATCGAGGTTTCCATCTTGTCGTCGGTGATAATGTATCCGCCCTTGTCCTTACGGAGAGCCTCACGGGTGATATTGGAATTGGGGCGGAAACCAAGGAACGGAAACACCGCTCCGCACTCGAGTTGTGACTTCTCTCCTGTTTTCACGTTCTTAAGAGCGAGATTCGTCACTTGCTTGTCGGAGCCGTTGATCGATTCTACGATTGTATCCCAGATGAATTCTATCTTGTCGTTCTTAAAAGCCCGGCTTTGAATTACCCTAGCCGCTCGCAGTTCATCACGACGATGAATAATATAAACCTTGGAGGCAAACTTAGTCAGGTACATACCTTCCTCGACTGCAGCATCGCCGCCGCCCACAACCGCAATCACCTGTCCCCTGAAAAAAGCGCCGTCACAAATGGCACAATAAGAGACACCTTTACCGGTATATTCAGCCTCGCCCGGCACCCCCAACTTAACCGGTGATCCCCCGGTACTGAGAATAACTGCCTTGGCGCGGTAGACATCGCCAGAGGCACAGCGGACCATGCGGTCGTTGCCCTCGACATAAACCTCGACTACTTCATCGCTGGCTACCTGAAGTCCGAATTTCCTGGCATGTTCGGCTATTTTTGTGGCCAGTTCGGCGCCGCTGATACGCTCGAAACCGGGATAATCTTCCACCTCTTCAGTGTTGGCAATCTGTCCGCCGGGGAGGTACTTCTCGATGGCTATTGTTTTACGCTCAGCACGGGCGCTATAAAGCCCTGCTGTCAGGCCGCCCGGACCACCGCCGACTATCACGATATCATACTTTTTCTCTTCAGCCATATCTTCACCCCATGTATGCTTGTAAACCTTCTTTCAAACTTATCGGTTCGATTCCGAACAACTTCTTCATCCGGCCGTTGTCACCGGTGTTACCCATTTGCATCATTGTCAGTTGATCACGTGTTAGCGGAGCCGGCTTTATTACCGTTTCCATCAATCCGGCGCCGAAACGCATCAACCACACCGGTAAAAACAAATTGCGCCGGCGTTTGTTCAAAACGGATTTCAAGATATTAAGAATCTCGATATATTCAAGTTTTTCCGGACCGCCCAGATCGATCGTCTCACCGACAGCCTCAACCATTTCACACGAGCGTACGATAGCGGCAGTGACGTCGTCGATATGAATCGGTTGTAAACGATAACGCCCATCGCCGATTACCGGCGTTACCGGGGAACGTCGGATCATGTTCTCAAGCATGGAAACGAAACCGTCTCCCGGGCCGAAGATCACCGACGGCCTCAGGATAACGTACTCCAAACCGGACTGCACCACGGCCTGTTCTGCGGCATACTTGCTTTGGTGATAGCGCGAGGGGGCTTCCGCTCCGGTTCCCATCGCTGACAGATAAACAAGACGCCCGACACGGGCCTGACGACAGGCATCCACGACGTTGGCGGTTCCACGCACTACGGTTTTTTCAAAGGTCAGCTTACGCGTTTCCGCGATAATTCCAACCAGATGCACGACACAGTCGACTTCCGCAAACGCTGCGGTAAGCCCCTTGGGATCATCGACGTTTCCTGCGGCCGTCATCACCGCCTTATCGAACGGCAATTCCGCTGTCTGATGTCGTACGACTGCCGTCACCCGATGACCGGCTCGCACCAGCGCCCGTACCGTATGTCGACCGACGAATCCGGTCGCACCGGTAACGGCTATGTTCACCAGTCGATCCCTTTCTGCGCCAGAATACCTTTCTGGTAAGGATGCTTTATCTCTCCCATTTCGGTAATAAGGTCGGCTCGTTCTTTCAGTTCGTCGGTCATGCCGCGACCGGTAATGACCAGATGCTGCTCCGGTGAACGAGCGTCGAGGATCTGCTCCAGTTCTTCATCGGTAACGAGACCGAGGTCCATCGCTACATTCAGTTCATCCAGGATAACAAGTTGATAATCGCCTGACTTGATTTTCTCTATCGCGAGGGCTACCCCCTTGCGGGCCGCTTCGCGGTGCTCGGAGAATTCCTTCTGATCATCAACAATACCGACAAATCCCTCACCTACCGTATATAACTCCAGGTTCGGTTCGAGCCGTTTTACCCCTTTCAGTTCACCGTATTTCCAACTTCCTTTAACGAACTGAATCAGACAGATACGCCAGTCATAACCTACGGCGCGGACACACATTCCCAGCGCCGCGGTAGTCTTGCCCTTGCCGTTGCCGGTATAGACAACCAGCAATCCCTTCTTCTTGTCGGTCTCGTTCTCACTCATCAGTATTCCTTTAAGAGAGAACCGGCCTGCGGTATAGAATTTGGTGCTGCCGGTTCGAAGTCCGTTTTGTGTCTTAACATGGTTTGCATATCCTTTTAAGTCAACAAAGGGAATAACCAAAAGGGTCCTGAAGTAGTCGATATTTGTGAAAAACATCACCATTAGTATTTGACTAGATGGTCTATTTTGATTTAAATACCACCGAGTGGCGGGTTGGATTCTATTGTCCCGTTTGAAAGTTTGGACGCTAGTTCTGCTTGTAAGGAAGGTAGTAATGCAATTCACGAAAGCTGAGGAATATGGGGTTCTAGGGGTATTGCACCTGGCGGAAAAAGACCGTTCCACGGTCACGCCGCTTTCGGAAGTCTCGGAGGCGAAGCAAATTCCGGAGAAATTTCTGGCCAAGATATTTCAGTCGTTGTCAAGATCCGGTATCGTTCGATCACATAGAGGCGTCAGGGGCGGATTCGCTCTGGCCCGTGATCCCGAAAATATCACCGTACGTGAGGTTCTGGAGTCAATCCAGGGACCTTACCATTTGCTTAAATGTGTGGTGGATTTGGGAGCCTGTGAGCGAGACGGACGCAACTGTGCTTTAAGGCACATTTTGATCGAAGCGGAAGAACGACTCAAAGACGTTTTTGAGAGTAATACTCTGGCTGATATGGTTCGCTGGGAAGCTGAAAAACAAGGTGGTGTCAAGACCGAAGAAAATACCCCTCAACAGGCCTGATTTTCGGTTTACATTGGGCTAGATAGCGATTATCTTCCGGCCTGATTGTGACTTTGGTAACAAGGAATTGGTACGAATGCCGGTAAAGTCAGATCGCTGGATCATAGAAATGGCCCAGGAGCGCCGGATGATCGATCCGTTCGCACCGGAACAGGTGCGCCGTGGGATCAGTTTCGGGGTATCGTCTTATGGTTATGATATCAGCCTGTCCAACGAATTCAAGAAACTCAAGGACGGGGTATCGGGAGAGATCGATCCTCGAGCGGACAACAGCGATCTTTGGGAAAATGTCACCGCCGATTCATTGGTAATTCCGCCCAATTCTTTCGTTTTGGCCCGTACTCGGGAGTATTTCAGGATACCACGCGATGTCATAACGATTTGTTTCGGCAAATCGACTTACGCCCGTTGTGGCGTGGTGGTCAATGTCACCCCATTCGAGCCGGAATGGGAGGGCTATGCCACCATATCAATCTCAAACACCTCTCCCCTGCCGGTTCGTATTCATGCCAATCAGGGGATTGCTCAGCTTCTGTTTCTTGAAGCCAGTGAGCTCTGTCTGACATCGTACGGCGACAAACGAGGTAAATATCAGGCGCAGAAGGAAATCACTCCTTCGAAATCGGATTGAAGCGCCGACGGGATAAAATCGAATTCCACGTGTTTGAATAGATAGGAGTTGTGAGATGTCTGATAAAAAAGTAGCTTCAGCCGGTTACGTTGAAGCTGCCCAGCGCAAACGTAGAAAGGTGACGATCGACGGCAATAGCGCTGCCGCCTATGTGGCTCACGCCACCAACGAAGTCATCGCCATTTATCCGATCACGCCGTCATCAGGAATGGGTGAAATCTCCGATGAGAGATCGGCTGCCGGACTGACGAATATCTGGAATTCGATTCCGAACGTCGTTGAGATGCAGTCGGAGGCGGGCGCCGCCGGCGCCGTACACGGAGCCCTTACTACCGGTGCTCTGACGACAACCTTCACGGCCTCACAGGGTCTGTTGCTGATGATCCCGAACATGTTCAAGATCGCCGGCGAGATGACCCCAACCGTATTTCACGTAACGGCACGCGCCGTTGCCACCCATGCCCTGTCGATTTTCGGCGACCACAGCGATGTTATGGCGGCCCGCTCGACCGGTTTTGGTCTGCTCTCTTCCGCTTCCATACAGGAAGTCATGGACATGGCCCTGATCGCTCAAGCCGCCGCTCTTGAAAGCCGGGTTCCGTTCGTACATTTCTTTGATGGTTTCCGTACCTCACACGAGGTACAGAAGGTCGAAGAAATCACGTTCGACGACATGCGTGACTTATTGCCGCAAGAACTGATAACGGCGCATCGCGCTCGGTCGTTGTCTCCGGATACTCCGACCATCAAGGGAACTTCACAGAATCCCGATGTTTTCTTCCAGTCGCGTGAGACTGTCAATAAATACTACCTGGCCGCTCCCGAGATCGTGCAGAAGGCCATGGACAAATTCGCGGCCGTTGTCGGTCGTCAATACAAGCTGTTCGACTATATCGGTCATCCCGAAGCCGAGCGCATCGTAGTGGTAATGGGTTCCGGCGGCGAAGTAGTTCACGAGGTCATCGACAACCTGGTCGAGGCCGGTGAGAAAGTCGGTGTCGTCCGGGTACGTCTGTATCGCCCGTTCGCTTCCGAAGCATTCGTGGCGGCCCTGCCGAAAACAGTCAAAAAAATCGCCGTGCTCGATCGCACCAAGGAGCCGGGAGGCGTTGGAGAACCGCTGTACATCGACGTGCAGGCGGCTTTGTCCGAAGCGGTCGACAAAGGCTGGAAGCGTCCCGATGTCCGTCCGGTGGTAGTCGGTGGTCGTTACGGCCTCGGTTCGGCGGAATTCAATCCGCCGATGGCCAAGGCTGTTTTGGACAACCTCAAATCGGACGATCCGAAAAATCATTTCACCGTCGGTATCGTTGACGATGTTACCAATACCTCACTCGATGTAGACTATAACTACAACCTCGAGGGTGAGAATTTCCGCGGCCTGTTTTACGGTCTCGGTTCCGACGGTACGGTCGGCGCCAATAAGAACTCGATCAAGATTATCGGGGACTGGACTGACAATTATGCCCAGGGTTATTTCGTTTACGATTCGAAAAAGGCCGGTGCCATTACCGTTTCGCACGTTCGTTTCGGTAAAAAGCTAATCCAGAAACCGTATCTGATTACATCGGCACAGTTCATCGCCTGCCATAATTTCTCGTTCGTCGAGCGTTATGACATGCTCTCTCACCTGACACCGGGCGGAACGTTCCTTCTCAATGCACCGTACGGACCGGATAAAGTCTGGGATGAGTTGCCGAAAGAAGTACAACAGCAGATAATCGACAAGAAGGTCGAATTCTACGCGATCGATGCCATTGATCTCGCCAAGCAGTTGGGTCTCGGGGCTCGCATTAACATGATCATGCAAACCGCGTTCTTCATGATATCGGGCATCCTCCCGAAGGACGAGGCGATCAAGGCGATCAAGGAAATGATCAAAAAGACCTACAGCCGCAAGGGCGAGAAGGTCGTGCAGATGAACTACGCGGCGGTCGACGGCGCGATGGGTGCACTGCACAAGATCGAATATCCATCCAAGGTGACAACCGCCAAGACTTGTCCGCCGATCGTGCCGGACAACGCTCCCGAGTTCGTCAAGAAGGTGACCGCGGAAATGATCGCCGGTCGCGGCGACAAACTCCCGGTTTCGGCTTTCCCGGACGACGGTACCTATCCGACAGCCACGACCAGATTCGAAAAGCGCAATATCGCGGTCGATATCCCGGTATGGGATCCCAAAACCTGTATTCAGTGCAACATTTGTTCGATCGTTTGCCCGCACGCAGCGATTCGACCGAAGGTATACACGGCGGAATACAAGGATAAGGCTCCGAAGGGATTCAAGTTCGTCGAAGCCATGACCAAGCCGTTTGCCGGAATGTACTACACGCTTCAGATCGCTCCCGAGGACTGCACCGGCTGTGAGGTTTGTGTCAACGCCTGTCCGGCCTTTGCCAAAGACGCCGACGGCAACAAAACCGAGCTCAAGGCAATCAACATGTCGCTTCAGGCTCCGCTCCGTGAGCAGGAAGCCCGCAACTGGGATTTCTTTATTAACGAATTACCGGCTCCCGATCCGAGTCTGTTCAGTCTCGGCACGACCAAGGGTTCGCAGTTCGTTCAGCCGTTGTTCGAGTTCTCCGGCGCCTGCGCCGGCTGCGGCGAGACACCTTACCTCAAGCTGATGACTCAGCTTTTCGGCGACCGCGCTATCTGCGGTAATGCCACCGGTTGCAGCTCGATCTACGGCGGTAACTTACCGACTACCCCCTACGCGCGTCGCGCCGACGGACGCGGTCCGGCCTGGTCCAACTCTCTCTTCGAGGATTGTGCCGAATTCGCATTCGGTATGCGTCTCACGGCGGATCGTCTTCACACCTACGCCCTCGAGCTGGTTAAGGAGTTGGTCCCGGAGATGTACGATGCCATAGCCAATGCCGACCAGTCGGTTCAGGCAGGTATCGAAGAACAACGCGGCCGGGTGGCGGCCCTCATGGATCGTCTCAACACCATGAACGGCTCGGAGCGCGTGGCTGCTCTCAAGGCCGTAGCGCATTTCCTCGTCAAGAAGTCGGTCTGGGGTATCGGCGGTGACGGCTGGGCTTACGACATCGGCTTTGGCGGTGTGGATCATGTCATGGCCTCAGGACGCAACATTAACCTGTTGGTTCTTGACACCGAGGTATATTCCAACACCGGCGGACAGATGTCCAAATCGACACCACGAGGCGCTACCGCCAAATTTGCCGCTGCCGGCAAGCCGCTGTCGAAAAAGGACCTCGGTTATATCCTGATGACTTACGGCTCGGTATTCGTGGCTCAGGTGGCTCTCGGAGCCAGCCACAACCAGACGGTAAAGGCATTCATGGAGGCTGAGGCTTACAATGGTCCGTCGATCATCATCGCTTACAGCCATTGTATCGCCCACGGCATCAATATGTCGCACGGGCTTGACGAAGAAGAAAAAGCGGTCAAGGCCGGTCACTGGCTGCTTTACCGCTACAATCCTGACCTGGTTGCTCAGGGTAAGAACCCGTTGCAACTCGACAGCAAAGAGCCTACGATTCCCTTCGAAGAGTATGCTTATTCCGAGACCCGTTTCCGCTCTCTGAAGACTCAGAATCCAGAGCGGGCGGCGATGCTGATCAAGCTCGGACAACAGGATTGCAACCGTCGCTGGAATCTGTATTCGCAAATGGCGAAAATGGATTATTCCTCACTGAAAACGGAATAAACCAGAGACATGGTTGTCTATAAAGCAAAAGGCGGCTCGTGGAAACGAGCCGCCTTTTTTTGCGTCGGTTTTCCCTCCTAGGCCATCCGACTCTGTGCAAACCCGAGAACTTTGTGACAATACGGGCAAAAACATATAATGTCTTTCCCGACCCAAAGGGCAAATCCCTTCGTCCTGATATAAATCTCCGACAGCTCCTTCTCACAAAACGGACAAACCGGTCGCAACTCGTTTCGTTCTGAAACAGTCATGGGTAATTCGGACATTCGGACTTCGACTCCTGATAAATCTTTTACGATAGGTTTACCGGCTTACCGCATAATGTCGCCTATATTCAGCCCGTTGACAGGAAAATATCAAGATTTGCCGCCGTTCGTCCGATACTCTCAGAAAATGAGATTACTGTCCCAAATAGGAGGCAATATGCGTTCTCTGACGGCCATCACAGCAGCTTTGGTCATACTGCTTTGCGGAATCAACACCAGCTATGCTGCCAGTGACGATGAACAAATTTTGGTGAATCGCTTCCTCAAACAGGCTGAGGAATCCCACACCAACAAGCTGACTTTTGCATCTTTCAATTTCTCGATGGACCGGATTAACCGGAACAATGATTACAACAGCTTCGCCACCTACACGTCGCAGCAAATTAACGGTGCTTCGTTCAACTGGCTTGACAACGGTTTTTCCGTCGGCGCCGAAGTCGGTATGGTTTTCAAAGAGCGAATTGCCTGGTCGGTCGGCGGTGAATACTGGTTTAAAATGGGCGAAACGATCAGCGGGAGTTACATCTACGATAGTCCCCTGACCACAGCGACAACCGTAGACAATCCAACTTCTGAAATGTGGCTGTTAGGTTTCACCACCGGCGCCTGGTATTACCCGTTCGAGCATCCGACGGTTCGGAATGGTCTGACCAAACTTTCGCTGCGTGTCGGCGGTAATGTCGGATTCTATACCGTCAACTGGGATCTCTGGGATGAATACGCCAGCCTGAATATGGCGACCGAAAACGTAGCCGGGAACAATATCAGCTTCAAGGGTACAACGCTCGGATTCAACGTCGGTGTCGGCGGCGACCTGCCGATCAAATTCTGGGGACTTACTCTGGGAGCCGAAGTTGCTTATCAATATCTGAACTTCACGAATGTTGCCTGGTATAACACAACAGACCAGGAGATCATTGCAACCTATAATGGTACAACTGATGGACGGGTCGATCTGGACCTGTCAGGCCTTCGGGGCAAAATTGAGATTAAGAGATTCTTTAGCTGGTAAGATGTTGATATAAAGTTGCTTGAGGCGCCAGGGACGGCTTGCGGAAAGCTCGTCTCTGGCGCTTTTCCTTGCCCAACAAGAACGATCCAGAACTTGACAGACAGCGCCTCGGACCTGTTATTGGTGCGAAACAAAACGAACGATGGAGATAGAATTTTGAGCACTTGCAAAACGCTATTGATCGCAACAATCGTTATTCTGACAGCTTTTGCCGTCGGTTTCGGCCAGGATTCCGGCCCCAGGAAACTTACAGCCGAACAGGCAGGCGATATCGGCAAGCCACAGGGCCGCATCACCTTCTATCGTGAGGGCGCCGTTTGGGTTATGAACTGCGACGGGACCAATCAGCGCCTGGTATCCGATATTGAAAATGCCGGCGGGCGTCTTAGCTTCTCTCAGGACGACCGCGTAATCGTCTTCACTCGTTCCGGCCAGGTAAATACTCAGGCGCCGACAACGGGCGAAGGCGGGATGCACAAAGTTTACGACCTTTTTACCGCTTATCTTGATTCCGCCGATGTCGGCAACACACATTGGTGGCTGCGTCTGACTGATGATTTCGGCAGTCGGGCAGCCGAATGGAGCGCCGACGGGAGTAAGATCGTCTACAGTAAAGATCTTAACGGTCACGAGGCTTTTCCCTTAGGCCCCAACTACCAGATCGTTACAATCGCTCCGGATGGCTCTGACTACAATATCATCCGCAAAGACTGGGCTAATCCCGGTGACGAATTCATGCTGATGCCTTCGATGAATGCCAAAGGCGACATTGCCTTCGTTTACTACAAAGAAATGAAACCGGTTGGTTTTGCCGTCCTCTCCCCCGAGGAATACATGATGTCGATGCGGGAAATCGATGTCCTTGCGAGGCGGAATTTCAACTATCTCGCTCCGGCCTGGTCTCCCGACGGGAAATGGATTGCCTGCATCAGCAACGACATCGATAAACAGGGGCTCTATGTAACAACTCCCGATACCAAAGAGAAATACCTGGTTTGTGAGCCACCGATAGGCACCTATATACAGACTCAGAATCCGGGCTGGTCGCCGGATTCGAAGTGGATCACTTATGCCACCACCGATGGTTCCGTTTGGATTATCGATATCACCGGTAACAATCAGCGGCGTATCAGCGGTCCCGGCCTAGACAGTTCACCCGCCTGGTCAAAAACCACAGCGATGGACAAATAAACTCCCGCAAGATTGAGAAGAAACGAAAACGGCCGTTCGTAAGACGGCCGTTTTTTTCATATAAGCATTTATCGCTATAGCTTCTTCCAGTTGCTTAACAACTCCACCAGCAACCGCAAGCCGATACCTGTCACACCCTTGGGGATATAAGGACGTCCTGAAGGCTCTATATCCATATAGGCAATGTCGACGTGCGCCCAAGGCCAGTCACCGATAAAATTCTCCAGGAAGGCGCCGGCCGTCATGGTGGCGGCAGCCTTGCCGCCCGAGTTTTTGAGATCAGCAATGGAGGATTTCATAGCCTTGTGAAAATCATCCCACAGAGGCATTTCCCAGACTCGTTCGGCAGTTACGTCGGCGGCATCGCGAAGACGATCCATCAGTACCGGATTGTTTCCCATGATCGGCGCACCGGAATAACCCAATACATACAATGCTCCGCCGGTCAAGGTGGCAATATCGATTACCGCTTGCGGGTCGAAGACGTTGGCATAATCAAGAGCATCCGCCAGAATCAGACGACCTTCAGCATCGGTGTTGATGATTTCGATCGTCAATCCTTTACGCGATTTGACAATATCACCCGGTTTGGTGGCATGGGCCGACGGCATATTTTCAGCTAAGGGAGTCAGACCGATGATATTTTGCTTCAGCTTCAGCCTGGCCGCGGCAACCAGAGCCATGAGGACTATTGCAGAGCCGGTCATGTCCCCCTTCATCTCCTGCATTCCCTCGGATTTCTTCAGCGAAATTCCTCCGGAATCGAAGGTGACACCTTTACCGACCAGAACAATCGGCTTCTGTCCGGCACGCCCGCCCTTGTATTCGAGAACGATGAAGCGAGGCGGTTCATCGGAACCGCGAGCGACCGACAGCAAGGCCCCCATGCGTTCCTTCTTGATAGCATTTTCATCAAGCACGCGACAAGTAAGATTCGGCAATCCCTTCACTTCCTTGCGTGCCAGTTCGGCATAACTGCGTGGGGTTAATTCGTTGGAGGGGGTATCGGCCAGGTCTCTTACACGTGTTTGACCTTCGGCTACGATAAGTCCGCGTTCTACGGCTTTTTGGAGACGATTCATCAGCGGCTTGTTTTCAACGGCAAAGGTGATCGTCGCCAGCTGATTTTGCGATTTGGCCGCGTTGCCGGTTTTATATTTCAGCAGTTCATAGGATCCCAGAATGAACCCCTCTATCACAGCCTGGAAAACAGTCGCCTCTTCCTCATCACCCAAATAGAACGTAGCACTCTTATAGAGCCGCAGGCTGTTCATGCGAGAAACCGTTCCGGCGGCCCGGCGATATTTGTCATGGTCGTTTTTGTCGAGTTTCCCGAGGCCGGCCAGGATCAGCCGATCACACTGAAGTGCTTCCGGTCGTGTAACCACCGCCGTCTCACCACCGGCGCCGGTAAACTCTCCCGAATCGTACATGTCGAGAAAAGCACCGCCGGTAATCTCTACCAGCTTACGTAAATCCTTCGAATCGGCGTTTTCGATTAAAGGGACAAAAAGCACGATCGTCTTGTCTGAAAGATCAGACAGTTTGCCAAAAGTATAGTTCAGTCTCATTCGTTATCCTCCATTTATCGCAAGGTAGCGTTATAGTTGATAACGGTCAACCGATTCGAGGGGAAATGTTGGAAAGGCGATAACGGACTCAGTATTCAGCGGACAAAAAGCCCTGGTAATTGCGGTCGATCTCAGCCATGTTATCATGACCGAACTTATACATGAACACCTCGACCAGAACCAGCGCCGCGACAGCTTCGGTGATAACGGCCAGCGCCGGAGTAACACAAACATCGGTACGCTCGACCATGGCGGTAGCCGGTTCGTGTTTTACGACATCAACGGTTCTGAGTGGCCGGTTAAGAGTTGAAATCGGCTTACTCGCCACCTGGATGACAATATCTTCACCGTTGGTGATTCCCCCCTCTATTCCTCCGGCGTTGTTGGTGTCACGACGGAATCCTTTACGCGGGGTATGACGGTCTTCGTCGAGGAATATCTCATCATGGACATCCGAACCACGACGCCTGGCGGCCTCGAACCCGAGACCTATCTGCACTCCCTTGACCGAGTGAATCGCCATGAGCGCTCCGGCGAGTTTCCCGTCGAGCCGGTCCGCCCATTGTGAACATCCGCCTAATCCGGCTGGAAGACCGGTGATGATCAATTCGGCAATCCCCCCGAGGGAATCGGAATCCTGACCCGCGGCTTTTATCTGTTCAACCATCGCCTTTTCGGTGGCCGAGTCCAGACAGCGCACCGGGGATACTTCGGTAATTTCCCGAATCGTCGCGACATCAGGCCTCTTGTAATTTTCGGGGAGCGCGGCTTCACCGATACGGACAACGTGTGAAGCGAAATATACGGAAAAATGTTGGAGAAACCGGCGAGCGACAGCACCGATCGCTACTCTCGCGGCTGTTTCGCGAGCAGAAGCCCGCTCCAGAACGTTGCGCAGATCCCGGTGATTCCATTTGATGCCACCCGGCAGATCGGCATGGCCGGGGCGGGGGCGGGTAGTATCACAGACAAGTCTTTGTTCCCTGTCGGTCAGATCGTCAGGGATTTGGTCAATCGGATGCATGATCCGGCTCCAGTTTTCCCAGTCTTTATTGGGTATAACCAGAGTTATCGGTCCCCCGAGAGTGACACCGCCGCGTACGCCACTTACGATTTGGACATGGTCGGATTCTATTTCCATCCGCCCGCTTCGGCCGTAGCCTTTTTGACGCCGGGCCAGTTCATGATCTATGAAATCGAGATCAAGGCTCAGGCCGGCCGGAAAGCCGTCAACGATAGCCGTAAGTTGGGGGCCGTGAGATTCCCCGGAAGTGAGATAAGTCAGCATGTTCTGAAGCTAATTCCGGATCGCTCCGGCAGCAACAGAAATATGCCGATCAAACCGGAGATGGAGCGGTTTCGACTCCTGTTTCCCAGGAACGATCAGCCGTCATCTTATCGATACGAGTTTTGAGCCGATCGTCGATATTGAGCGCCTTGGACAGGTTGTAGAATTCAGTCTTGTCTATCGGTGATATCTCGCGCATTTCTTCGAGCACCGCTACGATTTTCAAAATAGAGCGGTTCATAACTTCGAGATCATTCGGGAGCTTTTTGAGCAGATCCTCATTACGTCCTTTATCGAGCAGCATTCGCATGAGCTGAGAACGACCGTAGATAGCCATTGTAGCATTGTTAAGATAGTGCGAAAGGGTTGCCATAGCCACGTTCTTGGCCTCGATTGCTCCGCGTTCACGTTCTTCATTGAGCAGCGAAGCTGACAGCTCCTGGCGTTCCTTGAAGAGATTCTCTATCGTAAGATAGGATTTCCAGATTTCCTGGTTGGCCTTAACGAGCATATCCTCGATATTGCCTATGTCCACACCGAGATAATTCGCGACATCTATCGTTCGGGAAAGAATTGAAGAAGATATCTCATCCACGACTTCTTTTTCTATGGAGAGCATGGAACTTAAATTCTTGATCTGATTGAGACGATCCTCAATGCCTATGTCGTAACCGGAATAGCGATCACCCGTAATCAACACGGCAAGAGCAACGATCTGATTCAGCGTTTCATCTTCTCCAAGACGATTACCGTTATGGTGATCGACAATCGATTTGGAAATGTACTCAGGGAGACTCCAGACCTCGGCCAAATAACCGCCGATTTCAGCATGATCTATTCCGAATATCATTCTCTCGGCTTCAGCCAGAGAGGAGGAATGTGTCTCATGATGGATCACCTTGGCGTATGCTTCGGGATAGTGATGCAGGAAAAATAATACACCGACATCGTGTAATAGACCGGCGATGAACGCTTCTTCGGTGGAACGATAATCGACCGCCTTGGCAATCGACTCGCACGCGGCCGCAACCGACAGAACATACGAGAAAAACGACTGCGGACTTACCCCCGATGAAGCTGCCACTCGATCCGGATTCAACACCGATGACGACAGCGCCAGGCATTTAACCGTGGTCACCCCGAGAATGGAGACAGCCTGATGCACAGTCTTAATCTCGGACAGGCGACAATAAAACGGCGAGTTGGCCAGTTTCAAAATACGTCCGGTAAGAGACGGATCTTTGAGGATAATTTTACCCAGTTTATCGGCTGAAAAGTCCTCTTTGCCGATCTCTTCCAGGACTTCAGACATTACTTGGGGAAGAGACAGAAGTTTGTCGTTCCGGCGAATCTGTTCTACGATTTCGGTTTTGGTCATCGAATCTCTTACATCCAGATTTTCGGTTGCTGTTAAACGTATCTCGGGCTATTCAGAATGTCGGCAGACAGCGCTAATTGGTTAACCCAAAAGGAGAAAGAAAGGCTAAGGAAGCGATTTCGGAGTCACGGCAACTCTTAGAAGTTCAGCCAGTTGCTCGATTCTGAAGGGTTTATGGAGGACATTGGTCACCCCGCTTCGGGCCAGTTGAGCCTGATCGATATTAACCTCCCAGCCGGTCAGCAGGATAATCGGCATATCGGGGTGATCTCGCTTGATTCGAGCGGCTACTTCCAGCCCGGAGAAACCAGGCATGGCCAGATCGGTCAAGACAACATCAAAACGATGTTCATCCACAAGACGGAGTCCGACCTCGGGTGAGGTGGCTGTCTGGACGTTGTAACCCAGCGATTGCCCCATGGCGGTGATCAACTCCAGAATAACCGCCTGATCATCGATAGCCAGAACCTGGGCATGAGGTTGATTCAACTTCGATTCAGAGCGAGCCTCCCGGCGTCTGACCGGGAATTTGAACGAAAGGTGAGCCGGTTTGTCGGAGCTGGAGTCGATTGAATACTGGCAGCGGCTGCCGGCGGCATGGGCCAGAAAAGTATCCGATGGCCGAAGCCGTGAGGCTTCAGAAGCGCTGATGTATTTGCCGATGGAAGCCTGGCGGGTCATTCCGGGCAGTTCTTTGCTGTGTCGAGAGATATCGAGGTAAACGTAATCATTGAGACGATAGGTGGAAACCGTCAGCATCTCCCCTTCCCCGGCCAGACCAGCCACCTGGTTCAAAGCACCAAGGATCAGGGGGCGAAGCGAGGCGTCGGTCATTTCCACCAACGATACCGGACGCAATTCCAGGTCAATCTCGCGCGGACTGCCGGAGATCATGTAAAGGTTCCCGGAGATCCGAGCTGGTTCGAGGATTTCGGAAATGTGCTCGTTAAGTCCTTTGCCGCCCTCTCCCGAAGCTGTAACCGACGGCCTTATCTTACCCAGTGATTGACGGACATATTCCGAGGCCTGCTCCGCTTCGAGGATAATACTCTCGATATGACGTCGGACATCACCCGAAAGATCGGGGCGTTCGACCGCCAGTTCGGCGTTGCCGATCACTGCCGAGAGATGGTTGTTAACCTGGTTGATAACCGCCGCCAGAAGGTTGCCGTCGATTTCACCGGATTGAATCGGGGCAAGTGTCTCCTGAAGACCGGCAATGGTCATGCGGAATGAGAACAATCCCACGGTCAAGGTCAGAAGCCGTTCCCACTCTCCCCGCTCGGACTCAGGCATTTCATAGAAAAAGACCGTTGCCACACCCGAGACTCGATCACGCGAGAGGAGCGGAGCGATCATCAATGAAACCGGTGGTCCCTTTTCTTCGAAGAGCCGGTAAAAATTCTCCCGGTTGGCCATCTCAAGAGTTTGCAGATATTGCTCCACTTCGCTTCGCCCATAGGCAAAATGGGCTTCACGCGATCGTGCCGCTTCAGCGATGAATCCCTCACCGGGTAATAAATCGAATTCCGATAATAGACTGCGTTTCACCCCGCAACTGTCGTTGGCTTTGTAGGAACCGTCGGGATAACGGGTGAAAATCACCGCTCCGGCGCGACCGGGAAGAATATCGGAGAGATTATCGGCCAGAAAGGCCGGAGAGACATCGCCCGGGCCCTGCGAATCGAACTGAAGCAACCGTAAAATCCGCCGCAGTCCCTTGCGCCTTGTAATATCCAGACGCTGGCTGTCGGCCTGACGCATTACACCACCGGCCAACCGTGCAAACAAGTCGACTATCTTGAGATCATCATCGCCGACTCTAAACGCCTCATCGGGTCGTCGCAGGAGCAACGCACAATGGCGCTGACGTCCTGAAATGGGATAAACAAGTGTCGACTGGGCAATATAAGTATGCCCTTCCTCGCTCACCCCTTCCTGATTCACGATCAAGGGCTTATTGCGAGAGAGAGCATCGATCAATGCCGTACGGAAATTCTCGCCGAGTGAACCCATATCTTCGGAACCTCCGAAGACCTCCAAAGCACCATCGGACAATCCAACGATATGGATGGTTTCAGAGCCATAGAGACCAACCAGTCCGCGGCAATAGGCATCGATAGCATCTTCCTTTATGAAACTCGAAGCGACACCGGTTAACTGCTGCATGAGTGTTTCTTTTTGGGAACCGTCTTTCTCGGCCTGTTTGCGGGCCAATGAAAGCTCGCGTTCGAGTCGGGCTGAATATACTTTTTCAGCGACCCATTCCGCTACCGGAGCGAGATAACGAATATCCGACCGTGAGAAGAATTGCTGTTCATCGGACATAAGAATAATCGCCCCGAGCTTACGGCGTTCGGAAACCAACGGGAGTATCAGGGTCGACTTGAACCTGGAGGTAGCCGCTCGGCCGTCGCGTTCGTACACCTCAAAATCTCCCCCGATGGTCGGTTCACCGCCATCGATAGCGCGACTTATGATATTGCGTTCAAATGGATAATGTTCAAGTAAAGCGGTTTCGCGCTGATTCACACCACAAGCACAGGCAAGCACCAATTGCCGCCGCTGGCGATTAACCAGAAATACGGCTCCGGCGCACTCCGGTAGTGAAGCAAGAACTTCCTTGAGAGAAATGCTTAGCAGTTCCAGGAGTTGATAGGGCTCTCGGGCATCCTGTTGTAAATTCTCGAGCAAACTCAGTTTCCGCCATTGTTCTTCTATCGCCTCTTCCCGCTCCTGCCAGAAATCGGAGTACAGTGACAATCCAACGGCCAACAGAAGCGCTCCCAGTAGTGCGATCGATAACTGGGCGATATCGAGCCAGCCATAGACATTGTCAAGAAACCAAGCCCCGTATTCCGGATGGAGCTTGACTAATTGCCAAGCCGAGGCCATGAAAAGCAACAACCCACCGATGATGAAAAACGTCTTTCCCCCGACGTTTTCCAGTGTAAACAATCGCAGGCGAACGGTAAGGAACACCAGCGCCGCGATAACCACCAGCGGCAGAGCGGTAGTCAGAATAATCTGAGTCATTCGGGAATTCCTTCCGGTTCGCCGTGAAGTGTGAAAGCATCGGCCCGGGTGATACGAATCGGTATGATCTGCCCGGGAGCAGCCTCAGACGCTGAGAACAGAACTATTTTATTGCCTTCAGTGCGTGCTCGATAGAGGTCCTGGGATCGGCGTGAGAAGCCCTCGACCAGGCCCAGCCGAATTTGCCCAATTTCGCGTTGATTCCGCTCGAACGATATTTTTTGTTGAAGGTCGATCAATTTCGAAAGGCGAGCTATTTTGATCGCCTCCGGGACATCGTCAGACAACTCCGCGGCTTTGGTGCCGGGTCGAACCGAATAACGGAACATGAACGCCGCGTCATATCCCACCTTCTCGACCGCCCCCAGGGTTTGCTCGTATTCTTCATCAGTCTCGGTCGGGAATCCGACTATCAGATCAGTGGTCAGAGACACATACGACAGATGCTCGCGGATCAGTTCCACGAGTGATAGATAATGGTCGAGAGTGTAACCTCTCCCCATCAACTCCAGCACGCGATCGGCCCCGGCCTGCAGCGGCAGATGAATATGGGGCATTATCTTATCATATCGAGCCATTACCTCGACCAGACGCGGTGAAAGGTCCTTGGGATGCGAGGTCATATACCGGATGCGTTTTATCTCTGTCTCCGAGGCGACACGGTCGAGCAAGGTCGGGAAATCGGTTTCATCGTGTCGATAGCTGTTGACGTTCTGGCCCAGTAAAGTAATCTCAACGACCCCCTCACCCACCAGTCGGTTCACCCAGCCGATAATATGATTCGGAGAATGCGCCCGTTCGTGACCGCGGACATAGGGCACGATGCAGTAACTGCAATAGTTATCGCAGCCTCGGGAGATCGTGATAAAAGCAGAGAAATCGGTTTCACGGATAGGTTCGATCTGGTCAATATGCTCATGACCGAAAGCAGTGTTAATCAACGGCGTTGGTTCCGCTTGCTCTATTAAATCGGGCAATTCGAACAGACGATCGGTACCGAGAACGAAATCGACATGCGGCGCCAACCGGATTAACTCATCCCCCAGCCGCTGGGCCATACAGCCGACAACAGCGATCTGTTTTGAGGCTCCGTTCTGCTTGAATTTTCGAAGATCCTGGAGACGTCCCAGTGCTCGTTGTTCCGCCTTATCACGAACCGAGCAGGTATTGAGAATGATCAGGTCGGCATCGGCTTCGTTATCGACACGACGATATCCGTGAGTCGACAAATTGGATACGAGCGTGGAGGAATCAGCCAGATTCATCTGGCACCCAAAAGTGGTGATATGAAAGGTGCTGATCCTGCGGCTCATTTTCTTTCTCGGCCTCATCGACGGGTACAGTTGACCTTCTAAGATGAGGCCGGAAAGCCTTTAAAATCAACTAAAAACGGGATTATCGGATGATGGGAATCTTCTCCCCCTCAGGTTCAGACATCACTCGGCGCAGCCATAGACCAGCGGTGGGCCTTCACGGAACATGAAGTCCACGAATTTCACCAAATCAACGATATCCACCTGACAGGAAGCGTTGACATCAGCCCGGTTCAAATCGATAGGGCGCGGTCCATGCCTGAACATATAGTCAACCAGATAGACAAGATCGGAGACATCCGGTCCGTCATTATTGTAATCGACATCACCGGCCAAAGGCGGTAAAGGACCAACATGAATAGTAAAATCTACCTCATCGATGTAGCCGGCGCCGTTATCAACCACTCTGGCTCGGAATGGATACAACCCGGTATCGCTCGGCACGCCGGTGATAATCCCTTCGTCGTCCAGAACCAGGCCGGGCGGCAATGTCCCTGAGACGATCGTATACACATACCAGCCGGTGCCGCCCTTTGAGATCAGGGTATCTTCATACGTCTGCTGAAATTGCCCTTCCGACAAGTCATCATCGCCGGTTACGATCCGCGCCTTGAAAGAAACCTCATCGGCATACTTCATGATCCAATTGGAAGGATCGAGGAAGATGTTATTCACATAGCTCGGGAAATTGAGTTTGAACATCTCGCGGCGATCGTTAACCTCGAAAGTCAGGGTATCATCCGGCACTGATTGAAAGTCGAAGAAAAAGTCAACCGGCATGTCGAATACTTGCGGCGACGTGGTTTGTGTCTGGAGCACCAGCAGGTACAGGTCGATGCCACCTTGATCGGAGGCTTCCTGCAGGTAAGCGAACTCATAGTCCGGCCGATAGGTACCGTAAATCCACTCGGAGAAAAAGTCACTTAAATCGCGCCCGGACACTTGTTCGAAAATCTCCTGAAAATCCTCGGTTTTAGCCGAGCCGTATTGATATTCAGAGTTATAATAAGCCTCTATTCCGGCAAAAAAGGCCGAGTCGCCAATGACATGACGCAGCATGTGAAGCACCCAGGCGGCTTTATCGTAGGACAATCCGGTGTTAAAAATGGTCCAGACATCGGTTGTATCATAAACGTAGATAGTCCCTCCGCCCGCATAGCACATATCGGCCATATAATCATGATAAGCGGTCCAGCCGGACTTATGCAGATAGTACAAAGCTTCAGTATAGGTAGCCCAGCCTTCGTTCAACCAGATATCGGACCAGGATTCGCAGGTTATCATGTCCCCCCACCATTGATGAGCCATTTCGTGTACTACCACCGGCTCACTGAAACCGAAATTCGCACTGGTCATGGAGGTCATGGTCTGGTGTTCCATACCGCCGCCCCATTCGAAATTGGCATGGCCGTATTTTTCATCGGCGAACGGATAAACACCGTAAAGGTCCGACAGAACCGTCAACGCCTCCGGCGTGACGTTATATTTCCCCAGGGAATAACTGAGGCGCTCAGGATAAACGGCATGAACGATCGGCATAATCACCTGGCCGTCGTTGTAGTTCCATTCATCGTACCAGACTTCATAGTCTGAAATCGCAACGGAGAACAGATAACTGGCCATGGGGTGATGCCCGGTGTAATAATAGACATGGCTGTTGCCGCCGGGAGCAATCACCGAATCAAGTGTGCCGTTCGAAGCCACGTAAAATGCCGTATCGACTTCGATTGCAATGGCGAAGCTGTCCGCCTTGTCGTCCATACGATCCTTACAGGGCCACCACGAACGGGCATAATATGGTTCCGAAAGTGAAGAAATGACTTTGGATCCATAGGCGTTGAAATCGAATGAAAATCCCATAAAACCACCCTGGTTCGGGTGGCCGTGATAATAGAAATCAAACTGAAATAATTCGCCGTCCGTATACAAACGGTCAAGTTGGACTACGACGATATCACCGTCACGATAAAACCCCAGCGGCCCCGAGGGAGCGACAATAGAGTCGGCCACCATATCGGCCTGAAGATCAATTTGAATCTGGGTAACTTCGGAAGCAGCCGCAGCAGCCGTGAAACCAATCCGTCCGTAGAGCACTTCGGCCGTGTCATCGATCCGAATGGCGATATCGTAGAATTTCATGTCATAATTTATCTGAGTACCGTCGAGTCTTCCCCCGGTAGCCAGTTGCGAAGCAACTCGTCGTTCGGATAGAGCCGAAGCTTTGGCTGCGCCTAGATACCGATGCATCTCAGCCGGAGACATCTGTTGTTCATCATCCGCTACTAGCGGCTCATTACCGGCTGCAACCGATGACCATAAGAGCGAAATAAGTAGCAGTAATTTCACTAGTCTTCCAACAGACCTGTACATTATCCTATCTCCGGCAGTGATGCTGTTCAATTCCTGAACAGCAAGCCAACCTGTTTCGTTTCAATCGCTTGTTCGATTACGAGACTAACTTCAGTCAACCCATTCTATAATAAGACGGTCAATCCGCAGCAATCAACCAATAACAACGTCCTTAATAAAAGCAATAACTGAGCCGCCGGGATCTAAAATAGAAATCGCCTCCGGATCATCTGTCCGGAGGCGATTGAACACACAGCTATTTGAATCGCTAATATGGATTACCACACGGGATGGGTCCCTGATTGAACATATAATCAACCAGGTAAATGAGATCCTCTATCGTGATCACCAGGTTGCAGTTCATATCGCCGACAACCAACGTCGGTTGAGGAGCGGGACCATCATAGAACATGTACATGACCAGATAAACCAGATCTTTGATAGTGATCAGGCCATCATAATCGACATCACCGTGGAATCGCCACACGCGCATCTTAAGCGACACCGGTTTTGGTGAATTAGAAGCATCCGGGGCATCGATATAGAACGTATCCACATATTCCCCAAAAGGATAACCGGTGGAGTTGACATTGAAAATAACCGTAGCCGGCACATCACCCGAGGTAGTGCTGGGATAAAGCCAGCCAATATCCTCAACAAGCGACCAGGGCATACATCCACCATAACGATTGAAAATTCCTACAATCGCATCCGGTGATGGTCCGCTATTCTCCTGGGTCGGTATCACATAACTGGATGTCGGCAGGATAATCTGTGGCGTTTCGGTTCCTTCGATCACATTGTACTGCACGAGGATAAATGCCGGGCTATTGATGGCGTTTGGTGCTTCGACCAGGATAGTATCGAGATAAGTACCGGCAGACAACGGTAATTCACGGGGCGTCACTACAATGGTTGCCGGAGCTGTTCCGCTGGTCTGGCTTACGGTGAAGTACTCGGTTTCAAACAGCAGATTGAACGGCATGGGATTGTCGCCGCCCAAATTCGAAATCAACAGATTGACCGGCTGTGGTATTCCGAAATATCCCTGCGAACATTCGTAGGTGAATAAGTTCATTGTCGACAGATTGGCGTTAACCCAGGCGGGTTCTGCTATGTAGTGGAAATAAAACTCAACCGGGAAGGGGCTGTTGATCGCCTCGTTTGAATTTACCCAGATCGTATCGTAATAATCGTTACCAACCGTCCCGCCGGGGATTTTAAACGAAATAACGACATCTTGATCAGCAGCGCCACTGGATGGGGTCATTGTCATGATGCGGCTGGAAGACTCTTCCAGCCAGAAGTTAAGAGCTCCGCCACCGCCGTTCTTAATGCGGATAGTGCGATCGGGGATATTGACTACCGGCACATCGACGATGATCGTATTAAAAGCGGAATCGACTTCTATTATAGGCAAATCGGAACCAACCGAAAGTGATACCGGCACTTTCACCGGATCGTTGGTGGCGTTGGGATCGGATACGATCAGTGTATCCACATAGCTGCCGTATGCCAGACCGGTTATGTCGACACTAACCGTGACATTAGTCGAATCCGTCCCACTGCTCGGACTGGTGCTGAGCCAGGATTCGGTATTGGTAATAGTCCAGTCGAGCACCGAGGCGCCGGAATTCTTGACTACAAGGGTTTTCGGTGTCGGATTATCGCCATTGGCAATAGCATTAAAATACAGGGCGCTCGGCGAAACTGAAATCACCGGTGGTGGTTCTTGCAAATCGAGTGTCACCACAACCCGTTGCGGTGAGTTGACGGCATTGGCCGACTCGATAAGAATAGTGTCAATGTACTGACCGGCAGACAGACCGATGATATTGATCGAAACCATGGGCGTCAGCGGCGTCGTTCCCATGATCGGGCTGAGCACCAGCCACCCGGCGTCTTCGGTCAACGTCACATCGGTAGAGCTGACGTCGGTGGTTATCGAGAAACTCTGCGAAGCCGGGCTGGAACCACCCGCTACGGCCTCGAAATGAAGCGAGTCGGGAGCGACAATCAGATTTACCGATGGGGTGTAGCTGCTGTCATAGATCGTGTAAGGTCCTTCCCAGATCGGGAAGTAATCACCACCTCCGTTACCCGCTACGAATTTATAAATCGATGAAGGTCCGAACTCAAGGGTATCGAGATTGATTTGATCGGTGGCATTCCAGTCGGACAAAGTGAAATAATACGTAGCCCAATGACGGCGGCCATCGGCAGGAGGTATCCCGGTTCCGAACATGATCGAACCGGAAAACACAAAACGCTGATTGGTGTTGGTCGTCGCCAAACTATTACCGTCGTAGAAATATGGGCCGATTTCGAAATTATCGACTGTCAACGATGAACCGACAGCCGAGTCCATTTGAAGATTGGGATTATCCCAGGAAAAGCCCATGGTTGAGCCTAACACGTTGTTGGAATCTGAGAACACCCATAAATCGGCTTGAAGATGAAGTTCGTTAGTGGCAACATCCGGAACCACTGAGAACTCAAAAGCGACTGTGTCCACAAATCCGAACTCCTGGGCATGAATGCCCGCAGCTCCCAGCAGGAGCACCAGACACAGACCGGCAAGTGCAACAATCCTATTCATGCGCTACGCCTCCTTGGATTAACGATCGAGCCGATGTCCGTTACAAACTCGATATTATTCTGATGAATGTATTTTCTTTGCAAGTATGACCCGCTTCGGGTAACAACGCCCCGCTTCGAACTCAAGTTCGTCAACCCGAGTAGTATGACCAATACAGTCAATACTCACCCAAATTGATAATAACTAAACGTTGATCAACCCACTAAACGCGTGCGAGACCTTGGGACAGAATTGCCCAGAAACCTAACTCGCCCTAATCAATGTTATGATAACACGCTCAGTTGAGCATTGTCAAGGATAATTGGGATAGGATTGTATTAGCAGCCACGCTAAGCTGTTATTCGAAAACTTGTTAGCGACAAAGATAGAATGCTGTATCAGTCGTTCTTGCGTGAACGTGCGGCTTTCCCGGCACTACGTTTACGAGACGACGTTGTGCTTTTCCTCTTTGATCGCTGAGCTTTTTTCTTGGCTTTGGCGATCTCTTCGGCAAAAATCTTTTCGAGAGTGAACGACGATGGGGTAAAATCCATCAGACATAGCTCGAATAACTCATCCACTCGTTCGATAAACGTGAACTTGGTCTTGCGAAGAACCTCACGCGGTAATTCCTTAATATCCTTCGCATTTTCCTTTGGCATCGCGACATGATGAATACCGGTCCGGAACGCCGCCGAAACTTTTTCCTTGATGCCGCCCACCGGCAACACACGGCCGCGCAAAGTGACTTCACCGGTCATGGCAATATCGTTGCGAATCGGGCGTTCGGACATGATCGAAGCTACTACCAGACAGACCGTCACACCGGCTGAGGGACCGTCTTTGGGAATCGCCCCCGACGGGAAATGAATGTGAATGTCGAACTCGTTGAAATCCTGTGAGTCGATACCGAGCATGTCGGCCTTACTACGTACGTAAGAATGGGCGGCCTGAATCGACTCACGCATTACCTCACCGAGTGAACCGGTGGTTGTGATGCGTCCTTCCCCCTTCATCTTGAGCCCCTCGATAAACATCAAATCACCACCACTGCCGGTCCAGGCAAGGCCGGTGGCGAGACCTATCTCGGGAAGAACTCCGGCTTTCTCGGGAACGAACATGGCCGGCCCCAGATAGGTTTCCAGTTTGTCCTCGGAGACAGTCCAGGTTTTACGTCGGTGTTCAACTTTCTCCAAAGCCACCCGGCGGCAAATCTTCTCCATCTGTTGTGAAAGCCCCAGCAGACCGGACTCCTGCGTGTAGGAGTTAATGATCCGTGAGATAGTTTTATCTGCGACACGGAATTCCGATTTAAGAATTCCATGCTTTTTGAGCAGTTTGGGGATCAAATGTCGTTTGGCAATGGCGGTTTTCTCGCGTTCGATATAACCGGGGATTTCCAGCAATTCGAACCGTGGCACGAATTGCTCAGGAATCTCCTCGAATGACCGCACCGAACAGATAAACAAAACCTTACTGAGATCTATCGGTAATCCAATATACTCGTCGAGGTAACGGGAGTTATATCGATAGTCAACCACTTCAAGCAGAGACTGGTTGACGGCAGCATCGTTATCGACATTGAAGTAATCAACATCCTCGATCAGCACTACCGGGTCGAGTGACTTGGCATCTTTTAGAGCCCTGATCATCTTTCCCGGCATAGCCCCTAAAAACGTGCGCGGGGTGCCTTTGATTTCGCTGATATCGGTCACACCGCCGACAGAAAGACGAATCAATTCCTTCCCCATGCCTTTTGCGATGATTTTAGCCAGTGAGGCTTTACCGGTACCGGGAGCTCCGACCAGACAAAGCACCGGGCTTTCATCGGTGCCGGACAACAAACGTCTCACCGCCAGCCGTTGTAATACCTGATCCCTGATAGTCCGGGGACCGAAGTATTCGGCGTTAAGTTGTTTTTCAACCTCAGCGATCTCGTAATTTTCACCTAATACACGTCCCCACGGCAGAGACATCAACCAGTCGAGGTAATTCTTCGTCAAACCGTACTCGGCCGAGGCCGGCGACAGCCGTCTGATCCGGTCGACTTCTATGGTCACACGTGCTTTGACTTCCGGCGGAATATGTTCTGCCTCATGCGCGAATTGCTTGATTCGTGCGATCTCACCGGGGATATCTCCATCCGATTTCGAAGCGTCCGTCTCTATCGATTCAGTCAACGGAGCGGCCTGTTTTGGCTTTGAGCTGGTGGGACCGGAGAACGACGACACTCTTAGACTCGTCAGTCGATCCAGTTCGGCACTCAGACAACCGATCAAACGTTCAAAACGGAGTCTCAATTCACAAGCTTCAAGGAGTCCCTGCTTGTCTTCCAGTGAGAAATGCATACTGGCGGCCACCTGATCGGCCAGATGCGAAGGATGATCACGATAGACACGAAGTCCGTGCAGAAGTTCCAGGGAATAGGTCGGATCGACCGCGATGATATCCCCCACCATTGACATTATTGCCGCAACGTGGGAGCGAATCAGCTTCTGCGATTCACGTGGTTGCTGTAGTTCCGAGGCGGTAGCAACCAGATAAGGACGACTGGAAACGATTTCGTCGATAGCTGCCCGACCGAGGCCCTCGATCGTAATCAAACGAGAACCGCCACGGCTGTCGCGGCTGTCGCGAACACGGGCGAATTGTCCCACTTGATAGAACTTCCTGACGGTTTCGCTTCCGGAAGTCTCAGGGGAATAAGTGGCAACGAACCGACGATTGGCTCCGGCACAGTCGTCGAGAAGTTGCAGACTCTCTTTACGACGCACCCGAATGGTCAAAAGCGTTTCGGGGAAAAGCACAGCCGTCTGCAAACGCAGAACCGGAAACTGTGCACTCTTGTCCACCGCCAGTCGGGGCAGACGAAACTCTGATTGGATGATTTTTTGTCGGCTCATTTTCTATAATATCGGTCGATTTGTCGCAGCCTGAACGCCGGACTTCAGCATTTTGTAAGTTTATGACCAACTTCTACTTATTAGACAATCAAAGGTTCCGGGATAATGCGTTTGTAAAACAACCGTATACCTTTCCTGTGGATAGTATTAAAAGACTGTACGCCGGGATGTTTGCTTAAGGACTGAAAAGCGGACGACTCAAAGCCGCCCGCTACTTAAGACTATAATTTTTAACCGGATCGCGGTAGCGTTGAAAAGACATCCGTCGATGTTCAGGTCAGTTCGGCTTCTCGGATGAAGGGGCAAGCATCAGCGAACGCACCTCCCAATCGGGATGCTCCCGAAGACGGTCACGATTGATCCTTATCCGGGACGGGTCAATGTTCAGCCGGTAATAACCAAGCCGGTTGTTTTCAACCACCGGCCAGGCCGAGGTGAAGCTGTCGTAGATTTCGTTCTTCATCCGATAAAGATAACGAGCCTGATTGAACCCTACTTCAATATCTTCCTTATAGACCCAGCCGGCCTCATCCTGAAGGCGCTTATTGGCCAGTTTGACAAAATACTTGAACGATTTCCCGGTCAACCGCACGGGGAAACCATCGATGCGAATGAGATACCGTTCATGTTCATAGCTGCCGTCGACTTCGATCATTTCCGGCTGTTCGGTAATTAGCGGCAACCGCCCGGTCCGGTCCATAACCGCAGACTCACAAGCCCTGTTCATGCTTAACTCCTTTCTGTAATTATCAATCATTTCTTTCAATCTCTTTTTTTTCTTCTCCCCCGGTATCAGCCGCTCCAGATCAGGAGTCTCCAGGTGACAGAGTTGCGACCAACTGTCTACCTTCTCTCGATACAGAGCCGCCATATCGCACCGGTTAAGCACCGTTCCCACGCGGGAGTGCAAAGAAAGGAGATCGTCCGGAAGGCCATGTCGCAGACTGAAGACCCGGCGCCGGAGTCGCGACGGCAGAGCGGAACCTCGGCGGGTGGTTTCGATAATCGCAGCCAGGCCGAGCAACAGGTGGCCGGCACTCTCCCCCAAAGACAGAATTTGTCCGAGGTGCAACTGGAACCGTTCCTCCAATTTCAGGACAGGTTCAAAGCGACGCCATTGTTCAAGCAACAGAAGAGCCTTAAGCGCCGCAGTCGAGCGATACGACAACGGTCTGCGAAAATCCCCGTACGGCAGTACGAATCCGGCCTCGGCGAGTTGATCGTCATAGAATTGGTACAAGGTCCGCAACGGCGCCGACTGGCTCATTTCGAGGCGACTAATCAATCCGGGCGGATGATCCCAGTCCGGACAACCGAGCACCAGGGCGGTCCAACCGAACATCGTCTCCGGCTGAGACGACTCCATGCGATGCATCAAATAGAGTGTCTGGGCAACAGTGAGACCGCCGGTGGCGGCAGCTCTTCCGAGCGCAGTCGGCTGTAACAGCCCTTCTCTATCGACCTCAATCATTCCCTCCTCGGCCAGCACGGCAATCAAACCGTCAAAATCAGGGCGCTTCCTCGCAGGAGCCGTGGCGGCCAAAAAGGTGCACCCGAACAGTCGTTGAGCGGAATTCCGATCGGAAATCAGACCGCAGACAACACCGTTGAGCAGCCAGTCCTCCCACGGCCGGGAAGCGAGCGCGGACTCAATCGGCTCCGGATGAGATGAGGCGATATAGTTTTCCCAGAGAATGTCGCGGTCGAACTCAGAATCGGCGAGCACCATCGCTCGTCCCGGTTGCTTGTCCCGGGATTGTCCCAGCCTTCCGGCGCGACCGCTGATATTTTCGAACTCCGCCCTGGAAATCGGCACCAGCGAAGGCTGTGCGCCGTATTGACCGGTGCTGTATTTAACCGTTTCGAGATATACCGTATCGGCGGGAAGATTCACCCCCATGGCGAGAGTTGTCGTAGCGACCACGAGGCGTACCTGCCCCGCACGAAAGGCATCCTCCACCACACGACGCTGCAAAGGAGAAAGATCCGAGTTGTGAAAGGCCACACCTCGCCCGAGGCATTGCTTGAGCGAACGGATGAGATACGAGGGCTCTTCGTCGGCCAACGATTCAACGGCATCACAAGCCCCGGGCCAGGAAACTTCAGCCGCCACTCGGAGTGCGGTATGGATCGTCTCGCGGCGCGATTTGAGAAAGATCAACGCTTGCTCGGAAGAAGCCTTCAGGTGACGCACAAGAGCTTCAAACAAATCGCTCTGTCCCGAATCGAATTCCATGAGCTCGGTCCCCTCGGAGCCGCTGTTATAGGAACGATAGTGGAACTCACCGTCGCCGGCCACACCTCGAAACAGATCAACCGGACGGCTGAACTCCTCGACCAGAGTAGCCCCAAGCCAGTCAGCCAGCCGCTCCGCAGAGGTGGAACGCCCGGCAATGACTGCCGACAACCCCAACAACGTCGGGGTATACGACGAAGCGACGATCCGGGTCAACAACTGCTCGAGCAATGCCCCCCGTCCCGGCTCCGCGACCGATTGCAACTCGTCGATAACAACCAGCCCGATCCCGGCAAGGGAATCGAGACTGCGAGTCAGAAGCCGGTCCAGTTTTTCATAGATGGCGAACGCAACATGATATTGCCCGCTCGCGAAATTCTCGTCACTCTCGGGATGGTCGCCGGTGACGATCAAACAGCGCAGATCCAGATCATGATAGCGTTCTATGAACTCATTATATTTCTGCTCGGCCAAAGCACGCAGCGGAAACAGCAATACCGCTCGGCGGCGGCTCTGCAGGACCTTGATAACCGCCATCTCAGCACAGAACGATTTCCCGGACGAGGTCGGAGCACTCACGATCAAATTAACGGGCGTGCCGTCCTGACGGGGTTCGCCCAAAAGACCGGACCGAACAGCTCTCACCTGCACCGGCAAGAGTCCCTCGTCACAGAGCCTCTGCCAACGTTCCACGATCCGCTCGGGAATACCGTAATCTGTCAAATCCGCTATCCGCACCGCTCCCCCATCAGCCGCCACAGCTTCCGAAGCCACAAAGCGGGCAGCTAGTGCAAGTACCTTGTCTGATCATCCCGGCACCGCATTCCGGACAGGTTGCCACATCGTGGTAGAAACACTCGTCCTTGAGGTCCGTGTTGAACTCGCCCGATACGGGTTGTAAAACGGCGCTGTAATCCAGGTCGGTCTCATTGTAAGAGGTAATTCGAGAGCTGCTTTCCATGTCTATCAACCTCCGGCTGAAAAGGGGTCCAAGTTGATCGCGATCCAGTATAGTGCACATTTGTGCAGGTGTCAAGCAGTTTTTTAGCCGGCGTCTGAGGAAATCCCTCTCACATCCCCGTTACAACCGATAATGCGTTATATCACAACAAAATAGCCTTCCCGAGCAAAATCCCCGGGAAGGCCTCTTGGGAACCGATAACCATCTATAAGGTTAACGAAGCTCGAATTCGACCGGTATTGACACCCAACAGCGAACCGGAAGCCCGTGATGGAAAGCCGGTCGGAACACCGCTCTTTTGGCTGCGGCAATAGCGTTTTCGGCAAAAGGTAAATTGGGGTTGGTTTCGGCAAACACCCTGACCTCAACGACCCGCCCGTTGAGATCGACCAGAAGGTGCAGGATAACCTTCCCTTCCATCCTGGTCCGTTGAGCGACCGAAGGGTATTCCGGCAACGGCATGTCGATCAACTCCGGAGGCTGATCAACTCCTGAAAACAGCTCGTACGTCGTGGTATCCTGAACATAGACGCCGCCACCACCGCCCGGTTGTAACGGATCATCGTTGCCGTATTCGATATCTCCGGCCCCCACGCCTGCTCCTCCGAAACCGAGACCGTCGTTGTTCAGCTCAACATTGTCGTCGACCAGGATCACATTGTCGACCAGATTGCCCATTCCCGGTGCTCCACGACGACCCGGTCCGGTGGCGGGAATAACCAGAGGCGGTTCATTACGAAGAGGATAATCCGTCCATACGATTTCGATTTGTCCGCCCGGCACCAGGGGATCATCCTGAACTCCATCAATAAGAACCGTTGCCGGAAGAGGCCAGAAAGCAACGATAATCGTCGGCAGACATACCACAAGGGAGGCTGCCAGCATGCCGTACAGCATGTGGCGCTGGTATAGCGACTTCATCCTGAACGCTGAAGTCAGGCGTGCATTGGCGGGGGTTTGTTCTGTGGCTCTCGACTGTTGTACGCGTCTGGTCATAGGGCACCTCCCTTTCGAAAGGGCGATGCCCGCAACCTGCTATTTTAATCAGCCAAGATTGACTGGACTATTTACCGATCTCAAACTCGACGGCGTAGGTAACCCAGCAGGCAACCGGTCGGCCGTTCTGAATACCGGGTTTGAACTTGCAGCCGTACGCGGCCTGCACCGCGGCATCATCGAGCGCCGCCGTGCCGGAGGATTTGCCGACGCGGGCATCGAGGACATTGCCGTTCTTGCCCACCAGGGCCTGAACCGCTACGGTACCTTCGATACCGGCCGTCTTTGCAAAGCGGGGGTATTCCGGAGGATTGTTAAAAATCATCTCCGGGTAGATTTCCACAGCCACGAATTCATCCGGAGCCGGCAGGTAATCGTCTTCAGCGATATCGACGACGATATCTTCACCGGCGGCCGCGGTCACCACATCAGGCGCAACGATCTCAGCCAACTCGTCCTTGGTCGCGAGGACAACGTCATCGTCGATAACTTCGTCGTCCGCCACTGGTTTTGGGATACCGACCTTGGGCGCTGCGGTCTGAGGGGCCTGCACGGCAACCTGCGGAGGTTTACGAGCAATACTCGGCGGAGGTCCCAAATCAGCCACGGTGGTAATGGTCTTAATAGGAGCCGCTAAAATCACTTCCTCTTCGGGAATCAATGAAATGATCCAGAAGGTCAACAAAATAGCGGCAACCGTACCAGCCGTGATGCCGATGCCATACAGGAAGTTGCGCTGATAGCGCGCCTTCATTGCATAGGCACCGTACTGTGAATAGAGGGAATTGACAGACATTACAACTCACCTCCAGCCTGAGCAGCCTGAATTGCGGCTGCTATTTTACGATCATCGGCATCTTCCCATTCACCGATGGCATATCGGTATGAGAACTTGCCGTCTTCCTTGGTGAGATCAGACACTTCCTTTTTCAACTGCTTAGCCAGAGTTGTGTTCCACGACCGTTCGATCACGTCAATCTCGTCGAGGATATTGACCATGTCGGAGTAAGTGGCGTCACGGTTAATCAGAATAAGCGTGTTGAGCTTGGGATTCGCCTGGTTCTCTTGCACCAAAATCTCCCGTAAAGCAGGACCGTTGAAGTTCTGCCTTATGCTGTCCGCCTGATTTTCAGGAGCCGGGATTAGCTTCGGGAGGTTCTCCGGAGTCACGCGCTTGAGGTTCCACCAATAGCGCCCTTCGCCGTCCACACGAACGGTTAACAGGTTGGACTCTTTCACCTCTACCTGAAGGCTATCCTCTTCGGCCGGCGGCAAGTTGATTTCCATGGCTTGCGGCATAGCGAATACCGTCGTAACCATGTAGAAAATCAGGAGCAGGAAGGCGATATCCACCATCGGCGTCATATCGATACGGATGGCGATTCTTCGCTTAGGTCGTCTAAGACCTTTTTTCGCTTCCTTTGGTGCTCTTTCTGCTACTTCACCGCCCATTTACCATCACTCTCCTTCCAGCGGATATCTCTAATCTATATACGGTCATCGGATGACTTTCTTTCAAAAAAGCTTAGCCGGCCTCGACATCGGTTTCGGGATCGGTGATGATCAGGAATCGTTCCAAATGGTTTTCCTGCATCTGCTTCATAACATCCTGCATAACCCCGAAGCTGGCTCTTTTATCCGCCTTAATAATCACCAGCGCCTTGATATTCTTACCACGAGCGCGGAGAATTTCAGGAGCGACAGTGTATTTGTCTACCGTGCGCACGACGCGGCCATTCGTCTCAACGTCGACTCCGTCGATGTTAATCGTCACCTTTTCGATCCAGTCAACGTAGATCGAATCGTATTTGGTGATGGTAACGTTGATGATGTCTTTGTCCGGCAGTTCGATCTGCGAATGAGATCGCGGCAGCTCGACGGCACGTGCTTCCGGCGGCTTGAACTGAGTTGTCGCCATGTAGAATATCAAGAGCAGGAAGGCGATATCCACCATTGGGGTCATATCGATCCTGATTGACACTCTTCTTTTGCCAGACATTTATTATATCCCTTCTTTTTCTTTCAAGATCTGCATCACTTCAAAAGTGGCCTCGTCGGTGGTGTAGTTGAACGCGTCCACCTTGTTGACGAAGAAGTTATAGAAGAAGATGCCGAGAATACCGGAAATAAGACCGCCGGCCGTGTTAACCAGCGCCTCGGAAATACCGGTAGCCAGCGATTGCGCATCAATAACACCACCTTCAACGTTACCGGTGGCGGCGAAGGCACGAATCATACCGATCGTCGTTCCCAGCAGACCGACCATGGTGGCGATGGAGGCGATAGTCGACAAGGCGATCAGGTTACGCTCAAGCAGCGGACCTTCGAGAGCGTTGGCTTCCTCAATCGCGTTCTGAGTAAGCTCGATGCGATGCTCGGCTTCCATCTGCTGGCCTTTCACCTCGCGATAGCGCTCAATGCCGGCCCGGAGAACGTTGGCGGTAGTACCGCGCTGCTTGTCGCAGGCAGCCAGGGCGCCGTCGAAATCGTCATTCTGGATAAGCATGACGAGCTTCTTGAAGAACACCTGTACGGAACTCTTGCCCTTGGCGACGCCGTAGAGTGAAAAATAGCGCTCGATAACGAACGAAAGCAACATGATAAGAACCATTATGAGCAACACGACCAGCGGGCCGCCCTTATAGATCGAATGCACGATCGGAACCTCGGAGGTACGGAACACTCCATACCAAAGACCGAAGCCTATGGCGAAGGCGGCAATGGCCACTACCGTTACGAAAATCGTTTGTTTAACCACAGATATTTCCTCCAGACTAGCTTATTAAATTTCAACACCTTTTAGGGCCACCAGTAAAGACATGGCAACCGACACGAACACACCCCAACTCAGGGTATCGAAATAGCTCACCGGGCCAAAGGCCTTGCCGAGACTATCGAAATACTGAGTCGGATCGAAGCCGTAATCGCCTCCAAAGAACGAGAGAATCACCGTCAGCAAAAAGAGCAGCAACGGCAACCAATTGAGGCGAAGGATCTTCTTCAATTTAAGAGCTCTTTCATCCGCCGTTCCTTTAAAGCCGTACAATCCGTACAGAGTGTAAACCGGCAGAAAAATGCTCAGGATCGTTACAATCATCAACGCTATGGCGATCACCGCCGCAGCAAAACCGGAGCCGAAAACCAGCGGTCCGACTGAGCCCAATGCGGCAAAAGAACCGATACCGGACAATCGTTCGTATTCCTTGGTTATTTTCTTCCTGGCTATATAACCATGGATGACCTCTTCGTTGGATGAGGTCGACGTGCTGGCAACACCGGGATTCTCCTCCAGGGCATCCATCGGAGGTTCACCGGTGTCCTCTTCAAGGACCTCTGCGGGAGGTTCTTCGTAGCCAATCGCTACGCCAATTTCCGAGGAGTCACCGGCAGCCGCTAAAGCCAGACTGTCTGGCTGCATAAGGCTGTCAGCCGGCGCCTCAGCCGACGCTACGTGCGATTCCTGCACCACCTCGTTATAAGCGGAATACCAGGGGATGAAGATCGATGCGAACATCACCAAACAGGCAATCGTGGCAATAATGCGATCGCTCATCGAGACACGACTCTCAAGGAGTGTGCACTCTTCGCGCAACGATTCGCCACTTTCCCGTTTGGCTTTGATGGCGTCAACCAACTTCTGTTTCTCAGCTTCAGACTTAAACAGGTCTTTCGGCTTGTGAGGAAATACCTCAAAACCGATATACCTGAATCGTTGATCTGCTGAGATTGTCTGCTTATTTGATGTGGCTTTTTTCTCTTCTTCGGCCATTCATTCTCCCAGACATTATATCAGTCAGATATGTTTATCGTTAAAACTCAAAGCTAGTGTCATCAGCGCCCTTCTTGGCGTCGGTGTTACCCGGCTCACATTTCAAAACCTTCTTGTACCAGGTATTCGCCTGCTTGAAATCATCACCGGCGCCGTCCTTCTTATCGACGGCACGAAGGTGGTATGCCTGGGCTATATAGAGTGTCAGACCGGGATCGGCACATTCACCTTCAGCCTTGGTCAGACAGTCGTATGCCTTATGGAAATAGCTCAGGGCTTTGGTGTAACTCTTAGGGCTGCAGACACCGCCGAAATAGGCATAACCGAGAGACCGAAGCGCCTCGCAGGAGTTCGGGTTAATCTGCAACCAACGCTCGTACCATTCAACGCCACGAGCGCAGTCAGACAAGTGATACAGATAAATCTGTGCGATTCTCTGGATCACAGATTCATCATCAGGCTTGATTTCAAGGTATTGCTGCAGATAATCAGCAGCTACTTCGTAGTAATTGACATTCGGATCGGGGGTATCGACATCAACCGCGTCCTCATTCCCTTCAATACCTTCGAGATCATCCAGAGCCACCGCCTCATCGGCGCCTCCCCCCATTTCCTGATTGGCAATGGACATGGCGCAATAACCGGCATTCTTGAGGACTTTATCATCCATTTCCAGATCAAGACGCTTCTGGTAATACGACAAGGCCTTCACCAGATGACGATCCTGATGAAGCGCTATCGCCAGATTATAAACAACCCGTTTCTGATTGGGATTGAGCTGAATCGATTTCTCGTAGTATTCGGATGCCTTGGTGAAATTCCGGTTGTCTTTGTCGTAATAATACGTATCCCCTAAAAGCTGGTAGTACTCATCATCCGACACCTTGGTTTGTTCAGCGCGATCGGGGTCAGCTTCAACCCACTCCTTCTGCTTACGAAGCATTTCGCGAGCTTTAGCCCAGTCTTGAATATACCAGAGCGATTTGCCGTATTGGAAATAGATGTCGCGAGGTTCATAAGGGATATCAAGAACCTTTTGATAGTACTGGCAGGCATCTTCATGACCGCTGACATTGGCATAGCCCATGGCCAATTCGAAAAACACACGCACATGCTGGCTGTCGGGCTGGGCATTCGATAATTCCAGATAGCGTTTATAAGAACCGATCGCATCGATGAAACGAGCTTTACGTTCATCTCGTGTTCTGGTCGAAAGAGCCGCCTTGAAATAAATACCACCCGCACGCATCCAGGCCGGGGCATAAGTGCTGTCTTTTTGAAGCACGACCTTGAGCTTCTCAATAGCACAAGTGTAGTCTTTCATCTCGATACAGGCTTCAGCCCAATGGAAATAAACCTCAGTAGAAGCGGTATCGATTTGCAACGCCAGATCATACTCGATGATCGCCAGGGCCGGAATACCCTGATAAAAATTAGCATCACCGAGATTTATATGATACTCCGCCCGCTCTTTCATGCCGGTCTCACGGACCGCTTCCAGAGTGGCCTGCTTCTCTTCTTCGCTTTCGAATTTCTTTGTGTTGAGATCCTTGATCGTCTTCTCTTCCTGAGCCTCAGACGATGCAATCGCCTTACGGAAATACTTGTCGGCGTCCTGATATTCACCACGAGCCAGATATACCAGACCTAGTCCGTTCTCGAACCCGGAAAGGTTATCCTTGGACTTTTTGATCCCTTCCTGCATCGTCTTTTCGGCATCGTCGAGTTCACCCAGATTGATCTGCGTCCGACCAAAATAGAGCAGGCTTTCATAGTCCTTGGAGCGCTTTTCATAGGCTGTCTCAAACTGCTCCTTAGCATTTTGCCACTGTTCGCGCTCATAGTAAATGCGACCAAGCGCAAAGTAATTGCGATGGTAACCTGGGTCGGCGGCAATGGCGCCGTTGAGCAATTCAATAGCTCGCGCCGTATCCCCCGTGTTGAGGGCATTAAGGATATTGTCGTCGTCGATAACCTGACTGTATGCCGTCGAAACGACTGCGGACAGTAAGATCAGAAATACCGGGAATAATTTCGTAAGTCTCTTTCGCAAAGCAACTTCCTCTCGAACACGTTCAAAACAACTGCTTAAAAAACATACTTTTCGGGCAATGTCAAGGGATTATTTGGGAGCCGTTTTCCCTATGAAAAAGGCTCATTTCCCGTGACTTTCTTACCCTCCAGGCGGTTCTCACAACGAGCCACGTCAGCGACATACAAACCAACATACCAGCCGGTAGGTACCAACTCCAAACCGGGGTAAAGAAAGCCAGTAAATAGGTCGCGGTTACGATCATAATCAGCGACGTGACAAAGTTGACTATTTTAGTGGCCTTCGCCATAATAACCACCTTTCACTCTTATACCGCCGTTGCGAAGAAATCTTCCGTTCGAAGGACAGGTTCATGGACACACGCCAACGGCCCGATGTATCACAATTTCAATGCCTGAAATAATGACGCATAATTAACGAGCAGTTAAGCCGTTACCGGCGAATACGTTGCGGTCCCGCTAAATAATTAGCACGTCACTGACTACGCAGAAGGCGCAGAAAATGCGTTGAAAAACACCGCGTTCGGACCGAGAATCGAACATTATCCTATGAATGACTTGATGTTACAGCGAGAGGTGAACAGCCATAGCGATATGCGAGTGATTCGTACGAATCGTACGTAACAGCCGGATTTCGGCTCTATTAGCCTACTTGTAGCCAATGGTACATCAGCTTCACACGGCGATTGCCTAAAAATTCCAGGGTAACCAGCCCCTCGTATTCCCGTGGACGTCCTTCGACATCCAACGCCGGGAAGAACTTCATTGAGGTCAATATCTCCTTTATCGTATTTCTATCCAGTTTGGGTATTCCCTTCCAATTGGTTAAGACGACAGTCCCCATACTGTCAATATGAAGCGGAAGAGTCAGGCTATATTTATGAAAAGCGGAGTGTCCCATAACCGAAAGGGTGTCGTAGGGCACTATCCGGGGAATCGGCTTAATTATGATACCGCTGGTGTCATTGAGAATCGTAAGTGCCCGACGTTCATGAAATGACATTAATGCTTCAGTACTGTCGTTGAAAGGCAACATCGGACGCCGGTTGGAGGGATAAAACGAAACTAATAGATAAGGGTGTGACTCTATTGCCCGCCCCTCGAAACGAGCCGGCTCGAATTCGGCATAAAGAACGGCGGAAGTCAACTGGCCGACAAAGGCCGGATAATCGGTCGAGACGAGAGATGCCTCCGAGCATCTCCCGGCACTGTCCAGGGCAAGTCGAAAGAGAATAAATCGTCGTGAACGGTTCGGATTATCCGGTCCCAGGTCACAGGAGTATTTGGGGAAAGACCTTATTCCCGCCGGTTCAAAACCGTTAAGGTGAAGAGTCATATTGACCAGATCCTGATCAACTGCCCGGCAAGTGCTGTCAACCGGGAACGAAAAAGAAAATTGCTCTCTTCCCTTTGAATACCGTGCGATTGCGGCCAATTTGAACGGAGCCGTCGGCGGAGGAGTAAACCGATATCCGCTTAATGATGGTCCAAGATATCGAACCCAGGCGGAGTCAGCAGACTCATCTGATTCAAGCCCTGTAACATTACCGCTGTTATCAAGGACCACGGTGAGAATTCGTGAGTTGTTGCTACGATCCCCCGGAAAAGGACCATTCGGCACCAGGTCATAGGTGTAAACCGGAGCGGGAATAATCATACCGGCATCGAACGCACAATCAGCCGACACTCCGGTTGGCTTACGGCAGGCCGACAACGCCAACATCAACACCAATAACGGCAAGGCTATCCAAAAACACGAACAGCGATTGTCAAACAAACTCGACTCCAAGGGTCTTTACGTTTACCTCTCCTTGAAACAGTCGTTGAAATCAAATCAGTTCAAGTTTGAATTATCTAGCACGATCATTTACTTTCCAGCCGTTAGAATAATGATCGGGTCGCATCAGCGACTGGATTGGAGAGGTTTTGTCGGCAATCGGGCCACAGTACATCCGTAACGTTTACAGCTCCTGGACATGTTATGCCATCCGGGTGGCGATAACTTTCCTCTTCGTCCCATACATTACCTCACAATGGGGCGATTCTCGTTATGGGTTATGGGTGATCCTGTTTCAGACAATTAATTATTTTTCCCTGCTCGACCTGGGCCTGACATCTTCGATAATCCGTTTCGTATCCAAGTATCTCAGTCAACGAGATTTCGGTCGCGTATCACGCGTTATTGCAACTTCGGGGGTGCTCTACCTGATAGTCGGCAGTTTGGCTGCCATCGGGCTCTTCATCTTCGTTGAGTTTTTCTTTCACATCTTCAAAATAGCCGATCCGAACCTGCTGGCCGAAGGGAAAACCGCCCTGCAGATATTAGCCGTGTATCTGGCTTTTAATTTTTATTTCTTACCGTACGGCGGATCGTTGGTAGCTTTCCAGCGCTACGACATGCACAATCTCATCAGTATCGGCGAGGAGATAGTTCGCGTAGGGCTGATGATCTGGTTGCTATCGGCCGGATACGGGCTGGTGGCGCTGGCGCTGGTAATTGTGGGGACGACTATCGCCCGCAATCTGATCGCGTTCTGGTGGCTTAGACGTGCCTTCCCTGAAATAAAATTCGGCTGGCGTGAGGCTGATCGCGAAACCGGGCGGATGTTGTTCGGATACAGTTGGATTTCATTTGCGATCGTTATCTGCTGGCTGGTTATTTTCAATACCGACTCGTTCCTGCTGGGCGTCCTCAGCGGCACCGCTGCGGCAGGGGTGTACCACCCCGGGGCTCAGTTGTTCCTGCACCTGCGCAATCTCATCAACGGCGCGGCCACCCCGCTGGCGCCGGCGGTTTCCCATATTGAAAGCACATCCGATCTGGATAGAGTCCGACGGCTCTATTTCCGCGGATCAGCTTACATCGCGTTCGCATCGTTCACCATCTCCACTCTGGTGATCCTTTTCGCCCAGCCGTTCGTCGATCTCTGGTTACCGGAGGCATTTGCCGAATCAGCTTCGGTTATGATTGTACTGGCTTGTGGTTCGGCGCTTTTTCTGCCGCAGATAGTCGGGAATTCCGTCCTGTTCGGAATCGAACAACATCGCTACCTCTTGTACAGTCTCATCTGTGAAGCGGCGGCTAAAATTGTCCTCGCCATCGTGCTGATTCCGCGCTCCGGTTTGCTCGGGATGGCGCTGGCAACCATCATCCCACAAATTGCCATGTACAGTACCCTCTACCCGGCGTTGCTTGCTTCTGTATTGGGAACAACCCATTGGAAAATCCTCTGGAATATCTTCCGTCCGGGCGGTATGGCCCTGGCTGCGGCAGCACCGGTCGGTATCCTGTTAACCTGGTTATGGCCTGTCGACGGCTGGCTCAGTCTCATTGCCGAAGTAGCTATAGTGGTTCTTATTGCCGCGGTGGTCGCTTATCGTTTCTTATTGGCGCCGGATGATAGAAATAAGCTGATAGACGGACTCCCGTTCATTCACCAATAGTAAAGCGCGGCCGGAGAAATCTCCCGCCGCGCTTATGGTACCGGAGCAGCTTCAGTATTTGCTGTGCAGTTCTTCGAGCGCTTCGGTGATTTTGTCAACTGACGGAAGACAGATCGCATCACCGTCGAGACCGTAAGCTACCCGTGAATCGAGGGCGGTGACCAGCTTGACGGGTGCTTCTAGAGTAAATATCCCTTCACCGCGAGTAATGAGCGAGGCAATCGTCGGCCCGACTCCGCCCCAGAATCGATCTTCGGTTACGACCAAAACTTTCCCGCAGTCGCGAGCGGTCTTGAGAACCGCCTCCTCATCCATCGGACGAACTGTTCGGAGATCCACGATACGAACATTGACTCCCTTGTCGGCCATTATTTCCGCCGCCTTGCGGCACATCGGCACCGTAGCGCCGAAAGTAATGACACCGATGTCAGAGGCCTCCTCGTTGTAAGTACGAGCCACACCGAAGGGAATGAGTTCATCGATATCAGGCACCGGCGTTTCAAGCGGGACACCTTCCCAGTCGCGACGGTTGTACAGCGCCACCGACTCACAGAACAGAACCGGATCATCGGTTGCCCAGGCAGTCTTAAGCAAACCGGCGGCATCGTAGGAATTGCTGGGAACGGCGATCAACAAACCGGGGATGTTCATCCAGGTCCCGAGATTGCCTTCAGAATGCCAGAACGACCCGGCACCCTGCTTATAACCGCCGTAAGTGGTGCGGATGACCATCGGCATTCGCCATTGACGGTTGGAGCGCTGGTAGGCGGTGGCAATGCGGTCTTTGAGGATCTGATAGCCGGGCGACATATAGTCAAGGAACTGAATCTCGGGTATCGGTCGACGCCCCTGATAAGCATGTCCCACGGCTCGCCCCAGGATACCGGCTTCGTCCAGCGGCGTGTTGAAACAGCGATCATTGCCGAATTCACGCTGGAGGTTCTTGGAAACAAGGAACACGCCGCCCTTCCCTTTCATACCTTTCTGCTTGGCCAGGTCATGAGCCATTGCTCCGGAGAAATCAGCCACGTCCTCACCGAACATGATGACATCATCGGTCAGCATGAACAAATCGAACAACGTCCTGTTGATTGCGAAACGCATCGTCATCGGACCGGCTTTTTCGGGCAGATCGGGGATCGGATAATATCCCTTTTCGGCGAACTGCTTGAATCTGGCCTCACGGTTTACCTTAGAGGCTTTGCGGTATTTCTCCCAGGTTTGTTTTGCCTCTTCGAAACTGTAGCTATTGACTGCAGCCTTGACCTGTTCGATGGTTTTGGGTTGAAATTCAGCGACCGCTTTTGCCGACATCTCAGTGGTTTCTTTGTCGATTCCTTCCCACATGTCGACTATTTCCCGACCGGTCATTATACCTTCGGCCAGGAAGTCATCGACCGTCTTGAGAATGCAGTCGTTCTTGGTGTGCCATTCAACCTCCAGCGGGTCCATATAGAAAGACTGGTCGTCGGAACCGGAATGAGAGCCTTCCCGGGTAACGCGGACATTCATCAGGACCGGCCCTTTACCACTCCGGGCATATTCGATAGCCTCCTCAGCTATCGATAGAGAGTTTTTGACATCGGTACCGTCCATCTGGAAGATCTTGAGACCGAAACGCTGAAATCCCTCGAACGGAGTGGTCGGATCCCCCTCGGGAAATTGCTCCTCGACCGAGACCGATATGGCCCAGCCACAGTTGTAGATAGCGAACACGATCGGAGCTTTATCGAATACGGCGTAGAACACAGCCCGCGCGAATTCCGGCGAAGAGGTCGAGCCCTCACCGATCCCGCACCAGGTCACGCCGTCCTTCGGATAAGCCCCACCGGGATAAATCGATTGTCGGGATACTTTAGACGGGTGAATCATGGCGCCGGCCAGATGGGCCGCTTCCATGGCGTGCGAACCGGTAGGCGAAGCCTGCGGTAAGATCGACAGTTCCGGATAAGCCGAGTGAGCCGGAATCATCATGCCGCCGGTCGATTCGGCCCGGGGATCACCGATTGCTTCGAGCATTTTTTGTCGGATGCTCACCCCGCGATGCATATCGAAGGCTTTGTTGCGGTAGTATCCGACCTGCGGATCGGTCAGTTTGAGATTGTCGGCAAAGGCAACATCGGCCAGTTCCTTGCCCCCGCAGCCGATAAAGAAACGGTTGTAGCCCTTACGCAGGAGAAGTTTCTCCTCCATTTCGATCCGGCGGGCGGTCAACATCGAACGCATCATATTAGCAAGCTGGGCCGGAGTTTTCCCGGAGTATTCCTTGAGAGGTTTATTCCGAGCCGGACGCCTGGCAGCTTTCTTCTTATAGTTTCTCGCTCTTTCAATAATCGCGATTATATCCACTGGGATTGCTCCTCCTTGGGCAGCCTGACAATTACACTTACTATCGTGGATATGTAACACTGCCGTTTCGATTTTGCTCCCGAAAAGATACGATTTTTTAGCCGGATGATAAGTTTGATCGATTCTGCGGCATAAAATGCCATCATGGACATACATAGTCCTTGTGCCGACTGTCGGAGACTGCTAATTTGCCACGATAAGTTGAACCGAGAGGACCGGAAAATGAAAAAAGCAAAGAATAGCTCGAATAAGAAAAGTCCGTTGCGGGCGGATGATCTCTACCGGCTGCGTATCCCTATGGGGGTCGCCATGTCACCCGGTGAAGATAAAGTTGCCTATGTCATAGAACGGATGGACGAGAAGGAGTTAAAGTACTTCTCCAATATCCACCTGATCGACCTCAAGACCGGTGAGAACCGCCAGTTCACCTACGGGAATCACAACGACGGCCAGCCGGTGTTCTCACCCGATGGCTCGATGCTGGCGTTCGTATCGACCCGGAACAAAAAAACCGGCCTGTACCTCATGCCGGTTGCCGGAGGAGCGGAAAGGCGCCTGATCGACCTTGAGGCTGCTATCAGTTCATTACAATGGACACCGGACGGGACCGGGCTGTTGTTCTGTCTGCGCTATAACGATTCGCACTTTATCAAGGACGAGGACAAAAAGAACAAACCACCGGTTTACCGTCACATTACCCGGTTGTTCTATCGACTCGACGGTTCCGGATTCGAATCTCAGGATACCTGGCAGGTATACACTCTCGATCTGGAAACTGCCGGACTGCGTCAGATTACCAAAGGCTCTCGTCACAACGTAAACGCCACCATCTCCCCCGATGGCCGCTGGGTGGCTTATATCTCGAACCGTTCCAAAGACCCCGATCTCGACGAGGGACGCTGGGACATGTTCGCCGTTCCGTTCAAAGGCGGCAAAGAGCGCAAGATCGTCACACCGGCGGGACCGATCATGAGCCCTCAATTCTCTCCGGACGGCAAGACTATCGCCTATCTCGGCCACGACAATCCCGATGACGCCTGGGGAATAACCAACGTTCACATCTGGGTGGTCGGATTCAACGGCGCTCCCAAAGCACGCGACCTGATGCCCAAGTTCGACCGTATGGCTATCGACCAGACCATCAACGATATGGGCGAATCGGGAAACAGCTCACCGATCTTGTGGTCGCACGACGGCAAGCGTATTTACTTCGCTTCAGCGGATATGGGAGTAACCAACCTGTACTACATTCCACGCGCCGGAGGAACTCCGACTCGCATCTTCCGGGGAAATTGCCATATCAAGGATTTTTCACTCGCCGGCAAGACCAACCGCGTGGCTATGGTATATTCCGACCTGGTTACACCGGGAGAAATCATGACCGCACCGGCCGTTTATAACGGCGAAAAGAAAGCGAAAAAACACACTGACCTGAATGCGTTTCTCCGCAATGAGCGCAAACTCAGCCGGACTCGCGAGGTCTCGATCAAATCGTTCGATGGAACCAAAGTTCAAGGCTGGCTCGTTTATCCACCGGATTTCAAAAGCACGAAGAAATACCCGGCGGTACTGGAGATTCACGGTGGTCCGAGAGTCCAATACGGCTTTACCTTCATGCACGAGATGCTCTGGCTGGCCGCCCAGGGCTACGTAGTGCTGTACACTAACCCACGCGGCGGCTCCGGTCGCGGTGAGACCTGGGCGGATTCAATCTATGCCGACTGGGGCGGATTGGATTACAAGGACTGCGAGGCCGTGACCGATTGGCTGGCTTCGCAAAAATTCGTAAATCCGAATAAAATGGGAGTTACCGGAGGTTCCTACGGCGGCTACATGACTAACTGGATAGTCGGTCACACCAACCGGTTCGCTGCCGCCATAACCCAGCGTTCCGTGGTCAATCTGACCTCAATAACCGGTTCCTCCGATATCGGTTTTGCCTTCTCGCGCGAATTCGACGGTTTCCCCTGGGAGAAACCGGACATATACGAGCGCTGCTCACCGATTACTTATTTCAAAAACGTCCGCACTCCGGTACTGATAATTCACAGCGAACAGGACCTGCGCTGCCCGATCGAACAGGGCGAACAAATGTTCGTGATGCTCAAGGTACTCGGGAGAAAAGTCGAGATGGTCCGCTTCCCCGAAGAACCGCACGGTCTTTCCCGGCATGGGCGTCCCGACCGAAGAATCGCTCGACTCGAGTGGTTCAAGAAGTGGTTTGATCGATACCTGAAATAGGTCGACTATTCTCCTAAATAAAAGAAAAGCAGTCCTGTCAAATAACGGGACTGCTTTTTTGCTTTTCCTGTCTTTGCTAGAATGGCGACTGGATATTGCCGTTGCCGCTTACCGTACGAACGATAAAACCTTTATCGCGAAGAAACTGCTCACCTTCTTCTCTGGTGCGAAAAGTCTTGGATACGCCCTTGACGCCTCCCTTGGAGATTATCTGGGTAAGCTGTTTGAAAGTAGACGGATTACGAATGATATTCACCGACCAGATCATTTTATGCTTACGACACCAGGCAAGGTGACGACCGATAATATCGATTATTTCCGGATATCCAGCCTTCCAGTTAGTCAGGTCGATCAATTGAGCCCAGGATTCTCCGGTTAGTTCGGCAACTTCACTCTCAAAATCGCGCACGAAGGCTCGTGCGATATCCAGTTTCCATATTCCGAAGATCTTCTCATAAACGACATGGTTTTCCACGTCCGTATCTATGCTATATTCAAGGTGCCAGCCCGCCATTTGTACTCCGACTAATTTTATTATTCAGGTCCCGCGTAGAGGTAACGTGGGCAGGTGTCCACAGGACATCGTCCAATATATATACGTTCTTCTAATCGTCAACCAAAAAATGTGCCATTTTTCACAAGCGACATCATCCACCTGTCGCCGTAACGCCCTACAATCCACCACCTTACGAAATATGTATCAATTGCGCCCCCACTGGTCGTTTACCTATTCTTTATACAAAATAAAGGTCGGGGCGGTCCATGCAAAATAATCACTGATCCGTCCCGACCAAATTTCGAATAAAAAACCAGGTTCTATTTGGCGCAGATATTGCCCCGGTCTATTCCTTCCAGGTAGCGCCCACACGTGGAGCCGGGCCATGCTGGAACATATAACCGACCAGATAAACCAGATCGGAAATATCCACCCCTCCCATTCCGTTAACATTCATGCGCCAACGAGGCCAGGGCGGTAACTGTCCCTGTTGAAACATGTAGGTGACCATCATAACCAGATCGGTAATGTCAACCGTGTAACTGCCGTTGATGTCGCCGGGCAAATAATTAACGGCCAGATACACCGGACCATCACCGACGGCGTACCGCGCTAACTCCGTCCCGGAAGAATCGATTGAGGTCACATAGTCCCGAAAAGTCCCCACAAAACAAGTCGTATCCTGATAGGGGATGACCATCATACAGCCGGAATCGACCGGCAACGGATTGCTGCTGCCGTGATAGACCTCACCGGTCGCAGCGTTGTAGGTCATCACCTCCCCTTCATCGACCCATCCCCCCGCCGCGATGTATCCCATATTATCGGGAGTCACGGCAACCATACCGGGATAGCCGCCAAGGTCGATGGAATCGACCACCGATTCATTACTCGGATCAACCACATAAACCTTGCCGAATACCGACCAGTAGTCACCGGTACAAACGACATGCAATCGTCCCAGTCCGTCCGTGGCGGTGTACTGCGGATTGGTCCCGACTTCGATCCGGTTCAGAAGTGAATCTCCGGACGGATCAACCACCGCCAGAATCCCCTGATCGTATTCCCAGGTGCTCTGATTGAAACCGCTCACCGCGACAAACACCTTCCCGGCCTTGATCTCAACTCCTTCAGGTGATTCCCCCACCGGGATAGAGGCCACAACAGCTCCGCTCATCACGTTTACGTGATAAAGATTACCGCTGACAAAACCGGTCACGAAGAGCATGGAGTCATCGTAGAACGCCATCCAGTACGGGCTGCAACCGGACGGAAAGTCGATATAGCCGACCGTACTCTCGGAGTTAAGGTCAATTAGCTGGATTTCATCAGTGCCGCTGTTGAGGACATAGGCCAAGGTATCACGAACGATGATCTGGTTCGGCTGACTCAGCAACGAGGAACCGAGGGTAAGCAGATTAGCGGTTATCTGACCCGTTGCCAGGTTGATTTTCGACAGTGTTTCACCGGCAGTATTCACCACATAGGCAATCGGCTCACGGGCCTGAATCAAGCCGGCCGTGAGCAGAAGCGATATCAGACATATATACAACTTACGCATGGTTTATCTCTCATTTCCGAATAGGTAGGACAGTTTTATTTCGATATTCCCCTGCCGAGCCGGCATGGGATGGTTGGCAATAAGAACGTAATCTTCATCGAACAGATTCTGGATTCGCAGGTTGAGCGATCCGCTCACATGAGGCAACAGGTTATGATTAACGCCGGCGGCGAAGTCATGCACGGTATAGCCGTCGTACCATTTCTCATTGCCGGTGAGGGCATAGCGACGGGCTACCCTGCGCACGTCATAACGCAGATAATACCGTTCACGGTCGAGTTGCGCCGAAAGGGTGGTAACGAATCGCGGTGTGAAAGTGAGATCGCGATCATAACTGTTATGCCCCTCCACCTTGTTGAGCGGATGCGCCACGGTGTTGGCGAATCTGAATTTAAGATCACCGTGGAGAAGCTCCAGCGAGACAAAATCCTCGTGCCCGGTAATCAGCGCCGAACCGAGATTGACCGGCGACCAGACCGCCTGCGAACCCTCGACCCAGACCACTAAGTCGGTCAGTTCATTGCGATAGAAGGTGGAGCCGAATCGAAGCATAACCTTCGAGATTGACCAGGCCATTTCAGCGCCGAGATCATAGGACTCACTTCGTTCCGGCCGTAAATCAGGATTGCCGGAAGACCGGACATCGCCGAACCAGAAGAGCGAAGTCAGACCGGGCAAACGGAACGACTTCCCGGCGTTAGCACGTAGCGTCACCGCGAACTTCTCGCCGCCGGTCAGACTCATTCCGAGAGCCGGGGAGTTTTCTTCGAAACTGACGCCATGTCGTCCCGCCGCCAGCGGGGTATCCTCGGTCTCGATCTCGGGCCAACTGCGGCTGTAATCATGACGCAGACTTAAGTTGAGATCGACTGTCCGGAGCCACAACGCTCTCGGCAAATCATACCTGAAATCCAACTGGCTGTAGGCAGCCCAGGTCGAGCGATAGGAAAAGCCCGTTGAGCGTTTCGGTCGCAATAAATCTTCATGCTGAAATTTATCATAGCTGCGTTCGAGGCCAATCGCTACACGCGAGCGTCTCCAAAACGTTCGGGAGCCCTCGGCCATGAGGTTAACATTGCGACAATGATAACGAGTACGATATTGCGACAACGGCGCAGAAAGCGTATCGAGATAGAGTTGCCGTTGCCAGGAATATCCGGCCCTGTTGATAAGGCTCCATGAGCCGAACTCGCTGGAGCCTTCAAGATTGAACAATGTCCGACGGTCTTCGCGCTCGGCCCATTGATTCTGCTCATCGGCTCGGCCCGGCAGTCCCGCCTCGGCTTCATATTGATGCAGGGTGGCTCGCCAGATCGAACGACGCGACAAATCATATCGCCCGCCGATGAAGGTAGCAGTCTGGCTATTACGGTTGTTGATGCGACGCCCGGTAACCTCGACACCCTCCGGCTCCACCGTAATCCGAAACGGGAAATCATCATCGGTCGATCCGCCCCGATGAATCACTCGTATCTCTCCCCCGCCGATCGGCAACGGCGTTTCAGCTTCAACTGTTCCGAAACGTTGGTCCCAGTTTCCCCGACCGAAGGTTGCCCCGGCACGGGCAGCCGAGGCCCGACCGGATCGATGGGTAATGATGTTGATCACCCCGGACATGGCATCGGAACCGTATCGAGCCGAAGCCCCGCCTCGGACAACTTCGATTCGTTCGATTGCCTCGACCGGAACGGCAGCCGAGACATCACCGGTCCCGACCGAATTGAGCCGCTGGCCGTCCAGCAGGATAAGCACCTGGTCGGGATCACAACCTCTGATACGGACACGCAGATCCTCGCCGGGATTACGCCCGGATTCAACGAACAGACCGTCGATTTGCTGAAGCAGACCGGCCAGCGTTTGATCCGGCGTTTGTCGGATCTCTTCCTTCGTCAATACGGCCAGCGTGCCGACCCGGGGTTGTTCGCGCTCGGCCGTTATTTTTTGTCCCGTCAGCGCGACGGGTTGCGGGTTCAAACACAAACGCACCGTAGTGGTGATATCCTCAGATACGACCACCACTTGTTCCGGAATGGTTTCGTATCCCAGGCGAACCACTCTGATGCGGTATTCACCGGGAGGAATGTTCTCCAGCGCGAACCGACCGAACTGGTCCGTGACCGCCTCAAAGCCGGTCCCCACGAGGGAGACATCGGCCGATGCGATCGGACCGCCGGTGGTGGTGTCGAGAATTTCCCCGGTTAAACTTTGATTTGACTGACCGTTCCCGCGCCCGGCCGTCAGGAGCCACAGCAGAAGTATGGCCCAAATAGAAGCGACGCCTCTCACGGCACTCCTTTTCGGTTGCCTTCGGCGTCGGAGCCATAACCGGTCAGCCCGCGCTGACGGCAACGGAATGAGTATTTGGCTGCGGCAGGTTTCCTGGCTCGAGCTTCGGACCCGACCGGGCGCCTTCCCGGATTGCTCCAGTGGCAGAATGCCCGATCAGTAGCTCTTACAGTAGCGGGGCTGCGACGGACTTGCACCGTCTTCCCTTTTAACCGTCCCCTTGGACGGCACCGCAACATTTGTGAGATTACAATACGACGAGCGCGGCCTCTCTGTCAACAGCAATCTGCGTGACCGAGAGCGCGGCGGAATCTCGAGTAGGTCGAATCTCCTGTCCACCGATGGCGGATCGCGAAGCGAAGTTTCGACAGGGCTTCGCCTTCGTTCCGCCCAAGCCCAGGGCAAGCCCTGGGGCACCGCGACGGAACGAGGTTCTTATTCGTAGTTACTATGGAATACGATGAGTTGTGGTAATATAAGGAAGAGGTTACCTTTGTTCGAATTTGCGCGGACGGATACCTTGTGGGCGGCAGACGTCTCGTCTGTCCCTGCAGCAGCACGTCCCGAAGAACGTCTTTCCCGCGAAAGCGGGGATCCATCTTCATCTTTTCGGTGCCCCACCCATCGGGCGGGATCGCGAAGCGAAGTTTCGACAGCCAACAGCTTTCCGTAGGCCGGGGATCCCTGCGATCCCGGCCATATGACACAGTCATCATGGCGGATTCGAAGATGGATCCGCCCGGGGACGGTCGACCGCGGAATCAATTCGCCTGTAAACGCAAATCAGCGCGGATGGAGATAAATTTTCTTACGGGTGTAATCGATCGTAATCTTGAAACCTTGAAGAAACGTCCCCCCAAGCAGTCCCTCGATATCTACCCCGCGAACGGCATCCTTAATGCGACTCATATCGGTGACAACGCACGGAACGTTGTAGCTGGCCAGTTTCCCGCTCAATTCGACCTTGTCGATAACCATTCGGTCGCCGACTTCGGCGTCCAGTCCCAGGTCATCGGCCAAATCGGGTGAGAGTGAAGTCTGCGAGGCGCAATAATCGAGAACCATGGGAACTTCGATATCGTCGTTAAACACCACGTCGACCACGATCATGTGCCGTTCCTGCCGGAAAGGGATAAAGCTCTTCCGCACGGCCTGGATATCATCCGGCTCACCGGTACGCAACTGCATAAGGCGATTGGGGAAATCGACTGTTACGTAGAAACGTTTCAACACCTCGTAGCCAATAAGCCCGTCGGGATGGTCCGTCACCTCGTCCGAGACCAGGGCGCTCAGATCGATCACAGTGGCGTCGAGATTGTAAAGTGTCTCATTTCCTATCCTCAGCGAGCGGATATCAAGCGCTTTGGCCTCAGAGGTCCCGTGAACACCGACAATCGGGCGTTGCGGCGGACCGGATTTGGGATGAAGATCGTTGTCTTCGACGAATTCGCTATTGACATAAAGCCGGTCGGCGCCGGTGTCGATTCCGAACAGACCCGAGGCACGGCCGTCGACCAGAACGTTCACCTCGACTAGACCTCGTGACGGATCAAACGGCACCTCTACGGCCCGGGCGCTCGCAACGATACAAACGGTCATTATGAGAGCGATAATACCGGAAATTTGAGTCGGTTTATTCATACCATGAGTATCGACCGGCCGGAAACGATATCTTAGCCGGTCGAGAAGAATCATCGGTTCGTTGTCGTGCAACTATTTGCTTCGGCCTCTTCCTTGCGGCGCAGAAACGAGATAAACACGCCGCCCAGCAGAAATATCGCACCGAGCCAAACCAGGTCGATGAGCATCTTGCGCGAGATATCGAGCACCAACATCTCCGGTCGTCCGCCTTTGGTCAGTCCCGGGATATTTATTACCACCGCTCGTTCGTCGGCCAGAATACCCTCGATCGAGACCTCGTGAGCGCCGTTGTCAAAAGATGCCGGACGGCTTTCCTGATGCTGACCACCCGGCCCGGAGACCATAGCTACGATCGGAACAACCGTATCGACAACATCATCCGTCTCGATAATCAATCTGGCGCCGACCTGCATATCTCCCGACATACCGTGATCGCCCATGTCGAAGTTATCGAACGTGATCTTGTAATCACCGACTTCTTGCTGTTCACCCTTGGCCAGCTTGAGTCCGCCATAGCCTTCGTTCATCTGGATTTCTTCGGGTGAATAATATAAGTCGTAGAGCCCTGTTTTCTGTATCGTCGGACGACGCATGATGCCGTTCATGCGCGGGGAATAGTAAAGCTGAGGGTGGATTTCATCGACATCACCATCGTCGTGAACGGATAACAACAGGCGGTTTTGGGGATACGTGAAACCGTGCTCCATACCGTCGTATTCGATCTCCATTCCGAACGCCGTACGTGATTCACCTTTGGGAATAACTACCTTTTCCGACACCACGAACGCCGATGAAGCCAGCACGCCGAGGATCAACAGACCAAAACCGAAATGGCTCAGATGAGCACCGACGAACCTCCAGCGATTCGGGAAAAAACCGGCCAGATACGTTGCGTTCGAAATTATCGCCATCGCGCCGGTGGCGAAAAAGAGCAGGTAGGTATAGTTGGCGACTCCCAATAAACGGACCACAACCGCCACAACGACAAAACCGATAAATGACGGCAGGAGTTTTTGGGACAAACCCGGCTTGGCCGTGTACATACCGAAGGTGGTAACCACGATAGCGAACAGGAATCCGAAAGTCGAGTCGGCAACCCCCAGGAACATCGGCAGAAAGCCGATGGCGAGACTCCCAATCGCCAGAATCAGGAAACGTCCGATCCATTTGGCGGGACGGAATTCGGTAAAGGAAGTGAACGGTACAACGGCCAGCAACAACGCGTAAAGCACCGCAAATGGCAGGGCGAAGCTGTTGTACGTGGCAAGGTCGGCGGCACGGGGCTCCACGCCGATAAGCTGGGTCGTGAGCGGCAGCGACATCCAGAACATGACGATCATTGAAAAGATAAATAATAATCCGGTAGCGGCAATCAGGCTGAATTCACGACCGTAGAAATTGAAGCTCATCGGGACATGACCCAAAGCCTTAATCCTCGTAATGAACAACACCAGCGTCATGAGCGTGAAGAACGCCAGGAAAGCGACCAGGAAACCGGTCGTACCCAGATCGACGAAACTATGAACCGAAAAATCAGCCAGCACACCGCTTCGCGTCAGGAAGGTTCCGTAGACAACTTCCAAAAACAGCAGGGAGGTCATTAACATATTGATCTTGCGAAGTGCCCCCGTGCGGCGTTCGATAATCATACCGTGCAACAGTGCCAGCGAAGTGAACCAGGGTACGAACGAAGAGTTTTCAACCGGGTCCCAGGCCCAATAGCCGCCCCAGCCGAGTGTCTTGTACGCCCAGTAACCGCCCATAATGTTCCCCGCTCCGAGCGCCAGGGCGGTGATTCCCACCCACGGCAAGGCGGTTTTCATCCAGCGGGAATAGTCGTTGCGAATCAGGGCCGCCATCGCAATTGCGAACGGTACGGCCGCTATTGAATAACCGGAGAACATGGTCGGCGGATGAATCACCATCCAGGGATCCTGCAGTAACTCGTTTAGCCCGGCACCGTCGGGGGGGAGAAAATCCATCAGGGCGAACGGCGAGAGCCGCATCAGAATGAAGATGAAGAAGGCGTTCACCGAGGCCATCACCGCCATGGCATAATGTCGATATTGATGACCGAACTTCAGAATCAGAAAACCGAACAGGGAGTTGAAAAACAGCCAGAGCAGGTAGGTTCCTTCTTGCCCGCCCCAGAACGAAGATATCAAATAACCCAACGGCAGGGAGCTGTCGGAGTATTCGAAAACGTATTTGAAAGCGAAATTGTGGCTGAAAAAGAGATAGAACAGAAGCGCTACCGAGGCCGCCACCGATCCGACGAAAATACCATAAGCCAGCCGAGCGAGACTCTCCCATTGGTCGCGTCCCCGCGCCACGAGGAAATAAGCCACACCGGCCAGTAGATTAAAGGCGAACGCCAGAATAATGAGCAGTTCGCCCGTTACATGCAATGCCATATATTTTCAGCCCCCGATTATACTCCGGCGGTGCCCACCGCCTCTTCGTGCTTGCGCATATCCTGGAACTCGTCCCCTTGTTCCCCCTGGTACTTCGACGGACATTTCACCAGCATCTGGTCGGCCACGAAGACTCCGTTTTCGGCCTTACCCTTGACCACCACCGAAGTCGCTTGATCGAAATTACCCGGCACCACGCCGTAGTACGTTACCGGCAGCCTCGGTGCGTTGATCGTGTCCGCCGCATCGACGTCGTAGATCGCAAACTCGAGTCGGCGTTCGTCGACGTTATACTTCACCCTGTTGAAATCTATTTTACCGAGACACTGAACCTGACGAGAAGATTGCCGCGCTTCCTCGATGGGAACATACTGAATGGTCGTCTTGAGAAACGCCGTCGTTCCCCAGATTACGAACACGACGATAATCGCTCCGCCGATGATGTATCTCATCATGACTTAACTTTCTTCTCCAGCTTTCGAACTTTGTTGTCCAGTTTCATCACGAAATAGAAGATTCCGATCCAGACTATCAGTGCAACCACCAAAGCGATATAATTGCCGTCCATTTATAACTCCTCCACGACGGATCGTTCCAATCTTCGGATACGTCCGGCAAGATTGAACAACCAGAAGTATAGTACGGTAAAAACAGTCAGAGACGTAAAGAAAATCACTCTCACGACCGGCCCCATCGTGAACTCCAAATTTTTATCAATGATCGAATCCGAGGGATGCAACGAGTTCAACACCCTCGGCAGTACGAACACCAGAAACGGCACCGTCAGAAAAGCGAAAACCGCATAAACCGCCGACAGCGTCGCTCGTCGGTTCTCATCGGCAATCGCTCCCCGCAGGGCGAAATAAGCGCCGTATATCAGCAGCAACAGAAAGATGCTGGTCTCGCGCGGATCCCAGTTCCAGAATGATCCCCAGGTCACCCTGGCGAAAATCGAGCCGGTAACGGTAGCCAGAAAACAGAACAGCAGACCTAAACCGGCGGCGTTGACGGCGCGATCATCCATCTCCGGACTGCGTTTTATCAAATACAGGATGGAATAAACCATCGCCATGGCAAAAGCCAGAACGGAAATCCAGGCCTGCGGAATATGATAATAAAAGATGCGGCTGGCGGGACCGATCTGCTGCTGTGGTATTTCCGTCACGAAACTGGCCACGATCATCGCGGACATGACCAGAAACAGAAGCACTTTCCACCACATATATCAGGACCGGCCTTTCATCTATCTATCTTTGACGGTTTTCTTACAACCATCTTATCGTTTAATAAAATAGTCCGTTTTTGTTCCGATCGAGATCCGTTCGCGGTCAATCACGCCAGACAAATTTGAACAGTAAAAACGATCCGACCGACATAATCACGGCGTATGCTATTAAGAACTGTATTTCGGTCAAAATGTTTCCCAAACCTGAACCAATAAGCACTTTCTGGCTGGCTTTGACCAACACCAGCAGAAGCGGCATCAGAACCGGAAAAGATAACACCGCAAACAAAGCCCCCCGAGAGGATGCTCGGGCTATAATCGCCGCGACCAGGGTAGTTGCACCGGAAAGGCCAATCAGCCCCAGCACGATCAGTACCGTGAACTCGCCGATATTATCCGACGGCGTATCGGTAAAAGCGAAAAAGATCGGCGTTACCACGATTGTCATCAGCGTAAGTAAGAGTACGTTGAACATCAGTTTACCAAGAAAAACCGGGTCGGGGTCTCCTTTCAGACGCAACAGCAGCGCCGTCCCGGCTTCCTCCTCACGGATGAAAACATGTGCCAGACCGGACATGGCTGAGAAAAACAGCACGATCCAGTAGAGCGCTCCCAACACCGACGGTTTAAGTCCGCTCTGGCCAAGTGCAAAGGAGACGACCGTCAGAGTCGTTATGCCGAACATGAGGATAGCGTTGAGGGCATAACGATTTCGCAGTTCCAGGCGGATATCCTTAGCCAGTACGGCCAGGGCCCGGCTAACCAAGTTGGCACGTCTGCTCGGCAAGACGATACTCCTCGGTTTCGTTGGTGGCAATGACCATTATGGTGCGAGATCGATATTCCTCGACGAGATCGAAAACGATTTTCCGACCGGCGTCATCGAGATTGGCGGTGGGTTCATCGAGAAACAGAAAGTCGGGTTGACCGGCTAAAGCCACGGCATATTTGAGCCTTTGCTTCATCCCGGAGGAATAAGCTCGCACCTCGTCTCCCCCACGGCCTTCAAGTCCCACTCGTTCGAGAATCGCGTCGATATCCTTGCCTGTCACCGATCGGGCCGAAAGCGCCGTAAAGAACTTGATGTTCTCTTCCCCGGTTAGTTGATCGTAAAGCTGGACATAGGGAGCCACGAAACCGACCCGTTCACCGAATTCCGAGATTTCGATAGAACGTTCCTCCTCCAAACGCCGGACCACTCCCTTGACAGGTCGCAACAGACCTAACAAGCATTGCAGCAGTGTGGATTTACCCGCGCCATTGGGACCAATGACAGCCAGGGACTGACCGGTAGTGAGATCCAGCGAAACATCCCGAAATACCGTTCGGCCCTCGAACCGATGGGATAGATTTTCGGCTATGAGCTTGAACACAAAGGAAATAAGTCTCGCGGACCGTTCAAATCAAGTCTTTTGATAGGGAGCCCTTAACGATGCTGTCTATTGGTCGCGGTCTTTGACTCGGAGCATCCGTTTGATGGGTAAAGTGTATCGGGTATGAGCGGAGTCGTTTATCCGAAAGGTAAGTGAGTAGTCCCATTCGGAATCGAGATAATCATCGGTAACCCGGATTTTAACCTGGGCTGAGTCTCTTGCCCCCACTTGCTCGGGCATTTTGACCTCGAATACATGATCGGCATGATCAACCAGCGTGAGCTTGTACGGGCGGCTGTCGTGGTTATGGATCCAGGCCGAAGCAACCCGTCGTTCTTCCGGGGTGAATTGGGATACATCGAGACGATAGGGATCGAGTGTCAACGGGAAATCCTGGTCGGGAGCAGTAATAAGATTCGCTTCGATTTTTAAATACACTTTTTCATCACTGACGTTGGTTTTCATGAAAGGCGTTTTATCGACCTTCCCCATGTAGGAACGCGTCGAGAAAAACAAGTCGAGATACGTGCTCTCTCCCGGACCGAGAACCGAGTCAGCCAACGGCGCCTGGGTGCAGCCACAACCGGGATCGATGCTGGTAATCACGAGCGTGTCATCGCCGGTAGATCGGATAGGGAAACGATGCCAGACTGTGGCATGCTGACCGGTATGTCCGAAATCAAACTCCGTTTGAGGAACCGATATAGCCGGTCCGGCTAAAACCAAATCGGTCGCACCACAAACCACAACTAGCACCGCTAAAACCGCGACCAAACTTCTCCACGACATTATCTTCAACCTCATCTCAAGCACACGCATCGTAAGCCATTCCTGATTCAACTAATGATGTTGAACAGACGTCCCCAGCGAACCTTCTGCACGAAATGCACCGCGTTGTATATGAACATCCGATGTACCGACAGGGGGTCACTGAGAGAGACCTCCGGGGAAGGATAGATATCATCGTTCCAGGACCAATGGACAATTAACGCTTTTCCGAGGATCAAGTCCTTGGATACCGGTCCCCAAAAGCGGGAATCGTAGGAGTTGTCCCGATTGTCCCCCATCATGAAGAAATAACCGGGTGGTACGACATAAGGTCCCCAGTTATCCCGTGACTCACGTCCCCCCGGGGCTCGCGGTTGAATCCGATCGGTAAATTTTGAGTGTTCCGGATCAGGGAAACGAACTCCATTGATAAACAGTTCTTTATCCTTAACCAGAACCGTATCTCCGCCGACAGCTACGCAACGTTTGATGTATTTGGTTACACCGTCGCGGGGAAACAGGAAAATCACGACATCACCCGGCTCAGGATCATGCATTTCCGGAAGCCGCCAGTTTGTCAAAGGAATGCGTGCTCCGTAAACGAATTTATTGGCCAGCAAAAAATCACCGATCAGCAGTGTATCTTCCATTGAAGCCGACGGGATCTTATACGCCTCTACGATAGAAGTCTTGATAATAATCGCAAGTACGACGGCAATGGTGATCTGCTTGAAATTATCCCAAAAAGTAGTGAACAATCCAGGCTGTTGGCTCATTCAGTCTATATCCTTGTCCTATGGTATCCATTTGTCTTAGTTCTGGTACGTTTCAATCTCTTCCAGGATTCAGTTAATCGTCGCTCCGGACGGCTAATTCCGCGTAAATACCCGCACGATATCGTTATAGGTCACGAAGACTAAAAGTGTCAGGATTAGAACGAGTCCGACCTGCTGCGCCCAGGCGCGAGCTTTGATCGGCACCGGACCGCCTTTGATCTTCTCGATTGCCAGGAACACCAAATGGGCTCCATCGAGAATCGGGATAGGCAAAACATTCAGCACGGCGAGGTTGATAGACAATATCCCTAATAACCAAAGCAGACTGGCAGCGCCGCTGCGGGCCGCCTCACCGGCCTGACTGGCAATAAAAACGGGGCCGCCCAGTTGTTTGACCGATTCCCGCCCGGTAATGAGATTCTTAACGAAATTGGCGGTCAACACCACTACTTCATGAGTCAGCTTGAAACCGTCCACGATCGCTGCTCCCAGTGGTGGTGTCTCGCGAAGCGGCGCGAATCCAATTATCCCCACCGCCTGAGTTCCCTCAGGTCCGCCTTTGACCGAATCTACGGCAGTGGTCATGGTAGCGCTGAGAGTATCGTTGCCGCGCAGCCAGGTAAGATCGAGTGGTTCCGCCAGCTTAGCGTTGATACGCACCCGAAGACTGTCGAAATCATACACCCGGTAGCCGTCGATAGCTATCACCACATCACCGGTTTCAAGGCCGCCCAATTTCGCCGGACCGTCTTTGCGCAACTCACCGATCGCTACGCCACGGGGGTCATTGACCAGTGATCCGCCGACCAGCACCAGAGCAATCATAAAACCAATCGCGGCCAGATAGTTCATGAACGGACCGGCAAAAATAACCGCCGCCCGCCGGCCGACCGATTTGGACTGGAATTCGTCAGAAGCTCCGGTCGTGGGGTCATCCGGATTCTCTCCGGCCATCTTGACAAAACCACCCAACGGAATGATACCGATACAATAAGTGGTATCGCCCTTCTTTTTAGCGAATATGTTCGGCGGGAAACCGAGCGAAAATTTCTCTACCCTGATTCCTACCCATTTAGCCACCGTAAAATGACCCAGTTCATGGACGAAAATCAGAACACCCAGAACCAGAATAAACGACAAAAGTGTAATCATATCAGTTTTCCTGCAGTTCGGCGGCCAGCTCTCGGGCCTGCCGGTCTGCATTCAAAATATCCTCCAGGTTCGGATTATCAACAACAGAAATCCGATTTACTACATTCTCAATTGTCTTAGCAATATCGGTATACGCAATCTTCTTGCTTAGAAACATCTCCACCGCAACTTCATTGGCGGCGTTGAACAAGGCCGGAGCCGTCCCCCCGGCTCGGGCGACATCAAAGGCTATCCGCAGAGCCGGAAATCGTTCTAAGTCCGGCGGTTCAAAATCAAGCTGGAGCCGCTTTGCAAAATCCAGACGGCCGAAATCCGAAGGCGCCCGTTCCGGCCAGAACAGCGCATAGGTTATCGGTAAACGCATATCCGGACGCGAAAGTTGGGCAATTATGGAGGAGTCCTGAAACTCGACCATCGAATGCACAATCGACTGCGGATGTACGACCACTTCCACTTGATCCACCGGCACACCAAAAAGAGAAACAGCCTCGATTACTTCCAGCCCCTTGTTGGCTAAGGTCGAACTATCAACGGTAATTTTAGGACCCATGTTCCAGGTTGGATGATTCAGCGCCTTTTCCGGGGTAATCCCGGCGAACTGCTCGGCCGGTAAAGTCCGAAAAGGCCCGCCGGAAGCAGTAATGATAACTCGCCGAATTTCCGAAGCCCGACCGGCCATTAAAGCCTGCCAGATAGCCGAATGCTCCGAGTCAACCGGAAGAATCCTGGCCCCTTTTCGTTTCATCAGATCGGCAAAAAGCGGTCCACCCGTAACCAGTGATTCTTTGTTGGCCAGGGCGAGATATTTATCGGCTTTGACCGCTGCCAGCGAAGCCCGCAATCCGGCCGCCCCGACAACCGCGTTGACAACAACATCAACACCACCCCGCTCGGCCAGCGCCACCACCGCTTCCGAGCCAACGACCAGCTCTATCCCGGTCCCCTGTAACTGAGCAGCCAGGTCATCAGTCCGGGACTCATCAACCAGACAGACAATCGCAGGTTTAAACTCACGGCACTGAGTAGCCAGCAGATCGACATTGGAGTAAGCGGCCAGGGCTTTTACCTCAAATGCGTCAGGATGCAGTCGGACAACATCCAGAGTCGATTTACCAATCGAACCGGTAGAGCCGAGTATTGCCAGTCGTTTCGGTTTCATATTCCCTTTTAACGGCTTTATCGCGCCGTGGTTTCTTTTCAGATCACTCCATACAGGTCGAAAGGCGGGACAGCTAATCCCGCCTTTCCGAAATTTCGAATTATCTCATGCGATCAGAGCGGATTGCCGTCCTTATCGCAGACATAAACCTTGGTCATCATCACCGGAGTCTTAGGATGAGACAACTCGTTCGGATTGTTCGGATTGGCTTCGACTTCGACCGAGCCGATCTTGTGCAGAACATCATATCCGGATATAAGGTGACCGAAAACAGTGTATTTACCGTCCAGATAAGCCGTACTCTGATTACGGGCCAGTACAACAAAGAATTGACAAGAGGCTGAATTAGGACTTTGTGAGCGAGCCATGGACAGGGTACCGTCTTCATGCGGGATATCGGAGAATTCGGCTTGTAAATAATAACCGGCGTTCCCCATACCGCTGTTCATCGGGTCCCCTGTCTGCACCATGAAATTGTCGATCACGCGGAAGAACTGAAGATTATCGTAAAATCCCTCACGGGCGCGGGCGGCAAACGAGTCGGCATGAGCTGGAGCGACATCGCGGTACAGTTCGGCGACCATTTTGCCATAGTCGGTTTCGATAGCTACGAAGGGGTTGTTCTCATTGCGAACCGGATAGGTTTTATTGGCGATATCGGTTGTTGTCTTTTCGCCGGTGTTCTCCTGGACAGCCTGATTATCGGTTTTCTTGGCGGCATTATCGTTCCCGGAACACCCCACCAGAAGACCCAGCAGGGCCAAAGTCAAGAACAAGTGTCTCATTAGTTTATCCCTTTCAAACAATCAATCTTTGAAACAATGCGGCGAATATACCGGTTGGCTCAGAGGGTGTCAACTGTCAAACGGCGGGGCATTTCAGCGACAAGAATGATACCCCCTCTCATCTATAAACGACCGAATTGAAGTTTCGGGCGACACAAGGCCGCCCGCTACTCGAACCCGGCCCTCTCCATCGCGTAGTCGGGGGGCTTGTTTCCCCGACTGCCTGACGGAGCGCGGAAAGATCCAAGCTGATTCAGCGCAGTACAATCTTCTTAGGCCGCCATTGAAACCGGCCGAGATCAATTTTGCCGCTATCGGAAAAAACGATCCCTTCCTCGACAAGCAACGCTCGTTGCAATTCATATCCCTGCCCCGGTTTAAGAGCAATTTTGCCCTGAGAGTTGATTACACGAAACCAGGGGAGTTTTTCATTGCGGGAGGCGTTGAGTGTCCAGACCACTAATCGGGCTGCTCGGGGATTACCGGCAAGCGCGGCAATCTGGCCGTAGCCGGCCACTCGTCCTTTGGGAATCTTGCGGATGACCTGCCGGATACGATCCTGGAGATTCGATTCCTTGGAAGTTGTAGATGATCGCGAGACCATAGTCATCAATGAAGATATTTGTTTCTAACCGCTTTAAGGAGCGCCTGGCTGCGGTCATCCCTCTTTTGACTAACTGAGGCGGGATACAAGTCCCAATCAAACGGCTCGGCAATATCCACCTGGAAAGCGGAAGAATCAGCCTGGTGGCACCAGAAGGTCAGGTTCTCATCGGAGTATTGGAACCATACCGACGGCGGTTCTTCTTCGTCAAAGCCGGACTCGTCGGCCGCCCCGTAAATCCCCCAGATGTTGTTACCAAAATTAAACGGGATATAACGGCTGCCTATTCCGATCCCGTCAGCGGTGGTTCCCTCGTAGCGGGCGCTCATGGAGCCATCCGGTTGTTCGTAAACGGAGTCAACCACCAGGATCGAAAAAACCGGTGAGGTCGCGCCGATCACATGGTCGAGGTTGGTGTCGTAAATTACAAAAACTACCCCCAGCGTCTTTTCGTAATTCGCCACCATGACCTCTTCGAAATCCGCCACCGTGTCAAGCGATACCGGAGTGCCGTTGAAAGCCGTGACCATGGCATAGCTGTCGTCGACCAGAATATACTGACCCTGACCGTGCGTGCCCGGATTAAGCATATTGGCACGAAGAATCACATCGACGGTATCGAGATTCTTAACGATCGCTCTGACGGTAGCACGGCCTAGCTCTCCGGAAAAATCATAGGTATTGTGAAGCACACCGCTGCTGTTGGTCTTACCCGAGTCCAGCAACAGATTGCCGTCCCCTTCGAGCAATTCGAAGAATATCCATTTATCGGCGATTCTCTTGCTGTCGTTGTCAAGTACGGCAAAATCAAGAGAAGGGCTAAGCAGGGTATCACCCATCTCTCCCTTATAATAAAAACCGTTTATAGCAGTCAGGCCAGTGGCCTTAGTCGGTTCGACGGGATTATCGTCACCACAACCGCCACAAGCCAAAACCGTTATGCCGATTAAAACAGCAACCGCCATCAATCGAGTCAAAGTCAGAAACATAAAACTCCTCAGAATTCTCAAATAAGCATGTCATTACCGGTATCGGCCGTACCTGGCGCCGATTATACGACAGACCATATAAAAGACGGTCTACCGGAAGTAGTACTTGAGACCACCGGCAAAATTAAAATGCTTCGCCCGATAACCGGTAGACAGAAACTGCCAGCTTACCTGCGGAACCAGCGTGATAAAATTCTGCCCGGAGGCATCCCCCCATAGCTTCAATTCGAAACCGGCGTTGGCTGCCAGTGAGATATCCAACTGAGTCTCAGTCTGGACATCGTTAGCCGTTTCCGTTGTCAATCCGGCCATGAATTCGGGCCCCAGATACGGTGCAAAGCCGACATCCGCCAGATCGGTAAACAGGTAGTTGGCCTGGGCTTTGATATTGTACTGGTTGATAAATGGAATGGGGGCCATTTGCCAGGTCAGTTCGGTGGTACTGAACTCATCCAACTGGTCGATTTTAGTGTACTGAAAACCCACCAGATACTGGAAATGACCGCCGCGAAGTTGCCCGAAATTGAATCCGAAGTGATAGGTTGACCTATAGACCTGATCGGCATCGAGCTTATAGGTATGACCATTATAATCAAAATCCAGGATACCTACGCCCTCGTATTTGCCGATCGGCTCCGAAAGCCCGCCGTAAACCTCAAAAACATTGTACCGTTTGGCTACTTTGACTATCTCCGCCTGACTCACACCGGACAGGATTAAAACGGCCAGGATTGCAAGAATAACCGAGATTCTTCCCTTTTGCATGCTTACTCCGCTGATAGAAGTCCTTATGTTCCGGCCCTAAGTTGGTCAGCGGCCGGCCTGCTGTCAATCAATATCGCCTCAACTTATTGTACACTTTTGTACCGAGTCGGTCGACTAGGATAACAAAATCCAGTAATCGGTCAGATTGCGGTTGCCTGTTCGGGGGAAGAGACTATATTTTGCGAACCCGAACTTCTCGGGTTCCGTAACTGAGCATGGAGTGAAACGAAAGCGATTTCTGTATGCCGAGTACCAACATAATTATTATTGGCGCCGGGGTGATGGGTCAGGGCCTGGCCGAGGCTGTGGCCACCTCAGGCGAAGAAGTGACACTGGTCGACAAGACAACCAAGCTGGCCGAAAAAGGGGTTAAAGGGATTGGTGAGGCTATCGACCGCGAGATCCACAAATGGGGCCTGACCAAATCCGATAAGAAAGCTATCATGGCCCGGATATACCCCTCGTCTGATCTCTCCCAGGCGGAGGACGCCTCGATCATTATCGAGTGCATTCCGGAGTACCTCGAGACCAAACGAACGTTGTTCGAGAAGCTGGACTCGATCTGCGATGAAAAAGCTACCCTGATCACCAATTCAGGAACACTGTCGATTTCCGAGATCGCCGCCGCCACCGAACGACCGCAAAAAGTCATCGGTATGCATTTTTTAACACCGGTCACCAAAGTGCCGCTGGTTGAAATCGTCAAGGGACTTAAAACCGATCAGCATACCTTCGACAAAGCCGTCGAATTTGCCGACCTCCTCAACAAACAGTGGATTACCGTTAATGAGTATCCCGGTTTCGTCACCACCCGCTGCATCGTTCCCCTGATTAACGAAGCAATGCACGTTTTGATGGAGGGCGTAGCTTCGGCTGATGATATCGACAAGGCCATGAAACTGGGCTTCGGATTCAATGTGGGACCGCTTTCCCTGGCCGATATGATGGGTCTCGACGTGGTTATGTCCTGGATGGAGAATCTCCTGTCCGAGCTTTCCGAACACAAGTACAATCCCTGCCCGCTGCTGAGAAAAATGGTTCGCGCCGGACGCCTGGGGGTTAAGACCGGACGCGGTTTCTTCCGCTACGATGAAGAAGGTAATCGCCTGCCCGACACCCCGCTGAACCATGTCGTGGAAGGAGCATGAGTCGATGAAGATTCTCGTTATCAATGCCGGCTCATCGTCGGTAAAATACCAGTTGATTGACACCGAAACGGAAAAAGTCATGGCCAAGGGGATGGTCTCCCGGATCGGCATGTCCGAGGCAGTCCTGACCCATAAGCCGCACGACGGTCGTGAAGTCAAGGTGACCGGTGAGATTCTCGACCATACCATTGCCATCGAATATATCGTCACGGTTTTGATGTCCGAAAACCACGGCGTGATTAAGGACGCCTCCGAAATCGACGCCGTCGGGCATAGAGTAGTCCACGGCGGTGAGCAATTTGCCCATTCCGTCCTGATCACACCGGATCTGATGACCGAACTGCGCTCCCTGATCGAACTGGCCCCGCTGCATAATCCGCATAACATTCGCGGCATCATGGCCTGCCAGAAGAATCTTCCGAATGCCCCGCAGGTAGCCGTGTTCGACACCGCTTTCCATCATGAAATGCCGCCTCATGCCTACATCTACGGCATCCCCTATGTTCTTTACAAACGTTACGGAATCCGCCGGTACGGTTTCCACGGCATGTCGCATCTCTATGTAACCGAACGCGGCGCCCAACTCCTCGGCAAGACATCTGAGGAATTGCGCATGATCTCCTGCCATCTTGGCAACGGAGCATCGATTACGGCCGTGGATCATGGCGTTTCGATTGATACTTCGATGGGTTTCACTCCCCTCGAAGGGTTGCTCATGGGAACGCGCTCGGGTGACCTTGATCCGGCTATTATCTTGCACCTGATGGCTCGTGAGGAGTTGACCCTGCACGAAGCCAATACTCTGCTCAACAAACACTCAGGCCTGGCCGGTATTTCCGGAGTCTCTTCGGATATGCGCGAAATCGAGCAGGGCGCCCGAGAAAAGACCGGTAATGCCGCCCTGGCTTTAAACGTCTTCTGTTATCGTCTGAAGAAGTACATTGCCGCCTATGCCGCTGCCATGGGGGGACTGGACACCGTCGTCTTCACGGCCGGTGTGGGAGAGAATTCACCCATCGTGCGTGCCAAGACCTGCGAAAAACTCGAGTTCCTCGGGATACACATAGACGACGAAAAGAACCGCACGGCCAAGGGAGATGCGATTATTTCGACCGAGGACTCCCCGGTCAAGGTGCTGGTTATTCCGACCAACGAGGAGTTGGTAATCGCTCGCGACACACAGCGCATCGTTTCCGAGCAGAAGTAACAGCAATATCGGCAGGTCTCGGTGAGACCTTCCCCTTACGACACCAGGTTGCAAGCAACCTGACCTGCATGAATGAAGAAGCTATCCGAAAGGCGGGATCCCCTTGATCCCGCCATTTATTTTTCAGATAATCAACAACTAGATCTATTTGATACTGGTACGGCAAATTCCCCTGGCTTTTTCCCACCCGTGGACAGATGGACCACCGGCCGGAGCTTGTATATGTGGGCAACTGACTTCCCCTTAGACGCCGTAGACCAGAGCCCTGTCAATCGCCAATATCCGAAGTCCGGGCCCCCTGTGATCCCGGACTATAGCTCGTGAATTGATTTACATAAAGCGAAGTTTCGACATCTTGCTTCATCTTTTCGATACCTCACCCATTGGGAATGTTAAAAAACTATTATTACGGCGGAGACAAACCCCGCCGCTACGCGTTAAGAAATCCTAACCTCGCGTAGCGGGCGGCCTTGTGTCGCCCGCATTATGGTTGTGTTTTACAGAATATCTATGCATACGACTTTTTTAGATTGGGTGCGATTTGGGATCGCGAAGTGAGGTTTCGACGAGATGAACTTACTACCCCTACGGCAGTTGGTATCGTTCGCATAACTCGGCCACTTTGGTTGAATCCATACCGCGCTCAATTGCTTTCCTGAGCCCCTCGTTCGCTTCCTGCATGCGACCGTGCTTGGCCATGAAGTCTATATACTGTTCAAACACTCGAAGCGGGGCATCGGTCCGGGAGGTAACGTACGAAATTATCCATTCGTAAGCATTTCGGTCTGACGTGCGAGAGTAGAGTGTAATCATACCAAGATACGGAGCAAGATCAGCCGAATCGAGGTGAATCGCCTCTTTAAGTGCCCATTCTGCTTTGTTGTAATCACCCAGTTGAAGATAGGCCGCACCGAGATTGTTGAAAGTCGATATGCCGTGTGGATTAAGACCACGGGCAATCTCCAGCGACTCAAGAGCCTTATCCGGTTGATTCAGACGCACGTAACAAGCGCCTATCATAGTCCAACTATTCCAAAAGACGGGATTAGCCTTAACCGATTGCTCGAACAATTCGAGCGCGGCCTCGTACTTTTTGTCGTTCAACTCCACGACACCCCTTTGAAAGAGGTTAAGTGAAGGATACTTGCCTTTCCATTCCTCGACCCAAAGTTGCTCAGCTCGTGGATCACCGGCCAATTCGCCGTAATGTGACAGCAATGCCTCCATGTTCTGGCAGCGGTCGGGGTCGAGATGACGGTAAAGTCGAACGTGTTCGAGTATGATGCCGGCGTTCGATTGCGCCGCCACACGCGGGAGGAGCACGATCAAACCCAGCGTACAAAACAGTACCGCCGTACAGGCGGTCTTGCGCGAGAAATTCGACTCGTGCAATAGATAAAATAAAACACCGATCACGGCCGGAACCGCCGCGAACGAGAACAGATCCCAGTCACGCGGCATGCTCAACTTGGGGTCCAGGAGAAACACCGTCAAGGCAGCAACGCCGATTGTCAGCCCGAAAAACGAAGCCATCGCACGCATTTTATTTTTCAAAGATAAAAGCACCGGCGTCGCCACAGCCAGCCCGGGGATTAAAAGAATCCAGAGATTCAGATAATCCAGCCAGTGTCGCCATGACAAAAGGGTCTGGCCGTCGATCGTGAAACGATCCGCAACCGGCGGCAGAAAAGCGAAACGGAAGAAATAACTGGTGCTTCTGAAATAGAAAAATAGCCCGGCTCCTACGAGGATCAGCACCAACGCCAGCAATCCTTTGGTAGAAGGAGACCAGCGTCCGATGCGACGGCCGAGCGGTGTATCATGAAGCAACACCAGGATCAGTCCCGGCAACAAGACCGCCCCGAGAACGTGCATGAACACGGTCACGACGAAGGCGACCAGAACCCACCAGCGGTTGAGACGGCCTATCAGCGACAGCATCGCGATAAGTGTAAAGGCTGCCGTCGCGACCAGGAAAAGCGAATAGTTTTCAACATAGCCGAAAAACTGCAGGCTGTAGCCGCCGCTGAGACAGCCGATCACGAACAGCACGCGGCCCGATCGCACAATGGGCAGACGCAGCGCGGTCAGGCTTACCAGAACCGCGAAGACCACCCCGGCAAAGACGGCAATGATTTGATACGTCAGGGTGGCGGTCGCCTCGCCGTCTCCGCCGAGCAGATTGAACAAACCTAAGTGTGCCAGTGATTCTCCCACCTCGCGAGCCTTGAAGGCGAACGTCTTCCCTGCGCCGAGAGACGAAACCAGGGTATAGCCGTCGCCGAGGAAATGAGTACCGACTCTGCCGAACCAGAACAGTAGTCCGGCCACGATTGGTACGATCCACCAGAGCCGCGCGAATTTATCTTCTCCCCCTTCAGAAGAATCGAACAATCCTTTGGACATCGGCGACATCAGCGCTATCGGTACGGCTGCCCCCATGACGAACAGCGACAGTCTGACCCAGAGCGGATAAAACGCCCACCAGTTCAAACCCCACACCCGCAGGTCGGGAAAGAAGGAGAAGAGGAGATACAACAACAGCATCGTGAAGTAGAGCGTTATGCTAACCTTGTACCTTGCTGCCATTGACTATCCTTTGGAGAACGATCGAGACACCTGCCAACCGAATAAGCGATTTTATTAGCCTAATATAGATCCATCGGTTTTTTCTAACAACTTGATAATGCGGAGTACAACACAAAGCCCCCGCCTCTGGCGAGACGGGGGCTTGTTTATCGAAGTATCTCGCGGAGCGATTTACATGTTCGAAATGATGTTGGTCGCAAACTGGGAAGTACCGATCTTCTTGGCGCCCTTCATCTGACGATGCAGGTCGTAAGTGACGGTCTTCTTGGCGATGGTTTTCTCAATCGCTTTTTCGATCAAACGCGCGGCCTTGTCCCAACCGAGATAGTCGAGCATCATCACCGCCGACAGCATGAGCGAGCCGGGGTTGATGACGTCCTTGTCGGCGTACTTCGGCGCGGTGCCGTGAGTTGCCTCGAAGAGACCGATGTAGTCGCCGATGTTCGCGCCCGGAGCCATGCCAAGACCACCGACCTGCGCCGCGCAGGCGTCGGACAGATAGTCGCCGTTCAGGTTCGGGGTGGCAACCACCTCGTACTCGTCGGAGCGGGTCAGGATTTGCTGGAACATGGAATCGGCAATGCGATCCTTGATCACGATCTTGCCCTTGGGAGCCTTGCCTTTGTACTTCGACCAGAGTTCATCCTCAGTGATCGTCTGCCTCGGGAACTCCTTGCGAGCCACCTCGTAGCCCCAGTCACGGAAAGCCCCTTCGGTGAACTTCATAATGTTCCCCTTGTGGACCAGCGTAACCGAGCCGCACTTGTGGGCGATAGCATGCTGGATAGCCTTGCGGACCAGACGCTTCGAACCGGTCGCGGAGATCGGCTTGATGCCGATGCCGGAGTCGGGACGAATGTTGGTCTTCATGGACTTGTTCAGCCAGGCGATCACTTTCCTGGCGTCATTACCGCCCTTTTTCCACTCGATCCCGGCATAGACGTCCTCGGTGTTCTCGCGGTAGATGATGACATTCATCTTCTCGGGATGAGTCACCGGCGAGCCGACGCCCTTGAACCAGCGCACGGGACGAACACAGGCATAGAGATTGAGAATCTGCCGAAGGCTGACGTTCAGCGAGCGGAATCCCCCGCCGATCGGCGTGGTCAACGGGCCTTTGAGCGCCACGATGTACTTCTTGATGGCTGCAATGGTCTCATCGGGCAGCCATTCCTTGTACAGCTCATTGGCCTTTTCACCGGCATAGACATCCATCCAGGCGACTTTCTTTTTGCCCTTATAGGCTTTCTCGACCGCGGCATCGACCACCCGGCGGGTGGCCTTCATGATATCACGACCGATGCCATCACCCTCGATGACCGGTATGATCGGACGGTTCGGAATAACGAGCTTCTTGTTCTTGATCTTTATCTGCTGGCCGTCTTTCGGCACTTGAATATGCTTGTATGCCATTTCGTCTCCTAGTAGCCCATGATCTTGAGATGTTCCTTGTAAGTCGCAGCAGAGGTCTGCAACGCCGTAAGCTCGGCCTTCTTGAGCTTCAGTTCGAGAATCTTCTCGACACCGTTGGCTCCCAGGACAACCGGCACGCCGATGTAAATGTCCTTGATACCGTATTGTCCGGTAAGATAAGCCGAAGCCGGCAGAACCTTCTTCTCGTCGTTGAACACTGCTTTTGCCATATCTACTGAAGCAGCGCCCGGTGCGTAGTAGGCCGAACCGGTCTTGAGCAACTTGACGATTTCGCCGCCGCCGACACGGGTACGATCGGCGATAGCCTTAATGCGATCCTTCGGGATGAGCTCTTCGATCGGAATACCTGCCACGGTGGTATAACGAGGAAGCGGGACCATCGTATCGCCATGACCGCCGAGCACCATTGCGTTGGTGTCGGTCATTGCCACGCCCAGTTCCATGGCGATGAAAGCACGGAAACGAATCGAATCCAGAACACCGGCCTGTCCGAAAACGCGGTTGGCCGGGAAACCGGTCACTTTGCGCATGTGGAAGGTCATCAGGTCGAGAGGATTCGAAACCATGATAACGTAACTCTTCGGGGCATATTTCTTGATGTTGAGACCAACCGACTTGACGATGTCGGCGTTCATGTTCAACAAGTCCTCGCGAGACATGCCGGGCTTACGCGGCAGACCGGCCGTCATGATGACGATATCCGCGCCCTTAATGTCTGAAAACTTGTTGCTGCCTTTGACCATGGCATTGTAGCCGCGGACAGGACCGGCTTGGGTGAGGTCAAGCCCTTTGCCCTGCGGTACACCCTCAACGATGTCCACCATGACGATGTCGGCGATGTTGGCTTCTGCCAGGTACATGGCGCATGAGGCGCCTACGTTCCCGGCGCCGATAACTGCGATCTTCTTGTTCATTCTGTCCTCCGAATGAGTGAGTCTTACAAACGGTTTATGCTGTCAATACGGTGTTACCTGCGTCATGTACGACTGCCACTCGGCATGCCGTAATATTATTCCAAGCTATAAACAAGAATTTATATATGTTGTCAAGAGGTTCATAGAACACCTGACGGACATCCGCCTCGGGAACCTCTGAGACTACTCGAACGTTGATACGTTTACCCACGTTGATAACGCGAGAGAGCTTATGTGATCCGAACTTGAGTGGTCCCGAACACGGTCGGTTGTTCACGCGATCCCAGGTTTTACTCAGATCGTAAAACGCTCGCGAGCCGATTCCTTCGCCGCAATGCGAAACCAGCACCAGACTGCCGCCGTCCTTCACTCCGCGCTGACAATTCTCCATACCCTTCTGAATCTGATAGAGATTTTTATCCAACGGCGGTAATAATTCACAGAGCACGATATCGTAAGGCTCATCGACAACGTTCGAAAACAACTGGCGGGCTACGGCCGTGCATTCGATGAACGCATCGTGTAAGGAACCGCATGAGATATGGGCAATCGCGCCGGTTGCATCGAGCACCGTCTGCAAACCGATCATGGCATTCATATCGAGTAATCCGGAGAGGTTCATCAGATGCTCGGCCACAGGGTTTCCTTCGAGCCGCAGCGGTTGCGCTTCGAGCGAGTTGGCCAGGTTATGATTACGTTCCACCGTGGCGAGGTCGGTTAAACCGGGGAAAACCGATTTTCGTCCGCCGGTGAATCCGGCGAAGTAATGCGGTTCCACCGACCCGATCAGCAGCGGCTTTTCCGCCTCCAGGAACTTGCGATTGACCAGAACCTGCTCACCGAAGTTGTCCTTCCCAACTGAGGCCATCGAATCGGTTTTACGGGAATCGTGGATCCAGAGCCGGTTGTGCAGGCGCGGCAGAAACGAACCGAAAATTTTTCGTAGCTGATCATCTGTCGGTGCGGCATGAGTTCCGGTTGCAATCAGAAAATCCGCCCGGTCGATCAGCCCGCCGTCGGTTTTGTCGATCCATTCAAGCAAAGTCGACGTGGGGGTGTTGCGATAGGCATCGTTGACAACGATCAGCGGCCGTTCGGGAATCAGATCGAAAACACCTTCCCAGACAGTCGCGAAATCGTCAATCGTAATCGGCCTGGAAGCCTTCCCCGGAGCAAAGCAATCCACCGTCACCGCTTCCGGGAAATCCAACTCGATATAACTGTCACCGTAGACCAGCCTGGTTTTCATCGCAGTAAGAAGTGTTGTCTCGCTGTGTATTGAGACAACAAACCGGTTGGGATTGAAAAAACCCGGCGCCTTTCGACGCCGGGTTTTCTATTATCATCCGCCAAAGAAGAAACTTATTTCCCTGACGGCGTTCTCATCGGAATCCGATGCATGCACTGAATTGGCTTGTACGTTCCGCGCAATCTCTTGTCGAATCGTACCGCAGGCAGCGTTGCTCGGATTGGTAGCCCCGATCAACTCACGTAAATCGGTTACCGCATTCTCTTTTTCAAGCACCATCGGCACGACCGGCCCCGAGGTCATGAACGTCACGAGGTCATTGAGGAACGGTTTACCCTCGTGTACCGCATAGAAGCGGCGAGCATCATCGGCTGAAAGGCGAGTCATTCGCATTTCCGTAATCCGGAAACCGGCTCGTTCCAGACGATTGATGACATGACCGATCAGGTTGCGTTCGGTCGCATCGGGTTTGATGATCAATAGTGTCCTACTCATCCGCCTCACTTTTTCTTGAGTTTCTGCGCTTCGCGGAAACCTATCTCGACCGCCTTACGGTTCTTATCCTCGGTCCCCTTGGGAGCACGGCTCAATACCGCGTCAATCAAGGCGTCCTTGGTCACCAAATCGGTCAGCGCCGCAATAGCCCCCAATGCGATCACGTTGGCTACCATCACGTGTCCCGCTTCTTCCTTAGCCAGTTGCGTGAATGGCAAACCGTAGTAATTGTCGGTCGGGACTTCGGTCACCAAACCGGAATCAACGATCAACACTCCATCCTTATGCAAGTCGCTGTAGTATTTGTCCATCGACTCCTGAGTCATGGCCAGCAACAGATCGAGCTGCATAGCTTTGGGATAGTAAATCTCATTGGTCGAAACCACCACATCGGATTTGGAAGCGCCCCCGCGAGCTTCGGGACCGTACGACTGTGTTTGTACGACGTTCTTCGAATAATCGGTGCCGATAGCTTCGGCCAGGATCACCGAGGCCAGGATCATACCCTGCCCTCCGGAACCGGACAGACGCATTTCAAACCGATCGTGCGGAATCTCGATCTTATCCAGCAGTTTGTGTTCCATCTTATTTACCTCCCTGCCGGGCATTGATCACCTTTTGGTATTCATCGCAGAACTCGGTCTTGACCATGTCCTCGTGCAGAGTGCCGATGACGATCTTTCCTTTGAGTTCTTCTTCGTTCATCGTCTTGGCCTTAGCCGTAGTAACACCTACCTCCTTGAAGTTCTTGACCATCGCTACGGCATCGCCGCGACGATTCAAACGCCCGAAGTAGGTATGGCAGTTGGAAACCGCTTCGATCAGGGAGAATCCCTTATGAGAGATCCCTTCAATGATCGCCTTCTCCAACTGGGCCGCATGATATACGGTTCCGCGGGCCACAAACGTAGCTCCGGCCGCTTTGGCCAGACTGCACGGATCAAAGTGTTTCTCAACATTGCCGTATGGCGTTGTCGTAGAAAACGCTCCGCCCGGCGTAGTCGGTGAACCCTGACCGCCGGTCATACCGTAAATGCTGTTATTGATAAGGATAGCGGTGATATCGATGTTGCGCCGACAGGCATGAATGAAATGGTTGCCGCCGATCGCGAGGGCATCGCCGTCACCGGTGACCACGATAACTTTCATGTCCGGCCGAGCGAACTTCACACCGGTAGCGAACGCCAACGCACGACCGTGAGTCGTATGAAGGCTGTTGAAATCCATATAAACCGGCATGCGACTGGTACAGCCGATACCCGAAACCATAACTATCTCGTCCTTGGACAGGCCGAGCTTGTCAATAGCCCGGATAATCGCCGATTGTACGACACCGTTGCCGCATCCGGCACACCAGACCGACGGGAATTTTTTCTTCGGTCTCAGGTATTTCAGGATAACGTCTGATTTTTGCTCGACTTTGGTTGGTTTTTCTGCAGTAGCCATCACATCACCTCTTCGAGCTTCTCGAGCAGTTGCAGCGGCGTGATGATTTCGCCGTCGTAACGATTCAACTTGTGGATTTCAATTTCGGGCGACAGAATACGGCTGACCTCGTTGACCATCTGTCCCATATTCAATTCCGCCACGATTACCTTACGAACCTTGCTGCAGTAATCCTGCAACTCTTCCTCGGGGAACGGCCAGATCGTATATAGTTGGATACAACCGACCTTGACTCCGGCCTTACGAGCCAAAGCCACCGCCAGCAGAGCGGCTCGCGAGACGGTTCCATAGGATATAATCGCGATCTCGGCATCGTCCATCATGGCCGTTCGCAGCTTGGTGATTTCACTGCGATAGTTCATGATCTTGTTACGGAGTTTGTCGAGTTTCCAGGTAATCTCTTTCAGATTAGCCGTAGCGAATCCCATTGGGTCGTGCGTCAAACCGGTGATATTGTAGCGATACCCTTCGCCATAAGCGGGCATCGGAGAAACCGAGTTGGCCGTCTGAGCGAACGGTTCGAAATCCTCCGGCGAAACGGTCGGTTTTATGCGATCGATAATCGGTATTTCACCCTTCTTGGGAATCGAGACCAGTTCACGCTGGTGAGCCATAACCTCATCAAGAAGAACGGTTACCGGCGTGCGAAAACGTTCAGCCAAATTGAAAGCACGAATCGTTTCCGTCAGCGTTTCCCCTACCGTCGACGGGGCCAACGCGATGGCCGTGTAATCACCGTGAGTACCCCAGCGAGCCTGCATCGTATCGGACTGGCTGATTTTAGTCGGCAATCCGGTCGAAGGACCGCCACGCTGGACATTGACCACTACGCAGGGGGTTTCGGTAATATAGGCATAACCAATCCCCTCCTGCATGAGAGAATATCCCGGACCCGATGTAGCCGTCATTGACTTGAGCCCGGCAACCGAGGCGCCGACGATGGCCGCCATCGAGGCGATCTCATCCTCCATTTGGATGAACTTCCCGCCGAGCTTGGGCAGCTCACGGGCGCAGCCCTCGGCGATTTCGGTGGAAGGAGTAATCGGATAACCGGCATAGAAATGCAACCCGGCATAAATAGCGCCCTGGACACATGCCATGTTACCCTGCATCAACGACCTTTGAGTATCTACCATCGTGACTTCCCCTACTTGTAGTTCGACGTTATGGCGAAGTCGGGACAATGCGTCCAGCAGATCGTACACTGGGTGCAATCTTCGGGACGGGCCAGCACAGGCTTGCCGTTTCGATCGGGTTCAAACACCTGGGTCGGACAAAGCGCGATGCAAAGATTGCAGGCTTTACACCAGGTCAGGTTTATGGTTAACGGCGGCGGACCCGCCGAATAATCAATCTTGCTCTTACCTGTTTTCTTCGGTGCGGAATTAACCGCGTCAGAATCAGTCATGACAGATCCTCGTGTAAGAGTGTTACTCCATTATTGAATCAACAGATTTGTTTACTTTTTCTTGGCGGTCTTTTTGGCCGCGGTTTTCTTGGTCGCTTTTTTAGCAGTCTTAGCGGCTGCTTTTTTCTCAGTCTTCTTCGCCGCCTTCTTGGCCGTTTTCTTGACCGGCTTTTTAGCGGTGGTTTTTTGTTTCTTGATGAGTTCCTTCAGCAACTCCGGAATTTCAGTCGGTGAACCGGCGACCGGCACCCCAACTTTGTTCAGAGCCTTGATCTTCTCTTCGGCGGTACCGCTGCCGCCGGAAATAATCGCGCCGGCATGTCCCATCCGTTTGCCGGGAGGAGCTGCCTGACCGGCGATGAACGAAACGACCGGCTTGGTAACGTACTTCTTGATATACTTGGCCGCTTCTTCCTCGTCCGAGCCGCCGATTTCACCGATCATGACAACAGCCTTGGTCGCACTATCGGCCTGGAACGCTTCCAGGCAGTCGATGAAGTTGGTTCCGATAACCTGGTCGCCGCCGATACCAATACAGGTCGATTGTCCCATACCGGCCTGAGTCAACGCCCAGATCGCTTCGTAAGTCAGGGTGCCTGAGCGCGAAACAACGCCGACGCCGCCCTTCTTCACAATCGTCCCGGGCATAATGCCGACCTTGGCCTGATCGACCGAGATCAATCCCGGACAATTGGGACCGATCAAACGTACCCCCGCGGCCTTGACCACCGGATAAACTTTCATCATATCATTCGCCGGCACACCCTCGGTAATACAAACGACCGTCTTGATCCCGGCGGCCACCGCTTCGAAAATGGCATCGACCGCGAACGGCGGCGGGACATAGATCACGGACGTATTGGCGCCGGTCTCTTTGACAGCTTCGGCGACCGAGTTGAACACCGGTATTCCGGCAACTTTGGAACCGGCTTTACCCGGCGTTACTCCGGCCACTACGTTGGTGCCGTAGTTTTTCATCTGTTCGGCGTGAAACGAACCATCACGCCCGGTGATTCCCTGAACCACCAACTTGGTCTTTTTATTGATAAAAATCGACATTTTCAATCCCTCGAATGCTTCAGGTTAAGCTACCGTAGTCTCCGCCAACTCGATGGCTTTCTTGACCACGAGATCAAGAGTGTCCTCGGAGGGCAGGTCAATAGACTTCAGAATCCGGGCAGCTTCCTTCTCGTTGGTGCCGGTAAGACGAACCACTACCGGGACCCTGGGTTGGAATTCCTTGAAAGCGGTCACGATACCGTTGGCGACGTCGTCGCAGCGAGTGATACCGCCAAAGATGTTGATCAGGATTGAACGGACATTGGGATCCGATGTGATGATGCGCAAAGCCGTCACCACTTTATTGGGATTGGAAGAACCTCCGATATCGAGGAAGTTGGCCGGATCGCCGCCGTAGCGTTTGACCAGGTCCATCGTGGCCATTGCCAGACCGGCGCCGTTGACCATGCAGCCGATCGTACCATCCAGCTTGACGTACGAAAGGTCTGCTTCGCGAGCCTCGACTTCAGCCGGAATTTCGGCATCCAGGTCACGCATGGCCTCGATGTTCTTCTGTCGATAGAGAGCGTTGTCGTCGATGTTGATCTTGCCGTCGATGGCAATCACATCCGCGGCCGCATTGGTGATAAGCGGATTGATCTCGACCAGCGAGGCATCCACTTTCCAGAACACCTTGTACAGCTTCAGGAGGATATCGGCCGCCTTACGCACCTGACCGATATCGCGATAGAGCTTGAAGGCCAGATCGCGAGCCTGCCAGGCCTGGAGACCCATGATCGGATCGACAGCCAGCTTGAAAATCTTCTCGGGGGTTTTGGCGGCAACTTCTTCAATATCAACACCACCGGCCGGTGAGACCATGATTACCGGGCGTTTGGTGGCACGGTCGAGAATGATACCGACATAAGATTCCGAAATGATATCCTCGGCGGGAGTGACCAGAACTTTCTTGACGGTAAGACCCTTGATATCCATTCCCAGGATGTTCGTGGCCAGCACCTTGGCTGCTTCCGCGTTTTCGGCATACTTGACACCGCCCGCCTTGCCGCGGCCACCGACATGTACCTGCGCCTTAACCATGACCGGCTGGTTAAACCGTTCGGCGATTTCGAAAGCTTCGACCGGAGTAGTGGCGATCTCGCCGGGCGGAACCGGAATACCGGATTCGGCGAAGAGTTGTTTGGCCTGATACTCATGAATCTTCATACGTCGCTTCCCTCATAGCTCTATTTATTCTTTGAATTTTCATTTTTCATGTAATCCCGCGCCAGAGCTTCCAGGCTCTCACGGTTGTTTACTTCCGGATCGTCCAAAACCGCTTCCAGAAGTGCGTCAAGAACGCGACCGACAATCGGTCCCGGCGGTATATCAAACATACGCATAACATCATGGCCGTCCAGAACCAGATCAAGTACGCTCAACGGCGGTTTACGGTCCATTTCCGCTCGAATCGCCGCTTCGAATTCATCGACATCCTCGGTCTTCCCCCCTTTGCCCTGACCGATCACATCGGCTCGACGGAGGTCTAGCAAATCGAAAATCAGGTCGGTACCGACCCGTCGCATGAGGCGGCGCATCCCCTTATCGGTGACGTCGGTGGTAAACATGTGGCGTTCGACCAGCGTTTCAACCTCACGTATGAAATCCCGCGAGTAACGCAAAGCTGTTAGCGCTATGCTCGCAGCTCGAGCTCCCTGATGTTCGTGACCGTAAAAAGTCGCACCGGTATCGGTCAGGCGTTTCGCCTGTGGTTTGCGAATGTCGTGAAACAGGGCGGCCATGCGCAGCCGCAAACGCGGCGGGCAGGCATCGATCGTATGCATAGTATGTTCGAACACATCGTAGGCATGATAGCCGCCCGGCTGGTCGATCCCGACACAGGCCTCGAGCGCGGGGAGAATTTCCTTGAGCAATCCCGTGGTTTGCATCAGGCGAAAACCATGCGACGGTTGCCCGGATAGTGTCAACAGCTTGTTCAATTCCTCGGCAATGCGCTCGGAGGATACGGTTTTGATAAGCGCCGCATTATCACGAATAGCCTCGAACGTCTTCGGTTCGATCATGAATTCAAAACGCGCCGCAAACTGAATCGCACGCAGCATACGCAGCGGATCATCCTTGAAACTCCCCGGATAAACAGTGCGTATTATTCTCTTCTCAATATCGGTACGTCCGTCGTACGGATCGATGACATCGTGGTCGTCCAGCGCCATGGCAATGGCGTTCATGGTGAAATCGCGGCGAGCGAGGTCATCTTCGACCTTGAGACTCGGATCGAAATTAACATTGAAATCTTTGTGTCCCCAGCCGGTCGAATACTCTCGACGCGGCAAAGCGATATCGATCGTCACCGGTCGCTCATCGATATACCGGGTGAATTTTATGACACCGAAACTGCGTCCGACCAGGTCGACACGTCCGTGACGTTTGAGAATCCGCGCCAGGTCATCGTAAGTGATCCCGGTTACCAGGTAGTCGGTATCTTTCGATATCACCGGGCGGTGCATCAGCCGATCGCGAACCGTTCCTCCCACCTCGTAGATACGACCACGTTCGAGTATGTCTGAAACCGTCTCGTCCGACAACTTACACATTCCTCAGTCCGGAACAATCCGCGTTCCGGCCTCACCGTGGACGGAATCGCGGGCATGGTTAAACGATGTAATCGTTACCAGTTTCCCGCCCTCTTCAATGAACTTGATCGCGGCCTGAATCTTGGGGCCCATGGAACCGGGCGGGAAATGCCCCTCATTCAGATAAGTCCGTGCCTGCGACAAGGTAATCGCACCAAGCGTCTTTTGACTGGGCTTGCCGAAATCGAGCGATACTGCATCCACCGAGGTTAGAATAGACAACACTCCGGCATCGATTTCCTTACCGATCACCGCCGAAGCAAGGTCCTTGTCGATCACGGCGTCCATACCCTCGTAATTACCGTGTTCGTCGATATAAACCGGGATACCGCCACCGCCGCCGGCAATGACAATCGTCCCCGACTCGACCAGTCTGGCAATCGTTGCGGCCTCGACCGAGCCATAAGGCATCGGTGACGGTACTACGCGTCGATAGCCGCGATCACTGTCTTTCTTCATCTGCCAGCCGCGCTCGGACATCATCCGTTCGGCTGTTTCTTCGTCGTAAAATTGCCCGATATACTTGGTCGGATTCTCGACTGCCGGATCGTCGGGACGAACCAGCATTTGTGTTATGATCGTTACGACCGGTCGATCTATCCCCTCGGCACGCAGCCGATTTTGCAGGGATTGCTCGATCATGTACCCCATCCCTCCTTCGGTGTCGGCGACACAGACGCCGAGCGGAAGAATCGGGGTGCGACCGGCGGCCAGTTCGATGCGCAGGAGGGCATTGCCTACCTGCGGGCCGTTGCCGTGACTCACGACCAGGTTGAATCCTTCGCGAGCCAGTTCGACAATACCATCCAGCGAGCGCCGGGTATTAGCGAACTGATTGGCGATAGTATCTTCCTGCCCGGGGTGGGTAATGGCATTACCACCCAAGGCAATGACCGCTGTTTTCTTTTCCGGCATAGAGTATCTCTGCGTGTACCAGAAGGGCTCAAAGGCGGCGGGTCGCCCCGCAAGAGGCGACCCGTCTCTCCGTCTATCTTACTTCTTGGCTGACTTCTTTCCTTTGCCCTTAACGAAATCCGTCAGAACAGTCGTCAGATCGGGTTCACCGATTTCCTGCAGGCTGTAGTTAATCCGAACGGTCGGATGCTTGATCTTGATCACGCGCGTCAGATCGATCGGCGTAGCGATCACGACCAGGTCACACTTGGTGCGATTGATCGTGGTCTCCAGATCCTTGACCTGCTGAGTACCGTAACCCATAGCCGGCAGCAGAGTGCCGATTTCCGGGTACTTCTCGAAGGTCTTGGTGATCGACTTGACCGTGTAAGGCCGTGGATCGACCAGTTCGGCCGCACCGAACTTCTCGGCCGCCACGACACCGGCGCCGTAAGGCATCTCGCCGTGGGTGAGAGTCGGACCGTCTTCGACCACGAGCACTTTTTTACCGCGGATTTTGCCCGAATTGTCGGCGGACAACGGCGAGGCCGCGTCGATCACGATCGCGTTCGGGTTGTAAGCAGCAATGTTGGCTCGGACTTCTGCAATCCCTTCCGGATCAGCCGAATCGATCTTGTTCATGACGATCACGTCGGCCAGAAGCAGGTTGTTCTGTCCGGGGTAGTAAGTAAGCTCGTGACCTGGACGATGCGGGTCAACCACGGTGATCTGCAGATCGGCCGCATAGAACGACATGTCGTTGTTGCCGCCGTCCCAGAGAATAATATCGGCTTCTTTTTCCGCCTCGCGGAGAATCATCTCGTAGTCCACACCGGCATAAACCACGACACCGCTCATGATGTGCGGCTCGTACTCTTCGCGCTCTTCGATCGTACACTTGTGCTTATCCAGATCAGAGAGCTTGGCGAAACGCTGACAGGCCTGCTTGGCCAGATCACCGTACGGCATGGGATGACGAATCGCAACGACCTTCTTACCGAGCTTCTGCAAAACTTCGGCTACCTTGCGGGTAGTCTGCGACTTGCCGCAGCCGGTACGAATCGCACAAACCGCCACAACCGGCTTGGTCGATTTGATCATGGTCGGGGCGCCGCCCTCAAGCGAGAACCGGGCGCCGGCGGAGGTAACATAAGCCGCCCGTTCCATCAAATACTGGTACGGAACATCGGAATACGAGAAAATGACTTCGTCAATCTTGTGCTTCGCGATCAGCTTCAGCAACTCGGCTTCATCGTAAATCGGAATACCCTTCGGGTACAGCTTGCCGGCCAGTGAAGCCGGGTACTTGCGACCGAAGATATCCGGGATCTGGGTCGCCGTAAAAGCTACGACCTCGACCGAATCATTGTCGCGATAAAGACAGTTGAAATTATGGAAGTCGCGGCCGGCCGCGCCCATGATAATCACTTTTTTTCTGTTCTTAGCCATATCAAACTCCAATCAGTGTTCTGTTATTTCGTAACACGCTTGCTTCATCCTGCGAAACGCGCCGGGATTAACTCAAACACAGATCGTGCATTCTCAAAGCTGCTTTCATAAAGGTTAAGTCTGAATTATTTCCTACTGGTTGTCGATTTGCGCCCGCTGAAGCGTACCGCTGTAATCGACGTAAACTGATTTCCACTCGCTGAACACATCCAGGGCCGCTTCGGAGGCTTCGCGATGACCGTTGCCGGTCTCCTTGGTTCCCCCGAACGGCAGATGGGTTTCCGCACCGATGGTCGGAGCATTTACATAGAAAATGCCGGTGTAGACATCACGCATCGCCCGGAACGCCTTATTGACGTCTTGGGTGAAAATCGAAGCCGACAAACCGTAAGTGGTGTCGTTGGCCATCTCGATTGCGTTATCCAGACCGTTACAAACGGCGATACTCAGCACCGGACCAAAAATCTCTTCCTTCCAGATCCGCATGTTCTGGGTAACACCGGTAAACACGGTCGGCTGCGTGAAGAAGCCCTTGTCGTAGATGCCGCCGGTCAGTTTCTCACCGCCGGTTGCCAGCTTGGCTCCATCCTTCTTACCTATCTCGATGTATGAGAGCACCGTATCCTGTTGCGCCTGATTGATGCTCGGTCCCATATCGACCGAAGTGTCGAGACCATTGCCGACCTTCAGCTTCGAGGCCCGCTCGACAATCATCTTCGTGAATTTCTCGACGACATCCTTATGACATACGATACGGCTGGTGGCCGTGCAGCGCTGACCGGTTGTGCCGAAAGCACCCCACAGCGCACCGTCGACAGCCAGTTCGAGATCGGCATCGTCCATAACGATCTGAACGTTCTTGCCGCCCATTTCCAGCGAACAATGCTTGAACTCAGGTGCACAAGCCTCGGAAATGTGACGACCAATCTCAGTCGAACCGGTGAACGAGACCACCTTCACATGCGGATTCTTGATCAACGGATCACCCAGAGCGGCACCGCTGCCGGTAACCATATTGACCACCCCGGCCGGGATACCTTCTTCTTCACAAACCTTGATCAGATTGACCACGGAGAGCGGTGTCTCAGTCGCCGGTTTGATAACGATCGTGTTGCCGCAAATCAGGGCGGGCATCATCTTCCAGCTCGGAATCGCCATCGGGAAATTCCAGGGGGTAATGAACGAGCATACTCCCAGCGGCTGACGGACAGTCATACAAAACTTGCTGTCCATCTCGGACGGAGTGGTCATGCCGAACAAACGGCGGCCTTCTCCGGCCATGTAGAAAGTCATGTCGATAGCTTCCTGCGTATCGCCGCGAGTCTCTTTGATGACTTTCCCCATCTCGCGGGTCATATCCTGCGAGAACTGCTCTTTCCCGGCGAGCAGACGCTGTGCGATCTTGTATAAAATCTCGCCCCGTTTTGGAGCCGGCACCAGACGCCATTTCTTGTAGGCTTCGGCGGCCGCTTCGATGGCTTTATTAACGTCATCGGCGTTGGATTTCTGGAAAATTCCAACGACCTCATCAGTGTTGGCCGGATTGAGATTCTCGTAGGTCTTGCCTGACGAGGATTCAATCCACTTTCCGTTTATGAAGTTCTTATATACTTTTGGATTGCTCATGAGATACTCCCGTAAATCCATACATTTCCACAACTTCGCATTCGCGGTCCACGTTTGTGAATTTATTCACACCCGCCGAGCGCAATCCGTAAATATAGGCCTTATAATATCAATGTCAACCGCTTTCAGAGTCTGTTTTCTTAAGTTTTTAACGTTGAGACACAACAAGTTAGGCCGCCACGGAATTACCCTGTGCACAATCTGAAATGGCCCTCAACGATCGTTCGTAAAATCGTCCGGTGCGCTTGACACCTCCGACACCAGGTTCAAATACCGTAATTAGTTAATTTATTTGGCGAACTGATACATTCGTACGTTAATAGTTAAAAGGACACACGAATACCATGTTTGCCGCAGTAGCCCTTGCATCCCTGTTGACACTACCGATCTGGCCGGTCAATCCGGTCAAGCAGGATACAGCTGCCTTCCTTGCCATGGAAGTCACCACCGGTATCATTGCCCCCAACGGCATCTCCGCTACCAGCGGCAATTTATCCACCAAGCTCGAAATGCTGATAGCTCATCCCTTTCTCATCCGCGCTGAGGTGGATTACAGTATCGGATCAGTCATGGCCAACCGGATTCCATCGGGGATCATTCACGGCCCGACTTATGGCGTGCAACTTGTCTACTATCGCGGAACGAATCGTATGACTGGTACGGTCGCACTTGGACCGGTTATAACCACCGGCATGTTCCGCCTTTCCTCCGCCGCCGCCGATTCCCTGGCTACCAATTACAATATAAACGATCTTTCGATACGGCCTGCCATCGGCTATCGAGCGACTTTCGGTTTGCGTATCAGACGTACTTTCGTGATCGAAGTATCACTCACTTCGATGCTGACTGATTTCGTCTATCGCGAGGATTTGAGTCCCGGTCGTTATACAGAAATTACTCAGGAAGAACGACAGAACGATTTCCGGGTATCATTCGGATTTATCTTCGATATCAAACGCTTCGAACACCACTGATGATCTTGCGAAGAATTCAACCGTGTTGGTGATATCCCACCAGTGGACGACGGGGGGCTGGAGACATTCTTCGTGCCACGAGCAGGTCAGAATCCCTGGTCCGCCGAAGGCGGATCGCGAAGCGAGGTTCTGACTGTTTCGTGGGCGGCAGACGTCCCGTCTGCCCCTGCAGCAGCACACCCCGGAGAACGTCTTTCCCACGAAAAGAGATTGTTGACAAACCTCTTTTGCGGCGGAGACAAGCCCCACCGCTACGCGTTAAAGAATTCTAACCTCGCGCAGCGGGCGGCCTTGTGTCGCCCGCATTACAGTTGTGTTTTGCTGAATATCCAAATGTATGACTTTTTCAACAGTGGGTCGGGGTGGTCCCGACATATAGCGGGTCCGTCTTCGAACCCGGCCGATGAACGCCCGTAGCTTTCCTTCCGAGCAGCCCTACAACGTCAGGACCGCAGGGGTCATGACCTACGATTGCCCCAGATAGCGGGCGAGGAACTCCTTGCGGAACTGCGCAAAACGGCCCTCCTCAATTGCCGCTCGGATATTCCGCATCAGATTCTGGAAGAAATATGTTGAATGATAAGACGCCAGCACCATGCCGGTGATCTCCGACTGGTTATACAGATGCCGGATATAGGCCCTGCTGTAGCGTTGGCATACCTTGCAATCGCAATTGGGATCGAGTGGTTTGGAGTCATCGGCAAAATCGGCATTGCGATAGGTGATCGGCCCCTCGGAAGTAAACACATTTCCGGTGCGGGCGTTGCGTGTCGGCAGTACACAGTCGAACATGTCGATCCCATATGAAACAGCCATGAGGATGTCTTCGGGATATCCCACACCCATGAGATAGCGCGGCTTGTCCGAGGGAAGAAACTGGATCGTGTGCGCCAGTGCTTCCTCCATCTCGGTCTTGCTCTCCCCCACCGACAGACCGCCCACGGCGTTGCCGGGGAAATCCAGCGAGACAATCTGCTCGGCCGAGATCGAGCGCAGATCGTTATAGGTCGATCCCTGGACGATTCCAAATAAATGTTGACGATGAGCCTGCGCCGCGGACAAAGCCTCATGTTCGGCCTGGCAGCGCTTGGCCCAGTCGAATGTCTTGCGCACACCGTCGGCGGCCAGCTCGCGGTCGGCTGGATACGGCACGCACCAATCGAAAGCCATGATGATATCGGCGCCGATATCGTGCTCGATCTGCATCACTCGCTCCGGCGTGAACATGTGCTTGCTGCCGTCGTGATGCGAACGGAACTGCACGCCGTCTTCGGTGATTTTGACGTTCTCCTTCATGGAGAAGACCTGATAGCCGCCGGAGTCGGTCAGGGTCGGTTTATGCCAGGCGTTAAACGAGGCCAGCCCGCCCTGTGATTTGATTATCTCGGTTCCGGGTCGCAGATAGAGATGGTAGGTGTTGCCGAGGATAATCTCCGCTCCGCATTCCTCCAGGTCGCCCGAGGTTAGGGCTTTGACCGCACCGGAGGTGCCGACCGGCATGAACGCCGGCGTCTGAAATGTGCCGTGCTCGACGGAGACCTCGCCGCGCCGGGCGGCGCCGTCGGTTGTCTTAGGCTTGTATATCATCTCACTCATGGTGGTGGAAGATAGTCGGTAGAACAGCGACTGGCAACTAAACTGTTCTGGAAGCTAAATTCTCATGTTGCCAGGATCCGGCAAATGCCGCTCGCACAAGGAGCGGAAACGATCAATGTCCTCACATGGCACTACTCGTGGTGGTAACGTGGGCGTTTTCAGTTCTTGCCTGAACTCTTCGCAAGAAATCAGCCTACCCACAAAGCGATCGTCCGGCGCATGTTTCAACAAAGCCATGAACTTTTTGTCCTCTGTCACCAAATAGTCGCAGTATTTCAGGTAAGGAAGACGCTGGATGTCCATTTGGTCTCCGAGTTTGACCTTCCGCCCGCACGATGCCGCAGACCTCACCAATGCGATATTGCCTGCAAGATAATCCGCGATCGCTTCGTTAGTTGTGAGCGATAAATCGGTGGCCGGGAATGCGACGTTCCACTCTGTCGACAGCGATTCCAACCTCCGAATGGTCTGTTGCTCGTCGGAGTGCGCAATTCCCTCAATCCCGTATTTTACGTCAATGATCGACAGGCTATGCGAAACCAGATCAATCGCCTTACTGTGACATTCCGCCCTTCCTTGCCAACAATCTGCCAAGAACGAGATCCCTCCCTCTATCTCAAGCAGAAGTCCCATGCCCCTCCTGTCAAAGGCAAGGGACTTGAGACGCGAAAAGACAAGTGATTCCTCGTCATACGATGCGGCGCTAAATAGCCTCAGCAACTCCATGTCGATGATCAACCGTACATTCGGCAAGAGCAATTGAGTGTCAGATAGCGTTGACAGTTCCATTGCAAAACGAACGATCTCTGTCAGCTTAGTCGCATTCCCTGCATGCAAACCACCGACCATCTCTTCTATGTCAGTTATTGACATACAGCATCGGACTCTGTCCTTTGCGTCCATAACAGCGAGCTTCACGTCACAGGCACTGTAAGAAAGCGCGAGTTCCTCCCACGCACAATTGTCAAACGCAAAGTGAAGCACGTCCCGTCCCCCTTACCCCACGATCAGGTCCAACGCCTCCGACAAGGATGTCACACCGGTAAGATCAAGAGAACGGTCGGTCAGTTGTTCAAGATTAGATTTCGGCAGAATGATCCGCGTGAAACCCAACTTGGCCGCCTCTTTGACGCGCCGGTCGATCATCGACACCCCGCGCACCTCGCCGGACAAACCGACCTCACCGACCACCGCCAGTTTGGGATCGAGCGAACGATTCAGATGCGACGAAGTGATCGCGGTCAGAATCGGCAGGTCAACGGCCGGTTCAGAGAGCTTGAGTCCGCCCGCCACCGAGACGAACACGTCATTTTGAGACATCGGATAGCCGCATCGTTTTTCGAGAATGGCCAGCAACAGGGCGAGGCGTTTGTTGTCGAGTCCACCCGCCACCCGCTGTGGTGTGCCGTAGTTGGCGGGCGATACGAGCGCCTGCACCTCGACGAGGATCGGCCGGTTGCCCTCGCAAATCGGTGTTACCACCGACCCGGTGCGCTCCCCCGACTCATGGCCGGACAAGAACAACGATGAAGGATCGGTCACCTCGATCAGTCCCGAGGCAGCCATTTCGAACAGACCTATTTCGGCAATCGAACCGAAGCGGTTCTTGGTTGCCCGCAGCATGCGATACATCTGCGAGGAATCCCCCTCGAAATAAATAACCGTGTCGACCATGTGTTCGAGCACTTTGGGACCGGCCACCAGACCATCCTTGGTCACATGCCCGATCAGGAACAGAGCGATGTTATTCGCCTTGGCATGGCCGATCAGGCGATTGGCGCATTCACGCACCTGCGCCACTGTGCCGGGCGGTGAATCGAACAGACCGGACGAAAGCGTCTGAACCGAGTCGACCATGACCACCGCGAAATCCTGCTGCTCGAAAACGTCAATCATCTCCTCCAGCGAGGTGGAGTTCATCACCGTCACCCGGTCACCGTCGACGCCGAGTCGTTCCGCTCGCAACTTCACCTGCGGCAACGATTCCTCCCCGGTCACATAGAGCACCGGGAGATTCTGTCGCGAATAAGCATCGGCCGCCTGAAGCACGATCGTCGATTTTCCGATCCCCGGTTCACCCGCCAGCAACACCGTCATGCCGGGCAACAACTGCCCGCCCAACACCCGGTCGAACTCCTCGATACCACAACGATATCCCGAAGCAGACTCGAAACCAATCTCAGGAATCGTGCTCGTTTGTGCTTTCTGCGAGGGACCGGAGGCAGTCTTGCGAACGGGGATACGTTCCTCGATCAGGGTATTCCAGGCACCGCACTCGCGGCACTGGCCCTGCCAGCGGGGATGCTGCGCGCCGCATTGGGAACAATAATAGGCTGTTTTGATTTTCTTCGGGGCGGCCATCAGCCCACCTGGATCGGACCGACCGAACTGCCGGCAATGAACTGCCGGACTACCGGGTCGTCGGTCTCTTTGATCTGCTGCGGGCTGCCGTCGATTTGAACCTTCCCCTGATAAAGCATGACGATACGGTCGGCTATCTTGAATGCCGATTTCATATCGTGCGTAACCGCCACCGAAGTGACATGGAGCTTTTCGTTGAGGGTAACAATCAGATCGTTGATCATATCGGAAGTAATCGGATCGAGCCCGGTGGTCGGCTCGTCGTACAAGAGCACTCCCGGTTCTCCCGCTATCGCTCGCGCCATCCCGACACGTTTGCGCATACCACCCGATAATTCCGAAGGATACTTTTGTCTGGCATGAGACAGGCCGACCACTTCGAGACATTGCTCGACAATCTGAGCAACTTCCTCATGAGTATGCCGATGAGCTTCGACCAAACCAATCCCGACATTTTCTTCAACCGTCATCGAGTCGAACAACGCCGCCGACTGGAACAACATTCCGAACCGACGACGAAATTCGGCCAGTTCGCGTCCCTTGAAACCAGCGATGTCCTGGCCGTCGAACCGGACCGTCCCCTCGTCCGGCTCGATCAGCCTGATCAGATGCTTCAGTAAAACCGATTTACCGCAACCGGACTGGCCGATAATCACGATCGACTCTCCCGGCGTGATACTCAGATCGATACCGCGTAATACCTCCTGCGGTCCGAAACTTTTGTGCACGCCAACTATGTCGATTAACGATTCAGCCATAGTCTATATCCGGAACAGAATAACGGCAAAAATGAAATTAAGAATCAGAATCATCACGGTTGAAATTACCACCGAAGTGGTCGTCGCGCGACCGACACCCTGTGCGCCGCCGTTCGTGTTAAAACCTTCGTAGCAACCGACCACACCAATCGTGAGACCGAACACCGCCGCTTTGATCAGACCGTTGATAAAGTCGCCCATTTTGAACGATGATTTGAATCCGTTCATGAACATCTCAACCGAGACATCGACCCCGATCACGGAAACAATCAGGCCGCCTATGACAGCGATGAAATTAGCGAACACCACCAGGAACGGGACCATCAGCACACAAGCCAGCACTCGCGGCATGACCAGATAGCGCACCGGGTTGATTCCCATCGATTCGAGAGCGTCGATCTGTTCGGTAACGCGCATCGTGCCCAACTCAGCCGTTACCCCGGCTCCCACTCGCCCGGCGAATACGATCGCCGACAGCACCGGAGCCAGTTCGATCACGACAGCCTTGCCGACCGCCTGCCCCAGGTAACGCAAAGGAGCCCCGATAAACTTGAACTGATAAGCTGCCTGCCAGGCAGCCACCGCCCCGACGAAAATCGCGATGATCACGATTACCGGCAACGACTGCACTCCCAGCAGATAAACCTGGTTCACGAAAAGTCGGAACGACCGAAAGAGATCTTTTAACGAGACGATAAAACGTCCGAGGAGAAGGAAAATACCTCCGAGCTTGGTAATAAACTCAACTCCGCGTCGTCCCAGTATGGCCAGTCCTGATTCCATCCATTCCTCAGAAGGGTTCATCGGTCGGTTCCACCGGTTCCGCATCCGGCGGTAGTTCCGGCGAGCGGTAAGCTAGATTCTCGAATCGAGCGTAATCTTTCACGAACGCCAGATGCACCGTACCGGTCGGACCGTTACGTTGCTTGGCAACAATTATCTCAGCCTTACCCTCAACCTCAAGAAATTTAGGATCGGTTTTTTCCAAATGCGAGTAATAATACTCAGGACGATAGACGAACATCACCACGTCGGCGTCCTGTTCGATGGCGCCCGATTCACGAAGGTCGGAGAGTTGCGGCTTTTTCCCCTCGCGCTGTTCCACCTGGCGCGAAAGCTGCGAACAGGCGACCACCGGCACTTCGAGTTCCATGGCCAATTGCTTGAGGTTGCGCGAAAGTGAAGCAATCTCCTGCTGGCGGTTTTCATAACGACCCGAACCGGACATCATCTGAATATAGTCAACCACGATCAGGTCGATACCCAACTGCCCTTTCAGCCGTCGCGCTTTGGCTTTCATCGCCAGCGGCGTCAGTCCGGGTGTATCGTCGATGTATATCTGTGCCTCGGAGAGCACTCCGGCATTGGTGAGCTGCTGCATTTCATCATCGTTCACCCGGCCGGATCGAAGCTTTTGTTGTGAGACTCGGGCACGACCGCACAGCATGCGCATGGCGAGAGCGGCAGCAGACATTTCAACCGAAAACACACAAACCTTCTTCTTCTTCTCCATCGCCACATGCTCGGCGATATTCATCACGAAGGCCGACTTACCCATTGAGGGCCGCCCGGCTACGATGACCAGTTCGCCCTTATGCAGCCCGTTGGTCATCACATCGAGTTGTTCGAATCCGGTCGTGGTTCCATCCGCGGCCCCGCCGCCGGCACGCAATTCCTCGATATGTTGAAACGTCGGCGGCATTAGCTCGCCCAGTGAAACGAATCCCTGTCTCATTCGGGTTTGAGCGATATCAAAAATCGTCGACTCGGCTTTATCCAGCAATTCCGAAACATCGTCCTGCATGTTGTAGGCCGACTCGATAATCGATTCGGACGACGAAATCAGGTTGCGCAGAATCGACTTGTCCAGAACGATCCGGGCATGAGCTTCAACGTTGGCGGTGGATGCGACCGACTCGATCAGGTCGGCCAGATAAACACGCCCGCCTGCTTTCTGGAGATCGTTGTTGCGATTGAGCCAGTCGGCCACGGTGGTGATGTCGCACGGCTCGTTGCGGTCGTAGAGATCGAGAATTGCCCGGAAGATTGTCCGATGTTTCGGAGAATGAAAATGGCGCTCGTTGTCAATAACCTCAAGAACCTTGTGAAGCGCCTCCTGGCTGCGCAGGATTGAGCCTAAAACCGCCTGTTCCGCTTCGAGTGATTGCGGCTCCTTGAGACGGGCATCGGCATCGGCCGTTTTGGAACGGTAAGCCATCTATATCAACCCACCTGTTCGTCGTATCGTTGGCGCAGAAGCTGGACATCTTCCCAGGTCCCGCGCTTGAAGGCCGGATTACGAAGTAGCGCCGCCGGATGGTAAGTGACCAGCATCGGCACTCCCTCGTACTCGTGCCAGCGACCGCGAAGTTTCCCCAGGGGAGTCTTGGTATCAAGCATCGCCTGGGCGGCAATTCGTCCCAGGGCACAAATCAATTTTGGCTGAATCAATGCTACCTGTTCCTTGAGATAGGGAAAACATTGCGCCATCTCATCCGGCTGAGGATCGCGGTTGCCCGGCGGGCGGCATTTGAGAATGTTGGCAATGTAAATCTGGGTTCGATCGAACTTGATCGCCGCCAGGATCTTGTCCAGCAATTGCCCGGCTCGACCGACAAAAGGTTCACCCAGACGGTCTTCATCAGCTCCCGGTGCTTCCCCCACGAACATCACCTCGGCTTTGGGATTCCCCGCACCGTAAACGAATTTATTGCGAGTCTGGCCCAGGGGACATTTCTGACAATTGCAAATCGCCTCGTAATGCTCCTCGAGTGAGTCGAACTGCGGTTCCGTGTGGGTCGGTTCCGGTTCACCGAACAACGAGCCGCTGTACTCCGCCGGTGCGGCAGGAGATGACGCCGACAGCGCTTCCTCGACCGAGGCGATGCGACTGGACATCTGTTCACTCGAGGTCGCTGCGGTGTTCAGAATCACTTCGGGCATACCCATCTCGACCTGAGCCGTCAGGGCACGCCGGATCATATTGTAGAGATCGGTCGGTTTGTCGTTTGCCATATCACTTTCCGTGTGAGACTAAGCTGAATACTACAACAATCTCGCTACAGAGTCAATTAGCTTGCAAGCCAGATCGTCCTTGGTCATAAGCGGCCAGATTTCCGGTTTCTTGTCGTGAACGATAATCGTTACCTGGTTGGTATCGCTGTCGAAGCCGGTTTCGGTTCCGACCCTGTTGACGATTATCATATCGAGTTTCTTATCGGTCAGTTTCCTGCGGGCATGCTCCAGGGCATGATCGGTTTCAAGGGCAAAGCCAACGATCAGTTTCCCCTTGCGGTCTTTCATCGTGAGTGACTTGAGGATATCGACTGTCGGGGTCAGATCGAGCGTTAAAGGTTTATTTCCCTTTTTTAGCTTCTTGTCGGCTGTTTTGGTCGGTTGGTAATCGGCCGGGGCCGCGGCCATGATCAAACCATCAGCCGTCGGGAGAGCTTTTTTCACGGCCTCCCTGAGTTCATCGGTAGTTCCGATTTTCACCACTTCGCATCCGACGGGCAACGGCTGCGCGGTCGGTCCGGTGATGAGCGTCACCTCCGCGCCGGACGAGATAGCGGCACGCGCCAGTGCATAGCCCATTTTCCCCGAGGAATGATTCGAAATAAAGCGCACCGGGTCGATCGGTTCACGCGTCGGACCGGCGGTTATTACCAGTCGTTTACCGATCAGGGCTTTTTTTTTTGACGTGCCGAGCAGAGCCACCGCTGTGTCGAAAATTTCCTCCGGCTCGACCATCCGTCCTACCCCCGATGACTCACAGGCCATTGCCCCTTCGTCGGGACCAACGAAGCTGCAACCGACATCCTCCAACGTCTCGATGTTCCGTTGCGTTACCGGGTTGTGCCACATCTTGGGATTCATAGCGGGAGCAACGAGGATCGGCGCTCCGGCGGCACACACCACCGTGGTTAGCAGGTCATCGGAGATACCGTTGGCGGTTTTGCCCAGGAAGTTGGCTGTGGCGGGAGCGATGATGATCAAATCGGTGTTCTGAGCGAGATCAATATGGCGTGTTGCCACGAACTCATGGTCGGGAAACAATTCGGTACTCACCGGATGTCCTGAGACGGTCTCAAGAGTAAGGGGGGTAATGAATTTACAGGCCGCAGCAGTCATTACCACGCGTACTTCGGCCCCCTCACGGACCAGCATCCGAACCAGATACGGCACCTTGTAGCAGGCAATACCACCGGTCAGACCGACCGTGATTCTTTTCCCCTGCAGCATCATAGCATCAGTTGACGTGGATGTTTGTTTTGCTTTCGGCATCGCTGAGTTCTTCGGTCGGGAAGTCATCATAACCACCGAAAACAACCGATGATGCCACCAGCTTGACCTGTTCCGAAGTCACTACACTGTCGCCCAGAATAGAGACTCGTTCCAGAATCGCCTCGAACTCTTCATCGTCGATCAAGCCCAAATTAAGAAGCTTCAGCAACATTCCCTGAGCCTCGACGGTCATGTGCACGCGCTCCGCCTCGGTCAGGATGCGTATGGATACCGGATTTTGCGGAAAGTCACGATACAACTCCTCAGGGGCAATCTCCAGACGATTCAACAACCATTGATAAGCTGATGATATTTCGTGATCGGAATAGCCCAGGGTTCGTAGTGTGCTCGAAAAATCCTCTGTATCGGGAAGGCGGTCTCGCGACTCGCGCATATAGTCCATCAAATATATAACAATCTCAAGTATTCTATCTGTCATTCTCATTCCTTACCAACAGGTATACACGGTCAAAATAACCTTCTCCCCTGATCCGAGCAAGGATTATTGTGTTGCGGGGTATTCTCGCGATAGAAGCTGTTGACCTGAAGCCGGTTAGAGACAGAACGGCGGAGCCTGTCGGCTCCGCCGCCGTAGAAATGTCTGTCTGCTGTAATACTCAGGGGCAGGCCTGCAGCTCCGGCCCCGAGCCGAACATGAAAGTCACCAGCATAACCAAGTCTGATATAGTCGCGGGCGTCCCGTCGACATCGATGTCTGTGTTGAGCATGCAAGTCGGAGCCGGACCGCCGCCGAACATGAAGCTGGTCAGATAGACCAGATCCGTAATGTCCGGACCATCCCCCGACTCATTAGCATCACCGCGAAGCCGGCAACAACAGGCGTCTCCTTCACCGTCGCCGTCGGAGTCGACCTGATCGACGTTGGCCACGTCCGGGCAATTGTCGCACACATCTCCCAAGCCGTCCTCATCCTCATCCGCTTGGTCAGGGTTGTACCAGTTGAGACAGTTGTCCCCGTAGAACATCCAGTTTTCGCATGACTCAGCATCATAGTCGCAAACCCCGTCGTTGTCGTAATCGGGAGCAGCACATTCCACGAATGTGTAGCAATAGGGACCTCCCCATGAAGGCACATATCGCAGTTGCTCCGGGGCATTATCGCCATCTGCATAAGACCACAACCATGATCCCGATCGAGGAATCCAGCAGGAATCAATACAAAGTGTTTTTCCGATATTGTCCTGCTGATACGGGGCATACACGGTCAGAGGGAAGGAGATGTATTGCAGACCATCCGGAATGCCGTTGCCGTCTCTCTTCGTACTCGAACCGAACATAGTCATACCCGACCACCCCATTGTGTCAGTGCCTATGAAGCGGAGCATGTGAATAAAGTCGAAATCCAAGTCCTCCTGGGGACCCGAGAAATCTATGCTCTCTATGTATAGACTGTCCGGGGTGTAGACTCTGAATCCCACATTGATGTTGGAGAGCTCCTCAACTTCGAGGGTTGCCCTAATTTCGAAGTGGAGCCAACTTGTCCGATAGCAAATCCAATCGGTTGGATGGATAATGCAACCATCATCTACTACGCTCACCGAGCCCACCTGTTGCGCCTCACATACTTCTTGGGGATCGCAGTTGAGAGGCGCGCCTCCGCGAAAGAGATATGCGGACAGATAATCGAGGTCGCCGGCGTCAATCCCAGCGCAACCGTCAAGGTCCATTACCGTTGTATCCGCGGGCGCCGGTCCATTGGAAAACATCCAGGTAGCCATATAGACGAGGTCATTGACATAAGGCCCGGTGCCGTCCCCGTTGACGTCGCCGCATATCGTGGTCTGACTCCAGACACTCGTGCCCAGTAAGGCACAGATCAACGCTGTTAGCAGAATTCCCGTTCTCTTCGTCATATGATGTCCTCCCGGCCTGCTTGTTGACTTTCGAGCACTCCGATCTCTTCAGGACTACGAGTCGGACGCCCACCGCATGTCTCTGTTGTACATAAAATAATAACTAATATGTATAACTGTGTCAACGTTTTTGATATGTTAGCACAAAGGCCGACGGTTTGTACTGCCGGCCTTTTCCGTATCCGAAAGCTCTGTAATGCTAGTGTTTGAAATGCCGCACCGAGGTAAATACCATCGCCGCGCCGGCCTTGTCGGCCGCCTCGATCGCCTGTTCGTCTCCCTTCGAGCCGCCCGGCTGAATGATCGCCGTAACACCGGCATCAGTACCGACTTCGACTCCATCCGGCATCGGGAAAAACGCATCGGAGGCCATCACCGCCCCTTTGGCGCGGTCACCGGCCCGCTTGACCGCCATGAAACCGGAATCGACTCGCGAGGTCTGCCCCATCCCGATCCCCACCGTAGCCGTCCCTTTAGCCAGGACAATCGCATTCGATTTGGTGTGCTTGACCACCTTCCAGGCAAACAGCATCGACTTGATCTCTTCCGGCGTCGGCTCGCGTTTAGTCACAACCTTGAGTGAAGACTCGAGGGTGGCGAGGTCATCGGCCGTCTGAACCAGGAGACCGCCGCGAAGGTACTTGAGAACTGTCTTGGCCTTTGATTTCCCCCCGGCGATTCCCGGCAGGGCCATCAGTCGCCGCGCCTTCTTGCGCTTGAGCAGCTTGAGCGCCTCGGGCGCAAACGACGGAGCCAGAATGCACTCTACGAAGAGGGTCTCGTGCAACAGCTTGGCAGTCTCCATATCGACCTCTTTGTTCAGGCCGATAATCGAGCCGAATGCTGAAAGTGGATCGGAATCAAAGGCCGCCTGGTAGGCCTCGGCCAACGTCTTGCCGGTAGCCGCCCCACAGGGATTGGCATGCTTGATTACGGCTGCGAACGGCTCCTCGAAATCGAGCAACATGTCGAGGGTGGCGTCCATATCACCGTAGTTGTTGTACGAAAGTTCCTTGCCGGACAAAATCTCACCATCGAGCAAGCTGGCAATTTTGTTGCCGTCGGCCGAATAGACCGCCGCCTGCTGGTGGGGATTCTCACCGTAGCGCAGTTTATCGCGATACGAGAAGCTCAGGTTCATTTTCTTCGGGAACAACGCTCCTTCGTCTTCTTTCCCCTGATGGAAATAGGCCACGATTGCCGCGTCGTAATCGGCAGTAAGACCGAACGCCTTCCCGGCGCACTCGCGACGGAACTCCAGATCGGTGGCGCCGTCGTTGGTTTTCATTTGTTCGATTAATTTATCATAGTCGGAGGGATCCACCACCACCGTTACCGATTCGTGATTCTTGGCTGAGGCCCGAATCATGGTCGGACCACCGATATCGATATTCTCGATTATCTCATCGTGGTCGGCATCGGGGCGGGCCACGGTCTCTTTGAACGGATAGAGGTTGACTATAACCAGATCGATAGAGCGATAGTCTAACTCGCTCATTTGCTGGATATCCTCATCATTGTCGCGACGGCAAAGCAACCCGGCATGTATTTTCGGGTGCAGTGTCTTCACCCGACCGCCCAGGATTTCCGGTGCGCCGGTGAAGGTCGATACACCAATTGCCTGTATACCGGCCTCTTTGAGTTTTTTGAGCGTTCCCCCGGTGGAAATAATCTCCACCCCGAAATCCTGCAACGCCTGCGCCAGATCTTCGAGCCCTTCCTTATTGGACACCGAGATCAGTGCTCGTTTAATTTTAATCAGTTCCGGCATAACCTACATCCCTGTAATGAGTCTTTGGGCTTCGCGATACCGCACGGCCGAGGCCTCGACCACTTCGTCCGGGAGTTTCGGTCCCGGAGGCCGACGATCCCAATCGAGACCGGCCAGGTAGTCTCGAATCGGTTGTTTGTCGAACGAGGGCTGTCCCCGACCGATCCGGTATTGATCGACCGGCCAGAAACGACTGGAATCAGGGGAAAGCACTTCGTCAATAAGAATGAAGCGGCCGTCGTGGAAACCGAATTCGAATTTGGTATCAGCTATGATAATCCCCTTGCGGCGAGCCATTTCGGCTGCCTTGCCGTATATTGCAAGCGATTTGTCGCGACAGAGTCGGGCTGTTTCGGCGCCGATCAGATCGACCAGTTGGTCATAGCTGATATTTTCATCATGGCCGTCGTCGTTCTTGGTGGACGGTGTAAAGATCGGCTGCGGCAATTGTTGCGATTCCTGCAAGTCGGGCGGAAATTCGAAACCGTGCACCGTGTTGGAGCCTGATCGACGAGCCTTGAGCAGTTCTTTCCACATCGAGCCGGAGATATAACCACGGACGATACACTCACAATCGACTCGCTCCGCTTTAACGACAATCATCGAGCGACCCTCGAGAACATCGCGATACTGACGGAGATTCTCCGGGTATTCGTCGACGTTGGCCGTAACCAGGTGATGCTCGGTCACGTCACTGAGGAAGTCGAACCAGAACAACGACATAGCCGTCAGTACCGCCCCCTTGCCGGGGATACCGTTCGGAAGCACGACATCGAAGGCCGAGATGCGATCGGTCGATACGATCAATAATCGGTCGCCGAGGTCATAGACATCCCGAACTTTGCCGCGTGTCAGGAGCGGATACTCCTTTATATCGGTAGCCAGAACAACCTTTGGATCAATCAAGGTCATACTCTCCTTTTATCAACTTTTGTAGAACTCTCGGATAAAGCCTGTGCTCTTTCTCGAGCACGCGGGCAGCGAGCGAATCGGGGGTGTCGTCCGGCTTCACCGGAACCCGAATCTGCTCCAGGATACGCCCGTGGTCGTAGATTTCATCGACCAGATGAACGGTCGGCCCTGACTCTTTCTCCCCGGCCGCCAGCACCGCCTCATGGACGTGATGACCGTACATCCCCTGACCGCCGAATTTCGGCAGCAAAGCCGGGTGAATGTTGGTGATGCGATGACGATATTTACGCACAACCCCGAGCGGCAGCAACTTGAGATATCCGGCCAGAGCAATATAGTCGATTTTGTGCTCATCGAGCAACGCCAGCATACGCGCCTCGTATTCCTCCGGTGATTCGTCCCTGCCCGGACGCATCGTTCGACCGGGAATACCGGCCTTCTCGGCGCGCTGAAGTCCGAACGCTTTTTTCGTGCTGGAGATCACCAGGGCGATTTCGGCAGTCAGAATACCGGCTTTGACGGCATCGATCAATGACTGAAGGTTGCTTCCGCCGCCGGAGACAAAGACGGCGACTCGCGGTAAGGTATCGGCCATCGGACTTCCTCTCAAACAAGACTGTCATCGGGCTCGCCGCGCACTACATAAAACATGCAGGTCACGACGACCGGCCCGTCCATGGTCTCGCCCTCTTGGGGGCGCAAATTGCACAGAAAAAACAATATAAACAGCCCAACCGCCCTGTCAATCCATATTGCCCCGGGTGTTTTTCTCTTGATTGGGAGCGTTACCCGGTGTTGTCGGGCGTCACTGACCAATGAGTTCACGGTAGGTCGAAATCCCCTGTCCGCCGGAGGCGGATCGCGAAGCGAGGTTTCGACAACATTCCGCGGGCGGTAGACCGAGAGGTCTGCCCCATGCCTCTCAAGTTGTCCACAAATCAGATTGGCCATATCCGTTGAAGACAAAGACACTCGGTCGTGGGCGGCAGACGTCCCGTCTGCCCCTGCAGCAGCCTTGCCGGTCGTAGCGCGGGATCCCTGCGATCCCGCGCTTTATCATAGGCATCATGGCAGACGTCTCGTATTCCCCACCCGTGGACGGGTGGGCCACCAGCACGAGGTTAAAGCCCTTTAACGTAGTGGGCGGCAGACGTCCCGTCTGCCCCTTTATCGGCAATTTCCCCCGCCGATGATATTCGGCACGTCTCGGAGAGACGTGCCCTACAATATCAAGTTTCAAGCAACCCGATCTACACTCGCTCCGCTCTGTCCAGAAACGTGCTCAGGTCTCGGTTAAACCGCTCGGGGGCTTCCATGTTGACCATGTGGCCGACACCCTCGTACACATGCAGGTCCGCTCCCTTGATCTGTTCCGCCAACAGACGCGACAGCTTAATGAATATCCGATCCAGTTCGCCGGTGAAAATCGCTGTCGGGACTTTTATCTTATGCACGTTCGCCAGATCGTCTGAACTCGGGTATTGGCCGCGCTTTGGGTCGGCCCAGATCGCCCCGGAATGGTCTCGCATCATTTGCTCGATACGTCCACTCAGGGCCTTTTTATCGTCCTTGTAGTAAGCGAGGGTGACTTGCACCCACTTCTCACGGGCGGCTTCGATCCCTTTCTCACGGGCTATCTCATCGACCCGGGAGATTTTCCTCCCGACCGCATACCCGGCCGCGCCGCTGCTTACCAGGGTTAGCGAAGCCAGTCGCTCCTGATGTTTGAGGGCGAAACCGATCGCGGTACTGCCGCCCATGGAGAGGCCGATCAGATGGCATTTCTCGATATGGAGGGCGTCGAGGAGGTCGAGCAGGTCGGCGGCGCGGTCATCGCGGCTGTAGCCGGTGACCGGTCGGTCCGATTCGCCGTGGCCTCGGGCGTCGGGCACGATCACGCGCCTGGTCTTTTTGAAAAACTCCCCCTGCTCGCGCCACATACGACGGTCGAGGGTGAAGCCGTGGAGAAAGACTAGGGGCGGACGGTCGTCCGGCTCGTCCGGGAGATATTCATCGAGGTAAAGTTTGATTCCTTCGTGGTTGCTTATATACGGCATGGTCTTATCGGTCCTTGTTTGTTTCTTCCTCGCCCTTTAACGCCCCGGCCTTTCATTTGTGCCGGACAACGGAGGAGAATATACGAACGTTAACCAGCTCTACACAACCCGCCTATATAAGAAAAGGCAGCCGAGGCTGCCCTTTTCTCTTTGGATGGATATGGAGTCCCCACCGACTATAACATCGGCAGATACTTTTGCTGCTCGAATTCCGAGACGTGCATCCGATAACGATCCCATTCGATCCGCTTGTTCAACACCAAGGCGTTGTGGATATGCAGACCGAACGTCTCGCGAGCCAGTTCCGAGTTCTCGAACTCATCGATCGCCGTATCGAGCGAGCCGGGCAGGGTGTCGATCTTCAGATCGAATTTGGCCTGCTCGTCCATGTGGAAAATGTTCTCCTCAATCGGCTCCGCCAGATCGTATTTTCCCTCGATCCCTTTCAGTCCGGCGGCCAGCATCCCGGCGAAAGCGAGATACGGATTGGCGGCCGGGTCGGGTGAACGAAGCTCTATCCGGGTGGCTTTCTCTTTGCCCTGGCGATAGGCCGGCACACGGATCATCGAGGAGCGATTACGACGCCCCCAGGAAATATAAACCGGCGCTTCATAACCGGGAACGAGCCGCTTGTAGGAGTTCACCCACTGGTTGGTGACAAGGGTGATCTCTTTGATATGGCGAAGGATCCCGGCCACATAATAACGAGCCATCCGGGACAGGGAGTATTTCCCCTTGGTATCGAAGAACAGATTCTTGTCCCCCTTGAAAATCGACTGATGGCAGTGCATCCCGGAGCCGTTCTGACCGAAGATCGGTTTCGGCATGAAGGTGGCATACAGATCGTTCTGCATGGCAACTTCCTTTACCAGGAAACGATACACCTGGGCGAAATCGGCCATGACCAGCGCCTCCTGGTATTTCAGGTCGATCTCGTGCTGGCTGGGCGCGACCTCGTGGTGCGAGCACTCCACCGGGATGTCCATCGCCTCCAGCGCCGCCACCGTGGCCTTGCGCACCTGGGAGCCGAAATCTATCGCATCGAAATCGAAATAGCCGGACTGGTCCATACCCTTGGTTCCATGGTCATCCTCGAAATAGAAATACTCGATCTCCGGACCGACGTTCAGAGTCCAGCCTTTCTCATGGAGCTTGGCAAGATTGCGGCGAAGCACCCAGCGCGGATCACCCTCGTACGGGGTGCCGTCGGGATTCTGGATGTCGCAGAACATCATCGCCACCCGCTCGCCGGCGATCTCCCAGGGAATGATCCGGAACGTGACTGGGTCCGGAACGGCCATCAGGTCCGATTCCTCGATCCGAGCGAACCCCTCGACCGAACTCCCGTCAAATCCCTGACCCTCTTCGAGTACCTGCTCGATCTCTGAGCGTGTGATCGACATTCCTTTGATTTTGCCGAGGATATCGGTAAAACAGAGGCGGATATAGCGAATCCCGGCCTCATCGATCAGTCTCAACACATCTTCCCTGGTTTTAGTCACCGTCTCTGCTCCTTTCGGGGGTATTGACAATAATTTGAATAAATGTCAGGATCGCCCGTCTTGATCCCGGAAACAACAAAAACAATGACCCAACGGGTCCATTAGTCAGTGATTGATACAGAGTTGACCGGAAGAACAGGGAGAGATTATTCCAGTCGCAGAGTCAGTTCCACATGCTCCGGAACAAGCTGTCGATATGTAACACCGGCCATATCGAAAATTTTCCGGGACGCCTGAAACACCGGCTGGTTGTGGTACTTGTCCGAGAGAAAGACCACTTCCCTGATCCCTACCTGAACGATCAACTTGGCGCACTCATTGCAAGGGAACAACGAGACATACATAGTGGCCCCTTCAAGGTGCGACTTATCGGAGGCATTGGTGATGGCATTCATCTCGGCATGGCAGACATAGGGGTACTTGGTATCGAGGAATTCCCCTTCGCGTGACCAGGGAAGGATATCATCGGAGCAACCGGTCGGGAAACCGTTGTAGCCGATCCCGATGATCCGCTTTTTCGAATTGACGATACAAGCTCCCACCTGGGTGCTGGGATCTTTCGAGCGCTTGGCTGAGAGCTGAGCAATTGCCATGAAGTACTCTTCCCAGCTTATGTAATCGGAACGTTTCTGCATGGCCGGAATTTAGTATCGTCTTTTCCTCCGGTCAAGCGGATTGGTGAGAGCGGATCGGGTTCATGCTCTTTACCACAGGTTCGAAGAGGGATTAGCCCTGCGGCGGGGGTAACATCGGCAGGTCTCGGGGAGACCTGTCCTGCGGCGTGAGGGACTGTTGAAAAAGTCATACATTCGGATATTCAGTAAAACACAACTGTAATGCGGGCGACACAAGGCGCCCGCTACGCGAGGTCAGAGTCCTTTAACGCGTAGCGGTGGAGCTTGTCTCCGCCGCAAAAAGAGGTTTTTCAACATTACCGTGAGCGAGGTGATGGAACGAGGTTTTCGTAAGTCAGGTTGCAAGCACCCCCTACCTCACCCGCAGTTCCACCGACCAGTAGTAAGGCTTGTGCGTCAGGCGCTCAATGCGATAGAACGGCTCCAGGACCCGCCGAAGGTCTTCCTCCGAGAAGTAGTTCTTGATAATCTGGAACTCTTCGCCGTCCGGCACTTTCCGTTTAATCAACTGGTTCCCCGCCGCATCATGTCCGGCCAGCCGTCGCATATTCCCCTCCGCGGGCGGATTGTTGTCGATTATCCAGATCGTTCCTCCCGGCCGCAACACTCGGTTCAACTCATCGAAGAGTTTCTCGTAGCTCTGCTTCGGTTGATGCGACAACCAGAATCCCAACGCGATCAGATCGAACGAATGGTCTTCAAACGGAATACTCTCCAAACCGGCTTGTACGAACATCACCGGGCACGCGGCTTTCTTAAGTCGAGCTTCCCGTAACATTTCAGCAGAGATGTCGGCCGCCGTAATCTCGTGCGCCGTTTGCGACATGAACTCCAGCCAATAACCGGTTCCGCAGGGGATATCCAGCACCGTTTTACCGGCGGCGAGCTTTTTGAGTCGCACGACTTCATCGTCGATCTCTTGTCGTCGCTCCGGATTGTCACGATAGTAAATCCGCTCATAATCCGGCGCCCACCGGCAATAGTATTTGATTAAATTCGACTCAGGCATATTTGTCACTTTTCAACTTCTCGGCCAACTCCCGACCCAGCTTGCGGGCATCCTCCAACGCTTGCTTGTCTCCGGCGGCGCTGCCTCTGTTATGAAAATTATCACTGCGATATTCGAGCACGCCCTCGTTGACCACTTCAACCCATTTGAAAAATCCGGCCACGATTCTCCGCGCGCCCTCGAACCAGCCGCGTTCGCCGCCGACCAGCACCATCGCTCCCGGCCGTTTACGCGGCAACAGCTTGAGAAAATCATGTTCCGGATCCTTGTCGTCGAAATCGGCCGGTCGGAAACAATTACAGCGGTCGATAAACGTTTTGGCCTGTCCCGAAACCGTATCGAAATAAAGCGGACTTCCGAACAGCAACAGATCACACTCGGCCAAATCTTTGTATAGCTCGGTCAGATCGTCAGCCAGCACACAAAAACCTCGATCCGGTGCGAAGCCGCACGCCTGACAGGGCTGAAAAATCAATTCGTTAAGTTTCACGAACCGCCAGGAGGAATTATTATCCGCCAGTGTTTCGATTACAGTCGTTGCGACTTCACCCAACAGGATATCGGTCGAAGCACCCGGCGCCGGCGAACCGGATATCGCCAGAATTTTAGCCAAGGTCAGTCTCCTCCAGCTCATCCAGACGAGCATAGGTTCCCAGCAATTCGTACTCTACTTCCTCTTTGCGAATCGACGCCGCCTGCAAGGCCTCCCAGTCGTTACGCGGGAGATCATACTCGATATCCCGTTCGAGCCTGGTCAACTCCGCCTCCAGCTCAACGATCTTTTCCTGTGCCGCCTTGATATCCTTCTTCAGTCGCCCGCGCGCTTTGGACAATTCTTTGAAGCTCAAATAAGCCTCTTTCGACTTCACCGGCTTGATCGTTGCCGTCTCGGTCGGGCGCGTCTTCTCCATGTAGTAAGAGTAATTGCCATCGTACTGACGCAACGCGCCGCCGTCTATATGAAGAATCCGATTGACCACCCGGTCGAGGAAATGCCGGTCGTGGCTGACGATCAAACAGGAGCCCTCGTATTCGATCAAAGCCGCTTCAAGCGCCTCGCGCGAGTCCATGTCGAGATGGTTGGTCGGCTCGTCGAAGATGATGAAATTCGCCGGATGATACAACAGCCGCGCCAGCGACAGCTTGGTCTTTTCGCCTCCCGAGAGCGCCCGGACCGGTTTGAACGGTTCATCACCGGTAAATCCGAACCGGGCCAGAAATGCTCGCATCTTGCTGCCATCGGCCATCGGGTCAACTTCCCAGATGGAATCGAGCACTGTCAGGTCAGGATCGAGATCGGTCAGCTCCTGATCGAAATATGCCACATCCACCTTGTTGCCGAGACAAATCTCGCCCCCGGCCGGGGATAGTTCTCCGATCAGCGATTTCAGCAACGTCGTTTTACCGGAGCCATTGCGCCCGATCAGTCCCACCTTCTCGCCGCGATAGATATCAACGTTGACGTCGTTGAGCACGATCCGGTCGCCGTACCCGAGCGCGACATCGTTCAGCGACAGAATATGAGCGTAGGATCTTCCGGACGAGGCCATCTGGATTTTCGCTGCCTGTTCGTCGACTTTCGGCGGCGGCAGGCGTTTGATACGCGAGAGATATTTCAGCCGCGATTGCGCCTGCCTGGTTTTCTGCCCGGCCATATTGCGCCGGATAAACTCCTCAACCTTACGAATATGCTCCTGCTGATGACGGTAGCGATGTTCGTGCAGGCGTCGTCGTTCGGTCCGTTCCTCGAAATAGCGATCTATCCCGCCGGTGTAAAACTCGATCTTGCCGTGCAGTAACTCCCAGACATCCCGAACCACCCGGCTCATGAACATCCGGTCGTGCGACACCACGATATAAGCACGGTTGGTCCCGGCCAGAAATTCCTCGAGCCATTGAGTCGATTCGATATCGAGATGGTTGGTTGGCTCGTCGAGTAACATCAGACTGCCGTTCCCGGCGAGGATACGCGCCAGCGACGCCCGATTTTTTTCACCGCCGGAGAAATTTTGCAGGCGTTCGGAATGCCGCTCGGGGATAAATCCCAGTCCCTGCAGAATCGTGTCTACCTGATGGTCGAACTCGAATCCGCCGGATATCTGGTATTTTTCCTGAAGGCTCCCCAGTTCTTCCAGCAATTCCCGGTCGTGCGGCGTAATTTCGAGTTGATGTTCCGCCGAGGAGATTTTCGCCCGCATCTCCAGAATGTCCGGCCGTCCCTGTGAGACATACTCGTTCAGGGTCAGACCGAGATATTCTCCCAACTCCTGTTCGGCATAGTCAATTTTGCAATCGCGCGAACGGTGCACGGCTCCGGCGTCAGTCTCATGTTTTCCGGCGATTATCTCGAACAGCGTCGTTTTACCGCAGCCGTTGCGACCCAACAACCCGATCTTGTCCCCGGAATTGACCGCGAAAGAAACCTGGTCCAGGACTATCTGGTCATCGAAACGGCGGGCCAGTTTCTCGGCCGTAAGGAGTGTCATGCCTCCTCCTCGGCCCCACTGCTTCTGCCGAGGAGCATCTCGGCCGCCATCAGGATCAACGCCAGCCAGACGAAAAACTGCCACAATTCACGCCCGTAACGCAGTTCGGTAATCGCGGCCTGCGTGGCGCCGGGACTGACTGCATGGAACTTCTTGATATGGAGCGAACCGGCCAGACGGTCGTCATCCACCGCCGCTAAGTTTCCCTCCGAGGGTACCATGTTCAACGCAAAACGATCCACTTCCCGTCCCATGTGAACGATCCGGTATACGCCGGGTAGATTGACCGGCTCGGGAATGACGCTCAGGCGACCGTCGTTCTCCTCAACCGAGAGGCGATACTCGGAACTATCGGGTGCGATCATGGTCGGTGGTAACTCATATTGCCCATGCAGATCGACCGCCCGCACGATCCGTTGTCCGACCTTCAGATCAGTCTCGAACTCCGACATGCGAGCCGTCAGATATTCCGCCACACGCGCCACCAGCGGCACGAAAAAGGCATGCCCGGCGATATCGGAATAGGCCGGATCGATCGGTCCCGTAAAAGTCATCACCCGTCCCTCACCAAGACGGCTCTCCACCAGGCCGGGGCGATTACCGCTGAATAACATCAGCGTTTCGGCATAATCGGCCGCTTTTACACGCGGCAGGCTGTAGAATTTGAGGTCGGGTAGCTTGCGATCGAGTGAATCGAACGCCGTAAAAATCGGGTGTTCGCTTTTTACCGATGCCAGTGAATAAAAACCTACCCGGGTAACTTCGGTTTTGGCCGGTTCCTCTATCGTTACCCCGGTTATATTCGACCAGTCCCGGTTGAACCGTTCGACATTCGTACCGACTCCATACGTCAAAAACAGTCCCGTTCCACGCTCCACCGCGGCCTTGATCCGATCGACATAATTGCTCGTCAACGTTGGGACACCGGCCAGAATAACCATGTCGTATTCGCTGAAATTCACCCCGGCGAGATTCCCCGGCGCCACCTGCTTGATCGACCAATACTGCCCCAATCCGGGCGTCGGTGCGAGCGCCAGGGCGATAAGCTGCGCCGACAGATCCTCGCCTGCCACCAGTACGTTGAACTGCTCGGGAATACGAAAACTGAAATAACAGCGATTGTCGGCCGCAAAAATATCATCCGATAGTTCTATATATCCACTGTGCAGACCGGTCCGTGAAACCGAGCGGGTGAATTTTACCGGTGTTCTCTCTCCTCCGGCCACCGTCACATCCTGCTGCGCGACACGGCTCCCGTCGAGAAACAACGAGGCCATCAACTCGGTCGAACCGGCGCCCTCATAATTCTGGATTTCCGCATTGATTTCAAAATCCCGTCCCGGTAAAAGCAACTGGCCACCGAAATCCATGCCGACCACACCCAGGTTACCCGCCGACTCCAACGGCAAATCCACCATACAGATGCGGACATCATCATCCAGCGCTGTGAGACTATCCAACCCCTCCTGCGTCAGATTGACCTGCTGCCGGTCGGTCACCAAGTATAATTCACGATTGAGATTGGCGGCGTTGTTCAGTATTTCACTCGCCTGCTCCCAGGTTGCCGCCAGATCAGCCGGGCGATAAGCTATTTCGATTTGTTCCAATCGCTCCGAGGCCAGGGCTGCCGACGATGGTGTCAGGCTCTCGTCCCGACCACCGGCCATCGGGATCAGCGTCACTTCATCCGCTTCGCCGAACGTTTCCAACACCCGTCCGGTTGCCTGGCGGGCAATCTCGAACAGGTTGCCGTCGGTCACATAGCGATCCATCGAGCCGGAATTATCCAGAAGGATCACCGCCGAAACCGAGGCGTGCGATCCCACTCCGCCGCTTTGCAAGGTCGGTCGCGCAAAGGCCACCACTATCGCCAGGATGATCAACATCCGCAACAGCAGCAACAGCAACTGGCGAATTTTAAGTCGCCGCACCTGCCGTCGCTGCATTGCCTTGAGATGTTTCAAGGAGGAAAATTCAACCACCTTCACCCGCCGTTTGCTGAACAGATGAATAATCAGCGGGATAAGCGCAGCCACGGCCGCGAACAGGACGGTTGAATTCAGAAAACTAAACATAACTATTTGAGCTTATACGGTTTCTCCAGATGCTGCCGGGCCTCTCGCTGGACGAAATCAGCCGAGGCCAACCGCAGCACTTCTCCGTAACGTGCTTCGGCAGTTTTCCGATCACCCGTTATATCCGCCAGTTTTCCCAGCCAGAGATTGATCAACCCTCGGTAAAATGCACGTGTTTCGAGAAAATCCGCTATCAGTAAATGTTGCTCGGCCAAACCTGGCTGGTTCTTGAGCAAATACGCCACCCCGAGCCAGAGCTGCGCGTGAACCATCGAAGGATCCGCCTTGACCGCCGGCGCCAGTACGCCAATCGCTTCGTCCAGATACTGGCTCCTTTTTTCCGCACCGGCAGCGTCGGATTTTAATCCTAACAATTCCGCCAGCATCACCCGCGACTCCGCAATCGGCGACATCGGCGAAGATAGCGCGACTAGCTGTGTTAAAAGTGTTATCGCACCGGTCGTATCACCGCGATAAAGATAGTTCAGTCCCAGATTGAACATAATATACAGATCAGTCGAATCTTTACGCCGGGCCAGTTCCAGATCCTTCCGAGCCTGATCGTAATAAGCATTCATCTGACGGTAAGTCGCCAGCGTCATCAGCCGTGCCGCCGTGCCGGTATCGAGCGCAACCAGTTTCTCCTGTGCCTCGGTAGCCAGGTAATAATCGCCGGTGTAAAACGCCGCTCGGCTCACCAGCGAAAGCCAACGCAGTGAATCACTTTGCTTCTCGACATAGTCCTCCAGCATCATCCCGTAGCTCATCATTTGCGCATAGCGAAACATCCCTTCGGCAATATCGGCGAAATAAGCCACCCGTGCCGGGTCGATCGTCAGCGTATCGTGATACTGCCGCCAGCCTTCTTCGATTTCAGCCACCGATTGCCCGTATACCTCGGCCATCTTTTCCGGGAGATTCAAATCGTCGGCGACCTCGTAAAGTTGTCTGAACCGGGCAATCCCGTATACCTTGATCAGATAGGCTGTCAAACTCGCGGCGGTTCGATCCGCTATATAAGCATCACTGCTCAGATACGTGTAGGTATCCAGCATATCGATCAACTTTGGTGCTTTGTTGTCCGCCAACAGCCTTTTCATATCGATATCCGCCGGTGAATTGATGCCGGCCAGGCCTTCCGTTAAAAACGGCGGGGCATATCCCCAGTTGCGCAACAAAGCGTTCTGGTTTACCACAAACGCATCGACTGAGTTGTAGTCCCGTGAGAAAATAACCGAACTCGTTCTCCGTGTGGGATCGATTGCCATCGCGAACCGACCGTCCCAAATCTGTGACGGGAGATAACAGGGGCATAAAAACACATTGGTTTTACCGGGGATATTGAACCCGCACATCGCTGCAAACGGCCGGTACTGGTCCTCAAGCAGACCTTTGACTGAGCCCCAGTAGTAATCCCCGAACGATCCCGGAAGAAAATAGATATCCATATTGGCCGAGGGATTGAATGTAAAACCGTTCTCCAACCGACCGGTAAACGGACAACTGCTCGTGTCTTTCTCCGTCATCGCCAACGGTGTCATTACGAAATCATAACTTGCCCCGTTTTTAGCGGTTACGTCCGATAACCGGGCGGGAAGGCCGTACTCGACCGTAAACACCCGCGAGTTCGAATACGCCGGTGGTCCCAGGGTGATCAGGTGTACCAGGAACCGCGCCCGAACGGAATCTATCTCCTGTAACTCGAAATCTGCCGAGGCGACCAAAAAATAACCAGAAACCGGAATACCTTTGACTATCTCCACGGTATCCGCCATGAGAAGATGAGCTGTTCCGTCTTGAGGATCGTTCTGGTACAACTGCAGATCGCAACGCAGTGCCGGTTCCGCCAGGAGCGTTGAGGTCGTTACCAGGACAAAAGCAAGTACCTTCAATATCAGTCGGGTCATAAAGTCTTATACCTTTCAACCATGTTACGGACGGTTTCCCGGTCAGGGAAATTCGCTAAAACTGCACCAGGCGGCCATCGCGCATAATCGGCAGAACCGGCATGCTGTCAACGTCAGCAGCGGTCTCGATATCTGAGGCAAAACCGATAGAACTTAAAAAACGACCATGCTCTCCCTGAGCGATAGCTCGCAGAATCGCTCGGCTGTTAGTCCGATATAAAAGGAGCGACAACGAACCGGCATCGTTCAGCTCCGGCTGAAGTTTATACTCGGTCGAGAGTAAATGAATCAACATACCGCCGCAAACCGTGTCCTCAATAGAGAAATGCCCCTCGCGACCGGCGCACACGATCATCAAATCCCGTCCCGCCTCGGCTACTCTGCGTGCCACTGACGAAACATTCACCAGGCTGCATGAAAGCACTTCGGCCGCGCCGTGGACTTCGGTAAAAGCCAGCGTGCCGTTGGTCGTTGTCATGATGACGATTTTATTGCCGACCGATTCCGGGGTAAACTCCGCCGGTGAATTACCCAAATTGAAATTCTCGATCTTCACCCCGTGCCGCTCACCGGCCAGAACCGATAATTCCGATCCCAATTTGGCCCAGAGATCACCCGCCTCACCGGGCCCTGCTACCGGAATCACACCCTTGGCGCCGGCCATGAGTGCGGCGCAGACGGTTGTAGTACAACGCAGCACGTCGATCACTGCAACCGTCTTATCCTTCAGGTCCACCTTGTTGGAGCGAACCGGCGTGAGATAGAGTTCGATCTTCATACAGCGGTGTATTTACCGATGCGAGCCCTCTTTATAGAACGGCGGTTTGACCACCTTAGCCGGATAGCTGCCGTTCCGTATTTGCACTTCGACCTCGGACCCTATTTTGGCATGTGACCGAGGAACATAAGCCAGTGCAATCGGTTTCTTGAGAGCCGGTGAGAACGTTCCCGAAGTTACCTTACCGGCCGGTTTGCCATTGACGAGAATATCATAGCCATGGCGCGGGAATACCTTGCCCTCGAGCTCGAGACAGACCAGTCGGCGATTCGGTTTTTCTTCCTTCTGCTTGAGAAGGACATCCTTGCCGAGGAAATCCTTGTCGAAATCGACAATCCAGCCCAAACCCGCTTCGATTGGTGTCGTGGTTTCGTCTATATCGTTGCCGTACAGCGCCATCTTCATCTCAAGGCGCAGCGAGTCGCGCGCCCCGAGTCCGATCAACTCCATTCCATACTTCTGGCCCTGCTCCGTCACCGCTTTCCAGATCTTATCGGTGTGTTCCGAGGTGATATATATTTCGAAACCGTCTTCGCCGGTATAACCGGTGCGGGAGAACATGACATCACAGCCGGCCACTTTCCCCTGCGCCCAAGTGTAGTATTTCATGTTTTCCAGATCGTACTCGATAATCGGTTCGACCACTTTCTGGGCATTAGGTCCCTGGATCGCCAGGAGACTGATCTGATTCGAAATGTTGAGCAACTCGACATCATTGGTAGTATGCTCGTCCAGCCACTCGAAATCTTTGTCGATATTGGCTGCGTTCACTACCAACAAATACCGATCCACCCCGCGATAAACCAGCAGGTCGTCAACGATACCGCCGTCTTCCATCGTCATACAACTGTACTGAATCTGGCCCGGTTCGAGCGCTGCTACGTTGTTGGTTGTCATGGCCTGAAGGAAATCCAGGGCGCCTTCGCCTCGCACTACGAACTCACCCATGTGAGACAAATCGAACAAGCCCACGTTTTCGCGGACCGCCATGTGCTCAAGCGTAATTCCTTTATATTGCACCGGCATATTGTAACCGGCAAACGGCACCATCTTCGCTCCCGCTGCGACATGATAGTCGTAGAAGGCTGTCTTGATCAGTTCTTTATGTTCGTTTTCAGTCACTTGGACAAATCCTTGTTACAAATCGTAATTTATCAGGTCTAATAAAGAGAGATCGCGCCAAAAGTCAACCTTGGACCCATAACGGACCGGCCGGTTGATTCGTTCAACCCCGGTCACTTCCGGGCTAACGCTACCGGACTCCATACGAGACATTTCTTGAAAATTGTGGCATACCTCTTGATTCAACCGCGGGCAGACACCAATCTCAGACGCTGTCGCCCGATAATCATCAGCAAACATCCCGCTAAAAGACAAAACCCACCCGCCAATTCACGCGTCGTCGGCATTTGGTTTAACGCCACCACCGCAATCAGGAGAACGTAAACCGGCTGAAGCTGACTGATTATGGCGACTTTCGACAGTTCCAGGCGGACCAGAGCGAGCATGTACAGAAGCCGGGCCAGAATCGGCCCCAGCAACGCCACTGCCGCCACTCCATACCACACTTCTCCCAAACCACTGAAGCTGTTGTCGGACCCGGCGAACAACACCCAGAAAGCAACTGCGATCATCAGATTGCGCAAATAAGTCATCGGTACGGCATCGACATATCGCAGGGCAATTTTCGAGATATACTCCGTCACGCCAAAACACAAAGAACTCGCCAGCACCAGCCAGAAACCTTCGTCATACTGAAACCTGAGCGTCAACTTCATGATTACGATTCCGAGCAGCGTCAGCCCCCCGCCGATTATCTCGAGCGGCCCGAATTTCTCTTTTAGCAGAACCACTCCCATAAGAATGATTATGGGTACTTCGACGCGGTTGAGAAACGAGGCCAGCGAGGGATCGATCTTCTGAACTCCGGCCCACCACAGCCATATTGCCGCCACCGAAGTGAGCGCAAACGCCCCGATCCAGCGCCAGCCCTGAGCCGAATGACAGAACACCGCCCGCCGGCCTTTGTAAGGCACCCACAGAACGGTCATAACCACACTAGCAATCGTGAAAATCATGCTGTTCATCAGGAGTGGTGAAATCGACATGAGGTTCCATTTACCGATCACCGTGGTCAGCGCGGAACCAAACGCCGATACCGCCGCCAGCACCGTCCCGACCTTCGCCGACCGCTGTGCGGCTAATCCCGTATCAGATTCCTGATTTAACCGACGTTCTTTCACGCTCTCACTCAAAACGCTATCAAGTCACCAGCCACAGACCAAAACTGACCGGCCGCTTTGAGCGACCGGCCAGTATCATTGACTAATTAATCGCACCGGGTGGCAATCAGCCCCGGGCCAACTGCCGCAGCACCATGTGTAAAATACCGCCGTTGCGGTAGTAATCTACCTCCACCGGCGTGTCGAGGCGGGCGATCATCTGGAAGGTCTTCTCGTCGTGGTCTCCCCTGGCCCGCACTGTCACCTTCTGTTTGGGCTTAAGGCCGTTCGAAAGGCCTTCGACTGTGAACTTCTCGGTGCCGTTCAGACCAACCGTTTCGCGCGATTCCCCCGGCAGGAACTGCAAAGGCAGCACGCCCATGCCAACGAGATTCGAACGATGGATGCGCTCATAGCTCTGCGCCAACACCGCTTTCACGCCGAGCAGATTGGTCCCCTTGGCCGCCCAGTCACGTGAAGACCCCATGCCGTAATCATTACCTGCGATCACCACCAGCGGTGTCCTGGTTTCTTTGTAGAGCACCGCCGCGTCATAGATCGACATTTGCTTCCCGGTTGGCAGAAATATTGTTACGCCTCCTTCCGTTCCCGGAGCCAGCAGATTGCGCAAGCGGATATTGGCGAAAGTTCCGCGTGTCATGATGCGGTCGTTGCCGCGCCGTGAGCCGTAACTGTTGAAATCCTCGAACGCCACCCCGTGTTCCAGCAGGAACTTGCCCGCTGGCTGATCGGCCTTGATCACCCCCGCCGGTGAGATATGATCGGTCGTGATCGAATCCCCGAGCAAACAGAGCACTCGGGCGTCGTTTATCGGCGCAATATCGTCCGGTTCGGCCGAAAGATCGACAAAGAACGGCGGTTCCTGGATGTAGGTCGAATTTTCATTCCATTCATACAGGTCGCCTTCAGACGACTTGATCGCATTCCAGGTCGGGTTACCGTCGAACACCGAAGAATACTTCTCCCGGAACATCTCCGGCTGTACTGCCGCTTTCACAGCCTCGGTGATCTCATTCTGCGTCGGCCAGATATCCTTCAGGAAAACATCACCATCGGTTCCCTTGCCGATCGGATCATTGGTCAGGTCGATATCAATTGTTCCCGCCAGCGCATAAGCCACCACCAGCGGCGGTGAAGCCAGGAAATTCGCCTTTGTATGCGGACTGACACGCCCCTCAAAATTTCGATTGCCGGACAGCACCGCTGCCGCCACCAGATTGCCCTCGTTGATCGCCGTCACCATCGCATCCGACAGCGGGCCCGAATTGCCAATACAGGTCGTACAGCCAAATCCGACATTATGGAAACCGAGTTTCTTCAAGGGCTCCATCAAACCGGCTTTTTCAAGGTAGTCGATCACCACCCGCGAACCCGGCGCCAGCGATGTCTTCACCCACGGCGACACCTTCAGCCCTTTCGCCACGGCCTTCCTGGCTACCAGCCCGGCCGCCACCAGAACGTTCGGATCGGAGGTGTTCGTGCATGAGGTAATCGCGGCGATCGTCAGCACTCCATGGCCGATTTCGGGCTGATCTCCCTCCGCCAGCTTAACCTTGGTTGCCCGATCTCCCGGCGGGACCTCGAAGCCTCGCTCCTTAACCGAACGTGCCATTCCGGCATGGAACTCTTTCTTCATATTGGCCAGCGACACCCGGTCCTGCGGCCGTTTCGGTCCGGCCAGCGAAGACTCAATTACACCGCAATCCAACTCCAACGTATCGGTGAACACCGGTTCCGGCGAATCAGGCTCACGGAAAAGGCCCTGCTCTCTGGCATAACGTTCGACCAGATCGATCTCCTCCTCGGTCCGACCGGTCATTTTCAGATAGTCCAGGGTGGCTTTGTCGATTGGGAAAAATCCCATCGTAGCGCCGTACTCGGGGGCCATGTTGGCAATCATGGCCTTGGTCGGCAACGGCAAATGATCCAGCCCCGGTCCGTAATACTCTACGAACTTGCCGACCACCCCCTTCTCGCGCAACATCTGGGTGACGGTCAGCACCAGATCTGTTCCGGTCGTTCCTTCCGGCAATTTGCCGCACAAACGGAACCCAATCACTTCCGGTGTGAGCATATAAATCGGCTGTCCCAGCATCGCCGCCTCGGCTTCGATACCGCCGACACCCCAGCCCAGCACCCCCAGACCGTTAACCATCACCGTGTGACTGTCGGTACCGACCAGCGTATCAGGAAAAGCGATGCCGTTTCTTACCAATACACACTTAGCCAGATACTCGAGATTCACTTGATGGCAGATCCCGGTTGCCGGAGGGACTACTCGGAAATTATCAAACGCCTTTTTGCCCCAATGCAAAAATTCATACCGTTCGGCATTCCGCTCGAATTCCTTTTGCATATTGATTTTGAGCGCATCATCGGAAGCATAGGCATCAACCTGCACGGAATGGTCAATTACCAGATCGACCGGCACCAACGGATTGATTTTCCCGGGATCCCCACCCATGCGCTTCATCGCCGACCGCAACGCTGCCAGGTCAACCACCGCCGGGACACCGGTAAAATCCTGAAGTAGCACGCGGGCCGGTTTATAAGGCAGTTCCACATCGCCCACCGTCTTCGCCTTGTAGGCGGCCAGCCGCTTCACATCATCTTCAGTCACGGCATGTCCGTCGACATTGCGAAGAACGTTCTCCAGCAGCACCTTGATCGAGTACGGCATTCTGGTCAATTGATCGGCCGACGCCACTTTATCGAGCCGATACATCTTCACCTCGCCGCCCTTGGTGCTTAGGGGAGATATCGAGTTAAAGGGATCCATAGTTACCTCCGGGAAATAGCTTGTACTGTCAATCGCATAAGTTAGCATTATATGATTTTATGCCGACCGAGACAAGCTCACCGGTCATAATTAGAGTATAAGAAAGCTTGGTTTTTTTCATCACATGCACTATCTTCGGATTGATAGAGCTTTACCAACCTTGAGAGACACACTATCTGGCCTGACGGGGTGGCCGGAACCATGATCATTAGAACGTGCACCAGCGACCGCGTCGTTATCGACGCTTCGGCCAAGATAAACTTATTTTTAGAAGTCCTTCGTAAACGCGAAGACGGCTTCCACGATATCAACTCATTGTTTCAGGCCGTATCGCTCTTTGACAAACTGGAGTTTCAACGGTTGGATCGCCCCGGATGCACTCTTTCCGTTTTAGGCAACGACACTCTGCCTAACGACAACTCCAATCTTATCTGTCGAGCCTGTGAACTCATGGCTCGTCGGTTCGGACTCAAGCATGGTCTGTCCGTCGAGTTAACCAAGAGAATTCCGCTGGCAGCCGGCCTCGGGGGCGGGTCGGCCGACGCGGCGGCCACAATAATAGCCTATAATCTACTGAATCATTTAGACTTAACATACGAAGAGATGGCCCGTATCGGGGCTCTGATCGGCTCTGATGTGCCCTTTTTCTTCTCCAACGGCCAGGCTCTGGTCACAGGACGGGGAGAGATTGTCGAACCGGTTGAACTACCGACCGATTACGCAATCTTACTAGTCAATCCGGGAATTCCCGTATCCACCGCCGAGGCCTATGCCGACCTTAGAATGGGCTTGACAAACTCAAGACATCCATTTAGTTTGCCCTACTGCCGGAGTTTCGAGGAATTTGTTGAGTGCCTTGATTCTTCCGGCAATGATTTTGAAAAGACCCAGCTAAAACGGTGCCCGGATCTGGGTCGGATAAGAAATGTTCTGTTGGACTGCGGGGCTAGACTGGTGCGGTTAAGCGGCAGTGGTCCGACTGTTTTTGGTGTGTACCATATAGCTCCGGAGTTAGAAGAAGTAATACGGTTGATCAGAAATGACTGGTTTTGTTGCTCAGTGAGACCGGTCAGGTTCGACTCTGATAATAACCATGAACCAGAGGGAGGCGGCTTTGGAGATTACAGAAATCCGGGTCACCTTGAGAGATGAAGATAGGCTTAAAGGCTTTGTTAATGTGACGTTCGACGATGCCTTCGTGGTGCGTGGCATGAAAGTGATCAAAGGGAACGAAGGCTACTTTCTGGCCATGCCCAGCCGGCGACGGCGCGACGGCACCCACCAGGATATTGCCCACCCGGTCACGGCCGAGATGCGCAACACCCTGGAAAGGCGGGTCATCGAAGCTTACGAAATGGAACTCAAGGCACAAACTAGTTTGTGACATAAAATACGTCCTTGATTTTTTGGGGCGTCGTCAAGCGGTAAGACACCAGCCTTTGGAGCTGGCATTCCCAGGTTCGAATCCTGGCGCCCCAGCTTTTTGATCTTGGCGTCAACCTGCCTGCACTGACAACAGTCGGCAGGTCGCGTTTTGTACGGGATGAAAACATGATCGTTCGCGAAGAATTAAAACTGGTTACCGGCAATTCCAATCGCCCGCTGGCCGAAAAGATCGCCGCCTATCTCGGCGAGAGCCTGGCCGACTGTACTGTCACCCGGTTCTCCGACGGCGAGGTATTTGTCCAGATCAACGAAAACATCCGCGGTGCGGACCTTTTCATTATCCAGCCGACCAATCCCCCGGCCGAGAACCTCATGGAGCTGCTTATGCTCATCGAGGCCTCACGCCGTGCCTCGGCTATGCGCATCACCGCGGTTATTCCGTACTATGGCTACGCCCGCGCCGACCGCAAGGATCGTCCGCGCGTCGCCATCACCGCCAAGCTGATCGCCAACCTGATCACTACTGCCGGCGCTGACCGCGTTATTACCATGGACCTCCATGCCAGCCAGATCCAGGGCTTTTTCGATCTGCCCCACGACCACCTTTACAGTTCGGTCGTGATCAACAACCATCTCGAACAGATGGGGCTGGAGAACCTGGTGGTGGTCTCTCCCGATGTCGGTTCGATCAAACTGGCGCGCGCCACCGCCGAGGCGCTGCACGCCGACCTGGCTATCGTGGACAAACGCCGCCTGCGTGCCAATGAAGCCGAAGCGATGAATCTCATCGGCGACGTCAGAGGCAAAAACGTCCTTATCCGCGACGATATGATCGACACCGGCGGCTCTTTATGCGAGGCGGCCAAGGTCGTCAAAGAACACGGCGCTCTCGATGTTGTCGCGGCCTGTACTCACGGTGTGTTGTCCGGTGCGGCTCTGCAGCGTATCGAGCAATCGGCCATCCGTAAAATGATCGTCACCGACTCCATTCTCCAGGACGATCGCGGCCTGCCGAGCACCTTCGAGGTGGTCACTGTCTCCGAACTGATCGGCGAAGCTATCAACCGCATATTCGACGAGGAATCGGTCTCTTCCCTCTTCCGGGAGATGCCGAGCAATTAGCGACTTCAACATAGATGATAAAGAACAACGACATAATAGAGGATTCGATTCAGCCATGAGAGAAGTACCTATTGCGGCCGAGCGCCGCGAGGGTGTCGGCAAAGGTTTTGCCCGAAGGATTCGTATGGACGGCCGCGTTCCCGGCGTTATGTACGGTCCCGAAACCGAACCAATATCGCTTTCGATCGGTGAGAAAGATCTGCGCCTGGCCTTTAAGCAGTCCACCGGCGCCGGCACGATTTACAACCTGTCCGTCGACGGCAAAGAGACCAAGGTCGTTCTGCGTGAAATCCAGCGCGACCCCGTCACCACCCATATCATTCACCTCGATTTCCACGCTATCAGCATGAGCAAACCGCTCCGTGTGGCCGTGCCGGTCAAATTCCACGGCGTGCCGGTGGGAGTCAAGGTCGACGGCGGCATCATGCAGATAACCATGCGTGAAATCGAAGTCTCCTGTTTGCCTCAGGATATCCCCGGGTCGTTCGATATCGATGTCTCCGAACTCGCTATTGGCGACTCCATTCACGTTCGTAACTTGAAACTCGAGGCCGGTACTATTATCTCTCCGGAACAACGGACGATCGTCGTTATCGCAGCCCCGACCGTTGTCAAGGAAACCGCCGCCGCCGCCGCCGAAGGTGAAGAAGCTGAAAAAGCTGAAGGCGCTGAGGGTGAAGGTGAAGAAGGCGAAGAGGGCGAAGAGAAAGAATAACTGCTCCTCAGTCTTCACCGGTTTGACCGATAATCTAAAAAGCCACGCTCCAGCGTGGCTTTTTTGTACTCGCCAGTTAGCGGAGTCATCCCGAATTTGTCGGGTTTCTCTGCTCGCGGGGCGTTGCCCTCGCTCGCTCCGGAACACCGACCTACGCAAGAGAATCATTCGGTGGGCGGCAGACCTCCCGGTCTGCCCCAAGACCCGAGCGATATAGGGCATGTCTCTCCGTTCGGTGGCCCAGGGTTTCCAGGAGGGAAGGCCAGCATGGACAGCGTTCTGATTATCGTAGACGCAGGACGCGGTCCCCGTTCCTACACCTTCCATGCCAATAGAGCCAAGTCCTTTCAACACCAAGGCATTGGAAACCCGCCACCCAATCAAACACCGCACAACTACGGATATTCGCGTTTTAAGAGGAAGACGTTTGCCGCCCACCAATGTTCATAAGGGGGCAGTTTGAAACTTCCCACCCGTGGACGGATGGGCCACCGAGCGACAGAACTAAAAGTGGATCGCGTTTTCACGGGGCAGACCGGGGAAGTCGGCCGCCCGCACATCCGAGGGACCGCACAACAAAGCCCGGGATCGCAGGGATCCCGGACTACGGATATTCGCGTTTTAAGAGGAAGACGTTTGCCACCCACCAATGTTCCTAAGGGGGCAGTTTGAAACTTCCCACCCGTGGACGGATGGGCCACCGAGCGACGGAACGAAAAGTGGATCGCGTTTTCAAGGGGCAGACCGGGAGGTCGGCCGCCCGCACATCCGAGGGACCGCACAACAAAGCCCGGGATCGCAGGGATCCCGGGCTACGAACATTTGCGTTTTCATGGGGCAGACCGGGAGGTCTGCCGCCCACACGGCGAGGCGCCTAAGCTTTCGGGGTGTTTGAGCCCCTATCCAGATATTTCTTGAACGAGTCCAGCAGGTCGATCGGGACCGGGAAAACCAGTGTCGAGTTTTTCTCGGCCGAGACCTCGACCATCGTCTGCAAAAACCGCAGTTGCATCGCGTTCGGCTGGGTCGCGATCACGCCCGCCGCATCGGCCAGGCGCTGGGCCGCCTGGTATTCACCCTCGGCGTGAATCACCTTGGAGCGCCGCTCACGTTCCGCCTCGGCCTGGCGCGCCATGGCGCGTTGCATTTCCGGCGGGAGATCGACATTCTTCACCTCGACCACGCTGACCTTAACCCCCCAGGGCTCGGTCTGTTCGTCGATGATTGACTGCAGCTCAGCGTTAATCTTCTCACGGTTGGCGAGCAGGTCATCCAACTCGACCTGCCCCAGAACAGATCGCAGGGTAGTCTGGGCAATCTGCGAGGTGGCCTCGAAGAAATTTGCCACGGAGACCACCGCCCGGCTCGGATCGGTCACCTGGAAATACAACACGGCGTTGACCTTGACTGAAACGTTATCCTTGGTAATAACATCCTGAGCCGGCACATCGTAGGTAATAACGCGCAGATCGACCCGCACGAACTTATCGACAACCGGGATCAGAATAATCAGGCCGGGTCCTTTGGCTCCCACCAGGCGTCCGAGACGGAACACCACACCACGCTCGTATTCTTTAAGAATTTTGATTGCGGCCGAAAGAAACCAGAGAAACAGGACCAGGATGATCCCAATCGAAAAGAGACTTGGTGCAACCACGCTATCCTCCGTATGCTATGAGTTCGTCTTCCTGACAATAAGAGTCAATCCCTGGACCGCGACAACTTCGACCGTATCGCCCGGCGTAAGCGCCTGACGATCCTCGGTCCGGGCTTTCCAGAGAGCACCCTCGATATGGACCATATCGGGCCGACGCACCTCGGCCAACTGCCCGATCATGCCCTCGTTACCGACCACAACCTTGCGTCCGTGCGCCTTGATAACCAGCCAGATGACAACGGCAAAGGCAACGCCGACAACGATCGTGACGGTGATGAGGGTGGTCATAGAAACCCGCAAAGCGGGATCAACGGAATCTACCAGCATAAGCCCTCCAAGGAAAAAGGCAATAACGCCGCCGATGGTCAAAATGCCGTGACTGACCACCTTGATTTCGGCAATGAACAAAATGATCGCCAGCAAAATCAGCGCCACCCCGGTGTAGTTGATGGGCAGGGTCTGGAAGGCGTAGAGCGCCAGCAACAGTGAGATGGCTCCGACCACACCGGGCAATATCGCACCCGGATTGTACAACTCAAGCATCAGACCGAGGCTGCCGAGCGAGAAAAGAATCAGGGCGATATCCGGATCGGTGATCAACTCAAGCAGGCGATATATCCATGAGGTCGGGATTTCTTCGGTGTGAGTTTTATCGAGCTTCATGGTCTTTTTACCACCGGGCAGATCGGCTTCCCTGCCGTTAATCTGGCGAAGTAAATCTTCGATGTCCTCTGCCCGGAACTCAATTACACCCATTGCGAGCGCTTCGTTATCGGTGATCGAGACTGACTCCCGAACGGCGCGTTCGGCCCATTCGGCGTTGCGGCCGCGCTTCTCGGCGGCGGCTTTGATCTGCGCCACGGCATCGTTGGTAATTTTCTCGTTCATCACCGAGTCGACTTCCTGTCCCCCGCCTCCCACCGGATGGGCGGCTCCTATATTGGTCGAGGGAGCCATGGCGGCGAAATGTGAGGCGTAGGTGATATACACCCCGGCCGAACCGGCTCGTGCTCCCGACGGGGCGATGTAAGTACAAACCGGCACCGGGGAGTTCAGGATATTCTTGCAGATGGTCCAGGTCGGTTTGGTGAAACCGCCGGGCGTGTCCATGAAGATAACAAGCAACGCCGCGCCGTCTTCATCGGCCTTGTCGAGCGCATCCTCGATTCGGTCGCTGGTAACAGCACCGATAGCGCCGTCGATGGTCATGGTGTAGACCAGGGTGAGAGGATTGTCCGTATCCTCGCCTACGGTGACACTATCGACAACCCGAGTATCGGCAGCGGCGTCGATCTCGTCTTCGTTCGCGGCTCTTATTGCCTGGGAAATAATCGGACTAATGAGAAGCAAGAGCGCGAGCGGAATTAGAATGGTTGATCGTACTCGCATAGTTAAATTATGCCTTCTCGGTCAAGCATTGTCAAACAAAACCGGAACCCGAGATGCGGGGGGGCGTCATCAATTCGGAAGTTCCACCCGAGGCACCGAAAGAATGAAGATGGATTCCCGCCACCCACAAGCAAGGTGCTGATTATACCGCGGGATCGCAGGGATCCCGCGCTACGGGGCTCTATGTCAGAACCGCAAGGGTCCTGACCTACGAAGACTGCCGCCTACCAATCGGCGCGAGAAGACACTTCTACAAATGGAGCTCGTCGGTGGAGTATTTGACCTTACCGTCAAGCACTGTCGCCAGCGGGCGAACCTGTCCGATACGAGTAACAGCTACCTTCGTAATGTCATCGGACAACACCACAAAATCGGCCGGGTAGCCGGGCAACAAATAACCTCGTTCGTGCGCCTGACCGGCGGCAACGGCGGCTCCGACGGTGAAGGCTCGGACTCCTTCGGCGGCGGTGATGCGTTGCTCGGGATGGAGACAGTCGCTGGTGCCGGGACGCACACGTCGCACGGCGGCGGCAATACCGGTGATCGGATCGAGCGGTTCGATGGGGACATCGGAACCGAAAGCCATATCGAGTCCCTTATCGAGGAAAGTGCGAATGATATAGGCATTACGGCTGCGATTGCCCCAATACTTGCGAATCGGAGTTATGTCCAATGGGAAATGACAAGGCTGCATCGACAATACGACCCCCAGTCGTTTGATTCGGGCGATATCTTTGCGCCGTACCAGTTGAATGTGCTCGATACGGTGTCGCGCTCCGTTACTCAGCGGAGGAACTGATTCGAGCGCTTCGAGAACGTTGGAAACCGCTTTGTCGCCAATGGCATGAACGGCCAGTGGAAGTCCCGCTTTGGCTGCCAATCGGGCGATGCCGGCAATCTCACGCACACCGGTCACTTCGATCCCGTAGTCTCCGGGACGTCCGGCGTACGAGTCGAAACAAAGAGCGGTGATACTTCCCAGAGAACCATCGGCAAACACCTTGATGCCGGCGATGCGAAGCCAGTCGTTGCCGGCTCCGTAGCGGACCCCCTGCCTAACGACATTCTCGGCCAGGTCGGCTGTCGGATAGAAGTTGATCCGAAGTCCCAGCTTATCCTTTTCGGCCAAGTCGGCAAACCATTCGAAGCCCTCGGGGCCATCGAACGAATGTACGCCGGTGACGCCTTTTGAGTAAGCATACTCCAAAGCCTGTTTCCAATAACGCCGGATTCGTGATTCCGACAGAGGGGGAATCATGCCATAGACCGGATCGTAACCGGGACGTTCACGCAGGATGCCGGTGGGAACGCCCTGGCTGTCGCGTTCGATGCGACCGCCCTTCGGATCGAGACTGCGCGGACCGATATTGGCCTTGTTGAGAGCGCGGCTGTTGACCCAGGCAGAATGTTCATCCTTGGAGAAAATGAAGGCTGGACGACCGCCGGTTACCGAGTCGAGCATGTAACGATCCGGCTGTACGTTATCGACAAACCAGTTGGGACCATAGCCTTCCCCCACGACCCAGTCCCCCTTTTTGAGTTTGGCGGCATGGGCGGCGATCTTCTTGAGACAGGCGTCGACCGAAGTCAGTCCATGCAGAGAAACCATCGAAAGTGAGCGTGCAAAATAGAAGAAATGAGTATGGGCATCGACCAGACCGGGGACAACCGTGCGGCGGTTGAGGTCGATTTTTTCGTAGCCGGCGAACTCGGGATCGTGCTGAAGTCGTTTGCCGACCGCAACGATCCGCCCGCGATTGAACGCCAGCGAGTCGGCCGAGACACCCTCGGCCTGGGTATAAATGCGGGCGTTATAAATCAAACTCTTCGTCTTCAAAGCGCTCTCCTTTGATCCGCCGGTCGCCGTCGCGCCGGGTAAATTTGAGCCGGTCGGTCTCTTCCAGAACCGGGATAGCGAACTTGCGCGTCAGTCCAAAACGATCCTTAAGAGCCGCCACGGTCAACTCACCGTTTCGGTTCAACGCCTCGCGAATGAATCGCACCAGTTCTTTCCAGACAGTCGCGGCAAAAACGAACTCAGCGCCGCATTTGTGGCCTTCCTCGGCCTCAAGGATATATTTGATTGCCTCACGCGCTTCCTTGTCGAGCTTCACCAGATCCGGCAAACGCGGAGGGGTGTAGGGATTCTCCGTAATTTGCTTCAGGATATCATCGTGCAGTTGCTTGACCTTCCCCTTGAGACTCATGCCGCGCCCGACCAGATTGAGCGTTTCACCGGAACGCACGAGTATCCCTTCGCTGAGCATGTATTCTATCAACATCTCGGCACGCGGTTCCGGCATGCGTGATATCTGAATCATCTGGTCGCGCGGGATCCCTTTGAGATGAGAGCGTTCATCGAGGAACGCGAGCAAATGTTTTTTCATCGCTTCGACCGCGGTTTCCATCGTAGATCGATGGTAAATCATATCCCGAAACACCCCGACCGTTCGATCCTGAACCAGCGCTTTGATCTCACGCTGCACTTTTTTATCCGAGATGGCGGCGTTGTGCAGCAGTTCTCGTTTGTCGACCGCCAGTCGTTTTTCCAGCTCGCTGATTATCAACGTTCGTAAATCACCGTCACGCTGTTCCAGGTAGCGATATTCTTCTATACTTCGCATGCGAGGGAAATGCGGCAGATGGTCGATAATACGACCGCCCCCAAGAGTAACCATCGGGGTAGGCAGACGAACGATGAAGCGGTCACCGATTAAACTTAAAACCGGTTCGTCCGGTTTGAAAAACAGGATACCGCTCTCCCCGGCTTTGAGCGTACGACGACGATACAGGCGTATCTCGCCCTCGACTTCGGTAGCACCGGTTATGAACACCACACGGCGACGGTTCGTCAGTGCCAGTTTGGCTTCGGGAATGAGTTCCACGGACAAAGCCAGGACCTGGTTGTCGCGAAAGAACGCAATCGACTCACGAGTCATGACAACACCACCCCGGACCAATTGCTCCTTGTCAACTCCCGAAACGGACACAGCCGTGCGTTGACCCGGAAGAGCTTGTTCGACCTCGGTGTCGTTGGCTCGAAGCGAACGTATTTTACCGCTGGTTCCGGAGGGCCAGATCGTCACCGACTGTCCGACAGAAAAGGAGCCATCGCGTAACGTGCCGGTCACGACGCCGCCGATTCCGAGCAGAACGAAAGAGCGGTCGATGTATAGACGGGCTTTGTCGATGTCTTTTTCCGCCGCCGCTTCATCCGCGAGGTGGTCGATATGTTCGGCTAGTTTGTCGATACCTTCGCCGGTCTGAGCCGAAACACGGAAAATCGGAGCTTCGGCCAAAAACGATCCGGCGGTTTTATCACGGATGTCCGCCTCCAGCAGATCGATCCAGTCGGGATCGCCAACCAGGTCGATTTTGTTGATAACGATTATGCCCCGCTCAATTCCGAGCAATCGGACAATCTGGAAATGCTCCTGGCTCTGCGGCATCCAGCCGTCATCGGCTGCCACGACCAGCATAACGACATCGATTCCCCCCGCCCCGGCGATCATGTTTTTGACAAAGCGTTCGTGACCGGGGACATCGACAAAAGCGATCTCCCGGCGCTGATCGTGCATGCGAAAGGCAAAACCGAGATCGATGGTCATACCGCGTGCTTTTTCTTCGGGCAATCGATCCGGGTCGGTACCGGTCAAACGGCGCACGATAGCGGACTTGCCGTGGTCGATATGTCCTGCCGTACCAATGATGAGCATATTCGCAGATCGTTCTATTTCAGAATCGTACGTATCGCTTGCGTCAGAATCGGAAGGTCTTCGAGATCAACCGTCTTGATATCCAGTACGAGTCGATTGTCCTGAATACGACCGATGATCGGCGTCGGTTGTTCGCGCAATTTACGAATCAGGCCGGTCGCGTTGTAGTCGGGTGAGAAGACGATGCCGACCGAGGGAATCGCTGATTCGGGCAATGACCCGCCACCCATGAAAGCATCCGTCGCCTCGACCGATAATCCGGGGGGATTACCTAACTCCGCAAGAACGGCTTTGCCCCTTTTGTACAACTCCGATTCCGGAACTTTTACTTTGGCCCAGAGCTTGATTTCTTCGTCATGACGGCCGTTCAGGTAGATCGTGAACAACTTCTCAAGCATCGAATAGATAATTTTATCCACCCGGACAGTGCGGAATAACGGATTACGTTTGATCTTGTTGACCAATTCGGTACGACCGACGATCAAACCGGCTTGAACCCCTCCAAGCATCTTGTCTCCGGAGAAACAAGTTAAATCGGCTCCAGCACGAACCGAGTTCTGGACACTGGGTTCATCATAGCCGATCAACTCACGCGTCGAGATCAATACCCCGGAGCCAAGATCGTTGACCACCGCCACCCCATGCTCGCGACCGATTCGGACCAATTCTGATAGATCGGCCTCCTCGGTAAAACCGGCCTGAATGAAATTGCTCTTGTGGACTTTCAGAATCAGCGCCGTGCGTTCATTGATTTCATTAAGGTAGTCTTTGGCGTTGGTGATGTTGGTTGTACCGACTTCACACAAACGCGCCCCGGAACGCCGCATGATATCGGGGATGCGAAAACCACCGCCGATCTGAACCAGCTCGCCTCGGGATACGACCACCTCGCGGCGATTGGCGAGAGAATTCAGAATAAGCAACAGAGCGGCGGCATTGTTGTTAACGACACAGGCGGCTTCGGCGCCGGCAAGCGAGGCGAGGTATTTTTCACAGGCGATGCCGCGCTTGCCGCGAACCCCGCGATGAAGATCGAATTCGATATTGCCGTACCCGGTAACCGCTTTTTTAACTTCATCGAACAATTCCATCGGCAGCGGCGCACGCCCGAGATTGGTATGTATTACAATTCCAGTGGCGTTTATCACACGAGTTATTTCGGCGCGTTTCATAGCCGCCAGCGCACGTTCGATCGTGCGATGCAACTGCGACAGCGTCAACTCCTGCCCCGCCTTCACCTGTTCTTTAGCCGCAGCTGTCTCCTGTTTGACAATCTCCGCTGCTATCGGACGCGGCACCTCGGATATTGCCGTCTGAAGGGCCGGGCTTTGAAGCAACTCTTCGATAGCGGGGAAATCACGCAGTTTTTTTATTTCAGTTTTGGCCATAAGTTCGGTCTATAAATCACTTCCATCAGAACACGTCCGACATTCTCCAGCGCCTTCGAGGAGCATTTATCGGGGGTGTCGAATTCTGTATGCCAATAGGGATAATCGAAATCGATCAGATCTATACAGGGGACGCCAACGGCGTTGAACGAGGTATGATCGTCGTAAACGGACTCGCTCACACTGTCCATGAAAGTTTTTATTCCCTGTTCGTCGGCGATCTCCCAGATCATATCGTTCAGTTGCTTGCAATAGGTCTCTGAGAAACCCTCACGCGGGATGGACTGGTCGGCATCGCCGATCATATCAACCACGATCCCGAAACGATAGCGTCCCCGGATGCCCTGTCGGGCGAATTCCTTCGATCCCAGCATGTAGTAATCCAGATGTCCGGGGCGTCCCCAGTCTTCACCGTCAACCAGGATCAAATCAACCGCTGCCGGCGGCGGGGCGTCCGATAGAGCATTGGCCAGTTCCATAAGTACGGCCACACCGGAAGCACCGTCATTGGCGCCGTCAATCGGTTGCATGCGGCGACTGCTGTCGGTGGCGTATTCGGCAATGGGGCGGGTGTCCCAATGAGCCAACAGAGCGATCCGGCCTCGATCGGAATCGGTTCCCGGGACTGACACGATAAGGTTGACCAGAGGAATGTCATGGCCCGAATAAGGATCTCTGAAGTAGAAGGACTGTGAGTCCACGGACAAATTAAGACTGTCGAAGAAATCGACGAAGTATTCTCGACAAACGCGCCAGGGTTCCGAACCGGGCACGCGTGGTCCAAAAGCAACCTGTTGTTCGAGATAAGTAAATGCTCGTGTCCCGTTAAAAACGGGCACCGGCCCACTGTCCCCGGTACAGGCGAACATGATTATCGCCAATAAAAGACATGAAATAACAAATACATTTCTCATAAGGTCAATCTCTCGGAATACCGCAAACAAGTCAATTGAAAATAACCTGCAGGTAAAGGCAGCCTCTCCTTAAAGGTCAATGGAAATACCGTTAAGGTCAAGTCACGGAAACCATTTTGATGGACTGATAGAGAATAGCAGATATGAGCTTAGAAGCGTAACTCCGCCCAAAGCTGTAGTTCACGTACGTGACTCTTACGATGACTGGTAGCATCGTTCGAATCCTGCCAGCGCATCGTGAGGCCGCCGTTTACCTGCTGACTGAAGGAGTATTTGGCTGAAGCGGACCAGGTCATATCGGATTTGTCGCTTGACGGCGCCCATTTGCCCGTGCTTTGAGTATACGTTTCAGACAGAGACGAATTAAATGTGGCGCGAAGCTGGATTGACATCTGCGAGTTGAACTTCATTTTACCGAATAGCGGAATCCCGATCCCCCCGGGTGCCGAGAAAGAATAACTGGTTGAGAAATCAAGCGACTTCTTTGAAGATTTGGTTATCTTTTCAGACTTACCCGAGGCCAGGTTGAAGTTCTCGTTGCGATCTCTGGTCAGAGTGTATTTAGTCGTCAGGGTCAATTTCCGGAACACCTTGAAATTGAACGAAATCAAAGGGCTGTAGCTGATCGACTCGCTCGTGGAGGTAGTGTGTCCGGCGTCGAGGTCGATAGTTTCTCGCGTTGAGCGACTATAGCCGGTCCGGGGATCGAATACCTCAATGAGTTTATTTACAACTCCTCTTATGATCGGCAGTTTCTCGAAACGAGCGATACGGATGGTTAAAGTCGGCCATTTCGTACTAATCTTCTCGTAACGGCTGGAGGTCGTGATCAGATCACGCGTAACAGAACGGGAGTATTTAGCGTCTACGGACAATCCACCCAGGAAGGTGAAGCCGCTCCCCAGATTAGAAGTTTCGCCTTCGGAAGCACTCGGCGAGCGAGTTGCCGTAACGGTATCGACATCAGGATAGTCTTCAAGTCCGAAACGATGCGCCCAACTCGGTCGCGTGACCATACCGGGAAGCTGATTGCTGAAGTTTTCAGAATAACCGTAAGTCGGGGCTTTGATCCAACCGGTCAGGAAACGTAGTACGGACAGCGCCGGATCGTAAAATGGCTTTCCGCTCTCTTCCTGTTGTTTTTCCGAACCGGACCGGGTACTGGCACGTCGACCGCGGAAACGGCGCTGTCCACCGGAGGAATTCCCCCCGAACAACTTAATGTGATCAAAAGTACCGGTAACACCCATGTCACGAGAGAGCTTACCTAAGAGCGACTCCGAAGATTTATCATACGTGTCGCTGTAGTTGGCTTTGTAACTAAAGCTCGTGGAAAGGAATTCGAACAGTTTCGGATCATAGGTGGCGCTGAACGCCTGAGTATAACTGGTTTCGAGACCGAGTTTGAGATTCTTGAGACTCCAGTTCACCAGGCTGAGGTCGCTCAGATCTCGCTTCGTCGTATAACGATAGGTGGTTTTAAAATTCTGGAATAAGTTATAACTTATGTCCATCGACCCAACCAGGTCTCGTTTTAGCGATGAACGCCGGTTATAATTGACATCGTCCGAGATACTGGCATTCCGAGTATATGTGGCCGAAAGACTCCAGCGAGTCGGATAAAGTCCCAATTCGGTCTCTGAAACCCGCCGGGCTATCGGAATCCATTTGGTCCAGAAGAAAATCGACAAAGTCGGGGGCGTCTTCATGGACAAATCAAATCCGGATTTCACCGAGATGTTTTCACCGAAAGAGTAGGGTGCGGTCGGTGATGTCGAAAGCGTTCGCCGGTATGAAACGCTAAGGTCCTGTCGATTCAGAAACAGGATAAACAGCAGGTTTTTGCCCTTGTAGGCGAATTTTTCGGAAATCGTGAAATTCCGCGTCTCCGAGACAGATTTCTCCTGCTCACGTATCTCATCCGGCAACACGATATCAGACGACGTTCTTAGCAGCGGGATCGTAGTTGACTTGCTGTAGCTGTATGAAATGGGGATGTTGGCGCCCCAGAACTTAGGCATGAAACGGTCGACGTTAAAAGTCACATTCCAGTTGTACGATGTCTGGGTTTTACCGCTCCCAAGATTGTTGCCGCTACCGCCACGAGTCGCCGTCGAAACCGAACGGAAATAAGGGTCCTGCGTCTGATAGCCAAAACGATAAGTGAACAGGTCAGCTAAATTGCCGTTAACCGAAATACGCGCGGCGGTACCGACATCGTTGCGCACATCGGTTACACGCAATTCATCGACCCAGATATTTCCGGTTGCCCCTCCAACCGTGTCGGCCAAGTTGCGATTAGCGACACCGATAACGAAATACTTGATTTCGCTCAAATTGGGATAACCCAATACGCGATAGTTGCCGCTTTCCCCGTCGATTTCAGTCTCATCATCGGGCAGGTTGCGAATCAACGAGTCCTTCACCGCCGTCAATTCGTTGAAATCGATATCGATATCGTTGCGGCTGTCCCAGCCGGGGTAAACTGATTTACGGACCTCATAGAAATTGGCCGAATCCTGCCCGATCCGCATGAACAAACCTACCTGCTGATCTCCGTTGGGATCCGTGATAATACCATCGCCGCCGTGAACGTACATCTCCATGTGGCGGTAACCGGAATAAGTCTCGACCTCCGACAGCACTTTCGTAGCCAGACAGGTATCGAAGAAATTCAGATTCTCAAAATGCAATAAAAGTCCGCGTTGCGCTTCCGTCAGACCGGTGCTGGGATCCGTGTATGCCTCCACTTCGGGTGGCGGCGTATACGTACCGTCTTCCTCGCTGACCGATGCCACAACGAATCTTGTCTTATCATCATCAGCAAGATCACGACTGCGATCGTGGACATCGACCGAGTCCGCCCAATTGGACTGAACGAAATACCAGCCGGCGACCTCGATCGTATCCGGAATGAGGCTGTAGGTAGTATCCTCGAACCAGACTCTCACGTGAGTTATATTGGCCCAATTGGGGTCGGTACTGCCGTCGCTGACTTCCTGATCGAGAATGGTCGTGTCGCGAATCGGAATACGATAAGTCCGCCAGGGATTATCGGCGCCTCCTTTTTCGGAGCCCTCGACAAGGAATTCGGCATCATCGTCCAGATCGATCACGAAGGAGAAATAGGCGTTGGTCCAGTTGAACCCCGAGACCGAGGATAGTTGTTCCTCGTCGGGACGGCCCTGTACTGAGGGATCGTTCATGTTACCTTCGGTACCGTTGATCCATTCGTAGCGGATCGATTCATCGTCCCAATTGATTAGATTGCACTCATTGCTCGGAAGCGGGCATTTGCCGTCACCCTCGAAATACCAGTTATCACCGTTGGGGTCGACATTCACCCCCGGGATGTAGTTCGGTTCCTGATAATCGAACAGGGTATCCAGACCGCGGTCTTCCTCCGTTTCCAGAGAGCTGTTCTCCAGCACCATATCCTCGGTGTTCTGGGCGCCGTCGCTGTTGGCGTCTTCAGAGATACGTCCGAAATCGAAATGCAACTTACCGCGTTTCGAACCTCGCATACGGATTTCAAAAAGCTGCACGCGGTCTTCATCGACGCCGGAGAAACGCCGCATGATACCGCCCCAGCTATGGTATTGACCGGCCAACGTATCGAGCACCAGCGCCGTGGTGTCCTCGTTGACACTAACCGCAACACTATCGTGTCGAGGTCGGAAGATAAACTTCATGGTACGCAGGGAGCCTTCGCCGCGTCCGATATCGACATCATAAACATCCTGGGTCAAAACGGCGTCGCGCGGCTGGAACCAAAGCACCTTACCCCGCAGGTAATTGCCGACATCGATATGTTCCGGAGGGGAGGCCAACTGCCATGAAGTACGGCTGACACCCAGCGACAACTGCTCCAGGGCGGATTCGAAATCATCCACATAAGCCACTCCGTCCACGTTGGGATTCGGGTGTGACTGAGCGACTTCTCCGGAAATAGTGATACCCGAGGCCTGTTTCGTATTCAATAGCGGCAGGGCATCCACAAAAGAAGTAAGGAAGTTCGGTCTCAATTTAAGCGTGGCATCGACATCGTATACCAACATTTTTGAGGTCTCTTCACCGACTCGAGGCTTACGCTCCTGAGCCTGGTCGGATTTGTACAAGACCGTGCTGCCGAAAGACAGGTCCTTGCTCCATTCATATTCAGCTCTGGCTCCAAACAGAGTTTTCTTTTGCAAACTCAGGAACGGCGCATATTCGTAATCGATGCTGATGTCGGCGTTAGGATCAAGGGCTTCTTCGGATTTAAGGGTCACGCGTCCGAAATTATAATCGATGTCGTAGTCCGTTCCGCGAGTAAGCGTATGACCGTTTACAGTAATGCGCTCTGATCCATCGATAATGTTCGGCTTATCGAGTGAGATTACACTCGAACGGTCTTTGGAGATAATTCGAATGAAATAGCGGCTGGCCTCTTGTTGAGAGGTAGTCGAGTAATAGCTGTAAATATCAGGGACTAGCTCATCGAGTTTCTGAGTGACACGTCCAAGGCTGTCGGAAAACGTACGTGTAGAATTAAAGGGTTCTCGTTCGGGGAAGATGATCAACCCCCACTCCGGACGGAATATCTCCACACGATCGTCAATAACTCCATCCGGGATCTTACCACTCGTCGTATTGTACTGGTCCAGTCCCAGAATTTCCAGATAACTCTGGGTTTGGTTGCTCTGTTCCTGGTAATCCTTGATACTGGTCGTCTTCTCGGTTCCGGCATTGCCCTTGTAAATCGTAACCGTGAGACCGTCAATCGAAGCTCCGCGGGTGATATCGTAGCAGTTCCGCCACATCAATTGCCAGGTCTGATTATCGGGATCCTGGTTGTAGGGACGAATCAATTTAAGGCGATACGGTTCGGCGACAATCGATCCCAGCGTATCGATCGTGCCGTTCACCCGCTTGACGACCATCCAGACACCAAACGCTTTATAGGCACGAGTAGTGGTAAAAACCATGTAATGCAATCCCCGCTTGGTATCGTTGAAGAAAGTATAGCGGGTGGGATCAACCTCTTTAACACGGATAGAAGTCATCCGTTCTGCCGTAAACTTGGTGGTATCGTTGGGATACACGTACATATCGGCATTGTATGCTTCCAGGTTGTCGTCGTCGGTTTCCTGTTCGAACACGAATAGATTGGTGACGACATCGGCCGAGTCCAATTCCCCTTCGAGGCCAAGATCAAAAATCCTATCCACCGCGTATTCGTAATCACGGACATCGTCCGCCGATTCCTCACCCGTCGGCGAGAATGTGGCCTGGTCGGAAGTACCCTTCTCCTGAGAAGCAATAGCCGTGAGGCTCAGATTGCCGATCTGCGCCTCGGTCTTGATACCGAAAAGACCGGTAATTCGTGAGGAATAACCGACGAACTGGGTGTTGGGAAGATTCAGGTTGGTGTTACCGGCCTCAATGGTCTTGAGAATATCGTCCTCGTCTCCCTTGTAACGAATCTGTATTCGATTCTCCAGGGGGATATCGGTCTGGCTGTCCTGAGAAACCTTAACCGATATCTTGGAACCGATAGTTCCGGTGATATCGAACCGCGATATCTGCTCCATGTTGAGCGAGGGGAACTTGCTCTGGCTGTAAGTATCGCTCTCGGAAGCATCCGTCCATTGCGAACGGCCGGAGAAGGTGATGCGTCGATAGCCGGAAACCGTCAGGCCGGCGCCGCCCTCTCCGAAGATAGCGTCCAGGCGCTTCGGCAGTGCGACCTTGATTCCCAGTCCGCGATCTTCTTTGCGGCGGCCTGAGTCGGTCATCGCCCTTTTGGAAACGCTTCTTCTGCTGTCACTAAGACTCTTATCGAGACGATAGTGCATGTATTCATCGGCATCAACCGAGACTGGGATGAGATCCTTGGAGTCTCTCCCTATCCGGGCATACTGCTGCACGAATGTCAAACTATGATCGGCGAAACTGGCTCGGTTCAGCTTCGGCTCATAAGGGCGTTCCCCGATCACCTCGGGATTAGGTTTAGCTCCGAGAGCAATCGAGAAATCTTCATTACTGGACTGATAAGGAGTAATGTAAGAAGGCGGCCAGTCAAGGGTAGCCTCAAAACGACCAAAACCGTGGGCCGGGCATACTAAAAGGACCAGTGCACCCGTCACGGCAACGGCAAAAGCAGCAAGATGTTGGAGCGTACTTCTCAACGTCGGTAAAACACCGCAATTCAACTCAGTTTTTTATCAACAGTCGATAGAAGTCCTCCTTAAGGTTGGAATGATCCTAGACGTATTATTTCTTCCTCTAAGGTTATACCAAACTTATCGAGAACTTTCTTCCTTAAAATATCGGCTAAATCGGAGATATCCTTCGAGGAAGCGTTCCCGGTATTCAGAATAACATTAGCATGTTTTTCGTATACAATTGCGCCGCCGACCTTGAGGCCCTTGGCGCCCACTTCTTCCAACAGCTTTCCGGCCGGAAGTTTACCGTAAGGCTGGCTTTCGTCCGGTATATTTTTGAAGAAACAGCCGGCGCAAAGCCCATCGGGTGGAAACTTAACTTCTCGGATTTTCCAAATCCGGTCGACTTCCGCCTGAATCACTTCACGCTTGCCCGGTTTCAGCTTAAACCGAGCAACGACAACTATTTCCCCCGTCTTCTTAAGATACGAATCTCGATAACCAAAGCGACAATATTCTGCATCTACCCGGTGGTTTTTTCCTTTACGGTCAACCAAATCGAGATCCTGCAACAACGATCCTATCTGTCCCCCGTATGCACCGGCGTTGCCGTAAATAGCTCCGCCAACAGTCCCCCATATACCTGAGGCAAATTCCAGGCCGGTCAATGAATGATCCGCGGCGAATTGCACCAGCGACATCAAGTCCTCTCCCGACCCAACCTCTATGACATTACCCGGCAACACCTTAATACCACGAATTGCCACTTTGATAACCAGTCCCGGATATCCCTCATCGGAAATCAACAGGTTCGATCCACCCCCGAGAAGGAAACTGTCAATACCAACTTCCGCAGCCGTAGTCACAGCCCGGGATAGTTCTTCGGGAGATGTGCAGGAGATAAAAAAACGAGCCTTGCCGCCGGTCTTAAAACTGGTCAAGGGAGCCAGCGGTTTGTTCAACTCGAAGCGGTCGCCAAGACATTCCCGAAGCCGTTCAGCAACAGCGTCGAGAGCGGCATTGTTGGGAGAATTCGCCATATACAGCAATAATATACGCAGAGATCCGGCAAAAACAAGGCAATACCTGCCGGATATTTGTAGCATTCGGAATCAACTTCGAGAACAGGCCAAAAATCAGGATTTGTCATCCTTTGAGTCTGATTAATCTGAAGTAGTCTGCCCCGCTTGAGATTCTTCCTCCGGGGAGGCTTCGGCTTTGTTTTCTTCGGATTCAGACTCATCCGTATCCGACTTTTTGCTTTCATCGACGAAGTTCATCCGCAGTTCGTAGAGAGCATGTTGGAGCAGTTTATTTTCAGTGTCGGTGAGGTTACCTGAGGTTTTCTTTTCAAGCATACCCAGGAGGTCAATAGTCGCCTGGGCCATCGGCAAGTTACGTTCCACCTTACCGGTAAACGGATTGGCGACCTTCCCCAATTGCTGCATCGCTCCCGCCTGGAGCGAGATAACCATTTGCATAAAATGCGGGTCCATTTCAGGGACATCGGCGCTCATGTATAGCTCCTGTCAGAATGATCTTTAAAAGTTATGTAATCATCAGCCGCCGCCGAGATCACGGCGATGCGGCCGGGTGCTGATCTTGAGATAGTTATACAAACGACGGCCCTCGCTGTCAAGGTTGCCCATCGACTCGAACAGCCGTGCCAGCACCTTTCGTGAGGCTTCGATCAAATCGCGGTCGGCGGACAAACGGGCGATCTGCAACTCGGGCAACCCGGACTGTCGTACGCCGAACATCTCCCCCGGTCCGCGCAGTTCCAGGTCGGCCTCTGAAATTTCAAAGCCGTCCACGGTCGAAGCGAACCTGGTCAGACGCTGACGGGCGACGTCCGATAGACGGCCGTGCGCCAGCGCTACCAGCGTCGCCTGTTTTTGGCCGCGACCGATGCGACCGCGCAATTGATGCAACTGCGCCAGGCCGAATCGTTCGGCGTGCTCGATCACCATCAGGGTGGCGTTGGGATTGTCAATACCGACCTCGATCACCGTCGTAGCCAGCAAGACATCAATCTCCCCCGCCTTGAACGCCGCCAGGGTACGATCTCGCTCGGTCGGTTTCACGCGACCGTGAACGATGCCGAGCTTCACCTCTTTCAGAGCGCCCTCGGCGAGCGCCGCCGCGGATTCTTCAAGCGACTCGAGATCGCTGTTCTCGGATTTCTCGATCGTAGGATAGATGATATAAGCCTGCCCGCCTTTTTTTACGTCGTCGACCACAAACTGCATCACCTTGTCGCGAACATCGGCCGGTCGCCAGACGGTACGGACCGGTTTACGACCCGGCGGCAGAGTGTCGATGGTTGAGATATCGAGATCACCGTAAAGAGTCAGCGACAGGGTGCGCGGGATCGGCGTAGCGGTCATGACGAGCAGATCGGGATGGTCTCCCTTGGCATGGAGGCGGGCGCGTTGTTCCACCCCGAAACGGTGTTGTTCATCGATGATCACCAGCCCGAGTTTGGCGAATTGAACGCTGTCGTAAATAAGGGCGTGGGTGCCGAACAGGATTTTGGTTTCGCCCGAGAGACAGGCCTCGACCACGGCTTTCTTCTCAGCCGCTTTCAGCGAGGAAGTAATCAAACCACATGGCACGCCGAGCTTATCGAGCGGCTCACTCCAGTTAGCAAAGTGTTGTTCGGCGAGAATTTCAGTCGGCGCCATGAAAGCGGTCTGGAGACCGTTCTCAACGGCGTACAGGGCGGCGATAATCGCCACAACGGTTTTACCGCAGCCGACATCTCCCTGGAGCAATCGCGACATGGGCCGGTCGACTTGAAGATCGGCGACTACTTCGTTGACCACCTTCTTCTGACCGGTCGTGAGTTGAAACGGCAGGGCATCCTTGAACTGCCGCAGCAGGTTGCCGGGAGGTGCATATTGATTTGTCCGTGAGACGGTCGTTCGGCGGCTGCGATTGCCGAACACGAGGAACTGGAATTGCAGCAGTTCATCGAACGCGAGCCGTCGACGACAACGCTCAATCTGGTCGCGGTCGTCGGGGAAATGAATTTGCCTGATCGCCTCGTGCAGCGGCGGCAACCGGAACTCGGCGAGCGTGGCGGGAGGTAAAGGGTCGGCAATCTTCTCGACCAGGTTCTCGAACACGAATGCGGTCGTCCGCCGCATCCCCTTGCTCCCCATGCCGACTTTTTTAAGCTCGGCCGTCTGGGGATAAACCGGAATGATACGTCCGGCGTGGATCATCTGGTCAGTGTCGTCGTCAAGGCGTTCGAGGTCGGGGTGAAGCATCTGATAACCCATGAAGTAGCCAACCGTACCGGTGGCGGCATATACCTGGCCCTTCTGGAACGTCTTCTCCCAATACCTGATACCGGCGAACCAGAGGAGCGAAATCGCGCCGGTTTTGTCCTGGAGGATGACCTCGTAACGTTTGCGTTTGCCGTAGAGAATGCCGTGCGCCTTGACCGTGCCGATGATGGTTACCTGATCGTCGACCTTGAGTTGACCAATGGGGGCAACATTGGTGCGGTCGAGATAATGGCGGGGAAGGAACATGAGCAGGTCGTGCACGCAATGCAGGCCGTGCTTCGCCAGCACGTCGGCCTTGCGCGGGCCGACGCCCTTCACGTATTGCAAAGAAGAGTCGAGTTGCAGACTAGCCACGCCTAATGGTGGTCGCTCGGGGGACAATAGTCAATGACAAAGTTGCTTGAGGATAGCTACATCATCACGAGGAGTTTTGCTATGTAGGGGGATTTCCAATAAAAAAAGCGGAAGGGGTGGGAATCGAACCCACCGGGGACAATGCGATTGCCCCCCTCACGGCTTTGAAGGCCGGGACCGCCACCAGACAGCATCCGCTTCCGGCGCCAATATAAGCATACGTATCCTCGTATGCAATACCGTCTGTTTGCCAGGGTAGCGATCCCGGCGGAGATGGTGGTTTTTTGCGCGGGGCTCAGGTTTTTCCGGTCGTCCTCGTAGTGCAGGTCTCTCCGAGACCTGCCATGTCGTCGTTATAATCGCTACGAAGACCACTCACGCGAGCAATCGATTGTTAACTGATTCCTTCCATGACCTCCCTGGCCAGACGTTCCAGGTTTTTCTCCGGGATGGCGGTCCAGGATTCCACCATGTAATCACAGCTCGCGGAGCAGATCATCGAGACCTTGGCGGCGGTCTCCTCGTCGGGCGCCTCGTAGATGTCCATGAAATCCCAGCCACCGAGTAGTGCATAACTGGCCAGGAATTTGACTTTCGGACAGGTCTCCCTGACCTTCTTCATCCACACCCGACGGCTACGCCCGGTTTTCGCGCCGGACATCATTTCAGCCAGCCTTGGCGATTGGGGGCATAGTTTTGACATGAGTACAAAGGTTCTCATAACCGGCCTCCTTACTTCGACCGGGTAGCCGTGCGCACCCATGATAAAACGAGATTACCCGGGTCCGTCGGTTCACCCGGTTGCGATTTTGAATGACATTCCCTGACTTGCCTGATCCTATAATCAATATAGCGATTGATACAATTTATGCAGCTGTTTTCTTGTGAAGGATGTTTTAGAAATGCGACTGCCGGTGATTAAAGAGGATATATCTTGGCGGGACCGGCCAAAGAATCGTGATATGGAGCAAACGAGGACATCTGCCGCCCACGAAATAAAACAACCATGTCAGGTTGCAAGCATGTAACCTGACCTACTATCTCACACTGGCATCAGTGTCAGCATTTCTTATGCAACAGATCCAGAAACCAGGGTAAATTGCATGAAGCCCGATGATCGTTGCCGCTCGATTGTCTTGTCTGCGACACCAGAAAACGCCGAGAGGCATTGATCATATCGGCGGTCTTGTCCAGCCGTTTCATGTCCTCGGAACATGGCGATGAAGATAATTTTACTTCAACGGCCCAAGACTCCGTTCCGAAATCCAGAACTAAATCTAACTCATGTTGATCGCTGGTTCTGAAATAGTAGGCATCGAAGTTCCTCCCGTGTAAGTTCAGTTCACCAAGCACCTGCTCTATAACGAAACCTTCCCAGCTTGCGCCTACCCATGGTTGATTTAGCAAAGTTCGTTTATCCGGTACATTCATGAGAGCATGAAGCAGACCGCTGTCGCGCCAATATATTTTGGGGCTTTTAACCAGTCGCTTTCTGATGTTGACCTGATATGGACGAAGCCGACGAATCAGGAAGGCGCCTTCGAGGTAGTCGAGATAGTTATTAACCGTCTTGTAAGTAAGTCCCAGGCTCTGCCCTACTTGCGAAGCATTCCATATCTGACCGTGCAAGGCGGCAAGCATGCGTATCATGCGGTCAGTTGTTTGGGGTTTTGCCGATAAACCCCACGAAGGCAGATCCCGCTGAGTCAACAACGATAAATAATCCACCTGCCATCGAGGATATTGCTTTGGGGCCAAAATCCCACCATCGGGATAGCCACCGTAGAGCCATAGGCGGTCTCGAGAGGCTTTCGTATTAAGCTCAGTCATAAGCAGTGGTGTCAACTCGACTAACGACAAACGACCGGCCAACGATTCGGAAACCTGAACCATTAGCGACGGCGATACCGATCCAAGCAGGAGGAAACGACCCTTACGTTTGCGATCCCGGTCGATAGCTCCGCGCAGCCGAGTGAAGACCTCGGGCCAGGATTGAGCTTCATCAAGAATCACCAGGTCCTTTCCCGACACTAACGTATCCCAGTCAAGGTCCAGACGAAGGCGTTCGGATTCCTGTTCCAGATCAAAATAGATTCCAGCCAGACTCCGAGCCAGAGTCGTCTTACCGCTCTGACGGGGTCCGACCAGCGCTACTGACGGATATGCTTCCAAACGTTCCAGAAGCTGTTGTCGTATTTTTCGATGTATCATTTCTTGCAAAATAGAATTCTATTTCTAATTTGCAAGAATTTTATTTAGCTGTAAGAGACTTCTATCCTAGACCTGAAGGAAGTTTTCCGCTTAAGGACAAAGAGAAGACAGACTCCCCACTCAAGAGGTGGAGCACCGAAAAGAACAAACCCCACGTTATAGCTGTCAGGACCGTGGCAGGTTTCGGGGGGATTCGCTCCACGATCCAACCATGTCAGGTTCCAAGGAACCCAAACCTACAAATGTTATTCTGTATGATATGGGGCAGACGAGGACGTCTGCCGCCCATGAGCAAGAGTCCTGACCTACGAATTTAGGGGGGATCAGTCGGTCGAGGCGGACTCTTTGGGTTCCGGGTCGACATGAATGATCGTGCGCTCAACATCCACGACGTTTTTAAGAACCTGTTTCTCCACCTCTTTGGCGATGGCGTGTCCCTCGCGCACGGTCAGGTCGGGATCGACCACGATGTGCAGCTCGACCTGGATCGACGAGCCGACATAACGAGCGCGGATATCGTGCACCTGATGAACACCCTCGACCGCCGAGGCATAGCTCATTATTTTTTTCAGTGTCTCAGGATCGGGGGCGGTGTCGACCACCTCTTTCATCGCACTCCAGGTGAGAGTTCCGCCAACACGGAAAATGAAGAACGTGACGACCAGCGTCGCGACGGCATCAGCCAGAGACCAGTCGGGGTTCAGATATGCCCCGGTAACACCGATCAACACCGCAATCGAGCTAAGGGCGTCACTCCGATGATGCCAGGCGTTGCCGATCAGGGCTTTACTGCGGATGCGTCGCCCAATCCTGATCGTGTACCAGTACATCGCCTCCTTAAGCACGATGCTGAAAAAAGCTGCGGCGATAGCCAGACGACCGGGATGTGAGGATTCATGTTCGTAGATCGAAAGAATCGCACTCCAGGCCAGACCAAATCCGATCAGGATCAAAATAATGCCGGTCAACATGGCGGCAATCGTTTCGATCCGGGCATGCCCGAACTGGTGGTCCTCGTCCTCCCCCTTACGGCCCCAACGTAAACCGAGCAGGACAATCACGTCACTCACCAGATCAGAGATCGAATGAACGCCGTCGGCAATCAGCGCCTGACTGCGACCGAGGACGCCGGCAACGATCTTGACTCCTATTAACAGGATGTTTACGAACATCCCCACCCAGGTCACTCGCAGGCCCTGTTTGAGTTGCAGTTGTGCTTGTTCGGCGGTGCGCATAATCGTGTATCCTCACAGATCGTTAACGACCACAGAATAGGCATGGTCAACCGTTGCGGTCAACAAGTAAGAAACAGTTGGAAAGGCCGGAGTTTATAATCTGACACTATTGGCGATTCGCCGACATAGGGGAGACGTCTGCCGCCCACACATCCGAAGGGCCGCAAAATAAAGTCCGGGATCGCAGGGATCCCGGACTACGAACATTTGCGTTTTCAAGGGGCAGACGAGGACGTCTGCCGCCCACGAGCAAGGGGCCTGACCTACGAATTCTTCCCACCCGAGGGGGGGGGCACCTAAAAAGATAAAGATGGATTCCCGCTTTCGGGGGAAAGACGTTTTGCGGGGTGTGGCTGCTACAGGTGCAGACGAGACGTCTGCCGCCCACGAGCAAGGGTCCTGACCCACGAATTCTTCCCACCCGAGGGGTGGGGCACCAAGAAAATGAAAATAGGCTTTTGCGTTCGGGAGTGTTGAAAAAGCCGTACGCGCGGATGTTCAGCAAGACACGTCTATAATGCGGGCGACACAAGGCCGCCCGCTACGCGAGGTTATGCCTCTCAAACGCGTAGCGGCGGGGCTTGTCTCCGCCGCGATTGAGGTTTGTCAACAATCCGTGGACGGATGGACCACCGACGTCTGCCACCCACGAAATCAGAATTAAATCGAGCGGACCGGCAAATGTTGCGGATCGTCGATAAGAATGTGCTCCTTGAGCGTGAACGCCTCGGCAAAAGCCACCCCGACCAATTGCCCAAGTTGCGCGGCGCGGGTGCGCATCAACTCGTAGACATCCAGACCGGGTTGAAATATATGCTTGGCCGTGACCGGATTGCCGAACTGCGACCGGTACGCCGCCACCGCTTTAAATTTCTGCTCAAGAAAATCGGAGATATCGACCAGGAAAGAATAATCGGTGTTACGAAAATAGGAGGCATAAGCGATCTTGCGGGGTCGGAACGGTTCACCCGGCAGGTCGAGTTTTTTCAAATCGGCGAGATAACATGCGTCATAGCCCAGCCGCGAACAAGCAAGATGATCGGGATGACGTTGTTCCCAGTGCGGAAGAATCACCAGTTCCGGGCGTAGACGACGGATCGTCTCGGCAATTTTCAGTTTGTTGGCTTGCGTATATTCGAGCGCCGAGTCGGGCAAACCGAGATTCTCGCGCATGGTCAATCCCATGACTTTGGCTGCGGCAGCAGCTTCGACGGCGCGATCGTGCTCGGTCCCGAGCGTTCCCATCTCACCGGCGGTCAGGTCCAGCACGCCGGTTTTACGACCGAGCGAGGCCATCTTGCACATAAAACCGCCGGAAGTGATCTCGACATCGTCGGGATGAGCGGCGATAGCCAGGACATCGAGGTCGTGGTCAGGCATCGAGAATCTCCTGATAATACGATTCATATTCACCGACTATCTTATCGGCGGAGAAACGTCGCCGAGCGATTTCAGCCGCCGCCTTGCGAAATTCCTTATGGCGCTCGGTATCCTTGAGCAGGGCAATCGCCGCACGCGCCATGGAGGTAGTATCCCCTACCGGCAACAGGAAACCATCGCGGTAGTCATCAACCACCTCGACCAGACCGGTCCCCTGCGTCCCGATCACCGGCACGCCGCAGGCCAGCGCCTCCAACGCCGCCAGACCGAACGACTCCTCTTCCGAAGGCATTAAAAACAAATCGGCGCACGGCAACACCGCCTCAACCCGGCTCTGGTTGCCCAGGAAAATGACCCGGTCGCCCAGACCTTTCTTGTTAATCTGGCGACGCGCCAGAATCGTGTCGGGTCCCTCACCGATCAGCAGCAGGCGAGCGGGCAGTTCCTGCCGGACTTTGTCGAAAATGTCGATCACATCGAGCGTCCGCTTGACCGGGCGGAAGTTGGAGACATGAGCCAGCAGGAACTCGTCATCCTGAACGAACTCAGTGCGACTGCAATGACTCATCTTGGGCTGAAAACGGAGGTCATCGAAAAAGTTATGGACTACCCGGATATCTTTCTCGATCTCAAACACCTGTCTGGTTTCATCGGCAAGGTATTTCGAAACGGCCGTCAGGCCGTCGGAGGCACGGATCGAAAAGCGCGTGATGTCGTAATAAGACGGATCAGCCCCGACCAGGGTAATATCGGTCCCGTGCAAGGTAGTTATGATTTTCGGTTGTTTGGTGGGGCTGTTCTGCTGAAGCAACTGACGCGCGAGATAAGCACAGGCAGCATGCGGGATGGCATAATGAACGTGCATGATATCGAGCTCGAAGTTGCGAGCGACTTCGGCCATTTTAGCCGCCAGGGTCAGCGTATACGGCGGATATTTGAACAGCGGATAGGCGGTTGTTTCGACGCCGTGATACATGAGATTCGTCTGGTATTTGTCCAGCCTGAACGGCAGGGCATACGAAACGAAATGAACCTGGTGTCCTCTGGCCGCCAGTTGCTGTCCCAACTCGGTCGCCACGATTCCCGAACCACCGGCGACCGGATAACAGGTAATGCCGATAATCATATCGCCTAAAATTCCCTCATATCGAGCAGTTGATGGTCGGTGATTTCCGGTTCGATCCGGTCGAACAGACGGTCGACAAACCTTAGACCGTATTTACCGATAAAATAGCAGACATTCAACGCCCGCTCCTGCAATCCTCGGTTGGGGTATAGGGCATTGTAAAGCCGATAGATACGGCTGCGAGTGTCGCTCTGGCTTCTCTTGTAACTCGCGAATGTCTTGCTTTCGAGATTCTTCAACGCAAAGTCGATTTTACCCTGTGTTTGTTCCGCGAATTTGGCCAATCCTTTATCGAACTGCAAAGATTCGTTTTTGAACTTGTTGATATGATATTCGATGTCATGACGGAGCATGGCGAAGCCCTTCTCCACATCTCCCGGGAAAGACTCCAATAGAATTCGATTTATCAGTCGCTCGACATCGCAGGTCAACTCACGGAACTCGATGTGATTATCGTGAATCATTTCGGCATAACGAGCCTCAATCACCGTCACGGTGGGGCGCGCTTTGTGATACGGAGCGGGCAAATCGAACAACTCGAACAGACCGTTCATCTGGGCCAGATAAGCAATCTCAGCCGGTCCTCCCTTCTGGCTCAAAGTCGGGAAAAGATAAGACTGCAAAACCGGCCGGGTCATGACATCGGTCGAGAAACGATCCGGCTCCTTGCGAATCAGGTCGATCAATTCAGCACAAGTGAAATTCGTTTCACCCACAGTGAAATTATCACCGTTCCTCAGTACCGGTTGACGACCTTCCTGCACACAGAACAGGTGAGCCGACTCGTTTTTTTTCTCCACCTGGGTATGATAACCGTTTTCGACCAGATCGGTGTTGGCGCGGTCGATGGAAGTATGAAGGTCGTTCTGCTTGAGGATAATTTCTTCGAATAACGGCGCGGCTATCTTCTTGGCCCCGGCATCGTTCGGGGAGAACAGAATCAGGCCGTGTCTGCCCATCAGGGCGGTCATCATTTTGCCGAAAGCGCTTACCATCGTGTCCGAAGTCGTGTAGCAGCGGTCGACCAGATCATACAACTCGTCCGTGAAATCCGATTCGCCCAACGCTGCCTTGAGCTCCATTTTCCAGCGCTCTAGCTCAGCGGCATTATCATATTTCACCTGACCGGTGGGCAACGCCGCAGGGGGCGGCGAGTCATACGAAATTTTAACGATCTCTCCCCGGCGATCCAGCACGAAAGAGTGATTGGCCTCATCGAAATCGTGATCGTCGCCGGCAATCCAGAAAACCGGTACGACCGACCGTTTGAGCTGGCGGGCATACTCGGCCGCCGCCTTTATTATCCCGATAGCTTTCACCTGCACCAGCAACGGTCCGGTGATCAATCCGGCTTGCTGACCTGAGAAAACACACAAGGTCCGGGGATCGGCCAGCAGCTCGATATTGGCCATGGTCGCTTCTGAGGCGCCGAATGACTCGTTTTGAGCTTTCAGCAAAGCGACCAGTTGTTCACGCGGGAACGCTCTCTGATCGAGGGCATAGGCGGTCGCCTCAAGACTCGGCGAGGCGAAAAAACGCCGGGCCGAGTCTTTTTCGGACACAAAATCAAGATAGAAATCGGAATAGCCCATTCCTTTAAACGGGGCTATATGACAGTTCATCAATTCTCCTGATCAAACTTGATCTGATCCGGACTATAGTAGGTTTTTCGCCGAAACACAAACGATACCGTATCATCGATAATCGTGTAAACCACCGGCACTACCACCAGGGTCAGGACGGTCGACGAGATCATCCCGCCGATAACGGCCTGCGCCATACCGGACCGAATTTCCGCTCCCGGTCCCAGTTCCAGCGCCAGCGGCAACATACCGAAAACGGTGGCCAGGGTGGTCATCAGAATCGGCCGCAGACGCAACGGTCCCGAGATCAGGATCGCCTCGGTTCTATCAACACCTTTAGCGCGCTGTTGTTTCACGAAATCGATCAGGAGAATAGCATTTTTCGTTACCAGCCCCATCAGCATCACAATCCCGATCATCGACATGATCGAAAGCGACGAATGGAAAACCAGGAGACCGACCATAGCCCCGACCACCGCCAATGGCAGCGAGAGCATGATCGAGAGAGGATCGAAAAACGACTCATATTGCGAGGCCAAAAGCAGGTAGATGAAAATGATGGCCAGAACCAGAGCGCTTAGGATATTCGAGAACGACTCGTTCATGATCTCCTGGGTTCCGGTCGGGACGATCTTATAGCCCGGAGGAAGTTGAATCGAGTCGGCCCGATTAATAATCTCCTGAGCAATGGTACCGGCAAAATAACCGGTCAGAACGTTGGCGTTGACGCGAGCCTCGCGCTGACGATCATAGCGCAGATATTCACCGATAGCGGAGGATTTCTCGATGGTTGCCACACGGTTAAGCGGCACCAGCAGTTTTTCGACACCGGCGACTTTCTTGTCGCTCTCGATCAGGATGCGTCCGATATCGTCCGCCGACGAGCGATATTTCTCGTCCAGTTGAACCCGGACATCGTATTCTTCGTCTCCTTCGCGGTAACGTGTCACCACATCTCCCTCGACGAGAGAACGTACGGTCATCGGCAAAGTGTAGAGACTCAGCCCGAGGTCGTCGGCTGCTCGGCGATCGATTCGTATCTGCAGTTCCGGCTTGCCTTCTTCAAGGGTATTGTCAATGTCGATAGCTCCCGGAATCGTCTCGGCGATGCCTTCGACCTCGTGCACGAGGCGTGTCAAAGTGGCCAGGTCATCACCACGGACAGAGATTTCAATCGCCTTGGAGGAACCGGCTTCTTCATCACCGCTGCCGACCGAGTATTTAATGCCGGGGATATTGCGAAGCAGTATTCGCGTGGAATCCATGATCTGTAACGCCGAAAGCTCACGCTCTTCGACCGGAGTCAAGGTTATGAAAATTCCTCCCTCGTTCACCGGGGAATTACCGCTCCCGATCGTCACGTACTGGTTGGTGACTTCCTTGAGCTGCCCGACGATCGCCTCAACCTGGGCAATCCTGCGGGAGGTTTCCTGCAAATCGGTGCCGGGCGGAGTTTTTATCTCAACCCGCATCTTGGCGTTGTCGGCATTCGGAATGAACTCCTGCCCAACCTGTGTACCGACCACCAAAGCGGCAACAAACGAAAGCGTGGCAACCAACATGGTAATGAAACGGTGCCTTAAAGCCCACGCCAGCGTGCGTTCATAACGCGGTTTGAGCGCATCGAAAGCCACGTTCCACAGGTTGAGAATTCGGCGGATCGGCATCCAGAGTTGCCACAACAATGAGCTGTCGGCGGCTTCTTCCTTTTCCCTTTGACGCGTAGACCGAAGCCAGCGCGACGACAACATCGGGGTCAGGCTGAACGCCACGAAAAGCGAAATCAACACCGCGAACGCGACCGTCATCCCGAACTGGTAGAAGAAACGACCCATGATCCCTTCCATGAAGGCCACCGGCAGGAATACCACCATAATGGAGAAGGTCGTCGCGGCAACGGCCAAGCCGATTTCCTTGGTCCCCCAGAAAGCGGCGTTGAACGGGGTTTTGCCTTCGTCCAGATGGCGATAGATGTTCTCCACCACCACGATGGCATCGTCGATCAGAATACCCACCGCCAGCGACAAGCCGAGCAAAGTCATGAAGTTAATGGTGAAACCGAGGAATTTCATGAGGGTGAAAGTGGCAATGATCGAAAGCGGAATCGAGATACCGGTGATAATCGTCGGCCGGATGTTCAACAGGAACAGGAAAATAACCAGCACGGCCAGGGCGGTGCCGACCTGGATGTTGAACAGTACCTCGTGAATGGAATCGTTGATCCATACCGAGTCATCGTTAACCACCACGATCTTGATGTCCGGCGGCAGTTCTTCCTTCAACTCGTCGATAACCTCACGGGCCCCGGCGGTCATTCTCACAACGTTGGCGCCGGATTGAAGAATCAGATTGGCGCCGACCGCCGACACTCCGTTTAGGCGCGACAGGGAGCGTTGCTCCTCGATCGTGTCCAACACCGTGGCGATATTGGCCAGATAGATCGGTGTCCCGTTCACGTTTTTCACGACAACGCTGTCCAGTTCTCCGACGCGTTTCACCTTGCCGAGCATGCGGACCAGGTATTCACGCGATGATTCCGTAATTCGTCCGCCGGGTATTTCCAGGTTGCCCGCCATGACGGCGTTGTTGACGTCGTTGTATGAAATCTGATACGACTCCATTTTGATCGGATCCAGGGCTACCCGAATCTCACGCTCGGAGCCGCCGACAATATCCACCGAGCCGACGCCGGTGATAGTTTCCAGCCTCGGTTTAATTTTGTCCTCGACCAACGTGGTAACTTCTTTCGCGGACCTCAAGCCGGAGATAGCGAGCGACATGACCGGCAGCGCACCGGGATCGTACTGAGAAACCACCGGGTCTTCGATATCCTCCGGGAGATCGGCGCGAATCCCGGCCACTTTTTCACGGACATCCTGGGCCGCTACCGCGCCGTCCACTTCGAGATCGAACTCGATGAACAAAAGCGAATATGCCTCCTGCGACTGGGCGTAGATGTGCCGCACGCCGGATATCTGATTGGTTACCTCCTCGATCCGCTTGGTAACTTCGGTCTCGACCGCTTCCGCCGAAGCTCCCGAGTAAACCGTTTGCACGACTACGAACGGAAATTCCATGTCGGGGAACATTTCGACCGAGAGATCAAAATATGAAAATGCCCCCAGCACCAGCAGGGCGGACATCATCATTATGGTAAAAACCGGTCGCCTGATTGAGACTTCGGATAACTTCATCAGTCCATCGTCTCCATCTCAATGATTCGCACCGCCATGCCTTCGTCGAGATAGGTCTGGCCCAGAACGACGAGAGTGTCGCCGGCGTCAAGGCCGGATTCGACAACCACCTTGCCGTTCAGATCACGTCCCAACTCCACTGACCGTTTTCGAGCGACGGCGTTCTCGACCACGAATGCGGTTGGAACACCGTTCAGATCGATAACCGCAGTCCTGGGTACGATCACCTGCTGCACGAGAGTATCGAGCGTAACAGCCACCCGAACGAACATACCCGGACTGAATCGTCCGTCGCGGTTGTCCATGAGGACCTCAATCTGGAAGGCGCGCGAGGAAGGATCCGCCGACCCGGCAACCGCTACGATTGTGCCTTCGGCTGTCTGGCCGATCCCTTCGGCGCTCACCTCAACACCGGCTCCTTTCTTGAAGAAACCAACCTCAAGAGCTCCCACCCCGAATTTGATCCGAAGCCGGTCGGTCGTGGCGACCGTGGCGAGTTTCTGGCCAACCGAGACATAATCCCCCGGAGAGACATCGACCGCCGTAACGGTGCCCGTAATCGGTGCTTTAATATCGACCAGTGATGCGGCCCCCTCGAAGGAAGCTTTGTCGACCTCATATTCGGTGCGGGCGGCATCGTATTGCGATTCCGAAATGGCATCTTCCTGATAAAGGAACTCCATCTTCTTGAAATTCTTCTCGGCGTTACGGAATACCGACTCGGCCTCGCGATACATCGAAGACGGTCCGGTTTTATCCAGCGCTATGAGCACCTGGCCGTCCGTCACGGTCTGTCCTTCCTGTACCCTGACCGCCTCAACCGCCTCGTTCACCTTGGCGTACAGGTCAGCCTGCTTCTCTCCCTCGACCGAGCCGGTGAAGGTCTGCTGCACTTTGTAATCGCTGAGTTCCAATACGGTCACATTGACCGAATTGACTCGTTCTTGTTTTGTTTCTGTCTGTTGTTGCTCGCACCCGACAACCATCATGATTATAAGTGCCGACAGGAGGATTGTAATTGTTCGTTTCTCTCTGTTCATAGTGATCTATTCCAACCTAAAGGTTCATTGCGGTAGCTCTGCGAAGGGCGGCGTGAGCCTCGCGGAATCCAAAAGTCGCCTCAGCCATTGCCGTGCGCGCCTGAGTAAGGGCTGTTTGTGCGGACAATACTTCGAGTAAGGTACCTTCCCCGGTCTCATGGCGCAGACCGGCAATCCGGAGTCCTTCTTCGGCCTGGGCGATCGTTTCGCCGCAGGCATCCAGCGCCTTCTTAGCCTGAATCAAACGATCGTAGGATTCCTGCACATCGAGCTTTATCCGGTCGATAGCCTCATCCCGGTTGATCTCCGCCTGTCGATGTTCCGCTCGTGCGATACCGACCGCGCTCCGGGTACGAAAACCATCAAACAAAGACCAGGAGAGATTGATTCCGGCTGTCCAGGAATGGGAAGTGTTTTCATCGAGCGTGAAGTCATCCGATTCGGCCGACCAGCCGTACTCCGTGACCGCTCCGAGTTTCGGGAAATAGTCGGCTCGGGCCACTCCAACCGCCTTCTCGCGCATCTCGACCATGAGATCGGATTGATGCATCTCGGGACGGGCGACAAGAGCCGTTTCGCGTAATTGCCCCAGACTCGGCAGATCAACCAGCGAAGTCTCGGTTGGTACGTCCTTGAGTTCGATCTCCTCGTCAAGATCGATCCCGAGGAATGATTTGAACTGTTTGCCGGCCAGCAGCAGATTCGACTCCGCGGCCATGATCTGAGGTTCCAGATTGGATTTTTCAACCTGGGCGCGAAGCAACTCGAATTTCGATACCACTCCCTGAGAATACATGTTTTCGACCACGCCGAGGTTATGAAGAGACGTTTCATACGACATGCTGAGTACATCCAGCCGCGCCTGTTCGAGAATCACCTGATAGAACAACACCTCAGCCTGATAGACCACCACCTCGGATATCTGGGAGGCAAGCTCTTCCGAATAATCCTTATAGAGCCGGGCGATTTTATAGGCCGTGAAAACCCGGCCGCCTTCCCAGATCGGCTGGTAAACCGACACCGAAGCGCCGAAGCTGTTTTTGAATCCGAACTGAAGTTCCTGCACCTCGCCGTCGGCTTCAAAATAAAGCGGCGCCAGCTTGAGATTTCGTGAATAGTAGGAACCAAGAGTAACCTGCGGTAAAGCACCGGAGCGGGCATTGCCGATCTCACCCTGCGCCTTGATGATCTCCTGCTGTGATCCCAGGTAGTCGCGATTGTGCTTAAGAGCGATAGCTCGGGCATCCTCGACCGTCAAGGTTCGCGCCGTGATCGCGGCAGCCTGAAGCACAATCGCCAGAGTCAACACCGCGGCCGTCAGTGATCGCCCGAGGATGGTAAAACGATGGCTCATTTGCTCTCCTTCCCCGTTTTGAGACGCCTCGGCTGCGTGAGTTTATCAAACAGCAGTAACTGCCGGTCAAGATCGACTTCATCGGGCATGAGGAGGTTCATAACCGACAGCCCATCGACGATTCCGACGATTAGCAGACATATCTCTCGTCTGGTAATCCCACGCGGCAGACCGGACATATCGAGACTTTGGGCGTGGTCGTTGACCACTCGCTTCAAATGTTCGACAATGAAGTGCTTGATTCTTGGGACGCGCCAGGCCTGCACCCAGATGTCAACCAGATCGCCGTATTCGGATGCACGGCACTGACAATGAAGCCCGACCAGCACTCTCAGGAATTGTGACGGAGTGACGTTCTTGCCAATCTCTTTACACAAAGCCTCGCGATTCCCATCCGCGACCGATTTGATCAGGGCCAGGAGGATTTCCTCTTTCTTCCTGAAATAGAAATAAAACGCTCCCTTGGTCAGATGAGCCCGCTTCGCGATATCGTCGATCGTCGTACCACGGTACCCTTTCTTCACGAAGAGCGTTTTAGCCGCCATCATCAACTGGTTGCGCCGGGTTTCGGCGGGCAGTTTGGGGCTTTGCTTTATCTTGGTCATTTATAGTCCTTTCCGAACCGACGAGCGGAGAACGGCTCGCAAACGGTTATTAAGATACCTACTGGAAGGTATCTAATATATCTCCCTGTTTTATCAGGTCAAGTTAGGATAACGTAAATGTGATGTAGAGGTTGCGGCCGACCGAAATTCTTAGAGCCATTTTTTCTTGCGGAAAAACAGGATCAGGCCCAGAACGATCGCCAGCATGAAGACCAGCGAGTAAAAATAGCCGTTCTCCCAATTAAGCTCCGGCATGTTGATGAAATTCATCCCCCAGAGGCCGACCAGGAACGTCGGCGGGATGAATACCACCGTGAAAATGGTCAGGATTTTGATAACCTGATTGGTTTTGGTCGACACCGCCGAGAAATAGACCTCAAGGGCGGAGTTAAGCGTATCGCGATGCGAGTCGGCGATATCGTTGATGCGCACGAGGTGATCGTAAATATCCGAGAAATAGACCGTGGCGGTCGAGGAGATCAACGAATGATGCCCCCGAGAGAGCTGCGATACGACTTCCCGCTGCGGCAGCACCACCCGCTTGAGATGCTGGATATCGCGGCGCAGGGTATAAATCGAACGGACGGTATCCTCATCCGGTTCGGCCAGGACATCGTCCTCGAGCTGATCGATATCGTATTCGAGAATGTCGAGAGTGGTGTTGAAGTTGTCCACGATCGTGTCGATGACGGCGTGGAAGAGGAAATCTACTCCGCGCATCATCAGCCGATCATCGCGCTCGGCCCGGGCGTACAGATAATCCCAGATCCGATGATCGTCGTAATGAACCGTCACCAGCGAATTTTTGGAAAGGAAAAGGTCTACCTCACTCACCCGGAGGCCTTCGTCGCGGCCGATATAATCGACCAGTTGAAACACCAGAAAGAGATAACGCAGGTAATCATCGAGCTTGGTGCGCGGTCGCTCGGAGATAACGTCCTCGATCGCCAGGGGGTGAAATTTGAAGTCGTTGGTCAGGACAAAGGATTCTTCGTCGGTCGGCTTGCACATGTCGACCCAGAGCAGGGCGTTGGGTTGCTCGATCCAGGCATCGAAATCGCCGATTCCCTCATGAGCCGTGACTCCCTTGTCGGGGACGTACAGGAAAGATTGAATCACGGGTGTTCCTCCTTATCCTCCAGCAGGTGACCGTCCTCGCCGATTTCATCCAGAATCATCTTATCTTCGTGCTGGGATTTAATCTCCGCCAGCGACAGCTTCTCGGATCTCAGGAAACCGAGACCGAGGATAAAAACCGGGAACAGATCCAGCAGGTGGAGAGCTACGGCAAACAAAACGGCGTCACTTCGACCGACGTTAAAGGCCGACAAACTGGCAGCCACGGCGACTTCGAACGTACCGGCATTACCCGGCGTTATCGGCACCATCAGAGCCAGGGTATTGATGATCATGACGGCCGCCGAGGCGGCAACCGGCAGATTGAAGCCGAACGAACGGAGCAGGAAATAGATGATGAACATGTGCGATGTCCATCCGATCAGTGAGTAGAACAGACTCACGAAAAAATGCTGGCTCGAACGCAGGGTTTCTATCCCCTTGCCGAACGAACGGATAAATTTCTTGATCGAGATATAAAATCCCGGCCAGCGGTTGCGACAGTAACGGTGCCCCAAACTCTCCAGCCGACTCTGGAAAGTCAACATCAGGTAAAGCAAAATCAGAATAATCGAAGTCACGACGGCGATTATTATCCCCACCGAGCGGTATTCCTCCGGGAAGGCGAAGGCCAGCGAAGTGAACAGCAAAAACACGACAAGGCTGATGGCATCGAACAAAATCTCAAGCACGATCGTGGAAAACACGAATGATTTCGTCATGCCTTCCTTCCGGGCGAAGAGAAAGAGCCTTCCAACCTGACCGGTCAGAGCCGGCATAACTACATTGAGTACCTGACCGGCGGAATAGAGCGAGACACCGCGAAAGAACGGCAGAAATTTCTGTTGCGATACCAGCAACCGCCAGCGCATCCCGCGTGAGATGATATAAATAAACGCGAGGATTACGGTGGGGATCAGATGGATAAGATCAACCCGATGGCTCAATTGACGCAACTCCGACAACCTGACATCCTTGACGCAGAAAGCCAGCAGCGCAATAGCCACAATGATTCCCCAAAACTGCTTATTTTTCAACAGCTTCAAACGTGTAATCCTCGACCAATGAAAACCAAAGGGCTAAGATAGACTAGCCCGGCGTGGGTGTCAATGTTTAATCGGGAAGGAGGGATCCTGCTAAGTCGTTATATTTCAGCGACTAAGTCGCTCTTAATCCAACCCCTGCGGTTGTTGGCGAACTGCACGTTATAGAAGCCGTCAGCTTCGTTGAGGATTCGTACCACCAGCCCCGGAGCGCCTTGTAACTCAATATCGGAGTTTTCCGAGGCCCCGGTATAGACCGGACTCTCTTCGGCCAGAATCACACCGCGACGGACAACATATTCCGTACGATACTTATAGGTTGTCAAGGCGGAGGCTATGATCGTCAGTGTGACCAGAGCCACGATAAAGGCCCGAGCCACCGCTCCCATGAAGCCAAAACCGAACCTGAGAATCAAAACCAGTATTAAAAGAATAAAGCAACCCGAGGCCGCCCAGGCCAGCAGATCGACATGGTACGGAGCCAGCAGACTGTTGAGCAGACCGGAGACCGGATTCAATTCGGCCCCTTCCATCTGTACTCGTGAGAATTTCTGGGCGAATTCGAGATTGTTGCGGATATCTTCGTCGCCCGGATCGAGTCGCTGTGCCCGCATATAATTCAGAACGGCATGACCTAAATCACCGTTTTTAAAATAGGCATTGCCCAGATTGAAATACAGCGGGGCCGATTCTTCCCCCTGCTTCAACACTGATTCATACATCCGGATAGCGCTGGGGTAGTCCTTGCTCTCGTAAAAATTATTCCCCATGGCGAATTCGTCCTCCTGGGCGCGGAGAACCGGTACTGCCGTCAGGAAAGCCATGAATGTGATAACGATGAGTCTACGCAAAGCGCACCTCCTCGATCCTGATCATAATCTTCTCGACCTTATCCAGAGAGCCGTCGATATCGGCCTTATCGACCGCCGCTGCCGCGTAACGGGCAAAATCGCAACGTTTCATTACATCGAGAATCTGCTCGATCAATCCCTCATCGGCCTGCTGCTCCCGGAGCAGTTCGGCGACCTTGTCGGAAGTGAGGCCGTGTGGTGAGATATTGAGTTTGTCGGCAATGTATGACACCAGGGCGGAGTAAATCTCCGTATAGAATTCCTTGGAGGTATCCACCGCCGCCAGCGAACGTGCTTTCTGCAGTCGCTTTTTAGCCACTCTGGCCGCTGCCCGCGAACGGGCATAACCGGTATCGGCGGAGAGCTTATGACGGCGGCGACACACCGCCACGATGCCAATCAAAGCCAGCACCGGCAAGCCGTTGACAACGACATAGACCGGTTCAAACAAAATCAGTCGGCTTGATTTCGACAAATTACCCGGATCGGATTTAATATGACGGATGTCTTTGGCCTCAGCCCCTATTGTCATACCGGGACTGCCATAGGGAACATCCGCGGATTCGACATACCCCTCCGGCCTGGTCACATTCAGGCGAATCGGGTCCGTCGATACCGACTTGAATCGCCCGGCCTCGGGATCGAAATAGGCGAAGTCTATCCCCGGAATCTCCAGGTTACCGGGACGCCGAGGAATAAATACTTCTTCGAATACCTTGCTGCCGCCGACCTTGTTGTTGGCCGTGGCTACTTTCTCGTTGGCCGAGGCTCGATAAACTCTGAAATCATCTAGTTCCGGGATTACCGGCTCCGAAACCGACTTGATATTACCGGTGCCGCTGATACTGATCGTCAGTGTTACCGGCTGGTTGACATCGACCTCCCGCTTATCCACCTTGGTCCGCATATCGAATTTTCCGATCGTACCGGTGAATTCGGGCGGACGGCCTTCGGACGGCAGCGGTTTCACGTTGATGGTGATCGGTTGACTGCGGACCGTGACCTCCTGACCCCGGCCGAAGAAATCGCCGAAAGCATTAAACGGATCACGTCGATTGCGATCACGGGAGGCGATAGTGGTGGTAATCATCGCCCGGCCAATCGTCAACTCCCCTGTTTGCGTAGGAAACAGGGCATACATCTTCTCGATGACCTGGTAACGGCGATCGTTTATTCTCTGGTAGTACGGGGGATTCGAACCCACATCTTCGGTCCAGAAGCCGGTAGTCGTGGGATTGGTTAACTCCAGGCTGCCATAATGCTGAACGGCGGTATAGAACTTGAGCGTCAGTAATACCTGCTCGTTGACATAGGGATTCTTGTTGTCAACCACCGCCTCGAAGAAATAATCACGCGAACGGCCGCTCTGATCGGTGGCGCGTTCTTCGGTATCCTGCTGAGTCGGCACCGCTCCCTGCGATACCACCGTCAACTCCACCTGATTACCCTTGTAGCGATGGTTGTTGTAAACCACCGAGATCGGTTCGATCGGGTAAGTCCCCGGCTTCTGCGGCAGGAGCAGATAACGATAAGTCATCGAGGACTCAACCTCACCGTTGACCCAACTGTAATTGCTCGATCTTCCCTGAGAGTAAACCTCGAACGCCGGCAGGGTGGGCAATTGCGGTTCCGGCAGATTCTGACTGGCGCCCGTAACCTTGATTTCGAGAATAGCTTGTTCATCCATCCCGATGCTGGTACGGTTGAGTTTAACCTCTACCTGAACGTCATCGGCCGCGGCCAGGGCCAGTGTCGACAGAACCGACAGCAATACCAAATATATGAGAAAGCGTTTGATCACGATTGCCTCTTACCAGTCTTTCGAACTCCTGTAGTTGCCTCTTATTTTGGGCTTTTTCAAGTTTTTTTGGACTTCCTGCTCATCGTCCCGAATGGCGTTGAGAATCCGCTCAGCATCTTCTTTGGACATCTCCATTTGCTGCTGGTCCATTTGTTGCTGTTCCATATCCTGCGGCCCCTGCTGTTGATCGTTCGGCTGAGGCTGCTGTTGCTGCTGGGTGGAGTCCTGTCCCTGATTCTGATCAGGCTGCTGCTGTTGTTGGGTCGAATCCTTCTGTTGTTCCTGCCCCTGCTGTTGTTGCTGCTGTTGGGTGGAATCCTGCTGCTGTTGCTGCTGCTGATCATTTTTCTGTTGCTGTTGCTGCTCTTGCGGTTTCATCTGTTCCTTCAGCAGCTTCCGGCTTAACTCGAGATTGAACTTGGCATCCTCATCGTCCGGATTTATCTCAAGATACTTCTGATATTCCTCAATCGCCTTATCCAGCTTGCTTTGTCGGAAATAAGTGTTGCCGAGATTATAATGCGCTCGCCCTTCCTGTTGGATATCCTCCGTCTCGAACGCCTTGGCATAGTGTTCGGCAGCCTGCTCGTAGTCACCGGCGCCGTATAAAGCTCCGCCGATATTGTACTCAAGCTCCGGGCTTTCCGGTCGCTCCGTCTCGGCATCGCGGTACATATTGAGAGCTTTCTGGAAGTCGCCGGTGTTGGCGGCTTCGTTGCCGCGTCGCACTAAATCGGCAAAGGTTTCCGCCTGAGCAGAGACCGCCGCTGTCACCAGGCCGACAAGCAGGGCATATTTCATAACTTGCTTACGCATGCTCTCTCTCCCGGTTTACCTTTTTACGCTCGGGGATAAAGAATTCTCCGATAACGAGCACCAGCGCAATCAGCAGCGGCCATTGGAAGCGGTCGTCGTAATGTGTCACCAGGGTGCCTTCGAGTTCCTTCTTCTCCATTTTGGAGATTTCGTCGAAGATTTTATCCAGTTCTATTTCCCCCGCCGTGGCATGGTAGTATTTGCCGCTGGTGGTCAGAGCGATTTCGCGCAGGGTTTCTTCATCGAGCCGAGTCATGATAACTTCGCCGCTCTCGTCCTTGCGGAAGCCCATCTGCTGTCCGTTGCGGTCGAGCACCGGGATCGGCTCACCGGCGGGATTCCCGATACCCACCGTATAAATCTTGATACCTTCCTGTCGGGCTGCCTCGGCTTCCTCGACAACGCCACCTTCATGGTCTTCGCCGTCGGTCAGGAGCAACAAGACTTTGTGCTTTTTAGACTGCTGATCGAACGATTTCATCGCCGTCTCGATCGCCGATTTGAGCGATGTTCCCTGAACCGAAACCGAATTCTGATCCATCGAGGTCAGCAACAGTCGCGCGGCGGAGTAATCGAGCGTAAGCGGGCATTGCACGAACGCTTCACCGGCAAAAGCGATCAGGCCAATACGGTCACCGTGCAGGTGGTCGATGATGCCGTGCAACTCCTGTTTGGCTTTTTCCAGGCGGTTGGGGACCATATCTCGAGCCGACATGGAATTCGAGACATCGACCGCGACCATGATATCGATCCCCTCGCGCTTGAGCAGTTCCATGTGAGTTCCGAACTGCAACCGGGCCAGCACCAGTACCAGGAACACCATCCCGATCAACAATACCGTTATCTTGGTGGCTTGCCGGGCAAAGGAGATATCCGGAGCAATCTTGACAATCAACGGAATGTCACCGAACCGCGCGAGGAGCTTTTTCTTGCGAATCAGCATGGTAAAGGCAAAAAGCCCCAACAGGACAACGCCCGCAAGAATCAGTAAATTATAAGGATCTGCAAATCGCATATCATATATCCGTTACGGCAGTTTTCTCAGTAAGGTGTTGCTCAACAGGACTTCCAGCGCCAGCAGAAGCAGACCGGCTATAGTGAAATAGACGAACAACTCCCGGTATCTGACATGTTCCGCTACTTCAATCTTGGTTTTTTCCATCTGGTCGATCAAACCGTAAATCTCATCGAGCTCTTCGCCTGAACGCGCCCGGAAGTATTTACCTCCGGTTATCGAGGCAATTTCCTTCAGCGTTTTCTCATCGACCTTGGTAGGCTGGTTGACATAGCGCTTGCCGAAAAGCGGGTCCGGTATCGGAGTCAGGGCATAGCCCGGCCGACCGGCGCCGATGGTGTAGATCTTGATCCCCATCGCTTTGGCCAGATTGGCCGCGGTGATCGGGTCAATTTCGCCCATGTTGTTGTCGCCGTCGGTCAGGAGAATCATGATCTTACTCTTGGCTTCGGACTCCCTCAGCCGATTAACGCCGTTGGCGATGGCCATACCGATCGCCGTACCATCCTTCACCATACCGAAATCGACATCGTCCACGAAATCCAGCAGAACGCCGTAGTCGGTGGTCAGGGGACATTGAGTAAACGAGAAACCGGCGAACACCACCAGACCGATACGGTCGTTGAGACGGCGTTCGATGAATTTCTTGATCTCTTCCTTGGCCACGTACAGACGGTTGTTCGGTTTGAAATCCTCCGCCTGCATGGATGAGGAGACATCGAGCGCCAACATAATGTCGATCCCTTCCGAAGTCACTTCCTGGTATTGCGTGCCGGACCGCGGCCGGGCAAAAGCCACTACGAGCACCATCACGGCCAGGATCCGCAGCAACGGTATCAGCGGCAGAAGGCGCGTACGGCCGCTGCGAGCGGCACGTCGGACAATACGAAGATCGGAGTATTTTATGGCCGCCGTTACGCGGCGACGACGGAAGAAATAATAGTAACCCATGTAAAGAGCCAGCAGCAGCCCGACCGTTAGGATAATCCAGGGACTGATGGTAATCTCGTGACCGAAGAGGTCTATGGAAAAGCCGGCCAGTTCAAAGTCCATCAGGCCACCCCCTTCGGCTCATCCTGTTCGTTGACTGTCTGCGGCGCCTGACGGCGCATATAATCGGCCCGTACCGCTTCGACAATATCATGGGCTTCGGACAAATCCTGTTCCGCCCGCTCCAGGCCCGGCTCGTGTTTGGCGAACTTGACCAGGTCGGCGTGCTTGAGAAATTCGGCACAACGCGGATAAATGTCACCCGGCATCGGCACCTGCAGGAACGTATCGAGGAACTGCTCGGTGGTCATTTCGAGCACATCACGCAGGTACATCACACCCAGATAGCCACGGACAATCTCGGTCAATTCGACGTAATACTGTTTGAACCGTTGCTCCGTCAGCAAATTGCTGTTTTGCAGTTGCGCGAGTGACTCGAACGCAATCTCCCAGGGCTTACGGGGATCGACCGGTTCCGCCTGTCTACGACGGCTGCGCAGCCAGATCAATAACGGGATCAACAGCAACAGGAGCAGCAACAAAGCTCCCCCGCCGTAGTAATACAGTTTCAGGTCACGTTCGAATTCGTACGGTGCTTTCAGCGGGCGAATGTCGGCCGTATCGGAGGCGTTTTCCAGCAACGAGAGCACCTTAATCGGGACCGCTTCCGACAATACCACTTTATGGGTGGAATCCGGCAATGTGAACAACACCGGAATGGGCGGGATCACATAATCACCGGTAGTGAAGGTCGATACGATAAATTTATTATCGCTACGGATACGACCGTCATCGAGCCGGGTGATAACATCCGCCTGATAATCCTTGATCTCGAAACCGCCCAGATTGGCCCCCAGCGGCGGCGGCACCAGTTCGTAGGTCGAATCGTACACGATACTCAGGGTGTACTCGACCCGGTCGCCGATATAACACTCCGCTTTATCCACCGAGGTATGAATCTCGATTCCCGGCAGTGAAGCCACCGTATCCGGGATGTCGGCCTGGGCATAAGCACCGGCGACGGAGAGAGCCATGAGCAACAATGCTATATATAGTCGTCTAAGCAGCATGTCAGTCTGATCTATTTCATCCTTTTGTCAAAAAACTCGACCTTCTCGGCCTCGGCGAGGTGTGCGATATAATCCTGGAAGGCCGACTGAGCCTTTTCGGTTTGATAGTCCATAAAAACCTGGGCACGCACCGAATCGTACGGCGCACCGTCGTAATGGTCGTTTTTCCGCGCCAGATAGAAGTTACGAACATCAGCCGTGTCGATTTTGATATCCGGCATGACCTTGTCAACGACGTACTTGTCCACCAGCAGCTTCTTGTGCAGAAGTCGTTCCTGGTTCCGGATATCCGGATCATCGGTGTAGTTTTCACGCTCGGCCGCCCTGAAAAGCAACTCCATGCCAACATATTGATGCAGGTATTCCGCTCGTGCTTCAGGCGTGGAAAACTGCTTTTGGATTTCCGGCGGGAGGGTTTGTATGCTGTTTTCAACCTCCGAGCGCCAGATCGGGCGTTCGCCCACCTGGGCTACGATCTCGTCTCCAGCTGCGGGCGGTGTGTAGTCGATATCGGTCGCGGCGGCCATCTGCCGGGTGGCATCGACCATGCGCCCCATCTTCTGCAACGACGCCACCAGATTACGGGATAGTTCGGCTTTAAACGATCCTTCGGGATCGAGCGCACGCGCGCGGACGTACCAGGCCGCGGCGTGAGGATAGTCGGCCAGGTCTTCATAGTATATCTTGCCCATCAGGTAACAGATATTGGCCTGGGCCGGATCATCGAGCAGATTGCTTTCGACCAGTTCTTCATACTCGTCCAGCGCCGCTTCATAGAGCTTGTTGTCGCGCAGTTCACCGGCCAGTTTCTTATGCCGTTCGATCGTAATCTGCGGATTCTCGCCGCTGTTGCAACCGACCAGGACCAGCGCTGCCAGACACAGCGAAATTGTCAATCCGCGAATCATCGCCGTCCCTCCCGCGCCTTGAAGAAATTGACCAGGGGAACTATATATGACTCATTGCTCTGAATGTCGATGAAATCCAGGTCGATTTTGCGGAATTCATGCTGAAGGCGCAACGAGTCCTCATTCGCTTTGGCTGCGAAATCCTTGCGGAAGGCTCGTGACCCGGTGTCGATCGTGAACACCTCGCCCGTCTCGGCGTCTTCGAGTTCGATGATGCCGACATTTTCGAAGGTCGACTCCCGGGGATCGCTGATCTTGATCGCAATCAGATCGTGCTTACGATTGGCGATCTGCAACGGCTGCGAGAAATCGTCCGACATGAAGTCGCTGACCAGGAACACGACCGATTTACGCTTCACCACCCGCGAGAAATACTCGAGGGCGCCGGCGATGTTGGTCCCTCGGCCTTTCGGTCTGAAAAACAACACTTCCCGGATCAGGCGCAACACGTGCCCCCGTCCTTTCTGCGGCGGGATGTATTTTTCCACCTCATCGGTGAAAATGATCATACCGACCTTGTCGTTGTTCTTGATCGCCGAAAAGGCCAGGAGCGCACACAGTTCCGCGGCGGTTTCGTTTTTGAAACGCTCGCGCGTACCGAAACGACCTGACGAGGAGGCATCGTAAAGCAACACCACCGAGAGTTCGCGCTCTTCCTTGAATTTCTTCACGTACGGAAAGCCGGTGCGGGCGGTGACGTTCCAGTCAATGAGACGGATATCATCACCCGGCACGTACTCACGGACTTCCTCGAACTCCATCCCCTGCCCTTTGAAGGTGGAATGGTATTCACCGCTGAACATATCGTTCACCAGTTTTTTAGTCCGGATTTCAATGCGGCGAATCCGTTTGAGAACATCTTTCGGCAGCATAACGATCCCTTACGGCACCTCGACCGCGTCGAAAACCCTGGTAACGATGTGATCGGAGTCGATTTCTTCGGCTTCCGCCTCGAAAGTTACGATCACGCGGTGACGCAGCACGTCGTGACCGATCACCTTGATATCCTCGGGTGTCACATATCCCCGGCCTTTGAGGAAAGCATGGGCTTTGGCGGCCAGGTTGAGATAGATCGTGGCACGGGGCGAAGCACCGAAATCGATCATATCCTTCAGATCGGCCAGACCGTATTTCTCGGGTTCACGGGTCGCGAATACCAGGTTAACGATATACTCCTTGGCGCGGTCATCGACGTAGATATCGCGCAGCACCCTGCGGGCCTGCATAATTTCAGCCGGAGTTACCACCGGCGATAACTTGGGAATCGCCGAGCCGGTGTTGCGATCCATAATCTCACGTTCTTCGGCCGGTGTCGGATAACCGATCTTGAGTTTGAGCATGAAACGGTCCACCTGTGCCTCGGGCAGCGGGTAGGTTCCTTCCTGCTCGATCGGGTTCTGCGTTGCCAAGACGAGGAAAGGCTCGTCTAATTTGTGGGTTTCATCGCTGATCGTGACCTGGCGTTCCTGCATCGCCTCCAGCAGAGCCGACTGCACCTTGGCGGGAGCGCGGTTGATTTCATCGGCAAGGATGATATTCGCAAAAATCGGCCCCTTCTTGACCGTGAATTGTGAATTCTGCGGATTGTAGATCATCGTACCGATCAGGTCGGCCGGCAACAGATCCGGCGTAAACTGCAGCCGTTGGAACTTGGCGTCAATACTGTCAGCCAGCGTTTTTACCGAAAGAGTCTTGGCCAGCCCAGGAACGCCTTCGATCAGGATATGACCATCGGCGAGAATACCGATCAGGAGTCGCTCGACCAGGTATTTCTGGCCCACGATAACACTGGATATCTGATCGGTCAGGCGCTGGACAAAGGCAGATTCCTTCTCGACCTGAGCCTGAATCTGATCAATGTCGGTTTGCATCTGTCCTCCAAAAGTTATTCAAAATCAACTTTTCTTTTCAAACCATGCACGGATCTCCGCCTCGAGGCGGATCACCTCACCCGGCTCGGCTTTCACCGGTCGGTATTTGTCGAGACGAGCCCGGGTAAACCATCCGGCCAGCTTTTCCGCCTCGGCAGCGTTCATACCTTTCTCTGTCAACTCGTCCGCCAGCTTCTCGTCGCCGATCCCGTCGGGCGACAGACCGGTTACGGAAACCAGATACTCACTCAGTATCCTACACAGACTATCTTGAAACCGTTTCAAATCGTTTCCGGAATTTTGCCTGGCAAGACTCAGATCGGCGAGGAATTTGTCCCCCGGTCGCAGATCCGGTTCGGTCGGTCGATTACGCTTCATGAACCACCAGGCCGCGCCGGCGCCCCCGAGCACGATCACCACGATCAAACCGATCAGCCATGAGGTCGATGATCCCTCGTCCTCGATCTTCGGTTGCGGCTCGGCAATTTGTACCGTGAGCGCTTCGGTGACCAACTCCCCGGGAATCGAATCGGGCCAGGTGACATATTCAATCGTCACCGGCGAGATATAACCGAGCCCGGATGATTTGGGAATCAAAGTATACTGGAACGTTTTCGTGGTGACTTCATCCTCGCCGCTGCCGGCCGTGGCAACCGAGGAAACGAAACCACGAACCCTCATTTTATCTATTTCAGGGCTGAGCGGTTTGGGAAAGCGATAGGCTGCCTGGGAGCCGTCCCAGATGAGCTTAATCTTGAACCGGACCGAGTCCTCGAAAGCAACCTGGCTTTTTGATAGAGATTGTGAGACCGTTATCCCCGCCGAAGCGGCGACGGTCAGCATGACCGTTATAATCGCAGAAACGACAAATGTTTTTAGCATAGGCACAAATCAGCTTCCTTTGCTCGTTCAAAGCTCTATCAGCCAACCTGTCTCACCCTGCTATCGTCCCGAAGGGACGTATCTGCCACATTTGGATTATACCAGGGCGAGTTACGATTGTTTCAATAAAATATGTCAGGCCAGAATCAGCGCAACAGCCCCAACCGCCATAGCTGCTTTCAGGGCAAACGAGCCGATTCCAAAAGCCTTTCGACCCGGCCTGGCGATTATGAAAAGAAATCCGAGGGTAAGAGGCAAGTCAATAATATACAACGTGATAACCTTGTAGTAAGGGCCGTACCAGCCTTTCCAGACCGGAACGATAGTGGCCGCCGCCAACAACAGCAGCAATATAAACGAAAGTACCAGCGCTCCGCGTACGCCGGTTTTCTGCGGCAGGGTAATAATCCCAAGAGCACGATCGCCCTCGATGTCTTCGATATCTTTGACGATCTCACGTATTAAATGCAGCAGGAAAGCAAACACCGCCGGAATGAGCGGTCCGGGTAAACGCCAGGCCATTTCGGGAATGGTCGCCAGACCTCCGGTGATGAAAGTCATTGCCCCCAATAAAGCAATAATGATATTGCCCGCCAGCGGAATCCGTTTGACGCGGAGATTGTACAGCAACAATAACACGATAGCCAGAACAACCATTATGGTAACCGGCCCACTGAGCCAAACGGCGTTTAACAAAGCCAGGAGGTTCAGAATGATTGACAACCACAACGCATAACGGGGACTTAAGGCTTGCCGCACGAGTACTCGATCGGGGCGATTGACCCGGTCGATCTCGACATCACACAGATCGTTTACCACGTTGCCGGCAGCGCATACCAGAAATGCCGACAGCGCTGCCATGGCCGGACCGTAATAGTGCATTGAAACCGGAGTAAGGTACGCCCCGACAATAACTCCGACCGCAGCCAGCAGGCAGTTAACCGGGCGGATGATTTTAATCGTTTCGAGGGTGGTTGGCACGTACATACGCTAAGTACCGGAGACCCGACACGTCAACTTTTATCTGGTAAGACAGCGCTGGAGGTTGCCCCGGTGTTCGCTCAGGAACGACAGAAATGTGTTATCCCGTTATCAGGAATCAGTCGGTAAGAAGTTTTAGCACCAGCAAACGATTGTTGCCGGTGTCCGAGAGCAGAAGACGTCCGTCAGGCAAAACGACGATATCGGATGGTCTTTTCAACGGGATATCGCTTCCGATTAGTTTCGGCCCCCATTGTCCGACCAGTTTTCCATTCGCCGTATAGAGGAACAAAGCTCCCTCATCGGCGCCGTCGACCAGCCAGATTCGGCTGCGGTCGGCCACCGCCGCAATGGGATAACCGGCCGGAAGATTCTTGAACTCGTATTTATAACGACCGAAACCATCGTAACAAATGATCCGTCCGTTACCCGCATCACAGATACAGGGATAATCATCACGATCCAGAAATATCTTCTCCGGGCTGCGTAACTGACCGCCGTCCCAGCCGAAATCGCCAAAGACGGTATCGAACGTTCCGACGAAATCGAACACCGCCACCTGATTGTTGTCGCGATCGGTCACCCAGTAATCGGTGTTCGACAACCTTTGAGCCGATACCGGCCAACCCAGACGGTTCAGATCGTCCTCGTCCCGGAAAGGCACCTCGCGTTCAAGGATCAACCGTTTGTCCAGCATGGCCAGACGGTTGTGCCCTTCATCCACCACGGTCAGATTGCCGAGGATATCAACCGACACGTATCCGGGGTCTTTCAACGGACCGATACCGTCAAATGATTCCCCGCTCTCTAAAATCGGAGTCAGTTCTTCGTTGAAAAGTACGACACGATGGTTTCCACGGTCCACGACCGCTACCGAACCATTCGGCGTGAGGGCAAGGCCATAGGGTCGATCAAGAGATTTGTTGAAAACGACACCGCTAATTTCCCCGTCGATGATCACAACCGTCGGAGCGGGGCGGGTGTCAAGAATGGTCGCCGGTTTCCGGGGACAGCCCGACAGCGTAAGGAGCAATATCAACGCTGCCGGGATTATCCGGATAAAATCAGAACTTCTTGACAAGAGTTAAACCAACCTGAAGGTTATTCCCCACCGGTCCGGCATCAACCCGATACTCCAGCTTGTTATTATCGCTGTCGACCAGATCATCCATTCGACGTCCTGAATGGTTGGCGGCGTGAATGGCGTCAATCACGGATACGATGCGAAGCAGAACCATAACGCCAATAGTGAAATCCGCCCGGCGATCGAATTCCTTGGCCCGGTTTTTGGTGTGTCGGAACAAAGCCTTGGCGGCATCGGAATCCCACGACCAATGGTTGGCGGCGTTATCCGCCAGATAGGGACGCTCTCGGTCAAGCGCCCGGCCGAGTTCGTTGTAGACATAAATGTCATCGTAGAACCCGACATAGTCGATTATTTCCTCGTCGCGGCCTTCGAGATCGATTCCGGCATGCTCGCGGGCGATGCGGATATAATCGTCTTCTTTCCAGTTGCTGTAAGTCCGGAAGCCGATATACGCTATCCAGCTCATGGCTTCGCCGGCAAAGAAATATCGCGCCTTCTTCTTCTGGCCGACATAATGCTCGCCCAATCCCGGCAAAAGCAACGAATACATCGCTGCTACCCTGGCCGACTTACGGCCGTGGCCTTCTTCGACGGCGGCCGTCTCCACGGATTTGCTGCTGCCGTCGAAGATCGAAGGTTTGTCCAGGGTCGGTCCCGCCAGGGTGGTATTGAGAGCAAAGCCTGCCTGCATGGCATTCTGTACCGGGGTGCTTTTCATTTCAACGGCCGACACCGACAGGGCGCCGATCATCACCAGCACCGCCGCGAAAAACACGGCTTTCATGTTTGATCTTCTTATCCGCATCAGAACCTGTACGACACCGTTACGTAAGGAGTGTCCTTCCAACTGTAATAGCTGCGGAGTCCCGGTTGTATTTTTACGCGTGCGAACTCCTGGTCATAACGCAGTGAATTGTTATGTCCTTTAGTCATGAAGTAGGCTTCGAAAGCACTCACCAGGTGGTTGGCCATGATAACGAAAACGAACTTCATCGATTTATCGTACTCGTTGTTGGCGTCATTACGCATGGTTTCGTATTTTTCGCGGTTGACCGATGCCGGCGTGCTCGCGGCGTCCTTGATCGTGTCTACCTGGCCATCCAGATCATCCCAGGTCAGACCGTTCAATTCCGCGTCGTCCCAGGCCCAGGCAAACTGCGAGTATTTGCCGGTCATTTCAAAAAACTGCTGTGTCTCCTGATCCGGAAGCACGTGCGTAATTTCCTTGGGTCGAGGACTGAGTAAGTCAGGCCGTGTAGTGTCATAGACATGAACCAGGTATTCGTAATAACGAGCCCTCATCCAATGATCGCGGTTGAACTGCTCATACTCATCGGTCAGGTCGTTTCCGTTGCTATGGTATTTAAGAGCCTGACTCCAGCCTAACACCTCAAGAGCCAGAAAAGCAACCGGCTTGATTCGGCTGCCGTAATACCATTGCCCCAGTCCGGGCACGGCCAGTGAGTACAAAAACGCCTTTCCCGGAGATTTATAGTCGGGCGGGGTAGACTGAGCCTGAGCAATCGCGGAAAGCGACAGATCCTCTTCCGCATCCTCGGACGAGAAACTCAGAGTGGCTGTCTCCGAGCCGTTGTCGTAACCGTACCTCGTCGAGGTCAGGGCTTGATCGAAAACGGATGGAGTGATTTCTGAGGCGTTCGCGGCCGCGGCCAAAACGACCATCAGGATAAACGCGCTCAGTGTTGTGACAAATCTCATTTGTCCTCTCATTGATATTGCTCCTTATCTGATAATTGCAATGTCGGTAAAAGCGGTCTCATGAGAGCCGGCCATGTCGACGTCGATAACACAGCGATAAACTCCCGGGGTCTGCGATCCGCATACCCAGACCTGTTCATTGTCTACTCCGCCGTTAACCGGGCCGTTCATCTCGGCCACTTTTTGTCCGGAGAGATCGTATATACGCAATTTCACTTCAGTCGCCTGACTCGGCAGGAAGTAACGGATCGTGGTCTGTCCTTCCGTTACCGGGTTAGGATATGAGTAGAACTTATCTTCATCGAATCCGGAGGCGAAAACCGCCGGGGTGGTCAACTGGCTGTCAGACAACCGGAAGGTGCCTTCCGGATCATGCCCGTACATCGGCCAGTAATCGGTCGTGGTATCGGCGTCTACCTCCCAGGCGTAGAACCAGCCGTCGGACCCCTTATATCCGATCCGGCCGCCGCTTGAGTCGACCCAGTAGACCACGCTGCCCAGGCCGGTTTCACCGGACGACACCGGGAAACCATATGTCATGTCCGGTCCCATCGAATTGATATTGCCGGCCAGAGTCGGGAACATCGTTTCAGGTATACCGTCGTCGGCAATATCCGCCACGATCGGAGCGGCAATGACATCATCATCCGGGAACCGATCGTTCACTTCGACCGGGAAACCGGTAATCAGCGTCAACTCGTGATTGAAGGCATAGAGCTCGTTGTAACCGGCAATCAGCAACTCTGGATAACCGTCGTCGTTGATATCCGCCGCTACCGGGTTGGTCTGGAATCGGTATCCGGTTGCCTTGTCGGCTATAACCGTATACTCCGGCGATGTCCCGAGTGTCGGCAAGGTCGACAAATCGACCGAGACGAGTACGATTTCACCGTCGGCCGACATAAGAGCGATGTCGTAGGCGCCGTCACGATTGAAGTCGGCCATCACCGGTCCGTATTCGAAACGACCTTCGATCTCGGCAGTCACGGTCGATTGATCCGTTACGACGTAATCGCGGTCGGTGATATCCAGATAATGGAACCGGGTATAGGCGGTCTGACCGGCCTGTTCTTCGTCGCCGGAAACGACAATCACGGCGTTGTCGGTTCGCACCATACCGAAAAACTCATCGGTCGTAATCTGGGCAAGCTGACGGGGCGCCGAGTCGATCGTATCTTTGACAACCACCTTACCGGCTCCGGTAAGGATTACCAGCCGGTCGCCGAACGACATGCCCAGCGGATAATCTCCGGTCATTCTGATCAAACCGGAAGGAACCGGATCGGCGATTCCGTCGCCGTTGTCATCGGTCGGCTGTACCACCAGCACTTTATCGTCGGTTCCGACGGCCAACAATCTCGGTGAGGTTTCATCGCCGAAATCACCGGTGACGATATTACCGACGATTGTCCCGCCGGGGCTGAAATAGACCGGCATCTCATGGCTGCGGCCCGGATGAACCGAGGCAATGGCCGTATCCGTGAATACGATACAAGGATCACACTCGGTGATTCGATGCAGAAAATTGCCGCCGTCGGCATCACTGACCATCACTCGGTCATCGTAAGAGAAAATGATCTCGGGGACACCGTCCCGATCGAGGTCATCGACGATCGGGGAGTAACCGTAATACACCAGACTGGGCGTACCGCCGCGTACCGGGAAGCCGTCGACCAAACGTTCCGTTTCCAGATCGAACGTGATTAGAGTATCGAGCCGCTTGGGGAAACCTCCCACGAACTCCAGTTGGCGCTGGATGTCGGTCACGCGCACCCTGGTGTTGTTGCCGGAATTATCGATCGCCGGCGGATTGGTGTTGGGCGTAAAGGAACTGTTGCGATCTTCGCGGAACAAGTCCTCTTCGCAGCCGAAACGTCTCGATCCGAATTCGTAGTAACCGGACATATCAATGACACCGTCCGCTTCCATCAGGCTGACGAAGCGTCGCGAGGGATCGTTCTGGAGGGTATTGTCGTCGAAATTGTTCACCCCGTCGCCGTCGTAGTCGAGCACCGTCACGCCTTCATCGACGTGATAGATCGCCAGACCGGAACCGGGCAGAAGAAAATCATATTCACCGGACGGCTCGGCGGTTGCGGAGTCGGCCGGCCAGAGAAAGACCCAGTTGGAGTCGGCCTTAAGACCGGTGGCGCGCCCGTCGGGATTGACCACACGGTTCTCCAATAAATAGTATTCGTTTTCACTGATCGGAATCCGGGCGACCTTGATTCCCTCGGAGACGATCTCGGCCGCTGCAATCGGAATTTCCGTTCCCTGGCGAAAATCGTACACTTCGACGAAACCTAAATACGCCCGTGACCAGGCACAGGGAAATACCGGAAAGGCTCCGAACACCCGTCCGACATCATAACCCAGATCGACCGCGGTTCCGAAACCGTTGTGATCCATCAGGGCAAAATCACCCACGGAGGTGATAAAGGTCGAGGTCGTATAGAGATCGACCAGCCCCAACTGATGCCCGAACTCATGGGCAATCACGGCGTTCAGCGCCGTTGCGCGATTGTCCTGACAACCGGTCTCGGGCATGATCAGAGCATCGAGAATCTGCGTGGAATCGTTGTCCACCAACAAGGTGTCATCGTCTCGATAGCGAATATAGCCGGTGTACAGATCGGAACAGGTGGTCGGGAAACCGAGATCGTTCTGCTGATCGGACCCGGCATGAAATAAGAAATACGAATCGTAGTCGGAAAATTCCAGGTCCGGCGATGCTTCATCGGCCACCTCGAAACAATCCAGGAAGTATTGCTCCAGCCCCCATACGATCGTGTCAAAAGCCACGTCGCTGGGGAGACCGCTGTAGCAAGGCCCGTAGTAGTTCATCTCGCGCGGTAATTGATAGGCCGAATCCGAAGTTTTGGGCCAGATATCCCAGGTAAGCGTGATCCGCCCCTGCGAGACGGTCTCGTAATAAGCCGACAGGGCTTTCATATGCGAGGTGTAATAGTCGTTATTGTGGGGAGGGGGATCGACCCAATGACCGAGGGAATCGTAATAGGCAACCGAGTCGACGATATGGGTCATGTTCATCAGACCGCGCCCGGTGGTATTGGGATCGTCCACTTCCTCGTACTGGAATTCGAACTTCATCACCAGGACATGAATCGTGTCCAGGGCATCGGCCAGAGCCATGGTCGGCAACGCACCCGGTTTGCTCCGCTCCAGAGGAAGCAATTCCCGGGGCGGTCGCTGCTGCGCCAGAGAATGATGAACGACTTTATTGAAACTCTCCCGGTCGCCATCATCCACGCGCTTCATCGGCAGAACCTCACCCGGTCCGGCCAGAGCACCGGTTACGATCAGAAGCACAAATCCTATGGTCCAGAATATACGCAAGAGTGAATCCTTACAGTTAGAGTAGGAGCGAGAACGACGACCTGAGCGTATTCTTAAGAGCCGCCGCCGATTCACCGCTGGTGCTTGGGATATAAGCGAAATCAAACTGGAAGCGATTGATCAAACGAACACCGAAACCCAGCGTCGGAGTTTTAACATCGCCTTCCTGATCGTAGATATAACCGCCCCGCAGGAAGACCAGATCGGAATAAGCCATCTCGGCTCCGAAGTTGAACACGACTTGCTTCATCTCTTCGCTGAAGCCGTCATCCAACCCTACCATGATCTTGTTGGCCTCAGCCGTCAGAAGAACCTGATACCAGTCGGATTGCAGGAATTTATAGGCGAATCCTACCGCGAGGTTACGCGGAAGCGGGTCGGACTGCGAAGCATCGATATATGACATGCTCGGACCGAGGTTGGTGAAAGCCATACCAAGGTTCAAACGCGGGCTCCAATGATACAGCATGCCGAAATCAACCGCGAAGCCGGTCGAAGTTCCTTTACCCTTTTCATAAGCGGTGCCGATATCGGAAAGTTTGGAGTACATGATCTTGGCCGAAAGACCGACTTTGAGTTTCTGCGTCAGCGGGACACCGTAGGATCCGGTAAACGCCACGTCGAACGATTCGAATACATCCAGGGTATCACCGAACTGACCGGTGCGAAGCATCTCACCGTAAGTGATAAAGGTAACACAACCGCCGAACGTACCCCAGTTCTCGGTCCCTTTGACGAAAGAGACAAATTCGTAATAAACGTCGTCCGTCAATTCCGGCAGCCATTTGGCGTGCATAAACGTGAACTGCGACCGGGCCGAGGCCTTGGTAACTACTCGTTCCGGAGTCGCCAGCCACAGTTCTTTGCCGTTGGCCACAGCACCGATGGATTTTGTGTGCGCCAGGTTGCGGATCGAACTGCGGCTCCAGTAAACCGCATCGTATTCGATCATCCCGGCATCGGTGGCGAAGAACAACCGTTTGAGACCGTAACAAATCTGGGTGATCGCACAGGCGGCGGGATTACGATAGATTTTAATTCGCTGCCCGACCTCGAGATTGTCCCCGTCGAGCATATTGATATCTCTAATCTGTCGAGCATAGGTTTCCGCCGCGGCGACATCAGTATGGCGCTTGGCCGCCACGACATCGTCGAATGTATCCCCTTCCTTGATACGATAGGTACGATAGCCCGGAAGATCCCAGGAACTGCCGTTGAATACCATCAAACCGTATTCACTACCGATCCAGACGTTCTGATCACGCCCGGCGAAAATATCATTGACTTTCCCGATCAAACCGGCCGTATACGGGACTCTGATGATCATCCCCGGCTCGATATCGTCGATATTGAAATCTCCGACGGGGATTTCCTCTACCGTTGCCTCTTCGGTGGTTACCTCGGCCGCAACTTCAGCGGTGTCGGCCGGGATTTCTTCCACAGCGACTTCTTCCACGGCGACAGAATCTTCGGCAACCATCGCAGTATCGAGCCCGGTGCCCGCCAAAACCTGCGATATCATATCCTCGTTTTCATCAGCGGTGGAGTCTTCGACAGCAACTTCTCCGGCGTTCGCCTGGAGGGCAATTCCGTTGAGCATCAAGTCGCGGTTGACCTCACGCATTTTATTCAGCATTGACTGCTTCTCGGTCTCAGAGCCGAAAATCGCGAATTTCTCCGCAATCGACTCCGGAGTATCGTCCAGAAGCACAGTGTAGGCCAAGCAGTTCGACCAGGTTACTCCATCGTAGTGGTAAAGGTCCTGATCGATTACAACCCAGATATTACTCAGATCAGCGGCGCCGATAGCCATCACGGGGCCCTTCGGCAATTTATCCAGACCTTGCACCGGTCCCAGACGCTGTCCGGCAAAACGGGCCAAGCCGGAATCCGTACCGATAAAAGCCTGCTCACCGATTGTCGCCAGACTGAGGATATTGTTCGAGGGTAATCCGTCTTCCATTTTAAACGTCTGCCAGGTACGACCGTTGTAGAATGTCAGACCGCCCTCGCCGCCAAACAACACTCCACGATCGACCGAAGTGATAACCTTCGGTTCATATTCAAAAATCGCTGAATACGGAACTTTGAGTTCCTCGGGAATGAATCGCATCCTTGATTTTTCCACGGCAATCGAGATACGATCAGCTTCGACTTCAGTGATTTCTCCATCCTTACTTCCGTCAGTGAGGTATTCCTCGACCTGTTCGACCTTCTCCCAGTTAATCCGGCATTGACCGTAGGCCGCCATGAGAGAATCCAGATATACCTCCAGAGAACTGCGCTCGGAGTAATCGGCCGACACCGTATTGAGGATCGCCGTCTTCAACGAATCGAGATACTCTTCGGATTTACGGTTGTTCGCCTGCGCCACTCGTTCAGCCGTTGCCGCAACTTGCTCTTCATCGGTCAGGTTGAAATACTGCCGGGCGATATCCGCTACCGTCTGGTCCGTGGTCGTGGAAAACGTTTCGTCCAGATACCAGTCTTTATTATCACTGCGAGCGACACCCTTGGCCGTCAAACCCCAGACCTCGAACGCAGTGTAGTCGTTGCCGCCGCTTTGACGAACGCTGGCAATAGCCGTCAATGGTTGCAAATCCGCGGGGACTTTGTTCTCGATCCAGGAATTAGCCAGCGGATAGGCGCCCAGACCGGCCGGGTTCCAATGGGTCGCGGTGGCATCGTCGGCAATCGCTACGAACGCCTCACCCATACCGGCGGCACGTGCTCCGGCGGCAATTCTTAGATACAACACCGCAGCGTTGGAAATGTCGGCTTGAGCTTCACTGACCAGCAGCAGCGCCATTAACACAACAGCCAGTGAGAGTATCAACCTGTGTGGACTCATCGGGGTCTCCTCATCTAATTAGAAACAACTACTTTTCCATATACAACGGCCGCTTCGCGACCCGAGGCCGGTTGTCCGGTTGCCTTGAACATATAAACGCCCGTGGCTACCCGGTCACCCGTTTCATCATCGCCTCTCCATACTATATCGTCACGATAGCCGGCATCCACCGAATATAGATTAAAAGATTTAATTTTGCGACCGGCCAACGTGTAAATTTCGAGGGAAAACTTTTCCAGGTATTCTGTAGCGTAGAACGAAAATTGCGTCTCCTCATGCATTGGATTGGGGTAATTCAATACATCCGAGATAACCGCCTGTTCACCGGCTGTTATCTCCACTGAAAACTCGACCATTGATGAATTATTCGCGTTATCCCAGGCTTTAAGATGCAGGGTATGATGACCGGCGGACAGCGTGTCCAGACCGAACATAAGACCGCCGGACCGGTAACTGTCGGCGTAATAACTGAAACTGGGGGTAAGATTGATCATCGCCTCAGTCTGGTCGTCGATTACCAACGTGATTCCATGACCGAGCCAGCCGGTCAGATTGATACCGGAGGGATCATCGAGCACAACTACCACCGTGTCGGTTGCCGTTGCATAATCACCACTGGTGAAACTGGTCCGCCCCGAAAGACCAACCGCGATCTGAGGTCCCTCATCGTCGGACACTTCCGAGATTGCCTCGCTAACCGGTAACGAATCGGCCAGACCGGCGGCGTCGATATTACCGAAGGCGCCGTAAGCGCTGATACGAGCGCTCTCACCGCCATAACTGATATCAAGCGGCGGGACGAAACTGAATTCGAAAAGGCCGTCCTGTACCGTGACTTCACCTTTATAAAGCGCCGCACCGTTGGTGCTGTACGTCACACTCGGTCCGCTGCCGCCATGTTCGGAGGGCACGTAGGTTTTCATCCGGTCGCTGTCGTAAACCACGATTTCGATCTCACCGCTTACCGGCAACAACGAACCGGCATCATCGGCTACCCGCCCGGAAACGGTTGTCGCACGGAGCGGTCGCAGCGTGTCCGGCGCCTGGGTGAATTCAATATCGTATTGCGGTCGACCGAGACATACGAACGGTTCACCGAAGAACGTATATGAGCGGTCGTTGTTGATCAACGAAGGGAACGATACGCCATAGAGATGAATCAGCTTGCCGGTGTAAACCGCCTGCGCAATCGGCATGTCCGGATTCCCGAACATGACTTCGAACACCGTTTGATTGAAAGACCGGTTAAGAGAAGACCAGACCAGCCGCGTGGCCGATACCACGCCAATAGCGCCTCCGTCGGGGTGCAGCAGAAATTGCTGAGCCATCGACACGCCTTCAGGATCGTCATAGAAACCGATAGCGCAGGAGGCGGCGAAAACCAACGGCAATTTGTAGCCGTTGTTTAACCTCGGGATATCATCAGCCGATGTAAAAATTCGTTCGTGCGCCCAGAGATACGGACTACCGTGACCGACATAGTTGACCAGCAAACGCCCCTCGTTGAAAGCATTCACGATGGCATCGTTGGCCGCCGGTTTGCGTCCGTTGACGAAATCGTACTCGATCAAATAGATCTTATCCCGTTCGAATAGACGCGGAATATAATCACGCTGGAGATCTTCGGTCTGCTGGGTGTGGACGGTTTCATCGTCCCGGTCCGAGGAGAATTCATCGTCGGCCACCAGAGTGATCTTGGTTCGCCAGTCTCCCAGATCCGTTGCGGACTCATAGGCAAGCACTTTGTCAATCACGCGATCGACTTCCGTCGTGGTGTTGGCGGGCCAGCGGGAGGTAACCATATCCACGCCACGGTCGTCCTGCAACATGTACGATGAATCGGCATCGAGCCAGCCGTATCGCTCGAAATAAACGTAGTTGTCGTCACTGTACGAATCGGATGTATCATAGGCATTCACGTACGGCGGGATATAGATCGGTTCATCGGTGCCGAGATGGTTGCGATAGTCGTAATGCCCGTCCCCGACCAGCAAAACCGCCATCGGCGACGGCGACGGGTAACTCTCATAAGTGAATCGGAGAAAATTGCGAATGGCCGTAGGATCTAAAAGACCATATGAAAAATTATCGTAGATATCATCGACATTTATCACTTGCACCGACAACCCCTGAGATTCACGATAGGTCGCCAGGCGAGCGATAGTGCTTTCGAATTCCGGAGCCGTTACTATCAGATAATCGATCTGTTCATTAGCCGTGTACAGATCAGTGGGAGACACCTTGCTGATATCCGAGGGAGCTATAGCCCGCGAAAGAGTGCTGAAATAGAAGTGGTTCGGTTGTTCCGCAACGAGATCGGTCTCGAAGCGAAGAGTATCACTAGACTGCACGAATCCGGTAATCCGAACCGGCTGACGCGGATTGTCGATATTGAAAATCAAGGGCGTTTCGGAGAATTCGTCACCAATCCGGATCAGCCCCCGACCGGAACCACCGACGAAAGCCGGATCGAGACGATCCGCTTCCGGAACGAGGTGACAGTCATATTCCACATTGATCCAATCCAGATAGGGCAAAACCGTACTGTTGGTCGTGAAGCTGAGTTGAAATTCGTTGATGTTGTCATTCAACCGATCGGAAGTGTAACGCCAGAAGGTTCGACTGCTTGAGACTTCAGTGGCAGTTACGCCGTTGACACGGAGACTGAGACTGCTCGATGCGGTCGGCAGATCGACCTGAACAGCTACGTCGGCTTGCGTGTCATCAATCAGATTCGGAGTCGATATGTGCACTTCCGGCGAGAGACCGTCAGTCCAATACCAGTCATAATAATTATAAATGCGGTTGTCGACCTCGACGGCGAACATTACATCACGCTCGGAATGAATCCGCCGCCGATAGTCGTTTATTACCGTATCGACCACTCCCGTAACACTGCCGTCAACGGAAGTTATCCGGCCCTGACTCAACGGCTGATCTCCGGCGACATTTAACCAGTACACGTTGTAATCGGAATAGCGGTGAGAAGCGTAGTAAGGTTCGCTTCCGGCAGGATAGACCCAGCGATCGATTCCTTCACCGTAGAAAAGAATGTAGTCGCTACGGTCAAAGACACCGTCGTCACCGTCCTCGATCAACACTGCCACGGGAGCGAAATCAGGAGCGGCAGAATCGAGAGGCATCGGCAATTGAAGCCCCTCACCGGCCCATAGCATCAGATCGGCCGAATTAACCGAACCTGCCGCCAGCCCGGCCGAACGGAGTTGATCGCCGGTTACTTTTATCAAACCGGTGTTGGAAATTTCAAGACGATACCAGTCGCCGCCGCCGCTGAATGGTCCCACGGCGGAAGGCTTGGATGCCGGGCGAGCCCGAGTGGTCCAGTCACGAGCCTGATCGTAATTGACTATCGTCTGGGATAATATCCGGTCGAAAATTGGATCGGCCGAGCCATAACCCGCCGATGTTCCACCGTCGAAAAACAGCTCAATTTCAACTTCGCGGTATATCGAACCACCGTGCACCGGGAAAACCTGTACCGTGACGATGCTGTGCCCTCTTACTTCGATCGGACGTGAAATGACCGCCAGGTCACTAACCGCCAATCGAGAGAGATCGTAAGGCTGATTTGCGAATACGGTTGTGTCACCCGACAGCGATAGAATCTCTACACGCGGTTCGACTCCGGTTGGGATTCCAAAAGCAACTGTCTTGAAAAGCAGCAGGCTGGAGTCAACAGCAAACGCCAACTCAAGATCGGAAAGATCCGGCTTAAAGGATAGTTTAACTCGCGTCGAGGAAGCCGATGAGGCGACTAATTGAGTCTCAGCCTGAGCAAAGGATATAAGTGTTAGGTATAAAACCGCGACCAACGGTAAAAACCGTGTCAGTAAACAATAGAAACTGAACGGGAGCAGACGCTTGAGAATGGAGCACGAAAAGGACATAGCTCTGGTTTTACAGCCTTAAAAAGTCGGTTTGCTGGTCGCCTCAGACTAACTGAGACGGTATGGGCTCAGGCAAAAACTAGTTAAGCGTTAACCTTAGAGCTATAGTTCGTCCTTTCGTTACCTTTTATAAGTCAATCGAGTATATCTTGTTCCCGAGAATTTGTCAATAGGGCTATCTCGGTAACGAGGGTCAATTCATGCAACTTCTCGGCCAAAAATCACTAAAAACCGCCTCGCAAGGCCTATCTCTCTGACTTGCAACTAATTACAGACAAGGAAGACTGTTTTCTCGATTATTTCCCCGAAATGTCAGACTGACTTCACTGGTTGGCTTTATGCATAGTTGTGCAGAAGGTGTACAACTCAACAGGTATGTAGAATCAGCGATAGCGGTATAACTCCCGCTCCAACTCATCTCCCTCCAGATCAACCTCGGCAGCCGCGTCAGCCTGCCTGGCCCGATATTCACTGAGCGTGTTGCCGGGATAAATGACTGAGGAAGTTAGACGGTAGACCACATTCAATAACTGGGTAGCCGTACTAATAAGCCTTTGGTCAAATACCTGAGAACGTTTAATCTCCTCCAGGGCCGTTTCGAGATTGTCGTCCCAGGCCTTAAGAATCGGTTTGTCGGCATCAATCCAGAGGTCGATCATCCGCCGCATTTCTTCGGCTTCAACCGCAACTCCTCTCCCCTCTTCAGCTTCCTGCCATTCATCGGCGAACTGACGCCCGAACTCCTGATAGCGACCAGCGACGAAACGGACCTCGGAACTAAGTAACTCGACTTTGCCGACCGGATCAGCCTCTCTGAGGCGAGCCGCGAATTCGGCCTGGATCGCCGCCGCCCGTGTTGTCGAGGACTCCTTTCGCTCTTCTGCGGAATGGCCGGTCTGCACTTTCACGCAGCCGGCCATTACTATCAGGATTATCAGAAGCAGTGCAATACTGCCAACCGATTTTGTCCGAATCCCCATGATTCTATTCCGCGATCACCATTTCCGGCTTCAGCGGCGCCATATCACAGGTAAAATGTCTCAGGAACACCGGCTCTCGGGTGATCTTGTAGCCGCTCAATTGATCCTTCCGAGCAACGATTCGCTCGCAGACTTCAGCGATGTAATCCAAATGCGAGTTGGTGTAAACACGACGCGGCAGCGCAAGACGAACCAACTCTCTTGGGGCAACGAACGCTTCGCCGGTGTTCGGATCGGAGCCTCCGAACATAATCGATCCCAGCTCCACCGCACGAACGCCGCCTTCCACGTAAAACGCGATAGTCAGCGCCTGACCGGGGTATTGCTTCGGCGGAATGCCCGGCAGAAGTTGACCGGCATCGGCAAAAACCGCATGCCCACCAGTCGGTTCTACGATCGGGATCCCGGCTTCTTTGATCTTTTCACCGAAATAAGCTACCTGATCAACGCGGAAATTCAGATAATCATAATCCATCACTTCTTCAAGGCCAACCGACAGAATCTCCAGATCACGCCCGGCAAGACCGCCGTAGGTCGGGAAGCCTTCAAGCAGAATCAACAGTTCCGTGAGCTTGGAGTACAACTCCTCATTGTCCACCGCGATAAATCCGCCGATATTGGCCAGGCCGTCTTTCTTAGCGGACATCATCGCACCGTCGCAATAGGAGAACATCTCGTTTACGATTTCCGGGATCGATTTATGCTGATAGCCTTCTTCATCACGTTTGATGAAATAGGCATTCTCGGCAAAACGTGCACAGTCGAAGATGAAGGGAATTCCTAACTTATGACAGACGGCAGAAGCCGCTTCGATGTTGGCCATCGACACCGGCTGTCCGCCGACCGAATTATTGGTGATGGTCATAATCACCATAGCGATCTGCTCACGCCCTTTGACACCGATAAACTCTTCGAGTTTCTCGATATCCATATTCCCCTTGAACGGAAGCGGTTCGTCTGATTGCATCGCCGCACAGGGAAGATCTACAGGTATGCCTCCCTTATGCAGAGTGTTGCCTCTGGTGGTGTCGAAATGTGTGTTGTTGAGAACGTACTGACCGCGCTTCACCGCTGTCGAGAACATGAGATTCTCTGCCGAACGCCCCTGGTGACACGGTACGATAAACTTCTTGCCGGTAATTTTACGTACGGTCGCCTCGAACTTGCGAAACGAACGGGCTCCGGCATAGGTTTCATCACCGAGCATCAGTGCGGCCCATTGCTGAACCGACATGGCTCCGGTACCGGAATCGGTGAGCAAATCTATATAGATGTCCGGGGCATCCAGTTTGAAAATGTTGTACTTGGCGCGGGCTATTCGCTCCAGCCGCTCCTTGCGCGGTAAGAGCTTGATCGGTTCAATCGATTTTATGCGATAAGGCTCTGCAGGCTGACGTTTCCGAATCATAGTACCTCCTTTACGTTTCAGTTGATAGCGTCAACATCGGTTAAGGGAGACTCGGTTACGTTACGTTCTTGACCCGGCGACGATGATAGTCGAGCCCCAGATAGATTCGGGCGTCCATACTTTTAGAAGGTGTCGGTTTCATACTTTTCTCAATTGAAAGTCCGGCACGATCTGACCGGTTACAAAATCTCGCACGTTGCGTATCTCCGGCCTTTCGAATCGGGCCAGAGGTGAATCATTATCGACATGTTTAATATAACCTAACTGCCGGAGAACTTCAACACAAACCGGCCAGAGAGCCCGGCAGTTACCGTCTTGGATTTTTACCGCAATACCGACCGGCGGATCCATCAGTCCTATCCCCTCAATCGCCTCCGCTCCTGATTTGCAGATTAAACGGTTGGGGAAAGCTCGCGCCAGCGATAAATCGAATCGTCCTTCTCCCGACACCATCTCAGGATAAGTCATCATGGCTTCACGGATTGTCTCGGCAGCAGTAGCGGGTACGTCATCACTCCCCCGCCCGGCCGCCAGTTTCATGAAACCTCGAGCAAAGCTCAGTAACGACAAGGGGAAGTTGGGAGCCGAACAGCCGTCAACACCAATCGTCATTCGGTCGAGCGGAAAACCGCAATATCGACTTACCGTGGTCAATACTCGCTGTTGAACCGGTGATTCAGGACGCAGGTATTGCGCGACATCAGCCTTAAGATAACGGGCCATTGCCAGGAAACCGGAATGTTTTCCGGAGCAATTATGCCTAACCGGGTCTTTGTCTTCGCCGTGAGTCGGCCAAATACGTCGTTCCTCCATGCCTATGGGCCAATGACAACCACACTGCAAATGTTCCGGACCATTACCGGCTCGGGCCAGATTCGTTAGTACAACCTCGCGGTGCTCATCGGTACCATTGTGCGAACCGGCCATAATGGCCAGTTGACGGAGATCAAAGTCAAAATACGTTGCGGCTCCCGAGGCAACTAACGGCATGAGTTGAAACGGCTTAATGCACGAGCGAGTCATCGTCACAAATTCGGGATCACCCAGATAGTGGGTCAAATTGCCCCGCTCGTCGACAACCGCAATTGAGGCACAATGAACAGCCTCGATTCCATCCCCACGAAAAACGCGGGCAGCGATTTCAAACAAACCTTTCATAAAACAGAAAATAGACTATTTGTTCAGTTTCGCAAATTGTTCTTTTTAGGGCGGTAGAGGTTAATAAATTTAACCAATTTCTAACTTCCTACAGTCATAGAAACCCTTGACCGACGCGGGGAATTCCCCTATATTATGGTGTTCATCTATGTACTTCGAAAGTGGTTACTTCAGCTTTTGACTAATATCTTGGAGGTTTCAATTATGAAGCACATTGTTGTGCTTACTGCGGTCCTACTCCTCACCGCTTCTGTTTCATTTGCCCAAGGGGGCTCAATTTCAGTTGACCATATCGATGGTCTTTGGATCGATGATGGCGGCGCAATTGGTAGCCCCGGCATCAGCTATTTGACTGTGGGCCCGGTGACCTACTACATCCGCTACACCAACAATACCGGTAGTAGCGTCAAAGGTATGACCAATGGTTACGTCATTAACGGCCCGGCTTCATTCTACCCGGCGACAGGTGAAGAGGTCGAGTTCGGGAGTGGCGAGTACCTTAGTGACTACTTCAGTCTGGTGCACTCGGTGGCCACCATTTCTTCGGATGGCACCGGCGACGACCAGGTTACATTCAGTTACTCCGTCATGGGCGATATTGGCATCCAAAACGGATTCGATGAGATTGTGGCGGCGATTCATACCGGCTGTGACAACATAGGTGAAACCCTGTGTCTTGATTCGATGTATTACCCGCCGTCAGGTCTCTGGTTGTGGGCTCCGGGCGGCGTTCCGGAATGGGATGGCCCGTACTGCTATTTAGTTACGGAACCTCTGATCATCCCTCCTGAAATCACGAATTGCCCGGTCTCCGCCTACACCGGATCACATTGCTCCGTTGTAAGCTATAATTTTGAAGCAACCGATCCCGAAGGTGATCCCTTCACTTGGGGTATCGTCAGCGGTGTTGGTACTATCAACGCCACGACGGGTGCCTGGAGTTATGCTCCTAGTCTCGCCGATGTTGGTTCGGCATTGTATGTTGAAGTTGCAGCATACGACGGGATATCCGGCGCTCCTAGTAGTAATACCTGTGTCTACGACCTGGCTTTCACCAACATTGGTCCGGCCTTCACGGACGGCTGTGGCACCACCTACTTCTCCGGCGCCGACATGGCTACGACCGTTGCCGTTACTGCCGCCGATGGCGACTGCGACCCGGTTACGATTAACTTTGTCGGCATCCTCCCGGTTCCGGAAGGAACGGTCACAGGTACTAACCCGGTGATCTTCACTCCGACCATCAACGACACCGGCGTCGTTTACACTCTGACCTTTGAAGCCACCGACGGCGTCGACGCTGCCACCTGTGAAGCTTATGTCGACGTTAAGGGTGAAACCAACTTCGAGATCATGATCGAGAAGAACCACGGCGACGATTACTATCCTTACGGTGTGATCCAGGGCCAGCACGCTTTCGTGGATGTTACCATGAACACCGGCTCTGAAGTCCCGGCCGGCTTCGATTTGTTGATGAGTTATGATGCCTCCGCCCTTACTCTGCAGGCTGCGGTAGCCGGCGCGGCGTTCTACGATGGCGGCTGTGGCTGGGAGTATTTCAGTTACCGCCTGGGCGCTTCAGGCAACTGCGGAAACGCTTGCCCGAGCGGCATGTTGCGTGTGGTTGGCATAGCTGAGACCAATAACGGCGCTCACCATCCGACCTGCTTAAAGCCGAGCCTCCCGGCCGTCATGTTCACTCTGGACTTTCTGGTCACCAACGACCGGACTTTCGAGTGCCAGTTCATACCGATCCGGTTCCACTGGCTCGACTGCGGCGACAACTCCCTGGCTTACTACCCGCTGACCGCTCAGGACAGCGTTGTCCAGGGTATTGAAAGCTCTGTCTGGAATTATTACAGCGGGTACGGTTCTGAGACCGTATACATCCAGGTAACTTCCGAGCCGACCACGTTCCCGACCACCTTCGGCGCTCCCGATGACTGCATGAATCCAATCGAGGATAAGCCGGATCCGAACCGGATCATCGACTTCTACAACGGTGGTATTGACATCATCTGTGCCGACGACATCGACGCTCGCGGCGACATCAACCTGAACGGTGAGTCGAACGAAATCGCTGACGCGGTTCTTCTCAGCAACTACTTCATTCAGGGCCTGGATGTCTTCAAAGTCAATATCGACGGTCAGATTGCCGCTACCGACGTCAACGCTGACGGTCTGACTCTGTCGGTTGCCGACCTGGTCTACCTGATCCGTGTGATCGTTGGCGATGCCGAGCCCTACGACAAGCTGAGCACTGTTAATGTCAACTACACCATCGACAACGGTGTGGTGGCTGTCGATCGCGAGATGGGCGGCGCCTTCCTGACCGTAGCCGGCGATGTTACCCCGACTCTGTTGGCCGACAACATGGAACTGAAGTATGCCTCTGACGGCGACGTCACCCGCATCCTCGTTTCCTCGCTGAACGGCAACACCTTCAACGGTGAGTTCGTGGACGTCAACGGCCAGGTCCTGTCGATCGAGTTGGCTTCGGCTAACGGTTCGGTTGCTAACCTGACTCAGATGCCGACCAGCTTCAGCCTGGCTCAGAACTACCCGAACCCGTTCAACCCGACCACCACGATTGGCTTCTCGATGAAGGAAGCCGGTCAGTATGAACTGGCCATTTACAACGTGACTGGTCAGAAGGTTGCCACCTTTGCGGGTACCGCCGAGGCCGGTAACTTCACCATTGAATGGGATGCTTCCAACGAAGCCAGTGGTGTTTACTTCTACAAGTTCTCGACCAACAACTTCACCGACACCAAGAAGATGGTGCTCTTGAAGTAACATCATATACAGACTTCTGATTAAGTCGCACATTACAGACCGCGTTGCCACTGGGTGACACGGTCTTTCTGTTGAAAGATTACCTTTACTTATAGGGAGAGATATTCTATAATTTATATAGAAAGGCTAAAACACCGACGGTGCATCTTGGAGGGTATCACGATGAGACAAGTGTTCTTACTTGTTGTTATTTTAGTCCTTACTGCAACTTTTGCTTTTAGTGAAGAAAGAGCAATATCGGTCGACCACATTGACGGCCTCTGGACCGATGTTAATGGATCAGTGGGCCCCGCCGGTACTTCGTATCTGAATCCCGGTGCAGTCACCTACTACCTGCGTTACACGAACGATTCCGACACTTACGTCCCTGGTATGACCAACGGTTTCGTAGTCTATGGTCCGGAATCATTCTATCCGGCCAGCGGCGCCGAGCTTGCCTTCACGAACAACGGACGTTTAAGATACTTGAGCGACTTGTATTCGCTGGTCGCCGTCGTTGACACTTTCTCCTCTGACGGCTCAGGCGCCGACACGGTTGCTTTTAGCTATTCAGGAATGATGGAAATAGGTCTCTGGGAAGGTTTTGACGAAGTTGTCTCAGCGATTTACACCGGTTGTGACGCGGAGGGCGAAACACTCTGTCTTGACTCTACATTCTATCCACCTTCCGGCTTCTGGTTGTGGGCGGTGGCTGGAATAGGGATTATTACACCGGGTTGGGATGGTCCACACTGCTATGAGGTAAAAGTTTGTTGCACCAGGCGTGGCGATATCGACTTCGACGGATCGACGGCAACTATCTCTGATGTGGTGTACCTGGTTCAGTATATGTTCCAGAACGGACCACCTCCGCCGTGTCTTGAAAACGCCAATTGGGACGGCTCCGGGGATACTCCGGACATCACCGACCTGGTAGGGATGGTATCTTTCATGTTCATGGGTGGCGAGCCGGCAGCACCCTGCCAATAGAGCCTTCCATCCTCTCTGAAAAATAAAAGGCCCGCAGCTTAAACTGCGGGCCTTTGTAGCTCATGAAGTCTATCGTCTAATAACTTATCTTGTCAATCTGATTGTTGTCGGAATCACTCCGGAATTAGTGACCGCAGGGACCGCCCCAGCCCCAGTGAGGGAATCCGCCGCCACAACCACCGCCACCGCTGTTATCATCGCAGTGACCGGGGCCAATCCAGCCGTTGTTGTAGCTGTCGAGCTGGCCTTTCCAGTACAGCACGTTTGATTTCGTCCAGAAATGAAGCTGGCGCCAGTCGGTAAAATCATGCTCCGCCAGGAAGGCATCAGCCTGGGTGATAACTTCTTCGACCGCGTTATCGGAAGCACCACTGGCAATGTTCAACTTCGCAGCGAGCAACTGAGCGTACAGCTTAGTGATGCCGTTGCCCGGCCAGCCGTAAGTCCACTGGGCCAGGATATTACGAGCCATTTCGGCGTTGTCGACATAGAGGCTCTTGGCGCCGTTTTCATCACCGAGCCAGATCGGCAGCAGCGGCGTCACTTCGTCGTCCTGCGGTCCGAAACCGGCGTGGTTTTTCCAATAACCGATGGTGCGGGTGCAGCCGCCGTCTTCCTCTTCCGGTTCACAAACCGGCAGCTCGAACTGCAACATGGCCTGTTTTTCGAGATCGGTCTCGAATTCCCAACCGGTGTAACAGACATGGCGCGTACCCATGTTATCGTCGGGATTGACCAGCCAGATGTAGGCATCCTGAAGCACCTCGATATCGACTGAGGTACCATCGTCGTAGGAAACGGTCAGGTACGGAATGTATTCACCGTTTTCCTTAGCATAGAAAATACTGCGTGGGTATTCCTCTTCAACCTGGTCAAGGAGCATACCGAAGTTGTCGTAATCACCGTCAGACCACATCTGAACCAGGGTAGTGACGTCGATATCCTTCCAGCCAAACAAATCGGAATCGAAGGTGGCCAGAACGGTGGCATCGTAAGCACCGTTAAAGCTATTCCAGGTGATTGTAGTCTCATCCCACGGAGCGGTAATCCGATGGATGTTGACCGGGTGGTAGTTCTCCTGAATCAGGTACAGGTGCAAAACCGCAGAAGTAACCGCGGGACACTCTGGATCGGGATCGGGATCATAGTCATGTCCCCAACAATTGGCGACTGAAGAGTCCACCGGGTTGACGGCATCATCAGAGTTGTTGGAGCATCCTACCGCCAACAACGCAACCATCAGAAACAGCCCAATAGCATGGTACAGTCTCATACCTTTTCTCCGTTTAACTGTTCTCGTATCTTGCATTGATTCTCTCTTTTCTCTCTCATGGACACCGATTCCCATGGCAGGATCGTATCCTGAGCGAAAGGAAGCAAAAAACGTGCTAATTCCCGGTAATGGCTGTTCAAATAATGCACAAGGCTGGAATCAGGCTCGTGATAAGCTCTTGCAGCAGGTTGATTGAGACATCACGGCGATAAAACCAGATGACCTGTTGATCCCCTCACCTAAGCAGTGCAATAACCTGCAACCGAGTTGCATGTAAAAATAAAGGCTCGCGGGTAATCCCGCGAGCCTTGTATTAGCCCGGTAAATTCTTAAGGTGTTATTCGCAGTGACCGGGGCCAATATAGCCGTTGTTGAAGTCGTCAAGCATATCTTTCCAGGCCAGAACCATTTGCTGATCCATAGGCGACAAAGAGCTCCAATCCATCCAGTCATGGTTTGCCAGGAAGGCATCAGCCTCACTCATAGCATCGGCGACATCCATCGTACTTGCGCCTGACAGCATGTTAAGCCTGGCTCCAAGGAGTTGGGCATACAGCTTGGCAATACCGTTTTTGGCTCCGCCGTAGGCTTTCATTTTGAAAACATCCACCGCAGCCGCGGCATTGTCGATGAACAGGCTCTTAGCACCGCCCATGTCGCCAAGATAGACCGGCAACAGCGGCGTTACATCATCATCCTGCGGACCGAAACCGGCGTGAGTTTTCCAATAACCGATCGTACGAGTACAGCCATCCTGAGGGATATCATAGACATCGATTTCAAACTGAATCAGGGCCTGCTTTTCGAGGTCGTTCGGCGCTTCCCAACCGGTGTAGAGATATTCACGAAGGCCGAAATTATCGTTGGGATTGACTTCCCAGATATAAGCATCCTGAACCGGATCGGTTGTCTCAGTGGTCGAACCCATTCCGGCATTGTAAGTTACTTCGAGGTACGGGTAGTTAGTACCGTTCTCCCAGGCAAAATAGACGGCTCTCGGGTAATTCATGTCGGTTTGATCGAGCAGCAGACCGTAATTATCGAAGTCGCCATCGACCCAGGCCTGAACCAGAGCAGTTACATCGACCGTCAACCAACCCCAGGCATCGGCGTTGAACGAACTCCAGACAGTACCGTCATAAGCTCCGCTGAAGTTATTCCACGTAATGGTGGCTTCATCCCAGGCGGCTGTTACACGATGAATGTTAATCGTCTGCATATTCTCCTGGATGACATAGAGATGCAGTGTGGCATTTTCAATCACCGCACCATGGGGGAGTAATAGAGCTGAGGATAAATTCGATGTCGCTACCGGCGCCATGCTCTTGTCGTCATTCGAGCAGCCGATTGCCAGAAGAGCTACGAGAGCAGCCATCATCGCAAACAGCATCAGTTTTTTCATTACAATTGCTCCTAAATAGGTTAGGTTTAGAACTTCAAGTATTATCTTTGCTTAACAATCGTTATCAGGACTGTAATTATCGTATTTTGGCAGGTAAAAACAATTCTTTGCCCACCCCTTTTAAGCAACTGCCATGCTGTTGGTTAGTGCTGCATTTAAGCTAATTCACAACGATCTGACCGTTAAAGACATGGGGCAATATGTGGATAAAAAAAGGCTGGTAAGTCCCGTCACAGAGACTCTCACATTTGTACCATTATGCAAACGACGTCACATTCTGTGAGTGATCTTTCGCAGTAATGAAGTAATTCTTTGCAACCCGTACAGGCTGCTTGTAAGCTGAATTAAAGCCGTGCCAGTGCTTGTTTGATATGTCCCAGATGCTTTTCGCCGTGAAGGGCATACGCCTCAAGCAACGAGTCCAGCGTATATTCACCGTCTTCGGGATGTTGGACGGTACGCGTCCAGACATCGGCTGAGGTGTTAGACAGAAGGTAAGCCCAACGCTCATGAAGCCCACGAATAATCGCCAGTGAGGGCTCTATCGGCATTTCATAGTCCGGCAAGGCGGCCCAGTCATCCTGATTGTAGGTCTTGAGGATCGTATTGTCCTCAGTCAGGAGCCATTTGAACCGGGCGAAACCGTTGATATGGGAATCGGCCAGATGGTGGACAAGAGTTCGAATCGACCACTTGCCCTCGCCGTAGGTTGTATCGAGCTTACGGCCATCGAGACCGGCAACCATTTCATCGAGCCGTTCCGGCAGAGTGCGGATCTGCTCAATGAACTTGGAGCGAATATCCCAGATAGTCATGTGGGAGGTCCTTTATGATGTATTTTTGATCTCATTGATCAGAGTATACGAATTTGGACCTAAAAAGGCAACATTGAGGTTGAGAATGTGATGAGATGATCTACGAACGTCCGGTGACCCGCTCGCCCACGGAGGAATAATCGCTGGCCGGGATCCCTGATATTATGAAAGGGTCCTGACCTACTAGATTCACTGTCTAACCTAGCCTCGTTTTTAAGTCTCTTCAGCTATCCCCTCAACATAAACACCCCCGACCTCATCATCAAGATCGGGGGGGTCACATATTAAATGCGTATATTGATAAACCGCTCTACACGCCCAAATTCTCCAGCGTCGCCGGGATATCAAGGAACGTCCGGCAGGGATGCGCGCCCGCCGCCGCCAGAGCGTCGAGCTTGTCCTGCGCCGTCCCCATCTTCCCCTCGACGATCGCTCCGGCATGACCCATTCGCTTGCCGGGTGGAGCATACACACCGCCGATCATTACCAGCACCGGGGTGTTCATGCGGCCGATCGCCTCACACGCCCGCTCTTCGTACACACCGCCGATCTCACCGCACATAACAACCGCTTTGGTCTTTTCGTCGGCCTCGAACTTGAGCAGAATCTCGTCGAAGGTCGATCCCAGCACCGGATCGCCACCGAGACCGACACAGGTCGTCTCACCGTAGCCGGTCCGCGTCAGGGTATCGGCTACGTAATAAGTGATCGAACCCGACCGCGAAACCGTTCCAACCCGGCCCGGTGTAAAGGCGATATCCGGCATGATGCCCAGGTTCGCCTCACCCGGTGTAATAACTCCGGCCGTGTTGCCGCCGATCACCGTTACGCCGTGTTCGACCGCCTCGCGCCGGACGTGCAACATATCGTGGATGGGGATATGCTCGGGAATCACGACCAGGAATTTTATCCCGGCCCGAATCGCTTCGATCGCGGCCTCTTTAACAAACCGCGCGGGTAGAAAAATCACCGAAGTATCCGCGCCGGTGGTATCGACACATTCTTTCACGGTATCGAACACCGGCAGCTTCTCGACCGTCAGCCCGCCCTTACCCGGTGAAGTACCGCCCACGATGTTCGTACCGTAAGCGATCATCCGCTCGGTGTGAAACTTCCCGGCTCCGCCGGTTATCCCCTGCACCATCACCCTGCTGTTTTTGTCGACGAGGATAGCCATCAGTTACCCCCTTCCTGCATCGCCAGAGCAACAGCTCGCTTTGAGATCTCCTCGATCGGCGTCTCGATTCCGTGCGCCTCAATTTTCTCGAACAACGCCGGGTTTTCTTTCTTGGCCTCCTCCATCAACCGGACTCCCTCCTGCCACATATTGCCGGTCATGCGCATAACCATCGGCTTGGACAAGCCGTGATCCTTGAGGAACATAATCACACCCTTGGCGAAATCATCGCAACGGCTGATACCGCCGAACCGTGCTCCGAAAATAACCTTCACATTCGGATTCTCATCGAGTAAAACGAGCATCCTAGCGATCCGCTCCGGGCTGGGGCCGCCGCCGGAGTCCATGAAATTTGCCGGTTTGCCGCCGTAGTAATGGATAAAATCGTTCCCCATAATACCGAAACCGGCCCCACCGGGAAACATGCCGATATTGCCGTCGAGATCGAGATAAGGAATCCCCCATTCGGTCGCCTGCTGCTCGCGCGGGGTCATCTCTCCTTCTTCATGGCGTTTCTCGATTCCCAGCTCTTTCAACTCCGGGTGCCGGAACACGGCGTCGTCATCGAGCGACACACGACTGTCGGCCGCCACCAGCTTACCCTCTGTGGTCAACACGAGGGGATTGATTTCAACCAGCTTGGCGTCGTACTTGCGAAACATGTTGTAAAGACCGACCAGAATCGCCGCGCCGTCTTTAATCAGGTCTTGCGGAATACCGATCTTCTTGGCGATCAGCAGGGCATCAAAGGTGTACAGGTCCTCCTCGATTGCCAGCGGGAACCGGACAATCTTGTCGGGCGACTTGGCTGCGGTTTCTTCGATATCCACGCCCCCTTCGCCGGAAGCAATCACTACCAGTTTGTAGTTGGCACGATCGATGGTGACGCCGAGATAGTATTCTTTCTCGATGTCGAGCTTCGGCTCAATCAGGATCGACTCGACCTTATAGCCGCGAATGGTCAGCTTGAACAGCTCTTCGGCTGCCATGCGGGCTTCGTTGGCGCCGTCGGCTAATTTGATTCCGCCCGCTTTGCCGCGACCACCAATCAGTACCTGTGATTTGAGCACCACCGGGACACCCATCGCCTCGACTGCGGCATAGACCTCATCGGGGGTTTTTGCCACACGGCGTTCGGAAACCGGGATACGAAACTTGGCAAAAAGCTCTTTCCCTTCGAATTCATACAGACGCATAGTCGATTCCTCTCTTGGGACAAACCGTGACTTCCATCCGGCCCGATCTTCGGTGGCCAGGGGTTTGGGGATTGTTGACAAACCTCCATCGCGGCTGAGACAAGCCCCGCCGCTACGCGTTAAAGTACCCTAACCTCGCGTAGCGGGCGGCCTTGTGTCGCCCGCATTACAGATGTGTTTTTATTGAATATCCGAGCGTATGACTTTTTCAACACTCCCTTTGCCTCGGGTTTCCAGATCATAACCCCTTATCGAAGCTGTCGGTCAGATTGCTTGCAATCTGAATCTCACCCGAGGGGTGGGGCACCTTTCTCGATTCGGTTTGCCCGGCTTTTCTCTTCTGGCGGGCAATCTACCGAATCGGTCGATTTTGTCAATGAAAATGGGGAAGCCGGTTCTCCCTCACAAAGGGGGACCTTAACTCCATCGGCCGGAATCACCGTGATCCCGGCCGATCAAGCATCGAGTCCGTGGCGCAAGTCTGTCTTCGAACCTGCTTGGGAGAAGCCAGGAGGGCATTAATCCCACCCGTGGACGGGGGGACCACCACCAGGACGCCTGCCGCCCACCGACAATTTATCTGAGCCTTCTTGTCACTACTCACAAACCAATATCCCGGCACAATCGCTGACCTGCGCATACCTGGCCGCGATCCCCTCTCGGCGGAGACGGCCAACAATCGACTCACCGCACAGATAGAACTCATCATCGTCCCATTCGGCTTCGTACTTCGTCTGTCCCGCCTCGAAATCTTTCTCGTTCGCGAAACCGATGTCGGCAATGATAATTCGTCCCCCGGGATTCAAGTTGTCTCTCAACGTTCTTTGGATAAAGATCATCTGCCGGTCAAGATCGAGATGATGTAAGAAATACGATGAGACAATCCGGTCGAACCGCTGATCGTTGAATTTCCCGAAATGATCCCGTGTTACATCAACCGCATCGAAACGCCCCGAAGAAACTCGCGCCTGTGCCTTTTCGAGCATCCTTGTCGAAAAATCAACACCGTAGACGACACAACCCCGTCGGGCCAACTCTTCCGAAAGCAGCCCCGTGCCGATCCCGACATCCATTACCTTCATGCCTTGTTCCGGTTCGACCCGAGCGACCACCTCCGCCAGCACGTCGTAGTACCCCCGGAAGGGAAAAGAATCTAGACAACGAGCCAGGCTTTCATCGTAGTTCCCGGCCCATTTTTCGAATCCGGATTGGTCCAGCATGAAATCCTCAAAGATATCTTGTCACGGTAACGGCACTGTGCGCGTTTCCCGGCTTCTTTCGGCGCAGAAATAACCGTCTTCGTTTTTAGGGCACTTATCGTTGAAAACATAATGAATCGCTACCAGATCAATCGTTCTTTCAACGGTATCTATGCCCTTCAACTCGTAGGTGGTGTTTTCTTCTTCAAGGAGTTTCGATTTCGTCCCGGTTACAAGATCACGGGAAAATAGCGCTCCACTGTTGTGACTCGGTCCCGGTTGAATGTACGACGGCATGTTGTCGCTGTTATCCAGGTATACGACTTTTCCGAAGTTGTCGTAAAACAAAGCACCGCGTGGGGCGAGAACTGTCAGAGCGAGGCGGGAGCTGTCGTCGGTTACCGCTATGACGGGCGCCATTGCATAGCCGTAATCCCGAGAACCTCCGCCGGCAGCCGGAGAGCCCATCCAGGCTCGAAAAACAACGTTGCGGTCATCTTTGGTGAGGGCTATCGGCATAAATATCCCCCCGTGATTCGAACCGTGCTGTTCATGGACAATCCCCAGATAAGTGGATTCTCGGGTTGAAGGATCATATACGGTTATTCGAATTTCATGGTTTCGACACCGATCGATAAACTGAACGCCATAGCCGTACCAATAACCTATGAAAGAATCCACGAAGCAGGGTTGCTCACAGTACACCCGTAAAATCCGATCGCTGTCATGAAACGGGATCGACAGGAGATGAAAATACGAGACAGGGATATACTCCGAACTGTCGTCGATACCGGAATCATACTCGTTGGGGAACATATATTCGGGTTGGCGAAAGGCCGTATCCGATGTAGTTTCTCCGGCGGAAAGAGAGCTCATCGGTAAAACTGCCCAGAGGCAAAGCCCGGCAACAACCGATAGTATTTTTCTCAGCATCAGGTTCCTCCATTCTCCTAACCTCAGCTTAGTAGAAGGATACTACAACCATGCGATGATTAGCAAGTCAAGTCCGAGAGGAAATAGTTCTGAAAAACCGGTTCAAAAAAAGGGCCGGCCTCTCCGAGAGAGACCTGCCCTACAATTCTCGATGCCCCACCCCTCAGGATTGTTGAAAAACCTCTTATGCGGCGGAGACAAGCCCCGCCGCTACGTGTGAAGGAACTCTATCCTCGCGTAGCGGGCGGCCTTGTGTCGCCCGCATTACAGACGGGTTTTGCTGAACATCCGCGCGTACGGCTTTTTCAACACTCACCCCTCGGGGGGGACATTCATCACAAACAGGTTTTACGCCTTTTTGCGAATGACGTCCAGCAACGAGCCATCGCGCCATTCGATTATGTGTACCACTTCATCGGTCGTAGCGGCCGGGGTCGGCAGTTTACCGAAGCTCTGAGCTTTGGCCGTCGATTTGGCGTACAGGTCTTCAATGGTAACTAGCTGTACACCGAAATCCTTCGCCCGTTCGAGGATGGCATCCTTGTGAGTTGAAGTACTCGCCGGGTTGATCGCTGCATATTCCTCGGTTACGACTACGTCGATCACTTCACCGGGTGTCGTCCGTGTGTAGACCTTCTCGACCACTTTAGGGAATCCCTTGCCGTCCTTACCGGTAGCAAGCGGCATAAAGATAATAGTCAGGTCCGCTCCGGCGGCTACATCCTGCCCGCCGCCGATTCCGCCAATAATCCGGCCGTTGGCGCAAACGGTGTTAAGATTGAAACCTAGGTCTACCTCCAGGGTCGAGAGCACGGCCAGGTCGAGCATGTTCACGGCCGCTTCTTTGCTGGCGATAGAGGCATAATACGAGGCCGAAATCTCGAAATGTCTCGGATGGTTGATCATCGAGTTGAACATCTTCTCACTCGGCTCGAAAAGCTGCCCGTGCATGAGTTGATACAGCGTTCCTTCTTCGAGCATGTCGACATGAAGACCGCAGCAGCCGCCTATCGAAAAACTCGCTCGTGTTTGGGAGTCCTTAAGGATCTGCCGGATATTCTCCAATACGATCAAACCGGCGCCGGAACCGACCTGGAACGAGAAATCAGGTTTTACCACCCCGGAAGCCTTGATAACATTGGTAATGTTCTCCGCGACCCGGGCGTTGAAGGTATTGGCGCGAGCTTTGGCGATATCGAGCGTCCCCGAACCGATTCCCTCGTTAAGACCGGGAGGATCCATGTGAACGACGAAATCTACCTGCTCCATGGATATCGGCGCCGGGAGCACTATCGAGTCGGAAATTGTGCCGGCCAGAAGACAGACATACTCCGCATATTCGGTTTCGGCGAACAGGCCAACCGGACCGCAAAGTTGTTCCGGTTTACCCATCAGTCCGTTGGCGTTACCCCAGCGGTCGGCAATCGGCACCGGACCGAAAGCGACTTTTATGTTCACCTCACCGGTCTGCATCTTCCGCACCCGGTTGCCGTGCGAGAACCCAACCCCGACCCACGGGAGTAATTCTCCGGAGACAAAGCTCTCTCCCAGTTTCCGATACGGATTACCGTAGAGACCGCCGATGATACCGTCGCGCATCGCCTCGATCAACCAGGGGTCAACATTGTCGAAAAAGGCATTGCCGTAAATTTTAATATCCTTCTTACCGGTCTTCCGCAACATCTCAACGATGGCCTGAAGGCCCCGGTCGCCGAACCGGTAATAGTGCGGATAGGATATAACGTCGCCGTCGTGCAGGACATCCATCACCGCTTCGAGAGAGACTAGTTTCGAGCCCCGATGCGGGATGCGCGAGGCCTGTTTGCGCCCAACCAGTCGCTGGTCGAACGCCGTTTCCGGGAAAGCCCGGGTGTATTCCGTGTATTGTTTGCCGTTGAATATCATCATCGACTCCTGTATCCAAATGTTCCGGGAACAGTAGCTCAAATCGGGCAAAAAGTCAACACAGACCGGAGGCAGACAGTGATGAATCTTGACGATAGAGCACAATCAACATCATTACGAATATCACCGTAGTGCAGGTCCGTCTTCGAACCTGCGCTTTCAAGTGACATGCAAATTGTAGGGTCCGGTGGCCCACCCGTCCACGGGTGGGATTAGAGACCATATCAACAACACAATGGCATGTCTCGGAGAGACATGCCCTACTGCAGGGGCCGACATCTGCCGCCCGCAAGCCAGACTATCGCCCTCCTTCCTCACCTGATCAGGATAGTGACGGAGGCTACAACGAATCCGGAACGACCGGCTCCAACACCGGTGTCACGAACTCCACCCCGCCGTTGTGAAAATCGATCCGCCGGATCGGTTTGTTGGGCGTAGCCGGATCTATACAGGATCGCGGCGCCCCACGACGAGTCGGGAAAAGCGAGTCAGTCTGGTTCATAGCCTGATGAAAATAGTCCGTCACCTGGATCGACAGCCAGAGGACATTGCCGCTGGACGAGGATACCGAGTTGTCGGCGCAGTTCTCCCAGTAAAAAAAGATCGGGACGGTTGTATCCGGTACGTACTCGACATGTTCGCTTGACACCACCAGGCGGATCAGCGAAGCCACACGATCGAGGCCGTAGCAACCGGGGCGAATCTCATCCGGGATCGTTTCGGCCAGCGCGATAGTCCGCCATATCTGCAACGGAGCTCCTTCGCTCCCGGTATGGTGTCGCGGTCTGGTGTCGAAAAACTCCCACCGGCAGGAATCCAGAATCTCTCCCGGTAAAACATCCAGAATTTCCACCTGGCGGCTGTCGCAACCGACCTTGAGATCGAATCCGGCCAGCGGCTCGTCCGAAGCGGAAATAGTCACGTCGAGCGTATCGACAATACGCCCCGCCATTGCCCGAACGCGCTCAATCGCGATCGTAATCCGCTCCGGCTCAGTTGGATTTTCTCCAACCAAATCAGCGGTGAATATCGGCAACAGCAACAACAGGGCAAACAGAACAACCATAACGTCAATCTAAAGCTAAGAGAGAAATGCCACAATCGAAATGTCGGAGATTACCTGATCCGTATCATTCGTTTGCAGATCGATTCATTGCCCAGAGTCATTCGGCAGAAATATACCCCCGACGGCAGATGTGTTACATCGACCACCGAGCTCAAGCTGATCTGATAAGTCCCGGCCCCTGCCGTAGATGAGAACTCACCCCGTTTTCGACCAAGAATGTCAAACACCTGGATGCTTAAATGTCCCCGTACGGCTGTTGACAACATGAATGAAGAATTGTCCTGAATCGGATTCGGCGAAACCAACAATTCCATACCGTTCACTCTGTCTTGAATCGACTCATCATCCTCGACATCGGTGGGATTGCCGTCAGGTAGTATCGTTGTTCCGATGAACCGGATCTCGGCGCGCGCTTCCGGCCAATCGGCGGTAAGCACCGTCAGGCAACTGTCGGGAGGGCCGGAGTCCGAAGGCAACGGTCCTGTCGTCCCGGAAATAGCGGAGCCGTTGGAATCGAATACCTCTTCCGCGATCAGTACCGTATCACCGTTATTCGTCACGAAGCTGTTGTCGAGGCAATCGACCCAGAAGAATTCAAGCGGTGAGCCGGGACCATCTCCGGAGGCAAAAGTTCCGACGGCTCGAAATCGCACCGTAAACAACGGCCAGTTTTCGGGCATGAGGATCGGCGAATTATCCTCACCCGGTGCTTGTACCGCACGGACATTCACGACCGCCTTACGGCAACCGGATAATTCATCGGTCAACTGCCGCGCATAGCCATTCCAACAACTGCCGTCCGGGAGATTATCGAACGTGAACTCTTCCATTATGACATCGATACTGTCGTAAGCGAACATGAGTCGATACTCCGAGAAGGCAGGATAAGACTGGTCTACAGAATTCACCATGAACTTGACCGTCACTACCCCGCCATCAGTCGCCGGTCCGATTTGCTGTGGTTCTACCCGGTACGATGCCGCCTGGACATGAGGAACACTCAAATACCCCAGGGACAGCAATACTGTCAGGATTCGTTGAAAGATATCGGCACGCTCCCCCAAAAGAAACCGTCCGTCTGGAAATCAGACGGACGGCTCAGGTTTTATTCGATTACCTTGAAGACGTAGGGACCGCCCCATGAGGGCTCATGGGCTTCGATTGTCCCCGGCGGGGAGGCATAGAGCCACTTGCCGCCCGGGGGATAAAACGAGGAGTCAACTACCAGCGTCCCTGGTTGATCCACGATCAACTCAAAGGAGAGTTTCTTCTCCCAGTCATGGGCAAGATACTTTTGCTTGTTGCAAATACCACCGAAGCCGAGCAGTTCCGGAAGAGCTCCGTCCCAGTTCTTTTCGATCACCATCATGCCGTAGAGATCCCAGATCGAGGCATCCTCGAAGCCGTTCCAGCCCTTGACGTCACAACGCTCGTTCAAGCAATTGCTTCCCGAATCGGACACATGTGTAACCGATTTGATGTCGTCGGAAACGATCTTAAAGCCGATGGTGATGCCGGCTCGTAAAGAATCATTCATCATTATGATATCGAACGATACCGGTTTGCCCGCCTGGATCGTCCGCTCGTTGACTGCCCCTTCACCGGAGATCGCCATTTTGATGCCGGCCGCGTTAACCGCCAGAGCAGCCGTCAGCAATAAGGCACCTACAGCGATCAAGATTCTACTCACGCGCATACAAAGCTCCTGATCTATAAAGATACGGATAATTGACTATAGAAGTACCAAAACCATTGTTGTCCATGATAGCACCGGCGGCCAGTCATGTCAAACGAATTATAACTCCATGCCGTTCAACATTCTGATACCGAACAATCATCAATCGGTTCCAACCAAAACAACAGCATTAGATATCGGCTTAATTGCATAATTCATGATCGGCCGTGATTAAAACAACATTGCGCTAATGTATCCACTTTACTAAGTTAAAAAAGCTCATGTGGCTAACATTCCTTCAACAATAAGGGCTATTATATGGCTAATGTTCAAACCGTGGCTGCGCCGGCCCGACCGGTCGGGGTGATCAGCACCTCAATCGGTATGAAATTACTCATGGCGGTCACCGGCACAGTCTTTATTTTGTTTGTCATCGGGCATTTGATCGGCAACCTGCAAGTTTTCATAGGGCAGGAAGCAGTTAACCATTACGCTGAATTCCTCAAAGGCCTTGGCTCGCTGCTCTGGATCGAGCGAGTCTTAATGGCGCTGTTCTTCATCGTGCATATCTGGATGGGTATCAAACTCTGGCTTCAAAACCGCTCCGCTCGGCCGGTTGCATACGCCCACCAGGATACCGTTCAGGCCTCGGTTTCGTCACGGACGATGATCTACAGCGGCCTGGTGATACTTCTCTACGTTATCTACCACCTGCTCCATTTCACATTGGTGGTAACCAATCCCGAATACTCCGGCCTGCATGATTCCCTGGGGCGTTTCGATGTTTATTCCATGGTCGTTATAGGTTTTCGTAACGCCTGGATATCCGGGATTTATATCATCGCCATGATCGTTCTCGGGTTCCATCTTAACCATGCTGTCGAGAGTCTCTTTCAGACATTCGGTCTCAACAATCAGACCTGGCGAAAACGATACGAGTTGCTCGGTGCCGTTATCGGCATCGGTGTCGCTGTCGGTTACATCAGTATTCCCGTAGCGGTATTGACGGGATGCGTCACCCTGCCGGGAGGAGGATATTGATATGAAGCTCGATCCTAAAATTCCCTCCGGACCGATTGCTGAAAAATGGACCAAATACAAATTTGACATGAAACTGGTCAATCCGGCCAATAAGCGTAAATATACGATCATCGTGGTCGGGTCCGGTCTGGCCGGCGGTGCGGCAGCCGCTTCGTTCGGCGAACTCGGTTACAATGTGCTTTGTTTCTGCTATCAGGATTCTCCTCGGCGGGCGCACAGTATCGCCGCCCAGGGCGGGATCAACGCCGCCAAGAATTATCAGAATGACGGCGACTCGATATACCGCTTGTTTTACGACACGGTCAAAGGCGGTGATTTCCGTTCTCGTGAGGCCAACGTCTATCGACTGGCCGAAGTAAGCTGCAACATCATCGACCAGTGTGTCGCTCAGGGAGTACCGTTTGCCCGTGAATACGGCGGCCTGCTGGCCAACCGTTCCTTCGGCGGCGCTCAGGTCTCACGCACCTTTTACGCTCGCGGCCAGACCGGTCAGCAGCTACTGCTGGGGGCTTACTCAGCGTTAAGTCGTCAGATCGGTACCGGCAAAGTGAAAATGTTCAATCGAACCGAAATGCTCGATCTGGTCGTAGTCGACGGCCGCGCACGCGGTATCATCGTTCGCGACATGGTCACCGGTGAGATATCTTCTTACGCCGCCGATGCCGTCGTTCTCGCCACCGGCGGGTATTCCAACGTCTTTTTCCTGAGCACCAACGCCAAGGGCTGTAACGTCACGGCCGCCTATCGGGCTTATAAAAAAGGAGCGGCATTCGCCAATCCTTGCTACACCCAGATTCATCCGACCTGTATTCCGGTTGCCGGCGACTACCAGAGCAAACTGACGCTCATGTCGGAATCGCTCCGCAACGATGGTCGCATCTGGGTGCCTAAAAACAAAGGCGACAAACGGCCGCCGAATGAAATCCCCGAGTCGGATCGCGATTATTACCTCGAACGTAAATATCCGTCGTTCGGCAACCTCGCTCCCCGTGATATTTCTTCGCGCTCGGCCAAAGAGGTTTGCGACGAAGGACGCGGGGTCGGCGAAACCGGTCTCGGTGTTTATCTCGATTTCGCCGATGCCATCAACCGTCTCGGTGAGGATGTCATCCGCGATCGTTATGGTAATCTGTTCCAAATGTACGAGAAGATCACGGCTGAAAATCCTTACAAAGTACCTATGCGTATCTTCCCGGCGGCTCATTACACTATGGGCGGACTCTGGGTTGACTACAATCTCGAAAGCACTATCCCCGGTTTATTCGTGATCGGCGAGGCCAATTTCTCCGACCACGGCGCCAACCGGCTCGGGGCTTCGGCGTTGATGCAGGGCCTGGCCGACGGTTATTTCGTCATCCCCTATACGATCGGCGACTATCTCGCTCGAAGCGGCAACAACGACATCAAAGCCGACCATGCTGAATTTAAAAAGACCGAGCAGGAGACCCTTGACCGCATGAAGAAACTGCTCTCGATCAAAGGCTCCCGCACGGTCGATTCGTTCCATCGGGAATTAGGCAAGATCATGTGGGAGTATTGCGGCATGGGACGCAACGAGGCCGGCCTGAAGAAGGCGCTTGAGATGATCCCGCCGCTCCGGGATGAATTCTGGAAAAATGTCCGGGTGCTGGGTGAAAACGAAGAGCTCAACCAGTCGCTCGAAAAAGCCGGGCGCGTAGCCGATTTCCTGGAATTCGGCGAGTTGATGTGCCACGATGCCCTCGACCGGGCCGAATCCTGCGGAGCACATTTCCGTGAGGAATTCCAGACCGACGAAGGCGAGGCTTTGCGTAACGACAAGAAATACGCGTATGTCGCCGCCTGGGAGTTCAAAGGCGTCGGACAAAAACCGGAGCTTCACAAGGAGCCCCTTGAGTTCGAGAACGTTCACCTGGCCACAAGGAGCTACAAGTAATGAATCTTACTCTCTACGTATGGCGCCAGAAAGACGCGAATGACAAAGGGCGCATGGAGCAATACGAGGCGAAGAATATATCGGCTCACATGTCATTCCTTGAGATGCTCGATGTAGTCAACGAGGACCTGATCGAGCGAGGTATCGAACCGATCGCTTTCGATCATGACTGCCGCGAGGGGATTTGCGGCATGTGCTCGTTGATGATTAACGGAATACCGCACGGTCCCGAACGCGGTACGACTGTCTGTCAACTCCATATGAGGCATTTCAAAGACGGCGATAAGATATATATCGAGCCCTGGCGGGCGCGGGCTTTCCCGGTCGTCAAGGACCTGATCGTCGATCGTTCGGCCTTCGACCGGATCATGCAGGCCGGTGGGTTCGTTTCGATCAACACCGGCGGTGTCCCCGACGCCAACGCCATTCCGATTTCCAAGGAACAGGCCGACACCGCTATGGACGCCGCGGCCTGTATCGGTTGCGGTGCTTGTGTGGCTGCCTGTAAAAACGCTTCGGCGATGCTGTTCGTGGCGGCTAAAGTCTCGCAGTTAGCCAATCTTCCCCAGGGCAAGGTCGAGGCAACCGAGCGCGTGCGCAAAATGGTTGCCCAGATGGATGCCGAGGGATTCGGCAATTGTACCAATTACTACGAGTGCGAGGCGGTCTGTCCCAAGGAGATCCCGGTCAAGTTCATCGCCCAGATGAACCGTGAATGGCTCAAAGCGAAGGTAAAAAAGTAGGGGCAGATCTCCCCAAGGTCTGCCAATACAAGGCATTTCCGTAGCTTTCCCGTAGCCCGGGATTCCTGAGATCCCGGGCTATATTGGGAGTGTTGAAGAAGTCATACACGCGGGTATTCAGTAAAACACAACTGTAATGCGGGCGACACAAGTCTGCCCGCTACGTGAGGTTAAGGCTCTTTAACGCGTAGCGACGGGGCTTGCCTCCGCCGCGATTGAGGTTTATCAGCAATCCCGTATTACCCGGGACACGGAGCGCAATATCGAACACCTCAAGGCTGCTTCCACCAAGAACAATCCACAATGTCCCCAATGGGTAATTTCCCCCTCTCTTTCCTTTGACAAACGGCATAGAATCCTTATCTTGAAGTAGCTTTACAAATCTGTATCCAGGGGGAAAAATGAAGAAGCTAATCGCTCTTGTGCTCTTTCTCCTTTCGTCTCAGGCTCTGGCCGACATCATAAATGTACCCGATGACTATGCCACCGTTCAGGGCGGTATTAACGCCGCCAATGACGATGACACCGTTCTCGTGGCTGCCGGTACTTATGAAGAACGGGTGGAGATTGACAAAAAGATCACGCTGCGCGGTGTGGCTCGAAATTTCGTCACTATTACCGGCGGAATGCCCTACAACACCGTAACGATTCGCCACGACAGCGTCGTAGTCGAGAACCTGTCGATCGAAGACGGCGGTGGATACGTATACACCTGGGGCGAATCGGCCGGGCTCATGATCGCCGACGCCGATTATTGCCGGGTAGAATACTGCCAGGTGGCCAACAACGAAGGAATCGGCATTGCTATATCCGCGGCATCGCACAACCTCATCCGCCACTGTGTCGTGGTTGCCAACACCACCGGGATCCTGTTCCAGACCTATGCCGTTGATTCCACCGAGACCTGGGATTGCGATTACAACGAGATTATTAGCAATGTGATCGCTCAATGTACCGACGCCGGGATTCGGGTCGACCACAATTCCTACCTGGTCGAACATTCCGTCATTCGCGGCAACTACATCACTTATTGCAGCGGTCCGGCGATCTCTCTGATTACCTCCAACGAGAATGAAATTTGCTACAACCATCTTTACTACAACACTCATCCCGGAATCACCCTGTCCCATTGCATGTGCGGTGGGAATAACAACTCGATCCACCACAACAGTTTCGTACAAAACGGACTATACAGCGACGATATCCAGGCAACGGATGACGGCAGTCTGACCGAGTATTGGTATTCACAGGGGGAACTTGAAGGCAACTACTGGTACAACTACACCGGGGTGGATGCCGACTCCAACGGCATCGGCGACACCCCCTACGAGATTGGCGGCGACGGCGGTGTGGTTGATCCCTATCCCCTGATGACCTTCGGCGACGCCGACAGCGACGGCATCCCCGACTCCGTTGACTTCTGCCCGGAACTGGCCTCCGACTGGAAAGACACCGACGGTGACTGGATCGGCAATGAATGTGATCCCTGCTCCGACGCCGATGTCGACGGATTCAGCGACCCGTACACGCCCAGTCCCGATTGTCCGATCACCGACAATTGCGGGCAGATTTACAATCCGGCCCAGGAAGATATCGACGGCGACGGTATCGGTGACTCGTGCGATTTCCGGTACTTCATAGAAGATGATCTATTAACCGATCTATTCTATCTGAAAGTGGCGAATGACGGCTCCATAGGGGTCAAGGGTGATGAAGGCAACACCCTAGACTATGCTTCTCAAGGCGATTGTGAGCCGGTTTACCTATACGACGGCACCCCGTTGATTATCACTACTGAGACAGGCGACACGGTGTTGAGCTGGTCGTTGTACGACAACTGCACCGTTAGACTCCCCGACTGGGGATTGGAACCTAAGGAATTCGAACAGATTACCGAGGACTATTCGGAGTATCGCTCGGGCTGTATCGTAAGCAGTGATTTCACCATTGGGCTCGAAAAGATCTGGTACGTCCCGACTTCTACCGCAACCAGTCAGCAGTTTATGATCCAGGGACTGCGTATCTTCTCGTTCGACGGTTATATGCATCCCGGCGTGACGGTCGGTGAAGTAATCGACTGGGACATCCCGGCTGAAACCGGCTCGGAGAACGTTCCCGGCTACAACACCGCTACCGGCCTGATAACGCAGCAGGGAACGGGCGATGGCTGTTATCCGAACGACGCACGCTTCGGGGGCATCCAGCCGCTGGCCGCCTGGCTGAACGACGCGTGCATCACGGATGGAGCGTCATTTATCTATGGAAGTTATGTCGCCCGCAATGATTCCAGTCTCTGGTACGCCACGCCGGAGGAGTTGTGCTCTAAGATGGCTGTCGCAGGCCACCAGGCGACAACCGATACCGCCGATCTTCACACAATGCTGACATACATTCAGGATTACACCTTAATGCCGGGCGACACCCTGGCTTTCTACACCGCCTTCGCAACGACACAAGCGACCGACTCGATCGGGCACCTTGGATACATCATGAGTGTCGCCGATGATTTTCTGTCGTCGGTGCTTGATCTCGGTTGCGGCTGCTGCCAGGGTATCACAGGGGATGCCAACGGCGACGGCGCCTATGAACCCGACATCACCGATCTGGTCACCCTGGTAACGCACATGTTCTCGTCCGGTCCGGCACTTCCCTGCCCGGAAGAAGTCGACATTAACGGCAGCGGATACGGACCCGACATTGCCGATCTGGTTTATCTGGTCACTTACATGTTCCAAGGGGGGCCGGTCCCGGCCGATTGTCCGTAGCAGCACATCAATTAAATCAAACCAAATCGTAGGCAGGTCTCCCCGAGACCTGCCTTTAATTTTACCGCCGGGTGTCTCTGCCGGTGGTCCTTATTTGTGAGTGGCAGTAGCAGTAGGTCAGGACCCTTGATATTATGAAAGGGTCCTGACCTACGATTAAGGAAGACGCGGTTTGTCACGTTGCTCGAACGTCCAGTCTCCCCTACTCCCCCAGCAACATCGCCACGGTGTCGTGCAAGGCCGCGCGGTAATGCAAGCCGCCCGTCTGAGACTGACGCATGATTTTAGAAAAACCGTCGAACTCATCCAGCCGCGCCAGCCGGACCTCTTTGATCTCACGCCGGTCGGTGAACTCGAAATCCCCCGAGACATAATCCGCCAGGAAGACATAAGAAACCCAGGGAATTTCCTCGTTCGACGAGGGCTCCGGCCAGGAACCGTTGTCGTGCGGCTTAACCATGAACGGTACAACTGAACCCTCCCATACCGGCGGCATTTCCGACCGCACGAAAGTCACCTGCGAGATAAGCAGAAACCGTTGCAAGGTCACCTCCGTGCCGGTTTCTTCGGCTACCTCACGCGCTACGCCGTCCTCCAGATTCTCCGACGGTTCCAGTCCACCGGAGGGCGCCCGGTATTGCCCCGGCGGATAAAACGGCTTGGCGTTGACGATGAAACGATCGGCCTTGCGAATGTACAGGGTGACATCGTGCGCTCGGCCCTGTTTCTGTGAGGCCCGGATCATCTCGAACTCCTCGTCGAGAGTCGGCATACGAAACGCCACTTCGGCCGGTTGGCCGTACCGGTCGATCCAGGCTCGGACCTGTTGGGACATAACGAACATTTCAGAGCAACGGCACGATATCGTATTGCAGCGGCAGGGTCGTTATCTCGGGACCACCGGGAGTAATCAGGCAGTTGATCTCCGACCGGAATCCGAATCGTTTACTATAAATCCCCGGCTCGATCGAGAACAGATGCCCCGGCTGCAACACACGGGCATCCTCGGTCTCGAGGTTGTCGATATTCGGTCCCGAACCGTGTGTTTCCGAATCAATCGAATGGCCGGTGCGATGCGTAAACAGGTCACCGTACCCGGCCGCCTCGATAATAGCTCGACAGGCATCATCCGCTTCCGCCCCACGCACCGCACGCACGGCGATGTTGTCTTTCAAAAACTCAATCGCCCGGTCGCGCGCGGCGGTGACGACCGCGAAAATCTTCTTGTAATTCTCAGGGATATCCTCTTCCCGTCCGGCGAATGCCATCCAGGTAATATCGGCATAGACACCATCCGGCTGGTCATGTTTGGCCCACAAATCGATCAGAACCAACTGACCCTTTTCTATCGTCTTCGAGTTTTCGCGAGTCGGCTCATAATGCGGATTTCCGGCGTTGGCATCGACCGAGCAGTTGGGGGCATGATCGGCCGTCATACCGTGCGCGGCAAACTGCTCCTCGATAAAATGAACGACATCATATTCGGTCAATGTTTTACCGGAGGTCAAATGCTCCGAGATCAGATGATGCGCCCGGTCTTTTATCTTAATGATTTCATTCGCCGCCTTGCGATGTAAGCCAATCTGGATATCGCTCAACCGCGCCTGAAAAGCCGCCACCAGATCGGCTGAGGAGACAACTTCAAGGCCGAAACTCCGAATCAACTCAATCGTTCCCGCCTCGACCAGCCCGACGTACGGCAATCGCTCAAACGATGAATACTCCATGGCCACTCGTCGCAGCGGTTTCAGCACCTCGGCCAGTTCCGTTTCCAGGTGCCGCCAGCCGTGATAGACGATCTTGCGTCCCGGCAAATGGGCGAACTTGTCCGCCTCGACCGGATTAACCCAGGCAATCGGTTCCCCTTCGGCCGGAATCAGATAAAACGACCGCCGGGTGATCATTCCCTGCGGTCGGACATAACTCATGGCAATGCTGTTGCGGCCGTGAAAATCAGCCAATAACCAGCCGTCGAGGTTTTGTTCGCGAAGGTATTCTTGAATCGCTTTAATATCCATGTTACTCCCATTCGAGATCGAGGTCTATTCTACGCCACTACAGCGGCAATATCAGTCCGTCCTCGGCTACGATTATATTATCCCGTCCCGACTTATTTATCTTTTGTTTCAATCGGTCTATTTCTTCAGAAGAACCCAAATGTGTCAGCACCACCTGTCTCGTTCCTGATCCGGGCAACGCTTCGAACAACTCGTTCAAATCAAGATGAGTCGCTTCGATCACGGCAAAGTCACGACCGTTAATCAAATCGGCGATATCGGCAAATCCGGCAATATCGGCCGAATAAAGCAATGACTTATTCTCCGTCTCGACGCCCAGCGAATAACATCGTAAGCGATTGGGCAACCCGAGCTTTTCGACCAGTTCGGCGTATCCCTGCAAATGGCGATTGGCATAAGCCGTCAGACGACAGGGATAATCGAATACCTCTCCGGCCATATAGGGTATGAGGTTTACAGTGAACGGCAGTTTTTCGACGATCAGATATACCGCCCGCATATAGGCTGCGAACGGCTCAACGAAATCCTCGGGGAGGTAAAGATCGAGCGGCGTTTTGCGTCCGGCCAGATAAGTCGCCTGAATGAATAGCGGCAGATCACCGCAATGATCCGGATGAGTGTGACTTATCACAACCCGAGACACCGCCAATGGGTCAAATCCGCAACGTATGAAAGACGAGGTCACCCCGCCGCCGCAGTCAACCAAGGTCAGGTCATCGCCGATCTTGAGACAATAACCGGCATTGGCTCGATCCGGTTGCGGCATCCCGGAAGAGGAACCAAGCACGGTGAAACTGTCGGCAGGATGAATGATCATTTATCCGTACAACTCCTCGATTCGCGTCACGGCTTCCTTGCAATCCTCCCGGCTGACATCGAGATGCGTCACGAACCTGATCTTCCTTGGCCCGAACGGAACCGCCCAGACACCTGCCTCATACAGCTCACGGAGAACCTCTTCGGCAATCCGGTCCTCGGTTAGATCAGCTATAACGATATTAGTTTCAACCCGAGAAAGGTCGATATCGAACACCGGCAAAGCACTGAGGCGCTCGGCGATCAGGCGGGCGTTGGTATGATCCTCGACCAGACGTTCCAGATTGTTCCTGATGGCCCAGAGACCGGCCGCGGCGAGAATTCCCACCTGTCGCATCGCTCCGCCGAACAGCTTCCGGATACGTCGTGCTTTCCCGATGAAATCGGTACCACCCAGGATAACCGATCCCACCGGCGCCCCTAATCCTTTGGATAGACAGACCGAGACCGAATCAAATGGCGCAACCAATTTATCCAGCGGTATCCCCGTTGCTACATGTGCATTCCAGATACGAGCCCCGTCCAGATGCAGGATCAATCCCATTTCGTCGCACACTTCACGGACTTGCTTGATTTCCGACTGGGGCAGAATCGTTCCGCCATGACGGTTGTGCGTGTTTTCGAGAGCCACTATTCGCGTTCGGGGACAATGAATATCAATCGCCCGCACGTTGGCGCGAATCTGGTCGGCCGTGAGCATACCCCTCTCACTATCGAGCAGGTTGATCATCAAATGCGACAGAAGCGCCGGCGCTCCGACTTCGTAATTTACGATATGACACTCGCGCTCACACAACAGCTCCCAGCCCGGTTCGGTATGCGTTTTCAGGCAAACCTGGTTTCCCATCGTACCCGATGGAACAAACAGGGCGGCTTCGAATTTGAAAAGGTCGGCGCAGTAGGTTTCCAGCTCGATTACGGTGGGATCATCCCCCAGCACATCATCGCCCACCTCGGCAGTAGCCATGGCCTGACGCATCGCTGCTCCGGGACGGGTGACGGTATCGGATCGAAGATCGATTGGTTTCATACCGGACAATATACCGACTCGGAATGCGTCAAACAAGCCGACTGTGGCCGCCTTCGCGGACAGATACAAAAGAAAACGGGTCGTCCATAGGACGACCCGTTGCAAGGCCATAAATAAAAAAACTTAGTTGCAGACTACCACATTGTTCGCTTGTAAGTAGCCGGCCGATGTTTGTGAGGCATCGAACAGGACTTCCTGCCCCTCTCTTAAGGTCTTGTAGCCGTCCATGTTAATCGCAGTGTAATGAACGTATACATCCTGATCACGCTCTTCCGGAGAAATAAAGCCCCAGCCTCTTAAGTCGTTAAAATACTTAACCTTACCCTTCGACATAGATACTCCCGCGATTTTGCCTTAAGCCCCGAACTGCATAACCATTATACACGTGAGTTCAGAGGCGAACAAGAAAAAAGTTAGAGTACGGCTAGATTTGCGACATAACGCGTTCCAGCAAAGTCATCACCAACCCGGACAAGAGTGGAACGCTCACATTGTCATCGACGCCGAGCGGCAAAGCCTCCACTACCGCCGCCACCACCGCTCCGGTAATGCCCACCGACAGGGCCAGATCAGGCGCCACCAGCGCCACCGCGATCGTGCCGATCAGGCAGGCCGTTGAGCCTTCAAGCGATTTGTTCCAGAACTTATGTCGTCCGTAACGGCGTCCGATCAACGCCGCCAGAGTATCGCCGACAATGATAAACGCCAGGGCTGCTATCGTGACAGGCTTGGAAAAAATAATAACACAGATACAAACGGTGGTGAGAATATACGAGGCCCCGGTAAAATCACCCGCTTTCTCATGAGCTCGGATCATCCCCCCTTCGAATCGGTATGCGAATCCGGTCCAGAGCCACCACCCTTTAAACCGTGAGATATCGACTAGAACCATAGCCAGAGCGATCGGCACCATGATCGCCAGCATCTGCCCCTTGGAGAGACCAAGGAAATAATACCCGGCCGGGATCACCAACGCTCCGATGTGAGTGCCTTTACGAAGGAGTTCGCCGGCAAACGTTATCTGCCCGGCATCATTGTCCGGAGCTTTCGCCATGACCCTCCTGGCGCTGATCGACCGGTCTCAGATGTACGGGACTGATTTTATTGGGGAAACTGACATCGTATCGGGCATACAACATATCGCGGAATCGGCCGTAGACTTCCTGACTGTGCTTCCGCCGGAGTATTTTAGATATTTCCGGGCTGGCCTCATCGACACCTTTCGTCTCATGGCGATCCAAAACCTTAACGATATGGTATCCGAACTCTGTCTTCACCGGATGTGAGATATTACCGACTAAAGTCTGGATGGCGGCCCGCCAGACTTCTGCAGGAACATCATTTTTATTTATCCATCCGAGATCGGCCAGATCAACCCTGATTGATGATTCTCCCGGGTAGTATTGACGCGCCAGCTCCATAAAATCCACCCCGGCCAGAGCCTGATCTCGCACCAGTTCACCCATCATGCTGTCGGGAACGATGATATGTTGTACCTTCAAGGGCTTGTCTACTCGGAAATCAGCCAGATGCTTGTTGTAATAGGCTTCTATTTCTTCTTTTGAGGGCAACCAGGAAGGTTCAGCCTGATCCTGAGCAGCATATCGGCGAGCGAACGAATGTCGAATATCGTACTCCTGTTTGCAAACATAATCGAGCGTATCGATGCCGAGATCATGCGCCACTTCGAGCATCATCTTGCGATCGGCCAGATGATCGATCATTTCCCGTTTCATTTCAGACGTCGAATTATCGATTCGATTATTACCGCGATATGCTTCTTCCAAAGACCTGACTTCGTTGCAGTCGATAGTATCGGTTCCGTTCACCACCGCCACCCATTCCGACCGTTCGACCTTATAGATATTCGTATCAAGCAGTGGTTCGTTATAGACGATATCACGCGGCAGAGTTTTTATCGAATCGATAAGTGTTCGTCCCCGCTCGTTGGTTTTCATATTCGTCAATGTCTCTTTGGCTATTTGATAGAAAGACGTATCGAGCGGTTGGAGCCCGGTATTGAAATGTTGCGGCACCCAAATGATATGCCAGCCGTTATCGTCGGGGTAAGGTTCCGAAATCTGACCCGGCATAAGATTGAACGCAATCGAATCAAAAGGATCGTTATATGTGCCGCGCTTGGTCCATCCCACATAACCGCCGCGTTTATTGGAATGCGAATCATGTGAGTATTGCTGCGCCACCTTTTCGAAGACCATTCCGGAGTCGAGTCGGGCTTTGACTTCGAAGGCATAAGCTTTGGTATAGGCCTGAAGCGAATCCCAATCCATCGCTTTAAAAGCTATCGAATCGGGACCAAGCAGGAACCCCCGGTGAGAAATTAAAATATGGTAGAGAAGGACTTGCTCCTCCACCGAGAACAGATCCGGTCGGCTGTAGTAAAACTCAACTACTTCAGCCGAATCTATTTTTATCTCGTTCTTTATTTTTTCGTCAAAAAAGGCCTGAAGGAGGGCCGTGCTATACAAGTTCTGGTAACCGCGATAATCAGGATACGACTTCGATATATCGGTTTCATCGGCCAGAAAACCAACCAGGGTATCGACCAGAATACTATCCAGTACCGCTTTAATTGCTTCCGGTTCCATAACACCGCCGCCGGCCATACGATCGCTGTTGTACAACGAATCATAGAGGTCAGCCATCGTGATACCGAACCGATCATCTACCCGGGCAACGAAATCAGTATAGCCGGCTTTATCGGCCAGATAGATTGGGGTGGGTGGTTTACCGCATCCTGAAAGAGCGATAACAGCAATAAACGCAAGCAAACCTAGACGCTTATAAAACAACATGGTATCTCCGTAATAAAATCCACATACCTATCGTAAGACCTTGGAAAATTATACAATTATAAGGCAAAAACAAGCCAAAAGTCCCGCGCCGGGGCGACGCAGCTCGTCACCGGATCGGAGCATCGCCCGGCAGACAAGCTCCCTGGCTGCACGGGGCCACAGCGCCGGACTCGCACAGCGGGTGGCCTTGTGTCCCCGCACACGACAGTCGCGGCAAACGACTGTCCGGGCGCCCTGCCGGCCCCGTGGTGCAACAAATTGCGCGCTCGGCCGTCTGATCGGAAGACCCAGGCAAAGGAGAGTTATGCTTTCGATTCGATCAATCACCGCGATAGGCGTGTTGCTGGTCTGTTTCGCGCGGGCCACCGACGCGGCCGAGACAGTTATCGACGTTAGTTTTGACGACACCTCGGCGGCGGTCTCAGACCGTGCCCAGCCTCTGCATATCGTTACGGCCCGGCCGATCAGCCAAGCTTATTCCACCGGCGGCCTGTATTTGCTGTCGGGCTTCGCTCCCTCCGACGGTCTGTTCGCCGAGACGAATCAGGAGATGATCGACCGGCCCTGGATCGAGCAGCCGTGGCGTTTTTGTTCGGCTTTCGCCTGCGCCGGCGCCGGCACTTTCTGGGTCGGCCGCAACTGGGACAATCAGAACGTCGGGTCGATTCTGGTCAGTCTGTACTCTCCCCCGTCGGGTCATCGCTCGGTCTGTCTGAGTCGCGCCATTGATATCGGCTTCGGCGAGAATCTCGATCTGGCCGGGATGATTAGGAGCGATTATGGCGGTCGTTTCGACGTGGCCCCATTCTATGCCGTCGAAGGGATGAACGACGCCGGCCTGGTGGTCATCACCACCGGCATCAACACGATCCCCGTTCACGCCACGCCGGAGAAACGGCCTTTGTTTATCACTTATCTCATCCGGCAGATGCTCGACCGGTGCGGCACGGTCGCGGAAGCGGTCGCGCTGGCCGACCGGTTCACCCCGTTCGATCTCGACACCAACTCGCTGAGCTGCCATTTGCTCATTGCCGACAAGTCCGGCGCTTCGGTCGTGCTCGAACACGACGGCCACAAGTGGGCGTCATTCGCTCCCGAAGGCTCCTTTCAAATCATGACCAACAAGCCGCTGCTCGGTCTGAGCGACACCGACCTCAAATCGATCTGCTGGCGCTACCGCTCGCTGGCCGAAGACCTCGACAGCCTCGGAACCGGCCTGACTCGCACCCGCGCTCATGAAATGCTGCACCGGGTCGAGCAGAGCGGGACGACCTGGTCGGCGGTATATGATCCGGCCGAGCGATGCCTGTATCTTTCGGTGTACCAGGATTGGGACAGAATCTATCGTCTCGCACTGCCGTAGAAGAGCCGAGCGTACCACAAAAAAAACCGGCCGAGGCACAAAGCCGCGGCCGGTGAAGATATTATAAGGAATCGACTAAAGAGTCCGCGAACTGGTATCTCCCACCTGAGCATCAACAATCGCGATTGTCGCCAGATCAACGATCTGGTTGACATCGCTGGTCCGATGCAGAACATACACCGGCTTACGCAGTCCCATCAGGATCGGTCCGACAGCCTGGAAGCCACCCATTCGCTGAGTCAGCTTGTAGGCGATATTACCGGCACTCAGATTGGGGAAAATAAACACGTTGGCCTGTTCCTTGAGCTTTGAGAACGGGAAATGCCGTTCCATAAATTCAGGCATCATGGCCGTATCGGCCTGCATCTCGCCGTCAATCTCCAGATCAGGAGCCAGTTGCTTCGCTATCCTGGTTGCTTCTGCCACCTTCTCAGATTCCGGATGAGGGGCTGAGCCGAAATTACTGAACGACAGCATTGCAATCTTCGGAGTAATATGGAAACCGTTTTTGACCACCCGCGCCGCTCCAAGAGCGATCTCGGCCAACTGCTCGGCGGTCGGGTTTATATTAACCGTGGTATCCGCGAAGAAATAAACTTCTCCTCGCTGTATCATCACGAACAGGCCGGACACATGCGAGACATGATCCTGGAGATCAACAATCTGCAGAGCCGGGCGCAGGGTTGTCGGATAATCCGATTGAGCGCCCGACAACACAGCATCACAATCTCCCTGTTCGAGCATCATGAGAGCATAGTGAATGGGGTCTTTCACCATAGCGCGAGCTTTCGCCATGGTTACCCCTTTACGCTGACGCTTCTCGAACAACCGGGCAGCGTACTCTTCGCCTTTATCGGAAGTATTCGGGTTGATCAGCTTGATTCCGTCCATATCGACTTCATGTTGATCGGCCAACTCCCGGATCGCTTCCGGATTACCCAGAAGAGTAGGTGTGGCAATCCCTTCCATGGTGAGAATATGAGCCGCACGAAGTACACGCACCGATTGCCCTTCCGGGAATACGAGGTGCTTTGGACGGCGTTTGGCACGTTCTTTCATAACGCGCATGATCACCCGTCCCTTGCCGATACGGACATCCAACTGCTGCTTGTATTCTTCCATATCGATCTGACGCTGGGCAACACCACTCTCGATAGCCGCCTGTGCCACCGCCGAGGCCTCCCAGACCAGGATACGCGGATCGAACGGCTTCGGGATGATATAATCCCGCCCGAACTTGAAATGGTCCACATGGTAAGCCTTGGCCACTTCTTCCGGGACATCCTGCTTGGCCAGAGTAGCCAAAGCCTTAACCGCTGCGATTTTCATTTCTTCGTTAATCGCCGTGGCATGAACATCCAGAGCACCGCGGAAGATAAACGGGAAACCCAGCACATTGTTGACCTGGTTCGGATAATCCGAACGCCCGGTCGCCATAATCAAATCTTTGCGGACTTCACTGGCGTCAATATAAGTGATTTCCGGATCCGGATTGGCCATGGCAAAAATGATCGGATCCTTGGCCATTGATTTGACCATATCTTTGGAAACCGTATTCGCCACCGATACTCCTACGAACACATCGGCGCCCTTCATAGCGTCGGCCAGAGTATGGCAATCGGTTTTGCGAACGAATTGCGCCTTGTACTGGTTGAACGAGTCACCGCGCCCTTCGTACATCACACCCTTGGAATCGACCATCAGGAGGTTTTCCGGATTCACTCCCAACGAACAGTACAGCTTGGCGCAAGCGATTCCCGCAGCGCCGGCTCCGGAGTATACGACACGAATTTTACTGATATCCTTGCCGACAATCTCAAGAGCATTGATCAAAGCAGCGGCCGAAATGATCGCCGTGCCGTGCTGATCGTCGTGGAAAACCGGGATGTTCATCGACTTCTTGAGCGTCTCTTCGATGTAGAAACACTCCGGAGCCTTGATATCCTCGAGGTTGATACCGCCGAACGTAGGTTCGAGCAGCTCACACGCCTTGATGATCTCATCCGGATTCTCGGTGTTTAATTCGATATCGAATACATCGATATCGGCAAAGCGCTTGAAGAGAACGCCCTTCCCTTCCATCACCGGCTTGCCGGCGGCAGCGCCGATATTACCAAGACCTAAAACGGCGGTTCCGTTTGAAACCACGGCCACCAGATTGCCCTTGGCAGTGTATTTATAAACGTCATTGGGATTCTTAGCGATCTCAAGGCATGGTTGAGCCACTCCCGGCGTATACGCCAAAGAAAGGTCCAACTGCGTAACGCAGGCCTTGGTGGGATTCACTTCCACTTTGCCCGGCTTGCCCTTGGCATGGTAGTCAAGAGCCTGCTGTTTAGTGATCATGACACAAATGCTCCTCTAAAGTTCCTGCTCTAAGTCGAGCAAACAATCAGTCTTAAGGTCGAGAAATATATCGCTATTAACCAGTTGTCAAGGCTAATTCGAGGCTTTAGTCAAAGGAACCGTAAAACTGCCGAATAATAGGCAACATATTGCACGAATGAAGGTTCATTGACCGAAAAATCCGCTCCGGCCGCGGTTTTTACCTGTCAGTTAACATAGGACAGCTCTTTGAAAAAAAACGAACGTATAAGCGGGATAAATCACCTGATACCCCTCAAATTTATGAGACACCATACTGATCGATGAACCGCTCGGGAGGCTAGAGCCGCCCGGGCTTGTCTCTAAATGCTATAGGGAAATAATTGGATTAAACCGACTCAACCGGCTGTTCGGACGGTACCAACAACACCTCAGTGGTGTCATCCAGGACAAGACAACCGTAAGGACGTAAAACGAACGAAAAAGATGTCCCTCGCCCGGGTATCGAATCCACCTGGCTGCGGATCTTCAACGCCGCGCAGATTCGATGCACCACCGCCAGTCCGAGTCCGGTCCCTTCCTTCTTGGTCGAGAAAAACGGTTGGTAAATACGAGCCAGGTTGGTCCGGGTAATTCCGGGACCGTCGTCAGTGACTCTTATGAGCACCTGGTTTCTTTCTTCCGGTCTTTCGAGGGAGAATTCCAACTCGTGCGGCTGGGCATCCATTGCTTCACAGGCATTGACGGCAATGTTGAGCAGTAGTTGCTTAATCAGCCCCTCATCTCCGACAACATAGACAATCGATTCGTTTGTCTGAAAACTGATTTTAATGTTCTCATGGTACGAAGGATGGTGATACACCACTTGAATGATATCCTGCACCAGATGACACAATTCCACCTTGGCCATGGTTGGCCGGTCGATTCGGGCGTACTGAAGAAACTCCGTGGTGATTTTAGAAAGGCGGTCCGACTCCTTAACGATCAAATCCATAAGGCGGGCGTTCTCACCTGCGACCTGAAGTTCTCCCTTGAGCACTTCAACCGATCCGGAGATCGCAGCCAACGGATTGCGAATTTCGTGGGCGATTGAAGCGGACAATTCGCCCACTGCGGCCAACCGATCAGCCGCGCGGACCTTTTCCTCGAGTCTTTTAGCATCCGTCAAATCCGAAAAAATGGCAATCACACCTCGTAGACGGCCCTCTTCCCCCTGGAGGCGGGAAGTCGCGAGCCCCAGCGGTGTTTTAATGCGGTGGGCATTGAGGATCGATATCTCTTTTCGGGGATACTGGGTGTTGTTTTCGATGCCGTCCATTACGGCTTCGGCTAATTGCGGCATTCGTTGGGCGAACACATCGTTACAGAGCATGCCCCGGACATCCCCTTCGCTATAACCGAGAATACGTTCGGCGGCGCGGTTGAAATAAATCAAACGGCCGTCCTGATCGACCGTGAGCAATCCGGAATTGAGATGGCGCAGGATATCGTCAGTTTCGAGGCGGGCCATGCGCAAGGCAGCCGAGGCATCGGCCAACTGACGGTCACGAATGCGCAGGCGCTCAGCCAGGAAACCGGCTATGAAGGCAATCAGGTAAAAAATCAGCAGGTGCAGAAAAACCGAGTAGAAAATCGAGTCCTGCGCCTGCAGAAGCGCATCCAGACCGCGTAATCCGGACTCTCCGGGGATATCGGAAAACTCGATGCCCAGCCAGATGATGAAAACATCTCCGAGCGAAGCCAGCGATGCAACGATCAACGTACCGATCAGATTATAAGCCAGAGCCGCTGAAACGATAGTTAGCAGAAACAGTGCAAAGAAAGGAGAATTGACATTACCGGTGGTGTAAACGATTCCGGTTTCAATGGCGATCTCAAACAGGAACTGCAACGCTACCGTTACCGTTCTCGCGGAATTTACCGGATAGCGCCGGTGCAGACCGAATAGAACCGCCACAGCCAGCGTTGCGATCGAATAGAGAATGAACGGTACCCGCAAATAGTGCGGGTAGTCCATCCAGAAAACCACGACCACGAAAAGAATTACATAACTGGCCAGACGAAGCGGCAGGAGCCAACCGGGGCGCTTATGGTTGATCGCTCTTTCCATAATAGCCAACGGCGCCCGGTCAGGGCGCCGTTGGGTCTCTTTTCTATCGTTGATCCTTTTAACTAATTCGAGACCAACTAGATCTTGCCGATGATGTCGAACATCGGGAGGTACATGGCAACCATAATACCACCGATAGCGATACCCATAACGACAATAACGATCGGTTCGATCACTGAAGTCAGCGCCTGGACGGCCTCATCGACCTCTTCATCGTAGAAGTCGGCGATTTTGTTAAGCATTTCATCCAGTCCGCCGGTCTTTTCACCGACCGAGATCATCTGTGTCACCATGGGTGGAAACACTCCCGACTCTTTCAACGGGCCGGTGATAGTATCTCCCTCGGCAATTGCCATGACTGACTTGTTAATGGCATTCGAGATAACCAGGTTTCCGGCGGTTTTGGCTGTAATCTCCAACGCCTCCAGAATCGAAACACCCGAAGAAAGCAACGTAGCCAGCGTGCGGGTAAACCGCGCTACCGCCGACTTACGCACCAGGTTACCCAATACCGGCATCTTGAGCAGAGTCTTATCGATATTGAGCGCCCCGGCCGGAGTTTTACGCCACCAGAATAAACCGACGACAAGACCGATGAATCCTGCCATCAGATAAAGGAAATTGGCCTGGAGGAAATTCGAAATACCCAATACGATCTGTGTCGGCTTCGGCAGTTCGGAACCGAGTCCGGAGAACATTTTGGCGAAGACCGGAACGATGAACGTCAACATACCGATCGTCACCGCAGCTGCTACGAAAGCCACCACGGACGGGTAAATCATAGCGCCCTTGACCTTGCGTATCAGCTTGTCGGCTTTTTCACGATAGACGGCAAGACGAACGAGAATCGCATCGAGGGCGCCGCCGACCTCACCCGCTTCGACCATATTGGTATAAAGCTGATCGAAAATTTTGGGGTGACGCGCAAGCGCCTCACTCAAAGTAGCACCGCCCTGGACGCCGTCTTTGACCTGGCCGATAACCTTGGCCAGTTCCCTGCTCTCGGTCTGCGCGGACAGAATCTCAAGGCATTGAACCATCGGCAAACCGGCGCCGATCATGGTAGCGAATTGACGCGTGAAACGTGAAACATCGATCTTCTTAACCCCGGTACCGAACTTGATCTTAATTTCCGGAGCTTTTTTGCTTATGGAATTGACCAGAATGCGGTTCTGCCGCAACACTCGTTCCAGGTCAGCCTTACTCTTGGCTTTTAGCTCACCCTGGACGGCCGCCCCCGCAAGGGTTTTTCCTTTGTATACAAAAACCGGCATTTGTTAAATCCTTTCTATCGCTTGACGCTCTAGGTAAACGCCGGGGATTTATGTTTCGAGAGCATCTCACCCAATTCCTGGGTATTGGAACTGTAGCTCATCGCATCGTTGAGTGAGATCTTGCCGCCCTGGACAAGCTCCATCAACGACTGGTTCATCGTTTTCATCCCGTATTTCTGACCCGACTGAATCATGGAGTACATCTGGTGCACTTTATCGTCGCGAATCAACGCTCGAATAGCCGGTGTCGCTACCATGACTTCGAGTGCAACCACGCGCCCGCCGCCGATCTTGGGAATCAGACACTGCGACACGATCGCCTGGAGCGAGAACGACAACGAAATACGGATCTGCTCCTGTTGGTTGGTCGGGAACGAGTCGACGATACGGTTAATCGACTCCGCCGCTGAATTGGTGTGCAACGTCGCGAACGCCAAATGGCCCGTTTCCGCAATCGATAGTGCCGCCTCGATCGTTTCGAGATCGCGCATTTCACCCACCAACACCACATCAGGATCCTCACGCAGCGCGTACTTGAGAGCCGATGCGAACGAGTTGGTATCGGAGTATACTTCACGCTGGTTAACCAGAGCCGTTTGATGGCGGTGCAGGTATTCGATCGGGTCCTCGACGGTGATAATATGCACCGGACGTTCTTTGTTGATCTTGTCGATCACCGATGCCAGAGTAGTCGATTTACCCGAACCGGTCGGTCCCGTTACGAGTACCAGACCGCGCGGCAAGGTGGCAAAGGTCGAGATTACTTTGGGTAATTGAAGTTCTTCGAAAGTTCTGATCTCGTATGGAATCTGCCGGAGAACCACAGCAATGTTGCCGCGCTGCATGAACATATTGCAGCGGAAACGACTCATCGATTCGATACCGAAAGAGAAATCCAACTCCGAGTTCTGTTCGAATTTGAGTTTCTGTTTCTCATTGAGCATCGTGTAAGCTATTTTTTTGGTCTGTTCGCTGGTTAACAGATCGTAGTTCAGACGCTGCAGCTTGCCGTCTACGCGCACAACGGGCGGTGATCCGACGGTCAAATGAAGATCTGAAGCGTCCATTTTGACCATTTCTTCCAGCAGCTCTCTCAGAGATACCATGCAAGTTACTCCAGAATGTTTGTAGTCAACGGGCCTATAAGGGCGTCTTCTCTCTATATCGGCTTGAAGGACTGCTTTCTTGAACGCCAAAACACCGGTTATGACCGGATAAACTGTTGGGGGATAAGACGGTTGTGGAGAGACTATTACTCGTTGGTCGAGGTCGTGGCAAAGACCTCATCGATTGATACAATCCCGGCCTTCATCTTCTCGACCGCGCACATCCGAAGGCTGAACATTCCCTCTTCCTGGGCAACGCGCCGGATCTCCGTATCCGAAGCTTTGTCCAATATCAGGGACTCAACCTTTCGGGAAATGGGCATAACCTCGTAGATACCGGTTCGGCCGGAGAGACCGGTTCCGTTGCATTCATCGCAACCCTTGCCTTTGAAAGCCCTGATATTACGAAGCAAGTCCTTGGGGACCATAAGACTCTGCACCTGCTCAGGGGTCAGATTGACCTCCTCCTTACAGTGCTGGCAAATCTTGCGCATCATACGTTGTGCCATAATCAGTTTGGTTGCCGAAGCTACCAGATAGAACGGCACGCCCATGTCAATCAGACGGCTAATGGACGAAGGAGCATCGTTGGTATGGAGGGTAGAGAATACCAGGTGACCGGTCAGAGCGGCTCGAATGGCGATCTCGGCCGTTTCACCGTCACGAATTTCACCGACCATGATAATGTCGGGGTCCTGACGTAAGAACGATCTCAGCGCAGCTGCGAAGGTCATCCCTATGTTCGATTTGACGGCCACCTGATTGATGCCGTCGAAGTTGAACTCAACCGGGTCCTCAGCGGTCATGATGTTCACGTCGATCGTATTCAGCGTCTTCAGCGCCGAATACAGCGTGGTCGTTTTACCGGAACCGGTCGGTCCCGTTACCAGGATGATGCCGAACGGCAGGTGAATCGCCTTGTCGAACTTGCCCAGGTCTTCCTTACGGAAACCTAACTGGGTGAGATCGACCCGCAGGGCCTGCGGATCCAGAATACGCATAACCACCTTCTCACCGAAGATAGTCGGCAGTACCGAAACACGCAGGTCAACGGTTCGCCCGTGAATCTTGAGCTTGATACGGCCGTCCTGCGGCAGACGCCGTTCAGAGATATCCAGCTCAGCCATGATTTTCACGCGCGAGACGATAGCCGCACGATACTTGAACGGCAGCGGCGCCATTTCACGCAAATCGCCGTCGATACGATAACGAACCCGAATCCGTTTCTCGTACATTTCGATGTGAATATCCGAAGCCCCCAGACGGATAGCATCAGACAGGATCGAGTCCACCAGCTTGACCAGCGGCTTATCTTGAATAGCCGAGAGCAGATCCGATTCCGAGGGACCATCTTCATCGGTGCCGACCACCTCGAGGTCGGGATCTTCCTCAAGACCTTTAACGATCTCGGAGAGACCGCTGGAATCGGTGTAATAAGACTCAATCGCTTTCTCAATCGCCTTCTCGGGGGAAATGACCGGCTGGACGGTACAGCCGGTAATAAACTTGATGGCGTCAAGAACGTAGATGTTGTTCGGATCGCTGATCGCCACCAGCAGGTTGCGGTTGAGCTTCGAGATTGCAATGACGTTGAACTTGCGGGCAATATCGAGAGGAATCAGCTTAACCACTTCCGGATTAAGCTCGATATCCGAAAGTCGGAGGGCGCCTATTTTCAGGTGCTGTCCGACAAACTTGGCGATATCGTCTTCGGATTCGACCGCACCTATATGAACCAAAGCAGACTCGATCGTCTCATTCTTTTCCTTGACGAGTGCGAGAGCCTGCTCGGCTTGTTCGGGTGTGATCTTGCCGGCCTTGACCAGCATTGCCCCAAGTTCTGAAGACATACTTAGCCCGTTAGTGCGATGTTTCTCCGGTGGGTGTACCTAGCTCGGCGACGGCTCAGCCGTCGTCCGTTTCACTATGCTGATCAGTCCTGAAAGATATCGTCCAGACGATCCTGAGCCATTGAGGCGAAGTCGTCGGAAATACCGCTCTTGCCACCCTCCTTCTTGGCGTTCTCACGGATCTGATCAAAAACCTTGGCCAGTTCTACCGCCACTTCCTTGGCGTAAAGACGGACCATGCCGATCGTCGTCCGATCGTCGAAAACGACCACCAGGATAGAACGATCGCCTACCAGGGACATGTGAATATGATCTTTCTTTCCCTGGTGGAACAACACCGAAAACTCGTCCTCGCCCACGAGCCGAGCGATTTCCTTGGTCGAGGCAAAAGAACCGGCCAGCAACGCCGCCAGAGCGGTTGTGTCAAGCGACTGCGTGAACCCTTGTCGGGAGATCAGGTGACCATCCTTGTCAACCAGCAGAGCGCACTTCGCTTCGGCGCCCTTTAACATCTTCGACAACAGGGTCTCGATCTGTCTGGTCTCTTCCTCGTAAATGATGAGAGTATCTTCGGACATTTAGACCTCCGTTATTCCTATTTAATACCGAACAACCGTTTGAAAAATCCGCGTTTCTTTTCCGTCTTGCGCCTTTTCAAAGGCGGCGCCATCGACGGTCGAGACGACTCGATCTGATCCATATCACTCTCCGGAACAGGTCGCTCCATCGATGGACTCTCCGTTACCGGGTGGGACTGCGGAGTTTCGATCGCGGCAGGAGTCGGCGACTCGGGATATTTCTTGCGGTCTCCGGGATACGGGCGATAATCAGAAGAGTCGGCAACCGGAGTTGCCTGACTCGGCATAGTCTGAGGAGCTTCAGCCTGTGGCATCGGCGGCGCCGAGGCGTTGGCCGGACCTCCCAGCAGCGGTTCATCGAATGAAGGCTGTTGTGACGCATCCGTTGCGGCAGACTCATTTGCCTGAGCTGTCGGAGCGCTGGGCGGCGGCGACGGCGGTTGCGGTGAAGCCACCGCCTGAATCGGCGTCTCTTCAGCCACGGCCGCAACCGGTTGTGGTTTATGAGCGACCGGATTGGTCTCAAGCGAAGGACGCGTCGATGAGGTTGTTCCGCCTGATTTGGCCTTATCAAGAACCAGCTTAATGATCAGCTTCAGGGTATCGAACACACCGTTGCCGACCGTGGCCGAAGCCTCAAAGGTGTGGCGTCCTTTGGGATTGAGACGAGCGTCAAGGTCGGCTACCGGCATCACTCCGGGCAGATCGCGCTTGTTGTACTGAATTACCAGCGGCATGTTGTCTATGTCGTAACCGTACTCGCGCAGGTTCTCTTCGAGGTTGATCAACGACTCGATATTTTCATCCATCTTGTCCGGTTGACTATCGGCAACGAACACAACGCCGTCCACGCCGCGCAGAACCAGCTTACGGGTGGCGTTGTAATATACCTGACCCGGAACGGTATAGAGCTGGAACTTGGCGGCGAAACCGTTGATGGTTCCGATGTTGATCGGCAGAAAATCGAAGTATAGAGTACGGTCCGCTTCCGTGGCCAGCGAAATCAGGTCGCCTCGCGTATTACCCGGAACCTTGCTGTGAACGTACTGCAGGTTGGTTGTCTTACCCGACAACCCCGGGCCGTAGTAGACGATCTTGCAGCAGACCTCGCGAGCCGAATAGTTAATTGAAACCATGGATTCCTTCCCGTACCTGCCTAAGCCGACACTCTGAGTTTGCTAATGGCATTCTTCATTTCCAGACGGACCAAGCCGATATTGACTTCCTTCTCGGTCGTAACCACGAGGATGCCCAATCCGGCGTCGCCAAAAAACAGCTTCCCGTTTTCGGCCTCGATCGTAACCTGGCTGAGGGGTCTGGTGTCCAGGCGTTCAAGCGACTTCTGGATGTTCGAAGTGATCGACGCGGCCAGCGCCCCGATCGTATCGCCGTCAAACCCGGCATCGAGATCGGCAGCGATAACGATACCGTCATGACCCACGATCATCGAGCCCGTAACGCCCGTGGCTTTGTTCAGATCGCTAAGCACTTCGTACATGATCTATCTCCACGTTCTCGAACAGCGCGGGGCTGTATCGGTTGGATATATATTTCCGGATCATTTCAAGGCTCTGGTTGATGCGGATATTGAGGAAGTCATCCATTTGACGTTCCGCCACCACCATGAGCGCAAAATACTCGTCGAAAGCAAGCGTAACTTTTCGATCGTTCAGAAAAATGTTTATTTTCTCAGGATTGGACAAATTGATACGACCGAGCAAACCGCTGTTAACCTGGCGGAAGTTAAGAGCCCAGGGAGCCCAGTCGGCCGGATCGATTTCGCCACGCTTGAAGTGTCCCAGGAGAAGACCCTCATGATCAACCACGGCAGCCAGCTGCACCGAACCGTCTTCACCGATATAACGCGTGGCCTGATCGAATCCGTTCCCCTTTGAAGCGGAGGCATCGGGTACCGTTGACATATCCTCATCAGCCCTGGTCGCTGTCGGGCGATTCTCGGCCGGAGGGGTCACTTCATGGCTGACACCTTTTTTCTTGGAAATAGCGATTGAAGTGAATCCGCTTGTCTCTACCGCCGGGGTGGGTTCGGGAGTCCGACGCTGCGGCTCAGGCATCCGGCGTGGCGCCTCGGGGGCCTTGCGCGATGGCTCGGGCAGCGCAGCCGATTCTACCTCAGGTGTTGTCTCCGGTTGAGTCACGACAGTCACCATGTTCTCAATCGGATAGGTCAAATCAACGATCTGCTTGAGGACAAACGGGGTGGCAACGACATGAAACAGCAAACCCGGGAGATAACTGAACATACCGAGTTGCAGCGACAGTTTGAGCTGCATCGAATACATGGCGGCGATTACCACTCCCAGAAGAGCTCCGACCGCCAATCGGTAAACCAAACAGATGCCTGCTGCCTGGGCTAGTTTAAGCAGACTGCTGCGTCGATGAAAAGCCAGCGTGACAACGCCGTAGAAAACGAATTCAAGTGTCAGGCTGACCCATGATGCACGGGCTAGATCCGTGCCAAAACGCCCCGGGAACACGATCATTGGGACAATCACAAGCAGCATTGTCAGCAGGATAACTTGTCTGATTGTTCTCGGTGTAATCTGCATACCGCTTCCTTATCTCTAATCGACCTGGCGTGACATCAGGTCCATCAATTTCATGCGTAGCGAGCCGAGGTTGGCTTTAGCCGAGGCTACGAACAGGTAGATACCGGCGCTGGACCGGATAACATACAGAGTCCGCTGAGCAGTCTCGATCAGTACCGATTTTACGGACCCGAAACAGGCTTCTATCAATTCCTGCTCGACATGATTAACCACATCGCCAATGGTCGCACCATAAACGGCCGAGTCATCGCTGATGCCCCACTCCGATTCCAGAATGAGCCCCTCATGGTTGATCAACACGGCGCCTTCCACTCCCAAAATCCCGACTGCTTCCTTGAGCAGTCTTGGCGGTGTCAGCGGCTCCGGGGCCGGCTTGGACGGGGTCGGGGCTGCGGTCGCTTCAACGGAAGCATTACTATCCGCCACCGGCGCCGTTTTGTTGCGCTTTTCTGAACGAACGATAATGGTCGGCGCACTCTCAGAGTTGGAGGCCACGTGCGGTTGCTGCTTGGGCAGTTGTTGAGCGATGTCAAGCAACCTTGATATCTGCGGGTTGTTGGGATCGGCCTCATGAAGTCGAGACAGGAGCTTGATAGCCTTAACGAACTCACCCTTGTAGATATGTATCTCCGCCAGGAGGAGTTCTGTGGCTCTCGTCCAGCCGTCAATTTCCGCCGCCTTGCGTGCCTCGGTTTCAGCCCAATCGTAGAGTCCGCGATCCAGGTTGATCTTAGCCATAACGACATGCGCTGAACCGTAGGACGGGTGTATTTTCAATCCGTTCTGACAGACTCTGAAGGCCTTATCCAATTCCCCTTTACGACGGTGAGCTTCAGCCAAAGCTGCGAATATCTGCGAGTTGGGGTCGGCAGAAAGGATTTTTTGGCATTTGCCAATCCGTTCATCTATATCGACAGTATTGCTCACTGATATACCGTTAAGTCTCGCAATGATAGAATGTTACAATTTCGACATTTTTAGCCGTCCCATAAGTATAGACAGCTCATGAATGTATGTCAACTCTTTAAGCAGTCTTAGCCAAGCGCTTTTTTCGTTTCGAAGATGCCGTAGGTCAAAAAACCGATTGCGATGGTCAACAAGGCCGGACCGACATAAGTCGGCAGAGCATATATTTCCAACACATCGATCAACCAGGCGGCCTGAGACAGCACGAGCACCGCAAAACCGACCAGGAACATCCTCCAGCTACGGGAAAGCAGACCACCGCGGACGGTGCTGAGGACCTTGTAAGCGCCAACGCCGCAGACTACGGCCCCGATCAGGACAACGGAGTTCAGCAATGCCGGCGGCGTAGTTATTACCGCCAGATTGGCTGCATGAGCACTGTCGGCGATCAGAGCCAGGGCGATGGTCGAGAACCATATCTTTTTCATCGTTAATACCTCTTTATCAACCACGAACCATTTTCACGACTTTATCAGCACGACGGAGAGTCTTGTAAAAAGAATCCTCCAGACCGTAACGAGTAACTAGCTCCCGCCGCTTGGCCAGCGGCTCGGATATTTCTCGTTTTACGGCGCCAAGGCCACGACGGAACGGACCGGAACCCAATAACTGGAAGATGAATTCCAACTGCTCGGAGAGCATGGATTCAAGACCGCTCAGCAGATGATGAAGCCGCGTCTGTGGCGGCAATTGACGCATGGCCGTCAGGAATTTATCAAACGAAGGCATCAGGTCCGATTTAGGATCTACCCCCGGGAAATAGCTGAACAAACCGTTACGGTATTGAGAAACGAATTCCGTAAAACGAGTATTCTCGTCGCCGAGATATTCGTCAACGATGCAGCGAATGCGATAAAGGCAATTGCTGTACAGGTGGAAGATGATCGAATATATGACCTCTTCTTCATCCTCATCATCAACCTGAACGGCTTCCACCTTACCGGCGCCCTCCACCAGTTTCGCACCGACCAGTTTATAAACGGCGCGGTAGGTCACGAACTCACCCATGGGAGAGACGTTGACCAGATCCGGCAAAGTGCGCTCACCGTTGACCAGCATGAGAATACGGAATTCATCGACCGACAGCTTGATATCACCCTTGGCGGTTTTGGGATTACTTACAACCTTGAGGTACACGTCGTCCGGCGGAAGGACTTTCTGAATTTCGAGCCACTCGTCGATACGCCGGGTACCTTCCATAACGACATTCATGGTATTCATTTCCACCAGGAACGGCGCATTTTTAGGCTCCTGCCCCTCGTGGAAAATGAAATCACCCTCATGCCAGGCGAACAGGTTGTATACGATCTCTTCGATCTGCAGACGAAGACATTCGGCTATTTCATCCTTGCCGAACAAACCCATGTCGATCAAAGTCGTACCGAGCTGACGGCCGGTCTGCTTATGCAGTGTGATGGCTCGTTCCAGATCGGTTTTGGAAATTTCACCTCGCCTGAGCAACATATTGCCCAACAGGTCTTCATGGTCGTTCACCGAGGATGCGAAAATGATATTGCCGTTTCTGAAGGCCACTTCCTTTTGGCGGGCGGCGGTCTTCACCTCCAACAACCCAGTCTTCTTGCCGGTGGCCAGCAATTGCAGGATGTCGGGGAAAGATACCGTTTTTAGATTGCCGGACAGACTCACGATTTCCTGACCTTTCGTAGCCCAAGTTTATAGCCGTAATCCCGCTTTGCGGGTGTATCTCTTAGGATTATCGGGCAATTGGGCTTAGAACTTAATCGTAATCTGAGCTGCCGACTCCGATGAGCGGCGTATGGAGCGAGTCGCCCGACAACTCAAGCCGAAGCGTCCCGATTCGACTAAGGTCAAGCAGCTTAGTACGATCTGAGGAAGGTTGGACAGCCTGTTCAGAACTTGAACAGACTAAAAGATCAACATTGTCGTTCAAGTCTTCCCAAACGGTTTTAGTGAGACGCCCGCAAATAAGACAAAGATAGTCCGAGGAGAGAGGCACCGGACATGCTGCTGACGGACTCATACTCAGCAGTAAGTCAATCTGAGCGAACTTGAGACAGAAGCCTCCTTCCGTGGCCATAGCGGGGCCGGCAAAATCGGAGTCGGTTGGATTGAAGAAAGCGACATGTACCGGTTGATTATTCGGCTTCTCTCGATGTCCTATATCCATGCTGCTCGCTCGAAGGAATTCCGGCAACCAGACAGTATCGGCATGGAATGTTTCCGCTGTCGTTAATAAATTCCCCAGAGCTCCGAAGTCGGCATCGGCAACAATCAGATGCCGAAGATGCCTGATCCCGGCAGCCTGAAGCTGTGGATCGAGAACCGCTTCGGCCAGTGAGTAACTGCGACTATGCGCCGAGGAGATATACAAATCAGCGACCTTCGATTCGGCCTGTCGTACGATCACCGCGACACCACCGGGGATAGTCAGGATATCGAGCGTCTGGTTGTGATCGCGGTGCAGGTTATCAACGATTCCAATAGCCAGCCACACATTGACGAGAACAACCGCAATTACTACCGCCGAGCGGCGCAGTCGGGAATGCTTCAATCCGAGTGCCCCCAGAGCAAGAATAACATAACTCCCAAGAACGGTGAACAACGAGGGTTGCGCCAGACGCCAAAGAGGTACGTGATCACCTCCGAACCATTGCAGCATTATTATCACCAACCGCAAGAGCAGATCGAGTATCCAGCCCACCCATCCGGCCACCCACGGCAACAGAGCCTCCATCAGCAACAGCAACACCGACCCCAGCACGGCCAGTGACACTGCCGGAACGATGAGAAGATTCGCCAGTGGTGAAATAAGCGGAATGCGTTCGAAATAATAAGCCGTCAACGGGGCTGAGAAAAATTGAGCGGTTATGGTTGCGAGAAACAGCAACAACCACCAGCGTACCCAGCGATGACGCATTATTCCTCGGGGCGGGAGATGCATATCCGAAAAAACCAGTATCAGCCCCCAGGCCGTCGCGAATGACAGTTGGAATCCGACTGAATAAAATTGCGATGGATCAACGAGGAGAATGATCAGAGCCGTCACCGCAATTACATTGTTGAGGTCATAGCGACGTTCAAGAACCTGGGCCAGGATGATCAGTGAGGCCATCAGACCGGCCCTGATAACCGAGGGTTCGGCATAGGAGAGCCAGCAGAAAAACAAAATCGTTCCCCAAAGGATTACCGATCTCACCTGTCTCGGCAAGTGCAGCGGCCGCAGGAGCACGATGACGAACAGAACGATCAAGGCGACGTTCGAACCGGAAACGGCCAGCAGGTGCAGCGTACCGGAGTCGCGGAACATACGATAGATATCGAGAGGGACATCGCGCGTCTCCCCGATCAGAAAGCCCGAGGCCAGGGCCGCCGCATCCGGGGAAAGGTGTTTTTGAAAGATCTCCAGAATCGCCTGGCGAACAACATGGACCGCGTAATAAAGAGACGAACGAGGAGTCCGGTCGATTTGTAACGAGAGTAAATTGTCCTGATAAGCTACCGCTTCGATACCTCTCAGTTGAAGAAAACGACCATAATCAAATCCGGTCAGACTCTCCCCTCCGCGCGGTCGATACAACCGTGTCGAGAATTTCACTTTGTCCCCTCGTTGGAGGGCGGTGGTAAGATCGGTCACCTTGAGCAGGAGCCCGCCCCGACAGGCAGTTGTCGAGCCCGCTTCGCCAAGTGAATCCACCGTTAGTCTTATCTCGGTCCGATTGTTTTTAATCACCGGCCAGTCAACGACTCGGGCATGAACGGTGTATCGTTGGCCGGATTGAAACCTGTCGTTCAAGCTGTCGGGGCCGGTATCATAGACCGTAGCGGCAAATCGGAACGAAACGAACAACGCCAGGCTCAGGGTTAAGAGCAACATCGCCGTCTGCGGTTGCCGATTTCGCAACACCAGCCCCGCCAGACAGCTTGCCAGACAAGCCACAAGAAGCCATTCGGATTCGGGCCGGAACAGATCGGCCGAGACAATCCCCAGGACGATAAAAGGCAGAATGAAAACCGCGGGATATTTCCGCAGCATTTAAGCCCCGGGACGCTTCCCGGGAAGAACCATGTTAAGCAATCTTTTAATCTCCCCAATTCCCAACAACAAACACAACACGATATATAACACACCGGCTACGGCAGTCGGAAGCGCCAGATTGAGCAACCTCTGCCCCACGGCTCCGATCCCTTCCACCGTAATCACCGGCAGATAGTCGGCAATCAAAAAAGCGATCGCCGCCGCGGCAACGATTTTTGCACTTTTAATCGTCAACTCACGCCATGGTACGGCGATTCCCTTGGTCGGCAAGTAGTACAACAGCAGAGCAAAATTCAACAATCCCGCAATCGACGTAGCGGCCGCCAATCCGGCAAAGTTCAACAGTTTTATTAAAGGGTAATACAGCGCCATGTTGACAATCACCGAAATGATCGAGACTCGCATCGGCAGTTTTGAGTCACCGTGAGCGTAGAAGAACGGAACCGTTACCCGGACCGCGGCGAATCCGATCAGACCGTAGCTATAATGCAGAAGCGCCAGCGAAGTATTGGCGGCGTTAGCCTCGTTAAATCGTCCCCATTGGTAAATCAGCGAGACCACCTCGTCACCCAGCAGAGCCAGGAAAAATGCAGACGGCACCACCACCAGCAGGTTTAAATCGATGGCTTCCCGGAAAGCAACCCGGAGGCCTTCGCGGTCGCCTCGAGCGACCATTTCGGAAACGCGCGGCAGTGTTACGGTGCCGAGCGCTACGGCAAATACCCCGAGCGGAAAATGCATGAGGCGATACGAATAGTTCAGATACGAAATCGAACCTTCAACGAGGAACGAAGCCAGCAGGGTACTGAGCAGAATGTTCACCCGACCGGCCGACATCCCTATTATCATCGGTGTGATGAGCCGAACAACCTTGCGGAGCCCCTCGTCGAACAAATCCAGCACGGGTCGGAATCGAAAACCTATCTGCAACAAACTGGGAAGCTGAATAACGAGTTGACCGATACCACCGATCACGACACCTATCGCCAGCGAATAAACCGGCTGGTTGAATCCCTTGTACAGCAGAATCACCGAAAGCACCACCCCGATGTTGAACATGGCGGGAGAAAGCGCCGGAATGGCAAAACGGCCGAAAGAATTGAGCATCCCCATAATCAAGGCCGACAGCGATACCAGTAACAGGTAGACCATCATGATTCTGGTAAGACTGACGGTCAGGTTGAATTTGTCAGGGGTGTCGATGAATCCATTAGCGGTGATATAAATCAAAACCGGGGCAGCCAGGATACCCAGCAGTACGATTGCTCCGACCAGTAAGAGAATAGCTGTAGCCACCACATTGGCCAGGTGAAAAGCATCCTGCTCGGTAGTCTTAACCAGTTTCTCTTTGAAGACCGGGACAAAGGCGGCTGACAGTGCACCTTCGGCAAACATATCACGAAGGAGATTGGGGATTCTGAAAGCGGTAACGAAAGCATCGGTAGCCATCCCGGCCCCAAAGAACCAGGCCATAACCTGTTCTCGAACCAGACCCAAAATACGAGAAAAGGCCGTAGCGGAAGAGACCGTTCCGGCCGACCCGATAAAGCTTTTTTTCGTTGTCGAACCTGTTGACAAATCCGATCCATTACTATATAGTTACAGGCTACGTTGTGTTAACATAAGGAAAGGGTATTCAATTGCCAAACCATAAATCATGCGCCAAGCGGATGAAAATATCGACTCAGGAACGTGAGCGTAACCGCGCCTTCCGGTCTCAATTGCGGGCTGCTATCCGCGACCTGAGGGAAATGAAGGAAAAGGACGCTGCGGCAGTCAAATACCGCGAGGTAGCCCGCCTTCTCGATCAGGCAGCCGGTTGCCACCTGATTCACCGCCGCAACGCTGATCGCAATAAATCGCGTCTGGCACATTTTGTGGCTCGGCTCTCGTAGTCGATAAGCATCAAAAGCATGAAAGCCCTGACGTCCATAGACGTCAGGGCTTTTTTGTACCTATTTGATCATCCCGGTTCAGGTAGGACGATTGAGCAGGAATACCTGTCCCATGAAGCTGGAAGTTCGGCGGGTTTGTTGTCGCAGTACAACTAGATCCCTCAGGAACAACTCCTTTTCACCAATCGATATATCAGCCCCTAAAACCGATACCGGGAAATCAATATCGAGCACCCGGAAACTCGGGGAAATATCGGTAATTCCAAAGGGGAAAAGATCATCGGTGGCCGCAGCCGTACGCAGGTCTTCGAGGTCAAATGCAGGTAAAGTCATACGACCGGAGACCGGAGTTGCAAAAGTCGATTCCGAAACCTCTCCGGACGGAGGATATGAGATCGGCCGATACCGTCCAATCCTCGTGATATCTCGTAACAGTGATTTCAGTCCGCCGGGACATCCTCGTGTCTTTGAGTGCCGGATATGAACGATCAGAGTGGCTTCTTCGCCAAAATCAAACATCACTTCCATTCCGGGCGCAACCGACAAAGGTTGTCTGCCAATAATCATTTGATCGGAATGTCGGGAAGCTATTTTCAGGATATCGTTACGGGAGATTTTGATCAGCCCGGCTTCCACCGGCAATAATGAGATTTGGTCGGGGCGACAAATCTGGACCGGCAAATGCGCCAGACTGAGCCGGGTTAAGGCCTGGAAATAGGCCGGATCGTCCAGCAGTAAAAAGGAGAACTCATCCATCGGTGTCACTAATAACGGGTGTCGTACTACCCGGGTTTCTTCGAGTGTCAACTCCGTTGATGAATCCGGCGACGGCAACTCCTCGAAAGGCAGTAGCTGATCAGCCTCAACGATCCGAATCTGGGTCAAACAGTTACGATCCATGTCCGGCTAGGGAGCAAGGTTTGTGCCAAGGCTCCGGTCACTTATATGAACTCCTTGAAAGGTATACGGTAAGGCTTGATAGAGACAGCCGCTCCTTGCTTACACCCGGGATATCTGCCGGTTTCGGTAAGCTCTGATCCTGATAGTACATAAAATATGCAAGACAGATTACTCCCGGAAAAGAAAACCCTCGCTCGGTTCGAGCGAGGGTTTTATGCAAAATTCGGCAATGATATCTTAGAAACAAATAGTCGGCGCCGGACCATCCGAAAACATATAGGACACGAGATAAACCAGATCGCCGATATCGATTACCTGGAAAATGTCGCCGTCGACACTCGCTTCCGGCAAACAGGGCGGTTCGGGGCCATCGTTAAACATGTAATTAACGAGGTAAACCAAGTCCGAGATATCGATAATCTGATCCGGATCGTTGTTGATATTCCCGGTGATTCCCTGACAACAGCCGAAATAGCCAACCTGGCCATCCTCGACAGCCGGTGTGTATTCGGCCATATCGCCGGAGAATTTCGGCATATACTGCGTGGCGTAACCATCCAGAATTATACTGGTCACCTGTCCCACCGATGCCGAGCCCACGATATGATAATAGAGCTTCAATAACGGGCCTACCCCCGGTTCCAGATCCGACGATGAGTTGTATTCGGAGTTCATTATTCTGAAACACATCATGGCGTCAGAGACATAATTGATCTGTGAGGCCATTTCGAAACCTTCGGTTCGACAACCGGCCACGGAGAAGGAATCATAATCGAGATTGAGTGTCCCGCTGTATTCGACGGGGATACGGATATCACTCAACAGACAGTAATTGCGGCCGTATACGTCCACTTCGACATCATGAGTGGTAGAACCGACCGTTATCTGATCCACCCACATTGTGTCGGCCAGCGCGGCAATGTAATCATACCGAGTATGACTGCGGACATCCTCTCCTGCTTCTACTTTGATCGTAACATCATATAATCCCGGTTCTTCATAAGTATGGGTCGGATTCTGGACAAAGGCCGAATCACCGTCGCCGAAATCCCAGGTCCATTGATTTACGGCCAGTCCTGAAAGTCCCTGGAATTCCACATCCAGCGGAGACCATCCGACACAAGTGTCGGCCACCAGGTAAGCGCCGCCGTGGTAGTCAACGTAGCAGGCAGAGTATCCGATGCTGGCACAACCGTAAGGCATGCGCATATAACCGTCTTCACCCCAGTTAGTCCCCCATGAGTTGCGCATGATCCAGATCCCGGCGTCGCCCTGGTTGTCGTCCCAGCCGACCAGAAGAACGGCATGGTTGATTTCACCGGTAGCACATGAGTTAAAAATACCACCGCCATAAGCCTGCATCGAGCTGGAGGAATGGACCGCCACCGAAATCGGGCCATAAGTGTAAATCGCTTCCTTGAGCGATTCTACGGACGGCACGCCGCCGGATGTCCCGACATAAGCCCAGCCCTGAATCGTATACTCGCGGTTGTATGGACAACCGCAGGGTAACTCCGTGGCGACATAAGGAAATTCATCTTCCATCACTGCGCCGACGCCACCGCAGGCATCGGGTTTCCACTCGAGATAATCATGGCACCACCAGCCCCCTTCACAATCGAAGCCGCTGGTGTTGCAACTGAGAAGCCATTGCTCCGACAGATCGACCGTTACCAGGTCACGGACTTTGATATTACATTCCAGAGCACCCAGCGAAGAGAAAGCCCAGCAACTACCGCAACCGGCCTGGTTGCGAATTGGCGGAAGACCGCCGTTATCGCGCCAATCGAAGGCATCGGGCAAAACACTCGTGGCTTTGATGTCATTGAACCGGGCATTCTTCTCCCAGCCTTCCGGGACAACCAATCCGGTCAGTTGTTCCAACGGCACCTGGGTCGCGGGATTGGCGGTTATTTCGAACGTCCAGCCTTCTTCGACAGCCTGCTGCCGGAGCTGGTCAAGATCGTCGGCGGTTAATTGTGCGAGGGAGATAGCCGGCAGTAAAAACACCAGCAGTCCAGTCCACAAGAGCTTCTTCATTAGTTTCTCCATCCACGCTTCGGGCGTCATCACGGCAATACCGGCGCCCTTCTTTCTCAGACTCTATCTTTCCAAGAGTGGTCAACAACCACCCTTCTCGGCAAGTTTGTTGTTCCGTTCGGCTATTTCATACAATCCGGCTGGAGCGTCGATCCTTCATGAAACATATTTTGAACCATATAACCTGTGTCGGCAATATCAAGCCGACAGGAGCCGTAAACATTTACCCGGTGATAGAAAAAACCACCAGAAGACAAACAAAATGAACACGTGTCATCAGCGGCTTTACAAGTCACTTTGAATCTCCGGCGGTAAGTTTATAACACGCTACTCATAAGTACGGCAATGTGTGTACCAGGCCCGGTGAGGTGGGGGCCGATCTTTAGCATATACTGCTATAAGTTAAGAATCACTATGGATTTGGTCAAGACAAAAGGGGGACATCAAGAGGCCGGAGAACAGTTCCGGAGAAAGAAAAATCAAATACGGATACCGCGTTGGAAAGGCTTGAATTGAGGACTTTCGGAATCTGCGCTGTCGCGTTTTATCGCAATCGACCGGTCAGCCGGCAAACTGGGGAAATCAGCAGTGGAAGCAAGCGCTAAATTGTCCGAGGACTTAACGAGTGCAACCGCGATCTGAAAATGACGACTGTATTCTTTTACCAGTTTCATGCGCTCACTGTCGGGCGCGAGGTGACGGGTTTTTCCGGTAAAAGCAAACACGAACTCGGGATTGGAGCTGTACACCTGAAGCTGCCTGATCCGCTCCTCCCCTAACTTCGATTTGAGGAATTTCAACAAGGCGAAAAAGGCCCCAAATTCCAGGTCAATACGCTCACCTCGAGCACGGCAACGAAACAGGATTCCAAGAGTCGGAATGGCAAAAACCAACATGCCGCGGCAAAATCCACGATCCTGAAGATCAGGGTCCATCTCAGAATTGATTATGCCGGCAAGGTAACATTTAACGGGGGTGTTTTTCTCTTCGCTCATAGCGAAGGTCACAGCAAGCTCAATGCCGACCCTCCGCTGCCAAGCTAAGACAATGGCAAATAACAGATTAGCTATATCGACAAAATTCTCTCGCCGCCGGCCGCTTCACAGTCTGCGCAACCGATGACACACCATCAGTCGATTGATTTCTCCAGTTCCTGCCGCAAATCAGGGCGGGCTTCGAGATATTTCCCGGAGGCAGTAGCATAGACCTGATCGTCACTTCCGCGCACTTCACCCTCGGTAAAGAACATCCGGCCCTTCCGCTTCACCACCCGTCCCGTAATAATCAGATGGTCCCCGGTCCGTACCGGCGCCAGAAATCTGACAGTCATTTCGGCGGTAACGGCGTAGATTTCATCGGCCAGAATAGCTTTGATCATGACCTCATCCAACAAAGCCGACAGAACACCACCGTGATATATTCCGGCATAGCCTTCATACATCCGGTCCGCTTCGATTTCGGTAAAAGCCTTCTCACCGTCGAAAAAGAATCGCGCCTTTAGACCGAATTCATTCAGGTCACCGCAAACAAAACAGCGGGAGTATTTAAGAACTTCTTTCATACCGTCTGTTATAGGCTCTCCGGCGATCTGAGGCAAGCAAAAAGGCCCGACAGCGTGCTTACTGACGGGCCCTAAAAAAGCTTTAGCAGGTTTACTGCGGGACGTTGCAGATCTGCTTGGAGTATTTCCAGGTTACACTGTTGCAAGTGGCTGTAACAGCCATAACACCGTTGGTGAAATTCCCGGTAAAGGTCCACTCGGTGTTAACAGGATCATTGGTTCCGTTCTGATACGTCATATCCACGGTTGCGGAGACCGATCCGGACACCGGGCACTGTCCCCAACCGGCATAAGCCGAATAATCAATCGTCAGGTTGGTAACCTCGGCGTCGATGGTCAGATCGCGCCAGACGGTAGAATCGTTGTAAACAACCTTGTTATGGATAGCCAGATCATTGGCGCCGTTGATCGTCGCCTGCCCGCCGTCAAGACCCGAGAAACGGTAGTCGGAATAACCGTTCAGGATATTGTGCGAACTGACAGTGTCAACCACGTCGTAATCCCAACGATGGACGAACACCAGGCTGTCGCAGTCGGTCGGCGATTGCTGGGCGTTTCCATTCTGGATGAACTGCACCGAGTCACGCAGCGAAGTGGCGTAGTTGGTAAAATGTTTGGCGATGTAAATAACGTGCCAGCCTTGCTCGTAGGTTACGCTGACCACATCATCGCCGTCGGGATCGACAGCGTACTGAGCTGGGATGATCGTGCCGTCGCCGGTCGAGATCCCCTGCAGAGTATTCATGCCGTTACCCACAAACTCCAGAGTGGAATCGACAAACGACTCCACCTGTTCCTGAACGGCCTGGAATTCCGGATCGCTCAGGGAGCCGAGGTTGGAGTTGGTTGAAGTTTCATCGTCGCCGCAACCGGCCATCGCGAAAATAATTAACGCGAAAAGGCCCAAGACGAGTGAACTTACACGAAAACGCATGCTGCGTCTCCTTTCGCTTTGTCGCAGTTCCCGTCCCGGGCCGGGAGAATCAGGCTTACTGGTTCAGAAAAACCATGACCGCTTTTTGGATATGAAGTCTGTTTTCCGCTTCGTCAAAAACCACCGACTGTGGTCCATCCATGACCTCGTCCGTGATCTCCTTACCTCTTTCAGCCGGTAAACAGTGCATCACAATCGCCTTGGGATCCGCCAGCGCCAACAGGGAACTGTTTAGTTGATATTTCCTTAACTTTTGTTCCTTTTCCTCTGCCAGATGTTTCTGCCCCATTGAGGCCCAAACATCCGTATAGACTACATCGGCACCCGAGACGGCTTCTTTAGGATCGGCCGTGACCAAAACATCACTGTCGGAGTTGGTCTTAGCCCGTTTCAGTATCTCGGAATCGGGGTGACAATCATCGGCCGTGCCTATCCGCAGATCGAGCGGAATCAGGGAAGCAAGGTTCAACCAGGAGTTCACGATATTGTTGCCGTCGCCGACATAAGCGACGCGGTAGCGGTCTTTTTTCTCGAGATGTTCCAGGGCGGTGTAATAATCCCCCAGAATCTGGCAGGGGTGCACCAGATCGGTCAATCCGTTAACCACCGGCACCGAGGCGTATTTGGCCAGTCCTTCGACATCGGACTGCTTGAAGGTACGGATCATGATCGTGGCGACATAGCGTGAAAGAACCTGGGCGGCGTCGGAGACAGATTCGCGCTGGCCCAGCTTGATCTCATTGTCGGTAACGTACAGGGCATTGCCGCCTAACTCGTTGATACCCACCTCGAACGAGATTCTCGTCCGAAGCGACGGCTTGGTAAAGATACAGGCGACGGATTTCCCGGCAAACGGCTTGGGGGCAATCTCACCTTTTTTCATCCGCGCACAAAGATCGAATATCTCGATTACTTCGGACGCGGTGAAGTCGGTTATCTGACAGAGAGAGCGAGGCATGGTTCCTCCGCGGTCTTGGGGTTGGTCTTCTATTCAAAATCGGGCCAATAAAAAGATTAACCGTCTGATTGTCAAGTCCCGTTCCAGCACGGCTATGTTCCGGAGAGAACATGTCGGAGACTGTTCTGTTTTATCCTTGCTCGGCGGCAGTGTCGGGCCTATGATCGTAACGGCATTACTTTCAAGTAGATATGCCGAATCATGAGACTGACATACAACAGGGATTCCCATAATCGACACTGTCGAATTTCGACCAACAAGGAGGTTATCCGGTGAAAAACTCCCTCATCATCATTGTTATGGCGATGATGATTCTGGCTGCAGGTGTCGCGGCTGAAACCGAATTTGATTTTTCGGGGCAAATAAGAATCAGGGACGAGGCGGACGGAAAATCGTTCACCAGTTCCGACGCCATGTTGAATTTCGTAGATATGAGGACCAGGATCAATCTCGACGCGAAAGTCAACGACAATGTCCGTGCTTACTTACAAATCCAGGATTCTCGACGCATGGGTCAGTTCGATGAAAACGGCCGGCGTCTATCAGGAGAACTCAACGACGGTCACAACCTCGACCTGCATCAAGCCTATGTCGAGATCGACCGGATCGGTTTCGAACGGCTCTCTTTCAAAGCGGGCCGGTTCGAGTTCGTCATGGGCAACGAGCGGGTGTTCGGAGCGGTCGGTTGGTCGAACGTCGGTCGGGTCTGGGACGGGGGACAGCTCTGTTATAAAATCGACAAGAACCGTGCTATCCTGTTCGGCCTCAAAGCCGCCGAGCGTGACAATGAATACTACAACGCCGATTTCGACATTTTCGGCCTGAACCTGGTCTGCGATTACCTGCATCTGGATGCCTTCGCCTTCTACGAGTACGATGCCGACACCAGCAACTACTACGAAGGTATCAATCGGCTGGACCGGATGAACGTTGGTTTTTATTATCAGCGTCAGTTCGAACAGTTGGATTTCACGATGAATTTCGCCTACCAGTTCGGTTCGATGGCTCCCGGTATCTGGGAAGTAACGGCGCCTGATAACAATACCGAAGAGTTGGACATTGCGGCGATGATGTTTACCTTCGAGGCCGGAATTTCTTTCGAGGGCTCCCTCCTGCGTCGCGTTGCTGCCGGTATCGACTACAGCTCCGGTGACGACAACGATGGCGACAATAAGTACAAAGCGTACACCAACAGCTACTACACCGGCCACGGAGTGCGTGGCTTTATGGATTATTTCGTGGACGTCAGCGGTACTCACTACGAGGACGCCGGATTGATGGACATGATGTTTCGACTTGAAATTATTCCCCGGAATGATTGGACGATCAAGTTGGACGGCCATTATTTCAAAACCGCCGCCGACTATCGAAATCCGTTTACATCCGAAGCAACAACCGACGTTGGCACCGAGATAGACCTGACTGTTACGACCGCCATAATTCAGAATGTCGGGCTGGCTTTCGGAGCTTCTATTTTTTCTCCCTCTGATCCTTTTTCAGGCATCAGAAACTCAGATCAAGGCTATTGGCTTTACGGACAAGCAACAGCCGATTTCTAAAATATACCAGTCTGGCAAGTACAACCACCGGGCAACTCCGGTGGTTGTACTCAATTAAATTTCTCATTATCCTCGGCTCACTAACATCTGTATCACTCGCTATTTTAGGCTTGCCTACGCAACTCCGGAGTGTAAACTTACGTATAGCTTAGGGTATAAGTGTGCCGACCAGATGGACACACTGGACTGAAGTTATTTAGAGACAGCCAATTAGACTGTCATAGAGAGTAGTGAATTGAGCAAGAAGAGTGTCATCTTTGGAGCGATCCTGATCTTTATCGGGGTGATTCTGATCGCCAACACCCTTGATTGGATCTGGTTCGATTTCGGTGATGTCTTACGAGCTCTTATACCGATCGGGCTGATCGTGCTCGGTATCTGGCTGATAATTCGCCGCTCTCGCAACCGGCCGGAACAACCCAATAGTCTCAATATCAGCAATGAATTTGTCGGTACTTCGGGACAAGTTCACTCCGGACCGCCACCACCGCCGCCGCCTCCGCCTCCCCCGTCGCCGGGCGAACAATCTTTCACGAGCAGCAGTTTCACTGAAACCGATCAGACGTTTCATCGGGACACCGATGAACAACACTTTCAGTCGAGTGAATCACCCAGCCATTCTCAACCGGGCAAGTTGCGCTATGCCAAAACGTTCGGTGATATGTACATCGATTTCAAAGATGTTCCCATGCAGAATGTCGAGGTATCCCTTGGAGTGAGTGACCTCGAAGCGCAATTGGCCGGTTGTCGTTTGGAACCGGGTTTGAATCGTCTCATCATTTCCAGCTTTATCGGGGATGTTCGGCTTTTTATCCCCAAGGACCTTCCCTGCCAGGCTCACTGTTCCAATTCTATCGGAGATATAGACCTGGCCGGCAGATTTTCCTCCGGCTTCGGCAATAATCTGGAATGTCATACCCCGGCGTATGAAGTGGCCGACGCCAAGCTGTACATCGCCGTCAACAGCTTCATCGGCGATATTAAAATCTACAGCGTCTGACGCTGCCTCCCCTACAGAATGTAACGACTAAGATCCTCGTTTTCGAGAATGCTGTTAAGTGCTTTTTCAACCTGTTTAGCCGTGATATTGACTTTCTTGCGACGCGCGGGGATTTCGAACAGGATATCTTCCAGTAGCGTCGTCAACACCGTATGCAAACGACGGGCTCCGATATTCTCCGACTCGTTGTTCACCCGTTCAGCGTAATCGGCGATTTTTTTGATGGCCGTCTTGTCGAAAGACAACTCCACTCCTTCAGTGGCAAGAAGGGCCTTGTATTGCTTGACCAGGGCAGCTTTGGGCTCGGTCAGAATACGTTCGAAATCCTCGGCGGTCAACGAATCCAGCTCGACTCGGATCGGGAATCGTCCCTGCAGTTCAGGAATCAGATCGGACGGTTTGGTGCCGTGAAACGCTCCGGCGGCAATGAACAGAATATGATCGGTATGAACCATACCGTATTTCGTCATCACGCCGCATCCCTCGACAATCGGTAAAATATCGCGCTGCACTCCCTCGCGACTGACATCGGGCCCCGACTTGGAATCATCCGAGGTGATCTTGTCGATTTCATCTATGAAAATAATACCCGCTTCCTGCACACGCTCCAGGGCTTCGGCTACAACATCGTCCATGTTGATTAACTTGTCCAACTCCTCGTTCATCAGATAGCGGCGAGCGTCGGCAATTGTCATTTTTCGGCTGCGCATCTTCTGAGGCATCAGACCCGAGAACATCTCCTGGAAGTTCACCCCCAGCTCTTCCATACCCATCGGAGAAAAAATCTCCATCGTCGGATATTGCCGCTGGGGAGTTTCTAGCTCAACCTCACGATGGTCGAGTTTGCCGGAGTCCAGCATCTCACCGAACTTTTCTCGGGTCTTCGAGATCGAATCCGATTCATTTGCTTCAGGCGGTGCGGAACGAAGCGGTCGCGAGGGCACCAGTAACAAATCAAGAAGCCTCTCGCGGGTGTGAAGCGCCGCCTTTTCGGTCAACGATTCCGATTTTTCGCGTTTGAGCATGGAGACGGCAATATCAACCAGGTCGCGCACCATCGATTCCACATCACGACCGACATAACCTACTTCAGTGAACTTCGAAGCCTCAACTTTGACGAACGGCGCGCGTGCCATCTCAGACAAACGCCGGGCGATTTCGGTTTTACCGACTCCGGTCGGGCCGATCATAATAATGTTGTTCGGCATGATCTCGGCACGTAAATCACCGACGACATTCTGGCGTCGCCAGCGGTTACGGAGAGCGATCGCAACCGACTTTTTCGCCTGATGCTGGCCGACAATATGTTTATCCAGATGCTCGACAATCTCTTTCGGCGTGGGAGAATTATTCTTCATTTTATGACTTCAACCTTGATGTGCTTGTTGGTGTAGATACAGATATCCGCAGCGATTTCCATAGCTGTCCGAACGATCTTCTCGGTGGTCATTTTGGGATTGGCCAGACGTAACGCTCGGGCTGCCGCCAGAGCATAGGGACCACCGGATCCAATCGCAACGATACCGTCATCCGGCTCAACCACATCACCGGTGCCGGACAGCAGGAAAATATGCTTCTTATCGGTAACGGCAATAATTGCCTCCAAGCGCTGGAGGATCTTGTCGGTGCGCCATTCTTTGGCTAACTCCACGGCGGCTCGTTGCAGCTTGCCGGGGTATTCTTCGATTTTCTTTTCTAGTAATTCGAACAATGCCAACGCATCGGCCGCAGCCCCGGCGAAACCGGCCAAAACAGCCCCATCCTGAATCGTACGGATTTTGACCGCCTTTTCCTTCATGATCGTGTCGTCGAAAGTGACCTGTCCGTCACCGGCCATGGCTGCCTGACCGTTATGAATCATACCGATAATCGTGGTACTGCGTATCTTCATCTTATTAACTCCTCACGAATTGCTTCCGCTGCGAGGGTGAGCTTTACGATACACCGCCTTCATTGTCTCGGCGGTGACATGCGTATATTTTTGCGTCGTCGACAGCGACGAATGCCCCAGAATTTCCTTGATCAACATCAGGTCGGCGCCGTTTTCCAGCATGTGCGTCGCGAATGAATGACGCAAGGCATGGGGAGTGAAACTCACCCCGCGGGCCAGCCCGAACTTGCGAACGATCCGATCGATCGAACGCACCGAAAGCCCCTCGCCGCTACGATTAAGAAACAAGTACGGTGACTGGGATTGTTTCGTTTCAGCGAATTCACGGCGATGTTTCAGATACTCACCGAGGTCGATAAGAGTCTGCCTCCCGACCGGAACGAGGCGGGTTTTATTCCCTTTACCGGTTACGGTAATCAGCCCCCCGCGTTGATCGAGGTCGGCCAGTTTCATTCCGGCCAGTTCCTCACGACGCACCCCGGTCGCATACAACAACGCCACCATCGTAAAATCACGGCGAAAACTGTAAGAACGAGCTTTGTCGGCAGGCGTGTCGGCGTCGAGCAGACGAGCGAGATCATCCTGTGATACGAACTTCGGCAAACCGGCACGGTATTTCATGGTCGGGAGTTTGAAAATATACTTCCCCATCCGTTCTGATCCGGACAGATAACGTTGAAAACTGGATAGAGCCGAGATAAATCGGGCCAGTGATCGGTTGGACAGCTTTGCTTCCATGCGCTCGCGCAGGAATAAACGCAGGAAGATCGGGTCGTTCTTGCGAGAGCCGGGTAATTGCTCGTATTGGTGGGTTAGAAATTCCACCCAGCGCTCCAAATCGCGTTTATATGCCTCGATCGTTTTACCCGAACAGCCACGCTCATCTTTAAGATGGCACAGGAATTTTTCCAGAGCCGCTTTCAACATGACGTCAAGATATCTAACCGGCCCGGTTTAATCAAACAGTGATTTGCTGAGTCGGATCAGGAAGTGGCGCCGACCTTTTCAGGCTCCGGGGTATCGTTCTGCTGTACCGGGACTTCAGTCTTACATTCCGGGCAGCGGAGGAAATCCCCTTTCTTCTTAGAGGTCTTCAACACCATGAAAGGATAATGGCAGGCAGGGCAGGCCTGATTTACCGGCATATCCCAGGAAGCATAATCACACTTAGGATAATTGGAGCAGCCGTAGAAGATCTTATGGCTACGGGTTTGCTTCTCGACCAGTTGGCCGCCACAGCCTTCGCGCGGGCATTTGACGCCAATTGTGATTGCCTTGGTGTTTTTGCACTCGGGATAGCCCGAACAAGCCATGAAACGGCCGAAACGCCCGGTTTTGATAACCATGGGGCGGCCGCATTTTTCGCATTTTTCATTGGTTTTAGCCCGAGCTTCTTCTTCCGGTAAAGGTCGCGTGTTGCGGCATTCCGGATAGCTCGAACAGGCCAGGAAACGTCCGTTACGACCCCACTTAATAACCATGGGAGAGCCGCATTTCTCGCACTTTTCCTCGGTCATTTCGACCATCGACTTTTTGATCTCCCCCTCTTTCCCCTTCAATTCCTGCAGGGTATCATTGAACGGCCCATAGAACTGCTGCATCAGCTTGACCCAGTCGAGACTTCCTTCCTCGACCTGATCCAGTTCCTTTTCCATCTCAGCCGTGAATTTGACGTTGAACAGGTCCGGGAAATTGTCGACCAGGATTTTATTCACGGCTCGACCGAGATCGGTTGGATGCAGCTTACGTTCCTGGACATCGACATATTTCCGATCCTTGAGGGTGGAGATGATCGTTGCATAAGTGGAAGGGCGACCGATGCCGTCCGCTTCGAGTTGCTTCACCAGAGACGCTTCCGAAAACCGTGCCGGAGGCTTGGTGAACGACTGCGAAGGCGTTAAACCGAGCAACTTCAGAGTTTCATCAATAGCCAATTTGGGAAGATTGTCCAAACCGTTGCCATTGCCGTTGCCGTTGGCATCATCAGCCTCTTTGGTTTCCTGATAAACGCGCAGGAATCCATCGAACTTGAGTTTCTGAGCAGTCGTGCGAAGCAGAAAACGTCCGGCCGTGATATCCACCGTAGCGACATCATAAACAGCCGCATTCATTTGCGAAGCAACGAACCGGTTCCAGATCAATTGATAGAGCTTGAACTGCCGGGGGGTAAGTTTCTTGCGAAGTTTCTCGGGTGACAGACTCATATAAGTCGGCCGGATCGCCTCGTGGGCATCCTGGGCACGCCCCTTACGGGAATACTGCACCGGTTTCGACGGCAGATAGGCATCACCGAATTCTTTGCCGATATACTTCCGAGCCGCTCCGAGAGCTTCTTTGGCAATACGCGGCGAGTCGGTTCGCATATAGGTGATCAAACCGGTGGGGCCTTCCTTGCCCAACTCGATACCTTCATAGAGCTGTTGGGCGACAGTCATAGTCGCTTTGGGAGTCAAGCCAATAGCACGAGCCGCTTCCTGCTGTAACGTGGAGGTAATAAACGGCGGCAAAGGACGGCGAACTCGTTCGGTTTGCTTGAGATCGGCAACCCGATAAGTCTCCTGCTCCAGCTCCTTGATATAGCCCTGACATTCTTCTTCCGAGCCGATCGTAATTTTGCCGGCGGTTTCTTTTTCCTGCGGCGCAACTACGGTTCGGTCATCTATCTTTGTCAGCCGGGCCTTAAACTTCTCTTTGTGCTGAGTCTGCAGATCAGCCTCGATCTGCCAGTATTCCTGCGGTTGAAAGCGAGCGATTTCTTCATCCCGCTCACAAACCAGCCGGAGCGCGACCGATTGCACCCGACCGGCCGAAAGACTGTGGGTAATAGTTTTCCAAAGGAACGGTGAAACCGTATAACCGACCAACCGATCCAGCACCCGTCGGGCCTGCTGGGCGTTGACCAGATTAAGATCCAGTTCGCGCGGATTGGCGATAGCTGACTTTACAGCCGATTCGGTGATTTCATTAAAAGAAACTCGCAGTACCTGGGTGTCCTTACCCGGCTTCAAATTGTTGGCCACATGCCAGGCAATGGCCTCACCTTCGCGGTCGGGATCGGGAGCGAGATAAATTGTATCCGCTTTCTTAGCGGCTTTTTTCAACTCGCTGATAACCTTTTCTTTTCCCTTGATAACATTATAATCGGGCTGAAAACCGTGTTCAACGTCAATGCCCAGTTTCGATTTGGGAAGATCAATAATGTGACCGATCGTAGCGAGGATCTGGTAATCCTTACCCAGAAAACGGGCAAGTGTTTTCGTTTTGGTCGGTGACTCTACGATTACCAGGTTTTTTGACATGCGAATTCCTATGCTGCTGTGTGAAACAGGTCTTAGCTAACTACATCGAATCGGAACGGGAAAACTTTACTTTTCCGGAGAGAACATCTTTGAGGGCAACGGCCGTAATTTTGCGGGCATCGATATCAATCGACGGGTCTTCTTCAAGGCGTTCAAGGGCTTGCAGGCGTTTCGTGTTTAAATAACGGGCGTGCTGCGCAGCAATAATTACCGCCTCGTAATTGTTCAAGCCCTGCTTATCCAGGCCTTCAATTGATTTAATCGGCATGTTTACCTCCAGTTCGAATAACGAACGACTAACCGGCAATCTTCTTTATTTGTTCCCCCTTCAACCGTTCGGTTCGGCAGAAGTGGGCCTCTATTATACACAAAACCTGACGAGTTGCCAAATCAAGATCCTGATTAACGACGGCATATTCAAACCGTCCGTAAAGTCTCATCTCTCGTTTGGCGTTTTCGAATCGGACCTGAAGCTGTTCCCGAGTCTCGGTGCCGCGTCGTTTCAGGCGACGGCGCAATTCAGTAATCGAAGGTGGAAGAACGAATATGGTTATAGCGTCAGGATATTCCTTCTTTAACCGAAAGGCCCCCTGAACATCCACATCCAGAAGCATCACCCCCCCGTTGTGCCGGACGTTGTCGAGAGGTTTGCGGGGAGTACCGTAATGATACAGATGGACCGGGAAATGCTCCGCGAAGAAATTCTTTTTGACCAGTTGCTGGAATTCATCCTCAGAAACGAAAAAATACTCGCGGCCGTTGCGTTCTCCCGGTCGGCGCGAACGTGTCGTATAGGACACCGAGAACTGCCAGCCATCGTTTCGACGTTTACGAGACAACAAGCGTCGACAGATCGAGGACTTGCCTCCACCCGACGGCGATGAGATAATGACGACCCGGCCCGGTTTGACCCGGGGGCGTGGTTTGGTCCCGGCTGTTTTATTCAACGTTCTGGACCTGCTCCCGTAACTTCTCGATATCCTCCTTGATCGATATCGCCAGACGGCTGATTTCGATCTCGGAGCATTTCGCGGCGATTGTATTAGCTTCCCGGTTCATTTCCTGAAGAATGAAATTCAGCTTTTTGCCAATCGGACCGGTCTTTTTAAGGTTCCTTTTGAACTGCGCCGCATGGCTTTCCAGACGCGTGCATTCCTCGGAAATATCAGTCCGCTCAGCCATAAGGGCAACTTCCGTTTCCAGGCGAACCTGATCTGCCACCGCCGAGCCAAGAAGATCCTCGACCTTCTTCGTAAGTTTTTCCCGATAAGCCTCCACCGCGGCTCTCGAGGATTTTTGCACTTCGGCGTTGAGTCGCTCGATATTATGGATACGAGCTGTCAGGTCGGCCGCCATAGCTTTGCCTTCGTTGGTACGCATCCGCACAAGACCGTTCAGAGCTTTATCGGCGACTTTCGAAAGCGCTTTCCAGATAACTTCATCGGGTTCACTAATTGCCGATGCCGTAGCGATTTCCGGCAATACCAGGAGGTCTTTGACCGACACCTCTCCGGTTAATTTCAATTTTTTGCGAAGTTTCTGAAGCTGATGGTAATAGGTCTCAGCGGCTTCGATATTAATTGGGTAGCGCGATGGGGACCCATCGGGTTCATCGAAATTTACGAACACATGAATCTTACCGCGATTTAACTTGGTCTTGATCAGATCACGAAGACTCAACTCCATCGAGGAAAACTGGCGTGGCAACCTGATGGAAATTTCAAGGAAGCGGTTATTGACACTCGACATCTCGACCGTAAAAACCCCAACCTTGCTGGAATACTCGGCTTTACCGAAACCGGTCATGGAAAGCATACTTCTACACCCTTATTTAGACAGGGGATCAAAATAGACTGTTCGGCCCAAATGTCAACCGTAAACTAGTGGAAGCGAAACGAGCTGATTACTCTACCGGCTCTTTGAGAGCGGCCTCAATCAACCGCCCCGAAGCGGTTTCGCGAACAGTCGACTGGGTCAAATCGGACAGCATACGCAGTTTTTTGTCGATTCTTCGCGCTGAAGAAAGAATCACCCGTGCTTTGTCGATAGTGCTTTTATCCAGATTATCGGCATCGGACATTATCAACTCAGCCGTTCCCAAAATGGTCATCAGAGGATTATTGATCTCATGGGACAAAGTTGCCGCAGCGGCTTTAATCGCCTCATGGCTTTCAGGAGCCGTCACTATGGACCCATCGTTTATTTGAGACGGATGGAGCCCATCTTCCCAAAGAATCTCCTCCACCACTTGCGAAACCGACTCGGGAAATCCGGAATCGATGGGGAGATAATCAACAGCACCCGCTTTAAGGGCTTCGACCGCCAGTCGCTCGTTACCTGCTTCGGCAACCGCTATAACCGGTGCGGGAATTGACTCCACACGGATTATCTCAAGGAACTCAAGACCACTCAAATCGGGCAATATCAGGTTGAGAATAACGACCGAGAACTGCTCACGCCGCAGGAGCGACAGAGCATCCTTAGCCAATGCCGTCGAGATCAAACGAACCCGGCCCAGGCGTCGAGCCAGCTCCCGCTCTACCAACGGCGCCAATAACTGGTTTTCGTCCACCAGCAGGACGTTCTTGGGACACAACATACTATAGAGATCGAACTAAAGACGAGGCAGACGGATACGAATTGTCGTACCGCTTCTGCCGTCCGATTCAGCTTCGATATCACCCTGCATAGATTCGACCAGAGCTCTGATCAGGGCCAGGCCGCGACCGTTCCCGGGAGGACTTTGTGGCCGACGTCCCGGAATATGGAAATACGGTTCGAAAATATCACTCAGATACTGCCGGGGAATCCCCGGACCGTTATCGGTAATTTCAATAAACCAATTCTCTTCCGCCGCTCGGCAAGTCAGTCTCAAATTAAGTCGCTCATCGACACAATACCGCAGGCTGTTGTCGATAACAGCTCCGAATATCGTCCTGAGTTTATTGCGACAGGTTCTGATTTTAGGTAAATCGGAACAGCGTGCCGTTACGGCGATATTCGGGAAACGAGGCTGTATCGCGTCGAGACATGATTTGAAAAGCAACTTAAGGTCGGTTTCCGCCGGTTCTTCCTGAGACCGCTCATATTCGGCCAGTCGGCTCAAATCACTGGACATACCGAGCAATTGCCGTGATGATTCCAACAGCATTTCAATCGAACGGTTTCCTTCATCCCCCAGTTGGTCAAACAACACATGCCCCAGTTCACCAGCCGATTTCTCAATCAACGAAACCCGTGAGACCATCGTCGTAAGTGCTTTTATCCAGACGTCGTGATTCCTGTTCGATCCCGGTCCTGAGAAGGTTTCTTCCGAATAGTACGGGATCATGACAAAACAAGCGGAATAGTCACCTGGATCGAAAACCAGGCGGATAAGGACCAAATCCATCATTTGTCCGGTCGCTGCCTTAACGGTGATTCTGAGATCGTTTTGTACGGTGTCATTCGACGAAGGCTCGAAATGATCTTTCACCAGGGCCGCCACTTGCTCTTTATTGCCGCTCAAAAGACAATCCAGGAACTGGTGATAATCATCTCCCAGTTCATCCGATCCGGCAAGACGAGCAGCACTCGAGTTGTAACCCACTACAGCACCGTCGCGTTGGGTCAGCACGGCGCCGATTCCAAGGCTCTCCAGAAAACCGATCGTGAACTTGATATCCACCGCCGGATCACCGTCCCGGTCATCATCAGACGCGAACAAACGCGCCACGAGCTCCAGTCCGAGATTGATTCGACCGATTGCCTGACAAGCGACCTCCGATTCGGTCTCTTCTTCAAAAAGCAGACGCAGTAAATAAGCACTGTGACCGTCGCAGATCAGCGGAGCGACAAACTCGTTCGGGGCAACTCCCGATAATTCAATTGCTCTGCGAACGTCATCCTGATCGGTGAAATCATATCGTTCCGATGATACCGCCACCTGCCGATGCAACGGTCCGGCGGGCGGAATCGAATCGAAACTGAACGGTGCATTGATTTGATCGGTGGCTCCGGCACGGGGCTCCAGATTCTCGCCGTCGAACAAATAAACCGAGGCCTGTCTAGCACCGGCCAAACGGCGGAATGCCGCCGTCAGCGGTTTCAGATCGCAACGCCCGTCAAGATTTATGAGGTCGTTAACAAAATCCTTCAAAGCCGTATCTGTCGTGCAGACCACTGAACTCTCCGAGTTCAACGCAGCCGTGTCACATACGAGCTGGAAATTTACCGGATTACCGGCGATATAGTTCAACGAGACCACGGCACGCGCCCGAATCGGTTTCGATCCAACGGCTATCAGAGTGATATCGGTCGCATCGAAAAACGATTCGTAATGGTTGCGTTGAGTAAGAAGTTGATTGATACGATCCTGGGAGTCAGCATCCAGAAACTCTGTAATCGAGCGCCCAAAGAGGTTTTCCTTGGTGCATTCGAGCAGGTTCTCGATTTTGTCATCTATATAGACAAACCGCCCCTTGAGATCGATCTTGCATACAGCACACCTGGTGAAGCCGATGCCGGTCTCAACCGTTTTGTCCGCCATGTTTAAGCACGCTTGCTAATCAAGTTTCAACAGCTTCAACAGAGCGGTGGCGTTCTCGGCGGTCACATGCACCATGTAGATACCCGCAGCTACGGGCTCACCGGATTGTGATCGACCGGGCCACGCAACTCTGTCCCATCTTGATATAGCATCGGCAGATACGGACGAGGCATTGACTTTTTCCCATATTTTTTCACCGGCGACGTTGTAAATCGAAACGCTTTTAATCGTCCCGGCGGTATTGTCGGCATAAATATAAACAGTATCTCGAAACGGGTTAGGACCGGCATAAATGGCGTGATCCGACCTCCCTGAAGTCTCCAGCACTAATTCCGCAGTATCGGCGACACCATCGGCGGCGGCACGCAGGAAAAACGTCTGCCGATAAGGCGCGGATTCCAGCCCGATCATAGTTACCGTAGCGGTACCGTCGCCCTTATCCAGCAAAGTGACACCTTCGGGAAAATCCCAGCCGTCGATCACCGGAGCTGACTCAATCCCACCGGCCGCGGTCACGGTAACTTCAGCCGTTTCCCCCACTCGTACCCGAAAATCGGGGAGATCCTCGAAATGGGCATAACTCGCTGCCTTGTAAGCATCAATAACACCCCAGCCGAGATCGTTATTGGGATTCCCGGCAAGGCTGGCGGTAGTCTTAAGTTCTTCAAAAACCTCATGCGCGGTCATATCGGGATTGCGCTGCATGATTAACGCCGCCACACCTGCCACAGCCGGAGCCGCGAACGAGGTGCCGCCGACATAACGATAGCCTCGGGCCGGCTCCGCCCTGAGAGTAATGACATTGACTCCCAGCGTTGCGACATCCGGCTTGATACGGCCATCGGCAGTCGGTCCCGGTGAAGAGAACGAAGTAACGGAAGAATCGCTGTAAGTAGCCCCCACCGCCAGCACCGAATCACCGTCACCGGGGAAACTGATTCTCCCCCAGAGACTGCCGCGTTCGTTGCCGGCCGAGGTGACCACCAGGATATTGCGAGAAGCGGCCATATCGGCCGCAATCGTGATATAAGCCGTGTTGCCGTCGAGATCGATATATGAGTAGTCTACATCGTCCTGCCAGTTGTGGTAACCGAGCGACGAGGTAATGATATCCGCACCGAGAGAATCGGCCCATTCCGCGGCGGCAATCCAATTGTCCTCCTCCACTCGGATTTCCGTAGCGTCGCAGGTTATCTCGGTCTTGGCGAGAATGAAATCAGCCGCCGGAGCAATCCCGATAATCTCATCCGGGACATTAGCGGCAATAACTCCCAGCGCCCAGGTGCCGTGGGAGTTCTGAAAATTCGATTCCGTATTGTTTTCACATTCATTGCCGGTAACATCGACCCTGCTGTTGATAAAATCGTAAGTGGCAATAATCGACGCCGAATCCAGACCGGGATGTTCGATATCATAACCGGTGTCAAGCACGGCCAGGCGCACCCCGTCACCTTTTATCCCAAGGCTATGTACGATCGGAACATTGATAAATTCGTTTTGCAAAGCGGAGTAGCCATAGACAGAATCAGCCAGGTTTTGCGCCGGAGATAATACCGGACGTTCTGTCGGCAGCGACGGCAGCGACGCATTATAAGTGTGATGGACATCGATACTGTCTACGAACGTATAAGTAGCCACCTTACTCAAAGCGGCAGCATCCGCCTCGATAGAGACCGCCTTGAGCCAGCGTGAGGCTCGTCGAACGGTCAAACCGGCGTCAGTTAACGAGTCCAGAATTTCCGAGGCTACCGGGAAATCCAGGCTGTCGAACACTACTCCGGCTTTCGCTCGCCTCAACAGGGCCGCCTGAGTGAATGTCACCGGCGTCTGCGACCAGCCCTCGGAATTGATAAACACCCAATAAATGTGCGGATAGTCAGCCGTTGCAAGACGACGCGCCGAAGAAGTCAGCTTGTCGTTGGCCTGTAAAATGGTCGTTATCGACAGAAAAACGATTAAGAATATCGCGGCTACTCGTGACAAGGTCCCACGCTTTCGTTCGGGCTATATTCAATTATCGGACGAACCGGTCGTGTCCGTGTTTAACTCAGTTGGTATGGCAGCCTGGACCGCCTCTATTACATCGTTGTAGCTGATCGAACCATAGCGATGCTTCGTCAGGAAATCACGCACAACCGAAACGAGCATTTCATGGCCGATGGCTTTTTCGTGACGCCCGAGGAAATTTATCGTTTCGTATGGCTCTCTTTGATAGGGCATCTCCGGCGCCACTGCTATCTGCATGAACTGCAGCAGGTCCCAGGGTTCCCGCGTGAGAATGTCATAGTATGGACCGAATGCAGGCATGAGGTAGCTTTCGGCGATGGAGCGAATAACACCTTCGACCAGAAATGTCGTATCCGGGTCGAGTGTAAACAACGAACCGAACGGACCGGTATAATCCATATAGTCGCCGGCCACAAACCTGAGAGCGGCATGCGGTGGCGGACCGAAGTTACGATCATAACGCTCCAGGATTTTTTTCGCTACGGAGATACCATGCCCGCCCCAGACCTCGGCTTGATCGGGGCTATAACACACATCCAGAACGACGCCATCGACAACGGTGCGATCTCTTATGAACCGAGGAGCAAACACCAGCGGGAGGTAGTATTCGTTTTCCAGTCGCACGAAGAAGCGTTTCCAACCGCCTTCAAATTCCGGGGTGTAACGGCGTCCCAGATATGTCAGTTGATGGGCATTGAAGAGATCAACATAAACACTATCTTCGGTCATCGATGGAAACAAACCAAATATCTCTTTCTCGTTGACCAATTCCCCCGGCGCAACCATATCCCAGGAACTGTCGACCGCGATCGACACCGTAAAGCGTCCCAGAAGCGGACCTTTCGGCTCTAGTCCCTGTTTGCCGTTGATCCAGACTGAGTCTTCACCAAACTCAACTATTTTCGGGAACCAATCGTTAAAGGATACCGGCCCGTTCTCGTCCGACTTATTCCCGGATCGCGACCGTATTGTCCCCATAAAAAAAGCCGTTTCATTCGGCCTGATCAAAACCGGCAGGTGAATACGGATAACATTATCGTTCAATTCAATCTGATCGACGGTCAACGGGACACCCTGAAACAACAGTGAGTCGATCAGGCAATACCCGCTCCGACTCCCATCCAGTTCTGCCAGCCAACCGGCATCGACCGAGTCCGGTTCAGGACGCTGAGAATCGCGCCGTGTTCTTATATGGAGGGGAAGTTCCTCACCTAAACAGACATCCGTCAGCGTATCGTTCGAATCATTTCGAAAGGTAATCTCAATCCGACCGCTGACAAAACCGGAGTCCGGAAAAGCCTGCATTTGCAGGCGATACGCAACCGGCGGCACATGAAAACTACCCGGTTGCGGAAAATCATGACCGCGATGTTGAGCCGAAACCGATACCGGGATACTGCCTAATCCCAGCAGACCAACAGCCAGAATGACCGAGGCAGCTTTTTGAAACGATTCGAACATGATGTCTTCTACTTATTCAGCAATCCCTTCAGAGCATCTTCAAGCTGCCCCTTGGCTCCATCTTTGAGCGCTTCGGAGAGGTCAATTCCTACCTTCGGCTTATCAACCGTACCCGACACCGTCAGCGGCAGCTTGATGCGTTTCGTGGCGCTCTTGCCACCGAGCAGCCCGCCTAGCGCTGAAGTTACTCCGCTTTGGTTCATCAGTTCGGAGGTCATCGACTCGGACAAGAACAACGAACCGTTGTACGAGATATCACCGTTGAAACCATAGAAACCATCGAGCGTCAGATCGCCGATATTGCCAAGAGAGGTTTTGAGCGCGTCAACCATCACCTTGCCGTCCTGCACCTTGATCTTGGAAGCTAGATTCTTCAGCGTCTGTTCCTTTTCGATGGATTTGCCCGCTTTCTCAGCCAGGCCGCTCAAAGCCCCGAGCATGGCGTCCGGCGTAACCAGTTTCCCCTGATTCATGTCGGCATTACCGTCCACCGTGAGGGCATTCAGAAAATCTTCCGGCTCCCAACCGGCAGCGTCATAGGTACCGGTCAGATTAACTTTGCCGTACACCATGCCGCCGAAATTGGAAAATCGAGACACGAAATCGTTCGCCTCAATGTCCTTAGCTTCGAACGAGCCGTCGTATTTAGGTTGTTCGAAATCGTTGAGGTCAATAGTCGTCGTACCGCTGACCTTGCCGGTGTAAACATCCGCCTCGATATCCCAGCATTCGATCACCAGATCCTTGATCCGCACACGCCCGGTCACATTGGTAAAATCCATCTCGCTGTAAACGAGCGAATCAATGGCGAACCGCCCGCGACCGTCGAGATCGGGCAGAATCAGCGGCGGGGTGGAATCGACCGGCAGCGTGCTGCGGTTGGTGCCGGAGCCGGGCACCGCCTCGGGGAACATACGGTCGAAATCGAAACGACCGGATTCGAGCACGAATACGAACAGCGGCTTTTTGACCTTGGATCGATCTACTACATCCAGCGGCAAAAGGTACGGGAAAGGATCGGACAATTTCCCCTTAAGGGAGATATCGCTGGAAACGAACTGCACCTCGAACGACTGGATATCTATCGTATCCGGGGTGATTCGCATCTCGGTTGAAAAATGTTCGACCGGCTCGGGCAGGAGCGAGTCGCGATAGAACGCATCTCGGACCGCCAGACTGCCCTGGGGTTTGAAATTGGATTGTTTTGAAGCATCTCCCGCTAATTTGATATCGAACTCCGCCGTGCCGCCCACTTCCGGCTTGCCTGCTTGCGGAAGGAATGGAGCAACGAGTCCCAACGCCAGCTTACCGGCGATTTTTCCGTCCACCGAGGGAACCACGTTGGCGGCGGCAGCCGAATCGGCCATCAGGTAGGGAATCAGATTGTTGATTCGCCCTGAAAATGAGACTTTCCCCGAGGGCATATTAGCTACAAAATCATTTACCCGAGTCAGGCTGTTGTCAAAATAGGCATCCAGCCTGAAATTCTGAATCGGCTCAGGGATTACGGTGCTGTTGTATTTACCGCTGTCGATTTTGATATTACCGGAGAACTCAAGCTGTTCCGGTTTTTCCACCAACCCGGCAAACTTGGCTGAGAAACTCATATTGCCGGACAGATCGGTGTTTTGATCGGCTGGAAGAAACGGTTGCACGAACGCCAGATTGAGCCGACCGGCCAGCTCACCGTTGATTGCCGGATTATCGAAATGATCGACGATCACATATCCCTTGAGCGGCTCACCATCGAAAGTACCGTCCTCAATGTTCATACGAAGATTATCCGGTTCGAAATCCACCAGTGCTTTCTCGAGTTTCAGCACTCCCGGAATATCGGCCATCTTCATGGTTGTCCGTCCGATCGTTGCTGTTCCGCTGTATGAGAGACCGTCTTCGACCGCGCCGTCGTATTTCACATCGGCGTCAAGGGTGAACTGACCCGTCAGGTCAATCCCCTCAAGCAGTTCGGTTTGACCGGCGGGCATCAGATTGAACAGGTCAGCCACGTCGATCGCTCGTGATTTGATATTGCCGTTCGCAGAGAGGGCCTCTCCCCCCAAGTCGACTCGACCGGTTAAATCGAACGCGAGACCGTTGATCGTGAGTTCCGTTTCGTCAACGGCAATACTCTGATGCCGGAAATCATACTCGGCCTTGTAATCCAGACCGACCTGAAATCCGCCGTAAGTTTCCCCTGAAGTGAAGTAAAGCGAGTCAATCCGGAGTTTTCCCGATGACTGATAGATACCTTCCCGAGGCGTAGTTAACGAGGTTTCCAATCCCAGCCCCAGCAGTCGAGCCGCTACCCCGGAGGAGTCATCGCGGTATTCTACCGCACCATCCTCTATCTGCAACTTATCGAATGTCACCGCCGCCATTGCCGTTTTGGCCTCGGCGGGCACATCCTTAACCGCCTCGGTTGGGGCGTTTTCATCGACTGTCGCGAAGGTGTAGTTGTTCGTTCCGTCAGCCTGCTTGGTCATGGAAATGCGCGGTCCATTGACAATCAACCGGTCAACCGCCAGGTCACCGGTAATAAGCGGCAACAGTTGCAGTTTGACGTCGATATTGTCGGCCGCCAGAAAATTCCCATCTTCCATGTCCGGCGGATTACTCACGAATACACCCTCGAGCTTGATTCCCAATCCGCCCCAGAGGGAGACATCGATTCCATCGATCTTGATCTGCCGTCCGAGTTTGGCCTCGCCCTCCTCGATAGCCATGGCTTTGATCTTGTCGGCCGGGAGAAATATCTTGAGTGCCAGAAAAGCCAAAAGAAACAGGGCCATAACAATTCCAGCCAGCCAGGCTAGTATTTTCAGCAGTTTCATATTCTCGCCTCGAACGTTTGGGGTTCGGTCAAAGACTCACATTTACTCATTGTACACTAACTGAGTACGAACGGGCGATCAATTAAAAACGGGGTTGCTACCGGCGGGACAAGTTCCCCGAGACCTGCCACCGGTTGCCCCCAATCGCGTACGGATTGTTGACAAACCTCAATCGCGGCAGAGACAAGCCCCGCCGCTACGCGTTAAAGAGCCCTAACCTCGCGTAGCGGGCAGCTTTGTATCGCCCGCATTACAGTTGTGTTTTACTGAATATCCGCGTGTATGACTTTTTCAACACTCCCCGTAGCCGGGAGACTTGTATCCCAGGCTGAAACAACAAAGCCGCCGAGCGGAGACGCCCGGCGGCACACTTGGCGGGACATGATTTTTCGTGGGCGGCAGACGTCCTCGTCTGCCCCATGCGCCCGCGCCGTCGCGATAGAAACCCGGCCTAGATATCGATCCCTTCACCCGGCTTGAGAATTACCACCTCGGAGCCTTTGACCTTGGAAGCAAACTCTTCCGGCCTGGCGGCAATCGGCGGCCAGGTATTGTAATGGAACGGCACGACTCTTTTGGCCTGCACGAATTCGGCCGCCTTAGCGGCATCGTCGATTCCCATGGTGAAGTTATCTCCGATCGGCAGAAAGGCCAGATCGATATCGTTCATGTCGCCGATCAGCTTCATGTCGTAGAACAGACCGGTGTCGCCCGGATGGTAGATCGTCTTGCCGCCGATATACACGAGGAATCCAACCGGCGGACCGGTGTAGCGGGAGGCATCGGGGCCATAACCGCCGCCGTGATGGGCGATAGTCAGCTTGACCGCACCGAACGGGAATTTGAATTTTCCACCGATATGCATCGGATGAACCTCACACCCTTCACCGGCGCAGAGGTTCGCCAGTTCAAAACCGGCAATAACGGTAGCCTTGTTTTTTTTGGCAATGGTGATACCGTCGCCGACATGATCGCTGTGGCCGTGAGTAATCAAAACGTAATTGGCGTCAATTTCATCCGGGGTAGCGGCCGCGAGCGGATTACCGGTAAGAAAGGGATCGATAATGAGTTTGTGTTCGCCTTCCTGAATGGTCACACAGGAATGGCCGAGGAATCTTACATGCGGCATATTGGTTTCCTCCTGGAATATGTTGAATTCGACTTGATTTACAAAAAAACGGCCGACATGTGGTTTGTCAACAATCGGTCATGAGCTACCCTATCACGCCGCCGCCGAGAAGAATATCGCCGTGGTAAAACACCGCCGATTGCCCCGGCGTCAAAGCCCGTTGTCGCTCGTCAAAGATAACTCGCACGGAGTCCTCGGTCAACAGTTCTACCCTCGCCGGAGCGGCCTGGTGTTGATAGCGAATTTTCACGTCGGCACGGAAACCGCCGTCGATCAGAGGAGGTGTGAAATCGGAATCGTTCAACGCGGCAGGTCTCGGAGAGGCCTGCCCTACAGAAGAGTGGGCCGCATCTGATGCTGGCACCGTAGCGTCGGGATCGAACGCCTGCCAAACCATGCGCTCGACTGTCATCTCGCGCGAGAACATGGAATACTCATCCCCCACTATTACACGGTTCTCGACCGGATCGAGCCTCTTGACATACAGCGGGGTCGGATAAGCGATCCCCAAACCGCGACGTTGTCCGATCGTGTAAAAAGCGATCCCCTCATGTTTACCGAGCACTGCCCCGTTCTCGTGCACGATCTCCCCCGACTTGAAACTGCGCCCCTGTTTGGCTTCGTATTCGCGTAAAAAACGATGGTAATCATCATCGGCCACGAAACAAATTTCACGCGACTCTCGGCGCTCCGCCGTTCGCAGCCCGTGCCGGCGAGCGACCTCGCGCACCTCGGCCTTGGTCATTCGTCCAAGCGGCATCAGCGTTCGGGATAAAGCCTCCTGCGAGAGTCCCCAGAGAACATAGCTTTGATCGCGAGTGACATCGACTCCCTTACGAGTAAAAAAACGCCCCCGGTCGGTTTCGCCGATACCGGCATAATGACCGGTGGCGACATAATCACAACCGACCTCCGCCGCCTTGCGCAGAAACTCACTCCACTTAATATGCGAATTGCAGCGGACACAGGGATTGGGCGTACGCCCCGCCTTATACTCGTCGATAAAATTCTCGATGACATCTTCCTTGAACGAACGCGACAGGTTCAAGACATAAAACGGCGCCTCGAGATCGGCGCAAACGGCGCGACAGTCGTTGACGGCATCGAGCGAACAACAGCGGCCGTCGCGATAGACATCCTCTCCCCCGACATCGGCATAATCCCAGAGCTTCATGTGAGCCCCGACGATATCGTACCCCTGCTCTTTCAACAGAAGGGCGGTGACCGAAGAATCGACTCCGCCCGACATCGCCACGAGAACTTTTCGGGGCATCGCGCTCACTGCTCCCAAGTCAGCCGTTATAGGTGGGCGACATAGCTCGCAAACGCTCGATAATCGGCGGCAACTCCTGCAGGACGTAGTCGATTTGCTCGCGGGTAGTGGCGCGTCCGAGACTGAACCGGACAGCGCTTTGTCCCGCCTCGACCGGTATTTTCATCGCCTTCAGTACGTGCGAAGGTTCGGTGGCTCCTGAAGTACAAGCCGAACCGGATGAGGCCGCCACTCCCTTCATATCGAGCGAAAGGATAATCGACTCACCCTCTGCTCCGGGGAACGACATATTAACCGTCTGCGGAATACGATTGGTACGGGAGCCGTTAAAACGACTCTGCGGCACGACCTTTAACACCTGGTCGATAAAATAATCGGCCAGATCGCCGATGCGGGCGGAGTCCTCATCATGTCGCTTCCACGCCAGTTCCAGCGCCTTGGCCAGACCGACCACCCCGGCGACATTCTCGGTGCCGGGACGGCGCTTTTTCTCATGCGATCCACCGTAAAAAAGCGGCTCTATCTTGAGCCCCTGACGGATAAACAGCGCTCCGGTTCCTTTAGGACCGTAAATTTTATGTCCGGTCAAAGAGAGCAGATCGACACCCAATTCCTGCACGTCTACCGGCACCTTACCGATCGACTGCACCGCATCGGTATGGAACAACGTCCCTTTCTCATGCGCTTTTTGACAAAGGGCCGCGATATCCTGGACCGTACCGGTCTCGTTATTGCCGTGCATAACCGAAACGAGCGCGGTATCATCGCGGATCAACCGGGCCAGCTTGAACGGCGATGAGAATCCCTCGCTGTCCACTTCCAGCAGATCCAGATCGAAACCATGCTTGTGATGAAGAAACTCGGCCGGTTCCAGAACGGCGTGATGCTCGGCCGCGCCTACGATCAGATGTTTCTTTTTCCCCTGCAGGTTATACGCCGTCCCCAGCACGGACAAATTGTCCGACTCGGTGCCGCCCGAAGTAAAATACAACTCGGAAGGTTGACAGTTAATGAACGATGCTATCCGTTCGCGGCCGTTTTCAAGAGCCACTTTGGCTTCGCGACCGAAATGGTGCACCGAGGAAGCATTGCCGAATCCCTTGCTGAAATACGGCAGCATTGCCTCGATGACCTCGGGATCGACCGGGGTGGTGGCGTTATGATCGAGATATATCGGATCCATAGTCTCTATCGACTCCTTTTGCCTTCGCTGTCGTTACGGGCAAAAACAAAGATTTAGTTGAGCCGTTAAACCACAAAAGTGCGGTTCGGTTCAAAACGCGTACAATATAGTGAAATGCCAGCGACTGTCAAAGTCTATGGTTTTGGTTTTAATGCGGCGGGCATAGTCGATTCGAATCGGGCCGACCGGCGACACGATCTGAATCCCGGTGCCGTAACTGAGGGCGAGATTGTCCCACTTGATATCGTAGGGGTGGCGATAACCGTTACCGGCATCGAAAAACACCGACTGCCAGAGCGGCCAGAGACCGATAAGGCTTTTAAGAAGCGGTATCTGCTGATGTATCTGGATCGTCTGCCAGCGAAATTCCTGATTGAACACGGCAATGAAATTGGCTTTTTCGATATTACCCAGCGAATCGACCGGTCCCAGGGTGTTGACGCGAAAACCACGAATGGTATTGGCGCCGCCGAGATAAAAGCGGTCGTTGATCGGTACCTGATCGGAAGAACCGAACGCCTCGACGCGTCCGAACTTAAACCGGGTAGCGGAAATCCATCCCGGCCAGACCGGCTGATAAACCGACCAGGAGGCCTCCACCCGATAGAAGTTGTCGTCCCCGCCCATGAATCCGCCAAAATACTCCAATGAAACGGAGGAATACGATCCATGGCGCGGGATGAAAATATGGTCGCGTGAATCTCGAATGAAGTCGATGTAGATCTTGCGCCGGACCGATATATCCTGCTCATCCTTCAATGCCTGAACTTCATCCTCCGAGACACCGTAGATTCGCACACCCTCGTATTCAAAACCGGTTCCGACCTGATATTCCTGACCGAATTCCTTCACGGTCGAGGCGGAAGCGGACCAGGATTCGATCCGGAAATCTCTCTCGGCATCTTTTACGCCGGGTTCCCATTGAAGAGACAGCGTCACCGGCATACGGATACCGAGCAGCCAGGGCTCCGTATAACCGAGACCGTAGTCGTGTTCTAAAAGACGAAGACCGCCGTCCTGGCCGAATGTCCAGAGCGCCGAGGCTTTGAGCTTTCTCGAACCGAACAAATTGCGCTTACCGAACACTGTCTGGAAATCCCATTCGAGATCGCGCACGTCGGATTGGCCGGCGCCGGTGGTGATGGTCATGTATTTCGGTTTGCGCTCGCGGACACGGAGGGTGAAATCAGGATTCAGGCGGTTCATGATGGAATCGGATTGACCGATGTTGATCGTACTGAAATAGCCTGACTCCATGAGTCGTTCCTGAGTGGAGATAATATCCTTGCGTCGGTACACCTCCCCCTCTTTCATGCGCGATTCACGAAAGACCGTATATTCCGGATATTTTTCACTGCCCGTGACCGCGATCTCACCGAACCGTACGAGCGAATCCCCCTCAATGAGAAAAGTCACCGGACAAGTACTGTCAACCGCCGTCGTGTCGAAAACGAAATTTATCTTGGCATACGGATAACCGTTGTTGGCAAAAACCGTTTTCATATCGAAGGCAGCCTGGTTTACGTCATAATAACTGACCGGCTTTCCGGTCTTGAGTTTCTGGGCGATTCCCCAGCAAGTCGAGCCGTATTTCTTGTCGTAATCTCCCTTAAGGGTCTTCTCCCCGTAAAAGAAGCGCCGCCCCTCGTGAACCGTAACAACCACCCTTGCCGTACTGTCTTCCCTTTGTTCGATCCGTTCGTTTACCTGAACCCCTAAAAATCCACTGGTCAGATACAGATACTTCACTTCAAGGGTATCACGCCCCAGCGTTTCACGCTGAATTCTGGTCCGCCGCCCACCCTTCAATGTTGCCCAAACAGTCGAGCGACGTGAATAGAGCCGTCCCGTTACATCATCGGGAGAATAAAACTCGGTCCCTTCGACAACAATTTCGTCAATACACGGTTTGCTGCGAATCCAGCGGAGTTGGTCGCGATCTACCGTCTGAGCCGCAGTCGCACCCGATATAATCAACAAGCAGACTGTGAAGAGTATTCCGCGCATTAAAACTCCCAATGCAATTTCAAACCGAGGCGATAGAGTTGATCGTCTCCCGTGCGGCCCGTCACCATTACGTTTTTACTTATACGGTATTCTACGCCCGCCTGACGGTCCTGCTCCAGCGATAATGACGTCTGGCCATAGAGGTAAAGACCGGGAATGTAACGGATGTAACCACCTGCCGTCACACGCGCCTGTAACGGGTCATACTGGCCGGTTCCCATGTAATACGGATCGATCTCAAAGGTTTCCACACCGACACCAAGGCTATTCAGAGTTCGCTGGCCAATTTGCGAGAGCTGCAGACCAACCAGGCCGGAAATACGCTCCTGCCAGCGACTGTCGGCCGTGTACTCCGACGATCCATAGGAATTGCCCAGAAGAAGCGGGAGCAACTCCTCCTCCGAAAGCTGAATATCGGAGTCGGTTGTCGGCGCTATATCGGGGGCATCGATCGTTCCGGATACAAGGACACAGATATTCAACCTCTCGGGGGTTTCATCTTCGGTCGTGGAGCTGACACCGGTAGGTCGATAGCCGGTTATGTACGTACAGGCCGTGATATCCAGGGTGCCGTTGAAATTCTCTTCCCCGTTGAATGTTACCGTTCCTCCGGATTCCAGTTTGAAGGTTTTATCCGCGAGCGGCGCCGTTCCACGAAGGACTTCGAGTTCACCGAACAACCGATAAACACCGGCGTCACGGCGCAAATTGATGGAACCGGAAAATTCGGCGTCGATATCTTCGTTCTTTATCCAGTAATTCGAGAGAACATCGATGTTGAGATCGAGGTCCCACATATCTTTGCCCGAAAACGCCAGCATAATCGGCGATCCCTGGTTTTCATCGGCGAACTCCGCTTCATACCGCATGGAAATAATCGTCAGGTCGCCGGAAACTTTGGGCGGATTCATTCCCTCGACATAGAGATCACCCTCAACTCGTCCGCTTATGTCGTCCATCGTATAATTGAACGGCCATTCTCGCGGTAATTCGACGCGGAGGTCGTACAACATGTCTTCCAGCGACTTCACCGTAATCATTCCGTTGATATCGGCCGTGGGGTAGGGTTTGAGACGCTCACCGCTGCGAAGTTTCGCCGCATAATCGTACGGATCTTCCAGTTTCTTTTTCTTATCCACGGTAAAGATACTGATATTGTTTAAAATGATCAGATTATTCCGCATCGTCACGCCGGCGGAGTCGATGTAGATAGGATCTTCGATATCACTGTAAACGATTCGGGCGGCATATTGAGTACTGTCTTCACGGCTGCGATCACCGGTGATATAGGCGTACCCCTCCAACTCGGGAGCGAGCGGCGTACCCGAAAGACGAAAATCGGCATGCACCTCGCCGTCGATTTCATCGACGTTCGGCATTACCAGGCTGACCAGATCGAAGCGACGGTCAAAGGCGGTGATGTGCATGTCCATCGGCAGATCGGGGAAACGGTCGAGCGAATCGGCCGTCAGCGCGAGATCGACGTGCATGAATCCGTCAGCCCGGTATTCTCCCGGCTGCGAGTTAATCACCAGTGAGTCCACCGCCAGACGACGGTTGCGGTAACGCGCTCCGGTCGCCAGTTCTCCCAAGACTAAATTCTGATAGACCAGCGAATCGATCGTAGCCTGAAGCTCGATTACGGGATCTTCAAGCGTGCCGGTCAACGATGTTACCGCCGATACGCGACCGTCGACCGGCCAGTCTTTCTCGAACAACGTCAGCCAGGGAGCGATCGGCACATGTTCCACTTCGAGCTGAAGCGACATCTGCTCATCGTAATCGGCGCGACCGTGAGCTTTAATATCTGAAAAGCGGTTGCCGATATTCGCCTCGACGAAATTCAAACCTAGGCTGTCAAACTCGATTTCAAGGGGACGACGACTGTAAAATTGCCGTTCGAAAAGCGACATCGTGAGCGTATCCAGCTTGAGATTCATCGGAATCGCTTCGTAGTCAAGCACTCCGCGCCCCATGGCAATCGAAATCGGATTGAACAATGACGCGGAATCGATCAATACCAGATTCGAATCCAGCCGCAACCGTGCAAAACTGGAATCGAACGACACACTCCAGGCCGCACCACGGGCCAGATCGACCGCCACTTCTCCCTTTTTACCGGTCAGGAATCGGTCGATACGCACCGATGCGTCACAGGTATCGGCATAGAGTCCATAGAGCCAGAGCGAGTCGGAGGTCAAACGACCGGTGAGATCCGGATCAGAAGTCACCCCGGTCAGATCGGCTTCGGCATGAGCCCGTCCGCCCGGCTGATCGAGGAACAGCTTGCCGCGATAGCGGTCGAGATTGTTGAGCTCGGCAACGATGTGAAGCTGCATGGTGGAATCGTAGTCGACATGCCCACCGGCATAAAAAATGTTTTCGTAATAAGCGACCATGAATGAGTCGGCAAAGCTGATCGAATCCACCGTGATCAGAATATCACCCCGTCCGTGCTGAATCGGGTATTCATCGAAAGTCGATTCGAACAGATCAACCGCTACCTCGAGGGTCATATCCTTGTTGCGAAACGAGGAACCATGCATATCTATCGCACCGCTCAGGTCGGAGTAGAAGGAGTTCGGCAATAAATTCTTCAGATTGAAATTCCGGACGTTGGCGGCCAGATGATACTGCTCCGGCTTTTGACCGAAATCTATCTCAGCGGAGCCATCGAGACCGCAGCTACCGAGGATCACACCGTAGAGAGTATCGAGCGTGAGCACGTTGTTGTCGAAGTCGAAATCGGCATAGAGATTTTCGAACGAGGCAATCATGAAATCACCGGCGATTTCGGCAAAACCGTTGAGATGGGAACCGACGAATGAAATCGCTCCGTTGAGGTCGAGTACGCCGTGAAGATTCGGCCCCACATAGGCGGTAACGTTCCCCAGGTCGATATTGTCGATGGCGTAAGTGACATGACCTGTCACCGGCTTTTGCAGATCGACGAGGCCTTCGAGCTTAATCCGCATTTCATGTGAGATCAGAGCCAGGTCCTGAAATACTACGCGCTGATCGGTATAACCGAATTTTCCTGCCGCCGCATCGAGCTGTAGACGAGGATCTGATGATGTGAATTCTAGTCGATCCAGATCGACCGAAAAAGTGTTGTCGGATTGAAGCACCGCTAAGTCGATATAGATATTGTCAAAAGCAAGCGTGTCGCCGTCGCGATCCAGCGTCACCGAGCCGCTGTCCAGCAACAGATGGTTCACCGAAAAATGCGGTGACTCGGACGACTGCGAGGTCGTCGTGTCAGCGCTTATTTTGCGGGGCATGAGCCAGCGACCACTGGAGTCCTGCACCAGGTTGAGATGAACATCATGCAGATGTAAATAGTCGAAGTCATACTCCCCCTGGAGCAGACCGTAAAGCGAATAATCCACGTTCAAACGACCGATCGTGGCCAGCGGGTACTGGCGGCGTTGACCGGTGTATCGAATCTCGATATCGGTCAGAACGATGCCCGTGAAAATATCACCGCCGATACCGTCAACGGCAATGGTCAGATTGTATTTCCCTTCGACCAGGTCAGCCAGTTGTCCGTTGACGATATACTCCAGCCCGCCCGCGTGAAAAAGCCAGATATAGCCTCCCAGAACGATCAGGACGACCACCGCCAGGGCGCCGATGAGGATTCTGGCCCGCATGCTCATGTCGAAGGCTCCAGGCGAGTCAGAATATCGCGAGCGGTGTTATAACCGGGCGCTGCCAATCCCAGATCCTCGACAACGGTTTCCACCAGGGTACGTTCAGCGCCTATGTTGAGTGCTCCACGAATATGTGAATGAAGCTGTTTGGGATAATTCTCCACCGTGAGACAGGCCACTATTGCCAGTTCCCGCACCGATGACGGCAGTTGCGGTCGCGCCAGTACCTTGCCGTACCCATCCATAATCATCCAGCGAAAAATCTCAGGAGCAAAGGACTCGACCCTCGCTTTAAGACGAGCGGCATTGCTGTCGTAAACCTCGGCGTAGAGTTTCCGTCCCCGCTCGAACCAACGGCAGCCTTCCTCGTCATCGTAAGGCCGTGTCGTTACTTTGTTGCTTCGATACTGAAACGCCTTCGCCCATACCTCGGCAGCGATCAGCATCCTCGGGTAACCAAGAAATAGATGCGACTGAAGAATGATTTCGTAAAATGATTCCGGGGATATTCGATCACGGCTCGCTCGTTCGAGCAGAATCTGTTGAGCCGGCGGATCGGCAAAGGCTATCGACGCCGAATATAATGCCAGGGTACGTTCTCGGACATGGTGATCCGGAGCGAACTGATCAAGGCGATTTCTGAACTGTGCACATTGGGAATCACTATACATCAGCAGGAAGGTAAGACCAAAGCAAGGCGTGTGGCAATAAGAAGTTATGGACGAACTCGCCCAAGACGGTCTTCTATTGCCTGAAGGCTCTGTTTAAGACGCAGGACCTCGTTCTGGAGAGAGTCGATTACTGATTTATCGGATGGAGTATTGGCCCGGTCGGTGTAAGTGTAATCCTTACGACTACCAATGACCACCGGCACCTGCCCGGGACGATTGTGGCGAATCACCCCGAGTTCAATTGTCGATCCCGGCTTACCTTTGCGAATCTGGTTCATCATTTCCAGCGCACTGGTCAGGACACGACCGTTAATGGAATAGATCAAGTCGCCCGAGCGCAAACCGGCATGTGCCGCCGGTGATCCGGAGATAACATCGGTAATCAAGGTTCCTTTGTCGATGGTATGATACCGCTTAGTCGCCGAGGTGGCGGCAAATCGCTGCGGCACATCCAACTCGATCCCCGGGGTAATCTCGATATCGGCGGTAGTGATACCAATGTATCCGGAAGCGCGGTCGCCGTTCTGGACAATATACTCCGCGATTTCGGGAATCTTACGCGCCGGCACGGCCAGACCGACGCCGAGCAGGTCACGATCACCCAGGCCGTCATTAATCGCACCGACCAGGCGTCCGGACATATCAAATAGACCACCGCCGACCGCTCCCGGATTGAGCGCTGCGGTGAACTGAAGCGAACCCTCGGGACGTATCCCGGCACAGAAACCAATGGAGGGACAAGCCCGCAGACCGAAAGAATTGCCGACTGCCACAATCATCTGACCGGCGCAACCGTGCTGATCCGAGAATTCCACCGGCTGACCGATTCCCTGACCGACATCAAGCAGCGAAACACCGTTGAGGTAGTCGGTGCCAAGCACTCTGGCCGGGTAATCGATCCCCTCGAAATTGACCACGATACTTTCGGAGCCTGCCACCGAAGAGGCCGGAGCCAGTATATGACCGCCGCTGTCAAGCACCAGGCCGGAGAATACGAACTGCTCCACCGCTTCATCCGAGGCCCCCTTAGTCAGATCACCGTAGAACGGCCGCGAGGCCTGAACCGTTACCACGGACCGGGAGACATTGTAAACCAATTCGGTAATTGCCGATTCGAGACTGCACAGGGAGCTGTCGGCGGCGCTTGCCGCACCGGCCAAAAAGAAGGCCAGGAGGATTGAAGGAATCGGCCTCCTGGCTTTATCGAAAACAGACGTTAACATTCTAATATGTTCCTGCGCCCTCCCGTTTGACGTTAGTCTGGGGCGCCACATAAACTTTCATGATCGGACGCACTTTATGAAATGACGGTGCATACGGATTTTGACTCGAAGCAGTCTGCATACCGCGATTGTGTCGATCCCAGCCGCCATAACTGGAAACCGGCGTAACGGTACTGGAAATACGATCCACCTGACGCGCCCAGGCCATCTGCCGATCCAACGACCACCCCTTGTCCAGGTATACGGTCATATTCGGATTGGAGTCGGGCTGCGCCGTGAGATAATCGTCACTCAAACCGGATTCCTGGAGAGCCCATGACTGCGGCTGATTCGGCGCTTGCGGCATGTAAACCACGGCAAGCAGAACAGCCAGACAGGCCGTGGCTACTACCGGAGCGAGACGTCGCCATTGAAAGACCGGAGCAGGTTTCGGTAAATAGGCTTTGGTTCGTGTCTCGGCGAATCGTTCGTGAGCGATTCGATTGAGCAACCGAGCGTTGAAATCGTCCGAGACTTTGATCTCTTTAACCTGTTTCGTGGCCTCTGCCATCTGGCGATACAGCGCTTCTTCGCGGCGACAGCCGGAGCAAGTCAAAAGATGTTCGCTGACCTTCAGCTTCCGGCGGTCGTCAAGCTCATCGCTACAATAGGCCGACAGGAAGGAGCGTACCTTTCGACAACGCATTGTGTTCCTCCAGTTTGGGTTGTAGTTTTTCACGCAACATCATACGCGCCCGATTGACTCGAGATTTCACCGTTCCCAACGGTACGTTGAGAATCTTCGCTACTTCTTCGTATGGTTGCTCCTGAATGTCGCGGAAAATGAAAGCCGTCCGGTACTTCTCCGGAAGCGATTCGATCGCTGAACTCAGCACCTGAGGTAACTGGCTGGGCAGCTTGGCGTCGACCGCAAATTCCTTTTCATTTCCCTGCATCTCGGATATTTCGTAAAACTTAAACTTCTTTCGTTTCCTGAGTTCATTGCGCGCCAAATTCAGCGCGATGGTATATATCCAGGTTGAAAAACAATGTTTGAAATTGAACGACTGACGGTGCTGATAAACCCGCACAAACGTCTCCTGGACAATATCTTCAGCCTCCTCGGCCGACGACAACATACGGCCGATTACATTCATCAGGCGTCCCTTATAACGGTCCACCATCTGATTAAAGGCCACCATATCTCCGCGCTGGATGGCTTCCATGATCTCGTAGTCTATTTCTTTTTCCGTCAATTTAGCCATCTGATACCTTTCATCGAGGTTCTAATTGTAATACCCGGAAAGGCGAATTAAGTTCCGCAACTATTTATCTTGATCGACAATTTTAAGTCGTTACTCAACAGCAGCTTAACTTAAGACAAAACCGCTTGACTTCACCGGAGGACCAGATCAAGCCGTCTGGAGCCGCCATGCCCGCTAAATACCGACCTGTCCTAAGGGCGACACAAGGCCGCCCGCTACGCGATAGCAGGGTCCATTGTCGCGTAGCCCGGGGGTTTGTCTCCCGGGCCTTTTCCGCTCCCAAGAGCCGGAGCAATTGAATTCTATGGTCGAAACAGGTTCGGATACCCTGTAAGATACACCACAAATCCGCCCAGCCCAAGCAGTATTGCGGGCCAGATCAGAAGACGGTAGACTTTGCCTAAGTCGCTGCCGAAATACTCGTTGGTAAGAATCAAACAAAGGTGGGTCGGAGACAACATCATCCCCACGAAACCGGACACATAAGCCAGAAGAACATACCCCGGTTGTAATCCTGAGCCATACAGGAATCCGGCCAGAATGGTATAGGAGAGAGCAACATAGGCCGCCACCATCCCGGTCAGAATCCCGGACGTGAAACAGACCAGAAAAATAACCAACTCCGGCGGTAAATTGAGAGAAGCGGACAGGCGCGGGATCGCCTCAATCGCCCCCGACAACTCCAGCGCCGTCTGGAAACTGAGTGTCCCGAACACCAGCAGAATGAGCTTATAAGAAAATCCATCTTTAGCGGCAGATTTAAGAACCTTTTTAGACGGCCGGGAAGTAACGATCAACAGCACAATTGAAAACAGAACCGCCCAAGCCAGTTCAATCCTTACCAAACCGAATATCCGGGGAATGCTGTAAAGAACGATAGCAAGTACAATCGGCCAGACCGAAGTCAGTATCCGCCAAAGCGATGATCCCAAATTGGCGCGGCTGTTCTCACCAGGGTCGATTTTCCGAATGAAAAAGGTCAGTCCAAGGGCCAGCATGATCATCGACACCGAAACCTGCATGAGTGAGACATCGATGATCGGCATCCCGGTGATCGCCTCGGTCAGAATCACCCCGGGATAAACCGGCCAGAAGAACTCGACAAAATGCCGCATCCAGTAATTCGTAGCGGTCTTGAACTCCGGCGTGTATTTAGAGTCGGTCAACACATTACCGACCAACGGCGCGGACAACAGTGAACCTCCCGGCATCGGCATAAGACCTACCAGTGGCGGCATCACGGCAGCAGCGGTGCGATTACCTCCGATCAACCCCCGACAAGCGGCCGAGAGACGTTCGAGATGTCCCAAACCTTTCAGGAGTGACCCGAGGAAGGTGATCAGCAGAACCACCGAGGTTAGAAATATAAACTTGGAGGACTGTAGCAGCTCCCAATAGCCATTGAGCAGATCGAGCATCGGCACACGGTAGATCAGAGCGGTCACTACCCCGGCGACCAGCAGCGTCAGGCCGACCGAGATCTTCTTGCGCAAGCCGATGACAATAAGTATAAAAACGGCTACCAGTTTGACGACATCCATGCCGGGTAAGAAAAGACGAATCCGGATTTTGTCAATCGACTTGGTCCGAGAAGAGACAAAAAGCTGATTTTAATATAGCGATTCGGGCCATAACCGATCAAAATTGGCCTTGCCCATTACTTGTCGAAAACGGGGATCAAAGCAGACTTCGTCCCCAGGTTCGAGGTTGTCGAAGGAAAGCAGACATAGAGAATACAACATGGTTAAAACGGTTACTTCAATAAACGGTCGCCTGGTCTCCAGGAAGGATGCTCGTATTTCAGTGTTCGATAACTCCCTGCTCTACGCCGAGGGTTTGTTCGAGACTTTTCTTGGCATCGGTGACCGCCTCGTTTTTGCCGCTGAGCACCTCGATCGCCTGCGCAAGGGAGCACGCCTGACCGGCATCCCGATTCCGGTGTCGCCGGAACGACTCATAGACTGGGGAGTAAAGACCCTTAAAGCTCATCCCAGTCGGGTAAAGAAACTCCGCCTGACGCTGACTGTCGGCGACTCGGCCCGCTGGGTTGGCCGACAGGGTCGACAGCAGGTAATCTTCTCGGCCGCGCCGCACCAGATACCAACGGAGCCGTTCAAGCTGCACGTCTCGGAGTTCCGTGTCGACCGCACCTCGGAGTTCCGTCAGGTTAAAACCCTTTCGTATGCGATTCATGCTGCCGCGTTGAAAAAAGCCAAGACACTGGGCTGCGATGACGCCCTGATGCTCAATCAAAAAGGCAACATCGCCGAGGTTACCTCGGCCAACGTCTATTGGATTGAGAACGGTCGCGTGTTCACGCCGCCGCTCGCGGCGGGCTGTTTGGAGGGAGTGACGCGTCGTGTCGTCTTGCGCGAGGCTGCCGCGATCGGCCATCCCATTACCGAGCGTCGTTGTCCGTTGGAGAGATTATTAGAGGCGGACGAGGTATTTATTTCGTCGTCGTTGAAACTGGTGATTCCGGTAGGGTTGATCAAGGAAGGCCGCCGGGTGCATCGCTGGTCGACCGGCCCGGTCGGGCAGGCTTTCTCGGATCACATTGCCCGCGTCGCCGGCGTGCGCTGAGGGCTGTTCATACTGATATTGAAACGACTTCGTAGGGCGGGATCCCCGTGATCCCGCCCTTGATGTTTCCCGATCTGGACGTGGCAGGGTGGCCTTGGGCTTGGGGCTTGTTGAAGAAGCCGTACGCGTGGATGTTCAGCAAGACACGTCTGTAATGCAGGCGACACAAGGCCGCCCGCTACGCGAAGTTAGGACTCTTGGTCGCGTAGCTGGAGGGCTTGTCTCCCGGGCGATGAGAAGTCGATCGATGTCTTTCAACCTGCCCCAAGGGACGTGCCACCAAGACCCGTTCCACCCGAACGTAATGGAACGAGATTGACTTCCCGAGGGCGGCATCCTATACTGTGGACAGTAATTTCCATATAAGACAATCGGTTTTGCTTGCTTCACTTCTTCGGTAGGAGGCTCTATGCATGCGCCGAGGCTAAACGTCTTTCTGTTGTTCATCCTGATGATCACTGCCGTACTGCTCACAAACGGTTGTTCCGATGACGATGACAACAACCCGGTGACACCCGCCGGGGAATGGTCCTGGTCGCCGCTGGGGGCGGGGCTGAACAACACGGTCGTGACCGCCGGTGTCTATGACAACCTTCTGATTGTTGGAGGCTCTTTTACCACCGCCGGAGATACAGCCGCCACCCGTATCGCTTCCTGGAACGGCTCGACCTGGGCTCCGCTGGGGTCCGGATTGGACAACGGCCCGATATGCTTCTCTCAATGGGACAATAAGCTCATAGTCGCGGGCAACTTCGTGACCGCCGGCGGGGTTACCGTAAATCACGTGGCCGCCTGGGACGGCTCGTCATGGCAAGCGCTTGGATCGGGCGTCGACGACGTCGCCAAGAGCCTGGCCGTCTACGACAACAAGTTGTTCGTAGGAGGCAATTTCTCCTTCGCCGGTGATGTTCGTGTCGGCGGTATCGCATACTGGGACGGCTCTGCCTGGGCTCGACCCGGAACCAATATGACGGGTCGTATCAACCAGTTGACAGTCTACGACAACAAGCTGATAGCGGCCGGATTTATGTCGCTTAATGAGGGTGCCTGGGCCGACCGCGTCGTCGCCTGGGACGGCTCTACCTGGTCATCGCTCGGAGCCGCAATGGACGGCGAGGTCTATTCATTCACCGTTTACGACGGGAAACTGATTGCGGGAGGTTTGTTCACCGTTGCCGGGGGAGTCAGTGCCGACAATCTTGCTGCCTGGGACGGCACCTCGTGGGCGCCTCTAGGACCCGGAATGGACAGTTCGGTCACTTCTCTTATCGTCTTTGACAACGAGCTTGTCGCTGCCGGATATTTTCCCGGGATTGGCGGTACGCCGTTCGATCATATCGCGACCTGGAATGGTTCCGCGTGGGATTCGTTGGGGACAGGAATTCAAAGCAGACCTTTTGCCTCGGCGATATACGACAACGACCTGGTGGTCGCCGGAACGATGACTTCAGCAGGCGATTCGACCGTCCAGAATATCGCGGCCTGGGGCCTGCACTAGTTGATGAGCTTGGTGGCTCATGGGGCGGGCCCAGGGTTTTCAGTAGAGGACTCCCACTCGTTCCAGATGGCTTCATAACATCCAGATAGTACGGCATCACACTCCCCGCAAGTATGAACTGCCTTGGACAACCCCAGCCGGATATCAGAGGCCGGGATCGCGGGGATCCCGGCCTGCGGGCAGATATCACGGAAGACTGTCGTCGGGCAGAAGCGCCCGATGACACCTTGTACCGCAGTCTCACAGACACAGGGGCCGACGGGGACGTCGGCCGCCCACCAACACGGTTGGATTCTTCGCGAGGTCATTCATCGGATTCAGACAGGAAAGACTCCGCGGTTATACAGGGTTGTACAAAAAAGTCAACCGCCCACAGTAACACCACCGCCCCCAGTTTTAGTTTGACTTGATCCGCCGTCTCGGTCACTTTCGCAATAGAAGGTGTGAAACATAAACTGCGAGGCAATAAGCGAATGAAATATAGATTGATGCTGCTCTCGGCGATGTTGCTGCTGACGATTATCCCCTCCGTCTCGGCGCAAAACGACAACATGGGCGGTGCACAGACCTCGCTCTACGATGTTCCCCCGCGCTGGTTGATCGACATGCCGACCGCCGGCACTTTTCCCCGCGCTTACTTTGACATCGGTTTCCGCTTCTACCCGGGCGGCGGAGCGCTGGCCAACGCCGACATCGGCTTTTTCGACCGCATGAACATGGGTATCTCCTACGGCGGCCTGAAAATTATCTCGAACGGCGACGCCGACTGGAATCCCAATATCGAATTCAGCCTCCGCTTCCGGATCGTGGACGAAATGGAAGTATTCCCCGCCATCGCGGTCGGATTCACCTCCCAGGGTTTCGGCCCCTATCATTCCGAGTTGAAACGATACGCCTATAAGTCACGCGGCTTCTACGCCGTGGCCAGCCGCAGCTTTTTCTTCTACAACTGGACCTCCGGCTGGCACGGAGGGATCAACTATTCCATGGAATACGACGGCGACGATGATAAAAGCCTGAACTTCTTCGGCGGTATCGATCTTACTTTCAAATACAACCTGGCCCTCATGATGGAATTCGACGCCGCTCTCAACGACAACAAAACCGGCCTGACAGATAATTTCGGCGGCAAGGGGCGCGGCTATCTCAACATGGGCATCAAATGGTTGTTCACCGAGAATCTCGAAATCGAGTTGTTATTGAAAGATCTGCTGGTCAATCGTCATGAATCGAGCACCTTCACACGGGCGGTCCGGCTGGTCTATATCGACCGTTTCTGATACGGATAAATAATTCGCACCAACAGAAAGGCCGTCGGTGGTAGCCGACGGCCTTTCGTGCTGTAGTTAGTTCTCTCTTTACTTACACGAGCCCGAATTTTTCCCAGCGTCCGAGGACTTCTTCGGCGAAATCCCCTACCATCCGGATAACCTTCTCTCGATATTGAATCGCCCGATTGTGATCGAATTCGGGGAAGCCTTCGTTTTCCTTGTAAAGCAGAATCGTTCCCGGCACCGGATAGACATCGGCGCCCGGACGATAGTAGTAAGCCAGACCGGGATCATAAGCCTCTTCATCGAGCAAAGCGGGATCGATAGCGTGCACCATAGCCGCTTCATCGGTTCCGGCATGCCCTCCGACATGGCCAAAAAACTCTTCCGTCATTTTCTCGCAAAGCGTCCACCAATGGACGACACAGATATTCCCCTTACGATCACGATGGAACTCGTTGGCGATTTCTTTCAACACGCCGTTATTGCCGCCGTGGCCGTTCATCAGGATGACGTTGCGAAAGCCGCTGTCGGCCATCGAGTCGAGGACATCGCGGACATACAAACCGAAATGCTCGGGCTTGATGGTCGATCCGCCCGGATAACGATAAAGCGATTTGGTAATGCCGTAATTCACGGTCGGTGCGACCAGGGCGTTGATACGTTCGGCAATGCCCTCGGCTATCGTTTCCGGTATAATGTTGTCGGTACCGAGACAAGCGGAGCCGTGACCCTCGACCGTTCCCACCGGCAGAATCACTGTTTTAATTTTCTCGGGCACCAACTCCTGAATCCTGAGCCAGTGCAACCGCTGTAGATGACGTTCCACTCAGCCTCCGTATTTGGAAAACATTCGTTCCATGGCGATTTCGGTCTCACGTGCGGTAAGATCATCGCCTTCGAAACGGTATTGATTGATGTCGCGAACCATCATTTCCAGCTCATCGGGCGTCTCCACGGCATACCAGATTTCCAGTTCCGACCAGGCCAGCCCCTTCTCGGTGAAAGCATCGGCCACTTCGCTGTAGATCGACGGTGATTTCCAGTCGAATTCGGAGAGCTTAATCCGGGGGCTGCCGGTCATGCCGATGACGTAATAACGTCCTTCGGGAGTCGGGCCGAATACGGCATCCGATTCCTTGAGCATCCTGAGTGCGGTCGCCATGGCAATGGGAGTGATGGTCGGGGTACGACTACCGACAATCAGAACATTTTTATAACCGGCCTTGAAACAATCATCGAAAAGATGCTCGACTCTTACTCCCCAACGATCTTTGTTCTGTTCGAACGCTTCAAAATTCTGCTTATATGCAGCGGCCAGATTGCCGTTGAGTTTCTTCTTCAGGTAGTCGAGAATGATTTTAACGAATCTTTTACGGTCGGGATCATCGATATAATAAAGCCTGACGTCGGCATCTTCTACTTGTAAAGCGTGGGTGATCGTATCGGTAATGAACGCCTGATGCATTATCCTCAAGTCGTCACCGCTAATCGCGCCCAGGTCCATCGATGAGCCGTCTTCGAACGGTTCCTGTACGCAGATTGCGATCACCGACGGGTTTTTCTTTTTCCGTGGCATAATACCCAGTTGTTATGGTTTCTTTTTCGGCCAATATAGGAGGCGCCCGGAAGCGAGTCAAGCGGACGCCCTAAAAAACGTCAGGGATCATCCGCTTGTTAATAATGTGTATCTATTTAATTTTCTGCAGTTCGGCAATCATATCATCGGATTCGACCACACCCTGAAGGATTCTGGCTACATTGCCGTTGGAATCGAGCAATAACACCGTTGGTAAAGAATACTGGCGTAGTCCGAAACGTTCCATGAAATCTTTCGTGATTTCGGTGTCGGCCGATTCCAGTTGGATTTTAAGCGGCACGAACCGGGCGGCTTCGCGAGCCACATCGGGATTGTTGAAAGTCTTCTTTTCGAGAACGCGGCAGTTGGCGCACCAGGTTGCCCAGGTGTCGATCAGCACCGGTTTGTGCTCGGCTTTGGCTCGCTCCAGACCGGCTTGAAGATTGTCGCTGAAAGGGATGAGATGAGTCGTTTCGTGTTGTGCCGTCGTACCCGCCGGGAGCCATTGTGATGCCGCCGGAAGAATGAATCCCCGGGTCAGCATAAGCCCGATCAGCAGGTAGCCGCCGATCAACAATGCGATCAAACCGAGGAATTTCTTTAAGCGGCCGAAGAAACCGACCTCGGCTGTCAGACGATCCAGACCACCGCCGAAAACCCCGAACGCCAGAAGTATCAGCGCCGTAACGAGTGCGGTCACGGTAGTGGGTATGATCGTACGCAGGAAATAGACGGCCATGATGATCAGGACAAAGCCAAAGAACTTCTTAACCTGCTCCATCCAATCACCGGAGTTGGGCAATTTGGAAATAGCCGACGAAAAAGTACCGATGACCACAAACAACGTTCCCAGACCGAGCGCAAAAGTGAACAACACCAGGAAGCCTATTACCGGCGAACCGGACGTTGCGACATAAAGCAGAATACCCGCGACAAACGGTCCGACACAGGGAGATACAACCAGCGCCGCAACGATTCCCAGTACGATCGCTCCGGCGACACCGCCGCCGCCACGCCGCGTACCGAGCTTCTGCCGCAAAGCCATCGGGACCTGTAACTCGTAAAGACCGAACATTGATAAAGCGAATATCACGAAAATCGCGGCAATACCTATTACTACCGGCGTGCTGGCCAGCCAGGCGCCGAATACGCCGCCCACCAGCGATACGATCAGCCCCATGATACCGTACATCATCGCCATGGAACCGACATAGAACAGCGACAGCACGAAACCGCGCCCGACCGTTCGATCCTGTCCGGCAAAAATGCTGACCGTGATCGGAATCATCGGATAAGTGCAGGGAGAAAACGAGAGCAGTAAACCGGTGATGAAAGCCAATCCCAGGGCAATGATATATCCCCAGAATCCGTATTTATCGATCAGGCGCTGGAGGTCGTTGTCGCTTGTCGGCTCAGGCGCCGCCGGCATCTCAGAGGTCTCTTGAATCGGAGCCGCTTCGATGAAAAACTGCTCGTTGGCCGCCTCGCCGTCGTTGCCGATCGGAATGGCAAGTGTCAGTTCCGCCTCTTCCGGAGCTCGGCAGGTCTTGTCGTTGCAGGGCTGATAGGTAAAATGCAACGGAACGGTCACGTCCTCGACCGCGGAGGAATCGATCGCGACTTTAAACGGAATCAGGATACGTTCGGAATAAACCGACATGTTGGTGTCGAGCAGAAACAGATCGCGCCCGACCGGGTGCACGATGCTGTGCGGTGTCGCCGCATCGGTGGAATCGAACGACAAGCGCGCCGGAATTAACCAATCCTGGTACGGTTCGGCTGAATTGACATGCCAGGGGGGCTCGATATCAACCACCGCAACGGCATCAACCGTATCTCCGGGAGCAACGGCCGTACGGGACAAATAAACCTGTACCTGCACCACGGACTCAATCGGTTCGTCCGGAGATGAGCCAAAATCTATTTGCGCCTGGGCAGGGATAAGTCCCACCAGAGATACAAATAGAAAAGTCAGAACGATACGGGCGGGATGTTTCCGGCGAGAATCTTTATTCATCGTATCCTTTCCTCTTGATTGACCGAGGTCACAACGGTCAGAACACCTGTAATACTCACGAGGTGCCCGCAGGATCCCCGGCGAAGGCATATTATACCTGAAACCGAGGAAAGTCAATTTTCAACGAAAGGGGATTATTCGGATCTATTTCTCATCCGATTTACCGCGTCCGGCTTCACGCGCCATCAGGCGCATCAGCTTCTCGGAATCGATTTTCGCGGCAATCAAATCAGCTACGCGATGAGCCAGTTCACGTGAGAATTGCTGGATAAAGGCGGTCACATCGTCCGGAGTGAGTTTCTCCAGTGTCTCCTCCCACTTGGACTCAGCGGCTGTTAACCGCTGTGATGAATGCTCGGATTCCACCAGGATCGATTCCGGTTCGTCATCGTGAAACCGCTCGACCTCTTTTTTGAACTCATCGATAAACTTGCCGACGCCATCCTGTCGCTGATTGGGTTTGACGCCGGCCGGTTTTACCGGTTCAATCTGGTTCGAAGGATCATCCCAGTTGAGTTGACCGGAGTCATCAGGGGCCGCCGGCGGAGGAGCAACGGGAGCCGGTCCCGTTTTTTTCGAATCGGCCTGCATCTCATTGACGAACCAGTTATAATCGTGCACTTGATCGATCGGATCCGGCGCCAGATTGGCGGTCGCAGCTATATTATACTGATCGATATCATCGAGAATTTCGAGCTTCTGTGAGGCTGAAAGATCCGGTTGCATTTGAGGAGTAGTCGGCTTTTGCACGATATCCGTGGCATCATCTCTTATCATTATCGACTCCACCCTTCCCGAGTCCTTCATCGCGGTATCGGTTTTGTCAACATGGAACGACTCCTGGGGAACCTTGGAGGCCTTGTTGCGACCGGTAAGGCTCGTTTTGTCCATCACTTCCGAAGACTCAACTTCAATGCGATCCAGCCCCAGAGCGGCATCTAGCAGGTCATCCCCGACCGCCGCACCCGCCAAAGGATTGGAGGTATCGGCCGCTGCGACCGGTGTCGCAGCTCCCGTGAACAATTTCACCCGATCGAGGAATTCCTGGGGATCGAACGGCACTCTCATGATCACTTCTTCCGGAAGACCTAAATCATGTTGATCGCGCTGGGCCACCACGAGCAAAGGAATACTCTGAGTCACCTGATCGGCCTGAAGTTTCTCAAAGAACGGCCGCTGATTTTTATATAAGAGGTCCGCGCCGACAATCATCAATTCCGGACGAGAAAGCCCAACCACTTCCAGGGCCTTGTCGGGATTGGAAAGTGAGATGACTTCAAAGCCGTTTTGGCGAAGAACTGTTTCGGCAACGTTGCGAACGGTATCGGATTGGTCTACCAGGAGAACTCGTTTATGCATGGCTATCTCTGGTCGTTGGCTTTCTTGTTCGACAGTTTGGACGAGGCGTCTTCGAGAAACTGGCGCTCGGCCCGGGTCAAGTTCTCGAAGCCGACTTCGTTTATTTTGTCCAGAATTTCATCGACCCGTTTCATTGTATCTTCGGCCTTTTGGCGGTTCTTCTGAAGTTTAGCCTCCTGTCGCTCGTATTTAACCCGGCGGAACCAGTTACCCAAACGCAACATCGACCAGTCCACACGAGTATAAATCAGTCCGAACAGGGCTCCTCCGGCGTGCGCCCAGTGAGCGACATAGGGTCCGCCGAAAAGAAAACCGAGGATCATCATTCCAGGTATAGCATACTTCACTTTGATGGGAAACATAAAATATATGTACAGCATGCGGTGCGGGAACATCAGCCAATAAGCCACCAGAACACCATATATAGCCGCTGAAGCTCCCACCATCGGAATAGCCTGACCACTGCGCACGATCAAGGTCAGCGCCGCACCGGCCAGACCGGCCAGGATATAGAAACGTCCGAACCGGGCCGATCCCCAGGTCTGCTCTACTTCGCTGCCGAACATCCAGAGAGCGAACATATTAAATAGAATATGTCCAAAACCGGCATGCATGAACATATAGGTAAAAACCTGGTAGATCAGATTCGGGAAATCAGAGAAAAAACGGGCCGGAGTAAGACCTAGGATACTGGTGAGAGGTGGGTAAATCAGCCATAGAACGAACATGACCGAGTTCACCACCAGCATCATCTTTATGAAGGGCGGCAGAATACCGGGGCCAATGCGGTAACTCCGCGCCCCGGGGGCTTGATTGTACTGCGAAAACCTCATTATTGCTCTGTATCGGCATCGGGACCGGCGATGTTAGCGATCCCTTCTTCTCATCGGGATCGGACTGGTCGTCGGTCTCATCTATTGCCGCTTTCTGATTACGTCTTCGGTCTCTTGTCGAGACACCACATCCGATCAGCTTTCAACCGTCACTGAACTTCGGTAATACTCTGGTTACGAATAAAAACCACAATGTTACAAAAATCACCAAAGTAATCAGGTTGTCAAGACCCATGTCTCTCCTGTTTTCGCTTTAATCCCCACTTCTGCTAATTATACATAACACATCTACAGGGTCCGTTTAAAAAGTCAATCGGTCGGATTTTCAGTAAAACACAACTGCAATGCGGGCGACACAAGGCCGCCGATTACGCGATCTATAGATAAAACCTACAACAAAGCGGCGCAGTCCTTACGGATCGCGCCGCCTGATACATTAAAAGCTTTTATCGCAGCAGCTTACGCCAACGCTCTATCCAGTCTGCTGGTAAGTTGAGCTTTCGGTACCGCCCCCACGATCTGATCGACCACCTCGCCGTTCTTGAAAATCAACAACGACGGGATCGACATGATGTTATACTTCCCAGCTGTCCGGTTGTTGGAGTCCACATCCAGCTTGGCCACCTTCAGCCGATCAGAATACTCTCCGGCGACTTCTTCCAGAATAGGGGCAATCATCTTGCATGGTCCACACCAGGTTGCCCAAAAATCAACGATAACCGGCTTATCGGACTGTATTACTTCAGCCTCGAAGCTGTCGTCGGTAACTTCTACAGGTTTGCTCATCGTTCCTCCAGATATCGGAATAAAGGTCTCTCGTTTTCTTCTTGAGTATAACAGCAAAGAGGCTAACCGGTTCCCAACGGGAGGGTTTGCCTCAGTCTGAAAAATCGGTCCAATATATAACAATGCCCATAATTGCCACAAGGATTTTCCGAGACAGCCAGGTTAGTGGATTTGATCCACAAGATCGATATCTCGGCGCACATTTCGGTTTATGCCGCCATGAGCCGCTGCGAAATTGCCTACCTGCTCGGCAAAAGCCTCAAGCCGGGTTTCTTCGCCGGAGTCACGGAGACCTTCGTAGCTGATATTCAGCCAGGGAATCGATCCCATATCAGAGGCCACTTTACCCGACAGCGAGGTTACTACCGTCCCCGGCATGCAGTTGAACGGCATGGCGTTAACAATTCCCGAGACACCCGTTTGAGCCATCTCAATCGACTTGCCGATGGACAGCAGCGCTTCCCCCTTGCAGGCGCGTGGTAAATACGGCCCGGCCAGCTTGAGTACCTGCTCCACCGGGAACTCGTGTCCGAGCGGAACCTCCCGGGTGAACGCCTTGATGATCTTGTTCTCGTGATGGTGCTGAACGATTAACTGAAGGTGACCTTTTAGCACTCCCTTAAAATCTCTTCGAATAAACGAATCACGGCGGTATTCGGCGGAGGTATACATCGGCCATTCCGTAAAGGTCGCCAGTCGCACCTCAAGGCCGAGCGCTTCGAGCTTGGTGATGAGATGGTTATTGGAGAAGCGATTGTTGCGGAGATATATCTCCCCTACCACACCGACCAGCGGCCGTGCTTCAACGGTCGTGGGAATCGCCTTAAATGCCCGGGCGCATTGGCTTGCCAGTTCTTCGAGCGGATCATCGGCAATAATGGCATTCTCCAGCCTTCGGCGCTGATCGATATAAACTTCTTCCGTTTGGCCGGGATTGATTTCGTACGGTCGCGTTTGCAGCAGTAGCTTGATCAGGCAATCCATATAAACCAGCCCTCGCCAGGCTATTGTGCGGAAGTCGGTTCCTTCGAGACCGAAACTGTCATAGCCGGTTCGGGAATTGGGAGAAAAAACCGGCACATCCTTAAACCCGAGTTCGTCGAGGATGACGCGGTGGTATTCGTTGTAAAGCCCGAATCGGCAGGGTCCATCGGCGCCGGGCATGAGGAAAATCGTCTTTTTGCGCTGGAACCCCTTTGAAAGAACCATCTTGATCATGTCGCCGGTTGTGATCACACAAGGGAAACACTCTTTGCCGGAAGTAAACTTCTTGCCGTACTCAAGTGTCTTTTCATCCGGTTCGGGCATAACTTCGGCGTTCAAACCATAGCGACACATAGCCGCCCTCATCACATGAGCATGGTCGCACATGTTGGGGATATAGATAGTGCGCTCGAACGGCCGGAAATCATCCTGCTCGATATGGAAATCCGCTATCGGCGGCTGATATTTATAAAACCTGAGTGAGTCGGCAAACGCCTCACAGCGGGTGATCAGTCCGGCATCGGCCGAATGTTCGTCCAATTCAAGCTGGAGATACGGCTTACCGGCCATTTCACGCCGGAAGAAGTGGGTAATAAACGAATCCGGACCGCATCCGAACGAGGTAATATAAACCGGGAACAGGTTCGGGGAACGACGCAGCATCCGGGCCGCTTCGAGGATACGTCGACCGTACTTCCAATACATGTAAGGGAAGTCTTCTTCGTTCTCCTTCAGACGGAAAAAATCAAGCGGGATCGCTTTGTAGCCAAGCTCGCGAATCTTTTTGGGCAACTCCAGCGACAGCTTCGGATCATAACCGTTGTAAGGCCGACTCACCACCACCATCGCCTTCTCGTCCGGGCCGATCCCGGCCAGAATACGGTCTCCTTCGGTGTGGAGTGCCTGCTTGTAGAGCTTGTAAGCTTTAATGCCGGCGTCAATGGCGCGGCGTAGTTCTTTGTCGCGGATTCCCAGATCATGCGCGAGTGGTTTGAAGCGCTGGCGCAAATCAGACACCGACTCACAAAGTGATATGGGATGAGTGATAAGCCGTGTGCCGTCGTGTACTTCGCCGAACCGGGATTTTATCTGTGAACCGATCGACTGTACGTAAGGGCAGATATAACCGGCCTTGTCCACCTCCTGTTGCTCCTCGGCCACCTTGATCATCGACGGCAGGAAAATGTAATCGACCTTTTTCTCGAACAGGTTGGCCACATGTCCGTAAACCATCTTGACCGGGTAACAGGTCTCCGCCTGGAACATTTCCAGGGCATCCTCGGTGATGCGGCGATTGGAGATATCGGAGTTGACCACCTGGAAATTAAGACTGTCGAAAAACGCCTGCCAAAACGGGTAATAATCATGGAAATGAAGCACTCGCGGAAGACCTATCCGAGCCCGCTTAGCCTTCTTCGATTTCTTGACCGGAATCCAGCGCTTGTATAGAAGTTTCTGGCGCAGCTTGACGTAATCGGGTTGTTTGTCAACGTTTGCCGTGCGGCCGACATCGTACTTCTCACAGCGGCTGCCGTAAAACAGGGGCTCTTCTCCCTCGACATCAACCCGCCTGATCTCGCATTGGTTGGAGCAATCCTCACAGCGGAAGGTCTCGATTGTATACTTACGCTTGTAAAGATCGAAACCTCGGAATTTGGTGACGAAATCGGGATTATCCAATTGCTCGACGGCCAGGATCGCTGCACCGATAGCACCGGTGACATCATGATGCGGCGGCACCGTAATCGTCTTGCCGATCAGCTTTTCGAAAGCTGCCACCACCGCCTTGTTCCAGGCCACCCCGCCCTGGAAAAAGATATGATTTCCGATACGCCGATCCCCGACCACCTTGGTCAGGTAATTCGATGCGATACTGTAGGCCAACCCGGCGGTGAGGTCATCGATCGAGGCCCCCTTACGCTGATGGGCAACCAGATCGGACTCCATGAAAACGGTACAACGTTCACCACAGCCAACCGGGCATTCCGCCTTGAGAGCCCGCTCGCCAAACTCGTTTTCGATGTGAATGTTGAGCTTTTCCGCCTGCTCCTGCAAAAACGAGCCGGTTCCGGCGGCACAGGCTTTGTTCATTTCAAAATCAATCACCGCCCGGTCGTCGATAGAGATATATTTCGAATCCTGTCCGCCGATTTCGAAAATGGTATCGACCCCGGGATCGATAGCCACGGCCGCCGTTGCCTGGGCAGTGATCTCATTGCGGACAATATCCGCCCCGACGAAGTCGCCGGTCAAATACCGACCCGATCCGGTCGTGCCCACCGCCATTACCTTGACGCGGTCACCCACTTCCCCGCCGATTTCCGCTAAACCGCGCCGAACCGCCTCAATCGGGCGGCCCTCAGTCATCAGATAGCGACGGGCAATAACGCGCTGGTCGCGGTCGATCAGAACCAGATTCGTAGAAAGCGAGCCGACATCGATCCCCAGAAACACCTCAAGACCGTCGATATCGGTCGGGCGATCAGCCAGCGTCGTATCGTAATGCTTGGTATCGGGGCAATCGAAAGAGAGTGCCTCACGAGCGGCTTCGGGACGATGGCGATATTTCAGATAGCCGGTGATTTTTTCGCGGTCAAAATCCGTTACCGGTTCACTTCGTTCGGCCGCCAGCCGAGCCGCGCCAATCGCTCCGACCACGTTGAAATACTCGGGTATAAGCAATTCTCCGGGTGCCAGGTTGAGCACTTCGGTAAACGCTCGCACCATCCCGGGATTGGCGGCCACGCCCCCTTCGAAAGCTATCGGTTTCTGGAACTGCTTGCCGCGGGCAATGGAACTCTTGAAATTACGCGCCACCGCGAAACAGAGTCCCGCCACGATATCGTAATCGGGAGTTGCGATCTGCTGAAGATGGATCATGTCGGACTTGGCAAAAACCGAGCAACGTCCGGCTATCCGAGGGGGGTTCTTGGACTTAAGCGCCAATTCCCCGAACTCCCCTTCGATACTGATCTTAAGTCGCCCGGCCTGCTGGTCCAGAAAAGAACCGGTCCCAGCGGCGCATTGGGCGTTCATAGCGAAATCAACCACTACCTGCTGGTCGGGATCAAGAATCAGCAGCTTGGAGTCCTCGCCCCCCATTTCAATAACCGTGCGAATTTTGGGAGCAATCAGATAGTTCCCGGCCGCCAAAGAAGCAATTTCGCCGTAAAAATCCCCGCCAAGGATACTCTGCGCGGTTTTTCCGCCAATTCCGGTCATTCCCAATCGAAATGGCTGACCGGCTATATTTCCGTCGATCTCCTTCAGAAGATCGTACAGGACCTCGAACGGACTACCGCTGAAACGGCGATAAGCCGTTGTTACCAATCGGTCACAGTCCACAACCGCCAGTTTGACCGAAACCGACCCTATGTCAATGCCTAATGATATCATACTCCTACCCATGCAACGATAAAGAAACCGGCTGTCAGGCATAACGCAAGTATAATCCTGTCCTGACTGGATTAACGCGGTTTTCCGTTGGCTTCCACCATTCGGCCCTATATATTGGGCCTTTGTTTTTGGGAAAGTTATTCCATGCGTTTAGTTATACAGAGAACTGCGGGCGTCAAACTGCGGATCGAAGGCCGTCCACACAGCGAATGCGGGCCGGGGCTGCTGATCCTTTTCGGCTCGCGTAGCGGCGATACGGAGAAATCATGCGCCTGGCTGGCCGACAAAGCTGTGAATCTTCGCATTTTCGAGGATGACCAGGGCAAAATGAACCTTTCGGCTCTGGATTTAAAAGCCGAGGTGATGATTGTATCGCAGTTCACTCTCTACGCCGACTGTCGCAAGGGGCGCCGCCCGAGCTACAACCATGCCCAGGAACCGGTTGAAGCGGAACGGCTGTATGATATTTTCGTGGATCAGGTTAAGGAATCCGGACTCAACGTCGCTACCGGCGTTTTCGGGGCGATGATGGAAGTCGAGTTCACCAACATGGGACCGGTAACAGTGATTGTGGACCATGACCTCTAAATCGATCATTCAACTGGCATCGCTCCGTCCGCTTATCCTCGGCTCCGGTTCGCCCCGAAGATTCCGTCTATTGACTGAAGCCGGAGTAACCTTTACACGCATCGTCCCCCAAACCGAAGAAGCCATGAAACCCAACGAGGCCCCCTATGCGTATGCCGAGCGGCTAGCCGGGGAAAAAGCACTCGAGGTCTCCCGGGAAAACGCGAATAGCGCAGTGGTTTTAGGATGCGATACGATTGTTGTCCTCAACGGCGAGGTTCTGGGCAAACCCGAGAACGAACAGGAAGCCTTCGAGATCCTGTCACGCCTGTCGGGGCAAACTCATGTCGTTTGTACCGCGATTGCCTTGGCGGTAGACGGGAAATTAACAATGTCCGGCTACGAACTGACCGAGGTTCATTTCAACTCCGTTACCTCCAAACAGATTCGCGAGTATATCACCTCCGGAGAGCCAATGGACAAGGCGGGAGCCTACGGCATTCAAGGCATGGGGGCCTTTTTAGTTGACTATATAGAGGGGAATTTGGATAATGTCATCGGCTTGCCGGGCAAGCTATTAGATGAGTTGGCCGCCCGCTTGCTGAGCACCATTTCAAGGGACTGATCACGATCGATGAGTGAATTACATATAAAACTGGGGGCGTTACTCAAGCTCGAACGAGAACGTCAGGACCGAGACCTTGAGGATGTCGCCGCCAATCTGAACATGGCCCCCTCGACACTGGAAGCGATCGAGGCGGGTGACCCCAGCAGCTCTCCTTCGGAGTTGTATTTCGAACTTTTCACCAAGTCATACGCCCAGTTACTGGGAATCGACTACAGTGCAACGGTAGATGCGATAAAAGAAGAAATAGGACCGGAACTACCACCGGCTCTTCCGGATAAAGGCGACAAACATCCCCCCGGAAACAAACGCCAGGCAAAACCGGTCGAAGAGGAAGAAGACACGAAAGATAGTGACTCACATCTCGTCAAGAAGCTGCTCTATTTTGTGGGGGCAATCATTATTGTCTTCTTGCTTTTCCTGATCCTTACCAAATGGGTTTTTTCCGGCAACGACGGAAACAACAATGAACCGGCTGTCGATGATACCGAGAGTTCTGCCGAGGTTGACATTACCAACGACGAAGCGGCCGCGTCAACCGCAGAGGGGTACGACTGGGGCGTTCCTGATTACACCCCCCCGGCCGGTCTTGCCTTGGTGCTCAAACCGCACAATGAAAGTTGGTCAACCATCGTAGCCGACGGCGACACGGTGCTTTATCGTACTCTCTACCCCGGTCGCACTTATGACGTGTCAGCCAAATATCGACTCAATGTCTCCATCGGGATCCCTTCGGCGGTCGATGTTTTTCTGAACGATCAGGAAGTAAACCTGCGCAATCCGGAGACGGGTCGTATTCACGACATCAATATCGATCGTTTGAACCTGGAAGAAATCATGGCGCGTGAACTGCCGCAAAAGCGGAGCCGGCCGCGTCCGCAGTTAACCGAAACCAGTGTCGACAACCAGTCGGCGCCGACCGAAGACAGTACCGTTAAAGACGAATAGAAAAATGAGCCTGAAGAGTTTCATCGGCAGGATGACCCTGCAGCGACGCGTGAAGAAAATGGAACCACCCACGCTGGAGTTCCCCGCTTCGCTGCAACGGGTAAAACGGATTCTCGTTTGCCTGCCGGGAGGTCTTCGTGAGCTGACCCTGATGAAACAATTCCTGCCGGTGATCAAAGATATTTTTCGACCGGCACAGATCACCCTCATGTCGCTTCCCGGCGCCACCATCAACGACATTTATCCGCGTCAGGGATTCCAGATTCTGTCGCCGACACTGGACCAGTCAACCTGGACTGGTTTGCCCAAAGCGGGCTATATCAAGATACTGCGCGACTATAAATTCGACATGGTGCTCGACATGGGGCTGAGCCCGAATCCGTTCACGTCCGGAATTCTCCTGAGCTTTCCGGACGCCGTTCGCGTCGGGCGCGGAAATCATCTCGGTCAGCCTTATTACAATCTCGAAATAAAAACCAAGTATCTCCGCGATGAACGCAACATCTACAAGTCGTTGCTCACCATATTGGGAGCGATGAAGGAATCTACGGCGGCGATGCCCGGTAATAACTAAACGGCATGGAGCTACAGTGTATCTAAAGCGTCTGGATCTGTTAGGATTCAAATCATTCGCCATTAAAACCGCAGTTCATTTCTCCAGTGGCATCACGGCCATCGTCGGACCGAACGGCTGCGGTAAAACCAATATCCTCGATTCCCTCCGCTGGGTGCTTGGCGAGCAGAAAGTGACTCTGCTCCGAGGCAGCAAGATGGAGGAAGTGATTTTTAACGGAACCAGCGAAATGAAACCGCTGGGCATGTCCGAGGTTACCCTCACCCTCGTGAACAACCGGGGTGTCCTCCCGACCGAGTACACCGAAGTGCAGGTGACTCGACGGCTGTTCCGCTCAGGTGAGTCGGAATACCTGCTCAACAAAGTGCCCTGTCGTCTCAAGGATATTCATGAACTGTTTTTCGACACCGGCATGGGAGCACATTCTTATTCGGTGATTCAGCAGGACATGATCGAGGCGGTAATTTCGGACAAGGCCGAGGAACGTCGCTTCCTTTTCGAAGAGGCCGCCGGAATTACGAAATACAAACAGCGCAAACGAGCCGCTCTGCGCAAGCTCGAATCCACTGAAGGCGACCTGCTTCGTCTGAAAGACATCTACTCCGAGGTCCAGACGCAGGTGCGATCACTCAATCGCCAGCAGAAAAAAGCATCGCGCTATCAGATGATATCTCAGGAGATCAAAGACTGGGAATTGTATCTCGGATCGCGACGAATAAAACAAATCGAGCGGGAACGTCGCGAGCTGCAGGCCCAGCTCGATGACCTCAGCACTCGTCGCGCCAATAAAGAAACGGCGCTCAGCAAAATAGCCTCGATGCTCGAAGCCGACCGCAAGGAACAGGTCGATCTCGAACATGAACTGACCGGAATCGGCAACGAAATTTATCAGATATCGGAACGCGCCCACTCGCTCGAACGCGAGGTCACCATTCTGGTCGAGAAGCGCTCCAACGCTCGCAAGCTGATCGAACGCAACCAGCAGGAAATCCAGGCCCTGCACAATCGCCGACAAATTCTCGGCGAACAGACCAAGGAAGCCGAGATCGAACTGGAAGAACAACGCGCCCAGGTCGAACAACTTAACGTCGAGCTGGAAAAAGCTCAATCGTTGCAAGCGGAAGCAGACCGACAATTGCTGGCGGCACGCTCCTCCAAAGAAGCCGAGAACAAGACCCTGATCGAACTGGAGGGGAAGTTATCTTCGGGCAAAACCGAGGAAGACAACCTGCGTCAACAGGAAGAGGAGTTCAGCGAACGCATTGCCGATCTGACTCGTCAACTCGAAAACGCCTCCGAACAGAAGATTGAGATTTCCACGCTGCTTAAAACGGCCGACGAACGACTGGAAGAGTTAAAGCGACAGAAAGCGGAAGCCGAGACGGAACGTCACAATCTGCTGAAGCAGATCGAGGACGCCGTCGAGCAATCCGAAAGCCTGGCGCTTGAGATATCCAACACCGGCGCGGCCATTGAGGCTTGTGAAGCACGCAAGTCTTTACTCGAAGACATGATCGTGCACTTCGAGGGATACAGCTCGGGCGTGGTCTCGGTCATGGAAATGAACGACCGCTGGCCGGGTATCGTTGGAACCGTGGCGGACAAATTCACCCCCGACGACGGTTATGCCATAGCGGTCGAGGCCGCCCTGGGCGAACTGGCCGGTTATCTGATTTGCCGTGATCGCCGCACCGCCGAGGAAATCGTCGCGCATCTTAAGCAGGAAAAACAGGGACGGATCGGTATCGTCGTACCGGACAGCGGCGCTTTCAATCCCGTCGTCAAACGCCCTGAGATCAACGCCGAAGGTTTCATCGGCTGGCTCGACAACTATGTCTCTGCCGACACCGACCTCAAACCACTCATGCAGGCAATCCTGTCCCGGGTAGCAGTGTTCGATAGCAGTGTCAATCCCGATCAAATTCTAAGTCATCTCCCCTACGGCTTCAGCGCCGTGTCGGCCGACGGCACCGTCTACCGGCAGAACGTGATCAGCGGTGGTTCTGAAGATACCCTGCCTTTGTTCCGCCGTCGTGAGAAGTTATCCGAGCAGGAAAGCCAGATCGAGGAATTGAGTAAGACCTTAACATCGCTCAAACACGATAAAGACCAACTGGCCGCATCACAGGCAGCCGACCGGGCGGCCTCGGTGCAACTGGCGGCAAAGATAGAATCACTGGCGGAAGAAGTTGCCGAGGCTGCGGACGAACGCACCGCCCTGCAATACAAACTGACCAGCCTGACCGAAGAAAGCACCCGACTCGAACGAGAGAAGAAGCAGGCAAACGACCGCCTGGAACAGATTCGTAATCGCCAGTACAGCCTGAAACTCGATTTTAACCAACTGGCCAATCGTAAAGAGAATCTGGTGCGCGGCATGAACCAGACCGACGACGATCTGCAGTCGCTCGAGGACCACGCCGGACAGGCGATGGAGCAGCTTTCGCGGATTCAGATTCAGACTGTGGAATCGCGCAGTCGCTCGGAACAAATCGAAAGTAAGATTCGTCATACGAACGAGCTGCGGCAGGAAATTTCAAACACCGCTACCGCCAAGGAAACGGAAATTACCCAGGCCGAGACCGACATCGAAACCTGCGGACAACGCATTACTGAGTTGGAAACGGAGTTGAAACAGGTATTTTCATCCCGTTCCGAGGCGAACGAACGCCAGGGGAGCCTTCGCACCACTCAGGCCGATATCCTCAACCGCGTCGACGATCGTGAAACGCAACTCAAGACGATCCGCTCCGAACGGGAATCTATCGCCGATCAAAGTCACCAGATGGAAATGCGGGTGAACACCCTGCGCTCCGAGATCACTTCCCTGACCGAGCGTATCAACGATGAATACGATCTCGATATCGGCAGCTACGAAGCCAACCGTCCGGATGAAAACATGGACGACGAACAGGCCCGCGCCAACCTGCGCGAGTTGAAGGAACGTCTTAAAAACTTCGGTGCGGTCAACCTTCTGGCTCTCGAAGAATACCAGACAGCGGTCGAGCGGGAATCGTTCCTCAAGGAGCAACTCGATGACCTCACTCAGGCTAAAGATGATCTGCAATCGACGATAACGAAAATCAATCGGACGGCTCGACAGCTTTTCCAGGAGACTTTCACCCAGGTTAAAACGAACTTCCAGAAACTGTTCGTTGACCTGTTTACCGGCGGCGAAGCCGATATCATGCTCGAAGACCCGAGCGATCCGCTCGAATCCGATATTCACATCATTGCCCGTCCGCGCGGCAAGAAACTCTTGTCGATTACCATGATGTCCGGCGGTGAACGCGCTCTGACCGCTATTGCGCTGCTTTTCTCGCTTTACCTGGTCAAGCCCTCGCCGTTCTGCATTCTGGACGAAATCGATGCTCCGCTGGACGATGCCAACTGCAAGCGCTTCCTGAACATCATCGATCGTTTCTCCGACCGCACGCAGTTCATCATCATTACTCACAACAAGATCACGATGGAAAAGGCTCAGAACCTCTACGGCGTCACGATGGAAAAAGCCGGCGTCTCCAAGCTGGTAGCGGTGAAATTCACCGATATCGCCGAAGGTGAAAGCTCCGAACAGGTGGTGGCGTCACCGAACGAAGAAGAAATCGCTTCGTTGCGCGAAGGCATTGCCGCGGACATTCCTTCACCGGAACCCGAGACAGAAGTTGCCCCGCGTTCGGAACCGGACATTCCCGACAATATAGCCGAACGGCTCAACGCCAACGTTACGATCAGTGATGAATCCGACGAAGAGGACCAGGCCTGATAATTACCTGCCATGTTTAGTGCCTTTGAAAAACTCAAGAAATCGCTGACCAGAACCAAGGACAGCATTGTGGGCAAAATTGCCCGGGTAGTCGGTCGGCGTAAATTGGACGATGACCTGCTCGACGAAATCGAGGAAATCCTGATCGAGGCGGATGTCGGCGTTCAGGCTACGATGCGCTTAATCGAGAACATCAAGGAAAAAGCCAAAGAGCAGAAGATTACCGAAGGCGACCAGGTGATGGGCCTTTTGTCCGAAGAGATTCGCGCTATCCTGACCAATCGCTCCGACGAAAAGAAAACGACGACCTCCGGCAAACCCGAGATCTGGCTGATAGTCGGCGTCAACGGCGTCGGTAAAACGACCACCATCGGAAAACTGGCGACGTTGTTCGCATCGGAAGGCAAAAAAACCATTATTGCCGCCTGTGATACTTTCCGGGCCGCCGCTATCGAGCAGGTAGCAATCTGGGCCGACCGTTCAGGAGTCGAGATTGTCCGGGCACAGTCCGGGTCGGATCCGGCCGCAGTGGCTTTCGACGCCGCCAAAGCAGCCGTCGCTCGCAACGCCGATATTCTCCTGGTCGATACCGCCGGAAGACTGCACACCAAGGCCAACCTGATGGAAGAGCTCAAAAAGATACGCCGCGTGGTCGAAAAAGCCGCCCCGGAAGCCGCCATTCTGAGCAAACTCATCATTGACGGCTCCACCGGCCAGAATGCCCTCTCGCAGGTCAAAGTCTTCACCGACGCGGTCGGTTGCGACGGGATTATCGTCACCAAACTCGACGGCACCGCCAAAGGCGGCATCATGATCGCCGTGGCCGAAGAACTCGGCGTTCCGGTCGATTTCATCGGGATCGGCGAGGGGCAGCAGGATATGCAACGGTTTGACCCGAAACAATTCGCCGAGGCGCTGCTGGCATGATCGAGACGTTGACCATAAGCACCTCACAACGTGAGGAAATGGTCGACATAACCACCCGGGTACAACAACTGGTCGATAAAAGCGGCATAGAGTCCGGTCTTGTCGTTTGTTTTGTCCCTCATACGACAGCAGCGGTTACGATCAATGAGGGCGCCGACCCCGACGTTCGCCGCGACATCCTCTATAAACTCAACAAGGAGATTCCTCAACGTGACGGTTATCATCACGGCGAGGGCAACTCCGACGCCCATATCAAATCTTCGCTTTTCGGCGCTTCAGAACAGGTGTTGATCGAGAACGGCCGACTGGTTCTCGGGACTTGGCAAGCGATCTACTTCTGCGAATTCGACGGCCCCCGTCAGCGCCGCATGATCGTAAGGATAACCGCTCTTGGTTAAAATAGAGATCATAGCGGTCGGCAAAGATAAGGATCGCTGGGTTTCCGAAGGCGCAGCTCATTTCGAAAAACTCCTTGGTAAATTCGCCCGGATCGAATGGATCACCATCACCGCCGAAAAGGGCAAAAGCCTCTCCCCGGCCCAGATTAAAAAGGCCGAAGCAGCCCGTCTACTCGGCAAAATCGACAAAGGCTTGATTATCGCCCTGCATGATCGCGGAACCAAACTCGACTCGATGCAATTAGCCGCTAAGCTGGAGCGTTGGCTGGGGCAATGCAATGGTCGGATCGTGTTCGTTATCGGTGGGGCTTTCGGTTTAGACGAAACGGTACTCAACAGGGCGGACATGATGTTGTCGCTCTCTCGTCTGACTTTCTCCCATCAGGTCGTGCGTATCGTGCTCATGGAACAGCTCTATCGGGCCTTTTCGATTCTCTACGGCAGCGACTACCACAAATAACGAATCTCCCCCAAAGAAAAGCGCCCGACCTTGCAGGCCGGGCGCCGTTGTTTCTCTTTTGGTGTCTCTTACTTGAGGAGCATCATCTTTCTCGTCTGATGATAATCTCCGGCATCGAGACGGTAGAAATACACGCCCGAGGCAACCGCGGCGCCGTTCTCGGAACGGCCGTCCCAGACCACCGAATGGTTGCCGGCCGGGAGACTTCCGTTGAAGTTCCGCACCAGCTTGCCTTCGACGTTATAGATGCTGAGAACATAGTCGCTTGCTTCAGCGAGGGCGAATCCGATAGTCGTATTCGGGTTGAACGGGTTCGGGTAGTTCTGTTCGAGTGAGAAGCTCGTCGGCAACAAGTTCGACTTATAAGCGATCTCATACGGACGACCCTGGTAATCGACAATCTCAGCCTTGGTCATACTCAGGGTACCGTCACCGCTGTACGGGATCTGCAGGATCGAATGTTCACCCATTTCGATACGCTCGGTGCCCATGTTGTAAACCAGCAGGCGCAGTTCGTTGTCCTCGATATTCCAGGCCAGATCCATCTTCTCGGCATCGGCCGTCAGTGTCGGCTCATCGATCTCGATATCACCCTCGAGGTCGAAGACGAACAGCGCCGCTCCTACCTCACCGGTTGACCGGGTGGTTACATCGATATTACTGGCTTCCGTAGTCGTCGTCAGAACCAGGTCATCGGGATACGGGATGATCTTCGGAATCGGATCGGCGTCACCGATAATGACACGGATCAACAGAACCAGGTCGGCTACCGACAACGTCACACCGTCGGCGTTGACGTCGGTCGCGGCAATCTGACCCGGAATACTGACCACGAACACATCCAGACCGTAGATGAAGTAGTTCGAGAAGAGCACCGCGTCGGCGATTTCATAAGCCGTGCCGTTGAGGTTGATATCCCCGCGATCGTCGATCGAATCGGGGTGAATCACGCAGATACCGCCGTCGTAGAACTCGATGCAACGAATCGGGTCGACTTTGCCGTCACCGAAACATTCATCACGCGTACCCAGTCCGTAAGGACGCGCCGACTCGGGATAATTGACATCGTCCATTTCATCCCAACGCAGGTAACCTTCGGGGTTATAGATGCGCAGGTCGACATAGAGGTCGTTACCGGTCGTATCGGAAACCGCGTTGTCGCCGCAGTCGTAAGTTACGAAGTTGATCGGCAGGAACTGGTCGCCCAGGTTCTGGTCGTTGGCCACCTGGAACTGTATCCGCACCACCGCGCCATGCGGCGTGAGGGTTTCATCCGGCGGATGCGACGCACCGTTGTTGACGTCGGCGATAGCGACGAAGCGCACCACTCCGGACGGACAGGACGGTGAACAACTGGCCTCGTTCAGGGTGTACCGGAAATACTCCCAGCCCGTGCTGCCGTCATGTATTTCCGTATTTTCTATCGTGGCATAAGTGAAGCCCATAACCGAGGCATCGAAACTGATCAGGAGATCGAAACCGCCGATCGGTGTTTTGGCATCGATCGTCATGGTGACTTCCTTGACCAGACCAACCGGCGTACAATCGCCGCTTTCGAGGCCGATGTACATACAGACGTCACAGTCCTCTTCCTCGGTAACATCGACCGTGAACGAACCGGTAGTGATATTGCAGCCGTCGGTTACTTCGAAGCAGAACTCGTAAGTACCGAAACCGTCCGGGACGAAGCAGACTTCACCGGAGTCATTGGTCACCTCGGTGAATGTGCCGGGACCGCAAGTCATGGTAATGGTGACATCGGACTCGACATCCTCGGCCCAGATGCCGTCGATGCAGATATGGTCAGTGTCGTCCGGGCACCGCTCGAACGAGAATATCTCCGTCGGCAGATGCAGGATCGGATCCTGATCCCGGGTTACTCTAAGGACGGTTTCACAGGTATCACTGATGCAAATGCCGTGGGCGATGGTCAGAATCTCGTACTGACCGGCCTCAGTAATCGGCACGCAGACATAGCCGTTTTCATAAGTAGCGCCGAGCACCTCGATACTGTCCACGATGCCGCTGAACGATACCGGCAGGCAAACCTCGACCGGATCGGCCAGACAGAGCAACGTGTCGACCGCACCGCGGCATTCCACCACCGGCGGATTGTCGACCACGACATCCATCGTAAACGAACAGGAGTCGATACCGCAGGTAGCCTCGGCCCGGACCCAGATCTGTATCGTTCCAGTTTCCTGGAACTCGACACAGACTTCACCGGTCTGCGGATCATAGGTGCCCGTAGGACTAATCGTCACAATCGCATCCTGAGGGCTGACCGGCACCACCACGCAAACCTCGCCCGGGGTACAGAGAGTATCGTACTGTACGCCGTTCGGACACAGCACGAGCGGTACGCCGCCTTCAACCAGGGTCAGAGTCAGACTGTCGGTTGCGGTGAGACCACATTCATCGCGGGCCGTAATAACGATCGTGTAGGTACCAAAATCGGGCGGGGTGAAACAGACCTGATCGTCGATCACCACACCGAGCGAACTCTGTACCTCGATGATGTTATTATCCGGATCAGCGGCAGTATAATCGAAACATATCTCATAAGGCTCACAAGCCGTTATGGTCGTATCGTTGGCGGCGGTCAAAGTCGGACCGCTGTTAAATGTCGAGTTGATCGTGAAACTGCATGTGTCGGAGCCACAGTCGTTAATAGCGATCAACGTAATGACCTGCACGCCCGGCTCCAGGATCGGCACACAAACCTGATCACCGTTGATATAGCCGCCCTGTACCTCTACCTGCTCGGTCGTGGCCGAAGCCGTGAAGTTAAAGCAGAGAGTATCCGCCTCGCAAAGCAGAACGGTCGTATCGCCGGGACAGGTGATGGTCGCCGGATCCAGGAAGATCACCTCGACATAAACACGGCAGGAGTCTTCGTTGCACTCGGCTGAACCAAGCACATCTATCGTGTAAATACCGGCGGTATCGGCGAAGAAACAGAGCTGGTTATCGGCCCATTCACCGAAGCTGGTGTTGATCTGATAGCCGGAACCGGCAATCGCCAGGTCGACACAGATTTCTTCCGGACCGCAAACCGGCGGAGCTGCGATAGTCTCGGTCGGGCAGTCGATATAAACGAAGTCACCTGTCTCAACATTGACACAAGCCGTCAGAGTGTCGGCCAGGCCGCAGGAATCGACGGCGTAAACTTCTACACAGTAGGTGCCGTTGGTATCGACGGTGAAGCAGATCTCACCCGTTTCCTCGTTATAAGTACCCCAGTCGGTATAAACTTCAGCCAGGTTGTTGTCGGGATCGATAGCCTCGATCGGGACACAAACCTCCGGCACACAAGTCGAGATCAATGAATCCGCCCACTCGTAGATCAGATAAGGCGCGCTGTTGAAATCGACCACGACGGAAATATCATCACTGGAGACTTCGCCGCAGGAATCCTCGGCCGTAACCGTCAGGATATAAGTCCCGCTGGTGTCGGCATCGAAACAGACCATCGAATGCACGGCATCATACCAGCCGTTATCCACTATTACCGAGTAGAGATTGTCGTTCTGATCGGTTATGCCGACCGGCAGACAAACCTGCTCGGGGCCACAGACCATCAACGAGGTATCCGGGGGCAGGATCACCAGCGGTGGGGCGTTACATTCGATCGTAACCGTAAAGCCGCATTCGTAAACGTTGCAGGGAGTGGTTACCTTGATCGATACATGATTGGTATTGCCGCACTCGGTATAGAAACAGACCGTGCCGGTTTCATAGTCGTACCAGGTGTTGATACCCGAGACCTCAACCGTCGCTTCCTGCGGGATGCCGTAAACCGGCAGGCAGACGGTATCACCGGTGCAGGAGAACAGGACGGTATCGTTCGGGCAGACCAGATCGGCGCCCTGGTCGGTCATAACGTATATGTTGGCCGTATCGGAAGCGGTTTCGGCACAACTATCGGTAACGGTCATGATAACCGTGTACATGCCGCTGTCGTACGGCGTGATGCAAATCTCACCGTTGTTGTAGGTGCCGCCGATCACTTCGATATTGGCAATGTTGTTTTCCAGATCGTTCAACTCGACCGGCAGACAGATCGGTTCCGGATTACAGAGATAGACTGAAGTATCCGGACCCATGACCAGCGTCGGAGCGGTGTTGACGATCACATCGATATGAACCGTATCGATTGCCGCCAGACCACAGGAGTCGATAATCTGGACGATCATGTCATAGCTGGCGGAATGGTCGGCCCAGAAGCAGACCCGGCCCGAGGTCGGATCGTACTCACCCACGTTGGTCGTGATTTCCTGATAAGTGGCGTTGGTTTCGACATCGACACAAATTTCTTCCGGCTCACAGATATTGACCACGAAATCCTCACCCAGATCCAGGGTTGGTGTCTCGGCCACTTCAGCCATGATTACGGTCGTGTCGGCAGCCATAGCGCCACAGGTATCGGTAGCTGTCGCAATTATGACATAGGTGCCGGTCGTGTCGATATCGACACAGATACGATCCTGTTCCGGATCATAAACACCGGCCGTTAACGTAATATCCAGGTTGTCTCCGTCAAGGTCGCTTATCTCAGCCGGGAAACAGACCGCCTGCGGCATACAGAGATAAACATCGAAATTGTCGCCCAAAACGACCGACGGCGGCGTATTCAGCTCGATTGTCACCGGAATGATGCAGGTATCGGCAGCCGCACAGGAATCGACGGCAACAACCGTAATCTCGAACTGACCGGAGCCTTCGGCGTTGAAGCAAATCTCATTGCCGTTGATGGTCGCATTACCCGAAGTCACCTCGACCGACTGGAGATTCCCGTCGATATCGGTAACGTCAAGCGGGAGACAGAACTCGGTCGGTTCACAGAGAGAGAACTCCTGAGGACCGGGGCAAGTCAGTTCCGGCGGGCTGTTGAGCTCGATCGTCACCACCACGGTATCGGTAGTTGAGAGATCGCAGGAGTCGATCACCGTAGCGATAACGGTATATTCACCGGCGGTTTCCGGCGTGAAGCAGAGTCTGCCGCTGGCCGGATCGTACTGGCCGATGTTGGTCATAAATTCGGAATAATCAGCCACCGTGTTGACATCGATGCAAACCGGCATGATATCACAAAGCATCAGGCTGAAATCATCACCGAGGCTCAGGAACGGCGGTTCATCCGGCACTCCGGTCACGACCACCGTATCGACGTCGTCGAGTCCGCATTCATCGGTAACCGTGACGATCAACGTATAGTCGCCTTCCTCGGAGATATCGAAACAAACCTTACCGGTCTGAGGATCGTATACTCCCGTGCTCGGGACGATACTGACCAGGTTGTCATCGACATCGCCGGCATCAACCGGGACACAAACCTGGGTCGTGCCGCAGAGCCCGACTTCGAAATCCGGACCGAGATCGACATACGGACCGGTATTAAAGATCACCGTAACGACGGTCGTATCCACGGCGGTAACGTCGCAGGTGTCGGTTACCGAACCGATGATCGTGTAAGTACCGGCGGTATCGGCCAGGAAACAGACGGCGCCTTCGTCGTTCAAAATCCCAAAATTGAACTCCGGCGTCAGGATTTCTCCGTTCGGATCGGAATAACGCACCGGCACACAGATTTCTTCGGGTTCACAGAGGAACCGCTCGAAATCGTCACCCATGGTGATAGTCGGCGGTTCGTTGCTTTCGATGGTAACGGCAACCGTGCAGGTATCGGCAGCGCCGCAGGAATCGGCGACAGCGATCACGACTTCGATTTCACCGTTGAGAATCGGATCGACACAAACATAGCCGTTGTCGTAGAAAGCGTTGCCGGAGAGAATCACCGGCGTTAGAATTTCGCCGTCCGGATCGGAAAATTCGATCGGGAAACAATAGGAGGAGCTGTCCGGATCACAGGAAGCAAACTGCTGCGCTTCCGGACAAACGATGGTCGGCGGGCGATTGATAATCACCGTTATCCGAACCGTGTCGGGATCACAAGGCGGGCAGGTAATGGCCGCCTCACCGAATTTATCTATGGAGCAGGGATCGGCAACGCAATAAGCGAACACGTAAGTCGCCGAATCCACCTCTGCCGGCCAGAAACAGGTCTGACCGGTGTTGTTGTCTATTTGAGTGAAAACACCGGGGCCGTCGATCTGCGAAATGACCAGATTGTCACCGTCGTAATCTTCGGCAAGAATTTCGAAACAAATTTCTTCACGCTCGCAAAGCACGACCGTCGAATCGTATCCGAACAACTCCGGTTCGGTGTTTAACGTTATCGAATCGTAAATCCAGGCCGTGTCGGCGGCGCAACTGTCGGCGACTTCGTACTGGAAGGCGTACACACCGCTGGTGTCGCCGATGAAATAAGTAACCGCGCCCGTGGCCGGATCGATATAACCGTCGCCGAACAAGAGCGTAAAGGTAAGAATATCACCGTCGGCATCGGTCACGGTCGGATAAACCGTCCGTTCCTCCGGGAAACAGAAAGAGCCGCTCTTATAGCCGTCTTCGGCAACCGGCGGATTGTTGAGCGTCCAGGAAACATTCAGCGTGAACTCGCAATAAGCACCACAGTTATCGTAACCGCGAATCACTACCGGATCGACGTCCGGATTGTCGTTCAGATTCCACGGCGTGAAGCACCAGGAGTTATCGATAATGGAACCGAATCCGGAGACCAGTTCGAAATGACTGAAGTTATCGTCGACATCGCTCGCGGCCAGATCGAGGCAGTATTCTTCGGGAGTGCACAGCACCAGATCGATATTGTCGGTCGGCGTCTCGTTGACCGGCGCCGAATTCACCGTAATACTGAAGGTGTACTCATCGGAATCCATCGCCTGACACTCGTCTACGGCCGTCACGCTGATCGAGGTTATTTGCGGATCAGCCGTGAAGCAGAGAGTATCGCCATGAAGCGTACCGTAGCTGACCGTCAGGCCAACCAGGTTGCCGTCAGGGTCGGTGGCGGTGAAACCGGGGACACAAATCTCTTCACCGATTTCACAGACAAAGAACTCACCGGGAGCGGGGATATCGTTAACCGGCGGCTGGTTGACGTTGAAATCGACCGTAAAGGTCTGCTCGTCATAAGCGCCGCAGGAATCATAAGCGCGAATCGTCACAGTCTCGGAGCTACCGGCTTCCGGCGGCGTGTAACACCACTGGTCGCCTTCGACATAACCGTTACCGCTCACCAGTTCGAAACCGGCGAAATTCGTATCGGCGTCATCAGCCTCCAGATTAAGACAGATCGGTCTGGTCTCACAAATGAAGAGACTGGTATCGTTGATCTCGGTCATGGTCGGAGCACTGTTGACGATCACGTAAATCGGCATATCGCAGACAGAGCTCTCGCCGCACTCGTCGATGACGGACATTTCGATCCGGTTGTTCCCCTCGATCGGCATGAAACAGGTGCCCTCGGGGTTGTACTGAACCGGCTGACCGTTTATAGTCAGATTGATTTCGGCAATGTTGTCGTCCACGTCGGAGACATGCAGGTTCGGCAAACAGAACTCGGTCAATTCACACATGAAGATCGGTTCCGAATAATCCAGGCAGTCGAAAACCGGCGGGCTGTTTTGCTCGATCGTCACCGTGAATTCCGAGGTGCAGGAAGCATCGCATTCGTCCACACACTCGATTTGCACGGTGTACTCACCGGCGCCCGGAGCATCGTAAATCCAATAGCCGTTTTCAATGGTTCCGGGACCTTCGACAACCGAGCATCCGACAACGTTGAAGTCGGGGTCGATCGTTCCAACCGGAACCGAGACCGTACCGGCGCCGCAGACGAAAAGTGTGGTGTCTTCGGGAACGACACAGGTTGGCGGAGTGTTGGCAACCACGGTCACCAGCATCTCATCGGTGCGATAATCTTCACACTCGTCATAAGCGGTGACACTGATCGTGTAAACACCGGCGGTATCGGCGGTGAAGCAGAGCTTGCCGGTGGCCGGATCATACTGACCGATATTGCTCGTGACGCGGGCCAGGTTATCATCCGGATCGCTGACGCCGACCGGCAAACAGAGCGTCTCACCTCCACAGGAGAAGAGTGTTGTATCGGGCGGCAGCAGCACCAGCGGGGTGCGGTTGCAGTTGACGGTCAGATCGAACGTGCAGGTGTAGGTAGCACAGGGGGATTCGACCAAAACCGTTATATGGCTGGAGTTAGAACATTCACTGAAAATACCAACGGACTGGCGGGCATCATCCCACCAGGCGTTGAGACCCTGGACCGAAACCGAAATCTCCTCCAGGTCCGGAATTCCGCCAACCGGGACATAAACCGTATCCTTGTAACAAGTATAAATAGCGGTGTCACCGGGGCAGTCGAGCACGATATCCTGATCGGTGCGAATCGTCACCGAAGCAGTACCGACAGCGGTCAGACCGCAGGAATCGGTCACCGTAAGAGTAAACTCGAAAACGCCGTGATTGTAGGGCGTGAAACAAATGAATCCGTCTTTATAAGTTCCGCCGTCTATCGAGATGTCGGCAATGTTGCCATCCGGATCGGAAACTTCGACCGGCAGGCAAATCTCTTCAGGCAGACAGAGATAAATAGCCGTATCTTCGAACATCGTGACCGCCGGAGCGCTGTTCATGGTCACGTTGATATCGACCGTATCGACAGCAGTCTGAAGACATTCATCGGTCACCCAGACGATCAGACTGTAATTCCCGGGCTCGGAAACTTCAAAACAAACCTGACCGGTCTGATCGTTGTAATACCCCAGGCTTGATTCAACGCTGAACTGAGCGGCATCGGTAATCAGATCGACACATACCTCGCCCGGACCGCAGAGCAACAGATCCTGGTCGTCGCCGAGATCAACACTCGGGGCGGGCGGAGCAACGGTGGTAATCGTTATCGTGTGGTCATCCGTGAGGCCGCAGGCATCGGTCGCGGTGATCGTTACGTCGTAATTTTGATCCATACCGACCGGCACACAGAGCAAACCGGTTTCGGCGTTGTAGTTACCGAGGCTTGTACTTACTGACTCCAGATTGCCGTCGACATCACTGATATCGACCGGGATACAAACCTCATCCTCAACGCAGACAACCGCGGTGGTGTCGAAGATGGCCGTGATAGCGGGAGCCGAGTTGTACGTGACATGAACGAGGGCCGTATCGGCTACCGTCTGTCCGCAGATATCGACACCTTCGATGGTGAGCTGATAATCGCCTTCGGCGTTCGGCGTAAAGCAGATCGTCTCGGTCTGCAAGTCAATATCGCCGCCGGAGTATGAAGTAATTTCAAGGCCCTGAGAAACCGTAAACGGTACACAATAGAGCGTCGGTTCACACTGGGTAATAGCCCGATCGTCGCCAAGGTCGACAAACGGATCAATCGTCTCGGGAGCGGTTACGACCATCGTGTCGACATCGGTAAGACCGCACTCGTCGACAACCCAGGCCTCGATGTAATAAGTACCCGGGCCGGTTATCGAAACCGTGTTCTGAGTCAACAGGTCGATCTGTTGTCCCTCGAATATCGCATAAACGGAAACGATATTACCATCGGGATCGTCGACATTGTAGGAGATCGTAACATCCGCCGGATAGCAGGGATCGAGCGGATAGGTATCCGGCACATCGATGCTCGGCGGATTATTGAGCGTAACCACCAACTGAGCGGTGCAGAAAGCAGTCTGACCGACCGTGTCGGTGGCGGTAATTTCTATGGCATAAGTGCCGGCGGTATCAGGAGTGACACAAAGTTCACCTGAAACAGGGTCGATTGTCGCCTGACTGATCGCCGGGATACTGAACCGGAGATCGCCGGCGCCGGCGCTGTGGATGATCGTTGAGAAACACGAAGCCTGCCCCTCACAACCGAGGACCTCGTGCGGGGCGCCCGCCGAGACACATTCTATTTCGGGTTCTTCATATTCAACTTCGACATGGGCGCAGTCGATGGCCGCCAAAACGGCAACACGCTGATCGGGGAAGCAGGCACTGTTCGGGTCTTCAGTTTCGGACGGTTCCGACTCTCCCTCGTATTTCACGCCTATCACGTAGTTGCCGACGACATCGATGGTCAGGGTCGCGCTGGCCATTCCGGCGTCATCGGTAGTTACGGTCGCTACCGGGATATCATCGGGATCAACTCCGCAGTCGCCGATACGGGTGTAGAAACTCACCTCGCGGTTCGGCATCGGGGCAAACTGACCGTCGCAGCAGTTCTGCTCCAGCAACACCGTGACATCGAACGGAGTGCTGATTTTGACCGTGTCCGGCACGCTGACAAAAGTCAGACGCGAGTCGGTTTCGGTTGTTACCGAGGTTACCTCAACTCCCGAATCCTCACCGGTGGCAGTCACAACGATCGGATCGGCACCAACCACTGAGGCATCGATCAGCCACAGCGCAGAGATCCGACCGGAGGCGTCAGCCACGGTTGACCAACCGGCAAGCTCATCAGATTTCGAACCGTCAGCGTTCTGATGGGATACCAGAATCTGAACCGATTCACCCGGAGTAAAGCGAGCGCCCGAGACAATAAGACTGTCGCCGTCGGACCGGCCGGTAGCCAGTGCCGTTATATAAGCAGCATCATCCTGCGTTTCGTAAGGAACCGCAGAACCAGTCTTTGTCAAAACGTCGCCCTCGGCAGCTACAGCCGCCGAAGCAAGTATGATCAGGATTGAGAGTATTGATATAAGTCCTGAAGACCACGACCGCATATTTACTTCCTCCAGAATACATTAAGGGTGCACTCATACGTAAAAGGCACCCGGTATTTTTCGCGCACATCTTGAGCATTCAGGGACGCTCTATTTCGAAGCAGTCCCCCCGGTAAGCGCACATCGTGCGACCTGAATGCAATTAGGGAAACAGGTGTCATTTCGAAGTAATCTGATGTGTAAAACCTGCTCCGCTTCACGAGCATTTTAATATACCTTCTTTGCTCAAAAAGTCAACACGCATTAGTCTGATCTTTCAATGATGCAATAATCAGGCCAAGCCGTTAATTCGTTAAATCCTTGTCACTTACAGCCCCCGGCAGGACCGGAGTGCACCCGTTTGCGGCATTAGTGAACCATCCTTAACAGATTGTGCTCCAGGATGTCTTTCAATCCCCTGATTAGACACTATCCAGAAGACCAAATACCCTGACAAGCTGCCGGAGGGAATGGTTGAGAGAGCTCTTCTGCGGCGGAGACAAGCCCCACTGCTACGAGTTTATTGAAACACCTGTAACATGAATTAGAAACTATCGAGACAGGTGTTTCCTGCAGGGCTTTTCGCGGTTACACAAAACAGCCGGACAGCCGTCCCAGAAGTAGCAGGAGCTGTCGATTCAGACTATCTAACTCGTTTAGTGCTGGCATGATAAGATGAAGTCTCTTATATTTCTATCATAGGGGGGAGTACCATAATGTGTGCTCGACTGATTAATTACGTCTTCATTCTTAGCTTGTCTGTTTTGTGGCCGTTTTGGTCATCGGTCGCGGCGATTGACGACTCTAGCCGCTTACTTGAAACGCAACAGGCTTTATCCGAAACAGACAGCACCCAAATAACCTGGCCCTCCACCTTCGGGTTGCATCGTACCTCCAAATACAGTACCTCAGTCGGGCACCTCGGCTATCTCGGCCGCGACGCCGACCCCGGCTTCGAGTTCCCCCTCAATTCCGGCACCAATTATCTATGGGGAGGCTGGTTTCTAGTTGGAGGAATCCTGGGTGAAGACACCCTGGTATCAAGCGCCAACATCTGGTATGAAATGCCCGATACGGTCGAGGGATCCTATCCGATACAGGGAGCTCGCGAGTTATATGCTGCCGACGCCGTCAGCGACGACATGCCGGGTATGAGGCCCTTCCAGTTCACCGGTGGGGCCGGTTGTGTCAGTCATATTGTTGATACTTTTACGACTCAACATGGCTTTTCGGGATTGCGATTTCCTAACTTCCTCGGGAATTATCATCGCCCGCTGCATCTTGAAATCACCCAGAAAAGTTATTCGGTCGATCATGCCCCCTATCGCAATATCCTGTTGTTGGACTATACGTTAACGAACATCGGAACCGATACGATCCGGGATGTTTATTTTGGTCTTCATTTGGATCCCGACGCTACCGCAGCCGAGGACGACTTGTTCGGTGCGAGCGATGATCTCACCGCCTCCCTGCGTGATATATCGACAGCCGTGTTATACGACAACGACGGCAATCCCGAGAGTGGTGCTTATTTGAGTCCGACCTGTGTAACGGACGCGATTGGGATGCGCCCTACCCGGATTTTCCCCGAAGTTTCCGACACCAACTATAACTGGTCGTATCGTGGTTCAGCAATCGACTTTGGACCACGCCTCAAAGGCACCCCCGAGGATCCCTTCCGCCGTTTCCTTACCGGGAATACCGGTCTTACGGTCGGTGATGAGGAGCAGTATTATGTTCTCCGTCATAAGGAATGGGATTATGACCAGGTTGAAGTTGCCCGTATTACCAACGATGACCCGCTTTGGCTCGATGCGGCCGAAGCTCGTAACAGAGCTATTCAAACAGGCGCCGATGTGCGTATGGAACTTTCCGTCGGCGCCGTTGACCTGCCTCCGGGCGAATCGCAACGGCTTCTGTTCGCCCTTTTCTGCGGTGAATTGGTGCATCTCGATCCATTCAACTATACGAACAATCTGTTGAACGGCGACATCGACCGCTATCGCAACAACCTCTACTGGGGCCTGATGCGCGAGACCGCCGCATACGCTATGGAGATGTCGGAAGAAATAGTTGATCCGATGCTCCAGCCGCCGACCAGTCTTGAGTTGATCCAACTGGATGGACAGGAAGCCCGTTTTCGTTGGGATTCATGGGTTTTCCCGGATGTTGTCGGTTACCGTTTGACGCTTACCCCTCTGCCCCGCACCAGGGCCGAGATACATAATATCATGACGCCGATAGTCAGCACAATCTACACTCACGGCCGTGAAGGTATCGTTGAAGATCTACCGCTCAATCGTCGCTTTTTGGTTACAATCTCTCACGTGACCGACCATGGAATCGGACCGGCTTCGGAACCGCTCCTGATCGGCGATGAAAACCTCGCCTATGTCCTGCCGTCAGTTACAACCAGGCGAAGGTATGCCTACTATGAACCAGGAGACACTGCCGTGGTTATCGACTGGATCAGACCAACCGGCAAGGAATTGTATTATTACAAGATATACAAAACCACGGACTCCCTGATCGCCGCCAACCGTTATCAACCGTTTATCGTGGCGGACACCATTTCTGATTTGGATGATCCCTGGTTTTGTTTTAAACAGAACGATATCAATTACTGCTATTACCAGATGCAGGCTTATGATTCTACCTTCGATGAATTCACGACGGAGTATTACGACACGGCTTTCGCCGACGGCGCTTATTACTGGGTGTCGGCTGTACCTTATCCCGGCTATGAATCGCCGATGTCCGATCTGATTCAGGTCCGGTCAACAGCACCGGCGGAGCGAGACATCCTGATAGTCATCGGCGGCGTCGGCACCCCGGTCGATTTTTCCATACTTGATTCAATCAGAACTTTCTACGATCGGGTCATGGACGGATTCGATTACGATCTTTATGTCTGGTCCGACACCATGCGTTATGCCGAGGCCTGTACCAGCGGTGTCTGTTTCAACTTCGAGGATTTCGCTCGATACCGTCTGATCCTTATCGAAGAATACGCCAATCCGAACATCCTCGGGCTCTACAATGATACCGAACGCGACCTGTTGACACGTCTGGCCGATGCCGGGCGTAATCTGGCCTATTTCGGTATTCCTCCGGGGCGGGAACGAGTTTCGGCCAATATGACCGCTGATTGTCTTACCTACGACGCGGACTTGTTCGAACATCGCTATCTCGGTTTGGATTCCTCACTGCTGCGCGTCTGGCGGGAAGATTACAATGTGACTCATTCACGGGATTATCTGGCCGGATTCAATGCGGCTTTCCCCGCCGGCGACAATTGGCCGGAGTTACATTACGACACTTCCCGGAACTGCCTTGGAGGGGTATTCGATGTTTTCTTCGAGGAAGATTACTGCCTGCCGCATACCCCGGCCCTGATGCCGTCATCGGAAACCGAGATCATTTATCGCTATGGCTCCCTCTACCCGGAGACATCGGAACTGACCGGTTTGCCGTGTGGTGTTGTAAATCAATTCCAGCATTCACTTGTCTATTGTTTCTCGTTTCACCTCTGGGCCATGGAGGAATCTCCCGCCCGCGATCTGATCTCCCGACTGGCCGAAGAACCTCAGGTCTCACCGCCGGTACAGTTACCGAATTACCCGACCCTGTCCCAAAACTATCCGAATCCGTTCAATGCCGGTACGATGATCGAATTTTACTTACCAAGAGACGGACTGGTGCACCTGGATATTTTCAATTTGTTGGGACAAAAGGTAAGAACTCTGCTGGATGGTGAGTTTCTTCGCGGTCGACGTTCCTACCGCATCGAATGGAACGGACAAAACGAAACCGGCCGCGAGGTTGCGACCGGTATCTATTTCTATCGCCTGACTCTCGACCAGGCGGTTCAGACCAGAAAGATGCTTCTAATCCGATAAATCAGTTGCCGCCGAGAATAATCGGCAGACCGCCGTCGTCGTTGCCGACGATCACCACTTTCGTGTTCTGTGACTCGGCTATTTTCAGCGTAGCCTCGATCCCCTTCCACTTCAGCAATGAGGGCGTAATCCCGGAACTGACGATTTTCTGGAATTCGGCAATACCCTGAGCCTCGATCTTCTTGCGCTCGGCTTCTTTTTTCTCCTTCTCGATCTCGAAATCCATCCGCTGGGCGTTCTGATCGGCCGTCAGCTTGAAATTGATCGCCTCCGAGATTTTTGCCGGAATGGTTACGTCGCGGATCAGGACATTTTCGATCGTAACGTATTTATCGGTCACCGCCGCACGCAACTCGTCCACCATCGCCTTGGCCATCTCTTCTCGTTTGGTGGAATAAATCTCCTCCGGTTTATAACGCCCCGCCACCGTTCGTGAGATACCCCGAAGCATCGGCGCTACGGAGACATCATAATAATCCGGACCGACCGTCACCTGCAACGAATCCAGTTTGCCCGCCTCCGGGCGATACAATACGGAGACCTCCATCTTGATCGTCGCGCCGTCGGAGGACAACACCGTCAGGAGTTCTTTTTGTTCCTGAAGTTGTACCTTGTAAACGAACATCTTATTCCAGGGCATATGCCAGGCAAAGCCCTCCGGATAGATTTTACCGAATTCGGTGCCGCTGCCGAACTTGGAATAAAAAACGCCTCGATGACCGGAGTCAATTTGAGTCCCGCAACCGACTACTCCGGCAGCGAAAGCCGCCAATAGAAAAAGCGGCAATAAGCGTGTTAAAGTCGATTTCATACTACCTCCTTGATATCTCAGTTTTTTGTTTTCCATGTCCGTTGTCGAAGAATACCGGCGATCATCGGAGATATTCAACAAAAATGGCCCGAGTGTTTCGGGCCATCTTGGTCGACATTTGCTGTCGGAATCAATCCTTAACGCGAATCGCCGTCCCCCAGAAACCACCGTATCGGTCGGGATAACGTGATTCATAAAACCACAGCATGTTGAAATTGAGCGAAGTGGTGTCGCACAACCAGAGAGTATCGAGATACTCATCTTCCTCAATCCGATCCGCAGTGGAGGTAGTCCATCCGGAATCGCTCATGTAAGTAACCCGAAGCCTGACAGAACCGTCCGAGATCGAATACGGCACATTAAGGGCGGTAAGAACCAGCCGCGATCCCTTTTTCACCTCCGGGATGTCTGAAAGTAACATATAGGGCATCAGTGTTTTGCCGGCAACGGTATCGACATCGAGGTACAGGGAACCCGTCTCAGGATCGACCTTACGACTATAAACATACTTCAGATATTGGAAATACTCGTACTGGAAACCATCGGCATCGATTTTAGCCGCGCCCTCGGGCTGCAGGTAAATATCCATCCCGGAAGCTTGACTACCACCTCTCGTTTGCGATAGATTCACGGCATGAAGTACCCATCCTGCATACACGTCGGTACTGACAATACGCAGGAAATACCCCCAGCGAATCAAATAACGGGTTTGATATTCATACGTAGTATCAACCCCAAGCACGCGCTGGATGCGGACATAGAAATCATCATAAATGCGAACTTCGTTGTCGTCCGCCAATCCGAACGGTGACCCGTGGTCTTTCTCTACCGAATCGGGAGTTATATACTGAGTAACATAGCGATTGACTGAATCGACCAGTATCCGATACTCGGCGCCGGGGTCAGAGTCCTTGTAGTACGGTTCATCCGAAAACACCCCTTCAGTGGTAAACAACTCTTTCGCCATCGGGACTTGTCTGAGATACCGAAGAATCTCATCATCGTCCATAACGTTGTAGACGTCTCGTTCGCTGCAGGCGACGCCAATCATAACGACTGCCGCTGAAATTACGACGATAAAAGCTGCACCGGACCACAGCGCTTTATTTCTTTTCATATATCCTTTCTCGTGCCTGTGTTCTACTTTTTATACGAATCAGATGCCCCGGACGTCAACTCTCACCTTCTCGATTTTCTGCCCTTGAGTTGCTCTTTCATCCGCTTAATTTCATCGCGCATGACCATAGCGGTTTCAAAATCAAGATTGTCGGCAGCCTTTTTCATCGCTTTCATCATGAAAGCCAGTTGATCCTCGGCCGACATACGAACGAACGAGTCAGGTTTCTCAAAATCGGTTTCCTCGGCCGTTTTGCTGTCGGCAAACTGTGTGGCCCGGATGATTTCCTCGCGTGTTTTAAAAATCGTCTCCGGGTTTATATTATTGTCCTGGTTATACTTAAGCTGTTTTTCGCGACGCCGATTGGTTTCCTCGATGGCTTGTTGCATCGAACCGGTGATTTTATCGGCATACATTATAACCTCGCCGTTTTTATTGCGGGCAGCGCGTCCGGCCGTTTGTATCAAGGCCCGAGCCGACCTGAGAAATCCCTCCTTATCGGCATCAAGTATAGCCACCAGCGACACCTCCGGAAGATCCAATCCCTCACGCAGCAAGTTAACTCCGACTAAAACATCAAATTCCGCCAGACGAAGGTCTCGGATAATCTCAGTCCGGTCAATCGAGGCGATTTCACTGTGAAGATACCGTACTCGTACCCCGTGTTTGGTCAGATAGTCGGTTAAATCCTCCGACATCCGTTTGGTCAATGTCGTTACCAGCACGCGCTCCCCCTTGGCTCGTCGCTGTCGCACCTGCTCCAGGAGATCATCCACCTGGGTAGCCAAAGGTTTTACCGTAATGATCGGATCGAGCAAACCGGTCGGACGAATCACCTGTTCCACAATCACTCCTTCGGCTTTTTCCAATTCGTAGTCGGCGGGAGTAGCGGAAACATAGATAACACGAGGCGTCATCTGTTCGAATTCGTTGAACAACAGCGGCCGGTTGTCCAGAGCCGAAGGTAACCGGAAACCGTGCTGGACCAATGTCTCCTTACGGTTACGATCACCGGCGTACATGGCGCCGATCTGGGGAATGGTCTGGTGTGATTCGTCAATAATGGTCAAGAAATCATCGCCAAAGAAATCGATCAGACAGAAAGGCCGCTCGCCCGGCTTACGGCCGGTAAGATGCCGGGAGTAATTCTCGATGCCGGAACAATAGCCGACCTCCTTCAGCATCTCCAGATCGTATTTCGTCCGCGACTCCAGCCGCTGGGCCTCCAGAAGCAGATTTTGAGATCGAAGTTCCTCCAGCCGCTCGCGCGTCTCCTGTCCGATTGACTTGATGGCGGTTTTGAGTTGATCGGGGGATGTGATGAAATGTTTGGCCGGGTAGATTGCGATACGCTTCTTCTCGTTCAGGACCTCTCCCGTCAACGGATTGACCTCGGTCAGCCGCTCGATTTCATCACCATAAAATTCGATACGAAGGGCATTTTCGTAGTAAGCCGGAATCAACTCGATTGTATCGCCTCGTACCCGAAAACGTCCACGCGAAAAATCAATCTCGTTACGGTTATAATGAATATCAATCAACCGCCGGATTACCTCATCGCGGTCCCATTCCATCCCCTCTTCCAGCACGATAAGCTGCCGCCGATATTCTTCCGGGGAACCGAGACCATAGATACACGACACCGATGCAACTATAATGACATCGCGCCGTTCCAGGAGCGAAGCCGTAGCCCGCAACCTGAGACGGTCGATATCCTCGTTGACCGAAGTGTCTTTCTCAATATAAGTATCCGTACTTGGGAGATATGCCTCCGGCTGGTAGTAGTCATAATACGAGATAAAAAACTCCACCGCATTGTCCGGAAAAAACGCTTTCAGCTCTCCATATAATTGCGCCGCCAGCGTCTTATTATGTGAAATAACCAACGTCGGTCGACCATAGCGGGCAATAACATTGGCCATCGTAAAGGTTTTACCGGAACCGGTTACCCCCAATAAAACCTGGTGGTTACGTCCGGCTTCCAGCCCCTCCACCAACTCATCAATAGCCTGGGGCTGATCCCCTCTGGGCTGATAGCTCGATTTGAGGTGAAATTCACCTTGTGGAATGCGGTTCAATTCATTTGCCATCTGATTACCATCCGAGCCCTGGGCGCGGCCTAAACTTTTTAATATATGTAGCTTATCCCCGGCAACAAGGCCAAAAAAAGAACCTGAATTCACGAAAACCATCACATCTTTATGGAACTTGTAATCGATACGAAAGTCTAAGTTTGTGACTTGGGCGAAAAATAGAACCGAATCAGGTACGATAAATATGCCTTGACTAAAAGGCTTGATTTGTTACCTTTGGAGGCTTAGTCTTAGCTGTTTATTGAGTTCTACTTTGGAGGATTGTTAATGTACGCCGTTTTTCAGATAAGCGGTTTCCAGTTTAGCGCCGAAGAAGGTGACACTGTTCAGGTGCCCCTGCAAAAAGCATCCGATGGCGACAAGATCTCCATCACCGAAGTGCTGTTAGTGAAAGACGGCGACAAGTCAGTCGCGGGACAGCCGTTCGTTGCGGATGCCTCGATCGAAGCCGAAGTGATCGGTCACGGTAAGGGGGATAAGGTGATTGTGCACAAACACAAACGCCGCACCAAGTACCGCCGTACTACCGGTCATCGTCAGGATTACACTGAACTAAAGATCAACCGCATTTCAGCTCCGTTGAGCTGACAAACAAACGGAAACTGTGACCGCAAGGGCAAGGACAGCTCTACTCACCATTCTGGCGCTGATTGCGTTCGTAACTACAGCCTCGGCTCAGGTTCGCTACCGGATTATCGAGGTGCAGATCGAGGGCAATCAGACCGCCTCTCGTTCTCTGATCATGGGTGTCTCGTCACTCAAGGTCGGGAGTGATCTTACCCCTACCGCGGTTTCAGAGACCATCCGCCGTCTCTACGGCCTGGGATTCTTTAAGGATATCCAGGTCGAAGCCGAAGAAGTTCCGGGCGGCGTAAAAATCTTTGTCGTGGTTAAAGAGCTGCCCAAACTGGGCAGCTTGACCTATTCCGGTAATAAGCAAATCAAGACCAAGGACCTCGAAGAGGCCCTCCGCCTCGGTGTCGGCGGATACATTTCCCCGTATCTGATCCAGGAAAAGAAAACCCATATTGAGGACCTCTATGCCGAGAAGGGGTATTTCCGGGTCGAGGCTACTCCCGTCCTGACTTATAACTTCGACTCGACCATTGCCGATCTGGAGTTCAAGATTGACGAGAAATCCAAGGTTAAGGTCGAGAAAGTGGTCATGTATGGAAACAGTCAGGTTGATGCCGGTGACGTGATAGGCAAAATGCGTAACCGCAAACGCGGATTACTGAAAAGCTCGAATTTCGCCCAGGATAAGTACGATGAAGACCTGGGTAAGGTAATCGATGAATTCCACAAACGCGGCTTTATCGACGCCCATTTGATTTCGGACTCGATGTACATCGATACTCTTCGCAATCGCATGACGATCTACCTCAACGTTTACGAAGGGCCTCGGTATTATTTCGGCAACGTGGAGATTACCGGCTGCGAATGTTTACCGGCGGACTATCTTGAAAGCCTGATTAAATTCGATTCCGGCGATGTTTTCAACTCCGAGAAATACGATGAATCGTTGAACGAAATCCACTCCGCCTACTGGGACGTCGGCCACCTTCATTCCCGGGTAGACGATGTCCGCACCACGCGGCAGGATTCGGTTATCGATGTCAGCTACGATATTTCCGAGGGTCTCCCCTCGCACGTGAAAATGATAAGTATTATCGGTAACAACCGAACCAAGGATCGGGTGATCCGTCGCGAGATATCGATGCTGCCGGGCAATGTCTTCCGACAAGACCTCCTTATTCGCTCGGTGCGCGATGTCATGGCGCTCAATTATTTCGAAAGCGCCGTGCCTACTCCGCTGGCTCTTCCCAACGGTGACGTGGATATCGAGTTCGAAGTAACCGAAAAACGCACGGGTGAAGTCATGGCCGGCGCCGGTTACAACAGTCAGGACAAACTAGTCGGCAACGTCGGGATAGGTATTCCCAATTTCCGAGGTATGGGACAGAACGTCGCCTTCAACGTCGAGTTTGGCAGCAACCGCAACTCGTTCTCCGCCTCGTTCTCCGAGCCCTGGCTGTTCGGTTACCCCACCTCGATGGCCCTGAGTTTGTACACGATCAACCGCAACTGGTACGATGAATACATCGAAGGCAGCCAGGGCGGCTCGATCCGGATCGGTCGGCGTCTGCGCTGGCCCGACAACTACTTCCGCATCTATGCCTCTTACGGTCTGGAACGGACACGCTATTACGATTTTGACGACGACTACGAAAGCGAATGTTATTATAAATCGTATTATTACTACAATGATCCGTCGACCGACGACACGGTGCTCGATGAAGCTCTGGCGCAACACCTGTACAACCCCTACCCCGGCTCCATCGTCTCCTACAACGAAGAATGGCTGACCGGATCGACTTTATCTCTGACCCTGACGCGCGACTCGCGCAACCTGCCGCAGTTCGCTACTTCGGGCTCGAAAATGTCCTACACGATCGAACAAACGGGCGGTTTCCTGGGAGGCTTCTGGCACTACATGAAGCACAACTTCGAAATCTCCAAATTCATCCCGTTGTTCTGGAAGTTTTCGCTCGGAGCCAAGTTAAACTATGCCGTGGTCACGTCGCCTTCCGGGGATGATCGCATCCAGGTCTCCGACCGCTTCACTCCGGGCGGCACCGATTATGACGGCACGGTACGCGGCTACGACGGCGGTTCGTTGACTCCCGATACCCTGGTCGCGGCTTCTGATACGACTTTCCTCTACGATGACCCAGACATGATTCCGGGGGTGGACCCGCCGGACGACACGCTTTACACTTCATTCACCACCAGGGTCCGCGGCAAGTACATGCTGGTAACGAATATCGAATTGCAATTCCCCATCGTTGAGCGGCAGGTTTACGGTATGCTGTTTTTCGACGCCGGCAACTCCTGGCTGCACAAGGAAAATATCAAACCGTTCCACGATCTTTACCGCGGCGTGGGACTCGGATTCCGTATCGTCGTACCTGGAATAGGTACGATTGGATTTGACTTCGGCTACGCCCTTGATGATCATGACGGTGACGGGAGAGGCTGGAAACCACACTTCCAGATTGGATCGACCTTTAGATAGCAAATTATCAGGTTTTTATAGGAGTTGACTATGCGCAAAACAGTAGTGTCCATCCTAAGTATCATTGCCGCGGTTCTGCTGATGCAGGCAGCAGCGGTTGATGTACAAGCTCAGGGCGTCCGTATCGGGTTCGTTCAGGACGAACAAATCAAAATGCAATACAAGGCCTGGCAGCGAGCTCAGGAAGAGTGGGAACTCGAAGCCCGCGCCTGGGAAGATGAAGCTACTGCCAAACAGCAGGAATTGACCGACCTCCAGAACGATTATGAACGGCAGAAGTTGATTCTTTCCGACGAGAAGAAGCGTGAGAAAGAAGCCGCCATCAATGCCAAGATGGAAGCACTCGATGCTTACACCCGTCAGATCTACGGTCCCAACGGGACAGCCGAAAAGAAACAGCAATCGTTACTGCAACCGTTGCTGGAAAAAATCACTAAAGCGATCGAAGACGTCGCCGTCGAAAACGACTATGATGTAATCTTCACGCTGCAAAGCGGTCTGGGATACATCAAACCGACCTACGATGTCACCGAGATGGTGCTTCAGAAACTTGAAGAAATCGAATAGCCTGGTTGAAATTTCCCTGGCCGAACTGGCCGGAAAAATCGGCGGTCGTCTCGAAGGAGACGACCGCGTTTTGATCGGGAGCGTAGCCCCGATCGAAATCGCGACTGAAGGTGAAATCAGCTTCGTTGCCAACTCCTCCTATGCCAAATTTGTCGAATCGACCAACGCTTCGGCCCTGATCCTCGATGAGGATACCCCTTCTGCCGGCAAGCCGTGTATTCGCCACAATAATCCCTATCTGGCTTTCGCGCTTTGTCTCGACATCCTGTATCCGACACCTCGCCAGGTCGAACCCGGCATCCATGAATCCAGCGTTATCGCCCAAACCGCCAGGATTGACAGTTCCGCCGGTATCGGTCCGCTCTGTCATGTTTGCGACGGCGCCGCCATCGGTGAAAACAGCCAGTTGATTTCATCGATCTACATCGGGAAAGATGTCTCGATCGGTAAAAACTGCCTCTTCTACCCCGGTGTCATGATCATGAACGGTTGTCGAATCGGGGACAACGTTATCGTGCATTCATCAACCGTGATCGGCTCGGATGGATTCGGTTTCGCCGAACATGAGCAGGGGATCAAGAAGGTCAAACAAATCGGTTGGGTCGAAATCGGCGACGAAGTTGAAATTGGCTCCAATTGCTCGATCGACCGCGGCGCCCTCGGACCGACCCGGATCGGTCACGGCACCAAGATCGACAACCTGGTGCAGGTTGCCCACAACGTTCAGATCGGCGCTTTCTCTATTCTCGTGTCACAGGTGGGGGTGGCCGGATCGACGAAGATCGGCAACGGCGTCGTACTGGCGGGACAGGTCGGTGTGGTCGGACATTTGAACATCGGCGATGGTGTCAAAGTAGCCGCCCAGTCCGGCGTTTCTCATTCCATCGAAGCGGGTAAAATCGTCCTGGGCTCACCGGCTCGGGAGATCGGACTCGCCCGCCGAATCGAGGCATCCGCCTCCCGACTGCCGGAACTGTTGAAACGCGTCAAACAACTCGAGAAAAAACTCTCGGAATAAATCAAGTCACGATCTGACTCTCTACCTCGGCCAGCTTCTCCCAGTTTGTCTGCATTTGTTCGATGTTGTTGATCAACTCCGCGGAAGCGGTACGGACCGACTCATGTCGAATCACCTCCAGGATATCCCATTGCTGCCTGTTGATGATCTTCATATCCACCACTCGTCGACAGAGTTCTTCACTGCACAGGTTGATATCGTTGGCCAACTGCTGAACCTGGGGATTCATCGACCGCATCTTCATCCGCGTATTGAGATCCCCGGCAGCCATCTCGCGCAAATGCAGACTGAGTTGCTCCAGTTCACGATTCAAACCGGCCATGGGTAAAATGCGCATGATAGCCACTGCCACAAGCGCCGCTACCGCGGCTGATATCATGTACGGCATAACTGTTATGGCGGCGATTGCTGCCCCGGAATAAGCTGAGGCCATTAAACCCGCGTCCGAAACCTGGTTGAAATATACTACGACCGCAACGGAGATAACCAGGGCCGAACCGGCCAGAACCGATATCGTCGATGACACACTGGGAAGATCGTTAGCACGCTTCGCCATTATAACCACTCCTTTATTTCAAATCCGCAGGACACCACCCTTTTATGGTAGAAATTGAGAACTGCATATCCTGTGCCGGACAACCTGCAATATCGGTTAAATGATGTAATCGCCCGTCCCGCCTGTATCCCCGGTAATTTGGGGCTGCCGATCGAGCCAATCAAAAAAGCCCCGCAAACCGGAGTTTGCGAGGCTTTTGAACAATGATCTGTCCGACGACTGATCAGAACGGGAGATCGTCGTCTTCACCGGCCGTTTCGGGAGGAGGCGGACCAGGCGGAATCGAATCCCCGCCACCGGAACCGCCGCCGGAATCACCGCGACCGCCGAGGAATTGAATTGTCTGTGTAATCACTTCCGAGATATACCGCTTGTTGCCGTCCTTATCGTCGTACGAACGGTTCTGAATACGGCCCTCGATATATACTTCCCGGCCTTTTGACAAATACTCTTTGGCCAGCTCGGCCTGACGGCCCCAGGCTACGATATTGTGCCAGGTTGTCGACTCCTGCATCTGGCCGTCCTGCCCCTTCCAGCGTTCGCTGGTAGCCAATGAAAACGAGGCTACCGCCTTTCCGCTCTGGGTATACCGAAGTTCCGGATCCTTACCCAGTCTGCCTATCAGAATTGCCTTGTTTACGCTCATAGTCTCCCTCGTGTTAGTTGTCATTCCACACAATGCGCCAATATAGGGTTGCGGCGGGGCGGCTGTCAAGCAGGCTCGATCACATCCGGATCACATTGTCGCGTTCGTAGACTTAACCGGTCTTTACACGGCAACATTTTCCTTGTTGGCTCCCTTGAAATAGTTTATCGTGCGATCCGAATAAGGAACATGACATGACACAACCATTCGACATTGACCAGACGCGTAAAACCTGTACGCGCTTCCTGACCGGCAAACTGCTGCAAAGCGGACTCAAGGGCTTCATCGTGGGGCTGTCCGGCGGCATTGACTCATCCCTGGCGGCGGCTCTGGCCGTAGCGGCGGCGGGGCCTGAAAAGGTTCTCGGAGTGATGATGCCGTACAAGACTTCCTCGGAGGCCTCCCTTACCGATGCCCGCAAGTTAATCGAACATCTCGGTATCGAGCATGAACTGGTCGAGATTTCACCGATGATCGATGCTTATTACGGTGAAATAACCCCGGACCTGAAGCTGCGCGCGGGCAACAAAATGGCTCGCGAGCGTATGTCGATCCTGTTCGACCTGGCCCACAAACATCAGCGACTCGTTCTCGGAACCGGTAATCGCACCGAAATTTGCCTCGGTTATACGACCTGGTACGGTGATTCCGCCTGCTCGCTTAACCCGGTCGGCGACCTCTATAAAACTGAGGTTCGTGCTTTGTCCCGGGCAATGAATATCCCCGAGTCGATCATTACCAAAGCCCCCTCGGCCGATCTCTGGACCGATCAAACCGATGAGGGAGAAATCGGCGTCAGTTATGAGACTATCGATCAGCTCCTGCGGCTGATCGTAGACGAGGGCGAACGATCTATCGCCGCTATGGAGGCCAAAGGTTTCGCTGCGGTAGATATCAGTCGGGTGGTCTCACTGATGAATCGCAATGCCTTCAAACGGAGTCTGCCCGACATTGCACCTCTGGGTAAACCGGGGATTCCGTCTGAAATCTCTCTCGCAGAGTAAGGAGCACGATGAGCGATTCAACCGGGGGCTGCCTCTTTCTCGTACCGACTCCTATCGGTAACCTCGAAGACATCACCGAACGAGCGATTAAAACCCTCGAAGCGGCCGATCTGGTAGCCTGCGAGGACACCCGTCACAGCGGTCAACTGCTCAAGCTGCTCGGCCTGAAAAAACGGCTGGTGTCTTATCACGACTTCAATGAATCGTATCGAGCCGGGCAGTTGTCATCACTGATGACCGAGGGAAAAACAATAGCGGTCATAACCGATGCCGGATCGCCGGGTATCTCCGATCCGGCCTATCGCCTCGTACGAAGCGCCATCGACGCCGGAATTCCAATAGTACCGCTGCCGGGACCGACGGCCCTGATACCGGCCGTTACGGCCTCAGGTCTGCCGACCGACCGTTTTTTCTTCGAGGGATTCTTATCCAATAAATCAGCAGCGCGGCGCAACCGGCTGGAGAAATTGAAGGACTTCGATCACACCCTGGTCTTTTATGAATCGCCTCATCGCACCCACAAAGCCCTGCACGACATGCTCGAGATACTGGGTGATCGTCCCGCCTGCCTGGCCCGGGAGATCAGTAAGAAATTCGAGGAATTCATTCGGGGCAAATTAAGTGAGTTGATCACTCGCCTGGAGGGTAAAACAATCAAGGGTGAGGTAGTGCTGGTAATTGCCGGCGCCGGTTTCGCCGGAGACGGCAAGGACGAAAAGGACGAATAATGCATCCAGAAATGTTCCATATCGGGAGTTTTCCGATTCGCAGTTACGGCGTCATGTTGGCCATATCATTCCTCGTCGGAGTACTTTACGTCGGGCGTATGTCCAAACGGGACAAAAAGCCCTTCGATCAGTACCTGGCGCTGGCTTACATCATGATCATAGGGGGAGTAGTCGGCGCACGGCTGGCTTATGTCCTCTTCCATCTGGATGAATTCGCGGGTAACTGGACCGCCACCTTCAATCCGTTCCATTCCGGTTCGTACGGAATCGCCGGACTGAATATGTACGGCGGTGTGATCCTCGCCGTTATCGGAGCGTATATTTATTGCCGGATTAAGAAACTGAACGTATTGGACACATTCGATTATTTCGCTCCGACCATCGGGCTCGGCCTGGGTATTACCCGCATCGGCTGCTTTCTCAATGGTTGCTGTTTCGGAACCCCTACCGATCTTCCCTGGGGCGTCGAATTCCCCGTTGGCTCCATCCCCTACCATGTTTTCGGCAGTGCTCACCTGCACCCGACCCAGCTTTATTCATCGCTTTACGGTATCATCCTTTTCATCGGCCTGCATTGCCTGCTGAAACACCGTCGCTTCGTCGGTCAGATCGTGGGGGTAATGTTCATGGTCGAGGCTGTGTTCCGCTATGCCATCGAGGCCGTGCGATATTACGAAGACGCCATGCACATGACGGTCTTCGGGATAGACTTCACCTACAACCATTTCATGTCGATCGGGCTTTTCCTGTTGGGCGCCGGGCTTTACTGGTTCGGCCACCATGCGGCTAAAAAAGCCGAGACCGCCGCTTAAAGACCGGAGAAAATCTTTTCGGCAAAGCGATCGGTCATACCGGCCACGTAATCGGCGGTAACGATTTCCAGCGGATCTTTTTCGAGCATTTTCTGAAATCGCAGCGGCATCATACCGGGATTGTCCCGAAATGTCTCGTAAAGACGGGTGATGATTTCCCGCGCTCGTTCGGACAGCAGTTTAAGCTGAGGATGACGATAGAGATTCTGCATCAGATAGCTTTTCAATCCCGCCACGGCTTCTTTTATTTCCGTCGAATACCCCACCAGCTTATACGGAGAATGCCGCACCGCCTCGAGATCGACGATTCTCGCCTCTTCGATCCGGCGTAATGTCTCGGCCATGACATCGGACGCCATGCGGTCGATCAGTCCCCGGATCAAAGCGTATCGACGTTGATCTCCCTCCAGCGTGCGGACTTGATCCCGCACGGTCGAGGTCAGTATCGGGAAAAACGACTGCGACGATAAATCGGCATATTCGATCAATCCCGATGAAAGCCCGTCGTCGATATCGTGCGCGTTGTAGGCGATTTCATCAGCGGTATCGACCAGCGAAGCCTCCAGGGTCGGTTGCTTGCTGTCGTCGAATTCCGGCAGGCTGATCTTCACTTTAGTCTCATGTTTGACAATCCCCTCACGCACCTCATAAGAGAGATTGAGACCGGGATGATCCGGATAGCGTTGTTCGAGATAATCGACAATGCGCAACGACTGCCGGTTATGGTTGAACCCGCCGTGCTCGCTCAGGAGTTTGTCGAGGACATCTTCACCGGCATGTCCGAACGGTGTGTGACCGAGATCGTGCACCAGCGCCACCGCCGCGGCCAGATCCTCGTTGAGGCGAAGATTCCGGGCCAGGGTACGACTGATTTGAGAAACTTCTATCGTATGAGTCAGGCGGGTACGGAAATGGTCCTGTTCATAAGAAACGAAAACCTGCGTCTTGTACTCCATGCGACGGAACGCAGTCGAATGAATGATCCGGTCACGGTCGCGCTGGAAAGCGGTGCGGAGCGGATGCGGCGCCTGCGGATAACGTCGCCCTCGCGAATCCCCCGACAATGCGGCATACGATGCCAGCAACGCTCGTTCCTGATTCTCGATATCCGGTCTGGTCAGTAATCCCATTGAAATATCTTCATTCCTCTCGACTCGATCCGATCTTCGTCATTAAACCGCCGCCGGTGGTAAAACCGAGGACCGGATGATAGTTAACGGCGAAGGTCAACTCGAATCCGCCTGCGGTCAACTGCAACGCGCCGCCGTATTCGAACGGAGCGCTATGGACACCCCATAAGATACGTGCTTTTGACGAAAGCGCAATCTGTTGTCCGACGGCAATGCGAGTCTCCTGATCCTCCTCCGATATCAACCGTGCGACAATTTGAAAATCCCCGGGGCGTGCATATTCGGCGAACAACGACAATCGTCGCGGCTCCGCCGGGCTGGTATCGACGAACACGGGCCGATTGAGATTATCGGCCGTCATCCCAACGAAGCAGGAACCGAAGCGGTAAGAGCACCCGACACCTGCGGCAGCCGCCCTGAGCGAACCATAGCCGCCGCCGAATTCGAGTCGACGACCACTTAGAATTATCCCGACTGCGAGCGAACGTCCCGCCCAGCCCAACATCCCTCGCAGCGTCTGGTCGATAAAAAGGTCACTCCGGCCAAACTGGCTTACCCCGAACGCCGCCACCAACCGGGAACGACGGTACTCCACCGCCGCGGCATACGTGGTAAATTCTTTCATCTCATACTGCTGCAGATAATCGACCTGAAACGACAAGCCCTCCGGAGCGGAACAAGACAACACCGTCAGACAATCAGCCGGTCGCGGTTGAGACAAAATCACGGCGCCGCCCAATGCCTCGTTAGTCGTCGATTCCACCTCGAAAGACTGAGCACTGACTGTCGCCGGGATCAAAAGCATTAACAGGATGACCGGAGATAGAAATTTCATCGCGCCACCACCACCGCTGCTTTACGAGCATCACCGCCGCCGATCTCGAAACAAATCAGATACATCCCCACCGCCACCCGTTTGCCGGCATCGTCGCAGCCGTTCCAGTAATACTCGTTGGAGCGATAAACACCGTCTTTCAGATCGCACACCTCGCGTCCGGCCCGATCGAATATCCTGAGTTCGAACTCGGTCAAATCAGGGGCGTTTAGACGAATCAAACAGCTATCGTCCACACCGTCACCGTCCGGCGAAAAAATGTTCGGGAGGACCTCCATCGCAACCGAGCCGCCGGTCTCTGAGAAAACCACATCGTTGCTTTCCCCCGGAGATCCTCCGGCCTGTTCCGAGCGTCCCCAGACATCAAAATACTCGTCGGTCTCTCCCCGGCACCAGGAGTGGTTGTTATCGAATACCTCGTCATAGGGACAGGCGTCGGCCACGAGACCGTACGGATCGATCAAGCGTACGGTGTCGACATCATCGTTCAAACGCGACCAGGCCGTCGGTTCGACCACTGCCGCCTCATCGAGCAGGTAGTACGAGAGCATTGCCGTAACGTCCTGTGCGACCACGATGCGCTCTCCCGGCCGGAGAACACCGGCATCGGTTAACGGGTAACATTGACGTGCATCGCCGATTTGCCATGAATCAAGATTCCAGTCCTGATCGGAGCGATTGTACAGCTCAACCCACTCACTCCCCAAACCATCCTTTGGATTGGGGAGAAACTCCGTAATAACCAGCGGCGGATAATACCGGCCCGGGACAATCACCTGCAAACGGTTGTTGTCCGGGCGGTCATCATCGGGCAACGATACCACAAACGAGGTCCACAGTTCGTCCAGGTTCATAATGAAAACAACGACAATGTCGGCGCCGGGATCGAGCGGATTTACGGTTTCCGAAATCATGCCGGGACTTCCCGTAAGAATCAAGTCCGCCATCGTCGACCCGAGCATCCCCTGGTTCTTGACCGTGATACGTATATATGTCTGCCGGTTCTCCACGGAGCAATCGACAGCGACAATGGCCAGATCGCGCTCCACCGGGGTGGTTGAGTTGATCCGCCCCGGCGTCGATCCGCTGATATCCTCACACGGGCCGATGACATCACCGCTCGGTTCATGCCGCTCCCAGGAAACACCGTCGGCGCCGGATTCATTCCAATCGAAACGAGATATCTCGGCATAAGCATCCCACAGCCTCACCGAACCGCCGGAGTTAGTCAAACCGAAATCCGCCTCCAGTGGAGCACCGATAGTTATTTCCTCATCGCAATCACCCCAGACACCGGAGGAATCTCCCCAGTATCCTTCGAACGACGCCGAACCGTCGGCCGCCGTTAAACAACGACATAGAATCAGAAATTCACCCGGAGTAATCGTCAGACCTTCGGAGAATAACACAGTGTCGCCGTCGGTATACAGAACGAACTCGGTCAGATTCACCGGAACGGCCGATGTCGATATCAGCTCTATCCATTCGAGATTGCGAAACGCTCCCGGTTCGTTGGCCATGACCTCATTGACCACCACCTGCCCCTGTCCGTCCGATATCAGAGAAGCCAACAACGCTATGACCGCTACGACAAGCCTGATCATAACGTTAATCGTATCTCCGCAGAAGCCGTCGTTTCATGAGTCGATACCTCCCCGGAATAATACCGGTGACTGATTTTGACGAGCAATTCCAAGTTAGCAGAAAGTGACCGCCGGTGCAACAGAAACCCATACCAACGACAGGTTCCTTCCAAGAACCTCCGACAGCGCCAATCCGACCAGACCTGCCATTCACCTCGGCTTTTTGGACAATAAGTGCCGGTGACGAACAACTCCGTCAGGTCGGGCTCATCTTCCTGCACGATATGACCGAGGTAACCGCGAAAACTCACGATATCGCCGGAACGACGCAATTCCAGACGAGCCTTACGATAGCTGTAGTTCTCGGTCGTATTAACGGTAACACGATGCGTTCTTCGTTCCAACAGATCGACTCTTAAACTCCATGCCCCCGGGATGTCGTATTCCAACGCCGTCATTGCCTGCAACGCAGTGGTATCACGGTTAACCCAGCCGGTCAGAAGCGAACTGACCAGTCTCAACTTCCTTTGCAGCGGCAGAATCGTGCGAACGAGACCTCCGCTTTGGCCCGAACGGCGGCTGCTGAAAGTCAAAGTATCGTCATCGAAGCGGAACGTTCGATTGAGGCTGATCGCTTTGGAACCGCCGGTCAAATCGAGATACCTGTCGGCGTACCACCAGGCAGCGTATCGAATCGAGGCGGTTTTATGTTTATGACTCGCTTCCAGCACCACCGCTGCCGGCCCCGAAGAATCTGCGGCCTGAACAACCGACTCAACCTCCAACCGGCCGCCGCGATAGTGATAAGCTGCATTGAAGGCGAGCTTGACATCGTGCAGAAATGTTTCGCCCGAGCGACGACACAACTCCGATGCGACAAACGACAGTCTTAGGTGAATCTTCCGTCCACGTAGATCTCGCCCGCCCGAACCGGCTGCCGAGCTTAGTCGATAGTCGGCGTTGCGATGATCGGACAACAGCAGTTCGGTTGTCCATGTCCCCGGCGCCAGACGACAATAAAATCCGTTGGCGGAGCCGTTGTCAGGACTGATGAAGGATTCCACATCGTATCCTGATGGGGCATCGATTAATCGCCCGCGATAACCGACGGCCGCTCCCAAACCGAACCGCCGGGAGAAATCACCTGCCGTGATCTCGCGCACTATCCGGTTGTCATCATAATAACTCACCGCGCGATGCGTAAACCGTTCCTTACCGGATTGGCTTCGGCGGACGTTCAAGTCGACTCGCCAGTTATTGTCGGGTCGTAAAATTAAACCGGATTCGTATTCGGAGGCGGCGTCATCCGCCATCTCCCGTGCGATACGATGTCGCCAGACCAAGCGCGAAGAGGACATCCCGGTAGCGGTAAAAGCTCGGGACTGCTCTTTCTCCAGAATCGACACACTGGAATCGTTGGCGGCAGCGAAGAAACTAAGATTGGGGATATTATCGAGCAGGTGGAGACGTAGTGAATCAACCGGTTGTTCGATCAGATCGAGCAACGTCCGATACTGCTCCGGATCAATCTCGCCCGAGATGAGCGCTTCGTCCAACTCCTCCCGCGACGGCAATACCAGATCAGACAAATCCTGCGCGAGCGCCCGACCCGCCGGGGTCAGGGTCAGGCAGGCGATGAGCACACCGATGAAAATTGACTTCAAGACTATTTCAAGTCGTACTTCTTCAGCTTGCGGTAAAGGGTCCGCTCCCCTATCCCCAGCCGCTCGGCGGCGGCGCGGCGATTGCCGTTGGTCTGGAGCAACGCCCGCTGAATCAACTCCCTCTCCATTTCTTCAAGACTGGTAGCGGTCATATCCGGTTCTTCATCGGGAATGATCGTAGTCATGGCTCCCTCTCCGGGGAGATGCGATTTGATCAGGTCCCGCAACGCCTTGACCTCCTGGCCGAGCGAAAGAATCGCCCGATAGATCAACTCCTGTCCCGCTTCCTCGACCGTGCGTCCGGTCGCCACCGGCAAATGAGTCGCCGTGGACTGCTGTTCCCGCAGGAAAGCGTCGACATCCGTCACTTCGACCAGGCCGTCTGATTTGAGCGCCTTCATCCGATCCGCGAAATTCCGCAATTGTCGCACGTTGCCCGGCCAGTCGAACTGCATCAATCGTTCCAGCGCCCGGTCGGAATAAGTCAGATCAGGTCGTGACCGCCAGAAATGTTGCAACAGCGGCTGAATGTCGCCCTTACGTTCCATAAGCGGCGGCACCGTGATTTTAACGACAGCTATTCGGAAATACAGATCCTCACGGAACTCACGATCGGCGATGGCATCAGTCAGATCACGATTGGTAGCCGACACCACGCGAACGTCGGTTCGACGCGGTTGCGATGAACCGACCGGATAATAAGTGCCGTCCTCGAGCACCCGCAGAAGTTTAACCTGCATATCCGGATGTGTTTCGCCGATTTCATCGAGAAAAATAGTACCGTCGTTGGCTCGATTGAACAAACCGTCACGGCTGGCCACGGAACCGGTAAAGGCTCCTTTCTCGTGCCCGAACAATTCCGACTCCAGCACACCTTCGGCAATAGCGCCGCAGTTCACCGCCACGAAAGGCCCCTTACTGCGGGGAGAATGGTGATGAATCGCCTCTGCCACCAGCTCTTTTCCGACTCCCGAAGGCCCCACGATCAGCACCGACATATCGGTTGGTCCGACAGTGGCGATACTCTCTGCGACTCCTTTCATCCGGGCCGAGCGGGCTACGATACCACATTCGTCCAGGAAGCGTTTGGTCTCAAGAATCTGATCCACCTTACCGGACAGCCCGCCGGTTCCCAGCTCCCAGCTTACGACGCCGTCGATATGTTCCGGCTCCGTTTCCCAGGTTAGATCATCGCTGACCAGTCGCCAGATTTCGGTAAGACCGTTATGTCGACGGATCCTCATTGCCACGGCCCGCGTAAGATCGGTCCGGGCCGAGTCGACCAGAATCAGGTCGATTTGTCGCTCTTTGACCGACTGATACAGCAACGATACCTCGGTGAACAATTCGCCGATTTCTCCCCAGTCGATCTCGTTGTAAAACGGGCTTTTCGCGTCGATCAGGATCGCTACTCGACGTTTCCGTTCATCGGCCGTCAACGACATTTATCTTACCTCCGGCACGCTTTATCGTTTTTTCTTGCCCCGTTTGGCAGTTTTGGACCGGCTGTTCTTGCGCGTCTTCGCCTTTGTTTTGGAAGAGCTCTTTTTCCCGATCGAGGCGGATTTGGGCACAGCCTGTTTCGTCTTCGCCGTTTTCGATTTCACCACGGCGCTTTTCTTGCCGGAGCCGTCCTCGATCACGAACAACTCGATCTCCTGCGCTGCCGTGTCCACTCGCATTACGCCGACCTTGATCGCATCACCCATTCGAAATACTCGACCGGTACGACGACCTACCAGGCGATATTCCTTTTCATCGAACACGTAATAGTCGTCTTCGAGCGATGAAAGCCGAACCATGCCCTCGACTCCCATGTTGTCCAGACGTACGAAGAAACCGTAGTTGAGAACACCGGAAATAACACCGCTGTACTCTTCACCGAGTTTCTTGGCCATGAACTGGACCTGCTTGACCTTGACTGCCTGGCGCTCCGCTTGCTCGGCAATTCGTTCGGTTTCGGAGCAATGTTCACCGACATGGTTGATAACCGAAACCACCCGGCGGGCGTACTCGACCGGGTAATGCCCCTGTTTGAGCTGTCGCAGCAATCGGTGCACCAGCAGATCGGGATAGCGCCGGATCGGTGAGGTGAAATGCGTATAATGCGTGAAAGCAAGACCGAAATGGCCGATATTCTTGAGCTGATAAACCGCTTTTTGCATCGAACGCAACATCAACTCGTTGATAAAATCAGCCTCCGGTTTGTCCTTGATCTTCTCCAGAAAACGCGCGAACTGAATCGGCTTCAGTTCCTCCGAGACCGGGAAACTGTATCCGAGCCGGGTCATCATGTGTGAGAAATCGTTCAGCTTCTCGAGGTCCGGTTTGTCGTGCACACGATACAGGAAAGGCTGCCCCTTGCGGAACACCTCCAGCGCCACCGCCCGGTTGGCGGCCAGCATGAATTCCTCCACCAGCCGATGCGCTTCCAGCCGTACCCGATTGCCCAATTCCAGCACTTCCCCTTTTTCGTTGAGAACGATTTTCGCCTCGGGAAGATCGAAATCGAGCGAGCCCTCGGCAAAGCGACGCTTGCTCAACAGGCGAGCCAGTTCTCGTGCTACGGTCAGGTTGTCCGCCACTCGCTTGACCCGGTCGTTGGGCGGTGTGCCCTTGTCGAAATACTCCTGCACCTCCTCGTAAACGAGACGCGACCGACTTTTTATAACCGCATCGTAGAGCTTCCACGAAAGCATCTTCCCTTCGTTGTCGAAATCGATCACGATCGAATGTGTCAATCGACGGCGATTGGGATTGAGCGAGCAAACATCGTTGGACAGAATTTCCGGAATCATTGGAATCACCGTGCCCGGCAGATAGACCGAATTGCCGCGCCGGAACGCCTCGGTATCGATCACGGAACCGGCAACGACATAATAAGAGACATCGGCGATATGTACTCCCAGCCGGTACCCGTCGCTTCGTTTCTCGACGGATACGGCATCATCGAAATCCTTGGCATCCGCCGGATCGATTGTATAAATGCAGTCACTGGTGAAATCGGTTCGATCAACCAACTCCGCTTTACCGGGAATAACCGCCCGACGCTCCGCCTCTTCCAGTACCTCCGGCGGGAACTCCTCGGGGAGATCGAACGATTTGATAATAGTCAGCATATCGACCCCGGGATCGCCGGGCCGTCCGAGTCGCTCGACAATTTTCCCCTCGGGATTACGGTATGGATCATCCCACACGGTCAACCGCGCAACGACTTTCTCTCCCTCCGCAGCGCCGAGCGTTTCACTTTCAGGAATGAGTATATCACGATGAATATGAGGATTGTCGGCCGTAACGAATGAAAAACTCGGACCGTGCTTGAACACCCCCACGATCTTACGGTCGGCCCGCTGAATCACCCGGACGACACTTCCGGTCTGGCGTTCACCCCGGAAACTGCCCAGACGGACCATGACTTTATCTCGATCCAGGGCCGTTCCTAACTGTGAGGCCGGGATCATGATGTCCTCATGTCCCTCATGCGGAACAAAACCGACACCGGTGCGAGTGATTGAAATCTCTCCCACCACCACATTCATTTCGGAAGCGAGACCGACTCGATTCCGCTTAAGGCGAACCAGATCGCCCGACTCCAACAGAGACTTGATCGACCGTTTGAATTTGACATAGTCCGGCTTCGGAACGCCAAGCGTCTGAGCCAGTTCCTTGACCTTCATCGGTCGTTGCACCAGACTCTGGATGAGTTTCAGTATTTGGTTGGTATCTAATGACATGAACAGAATAAGATTAGTTTTAAGGCGGCCGTCAAGCGAAAATGGCATATATTGCGCCAATTTGACAGATTAAGGCAACTAAGCTATTGATACACAATACAAAAGGCGTCCGCTAAGTTTAGCGAACGCCTTATCCGATCTGTGATCAGCCAGAAATGTTGTGGGACTAGCCGTTGTTATTCAGATCGTCAATGTTATATATGCAGCCCATGCCGCCAGGTCCGCGTCCGGTACCATCACCGGGACCACGACCGCCGCCATTGTTACCAGGTCCGCGCCCCTGGCCCTGACCCTGGCCCTGGCCTTGGCCGTTATCACCGCCGGGACCGAATCCGGGACGTTCCATCCGCATTTCATCCATTTTCTTCAGTTGGTCCGCAGTAAGTTGCGCCCGGACTTTCTGCTGATGAGAATAGCGCATTTTTTGTCCCTGAGCACGCAGACGAGTAAGCTCGTCAATCGCAGCCCCCACGGCTGACTCTGAGGCATTGTCGCGCTCCAACGCGCGGAGTTTAATTTCGGCCTTCTGCACTTCGGCCCGATGATCGATCATCTGCAACTGGAATCCTTCCATCAGACCCTGAATCGCTTCGATCTGAGTATCCGTCAACTCCAGATCACCGGCCATACCAAGAACACCCATTGGTCCGCCACCGGGGCCACCCGGGCCACCCATACCCGGACCAGGTCCGTTCATTCCACGGCCGCGCATCCCGTGAGGTCCGCTGCCGTCACAAATCCCCTGAGCTTTGCCGCCGCCCGGTTGAGCAACCGCTATACCGGCCAACAACAGCAGAGCCGTCAACGTAAAAATCAAACCTTTCTTCATCGTAATCTCCTTTTACCGTTACCGTAGTTGTCGAATCAACGTCAGCAGTTCCTGCTTACCGACCGGAGGCGTTGTCTTCCGACGGACTCACCGGTGGTGTCTGGCCTCTGAAAGCCCTTAGTTGCTGCAGGAATTCGAAGTCAAATCGTTCGTTAAACACCATCATCTTGCCGTACTGCTCCGCGGTCAGCAGCGAACGGGATTTCTCGACGAAATCATCAATTACTTTCATTCGCGCTTTCTTAATTTCGTCTACCCGATCGGAGAGTCGGTAGATGTCCTTATCCAACAGCGTGCCGTCACCGAGGCCGGCCCCGAGAGAATCGAGCACCGCCACCTGCTCATCATCCATCTCCTGCATAGCTACCCGCATTCGATTGAATGCCGTCAGAAATTCTACTTCCTGATCCGGGGCAAGATCCAGCAGTTCCAGCATCTTGAGCATCCGCAATTGGTCCAGGTGTTTCCTTGACTGCCTCATCTCGCCCATCATTCCACGGCGACCATAACCCGGCCCCCCCATACCGCCAGGGAGATCATCGGGACCGGCTTGAGCAATAACAGAGTCATCCCACGGACCTCCGGAGCGATCGTCACCGCCCCGATAGCCGTTGCCACGCTGTTGCGCCTGAGCCGTCATAGCTGCGAGACAAAGCAGAGTTATCATAACAATTAGCGCGCGCTTCATAGAAGATCCTCTACATCTATGTTTTCCAGCAAATAGTCGTATTCTTCCTGGCTGATATCATCAACCAGCATATCCCCCGCATTCGTTTGATAGCTGCTGTTAACCTGCCATAATAAGGCGTTTACCGTCGGTTCATCCGGCTGATCCAGCGCCGGGTCGGAGAATATGTTCAAAAGGTTGTCGGATTCGGTCATCGATTGAATCTCACTGGGGGCCGTGTCATGCACCGCTTTCTGGGCAACCATGCCGAAAGTAAGCATCAGCACCATCGAGGCTGCCACCGGAACCACTTTACGCAATTCGAGCACCGGGCGCCAGCGCTCCTTAAACGACTGCCACCAGGTCCGTTTTTGATCGAGCAGATCCAGACGTTCCTCGATATTCTGAAACATTACGGCCGCTTCATGCCGCTCCGGATAAAATAACTCATCGGGGGGCATCAGCGAGGCCAGTTGCTGCTGCTCTTCGAAAAAGGCGGCACAATCCGGACACTTCTCCAAATGAGCTAAAAGCTCTTCCGGAATCGTCCCTTGTGACTGCCGCCCAAACCAGAGCAGGAGTTCCTCTTGAACGAAATTGCAGTTCATTGATGCCATCCTTTATCTTTAGCCCACTCTCTCAATTTAGCGACTGCCAAACGGTAGTGAGTTTTAGCCGTACCTTCCGCTTTACCGATAACCGTGGCAATCTCACTGAATCTGAGTTGCTGATAGAATCTTAACTCAAACACCTGACGTTGTGCCTGCGGAAGCTCTGTAAGAAACTCCTGAAGTTGTTCGCGCAATTGACGGTTGGAGATATCCCTCTCGGGATTACCGTCAGTTTCAATTATCGCCATCGGCTCATTTTGTTCAGCATCCAGCGACTTGTTCTTACGATCAGCGGACTTGAGGTAATTGAGCGTTTTGTTCGAAGCTATTCTAAAAAGCCAACTCGAAAAAGCTGCTTCACCACGAAAATTCCCCAGGTTTTCCCAGGCCGATACAAAAGTCTCCTGGGTCAGGTCCTTGGCGGCTTCGCGGTCGCCCGTCATTCGGTATGTTAAAGCAGTTATGTTGTTCATCATCATCCGCACGATCTGTGAGAATGCCCGGCGGTCGCCATCACGAGCCAGGGCAGCTAATCTGTCAATCTGTGCGCCGTCAGCTTTCGCCATACATCCTCAGTCGTGCTTAAGACAACTCCCTTAAAAGAACGGATTAATAACCGGGGAATTGCTACAAAAAAAGCCGGAGACTTCCGGCTTTTGCTAAGATACAAAACAACTTAGTCTTTACGGCTCTTTTCCAGAACCTTGGCGTAACCGGTCAGATTCTCCAACACTTTGCCTGCACCGCGGACAACACAAGTCAACGGATCCTCAGCTACATTGACCGGGAGATTGGTTTCCTGGCGAAGGCGCTTGTCCAAACCGCGCAACAGGGCTCCGCCGCCGGTCAGGATAATCCCCCGCTCCAGAATATCCGAAGCCAGTTCCGGAGGCGTCCGTTCCAGCGCCTGCCTAACCGCTTCGACGATAATATCGATTGTTTCCGATAGCGCCTCACGCACCTGCACCGAAGAGAGCTTGAGGTTCTTCGGTACTCCCGCGACCAGGTCACGCCCACGGATATCCATCGAGAGCTCTTTGTCCAGAGGGAAAGCCGATCCGATCTTGATCTTGAGCAACTCCGCCGTCAATTCACCGATCAACAGGTTGTAGTTCTTCTTGAGATACATGATGATGGCATCGTTCAGCTCATCTCCGGCCACCCGAATCGAAGTATCATTGACAATTCCGTTCAGGGCGATAACGGCAATCTCGGTCGTTCCGCCGCCGATATCGATAATCATACTGCCGGAAGGCTGTTCCACCGGAAGACCGACACCGATTGCGGCGGCCATCGGTTCCGCCAGCAGATACACCTCACGCGCTCCGGCGTTTTCAGCCGAATCACGCACGGCGCGTTTCTCCACTTCGGTAATTCCCGAAGGCACCGAAACCACCACCCTCGGCTTCATCAGATACTTATGACGAACCACTCGCCGTATGAAATCGGCAATTAATTTTTCCGATATTTCGAAGTCGGCGATAACACCGTCCTTGAGCGGTCGAATGGCGGCAATTCCACCCGGAGTACGCCCCATCATTTCCTTAGCCGCGGCGCCGATAGCCAGTACCTTACCCGTCGACTTCTCAACCGCTACCACCGAAGGCTCATTCAGAACAATACCCTGGTTGCGGACATACACCAGCGTGTTCGCTGTCCCCAGATCGATTCCAATGTCATTGGAAAGGGCGTCGAAGAATCCCAAGTAAAAATCCCTTTTTGTAGTTCGTCCCTGAGTCCATTGCCCCCTAAGGAGAAATGAACCGCTTCCGGCCCGTTTGGCCTATGTTCCACTAGTATCGAAACAAGCTGGAAATAAGTTTACACTGAATGTCGCCCCGGGGCAATCTAAAAAGAACTTTACAAGGCGAAATGTACCGGTTCGGGAGTTTTCGGAAAGCCCGGACTTACCAGTTCATCCGGTAAATCCGCTGCCCATTGCCGGTACGAACATGAGGCCCCCTGATTTTAACTATTATTTTCATCACTACCCAGCCGAAACCGAATCCGCCTACATGGGCCATCCAGGCCACGCCGCCCCCCGTGGCTGAATCCATAATTGACATCAGGATCTGATAGGCAAACCAGATCCCCAACACCACCTTGGCCGGAAGTTGGATAAACTGGATAAAGAAAAACACGAACAGAATCGTAATACGAGCCTGGGGATGTAACACCATATACGCGCCCATTACCCCGGCAATCGCCCCGGAAGCGCCAATCAAAGGCACTTCCGAATGCGGACCGAAAACGGTGTAAAGCGTGATTGCGGCCAACCCCGAAAACAGGTAAAAAACAACAAAACCTATCTTCCCCAGATAATCCTCGATGTTGTTTCCGTAGATCCAAAGAAAAAGCATATTCCCGATCAGATGCAACCAGCCGCCGTGCATGAACATTGAGGTAAACGGCGTCAACCAGACCGGGACTGCGATCTGGGGTGTCAGTTCCACCGATGATATCAACTCGTACGGAATATACCCATACTGAAAAGTGAATATCTGAAAACCGCGCGAGCCTAGCGAATAAGCATATAAGAAAACCAGTGTATTGATTACGATCAGTGTGACAGTCAACACTGGTTTGTGATAGGTGGGGATGTCATCTCGAATCGGGATAAACATTCCTGAGTCTCACTGGTCTTTTCGGCGCAGTTGCCCCTTCTTTGACGAATAATAGAAATTGATGAATTCGCCGGTTTTATGGCCTGCCCGATCAGATACGATTATTTCCAAATGGTGCTTACCCTCGTTCAGCGGCTCGTACGGCTCGGTTACACACAGGTGTGATTCCGGGTCGTATTCGGGAATAAGCCATTGTCCATCGAGTTTGATGTAGACGTCATTGTCGTCGTAGATACCCGATAAGGCATCGTCAGCCGTGAATCGAATAACCGGTCGTGAATCATGGTAGGTACGACCATCGCTTAGCGAAAGGTTCGATATCGACGGCGGATTGTTGTCAAAGACTCCGGCAAACGAGCCGCCTCCGCTTGATTGGGCCGAAAGCGTATCGCTCGCTGTCGAATCGCTGAGCCAGATCCATTTGTCGTCTTTTTTGTCCAACCAGCACAGTCCGATAGGAACCTGACTGACGGACTTACTTGGCACCCACAGTTCGATATCGAAAGGTTCTTTGGTAACGAACTGCTCCGGGAAAATCTGGTAATGTGACGAACACATACTTAAAAGGGAGCGATCGCGAGGGATGTTGTACTTAATCTCCACGAAACGCGGCGTATACAAGTTTTTCTTTCCTATGTAGGCTGTGAAAAACGTGTCTGCCGCTAACGCCTGACGTTCATCGAATCCCGCCGCGAACAAAGCAACCGAATCCTCGAACACTATCACTTCCCGTTTCGGATCGAGTGAGGCGGTGGCTCCGATACGTGTTATCCGGCGATATTCGGGCTTGGGGCGAATGAAACAGGCATGGTGTTCCATATTCAGGTACTGGGGGTATTCGACTCCCAATAAACGGTCGCCGTCATATAATTCAACGCGCATCTCTGAGCCGGTTTTATGAGCGGCCACGATATCAACCAGCAAACCGTCTTCCAGCACTTCATGACTGATCTTTAGTCGATCCGGCTGTTCCTTATTTGTCCCGTTGAAGATATTGTCGGGAATAATACAGTTGCCGACAAAACCAACCACTCGCAGCACCGCCCCTTTGACCCCATAACCGTCAACCAGGCAGCGTAATCCCCCGTCCGGATCACTGAAGACATAAAGGTTGCTCGGTTCACCCCAGCTATTACGAAGATTGCGCATGATCCGTACCGAATCGAGACCAAGACTGGTCCAATTCGCGACCGGGGTCAGATAAAACCAGGTGCTGTCACCGGGTAAGGCGACGGTCGAGTCAAGATCGAAAATGTTCCCATCCGGACCCCAGATAAAATCGAAACTGACTTCGGCTTTGTTGCCCGAAGCGTCTGAAGCTACTATTCGCGCCTTATGCCGCCCGACGGAAGCGTTACCGTCAGTACCATAAATTCCGTCTCCCGGACCGATAGAACGAGAACCGGGGAAGCTGTTACCGGGGTATTTGAACAACCGGCGCACCGGTTTTTTGTCGCGGACCGCCGCTTCGTAATCATATTCGAAACATACCGAACGAGTATTGTCGAAATCGAGCGAGTCCCAGGTTACCCGATAAAAAGGCTTATCGTCGATGAACAATTCGTACTCGTACACCGCCTGTTTCATGCCGTCTTTGCGCATTTGATCGAATCCCTCGACAAGCACCCCGAACGGACGATTGAAATACACGATGGTGTCGATGGTATAAATTCCCGGGACATCGGTCGCCGTGATCGGCAGCAACATTTTGCGACGGGCATTATCGAACAGGGTGTGGTCATCGGTCATTTCGAATCCGATACGGACTAGTTCCGGACGGACACGATCGCTGAGACTGAAACCATGGGTGAGCGGATTAATCGGCACGTTGGCTCCGGTTCGCTCTTCGAAATGAAGATGCGGCGCTCCCACGCCGGACTGACCGGAATAGGCGATGAATCCCCCTTTGTCGATTTTAATCGAGTCTTTCGGCAGATAGAAATCGACAAAATACCGTTGCTGGCGTCGCTGTTCGTTACGAACTGCTTTTTCGATTTCCGGCGAGAACCCGGAAAGATGCCCGTAGACATAGATATGCCCGTCATCGCCCTTGATGTATAATCCCTTGCCGTATCCATAATAGGACATCGAAACACGCCATACCCAGCCTGAAACCGGCGAAAACACACCGACACCGGTCTGCCCTCCGGTTCGCAGATCGAGACCGGCATGGAAATGACCGTCTCGGAAATCTCCGAATCCTGACGAAAGATCGATACGATTCTTAATGGGCCACAACTCTTCTGCCGAGGCCGAAATGCCCAACATGATCAGAAGGACTAAAAATGTTCTAAATGGAGCCGATAATCTATTCATCATGTTTTATGTAACCTATAATGGGCTTGAAAGTTACAAGGTTTATACACAAAAAAACAGCGGTTTTTCAAAATATGTGTAGGCTTCCACTTGTATATTCGGAGCCCTTGCTTATATTCTGAAGCTGACCCGGCCCCGGGCCGGCAAACCTGTGCAGATAGTAAACGTTTCGTGAATATGATTGGAGACAGCTCTAATGTTTGATGCTCTACGCAAGATGATCTTACCGATTATCATCATCGTCCTCGTTTTCTTTGTGGCGATGATCGTGCTGCAATGGGGTATGGGAATGTCCTCCCGCAGTATGTATCAGGCGGCAAACGTAGCCGGCTCGGTCAACGGTGAAGAGATCACTTGGGAGACCTACAACCGCGCCTATAACACCCTTATCCGTGCGGCTATGGAAGAGAACCCGGACGAGGACCTGCCTGACAGTAAAATCGAGGAAATTCGCAGTAGCGCCTGGCAACAGGTGCTCTATGATAAGATCCTCCAACAGGAAGTTGAAAAACACAACATCATCGTCACCGACCAGGAACTATATCAGTATCTCAGTCGGACACCTCCGCAGGATCTGATATCGCAACCTTCGTTCCAAACCGACGGCAAGTTCGATTACCAGAAATACATGATGGCTCTTGCCGATCCCAACATGGCCGGCTTCTGGGCGCAGATGGATCCGATCTACCGTAACGAGATTAAAAAGCTCAAAGCTCAGGAATTGATTATTCAGGCGGCTCACGTCTCTGAATCGGAAATCCGTGAGTTCTTCATGGCTGATCAGGAACGAGTTAAAGTAGGCTTGATCAACGTCGCTTACGCCCGCTTCTCGAGTCCTTCTCCGACCAGCACCGACGAGGAAAAACGTGCGTTTTTCGACGAACACATCGATGACTACAATCTCGATGATCGTTCTCGTTTGAACATCGTTATGCTCGAAAAGGAGCCGGCGCCTCTCGACTGGGCCGAGGCTGAAGAACAAGCCAAAGCTCTTCGTGACAGCGTTATGGACGGCGCTGATTTCGAACGCATTGCCTCGGAGTTCTCGCAGGATCCTTCCGCCGCCACCAATAAAGGTGATCTGGGCTGGTTTTCCCGTGGCGAGATGGTCAAGGACTTTTCTGATAGAGCCTTCTCGTTGAAGGATGATGAGATTTCCGAACCGGTACGCACTCAATACGGCTGGCACATTATCAAGAAGCTCGGTTCCAAGACCGAAAAAGAAGTCCCGCGCGGCAAGACTGAAGCTGAAAACGTTGAAAAGGTTCACTGCCTGCATATCCTCGTCAAGGCGGAAGCATCGGCAGAAACACTCCAGGGCCTTCAGTCACGTTTGATCGAATTCGCTACGGTCGCCAAGGACGATGGATTCCTCGCCGCGGCTGAGGAACTAAGTCTTCCCGTTAAAACCACCGCCAATTTCTTCAAGGACAAGAACATTCAGTTCATTGGCAACGACCCGGTGGCCAACGCCTTCGCTTTCGAGCATGAGAAAGGTGCGATTTCCGACGTGATGGAAAATCGCAATGCATTCTTCGTTATCGAAGTTGCCGATCGAATTCCGGCTGGTCCGGCTAAATATGAAGATGCGGCCAAAGCCGTTGCCCAGGATATCGTCCTTTGGAAAGTCTCCACCCTTTGTCGCGACACGGCTAACGCTATATGGGCAGAGATAGAAAAAGGTGTCGACTGGAAAAACGCCGCCAAGAAATATAGTGAGGAATACGAAACACCGGATCCGTTCAAACTCGGCGGATATGTTAAAGGATTAGGACGTGACCCCAAGGCTATCGGCGCCGCTTTCAGCCTCAAGGAGCCAGGTCAGACTCTTCCTCCAATCGACTATGATCAGGGTACGGTCATGATGAAACTCATCGAGCGGACCAATCCCGATCTGAGTCAGTATGCCGGTGTTCGCGATTCTATCAGCAACGAATTGATGATTCAGAAACAGAGAGAACTATACGCTCGCTGGTTCCAGATTCAGATTCAGAATTCGGCGATCGTCAACAACACCGAGCGCACCAACGCTCCCCGTGACAGCTATTACTAGACGACTTCAGCTTGCGAAGATAAAAGGGCTCGTCGACACGACGAGCCCTTTTCGTTGGTGCTATTTTTATTGATTCCGTCCGGGTGTCACAGCGGAGAACTAAGCAGTTCGATATCGTCAATCCAGACCGTGCCGCCTCCCTCGACAACCAGGTTCAAACGAATCAACTCAGACACTTGTCCTTTTTCGAGCCGGAAGGGGGTCGACTCGATCGCCCAGTCGTTGCTGCCGCTCAACGGTGAACCGAGATCACGCGAGAAATACTCCGCACCGTCGACACCACACCACATCTCCAGATAAACCTTGCCGGTGATATCCTGCGTTCTCAGTGCGGCCTGATACACGAGAAACGTTTCATCGAGATGCAGATCGTTAACCACCAGCAACGGAACCGAAACGGTGGAATCAGTGGTAATCCTGATCGAGCCGTGCCCATCGTAACTGACCATACTGTCGAAAACGGCGTAAGGTGTTACTTCCAGACCGTCAATGTCGTCGAGAGCATACGACCGCAGCATTTTATCGCGGCCGGGTCCGGCAGAGCATCCGATCAGCAGCACTGCTCCGAATATGAATGTCAGTACTAAACGCATATTATACCCCTCATTTATGCTGTTATTGTCGGCGGGATAAACAACCTGCTTGAGGTAGGCGATTACTACCGCTTCAGGAATGCCTGAAAACCGGTTATCCCTGGAAGAACTAAGCCCTTAACCGATGTAATGGACCAAAGCAGGGGCTGTCCTCCACGGGGATTGTGGAAAAACTTCTGTTGCTGCGGAGACAAGCTCCGCCGCTACGCGTTAGGAATCCTGATCCCGCGTAGCGGGCGGCCTTGTGTCGCCCGCAATTTGGTTGTGTTTTTGTAGAGTATTTTAGCGTGAGAACTTATTCAACAAGTTCTACGGCTCCGAACGGCTCGGCTGTAAACACCGATCTGCTCTTACATGGTCTCGTAATTGGGCCCCTCGCCTCCCTGCGGCACGACCCAGCGAATCACCTGATAGGGATCAACGATATCGCAGGTTTTGCAATGGATGCAGTTGGACGGCGTCAATTGCAGTTTCTTCTTGCCGGGGCGGCTGTCGTCATCGACCATTTCATAAACCTGGGCCGGACAAAAATGCTGGCAGGGATTACCGTATTCTTCGGTGCACTGATTGTTGCAGATATCCAGATCGGCTATCACCAGGTGCGGTAGTTGCTCTTCTTCGTGCATGGTACCGGACTTGTAGACATCGGTCAGCTTGTCGAAAGTATACTTGTTATCGAACTTGACTTTCTCTTTGACCAGATCACGTCCGGTCATACGACCGTATTCATCCAGTTTGCACATGTACTTGTAATCGGGTTTGTTGACGCGATGGTCGAAAAATCCCCGGCCGCCGCAAAACACCTGGGTGGCGCCATGGAACAAACCGGCCAGCAATCCCCCCTTGAACGAAGCATGGAAATTACGCGTTTTGTATAACTCCTCGCGCGCCCAGCTCTGATCGAAACGTTGCTGATAACCGGCCAGCGCATCAGCCGAAAAATTGTCGTTTTTAAGACAATCGAACAAGGTTTCCGCCGCCATGATGCCGGACTTGATCGCCAGATGAATTCCCTTCAGTTTCTGCGGATTGAGCATCCCGGCCGAATCACCGCAAAGCAGAAGACCGTCGTGGGTGAGCTTCGGCATCGAATAAAAACCGTTGTCGGGAATCGTCTTTGCCCCATAATGGAGCATCTCACCGCCCTCGAGTATCGCTCGCATGAATGGATGCGTCTTGAGGCGCTGGAATTTCATGTGCGGGTCGTTCATCGGATCAGGTGAGGCTAAACCGACCGCGTATCCAACCGAGACCATCGTGTCGCTCATGGCATAAACCCAACCGCCACCGTACTCATCGTGCGGCTGTGGCCAACCAATCGTGTGATATACCTGTCCTGCTTTTATCCTGCCTTCCGGTACCTGCCAGACCTCTTTGACGCCGGTCAGATAAGCCTGCGGTAAAGAGTCCTCGCGCAGACACGGGATATTTTCGAAAGCACGTCGGGTCAAAGAACCATGAACACCCTCACAGAGAACCGTCACCTTAGCCTCGATAATCGAACCGGGTTCGAAATTACTGCGTGGCTCGCCCTCCTTATTGAGTCCCATATCAACGGTCTGGACCCCCGTCACCCGGTCATCCTTGATGATAAGATCGTAACCGGCCAGTCCGGCGTAGATATCGACCCCACAGGCTTCTACCTGCTCACCCAGCCAGGCGGTGAGTTTGTTGAGTGAAACGATATAGTTCCCCTCATTGGAGAGTTCCTTCGGCAGAAAAGGAATTCTGATAGCTGACTGCTTGTTCAGATAATACATGGCATCGGCAATCACCTCGGCTTCGAGAGGTGCCCCGAGTTCCTTGTAGTCCGGGATTAACTCCGCCAGACCACGCGGATCCATCACCGCTCCGGAGAGTGAATGAGCTCCCACATGGGCTCCCTTATCCATCAGGAGAATCTCCGGCATTTCAACGCTGCCGTCAGCCTCGACCAGTTTGGCCAATTTGTAGGCGAGCGCCAGCCCGGCCGGCCCGGCGCCAACGATTAATATGTCAGTCGGGAGAATTTCGCGCTCAATATCCATACCTATACCCTTGCCTACTTGTTGTCGTTCAATGGCATGGAATATAACGAGCCAAAGCTCAAAAGAAAAGCGATTTTGCGGACAGCTTTACTTACCGGCGGCAGCAGCCTGCTGACGCGAACCTCTGCGGTTGCCCTTGCTGTTCTGATTATCGTTCCGCCGTTGTGGCGGCTGGACCTCAATCAACTGACCATTCGAGTTCAACTGCAACATATCTTTGATCTTGTCGCGAGCAAAACCGACTGTTATCAGCCGCGTATTCTTGATAATCGGCCGCTTGATTAACGTATAATCCTCGGCCATCATCTTTATCAGTTCAGTTCGTGGCGGAAGACCTTTGTCTAATCCGCGTTTGGCGTAGGACTCTGAAAGAGTGTTGACAAAATGGGATATTTCCAGGTTGCCGATCAAGCGCGAAAGTTCATCCTCGGACAGAGGTTTCTTCTCCATGTCCCGGTAGTCAACCATCACTCCGGTCTCTTCTACGAACTTTCGTGTCTCCTCACAGATGTCATCACTGCCGTAGCACAGAAACAACACTCTTTTGGAAGGCATAACAACTCCTGCTTATGCGTACAAACTTGAAGGAACTTACAACGTCGGTTCCGACAAAGCCTGAAGATTTGGGTGGTCTCAGATCGCTCCCGTTACGGGAAAAACCCCTCGGCGATCATTTAGTGACCGGTCACGGTCGGGGTCAGATACCCCTTAGGTGATTAGCGGCTAATAAAAAGCATATTCCCCGGGCTTTGTCAACCAATTTCTAACTCAAGATTCAGTTTCTGATGTCTGTTCGGACTTATTAAATTAGAGATCGAGCTTATGCTCGCCGTCCCTGGTTATGTCCGGTAGTGCCCCCGGTGTCCTGTCCAGGCTTCCAATAACTGGTTGTCGCTAGAACTATCGACTGGGAGAAGCAGCTCGATGGACACCCTAATGATACTATCGGGTCATCGACGCTGCCGCTTTAGAAACGTTCAATCACACCTTTAACGAATTACCCGTCGGTTTTGTTTCATTCTTCATGTTTTATGACAGTTTTGTCAACAAAAAGGTAGAATTGATCGATGAGATCGGTCAAAAAAGCTGCATAACCGCCGGTAAACATGTTCATCAACCGCAGATACAAACCCCACTATTAGCAACGAAGAGAACTGATTTCATGTATCGGACGGCCCGGTCTCACTCATATAACGGTCTGATTGCATTAAACATCCGGAGGGATTACGACTACCGGTTACAAATTCCATCAATGTTTTATTGATCAGAGACGAAGAGCTATCGCTATTCCGTCGTTTATCGGTATGATTGTCGTGAAGAATCGTTTATCGTCGTAGAGTTTCCGAGTGAATTCGATAATTGCCTGAGTAGCTTTGTCGGGTTTATCATTCAATACCCGACCACTCCAGATAACATTGTCGGTGATAAACAATCCTCCCCGTCGCAATTTTCGCGCCGCCGGTTCGATTGTCTCGGGATAATTTTCTTTGTCGATATCGTTAAAAATGTACTCGTCCGGTTAACGGCGAGCCGAAGAATTCGTTTCGGCGGGTTTGTTACGTACCGGGATGATTACTTCAGCCCGACCGTTCGATATCTCGACCAGTCGCTCGATCACGGCATCGACCAGAAACTGAGGCGTCGAGGCCCCGGCTGACACTCCGACATTGTTTACATCGGCAGCCTCGAACCAGTTCGGATCGATATCATCCTTGCTGTTGATCAGTCGTCCCCGTCCGCAGGCGGCCTCTGAGATTGCCGTGAGACGATTGGAATTCGCCGAAGACCTGGATCCCACCACGAGTATTATATCAACCTTCGGAGCCAGCTCCATGATTGCCGACTGCCGCTGTGTCGTGGCATTGCAAACGGTGTTGAATACTTTTATGTGCGGCCATTTTTCAAGCGCTACCGCTTTGATCTCGTTGAATAAATCGACATGCGCGGTAGTCTGTACCGTCAAACCTAATTTGCGATCTTTCCAGTCCGGTAAAGCCAGCATTTCTTCCTTGTTGCCGACCACCGTGATTCGATCCGGAGCATGCCCGACCACCCCGGCGGTTTCGTCATGGTGTGCTTCCCCGAAATGGATGATATAGTATCCCTGGCCGATCGCTTTCTCGATAATTTCATAAATTCGCGTCACCAAAGGACAGGTGGCATCGACCACTGTCAAGCCTTTGGCCTCGGCGCGATGGACGATTTCCGGAGAAATGCCGTGAGCGGAAATAATCAACGTCCCCCGGTCGACTTGATCCACGTTCAGAACCTGACCGACTCCCTTCTGTCGGAACTTCTCCACCACCGCTTCATTGTGAACGATTTCGTTGAGAATCGTTACATTCTCTTTACCGGCCAACCGGTCGGCCGTCTCTTCGGCTATCTTAATTGCCCGCTTCACCCCCATGCAGAATCCCTGATGGCGGGCGAGATAGATCTTCTTGATCATATCAGTTATCCCTGTGTCTTGATCGAACCATGGCCGTCCGGTTGTATATCAACCTATACGGATTGAGATCCGGATTTCAGGGCAAAATGTGTCAGAAAAAACTCGAGCAGTCGCGTGTCGTCGTCAAGCTCGCTGTGAAAAGAACTGGCCAGATGCCGCTCGGAGGCCACCAGCACCGGTGAACCGGCATACTCGGCAAGTGGTGTCAGACGATCACCGAGCCTTGTCAACCTTGGAGCCCGAATAAAAGTCGCCGTCAATTCAGTCGCGGTTCCGTCCAGATCAGCCGTGACTTTCTCTTCGAACGAAAACACCTGGCGTCCATAGCCGTTACGCAGCACGCTCATATCCATCAGGGCCAGCGGTTTGATCCCAGCCTGGTTGTCGATTACCTCTGAAGAAAGCATAATCATCCCGGCACAAGTACCCCAGATTGGTTTCCTTGCCCCGAATTCGAGCAGCGGTTTACGCAACGCAAAACGATCCATAAGCTTATCCATCGTGGTCGATTCTCCGCCGGGAATGATGAGGGCGTCAAGATCGGTTAAATGATCCGGAAGTTTCACCAGGTGTGGCTCTGCCCCGAGCAGGGCAATCTGCCGCCGATGCATCTCGAAATCTCCCTGAAGGGCCAGTACCCCGACCTTGAGTTGTTCTATTGCATGGACCACGCTCACTCCTTTTCCAAAACCGCAGTAAATAAAGGGATGATTCCGGCCCGGTCAAGGGGAGGTTGTCACACAAGGGAAAAGAACTACACCAAATCGACGGGGCAATCCTTTCGTGGGCGGCAGACGTCTGCCCCTTTGCCTGCACCGTCACGATAGAAACCGTAGGGCAGATATCCCCGAGACCTGCCGGATCGCGATGTCGTTCGATTAAAGCGACAGAGATATCTGGGGATGTTCGCGACGGAGAGACTCTGGAACTTCGTTGTTTTGTGGGCGGCAGACGTCTCGTCTGCCCCTGTGTCGGCACCTTTAATTGATCCGTAGAACAAGTTTGCAGGTCAGGTTGCTTGCAACCTGACACTGTAGGGCACGTCTCCCCGAGACGTGCTATGGATTGGCAAGACGCCGAATGTAGTTCGTGGGTCGCTCACGTTATCTCATACATCCCTCCCCCACAAAAAAAGGCGGGACTTAAATCCCGCCTTAACGACGTTTATTATCTCTTCGTTCTGCCCAGCTCAGCGGGTATGCAGGAGATTTTCCTTATCGATCGATGAAACCTGAATCCCTTTCATCGCCTGGCCCAATCCACGCGAGGCATCGGCTACGATCTTGTAATCATCGTAATGGGTAGTGGCGGAGACAATCGCCTTGGCGCGTGCTTCGGGATTGTCGGATTTGAAAATCCCCGATCCCACGAACACCGCCTCGGCTCCCAGATGCATACACAGTGCAGCATCGGCCGGGGTGGCAATTCCGCCCGCCGCGAAATTCGGCACCGGCAGCTTACCTGCCTTGGCTACCATTCGCACCAGTTCGATCGGCACCCGATGCTCCTTAGCCACACCGTACAGTTCATCCTCGCGCATGCTCGTCAGGGCGCGCATTTCGGCGTTGATTTCGCGCAGATGTTTCACCGCCTCGGAGACATCACCCGTTCCGGCCTCACCCTTGGTACGGATCATCGCCGCTCCCTCGGAAATACGGCGCAACGCTTCGCCCAGATTACGGCAGCCGCATACGAACGGGACCTTGAAACTCCACTTGTCGACATGATATTTGTTGTCGGCCGGAGTCAGCACCTCGGATTCGTCAATAAAATCGATTTCGAGCGTTTCGAGCACGTGTGCCTCGGAAAAATGCCCGATTCGGCATTTGGCCATAACCGGAATCGTCACCGCTTTTTTGATCTTCTCGATAATATCCAAGTCGGCCATACGCGCCACGCCGCCTTCAGCGCGAATATCCGACGGGACTCTTTCGAGCGCCATGACGGCTGCCGCACCGGAGTTCTCGGCTATCTTGGCCTGGTCGGCGTTGACCACATCCATGATCACCCCGCCTTTAAGCATCTCCGCCAGACCGACTTTAACTTTGTGCTGTTTATCGTTGAAATCAAACATTGTTACCTCCAATGGAATCGATCAAATCCTATCCTGCCGGCTTGGCCGCCAATATCGCCGATATATATCACCGACGTGCGGATTCCGGACCTGAACAATCAATATAATATGAAACTTTCGGCAAAAACAAGGCCTATCAGGTCTTTAACCATATTCAACCGTCCAATTGTTAAACGCAAAAACGGCCGATCCTGAGAGGATCGACCGCCTTTAATTATTGATTTTTTTGTCTTTTATTTACGGCCGCGCTTGAATCGTCCGAAATGCTGCTTCTTGAGAGCCTTTTTGAAAGACACTTCCTGAACTTCCCAGAAATTGCGTAACTCACACTGGGTGAAATGCTCACAACGGCAGCCCTCCGGCTCCGTGCAAAGATTCAGATGCACCGGACCGTCAATCGCCTCAATGACATCGAGAAAAGTAATGTCTTTGGGGTCGTGCGCCAGCGCATAACCGCCCTTGACACCCTGGTATGAAACCAGGATACCGCCGCGAGTGAGATCTTTAAGAATTTTAGCCAGAAACTCACGCGGTACCGACTCGGCCTCGGCGATAGAGTTGATCGATCCCAGTTTACCCTTGGGAAGACCCGAGATATGCCGCACGGCACGAAGCGCATAGTCGGATTTTCTTGATAGCCTCATTGTCTGCTTCCCTTTTGACAGTATTAATTCAAAGTCATCTTATACCGTTGCAACATCCGGAAGATAACTATTGTTTCCCTATTTTTCCACGTTACGATAGATTATACACAGCTTTCTCGGCCTCGTCCATAAAAAAGTTGCAAATATCGACCTTCAATACGATGAATCCCCGACTTCACCCCTGCCTGACGCCCTTCTGATACATTGGTAGGATTATAGTAGACGGCCAATGTTTTATCAAAGGGAGTACAACTGCGGAATCTTACCTACCTGACTCCAGTTAATAATCTCGCGATGAAACCAACCATGTTGGTGGGCGGCCGACGTCCTCGTCGGCCCCTGTGTCTGTGGCCTTATGACACAAAACGAGAGAAATGTAGGTCAAGTTGCTTGCGACCTGACACTGCCGGGAAAGCCTCCCCGAGACCTGCTATAAATAAAACCGCTGTCCTGATTAAGAAGCCATTCGTGAGTGAATTCGATCGGATTGATTTAATGGAACAACCTGCTCGCCACACGTTGAGGCGCCATTTTAATTGACCGCACACCAGACAAGCATGTTATTATAACCTGAGAATAAAAATGAATTAACAAATCCGTGAGTGTTATGCCGAAAGTGCTGTTTCAACCCCTGGGAATTGAAGTCGAGGTTAAGGAAGGTACTATCTTACTTGACGCCGGGCTCGACAACAACATTCGCATAAACCACAACTGCGGCGGTAACTGTGCCTGCGCCAGTTGCCATGTTCATATCGAACAAGGATTCGACACTCTCAATCCCGCCGGCGACGATGAACTGGAGATGCTCGAAGAAGCCAATGACTACCGCGATAACTCGCGTCTTTCTTGTCAATGCCGCGTAACCTCCGACCTGGTCGTGCATATCCCTCCCTCTGAGGAGGATGATCTGGACGACCTGCTTTAGCCATTCACGAAATCGTTACAACTTAGCCACACCTTCTCGTACCGCTTCTATAGTAGAGAAAACCTCCCCGAGACCTGCCACCTTTAGTAACAGAGGAGAAATCATCTTGGTGGCCCACCCGTGCCTCGGGTGGGATTTACAAAGCGAAGTTTCGGCAATTGGTGGGCGGCCGACGTCCTCGTCGGCCCCTGTTTCTGTGGCTTCATGACACAAAACGAGAGGAATGTAGGTCAGGTTGCTTGCAACCTGACACTGCTGGGAAAACCTCCCCGAGACCTGCCACCTTTAGTAACAGAGGAGAAATCATCTTGGTGGCCCACCCGTGCCTCGGGTGGGATTTGCCATGCGAAGTTTCAACAATGCGTGGACGGATTGGTGGGCGGCCGACGTCCTCGTCGGCCCCTGTTTCTGTGATCCGCCCGGTAGGCGGCAATGGCAGCCTGTTTGATGACAGACCGTCATTGCTCATCAAACAAAGACACAAAAAAACAAAACGAACCCAATTCTCCGTAACTGACTGGAGGACACCGAATAGGAGCGATTTATATGGTTTAGAATGTGGATAACTCTAAATTATGACTGCTGATCGACCATTACTCCTGTCCGTCGCTTCCCACAACCGGATCATTACGGCTCAAAACAGCTAAACATCTGCCGATATCCTTACTATAACTCGATTTACGTGGATGTAAGGATTGATCCGAGCTAAACACACAGACGGTTACTCTCTGGTCGAACTCCTGGTGGTGATAATCATTGTCGGAGTCATTGCTTCGGTAGCCATTGACGGCCTCAACAAGGTTACCGAAACCGGCCGTTATGAAGAAACCATGCTGGAACTGGACCAACTGGCGGATGCCACAATCGGCCAGGCCGATCTTATAACCGGCGGCAGCCGAGTTGACTACGGCTATGTCGGTGATGTTGGTTCCATGCCGATCAGCCTGGACAATCTGGTGAACAGGCCGGGCGGTTACGTAACCTGGAACGGCCCGTATATCCATGACGATTTCTATGCTGCCGCCGGTGGGTCGGAAACCGAGTATCGTCTCGATGCCTGGGGAACAGCTTACACTTTCGGCGCGAATTATATCCGCTCCACCGGTTCCGGGAGCAACATCTCGCGCCGGCTGGCCAACTCCCCCTCCGACCTGCTTTACAACGAGGCGGATGTCCTGTTGTTAAACCTGGATTTATACCCACCTGGGCCGGTCTACCGTGATTCCGTCACGGTTACGATTCATTACCCAAGGGGTGGCGTGATGACCTCCTCCACCGTTAATCCGCGTGCCGACGGCCTCGCTGTGATCGACTCACTTCCGATTGGCCTGCACCTGGTCGAGATAGCCTGGCTGCCAACCGCCGACACCGTGCGTTATCGCCTGGGCGTTAATCCGGGCAAGCACAGCTATCTTGAAATCCAGCTCAACGGAGGAGTCTGGTGAAAATTCCTCCGACCAAACTGAACAGCCGGGCCGGTTTCGGTTTAATCGAGTTAACGGTTCTCATCGTCGTGATCGGAATAATGGCAGCGGTTGCCCTGCAGTCGGCGCAGACATCAGTCGACGATAGTCGCGAGGTGGAAACCAGAGAAGAAATGCAGGCTCTATCTTATGCCATTGTTGGCGACCCCAACCTTATGTCCGGCGGTCAGCGGAGCGATTTCGGTTATGTCGGCGATATCGGGGCATTCCCTCCCAACCTACAGGCGCTTTACTCCAATCCGGGTGCGTATACAACTTGGGATGGCCCTTATTTCCCAATAAAATTCCAGGGTGACTCCAGCAACTATCGATATGACGCCTGGGGTGCTCCATACGTTTACGACGGCGCCTTGACCATTACCTCATCCGGCTCCGGCAGTAATATCGTACAGTCGTTGGGTCATTCGACAACCGACTTCCTCTACAACGAAGTAACCGGCACTATAGCTGACTCATCGGGATCGGCGCCGGGAACAGATTTTGACGACTCCGTCCGAATCGAAGTGGTTATTCCGAACGGTTCCGGACACACAACGATAAAAACAGCACCCGTCTCCGCTGTCGGAACCTTCACTCTGGATTCGCTCCCGATAGGCCTTCACCCGGTTCGCGCCATTTACCTGCCGGAGAACGACACGCTGAGTCGTTTCGTGGCCGTCATGCCCCGTAATCGAGGCACCCTGGTGTTTCATTTCCCGACCGTTCAGTTCGCGAGTGATTCAACCTCGGCGGTGGACAACACCATTATCGTATCGACCGACAGTGATGCCTCGCTCGTTGGTCAGGCGATGGAGGATGAAGACCTCGTCGCTTACGACCGAATTCTCATGACCGCCTCGATGTACCTCGAAGGAGACGATATCTTCAGCAGCGACGAAGATATTGACGCCGTTCATATCGACAGTTCCGGAACCATCGTGTTCTCGACAGACGCTTCCGGCTCCATCGGTATGACCTGGTTCGACCGGGATGATCTGGTACGTTATAATCCCGTAACCGGCCTGGCGACCGTGATCTTCGATGGCTCCTCCCGGTTCTGGTGGTCAACGGACATAGACGCCGTTTACGTTTACCCCAACGGTAATTTGGTGATGTCTGTCAGAAGTGCGTCATGGATTTCCTGGCTCTACATCGACGATGAAGATTTGTTCGGCTATGATCCGTCGGCCGACACCGCCTGGATGATCTTTAACGGTTCCCATGTCTTTACCAGTAGTGCGGATATCGATGCCGTGCATATCCTCGATGACGGCAACATCGTATTTTCCTGCGATGCAACGGCTCAAATTGGTACTCTGACCTTTGATGATGAAGACCTCGTCTTGTACAGCCCCAGCACCGGTCAGGCAACTCTCTACTGGGACGGTGATGTGCCTTTCGGAACCACCGGTGAGGATATCGATGCCCTTTACATCGGTTATGTCGAGCCACCCAGTGGAGACATCGACACTCTTGTTCTTCGCCCCAACGGTGTCGGCAACGAGTCTCACTTGAGTACGTCCGGCTGTGGTGATAATTATCAGTGTGTCGATGAGTCCTCACCCGATGAGGATGCCACACGCCTTGAGCAAGCCAGCAACTCCTACGCCGACGATGCTTATGCAATTGAGGATCCGACCGTCTCCAGCGGTTCCATTGTCGGGGTACGTGTTGTAGCACGTTGTCGCCGTCATCACATGCAGGGAGATGTGCGGCTGCTGCTTTCGATTTCGGGAACCGAATACTACGGGACGAGTCAAAACCTGAGCGGCGGGTATACCGATTACAGTGAAACCTGGTCCACTAATCCGGCAACATCGGCTGAATGGACCTGGTCGGATATTACCTCACTCCAGGCAGGCATATCGCTACGCGGACAGAACTTCCACTTCCCCGGTTATTGCACTCAGGTATGGGTGGAGGTGATTTATGCGGATTGATCCTCTCAACACCAATGGTTCGCCGATGAGAGAAAACTCCCGGGTGCATAAAGACGGACAGTATATTCCGGTTCAGGCGTACGGTCAGCGCGGGGCAACTCTGATCGAGGTGGTGCTGGTAATAATAATCATGGGAATCCTGGCCGCCACCATGCTTCAGTCATCGGGCTCAATCGTGGAGACTGCCCGCTATGAAGAGACCAAACAGGAATTGGACCAGATCGCAGTCGCGATAATCGGTAATCCGTCACTCCGGAACGCCGGAGTCAGAACCGATTTCGGTTATGTCGGCGATGTCGGCGCCCTGCCGCCCAATCTCGCTGCCCTGAAAACGAATCCCGGGAGCTACACTACCTGGAACGGCCCCTATCTCGATGATGACTTCGCACAAGCAAGCGGCGAGTATGCACAGGATGCCTGGGGAACCGGCTATACATATACCGGCGGAGTCGAGATCAGATCGACCGGTTCAGGATCGGATATCGTCAAGCGGTTGGCCAACACTACAACCGAGTTACTGAACAATGCGGTTTACGGAAACGTGTACGACGCCGACGGCACCATTCCCGGATCGACCTACGCTGATTCCATCACCATACTCCTCAGCTACCCCGACGGCGCCGGAGGAACTGCGGCCGTGTCGACCAATCCGGATAACGGAGGTTACTACGAATTCAGCGGTATTCCTATCGGTCTGCATCCGCTTGAAATCGTCCTGGAAACGGAACATGACACTCTTCGACGATTCGTGGAAGTGACACCGGGTTCTTCGGCTTACCTCGCTCAGCGTTTGACCGACGATATTTGGTACTCATCGAGTGAAATTCCGGGCTTGATCGGACATTATCCACTCGATGACGACACCGGTCAGACAGCTATTGATCTCAGCAGTGCCGGATATGACGCCTATTTGCAAAACGATGCCGCCGGAGCCGGGTGGACATCGGCCGGGAAAATCAGCGGAGCGTTCGATTTTGACGGCGTCAACGACTACTTCCAGACCACCGTCAATAACACCGACCTGCAAATCGCCTCTGACTACAGCGCCAGTGTCTGGATCTACGCCGAGGCTTCTCAAGTCACCTGGGCCGCGATATTCTGCAAATGCACGCCCACCGGCAATGACAATCATTGGACCCTGCAATGGAACGATGCTTCCGGTACGAGCAAGAAACTCACCGTTTATCATCCCAGTGGCGGGAATTGGAGCAGCACCTGGCAGTTATCGGATGCGGCCGATGCCTGGCATCATGTAGTAATTACCTATGACGGCTCAGCCGGTGAAGCGATCCTGTATATCGACGGAGCGTTGTACGACCAAACCAGTTCATTGAGTCAGGGACCCGGAAACGGCGACGGCAAATTCCGAATCGGCTGCGACCGCACCAACTACACTTGGAACGGCAAAATTGACGACCTGCGGATTTACGACCGTGTGCTGTCGGCTGACGACGTTGTCAGTCTTTACAACATGGGGGTGTTGTAATGAACTTCTGTTTCAACGGGCAAGGCCGACAAACATCCCGCTTCACACAACAAAGCGGTTTCACCTTGATCGAGACAGTGATCGTCATTGTCATCATCGGTATCATTGCCTCCGTAGCCACGATGCGGATGGAGGAATCACTCGAAACAGCCAAATACGATCATACCAAGACTGAAATGGAACAATTGGTGCGAGCTATTGTCGGAAATCCGGAATTGTTTATCGACGGCCATCGCTCTGATTTCGGCTATGTCGGCGATGTGGGCGCTCTTCCCCCTAACCTTGACGCCCTGGTATCCAATCCCGGCAGCTATACCACCTGGGACGGGCCTTATGTCTCGGTTGCTGCCGGAGCCGATGACTTCAAAACCGACGGCTGGAACGCAACCTACGTTTATACGGGAACTAATCTTCGCTCGACCGGGTCAGGCAGTAATATCGACAAGACCATCGTTGCCAATACCGCCTGGTTAACCTCGAACCGGGTTGTCGGTTATGTGGTCGATGCCAATAACAGCTCTCCCGGCAGTCATTTCCAGGATTCCATTTCATTGCGGTTGTATTATCCCAACGGCAGCGGCGGGATGACCTCCGCGCCCGGCAGTCTGGAAACGGATGGAAGTTTCAGCTTCGCTTCGATTCCGATTGGACAACATCGCCTGCAGGCTATTCATCTGCCGACCTCGGACACCGTAGAATATCAGATAACGGTCGAACCGGGACGCACTACCCTGCTCAGCCTGACCTTCCCCGCCGACCTCTGGTAATCGAATCAGCTTTCCTGAATAACCAGGTTGATTCCGCGCTTTTTGAGCTTGGGGATAAACAGCGACGGGTTGACCACTTTCTCCTGAGGATAACATCCCCGCGCCGTAATCTCACCCGACGCCGCCATCTGGGCGATAATCGCCGCCGGGAAAGCCGTGGTACGCATCATCGCCGTCAAAGATTCTTTTGACTCCTGGCGGTCGACTATCTCGTAAACGATCTTCTTGGCAGCGCCGTCCTTGATCCCTTCACAGGTCAGACGTACCAGAACCATGTCGAGATCGCCATAACTCAGATTGCGGTCCAGAACCGCCTTGAGCACTTCTCGCGGGGCGACTTTTACACCGCCGACCTCGAGTTCCTGCCGCGAGGCAAGCCCTATCTCCAGCATTGGCTTGAAAAGACGACAATGTCCGGGATAACGGATGGTTTTATAATCGAGAAAATCGACTTTACCCTGATATGAATCCGGCAAGGTCGAGGTGCCGCCGGAAGTGTTAAAAGCCTCAAGAGCACCGATACCGTCGAATTCGAGATCTTCAATATCGCTCATAGGATTGACCGTCTTCTTGAAACCGCCTTCAAGGATAACACAAGGCTCCCAATACTCGTTGATCAAACCCTCAGCGGAGAAAACCATCTCATAGTTAAGCGGAGGACGCGGAGACTGCGGCAGACCACCGACACGAATCTTGATGCTCTTCACTTCATCGCAGCGAGAAACGGCATCAGCCGCCAGCAGCGACATCAGCCCCGGAGCCAGACCACAGTCCGGAATTATAATCACATCGGCCCGGGCAGCTTCATTGCTCATCTTAAGCTGGCTGTTGACGACATCGTTATTGCCGCCGAGATCGACCAGGTGACAATGGGCGGCAATAGCCGCACGGGTAAGTCCGGGATTGTATCGGTAAGTGATGCAGGAAACGGCGGCATCGTAAGGTTGCAACAACTCGACGGCAGCGGATTCATCACCGGCATCGAACCGCCCCGGCTTTCCCTTGCCGTAGCCGTATTTCTGGGCGACTTCGGCTGCCAGGGATTCATCTATATCAAAAACTCCGATTTCGTCGATAGCATCGTTTTGAGCCAGATCATACACCGCCGCTCGTCCCATCAGACCGGCGCCCAACACCGCAATCTTCATGTCACGTCTCCTTCTGTCTTTGAGGAGCCAATAAGCTCTATCAGGGGAAAATTGGCAAGAATTAACAGGGGATAATTCGTGTAAACAGCGGATCTGTTTTATCCGCCTAGATAAGCTGATTGGCCTTGCGGATCAACCACTCAAGAGAAAGCGCCCCCACGGCGATCATAAGCATCCAGAACTTGCCCCAAAAAGACAGTTCACGATGCTCATCCACGGCAATCGGGCGGAGATCAAGGGTAGACGTTAACTCGTTGAACTGATCGGCCTTGAGATACCTGCCGCCGGTCATACGAGCCAACTCGGCCAGCAACCCGGGACGACCCGAACGATCGAATTCTTCGAGTGAGAAAGACTCCACCCGAATTTGTCCGGAGACCTGTTTTAGCTGGGCGCTGTCGGTGGTCAGTTCGCCGTTGAAACGGTAGTCACCGGGAGGAAGATTGGCAAAACGGCCGGAGAGAATTCCCTCCCCCTCGCCGATCAGATCGGTTTGAAATTTCTCGCCGTTGTCGGTATTGATCAGATCGACAGTTCCACTGACACCGGGCAACGGTCGATACCCGAGGTCATAAGCATAGCCGGTGAATTGCACCGGTTCTCCTCGGGTGAAGACATCGCTTGATGGCTTTATTTGCAGCGGGGCAAAATCATCGCTAACCGTGAGCCATTCAACCGTACCGGAGAGGAATTTCGTATAAGGAGACTCATTCGGGTCAACGATTCGGGCCGAGAATCCCCACGGCCAGAAGGGAGTAGCGGCGGCGGCCAGTAGTTTACCGGCGCCGATACGTCGGAAGCCCAACACCGGAACTTCCCCGCGTCCAATCATTGGATTGACGGTCGTAGCCAGCAACACCGCCTGGCTTTGGACCGTGTCGCAAAAAACCAGGCGATCAAACGGTTGCAAATCGGCCCAGGCCTGCCGCACAGCCGCCTGTTCGTCGGCCAGCCGCACGACCGGGTGGAAAAGGTTGTCTTCGGTCGGCTGGGCATTGAACGACCGCGTGATCGGAGTGCGAACGGCGGTCGAGAAAAACGGCAAGAGGTCTTCCATCCATGGCTGAACTCTCCCATTGGCAAAATGCGGTCCCATAATCAACCACACCGCACCGCCACGATCGGACAGATAAGACTTGATTATACCGGCGTGAGGAGTCAGACGTGATGGATTCGGGTCATACAGGATCACCAGATCATAACGATTCAACTCGGTAATCCGGGTCGGGAAACTTCCGGCTAAATTCCCTGCCGGGGATCCTGTAACACGAAAATCAACTTCGTACTTCTCGGAACGATCGAGGAATCGTTTCAGGAATCCGACTTCATAATCGGGTGACTCGGCTATCAGGAGAACCGACATGCGACTCTTGAGCACCTTGACGGCATAGGTGCGATTGTTATTGTCGGAAGTACGCTCACCGTCAACCGGCACGATTCGCACCTGCAACATCTTCTGGCCGGGATCGGACGGGGTGTAGTCCAGTCGCACCTCCCCGAAGCCGTCCTCGACCGAGAGCGGAATCCGCTTCGTGGTAAGTGCTTTACCATTGTCAACCAATTCAACGGCAGCGGTCTGGTTGTGGGCGCCGTGCCATTTTAAGCGCGTTTTCAGCTCGGTGGGTTTGTCCGCGAACAGCACCGGATTGAATGAGACCTCATCAAGAGATATATCGAAATCCTGAGCGGCGGCGGCCATGTCAATCGTTGTCAAGGGGATTTCCGAAGAGGCCAGAGCCGCCTGGGGACGTTGACCGAAATTACTGTTGCCGTCGGTGAAAACCAACCGGCAGTCGGGCGGTTCGGCTAGTTCGACCGTCTGCAATCGCGCCAGAGCATCACCAAGAGCGGTTTTTTCCGGGTCGATTTCATCTGCCTGATCGCTCAATCCACCGCCGAAATAGAAAACTCTCAGCTTTGCTCGATCTTCAATATCGGACATCACCGGCGAAGATAACAACGAATCTACTCGTGCTCGCCGGGTCAGACCGTCTTCAACCGTTTCCATCGAGGCTGAACGATCAAGCAACAGGGTAACACGCGGCGGACGAGTGTACCTGTCGGTAAAACTCAACACCGGCTGAAGCAGGGTGGCAATCAGGGCGAGTAACGCAATCGAACGCAACACCACCATAACCACTCGAAGCCAGCCCGGTAGAGGAGGATTGGTACGACGATAGGTCCATATCGCCAGCGCTATCAGCAACGCCAGCACCGGCCATATCAACCATTGATAACCGGAGAGAAACTCAAGTTGTGGGTCTTCTATTCCGAACATTGTCTCTTTATACGCCCCAGCCCCGGTTTAGACGACTCGACATTGCGGGCAAGATCACTTGAAATATCTTGGAGGTAGATGTCGGCTACGCGTCGCAAAGCGATCAGGACGCACGCCGAGTGGTAAACTCAACCATGCTCACCAGGCTGTCCAGATAAGCCGACTTGTGCAACCGCGAGATAGCATCCAGACCCTGTTGGGCCGTGTCGGCTGCCCGCTTGTAGGCATAGTCAATACCACCGGTATCCGACACGAATTCGTAGACTCTCTGGAATTTGTCTTCCGTCTCGTCAGCCTTCAATAACGCCAATACCTCCTTGCGGACTTTAGCCTTGGCCTTTTGCAGGGAGTATATCAGAGGTAGTGTGACTTTGCCGGTCAGGACATCGTTCCCCGGTTCCTTGCCGGTAGTTTCGGCGTCTCCGACATAATCAAGAAGATCGTCGGCGATCTGGAACGCAATTCCGATTTTCTCGCCAAAGGTAGCCAGACGGTTCCGTTCGCTCTTCTGCTGATTAGTCAATATGGGACCGGCTTCGCAGCTCACGGTAAACAGCGATGCCGTTTTATCGGCAATGACGGTCAGGTATTCATCCTCTGAAAGGGCATAATTGCCGGTTTCCTCGATCTGACGCAGTTCACCGACTGAAACTCGCTCGGTAGCCATCGATATGGCATGCATCAACTCCAACGAGCCGGTTTCGACCATAATACGAAAAGCCTTGGCGAACAAATAATCCCCCATCAGGACCGAGATCAGGTTGGTCCATTGGGCATTGACTGTCTTAAGTCCCCGGCGCATGTCGGATTCATCGACGACATCATCATGAAGCAGGGTGGCAGTGTGGATCAATTCAATCGCCAGTGAAGCTTTGACGGAATACTCGGTAAAGCTGTCCGCGGCACGTGAGGAAAGAAACAGAAAAGCGGGTCGGATCCGCTTGCCGCGAGATCGAAGCAAGTGACGGGCGATCGATGAGATCAGCGGAGAATCACCACGCAGATAGTCGGCCAATCCACGGTCAAATGCCTCCAGGTCGGCCTTGACCGGCTCGGTATATTCCTGCATTCTACTCACATCCAACATGCCAATCTCCTGATCCCGTCCTTACTGACTCCTGGGAGGAAAAAATAGCCGTCCAATAACCGGCTGTCAATGGATTTGTCCCTAAGGGTTTCCCCGGATTATTGAACTTTCTCTCCCCCGTTCCAAAGAATGCTTTCAATCGCCTTGCGATAGTCCTCTCGCTTCAGATAGTCCCGGCCGTTGTGACCGCCTTCCAGATCAACCCAGGTCTTCGGCTCAACGGCTCGGTCATACAAAGCACGCCCCATCTCATAGGGAATCACCTCATCGTCCGGTGAATGCGTCAACAATTTTGGGCAAGTGACACGGGCAATCTTCTCAATCGAATCGAAACGATATTTCAGAAGCAAACCCACCGGAAGAATCGGGAACATCCTTTTCCCCATTGCCGCTATAGATGTAAACGATGACTCAACAATCAATCCCCGGCATGGTTTACGTGCCGTAATATCTATTGCCACCGCTCCCCCGAGTGAGCGTCCGAACAGAACGATCCGGTCAGGCTTGAATCTCTTTTCCGCCTGAAGCCAGTCGTAACAGACATCAACATCACGGTAGAGATTATTTTCCGAAGGCCGGCCGTCGGATTTACCGTACCCGCGGTAATCGAACATAAGTACGGCAACTCCAAACTCGTGGAGGAACTGCGCCGTCTCCAGGCGATGGGACATGTTGCCACCGTTGCCATGACAAAACAGCACCACCGGACTCAGTGAATCCGACTCTATCGGGAAATACCAGGCATGAACGAACGCACCGGTATCGACCGGTATCCGGCAATCCTCAAAAACAAGCCCGGCCTGATCCGGTGTCACCTCCAAATCGTGAGTCGGGTAAAACACCATTCGGTCCTGCGCATAATAGAGATACAGGCCGAAGGCTGCAAAAACTCCCACGATAACTGCAACAACGACCGACAACATCTTCATCCATTTCATGACTTGTGACAGCGGCCGGTTTTACAACTCACTCAAATTTCTTTGCTCCCGGTCGAACATCCGCTTCAAATGAAGTACGTATTGCTCAAGGGTTGCATTGCGATAAAAGGGATCGAAAGCCTGGCGGCGAGCTTCGTCGATATTGCTCGAATTGATAAAAGTATCGATAAACGGTGTCACTTCGTACTCCGAGAAGGGACGTTGCCAAATCCAGCCGTCACAGAAGTCGGCCAGTTTGAGGTTGGCATGACCGGTTCGATAGACGGTATTCCCTGCCGGCAATTGACCAAAGGGAGTGTTTTTGACATCGAATCCGACAGGTCCGGGAGTAACTTCTTCCATCACTTCATCGATTGCTCCCGCGACCGGCCGAACCAACGGACCGTTGAAACCCGAGTCATCGTTCCACGGCAGATGTAAAACCACCGTCGCGACGCGTTTATCCAGGACATCGTAGAGATAGCGCCCGAAACGACTGTCCTCGACTCGAATGAATTTTCCGTCGGCGTCAACGATAGGGTGCATATATTCACTGAAAGCATGATGCATCCCACAGTAAGCCAGCACCTTCCGACCGGCATTGACCTGGTCGAGCACCACCTGCGCCCAGTCCTTTTCGCCACAGCCGCCCCAGACCAAACGCCGCAGCGAATCGACCTGCATGTCCTCCGATGTCTTGATATAGCTCAAGTCGGGACTGCATCCAACGCCAAGAATGCGGAAAGGTTCGACATCAGGCGTTAGAGAACGGTTCAGCGACCAGGCCGCATGGTAGATATCCAGGTATCCCTGAGCCGCCCAGATGGGGCTGTATTGAAATTGAATGAGACGCGCCAGACACGGATTCCACTCGGCGGCACTGAGGAGACTGTCAATAAGCGGTTGATCTTCCGCTCGGGCGAATTCGATAGCCAGTACGTTGACACCACGATCGTGAAGCGCCGGAATCAGATCACCGACCAGTTCTTGATCATGCCTGATGAAATGATACTCACCCAGGATAACGACATCGCAACGATCGTACAGACCGGTTACATATTCGACCGGGGTAAGATGATTTTCTACGATCCAGGTCTCACACTGCCGGAGGAGTTTCCGTTCGGCTTCGGTATGATTGTCGCCGCAACCGGACCATAGAAACAGGAATAATGTCAGGATTAACACGAATGATCTCACACGAACCTCCTTGCCGGGCGGCCGATCAAAATGCTCTGACGAAGCGCTGTCGCTTCATTCCCATTCGATGGTCGCAGGCGGTTTGGATGAAATATCGTAGACCACGCGGTTAACGCCGCGCACGTTGCGAATGATCCGATTCGAGGCGTGAGCCAGGATATCGTAGTCGATCCGAGCCCAGTCGGCGGTCATGGCATCGACCGAGGTCACGGCGCGGAGGGCGACGACGTTCTCATAGGTGCGTTCATCTCCCATGACGCCAACCGCCTTAACCGGCAACAGCACGGCGAACGCCTGCCAGATATCGTCGTAGATATTATTGGTGAGGAGTTCTTCGATGAAGATCGCATCCACTTCGCGCAAAAGATCACACCGTTCCTTGTTGACCTCACCGAGGATACGAACCGCGAGTCCCGGCCCGGGGAACGGGTGACGTCGGATAAACTGCTCGGGGAGTCCTAACTTGCGTCCCAGCTCGCGCACCTCGTCCTTGAACAGCTCACGCAACGGTTCGACCAGCATCATTTTCATCCGTTCTTTGAGTCCCCCGACATTGTGATGCGATTTGATCGTTACCGACGGCCCTTTGAATGAAACTGATTCGATCACATCGGGATAAAGAGTTCCCTGAGCAAGGAAATGCACATCTCCGATCTTCGCCGCTTCTTCCTCGAACACATCGATAAAGGTCGGCCCAATGATTTTACGCTTTTGCTCCGGGTCGGTAACACCTTTCAACCGCCCGAGGAACAACTCCGAGGCATCGACTGGAATAAGGTTTATGTCCAATTGCCGAAGCATCGCCGTTACGTCCTCGAATTCGTTTTTCCGCAGGAGGCCGTTGTTAACGAAAACCGCGTGCAGTTGATCGCCAATCGCTCGGGAGAGGAGCATCGCAGCGACAGTTGAGTCCACTCCCCCCGAGATAGCCAGCAATACTTTGCTTTTCCCTACTTGCTCGCGGATCGCGGCAACGGAACTTTCGATAAACGCCTCCGTGGTCCAATCGCCGGCGGCGCCGCAGACATCGAACAGAAAGGTATCGAGCAAGCGATGCCCCTCGGTGGTATGGTGTACCTCGGGATGGAACTGAAGACCGTAAATTTTGCGGTCGTAGTCGGCAATAGCGGCCACTTCGAGCGAGTCGGTCGAGCCGATAACTTCGAAGCCATCGGGCAGGCGCACGATCGAGTCGCCGTGCGACATCCAAACCGTGGAGTTATCCGGCATTCCGGCGAAAAGGCCTCGATCATTCTTGACGTTCAGACGGGAACGGCCGTACTCGCGCGATTGCGAACGCACTAGTTCACCGCCGAACTGGTCGGCCAGGAGTTGCATGCCGTAACAGATACCCAAAATTGGCAGGTTGGTTTTATAAAACTCACTCGGAAGACGCGGGCTGTCTGCATCCTTGAGCGAAGCCGGGCCGCCGGACAGGATATAGCCGCGTACGTTGTGATCATCGTACTGGGACAGGTCAGCCGTACAGGGGACGATTTCGCAGTACACCTTGGATTCACGTACACGTCGTGCAATCAACTGCGTGTATTGCGAACCGAAGTCGATAATGAGAACCATTTCCTGGGCGCGACTCGGGCTAGTGGTCATCGTCTTCTTCCCTGCTGAAGATACTGTTCCGGGCATATTCTTCCTTGGTTTCGGGATAGTCTTCGATATAATGCAAACCGCGCGATTCATGACGCCACAGGGCGGCCTTAATCATCAACTCGGCAACCGTCGCCATATTGCGCAGTTCGGCAATGGCCTGAGTCACCGGAGTGGCGAAGTAATACTGGTTGATCGCCTCACGAATCTGCTGAACGCGTTCGAGAGCCAGTTCCAGATGGTCGACCCGGCGAACGATACCGACAAAATCCGACATCACTCGATTTAGCTGTCGTTTGTCGTGAGCGATAAGAATCTTCTGGCGCGGATAGCGCAACGATGAAGCCGGTAGATTGTGAGCCGGAATATGCTCCGGGAAATCGATATCCCGAACATAAGCACTGGAGCGATCGGCCGCAAAGCGAGCCATTACGACCGCTTCGAGAAGCGAGTTGGAGGCCAGACGATTGGCTCCGTGCATACCGGTCATGGCTACCTCTCCGGCGGTATAGAGACCGGGCATTTCGGTCTCACCGGAGATACTGGAAACCACCCCGCCGCAGGCATAATGAGCCGCCGGCACCACCGGAATCGCTCGCTCAGTCATGTCGAAACCTCGCCGCAGACATTCGGCATAGATATTGGGGAAACGAGATTTAATCCGATCGGCGTCAACGTGACTGATATCGAGCAGGACATATTCTTCGCCGGTTTCCTTGATTTCTCGGTCGATCGCACGAGCTACGATATCACGCGGAGCCAGTTCCTGTTGTTCGTGAGCGCCTTCCATGAAACGACGTCCGGACACGGAGTAAAGCCGCGCGCCCTCACCACGAACCGCCTCCGATATAAGAAACGGCCAGCGACCGGGAGTATACAAAGTAGTGGGATGAAACTGCGTGAATTCCAGATTGCTGACCGGAATCCCGGCGCGATAAGCCAGTGCCACGCCGTCGCCGGTAGCGATTTTCGGATTGGTCGAATGGTAATAAATCTGGCCGAGTCCACCGGTAGCAAGCATCGTCACCGGCGCATAGAAATAGCTGAACTCACGGTCGTTTTCGCAGAAGACGAACCCGCCGCCGCAGTATCGACGACCGGCTTCCTCGTAAGTGATCAACTCGAGCACCATGTGATCGCGGAAAATATCGACATTGGGCATGGACCGACAGGCTTTGAGCAATGCCCGCTCGATCTCCCGTCCGGTTAGATCCTGAGCATGGACTACGCGAGGCGCGGAATGGCCGCCTTCACGACCGAGATGGAAACCTTCGTCGGAACGTGTGAATCGCACACCGAAATCGACCAGTTCCTTGATCACCGACGGCGCCGCTTCCACGATTTTCTCGACCACCTCTTTGTCGCACAATCCCGCCCCCGCCTTGAGGGTATCGGCAACATGAGCTTCAAAGGAATCAGTTCCCTGGGTAACCGCCGCGATACCTCCCTGCGCACGATTGGTGCTGGTGTCGGTTTCACCTTTTTTGGTAACTATTGCAACGCGGCTGTTCGGATTCATCTGGCTCACTTTAAGAGCGAAAAACAAACCCGCTATCCCGCTGCCGACGATCAGAAAGTCATAGCGCCGTTCCATCAGGCCGTCCTTTGCGGCAGATTGAGCCGTTCAATGATGTTCTGTAACAATTTTTCCTCACCGGGATCAAGGTCCACGGATTGTGAAAGGTAGTATATCTCTCGGCCAAAGTCAAAACCAGCCAGCTTCGTCCAGTCTTTCCCGGTGGTGAGGATAACATCGGAATCGAGTTTGTCAACCTGTTTGCGGATTCGCTCCAGCAAAGCACGATCGTAACGCTGATGATCGGACAATTCCAGGGCAGCGTCAAGATCGGCGCTGAGCGCCTGAACCTGTTTGCGGAGTGGCCTGAAGTTTCCGACTCCCGCGAACAAAAAGACCGATTTGTCTTCGAGGTATTTGAGCGGACGTCGCTCCTCCCGTCCGATCAACTCCTGCGGCACGAAATGAGCGAGATATTGATCGGCATGGGGATTGACTCGTTTGATCTCGTTGCGATATTCCTGCAGATTTTTTGCAAAGCGAGTTCTGGTCAGAATTACGATATCAGCACGTTCGAGAGCCTGGATCGGTTCACGGAGTACGCCGTACGGAAATATCCGCAGCATCCGGGGTTTGACGGCGGCATCGAAAGTAACGATATCCAGATCGCGTGCGAGCGCTCGGTGCTGGAAGCCGTCGTCGACAATGATCACATCCACTTCGCCGGTAGCGGCCAAATCACGCGCCGCCGTCACCTTGCGACGATTAATCGAAAAAATCGCCTCAGGTAAAACCGATGAGAGAAAATGCACCTCGTCACCGGTTTCCGATTCCGGTCGGGTTGCTACCTGATGGCCGGACTCAATGAAATTGATGTCATGGCGTTCGCGGCCGTAGCCCGAGGAAACCACTCCCACGCGGATGCCTTCGGTTATGAGTCGCTCTGCCAGCATGGCCACAGTAGGAGTCTTGCCGGTGCCGCCAACCGAGATATTCCCGACCGAGATAACCGGCACGGCAACCTTCTCAGGTGAAGTCTGACGACGTAAATTCCAGCGATAACCAAGACGATAGAGGAGCGATACGAAATAGAGCGGAATCGCTGCCAGAGACAGCAAACCGAATCGCTTACGCCTGATTACTCTCTTCCAAAATGCTTCAAGCATCCTTCAACCGCCCCAGAATATACTCTCCAGCCCGACTGGTCGGTGATTCGGCCAGGTCTGCCGAAGTTTTGATTCTGAAGCTGAGTGTGCCCATTATAACACTTTTAACCGTTTCTGCCAACTCTTCCGACGTATTGACCCGCATTCCATAGCGATTGTTCTCGATATAGCGAGCCGCCTCCCGCACATTGTGCAGACTGGGGCCATAAATCACCGGCGTCCCTGCCCAGACCGGCTCCAGCAGATTGTGCCCCCCGATATCGCTCAGGGTGCCGCCCACGAAGGCCAGATCGGCAACTTGATAGAGATCGTTCAACAGGCCCATCTTGTCGACGATAATAACTTCATCACCGTCGGCTGCCGTGTCCAACAAGTGCACGCGGAAACCCGCCTCAGCCGTAAGGCGTCGAAGCATCTCACCCCGTTCGACATGACGCGGCGCGATTATCAGACGTAACTGCGGGTGATCGTTTTTAAGGCTTCCATACATTTCCAGCAGTTGTACTTCTTCACCGTCACGGGTGGAACCGGCCACGAGCAGAAATGCCTCTTCCGGTATGCTGAGTTTACGACGCCAGGTGGTGCGGAGTTGCGGATCACGCTCCGGGAGCGGTGTGTCGAATTTCAAATCGCCGGATATTTCCCAGCGACCTTCGGGCAGTCCCAACTCGGCATAGCGATCGGCATCACCCTTTGTCTTGAAAAAGAACCGGTCATAACGACCGAGAATTCGTGCCAGTGATTTCCTCGCCCGGAGATATTTCTTGAGAGTTCGGTCGGTCATACGACCGTTGACCAGAACGACCGGAATCCGTTTCCTGGCCAGCCGGTCAATCAAAACGGGCCATATCTCTGTCTCGGCGATGACCATTTCGCGCGGCGTAATCCGTCCCATTGCAATTTTTACCGCCGGAGGAGTGTCGCCCGGGATATAGCTCACAGTTGCCCGATCTCCGAACATGCGGAGCGCTTCGGCCTGTCCCGTTTCGGTCATGGTCGTAATATGCAGGCAAAGATTCGGTCGGTGTTCCAGCAACCAGTTGATCAGATTGGCTATTACCCGGACCTCCCCTACCGACGAGGCATGAAGCCAGATATCGGCCGGGGCAGCATGCACGAAACCGAGACGATCGCGCCACTTGGTATTTCCCAGCAGAGCCGCTAATCCGGCAACCGGCAAACAGGCGAGCCAGAGCAACCAGCCGAACAGCTTATACAGGGCGAACATCAGCGCTCCCCTCCACGAGCGGTAAGAAAGTTTGCTATTTCGCTCGCGGCGCGACGAGAGGCTCCCGTTCCCTTGAGAATTTCGGGTAATCGGCCAAAGGCCTCACGGCATGATTCATAAGCGGAATTATCGTTCCAGAGTCGGTTCAACTGCCCGGCGATTCGCTCTGGAACAGCCTGATGCTGGATGAGTTCCGGCGCGACTTTTTGGCCAAGAACGAGATTCACTAAAGCAATCGTATCGAGTTTGACCAGTCGCCGAGCGATTTGAAAAGTCAACCAGCCGGTTTTATAGACAACCACCATTGGGCGATTGATAATACCGGTCTCCAGCGTCGCAGTGCCGGAGGCAACCAGCGCCAAAGCCGCTTGGCTGACCACATCCCGGGGGTGATCGAAAACGATTTCCAATCGCGAGCGGTCGATTCCCGACAGGAGCGAATCGTAATCAACCAGTCCGGTGATTCCAGCTATTACCGCCTTACCGCCTGACGTACGGCACCACCGTTCAGCGGCACGGGCCATGGTCGGCAACATGCGCACGACCTCCTGTTCGCGCGAGCCGGGCAGTACGGCTAATCCGGCCTCGGTCGGTGGAGTCGAGTTGATAAGACTTTCGGGGATGTCCTCCAGTAAATAATGTCCGACATAGCGACAGGAGACACCGGAGGCCTCGTAGAAAGGCTCCTCGAACGGCAAAATCAACAGCATCAGGTCCACGAGATTGCGAATTTGCTTTACACGCCGATGCCCCCACGCCCAAACCTGCGGTGAGATGTAATAAATAATCGGGATGCCGAGTTGCCTGATACGCGCGGCCAGCCTCAGATTGAATCCCGGATAATCCACAAGAACCACCGCCGCCGGACGACGTGAAGCGATTTCATCGACACAGCGGTGCATCAGGCGACGGAAATAACCATACTTGCGGGCTACTTCCCAGAATCCAAGCACCGCCAGGTCCCGGGGAGAAGCTAACTGTTCCTGACCGGCCGCATTCATTCTAGGACCGCCAAGTCCCATAAAACGACTGTCGGGCAATAGTTCACGCAGAGCGTTAATCAGGCGTACGGTGGCGTTGTCTGCTGAGGGATCTCCGGCCGATATGAAAAATAGCGGCGGCTCCATTACTCAAGCCTGGTTCTGAAGCATCTTCTCGAATGATTCACGACCGATCCGATCAATCTCCAGAGCAACACGCAACGACTCCAGTCCCTCGGCAAACGGTACGGTCAAATCGTGATTGGCTGCCACCGACTTCACGAATGATTCGATCTCCGTCCCAAGCATATCCTGTCCGGAATCCTGCCTCTTGAGATAAACGAGATCCTGGCCCGATTTCCCGAGCGGGACACGCATCCCCTCAGTCGCCTGCCCCGGCTGCGCCAGGCTGTACAAATCGGCCTGCTTTGCGGCCAGGTCCAGCGAGTAGTAACCTGATTTCTGGAAAATGCGAAGTTTCCGCATGGCATGAAGTGAAATTCGAGAGGCGGTAAGATTCGCCACGGCGCCGTTTTCGAACGTGAGGCGAGCGTTGGCAATGTCGGGCTGATCGGATACGACCGCCACTGACGAAGCCTGGATATTCGCTATCGGGGCGCCGATAAACATCAGGGCCAGGTCAACATCGTGAATCATCAAATCGAGCACCACGGCCACATCGGTGCCACGGGGATCGAAAGCGGCCAGACGATGCGCCTCGATAAACGACGGCCTCACCTCGGTATTTTTCAAAGCCAGCACGGCCGGATTGAAACGTTCGATCTGTCCCGCGGCCAGTTTCGCACCGCTTTTCGCCGCGGCAGCCAGCAATTTTTGTCCCTGCTCGTAAGTAGCCGTGACTGGTTTTTCGATCAGACAGTGAATTCCTCGTTCCACCAGTTCGATGGCCACCTCATAGTGGACAGATGTCGGCACCACCACGGACACGCAGTCGACCGCATCGGCCAGTTGATCCAGCGACTCGAAGGCAGTGATGTTGTATTCGGCGGCATATTTGGCGGCTCGGTCCCGGTCGATTTCGTATAATCCGACCAGTTCACAGCAGTCGAGTTGTGAATGCCAGCGCAAATGGTGTCGTCCCAGTGACCCGACACCGACTACCGCAGTTTTGAGTGGTGTAATACGATTCATATTGGTTTCGTTATTGGAAGGCATGGTCCAAGATAGCCGTATACCGCGCATTCATCAAGAAGGATTCAGCGCCACATACGATCTCCCGTATCTCCCGGCTTATTTAACCAGCCCGCGCGTGGAAGCCTCAATGAAGCTAAGAATCACCCGGACTTCCTCGGTCTGTTCCAGTTCGGCCTTGATCCGCTCGACAGCCTGAGTCGTGTTAAGCTGACTGAAATACAGCAGCTTGAACGCCTGTTGCAAAACCTTGAGCGCTTCCCTGGAAAAACCACGACGGCGCAGACCGACGGCATTCAGACCGGCTATTTTAAGCGGATAACCACCGGCCAGGGCATACGGTCCCACATCCTGCTGGACCCTGAAACCGCCGCCGATCATGGCATGGGCGCCGATCTTGACAAACTGGTGTACCGGCAACACCCCGCCGAGAATGGCATAATCGCCAATCTCGATATGTCCGGCCAGATTTACCGAATTGGCCATAATCACATGGTCACCAACCAGACAATCATGAGCCACATGAGCGTAAGCCATGATCAGACAATGTTGCCCTATCGTAGTTTCTCCGCGCTCTTTGGTGCCGCGATTGACCGTAGCGTATTCTCGGACAGTTGTATGATCACCGATCACCGCCTGAGTTTTCTCACCCTCGAACTTGAGGTCCTGGGGGACGGTTCCGATCACCGCACCGTGCGCGATCGTTACATTTTTTCCAAGCCTCGCTCCGGAAGCGATCAGCACTGATGAAGCGATTTGAGTTCCGGCTCCTATCTCGACATCATCCTCGATAATAGTATACGGTCCGACTACAACGTCATCGGCGATCCGAGCTTTGGCTGAAACGATTGCTGTAGAATGAATTTGACTCATCGATCCACCACCATAGCCATGAAGTCGGCTGAAGCCACCAGATCTTCATCGACAAACGTCTTTCCGGACATTTTGCAGGCGCTCCGCCGGAACGCCTTCATTTCCAACTCGAAGCGGAGACGGTCACCCGGAAGAACCGGCTTGCGGAACTTGGCGTTGTCAATAGCCATGAAATAAACCACTTTGGTCTCCGGCTCTTCGACGGCGTTGAGTAGAAGAACCCCGCCGGCCTGAGCCATCGCCTCAAGGATCAACACTCCCGGCATAATCGGATGACCGGGGAAATGTCCCTGGAAAAACGGCTCATTGATCGTCACGTTCTTGATCGCAACCACCTTCTCGCCCGGGACCAGATCGATAATGCGGTCGACGAGCAGGAACGGATAGCGATGCGGCATGATTCTCATGATCGCATTGATATCGAAAAACGCCTTGCTGCCGCGAGCCCCGTAACGAGAGGCCAACTTTTTCTTCTGATAAAGTTCTCGCATTTTCTTGGCCAGAGCCACATTGGCCTTATGCCCCGAGCGCCCGGCCAGTACATGCCCCTTGAACGGAACACCGATGAGAAAAAGATCGCCCAACAGATCAAGCGCCTTATGGCGCACCGGCTCGTTGTAGAACCTTAAGGGAATATCGTTAATTATCCCGGTCTTTCCGACAAACGCCTCATCTTTGAGATCCAGCGCTTTGCGAATGCGGTCCACCTCGACCTGTCCCCTGTCGCTGTCATAAAAGACCACGGCGTTTTGCAATCCGCCGCCCTTGATCAGACCGGACGCCTTGAGATGTTCCACCTCGGACAGGAAACAAAAAGTCCGCGCCGGAGCGAATTCTTCGACAAACTCGGATTCCAAATCAACGAGCGATGTATACTGCGTGCCCAGGGCCGGATTCTTGTAATCGATCATGAAGGTTATTCGCAACTCATCGGAGGGAGTCACAACCACATCGACACCGCGTTCGGGTTCGGAATAGGCCATCGGCGTATCTATTTCCAGATAGACCTTATCGGCGTCCTGTTCCTGAATCCCGGCTTCGAGTAGTTTATCGACATACGGTTTGGCGGAGCCATCCCCCACCGGCGGCTCGGGGCCGTTCAGTTCCACGATCAGGTTGTCGATCTGAAGTCCGGCAAACGAGGCCAGGACATGCTCGACCGTATGAACGCGGGCCTCGCCGTCCTGCAAAGTCGTGCCGCGTGAGATGTCGACCACATGGTCGATATCGGCTACCACTGAAGGCTTGCCCGGCAGGTCGGCGCGGACAAACAAAATGCCCGAATCGGGCGGTGCCGGCTTGAAGGTCATGGTGCAGGGCGAGCCGGTGTGAAGACCGATACCGGACATGGAAACTTCGGATTTTATCGTTCTTTGTTTTTCAAGCATGGTCTGGGAATCCCTTGTACAAATTTCGCCCGAGTATACAAGAATCGACCTTTTCCCTCAAGGTTTTTTTGGTTTCGATAACCACTCAGATATCCTTAAGCGACTTGACCTGCCGCAGTTTTCGAAATAGCTGAATATACTCATGGACCATGACCTCCTCAGCCTGCGAAAGGCCCTCCATCATCGGAATACCGATACGTAAAACGGCGCGAACCATATCGCTAAGAGTGCGGTCGTATTTAACGGCCAGATCCCGAACTTTATCCTTCATCTCGGCCGAGACGAAAATGTTGAGGCAATGTTCACCTCGAACCTGATGCATATTCGTTCTTTTCTCAGTCATCGGAAATATCTCCCTGGTGATTGTTAGGCAATATCATGTGGTATTGCTCGTGACTTATCAGCGTCTGCGGTGAAGTAATCCTGATCCCGAACCGTTGTCGCAACTTTCGTATAACCGGACGCCAGGTACGGCTGCGGTCACGATTGGCAATCAGGGTATCGATCTCATCTCGGGCCGGCGACCGGCAGATCACACAGGTCGATCCCGGCTCGACGCCGATACCGTATCGTTCGCACACAAACGGTGATAACAGCCGGCGAAGCTTACGCATGATCCGTTTGTGCATGGATTCCAGCTTATGGACCTTGCGGCCGGTCAATCCGGCCAAATGACCATGAGACTCCCCCATATAATAGAACCGAACCACAAACTCCCGCTCCTCTTCAGTTAACCGCGAAAGAGCCTTGTCGACTTCAGCGATTAGTTCCGGTGGAGCGATAGCGTCAGGTGAAGGATACGGTTCAATCATCGGTCCGGCTGCCGGATTTCGGCCAAGATCGACAATCCAGTTGCGATAGATAACTCTTCTGCAATGCATAAACCTCCCTTGCGGCGGCTGATTGATTTTTCCCAAACGCCCTCAATCTGTCGTCGAAAACCACTTTGGGCTACCACTTGCCGATCACAACGGTTTGCAGAGAGACACCGGTTTGCATATCACGTGATTCACATTTCCGGATAATCACGGTTTAACCAAACCGACGACAGCAGCATAAGGCTATGTGTAGCAATAACATAATATGAATGACTGAATTCTGAAAGGAATGACGCCGGATCGTTGATTCTCGGACCGGTTTTTGCGTACTTGGGGTAGAAGAAGTAACCACGGGCTGGAGGTGCCAAACTGGATACCAACAACTTGGAAAGAATCACTGTCTACAAGGCCGACAACTCATCGTTCGTTGTTTCAGATGATCCATGGGTGACAGCTTCGGGCAATCAGACATACCAGCGTCATTTTATGTCCTGGATCAGCCTCTTTGCCCTGTTGATCCTGTATCCGTTGATGTCCTCGATTCAGCCCAGCGACCAAAGCGCCCTCGACCTGCTGAAAGATGATTTTGTCTGGATGATCGGTATGATCACCACGATCATCTTCCAATGGATCCTCTTTCTGATGGTTTTCGGAACCACGCATCTTGAAAAAACCGGATTGGCAGGAATCGGATTTCAGCCTTTTATCGAGAGAGATATCTCACGCGGTGGTAAGGCGCTTCTGTACGTCGGTTACGCCCTGACTTTTTTGCTCGTAGCCAATCTTCTTCTTGCAGGCCTATCATACTTGTTAGCCCAGGTCGGTTTACCGATGGATGGGGACCTTAAATTCGTCCTGCCCCGAAATTTGGAGCAAGCCATCATCTGGGTGCCGCTGTCGTTCACGGCCGGATTCTGCGAAGAAGTGATGTTCCGGGGATATTTGATGACACGTCTGCGGCTGTTGTTCAAAACCAAGTCATGGATCCCCTCAATTTTGATCTCCTCGATGGCGTTCGGATTGTGCCATACTTATCAGGGCTTGTCCGGTTTCATCGTCATTACCGTTTACGGAGCGATGTTCGCCCTGCTGTATATCCGCACCGGTTCAATCTGGCCGGGGATAATCGCTCATGCCCTTCAGGACGTCAGCGCGCCGTTCTTCCCGCAATAAGCCAACATCTCATCCGATCGATAAAAGAAAGCCGGACCGCGGTAAAGCGATCCGGCTTTTTTCTGCCTGTATACAACTATTTATTACGGGCACTCATCCGGACAATTTTGCATCAGGCCAAACATGCAATCAACCCAGCAGACCAGGTCCTGAATGTCACAACAGTAGCCGTCACCGTTGCAGTCCCCTTCTTCGGGACAGGGCAACTCCGGCCCGCCGGAGAACATGTATGTAACCAGGAAGACCAGATCGGAAATGTCCAGGGGAGCTCCCGAGTGATTGAAATCGCCCATGATCTCGCAGCAACCACAGTCGATCCCGAGATTCACGCAAGCCCATTCCTTGCCCATGTCAATCTTCTGCAGGAAGTCCATCTCGCCGGAGTAGGTTGAAGCGAACAAGGTATATATTTCCAGAGTGTCGGCGGCGGTGATAGTCTGATTCCAGCGATAGGTGCAGACCGTATGCAGATCGGAATTGATTGAATCAGACATGCTGTAATCGGAAATACCACCCATGTACTTCCACAGGGAGTCACTCTCGAAAGAGCTCGTAGGATAGAGTTGAGTAGAGTTATCCATCGTGTAGGCGTTATGGAAACGATGGCTTTCATCGCCGTTTTCCACCGCTGCGATGAATGCTATACCGCCGTACCGCAGGTCGTTGTCCTGACATTCGAGAGCGTCGCCGAGGGAGTCGGCAAACTCAGAACCGGTCTGGTAGATCAACCTGCGCGAGCTGTCAAAGCCGCTGTTGTTCCATAAACCCGAATCGGACGGGATGTCCCAGTCGATTGCCTCGCCGACAGCCAGACCGGCATGAGACTGACCGTCATTGGCATAAACGCGGAGATGCTCTACCATGAAACCGCAGTACTCACCTTCATGGGGGGCATACCAGTTCTGCTCGAACATCAAACCGGAGTCGCGCGTCATGAATTTTGCCTGATACAGATCGTAGTTGCCCATATCGGCGGCCGGTTCGTGAGAGACCGGAATGAAGCCGTGCTCCGAGGTGTAGGACTGCCCGAACATGCTGTAGTTACAACGAACCGTATCGGTCTCGTCGGTCCAGCAAACCACCGGGGAGCCGTCGTAAATATAAATCGAGGCATCACCCGGCACCGTGTCCAGAGCTCCCGCCTCAACGTAGTCACAATCACCACAGTTGAAGTAATCGAGATTCACGCCGCCGTTCTCTCCCGGTCCCCCCATATTGCCGTAGTTGCCGTTATTACCAACCGTCAGGGCAACACAGCAGGATGTGACCGTATCCCAGCCGGGCACGATAACCGTGTCGGTCACCCAGCAACGGATCGGGATTACCGCCGGGGAGCCTTCCTGATTGCCGGTGATGGTCACGTTTCCTTCGAGGTAGACGATCGTCCCGGGATCGTTCACGACGCCGCCGGCATTGAGTGAGATCGTCCCGGTGAGAGTGTTGTTGAGACCGGTCGGGATCGTAATATCACCCGCAAGATCCGAACTGAGCCAGCCGGAAACCGGACCGGAGGTCTCGTTCAGAGTTACGGTCGCGTTCAGATCGGCGTTGCCGTTGTTGGTGATGACAAGAGGGGTATCGAGCTGGACGCCGTGGGTAGTGTAGGTCGGATAATCGATTTCCAAGGGAGAGATCCAGACCGGGATATAGGGTGCAGGTTCGTAACAGGCCAGGCGTATCCATTTCACCTCAGCCAATTGCCAGGTGCCTTCATCGCTGACAATCGCCCCGGCATCCTTGTCGAGGATGTATTGGATATCCAGATAATGACTCCCCGAATAGGAGCCGGTCGGATCAACGATCGCCTCAGAAGGAATACCGGCCGTACCGGTCAGATCGGTTCCGAACTTGGCTGCCGAGGGCCAGACATCGCTGGCACAGGGATTCCCGGGGTCATTGTAGGGATCACAACCGGGGGTGCGGGAGTTGGTGATGTTGGTCGGGATATCCCAGGTCATGCCGCCGTCGGTCGAAACAGCCACATACAATTCACCGTTGGCCGCGCCGCTGATGTCGGAACCATCGATACCGCGCTGCGCGCAATCGTTCTCAACACCGTTGGGAACGTCGTTGAACTGAACGTAGACGTAGTAGAATTTCCCGTCGCATTCCGAGATACTCATCTTGCAGCCGTTGAGGTTCCAGGCGCCCGGTGCGCAAGTGGTCTGATCCCATTCGAGATTGGCGGCAGTGGTTATGACCGGATCACCTAGCCCGTCATAGCCGCCGGTTCCGAGATTTTCACCCCAATGGAACATATTACAGCGATATAATCCGGCCTGCCCGCCGCTGTTGGCATCGGCCGGCCAGAAGCGTGCCGAATAGACAATGTGCAGGTAGTCGTCGCTATCGATCAGGGATTGCAGGTCAGAATACGGACGATAGCCCTCGACCCCATCCTCATTCTGAGTCAGATTCACCCGTTCCTCGAAAGTCGCGCCGTAGTCATAGGATACCTGATAGTATATATCATTGTCCCATTGGACGTACTGCTGACCCTGTTGCGAAGAACAGGTGTCGCAGTCGCCGTCATCGGGACGATTGGCAATCCAGACGAGCGCCACTTTGCCGCTGGTCGAAGAGACACAGACATCCTGAGCGATATCGAAGACTGTGTCGACGACATAAGGAGGATAGTCGAAATCTCCATTCCCGTTGATGCCAACCTTTCGGAAATAAACTATAGCCTGAGGATCGGCTGCACTTGTTTCCGATGCCTGCGCGAACAAGTGCAACACCGGCGTCTGGCCGGGAATTTCCTGATAGGCCATGGAAGGCCAAAGCACACCATAGCTTGTTCCCCCGGTTGCTGCATTCACAACTGAATCCGGGACACTAACGCCGACACCGAAATCGCAGGCAGCCGGGCCGGAGTCCCAGTAGGTTTGACAGCCGTAGCTGGCAACCGTTCTGGCGTGGCCGCCGGCTACAGCGCGGTTGTCGTTGGTAACATCGAGCGCAACATATCCTCCATAGTCACCGGCAGCGGTGTCGGTTACCATATACGGCCCACAAAAGGTGCCCGCATTGCTTCGGTAGGCGTTGTAGGCATAGGCTCGATCCTCAAAGACCTGGTCCGGCATATAGAGCCATAGAAAATGTACGGTGAGACCATTCTCTGCATCGTAACCCCAGTCGACCATGCGCGTCATGCGACCGTTATGCTGCTTGTCGTACCAGGTATTGCCGACGGTGATCCCCGGTGAGAGATCGGTTGTTTCAACGGCTCCCAAAGCCATGGTTTTGTTGACGGCTTTTTGTAAATCGTCGGTCGCCGGAGTTTCCTCGTTGAGAGGATACTCCTGTTGAATGAACACCCGCCCGTTCATCGGCACAGATTTCTCCGCCGGTTTTTCGGCGGCAGAGATCAGCGACACTAATACAATCAGCATCAGTGAGGATACAAACAGTGCCTTGCGCAACTCGGTTAACATGAGCCTCCCTTCGGGGACCTCATCGGTCCCACCGTTGTTATATCCTGGCCGTAATGGCCTTGCTTTACAAACATTCTTCCGGACACCAGCCGCCCGCAAACATACAATTCACCCAACACACGAGATCGGAGATATCACAACAGGAGCCGTCGCCGTTGCAGTCCATTTCCTCCGGACAAGGCGGCGGCGGTCCTCCCGAGAACATCCAGGTCACCAGATACACCAGATCACTGATATCCGGCCCTGCGCCGGAATGATTCGCGTCTCCCATAACCTCGCAACAACCGTTTGGCAATCCCAGCAGTTCACAAGCCCAGCCTTCCGCACGGTCATAGCGGTTCAATAAATCCGCCTCACCGTCCTTAGACGTCACGTAAAGAGTATAGACATCCACGGTGTCTCCCGGTTCGAGAGTATAATTCCACCGATAGGTGAACACCGTGTACAGGTCGGCGGCGGCGGAGTCGGACACCGAATAACCGACAATATCACCCATATATTTCCACAACGAATCATTTTCAAAATAACCGAACTGATACACCTGAGTATAATTATCCATCGAATACATGTTGTGGAACGAAGTGGCTTCTTCTCCATTCTCGAAAATACTCAGGATGCCGGCGCCGCCGAAACGAAGGTCATTATCCTGACACTCCAGGGCATCTCCCAATGAATCGGAAATCTCCACGCCGCGCTGGTAAAAGAAGCGGCGCTGCATATCGAAACCACTACTGTTCCAGGAGCCGGAATCGGACGGGATATCCCAGTCCATGCCGTCGCCGATAGCCAGACCGGCATGGGTTTGACCGTCGTTACTGTAGACTCGCAGATGTTTCATCGCGAAGTCGCAGGTATCTCCCGCCGTCGGTATGATCCAGCGCTGTTCGAGCATGATCGCCGAGTCGCGCGTTACGAACTGCGACTCGTACAAGTCATAGTCCCCCATATTGACGGCCTCATTGTGGGCCATCGGATAGAAACCGTGGTCGGACAAGTATGATTCGCCGTACATGCTGTAATTACAGCGCACCGTGTCAGTCTCGTCGGTCCAGCAGATAATCGGAGAACCATCGAAAAGATAAACTGAGGCATCACCCGGGACACTGTCCCAACCGCCGGCCGAGACATAATCGCAATCGCCGCAGTTGAAGAAATCGAGATTGACGCCGCCTCTCCCCTGATTGCCGAAATTGCCGTTCGTGCCCACCATAAGGGCGAGGCAACATGACGTCAGGGTATCCCATTCCGGAATTACTATCGTATCAGCCACCCAGGCTTCAATCTGAATGGGCCAGGGGGAATCCTCCATATTGCCGGATATTGTCACGTTCCCTTTCAACACGACAATCGTCCCGGGATCATTGACCACGCCTCCGACATTAAGGTTGATTATCCCCTCGGCAGTGTTGTTGAGATCGGCGGGCAGAGACAAATCACCGACAAGATCACAATCCAGCCAGCCGCTGACCGGGCCGGAAGTTTCATTGACCGAGATATTCAGATTCAGGTCGATATTGCCCCAGTTCGCGAGGTAGAGCGGCACATCGAGCTGTTCCCCATGGTGAACATTGGTCGGGTATCCCACCGATACCGGATCAACATACAGATACGTATGAGGGCGTGATTCCAGACAAGGCACCCGCATCCACTTGACATCGTCTTGTTGCCAGGTTCCCTCGTCTTGAAGCACAGCCCCGGCGTCCCGATCCAAAATGTACTGGATATCGAGGTAGTACCCTCCGGTGTAGCTGCCGGTCGGATCAACCACGGCGCCGGACGGAAAACCATAAGTACCGGTCAGATTCGTACCAAAACGAGCCATCGAGGGCCAGTTCTCACTGGCACAATCGCTGCCGGAGGTCGGATCACACCCGGCAGTGTGAGTATTCGTAAGGTTCCAGGGCTGGTCCCAGGTAAGCCCACCGCTGTTTGAAACGGTAAGATACAACTCTCCGTTGGCGGCTCCGGCTTTGTATGTCCCGCTCATGCCCCAGGCAGCACAATCGTTCTCGACTCCGGCGGGAATATCGTTGTATTGAACGTAAAGATAATAGAATTTGCCGTCGCATTCGGACAGGCTGATCTTGGCTCCGTTCAGGTTCCAGACACCGGGGGAACAGACTGTCTGATCCCATTCCAGATTAGCGGCGGTACGGATAATCGGTTCGCCCTGAGAATACCCTCCCGTTCCCAGATTTTCGCCCCAGTGAAACAAGCGACAACGATAGAGACCGGCCTGGCCGCCGCTGTTGGCATCAGCGGGCCAGAAACGACCGGCCCAGGCGATATGGAGATAGTCGTCGCTGTCGATCAACGAACTGATATCGGTATAAGGTCGATAGCCGTCCACTCCATCCTCGTTGTGAGTCAGATTTACTCTCGGTTGCCAGGTGACACCGTAATCGTACGATATCTGGTAGTAGATGTCGTTATCCCATTCTGAATACAACAGTCCGCCGTTGGACGAACAGGTATCGCAAGCCCCCTCTTCGGGTCGGTTGGCAATCCAAACCAGGGCCACCTTGCCGTCGTAGAGCGAGGCGCTCACATCCTGGGCTACATTGAAAACGGTATCCACAATGTAAGGTGGATAGTCGAATGTCCCTCCGTCATTCACTCCGACTTTACGAAAATACCATAAACCCGTCGATTCAGAATGATTTGCATCAATCGTTGGAGCGAAGAGGTGCAACACCGGTGTTTGGCCGGGCACTTCCTGATAAACCATCGAAGGCCAGAGAGCTGAAAACTCGCACGGCACCGGATCACACATCATGAAGTTTAGAACCGAGTCGGGAATCCTCAGACCTGCCCCAAAAAATCCCGCTGCCGGGGACCAGTCCCAATAAACCTGGCTGTTACAGCCCGTGCCATCATTACTCCGGCCGCCCGCAACGGCGCGGTTATCATCGGTAACATCAAGAGCTACGAATCCCCCAATGCTTCCGGAGGCCTGTACCGACACCGGATCAACATAGCTTCCATCATTGGAAATATAGGCGTTGTAGCAATAAACATGGTCCGTAGCCACGGCATCGGAGAGAAAGGTCCACAGGAAATGCACCACAAATCCGTTTGTGGCATCATAACCCCAGTCGACCATCCGGTTCATGCGCCCAAAATGCTGCTGGTCGTACCAGGTATTGCCTATCGTAATCCCCGGTGAAGAATCACTTGACTCCACTTGTCCCAGCGGGAGTGAAGTCGCAGTACCGGATCCTGCCGGTTTAAAATCTAATATGTCGGATTGAAGTAGATTCTCCGGTTGCCTCGGTTGTATTGCTCGATAGTTATTTGCGCTTTGTGGAGACTCCGCGGCAAACACTGTCAAGGAAGACATAATCAAAAGAAGTGAAGAGATAATCACGGTTGTTGTCGGCTTATTTAACATGAGCTTCCCTTCGTGTGGTCGATTCCGCCCGACAATAGTCTGTTCACCGACAGTGAAACACGACAAACCCGGATATGCCGGCTTCCGTATCGCTCGAAAACGCCTCCGGGCTTCATTATTGTAAGGTTTTGTCTCACCTGTTCCCTGCTGTCTCGGTATTATTCGAATGCCATTAACATCCGGTTATATACCATACACCCATTGCCCGTGCCGAGGCGCTCATAGCTCCCGCTCCGGGCGTACCCTAGGTATCGTTAGTAATCTTGACGCGAACGGAACAATGGGACCGCCGTGGGGCATGGTCAGTTCCCATCATAACTTATGAAGAGTAATCAGAACCTCTACACACAAACACTGAGCACGAGTAGCCACAACTCGTTCTTCAATAGAAAAATAGGCATGTATGGCGATTATGTCAAATAATAAAAAGAGGCGTCAATTCCATGGAAATGACGCCTTAATACAAACCATATCGCAATCTTCTACCAACCGAGAATCTGCTCCAGATTCTTATTGAGCTTTTCAATTCGCTCCTGGTAATCGGCCTTTTTGTCTTTCTCGCGGTCAACCACTTCAGCGGGAGCGTTGGCCAGGAAGTCCGCGTTAGCCAGCTTGCGGGAGACTTTTTCGAGCTGTGTCTTGAGATTGGCCAGCTCTTTTTCGAGGCGACTCTTCTCGACCTCGATATCGATCAAGCCCTCGAGTGGAATGAAAATCTCCGCTTGTGAGATGACGGTCGAAGCCGACAACGGCGGCTTTTTGACATCGGTGCCGGTATGCAGATTTTCCACCCTGGCCAGCGAACGGAAATACTCGATATGATCCTGAAGTAACTCACCGAACGAGGCTTCGTTCACCCGAACGTACAAATCGGATTTTTTTCCGGGAGGAACGTTCAATTCAGAGCGAACCGAACGAACGGCCGTAACGACCGCCTGTATCTGCTCCAGGCGATGTTCGAGCGACTCATCGATATACTTCTCGTCAACCTGCGGCCATGGACCGAAGGTGATGGTGTGTCCGGATTCGAAATCGGAGCCGGTCAGTTCGAAGAATGTCTTTTCGGTGACAAACGGCACGATCGGATGAAGCATACGCAGGATCTTGTCCAGCACGTAGGTCGCCACATTGAGCGATCCTTCACGGATCGACATATCCGGCTGATCCGGTTTGATCAACTCGACGTACCAGGAGCAATAATCATTCCAGACAAAGTTATACAGTTCTTTGGCAACCGACGATAAACGATACTCGACGAAACCTTTCTCGACCGTCTGAAGAGTCCGCTGCAGGCGTGAAAGAATCCAGCGATCGAAGATCACCAGGTCGTTGTCGTCGATCTTATCGAGAACCGGTTCACGGCCGTTCAGACGCATCATAACGAACCGGGAAACCTGATGCAGTTTGTTGACGAAATTACGACCGACCTCGAAAGTGTTTTTACTGATCCAGGGATCCTGACCATCGGGCGTTGCCAGAACCATCGACATACGCAGAGCATCGGCGCCGTATTTTTCGATTATCTCAACCGGATCGATGCCGTTTCCTAAAGATTTGGACATCTTGATGCCGTTGGCGTCGCGAACGGTGCCGTGGATATAAACATCGCTGAAGGGGGCTTCGCCCATAAACTCGTAACCGGCCATAACCATGCGGGCCACCCAGAGGAAGATAATCTCCGAGGCGGTGCTGAGCACTTTGGTCGGATAGAACTTTTTCAGCTCGGGAGTCTGTTCCGGCCAGCCCATGACCGAGAACGGCCAGAGCCATGATGAAAACCAGGTATCGAGAACATCATCGTCCTGAACCAGAGTTTCAGGATCATAACCGGGGCAGTCCTTAGCCTCGGGGCGATCGACCGACGGAAATGCGGTGCCGTCCTCGGCGTACCAGATAGGGATACGATGTCCCCACCAGAGCTGCCGCGAGATACACCAGTCGCGGATGTTCTCCATCCAGTGCAAATAAGTTTTGGACCAGTAATCGGGATGGAACTTAATCGTCCCCTCTTTGACTGCCTTAATCGCCGGCGCCGCCAGTTCATCCATCTTGACGAACCATTGATTCGACAAATAGGGCTCGATCACCGAATGACAGCGGTAACAAGTTCCGGCCGCGAGATCATAATCCTCGATCTTTTCCAGGTGATCGCGTTTTTTCAGTTCTGCTACTAACTGCTTGCGGCACTCATAGCGATCCATTCCCTTGAACTTACCGGCGTTCTCGTTGAGGGTGCCGTCAATGTTCAGGATGTTGATTTCCGGCAGGTCATGCCGACGGCCGATCTCGAAATCGTTCGGATCATGAGCCGGAGTGACCTTGACCACCCCGGTGCCGAACTCGGGATCGACATAGCTGTCGCCGATAACCGGTATTTCGCGCTCGAGCACCGGCAGGATTACGGTCTTACCGATGTATTTTTTATAGCGGCTGTCCTTGGGGGAAACAGCCAGAGCGGTATCACCGAGCATCGTTTCCGGTCGCGTAGTAGCGACGGTCAGGAACTCATCGGAACCCTGGAGTTTGTACTTAATGTACCAGAGATGACTGTCGAAATTCTTGTGTTCGACCTCATCGTCCGAAAGCGAGGTCTGACATGAGGGACACCAGTTGACAATACGATGCCCTCGATAAATCCAGCCTTTCTTATGGAGATGCATGAACACTTCGGCAACCGCCCGGGAAAGACCCTCGTCATAGGTGAAGCGGGTTCGTTCCCAGTCACAACTACAGCCCATCTTCTTGAGCTGGCTGAGAATGATCTCTTTATTGCGAGTGGCCCATTCGGCCGTACGTTTGACGAATTTCTCGCGCCCCATCTCACGCCGGGTGGTGCCTTCCTTGATAAGTTGCTTCTCGACAACCACCTGGGTAGCAATCCCGGCATGATCGGAGCCGGGGAACCAGGCAGCTTCGTGCCCGTCCATGCGATAGCGCCGGATCAGGATATCCTGAATGGTGTTGTTCAAGGCATGCCCGAGGTGCAGCTTATCGGTAACGTTGGGAGGTGGAATGACGATCGAATAAGGCTCCTTGTCGGAGTGCGCATCGCCATGAAAATAGCCCGCCTCGAGCCAGTGCTGATAAAGTTTATCTTCTACCTCGGCCGGTGAATAGGCCGCGGATTTCTTGCCGTCTGATTTCGTATCTTTGTTCATTGTCTCAATCGGTCTAGAGTTAACGACCTCGCCAAAACCAAAATCGGCGCCCGAACGCGCCGTCAGGGAAACATACCCCGGCTTGGGGATATTGTCAAGATATCAACCTGAAAGCGGTTGGCAAAGGTCCAATTTCGTAGTATTATCGTCAATTATGTCTGACTTGAAAACCCGTCTCGAACAAGAAAATCTTTCCCCCTGGGAAAGACTCAAGCTTATCATGGCTATCCTTCGCTCACCCGAGGGGTGTGCCTGGGACTGCAAGCAAACCCATAAGAGCCTTATTCCCTATCTGATAGAGGAATCTTACGAAGTCGTAGAAGCGATTGAAACCGAAAACTGGCCGGGGCTCAAAGAAGAACTGGGCGATGTCCTTTGCCAAGTAGTTTTTCACGGACAATTGGCATCGGAACGAGGTGAGTTCGTAACCGATGACGCCGTCGAGTCTATTAATGAGAAGTTGATCAAACGTCATCCGCACGTCTTCGGTGAAAGGCATGAGCTCAATCCCCAACAGGTACGGGACCAATGGGAAAAACTCAAGATCGAATCAGGTGAAAAGAAGTCCGTCCTGAACGGTCTGCCCCGATCGATGCCGGCGCTGACGATGGCGTTTCGAATCGGCGAGAAGGCCGGTGGTGTCGGATTTGACTGGAATCATCCTGCAGAGGTTATCGAGAAGCTGGAAGAAGAGATTGGCGAGATCAAACAGGCGATTAAAAATGAAGACAGGCAAGGCATAGCCGAAGAGATCGGCGATCTGCTTTTCGCCACTTCTTCCCTGGCCCGCAAACTCGATATCGATCCGGAACAGGCTCTGAGACAAGCGTTGGAGAAGTTTCGAGAGCGTTTCGAACGTCTGGAGAAAGAAGTGAAAAAGTCCGGACGGTCGTTCACTGATTATAATCTCGATGAACTCGAAGCAATCTGGCAACGAGTTAAAACCATTCCCGCCGAATAGACCACGACTATAAGGCTTGTTGAAAAACCGCACGTTCGGGTATTCAGGAAGAAACGACTATAATACAAGCGACGCAAAGCTTCCCCGTTACGCGAGGTTAATCCCTTTGACACCTAACGGCGGGGATTGCTCCGCCAAAGAATGCGGTTTTTTTAACACTCCCGACAACTTCTTACTCAACGTCAGAAAAAAGATTAGAGAACTCCGGGCCGACCTTTTTTTGTTGTATCGGATAATCTCACCGGGTAGTATCTGATATCACGGAGAAGAAAACCAACAGATGGACAGATATTACAAGGAGTTAACATGCGAGTTCTATTAACAATGAGTGTTCTCGTTCTCCTGGTCGCATCGGTATCCGCTACCGAAACCCGCGTTATGACCATGGGCGACAACAACACCATCCTCCTCGATGAACACAACATCACTATTTTCCCATCGAGGTTATACGACTATCCGAATCTGGCAATCGCTGAATTTTCGAATAACGATTTTACCAAGTTCGGGGTTCACTGGAAGTTTAACGAGGATAAGCCGTGGATACTCGGGGTTTATCTTCACAACGGCACTCCTTCCGATGCCGCCTTCAATCCAATTGACCTGCCTAGCCGCCTAGGTTCCTACACCGACATGAGCAACCAGCGCATGGACATGTACTATGCCCGTATGCTTGGAGACAGCAAGTTCGGATTCCATTTCGGACTGGTACATTCTTCGGCTAAACACGATACTGATGTCCTGAAAGATGAATCCGCCTTCTCAACCTATCGTTTTGATGTCGGGGTTACACCGAAAGACAATAAATACGATGTTTCAGCCGGTTTGGATTTCATGTCATACACGGATAAGGAAACTTATAACGACGGAACCAATGTAACCGCCGTAGATGTCACCGAGCCGGACGGCAACATGGGCTTTTATTTCATGACACGGATGTTCCACCAGATAGATGTCAAGACCGTGTTTGTTCCGCATGCCGGTATCCGTTACGGCAAGTATTCCTCCAACTATTACGATGAGACCGGTGATACCATGTTGACTTCGGTCGAAAACAAAGTCATCGCTATCGATCTCGGAGTAGGCATGCAATATACCCCTACGGAGAATGTCCTGGCGGTATTAGACTTTGGTTTATCTTACGACAATGTGACGACCGACAGCTATTATCCTCTCGACACTCTTGGCGTCGAGGACAAGAACAAGGTTACCTCATTGCCGTACATAAAGATGGGGCTGGATGCCGAAGTGTTCAAATGGATGGATGTGCGCTTTGGCGCCACTTCCTATTGGGACAGTGAAACCGAAGAAACGAATTACGACAATATCGTGATCAAACACACCTACAAGTATCCCGAGAACGAAACCTACCTCGGCTTCGGTTTCCATTGGAACGATCTGCATGTCGACGTCTACAGCAATCCTGAAATGTTCCTCGACGGCTTTAATTTCCTGTCCGGATCGACAAATAATATGAACTTCCGGATCAGTGCCGTGTATGAAATGTTGTAGCAATCGGATTTCGATTATACATAGAAGGCCAGGCGTGGTGAGTGCCTGGCCTTCGCCATTTATATGATCAAATGAATTCTATCCCACCAGTTCTTTCACGAACTGAGGCAATGCGAACGAGGCCACGTGGGTCTCGGCATTGTAATAACGGGTCTTAAGCCCCAGCTTTTCCCAGCGGTCACGATCGAAATCAGCAATCGGATCATACTTCTTCGAACAGAAGCCGAACGACCAATAAGTTGAGGGATAAATCGGCATGAAGCAGGTGTACATGCGAACGATCGGGAATATCTTCTTGAAATTAGAGAACAACGCCTTGACCGTTTTCTGGTTATAAAACGGAGACTCCGATTGAGCTACCAGGATACCATCCTCCTCAAGGCATTCGAAAACCTTCTGATGAAACTGGCGCTGGAACAGCTCGGCCGCCGGCCCCACCGGATCCGACAGATCGAGCATGATGAGGTCGAATTTGCGATCAGTTCGCTCGATGAACTTTTTACCGTCTCCAAAAACGATATTTGCGCGAGGATCAGCCGTCCCGGCACACAGGTCCGGGAAAAACTCCTTTGCGGTGTCGACGACTTTCTCGTCCAACTCACACATGGTGCATTGCTCGACTTCAGGATGCTTGAGCGCTTCCGTCAGAGCTCCACAGTCACCGCCACCAATAATCAATACTTGTTTCGGTGAAGGATGCACGAATAACGGTACGTGTGAAATCATTTCGTTGTAGGCGTTATTGTCCCGTTCGGAAACCATAAGTGAACCGTAAAGAACGAGCATCTTCCCGAAGTCTTTAGTATCGAGAACATCGATTCGTTGATATCGGGAGTCGATGCTTTTCAGGACGCGATCAACTTTTATCGTCAGACCGGAGAGACCGTCGTGAAGCTCCGTATACCAGACATTCCAGAGATCATCCATGCCCTCTTCACGAATATAGGTCTCTTCGACAGGCTTACCTTGAGACATAAAAAAGCTACAACTCCATCAACTTGTACTCCGGTCGTTTCAAGGCATTGAAATTGGAACCGGAGACGGCGCAATAGGCGCCGGTAGCCAGAAACACGATCCGCTCGCCGACTTCGTGCTCGGGAATCATCAGTCCGTCATACATCACGTCGAAGGAATCGCAAGTCGGTCCGGCGAGCACCGATAACCGTTCATCTCCTTCACGGGCGGTCACCACCGGGTATTGGCAATGGTCGAAGACAATTCCCGAGAAGGTGGAATAGAGACCGTCGTCCAGATAATACCAAAGTTTTCCGTCGCGCTCGGCTTTACCGAGAATCGATGTTACCAGCGTGGTAGTGGTAGCGGCAATAAACCGCCCCGGTTCACACACTATCCTAATGCCGGGACGAATATGGTTTTCAAGAGCCTGGTTAATTGGCGTACAGAACTCATCGATGGGTGGAACCGGCTCAGCATAAGGCACCGGGAATCCGCCGCCGATATCCAACAGGCGAGTATCGAATCCGGCCAGATCCAGAGTGTGGATCAGATCATGGGCGGTTTGAATCGCCAGCAGGTAGTTCTCGGCAAAAATACATTGCGAACCGATGTGAAAGCAGAGACCATAAAAATCATGACCGGACTGCCGTATCTGCTGCGCCAACGGAAGAACATCCTCGGGCAGGCAACCGAACTTATACTGCAGATTGACCACGGCAGTGGTGTTGGTGTGGATCCTGAAACGAATCAACACTCGTAACTTCTTGTCCGTATAACGTGAGAACTTGCGGACCTCTTCGATATTGTCCACCACGAAAGTTTCAATACCGGCCGCTACCGCTCGATCGAATTCCTGGCGTGATTTGATAGGATGTGAATGTATCAAAGTTGCCGGATTGATGCCGGTCTTGAGCACTTGATTGATCTCCCCCATCGAACAGACATCGTAATTACCGCCAAGGCGATAGATTTCATCGATCAACACCTGGTGGTTATTGGGTTTTATCGCATAATGGATATCCACCCGGGGTAAGGCGGCCTTGAGAGCGCGATAATTACGACCGATCTCCTTTGGATCCATAATGAGTGAAGGAGTGGCCAGGGTTGTATCCCGAAAGAGCTCATCGATAGATTCCGGGCATCCGTCAACAGGCAGTCGCTCACGGACCGCCTTCAGGCTGAGATAATGGGTCATGTTCGTGATCCTATATTCCGGAAGAGGCCACAGGTTTGTGACTGACAATTTCGTCGTGATCGGATGGAATGCCGCGGGGCAACTCCTGACAAACTGCCTCAGATGCTTCTAGCTGCTCCTTGAGATAATGATGGGCTCGGTATGGATCAACTGAAGTACCACAGGTGAAATAATCGACCGCGGCATACCCGTATTCCGGCCAGGTATGGATAGAGATATGGGACTCGGCAATTACCACTACCCCCGAAACACCCTGCGGATTGTAGCGATGAAACACCGATTTGACAATAGTGGCGCCGGATTTTCGGACGGCCTCATTCAGATGTTTCTCGAGTAGCTGTTGATCGTTAAGGATATCAGTGTTACAGCCCGAGAGCTCCACTACCAAATGACGTCCGAGAATCTTCATTCGTTCCACTCCTTTCAGGTCCCGGTCTCCGGACAAAGAGTTTACATTTGCGGTGGCGACACGATGCGCAGGAGCGACACCGGTCGTTTGGATTCATTTCTAATTTGGTGCGGCAAATCCGACTCAAAATAAAAGCAGTGCTGTTTCGGGACCTTGTACGTGCGTTGTCCGAGCAACAGGGTGGCCGTTCCGCTCAGGACGAACCCGAATTGCTCGCCGGGATGAGGATCGGTCTTATCGAGTTTTTCGCCCGGTTCCAGTCGTACCAGGATCGGATCCATGACGTTGTTGGTCGAACCGGGTACAAGCAATTCGAACGATCCGGCGCCCGTCCCTTCTATGGACACTCTCTCTTCGGGTGCATAGACGACTTTTCGGTCATCATCCTTCTCCGAGAAAAACTCCGAGAGCGACACCCCGAGCACTTCCAGAATGTCGGCCAGATAGTCGATCTGGATCGAGGTTTGTCCATTCTCAAGCTGAGAAATGAACCCCTTGCTCAGATCGGCCCGGTTGGCCAACTCTTCCTGGGTAAGGTCACAGGCTAAACGCAGTGCTTTTATTTTTTCACCAAAAGCTAACTTCAAAATTTCTACCATCCCCCCCGAAGTTTAATAAACAATACCTTTTTGTTTAATAAAGGTGGCCTATTATACCTTGTAGATTTCTGGAGTCAAGACGTTTCTTCACCCTTTTTCGATTATTTTTTGTAGCGATTCCGGCAAAAAGTTCGGAAACCAAATCGACCTTGCCAAAGTTAGTATCTGATAGTAAGTTCCATAACTGCTACGGCAGCCAACAAGGAGTAGTAAAATCGATAAATATAACATTGTGATCATCGGTGGCGGCCCCGGCGGCTATACAGCCGGCATTCGGGCAGCCATGAAGGGCGCCTCCGTGGCGGTGGTGGAAGTCGATAAATTAGGCGGCGTATGTCTGAACCGCGGGTGTATCCCCTCCAAAGCTCTTATTGCCTCAGCTCTTCAATATGAGAAAGCCCGGGATGCTGAATCATTCGGAATTGAGATAGACGGACCTGTCCGTTACAACTGGCAGGCGATGCTGGCTCGTAAGGACAAAATAGTCAATACCATGGTGGGCGGAATCGGGCAATTATTCAAATCCCACGGCGTCAGCCACTACAATGGATACGGCCGAATCCTTGACGATAAGACCGTACTTGTTACCGACGAAAAGGGAAACGAAACTAAAATTGGCGCTGAGAACATCGTTATCGCCACCGGCTCACGGGCCATGAACATCCCGATTTTCCCGGTGGACGGTCACCGCATTCTGACCTCCGACCACATGTTACAGGCTGAACAGCTGCCGAAATCGCTCCTTATCGTCGGTGCCGGTGTGATCGGGTGCGAATGGGCTTTTATGCTTTCGATGCTGGATGTCGAAGTATCCATGGTGGAAATGCTCGATCATGCCCTGCCGCTCGAAGATGAGGGCACTTCCATCCTGATCGAGCGCGAGTTGAAAAAACGTAAGATCAAGCTGTTTACCAAAACACGCGTGGATAAAATCGAGCCCGGTCCCGAAGGAATCCAGGCGGCTCTCTCCAATGGTGAGATATTGTCCGCCAATCAGGTTCTCATGGCAGTGGGACGAGCTTTTAACACCGAGGATTTGGGTCTCGAAGAGGTCGGGATCGAACAGAACAAAAACGGCTCGATTAAAACCGGTCCCGATATGCGCACTAATAAGAAGAACATTTTCGCCATTGGCGATGTCCGTGGTGAAATTATGCTGGCCTATACCGCTACTCATGACGGAGCCGTGGCTGTCGATAACGCGCTCGGGGGAACAGCCCGGAAGGATTACCTCGGTGTTCCCTCAGTCATTTTTACCCATCCCGAGGTAGGATCGGTGGGCTTGACCGAGAAACAGGCCGCCGAGAAGTATGACCCGGCAATCGGTAAATTCCCGCTAAGGGCGTTAGGTAAAGCTCACGCCGAGAATGAGATTGCGGGTGAAGTGAAGCTGATCGCCGACAAGAAAACCGATAAGCTGTTGGGCGCACACATTGTCGGTTCTCACGCAACGGAAATCATTCATGTTGCGGCGCTGGCTATCAGGCAAAGCCTTACAGCCCGCCAATTAGGCGAGTTGACATTTGGCCATCCGGTCATAGCCGAGTCTATAATGGAGGCGGCGCACGATCTGCACTCAGAATCAGTGCACCTGGCAGCCAAGCGCAAAAAATAGACGCAGGATGTGCGTATAGTCTGCGTATCAGTCAATCCGGCGCAGATACGGCGCATCACCTGCGAAATGTTATGTCGTTGCGACACAATGCCGACTCCGGATAACTAGTTATTCGGAGTTCTTTTATCAATCGCAGATTCTGCGGACCATTGATATAACAATCTCGGACCCCCGCCAAAGATATGCCTGTAACATGCAATGTAGCAGTAACTTATATTTTCAAATCAGGCGCTGTTCAATTTTGGCACAGCGTTTGTTACATATACGTTCGAAGTTAGTTACTCTTGACATAGTATGGCGGTGAAGGGTATCTATGAGGTGGGGTGAAGGAGTCTTTCAGGATTGAGAGACTCCTTCCTTGTTTGTATCCTATTTCCGATCTCGGCTGGCTGACTTCCTCGATGTTCTGTGAGGAGCTAGTTCCAGGGGAGATCGGTCAAATCGACATTGCCGCCGGTGATTATGATACCAACTCGCTTGCCGGCCAGCACATCGGGATGCTCCATCAGGCAGGCTAACGGAACGGCGCTGGAAGGCTCAATGATCATTTTCATCCGCTCCCAGACGAGCTTCATAGCTGCAATTATCGCCTCCTCCGAAGCGGTCAGAATGTCCGTAACATTGGCCTTGATAACCTCGAAAGTTATATCGCCCAGTGACGTCAACAGGCCGTCGCAGACGGTTACCGGATCCTTCGACTCAACCCACTTTCCGCTGCGGAATGAGCGCTGGGCGTCATCGGCGTTTTTCGGTTCAACTCCGTAAACCTTGGTATCCGGCGAAATGCCCCGGACCGCGAGAGACGTTCCGGAAAGCAGCCCCCCACCGCCAATAGGAGCCATTACGGCATCCAGCTCGGGCGCCTGGATCATAAGTTCGAGACAGGCGGTCGCCTGACCGGCGATAATTTTCCAATCGTTGTATGGGTGGATAACCACGGCACCGGTTTTCTCTACCACCTGTTCGAGTGTTTCCTGGCGCGATTTGAGAGTCGGCTCGCACAGGGCAATTTGTCCCCCATAACCCCGAACAGCATCAATTTTCACCCTCCTGGCCGTTCGCGGCATGACAATGTGAGCGGTAATACCACGATATCGTGCGGCCAGGGCAACGGCCTGGGCATGATTGCCGGAGGAATGAGTCGCCACTCCCCGAGCGGCTTCTTCATCGGTAAGTGAGAATACGGCGTTGGTTGCGCCGCGAAATTTGAAAGCCCCCACCTTCTGCAAGTTTTCACACTTGAAGAAAAGCTCGGCCCCGACCATTTCGTTGATCGATTCAGAGGTCAGCACCGGTGTAATGTGGGCATAAGGGCGGATTCGATCAGCCGCCGCTTTGATATCCTGCAGATTAATCATGTTCCAATATACCGGCAGGAAGAAATCGATCAAGGACAGAAAGATATTGATTGTTCGAATAAAAGGCGGGATATAGAGTATGACAATCCAAAGGAGTTGATAATATGTCCAGTGGTGGTAGTGGTGGAGCCGCAGCCGGGGCGGCCGTTGCAGCAGCAGCCGCGGCCAGGAAAAAGCGAGCCATGCAAGAAGAGGAGGAACGCTTGACCAGCTACAATAAAGAAGACCTGGAGGGCTGGGAGTTCAAGATCGTACGGGCCAACACCCGTAAATTTCGCACCGCTGAGGCGGTAAAGCAGCTCTGTGACGAGGAAGCCAAAGCCGGTTGGGAGTTGATCGAGAAATTCGATGATTCCCGGATTCGCTTCAAACGACCGGTTTCACGCCGCAGCCAGGACAGTCATTCCGAGATCGATCCGTATCGAACTCTGGTTGGATTATCGGAAGGCACCATGGTGATAGTGATTCTGGGGATCATCGTTGCCGTCGGGGCCGTAGCGTTATTCATATCGTTGGCATACAAATAGCTTAAAAAGAATCATATTGGTCTGTTGTGACCGGCAGGTTGCATACGTATATTTAATGTATGGCTGAGGCCTCGAACACAACCCGTAAGCCGGATCGCAAACTGGGCGATGAATGGCAGAATTGGGACGGTCGCAACGAATCGACCGACACGCGCAAGAGGGTATTTCTGGGCGTGGCGGCGTTGTCGATCGTACTCCTGATTCTCGGCGCCGGACTGTTCCTCTGGCTAATCGAACCGCGCCTTGAGAGTCTCGGACACCCCTGGCCGGTGACAGTGACATGGATTTATCGAATAATATCGGCGGCACTGTTGTTATGGCTGGTTATACTGACCTGGGCCGTGGCAACCAACCGGCCCGCCCCGCGCGCTATTTTACTGCCCGGGCTGATCAATCGCCTGCTGGGAATGGTTGCGAAGATCGGCGGCATCATTGGGATATCGACCGATCGCCTGACCAATTCCTTTCTCAAAGTCCACAACCTGTTGATCGGAACATCGCCCAAAACCGTATCGGCCGAGTATTTGTTGGTTCTTGCCCCGCGTTGTCTGACTCGCGAGAACAACGCCACATTGAGACAACTTCGGGACAGCTATGGATTTCACATGGCGGTGGTGGGCGGGGGCACCGAAGCCCGACAAAAAATTCACGAGGTGCGACCTCGGATGATCATCGCCATGGCTTGTGAGCGGGACCTTCTTTCGGGATTCAAGGAAGTGAATCCGAGCATCCCGGTCATCGGCTTCCCGAACAAACGTCCCGAGGGTCCCTGCAAGAACACCTGCGTCGACATGAGTCAGATCGAACAGACGGTGAGACGTTGCTTGGGACTGGGTCCGGGGTCGGTGTCTTGAATTCTGTTGACAACTGCCGATTAATTATTAGATTGTCGCGTCTGTGAATGGCGGAGTAGCTCAGTTGGTTAGAGCAGCGGAATCATAATCCGCGTGTCCGGGGTTCAAGTCCCTGCTCCGCTATTTTTTCATGGCTGAGAATCAGCAATCTCTCCCACCGGACCGCATTCTTCGAGCACCCGACGCCTCCCGTAATCCTCCACGATGACGATTCGAATCAACGTCTGCGAATTGAGATGTTCGCGGGCATGGACCGGTAGATCATCTCTATTTGAGAATTTCTTTCGATAGCCTCCCCTGCTCATCGCATGATATACACAAAAAGACCGCCGGGGCTATCACTTCCATGACAACCCCGGCTGGTACACGCAGAATAGGAAAAACAGTGGTTCGTCTATTTCTCTTCGTCGTCCATCTTTTTCAATTCACGAAGAATAGCAAGAGCGCTTGAGCCGGTTGCCAACTGCGAAATGCGTTGGATACGCTCTTCATCATCTTTGAACTTCCGTTCGAGACGAACCTGATAGGCAGTACGGAGGGTGTCCAGGAGCTTTTCCAGTTCATACGGCTTGGGCAGGTACCCGAACGCACCGAGCTTGGTACAGTCGATGGCTGAATCAACCGAACCGTGACCGGTCAAAATGATCACCTCGAGGTACTTGTGCTCCTTCTTCAGGATTTCCAGCACCTGTTTGCCGTCCATCCCTGGCATTTTAAGATCCAGCAGGGCCAGATCGAACTTCTCCCGGCGGGCCAGTTCAATCGCATCGGCGCCGCGACTGGCGGTGCGAACGATGAAATCCCGCATCTGGAGCCGTTTGGCGATCGACTCGAGGAACTCCTCTTCGTCGTCGACAATCAGCAGCTTGATTTGGTCTGACATGGGTTGCTCCTTTTTTTATCAGAAACCTATTATTCGCCAATACCCGAAAATGGTCCACCCCCATAGAACCACGAAAGACAACAACAGCACAACCGAGCCGTGTCTGAGAAAATCAGAGAGGGTGACCAGTTGCTCACCGGTAACCGGATCCTTGGCCATAGCATAAGCAATGGCATTGGACGGGGTTCCAATGATGAGCATGTGCGCAAACGACGAGGCAAAAGCGGTAGCAAAGCCGACCATCCAGGGATGTGTCCCGCTTATGGTCGCCATCGGCACGGTAATCGGCCCGATAGCCGAAACCGTAGCACCGTCACTCATGAAATTGGTGGTAATGCCGGTAAACATGCTAGCCGCCATGGCCAGCCCTGAGCCATGTTGCAGGAAATCCGGCATGATGCTTAAAAAACTATCAGCCAGATATAGCGCAGCGCCGGTGTCGGCCAGTCCCTTGCCGAGAGCGCTGGCGCTGGCATAGAGGGCCACCACCTCCCAGTGAATCGAGGTAATATCGCGCCACTTGAGAATGCGCAGCATATTAAGCAACACCAGACCGAGAATGATCGGACCTCCCATCCCGAATGTATCACTGGCGGAAACCCAGAGGACCACCACCAGGAGCAACACCGCCGCCGTGATATATTCGTTGCGATTCATTGGCCCGATTTGCTCAGCCGCTTTTCTTACTATATCCGATACATTCAGCTCCTTTACCTGGAGCTTACGTCTGAAAGTGAAATAAAAGTAACCTGCAATAACCAGAGTCATAATCGGTACAAACGGCATTCCGTATTGAACCCATTCACCGAACGTCGGGGCGAGATTGTAGTCCTGAAGAATCCCCATCATGATGGCATTGCGTCCCCCGGCCGCAGGTGAACCGGGACCACCGGAGTTGGCGGTATAACATAATGTCAGGGCGAACATCACCGCCAGGGCGCGGTCCTTCTTTATCCCGGCGGCTCGTATCGAAGTCACATAGACCATCATGAAAAGCGGCATAATAAAAGCCACCAGGGCATGTTCCGAAACAATGGAACAGCTAATCGCCAGCATGGGCAAGAACAGGAACAACAACCTCGGCAATGTTTTAGCCGGTCCCAGCAGCAGCAGACCGATACGCCGGTCCAGACCGGTTTTGGAAATAGCAACCGAGATCGCTAAGACCCCGAATATGAACAAAACGGCATCCTTGGCATAAGCCTGCGCGATGTTGTCCGGTCGCAGGATACCGAAGAAATACATTACAACACCCACCAGCAGCGCTGTAATTCCAACGGGAATAGCTCCGGATGCCCAGAATAAAGCTGCCACTACCAAAGTGGCCAGCATCACTCGGGCTTTGAACGAGACTTGTTCGGGTGACTCGTTGACCTTGACACTGTTGCCGCTTTCGTCCGTCTTAACGGTGTACATCTTGTTCTTGTGACTGTAATAATCGGCGATATTCTCTCCCTCACTCATCTGGCGATAGGCGGAATAGCCCATATTCAGATCAGTGGTTTGTCCTGTCTTGGGAGTTGACAGAATATCCAAAAGACGTTGCGGCGCCGGAGCAAAAATGAAAACGAGGAAGATTAAAAAGCCCAGCAAGATGATGCCTGGCCGGGAATTATGCGAACCTTTGAGCCAACCCCAAACCGAGCGGTTGGGAACGTGCGGGATTTCGTGGCGAGCCATGAGGTGCGGGCGATCTTCGCGGGCCTCCTCAATAGTCTTGATCAGTTGATCCAATTCGCACGGTTTCTCCAGATAAGAGAAAGCTTCGAGGCGACCGGTTTCCATGGCGGAAGCCATGGATCCCTGACCGGTCAACATAATCACCTGAACGGCGGGCCGGTATTTTTTGATCTCGGCTAAAGTGCGTTCACCGCTGATACCGGGCATCTTCAGATCGAGTAAAACCACATCGATATCGTTGTCGGCTCGGACCAGCTTGATGGCATAGTCACCGTTGCCCGCTTCGACTGTCTCGTAATTACGAAGATTCAGACGACGCGCCAGATCAGCACGAAACTGATGCTCATCGTCTACAAGAAGGATCTTTGACATTCGCTACCCCCTCTCCTGAAAAGGGGGAGTCGCTTCCAGCATTTGCCGAACTACTTCGTCACACAAATCGGCCAGTCGCACCAGCCCGATGGGGTGTCCATCCCTGGTCACCAGCGCAGAGAGACTTTGGAAAGCGATCAATTTATGGATCACTTCCGCGATAGTAGCAGTCACTTCGATATGTTCAGTGACCGGGTGCATCACATTTTTAACCGGGGTGGCGGCAGCGGCGCGGCATAAATCCGGGAAATCCATCTGCAACGAACGGGATCCATCCAGCATACTCTCCAGCACCGCTTCACTGACACCGGCTCTGGAAAGGGTATTCAAATCACCCAGGACCTGACTGCGAGGTTGCAGTCCGCGCATAATTGCCATTTGCCCGACTTTACCCACGATATTCCCCTGATCATCGGCTACCAAAACAGCCTGATAGGGGATTTTTCCATTTGCCACAGGCTCCCGGCGAGATTCATGAAGACGAATGGCCACCTCCCAAAGCGTTGCCTCCGAATCCACCAGAGGGTACTCATCGATCGGGACCATGATATCTTCAGCTGTCTTAAGACTCATAGATCGTCCTCATCTATCCTTCAAACTCATCTCTTGACCTTCTCCGGCAGCACGAGGGTAAACGTGCTCCCTTCTCCCTGGACCGAATCAACCTCAATGGTGCCACCCAGCCCGCGCACAATGCCGTAACTGACGGACATCCCCAGCCCGGTTCCCTTGCCTACTTCTTTGGTAGTGAAAAAGGGCATAAAGACTTTGTCAAGCTGTTCGGGTGTCATACCGCAACCGGTGTCGCTGATCGCAACCATGATCTTTCCTGCGGCGCGGGAAGTACTAATCGTGATTACGCCGGGACGACCGCCCATGGCGTCGGTGGCATTATTAATGATATTCAGAATAACCTGTTGTAGTTGGTTGATATCAGTCGTCAGCCTTGGCACCGATCTGTCGTATGAGCGCTCGATCTTGACGTTCGAAACAGCGAACTCCGGACCGAGCAAGTCATCGATCACACCATCGATTATTTCATGAATGTCGTAATCGCCCAGGTGGAAATCACTCTGTCTCACGAAACGCAGAAGTTTACGAGTGATGTCGCGGCATCGGAAGGCGGACTTCTGTATCGTCCGGAGTCGATTTAACAGATCCGTCTCATCCAGAGTCTGACCGAACTGAGGATCGGCGTAATCCAGAAGGAGTCCGGATTCCTCGGTTATCACCGCAAGAGGATTGTTGATCTCATGAGCGATACCCGCAGCGAGTTCACCGACCGAAGCGAGCTTGGAAGCATGTTCGAGCTGAGCCCGCGTCTGGTCCGCCTCTTTTTGCTGTTCCACCATCTTGTTGGAACGGTTGATAATAACCAGAAGAGCCAGAATGATCAATGAAGCTGAGACGATAAGCGATACCGGTTCAAGACCGCCCAGGATACCCTGATTGGGCGATACCGACTCCACGATCAGCGCCCAGTCGGCATTACGCAACCAACGGAAGGCAAAATGCTGAGCATGATGATCGATTTCGACGGCATCGTAACCATAGAGTTCGTCCGAGGGAACGGGAATGGGACATTTATCGAGCGGGTGAGCGATGCTTTCATGCACCAGTTGGTAGTCACCCTGACGATTGACAATGAAGGTCGAGACATTCGAGCCGGCCTGCTGTGACTCGATATATTCGTACATCCGGGCCGGATCAAGAGTCGCACGGAGCACCACAAAGCGGTTATCGGAATGCCGACTCACCGCAATCGTGAAGTGTGGTTGCTGGCGGAAACCAAGATAGATGTCGGTTATAACGAAGTTGTCGGCGGTTTCCTTGAGGGAACGATACCAGTTTTCATCCTGGTAATTGCGTGAGGTCAGCGACGGATGCGGTCCCGCATAGGCAACCTGCACACCTTCCGTATCGAAAAATCCAAGGTCGACGAAAGCATCGGACACACGCTGAAGATCGGCCAGATATTCGGTCATCTGATCCGAGTTGGGTTCGGTCGGAAAATGTGGGTTGTCGATCAAGTTGACGAGATTAACACGTCGCTCCGACAGAAACAGGTCTAGAGTATTTGCCTCATGCTCGGCAACGGCGCCGAGGTGAATCTGTCGGCTTTCATCGCGAAGGCCAACCGAAAGGTATTGAAAATAGACGGACAATAGAATGAGCGGGGCGATATATGTAATCGCCATACGCATGAATTGTCGTCTTCGCCATTCGCGATAATGCTCCGGCTTGAAAGGCAGGAGCTCACGGGAGTCTAAGGTTGCTTGTTTTTTTCTCTCCATTTCGCCACGCTTAAAGTGTCCCCTAACTACTGAGCCGGGATTCGCGATAATCCGGCTTGGTTGGCAAAGAATCCGGCGTACGATCGTTTTGCCTGCTCGCGGGCCGACCGAGCCGTTCCAACACCGATTTTGCTCGCGAGGGTGAGTTGGGCCCGTGGGCATACGTCGGAGTGGGATATATTCTGTAAAGTTGCTGATACTTCTCGGGTGTCAGCCTTGGCATAATAACATTGGCTCCGCATTGAAGACCTAACAGGAGGCCGTCTTTATCGACCGTAGCCAGAGCGGAAGTGGCCGGGATGTGTGCCTCAGGGCAGACAAGCCGGGTCAATGCCAGCACCTTACGGGCCAGCAGACTTACCCGCGCCGAGATCCGACTGGCTCTTTCCTTGGCCGTGGTTTTGCCAAGGGGAGTCTGAGGATTGGCAATATAAGGTCCGGAACCGACCATATACAACTCGATATCCCGAAAGGTGAGGATGTCTTCGGCGATGCTCTCGAGTGTTTGGCCGGGCAATCCAACCATAATGCCGCTACCGATATTGTAGCCAATGCGACGAAGTTTCAGCAACAGTTTTATGCGATCAATCGGTCCGGACGGACCAATCGGATGAAGTTTGCGATACAGTTCGCCGTCGCCGGTTTCAAACCGGAGCAAACAGCGTCTTGCCCCCATATCATACCAATAACGATAATCATCCTCCGATCTCTCCCCCACCGAAAGCGTGACTGTTAAACCATAATTGAGAGTTATCTTACGGATTAACTTGCCAAGCCACTCTCGGGGCATTGAGGGCATTTCACCTGACTGGAGTACGACTGTGCCATATCCGAGACGGGCGGCATTTTCAGCACATGCAAGCACCTCGCCGGTGCCCATGCGATAGCGCAACAACTCGCTGTTGGGATGACGCAGGCCGCAATACAGACAGGTACGACAGCAATCATTGCTGAACTCGACCAGACCCCGAAGATGCACGGTGTCTCCAACCCGTTCACGGCGAACTTGATCCGCCATGGTCCACAACTGATTCAGTTGCGACCGGTCGGTTGTTTTGAGCCACTCAACGATGTCTTTTGCGGTAATGGTCAGGCGCTCTGACACTGTTTTCTCTCCTGTCTGAACACTTTCATGGCGCGATCGAGGATGCCGTGGCAATAGGCGATGGCCATGCCGTAGTTCGTAATCGGTACCCGGGCGGATTTACAAGCCAGGATGCGCGAGAGGATCTCACGCCGGTTGGCCGTACAAGCGCCACAGTGTACAACTAGCTGATACTTGCTTAAATCGGTCGGGAAATCATGCCCACGGACATGGTCGAAATTCAGAGGCTGTCCTACCCGTTCGGTGATCCAGTTGGGTAGTTTAACGCGGCCGATATCCTGCTCGATAGGGTGATGGGTACAATGCTCGGAGATCAACACCCGGTCTCCGGCATGGAGATGATCTATCGCTTCGGCGCCCTCGGCTAATGCGTCAAGGTCACCTTTCATACGCGCGTAAACAATGGAAAAACTGGTCAACATCACATCGGATGGTGTCTTGCTCGCTACGAATTCAAAAGCCTGTGAGTCAGTGACCACCAGGTACGGTGGGCGAACCAGACGTTCCAGCGCCTGGACATATTCGGTCTCACGGACCGTGAGAGTGACCGCACCGGTATCGAGCAGATCACGGATCGTTTGCACCTCCGGCAGAATCAAACGTCCGCGCGGAGTTTCTTTGTCGATCGGCATGACCAGCACGACCGTCTCTCCTTTGGGGACGACATCGGAAAGAATGGTCGGGTTTTCCAGATAGTCGGCCGGAACAGACTCCACCAGGGCACGCCGCAGAGCATTCATGCCGGTGTTGTTTTTCACCGAGGTCAGAACCAGCGGGATACCCCGTTGACCGAGGTCCACCACCAATGATGTAGCCGGGGGTTCAATATCGCATTTGTTGGCCACGGCAATCACGGAAGCTTTGCGAGCTTTGAGTTCGCGCAGCAGCAATTCTTCCGGCTCCCCCCAATCTTCGCCGCAGAACATAATCAAACCCACATCAATGCGATTGATTACCTTGTTGGTGGCTTCAATCCGCAGACTGCCCAACTCGCCAATATCGTCGATCCCGGCCGTGTCAATGAGAACTACCGGTCCAATCGGCAGCATCTCCATGATCTTATCGACCGGATCGGTAGTAGTGCCCGGTTTATCGGAGATAATGGAAACGTCACGATGTGCCAGGCGGTTAATAAGGCTCGACTTACCACAATTGCGTCGACCGAAAATACCGATATGCAGGCGCATTCCTTTGGGTGCGGCTCTCATAATGCTGTCTCCTCGCCGCCGAGTGACTCCCGACCGGTCTCTTGAGACCGGTGACAGTAGGCCCGTTCGGACAATAGCTCATTCACAAAATCGACCATGGCATCAAGATGAGCGGAGGTGAGTTCGCCCAAATCACTGCAAACCATACCAAGGTGATCATCCAGTTCAATCAGACGCAGGTCGGCATCGGCCGGGGCGTTTGATACATGTCCGGCAAGATAACTCCAACGCGGTCCGTTTATTTCGACAAACCATACTTCGGCCCGATAATCACGCCACACCAGTCGTGAAATAGTATCCAGGGCTCGCCTCAGAGTCAGCTCAGCCACACAGACCGAGGTGAATCGAAGCCAGCGCTTAAAGTCTGATATCGCGCCCACCACGATTTACCTCCTCCAGAAGGTGTGACACTCGACCGGACATCCCGGGCGACAATTCCGCGATTTTTTCCTGGATCAGCTTCTCTCCAACTTCTTTGGTCTTCGGTGAAGCATAATCACGCAGGTACTCGGCTAAAGTAAGAATCGCATTCGGGATACAGAACTTGTGCACCTCCCCCTTGCGGGCGATAGCCATGAAACTCGATCCCGTCCGACCGCAGCGATAACCGGCGGTACAAAATGAGGTCAGGAAACCGGCCTCGGCCAATTCACAAACGACCTCATCCAACTCGCGGGTGTCCCCCAGCATGAACTGCTGACGATGTTCATCCTGGTCATAGTCCTTTTGTGCATAACCGGCCAGACCGATCCTGGTTGAGGCATCGGTTTGCGTACAGGCGTTTTTCAACGCCGGCATACGTACTTCCCGCGGCTCACGGGCAGTGATAATCATGCCGGTGTACGGCACCATCAGTCTGATGACCGCGATCATACGAAGGAAATCACGATCGCTCACGAGATAAGGATTGTCGGTGTCACACAATGGGGCGCCTGAAGCATGGCGCAGACGCGGGAACGAAATCGTATGCGGTCCGATACCGCCGAAAGTCTTTTCAAGATCGATCGTATGATAAAGCAAACCCAGCAACTCGAAGCGCCAGTCGTACAATCCCAGCAGAGCACCGATGGCGACATCGTCAATTCCGGCTTCCTGCGCTCGATGTAAAGCATAAAGACGCCATGGGTAGTTGGACTTGGGTCCCCTGGGATGTACCCGTTTGTAGGTTTCATGATGATACGTTTCCTGGAACACCTGAAAAGTACCGATGCCTACATCATGGAGAACTTTGTAGTCATCAACGGTCATAGGCGCGGCATTGATATTCACGCGCCGAATTTCACCGTTGCCGACTTTCGTATTATAAACGGTTTTAATAGATTCTTGAATATAATCGACACCGGAGCGACGATGCTCACCGAAAACCAGCACTGATCGCTTATGGCCGAGTTTTACCAGAGCGCGTATCTCCTCCGCCAGTTCTTCCATATTAAGCAACATCCGCCGAATTTCCTTATTCTCGGCCCGGAAGCCGCAATACAAACAGGAATTTTCACAGATGTTGCCGCAGTAGACCGGTGCAAATGTGACCACCCTCGGACCATAGACATGCTGCCGGATATCGGCAGCGGCCGCGAATATCTCTTCCCAAAGTTCCTCGTCGGTAACATTGGCAAGAAGTGCCGCCTCAGCCGGTTCCAAACGCTGAAGCGAACGAGCTTTGGCAATTACCTCACGAACCGCCGAGGGCTCCGGTTTGGAGTTTTTCTCGAGCAGTTCATGAATCAGCGCATCATCGATGAAGTCGTGTCCGTCGTGAAAAAAACGAGCGGGATTGTCAATCGGCTTCAAAGGACGCGGACCGTCCGGTCGAACCGGTTGCTGTGCGTTATGTAGCATCGTCTGGCTCCTGATTACCCCCATTTTCTGAATTAACTTGATCGTTCATCCCCCCCTGGAATTTGCGGGGCAATGTTACGGCAAACAAAGACCCGAGACCTTCTTCACTCTCGACATGAATCTGACCACCGTGTCGTTGTACGATTCGCTGAACTATTGCCAGCCCCAGCCCCGTTCCGGTAGCCTCATGACGTCGGGCGTTGTCGGCCCGATAAAATTCGTTGAAAAGATTCGGCAAGGCATCTTTCGGGATGCCAATACCGTTATCACTCACCTGGATGCGAACCGATCCGCCGTTGCTGGGATAGGCCTCCACTTTGATACTGCCGCCCACGGGAGTGTATTTGAGAGCGTTGGAGATAAGATTTTCCAGCAATTGACTGAGCGCATCGGGATCACCTTCAACAGCAGGCAAATCATCGTCGATGGTCAACTTGAGGGCGGTCTTGCGTTCGACCGCTTCATCCATAAACGTCCGATAAACTCTCCCGATGAGATCAGTCAGGTTTACCAGTGTAAAAGCCCGTTCGCGAACGGCTTTCTCCGATTCAGTCAGGAGAAGCAGTTCATTGACCATCGTTACCATGCCGCTGGCGCGCCGCCGCATACGCGCAAGCTGCTCTTTCTGATCGTTATTGAGCGGACCGATATACTCATTCAGGACGACATCGAGCATGCTGGTCATGGCTGCAATCGGGGCGCGAAGATTATGCGCCACTCGCATCATGAAAAACGAGCGCTCTTTACCCAGCCGTTCAATCGCTTCATAAGCCAGAGCATTGTCAATGGCAATAGCCGCCAGAGCCGCCGCCAGTCGATAAAATTGCACGTCGTCCTCGGAGAAACGATCACTCTTCGAACAGTAAGCCCCCAAAATGCCGATATTCCGCCCCTCCACCGTCAACGGAACGAACAACACCGAATTTACCCCGACTCCACGAAGTCGGTCGGCCAACTGAAAGTTTTTGCTGTCGACGATATCGCCGACGACAAACGGTTCTCCATTCATAACGCGTTGACTGACCGGGCTGCGCGATAGTTCGATCCGCATCCCTTCAAGCACACGCGTAACCTCTCCATGAGTCGCCTTAACGGCCAAACTCACCCCATCGTCAGCCATCAACTTGATCGACGTACCCATAACCTCACCGATTTTGGCCAACTCGGCAGTAGTAATCGAAAGAACGCGATCCAGATCACGTTCGCGTCCGATTGCCTGGACCATGGAAAAAAGACCGCTGAGTCTTCGGTTGAGACTGTCGATCATTCGAGATAAGTCGACAAGGGTATTGATCCTCCGGCGAAGCATCGTCATGATCACGGTTGTCGAAGCCGCCGTGATCAAAACCGAAGCAGAGAAGAAACAGAGCTGAATGAAAATACGAACGGGGTGTTCGTAAATAGTCGAGGCATGGCCGTCGACAACCACCGGATGATGGGTCATCCAGCCCTGATTCTCCGCCAGAGCTATAAAAGATACACCGAGTATAACCAGAGCCGCGAAACCATAACTGGAACGGGGGCGCAATAGAATAGAGGCGAATATAATGTGGAAGATGAAAAAGAAGATAAGTGGACTGGTTATTCCCCCGGTGAAATGTATCAGCAAAAACATAGCGGCATAGTCACACGAGACCTGCCACCGGGTGAAGGATCTGATCGCCTGGCGCTGTTTCGAGGTAACCACAACCGGCAGGCGATGGCGCCAACGGTAAAACAGCGCATTGTAGAACAAAACCAGCAGAGCGACACCATAGAGCACCCCCGGGGAGGCCAAATCAATCCCCAAATAAGGAGAGATAAAAGTCCCCACGGCTATGCCGATCGGCACGAACCATCGCAGCTTGATGAACCAGATTGACCGATCGCGCAGTTCACCCAGAATAATCCGGCGACCACGCTGCCAGTCTTCCGGCAGATCAAATAAACCGCGCTCGGTGCTGTCGAATAATGCGTCCACTGCTTCGCTCTTCCTGCCTACGATTAATCCTCCAGGATCGCTTTGAGCTTAGCCAACAGCCGCTCCGGTTCGATTGGCTTCTCAAAGATCCATTTGGCCGGCCATTGCTGGCCCATGATATGCTGGTACTGATCCGGGCCTTCATCCCGCACTTTATCGAGGAAACTGGTAAGCATAATAATCGGCGTTTCCTCACAACCCGGCCTGGCCCTCAGATCGTGGGCCAGGTCGAATCCTTCAGTGTCGGTAGTCATCATCACATCGAGGATGATGATATTAGGCGTAATCGTGTCCAACAATTTCATGGCCTGTTTTCCGTCGGCCGCCGCTTCCACACGATAGCCGTTGTTTTCCAATATGATCTTCAACGACTGGCGAATGTCGCGGTCGTCATCGACGACAAGAACTAATGGGTGGCTATCCATGACTCTTTGTCTCCTTCAAGTGGCTCAGCGTCCATCGGCCTGGCCGGTTTATAGCTGGTATGCAGATAATGATGTGCAACCTCGCTATTTGGCTCCTTCAGGAACTTCCTATAAGCTTCCGAGAGTGACGGGTTCTCATGCGACTGACGCAATTCCTGAACCTCGGCATCATCTCGATACAAAGCATTAGAGCGTGCCCGGAGCTTGCTGACATTGACAGGCAGAGGCTGACCGCCGCCGCCCACACAACCGCCGGGACAAGCCATTATCTCAATGAAATGATATTCGGACTCACCCGCAACGATTTGGTCAAGAACTTTGCGGGCATTGGCAAGACCGTGAGCCACAGCCACCTTCACCGGACCGAGCTTACCGACTTCAATCGTAGCTGCCTTGATACCTTCCAGACCACGCACCGGTTCCACATCCAACTTGGGCATGTTGCTGCCGGTTACGACGGCATAGACAGTTCGCAAAGCCGCTTCCATAACACCGCCGGTAGCTCCGAAAATGGTCGCGGCGCCGGTGTATTCTCCCATGGGCGGATCATACTCGGATGATTCGAGGGTTGCGAAGTCCAGACCCATCTGACGAATCATGCGTCCCAGCTCACGGGTGGTCAGAACGGCGTCGACGTCGCGGTATCCGGAGGAGTTCATTTCGGGCCGCGTTATCTCGAACTTCTTGGCCGTGCAAGGCATGATCGAGACTACGAATATCTCGCTCGGATCGATGCCGGCTACCTGGGCATAATATGATTTCGCCAGTGCGCCGAACATTTGCTGAGGCGATTTGCAGGTACTGATGTGCCCCAGCAAATCAGGATAGGTATGTTCGGCAAAGCGAATCCAGCCGGGGCAACAGGAGGTGATCATGGGCAGAGTGCCACCGGACTCAATACGAGCCAGGAGCTCGTTCCCTTCCTCGACAATAGTCAAGTCGGCAGCGAAGTTGGTATCGAAGACTCGATCGAACTTCATCGCCCTGAAGGCTGTGATCATCTTCCCTGTTACCAGAGAACCGGCCGGCAGACCCAGCTCTTCGCCAAGAGAGGCTCGAATAGCCGGCGCCGCCTGTACCACCACATGTTTTTTCGGATCTTCAAGAGCCGCCCAGACCAGGTCGGTATCGTCTTTTTCAACGATAGCTCCGGTCGGACAAACAACTGCGCACTGACCACAATAGGTGCAGTCGGTATCGGCCAATTTCGCTCCCATGGCCGGGACAATGCGACAGTCAAAACCTCGTCCTTCCGGTGTCAGAATGTGAACACCCTGAACCTCGGCGCAGACCGTGACACAACGGAGGCAGTTGATGCACTTGTCGGTTTCACGAACGAGCGCCGGTGAGGAATTGTCGATATTGCGAACGGCCGGGGTAAATTCCCGGTCGAACCGGATTTCCCTCACTCCCAGACGAGCTGCTACTTTTTGAAGCAGGCAGGAACCGTTCTTGACGCAGGTATTACAATCGGCCGGGTGATCCGAGAGCATGAACTCGATGATATCACGACGTGCCTTGCGTACCCTGCTGGTATTGGTTCGCACCCGCATGCCGGCGGCTACCGGGTAGACGCACGACGCTACCAGTGAGCGAGCGCGATCCACCTCAACCACACAGACACGACAGGCGCCGGGAGCGTGCGAAATGTGTTCCATCGCACACAGGGTCGGAATCTCGATTCCGAGTTCACGAGCAGCGTTGAGAATCGTTGTGCCCGCAGGAACCGTTACGACCCGATCGTCTATGGTCAATGTTACCATATTGTTCTTGTCTATCATAATCCTACTCCGCTTTCCCGCGATCACCGTCGCAACGAAGACAACGACTGGCTTCCCTTATGGCCGTCTCGCGGTCATAGCAATGCTCGACCTCGGCATAGCTGCCTATGCGATCAACCGCAGCCAGTTCCGGGATTGCTTCTCGAGGCCGGGACACGGTCTCTTCCTCGACTTCATAAGGAATATCAATTTTAGGTCTGGCCGGTTTCACGTAAGCCGGTTCACCGTTAGCCTTGCGGATAGCAGCATCGATTTCCTGAGCTGCCACACGCCCGGCTTGAATCGCCTCGACTACAGTAGCCGGACCCAGAGCGACATCGCCGCCGGCCCAGACACACTCGTCAGAGGTACGACTCTGGCGATCGACCTTGACCTTGCCTTTTTCGGCCTTGACCGAATCGCACTTCTCAAGGCAGGCGAAATCAGCCGCCTGACCAACCGCGGAGATGACCGTATCGACCGACACCGTATAATCGGAGCCATCGATCGGCACCGGTCGGCGGCGTCCGCCGGAGTCAAACGAGCCCAGTTCCATACGCTGCAGGGTCATGGCCGAAACATGGCCATTATCCGATTGCAATGAAACCGGCGCCGACAGGAATTCCATCTTGACTCCTTCGGCGATAGCCGCTTCGACTTCCTCGGCCAGGGCGGGCATATCGTTGCGTTCACGACGATAGAAAATAGTAACCGTCTCGGCCCCTTCACGCAGCGCGGTGCGGGCCGCGTCAATAGCGCTGTTGCCGCCGCCGATCACCGCAACGTTGCGGCCGATCTTCGGCGCCTGGTTGAGATTGAACTGACGCAGTAATTCAACCGCACCGAATACTCCGGGCTTGTCTTCACCCGGAATACCCATGGTCCAACTCTGGTGCGCGCCGGTGGCGATATATATCGCTCGGTAATCCTTTTTAAGATCGTTCATCAGGATGTCCCGACCGATACGGGTTTTGGTGCGAAGCTCAACCCCGGTCGCCAGGATATCATCGATTTCTTTCTTGATAACATCCCTGGGCAAACGGTATTCGGGGATAGCATAGCGCATCATGCCGCCCGGTTCGGGCAGTTCCTCGAACACGGTGACGGCATAGCCGCGACGACGCAGTTCAAGAGCGGCGGTAAGTCCCGCCGGCCCGGCGCCGATAATCGCGATCTCTTCCGAACGCGTCGTCGGCAGTTCCTTCACAGGATCATGTTTGGCGTTGTCGGCAGCATAACGTTTCAGATGCCTTATGGCCAACGGTTCGTCGAGTTGAGCACGACGGCAATGAAGCGTGCACGGCTGTCCACAAACGCGCCCACAGATCGACGGGAACGGGTTGGTTTCACTCAGGACTCGATAGGCGTCATCGACACGGTCGGCCCTGATCAACGCCAGGTAAGCCGGAACGTCGGTATCGATCGGACAGGCGTGCTGGCAGGGACTCTTGAACATCCCACTGCAAACACCGGCCCGGCACTTCTTGTCCCGAATGTGCTCTTCGTATTCATGACGGAAATAACGAATGGTGCTGAGCACTGGATTCGGAGCCGTCTGACCGAGACCGCACAGAGCCGCGTCTTTGATGGTTGTAGCGAGAGATTCGAGCAGCTCGATATCCCCTTCGCGACCTTCACCGTGGCAGATCCGCTCGAGGATTTCGAGCATGCGACGAGTTCCGATACGGCACGGAGTGCATTTACCACAGGACTCATCCTGGCAGAAATCCATGAAGAAACGAGCGACGTCCACCATACAGGTGTTCTCGTCCATCACGACCATTCCGCCCGAGCCCATAATAGCACCGGCCTTTACAATTTCATCGTAATCGACCGGAATGTTAAGCATGTGAGCCGGGATGCAGCCGCCGGAGGGTCCGCCCAACTGCACCGCTTTGATACGCTTGCCGTCCGGAACACCGCCGCCGATCTTCTGAATGATCTTATCCAGCGGTGTCCCCATCGGGACTTCGACCAGACCAAAATTGTGAATCTTGCCTGAAAGGGCGAATACTTTCGTCCCCTTGGCCGACTCAGTCCCTATTTTTGCGTATTCCGCCCCACCGTGAGATATGATCTGCGGGATGTTGCCATAGGTCTCAACGTTGTTGAGCACCGTCGGCTTGGCCCAAAGACCGGACACGGCCGGGAAGGGCGGACGCGGCCGTGGCGTGCCACGTTCGCCCTGGATTGACAGCATAAGAGCCGTTTCCTCACCACATACAAAGGCCCCGGCGCCTTTGTATATTTCCAGATCGAAACCGAATCCGGTCCCGAAAACATCGGGGCCGATGAGCCCGGCTTCGGTTGCCTGGTCGATCGCTGTCTGCAAGCGCTGCAGGGCGAGCGGGTATTCGGCCCGGCAATAGACATAGCCGTGATGAGCGCCGATGGCGCGGGCGGCTATGATCATACCTTCAAGTACGGCATGCGGATCGGATTCCAGAAGACTGCGATCCATGAAAGCGCCCGGGTCACCCTCGTCGGCGTTACACAGGACGTACTTGGTATCTCCTTTGGCAGAGGCGCAGAATTCCCATTTCAAACCAGTTGGGAAACCGCCGCCCCCACGGCCGCGAAGGCCTGATTCTTTGACTTCGTTGATAATATCCCGCGGTTCCAGTTCGGTCAAAGCCCGATACAAACCACGATAACCATCGCGCCAGATGTAGTCTTCAATGCGTTCGGGATTGATAACACCGCAATTCCGAAGCGCCACCAACGTCTGTTCCGCGATGAACGGCAACGACGATACCGTCCGGTAGATTTCTCCGGTGATCTCGTCGTGGAACATAAGCCGTTCCACCGGCTTATTTTGGCCGAGATGTTCGCGCACCAACTCTCCGACATCGTCGGGAGTCAACCGCTGGTAGAAAATCTCACCCGGGTTAATGATGGCCACCGGACCAACGGCACAGAAACCCATACAGCCACAGTCGTCTACCACGATGTTGGCTTTAAGTCCCTGGCGTTTAATTTCGTCCTCGAAAAGACTTTTAAGTGTCTCCGCCCCGGCGGCGCGACAAGCCGTACCGGCACAAACCGCTACGTGGAACTCGCATTTCTTTCTGGCATCGTCAACCCGCTGCTTGATCGCATCGAGATCGGCCAGATTGCGGATTGACGGAGTGACCCGCGAGGGCATTGGTGTCGTACTCATCGCTGCCACCCGTATGATTTAAGGATTGAGTCCAGACGAGCCACCTTCACCTGCTGGTGAATGTCTTTACCGATCATCACCACCGGCGCCAATCCGCAGGCGCCCAGGCAACGAACCGAGTGTAACGAAAACAAGCGGTCATCCGTACATTGGTTGAGCCCGATCTTCAGTTTTTTCTGTAGTTCGGACATGATCTGAGCTCCGCCTCGCACATGGCAGGCGGTTCCCTGACAAACGAGAATCTGATACTTGCCGCGTGGCTCCATCGTGAAAAACGAGTAGAACGTCACGACGCCATATACTTTGCTGAGCGGCAAGCCAAGGCCGCGGGCAACGCGCCGCTGGACCTCGGCCGGCAGATAGCCGACGATATTCTGGACTGCCTCAAGCGTTGGAATTAACGATCCGGGCCGACCACTGAAGCGAGCGATCTCCCTGTCTACGGCAGACCAGTCTATTGACTGTGCTTGACCGGTCGAAGAGACACGGTCGAGGGTGCTTGACCCCGGCATATGACAACTCCTGATCTTCACTGCTTCCAGTATTCGAAGAACGGCGCAACCCATTCTCCGACTATTACTTATTTCGTGATTGAGTATACAAAGTACGTGCCAACTGAACAGCCGTCAAACAACATTGATAAGCCATTACAACAACGATAGTTACACGCCTACAACCAACCCCTCCCGTCAATACCGATTGTGCCATATTGTATCGGTGTCAGGATGTTTTACAAGGTGAAAAATAGATTGACAGGCAATCAGATTTGATCAGCCTGAACCACTTGGCATTTATCTTGCTAATCACCGCAAAGCTCCGTATCGTTCAAGCTGATACGAGGTTAAAAACCGGCTGTAACAGGTTGTAGCAGTTGAGATTTTTCCGTAAAGCAAAACTCTGGACACGCCTGCTGGGTGCGATTATTGCCCTGGCCATAATTAACATACTCGTAGCAGTAGCATTGCTCTGGTACAGCAATCAGACTGAAGCTCTTTTCACCGGGGTTATGGACGAAGCCATGACCGGCCTGGTCCTGGCCGAAGAACTCACCACCGCTCTGGCCAGTCAAAAGGGATACGCATCGTACTATTTCATCGATCATGACCCGGCCTGGATTGTTCAGATCAATCAGCAGGCAGACCAATTCGAACGGTATTTGCAGGATGCGATGGCGGTTGACACCACCGGGCATTCACGAACCATTCTCATGCAGATCGGTCAGGAGTTCCGGCAATACCGCCAGAGCAAAGACCTTGTAATCGAACGTTATCAGGCTAAGGAATATGACGCCGGGCGCGAATTGCACAAAGGCGTACACACCCATTTCCAGCAATTACTGGATCTTTGTAACGAGTATGTTGATACCAAACGCAAACAAATGAATCTGGATGTAGGGAAATTCCAGAACCAGGTAGGGGGACTTCGCACTACCGTAGTCGCAGTGGTTACGATCGGTATTATTCTTGCCGGGGGATTGGTATTGCTGCTTCAGCGCGAGGTACTTCAACCCATTCGCCAGATCAGTTCGGAAGCCAGTCACGGTAAGGAAACCGTCGAGGGTCAGGATGAGATTGCCGCCCTGGGAGCCCATGTTCGCGGACTAGTGGAACACATCGATCATAGCCAGGCGGAAATTGAGCGAAGCCGCTCACAACTGATGAAATCAGAGAAGCTGGCAGTGATCGGCCGTCTGGCGGCGGAGGTAGCTCATACCATTCGAGGACCGATGACCTCGATTGGTCTGCGGCTTTATTCTCTCGAACAAGCGGGGAGGTTCAACGAGGAACAATCCGAGGACCTGCAAGCGATCAGCGACGACCTCAGTTATCTCGACAATATAATCAGGAATTTCCTCGAATTCTCAAGGGCGCCGAAATTGAAAAGATCGGTGCAATCGATAACGGTAATCCTCAGCCAGTGCCTCCAGTTACTGGAACATACGCTTGAGAAGTACAAAGTTGAAGTTGTGCGAAAACACTCCACCTTTCCTCTTCAATGCAAGGTAGACAGTGAATTGCTCAAAGAGGTTTTCGTTAACCTCATCGTCAATGCTTGCGAGGCCATGACCGATGGGGGTACATTGCATATAAGTGAGCACTTCGTTGAAGACAGCGACGTAGGTGAAGCGGTTGCAATAGAGCTACGCGATACCGGACCCGGCATCGACGAAGGAGTGATCAACCACCTCTTCGAACCGTTCGTTACGACTAAAGACGACGGTACCGGGTTGGGCTTGTCGATTTCATCGAGAATCGTAAAAGAGCACGGCGGCCAGCTAAAAGTAACATCACAGAAGGGCGTTGGCGCCACTTTCACGGTGCTGATACCGACTGTACGAGTATAGGAGACGACGGCTTGGGTTTGATTCTGATAGTGGACGACGACACCCGGTTGCGCACCAGTTTCGAACGGCTGTTGATTAGCGCCGGTCACAAAATCGTTACGGCTTCCAGTGGTGAAGACGGCCTGGTAGCGGTTGAAAAATATCGACCGGAATTGGTGGTTATGGATGTACGGTTACCGGGCATGAACGGCCTGGAAGCACTGGCCGCTTTGCATGAACGCGATTCGCGCCTGCCGGTAATCATCATGACCGCCTTTTCGACCACCGATACGGCTATTGAAGCGACCAAGCGCGGGGCATTCGATTACGTCCTCAAACCGTTCAAGCCCGAGGAAATGCTGGACCTGATCGACACCGCTCTCGAAGCGAGTGATCGCATGCGCTCACAAGTCCAGATTAACGGCGGAGCAATAACCGATATCGGGGAAGCTCTGATCGGCCGCAGTGAAGCGATGCAGGAAGTATTCAAGTCGATTGGACGCGCCGCCGCTACCGATGCCACCGTGCTTATCCGAGGGGCTTCCGGCACCGGCAAGGAGCTGGTCGCACGGGCTATCTATCAGCACAGTCCGCGTAAAGAACGCCCGTTTACCGTGATAAACTGCGTCGCTATTCCGGAGACACTTCTCGAAAGCGAACTGTTCGGTTATGAATCGGGAGCTTTTACCGGCGCCACGCATCGTAAAATCGGTAAAATCGAACAGGCCGAGGGGGGCACGGTACTGCTCGATGAAGTCGGTGATATGTCGCCGCTGATCCAGGCAAAAATCCTCCGTCTGCTACAGGAAAAGAGCCTCGAACGCCTCGGCGGGAATGAGATTATTCCGGTCGATGTCCGCATTCTTGCAGCCACTAATCGCAATCTGGAAAAGGCTCTGGCCGAGGGATTATTCCGCGAAGACCTTTACTACCGCATGCGCGTGGTTACGATCGACCTGCCAACGCTCGCCGAACGCGGAGACGATATCGACATACTGGCCGATTATTTTCTCAATCGTTTCGCAAACGAATTGTCGTGCGACAATCCCGGTCTCTCCGACGAAGCTCGCGCAGCCTTGCGCTCTCACGACTGGCCCGGAAACGTACGCGAACTGTCTAACACGTTGCAGAAAGCACTCATTTTTTCGCGAGGATTCGCTATTCAGGTCAAAGACCTGGCTCTGGAAGAATACCGAAACGAGTCGGAGACCTCGCATCGCGACTGGGAATCGCTGATGCGTCAAATGGTACGGGAGAAAATCAGATCGGAATCAGATCGTGACGTGCTGACCCAGGTAAGAGATCAGGTAACGAGGATAGCGATTCTCGAGGCTCTCGAAATAACCGACAACAACCGCTCTCAGGCCGCTCGACTTCTGGGCATTACACGACCGACCCTGCACGCGAAAATGGAGCAATTGGGCATCACCAAAGGTTCGGAGTCTCGCGGCAAAGAAGAAGCGTGAGTGATAACTCCGAACGAGCGGGGCCTTCCCGCCTTCTCCCCGGTTTTTCGTTGAAACCATCCGAATAGCCCCGGCCAAATCGCTTGCCAAAGCATAGTCGTTTGTTTACCATTTGCGATGTGACCAGGCATTGCTAATGAAACCTTCCAATTCACGGGATCAAATATGAAGCGCTCTATCTTTATTGACGCATCAATGCGTTTTGTGGGGGCTTTTCTGGGTGCGGTCGTGGTCCTGGCGGCGACAATCGTCCGGGCCGATCAGACCAGTCCCGTTCAAGGCATAAGAGACAACACCCCTGCGGCTCAGGCATTCATCAATGCGACTATCGTACCGGAGCCGGGGAAACACCTCGATTCAGCCGTTTTGATAATCGATAAAGGCCGAATCGCAGCGGTTGGGACAAACATCAAAATACCTGAATCAATTCCGACGACCGACCTGAACGGCGCCTGGATATTCCCCGGATTCATTGACCCCTATTGTGAATACGGTTTGGATATGCCGAACGAAGGGCCGGGACCATTTTTCGGTCCGCCGCAGTATGAGACCGAACGTGTCGGCGCCAACTGCTGGAACGATGCCGTTCACTCCGACCGCCGTTGGTTCGAGCAGTTCAAGCCCGATGAACGGCAAAGCGAAGAAATGCTCAAGCTCGGATTTACCGTCGTGCAGTCGCTAGGCCAGGACGGCATTTTTCAGGGAGAGAGTTTTGTCACCCTTCTCGGAGAGGGTCTGCCGAACGATCTGATTCTTCACGAGCTCTGGCGTCAGGGGCTGTCGTTTGACAAGGGCAGATCACAACAGCAATACCCGACATCGCTGATGGGGACGATTGCCCTGATCCGGCAGATATTCTATGACGCTGAATGGTACGGCAAGGCCCGGGAAGCTTATCGGCAGAATCCAAACCAGGAGCACCTCGAATTCAACGCCGCCCTGAGCAACCTTACTCTTTACGGTATCACTCCTTTCGTATTCGACGGCGGCGATGATCTTTATTCTCTCAATCGTTTCGACCGCATCGCACGGGAATTCGGACTGAATTATGTAGCTGTCGGCAGCGGTAAAGAGTATCAGCGTCTGGACGATATCGCCGCCCTTAAACGCAGCCTGATTATCCCTCTCGACTTCCCTGAGACACCGTCGGTCGAGACAATGGAAGATCGTCTGGACGTGACTCTCGCCCAACTTCGGCACTGGGAAATGGCGCCGACCAACCTGGCTCGACTGGATCAAGCGGGAGTCAGGTTGGCCGTCACCACCCACCGACTGCAGAATAAAGAGGATTTCTGGCATAATCTGAGACAAGCCATAAAATACGGCCTTGCCCCCGATCGCGCCCTGGCGGCTCTTACCGTCGTGCCGGCTGACATCTGCGGTATCACCGATCAGTGCGGGACAATCGAAAAAGGCAAACTGGCTAATTTTATCATCTGTAAGGGTGACATTTTCGAGGAAGAACAGAAGATTTATTCGGTGTGGACTGCCGGTAACGAGAACATTATTGAGATAATGCCGACAACGGACTTCACCGGCGAATACAAACTGACGATCAATGATACCGAATACAGCCTGACTCTGTCAGGTGAACCACTTAAAGGGAATATCTCGCACGATGAGTGGCGAACGGACCTGGGAAAATTAGAAACCGATCGCAATAAGATCGAGTTTTCAGTTTCACTTGACAGCTCCGATGAGAACGGGCTGGCTCAGCTTTCCGGTCGTAAAAACAACAATACGATCCGCGGCAGATGCGTTCTTGCCGACGGCTCGACGACAGCTTTCGACGCTGTTCGCACCGGCCCGGCAAGGGAAGAAAAGGGCGGACCGCCTCGCCCGGACGGACCGGAAGACAAGGCGCCCGAACCGTTGGTCGCTCGGTTGACATATCCTAATAAGGCCTTCGGAGTTGAATCGCTCCCCCCGCAGAACGAAGTCCTGATTCGCCATGCTACCGTCTGGACTGCGGACAGCGCCGGAACGATCGAGAATTGTGATATCCTGATCAAGGACGGATTCATTGCCGAGGTTGGTCCCGGCCTTGCGGCGGGCGACAACACTGAAGTGATCGACGCCGTCGGCAAACATGTTACTCCCGGAATCATTGACGCTCATTCTCACATAGCCGTCGCCGGGGATATCAACGAAGGCACCCACAGCCTCACCCCGGAAGTTCGTATCGGCGATGTGATCGATCCCGAACAGATCAGCATCTATCGCCAGTTGGCCGGTGGCGTCACCGCCTGTTTGACGTTGCATGGATCGGCCAATCCAGTCGGGGGTCAATGCCAGGTGCTCAAACTGCGTTGGGGCCGTAACGCGGAAGACATGAAATTCCGGGAAGCCGCCCCGACGATCAAATTCGCTATGGGTGAAAATGTCAAGCAGTCCAATTGGGGCATGATGATGCAATCGCGCTACCCGCAATCCAGGATGGGCGTTACCAACATCATGGCCGATCTCTTTTCAGCCGCACGCGAATATGAGATATCGTGGGAGCAATACAACAAACTGAACAAGAAAGAACAGGCGCAAACCATCCCCCCGCGCCGGGATATCGGCCTGGATGCGGTTGTCGAATTGCTCCACAACCGGCGCTGGGTTCATTGCCACACCTATGTGCAGAGTGAGATTCTCGCCCTGATGAGACTCGCCGAGCAGTACGGATTCAAAATCGACGTACTGATTCATACTCTGGAAGGTTATAAGGTCGCCGATGAAATCGCACATCACGGCGCCGCCGTAACAACCTTCTCCGACTGGTGGGCCTACAAATTCGAGGTGTACGATGCTATCCCATACAATGCCGCACTTCTCCGTGATCGTGGCGTGCTGACCTCGTTCAAATCGGACGACGCCGACATGGCTCGTCGTCTCAATCAGGAAGCCGGGAAAGCGATCATGTACGGTAATGTCCCCGAAGAAGAAGCGATCAAAATGGTGACGATCAACTCGGCGAAACAACTCGGAGTGGACAATGTCACGGGCAGCATACGTAAAGGCAAGCAAGCCGACCTGGCGATTTTCAACGGCCCTCCCCTGTCGGTCTACTCTGTCGTAGAACAAACCTATGTCGACGGCCGCAAGTATTTCGACCGGACAGAAGATATACAACAGCGTAAAGCGATTGCCGACGAGAAAAATCGTCTGATACAAAAAGCACTGGCCCAATCGAAAGACAAAGGCCCCAAACCGGGCGGACCCCCGGGGTCTATGCCGCCTTTTCCGGGTCCTCCGAATGAAACTATGAGTGAGGGGGGGAACTGATCATGAGAGCTTTATTATCAATCCTGTTGTTGTCGCTTTTAACCGCGAGTTTTACTACAGCCCATGATTACGTCCCGGGGTCGGCTCAAGCCACTCCGATTCTTCTCAAAGGCGGTGACCTTTATACCGTGAGCAATGGAATCAAACCGGCCACGGACCTCTTGTTCGAGAACGGTCGGATTACAGCCATCGGGATCGACCTGACCCCGCCGGAAAAAGCGACGATTATTGACGTAACCGGCAAGAACGTTTACCCCGGACTGATCGCACCGTATACGACTATCGGTTTGATCGAGATCGGTGAAGTCCGCGCCACCAACGATTTGCAGGAAGAAGGACAGATCAATCCCGACGTTCAGTCCCATGTAGCCTACAATCCGGACTCGGAGATTATTCCCTCCGTTCGCTCCAACGGGATTACTACGGCCCTGATCGTGCCGCGCGGATCATTGCTGTGTGGCCGGTCGTTCCTCGTCAACCTCGATGGCTGGACAGTTGAAGATGCCGGCGAGCGGTTCGATGTCGGCCTTCACCTCAACTGGCCGCAGGTTGCCGTATCAAAGGACTGGTGGGACCCACGCCCTCTGGAAGAACAGAAAAAGGCCATGACCGAACAACGACAATCGTTGTATGAATCATTCGATAACGCCCGTGCCTACTACCTGGCTAAGCACGCCGACTCGACCATTCCGCGCGATTCGCGCTGGGAAGCGATGATGCCGATCTTCGACCGCACCGTGCCGGTTTTCGTACAGGCCGGTGATTATCGTCAAATTGAGCAGGCGGTCGCTTTTGCTTCGGAATACGGTTTCAGGATGATCCTGGTCGGCGGCGCCGATGCCTGGATGCTCAGCGAGCTCCTGGTCGAACACGATATCCCGGTCATCGTGCAGCGGCCTCAGGCTCTCCCCATGCGAGAAGACGACAGCTATGACGCCATTTACGGTCTGGCGGGTCAACTTGCATCGGCGGGAGTGAAGATAGCTATCTCGACTGCCGGAAGCGATGGCGGAACAGCTACCGGCGTTCGCAATTTACCGCTTCAGGCCGGACAGGCCGTTGCGTTCGGGTTGAATAAGGAAACCGCCCTCAGGGCCATCACCCTGACTCCCGCTGAATTGTTTGGGGTCGATTCCGATCTCGGCTCGCTGGAGATTAACAAGAAAGCTACGATAGTCGTCTCGGAAGGTGATATCATGGATGAACTCGGCAATCGGGTGGTGCTGGAGTTCATCGAGGGACGGCAGGTCGATCTCGATAATAAACACAAGGAGCTTTACCGCAAATACCGGCAGAAACACTTCGAATGAGAATAACCGGCGCCGCTATAGTGAAGGGACATCCTTTTGGAATGGTTTAACAACCTGACGGTGACCGCGGTCGATCTCGCCTGGGGTCTCCCTATGGTGATTCTCCTGATTTCGGCCGGGCTTTATTTCACCGTGGCCGGAAGATTCATGCCGTTTCGGGGTCTCAGGCATTCGATTGACATCCTGCAGGGGAAATTCGATGATCCCAACGATCCGGGCGAAATTACTCATTTTCAGGCGTTGTCGTCAGCGCTTTCGGCAACGATCGGCATGGGGAATATCAGCGGTGTGGCAATCGCCCTGGTTCTTGGCGGACCGGGAGCGATTTTCTGGATGTGGATCGCCGGCCTGGTCGGTATGTCGACCAAGTTCTTTACCTGCACCCTGGCCACAATGTACCGCAAACCGGACGAGCGCGGAATCGATCAGGGCGGACCGATGTATTACATCGAGGTCGGCCTGGGACGATGGGCTAAACCGCTGGCAATAATGTTTGCCGTGTTCGGGATGATTGGTTGTCTTGGCATGTTCCAGGCCAACCAACTGGCGGGACTGCTGCACCAGGACTGGGGTATCAGCCGCTGGTGGACCGGGCTCGTATGCGCCGGGATCGTGGCGATAGTGATTCTGGGCGGCATCGTACGGGTAGGCAAGGTAACGGCCAAAATCGTTCCGGCCATGTTTCTTATATATGTTGGCTCGGCACTTATCATTATCCTCGGCAACGCGGGAGATATCCCTGCTATTATAGGCAACATTATCGGTTCGGCCTTCAGCGGTCAGGCGCTGATCGGCGGCGGTACGGCGGTAGCGTTCCGCGAGATCATTATCAACGGAGTCAAACGCGCCGCGTTCTCAAACGAAGCCGGAATCGGCACCGCTCCCATGGCGCATGGAGCGGCCAAAACCGATGAACCTGTTCGCGAGGGGCTTATCGCCATGCTGGGACCGTTTATCGACACCAACCTCGTCTGCACCATGACCGCTCTGGTCATTCTCTCGATGGGTGTCCCGGCTGCCGAAGACGGTGTGGTGATGACCGTCAATGCCTTCGAGAAAGGTATGCCCGGATTTGGGCGGTATGTTCTCACTATGGTTATTGTCCTTTTCTCCATCTCGACAATGATCTCTTATTCATACTATAGCCTGAAATGCTCAAGGTATTTATTCGGTTTCAAGGTGGGAAGCTGGTACGTCTATGTGTACATCCTGAGTATGCTGGTGGCAGCGTTGTGGACTCAGGACACGGTGATCAACATCCTCGATACCGCCTTTGCGGCCATGGCGTTTCCTACCTTGATAGGAACGTTGTTGTTGTCTCCCAGGGTCGTAAGCGCCACCCGCGACTATTTTCGACGAACCTTCGGCAAATAGAAAAGCGGTGTATTCCGTTCAATTTCAGACAAATCGGCCGGCCCGAGTCGGTCGGTTTGTCTTGACAATACACCTTGTACATGCCTTTTTGGAGCAACTCCTGCTTATCATGGACAGTGCAGGCTGTCCGTTTCATCTCAACAGGGAAGGACATGATGCTCCGTAGTGTGCTCGGGATCATCGGACTTATTTTTCTATTTCAAGTATCTCTTACAGAAGCTGCCACCATCAACGTACCCGGTGAAGCTGCTTCCATTCAGACAGCCATCGACCGCGCCGGACAATCCGATACCATTCTGGTTGCCCCCGGTATTTATCGGGAGACACTCGTATTCCGCGGTCAAGACATCACTTTGCGTTCCAGTGGAGGAGCGTTCGAGACGACATTGACAGGACCGGATAATGCCGTACTTATCACGCTCGACAAAGGGGAAACAAAAGCGACCGTGATCGATGGTTTCACCTTCCGGGGTGGCTGGATTGCGATCTACTGCGAAAACTCAGCCGCTACTATTCATCGCAACATCTTCCTCGACCAGAAAACAACCGATTGGGCTGCGATTTGCCTTGCCGGACCGGGCTACCCGCCCTCGGCAAGTTATGGTGCGGCGCCTGCAGTCATCGAACACAACACTATTTTACGCTCGGCCAACGGTGGAATTTCGTCATTCTCAACCGAACCACCGACGGTCAGAAACAACATCATAGCCTTCTGTGCCGGATACGGGGTTCATTTTCAGGGTGAGTTCGAAAACATTAAACTAGCCGACAACGATGTCTTCGGCAACACTTCGAACTATATCAATGTTTTTTACGCCGGGGTCGGTTCTTTCAGTAAGGATCCATTGGTCGATCCGCGAGGAATACTTCAAGGTGGGTCCCCGTGCATAGATCGCTCCGATACCACCGATATCGACGGCCATATAGTTGGCCATGCCGGTGACATCGGCGCCGATGAGTTCGGGGGGATTTCAGCACCTTACCCCGCGAGTCTTATTCTGGGACCTCGAGCATTGAACGATGTGATCCCCGGTCGAAACCTGACAATTACCTGGCCGCGACCTGAAACAAGCTACGCCGGATACCAGATACAGCTCTCCAACAGCCTGGACTGGCAAGGTGAATTACTTTGGGACAGCAATCCTCAATTAACACAAGATACTTCGGTTGTATACGGCGGCCCACCTCTGGCCGAGGGTGCCGGTTATTACGTTCGAGTACGACTGTACGACGGCCAATTCTGGGGTACCTGGCGTTGTATGCCGGTTATTACGAGGTCATATTTACGTATTGGATGCTTGTCGGATATCCCACCGTTTCAGTTCGTGGATTCCAACGATGTTTCAGTCGGTTTTGATATGGAAATCGTTGAGAGTGTGGCGGCAATGTTACAACGCAGTGTTCGGATTACGACCACTGATCCGGACCGACTCCAGCGGTTGTTGGAAAATAATGAAATCGATGTCATCACGGGCATGCCTTACAGCACTGAGAGAGATCGTTTTTTCGACTTCACACCACCGTATTCGTCCATCAGGTACACTGTTTACGGTCGCACCGGCACGACCCGAGTTAACACGATCGAAGACTTGCGCAATATGCCGATCGCCGTGCCGGCCGGCGGTTTCATGAGCGAGTTCGTGTACGAACACGGCCTTACCGACCGGCTTATCCCGGTCACTGACGCGGAAGACGGCCTGCGCCGTCTATCCAAAGGTGAATTTCCGTACCTTCTTCTAGGACGCATATCGGGATCTTATTGGATTGACCGCCTCCATCTCAATGACGTGGGAATAATCGGGCCCGTGATCACCTCCGCCCAGGTATGCCTGGCCGTCAATCAGAATAACGCCGATCTCCAGGCGGAACTGACCGAGGGGCTCAACATGCTGCATCGAACCGGCCAATATCAGGAGATAGGCGAACGATGGCTGGGCTCCATCGAACCCGAGCGCTGGTCACGTTGGTCGATTGTCAAAAATCTGCTTTATGTTCTCATACCTTTGATCCTGATAACCGGAGCCATAACATTATGGAACTGGTCCTTGCGGCGTACCGTGGTGAGACGAACGGAAGACCTTAACAAAGAATTGGCTGAGAGGAAACGGACCCAGGCAGCCTTGGAAGAGAGCGAGTCTCTGGCTCGAGCCCTGCTTCGTGCACCAACGGACTCAATCTGCCTGGTAGCTACCGATATGACGATGATCGACTGTAACGAAACGGTTGAAAAAAGGCTTGGGATAAAACGAGAAGAAATTATCGGCCGTGAAATCTCGGACCTGGTTCCCCCGGACGTTGCCAAAGCAAGAATCTCTCACGTCAAACTGACAATGGAAACGGGAAAACCCTGCCGTTTCGAAGATATACATCAGGGCCGCTGTCTGGACAATGTATGTTATCCGGTCTTTGACAGTCGTGGTCGAGTCAGTAGTATCGCCACCATATCCCGGGATATTTCCGAACGTAAGCGCATGGAAGAGAAGGTTAAAGAAAGCGAAGCTCGTTTACGAGCATTGGTTGACTCCGCTCAGGATGTGATCTTCATGAAAGACTGCCATTCACGTTATGTGTTGGTCAATCGCACTATGCTGGAGTTATTCGGAAAAACTGCAGAGGAAATTCTTAACTCAACGTCCGAGCAGTTGGTGGGAGAGGAAGTCGCTGCAAGGATGATCGAGACCGACAAACGTGTCCTGGCCGGTGAGACCTACAGTGAACAACATACCATCATGATACGTCAGACCAGGCGAATTTTCGATGTCGTTGCAGTGCCTATGCGCAAATCCGACGGTGAGATAATCGGTATCTGCGGAATCGCCCGCGACATAACCGAAACCGTGCGATTACAGCGATTCAGCGAAAGAGCCAAACGACTCGAAGCGGCCGGGAGAATAGCCGGTCAGGTAGCACACGATTTCAACAACTTGCTCGGACCGCTACTGGCCTATCCCGACTTGATTCGGGAGCAGTTGCCCGAGAACAGTAATATGATCCCGCTGTTGGACGATATCGAACGATCCGCGGAACAGATGGCGGAGATAAATCAACAGCTCCTGACCTTAGGCCGACGAGGCCACTACAATCAGAATCCGGTCGATTTGAACACCGTGGTAAGACAAGTCCTTCAACGCTTCGAACTGGATTCTCCGTCAATTATGGCTCATTCCATTCTTGAATCCGGACTTCTGCCCATCGTGGGCGGGGCCTCTCAAATACAAAGAGCCGTGGCTAATCTGGTAACAAACGCATACGAGGCTGTCCATGGTGTCGGAGCGATCACCGTAGTAACCTCCAATCGCTATTTCGATCAGGACCACGACGGATTCGAGCGCATCCCGGCCGGTGAATACGTGCAGCTCACCGTCACCGATACCGGTCCCGGGATTCCGCCCGATATTCTCGGCCGTATTTTCGATCCGTTCTTCTCCACTAAAAGAGCCGATCGTCGCCGTGGTTCCGGCCTCGGTTTAAGTGTGGTACACGCGGTCGTGAAAGACCATCAGGGTTATATCGACGTCGCCAGCAACCTTACCAAAGGCACCGAGTTCAGTTTATTTTTCCCGGCGGCACGCGATGCCGTCGTCTTGAACGATACCCGTGAAATCAGTGGAGGCCAGGGGCATATTCTGGTCGTTGACGATGATCCGGGTCAACTGCGTGTTTCACGTACGTTGTTGGAAAAACTGGGGTACTCAGTACATACAGTCGAATCTGGTGAAAAAGCTCTGGAGGTGATTGCCTCTCACCGGTTCGATCTGGTGCTCCTGGACATGATCATGCCAAACGGAATTGACGGCACCAGGACTCTCGAACGGATTCTCGAAATCCGCCCCGGACAAAAGGCCTTGATTATTTCGGGATACGCCGAGACCGATCGTGTCAAGCAGGCTTTGGAACTGGGCGCGGTGGCTTTCGTGCGCAAACCGCTTACGCTGAAAACACTGGCCGCCGCCGTGAAAGCAGGTTTGAGTCACTCTCGCGAATAATTAAATCGTTCACGAATCAGTCGCCGCTAACAGTCAGTCTTATTCCCTCGCCGTGGATTGACAGTATCTCTATTGCCGGATCGCCCCGGAGGTGTTTGCGAAGTTTCGATACATAGACATCCATGCTGCGGCCGCTGAAATAACCCTCATCCTGCCAGATCTCCCGGAGAGCTTTCTGGCGCGGCAGTGTGCGATTGACGTATTTTGCCAGCAAATGCAGTAATTCTGATTCCTTTTGAGTCAAGCGGGTTTCACGGTTGCCTAATCTCAGCAGGCGGCGGTTGGCATCGAACTCGAATTTCCCGATTTGGAAGAGCATCACATCGGAATCCCGACCAATACGAGACCGGCGTAACACCGCCTCGATCCGAAGCAGGAGTTCTTCAACGGAAAACGGCTTGGTGATATAGTCGTCGCAACCCAGTTGGAATCCGGTAATGCGATCCTCCTTCAAGGACCTGGCCGTCAGAAAAATGATTGGCGTCTGTTGGTCCTCTGCCCTGATTTTCTTCACCAGACTAAAACCGTCCATGCGCGGCATCATTATATCCACCAGACACAAATCGAATCCCCCCGCGCGCCAGGTCTTAAGACCTTCCTCACCGTCTACGCACAATACGGCATCATAACCGTTCATGGATAAATGTTCCTGAAGAATCACCCCGAGATTGGGATCATCCTCAACCAGTAGAATCCGATCAGCCATGCCGGTCACTCCGTTTTTCTTTGATCGTCGGCAGCCAGACCGATACCTTCGTTCCGTCTCCCAGCGCGCTTTTCAGAGAAATGGTTCCGCCATGACGTTCGATGATCATCTTGACATAACTGAGACCAAGCCCGAATCCCTTGACATCATGGACATTACCCGACGGAACCCGGAAGTATTTTTCGAACACCCGTTTTTGATCTTCGGAGGCAATCCCGATTCCATGATCTTCTATTTCGACCTGTACCCCGTTGAAGTGATCGAACGAACGCACATCGATTTTCGGTGCTTCGGGGGAGTATTTAACGGCATTGTCGATCAGGTTGTGGACGGCATTCGCAAGGTGTACCTCGTCTCCTGCAACCTCAGGATCAGTCGCTTCAAGATCAACGGTAATCATCCCCCCCTTCTGTTTAATCAACAGTTCGTAGGATTCTACGGCGCGAGCGATCAGCGGATTGATCGCCACGGCGTCTCCCTTGAGTTCCCAGTCTCCTTTTTCGATGGTGGCCAGTTGGAGAATCTTCTCGGTCTGGTGTCTCATACGACGGTTTTCATGCATTATCATCGAAGAAAAGCGGCGCACTCGTTCGGAATCGCCGGCTACATCGTCACGCTCAATCGCTTCGCAGGCCAGGGCCACGGTCGATATCGGCGTTTTGAATTCGTGCGTCAGATTGTTGACGAAATCGATCATGAGAGCGGCTCCGCGGCGTTGCTCAAAAATCACACGGACGGTATAGAAAAACGACAACCCGATAACCAGCGAAAAGAGCCCGGACAAAACCAGCATGGGAGCAAGACGCCACCAGAGATAAGACTGTTGCCTGGGGAAATTCAGGACGAGGTCGAATATCTCAGGAAACAGATCATTAGGGAAAAGACGAGCCCGGAAAGCTGCCGGAAGCCATTCCGAAGTATCGTCCGATTTCGCCATAACGACGGAATCACCGGCATGTTTTACGACGGCAAACTGATAAGGCTGGTCAATTTCCGCTTCGGCCAGACTGATATCGATAATCGAATCCACCAAAGGCACATTGAGGCGTTCCTTTATCGGCAGCGGTTTACCGGTTACCAGTTGCTGTACGATCCGAAGCATATAAGGCACTTCACTGCTGTCCGATTCCATATCTGCGCTAATGCGGCGTTTATTCCAGTCGATGGAAACTCTTTGTGAATCGCCCGGACCTGATCCCTGAGGGGCGTTACCGAGTATATTCAGGAGCGAGACACTGGACGTATTGAGTTTGATTGTATCTACCAGTGAGTCGGTGTTTATTACTTTTATTATGTTTTTTTCTTTGGGAGATTCTACCGCATAAGCGCTGGCATACGCATAATTGTTACCGGTCATGGTCGTGACGCTGCATTCGACATGTTGCATGCTGTCGACTTCTTCGAAATCGCCGGTCAGCATCATTATACTCAGATAGCTCGAATCGGAGGAATTACCGAAGACATTTATCGCCGACCGTGCTACATCGATCGCTTCCAGACGACCGACCGCGGCCCCGAGCGCCGCCTGTGCGTTTCGCTGAAACGCCTGTTGCTCCGAACGATAGGCATGATCGAGTAAAATCGCCTGGATAGTCAGCAGCCCGGCCAGGGCTACCACCAACAGGACGACAATCGTAACAACGGCTTTTTTGCTAAGTACCATACCGGGAATATACGCTTCGGGGTGATCTTCGAAACCCTATTTAACTTCCTTTAACAAAGGCTAACATAGATTAACTCGGCTCGATAAAACATACCTGTTATCTAATCCGTAAAGCAGTCCAAAACAATGCAAAACAGATTCTGAAAGGAACGATTCATGGCCCGCAATAACTCTCTGTCGGTTGTTCTGGTGATTGTTGCCGCTGTGCTTTGTCTCATCGCCGGCTCAGTCGGCGCCCAGGTCAAAGGAATGAAAACCATAACCATCAGCGATCCCGGCCAGACTGCCATGATTCCGGAGATGGCCGCTCTTCTCCTTGTCAAGGACAGTATCCTCGAAGTCATCAAAATCAATCCCCCGGATCAGCGCCCTGAAAAATACCAGGACGTCGATCTGCAAAAGGGCGATCAGATAATCATGGCCAACGGTAAACGCATCCACGACGGCGTCGAATTGACGACCCTGTTGGATGGCCTGCAACCGGGTGAAATGATTAAGTTGGGGATTAAACGAAATGGTCAGATGCGCATGGTTAGCTTTGAGAAAGGAGCTCCCGAAGACCTCCCACAACAAGTCATGGTGATGACCATGTCAACCGACAGCAGCGGAGCCGTCTCACAGAACATCCAGGTGATGGGAAACTCCGATAGTAAGGCCGAAGTGATCACCGAACTCGGGCTTCTACTTGTCCAGAAGGATAAGAGCGTCAAGGTGGCCGATTTGATGTCGGAGATAAACGGAATAGCGGACAGCTTGCCGGTACAAGAGGGAGATATAATAAAAACCATATCGGGCAAAGAAGTCTCCAGCCTTGAGATATTCAAAACCGAATTCGGAAAAATCAAGACCGGCGAGGAAATAGCTCTGGATATCCAGCGCGGGGATCAGGTAATCAAAGCGGTCATCATTCATCCCTGACGAGAAGATGCACACAGTGCCAAAGGATCACAGCATGTCATCGTATAGACACCGCATATTCATCACGTTTCTGATCATCGCCACCCTGGCCGGCGGAGCGTTTGCCCAAACTTATAATCCTTTCAACCAGAGAGACGATGAATACCGCCTGCTGGGACTGAAGCGAGCCCGTGAAGCATACGAAGTGGCCCGGTCCGACTACGAACGACAGCAGGAGCTGCACCGGCGCGGGCTTCTGACCGAAACCGAACTGGAGCAATCCCGCAGCCAATTCTCGGACGCCGAGGTCAACTACCAGCAGTCGCTCCTGGCGGTGTTGTTCGAACGCCAGTACATATCGGTATCGCAAGCCGTTAAGCTCCAAAAACACGACGGGTCCAAGTGTGTTCGTCTGACTCTCGTGAATACCTCCGGCGGCAGCGAGGAGTTTCGGAAACTGCTGAATGTGGACGATGATCTCTTCCGTTCGCTCCAGCCTGATGTCACCCACAATGTGTATGTCTCCATTCTAAACGACGACAACGCCATCATCAGTCAGCCCTATGAAGCCAAAATATCGGAGTTGCGCTATGGGGAACCTCAGTCGGTGGAATTCCGGTTGCTTCAGGATCTGGATGAAGTGACGGTGTTTCTTGTTTACGGCAACGGCAACCAGCGTACGATGAAGATATTCCTGCAGAAAGATGCCACTTACAACCGCGTTGCGGTCCAGTCGGAACAATTTTCCCAAGAGGTTGAACTGGGCACGGAAGCGACATTCGACCTGACTCTCGAGTTGTTCAGTGGCACCGACAACACTTTTTCATTGGAGGCGGTCAATCTGCCACAACAGATCAGCCGGTATTTCAAGGATGCGAGCAATCGGGTTCGTCTGAGTCAGGTGAAATTCACCGAGAGCAGCCGAACAAAAAACGCCTCCCTCGAAGTTACCCTGCCTGACCGCCCCAGTGAAGAAGTCGCTATGGATGCCGCCATCCCCTTCTATGTTCTGGTGCTGCCGCGCGACAAGGCTGGAATGATATCCGACCAGCCCGACAAACATTGGACCGAAGCTGAGATTGAAGCGCTCGATGTCGGTTTCGTACGGCTGGAGTTAGTGCCGCGCGGCAAAGGAGAACTACTGGTTCGCGCCCCTCAGCTCTACCATGCCATCAGTTCCGATGAAACGGCAAAGGTGGCCGTCGATTGCTACAATGAGGGCAGTCATCGACTCGACAATGTCGAATTCGAAATCGACCTGCCGCTCGGATGGACACGGGATGTGGAACCGGAACGTATCCCGGCCCTGGAGATCGGACGAGACAAACGGGTTGTGTTTACCTTCACGCCGCCGGCCGATGTCTCCCCCGGCAAATACGACATTCGCATTCGCAGCACTGCTACTTCCAACTCCCAGCCGGTGATCGCTGACGATAAAACCGTAACGGTCGAAATTAAGCCGGGTTCCAACCTGCTGGGAACAATCGTAATCGTAACGCTGATCCTGGGCCTGGTAGCGGCTATAGTAATCTGGGGCATAAAGCTGTCGCGACGATAGCCCATGAATAACTAAGTGAGGATTTCAATGGAAAACCTTCAATCGGGACCTAACCTCAAACCTCCGGATCGCCCGGCCCTGGAGGCCGTTAATCTGACAAAGCGATACGAGGACGGCCTGCTCGCTCTCGACCATATCAATTTCGTCGTCAATCCCGGCGAGATATTCGCCGTCCTGGGAGGAAACGGCGCCGGTAAAACCACTATGATAAATCTTTTCCTGAATTTCCTGGAACCGACCGAAGGCGAAGCACGCATCTGCGGTATTGTATCGCACAAGGAACCTTTGCTCGCCAAGGAAAAGGTGGCGTTCGTATCGGAAAACGTCAACCTCTACCCCAATTTCACGGCCATTCAGAACCTTGATTTCTTCGCCCGTCTCGGGGGACGAACCAACTGCACTCGCGAGGATTATCGTGATGTGCTGCGCCGGGTAGGCCTCGTCGACGATGTACATAACAAGCGGTTGAGAACTTTTTCCAAGGGCATGCGCCAAAAATGCGGTATCGCCATTGCCATTCTTAAAAATGCCACAGCCGTACTGCTGGATGAACCCACCTCGGGACTCGACCCCAAAGCAGGATTCGATTTTCTCGAACTACTTCGTTCGTTGCGCAAGGAAGGCAAGGCCATTTTAATGTCGACCCACGACATCTTCCGGGCACGCGAGATCGCCGATAAAGTCGCAATCATGGATCGCGGTCGCATTATCATGAAGAAAACGGCTCAGGAACTCCACGGAACCGACCTGGAGCAGCTTTACATGCAGTACATGGCGGGTCACAACGGCGAACGGCCGAATTAGGGGTCAACTCCATGCTAAAGGTAATTATCAACAAGGAAATTCGCGACCTGCTCGGCTCGACTAAATTCGCCATAATTTTCGGTGTCTGTGCTCTCCTGATCATAGCGACATTCTATGTGGCGGGAACCCGGTACAAAATCAATCAGAGTTATCACGAGGCTTCCGTCACCGAGAATCTCCGTCGCTATGAAGGAGTAACGGACTGGTTCGACGTACAGGATTCACGCGTTATTCTGCCTCCCTCACCGTTGGCATGTCTCGTGACCGGCGTCTCCAACGACATCGGTCGCAGTATTCTGGTCAGCGGGATCGGCGAACTGACCGCTGAAGGCAGCCGATACAACGAAGACCCGCTTTTTGCCATTTTCCGCTTTCTCGATCTGGAATATGTATTCGGTGTGATTCTTTCCCTGCTCGCCATCCTGCTCTGCTATAACTCGATCAGCGGCGAAAAAGAACAAGGCACGTTGCGGCTGACTTTCGCCCAGCCGATTTCTAGATCGACTTACATCCTGGGCAAAATACTCGGATCGTTTATCGCCTTATCAGCCTCCATCCTGGTAGCAATTGCCGTCGGTTGTCTGGTGTTCATCATAATGGGGATCCCGATGACCGACGACCAGTGGCTCCGCCTGATACTGATCATCATCGTGGGGCTGCTTTACTTCGGGGCCTTCATGAGTCTTTCGGTGTTTCTTTCCGCGTTAACCTCTCGTTCGGCTAACTCGCTGTTGCTTTTACTCGTGGTCTGGATTTGCGCGGTATTAATCGTTCCTCGCGTATCGGTCCTGGCCGCCGGGAGGACGGTTGAAGTTCCTTCCGTAGATGCCATCGCCAACGAAAAGGCAACCTTCCGTGCCCAGACACGCCAGGAATTCATCGATGCCATGACCCATTTCAATCCCGACAAATACGAAGAGAGTGCCGACAAGGCCCTTATGACATTCATGGACTCATTACAAAAAGAACGTGAGAACCGAGTCTCCGAGTTCGCGGGAAGACTGAACGAGAACCGCAGAAATCGGCAGCAGGTCCAGCATCGACTGGCTCTGGCTCTGGCTCGCATTTCTCCAACGGCATCTATGAGCTTGTCGATGTCCCAACTGGCCGGCACCGATGTCGATATGAGCCGTGATTTCATGGAACAAGCACTGACATATCAGAAGAAATTCGCCTCTTTTTGCGAGGCGAAGACCGGTGTGGTAGCATCCGGATTTCGCGTGATCCGCCAGGTCGAAGGTGAGGAACTCCCCGAAGAGAAACCGTTGGACGTGAGTGAAATCCCGGTCTTCGAACATCATGAGATGGCTACCGCCGCCGTAGTCGACGCGGCAATTCCCGATATCGGTCTCCTGGTTATATACAATCTGCTATTTTTTGTCGGGGCGTTCGTAGCTTTCCTGAAATACGATCTCAGATAGGAATGGAGACTGACAATGCTGGCAACGTTAATACAAAAAGAATTAAAGGCAATAATCCTCTCCCCCAAATTTCCGGCCACGTTCGCTGTTTGTTCGTTGCTGATCCTGTTGAGCACCTTCATGGGCATTATGGAATATCGCAACGATATGGCCCAATACGAAACCGCCCGGGAATTGACCCAGCAGGAATTACGCTCGACTACTTCCTGGGGTCATATCAAGACCAAGGTCTATCGCATCCCGGAAGTGATGCAGATATTCGTATCGGGAGTGAATTACGATATCGGTCGTTGGTCGGCCATCGACGACGATCAGGGAGTAGAACTGCGCCACAGCGCCTACAGCGATGATCCCGTCTTTGCTGTTTTTCGTTTTGTCGATTTCGCTTTCGTGGTACAGTTCGTGCTCACTTTATTCGCTTTATTGTTTACCTTCAACGCCGTCAACGGTGAGCGCGAGGACGGGACGTTGAAACTCATCCTCTCCAACTCGGTACCACGAGCACAATATCTCCTGGCTAAAGGAATCGGCGCCTGGTTGGGTTTGGTCGTACCGATCGGTATCCCGATTCTGCTGAGCCTGCTTATGCTGCCGTTGTTCGGAATCCCCACCGACGCCGACACATGGTTGAAAATAGCATCATTAATGGGGATATCGTTGATCCTGTTCAGTTTTTTCATCGTATTGGGAGTACTGGTATCAACCATCACGAGACGCAGCAACATCTCATTCCTGATGTCGTTGGTCGTCTGGATATTAGCGGTGATGATCATCCCACGCGGCGGCGTGATGGCCGCCGGTACGATTATTCGAGTGCCTCGTGAGGCGGAGATCAAGGCTCAACAAGATGCTTTTGAACGACAAAACTGGCATGATTATTATAATAGCTCAGCCAATCTCTGGACGCTCGACAAACCGGATGACGGCGGAGAATTGACCGATGAAGAACTCTGGGCGTTAATAGCCCGACAGGACTCGGCCAGAGCCGAGATCGAAGCTGAGATCAATCAACATGAAGTGCGCCTCCGCGAGGAGCTGCGCCGGCGCAAACGGGCTCAGGAAAGACTGGCTTTCGTGTTATCCAGGTTTTCACCCGTATCTGCTTATCAACTCGCAGCCATGACGCTGGCGGAAACCGATATCGAGACTAAAGCCCGATATGAGGACGCCATGAGTGATTTCCGGTCAGCGTTTGTCTCATACGGTAAGAAAAAAGCCGCGGAAACAGGCGACATCGGAGGGGTTCAAATAGCACTTTCGATTGATGATGATGGAAACCAGAATATGCAGATCAGTTCCGATCGAAATACGGGTGAACTGGATCTTGAGGGTATCCCGGAGTTCCAACGGCCGTCAACGGACAACGCCGCCATAATAGGCGAAATAGCCGTGGACGGCGGGATAATCGGTTTCCTCACGATTATGGCGTTCGCCGGAGCTTTCGTAGCGTTTCTGAAATATGATGTAAGATAAAATTCCCACCCGGGAATCGTTGTGTCAACTGGCCGCCAGCTTCTTTAGACGTTGGCGGCTGTCTTTTAATTCTTCAAGTTGGATATCAGCCTTGTCCCAGTATTTAATTACATCACGATAGGCGGCAACGGCCTCATCATTCTGCCCCAATCCCTCATAAGCACGTCCCAGCCAATAACGAGCTTTGACCCAATATAATCCGCTGCTCGTAGCTTCCGAGGTCTCGGTTACCGATATGAGCGGTACAGTCGCTTCTTCGAAACGATTCAGAATAACCAGGAGTTGTCCCTCGCGTATATAGGTGCCGGTACCGGCGTTGTTAAACTCCTCATCCATTTTTCTCATCATCACAACCACGCTGTCCCAGTCCTGGTTTTTGACCGCCCGGTAGCCCATTTCTACAAGATCAGCCAGGGGCCACAACTCCTGTGGAACACGTACCTTGAATTGATTTATCTGCTTCTCCAGCATAGGAGCGGCAATGGAATCATTGGCCGTACTCAACCGAACCAGCACAATGGGATAATCGATCCCGGAGAAACGGTCAGCCCAGGGATAACCTTCCATCAAATACTTGAAAGCGCTATCCGGCATTTCGAGGTCTTCGTAATTGGTGGCCAACGTCTGATACCAGGATGCTATTTGAGATGAGTCCCCGCTAGAAAGAATAATATCGAGACCGCGCTTGAGCGTATCCAGACCTTTTATGAAATGCCCTTTCCAATACTCGAGATTGGCTGCGATACGGTAATATCCAACAGCCGTGTATGGATCACTTCCGTGTATTTCATAGAGCATATCGTTGTAATAAGCAGCACTGTCGAGTTGTTTTTCGATCAGGAACACCGAGATCATATTGCTCAAGGCAGAATACTCATCCGGATGTTTTGCAAGTAATTCGCGACTCTCCTTCAGCGATTCTTCATACCGCCCCATCATCCGGTAAAGACGAGAAGCGGACGACATCGGCTCCACGGATTCAGGAAAGTATTTCTTCTTCAGTAAAATGTATTTCAGCGCCTCTTCATACTTTTCCTGCCGGGAGTAGATCTGAGCATACCAGGTGAATGCTACCGGATACCTGGGATCGATCATCAACACCGTATCCAGTTGAGCCAGAGCGGCCTCATCGTCCTTGGTCATAACGCTAAGAAGAATCGCATAAAACGAACGAGCTTCCTTATCGTCGGGATAGTTATCCACAAAAGTCTTAATCTTGATCATGCCCTGTTCGTAGTCACCTTCGACCCAAAGGTCGTAATACGCATCCAGCAGATTGCGATCCTTGGTCGGCAGTTTCGCTTCATACTGCTTGGCTTTCATCAGATAGGGCAATCCCTGCTGCGTGCGCCCCTGAAGCGCCCACCCCATACCGATGCGCATGTACGGCAATGCGAAAGTGGAATCGAGTTCGATAGCCTTTTCGAAATGCTCGACCGCCTCTTCCTGCATGAAGAGATTGAACTTTTCCATCCCGAGAATATATTCTTTGTAAGCCTTGGGATTGGACGATGTCAGATCGCTCACACTGCGGTTATCGGCGAATACATCCTGAACATCCAGAGACGTGGCGATCTTCTGGGTGAGACTGTCAACCAAATCGAACGGATTGCTGCCGACCACTTTCTCACCCATGATCACGGTTCCGTCGTCAATCGATTCGAGTCTGGCATCGATCCGAATCTGCTCGCCCATCTTGTAGAACGATCCCGAGAGAATCTTGGTCGCTCCCAACGACCGGGCGGCTTTGACCCAATCCTGATGCGACGGATTTTTATCCGGACCACAGGCATCACCCAAACAATCCATGATGCGATTGCGACCGACGAGGTTCACCTTACCGGACTGCGCCAGATCGGTCAACAGAATCTCCGGCAAACCGGCTTCGAGCCAGTCCAGTTCTTTGTCGCCGGTCTTGTTTTCAAAACCAAGAACGGCAACGGAGTTTTCTTTGGCTTGAAGTCCGCTCGACCCTGATTGCGAAGATGAGCCGCCGAACTCCCAGACTGCGAAGGATATCAGGATGACGATTAAAGCGGCAACGGCCAGCAACTTCTTGCCGCTAAAAACGAAGGTCCTGGATATGGTCGGTTTGTCCTGCAATGCGGAAATCGAATCGGAGATACCACTCTCATACTGGCGACGCAGGGTGCGCAGATCGACCACCAGGTCGCGGGTGTCCTGATAGCGGTCGCGCGGGTCTTTTTGCAAACATTTGTCAATGATACGTTCGAGTTCCGACGGCAACGACGGCACGATCTGCCGAATGGGCTGGTGTCTTCCCTCAAGAATCTTGGCCAGAACCGAGACACGGTCCTTCGCCTCGAACGGGAATACTCCCGTTACCATGCGATACAGCATCGTTCCGAAAGCGAAAATATCGGACCGTGAGTCCACCGCCTCACCGCGAGCCTGCTCCGGCGACATGTAGTTGACCGTACCGAGGATTTTACCTTCCTGGGTCAACTCCTGAGAAGTCGTATTGGTAGAATCTACATCATCGTTGCCGAGACCGATATCAATCGCTTTGGCGAGGCCGAAATCGAGGATGCGAGGTTCGCCGTCGGTGTCGATCATGATGTTGTCGGTCTTGATATCGCGGTGTACGATACCCAGCTTGTGAGCCGCGGCCAGACCTCCGGCTATTTTTTCGGAGACGCGCAAAATATCCTTGAGAGCCGGATTGTTGGTCCGGAGATATTCGGTCAGCGATGTCCCCTCCACGTACTCCATAACGATGAAATTGATTTCCTTCCCCGAAGCCTCGTCGGTCGCCTTGTCCAGATCATGAATCGCCATGACGTTGGGATGCGATATCTGCGCGGCGGTTTTCGCCTCACGGGTAAACCGGGCCATGCGGTCAGGATCATCGAAAAACTCCGACTGGACTACCTTGAGCGCTACCTTGCGATTGAGTTTCTGGTCTTCGGCCAGATAAACTGCGCCCATGCCGCCTTCACCGAGCTTGCTGATGATCTTGAATCGTGCGAATTGTGTTCCTGGTTCAAACATCATTGACCCGCTTTCTTAATTATCAAGAGCGTGATATCGTCCGATTGCGGATTATCCCCGCGAAAACTCTCCAGGGCCCGTACCAGCCGACCGGCGATATCGTCGGGGGACTCGGCCCGGTGCTCTATGATCAATTTCTCCGTGCGCTCTTCACCGTACATTCCCTCGTCTCCTTCGGCCTCGGTAACTCCGTCGCTGAACATGAAGATCAAATCCCCGTCACCGAGCACCGTACTGGCTTCGCTCCACGTCATTCCGGGGAAAGCCCCGATCATGATGCCGGAGGGGGCCAGATGTTCGAATGATCCATCGGCTCGCACCAACAGCGGTGCGTTATGCCCGCAGTTGACGTATCTGGTTTCACCCGTTGCCGGATCGATGGCCCCGCAGAACAGCGTAGCGAAATCCTCCTGTTCACTCGAAGCCAGCAACTGCGCTGAAACTCGCTCCACGACCGGGCAGAGCTCGAATTTCTCCTCGTTGTAGAGGATGCGCAATGAGGCAAGTATATTCGACATCAACATGGCCGCCCCCATCCCCTTGCCGGAGACATCGGCCACGACAAAGAACAACCGTCCGTCGGGAAGAATAGTCACGTCGTACAGATCACCCCCGACCGAACGGGAAGGTTCCTGGAAAGCACGAATCCGATAACCTTCCACCGATGGCGCCGGTTGACTCAGGAGTTTTTTCTGGATCGAGGCCGCTCGTTTCATTTCAGCCTCGATCACCTGTTTTTCTTCCCGCTCGGAGAGCAGTTCATAGTTGAGCAGACGAGAGGCAATCAGATTGCCGAAAGTCGCCAGTACCCGCAGATGATCGTCGTTGTATTGATGCATCGGATTGGTCGTATCGACGTACAGGATACCGTGCACTCGATCCTGATCGAACAACGGAACGGCCATCGCCGAGCGCAGCTCGGACATGATGATCGATTTCTGTTCGGCAAAGCGAGGATCTTCCCTGGCATCGCAAATGAGAATGGCGTTTTTATTAGCCATGATTTCGTTGACGATAGTCCGCGACAGGTTGAACGCCCCGGGATCGCGTCCCCCCGGCTTGAGCACGGCCATCGGATATATCTCTTCCTGGTCTTCCGATACGAACAACACCGCCAGACGTTCGGCCTGAATCAGCCGCGCTATCATCTCCAGCGACCGCTGCAGCATGATTTCCTTCGGTTCCGGCAAGACCAGCATCTTGGCCATATCGAACAGAGCCGGAATCAAATCGGGTCGCTCCGTAATTTTACTCGGTAACGGTTTGAGAGCCTCGTTAATGGAAAGGTAAACCGACTTGCCTGGATCGTTTTCGGTAAGCACTACCGCCGTCCGATGATCCGGGCGAGTTTCGGCATCATCTCCCTCGGCCATGCGAAACTCCGTACTGCCGAACATGATCTGGTCGCCGGCTTTCAAGGTAGCCTCGGTGATGCGATTCCCGTTAACGGTTGTGCCGTTATGGCTGCCTAAATCGACAACCTTACAGGTTCCGCTGGCTGAGTCTACCTCGATACGGGCGTGATTGCGGGATACGGTTTTGTCGGTGACACTGAAGTCGCATTCCGGCTTGCGCCCCAGAATGTACGAACCGGGATCGAGAGACCAGCTATAATAGCGCTTGCCGTCCGTGCCTGCGAGTTTAAGCATAGATAGTATTAATCCACTCCAAATTTCATTAATGCGACGCTGAAAATGAATAGTTACAGCGGCGGTCCCGGTCAACATAAGCCACCCGATTGTTCCCCGCAAGGCTTTTCACAGCATACTGTTTTGGTTGAATCCGGTCGGCTTCATGAGTAGTTAGAAGGAGCTATAATTCGTACGGGAGTATTTGAAATGCGCAGAGAATTAATTGACTGGATGATAAAAGAGGGTTTTTCGGAATCGATAGCAACACCTCTTAGCTGGGTGATCCTGATCCTGGCGGTAATAATCGTTTCCTGGCTGGCCAATTGGCTGGCCCGAAAAATTCTGGTTGTCGGAATTCAGTATTTCGTTCGCCGAAGTAAAACCAAATGGGATGATTTCCTGCTGGAGCGGAAATTCTTTGCCCGCCTGTCACATCTGGCCCCGGCGCTGGTAATCTATGCCGCCGCCGGTCTTTTCGGCTCCTGGCAGTCTTTTATCGAACGCATGTCGATGGTCTACATGATTATGGCCGGCCTCGGGGTGTTTTTTGGCTTCCTGAATGCCCTGGAAGATATTTACCAGACATACGATGTCTCCCGGCAACGACCGATCAAAGGCTACGTTCAACTGACCAAGATCATCATCGCGGTTTTCATCACTATCGTAGCCATAGCCATCGCTATGAACCGTTCTCCCTGGCTGCTGGTCAGCGGCCTTGGGGCCATGACGGCCGTACTGATATTGGTTTTCAAGGACTCCATCCTGGGGCTGGTCGCTTCGGTGCAGATATCGGCCAATGACATGGTTCGGATCGGCGACTGGATCGAAATGCCCAAATTCGGCGCCGACGGTGACGTGATCGACATCACCCTCCATACCGTCAAAATCCGCAACTGGGACAAAACCATCACCACGATCCCGGCCTATGCTATGATTTCCGATTCATTCAAGAACTGGCGCGGCATGAGCGAATCGGGCGGGCGGCGGATTGCCCGTTCGGTTCGAATCGATATGAGCAGCATCAAGTTTCTGGATGAAAAAACAATTGAACGTTTCCGCCATTATCAACTGATCACCAAATACATTGACGACAAACTAATCGACATCGACAAATTCAATCAGGAAACCGGCGCCGATACGACTGAACTGATAAACGGTCGGCGATTGACCAATGTCGGCACATTCCGCGCCTACATCTGGTCATATCTCCATAAGCATCCCAAGATACATAAGGATATGACCTTTCTGGTGCGCCAGCTTGAGCCAACCGACAGCGGACTACCGATCCAGATATACGTTTTCTCGAACGATCAGGACTGGATCAACTACGAGGGCATTCAGGCTGATATTTTTGATCATATCCTGGCGGTGTTGCCGTTGTTCGATCTCCAGGTATTCCAGAAGCCTTCGGGGTATGATGTACGGAGTCTGGCCGGGACAATTACGAAACAATAAATCAACGGGCATTGATCTCACCGCGAAGGAGCATCTTGAGGCCCTCGAGCGTCCCTTTCCAGACCGCTTCTTCTCCGGCCATAATCGCCACGATCGGTTTATCCTCAAGGCTTACCTCGACAACTATCTCCTCGCCGTTGATGGTTAGAACCGTTTCGGCCCATTTGTCGGCCGGGATATCCGTGAACTCATGGTCCAGATCCGTGCGCAGTTCACCGGTCATTTTGTAATCACCCATCGATCCTCCTGTTATCCGACATCTTGTTTTGGCAGCAAGATAGCGCATCAAACCGTTCTTGTCAGCACCCGGGACTTGCTTGATTACGGGAGCCTGCCGAACGGCCCCGACGCCACACAAGCTACTTAACAGCATAGAGTTACTGCTAACTACAGATATCTCTATCAATCGCCTTAATTAACTTCATCAGGATTCTGACCGATGTTCTCTGTCGGTATCTTTAATGTTGAAGCGGTGTTGTCATTTTCGTATATAAATTAGCATGGAGCAGCAATTCATCGGTAGTTACAAGGTCTTGCGGAAGATCGGCGCCGGGGGGATGGCCAAGGTTTATCTGGCGGTGCACCAGGATGTTCCGAATCTGAAGGTGATTCTTAAGATCCTCGACGATCCCCGCTTGAGCGACCGTTTCCTGCAAGAGGCGGACAAACTGGCGCTGCTGGACGGTCACCCCAACATCTGTCGTATCAAGCACTTCTTCAGCAACGGCGATGATACGGTCATTGCCATGGAGTATATCGAGGGGCTTACCCTCGACGAACGGATCAAGGCTGAAGGAACCCTGCCGGTCGGCGAAGCGGCGCGTATCGCGATAGCGGTACTTGACATTCTCAGTTTCGCTCATAGCAAGGATGTGTTTCATCGCGACATTAAGCCGGGCAATATCATGCTCGACAAACACGGCACGGTCAAGGTTATCGATTTCGGCATTGCCAAGAGCAAAACCGATCCGAATCTCACCGTCGCCGGCACCGCCTGCGGCACCCCGGCCTACATGGCTCCGGAACAGTTCAATCCAACCGAGGATACCGACTACGCCCTGGTTGACGTATATGCCGTGGGCACCACTTTGTTCGTAATGCTCACCGGCGAAGCGCCGTTCAAAGGCGACAATCCTTTTGCCATTCGCGACGCCAAAATGTTCGAAGACCCGCCGAGAGTCCGCTCGCTCAATCCCGATGTCAGCCCCGAGATGGATGAAATCGTAGCTCGCGCCATTGCGAAAAATGCCGCCGAGCGTTACCAATCGGCAGCCGAAATGGCCGAGGCGCTCAGTCCTTTTGCCGACGGACCCGTCGCACATCGCATGGAACCGGTGCATAAGCCGAACGATGCCACTATCGACACTCCGATGCCGACGATCCCGGCGTCGTCAGCCACTCCTCCCCCCTCCAAACCGAGCGGTGGAAAATCGAAAATAGGGCTGTTTGCCGGACTGGGCGGAGCTGTTATTGTCGTGATTATAGCCGTTATCTGGCTTCTTGCGGGCGGCGACGACAACAACGGACAAAACAACGTAAACACAACCACCCCCGTGGCCACCACCGGTGTTATCGATTTCTCGATCAAACCCAACAGCGACGTTTACCTCGATGACGGCATAATCGGCCAGGCTACCGATAAAATTCTCATGGTTGTCAATACCGGTTTACACGCCGTTCGGGTGGAAAATCCCACCACACCGGAGAAAGTCATTTATGACACGGTGTACGTTTCCGACACTGCCGATGTGGTTCGTTCCTACAGCTTCAGCGCACCGGCCGCCACTTCCCAACCTCAATCTCAACCGACCAACAACCGCCCCACACAGACGACCGCACCGGCAACGGTAAAATACGGAACGGTGGTGGTGGGGTCATCACCGAAGGGTGCGGATATATTTATCGACGGTGAACTGCAATCACAGAAAACGAATTTTTCGTTTAATAAAATTGAACCCGGAAATCACACGATCCGAGTGGTGCTCGACGACAAATCGGCCGATACGACTTTTGTCGTCAAACCTGACGGCCGTCACAAAGTCAAGTTCGATCTTGACTAATTAGGCTTTACACTGTTTTTGACAGGGATATATTTCCTTTATAGCCAACAAATCTAACTGGATTCATAAGGAGTTCACATGTACAGACATGGAAAAACTGTCCGTGTTCTGGGGCTGTTGATGTTGATCTTTTTGTTCAGCGGCTTCGCTACCGCCGATCGCATCGCCGCCCAGGAAACCATAGCTGATCAACTGGCCAGGGCCCTCGGCTATTACAACGATCTCGAGTTCGACGCCGGGATCAAGCTGGCTAACGAAGTCCTCAAACGACCGGATATTACCGCCCAGGATTCGATTGCCACCTACGAAATCCTGTCGATTCTGACCTATGCCAAAGGCGAGGATTACCTGCGTGAGTCAGTGACCTACCTCAACAAGATCAACTCCATCGGTCCCTGCATTCTTCAACTGCCCCGGGATATCTGGCCCCAGGAACTGCGCGACAAATGGTTCGACATACTGCGTGAAGCGAACAAGCTCAACTGCCCGACCGACAGCAAACCGGGTATGAAAACTATCGCCATTATGGAGTTCGACAACTTCTCCATCGGTAAATACAAAGACGAACTGGTCTCACTCGGCAAAGCGCTGGCTGATTTCTTCGAACACGATTTCCGTAAAATATCCGACCTCAGGGTAGTCGAACGTGATAAGATCGACTTCATCCTCAAGGAACTGGAACTGCAGCGTTCCGGCGAGGTCGACCCCGCCACAGCCGTACGGATCGGGAAAATTCTCGGCGCTCAGTACATGGTGTTCGGCAGCATTACTCAGATGGACGCCAAGAATACTCGCATGGTCGTGCGGGCCGTGGATGTCGAGACCTCGGAGGTTATCGCATCGGTCGATAAAGAAGGCAAACCGGATTATTCGAAGATGGAGAAGGAGCTGGTCGAAGAACTGGCCGCTAAATTCGAGGTACCGGTCGATGATGAAGCCAAGGCGATGTTGCAGGAGGGCGGCACGGAATCTTACGACGCGACCACTTATTACGCCAAGGGATTGGAATATATGGATCGGTACGACTATAACAAGGCCTACGAATTCTTCAAGAAAGCCTACGAGACCGATCCCGAGTTCGCCGAGGCAAAGCGTAAGATGGAAATCTATCAACCGCTGGCCGGTTAGCTCTGAAACGCCCAAACAACCCTGACTGAGGTAAGGATGCATAACAGACTTATACTGGCGGTCGTGCTGATGGCAATTCTGGCGAGCGGTTGTACGCCGAGTTTCTATGCTCAGGGCCGCAAACACATAGAGCAGGGACGCTACGACGATGCGATCGACGCCTTATACGCGGAGATTGCCTCCCACCCGCAAAGAGCCGACGCGTGGCGCGAGTTGGGCGTAGCCTTCTACGAAAAAGGCAATTTCGAAAAAGCCCAGGATGCCCTGCAGCAGGCCGCGGCCATCTCCCCCGATGCCCGCACGCAGCTCTTCATGGGGCTGATCGCCGAAAAACAGGGGCAGTTCGACGGCGCTATTCGCGCCTACACCGGGGCCCTCGCCCTCCAGTCCAAAGGCTCCACCGCCCGCCAGGTGCGAGCCCATCTGGACCAACTGGTTGCCCGTCAAATCGAGCGTGAGGCTTCCGAGGCAATTGCCGCCGAGGCGGAAATAAACGTAGACACCATTCCGAGACAAACAATCGCCGTAGCTAATTTCGATGGCTCCTATCTGCCGCCGGAACTGGCTCCGATTGCCCGAGGCCTGGCTGAGTTTACCGCCATCGACCTGGCCAAGGTCAACCAGCTTACCGTGCTCGACCGCATGAAGCTGGATATGATTCTCAAGGAACTCCAACTAGGACAGTCCGGTGTGGTCGATCCGACCACCGCCCCGCGTGTCGGTCGACTCATGGGTACGGCCCGGATCGTTACCGGATCGGCTCTTTCGGTCGGCGACGACGGCCTCAAGCTTGACGGCGCAATCGTCAGCACGATCGACAGCACATCCACCCGCACCGCCGGTATCGAGGGGAACCTCGAACAGTTCTTTGACCTGGAGAAAAAATTCGTTTTCTCGATCATTGACAACCTTGGCATCACCTTGACACCCGAAGAACGTGATGCGATTTCGGAAGTCCCGACTGAGGATTATCTGGCGTTCCTGGCTTATTGCCGGGGGCTGGACTACGAGTCCCGAGGCATGCGTCAGGCGGCGCAGCAGGAATTCCAGCAGGCTAAGGAGATCGATAATAACTTCGACCTGGCCGAATTCGAACTCAATTCAGTAACTCTCGGCGGCACTTCCTACGGAGAGTCGTTCGTACAACTCGAGAACACTGTTTTAGGCGATTTGACCACCGGCGTGACATCACCAGGCCTGACCCTCGACTCCCGACTGAGCAATATCGTGATCAACAGCGGGAACCTCCCGTTCAACCTTCCGAGCGGTTCTTCAACGGTATTGCAGCCGCCGTATACGATGACCGTTCGGATCTATATAAGGGGGAACCTCGATGCGATGTAAAATTCTATTAGTCGCAACGCTGTTGCTGTTGGTTCCCACGGCAGGCAACGTCACCGCCCAAATCATCTACGGCCAGCCCGTATCGGGCGGCATCGGCTTCACCTACAGCAGTTGGAGCCTGGACCAGGACGGTGAGACCACCGACCTGACCCAATTCGCCACCCCGTTGCAGGGCTTTGTACCGCTCGCCGACAATTTCGAAGCGATGCTCTACATCGACAACTCCAGCAACAAGCTGGAAACGGGCGGCGTGGAATCGAAACTCAACGGCCTTGGCGATGTGAGATTGCAGGTCAGTCATTCTTTTTCGGAAGACCGTTTCGTTTTTGGTTTAGGCCTCAACCTGCCGACCGGCAAGAAGAAGCTGACCACCGATGAGGAAGTCATCGTACTAACCGCCCTTTCGCAGAGTTACTTCACCGTACCGATGCGACGCTTCGGGCAAGGTTTGGGCATCACGGCCACTCTTGGCGCAGCGACGCTTCTCGGTGAATGGCGCTGCGGTGTCGGTGCCAGCTATCAATACACCGGCAAATACGATCCTTACGAAGGCGTGACCGATTACAATCCCGGCGATGTCTTCACCGTTAATGTCGGGTTCGATCGCACTTTCGACAAAATCACGACCTCCGCGGATGTCATCTTTTCATCGTATGCCGCCGATCAGCTTGAGGACGAAGATGTCTTCAAACAATCAACCCAGGTCAGCATTACCGGCGGGATCGAATACGCCGCCGAGAAGTATCGACTGGGTGGCACGCTTAGCTATCTGGCCCGGGGACGCAACGACCTGTACACCGGCGAGGACTCCGAGTTGAAGATCTACGGCGATGAGTTTCGCATTGCCGGTCAGATGCTCTACCTGGCAAGCGAACGAATAATGATCGGTCCTATGATCGACTTCCGCTCCATCGCCGAGAACGATCTCGGCTACGGCAGTTCCTCGATTTTAGGTTTCGGAGCTCTGTTCTCGGCCGGGCTGTCGGATCAGTTTAACCTTAACTCCGGGCTGAAGTATTTCACCGGAAGCACCGACGGAGGCGATATCGACCTCAGCGGACTTCAGTTGAGCTTCGGACTCTCGGCCAGCATGTAAGGAGGTAATGCAGATGAAAAAGTTATATATCCTGCCGCTCCTGACCATGCTGGCCCTGTCGGCCCTGGTCGGGTGTTCCTCGAATCCCTCTTCCAACACCGAACCTGATGTCGTGGCTATTCAGCTCAACGTCACCTCGGCGGAACAGGCGGAGGCAATCACTTCATACCGCATCGTTGTGACCGGACCGGACATGGACTCGGTCATTGCGCCGTTGTACCGAAACGGCCAATACCTTGAAGGCTATGTCGACGTACCGGTTGGACTCAATCGCCGCTTCGCCGTTCAGGCACTGGATGAAAACGGCGAGGTTGTACTCGAAGGCGTGACGATCATGTCCGTCTCAATCGGCGTTCAGCTTCAAATCACGATCGCGGTCTATCCCTCGGTGCCGTCAATAAGACTTCTTCCCTCGGAGTCAACGGTTTCGTCCGGATCGACTCTTTACCTGCAGGTAAGAGTCGACCAATTGCCGGGGCTGTTCGGACTGGCCGGACGGATTTATTGGGACGGTTCCTTCGTTGAAGTGGACAGCGCCTATCTCTCGTCAACTAATACGGACTTGCTGCTGTTCTGGACGTCGGTTCCGGAGGAAGGCTATTTCGCCTTCTCTGTGAGCAATGAAGGCACCGACGCTATGACACCAATCGTTGATGACTCCGGCGACGGCAATCTGGTAACACTTGTCCTCAGCACTTATGCCTCCGATCCAGAGGTGGACACCGCTTTGCTGGCGATCGCACCGACCGCTGTCACCTGGGTCGAGGGGGCAACGGAGATCCCGCTCGAAGAAATCGCAACTGATACCGCCATGGTGATTGTCGACCGCACTCTTCCGGAAACAGTCGTTTTCCCGGACCCCGCGTTGGAAGCCGCGGTGCGGCAGACAATCGGTAAAACAACCGGCACTCTTTACGTGACCGATGTGAACGGAGTTCAGGCTCTGGTGGCGAACATTCAGGGGATTCAGGACCTGACCGGTATCGAGTACATGGCCGGCCTGCGGGTGCTGAGTTTGGTCGGCAACGAGATTACCAGCATTGAGCCGCTGGATGCACTGGACAGTCTGAATACGTTACTGATCGGCGTCAATGAGATCAGCGACCTTTCTCCTTTGTCCAACAGCTTCTCCCTGATGGCGCTTGAAGCAAACGGCTGCAACATCATCGACCTCTCCCCCATTTCGAAACTCTCGAATCTCACGGCGATAGTTTTCAGCGACAACCAAATCAGGAATGTCAGCCCACTTGCGAGTCTGAGCGGTTTACAGTACGTTGATCTGGACGACAACCAGATCAACGACATCTCGGCTCTTTCTTCCCTGGTCAATATCTCCAGCCTTGAGCTGGTGAACAACCTGATCAACGACCTGTCCCCTCTGCTTGAAAGCATGGGATCGGGCGACGAGTTGTATGTCACCGGAAATCCGCTCAGCACCGCTTCGACGGATGAGATCATCCCCGCTCTGGAGGCGCTTGGCGTAACCGTTGAGTATTGACACGTTCTTGCATCATCGCAATAACGCGATATGAACGAAAAAGCGCCGGTCAATCGACCGGCGCTTTTCATTTTGGATAAATTTCAGAGAATCCTATTTGAGCAACATCATCCGGCCGGTCTTGATTTCGGAGCCAGACGAAAGACGATACAAATAAATGCCGCTGGCCACCATTGCACCGCTTTGATCGCGACCGTTCCATTCCACGGCATGATACCCCGCCGGCAACGATTGATCGACCGGAGTCGCCACCCGTTGTCCCAGCAGGTTGAATATCTCCACTGTCACCTGTCCCGCCTCGGGCAAATAGTAACTGATCGTAGTGGTCGGATTGAAAGGATTCGGATAATTACCGTAGAGTGTCAGGCTGGTCGGCAGAGCCGGAGCCGCTTCACCGAGAGCGGTCTGAAGCATCTCCCTGAGCTGTTTTGTCCCCGGCGTCTCGGGACACTCGATCGCGGCGGCGAGCATTTGCTGAATCACTTCACCGGCGACACTCTCTTCCGATAGGGCCCAACCGGTTTCCTGGGATCGCTCAACCAAATGCGTGGCCGACCAGTTTTCACCCAATCCGCAGATATCCTCGGCATCGATCAAGCCGTTGCCGTCGGCATCGGCATAGACTGCCGGTGCGGGAGTCCAGACACTGGAACCGGAACGGACATGAGCCATCACACCGACGAATTCGAGTGAGGCCTCCTCCAGACGAGCCGGACCGGTGCGACTCCAATAGAGACCCATCGGTAAAAGATCGCGCTCATCTACGATGCCGTCGTTGTTGGCATCGCCGGGATACACCCGCGCTCCGGAAAAGAAGGTTCTGGTGTAAGGCTCGCTCATCCACTGACCGGCCAGATCGCGCAGGCCGCCGCTGACGACAACGTTGATGGTGTCGAGTTGCTCCATGCCGTAGGTCGATGGTTTCAATATCACCGAGTAGGTATCACCGTTGTAGCTGCGCTGGAAAGCCGAACCACGCGCACTGGTAATTACCACTCCGTTCCCCATAGTGCTGACGTCGATTGCTTCGTTAAACTGAATTATGATCGAATCATGCAGCATCATATCGGCCAAATCCGGGTCAGGCGTTACCTGCACCACTTGAAGCACGACGTTGGATACCGTCAGCGAGACTGACTCAACAGCCTGACGGAAGCCGTCATCGGCAACTACATCGAACGTATAGTTCTGTCCCACCTGCGTGTAGTCCGGCGAAAAAGTCAAACGCCAGGTCATACTTCCGATGAACTCCAGCAAGGCATTGGCCGGGAGGTCGGCGGCGGTGACATTCGTTGTGTAACCCTCGGGATTGACCGGATCGGCCACCGTAAAGTCGCAATACCAGGATGTCCCCTCATCGATCGTAGCTACGTTGCAGGCGGTTGAGAAAGAAGGAGCGACATTGATCTCGACTATGACCGAGGAATAGACCGTCTGTGATTCATCCGAGGCCGTGATGATACAGTCGTACTGCCCCGAGGTAGCCGAAACCGGATCCCAGGTAAAGACTCCGGTACCATCGCCTCCGGCAACGAAGGTCGCTCCAGTTGGAATCGTTTCGTAGCCAATCTCCGGGATGTTGCCGTCGGCATCGGTAGCATGATAGGAAATCGTCAACGACTCACCTTGATAGGCAATCACACGAGGCGTTTCGCCGTCGGTAAGAACCGTAGCTTCGGTGACAATCGGATCGAACACCGGCGGTTCGGAATAAGTGATATCAAGCTGCACCGGGATATTAAGCGGTGAGTTGATCGCATTGCCGTCGACCACCACCAGCGTGTCGTAATAGGAACCTATCGTCAAGCCGGTCACATCGACACTCAATGTGAGCTGACCGCTGTTGGTCCCTTCAACCGGTGCAACCGTGAGCCAGGACGCACTGTAATCAACCGCCCAATTCAACTCGTAGCCGCCGCCGTTGGAGATATCAACCGTCTGGTCGGTCGGATTACCCGTATTGTAGTTTATTGCGAATAAGACCGAGGTCGGCTCGATCACTATGCTCACCGCATCGCAGCCCACATCGTAAGCACCTATCTGACGAGCACAGGTGTTGTTATCGGGGGCACACGGTGAGTTGGCCGTCACGGTGAAGTCACCCGTAGCCTGACTGCAAAACATGGGATCAGACGAAATGTTACCGGAAAGTCCCAAATAACCCGCAATACCACCGGTCCAGTCGCCGCCGGAGTTGCCGTATATATCATTGCAACCAAACGTGAAGCCGCCGTTCTCGGCGATATAGAACGCTGCCGCACCGGTGTTGTAAGCAATCAGGTTGGCGGTAAAAGTGGAGGCCATCGCATCCAGGGAAACCATCGGCGATGCACCTCTTGCGTCAATCCCCAGGTTGGTGTTGACGTACACCGCACTGCCGTATTTCGCGGAGTTGCCCACAATTGTATTCTCGATAAAGGTCGGGCTGGTATAGCCATCAATAGCGATTGCGCCGCCATAACCGCCCACCGCATTATTAATGAAAAGGCAGCCCGTAACCTGCAAACCCGAACCATACGTATACAGCGCTCCCCCGGTGCTCGTGCTGTTGCCGTCAAAAGTACAATTGGAAATTGTTGTCGAGGACTCACGCGAATACAATGCCCCACCGTTCATATCGGACGTGTTTCCCTCAAACGTACAACCGGTCACGGTCCCAGCCGAATACAAGAGCTGCATAGCACCGCCTTTTCCATCGACCTCTTCGCCGGTTGGCATATAATTGTTGAGAAAAGTGCAGTTTGCGATAGTACCTTCGAAATAAATACCCTGGTAAGCACCGCCGACATTATCACGAAAGATGCAATTTCGAATAGTTGTACTTGTTCCATAATCATAAATTATCGCCCCCGCATTCCAGGACTCATAGCCGCCGGTAAACGTGAAACCTTCAATCGTAGAACCCTCGCTGGGGCCGTTATCACTTCCGATCGCAGCGAAGCGATGGTTCGTTTCAGCGTCGCCCTCCACATTGATGCTCGTACCGGCGGCGCCGGCCTCCGATGTCAAATGAATCACTACAAAGGGAAAAATAAGATCGCGGAAGCCGTCTCCGGAGTATTTCCCCGGTTCCACCATGATCGTGTCGCCGTCTGTCACTTTGCCGTATAAAGCATCCTGAATGGTTTTATAGTCCGACGGGACCTTGTACGTTGCTGCCCGAGTTATACTGCTTCCCATTACTGTCATGACAGAAACCGTTACCAACAGCAATACAGTTATCTTACTCTTCACGAGTTTATTCCTTTCAATATGAAGATGGCCGGACAACAGTCACGTTGCGGTCCTTTTGAATCTCGGCTTGTGTGGTTGATCTGCCCCAAAGTTACAGAAACGTATCCGACAGTCAAGAGCAAAGACCACGGATCCGGGATGCCCCCTATAACATTCAACAGAAAAGGCCGGTTTTTAACCGGCCTTTTTAAATCTGATCGAATGATCTGGTCCGAGCTACTCGTTCAACAGGATAATATCCTCGGATAATTCCGCCTCAATCGGCTGCTGAGCCGGGAGAACGCCGTTAGTGCCCTTGATCAACAGGCCGAACCCAAGGATAAACGAGATCGTTTTCTTGGATTTCCCTTCCGCACGCAACGGACCGGCTTTTGCCGTCAATTGGATTTTCTTGCCGTCGGCCGCTTCGTAAAAACCTTCGGAATCAAGCTCAACCAGCTCAACTTCAACGAAACCGGCCTTACCGAACGTTCCGTTTTTCTGGGCATCAACCACCCGGGCCGTACCGGTAGCGCCTTCACGCACGAGAATGATCCCGCCGAAGTCGATCGGAGTAAACAGCCTGATCGGCACCAGGTCGCCGGCCTTGACATCTTTGCTGGAGACGTCCTTATCAAACACGACCTTGACCGGATGTCCCTTGGGCAGGACAATCTCAGCCGACACCGCGCCGGCCAGCAGAATCACGAGCAGGGTAACAGCCAGGCCGCAGAGCTTGGTATGGAATCGCATTGTTATCTCCTGATATGTTTGTTTGTCGATATCCTAAAAACCGGGCAACTTATCCTTGGGATCGTCATCGAGACTAATACTTATGACTTCTCCGCTCGGGAACGTGATGTTGCCGTTCATTTCAAAAATCGCCGTCTTGCTTTTTAACTCGACCTTGGCTTTGGAGACCTCGCCCCATTGTTCACCGTTGCCGCCGTGATCGTTGGCATCGAGAGCAATCACGATTTGATCGCCTGATTTCCAGGTGATGCTGCTGGAGCGCCCCTTAAGAAGCTGCTTACCCATCGGCCAGGAGCCGTCCTCGCCTCCCTTCTTCACCATGATATGCAGATGGTGTCCGTCGGGACAGTTGGTCAGAGTGAACTTGTATTGCTGGCTCTTGTCGAAATACGAAGCCTGTGACAGATAGGTATTGATCTTCTCGACATCCTCCGCACGCGCCGGATTCGAGGTCAGCTTGGAACGAATCGCCTTTAGTTCCTTGACCGCTGTCACCAGCAGGTATTCAGGATCGTCGCTGCGCTTGATCTTTGCCACGAGATCATCAAACTCACCGGCGGCTTTAGCTACTGCCTGACTGGCGACTTTACGCTTTTCACGCGCGGTCGAGGCGCCGATCAGAGCATCGCCAAGAGTATTCTCCTTCGGGCTCATATCGCCGGCATACAATCCGCGATCATGACTGACCTGGCGCGATAGAGTCGCCCAGGGAGCGCTGTCGGAGGGATTAACGATTGCCTGCTTGAACAAGTCCCAGTAAACCAGAGCACGACCGCTGCGTGTATACAAGATCGAGGTCTCATCTCCCTGGTGGAAGCTGCCCAGATCGGCTTCGAGTTTAGTATGCGATTCGTTCAACACCAGGCTATCGTTGGCCGGATTCACCGTCGGCCAGAGTGCGGAGTCCTTGACTATAGCTGTCTCGCGAGCGAGGACTCCGTCCAGTTTTCCGATCGCCTCACCGATGTTAAAATTCTTGTAATAGTTCTTGATCTGCCGCGCCGGAACGAGGAAATCTTCGAACAACCACTTAGCGATCCAGGAATACTCATATTTATCATAAGCCCGGATGATCTTGGAACGTTCATCGCTCGAGGTGTTCAGTACATTGCCGTCGTAAGAATTAAGGATATCGGTTTCGACGGCTGTTGTTCGGTCAAGCAGCCATTGGAAATGATACAGATACGGAGCGGAAAAAGCCGCGACCCAAATCAGGCTGAGAACCGCCACGTATTTTGCCAGTTTACGGAATTTGGCTATACTCCGGCTCCTTCGGATCGATTCGAGCACCCAGCGGAAGGGCATCTTGACACCGACCGGCGTGATCTTGGCCGGCGGGGCATAAATCGAGCGACCGACATCGGTGCCGATTTTTTCCGGGGACTGCCCGGTCGACGAGACGAAGAAAATCTGGAAGTTGAGTGTGCGCCCCACTACGACCTTGAGAAACTCCTTCAGCTTGACCAACGTATCTCGCACCGATCCGGCCCAGGCCGTATCTGATTGAATGCGATTGCTCGAAAGGATTCGCTCCAGGAAAATTTCGTAATCCTCGGCCAGATAGCTCTCCTCCTCCGGCGGTACCAGTACCGTTTGGGCATCGGAGTTGAATCCCGGCAGGATATCGGCTTTGGTAATCACCAGCGCTACCGGAATATCCAGCCGCTTGTTCAGCGGCGCCAGCCGTTCCAGCATGTTCACGAACGATGCGCAATGGGCCTGGCATTGGATTTCAGCTCCGAGGGATTTGGGATCGAAAAAATACAAAACGCCGTCGGCGCCCTGGACGAAATCGTTGACTTTATTGGTCAACTCATGCGGTTCACCGATCTCCACCGCCCGGCCGTCGTAGTCGTACGAAACGACCGGCATCTTGTCGCCGTCGAGAATGGCGTTGAACTGAAGTAACCGGTCGCCTCTGGTTGAATTCGGGAACTTCTTCTCTTCCTTGAGATCGACTACCGTTCCGACACTGGTCGTAGCCCCGATCCCCCAGAGAAGGCGGTAGTTCTGAAGAAACTCACCGGCCGTGGCGTTGTCGTTAACCGATATCTGAAGATCACGCGATATCTTGCAGTCTTCGTTCAGAACCGTGAAGTATACGGTTTTGCCGGAGTTGGCATGACCGTAGACAGCTATGCGTACTCCATCAGGCCAATCGAACTCGCCGGGGGCGCCGGTACCGGAGCCCCGGGAGGCCATCTTGGAGCCCTTTTTGGCCAACTTAAATATCTTGCCCAGTTTCAAGACTGACTCACATCCTTGCCGTTATTAAGTCCAACATACTCTCATCGCCTACCGGCTGCTCTGCAGCTCGTGGGCTCGCTCCTGCATTTGGTCCAGACGCTCGTGACCGTAGTCACTCCATTTCATAGGCACCCAGATCGCCAGGAACAGAAAGATGACGATTATCAATCCGTAGAACAGATAAGCCGGATTGCGTTGACTGAGCACAAGCCTCGTATATCGGGAACTGGAAAACGCTCCTTTGATCTTTCCGCCCAATTCACCGAAAAACTTGCCGACTTTAGACCAGAAACTGGCCTCCTGCAAATAGCCGAAATGCTTGAGATAGCGATGCGCCAGGGAACTTCCCTGCCCCACTTTATTGAAGGTGCCGACTCGTTGCAGGTGGAACTCCAAAGAAGTCCGGTCCGTGATCAGATTTTCTCCCAGTTGCAGCCGTCGCCGTACCAGCTCCAAAAACTTGGCCGGTTCCGCCAGAGCGGAGAACTGCTCCGGTGAGGCCCCGGTGTTGAGCGGCCGTCCGAAAGTGTTCAGATAACGACCGACCTCATTCATGAAGAATTCGTTCAGCCGGAAGTTGTTGTTGAGTGCTCCCTCAACGAACAACAGCGGCACCAGGTGATTCTCGAAATACGGTACGTCCTGTTTGACCGCGCGGAGACCGCGAATATACGAAAACGCTTTGTTCGAACGCCCGTCGATATCCGCCTCCGCCTCGAAAAACGTCACCAATACCTGCACCGTCAGTTGGCGCAAATCGGAACTGGTCAGCGGAGACTGACGAATCATATCGAGAAAATAACGATCTACCTCAACCGCCTTATCGCGCTGCTCGCGCAAGGCGTGAAAAACCGCCTTGATGCCGTTGTATGTTTGAAGAAACGCCTCGGTCTCGAACGACTGCGAATCCGATTCATATGACTGCAGATAACGAAAGAGATCATCGACGTAAGATTTAACCGCTAAACTGTCTTGCATCTATTCCAATCCTAAATCGAGTATACACTCAGGTCCATCTTGCTCAGGCCCTCGAACTTGGACGGGTCCGGAGCGCCCCGGAAAATAAGCGTTACCTGATTGACCGACGGCGATTTCAGCATATCCTGCGGATGCAGGGCGACCTTGGAGCCATAGGTAGTGACATCGATCTCCACCGGATCCGTCTCGCCCAGACCACGAGCCTCATTAAGCCCCAAACGAATCTGCATGCGAGTCCAGATACCGGAATCGAACAGGTCTTTGTTAAGAAGAATTACCGTATCGGCCACCGGTGACGGGTTGCTGATATCGACCAGCAGATAACTCAACTCACCCATCTGCTCCAGCCGCACCGATCCATAATCAAGAATGCGATAGGTCTGCCCCTGGTAGGTCAGCGAATCGGTCGCTACCGCCTGGGCGCCCAGTTGATCCTTTTTAACCTGGGCGAGGAATCCCATCATCTGTCGCACGACCGACAGGATCGTGTCGATTTCGCGCAGATGCCCGCCGATATTCTGATGGTCGTAATCGGCCAGCAGGAATGAATCCACCTGCGACATGAACTGGCCCACATTGGTCCCGACCTCCTTAACGAAAAACCGCTCGTTAAGGTAATCCTTGAGACCGGCTTGCAGATTAAGCAGTGTGGTCAACACGCGGAACAGGCGCTTGAAGAAAATAACCAGCTCAATCGGCGCCGGGGCATTGTGCCCGACCACGAACTGATCCAGCGAGGCAGACATGTGATAAGCGAACTGAAAAATCGTCTGGCGAAATGATGCCTGGAGACTGCTTTTCTCGCTTGACATAGCACCTTCGGCAGCTATGGCCGTGTAAGCCCGCGAAGCCAGCGAAAGCAGATTCTCGAGACGGTTGCGATATTCCCCGGCCTTCTGTAGAAGGCGTTCATCGGCATAAAGACTCAGGCAGGGCGGAAAGAAATTCGGATCCTCGGCAACTTCGTTGCCGTCAACCGCAAGCTGGGCGATCTGCAGGTATTGACCGCGCGGCAACGACGGTGCTTGTCCGATGTGGAGGCTGTAATTGCCTGCCAGCGACGGAATCCTGGGCGGATCCTCATCCGGGTCCGGATCACCGACCGGTTTTTTAGCCGGTTGACCTATGGCCACATAAACCGCCACTGAGCCGCTGGGTAGATCCGTTTCGGCATGGACCGCGGCTTCATTCCCTTCGTTGATTTCAATCACCGAGCCATCCGGCGTAATCGCCTGACAACGGATCAAGTCAACCTGAAGTTTCCCGGAGCCGGCCATCGCTTCCAGCAACAGCGCCGGTTTCCCGGCAAGCGACTTGCGGATTAATCCGTAATTATCACCGGCGCTCACGGCATACCATCGCGCCAGTTCTTCACAATATCTTTCCTGATCTTTGAGATGCCGCTGTGTGAGAAGCATCCCATCCTGCCAGTTAACCGAATATAAGTTCAAGTCGCTCATAAATTTGCCTCAGAGGTTCAGATCCGAATTTATGCACCTGCCAATATCATGTCAAGTTAATTGGATTTATCACATTTCTGCTTACGTTATACATAGGTCGAATAACCTAAATGTTGTTTCAGCCCGGTTTTCCCGAGACGCAAGTCACCTTTTTTAACGGTTATTCTAAGCTTCACATCAAGGTCATTCGGCATACAAAGACGCAATACCTTATCAAGTTTCTTTCGCAGGGGACGTCCCGGAAGAAGATCGGAAACCTGCTCCGGTTTGACATCACGCACCTGTAATTCATAGGCAGAATCATAATCAGTAAAGCCCCCTCCTAAAACTGTCTCCACACCTAACCGGGATTCCTTCGTCCCCAGTTTTGTCTGAAGGTTCGGGGGGATGTAATGACGGCTCTTTATGTTCTCCACGATGCGGAATTTCCAGCCAAACAGGAATTCCAAAACACTGCAAACCAGCTTGGCATTCCCGGACCAGTGATTGAACAGCGGCATCGCTGCTGTCCAGAAAAGAGCCTCTTCCACATCCGGCTTATCCTGTATCAGATCGAAATGGAATAATTTCAGAAACCGTTTAAGATGCTCCAGATCTACCAGACCGGCCTGGGCTTTGAGCGTTTCGTTCGTCGCCAGCGCTCGATATCTGACAGCCTCGGCATCGAATGGCGCCATTAGTCTCCGTGCCTGCTCGTCCCAACTGTCGGTGCGGTCGGTAATACCGCTGAGTCCATAGAAAAGCTGGTACGGCATGAAATCAACAGCGCTACGGAAACCCACCCGGAGTTTGATCGTGTCGTTACGGTCAATGGGAGTACCTTTGGTCGGTTCCTGAGAGACGATCTCTCCCCTGTAATTCTGGTATTCACCGTCCGCCAGCAATTCCACTCGATCTAAACTGACACCTAGCTTGAACAGCAGGTTCAAAGCCGTTACGAAATGGTATTTATGCCGACGGCTGGTCAGGTCCGGCATGATGATCGGGTACGCACTCATTTGGTCGACAACTCGATTCTGAAGCGGGTATTAACCGGCGACCGTGATTTAAGGAAGCATTCGAGCCGCTCCGACAGAAGATCCATCTCGTCCTGAGAATGGAATGCTTCGCCATCGACCAATAATCCCACCACGATACACCGGCAAACTCCCTTGCCGATCCGCTGCACACCGCTCTCACACACGGCGCGTTTTATCCGCGGATCGAACGTCTGCGCCCAGACGGCAATCTCTTCATAGCTAAGTGCCCGGTCGCGATTACGCAGCCGCGCCGAAGCCTCATCTACCAGTTGCTTGTCGGTTTTTGCCGGAACCGCACCTCCGGTAGGAATGAGATTGGTAACTTCATCCAGTCCGGGATGATTTTCGTACAACTCGACTATTTTACCGGCGCCGACACCGTTGGCTTCGGTACCGGCCGTTACCGAATAAGTGACCGTAAGCGAATCCGGAGGAGGTTCCAGAGAGTTGGAATAATCGAACCACATGACGAGTTTTTCTTCTCGATTTTCAATCGCATAGAATTTGCGCGGTCCTCCCGGTGAAGCCTCATGTATCGCCACGTAATTTTCACCAGCCGAGTCAATGACTTCCGATATCTCGACAATCGATTCGATATCTTCAGGCAACTCGATCTCCACGAGCTTATCCCCGCCGGTGTGTTTGAACAATCGCATCTCGTTCTTGTTCACCACCAGCATAGCATCGAAATAAAACTGAAGACCGTACGCGAGGCGACTCCGATCCCCCTTGGGCGGTAGATCGATCCTGATCCAATAATAGCTGCCCTCGTAATTCTCCGGTTTGAGGCTGCTTCGACGCATCATCTCAACCAGAGCACTATCCAACGGACCCGGCTCCCAGGTCGAGGTAAACATCTCAGGAAGACAAACAAACGAATCTTTCAAACGCACGAACAGGTCGGAGCTCTTGCGAAGGCCACCCCAGTCGAGCACTTCTTTACCGGACGGGAAGATGCTGTCAAGGTCCGAAGATAATCCGGGGCAGAACGAAGAATCCTCGTAGAACGAGCCGAAATTGCTGCCCGGATACCATTTTGACCAGCGCACCTGCGCCAGTGCTTCCGGGTCGCCGTTAACGAAAATCAGCGCATCGGTCAGATTGGAAGGCGTTCCCTCGAATTCCACCGCCACGTAAGCGCGGTTGACGGCGGTAATCGCGGCGGTTACACCGGTTGTCGGCGGGCGATCGGAAGCGGCGGCATCGGGAGGGGTGATATCGGTTACGGCATGGTCGGATTGAAGCAGGATATGCTTCACTTTGGCTTTGATAATCTTCTCAGGACGGATGCCCGAAAAGAACAGCATGTGACCGCCCTCACGCCTTTCCTTATAAAAGAAGCGCGTATTAGGATCGACCTCAACTACCGGATCCACCGGCAAACAGCGCATCACCGTGTAAGCCGGGACCGGCCAGCGCTGACATTCGGGAGACATCGCCTTGATCAACGACTCCGATGCCACCTGCCAGGTTTTACCGATCTCATTGTCGATCCCCGATAACTGATGAGCATACATTTCCATCAGGATTCGCAGAATCGGATCGAGCCGTTCCGGGGATTCCGGTATTTTGGGATTCCAGGCCCGCAGGTCACGATGCATGTGGGCAAAAATCTGTTCCGTAGTTAGAGAACCGCGTTGGCTCATAATTTCAGCCTCAGTCTCCTCGATCTAGCCTAAATCATAATGGGCTTCAAACTTCAATTCATCGTCGTCGTCCCGGTAGTTTCCAGTCACCTTGACCTGCATACCGAGATTGTGTCCCTCGCCTAAATCCTCACTGGTAAACGACACCGTCACATTGTAGAGCCGTCGCTCGTATTTACCGATAGCATTGCGCAGACTGGCTCGAACATCAGCTTTATTAGTCGTGAGCATATCGGAGAATTCTTTTTCCCAGAGATCGCATCCGTAATCCTTGCGGAAAGGGATAGATCCCAATCGTGTCGACAACACCAACCCGATGGAATACATAATCGATTCCTTGAGATTGGTCTTGGGAAGATGTCCTTCGCGCAGGACGAGAGGTATTGACAGATAATCCATTGGTTATTCTTAGTTGATCTTGACGATTCCGCCCTTGATCTCGGTCATGGCAGTACCTTCAACTTTTACCGTGGTACCGCTCAGTTTCGCTTCGGTCCCTCCTTTGCCCTCGAAATTCATAGAACCCTCTGCCTTGAGGTTGCCCGAAGACTTGAGTTCCATATCACCGGTCGATGTAACCGACACCTTCGCTCCGGATTTGATTTCTACATCACCGGAAGTGGTTTCAATGGTAACCGTATTTCCCTTGATCGAAATATCCCCCTCCGACTCGATCATGATCTTCGGACCATCCATAGTCAGGGTAATCAGATTCTTGCCGTCTTTTTGAACGAGACTGAGTGCTTCGTAGCCTGACTTGTCGACAAAGATCAGGTCGTTGTTGCCTTTGGTACGGAACACTTTGAGGTCGTTATCGGCGGCAGTGAATCCGGCCGGATGGTTGGTCGGAGGATTATCTTTGCCGTTCCACATGCAACCGAGGATGACCGGACGATCGGGATCACCACCCTCGAACGCTACTATAACTTCATCTCCCAACTCCGGCAGGGCAAAGAAACCTCGCTCGGCGCCGGCATGAGGAGTTATCATGCGAATCCAATAGTCGGGTTCAGCCTGTTGGCCGTCAACGGTCCAGGAGAATTTCACTTTAACTCGGCCCATGTTCTCGGGATCATCGGTACCGGTTACTATCGCGGCTTGTAAATCCGTAGCCTTCGGTTTGGGGCGCAACGCCGGTTGAGCCGCATCCATGCTGGTGCATACGAAACTGCAATCATACTCACCGATTTTCCAGGCATGAACGACCCTGGTTATGAAGTAAGAATCATTGATTTCGTTGCCGAGCCCCTCAATATCAATTTTCTGAGCCACGCTAAGCGGTACGTCGCGGGTATTCCCCTTACCTTGAATCATTGTCCCGATCGAAGCCATGCGTGCCAGTTCCACGGCACCGTCAATCTCCGCCTGGCTTTCCGGGACTAAGCCACCGATAGAAGAGGCTTGCGGGTACAGGCTTTTCGAAGCCCGGTGCGATACCGCCGCCAGTCCCGACAGCGAGCGACGCGGGGAACCGGAAGTTTCTCCCGAGTAAGTTTCCTTATTCAAACGGCAATATCCGGCCCCGTCGAACTTCTCAACGGCCGTCCCGACGCCAACGGTGAAAGCGGCCAGAGTATAACCCCAGGTAAGGGAAATCGGCGATGAGTTGGTTGGCTTCTGAACGTGAAACTCCCGGCCGTCGTAGTATGCATACATGCCGTTGGCCGCCGCCAGTCGCTGAATAAACTCGAAATCCGTTTCATGATACTGCACGCAGTATGAGAGGTTTTTGGCGGTCGTTTCAATCGTTCCCTGCGTGATGGAATGGTTGCCCAGGATAGCCTTAATGATATTCGACGCCGATTGCTCCTGCCAAATCTTGTTGCGTTTGCTTCCATCCATCAGATACGTCGGGCTGTGTCCCGTGATGCGAGCGGTATTGATCCCGTCATAGCTGTTATCGTAACTGACCTGAGTTACTACGTACACGAATTCGAGCCTGACGGTATCTTGCGTACCCGGGATCTCGTCCGATTCGAAAGTTATCGATACCGGCTTACCGACGAAGTCGCGATATTCACTGAGGTCCTCGAATTCCGACATTTTCTCGACCTGGCCGGTCTTGCGCAATGTCGCTGTCAGCACATGGTGACCGTCGATGCGTTGCTCCAACGAAACATCATGAATATCGGCATCGATCTTCTTGCCGTTTATCATCAGGATCGCATTAGTTGGCATAGGATTCTTCCCGAAATCGGATCAGTGGCAGGTTTCGGGCGCCGCCGCTCGACGCCCGAACCTTAATCAACTGAAACCGATTATTCTTCCCAGCGGTTGTCGATTTCGGCGTCTCCGATGGTCAGCTTGTGACAGGAGATCTCGATATGTTCGAAGACCTGATCATCGGGATTGTTCTTAATGTGCGGGATCGTTTCCTCGTATCTGGTGATGAAACCCTCTTCCCAGGTAAGTTGCTTCATCTCGGAATCATCCGGCGTCTTGAACGTGACCTTGCCGGCCTTCCAGTTCGGTTTCGAGGAATCCATTGCCCAGCGGGCCAGATCGGTGTTCTCGTCTGACTCACGCGTCACTTTGATGGTACCGGCGTGAGCACGGTCGGACGGACGTCCGGTCTCATCCTTGGCCGTATACAGTTCGTAGGTCACCATGTACACGTTTTTGTACACGACACCGTCAACTTCTAATACTGGTCTCCGTGCCATAGCTTTACTCCTTTATGGCTGGTTCATGGTTCTATTGTCAGATTCTCTGTTGTCGGATTGAAGCGGCGGCCGATACTTACTCCGACCGCCGCGATTTTGTCGTATGCTATTTGTCCTTGACGTTCGTCTGATTATCTTCGTTCCAGGCGGTAAATTCGATGTTAAAAGTCCGCGCCGGATACTTCGGATTGAGAGCGACCTTGATGTCGATCTCCTGACGCTTGCGCATTTCCTCATCGGCGAAAATCTCGACTCGGAAATCCTGAAGGATGTTGTCTCCGCCGGAGATCGCCTTCATGAATTTGTCGATATCGCGCCGCATGGTGTCAATGAACTTCTGGTCAATGACCGAGAAAGTCTGCTTGTTGAGATAATTGCGCAGGGTTTTATAGACGTAGTCGTAGGTCCGTCGGATCGAATAAACGTTGAACGTCTCTTTCTGGAACAGGGTCGAAGCCCCCATGGCCACGGCCGAGCCCTCGAAACTGACCATCGGATTGACGCCCTTCTCGTTGATCTTGGAAGCATCCGGCTGGTTGGCTTTAAACCGGATATACTTCGCATCGGCCACCTTACCGTACTTGAAACCGGCCATCGGCTGTTGCATGCCTATGGTCGTATCACCCTGGTACATCATCCCGGCCACTGCCGCCGACGGCGGAATCCACATGTCGTCATCTTCGTACTGGTTGGCTTCACGCGCCATCAGATAGTTCGCAAATACCGACATGTACTGCTTGTAATTGTCGATGCCGGAGAGGTTGGCATAGTTGGGATCATCCAGCATGTCCATGACCTCTTCGAAACTCTCGAAATTGGGTAGGTCGGTCATGACGTGCAGCTTATTGGGCATCCCGAGCTGGCGGGCGACATTGTCCATCGCTTCGACCGATCCCAGATAACCGGGAACGACCGCCATGGCGAAACACTCTTTGATGCTCCACTCACGGTAGAGATCGGCCACCGCTTTGCTGAGCTGTTCGAACTTTTCTTTATCGTCCGGATCAGCCAGTTCTTCGGCGCTGACATTGGCGAAATACGCGTTGACTTTTTCGTCCGCTTCCTGCTGGGCATTGGAAAAAAACTTATCGATCGCTCGATAAGTGGTCTCCAACTCGCGCGAGGCGCGATGAACCTTCTTCATGTTCTTCTCGAGGTTGGTTTCGAGCTTGGTGGCTTCCTCGTTGAGATTCTTGCGCACCTCATCCAGGTTGTCGGATTTTGAAAGCTGTTCCACCCAGAGCTTGAGTCGCTCGGCCAGCAGTCGACGTTGGTTGGCAAAATCTTTCTTGGTCAAAAATTCTTTACGTTGAAAATCCTTCTTCGGATCAAGCCATTCGACACCACGCACCAGGTCGCCGTCGACGGTCTTGAACGAAGGTAACAGATCCGCCAGCTTCTTGAAATCACCGAAATTATCGGACAACATGTCCGCGAATTCATCGTCGGATATTTTCTCAGCAACTGGCTTAGCCTGAGCTTCGGCCGCCTGTTCGGGTTGCGGCTGAGCTTCGTTTCTTTCCATTTCGTCCATGGTAATCCCTCGTCAGTTTATTCGCTGAGAAGATCGATATAATACTGGGCGGCCTTCAGAAGCGCATCCTTCTTGTCTTTGTCCGCCAGCGTCTTCTGCAAGGCCTTATTCTTCTTCAACTGCTTGTCCAGATCGGCTGCCATTTCCTTGCGGTAGTAGGTAGTCGAAAGCGCTTCATTCTTCTCGATCAATTCCTTGGATGTGAAATCCTTCATGGTCTTGATCTCGAAATCGGCGTTGATCGGCTCGCCGTCGGGCGACTCCAGTTCCGCATCGAATGAGGGGCGGAACTTCTCGAACACGTCCTTGAGATTGTTGCAGCGGGTTGGCGTGACATCCGGGTCTTCTTCGTTGTTCAAACGAGCGATGTAAAGCAGCTTGTTTGACGGCAGCAGTTCGACCGGGACGGAATCATCACGGGCCACTTTCTCAGTGGCGCCTAATATGAATTTTGCCATCATGCCTCCATGTCAGTTATATGCTATCAGGTCTTGTCGGTCTTATTCGTTTTAAACACGAAATTGTCGTTCTCCACATCGATCGTGACATTATCACCGGGATTGACTTCCCCGGTAATGATGTCAACCGAGAGCTTGTTGACAATCTCGCGCTCGATAATTCTCTGTATCGGTCGTGCGCCTAATTCCAGCGTGTAACCATCGACAGCCAGCTTGTGCTGTGCCGCCGCGCTGAGTTCGGCATTGATGTTCTGGTCGCGCAGAAGCCCGGTTAAGCCCTTGAACTCCAGTCCGGCGATTTTTTCCACCTGGTCCTGTGTGAACGAATGGTATACGATAATGTCGTTCAACCGATTCAGGAACTCCGGCCGGAACTTGGTAAACAGGAAACCACGGACCTCGTCCATGTTCACTTCGCGACCTTCGCGGTCGGCATCGAGAATTTTATCCGCCGCGTAGTTGGACGTAAGGATCACGATCACATTGCTGAAATCGACCGTCCGGTTCTGGCCGTCGGTCAGGCGGCCGTCGTCGAGAAGTTGCAACAGCACGTTGAACACGTCCGGGTTGGCCTTCTCGACCTCATCGAAAAGCACCACCGAGAACGGCTTGCGCTTGACCGCTTCCGTCAGCACACCACCCGCTTCATAGCCGACATAGCCGGGAGGAGCGCCGATCATCTTGGCCACCGAATGCGATTCCATGAACTCGGACATATCCAGCCGCACCATGGCGTTTTTGTCGTCGAACAGGAATTCGGCCAGCAATTTCGCCAGATAGGTCTTGCCGGTACCGGTAGGTCCCAGGAACAGGAACGAACCGACCGGACGGTTGGGCAACTTAAGCCCGGCCCGCGCCTTGCGAACGGCATTGGCAATGGCCTTTATGGCATCCTTCTGGCCGATAATACGCTCGCCCAGAAAATCTTCCATCTTGACCAGTCGTTCTTTTTCGGAGGTCATCATCTTGGATAGCGGGATACCGGTGCGTCGTGCTACGACCGAAGCGATATCGGAATCATCGATTTTACGCTCCAGACCTTCAATCACCTTCTTGAGCGCTTCAAAACGATTCTTGCGCCGGCTTAACGAATCGCGCATATCCTTCAGGGTTAGTTTTTCGGCTTTCATTCTTCACCTCCGGCGGCTTCGAGACGATGGCCCCAGTATTCATCGAGTCGATCCATGTCGCGTTCGAACTCATCGAAAGCGGTGCGAAGTTTCTCGAACGATTCCGCGTCTTTCTCCTCGTCCTTACCCTCGCATTCGCCGATCGATTTCTCGAGCGAGGTCATCTCTTCGGCCAACTTCGGCAACTTGGCTTTGGCGAACTCTTCTTTGACACTGAACTGCGACCCGGCCTCATCAACCAGATCCAGGGCCACATCCGGTAAATTACGCTCACCGAGATAGCGCTGCGAGTATTTAACCGCCGCTTCTATCGCCTCGCGGGTATAAGCAATTTTGTGGTGCTCGGCATATTTATCTATCACACCGTTCAAAATGCGAACAGCATCATCGTATGGCGGCTCTTCGACTTTAACCTTCTCGAAACGGCGGTCCAGCGCCTTGTCCTTTTCGAGATACCTGGTGTACTCTTCCTCGGTGGTAGCTCCGACCAGGCGAATCTGTCCGCGGGCCAGAGCCGGTTTCAACAGATTGGCGGCATCCATACCGCCACCGCCGCCCGCGCCGCAAATGGTGTGGACCTCGTCGATAAACAACACGACCTTGCCGCCCGACTTCACCACCTCACCCACAAGCGCTTTAAATCTTTCTTCGAACTCACCCTTGTATTTGGCGCCGGCCACCATGGAACCCATGTCGACTTCCATCACCTTGACGTCCTGGAGCGCCTTGGGCACGTCGCCGTCGATAATCGCCTGAGCCAATCCCTCGACAATCGCCGATTTACCGACTCCCGCACCGCCGACCAGCACCGGGCTGTTTTTGCGACGACGCAGAAGAATCTGGATGACTTGTTCCGTTTCCTTCTCACGTCCGATACAGCGGTCGAACTCTCCCGATGCGGCCAGGTTGGTCATGTCAACACAATAGCGCAATGTGCCGGACACCTTACGGCCGGTCTCTCCTCCCCCCTCACCCGTGCCGCTGCTGTCCTTTGACGGTGTCCCCGTAGCGATTTCCTGAACCGCTTTGGCCTCGGCAATAGCGCGATAGATCGCCTCTTTGGGGATATCAAGTTTGTCCCGCAAATACGGAGATAGAGCCGATTTGGGGTCAAAGATCGCGATCAGTATGTGTTCCGGCTCGACCAGCGTATCATACAGCTTGTTCTTCTCTTCGATCGCCTGCTCCAATACCGACTGACAAGCGGGAGATATCGCTAACTTGTCTCGCGCTGAGGAACGGCTTGACTGATCCTTTAGAAACGCTTCGGTCAATGATGCCACCATGCCGGGTTTACGGTCGAGCTGATTCAGTATCGACTCGACTTCAGTCCCTTCCTGACGCACCACCGCCACCAGAAGATGCTCCACCTCGATCTCGGGATGACGAAACTCGGCAGCAACTTCTCGGGCGTTTTTTATAACCGTGCGGGAATCAGAGGAATAACTGGCAATATCCATGGGAATGCAATGTCCCTATCGCTTATAAGTAATTTTGTCTTTTCCTGTGCGAGGTTGGGTTTTCGCTATGCTCGTCCCAATTGTTAAAAATAGCCTTGTATTTGACTAAGTGTCAAGCGCTTTTATATCCCTTAAATCCTATAACGGCGCTGTTTTCGACAGTCCAATCATGTATCTTATTTGTCCACAATACGGACTATTTATACCATCATCTCGATCATTCGCTCAATCGTTAATCGCCGCTTTCCAACTCCGACTTCGGTGGACGACCTTCCTTGGATGGTCGCTCCGGCTTATCCCATGCGGGCCGACTTCGCAGCGGATTCCGGGGACGCCCCGGATTTTTCTCCGACGGACCGTAACAATAACCCTTGCGCAACTTGCTCCAGACGATATTCCGGCATTGGGAGTGATCACCGTGAGCGATAAATTCACCGGCAGACTTCTCCAGCGTCTGCTCCAACTCTTTCTCGATACCGTCAAGGAACCGGTCGAAATCGAATAATCCTTTAATTAGCGCCAGACTGGCCGTCAGATAGCGCTCCATCTTGTCTACCTGATGTTGGTATTCATAAAGCGAGTCAAAATGAAGCACACAGTCCCGGCATCCGGTCAGACCGCAGCCGGTTTTGTCTTTGTTCTTGTCCAACGCATCCAGCTTCCGGGACAGATCCTTCTGGTAATGACTATATGCCCAATGAGCATGACGCGATATCTTCAAAAACAGCTCATCCACTTCCTTGGCGGCATGTTTGAGACTCTTGAGCTGCGGGTCTTTCTTATGGGAACCGGTCAACTGGTTGGCAACCGCGACGCGCTCCTTGAGAAAATTCAGGCGATGCGCCTCCGTGACTTTAGACTTCGTGTCCTTGTCGGAAGCCTTCCCGGTGACCTTACCGATCACGAAACCGATAATTCCTTCGGTTATATCGGCTGCTGTCGAGGAACCGGAAGTAGCGGCTTTTTTGGCGACGTAGTTACCCATCGCTTTACCCGTGCCGCCCATGAAGAAATCCTTCAGGGCATCCATCGCCCCGACTTCGGGAATGAACTCCGCCCCGTACGCCGTTCCCATGCTCAGTGCCGAATTAAAGATATGATTGATAGCCCCCACCGCATGATTGATCGCCGCCAGCGCTTTTTCTCCTACCGTATAACGCATGTCCAGATTGGCATAGCGATGACTGATGCGAACCCCGGCCCCGGGCATGTCGAGGCCGTGTAGAATATCTTGAGTCATGTAGAAATAGCGTCGCAGCTCGGGTGGAGCCTCATGCCAATGTTTCTGATGAGTCTCACGGTTCTTTTCGAGCGCCTTGAGGTACTCGTCGATGGCTTTATCGAGTTCCTTCTTGAGGTCGTCGATTTCCACCTCTACGATTGACACTTTCGCGGTATAGTTATCCGAGTAATCACCATGGCGAGAACCGGATCGATCCTGAGTGATGCCCAGCTTTTCCCAGAATTTGGCATAGACGATCTTATCGATCACATTCTTGCCCGGAATCAGGAGCACGGTTCCCTCCGGTAAAACCGCCTCCCTGATCTCCCATTCCTGCTTCTCGGGATCCCAGCGAGCCTGATTTCGGTCGATTTTGAGTTCTCTGAAATTATGCGCCACCAGCGCCTGAACCGGGATATCGAAATTCTCGGCTATGCTGTCGAACGACTCACCCGACTGGACCGTGTACTCCTCACCCTTGCCGGCCTGTTTGAGAGCCGCCTTGAGTGCCTTGCGCATGCACGTATAGTTGGGACCGCCGTAACGCGGACCGAACAACCAGAACCGCCAGTCGCGCCAGTCGTTGCGCTCAGCCATATCATAGCGATCCAGAAGATTGCGCCATTGCGCCCACATGTTGCAATCTCGATGCTCGGCGTACTGCTGGTATTCCAGTACGGCTTCCTCGATCATCGCTTGAGCTTTTTCCTGAATCGCTGCGAACTCCTCGTAAACATCGAGGTAAAGGCGGCAGAGATTCATGGCCGGGAGCAAATAGTTGCGATACTTGTTGAGATGATGCCTGAACTCGAGGGCGATCTGAACGTCGCGGATCATCGCCTCGCACGACTTGAAGTTGGAATCGGCCAGCGTATCGGCCGCCGGGATCCAGATCGGTTTGCCCGGTTCGACATAGTTATAGGCGTATTCGTCCTTGATCTCCAACTCACCGTCGTATTCGTACATCCGGTGTTTCCAACTCATCGGCTTCTTGATCAAACCGCGCGGAATCCAAACCTGCCTGACATTCTCCAGAACCACATGCCGATTTTTCTCTTTTTCCGGCCAGAGCCGCTTGCGCATGTAGAAAAATCGCAGGTCGTGGTTGTCCTCCCATTCGAGAATCTCATGCCAGGCAACTCCCTCTGCGTCGGCGATTTGGGCCAGCGTTTCACCCGGCTTGACCGGCCGGATCGAGAGTGTCCCGGGATTGCGAGGATGATAAAGCACCTCTTCCTCCCGGAACTTGAAATGCGGATACTGTTTCCGCACATTCTCCAGAACCGTTTCGAACGTTTCCTTCTCCCCCGGCACATAGGTGCGTCCGCCCAGCATTCGCTCCGGCATCTGCTGATAGATCGCCACCGCCTTGCGCAAATGAACGACCGAATCGCGCAGAGTGTGTTGCACCAGCTTGGTCAGGCGGCGGGAATCATAGCGGAAATCGTGAGCCTCCGGTTCTTTGACCGGTTTGGCCGGGATGTATATGATCTCGTTCTCGGGCAGCAGAAAATCAGTCGGCGGTGTGGCGTCGCATTCCTCCTCGACGAACAACTGCAGCAGCTCATTGCGCGGATGGTCCCAGATTTTCTCTACCGGCATGTCGAACTGATCGGCAATCTGCGATAACGACATCGGTTGGCGAACGGTGAACAAATGCCCCTTAGGCTTCTTGTCCTGATCATCCTCGGGATAACGTTCCTGCCAGTCTTTGCGTGTCAGGCGGTCATCGATATCCTCGCGCGTGAGCTTGTGATAGGACAGATCGACAATCGCCCCAACAGCCAGGCTGGCCACGGCCGAAGTCGCTCCGAAAACCGCTCCGATCGCCGCTCCGATCAACGCCCCGATAGGCCCCCCCACAACTGTCCCGACAGCCGTAATCACACCGAACGAGGCAATACTGAAACCGATTCCGACCGCCTTACTGCCCGCCCCTTTGACCAGCGTTTCTTCCCAGGTATAGCTGTTGAAGTTGAACCAATAGCCGCGCAGGTAAGAGCTAATCGAGCCTTCGTGACGCTTTTCCGTGGTAATGAAGCTGAGGGTGGCGAGCCAGTGGAACGCTCGGAAAGCATCAGGGGGAGTAAGCGGTTGCCGCGCGCGATACAAACGACCGGTTTTACTGCATAGACGACCGGTCTTCGGCTTTTCAACGGACTCCTGGGGCAAGCGCGTCTCCTTGTTGAATTCCTATTTCTTCCATCCGGCCGGACCAACCTGCCGGAACGGTCATCGCTTCGAGCGGTTGAACGGGTTCACGAGCGGGTACCCTGCAGTGCTAACTTCTTTGGCTGTCGCCGCCTCCGGATGATTGCGTGCCGCCACCACTCGAGCTATCCGGAGTCTGGGTGGAATCATCATCATCGGCAGCATTGAACTCGACTTCATAACCACCGGGCGGCAGGTCCTCCACACGCGCATAACCGTCTTCGTTTAGTTGACCGCGCCGTTCGGAGCCGTCGGCCAGCTTCATGATATATTCACCGTTCCTGAGAGGTGAACCGAATGCATCCTCACCGAGCAACTCGGCATAATCCTTGAAGGTCAGCAGGCCGGATTCCTGTCCGAGGCCGAATTCAGCCGCAAAAACTTTAATCGTAAAAAAATACTCGGGGGGATTATATGATCCGCCGTAGTTATCCAGTTCTTCCTGGGTCGCTAGTTCGTCGGTATCTTCATGATATTCGTATTGCCATCTTGCCGCGATACTTCCCCCACGGACTGTCGTGGGGAACTGGGTAATGCGATCATGGGCGCTGTCCTGATCGTGCTCGTAAATTGTAATCGTCACTTCATTGCCGTCACGCACACCGGTTATATTAGCCGACAGGGTCAGCGTATCGCCGCGACGAGCCTCCTGCGCACTCCAGTGCAATTCCGTGACACGAATACGCGGCATAACCAAAATACGGGCCGACTCGCCCTCAAGACCGACCTTGCTCAGCTTCACTTCCAGATAAATCTTGTCGCCGGCCTCGGTATCCTCAGGAACCATGATTTCACCGACGAAACGATTACCCTGCATGCGCCCCTCAACCTGTCCCGGACTCCCCCCCTGTTCGGCCTTGGCCTTGACCTTTATCGGGCATCCGTCGCCAACAAACGCCGTGAGCACTTCGAACGGAAGATTCTCTCCCGGCACAGCGCGAGCGGCGTTGAACATCACCGAGATCAAATAGGAGTCCAGCTTTATTTCCTGTTCCGAGTCGGTGCTTTTGCTGAATTGCAGGGCCATGGGGAAATCCTTTACGGCTGACTGAGACTGTTGATAATACCGAGGACATCGAGGGCGATCGTCTTCATGGTTTTTTTCGAGAACACCCCCGTAAAAATGTAACCGACTCCATGGTCGATCACATACCATCGCCGGTGAAACAATACCTGCTGCTCGGACGGCACCGATTTGCACACGACCTCATAAGCCGGTCGGCCGTCATCGAGATGAATCTGTTCGTTCTTGAGAACATCCGCATTAGGCAAAGCCTGCACCCAGGGAGCCGTGTAGGTTCGGGCAAATTCGATCAGGTCGTCGCTTTCAGGTTTGGGATCAATAGCCAGCGTCAAAGAATGTTGAAATCCGCTGTCTTTGGGTCCCATGAAAAAATGAACCGTCTGATCCTGCCACCCCTTGGGCAGCTTGATCTTGAACAGGTTATTGGTTCCAGCCATCGTCGATAAGATCTTTCTAATCGTGTTATCTCAACCCGGCCGTTCATGCGCCCGGCCGAGAGTTTTCTCAAAAGCAATACACCCCTTTTATGGTACCGATCAACAGGTGTCCTTCGGCATCGATCACCGGCGGGGTGGTCAGCCATTCTCCCGGCGGCATTTCAACGAGCATCTCACCCATGCCTTTATTACCTATCCAATGGAGTCGATTCTGAGTCGCCAGCAGGACGGTATTGTCCTCCTGCACGGTGAAACGGACAATCGGCTCGACCCGTTCGAGATCGAATACATAATCCAACTCGCCGTTCGCAATTCTGAGCAGTTGTTTGCCAAATACGAGTAAAATGCGATTCTCAGAGTCAACGGCCGGTGGTTGTGAATTGGGAGGAACAGCTCCTGAAGGCAGCCAATACTCCCAGTTGAGCTTGCCGTCCGGGGTATAGAGCGCCAGTTTCCATTGCCGGTCGGAATTTTGCAAAACGATCACCACGTTGCCATTGTTGTCGAGCGTGGCCAGCCAGAAACCGGCATCGTTTAACTGGAATTTCCCGGTCGACCGCCCTGAGGCCACATCATAACTCAACACCTGGTGTTCGTCGTTGAGAAGAACTACTCGCTTACCGTCGCTGCTGACCATGGCCGGGAGCGCTTTCCCTTCGAACTCAATGATGTAATCGCAGTCCATGAGTCCGCCCGGCCCCTGTGATACCAGGTTGTAGTCATCTTTCTCCGGCGCCTGCTCTTCTTCAACCTCCACTTCGGGCGCTCTATTGGCCGTATGCAATAGGAAACGATTCTCCCCCTTTGGATAAACCAGCGGCAGGCGGCAGGCATGGTAACAGGCCGTCGGCTCATAATCGCTCATAACCGTTTCACCGGCGGCGTTGAGCCCCTTCAACTCCCCCTTGCCGTCGCGAAGGTAGAGAATGCTGTCGTGAACAAGAATTGCCATGCCGCTGTCGCGGAATGTTTCCCAACGCTGTTTGCCGCTCCGATCGAGCGCCATCACCCGCGTCCGAAACTGAACGTAGCAACCCTCATCGGTGGGGAGGATACACTCCGGCAATTCGACATTGGCCGAATCTGTCGAAGGGACAAACCAGATCGGTTCCCCCACGGTACGGATCGACCTCGATATATACGAGCCGTTGCGATAGTCACCGAAAAGCCTGACATATTCGCTCATTGCATGTTCTCCCGCTGTAGTGGGATGGTCGTCACTCGTTTCAGAGGCATCCCCGGCACATGATGCGACCGCTGCTCCGAACAGGACAAGGGCGGCGAGAAAGCCGACCGGACAGAATCTTGTGCACCGTTTCGTACCAAAATGCAATCATACCTCCTGAATGGAATACGTCCCGGCGGGAGTGGTTCGACCGTTGTACCAGTCCCGAATGAAATTGAAATCGGCCACCGCGAATCCGGTCGAACTGGCCGGTTTATTGAACATGTAATAAAACAGATCCTTCATACGGGCATTGGCGCCGCCGACCGTCAACTGGTTTCCCGATTGTGACACGGCATCGGAATTCCATTTTACGACAATTTTGTAATTCTGGTTGTTGTGCGCCGGATTCCCACCGGAAGCGTAAAAATCAAATCCGGGGAGAAACTTCAGCAATACCGGTATTTCATCGGATGTCCCGCTGCCGTTGATCATGAACTTGTTCGGCAGCAGGTTTTTATCCACGATGAAATACTTATAGAAACCGTAACACCAGCTTTTCCGCTGAGCCTCGGTCCAGTTGCCGTGAGTAGTGTTCTCGAAACAGACCGAAAACAGGGGACGCACCACCAGAATCGCCTTACAGTCGATCGTTCCTCCGCCACTCGTTCTCGGCACCCGCATCACTTCATCGAGTGTTTTATACAGATACACATTCATCGGTCGATTGGCGGCGGCGTTGATCGTGCCCGAAGCCACGAACTGCCAGGGATCCTTGGGTTGATCGGTGCCGTTGCGGTAATAATTCGACATGGCCGGCGAAGGATTCGGGTAATGAATCTCGAACCGCTGACCGTTGAGAAAATCGTACAGGTCCTGGCCGGTCTGCCCCTTCTCGTTCATCCAATGACAGAACCGCCAGACATGCCGCATCCGGATCGGGCCGTTCTTGTCCATCATGGTTTTATCGTCGTGCTTGTTGACCCAGGCCTCGCTCGACCGGTTCCGATTGTTCATGTGCTGATTGCTGTGGTGCATGCGCCGATTGTTGGAACGCACTCCGAACTGGCCATAGTTCGGAACGGGATAGGATGGCGGATCGGCGCCGTAGTATTTGGCGTCCTCGAGATAGTCATCGATCTGGCCGGTAGCGTGCCCCAACTCATGAGCGATAACCAGACAGCCGTAACTGCTGTTGCCGCCCGGATCGTTAAATTCACCGACCGGGAATGCCGTTCCGGACTCAAAGCTGGCCGTAGTGAAACGGCTCACATCATCCTGACGGGTTTTGACGCGAAGACTGATAACACTGTATTTCCCCCCCTCTCGATAGGACATAACCCAACTACCCTTATCCTCTTCGGTCACAAATACCAGCGAACGAGGAACTCCTCCGCGTGCCTGCCGCAGAGCAGTAGTGAAATTGGCGTGGGCCAGCAGCGCCGCGGTATCGTTTCGGAAGTTAACGGCCGGTGTCGGCGGTAACAGCTTAATACACTCAAAAGCTTCAAGGAAAAAGAATGGTCGCACCACCGGAGTGAGCGGCGCAGGTGTGGAATCACCGCTACCGGACGAACCACCACTACCCGACGATGCACTCCCGCCGGAAGGACTACTCCCCGTTCCGGTCGCAGTATTATGCGGCACGAACTCATAGCTCTTCTTGTTCCAATGCTCCATGGCATTGAACATACCAACCGACCTGAACTCATTCACCTGGGCGTCGGTCGGCGCGGTCGTACTGGCCGTCGTGCCGTTGCTGGGGGCGGTGTCCTTAAACACGTACCCGTTCCATTGGACAACGACAAAGGAGTACTGATGCTGGTTGTCAAAGCCGCCGCCGTGCAGATAGTGCAGGATAAAATCACCGATCCGGGTCGCATGTACGATCTGCGTGGTTTCGTCGAGCGTAAAAGCCTCCTGGCGATGCACAGCCTCGTCATCCAGCAGAGCGACCCGCGCACCGAGCACATGTCCGTTGTCGTAATTGAACCCGGTATCCGATTCCGCCGTCCGACGATTGGACACATCGTAAAAATCACCGCAGAAAACCACTACCCGCGTGCCGCCGGGCGGATCTTTGATAAAGTTCCTGACCGCATCGTTGGCGTGATTGGTCTGGAACCGGATTATCGAACCATCGTGTTGCTCTTGTTTCGATCCGCTGGGATTGGTGCTGTACACCTTCATCTTGTTGTCCTGCGGATCGACATATAAAATCCTCACCCGCGAGGGCCACTGCGGCGGGGTGGCGCCGGGATTGCTGTCTTTCGAGAGAGCAATCACGGTACCGTTAGGAGTGGTCGAAGTATCACCGTTGCGATCCTGCAACGCCTGCGAGCCGTCCACGGCCGAAAGCAACACCAAATCATCCAGGTTGAACACGATCGGATCATCGCCGGTAGTGCGGGTGGTCACATGATGTTCGTAGTCATCGACCGTTGTCCCCACCTTACACCGCCAATTGCGCGAGCGCCAGGCCGCCGGGAGATCGTAATGCTTGAGCTTCTCGGCGATACTCAAACCGTTGAATTCATCGGGCAGCTTCTCAACAATAGTTGCGTTGGCATCGGCCGCCGATCGATACACGTATTCGTTGGTAGCGGTGAACTTAAGCTGGACATTATTAGCATTGGTCCTGGCCTCATCGGCCGTCGGGAACTGAACCACTACGGTATAGAGTCCCTCGTTGAAAATCGTCCGGCTCGGGATCCGGTTGTCGCCGACATAAGCTTCGAAATTTATGCCGTCGGGAAGATCACACAGCTCTTTTTTCACCCGATCGTAGTATTTGAGACGCAGGTGGTACGGCACTGCGTGCAACTCAGCCGGATTGATATACGTCCGGAGCATGAAATACTGGCTCCAGATCGGGCACTCCTGCTCCGTATGGAGATCATCGAGCTCGGCCGGACAGGTCATTTGCTCCTCGGTCGGAGCTTCGGAAGTGCGGAAAAAGATCACCTCCACGCGGCGGTCGGTCTCGGAACGATATTCCTCATCGTAATCATCGCTGCGCGGAAAGGAAAAGGCGCAACCGACATATTCGTGTAACTCGGAGATGAACTGCTCATCCGAGGGACGCATTAATTCGAGATCGACATCATCTACTCCCAGCGTCCGTTTCAAATCATCCTGATAGAGATCGAACACCGCTTCCCACAGCCCACGCGGCCAGCGATGACGATCATCGCGGCGGATATCGGTCATAATCCGGCTGTTAAGCGGCTCGATATCGTTCCGATCGGCGAACTCGGTGTTGTAATAACGAATGAACGACTCCGTCGCCTGTTCCGTGTCGCGATTCCAGGTATTGTTGACATCACCCGGATTACAGGGCCAGCGGCGGCTCTGGTGGAAATACTTGAGGATTTGTTTACAGTCGATCACCTTGTGCGCAGCATAACAAACCCGCCCGTAATCTTCGCGGTCGTCCTTGAGAAGGGCACGGATATTTTTAGCCCGGCGCTGCGACAAAACAAAATTGTAGTCCACCGCTCCCTGAGAATCGGTATGACCGGTGATGAGCAACTTCCGCTCCGGGCTGAACACCAACTGCCGCAACACCAGCGCAATTGAATCGATACCGGCGAAACACTGCTGCCCCTCGTCTTCGTCGTCGTCCGCTTCAATCGGGATCTTGGGCATCATCACGCAACTGCCCGAGTGAAAGAGACCGTCCTCGAATTCGAGAACATCCACCTCAACCGGCGCCAGTTGATGGACATTCTCTCCGCCGGAAACGGCCGGAGTGCCTTCACTGACATCGGTCAGATGAACATCTTCTGGGGTATCGCCTGATGACATAAACAGTTTTCCAGTGGACTATTGACTCTGGCTTGAGTCCGATCGCACGTTATAACGAACGCGGACTCGTCCGGGTGGAATGGCTTCCTCGCGAGCGTAGCCGTCGCCGTCGAGTGTCCCCTGGCGAATCTCGCCCGAAGGGAGAATCAACTCATAGGGGCGGTTACCAATCGGATTTCCTTCTCGATCACGCAGCCTTAGCTCGATATAATCTTTGTAACGGAGTATCCCGGAGCGGGCTTCGCAACCATCGGCTCGCACCACGAAATAATAACAGGGGATCGAATAACCTCCCTGATCCTCTCGCTGCGTCTGACGGTCGAGGAGTTCCTGATTGACCTCGAATTGCCATTCGACTTCGGCTTTTTCACCGCTGACTTCGGTCTCAAGTTTGACCAGCTCATCATCGGGACGGTTGATGTCGCGCAGGTATATTTTTACTTCGACCGGGGTGCCGTTCTCGATACCGGAAACATCGGCGGTAAGTTTCACCGTTTGCCCAATTTCCGCTTCCTCAACCGACCAGCGGGCATTGTACAATGCTTTCATTTCCAGATCGTACGAACCGGATTCAATTCCCCGAATAGTGATTCCCCCCATTACGGGATGATGCTGGTCGTATCCGCCCGGACCGGTCACATGAGCCATTACACCGCCAATCGGGAAACCACCTTTATCGACAACCTTGACATCGAGATAGTGATCTTCGTCTTCCGATTCACCCTGTTCACCCTCTGAATCTCCGCTGCTTCCCACGGCGGCTGTGGCTGTTTGCCCGGAGCCGCTTCCCATACCGGCTCCGCCCCCTCCTCCTCCTCCTCCGCCGCCGGTTCCTATCAGCACGGTCGGACAACCGGGCGGGAGAATGCTGTCGGGCGGGCCGACACAAATCGCCATATCACCGACTGTAACGGCCGGCTTGCCGCCGATAAGAACCGTCACCACTCCCGGGCCGGTAATCGGTCCGCCGACATGAGGAATAGGCGTTGGCGCCGGAGTCTGCATCGGACAGGTGTGCATATCGCCCAAAGTGGCCGCCGGCATATTGCCGATCAACACCGTAACACACCCCGGTCCGGTAATCACTCCTCCATGGGCCGTCATATCACCGACTCTGGCAGCCGGTCCTGGCATATAATCATTCCCTGTACGGGTGAAAATGTTCTCGGTTGATTCGAAGCCAAGATAGGCTCAGTTGATATGTCTCGTCAACTTTTTGTTTGTAGTTGATGACCCTGTCCAAGGGGGAAAAAGCCGTACGCGCTGATATTCGGCAAAATACAACTGTAATGCGGGCGACACAAGGCTGCCCGCTACATGAGGTCAGGGCTCTTTAACGCGTAGCGGCGGGGCTTGTTTCCGCCGCAGGAAAGGTTTTTCAACACCCCCCTGGGAGGGAGTGTGCTGAGACTCCTCTCAGCAGCGTAATTACCGCAAAAGGAGCATTTTACGGGCGATACTACCGGTCTCCGTGGTCAGGCGATAGAGATATATGCCGCTGGCCGCTTCCCGGCCATCAGGAAGGCGTCCGTCCCATTCCACTTCGTGACGTCCGATCGTCATCGGGCCGTCTATCAGGGTAGCAACTCGTTGTCCGGCCAGGTTGTAAAGGGTCAAGTTAACCGGCCCGCCTTCCCGGAGCACGAACTGGATTGTCGTGCGAGGGTTGAACGGATTCGGGTAATTTTGCGGCAGGAGTGTTAGATTCGGAAGCATTTCTTCCTCATCCTCGGCGATATCAACCGACCAATCCCAACCCGACAAACGAGCCAGCAACCACCAGAGAGCTTTCCCTTTAAGATAACAATTGAAGCAATGCGAATGAGAACAGCCGTCGCCGCAAGTAATGCAATAATGCGTGCTGCAGTAATCGATACACCAATAGCAGGTGTCGTCATCGGTAAGGGAGTGGTCAACACCAAGTGGATCGAAACTTTCCACATCGGCGAAATCATAGAGCACCTTGTTGTTGGCAATACACCAGGAGCGGATTTGCTCGTTACGCGCCAGGAGATTTTCCGTCCAGGCATCGTCTAAATGGCCGGTCATATAGACAAAAGTCACCCCGGGGTATTCCGCTTCAAGCTGACTCATGGAATCGAGATAAGTCTGAATACCGGCCTCGGAGTTCCAGGTCACCCCCCCGCACCAGGACCACATCACGATGTTATCGGTGTTGCCCGGTTCGTTGAGACGATTGCGGGTGATATTCATCCAATAGGTTTCGTTTTCCGTCCCGAGGTCGTTGTAATACTCAACAATAGGGAGAATGCTGCCGTTGTCGTAATCGTATACGGTTGAGCTGTCGTACAAAATCGACAGACCATAGAGCAACTGGCTGCCGTGCGAGGTATGACCGTAAAAGATACGTAAGTTGTTCTGGGCCTGTTGAATATACGTGTGAGGAATCTGATCGAATTGAACCGCTGAGACATGATTCGCCACGACACTCACGGCCATCACATTCGACGAGAAAAGGAACAACGTCAGAACTGTCGTTAAAAGCAGGATCCGTTGGGTAAGACACATAGGGAAACTCCCCCTTTCAGGCGATACGAAACTTTTCTCCATACTGTAGAAATCGGCTTTTCGCAGCCTGTACTTAAGCGGACAGGTCGTCATCGACCTGTCCGAATGTTCGAATCAATAAATGTCAGAGTTTTATAAGCTCAACCCGGCGGTTGTTTGCTTTACCTTCCGGCGAGGTGTTGCCGTCGATAGGTTTGGACTCACCCCAGCCCTTGGACTCCAGACGATCCGCCGCAATTCCATAATTGGCAACGAGATAGTTTCTAACCGACTCCGCTCTCTGTCGAGACAGTTCAAGATTATGATCATCGGAGCCATCGCTATCGGTATGACCTTCGATCGAGAGCCTGAGACCGGCATCTTCACTCAGTAACTCACCGATATTCTTTAGAGTCTTATACGACTCTTTTTTAATCACATGGGAATCGGAATCGAACAGAATGCCGTGCGTCACGATCTTGCCGGTCTCATCGAGCTGCTGCCGTAATGTCTTGCCCCCTTCGGCAAACCGGTAGTTTCTAACGATGCAGGGACTCTTGCCATCTCTACTGTAGGTTGTCAGACTGAGACAGATCTTCGTCGGATTGAATCCGTCGGTACGCGGCACATTGGCAACTCGCTCCTGATCGAGAAAACACTTCATGGCTCGCTGGGATACCATGACCCGCATGGTGTGCACCCCCTCGCCCAGATTCGGATCGACCTTCTTGTTGGCAAGGGTACTGCCGCTGATACTGAGATCGGTATGGCCACTGCCGTCGACCATGAATTGCCCAACGTGGCGATCCTTGTCATCGAGCCAGTTCATGTAGTAATAGTTGCGCTGTCCCTCGATCGCCTCAACGTAGAAGTCCATCTCAATTGTGTAGGTCTCCGGTAGATGGCCGTCCGGCAACCGCGGGCAAATCTCGCCGCTGTTGGTGCATAAAATCCACTTCTGCCCTTTGAACCGGGCAACCTCATAGACACCCTTCTTGAGATCCCAGCGATACGGGAAATCACCTTCCTCGTCATCGATGAGATCATCGAAGAAAATGACCTTGTCGCCGGGTACGAAATCGTACTTGGTGTAAAGGGTCATATCCTCGGCTGCAGGTTTGGGCGCAGGTGCCGAAGCCGGAGCCGAACCGCCGCCGGAAGAACCACCGGCAGAACCGCTCGGAGCAGCGCCACCACTAGCCGGGGTTGAACCACCCGAAGCATACTCGGTTGTATATTGCCCCTGACCTTGATAACGGTAGTACTCGTTGGGGATCTCATCGGCGATTTCTTCAACCGCTTCACCCAGTACTTCACGGATCGCATCACCCATCGGTTCGTTGGAATAAGCACTGAGTGCGCCGCCAACGACCAGATCTTTACTCCAGGAAGCACCGGCCCCGGTGGCCTTCCAGGAAGTGGCCTTTCCCTTGAGTGACATCGATTTCAATACCCGCCGTGTGCGGATATCGATAATCTTGATATCCATGTTGATCTGGGCGTCTTTTTTGGAGACACCCACCGCTCCCATAGCCTTCTTGGTAAGACCGCCAAGACCACCGCCGCCGCCGCCGGCATCAGGTTTGAAATCTGTAACGGCGCCTGTAATGAGGATGTCGGCGCTTTCCATGAGTCCTTTTTCAGGACCACGACCTTCCTCGGCATATCCGGACTGAGCGAATTCGATTTCGTCCGCCAGTTCGGCTACTTCTTCCTGACTGGCTAAAACGATGAATTTAGGATTCTGCGACAAAGCGGTCGACAACATCTCACCGATCGCCGCTGCTTCCTGATCGGAAAAATTTTTGGCTTTGTCTTTGATCGTTCCTACCGTGATGCGGGCTTTGTTGCCCTGATAGGTCAAATTGTCCCCGGCATCGGCCAAAGCACTTCCGACTGATACGAGCCCAATAACGACCAACATCAACAATGTTTTACAAACACGCATACTCACCTTATCCTCCTCACAGAATTAATAAGTCCATCTGCATGAGAATAGTATGTTTTATCCGCATTTGTCAACCCGTGATCAGAGGTTAGGACTCTTTAACGCGTAGCGGCGGGCCTTCTCTCCGCTGCGATTGAGGTTTGTCAACGATCCCCTATGGGCCGGGCAAAAGAGAAGCCGGATCGGGCCATTCAGCACGATCCGGCTTCCGAGCAATCGGACTCTCTGCGTTGCCCTATTTATCGACTTGCAACTCCCGGCGAGAAAGGCGCAGCTTCTCGAAACTCTCCTGAGAAATTACGTAGTACCAGTCGGCAAAACGGGCGTTGAGATGCTCGTTGCGTTCCCGGCCTTTCTGTATTTCCTGTTCCCAACGGTTGTGCTGAGTGTTGCGCTGGTTGTTATCGCGGTCGGCATCGGTCCAGAGCGAGTCCGGCTTGGTCTGGAAATCCGTGTTGCCCGGTCCTTTCGGCTCCGGTAACAAAGAAGGATCGAACTCGGTCGTAACAAACAGGTAGCGGTTCTCGGCGGAGCCGGTCCCGTTCTTCTGCTCGTTTTCCAAGCCGGAGGAAACCGCTTCACCGGTTCCGTATACCACTTCACCGAAACGAAGCGTATATCGGATACCGTCATTAGTGAAAACCTGTAACTCACCCTCGTTGGAGAGAAGATTACCGTCGTGCGAAAAGAAAAATCCTTTACTTTGGAGCGACATCGCATCGGACTGGCTAATCTGCTTGCCGGCCAGATCACTCTTCAGGCTGGCCGATAATCCGGCCGGTTTAGGCCGAACACCGACAATGTGAAGCTCGTCCAGGGTGGTGAGCATTTCCTGCACTTTGGCCGAATCGAGCTTCTTTCCGGAAGAAACTTTGTCCATCTTCCATTCATAATTCTTACCGGTCAGAGTGATCACGTCACGTTGATCGACCGAACGCGTGCGTTCGTTAATCGAATAATCGTTGAGAACCATTTTGCGGATCTGGAATTTTTGCACCTCGAGCAGATCGGTCTCGATCCAATCGGCGAAATTGGTCGACAACTCGACATCGACACGGGACGCATAAACGGCACTCTGGCTCGGGATACGAACATAACGGAAACCCTGGCGTCCCTCGACCGGATTGCCGAAGATGTAATCGGCCAGAACCGTCTCCCCCGCTTTTATCGTAACACGAACCCCTCGTCCGTTCAGCGGACCGGTTTCATCGAGCGGATCAACCACCCCAAATTTCTCGAAATCCGCCACATTGTCGCTGCGGAACTCATCGCGTTTGATCCCGATTAAACCGGCGGCGGTCTTGGCCAGACGATCCTTCCCGTCGGCCGGATAATCGTGATGCGAAGGAATCGTCCAGCGACCGTTTTCGAACGTCACTTTGAACGGTTGGGCCGTTGCCGTCTCGTTATCGTACTCGATTACTTCCAGCGTGGTGGCCGCGTTGGGATCGGTGAAGTCCGGATAGAACTCCTCGCCCTGGTCCTGAAACAACTCCGGAGTAAGGCGCTTCTCGGAGAAGGCCCAGGCCAGCAGGGCTAAAACGATCGCCACGGCCGCATATATCAAGGTCTTTTTAGTATGGTCCATAGCTTAGCTCCTTAATCTCCGGGACGCCAGCGCTCCCTCATGCTCACGTTTGCGGCGTCGGATGAAGATCATCACCCCCATGACAAACACCGGAATCGGCGGTAACAACACGGCCAGCGTTTTGATTCTGGTCTGGATCCCCCGAATCGAGGCCTGCACGTTCTCCTTCGAAGCCTGGATTTTCGCTTCCTTACGCGCTTCGATATTGGCTTTCAATGCCTCGAAACGGCGATTCTCGGCCTCCTGCAGGTTCTGAGCCATGATCTGTTTGGTTTGATTATCCAGATCGGTTCGCTGCCGAACCGCTTCGACCTTCTCATCCAATCGCTGCTGAGCCTCAGTCAAAGCCTGTTGAGCCTCGGTCTCGGCCTGCTTTTCATCGAAGATGCGTTGCTGCACGAATTCCTGCGTCTGCGCTTCTACCCGCTCCAAACGACGATGTTGCGGGCGCTTCTTGCGCAGTTCAACGAACGACTGGTCGCCGACCAGCATATCCATGCAATTCAGGAACAGGTTCACATTGTCGAAATCGAAATTCCCGCCACCCTGTTGACGCATCTGGAAAAACTGCTGCGAAATGAAGTCAACATCGGCAATGACGGTCAGGTTCACCAGGCTCGGATTCTTGCCGCCTGGATCGGCTCCATGAACGTTGGCAGCGATGGTGTAAGTCTCACCGGTTTGCATCCGGCGGGGGTTGCGGTTAAGGGAGAAACCCATCCCGAAAAATCCCCGCTGAACCACCTGACGCCAGTCGACTATACCGGAAACGGGTCCGGTGGTAACCAGGGGTCGGTATTCGTATTTCGAACTAGGCGCCTGGTAGAGCGCTCCCGGATACAGGAATACCACTTCTTGTAAACCGGCCGTAGCGGAATCATATTCGTTGAACGGCTCGCTTGCGCCGTTACCGGCCCCGACGAATACGATCTCCGGCTGAAGCGAAAGCAGATCGGGATGAGGATTATAGGTATCCCAGACAATCTGAGTCGGATTGAACCCCAGTCCAACCGCTTCCATGAAGGCCGCCAGATTACCCTTTTCTTCCGTTTGTTGCTGGTTTTGTTGGAACGGATTACTTTGAGCGCTGGCCGGCAGCGACGGGGAAAGCTGGACATTCACGATCGGAAGCGGATCCATCAGCATCAACGTGGGATGGCCGTCGAGAATGTACTTTTGCAGATTATCCATTTCCGGTTGGGTCAATGATGAGGGCAGCGCCACGAGTAAACCATCGAGTTCTTCGGTAATCGGTTCCTTGGCCGATACCTGCACAACCTCGTACTGCTTGTTAAGCTCGGTCACGACCGGCCACGAGGGATCGTTGCTCATCGACTCGAAGTTGAATCCGCCGTAAAGTTTGGCCGGGGTTTGAAGCACTCCGATCCGTTTACGTTCGGATCTGGCCGCGACACGAATGGACCGCATCAATTCGTACTCCACCGGCAGGCCGCGATCGAACCAGGGAATCACTTCCTGGTTGACGCCGCTGGTAAACGCCACCCCCATGAAAACATGCGAGGGGGTCGAGCGTCCCGAAGCGGTGGCCATCGTTTCACGCGGAACGATACCGAATTTCTCACGAGCGTTGCGGGCCTCTTCGGTAAAAGGCTCCGTGTCATGGATCATGACCTGTACTTTTCCACCCGATTCAGCGGCGATTTCGGTCAGCTTACCGATCAAATCGGCCCGGGTCGCTACCAGCAACTCCGGCACGGTCGGGCTGATGAAAGCTTCGACCAGAACCGGTCGGTTATCCGGTAATTCATCCAGGAGCTTGATGCTCGAATCCGAGAGTGAGTGAAGTTGCTCCGCGGTGGTATCGAGACGTAAGCTCGGTCGCCCTAAGAGACTGACCAGACTGATTGCCGCCACAACGACGGCCATCGCACGAATCAGGTTGTGCACCCAGAACTTGTATCCCCCCGCTTCCAACGGCCAATGCCGACGGCTGAGCAGGAGCACGTTCAGGTAGAGCATAACCACCGCTAAGGCTACGAAATAAAGCACGCCGTGAAAACTTATTACGCCGCGTGCGAAATCATCGAACTTGTCCCAGACACCCAGCGGGGCCAGCCAGCTCTGGAGTGAGTCGCTAAAAATCACCGAGGACGAATTTACGAAAACGAAAAACGAACAAAATAAAGCCCCTAAGATGAAACCAATCGTCGCGTTGACCGTCATAAGCGAGCCCAGCATGCCCACCGCCACCAGCGCGGCGCCGATCAGCCAGTACCCGACATAATTGGCGAACATCAAACCGATATCGGGACTGCCGAGCCAGAATAACACGATCACATGGCTCAACGAGAGAATCAGCGAAGCAGTGTAAATCCCCAGCACCGCCAGGTATTTCCCCAACACGATTTCGAGATCGGTGGCCGGCAAAGTCAGCAGTAACTCATCGGTCCCCTGCTTGCGTTCATCGGCCCAAACCGACATGGTCAGAGCGGGAATGAAAAGAATGAGCAGCAACGGGAACACGGCATTGAGCTGATCGAGATTGGCCAGGTTGTTGGCGAAAAACCGCTGCTGCCAGAAACCGGCGGCGGCGCTGAGAAAAATGAACAGGGTTACAAAAACATAACCCGAGGGATTGCTGAAATACATCCGCAGATCGCGCTTGGCGATACTCAGCACGACATCTTTATTCAGCTTCATCGGTCACCTCCCCCGACTCTTCCGCACCGGTAGTTTCCGGATTTGGCTCGGCAGCCGGAGCTACCGGGTTCACCGCTCCGTAGTCGGTTAATTTGTAGAAGGCTTGTTCGATAGACCCGTCGCGCGAAGCCAGCTCACTTATCGGGCCGTCGTATACCAGGCGACCGTTGTGAATGAAAAGCACCCGCCGGGCAATTGCTTCCACTTCCTGTAAAATATGGGTGGAGATCAAAATCGTTTTCGACTCTCCCAGACGAGCGATATTGGACCGGAAATCCCGGATCTGATTCGGATCTAAACCGGCTGTCGGCTCATCCATGATAAGAACCTCCGGATCGTGAAGCAGCGCCTGGGCCAGTCCCACACGCTGGCGATAGCCGCGTGAAAGCTTACCGATCGGCTTTTCCAGGACCTGCTTGAGCGCACAAATATCGATGACCTCTTCGGTTCTGCGCTCCAGCACAGAGGTCTCCATCGAGCGCGCTTCTCCGAAAAACCGAAGCAGCTCCAGAGGCGTCATGTCGTCGTAGAGCGGGCCGTTCTCCGGCAAATACCCCAGGTGGCGGGAGGCTTCGAGCCGATCGTGCGTTATATCCAGCCCGGCAATCGATGCCGATCCGGCGCTGGCCGCCAGAAATCCGCTCAGAATCTTCATCGTGGTCGACTTCCCCGCCCCGTTGGGACCGAGAAAGGCCACAATCTGTCCCCTGGGTATGGCAAAAGAAATGTCTTCAATCGCCACGAACGAGCCGTAATACTTGCTCAGCCCACGTGCTTCGATCATGGCGCCGTTAGATACATTTTCCATAAACCAGACCTCTCACAGTATATGGCCAATATGTTTAGCTAATTAAGCCGCCGTCGAATCGTCCGGCAAAGCTCCGGCCAAAATAGGAACCGGTTCGGTCTCTGTCAAGGGGACCGGTCGGACCGATCGGTCGAGCCAATCGGGCTGAGATAGTCAGTCACTGGAAAAATGGTCGATCGACGGTTACAAATATAATTATATCCATTTTTTCGTATCAGGTTCCGAACTCGACGGTTAAAAAAGAAAACGGCCGCCTCGTATTCGAAGCGGCCGCTGTACGGCTTCAGGTCTTTCAGCCAAAGATAGCGTCAGGAAATATGTATCGCGGCGGAGACAAACCCCGCTGCATAGCGGGCGGCCTTATGTCGCCCGTATTACATCACAAACCCGCGTGTACTGCCCCGTCAACAACACTACGGGCAAGGCGCGGGAGCCGGTCCTCCCTGGAACATGTACGACACCAGATAAACCAGGTCCGTAATATCAGGGCCGTAGCCGCTCCCGTTTATATCGCATTCCGGGAAATATTCCGAACCGAGCGTCAACTTACAGGGTGGTTCCGGTCCCCCCTGAAACATATAACTGACGATATAGACCAGATCGGAAATATCCGGTCCGGCGCCGTCATGATTTACATCTCCAACCAGCCGGCAACACCCCATACACATTACGCCGTCGCAGATATTTCCGTCCCCTCGATAATCATAGCCGTACACACTGCAATTATCCGGGTGCAGGATCATACAGCTATCGCCCACACAACATCCGCCGACCACCGTCTCGGGATCACAGCAGGTCGGCACCGGATACTCGTCAAAAACACCTAGACCGTTCACGAAATACGCCGCGCAGAGGGCATAATCGAGCATATCGATCTTACAGTCACCGTTGATATCCGCCTGGTATAAGACCGGCGGCGGCGCCCCCGCATTCGCAAGATAATCGCCGAGGTAGTTGAGGTCGGCCACCGACAACACCAGCCCGTCGTTATTGACATCGCCCGCCGCATAGCAGACCGGATCACCGATCGTGTAAGAATACACCGCCGACCAGTCGGTCGAATCACCAGCCGAATAACGGAAAGCCTTGACTCGCCAGTAATATGTATTACCCCAAACCAGCGCCGGACCGGCATAAACACCCTGATTGTCATCGGGAGTACAATCGTACAACACCGTACCGAATCCCGGATCGTCAGAGACTTCCAGACGATAATGGTCGTCATCCTCGTACCAACAGGTGCTCCACACAAAAACCGGATTGAGTTCGTCCGTTACGATCCCATCGGTCGGAGTGATTAACCGAGGCTCGATAAACGGCATGAGATAAGAAGCCCCGAAAGCATCCTGGTTGCCGTTGCGGGTATCGGTCCAGACGGCCGTGACCTTTTCACGGAAAGTTGTCACACCTATGTATTCCGCAAATAATCCGGCCCGCACTCCGGCGGTCATCATTGGCGTCTCGAAATCGGGCGTACCCCGCCCCTCGATCGGCGGAGTGTCGCTCTTGGCAAAGGAAGGATCGATCGACACATCCGAGATGCGATGATTCAGGGTAAATGTCGCACCGCCGTCGAAAGAATAAGCCCCGAACAAATCGAACTTGAAATGGTTCACCGGATCGGTGCGCTGATCGTACCAGACACAAGTCAGTACGCCGGTCCGTTCATCACAGACCATCCAGGGATGAAACTGGTCGAGAGTCGCCCCGAATCCCGTCATATCGTCGTTGATATAAATCGGCTCGGTCCAGGTCTCACCGTTGTCGAGCGAGCGGATAAACTCGATATTATACTCGTAGTTGCTGATGTTGGTGGGATCGACACTGGCATAAGCGATATACATATTGCCGTGGCGCTCCCCGCCGCTTATATCGACCGCCGCCACCGGCTGATTGTAAACGTCCACACCTCCGTCAACTTGTTCCCAATTACCGTAAGTCTTTCGGATTAGCTGCGGCGCCGTGAACGATTGACCGCCGTCGGTCGATTTGACCATCTTGATACCGTAGTTGTAATCGCATTCGACAGGGTCCAAGACTCCGCCGTTCCAGAAGACATACACCGAGCCGTCGGCGCCGACCGCCGGATTGGCAAACTGACCGGCATCATAGCTTCCCCAGCCACAGACGGCGTCTTCCTGAACCGGACCGGCTATCAGGGTGTCGTCGAAAGTCAAAGCTCCGTCGGTGCTGCGGGCAAACATGATGCGGGTAGGATTTGGAAAACGCGCCCAGGCTACGTAGACATTGCCGTCGTACGTACCGCCGGTGCGATCGACCGTGATAAATTGCTTGTCCTCGAAATAATACCCCAGACCGTCTTCAACCGTGTAAGGCCCGCTCCAGGTTTGGCCGTTGTCCGAAGAAATCAGAAAAGAAATATACGAGGAGTCATACAACGAGGTAGCGCTCGGCTGATAATCCAGCATGCTCATATAAAAAATCCCGGAGTTGTCCACCGTCAGAGTCGGATCCGACTGTTGCATGAACATTTGATTAGCCGTCGGGACAAGACTCGCAAACCACGAATTGCCTCCATCCGTGGAGAAACCGTAGCCGATCTGGCGATAACCGAGACGGAAATCGCGCCAGTCGGCAACCAGAACCAGGCTGTCGATCGGATTATACCAGACCTGTTCTTCGTTCTGCAACTCCCCCGAAGCGGGTGATATTTGGTAGTTCGTGGGAGTCGGCGGCAGCGCCGTAACCGATGACGATATAATCAGAATCGCAGCAAGGCAGAAAACAGCCCGCATCATAATTAGCCTCACTTTCCGATAAACGTGACAGTCGACATGTAATGGGACAGTAATAATTTAATATAGCCGCTGCCGGATTCTACACAAGGACTAATGCCTCTGTATGGAAGTCACTTATTTCAGGGCATATCAAAGAGAAAGGCCGTCCGAGGGGTGGGACGGCCTTCCGATATGGGAGGTATCATAAAAACAGGGGTTTGCTAATTCTGGCTCGGAGCCTCCGAGAACTCACGGATTATATCCGAAATCGACCGCGCTCCGGCCGCATCCGGGAACGATGCCATTTCCAGCGGAATCATCCGATCCAACTGATCATGCGTGCGATTTTCAATGTCGTTCCGCACCAAATCAGTCAGCCGTCGAGCAGCCGCTTCGGCTCCCTGACGCTGGGTCTCAGGCATTAAAACGACCAGTTTATAGCGATCTATCAGCGACAACTGGTCTATTACCCGAATATGTTTAGAGACGATATCGACAATACCGTCGATCAAGCCCGACCGGTCATTGCCGTTGCGTCCCTTCAGAAAACTCAGATCCAGCACTACCAAAGAAACAAAAATACGATACCGTTCAGCTCGCTTCAGCTCGAGACTGATTCTCTGAACAAACGGTTCGTTTGTCGGTCGGCTAATTCTGTTGTTTCTTTCCGTTTCCATCATAGCTGCCTTACCGCAGTTGTGCATCTCTTGAACAGCAATATCCGTTCCGGCAAGCGATATGCAATCACAGTTGGGCAATCATTTCCACCTTGATCGGCTACTCTGACATACTTGAATTGTTAAATTATTGTTAGACAAAACGGTTATTGCATCAAAAGAAACCAATATAACTCCTGATACAATCATCGGAAACGTCGCGTAGTGCAACATTATGCGCAAATTTTGCACAGACGGCACAAAGAAACGAAAGCGACGTACCAGTGCTTTGGCGTATATTTCGTCAGTTTTCGGGATTAAATTCGACTACTATTTAATAGCATTAAGATCGTAATCTTTGATTTTATAAAGCAAAGATCGATAGCTGATTTCCAGAAGGTCGGCGGCTCTGCGACGATTCCAGTTGGTTTTATTGAGAACCTCGCGGATCAGCTTTTTCTCTTCTTCGGCAACGATCCGACCTATCCTTGTTTTGAGCGAATAGGTTTCTTCTGCCGCAGATCCGACATCCATAGAAGGATCTTCTATTCCAGTCACAGCGATCTGCTGATGCATCGTGTTTAGGTCAGGCAGCGGTTGCTTGCCGGCCGATGCGATCAGATCGCCAATAATTGACTCGTCCCCACGCACCACTACCTGCTTGATCATATTCTCGAGCTGGCGGACGTTGCCGGGCCAGTTGAAGCCTCTTAGCTGTGCCGTGACGGCATCGCCCAGACGGGTGAAATCCTTGGAATACAGCTCGTTGTATTTTGTCAGGAAGTAGTTAACCAATAGCGGAATATCATCCACGCGATTGCGCAAAGGCGGCAACAACAAGGTGATTTCATTCAAACGATAAAAAAGGTCGTCGCGGAACGATTGCTGCTGAATACCGACTTCCAGATTGCGGTTGGTGGCACAGATAATCCGGACATCGACATGGATATTCTGAATACCGCCGACCCGAACGAATTCCTGTTGTTCCAACACCTGGAGCAGTTTGGACTGGAGTTCCATCGGCATGTCGCCGATTTCATCGAGGAAAATCGTCCCCTTATCGGCCACTTCGAATCGACCCTGCTTGGTCTTATGGGCTCCGGTAAAAGCGCCTTTTTCATAACCGAACAACTCCGCTTCGAGTAAATCGCGCGGAATCGCCGCACAGTTGACCTTGACGAACGGTCGACTGGAACGACTGGAAAGCTGGTGCAACGAACGCGCAGCGATCTCCTTACCGGTTCCGGACTCGCCTCGGATCAAAACGGTCAGCTCGGAATCAGCCACCTGTTCGATAATTTGCTTCACCTTGAGCATCGGCTGCGAATCGCCCACGAAACCGCTGTAGGCATCGGCTCGCGATTCCAGTTCGGTGCGTAATTCTCGGACCTCTTTTTTCAGACTGCACCGTTCGAGGACGCCATTGATATGGATCTCGATCTCCTGCACATCGAACGGCTTATTGATGAACTCCGCCGCGCCCAGTTTGATCGAATCGACGACATACTGCGTATCACCATGTCCGGACACCATAATGACATCCGGGCGGCTCTCCGCTTTGTTGAGCCGCTCGAGTACCTCCAGGCCACTCATCCCCGGCATCTTGATATCCAGAAGAATCAAATCCGGCTTCTCAGTGGATACCATCTGAATTCCCTCCATCCCGTCGCGAGCGGAGACGAACTCATACTTATTGGATAAACCTTCACTCAAGATCCAGGAGACCTTGGGATCATCGTCGATTACGAGGATTTTCACCTTAGTTTTGCTCTTTGTCGTTGTAGGTGCCATCTTAACTAAATTAATCGGCAGTATTTTCTAAATATCAAGGGTAAAACTCGTACATTTTGCTTAATACCCGCAATGCGATGCAGGCATGCAAATCGGTCACGTCTGGCCCCCTGAAAAGCTGAATCAGGATGCAGGGAGCGGGAAATAAAGCGTGAAAATCGTTCCTTTCCCTTCCTCCGAACTGACAGCTAAAGTACCGCTATGGGCCGACATGATTCGCTCGACTACCGCCAGACCAAGACCGGTGCCGGTGTCTTTGGAGGTGTAATAGCGGTCGAATATCTTTGCCAGGTGCTCTTTCTTGATTCCGCAACCGGTGTCAATAACCTTGATCGCCAGATACGGTTCTTTCTTATGATGTGGTGTTTCCACCAAACCTTCGACCGAAAGGAATCCTCCGTCCGGCATAGCATCGAGCGAGTTCATGAACAAATTCAGGAACACTTCCATGATCTGATTCTTATTTATGATCTGTTCCCAATTGGCATCCTCAAAATCATGACTGAACTGAATGTCGCGCTTGCGCAGATCCGGCCCGATTAATTCCGAAGCTCGAATCACCAACCGCCTTAAATCGACTTTTTCAGTCGCATACTTATTCGGATTGGAGAAATCGACCAGTTCCCGCACCAGTTCGTTGGCTCTGAATATCTCATCCTCGATGACTTTCATGAAATCGGCTTCCAGCATATCGGGCCATTTCTGGTGAAGGACCTGAAGACCTCCCTTGATCGTGGTCAACGGGCGCCTCAAATCATGAGAGATCTCGGAGATCATCTTACCCATGGTCAACAGGCGAGTGGCGTTAAGCATGGAAGTTTCCCGCTCGAACAGCACCGCTGCCTGCGATATCACCAGTCGGGCCAGGGATATATCCTCGAAATTGAACGGCTTGTCGCCTTCCGCCCCCAGACAGAATAAGTGCGCCAACTCACCGTATTTAACGATCGGCACCGCCATGAATGCAGCCCCCGGATTGGGGAATATCTCCCCATCGGCCAGCAAGGGGGAGACCAGTCGTGTCATCTGGGCCACCGATTTGTAGTCGTACGATTCGGGATCGATACCGGCCAGCGACAGCTTGTCGCGCATTATCTTCCCAAGGTCAATTCCGCCCGACTCCGTGAGTGGGATTTCGTCTACCCCTGATGCCCCATCGAGGATCAAACAGGAAGAGCTCTCGTCCCAGTCAAACCAAAGCGACCAGTCAATCGGGAAAACACGCCTGAGTTTCTCCACCAGAACGGTGCGGAAGCGATTGACCGACTCGATCGTGGATAACTCGCTGGAGATTTCGTTAAGGATTTCGAATTCGATCAGGCGACGACGGTTTTTATCGAACTGGTTGGCGTCATCGACCGCCACCGCCGCCTGAGCGGCGAAAGTGGTCAGAAGCTTCAGGTCGTTGTCGGTGAAATTCTGGCCGCCTTCCTTGTTGGCCATATTGATCACACCGATAATTTTGTTCTTGATCACCAGCGGCGCACAAAGCAGCGAGGCCTGCCCGTATTTATCTTTATTGGTTCGTTTGAACCGCTCATCTTTCTCGACATCAGCGATCATGAGCGGCTCGCCGGTTTTGGCCACATAACCCGCAATCGACTCCCCTACCGGCACCCGGGCAGACTGCACCACGTTTTCTTCGAGACCGATTGCGGCGGCGATGGACAGCGTCTGTTCATCCTCATTCATCAGCATAATCGAACCCACGCGCGCTTCGGTTACCGATGAAGCCAGCGCCACCAACTGCCGCAGCAATTCTCCCAGGTTGGCGGTCGAACCAATCGACTTGCCCGCTTCGTAAAGCGCGTTGAGTTCGCTGATCCGACGTTCCTGGAGCAAAGTCGCTATTTTAAGACGTTCGAGTAGCTGTCGGCGCTCGATGGCCGAACGTCGTTTGTCCAGTGCTCTCTTTACCGCCATTTCGAGATAAGTGAACTCGATCGGCTTCATCAGATAATCATAGGCACCGGTAGTAACCGCCTCAACCGCTGAGTCCAACGAGGCATAGCCGGTCATCAGTATTACCGGAATCTCCTCATCGACTTCCTTGACCACCTTGAGCAGATCCAGACCGCTCATCTGCGGCATTTTTATATCGGTGATCACCAGGTCAACTTTGCCCCGTCGGATCGCCTCCGCCGCTCCGGGGGCTTCGCGGTATGACTCCACCTCGTAGCCGTCACCGGTTAGCAAAGCGCTCAACGACTCGCACATCCGTTGCTCGTCGTCGACTATGATTATCTTGTCTTGCTTTTGGTTACTCATTGTATCATAAACCGCCAAGCGGCAACTCTATCGTAAAACAGCCTCCCTGACTGGTGTTTTCATATCTTATCGACCCACCGTGCTTTTTAATTATGCCGTAACAGACACTCAATCCCAATCCGGTTCCTTTTCCGGGGTCTTTGGTCGTAAAAAACGGCTCGAATATCCTCGGAATCATCTCCGGCTCGATCCCGGGCCCGGTATCGCAAAACATCAGCTCTACCCGTTTGCCCTCGGCCTTTATTTCTACCCCTAACCGCCCTCCGTCAGGCATAGCATCGCATGCATTGATTATTATATTAATGAATACCTGCTTCAATCCCTCGGGAGAGGCTTTGACCATCGGGCAATCCTGAGGGAAAGTTCTGGTAACCTCAATCGACCGCGATTTGATCTGTCGCTCCATTAACTTCAGTACCGAAGTCACCAGCGCTGCGAGATCGGTCGGTTTGAATTCGAGGCCGCGCGGGCGATGGAAATCCAGCAGTTCGCGCACGATTCCCGCAATGCGGTCGATTTCTTCCCCAACGACATCGGCATAGTTGACCGCCTCGACATTGCGTCCCACCGTGCGACGAATCAACTGCAAATAATTCTTGATGATCCCCAGCGGATTGTTGATCTCGTGCGCCACCTTGGCGGACATCTCCCCCAGCGCCGCCAGCCGTTCAGTCGTCAGGAGTTGTTCCTGGGCTGAACGTAATTGATGGGTAGCCTGACGCTCCGCCTCATACAATCGGGTATTTTCTATTGCTACCGATATCTGACTGCCCAGGACCGAAAGAAACTCGATATCCTCCATCTCAAAATCACGCCCCGAGAGTTTGTCGGATATGGTAAAAACACCGGAAAGCCGCGATTGAAACACCAGCGGTACGATCAGACCGGGGTGGAATTTCTCCAGAATGTGCCGTTCCCCTTTGCGCGCCATTTTGAGCACGATCTCCTCGGTGGCTATCGGTCGATTCAGTCGAGTCAGATAATCCAGCAGCCGCGATCCCAACACGAAAAAGCGACGGCGGTCGGGAAATTCACCCGAACCGCGACGTTCGGTCATGGATAGACGATCCCGATGCCCCTCCTGCGGCAGAAATATCGCCGCTTTGGAAGCTCCCACCTGAGCCAATGAAGTCAGAATAAACGTATCCAGCAGAGTCTTGTAATCCAGAACCGAATTGAAATTGCGGCTGATTTCGAAGATGGTATAGAGATCGAATATCTTGCGTTTGAGCTGACGGTTGGTGGCCGTCAGGCTGGTCACCCGTTCCTGCAGTTCGGCGATTATTTCCGTGTCGGTCGAGGCCTTACCCGGCATTGCGGGCGATACCTTGTTGTTCTTCGGGTACTCGCCGACTTTCGACCGATCTGCGGATTTCCGTGCCATCAGGTCCGAATCTTTCCTAAGAATTCTCCAACCAAATAATGTGAACCAACCACAAGGATTATATCGTCAGGATCGCAGGATTTCAAGAGATGTCGATGAGCGGTCCACAATGACCCATACCTTTTGTACGGGATCGGACCGAAGTCGATAGTCTTTATCAACTCGCGCATATCGATCGACCGGCTGGTCTGAAGCGGTACCAATGAAAATGAGAGAGCTATTTCCTTAAGGCTGTCTATCATTTGCTGATGCGCCTTGAGACGAACGAATCCGGTCAGAACATGAGCTTTTCTAGCACCGAAACGATTACGAAAAGCCCTTACCAACGCGGCTATGCCGCCGGCGTTGTGCCCTACGTCAAGGATGTGCAACGGCCATCTCCGATAATTCAGAAGCTGAAAACGTCCCCCCATGAATGCTCTATTAAAACCATCCTTAACGGCATGCACCGGAATTTTAATTCCGTTCCTCCGTAAAATCGCAAGCGCTTTGACAACCAAAGCGCCATTCTGTATCTGGTGTGGTCCGATCAGACCGGGGTGGATCCCCTTCAACTTCAAACCCAGTGCTTCGAAATCAAAGCGATCGTCCCGGGGCCGGTAATCTCTCCGACTCAACGCGAAATAAGGTGCTTTTCTCTCTTTACAAACCGCGTGGATAGTCCGCTTCGCCTCCGGTCGGAGAAGACCTGTCAAATGCGGCACTCCCGGTTTTACGATGCCGGCTTTTTCCCAGGCGATTTTGGTGATGGTGTTGCCGAGAATTTCGGTATGGTCGAAATCCACATCGGTGGTGATTGTCAGCAGCGGATTCAGTACGTTGGTGGCATCGAGGCGACCGCCCAGACCCACTTCGATAACCGCGATTTCTACGTTTTGGCGAGCGAAATAGTCAAACGCCATCGCCGTCACCAATTCGAAATACGATATCTTGCGACGAGTCAACTCCCGCCGGTGCCGTTCGATAAAAGCCGTCACGGAACGCTTGGAGATCATCTCGCCGTTGACACGTATTCTTTCTCGCAGAGTAACTAAATGCGGCGATGTGAACAGTCCGGTTTTATATCCGGCGGCCTCAAAAACCGAGGCGAGCATCGTCGCCGTGGAGCCTTTGCCGTTGGTCCCGCCGATATGAATCGATTTGAATCTGTCCTGGGGCGTGCCGATGTCGCGGAGAAATTGACCGATATTCTCCAGCCCCAGTTTCATACCGAAAAATTCTCGCGACAGGATGAATCGTTCGGCCGAAACGTAGTTGTGTTTCACCCCGCCTTTCTCCACATGTAGCGGAGGAACTTGACGACAGTCGAGCGAAGATCCTGACGCTGGACGATTTTATCCAGAAAACCCTTATCCTGGAAAAACTCCGACAACTGGAATCCCTCGGGCAGGTCCTGACCGATCGTCTGCTTGATCACACGCGGCCCGGCAAAACCCAACAATGCTTTCGGTTCGGCGATGATCACATCTCCCAGCGAGGCAAAAGAGGCCATTACCCCGGCCGTCGTCGGATTAGTCAGGATCGAAATATACGGTATCTTCTTTTCGGCCAGCACCGCCAGCAACGCCGATGTTTTAGCCATTTGCATCAGCGAAAGAATCCCCTCCTGCATGCGGGCCCCGCCGCTGCATGAGACGATGATCAAAGGCACCTCACGGTCAATGGCCCGCTCGATTGCCCGGGCAATTTTCTCACCGACCACCGAGCCCATCGAGCCGCCGATAAAGGAGAAATCCATGATGGCGAACGAGACGGTTTTGCCGTCTACCTTCCCCATCCCGGCGATCACGCCCTCTTTATTACCGGATTTGATCTGAGCCGCCCGGATCCGATCAGGATACCGCTTGGAGTCCTTGAACTTGAGCGGATCCTTTGAGGTCAGCTTCTGATCGTATTCTTCGAGTTGACCGTCGTCCAGAAGCAGACTGATATATTTGCGGCTGGCAATTCGGAAATGGAAATTGCAATTGGGACAAACCCAAAGCAACTGCTCCATTTTCTTGCTATAGACAATTTCCCCGCAGGAAGAACATTTCGTCCATAATCCTTCGGGGATATTCTTTTTCTCTGTGGACTCGATCCCTGATTTAGTTTTTCTGAACCATTCCATAGATCAGTTTTCGTTTTCGTCCTGGTTCAGATAACGAACCAGCACAAGGGCATCTTCAACCGGATAGCGATAATAATTAGGCCGCCGGTACATCAATTCAAAACCGTGCTTTTTATAAAAAGCTATAGCACTGATATTGGAAGTGCGGACCTCGAGCAACAAATACTCGCAGTCCGCTTCCGTTACGTCTCGTAAAATATGGTCGAAGAGCCTTTTAGCAACCGATTTTCTACGATATGACTCCGCGACCGCTATGTTGGCCAAATGGCTCTCGATATCGACTTTGAGCCAACAGGCATATCCTACAAGCTCTGTTCCGTGAAGTGAAACGATTGTGTTCCAATTACTTTCACTCAGGACCTCCTGAAACGACTGCCTCGACCAGGGGTCCTTAAAGATTATACTTTCAAGGGCGACCACATCATCCAGATCAGCTTCCTGCATGGGGCGGATAACTATCTGCAGATCACCCGTTATGTTGTCGACGGTCAAAACGAATCTCCGCCTGAGATTTTTGAATATAGAGCGGTTCCAAAGTTTCCAGATCATCTCCGCCGGATTTCAGCAGACGCGCCACTCCGATATGAAGTAAATCAGCGGCATCGAAAGCAACCACCTGCAACGGGCTGTTTTCATACGCAGCGACACGCGAGGGGTCCAGCCCGACTACCGCGGTTGGTTCGTTCCGGATTAGCGCCGGGATTTTCTCGACAGCTATTGTTCCGACACGGCCGGGATTGAAACAGCCTGAAAGCGGTTTGGTTATGAAAAATTCATCTCGCTTGAAAGGAATCAGCAGATTCAGCGAGTCGTCAAGTCGCGCCAGTTTAGCCTCGGCCACATCCAGCAAACTCACTCCCGCCACCGGAAGATTTTGAGCTACGGCCATACCTTTGGCTACAGCGATTCCAATGCGAAGTCCCGTGAACGATCCCGGCCCCGTTGCCACCACCAGGGCCTGCAAATCGGACGGTTGGAGATTGGCCGATTCCAACAAGTTTTGGATCTTGCGAATCAACATCTGACCGTGCGATTGTCCGGCATCTTCCTCTGATTTTACCAGCCGGTCGCCGCCGAACTGCAAGGCCAGGCGTAACAAATGCGAGGAAGTATCAATAGCCAGCACGTTAGCGAGACTAAAATCGATCATGGTTCCACCGCCTTGATCGTAATACGCCGCTCACTTTCGCTGATTATCTCGAGTTCAACGAGGTAATAGGATTCCGGCAAACACTCCGCCGCTCGCATACCCCATTCCACGGCAATCAATCCTTCCCGTTGGAGATAATCATCCCAGCCAATCTCGATCAACTCCGAGGTATCCTGCATTCGATACAAATCAAAATGATAAAGCGGTCGTCGGCCCGGATATTCATTGACCAGGGTGTACGAAGGTGAATTGACTTTGTCAACATCCAGATCCAGCGCCAGCGCCAGACCGCGCACGAAAACCGTTTTGCCGGTTCCCAACGACCCTTCCAGCACGATAACATCACCGGGACGAAAAGCCGGAACCAGTTTACGGGCTAGGCCGAGAGTCTCTTCTTCAGAGTGTGAAACAACTTCGAGGATGCTGCTCAAGGGATCACTTTGGAGTCAGGACAGCCAGCGGCACAATCATCTCTTCCAGCGATATTCCCCCGTGCTGGAAGGAGTTCTGGAACTGCCGGACCATCTCGTTATAATTGTTCGGATAGACGAAATAATAATCTTCCTTGGCAATTATATAGGTCGTTGCCAGGGTGATCATAGGTAAACGCCATTTACGCGGGTCCTTGACAAGGATTGACTCTTTTGGATCCGACTTGAGGTTATCACCGTACTTATAGCGCAGATTGGTTGAAGTCGACCTCTTGCCGTGGGCCATAGTACCGCGACGACACAACACCGAACCGTGGTCCGAAGTCACCACCACCGTGAAATCCCGTGCGGCAAAAGCCTTCAGAATCGCAAACAACGGCGAGTGTACGAACCAACTCCGCATGAGCGACCGGAACGCAGCATCGGTCCCGGCGATCTCCTTCAGAATCACGTTGGTCGAACGCTTGTGCGCTAAAATATCCAGAAAATTGAATACAAACGTAACGAGTGAACTGTCATAGAAATCGGCCACCCTTTTTTGGAGCGCTTCGCCTTCGGTGTTGTTGTATATCTTGATATAGCGCAGCTTGTTGTCCAGACGTACTCCGTTGCGGGCGAGATTATCGGCCAGAAACTGCTCTTCGTTGCGGTTGAGCGAACCCTCTTCCTGGGCATTATAGTTATCCGGATAGATTTCATGAATGCGGTCTGGAAACATGCCGGCAAAGAGCGCATTGCGAGCGAACGGAGTTGCGGTGGGAAGAATCGAATAATAATAATCACGCTTGATGTTGAAATAGTTCGCCAATAACGGCTCGATCATCATCCATTGATCGAGACGCATACAGTCCACAACGATAAAAAGGACTTTCTGCTGACGTTTCAACAACGGTACGATGTTATTTCCGGTGATGTCCGGAGACATCATGGGACGTTCGTCCCGATTCAGCCAGTTGAGATAGTTGTTCTCAATATATTTGGTGAATTCGATATTCCATTCGCCGCGTGTTCCCTCAAGCGTTTCAGCCAGACCACTGCCCGGATTTTCATCCAGCTCCAGGTTCCAGTTGGCCAGAATACGGGCTCCCTCATACCAGTCCTCGGGTACCATGCGACCGTAGAGTTTCTCGCCGAATCTTCTGATTTCCTGGATATACCGTTTCATCGAAGACCCCGTTATGATCTTCCGCGATTGCAGGAGCCTTTTAACCAACAACAAAATCTGCGAGGGATTGACCGGCTTGACCAGATAATCGTCGATCTTCTGACCGATCGCATCCTCCATCAGTGTCTCTTCTTCGGACTTGGTCACCATTACCACCGGCAGGTGCGGCAGTTTCTCTTTGATCTCTTCCAGCGTTTCCAGGCCATCTTTACCCGGCATCATTTCGTCGAGCAGGACCAGATCATACTGCTGCTTGTCAACCATCTCAAGCGCGTCGTCGCCGGATACTGCGGTGTCTACGGCGAACCCTTTTTTCTTCAAAAACAGCAGATGCGCTTTCAAAGAATCAATTTCATCATCAACCCAGAGAATCTTTATGCCGTCACCCTGTTCACTCATTGATTATCCTTTACGTTCGTTCTGGAGATTGCATCCTCCTGCAGTTCGCTTCCGTGAAGTGGTAGATTGATGTCAAAAATCGTCTCACCGGGGTGAGATTTACGTAATTCTACCCGGCCGCCGTGGTATTCTTCAACTATTCGCTTCACCAGTGTCAACCCAAGACCCCAACCCCTCTTCTTGGTCGTGAATCCGGCGCGGAATATCTTGCGAGCCGCGGCGGGTGAGATACCTTTGCCATTATCCGTTATACTGATAAGAACCTGTTCCCGACTCGGTATTAACTCGGTTTTGATTTCCACCCGACCCGTTTTCGAATCGACTGACTGCAGAGCATTCTTGACCAGGTTCTCAAAAGCCCACCCCAGCAGTTCGGGATTGAATGAAACCTGTCCCAGCGGCTTCGGTTCAAAAATTATCTGTTTGCCCTTTCCCTCAAAAGGCAGTCGTCGACGGTAATACTCTACCGTATCGGTCAACAGCTCGTTAAGATCGTGCGGTTCGGTTTCAGGTCTCGATCCGATCATACCGAAACGATTGGCGATCTTCTGGAGGCGGCGGATATCGGTCTTCATGTTGACGGCCGTCTCATTAATAATAGGCAGTTGTTCAGAGGGACCGCCGACACCGCACTCGCTTTCGAGTACCTCCAGCCAGCCCATCAGCGATGTAATGGGCGTCCCCAACTGGTGCGCCGTCTCCTTTGCCATACCGACCCAGATGTGGCGTTCTTCGCTTTTGCGGATATTCTGAAATCCGATCAATCCAACGATCAAAAACGCCACGACTATCCCGATTTCCACGAACGGCATGCGTTGAAGTTGCACAACCACCTCGGAATCACCATAACAGAAAGTGTTGACCAGGCGATTGTCGAAATAAAGCGGGAATGCTCCGTTGCGCTCTAACATTTCTCGGGAGACTTCCTTTAATTGGGCCAGCGTTGTCTCAGTAGTATCGGTGTCGTCAACCGACCTGATATTGCGCCAGTGGACAGGATTCCCCTCGGCATCGAGTACGATAATCGGGAAGTTGGCTTTGACGATTATCTCATCGAACACGAACGGCAGTTCCGCTCCGGTATCGGGTGAGGTGGCCGCCATTTGCCAGAGCCGGACATACTTCTCGACCTGGGCGCGAGTGTCTTCTTTGATCTTGTCGATCAGATCAAAAGTGTACCAGATAAAGACAGCCGAAATCACCACAATCCCGACCAGCAGAAACGCTTTGAATATGGTCGACTTGCCAATATAAAGCCGGTCTATCCGGCGTCCGATTTTGGATCGATCAGACATCAGCCTATCTTGTCGAGGCCGCCCATGTAAGAGCGCAGTACCTCAGGCACCGTTATGGTGCCGTCGGCATTCTGGTAGTTCTCCAGGATCGCCGGCACCAGACGAGCCAGAGCCAGACCGGAGCCGTTGAGCGTATGCGGAAAATCGAGTTTTTTATCGGCGTCACGGAACCGGGTGTTCATGCGACGAGCCTGGAAAGACTCGAAATTCGAGATCGAAGAAATCTCCAGGTACCCTTCTATCCCCGCCGCCCAAAGTTCCAGATCGTAGGTCTTGGCGCTGGCAAACGACAGATCGCCGGTAGCTAGATTGACCACTCGATACGGTATTTTCAACATCTGGAGAATCTTCTCCGCCTGATTGACGAGACTTTCCAGTTCCTCGTAGGAGTTCTCCGGTCGCACCAGTTTTACCAACTCAACCTTTTCGAACTGGTGGACACGAATCATCCCGCGAGTGTCCTTGCCCGCAGCCCCGGACTCACGTCGAAAACAGGGCGTGAACGCCATCATCTTCAGCGGCAACATCTCGTGCGGGATTATCTCCCCTCGGTACAAGTTCGTAACCGGGACCTCAGCCGTGGGGATGAGATACATCTCATCCTTCTCGACGTAGTACATATCATCGGCCATCTTGGGCAACTGGCCGGTTCCGTACATGGTTTCAGCCGTAACCAGCGCCGGTGGAGCTACTTCGAGAAAGCCATCGGCGGTATGTGTGTCCAGCATGAAATTAATCAGCGAACGCAGAAGACGCGCCCCGAGTCCTTTCAGGAGATAAAACCCGGATCCGGATATCCGCACGGCTGCCTCCAGATCGAGGATTCCCAGTTTCTGGCCGATTTCCCAGTGCGGCAAAACCTTGAAATTTCGCTGTGGTTTCTCGCCCCATTCCCGCACGACTACGTTGTTCGACTCGTTTTTCCCGTCAGGAACCGATTCATGCGGCAGGTTCGGAAGCCAGCTCAGACGCTTGTTCATATCCGCTTCCGCTTCACGAAGACGATCATCCAGTCCGGATATCTCCTCACCTACCCGGCGCATGGCGGCGATAGCCTCATCGGCGCTTTCTCCCGCCTTCTTCATCTTAGCTATCTCCTGAGAGGCGGCATTGCGTTCGGCCTTAAGAGCTTCCACCCGGTGGATTATCTCACGTCGTTTGGTATCTATCTCAAGAATTTTATCGATATCCGAGGTATCATATTTTCGCGCCAGGCCGTCTTTGACAACCTGCGGGTTTTCGCGGATAAACTTAAGATCAAGCATCGCTGCAATCCTGTAAGACGTTTTAGATTTTAATCCTCTATTTTGCGTTAACTTCGCCTCTGGCGCAACCAAAAAGGACATGATAGGCTATCGTCCAACCTGTCCGGGATTATAACCTTTATTCGGCATTGTTCTCTTTGTTCGCGGTCGCGATATATGACAGGAAACGTGAAATCAACAACCCAACAGGTCCGATCGCCGATCTGAGACAGGACAATTCGACTTGAATAACTGTTAAATCCTGTTTAAAATAAGGTAACAGGGGAACTGAGAAGGACTTGGCATTAACCGTAAAAACCGGCTTACCGCTCAGAATCTGCTTGCCTTTTCCGAAATAATCCCTATACTGTTTGACTCTTGGTTAAAGGAGTGAGATAGACAAATGGCTAAAGTATGCGAAATATGCGGCAAGAAGCCGGTTTATGGAAACAACGTTTCCCACGCTCATAACGTCACCAGCCGTCGCTGGATGCCGAATTTACAGCGTGTTAAGGCGCTCGTGAACGGACAGGTCAAACGGATTACCGTATGCACCTCCTGTCTTCGCGCCGGCAAAGTGACCAAGGCTACTTCGATTCGCAAGCACAACACTCAGGCAACCGCGAACAACGCCTGATCCGCCTGATTCCGCCAGGCTAAAGATGAGAATGGACCGCCTGTATATATAGGCGGTCTATTTTTGTGATATAAAAGAAGACCGCCGGATTGGGCAAGAATCCGGCGGTCGATCCAATGGCTATCCAATAGCCAGGGGAGGGAGGTTTCTAAACAACCTGGGACCTATGAACCCAGTACTTTTAGCATCGTCTCCTGAGCCTCAAAACTGTGACTGAGCAATGATATTGAGGCCTGTAATCTGATCTGGTCACCCAACATGGATGAGTACTCAGCGACAAAATCGGTATCTCTCAACTGTGATTCGGCGGCTGTGAGATTTTGCACCTGGATCTGCAAAGTCCTCCGGTGCGATTCCAGTTCGTTAGCCTGAGTTGCCCCCAAATCAACCTGCAAAGCATCTATTTCGGCCAGAGCCTCATCGATAAGAGTGATAGATTCCACCGCGGCTTCCGAGCTGGTAAGATCAATCCCTTCCAGCGTGCTGATCTCACCGACTGATCCTTCGGAGCCGTCGAACAAACGTGAACCGTTGTATTCAGCGTTTTCAGCTACCCTATTTATTTCCTCCACGAGATGCTCGGCGGCGGCATTATAGGCCTCCTGCATCTCAGCCGAATTTACCCCTTCGTTGGCAGCCCCGACAGCCAGCTCGCGCATTTCCGCAAGTTTCTGCCTGATTCCCAGCGCGAATGATTCAGCCGTCTCGTAGTAATGAATCAAGGCGTTGGTGTTTTCCAGTTCCTGGTTAAGGGACGCAATTTGGCTGCGCAGCTGCTCGGATATAACGAGCCCGGCCGGATCGTCAGCAGCGCTGTTGATCCGCAGACCGCTGCTCAAGCGAGCCATCGAATTGCCCAACACCTCATACAGTTGACCGATAGATGTCACCATCTGCATTCTGTTGGTGTTGTTATTAATGCTCCAGCCCATAAAAACCCTCCGTGCGGCGCCCCCGCTTTATGGAGTGATTCATTAGAACCTTTCAACATCCTTAATAGCACGTCTTATGCCCGCCCGCGAGTCGACCATAATCCATTGCCTGACACAACATTAAGGCGACGACAAAAAGAGCCTCCGATAAGACTTGTGGGATTTATCCCATACTATGTCGTTCCCCCCCTCTTAAGGAGAAATTGTCGATAAATAATCCTGAAAATGGAATGATGCCGCCGGAATAGGGTAGATTGCCGACGGCATCACAGTGGAGGAACCAAATATTGCCCGGGAAGTGGAAATTGGGTAGAGACCGCTTCCCGGGAGTATGGCTTCGAGTCAGAATCCTGAGGATTCTTCCTCATGTTGTTGTTTATCTGTCTTTGAGCCTCCTCAGATAGGCCGGAATAGTCGGATCGTCTTCGGAGAACAGCGGGACACGGTTGGTTTCGGGCCTGACATTGCGATAACCATGGCCGTTTCCATTACCGTTACCATTGCCGTTTCCCCCCTCGCTGTGTCTCATGAAGTCAACCATCTCCTGCGGCTCGGCGGCAACCGGTTGCAGTTCTTGCTGAACCGGGGGTTCCGGATCCGGTTGAGAGATTGGGGTTACCGGTTTGGAGGACATGAAGGCTACTGATTTCCGTGTTTCAACCAACGGCCGTTCTTCAACCCGCAGCGGTTCATCGTTGAACAATGAGATTGTTTTCCCCGGACGAGTCTGGGCCAGTTGTTCGGCGGTCTTCTGACACAGTTCTTCGCGTCGGCCGATACCGGTCGCAATCACCGTTACCCGGATTTCATCCTGCATGGTAGGATCGATCACGGCTCCGAAGATGATGTTGGCATCGTTGCCGGCTTCTTCATAGATGAAGGAAGTTGCCGTATTGACATCGAATAACGTCATATCCTCACCACCGGTGACGTTGATGAGCACACCGCCGGCGCCGCTGATCGAAACATCTTCCAACAGCGGAGATGAAATCGCCTGACGCGCCGCTTCCGTTGCCTTATCGTCGCCGTTCGCATACCCGGTCCCCATGAGGGCGTCGCCCATTTCGAGCATGACCGTGCGTACATCGGCAAAGTCACAGTTGATCAGGCCGGGAATCGTGATCAGATCGGAAATACCCTTGGTGGCTTGATGAAGGATATCATCGGCGACTCGGAACGCCTGGGTCAGCGTAGTCCGCTTATCGACTATCTGCAACAGCCTTTCATTCGGAATCGTGATTAGCGTATCGACGTTGGCTCGCAGCTCCTGAAGACCCTGTTCGGCGCGCGTGATCCGCTTGTTACCCTCGAAGCGGAACGGCCGGGTGACAATCGCCACTGTCAAGGCTCCGGAGGCTTTGGCGATTTCCGCCAGGACCGGCGCCGCGCCGGTGCCGGTGCCGCCGCCCATTCCGGCGGTAATGAACACCATGTTGGGATTGCCGAGGGCTTCGGCCACCTGCTGACGACTTTCTTCGATCGCCCGCCGACCAACGTCCGGATCCGCGCCCGCGCCCAGTCCCCCGGTCACATCGGTCCCGATTTGAACTTTTTTGTCCGCCAGGCTCTGATCGAGAACCTGGGCATCGGTGTTGATCGCAATGAATTCGACACCCTTGAGGCCGGACTCGATCATCCGATTGATGGCGTTGCCGCCACCGCCTCCGACACCGACGACTTTGATATTGGCATAACCAATGAAGTCATCGGCGAAGTTAAACATGTGCTTTGAGTCGCTCACTTCTGTTCCTCCATGAACATCGTTATTCAAAACTGCCGTTGTATCCAATTTTCGAATTTCTTCAGAAATCCTCTCATTCCGCCGCCGGACTTGCCCGCTACCGCTTCGTGATCGAATCCATAACGAAGCAGTCCGTGGACAGTCACGAAACGCGTCCCGTCCAACTCGTCGATCGTCCCCTCGAATCCCTGTATCTGCCCCCATCGTACCGGCGCATCCAGAATCTGTTCGGCCAGCTCGACCGCTCCGGGTAACTGGGCGCCGCCGCCGGTCAGAACCAATCCGCCGGCCAGGGCTTCGGTGGCGCCGACCTTCTTAATTTCCTTGTAAACGAGGGAATAAATTTCTTCCATACGCGGCTCGATAATCGATGCCAGCACGTGCTGAGATATCTCACGTTCGGGACGACCGGCCATTCCCGGCACCCGCAGCATTTCCTCCGGATTGACTAAGGTTGCCATCGCGGCGCCATGCGACAGCTTGAGCGCTTCAGCCTGCTCAATCGAAGTCCTCAGTCCGATAGCGATATCGTTGCTGACATTCTTGCCGCCGAGCGGCACTACCGCCGTATGCTGAATAGCCCCATCGAAAAAGATCGAGATATTCGTCAGATCACCGCCGACATCCACCAGCACCGCCCCGGTGTCTTTTTCATCGTCGCTGAGCAACACCAGCGACATGGCCAGCGATTCGAGAACGATATGATCAACCCCCAAATTACACCGCTCCAGCGCGCGATACAGATTGCGGGCGGTCGTTACCGAGGCCGTTACGATATGGGCCTGCACTTCGAGCCTGACGCCGGACATCCCCACCGGATCCTTTATGCCGCTTTGGTCGTCGACTGCGAAAGCCTGGGGAATGACATGAATTATCTCGCGATCCACCGGAATCGCCACCGCCCGGGCCGCTTCAATAGCGCGGTTCACGTCGGCCTGTGCGATTTCCTGGTCGCTGCGACCGACCGCCACGACACCGTGGCTGTTGATCGAGCGAATGTGCTCACCGGCGATACCTACCGTAACACGATCGATCTCCGTGCCGGAAGTCATCTGGGCATCCTCCACCGCCTTGGTGATCGAGGAAACCGTCTTCTCCATATTGACCACTACTCCCCGACGAAGTCCTTCCGCCGGTGACTGTCCGTGACCGATAACGTAGAGTCTTCCTTCCGCGTCCATTTCCCCAACCAACGCCACGATCTTGGTGGTGCCGATATCCAGCGCAGCGACAATCTTTTCCTGGGCCATGATTATTTCCCCTCCACGCAAACGATCATGTTGTCGAAACGAACGTCGAGATACTTCGCCTTATCCAGTCCCGGCGAATAGCGCGTGATGAAATCGACGAAACGATCTATCCCTTCAACGAACCGTGCCGGCATTAACCGCACCCGGTAGTCGAGTCCTTCGATTGTCAACTCGATATGTCCTTCCGGATGCATATATACTTCGCCGATCAGGCGATAGAGGTCCTTATGTTTATGGCGAATCACCTGGAGGGCATTGACCACTACCGGAACTCGTCCATCCTCACCCGAGGTGAATGTTTTCCAGGCCTTAAGACCGGTGATTATCGGGCATTCCCAACCGGCCGGACTGTTCTTGAGCGGCAACAGGCGACCGTTCTCGGCCAGACCACACAGCTTGCCGGAAGCTTTATCAAGCAACACGCAGACCGGATTGAAATCGTTGGTTTCTATCTTCAGAGTGCGAAGACCGCTGAAGTTCATATCGACCTTATAGACCTCGGGGCGACGCAGCAGTTGCCCGGCCAGGCTGTCCAGGGGTTGCCGTAGAATGGAACGAGCCGAAAGCGGGCTGAGTGTTTCCTGCCACTGCTCGACCGGCTGGTTATCGAGCACCACCGTCTGTAACCGACAAGCGGAGGTAAAATGAGCTGCACTGACCAGAGCCAGGCCGAACACGATCATGACAACCATCATCAGCGTTTTTTTCTTCGACAGCCGAGCCATTATTTTTTCAGCGCCTCCAGAATCTCAGATCGAGCCAGCGTAATCGAACCGGCTCCCATCGTTATCACCAGATCCCCCGGTTGTGCTATTTTCGCCACGGCTTCGGCGGCATTCTGCCTCGGACCGATACCGATAAAATCACCACCCAGTTTCTTCCCCTCCTGAACGATCAACTCCGATGTCACGCCCTCCATCGGTTTTTCCCGGGCGGGATAGATATCCGCCAACAGCACCTTGTCGGCCAGCGATAAGGATTGAGCGAATTCCCGATAGAAATCACGAGTACGGCTGAACAGATGCGGTTGATAAACCACGATAATGCGACGGCCATAAACCTCGCGTGCCATCTGCAACGTGGCTTTGATCTCGGTGGGATGGTGCGCGTAATCATCGGCGACGATAATATCGTTCGTTTCTCCGACCAGTTCGAATCTGCGGCCGACACCGTTGAATTCACGGAGGCCGTCGGCAATGGTCTCGAACGGAACTTCCAACTCGAAACAAGTCGCCACCGCCGCCAGGGCGTTGGCGATATTGTGTCGTCCCGGCACTCGCAGGATTATCTCACCGAGCAAATCTCCCCGCCGATACACCGAAAACACCGTCCGGCCGGCCTGCAGATCGCAATTCAGCGCTCGATAGTCAGCCTCGGGGCCGAAGCCGAACGTTACGTACGGACGGGCGATACGATGTTTGAGCGTCATCAGGTTTTCATCATCGGCATTGATTACCACCGAACCGTAGAACGGCGCCCGATTCATGTAGGCCAGAAACGATTCCTTCAGATGATCGAAATTGTCGTAACAATCCAGATGATCCGGCTCGATATTGGTTACGACCGCTACCGTCGGGAACATCGCCAAAAAGGACCGGTCGTACTCGTCCGCCTCGGCGACAAGATAATCGCCGCTTCCCAGAGCGGCGCCGGTTCCGAGCCCTGCGACCACACCGCCGACGATGATGGTCGGCTGGTAGTCGCCGCGACGAAGCACGGCAGCTATCATCGAAGTCGTGGTGGTTTTGCCGTGCGTCCCGGCCACGCCGATCGAATACTTAAGGCGCATCAGTTCGCCCAGCATTTCGGCTCGTTTGATCACCGGGATACCGCGACGGCGAGCCTCGACCACCTCCGGATTGTCTTCTCCCACCGCCGAAGATATGACCACAACATCGGTATCGGCCACATTGGCCGCGCGATGTTCGTTCACCAGCGTGATGCCGAGGTTACTCAGGTATGCAGTAATGCTGCTGGGACTCAAGTCGGAACCGGATATCTGATAACCGAGATTGTACAGAATCTCGGCAATGCCCGACATACCGGCGCCGCCTATTCCGACGAAGTGCAGTTTTTTAATTTTGCCAAACATTATCTTCTTGCAGGCAAACCCGACCACAGGGGCCTTGGCCCGAGACAAAGTCGTCAAGCTAACTTCCTGCCTTTCTCTCGTTAATGATGCGCACGATATCCTCGGCAATCACATCGACCGCCGGTTTTCTGTCCTTGTTATAAGCCTGCAGCGCTTCCCGCATCGCCTCATAGCGCCGCGACTGAATCAACGTCGTCGCCTCGGTCAACAGGTTCACCTCGTCCAGTCGCGCTTCATCGATCACCTCCGCCATGCCGTGATCAGACAATTCAACCGCATTCTTGCGCTGGTGATCACCGGCAGCATGCGGATACGGGATCAACAGCGCCGGTATATTGCAGGTCATCAATTCGGCCAGTGTCAACGCTCCCGCTCTTGCGATTGCCAGGTCGGCGGCAGCGTAAACAGTCGGCATATTCTCGGCAAACGGGAAAAGAGCGCGACGGGAGACCTTGTCGCCCGCGGTCGCGGCCACTTCCTTGTAGTCTCCTTTCCCGGTTTGCCACAAAATCTGAAATTTCTTATCGAGGGCTTTTTCGTTGAGATCGCGTAATACGGCGCGATTGACGGCGCGTGCCCCCTGGCTGCCGCCGAGAATCAAAATGGTCTTCTTCTCCGGATCCAGATCAAACGCCTTGATCGCATCCTTACGCTGGCCCGTTCCGATGCTGGTCCGCACGGGATTCCCGGTCACCCTGATGCGGGCTTCCTCGGGCAGATGGGTCGTAGCGCCCGCGAAACCGAGATAAATACAGCGCGCCTTGTCGGCCGCTCGACGGGTTACTACTCCCGGGAACGAGTTTTGCTCCTGGAGCACGGTTGGAATACCGCGCGCCGCGGCCCGGTTCAGAACCGGCCAGGCCACATAACCACCGGTCCCGACCACGATATCCGGCTTGAGTTGCTTCAACAACCCCGTGGCCTTGATCAACGCACCGGTCACCACGAACGGCAACAGCAAGTTTTTCAACGACATCGAACGCACGATCCCGCGCATGTTCACCAAATGCAGCGGGTATCCCAGCGTGTCGCGCAGGCGATATTCGAGCCCTCGTTTCGTACCGACGAAATGAATATCCGCTCCCCCTTCATCGGCCAGAAGGTCACGTACCCGATCGGCAATAGCGATAGCCGGATACAGATGCCCCCCGGTGCCGCCGCCCGCAAAAAGGAGCCGTGCCGTCCGTTCGAGCGTCATGGTGTCACTCTCCGCGACAGATTCAGCAGCACGCCTATCGCCGCACTTGACACCAGCAGCGATGAGCCTCCGTATGAAATGAACGGCAACGGCAGACCGGTCACCGGCAACAGCGATGTCACTACTCCGATATTGATCGCGATATTGATGAACAGTGAAAGAGTCATACCCGACGCCAGCAGGAAACCGAATTTGTCCGGTTGTCCCCAGGCTATTTTGAGACCGCGACGCAGTATGTAAAACATGAGACCGAGGAGGATGCACAAGCCGAACAATCCCACTTCCTCGCCTATCGCCGCAAAAATGAAATCTGTATGCGGGTACGGTAAAAAGAACAACTTCTGACGTCCCTCGCCGAGGCCGGTCCCCAGGATGCCTCCCGCACCGAGCGTTAAGGCCGCTTGTTTGGCCTGGTACGAACCGAGCAACGGATCGGCTATCGACGCCATGTAATCGAGGATGCGCTGCTTTTTATAGCCGATCACGAACACAACCAGCGTTGCCATGCCGGCCAGCGGCACGAACGCCGTCGTGAGATGCTTCATGCGTGCTCCGGCCAGATAGAACATACCGATCGCCGTCAGCGTGATTACCACCGTTGAGCCGAGATCCGGCTCGATCAAAATCAACGCCAGACCGATACCGATAATCGGCGCGTAAGGCATGAGAAGTTGCCGCAGTTGCGCAATGTCCCGCTTCGGCGAAGCCAGTGAAAACGCCAGGAAAAAGATCAGGGCAAAACGGAACATCTCCGAGGGCTGTAAAGTGAACGGACCCAGGAACAGCCAGCGATGGGCATCGTTGCGAGCCGGCATCAGAAACACCAGGCAAAGCAACACGATCGACACCCCCAGCGCAGGCAATGAGTAAAGCGCGGCGCGTTGCAGATCTATTTTGTTAATCACCCATATCGCCGCCAGCGAAATCATGAACCAGACAAACTGATTGCGGAAAAACAGCAGATGCGATCCGAACCGACTCTCGGCCATGATCGAGGACGTGGAGTAAATCATAATTACTCCCGCCAGCACCGTCGCCAGATAGGCGATCAGGAGACGTTCGTCTATTCTGCCTTTAACCTGCGGTTGCTTCATTCTTCTTGCCGTTTCTGAGCCCGGCTACAGCTTGTTTGAACACCTTGCCCCGATGTTCGTAACTGTTGAACATGTCAAAACTGGCGCATGCCGGCGACAGCAACACAGTCTCGCCCGGCGAGGCCATATCGAACGCCATCCGCACTGCCGCTTCGAGTGATTCCGCGAACTGCGTCGGGAAAACCTTCCCGAGCGTGTCGAACATTTTTTGCCGGGATTCACCGATAAGGATCACTCCTTTGATCTTTCCCCGGCCGTGCTCGATCAAAGGCTCATAGCTTCCCCCCTTGTCGCGGCCGCCGGCTATCAGATAGAGCGGGGTATCGACCGAGCGGAGGGCATAGCAAACCGAATCGACATTGGTTGCCTTGGAGTCGTTCACAAAATCGATCCCGGCCACCCGGTCGACTTTTTCGAGACGGTGTTCCACTCCGGCAAATTTCCGCAACACCTCGTTCAGCACGTTGGGCTTTACACCCATCAATGAGGTCGCCAGCGCGGCAGCGGCGGAATTCTGAAGATTATGAGGCCCCGGAATACCGATATCCTGACGATGGATGATTCGTCGCGGCGAACCGTCAATGTCGACAAAAAGCCAGTCATCCTGAACGTAAGCCGCAACGGTCGGATCGTCTTTGGTCGTGAAAAACCGCTTGACGGCACGCGTGGACACATTGTCCGCAACCGAGTCGGAATCCTCCAGATTGAGGATGAGCGCATCTTTCGCGGTCTGATTTTCGGTAATGCGATATTTAAGTTTTTTATAGGCTTCGTAAGTGCCGTGACGATCGAGATGATCCGGCGACAGGTTCAGTAACAGCGCCACATCGGGACGGAACTGATCGATCCGTTCCAGTTGGAACGTAGAGATCTCCACCACCGCCACCCCGTTGTCCCCCAGCTTGTCGGCATAGTCGGCAAACGGCTGACCGATATTCCCGCAGGCCACCGCATCCATTCCGGCCGCCTTGAGAATTTCGCCGATCAACGTCGTGGTCGTGGTTTTACCGTTGGAACCGGTTATCGCCACGATACGCCCGTTGAACACCCAGGAGGCAAACTCGATCTCGGAGAAGATCGGCAAACCGGCCGAGGTGATCTGCTGCACGATTGGAGCCGTCGGCGGAACACCCGGCGAGATAATGATGTAATCACACGCCAGCAATCGCTCCGTATGACCGCCGGTTTCGAAAGCTATTTTGTGCGCCGCCAGTTGATTGATCTGATCGGTCAGGGAGTCGGCCGAGCGAGATTCGGACACGAACACATCTCCCCCGAGACGCGATCCCAACAGAGCGGCTGCGATACCCGACCGGCCCATTCCGATGATGCCGATCTTGCGACCCGTTATTTTCTCTCGAACGGTCATCTTACCTTCAGCGTCGCCAGGGTCAGCAGCGCGAACAACGCGCCGAGAATCCAATAGCGTGTTACGATTTTCGACTCATGCCAGCCGCACAACTCGAAATGATGATGCAGCGGCGCCATCTTGAACACTCGCTTCCCTCCTCGATAGCGGTACGACAGAACCTGGATAATAACCGACAGGGTCGTGATTACGAACATCCCGCCCACGATAAAGAGGAGCAGTTCTTTTTTCAGAATTATTGCGATAGCTCCCAGCGCTCCGCCGAGCGACAGGGAACCGGTATCTCCCATGAACACTTCCGCCGGGTAGGCGTTGAACCAGAGGAAACCGATAGCCGCACCGACCGCCGCTCCACAGAACACCGCCAGTTCACCGGTCCCCGGCAGGTAGTCGATCTGCAGATAACCGGAGAAGTCGATACGGCCGGTGACATAAGCGATCCCGGCAAACGTGAAGAAACTGAGTCCGGCGAGACCGATCGCGAGGCCGTCGAGACCATCGGTCAGATTCACGGCGTTCGAAGACCCGGTAATCACCAGCACGATAAATGGCACATAGAGGAATCCCAGCACCAACTCGTAATTTTTGAAAAACGGAATCCCGGTCGTGCCGTCGTACTGTCCATCCGGGGTGAGATAAACCAACCCGAGGGCGAAAATCAGACCGAACAGGATTTGCCCGATCATCTTGGCCCGCGCCACCATTCCCTTGGGATGCCGCTTGACTACTTTGAGATAGTCGTCCATATATCCGATCAGACCCATACCGGCCGTGACCAGCAGCACCATCAGGATGTAGATATTACTCAGGTCGGCCCAGAGGAGTGTGGGGATGATTATTCCGGCCAGAATGATCAAACCGCCCATGGTCGGAGTACCGGCCTTTTGCTTATGACGGTCCGGCGTCTCCTCACGGATAATCTCAGCCATTTGATAGCGACGCAGCAGACGAATGAAATAAGGCCCTAAAATCAGACAAATGAAAATCGCGGTGACGGTCGCTCCCGCCGTCCGGAAAGTGATATAACGAAAAACGTTCATCCCCGAGATGTATTGCGTCAAAGGGTATAACAGGTGCAACAACATCAGACACGCTCTCCGTTAAAAGGTTTCAAAACCGCTTCCAGACCGATCCCGCGAGAAGCTTTGAGATAGACCCGGTCTCCCTCGTGAAGCAGCTCGGGGAGATGCTCGGCAGCCGTCTGCGACGATTCGAAATACAAGCTGCGCTTCTCGGACAAACCGGCATCGACGGCTGCTTTATACATCGCTCTGGCGGCGTTACCGACGAACACGACCAGATCGAAATTTTTACCGGCGATAAGACGGCCGATCTCTTCGTGATACTTCCGGCTATCCCGGCCCAACTCCAGCATGTCCCCCACCACCGCCACACGACGCGTCGCCGGCAGACCGGCGGCAAACGCTTCTATTCCGGCTTTCATCGAAGCGGGATTGGCGTTGTAGCAATCGACCACGAAAGTTATCCCGGCCCGGACCATCGTCTCGCCTCGCATCGGCGCCGTCGACAGAACAAGCGCTGCCGTATCGATTCTCTCGAAACTCAAACCGAGCGATTTGAACACCGCAAAAGCGGCCAGAAGATTGTAGATCTGGAACCGACCCGGCATCGGCAAGTTGAACCGATACCCGTCGATTATCACCGAGCTGCCCCCATGCTCGTTGCTCTCGATCGCTTCCGGGCGCACCGAAGCCTCCGGATTGTCAATTCCGAACGTTATCGGATTGTCGCGAAGTTTCAGTGTCTCACTTAAAAGAAGTCTGTCGTCGGCATTGACCACGGCGACACTGCCGCCTGCCGAACGACGCACCAGTTCGAGCTTGGCCCGAGCCACGTTTTCCACCGTACCCAGCGCCTCCAGGTGCGAAGCCCCAACGTTGGTAACCACGGTAACGTCGGGCCGTACGATTTCAGCCAGACGCGGCATTTCGATACTGGTCGAAATCCCTAACTCCATCACCGCGATTTTCGTGTCGTGCGGAATCGCGAACATCGACAGTGGAAGACCGTACAGGTTGTTCAGATTGCCGGGCGAGCGGAAACATTCCGCCACGGCCGCGTGCACCAGATGATAGGTCAACTCCTTCGTCGTGGTTTTGCCGTTGGAACCGGTTATGGCCACGAACTTAGCCGACAGCATATTCCGATAAGCTGTCGCCAGGGCCAGCATCGCCTCATGGCTGTTCTCGACCGCTATCACCGGCACATCACCCGCGATATGCGGCGTCCGAGGATAAGAGTATTCGACGATGACACCGGCCGCTCCGGCATTCAGCGCCTGGTCGATAAAGTCATGCCCGTCGTTGCGTTCACCGCGGATCGCCACGAACAACGATCCCGGCTGTACCTGTCGACTGTCATGGACCACGCCGATGAATTCACGCGCCGCCTGAGCCGTATTGTACAAGGTGCCGCCGGTCACAGCAGCCAGTTTGTCAAAACGCAACTTGATCAACTCTCCTCATCCGCCTCAGAAATCGTATAACCCAGCGATGCCAGCGTTTTCAGCGCCTCCTTGCGGTCGCTGTGCGGGTGCCTGACGCCGTCCACTTCCTGATAATCCTCGGCTCCCTTACCGGCCAGAAGGACAACATCTCCCTCCTGAGCCCTGGCTATCAAGGCCGCGATCGCATCCTTGCGATCGAGAATAATCTCGTAGCTCTTCCCCTTGAGCCCGGGCCTTATATCTTCGATTATCTTTTCGATATTTTCACTGCGAGGATTGTCGGCCGTCACAACCACATAGTCCGCAGCCGTCGTTGCCGCTTCACCCATCAGGGCTCGCTTGCCGCTATCCCGGTCGCCGCCGCATCCGAACAACAGCAACAGGCGCTTCCCGGTCATTTCGCGAGCCGTTTCACACAACCGAATCAACGCATCCGGAGTATGGGCAAAATCGACATAGACACCGAAAGGCTGTCCGCCCACAACCGGCTCCAGCCGTCCCGGCACCGGTCCGGCTGTTTCAAGTCCCTTGACCACATTGTCCAGATCGATTCCGCAAGCCAGTCCGGCCGCTGCCGCCGCCATGGCATTGATCAGATTGAAACGACCGGGCAGCGGGAAACGCACCGTTTGCGTTCCCATCGGCGTAACTAGGTCGAACAACGTCCCTTGCGGTGATATTTCATAACTGGCACAGTACACATCCGCGGCGCGGTCTTCGAGCGAATAACTGATATGAGCGGTCTTCAGATCGGCGAAGAGCGCTCTGAACTCCGGGACATCCAGATTGATCACGGCATAGCTGTTGTCGCCGGTCAAGCGATCCAGAAGGAGTTTTTTAGCCGCCAGATATTCTTCCATGGTCTTGTGGAAGTCGAGATGATCGCGGGTCAGATTGGTATAAACCGCCACCCGAAAATCGATATTGTCCACACGATGCAACACCAGCGCATGCGAGGACACTTCCACCACCGCGTTTACGCACTGGTTCTGGTGCATGAGAAACAGCAACCGTTGAGCATCGAGCGACTCCGGCGTCGTGCGCTGGGCGGTGAACGTCTGCTCACCGGTATCGTACAGCACCGATGAAAGCAACCCGACTCGCTTGCCTCGTGTCTGGAGAATGTTCCGAACGAGATAACAAGTGGTCGTTTTGCCGTTGGTTCCGGTCACACCGCAAACCTTCATCTTGTGACCGGGATATTTATAAAAACGAGCCGCAACATCCGCCAGAGCCCGGCGAGCATCCGGAACCTGCACGTGATTCGCGACATGATCGCACTTGGTTTTCTCGCCCAGTACCGCCACCGCACCGCGAGCTACGGCATCTGGCACGAAATCATAACCGTCGCGTTTGAAGCCGCTTACGGCCACGAAAAGGCTCCGGGGTTTGACCATCCGCGAGTCGTACTCAATATGCTCGACCGGGGTTTCCGCATCGCCCGTAATCACAGCCCCCTCAAGGCCTTCTGTCAGCTCTCGCAATGTCACGATCAATTCCTTCATGACCGACACTGAAGTTTACAAATATCATTCTCAGACACCCGGCAGCCCGGCTTCATCGACTGCCGCACCACTTTACCCTGCCCTTCCACTAAGGCGGACACTCCCAGAAAATCGAGATAAGCGAGCGCCTGACGGATCGTCAGCCCGGTCAAATCGATCATTCCCGGAGCCGTAGAATCGGCCGACCTGACCGCCACCATTACCAGATCGCCGTTAAACACCAGCCGATCGGCCGGGGGGTATTGCCAGACGACATAGCCGGAATCGGCGTTGGCGCAGAGTTTCATCCCCCGCTCTTCCGCCTCCGCTCGTGCGGTCGCCATCGTATGGCCGACTAAATCAGGCACTTCACTCGTGGTACTGCTATCATCTTCTGCTTCGGCCAGGGTGCGTTCCGGCGCCGAGAACAAGTCCGGATAGAGAACACCGTAACGTTCGGCAATACGACGAAACGCCGGTCCCGAAGTCCAGCCGCCGTAATGCACCGGATGCGGCTCTTCGAGCACCACGATCCCCGCTATCAACGGATTGTCGGCCGGGAAATACCCGGCGAACGAGGCCATGAAACGGTTCTTGAAATAAGTATGGTTTTCCAGATCCGGGATTTCAGCCGTGCCGGTTTTTCCGGCGATTGCAACGGCCGACGAATTGACCGGTTCGGCCGTCCCCCTCTCTACGACTCCGCGAAGAATGGAGTGTAGCGTATCGGCCGATGACCGTTCCATGGCCCGTGCGATCACCTCCCGCTCGGTGCGGTCGATGATATATCCTTCGTCGTCTACCCGCCCCAGCACCATGTTGGGACGCAGCAGTTCTCCCCCGTTGGCAATAGCGGCAAAACCAGTGGCCATTTGCAGCGAATTGACCGCTACGCCGTGGCCCATCGCCAGGGCGGCGATAGTATAATCCGACCAGCGGTTCGGATGCGGTAGCTGGCCCGAAGTCTCCCCCGGAAGCCCCACCCGTTGTTTTTGTCCGATGCCGAACCGGCGCGCCGTTTCGAACAATTCCTCCCCGCCCATTTGAATAGCACACTTGGCGGTGCCGATATTCGAGGACAGCTCGATAATCGAGCGGAAATTCAGCCACTCGTGCTTCTTATCGTCACGCAGACTCCGGCGTCCCATTCGCCAGAGACCATTCTCGCAGTAAACCGAGTCGGTGTAGGAAATCGTGCCGTTGTCGATCAGTCCCGCTGCCGTAAAGGCCTTGAAAATCGAGCCCGGCTCGAACTGGTCGGAGATCGCACGCAACTTGGTCGGATGATCGGGGTCCGCCTCATTCGGATCGAAATGGGCGATCGCCAGAATATCGCCGCTGTAGCAATCCATAAAGACCGCCTGGCCCGACTTGGCGTTGTACTTTTCGACGGCGTTGTGAAGTTCTTCCTCAACGATCTCCTGAAGTCTCCAGTCGACTGTCAGCACCAGCGAATGACCCGGTTGCGGCGGAACGAGCGCCGATTCATTGACTCGATAAGTCCGGCTGAGACCATCGCGATAGACATCCGCGACGCCGGTCTGACCCGCCAGAATCGAATCGTACGCCAGCTCTATCCCGGCCCGACCGGCGTTGTCGATATCGGTGAAACCGAGAATCTGGCGACCTACCCGGCCAAAACGATAGCTTCGCTGCGACTCCTTGCGCAGATACAAACCGGGCGGCGCGGAGGCCTCGATTTGATCGGCCACGGTGTCATCGAGCCGCCGCCGTACCCAGCGAAATTTGCGCGGTGTGAGTGAGAATTTATGAACGGCACTGCCCCGCTCCAGCCCGAATTGACGTTCGAGATATGCCGCTATCTCCTGCACCTGCCCCGGGGAAGTCGGATAAGCATACAGGGAACGCAGAACGATATTGTCGGCCACGATCGTGCCGTTGCGATCATAAATCACCCCCCGCGCAGCCGGAATGGAGACTTTACCCTGCGACTGGTTGCACACGATCTCGGAGTATTCGGCTCCCTTTATCACCTGCAGATGAATGAGCCGGGCCACGGCTGTCGTAAAAAACAAACAGACCAGCATCAACAACACCCCGAGCCGCATTCTTTGTTGCCGGGTTAGATTCATCGCCGCTCCCCGTTTCGGAGCAAAGAGTCAACCGCGATTTGGCGAAGACTCCCGGCCGTAGCCTGGCTTTCGGTCAAACTAGGCATGTGATCGGCAATGCGCTCGAGGGCTCGTTTCATCAGCGCCAGTTCGTCGGGCGGTATCCGGTCCTCCTCGTTTGAAGCCAGGGTGTAAAGATTCTCGGCCTTGACCGGTTTCATGCCGAGAGTATCCTCCGCATAACTCATAATGCGGCCCGCCGATAACAACGATGCAATCTGGGCCTCGTATTTTATCGCATCGTCCACCAGTCCGGCGTTCTCGGCCCGAAGTTGAGCCGTCTCCTTGACCAGCGACATCACCTTTACCCGCTGCCAGATATGTACCGAACCGGCCAGAAGCAGACAGGTCACTACGAGCACAATAGGATAATACCGGTGCGAGCGGAGACGATACAGCACCTGGGTGCGGATTTCTACCGTTTCCTTGAACTTGCGTACCGGTTGTTTCATTACATCAGCTTCTCGGCCACCCGCAACTTAGCCGATCGGGAGCGGGGATTGGATGCCATCTCATCTTTTCCGGGGATGATTGCCCGACGAGTCAGGCGGCGCATCGTGGGGCGAGCGCCACAGACACAAACCGGCAGTCCGGGGGGACATTGACAGGGATTTTCCTGCTCTTGGAAAAATTGCTTTACGATACGGTCTTCAAGAGAATGGTAGGAGATAACAGCGAGCCGACCACCCGGCTTCAGAAGCTCCCGCATATCGGGCAGAGCTTTCGTGAGCGATTCCAGCTCCAGATTGACGGCAATGCGCAAAGCCTGAAAAACTCGAGCCAGTGATTTGTTCAAATGTGCCGAGGGGACGACGGAAGCAACGATGTCTGACAGGTCGGCGGTGGTGCGGATCATCCTATTTTGTCTTTCCCTGACTATCCGGCCGGCGATCCTGTTCGCCTGCCTTTCTTCTCCATAATTGCGGATTATTTCCGCCAGCTTCTTCTCCGGAAGGCTGTTTATCAAATCGGCTGCGCTTCGGGTCTCCGGCGCCTGAGTAAATCTCATATCCAGAGGTCCCTCTAACCGAAACGCGAAACCCCGCTCGGGACTGTCGAGCTGCTCGCTGGATAAACCCAGGTCAAGCAGGATTCCATCGAATACCCGATCCGGGAGACCGTCGGCCAGTTGTGCTATCTCGGCATAACTGCCGTGGATAATCTGGAAGCGCTGCGGGCATTCCGATAAGTTGCTTCGGCTCCTCGCGACCGCCTCGCGGTCAAGATCAATGCCGTATAAACGCGCTTTCTTTCCGGCTACGGCCGAGATCGCTTTGAGATACCCGCCCGAGCCGACGGTCCCGTCGATATAAGCACCCTCTGTATCCGTTACCAGCCAGTGAACCACCTCATCAACCATTACCGGTTGATGCGGGCCGCTATTGCTGCTCGCGGTCATGGGCTGAAAACAGCCTTTCAGCTACCTCTTCGTAGCTGCCGGCGAACTGCTCCAGGTAGTACTCGTATCGCTCAGCATTCCAAATTTCTATCGAACGATTCACCCCGATCACCAGCAGATCCTTCTTCAACTTCACCTCCGCGATAAGCGGGGCGGGAATCAGGATACGGCCGGATTTGTCCGGGGCAACGATACTGGCCGACGAATAAAAACGCCGACTGAAGTACCGATAATCTTTTTGAGTAAAGTTCAACGCCGAAAGACGCTTCTGAATCTCGCTCCATTCCTCCTGCGGATAAAGACTCAGGCAACCTTCCAGGCCTCTGGTGAGTATGAGATCACCGCTTAACAGCAGCTTTCCCGATGGGGATTTGACTCCGCGTAACCGTGCCGGCAAGACAAAGCGACCTTTGTCATCCATTGTCGTTTGATATTGGCCGACGAAACCAGTCACGGGTTTCCTCCACTTTCTGCCACTCTACCCTATTTCTTGCCCAAATAAGCATATTTCTCCCACCACAAGTCAAGCCTTTTCTCCCTTAACTGAAAAAAAATAAATAGTCCTAAGTGTTTGTTCTACAAACGCTAAGCATGCTCTAAAAACAGCCGCCCTGGAACCCTTTGAGACCTAATCAGTACCGCTCAAGTCATAATTATTCTTCCTGAGATGATCGTTCACTGGGCAGGAAACCAACAGTGTGGTCACCGGCCTACCATCACAACCACCTATAACATCCGGGGAAACCTTGTTAGAGACTTGCTATGTTATTGTACAACAACACGTTTATAAGGGAGCGGTTATAGGCTAATTCACCTAAAACCGTTGGATCGACGCTTGCACTACTTCCTCTCGGTTCAGGCTGAAACGAGGAGAAGTATCTTGAAAAGGGCATTAACACTTATAATAAGCGCAGCGGTTTTAGTAATCGCTCTGGCCGGATCGTCTGTGGCTGAGACAATCCGGTTCGAATCCGGCGCAGTTGACCTCGACTGGAGTCGAAATTCGGTCAACTACCAGGGATTCAATCATATAGCTATCAATCAAAAGGCCGTTCTACCGGCTCGTCAGGTATATATCGCTCTGCGGCAAGGTGAAGAATTAACCCAACTAACCTGGCAAACGGTCGATTCGCAGATTTTGGGTGCTAATGGGCTGATCGGTTATGAGGCTGATATCCCTACCGGCAGTTATGATTTGTATCGCGATGAACCGACCGCTCGTAGTCAAACTGAAAATCTGGGCCATTATCCGATTCAAGTGACCGGTGAATTCAGGCTTGATGACCGCTGTTTTGTCGGCCTGCTGATTCTGCCGGTCTATATGGATGAAACCGGTACGCTCCTGCTTGCAACCAGCCTTGAAATCCGGATCGGGACAAGATTCCTGACCGAGGAAGATTTTTTGGATCGGTTACCCGACACGGATCAAAGTCGCGACAACCTTCAACTGGCATCAGGATCCGCCAATGTCGAGTACCTGATAGTCACCGATGAATCCCTGGCCGATCCGGTTGAACGACTGGCCCGATACAAAAACGCTGTCGGTATCATAACCGAGATAGCCTATATCGAGGACATTCTTAACTTATATAGCGGACGCGATGACGCCGAATCACTAAGGGAGTATCTGAAAGATTTCTACGCCGAGGGCGGCCGTTATGTCTGTCTGGCCGGTGATGAAATCCACCTCCCGGTCCGCTATGCATATCCGGGCGGTAGTTCCGATACACCCGACACGACCGACATGCAACTTTGCGACCTTTACTTCGCCGACCTCACCGGTGATTGGGACTATGACGGGGACAACCTCTGGGGCGAACGCTACGTCGATCAGGTCGACCTCGAACCGGAGTTGATCGTCGGACGTTTGCCGTTTGCCGATACCGTTCAAATGTCCGCCTACGTGGACAAATTGATCATGTATGAGACCAATCCCGGCCATGGCGATTTTGATTATCTTACCAGGGCGTTTTTCTTTTCATCGGACCAGATGCGTGATTATCCCGGCGGCGGCCAGCATGCTTATATCGCGGCGGCTTATCCCGATCGATTCGAAATCGACACTACTGTCGGCGTCGAGATTTCTCGCGGCGACGACATGAATCCTTATAACGAGTCCGCTACCGAGTTGGAACCGACCATGAGCGACGGATTCGGTATCATCAATGTCGTTTCCCACGGAATGTCCACCCGTTTCGAGGTCCGCACCACCGGCTATAACGGCTCTCCGCGTTCTTATTTCACCTCCGACACACTGCAGACGACCCAGGGACAGACTTCCCGCTTCAACACCGACGGACGCGTTGGACTGTTCTATTCACTGGCCTGTAACAACGGCGCCTGGGACCTGGATGCTCCCGACCTGCCGGCCAACGTTTCCGTGGCGCTGCTGGTGGATGATGATGCCGGCGCCGTAGCCTGTGTCGCCAATAGCCGCTGGGGCTGGGTCGGATCGAGCTATCTCCTGCAGGCGACCTTCTTCGATTCGCTCTTCGCTCATCCCGAACGTTCTGCCGCCGAGGCGATGTACGCTTCCAAGGCCTGTTACACCTACTACACCGATTTGCTCTACGGCCAGAATTTCCTCGGTGACCCGACCCTCAAAATTTATAACGACACTCCCCGACCGCTGACGATTAACGAAATCCCGGGACTGGAAAATATCGAGGTGTACGTAACATCGCGCGGACTCCCGGTCGAAAACTGCCGGGTGCTGCTGAGTGATTCACTCGGCGTGATTGGAGAGGTTACCACCAACGTCGAAGGTAAGGCCGTTCTGGAACTGAACTTCACTCCCGGCGCCGACTACAGCGTGGCCGCGATCAAGACCGGTTATTGCAACAGTGTTATCAGCCATTCCCCCTCGATCGTATCCGATGTAGACGATGATGATCTGCTCGGCCTGCCGCGTCAATTTGCCCTGGCCCAGAATTACCCGAATCCGTTCAATCCCAACACTACCATAGATTTCAATCTCGCTCGCCGTTCAGAAGTCACCCTTGAGGTCTTCAACATTCTCGGTGAGCGGGTAGTTACTCTGGTTGACGCCATTCTCCCCGCCGGTCGGCATTCGGTTCAGTTCGAAGCCGTCGACGACACTGGTCGCCCGATAGCCTCAGGCGTTTATCTGTATCGCCTGACTACCTCGGAATTCGTTTCCACCAAGAAAATGATGCTCCTGCGATAGAGTCACTAAAACTATGCCCTCGCGATATTCGCGACTCCTCCTTCGGGGCCCCCATTGGATGGGGGCTTTTTTTGACCTGTACAGCGACCGGTGCAAAGACTATCTTCGTTCGATAGATTTCGACCACAAGAGAACACGACATGCCCGGATTACATCTCGTTATAGGCGACGAATGTCGGACAAAACTCACTGCCGTGGAGCGCACCCTCCCGTCTCTGAAGCACGATCCCGACTACCGAAGCCAGGTTATATTTCGTACCGACAGTACCATTGTCGCCGCCAGTGGCTATCCTGATTACCCCGTCACGATTTTCGACGACGAAGAACTCCTGCTGGTGATCGAGGGAATGATCTACGGTCTTGACCGTGAACAGCTCGGCCGCGCCCTGCAACAACTGGCCGGCTTTCTCGAACCGGGCAGGCGACACGACAACCAAACTCTGGTCGACTGGCTCTTCGATCAACCGGGCGATTATCTGATCTTAATCCATCATAAACGGCACGGACAATGGTCCCTGCTTAACGATCCCCTGAACAGACTTCCGTTCTACGTTAACCTGGGCCGCGAGCGCGCCATTATGTCCCGTGAACTGCGCTTCGTTTCTTCCCTTCAGACCCAACCGGCCATTGACCGCCTCGGCCTGGCACAGTTCCTCATGTTCGGTTACCAATGCGGAACGAGGACTATTCTGACCGGAGTCGATTCACTCCCCGGAGCATCGTTAATCGAATGGAATGATCGCATCGGCGAAATCAAATCGACTCGTCTCTATGAATTCGACTACGGCGTCACCGAAGACTCCCGCGATCTCAAAAGAGCCGCCGACAAACTGACCGATCTGTTCATCGATGCCACCTGCAAAATGTCCCGAAAAAACACCGTACTCGGCCTCAGCGGCGGGCTGGATTCCCGGCCCGTAGCGGCAGCGCTGGTTAAAGCCAAGGTCCCGTTCGAGGCGCTGACTTTTCTCGATGTCGCCGGTGCGGCCCGGGGAGATGTCGACACTGCTCGACGCGTGGCCGAAGCTCTTGGGATAAACTGGAGCGTGTACGAATTGAAGTCCTGCACCGGGGTGGAGATTGAGAAAATCATGCTCATGAAGGGGGGTGCCAACTTCACCGCCTCGGCCGTCAGCCTGGCGTTTATGAAACGGATCGAGCGAACGTTTCGAAAAGACGGCGTCTATTTGTCCGGTGACGGCGGAGGAAAAACAATCCCGCTCAACGTTCCTCCTTGTGAATTCAGAACAGCGCAGGCAACGGCGCAATTCGCAATCCTCCGACATGCTCTCCTGCCCGGTCGGCTCGTCACCGCTCTTACCGGGCTACGTAAAAACGACCTGCTCGATGACATTACCGACGTGATCTCCACCTACCCCGAGCCGTCGTTTGCCCACAAGTACCTTCATTATCGCTTGAGCGATTTCAACGGTCGCTGGTCCTACGAGGGCGAAGACTGCAATCGCTACCATCTGTGGTCCGCGGCGCCTTACATGCACCTGCCGATGTTCGTCTATTCCATGAGCATCCCGGCTCGTCTCAAAGCCGAACGAAATCTCTATCATCAATTCCTGACAAACCTCTCACCCGCCGCAGCGGAAATCGAACCGGTCGGCAGTCGATACAAGTTAGGAACCGCCGTCTACCGCGCCTCCCTCCGCACCAAAGCCAATCGCACCCGTTATCCCCGCCTGTTGAACCTGGCAAAACGTTTTCTCAAACCGGCCATACCGGTCAGGAACACAGCGGTCTTAACCGACTGTATTCGCCGTCAATATGCCTCGTCGGAAGCATTGAAAGAATTGCTCGATTGCAAACAACTGGAGCACCTCCTGGAGAGGGCCAACCGAATTTCGGCCGAGGGACTGCACAATGTCCTCACCGCCACCTCCGCCATCCTGCTGCATCTTGGACAACCAATGCTGTTCGAAGAATTCGCCGATAAAGAATTCGATTAAAACCGAGCCTTACCCGACTATCTCATCGAGCACACCGGCGAACTGCTGCGCCAACTCAACCGACGAGAATTTTTGCGAATACCCGGGGCCGGGGATGATATCAAGATCGTGGTGATTCCATCTCGATATCAATGATTCCAGATACTCCGCCGCCGTGCCTGCTGTCTGATCGGAAAAACACAAACCATTGCCGGTCTCGCCAATCAAACGACCGGAAGCGCTGCCTTCATCGACCGCCGCCAGCACCGGCCGCCCCGAAGCGAACATCGTGAAGAGTCTTCCGGGAATAATCTCCCGCCCGGTATCATCGTTAAGCCCGATATACATAAGATGGCAGGAATTCAATAAGCGGATAGTGTCACCGCGCTCTTGAAAACCATGGAAAGCCGTTCGTACTTCCGGCAGTTTTCGGGAGATGATCTTTTCAAGTTCCGCTCGATTGACATTACCTACTTGTATTAGTTCGATTTGATCAACCAGGTCGGGATTATGATCGAGCACCGTGCGGATTACCTGAAACAGCGGATTAACCGGCGTCAGTTCGTTGAATGTCCCAAGCAGGGCAATCCGAAACATGCTGTCGTGAGGAGGTTCCGTCCAGAGCGCGGCGTCTTCCTCATCGTAACTGTTGTAAATCACCTTCCCGTCACCCAGGTAGGCTGCGATGGACGGATTGCAGACCGTAAGACGAGCCTGCTCCCTTACCGACTTCAACAAGTGATGCGCTTTTCTCTTCAGGCGCTCGGGTTGGTAGGTTTGTTCAATCGTATAGCTGGTCCAGAAATCTCGAAAATCGGCAATCCACGGCAGGTTTAACTCTCGATGCAACTGCTGCCCGACCAGATGACCGGATATCGGCGGTGAACTGCTTATAATCGCTCGGTACTGGTTCTGCTCATGAAGCGCCCGCCCCATCTTTACGGCATACCTGACCCAGCCGCGTTTGTTGTCCGGGAAAAACAGGTTGGCCGAGGATGCGGCGCCGTGATCGAGCGTCGCTCCCATCCGGCGCTTTCCCAGACGCCATAATTGTCGTTGCGGATCGAACGAGTCCGAACGATAGATATAATCCTTGTCTAGTTTTTCCAACAGCGACGGCTCATACACGCGATACAGCACATCTTTCACAGTGAGGACATGGCCTTCCCAGCCGAACCGTTCCAGATTGCGATACATCGCTAGCGGGCGACCGATCCCGGCTCCTCCGAGCGGCGGAAAATAATAACATATCAACAACACCCGCTTGTCGCTCATCAATCCATCCCGGCCAGGTTTTTCATGATAGTCAACTGCTCGGCGATATTATCCTCGAAGATTGCCTCTTTCCGAACTCGCGCCAGATTGTTCCGACGCATCTCGGTAAACGGCTCGGCGGCTGTGAGAATTGACTCGATGACTCGTTGCAGGTTTTCGCTGTCGTCCTGACGGAACAGAAATCCCGATTCCGAGGTAAGCCACTCGGCAACCCCGTCGATTTCCGCCGCTACCGGGACCAATCCCAGCGCCATCGCCTCTATCAACGAAGCCGGTGAAGAATCGGATCGGGAAGCTGATAAAAAGACATCATGCGCCGCCGTCATTTTCAAAAATCCGGGACGGTCGGTCCGTTCGTACAGCGTCACTCCCCGACCTGTCAACTCCCCGGCCTTTTCGCGGAACTTGTCGGCCAGTGGACCGAACGCGGGAAAAGTAAGCGTGATGCGGCCGTTGCGAACCATATCGGACAGGCTTTCCAGAACGAACTGATTGTTGTACACCTCCGCCTGGGTTCGCGGTACGATAATCCTGAGTGGTGAATTGAATCGATAATCCGATCGATGCAGACTCAAAAAACATCGCTCGATTCCCCAGGGAATTACCGAGGTATTCTCCAAAGGAATCAACTTCTTAGCCGCCTCGATCAGATAATGACTATCTCCGACCACGTGATCGGCGGCTTTGAGCGCTCGAATCGTCTTGAGGCGATGGAGGATGGAAAGGCCCGGTACGATCAGGATATCCGACCCCCATAAATTCAACAGGGTCGGCACATGTTTTCGCCTCGTTGCCTGAGCTGTCATGAAACCGTAGCCGGAAGCATAGTGGGGATTGATCACGTCCGGTTTGAAACGCTCGATCAACTCACGCATCTGGAGCGAGGCAAAACTGTAATGCAGACGTCGCACCGGACCGCGACGGCGCAAATGGAAATGATGAATCGGCCCGCGCTCCAGCGATGCAATCATCAGTCGGCAACCCTGACGCCGATACTCAGCGGCTATCCGTTCCGTATGGAACGCCTCACTGTCGGCCGGCAGCAGAATTTTGAACGGTCGCTTTTTCACAACAACCTTCCGATCCCTCTACATGCGCTGAGGGTGCGGTACTCGTGTTCGACTCCTCCCCATTTCTTCTTGTAACTCTGCAGTGATTCCGCCTCGATCGGCGACTGCCCCATATTGAGCGAGACCATCCCGCGCTCGCGCACCTCCGAGGCCAACCGTACCAGCAACAGTTGATTGGCCTTGAGAAAAGAGAACTCCTTATCGAAATAAACCTGCCAGTTCAGGACACTGTTATCGAGAACAAAATTGATATGTGAGGTTGCCGCCCGCCCTTCATGTCGGACGAAATACCAGATAATGCGATCATCCTTCGCAGCCAGTTCCGCCAGCGCAGTGAAAAACTTCTCATCGTATTTAGGCGCACGGCTGTGGCGCTTCTCGGTCTGACGCATCAACTCCAGGAACAATGCCATGTGTTCGCGGGCATCGAACCGCTCGATTGCCGTCGTCTCTCGCTGAGCCTTGCGAATCTCCGATTGAATTTTTTTGTCCGGCGGCATCCAGTCCGCTTCGGAGATATCAACCAGCAGCGTCGTTGAAGAAATCAATTCGCAACGATTGCCTGCCGGGAAATTGCCCTCGAAATCGGTCACGAAACATTTGGCATAACCATGGCTATATACGGCGTCAAGAATCGCCTTGATAATCTCCGACTCCCTCGACCGCCCATTGTCACTGAAAACCATGCGACTGTAACATCCGTCCGGCATCGATTGGAACCGCACCAGCGGCTTACGACCGAACTCCACCCCCGGCAGAACCGCCACCACCTCTCCGGTCTCTTCGGCCGCCCAATAAACAGGGCGTCCTCCAAGACTCCTCCATAACTCAGAAAATCCCTTGGACGTAAAGAAAAAAAGCTCCAGCCGGTTTGTTAAGTTATCCGGTAGAGCTGAAGTCGTCTCGAACCGCCGGATTTCGGTCATTGCCGCACCAGCAGGATTTTGCCTCGGCCTATATTTCCTTCGGAATCGGTTAGCACGTAGAGATAAACACCGTCGGCCACTTCGCGACCGGTCTCGTTGCGCCCGTCCCAGGTCTCGTTGACATCCAGCTCACGAACCCGCTCACCGGCCAGACTATAAAGCATGATCGTTCCGGAATTGCCGAAATTGAAACGCAGCACATCATCGGCGGAGCGGATCACGAACGGATTGGGAAATGCCAGCACTTCGGCGACATCGTACACCGGGGTGCCGATATCCGACGGTATGATATTTATCCCGGCAGCAGTCCCGATATAGAGATCGCCGGTAGCATCATCGAGGGTAAGACTCGTGATTTGATCGTTAACCAAACCGCTGTTCATTGTCGTGAACACCTCGTACTCCCGCTGAGTAATATCGAATCGAGCCAGTCCCTTACGCGTGCCGACCCAGAGATTACCGCGTCCATCGAACGCCAGAGCACGGACATCGCGATCCACGCCGGCCGGAAGATCGACATCCACGAAACGATCGATCCCCCAATCGTAACGACACAACCCGGCCGGTGTCCCGACCCAGAGAACGCCGTCCGGCGCATACTTCACGACATGAACCGAATTTGATCGCAGGTTGCCGTCGTCTTCGGTAAACTGCCGACAACACTGACTCGGTCGCTCGAACGGATCGGCGCCGACATCGCAGACATATATCCCTTCATACTCGTTGCCCACGGCGACCTGCCCGTCCTGAGCATCGAGACACGACACGAACTCATCGGAGAGACCGTCGGCAATCCCCAGCGCGTCCCAACCGCTGAGGGCTCCGATATTCTCGAGATCGGCTATCGCCACCGCGTCGCCGGTATAAGCACGATAGGCGGCAGTGTACAGATAGCGCCCGTCATTGGCAATACCGTAGACAACAACGTATGCCGCTGATCCGGGGAGAGCATCGTTATTGCCAATCAATGTCGAGTTGTCTTCCTTGTAACGTACGGCCGAGTCGCCCTCCAGGGCAAACAAACCATTGCCGTAAGTACCGGCCCAGACCGTTCCGTACTGGTCAGAGGCCATACGGGTGTTGCGCGAACTGACGTTGATATCATACTCATACCACTGCCAACCATCCTGACGCGCCACCCCGAGGTTGCTGAATCCAACCGTCATCACTCCGTCGAGATCAATCGCGATCCCGCTGGTGATATTCCCCGGCATTCCGGTGTAAAGATATTCGTTCCAGGTGTCGGTGATATTGTAATAGATTCCCTCTCCGGAGACGTTTACCAGACGAATCACCCCGGTATTAAGCCCGCCGGACGGCATCGAAGGAAGTCCGGATGTCGACAGCACTGTCTGTGTGCCGCCCGTGATTACTCCCATCCCCGAAGCGCTGTAATAGAAAAGCGAATCATTATCCAGTCGCAATTCCGTGATCTCGACCGAAGCTCCCACGGGCAGCACCGTAACATTGGTATCACCGGGACCGTAACTCAGCCGCACGATACCTTCAGTCGTGGCCGCGTAAATATCTCCCTCATAGCGCACCACGCGATTGATCATGCCGCTGCCCAGCACCGAACTGCCAAACACCGTCCACGAGGAAGGAAACTTAAGCGATTTGGGATCCGTCCGATCCGCCACCGCGAGTCCTGCGGACGTTGCCAGCCAGATACTGTCGCCGTCCAGCCGGATATCGTTGACATTCGGAAAATCAGGCAGATCGCCGAAACGGCCGTAGCTGTCCTGGATTTGCCCACCGTCGATATGCTTGGAAAAATAGACCAGCCCGACCTCGGAGCCGATCCAGATAAAATCACCGTCATCCACGAGACAATAGAGCGGGATCAGTTCATCTTCTTCGTCGAAGAATAAAAACTGTCGTGAGTCGGTCCCATCCCAGCGAATCAAACGACCGAGACCGCTAATCCAGATCTGCCCGGAGTCATCGGCCGTCATATCGGTGATATCGATCGTGCCCAGTCCGTCGACATTGGTCCATACATACCCCGGTAAACCGAGGTCGGTCAGCACCAGCAAACCGCCGGAGGTGGCCATAAAAACCGAGTCTCCGATTATTTCCATGCGACGGACCTCTTTGAGCGAGGTCAGGGTTTGCCAATCGTAATGCTCGGCCCATACGACGCTCGCCGGAAGCAGGAACGCAAGAATCAAGAAAATCGTTTTGACAGTTTTCGTAAGAGCCATAATGCTACCATAATCGCCGCAGCCGACAAGGTAAAGAAAAAGCTCACCCGCCCGGCGACATCGCCGTACTCCGTGTACAACGACCAGGAATCGATCAAGCCGACTCTGACCTTCAGACCGGCTACTTCGTAAGTGCCTAGTTGCTCTCTTATACGACCGTAGGGATCGACCACGAAGGTCAAGCCGCTGTTGGCCGAACGAGCCATCCAGCAGCGGTTTTCGATCGCCCGCGTGATAAATATCCGGGCATGCTGATAAATCCCGACCGATGTCCCGAACCAGGTATCGTTGGTGATACCAACCACGAAATCGGCGCCGTTGCGCACGATACCGCGGACGAACTCCGGAAAAGCGGTTTCGAAACAAATCAGTACGCCGTAATTGACTCGATCGGTTTCGAACAACCTGGCCGAGTCGCCCGGATAGAAATCCGACCACCATTGGACACCACCGGCCTGGTCGATAAACGTCAGGTACTGTTTCAGGAAATTCTTCTGCAGAAACGGCAGGTAATCCTGATACGGCACATGCTCGGAGAACGGCACCAGCTTCACCTTGTTATACCGTTCAACCATCTGCCCGTCGGGTGCGAATTCGTAACACGAATTGAACGTGCGTGTTTTTTCGGGAGTTACTTCGGCTCCAAGCGCTCCTACCAGATGAAAGGCATTCGTCCGCTGTGCCGTTGCCCCGATCGCCCTTCGCGCCGGAACATCGTGACTCAGATAACAGGGAGCGGAAGTCTCCGGCCAGACAAACAGCTTGATCTCTCCGTCCTGAAGATCACGCGCCAGAGAATCATAAAGCTGGAACGAATGTCGTTGATTCCCCTCCGCCCATTTGACCTCGAGCGGCACCGATCCCTGAAGCAGCCCGACCGTGTACTCTCCGGGAAGCGGGTATTTCGGCACCATGGCCCAGCCCAGACAGATCATCAGGGCGACAATCCCGACCGCCACGAAACCGGCTGTCAGGCGACGTTCATCTTTGGCTTCCTTGCGGAATATCTGCCAGATCAGAACATTCACCGCGACGATGATCAACGAAAGACCGTGCACCGAGACGATTGATACGAACTGAATAATGTACAGAAAATAAGCCTGACTGTACCCGAGATCCGACCAGGGAAAAGCGAACTCGGAAAGCGTCCGAAAATACTCCACTCCCACCCAGACCAGCGGCGCGGCGATACAGCCCCACAGCGGTCGTATCCGAAACAGCTTCCAGAACACCATGAGAGCCGCGGCGTAATAAAACGCTACGATGATCACCGCGGCGATCATCCCCGGCGGGGTAACCATCGCCACCCAATACAGACTGAACAGGTTGAACATGAACGCGAACAGGTAAGCGCTCGAGAAGGCACGACAGGCATCCTGCCTGGAAATAATCCAGAGCGGCCGCACCAACGAGAACCAGGCCAGAATACCAAGAGGATACTGATTAAATGAAATCGCCAGCGCCAGTGCCCAGACAGTCAATTCCAGTCTTCGGACACGCACGGCCGTGTCTTGCGGCAGAATCAGACGCCAGACGCTGTGGATAAAATTCGGCAGGGGTTACCCTCGCATAATCAGAGACTTGCCGGTCATTTCGGTCGGTTGGTCGATCCCCATGATATCCAGGATAGTCGGCGCTACATCGGCCAGAATACCGCCGCTTCGCAACGAGATAGAACCGAGTTTGCCGGCCGGATCATAGACAATGAACGGAACCAGATTCGTGGTATGCGCCGTCCAGGGACCGCCTGTCGCCGGATCGACCATCAACTCGGCGTTGCCGTGATCGGCCGTGATCAGAGCTATGCCGTCCTTATCCTTGATCGCTCCGAGCAACCGCCCTAACCCGGTATCGACCGCCTCGACCGCCTTTTTAGCGGCTTCGAACACCCCGGTATGGCCGACCATATCACAGTTGGCGTAATTCAACACGACCAGATCGTATTTCCCGGATTCGATTTTCTTCACCGCATTATCGGTCACCAACACCGAAGACATCTCCGGCTGAAGATCGTAGGTCGCTACTTTCGGCGATGGGATCAGATCGCGGTCCTCACCGGCAAAAGGCTCCTCGACTCCGCCGTTGAAGAAAAACGTGACATGAGCATATTTCTCGGTTTCAGCCGTCCGTAGCTGCTTCAGACCGTGACGCGAAATCACCTCGCCCAGGATGTTCTTATGGCGAACCGGATGGAAAGCGACCTTAGCCTCGAACATCTTAACATCGTAGTTGGTCATGGTTACCAACTCGATCCGGGGATTATTCGGATGGTCGATCCCGGGGATATCATAACCCAACAGCATCTCCGATAATTCACGTACCCGGTCGGCGCGGAAATTGAAGAAGATCGCGGCATCGCTGTCTTGCAGTCGCCCCTTCCCCTGTTCCCCCAGATCGATCACGACCGGTTCGATGAACTCATCGGTTACTTTGTTCGCATAGGAAGCCTTGATCGCTTCAACCGGATCGGTGGCATGATGTCCTTCGCCGAGTACGATGGCTCGGTAAGCGCGATCCACCCGCTCCCAGCGCTTGTCGCGATCCATCGCATAATAGCGGCCCGAAACCGACGCCACCTTACCGATGCCGATCTCCTTCATTTTGTCCACGACCTGGGTCATGTATTTCCAGCCCGAATCGGGCGGTGTGTCGCGGCCGTCCATGAAGGCATGCAGATACAGCTCCGGCACCTTACGGTCGTGCGCCATTTTAAGCAGAGCATACAGGTGCTCCATCGAGGAATGCACGCAACCGTCCGACACCAGCCCGAACAAATGTACCGCCTTGCCGTCGAGCGCCACTCGATCCATCGCCGCCGCCAGCGCCGGATTATCGAAAAAGACTCCGTCGGCAATCGCCTTGTCGATCCGGGTGATATCCTGATAGACTACCCGACCCGACCCGAGGTTGAGATGCCCCACCTCGCTGTTCCCCATTTGTCCGACGGGAAGACCTACCGCGAGACCCGAGCCGTCAATTTTGGTGTTGGGACAATCGGCGAAAAGTCTGTCAAGAGTGGGTTTGGTGGCCGCCGCGATAGCGTTGTTGGCGGTTTCATCGCGAAGGCCGAAGCCGTCCATTATGCAAAGTAGTACCATGAGATACCTAGTCCGTAAGTTTTACCGGTTTAGAGCCCTTGACAACACGGCCGATTTCATAGCAGGTCTCCCCCAACTTTTCGAGGGTGCCCTTGATCCCGGCGGCCTCGTCGCCGTTCGTTACCAGTATATAACCGATTCCCATGTTGAAGGTTCGATAGATATCGACCGGATCGATATTTCCGGCCTCTTTCAACCAGCTAAATACCGGCGGGACCGGCCATGTCGATTTGCTGATCTCGGCGCATAAACCCGAGGGCATCACCCGGTTAAGATTCCCCTGAATCCCTCCCCCCGTTATATGCGCCATGCCGTGCACCTTGAATTTATCGAGCAGCGGCAACACCACCGGCGCGTAGCAACGATGTATCGCCATGAGCGCTTCGGCGACCGTTCCGCCAAGTTCTTTGACGCAGTCATCGGGCTTATGTCCGGCGATCTCGAACGCCACCTTGCGGGCGAGCGAATAGCCGTTGGTATGCAGACCGGTCGAGGGTAATCCGAGACAGATGTCTCCCTCACATATTTTCGAACCGTTTATTATCCGTTGCCGGTCGACCACGCCGACAATGAATCCGGCCAGATCGTATTCACCCGGTCCGTACAGATCGGGCATTTCGGCCGTCTCACCGCCTATCAAAGGCATCCCGGATTCCTTGCAGGCCAGGCTGAGGCCTTCGACAATATCTGCTACAATGTCCGGTCTGAGTTTGCCGGTACCGATGTAATCGAGGAAAAACAACGGCCGGGCGCCGTGAACCAGGATATCGTCAACACAATGGTTGACCAGATCCTGCCCTACCGTTTTATGAATGTTGGTCATGACGGCCAGCTTCACTTTAGTGCCGACACCGTCGGACGAGGAAATCAGCACCGGTTGGCCGATCCCCGAAAAGTCGGGCTCATAGAAGCCGCCAAAAGCGCCTATGCCGCTCAAAACCTGGCTGTTAAAGCTGCTTTGAGCCAGCGCTTTGATTCGTTCCACCGCCGCATCGCCGGCATCGAGATCGACTCCGGAATCGGCGTAGGTAAGAGTCGGTTTTTTCGTTGGGTCTGTCATGGGCGATATATATATTTGAGGGCGAGGGAAGTCAACAAGTTACACTTTTTAGCACGAGACGTTCATGGACCATACACCTTATCAACGACCGGAGTTGTATGAGTTAGCCTTTGGCTGGCGCGACTTCAAAAAAGCGGTCGATTTCATTACGGAAGCGGCCAACCGGACCGGTTTAACCGAGATCAAGTCGATGGTGGAACTGGGTTGCGGTCCCGGGCAATACTGTCGTGAATTCGCCCGACGTGGTGTCACCGCCTGCGGCGTCGACCTCTCCCCCGAGATGGTCCTCTACGCCCAGAAAATCTTCGATGATGAGAAACTGCCGGGATACATAATTGAAGCCGACTTCCGTAACTTCAGCCTCGAAGCTCCGGTTGATCTCGCCGTTTGTATGATGGCTACTTTCAACTACCTCCTCACTAACGAGGACATCGTGCGCCATTTCCGAACCGTAGCCGCCAACCTCAACGAGGGGGGCGTTTACCTGATCGAACTGCCTCACCCGCGCGACATCTACTCCGACGGTAAAAGCACTCAGGATGTCTGGGAAATGGAAGACAACGGTCTCAAGCTGCGCATCGACTGGGGTAGCGACGGGAAATTCGATCCGCTCACTGAGATCGACCGCGGTACCGTCCGTTTCACTCTTGAACAGAACGGTGTTATCGGTTCTTTCGAGAGCCTTGATTCCTCACGCCGTCTGAGCCTGGGTCATCTGCGCGCTTTACTCCAACTGGCCGACTGTTTTTCCATCGCGGGTATGTACGGCGACCTCGACTGCGAACAACCATTCGACAACACCAAGAAATCCTGGCGCCTTTTGCTGATCCTGAAGAAGCTGTTCTGAGCTATCGGTCCACTTCTCTGGTGGCCCACCCGTCCACGGGTGGGATTAAAATCATATCGACTTGTACAACCGCGGCGTCTCCCATATATGACTCCGGTAAATGACCTCGCGAAGAATCCAACCGCGTTGGTGGGCGGCAGACGTCTCATCTTGGTGGGCGGCAGACCTCCCGGTCTGCCCCAGCTCGTTGGTGGCCCACCCGTCCACGGGTGGGGTTAAAATCATATCTACTTGTACAACCGCGGCGCCTCCCATATATGACTCCGGTAAATGACCTCGCGAAGAATCCAACCGCGTTGGTGGGCAGCAGACCTCTCGGTCTGCCCCAGCTCTCTGGTGGCCCACCCGTCCACGGGTGGGATTAAAATCATATCTACTTGTACAACCGCGGCGCCTTTCATATATGACTCCCGTAAATGACCTCGCGAAGAATCCAACCGTCTTGGTGGGCGGCAGACCTCCCGGTCTGCCCCAGCTCGTTGCTGAGTAGATCCCCCCGGCCCACCCTCACCGCTTTCTGCACAACATCTCCCCTGATTGCCACCATCGGCTTACTTGTAGGTACGTGTATATATCCCCAACCCAGGAAATACCGAATGTCTGAAAATAAAAACCGCAAAACGAACCCAATTCACCGTAATCGGATGACCGGATGGAGATTAGGGAGATAAACGTGTCGCTATGTGTGGATAACTCTTCGGGCCGATTCCGACAGAATACTCATCGGCGCGGGGACTGCGCTGTTGTTTCGCCGCAGGACGACGGAACAAGGATATAGACCGGGAATATCGTTAAAACGGATTTTCGCAAAATGAACCCAATTCCGGCTAACGGTCTAAGGATCAATGCGATGCAGATAAATCGAGAACTCGCAATGTGGATAATTTGTCGCTCTTTGAGTCGTGATCAATGAGAGCAAAACCTGTGGACAAGGAACGACCTCACACTCCCTCCGTCCGCAGCAGCTCCAGCAATCCGGCGAAATCCTCGGGAAGCTCCGTCTCGATCTTGATCTCTTCCCCGGTTATCGGATGCTCGAACTCCAGCCGCCTGGCGTGCAGCGCCTGGCGAGGCATCTGGATCAACAACTTCCTGGCGAGGAGGCGCTCCGGCGCGAACACCCCCCGGTGCCATTTCTCTCGTCCACCGTATTCCGGATCACCCAACACCGGATGCCCCAGATGCGAAAAATGCACCCGGATTTGATGCGTGCGACCGGTCTGCAAATGGACTTCGACATAATCGTAGGCGCGAAATCGTTCGAGGAGTTGATACGTCGTCACCGCCTCGCGGCTCTTCACATGCGTGACGGTCATCTTCTTGCGATCCTTGATGGAACGACCGATCGGCAGGTCGATCTCCCCGGTCTCTTCGGCCAGATGACCGCAGACGATCGCCTGATAAATCCGTTTCACCTGCCGCGCCTGGATCATTTTCTGAAGACTCAGCAGCGCCGCCTCGGTGCGGGCAACGATTATTAAGCCGGAAGTATTCTTATCGAGCCGATGGACGATCCCCGGTCGGCTGTCGACCGCACCGGTATCGGCTAAATGTCCGAAACGATGACATAATGCATTAACCAGCGTGCCGCTGGGATTGCCGGGCGCGGGATGCGTAACCATGCCGGCCGGTTTGTTTACCACCGCCAGGTATTCATCCTCATAGACGATCTCGATTGGAATATCTTCCGCCTTGACCGACATCCGTTCCACCGGCGGCACCTCGATCCGCACCGTCTCTCCCCCCTTGACCTGTACGTTCTTGGCCACCGGAGAGCCGTTTATGGTCACGAGTCCTGCGGTCATGAGTTTCTGGATACGACTGCGGGTGAGATCGAGTTCCTCGTGATCAGCCAGCAGCCGGTCCAGTCGTTCCGGTTTGGACAGCGTTGGTATGGTTAACTCGCGGCGTACGCTGTGGTCGTCCGACTCCGTCATGAGTAATACCTATCCCTGGGCAATGGCTCGGTTGATTTGTCGAATCATCTCTCCCACGGCGCGATCGTACCCGACCAGCATCGCTCGAGCGGTGACGGCAAAACCGACCACGAACTCATCGACTAAATCGAGCGCCGCCAGCGGACCGATATTGTCATAATCGAGACCGCGCGCGGCCAGTACGGTCAGACTGCTTTTACGGGCCTGTTCGGCGGCGCGGCCGATCCGCTCCAGCTCGGTACGCTGGTCGTTGATCGTGCGGGCCGAGGTATACGCCGCGCAGGACAACATCACCGAATGTGCTCCGGCTTTGAGTGCCCCCTTGATCGCGGCCGCTTCCGGTTCGATAAAAATGCCGGTTTCACAGCCCGCACCCGAGAGCTGAGCCACCGCTCCGCTGTAGTCGATATGAGACGAATTGAAATCAATCGTCGTCACCAGTCCCTGACCGGCCGCCTGATCGGCTACCAGAATAGCTTCCGCCGGTACAGCCGCCGAGACCGCCTTGAGCATATCCTCGGTCGGAGGCAGCTCCACGGTCAAGCGTCTCCGGAACTGCTCCACCATGAGCCTCAGGTCGCGGATCCGCATCGGCCGACCGTTGGTTCGCATCTGTATCGACAATCCCTCCGCCCCGGCCAGCTCCGCCAGCGTCGCCGCTTTGGTCGGCTCCGGTTCCCCGCGTCCCCGTATCTCCCGCATTATCGCCACTGCATCCAGGCTTACGATCAAAGAAGACAATTCACATCACTCCTTGCTTTTCTCACCACGAAGAGGACGGTTTCTGCTACCGTCGCTTAACAGTTATTATACACCGCGGTCGGCCTCCTCGAAACTAAAACAGTAAATACGGGGATTTCAGAGCAGACCGGCTGCGACCAGGCAATCGGTCAAGGTAATGAACTGCTCGGTGGACATCTGTTCGGCCCGAACGTTAGGCCAAAGGCCCACTTCCTGCATAGCAGCCTTGAGATGCTCGGCGTCCTCAATCGGATCCGGGACAAGGTTGTTGACCAGCAGCTTGCGCCGACGCTCGAACGCCTGACGTACCAGACTATCGAACTGCGCCGGATGACTCAGCTTTACTTCAGTCTTCGGCGTGAGCCTAAGCACCGCCGATGAGACTTGAGGCGGCGGACTGAAACTACCCGGCTTTACCGTGAAGCAGTATTCGACATCGAAATAGAGCTGGGTAATGATCGACAATGGTGACCAGTTCTTCCCCGGCGGGCTTGCGTTGATCCGCTCGGCCACCTCCTTCTGCACCATGAACAACGCTCCAACCACCTGTTCGCGATAACGAACGGTCCAGTCAAGCACCGGCGAAGTGATGTTGTACGGAAGATTGCCCAGTAAGAAGAAACGTGTTGCGCCTAATGTCTCCGGGGTAGTTTCGAGAAAATCCCCATGCTGCAAAACCACATTGGGATGTTTCTCCAGCAGTTTTTTCAGATAACCGATCAGATCGCGGTCGAACTCGACCGCCGTGATCGGTGTACCGGCGGCTGCCAGCGGCAGGGTGAGCGCTCCCCGACCGGGACCAACTTCAACGATGTGAGGTTGACGAACCGGATCAACCAAATCCACGATTTGCCGGATCACCGCCTCTGACTTGAGGAAATTCTGGCCGAGCCGTTTCTTGGCATGGTAACCCGGCACGGTCAACCTCCGAAGGTCTCGACCAAATGGAAAAGCTTCTGTGTGTTGCGGTCGGTTACTTTTTCAACTTCCGCCGGATCGATCCCCTTCAACTCGGCCAGCTTGCGGCAGATGTACGGGATATAAGCCGGTGAGTTGGTCTTACCGCGAAAAGGCACCGGCGTCAGGAACGGTGCGTCCGTCTCAAGCAGAATTTTCTCAAGGGGAACAGCCGTCGCCATCACCGCAGAAAGGGCATTCTTATATGTGATGCGTCCACCGACGGAGACATGAAAGCCAAGATCGAGGACTTCTTTCGCTTCCCGGGCATTGCCCGGAAAACAATGAAACACGCCCCCCACCAGCGCCGGAGCATACGGCCGCACTATGTCAACCGTATCGCGAAATGCCTCGCGAGTGTGAATGACAATCGGCATATCGAGATCGACCGCCAATTCCAGTTGTTGCACGAAAGCACGTCGCTGGACATCGCGCGGGGACAGATCGCGATAATAATCGAGGCCGATTTCGCCAATAGCCACAACCTTCTCGTGCTCCGTCATTTTCTTTAGCTCGTCAAGGACATTATCGTCAACAGTCTTCGCATCGTGCGGATGCACCCCCACGGCGGCATATACGGAATCGAAACGCTCGGCAAGGGCTACTGACCGGCGCGATGACTCAAGGTCAGCCCCGATATTTACCAGAGTGTGCACCCCGGCCCGGACTGCCTCGGCGATCACTTCATCGCGTCGACCGTTATACTCTTTGAGATCCAGATGACAATGCGAGTCGATCATCAGCCTATGGAAGCACCCGGCGGAAGGTCGCCATCAGGCGTAAGCACCGCCAGCTTCTTCCCCTTTTTAGCCGCCAGGAGCATGCCGCGTGATTCCACGCCTCGAATAACCGCCGGTTTCAGATTCGTCACGACAGCGACACGTTTTCCGACAATTTCCTCCGGCTTGTAGAACTCGGCGATCCCGGCCACGATCTGACGTTTTTCAGAGCCGAGGTCAATTTGCAACTTGAGCAGTTTGTTGGCTCCCTCCACCCGTTCCGCCTCGAGCACTTCAGCTACCCGTAAGTCGACTTTGCCGAACTCAGAAATGTCAATAAGGTTCGCCTCGTCCACCGCTTTCTCCGGTGTCTCTTCTTTCAGTTCGCCGGGGAGATTCATGCGCGGGAAAACCGCTTGCTCCACCTTCACCGGTGTCCCCGGTTCCATTTGATAGAAAGTCCGGGCGTTGTCGAGGGTCAAGTCACGGTCGTCTAGCGACAGCGCCGTCCTGATTTCGCGCATTTTGTTCGGTAGTACGGGCGACAGGATAATCGTCACGATCCTGATCATCTCACAGCAGGCATACAGCACCCCACCCAACTCGGCGGTCTTGCCCTCCCTGGCGAGAATCCACGGAGCGGTATCGTTGAAGAACTTGTTGGTCGCTTTCACCAGAGCCATAGCTTCTCCGATTGCCTGTCCCAACCGGAAATGCTTGATATGTTCGTAGGCGCTGTTCGGCAACGCCTCAGCTTGTCCGAGCAATTCCTCGAATCCCGGTAATCCCTTATGAGGTTGCGGCAGTTTGCCGTCGCAATGTGTTTTAATAAGTTTCGCCACCCGCGATACCAGATTGCCGAGATCGTTGGCCAGATCGGAGTTGTACTGAATCACGAATCTTGAAACCTGAACATCGCCGTCCACTCCGAACGGATACTGCGTCAACAGCAGGTAACGGGTCACATCGGCGCCATATTGTGCTACGAGCTCGTTGGGATCGATGAAATTCCCGAGCGACTTTGACATCTTCCGGCCGTCAATCGTGAAATAGCCGTGTAAAAAGATCGTATCCGGAAGTTTTAATCCCGCCGCCAACAACATCGCCGGCCAATAAAGGCAATGGAATTTGAGAATGTCCTTAGCCATCAGGTGGACAACTTCCGCCTTATTCCACCATTTATCGAAATTCTCGGGATCATCGCCGTAACCAATCGCCGTGATATAATTGGAGAGCGCATCGACCCAGACATAAGCGACCTGGCTTTTATCGAACGGCAGCGGAATTCCCCACTTCACCCGCTCGCGCGAAAGAGAAAAATCCGGCAGGTCCTGATTGAACAGTCCCAACACTTCGCGTCGTCGTTCTTCCGGGAGTATTTTCAACTCACCCGATTCGATTCTTCGTTTAAGTTCCGGCAGGAAAGCCGTCAACCGGAAGAAGTAATTCTTCTCCTTCAACTTCTCGGGAGCGCGTAAATGATCGGGGCAAAGTCCATCCACCAACTCTTTCTCGGTCATGAACTTTTCACAGCCGGTACAATAAAGCCCTTCATAGTAATCCGAATAAACCACGTCACGACCGTCTTCGGTTTTGGCCTCCATCATCACATTGAGGAGTTTGATGACCGCATCGGTGTGACGTTTGCTGGTCGTTCGGACGAAATAATCGGGATGAACGTCAAGTGCTTCCCAGGCTTTCTGGAAAGTCGCTACTGTCCGATCACAGAATTGAATTTCAGTCAAACCGGCCGCTTCGGCTACTTCGGCCACTTTCGTGCCGTGCTCATCGGTTCCGGTCAGAAAAAAACTCTCGCGCCCGGCCAGGCGATGAAACCGGGCGAGTACATCGGCGGCAATAGTCGTATAGGCATGGCCGATATGTGGCTTGTCGTTAACGTAATAGATCGGTGTCGTTACGTAGAAAGGTCTTGCCAAGGCAAAGCTCCTTGATCAATCAGTTTTCGGAATTGTCCTCATCCTCGAGCATTTTCAGCTCTTCCTCATCGACCGGCTCGGCGTTCACATCGACCGGAAGATTGCGGTTGTCATCGGCATTCTCGCCGCTCTCTTTATTCGACCATTCGATATCCTTGGCCTGACAGCGAAAGCGGACATTGTCATCGCCGCGAATGATCCCTTCCTCGTGGAAAACATCGATCCGCTCAAGAACACCTTCCCCCTCCTTGGTCATAACACGTTTGCCGGTCGGTGGGAATTTTTTCTTGCAGACCGCATACACATCCGCCTCATAACGCAGACAACAAAGCAACCGGCCGCAATTGCCGGATATTTTGGAGGGATTCAACGGCAGATCCTGCTCGCGGGCATGCTGAGTAGAAATCGGCTCGAAACCTCGAATGAAGGTGTTGCAGCATTGGTTCATGCCGCAAATGCCATACCCTCCGATTCGCCGCGCTTCGTCGCGTACGCCAATCTGGCGTAACTCGATACGAGTGCGATAGCGCGCCGCCAGATCCTTGACCAACTCACGAAAATCCACTCGGTGATCGGCAGTAAAATAGACCGTCATCTTGTTGCCGTCGAACTGCAATTCCACATCGACCACCTTCATCGCCAGTCCGTGTCGGGCAATAATCTCAATCACCTCATCGCGATATTCATCTTCCTTTTTCTGGAGCTCGCGGTAAGTTGCCTTATCTTCTTCGGAAGCCGGTCGCAAAATCGATCCGGGACGATCGCGATCGGTAAAATCGACCTCTTGCTCGACCTGGGTCCGTACCAGGCCGATATTCTCACCCCGTTCCGCCTGGACGATCACATAATCCGACTGATTGATACTATGATAATAGGTATTGTAAAAATACTCCCGACGGGAGCCTTTGAACTCGACAAGGTATAATTCCGCCATGGCGGGAAACTCTCCCTATCTATATAAAAAGCCCTGATCAGGCTGACTGCCGGTGGATTCCGGCCTTGAGCTTGAGGCTCAGGGCGGCTAATAATCCCGGAATATGCACGTTTAGGGCAATATCATCAAGGGCTAATTTGATCGCTTGCACCATGAGTTCCGCCGGTTGGCTGCCCTGGAAGTAGCTTGAGAGACGAATCAGATCGGACTTGAAATCAACGTTGACGATATCGGACTCATTTCCGGTAGCGGCATAGCGATTGCAGTCGGCTGTGAGCGATTGCCATTGGATCAGCAATTCTCGCGCGTGCCCCCGGTCGCGAGTCTTGACCAGATCGACCAAATGGCTGATAGTCTCGGCGCCGCTGTCGACAAAAAGAGACTTGAACAGCATAAATCCCACCGACCGCCGCGACAGATCATCATCCTCGGTCGTGGCCATCTCGACCGCTTTTCCCAGCGATCCTTCAGCCAACCGAGCAAGCACCGTTGCTTTGACCGGATTCAGATCGTAATGCTCTATAAGATAGTTTTCCATCGCCGCAGGAGGGATACGATCCAGCCGAATTACCTGCGAACGGGACTGAATAGTCGGCAGCAACGATTCCGGCCGCTCCGTAGTCAGGATAATTACCGTATCGGCGGGTGGCTCCTCAATCATTTTCAACAGAGCATCAGCTGAGGCGGCCCGCATCTTTTCCATCTGATGAAACAGCGCCACCCGTCGCACTCCAACACTGGCCTTGGAAGACAGGTGTTTTTTTATACTCCGGGCCGTATCGATACGAATCGAGTCATTGGCCTCGAACGAAAGTTGCTTGAAAGGTTCCTGCCGCTTTTGTTCGAGAATCTCGTTCGTCAGATCGATTTCTTTGTCCTTGCTATCGAATTTGGGCAGCGGGAACGCCGTGAACAGTCCCTCGAAACCGAGGTTGAAGATATTCCGGCAGGCATAGCATTGACCGCACGGCACCGGCAGACCGGTGTCGCTTTTTGGGCGCGGATTCTCCTCACAATTCAACAGCGCCGCAAATGCCAGCGCCAGCGGCCAGCGACCGACTCCGTCCGCACCATAAAATAAATAGGTTCCGGCTACGCGATCGTTTTCATAAGCCCGAGTGAGGATTTTCCAGGCACGCGGCTGAATTTGAGATATATCAAAAGGCGTCAAGTTTGATCCATTTCACCGGGTCGAGCGCCTCGCGGCCTCGACGTAATTCAAAGCGCACTTCGCCGTCTCCACCGGCGGTGGCCAAAGTCGTCCCGGTTTGAACCATGCGCCCCTTGGCGACCGAAACCGTGCCGAGTCCGGCATAGGTACTGTAATACTGATCGCCATGATCGACAATAACGAAATTGCCGTAACCGCGCAATTCGCCCACATAGACCACCCGGCCCGAGGCAACCGCCGTTACCGCCCGACCGGTCTTGCCGCTGACCACGATACCGGGGGAAAACGATTTGAGCCGAGTAATAGGATCGGTGGAATAACCGTAAGTAGTCGTGATCTTGCCTCGACAAGGCGCCCCCAACTGTCCCTTGATCGACTCCAGGATCGAGGGTGTCACCGGTGCTTCGACGCTTGTCCCGGTAGTATGGCGACTTTCTTGTTCCAAACGGGCGACAATCGCTTCCATTTCTTCGGCGGCCTGCGCCAGCATAGATATCCGGTCGGCTTCGGCCGTTTTCTGCCGATGCAGTGTCGCCAATTCCTTTTCGCGTCGTTCCTTGCGGCTGGAGTCAAGCGATGTCGCCGTTTCTTTCTGCTTCCGTAAACTGGCTACTTTTTTACTCTCACCGCTCAGGTTGTCCAGACGGTCCTCGGTAACGGCTAACAACTCGGCTGTTTGTTCGATATTGGCTGATTCCAGTCCGGCTATCGCCCGCAGATAAACGGCCTGCCGCTTGAGTCTGATCTCTTCGTTGGGTTCGCTGGTGTAGGCTTCCACCGGTTCGCGTGATGCGATGTAAAATTGCCGGAGATTCCCAAGGTAGCGACGTCGCGTTCTCTCGAACAAATCCTGGGTATCACCTAACTGCTGTTCGGTGGAGGAAATTTCTCCCTTGATATTCTTGAGTTGTTTGCCGAGTCGCGAAATAATTTTTTGGTTCGAACTAATCCGTTGATCGTATTCGGAAACCTCTTTCTGGACGCTCAATTCTTCCTTCTTGAGCGAGTCCAGCGTCTGGCGGCCATCCTCGATCTCCTGTTGAATGCGCGCCAGTTCTTCCTTCTGATCCAGCATATCGTCGCGATTGTCGGCCCGGGCGGACATGAAAGGTGAGATTAAAAAACCAAGAGCCGTCAGAAGCAGTATCAAAAAGCGGGTCTTCATCCCCGTCACCTCAGCATCTTGCGAATGCCGACATAACCACTGACCAGACCCAGCAACGTGCACGAAAAAACGAACCAGGCAATCTGGGACAGATCGGGCATGACAATCTCGAATTGCGTGAAGGTAACCCGACTGAGACCATAGTCGATCAAGCACCATCCCAGCGCCGCGGCCAACCCGGCCACTAAGAGTCCTTCAAGAATGAACGGCATCGCTAAAAAGAGTTTACCTGCCCCCAGCAAACGCATCTGGGCGAAGCCTACCGCTCGGGTCTGGGTCATCAGGCGAATGTTATTTGCTGAACTGATGAGTGCCGCCAGCAGAATCAGTATGCCCAATAGAGAACCGATATCCTGAATCAACCCGGTCGTTTGCTCGACCTTGGCCAGCCAGCGACGACTGTAAAAGGTCTGATCGACTCCCTCCATCGCGTGCAGTTCATTCTCAACCAACTCCAGGTGACGGCTGTGCAAATAATTCGGATCAAAACCCAGGACCAACGATCGCGGCAAAGGATTGATGCTGTCATACCCGGCTAACAGATCGGTCCCCACCAGATAAGAGAGCTCCTCGCGGGCATTTTCCTTGGAAACGAATCTGACCGAGATTACTCCCGGCAACTCCCTTACCCGGTCCATGAGTGGTGCAATCAACGAATCAGCCGGTTCTTCGGTTAAAACCACTTCCATCTTCAGATCGGCGATAAGGCGATCATAGAATTTTTGCGATGTCCCGGCTGCAATCCAGAAGAAATCGAATAAAACGAACAGGAGCATCATCGATAAAAACGAGCCGAACACGATTGACCAGTGCCGTCCCATATTGCGGCCCAACTCGCGCAGGATGTAGAAAAAGAGCCTCATTCCAACGCTCCGTTCACGATCTGGTAGATATCGGCGTTGGGGACTTCCCGCATCGGCGTATCGGAAGTCAGGATCAGCATCGACCGGCCCGAGGCGGACAGTTTGATCATATACTCGAAAGCCCAGTCAAGACTGCGCGAATCAAGCCCGGCAGCCGGTTCGTCCACGATAATCAACGGTTGATTGCCGATAGCGGCACGAGCGAATTGTGTCAGGGCATATTCCACCCGGGTCAGGCGTTCCGGGTATTCGTTAGCCAGTTTCAGAAGCGAGAACTCGGTCAATATCTTGAATAGCCGATCACGGCGCAGCTTCGGACGTTCTCCGCTGAGAACGAGTGGAAAAAGCACATTTTCAGCCACGGTCATGGTCGGCACCAGCCCGAAAATCCCCCCCACTCCGCCGATCTTTCGCCGAGTCCCCTTGAGCCAGCGTTTCTTGCCGTCGGAAATGCAGCGACCGAACATTTCAACCGAACCGCTGTCGGGAAGACGCAGGCCGGTCAGAAGTTCCACCAGACTGGTTTTACCGGAACCGGCCGGTCCGGAGATCATGGCAGAGCGTTCCGCCTCAATAACCAGATTGAGGTTGTCGAATATCTGCTCGCCGCGCCCGGATTTCAGGCAAATGTTGGTCAGTTCAACGATGTTAGTATCGGACATAGCGTTATACCCAGCGATAGAAAACGGCGACAAAACGTCGCCTGACAGCACCGCATCGGTTTATACTAAATGCCCTGTAAATCGCTTGGCAACTAAAATCGGGATTATCCGCCCCGGTCAAAGAAAAAGCCACACCGGAAAGTGTGGCTTTTATTATGTAATTTGGAGAATACTCAGTCTTTCATGGAAGCGAGAAAACGTTCGTTGCTCTTGCTCTTACGCATGCGGTCGATCAGGAATTCCATCGCTTCGATCGGATTCATTTCGGCCAGGAACTTGCGCAGAATCCAGATCTTCTTGAGCACCTCTTCCTCGATCAGCAATTCTTCCTTACGGGTAGAGGAGCGATTGATATCCATCGCCGGGAAAATTCTCCGATCGGCCAGACGGCGATCCAGCACCATTTCCATGTTGCCGGTGCCTTTGAACTCTTCGAAAATCACCTCGTCCATGCGGGAGCCGGTTTCTATCAGAGCGGTGGCGATAATCGTCAGCGAGCCGCCGGACTCGATATTACGCGCCGCACCGAAGAATCTTTTCGGCTTGTGCAAGGCGTTGGAGTCCACACCGCCGGAAAGAATTTTACCGGAGTGCGGCACTACCGAGTTATGAGCGCGAGCCAGACGAGTAATCGAATCGAGCAAAATAACCACATCATGGCCGTGCTCGGTAAGGCGCTTTGATTTCTCCAGGACCATGTTGGCGACCTGGACGTGACGCTCGGCCGGTTCATCGAAAGTCGAAGAGATAACTTCGCCTTTGACCGACCGACGCATGTCGGTTACTTCCTCCGGTCGTTCATCGATCAGAAGCACGATCAGCTTGACCTCGGGATGATTAGCCACGATCGACTGGGCGATTCGCTGCAGGATAATCGTCTTACCGGCTTTCGGCGGCGAGGTGATCAAAGCACGCTGGCCTTTGCCGATCGGACACATCAGGTCGATAATGCGGGTTGTCAGTTCCTCGGGATGAAGCTCCAGTTTGTAAGGCTCATCCGGATAAAGCGGCACGAGATTGTCGAACAGGACTTTACTCTTGGCTTTTTCGGGATCGTCAAAATTGACCGATTCGATTTTCAGCAGGGCGAAATACCGCTCGTTATCCTTCGGCGGCCGAACCTGACCGGAAATAATATCCCCGGTGCGGAGATCAAACCGCTTGATCTGCGAAGGCGAGACATAGATATCATCCTGCCCCGGCAGATAGTTATAATCCGGCGAACGCAGGAATCCATACCCCTCATCCAGAATCTCGAGGACGCCTTCGGCGAGAATAATGCCGTCGGCGGTCGAGGCGTTCTCCATGATTTTGTAGATCAGTTCCGACTTGCGCAGGCCCGAGACGCCGGGAATATCCAATTCCTCGGCAATCTTGAGCAAATCGGCAATTGTCTTTGATTTTAAGTCTGCCAGTTCCATGAGACTTCCTGGTTATATATGTTAATTATGAAAATACGCCTGGTTGGTGTCAGTTGTCGAACAACTGCTCCTGCGGGGCATCACCCCACAGTTTTTCGAGAGCGTAGAACTGCCGGGTCGGTTCCTGGAAAACGTGAACCACCACGTCAATATAATCCAGAAGCACCCAATTGCCCTCAGTGAGCCCCTCAACATGGTAGGGCTTGATTCCTCTTTCTTCGAGGAGCCCCTCCTGAATCGCCCTGGCGATTGCCTTGACATGCATGTCCGCCTCGCCCGAGACGATCACAAAATAGTCGGTTACCGACGAAAGTTTCGCGACTTTAAGGACTCTGACATCAAATCCCTTTTTGTTCAATGCCAGACGACCCGCTTCGCGCGCCAGTTCAAGAGCCGGATACTCGCTCAATTCTCTTCTTCAGTTCTCCTTCTCCGCCGTCAGCGGCAGATTGATCGATTCAAAGTCGGCGCCCAGAACCAGTGTCACCGTCACTTGTTTGTAATTGTTCTCCAACGGACGGTAGACCACCTCCGAAGCACTTATTCCAAGCTTGGCCGCGAGCAACGTCGCCACACGCTTGTTCTCTTCACGGGAGATGATCATCGACTTGGGCACATCGCGTATCTCGAAATTGTCGGTGTCGACAACCTTGATTTCGATATCCTGATCGGCATAATCGGCCAGCATATCGGCCGTACGAGAGGCCAGACCGCTGATACCGCAGCCGTTTAAGACCTGGAGCCTGATAGTATGATCGGGGCTGTCCAAGGTTTTGGAAACACCGCCGGTAACCCGGATCGAGATCGAAGCCACATACAGCACTACCAGGATAAAAGCAGTGGCAATAACCACCTCCAGCACCCGGCTGCCGGTCAGGAGTGATTTCAGAAAGCCGGGCTTACTGGTCCGGCTGGTCGATTTGGATTTGGTGGATGTTCTTTTTGGCATTTAAGAGATAGATAGAACGAAGCGAGGGAATCCGGAAGTCAGGATCCCGCTCAAGGGCCTACAGGTTCAAGCCAATAACCGCTCCTGTTGAAATTATTATAATACGGACTTAAATAACCCTGGTAGGTTTGCACCTGGATGATAGCCCGGAATTTGTTTGAGGGATGGTAATCCAGGGTGAAACCGGGGAGTATGGTGGCATCCTCATCGGTGCTGAACACACCGCCCGAATGCGCGATGCCGATATTGAGGGCCAGCGAAAGACTCGGGGTAAATTCATACAGCATATTCGTTTGAAACAGGCCGACCGTCCCCGATCCAATGCCTCCGGAAAAGAACGATACCGAATATGAGTTGGACCATTTGATCTTGGAGAAATCAAGCAGTGAAAACGGACTACTGCCCGGAGAAAGTCCTACGGATGCATCGTTCGACAGCTTATCCAACGCCGCCTGATCGGCCATTTGTGCCGATACCGCTGCGGCCAGTATTAAAATCGTCATCACTGTAACAAATGATCTCATAATTCGGCAGGCTCCTTACCTTCCCTCGTCTCAAGTTACCGGTCAGATCTATCGCAGTCAATAAAAAACCGCAACCGGGTTCAGTCTAGATATCGGACTAACCCTTAGCCGGTATTACTTGTACGATCAGAGAGTTGAATCGAATCAAAAACATTTGGTATCAGGTCCTTTGGGGCCTCCCGAGACTTAAGGAATGTTGAAAAAGGCGAATGCAAAGATATTCAGCAAACCACAACCGTAATGCGGGCGACACAAAATCCCCTACTACGCGAAGCCGGAGCCAACAAGCGTGTAGTCCGGGGGATGTTCTCAGATATCGAACTTGGCAGCCAGTTCCTCGAGTTGCTCGACTGAATTGACTCCAAGACACTCATCGGCGTCATCGGCGGCTACGACTGCCACGCAATGTCCCTCAGCGCGAAGAATCTTGACCGCGTCCGGCAGATAATACTCTTTTTGGGCGTTGTCCTTGCCGACCCGGGCTAATGCTTTGAACATCAGGCGGTTGTCGAAACAGAATGTCCCTGAGTTGATTTCGCCTATCTTAAGCTGTTCCTCGGTAGCATCCTTGTGCTCGACAATTTCTTTCAGCAGATCGGAATCGCCGTCGCGAATGATCCGTCCGTAACCGGCGGGCTTTTTCGGGAAAGCCGATAAACAGGTAGCCGCCGCCCCGGAGGATTCATGTCGATCCATCAGGTTGCGGATAGAAGCCGCACTGAGAAACGGGACATCACCGAGAGCGATAAGAGTGGTGCCGTCGAAATCCTCCATGAGCTTCTCGGCCATTCGCACTGCATGGCCGGTTCCCTCCTGCTTGTGCTGCCAGACGATTCGTACCGGCTCGCCCTTCAGTTCCTGTTCGACCAGTTCCCCTTTGAAACCGATCACGACGACAATCCGATCCAAATCGAGCGTCTTGAGCGTTTCGAGCAGGATACGGATCATAGGACGACCGTGAATGGGATGGAGGACTTTGGGCAAGTCGGAGTGCATCCGCTTGCCTTTACCGGCGGCCAGGACTATCGCAGCACGTTTAGCAGGCATAACTTCTCCCGGAATGAAAAAACATCAGAACTGTCGCTCTTGGGGGGTATCGGACGCCGGGGCTTACAGCTCCACCGGCCGGTTATCTTTGTCAACATGGACTATGGCAGGCTTAAAACCGCGAGCCTCCTCCGGGGTCATGTGACCGTAAGCAATGATGATAACGAGGTCGCCGACCTGCCCCTTACGAGCGGCCGCGCCGTTCAGCTCGATTGCCCCGGAACCCGGTTTTCCCTCGATCACATAAGTCTCGAACCGTTCACCGTTGGTGATGTTGGCAACCTGAACCTTCTCATAAGGCAGCAGGTTGGCCTTCGCCATCAAATCAGTCGGGATTGAGATCGACCCGACATAATCGAGGCAGGCATCGGTGATCGTTGCCCGATGGATTTTTGATTTACAGATCGTAACTAACATGGCTCTGTGCTCGTCAATAGTCCAATCTCAGCGGCCTAATATAGTCAAAATGATCTATTTGGCAAGCTGTTTGGTCCTTTTGGACATTGTCTCCAATCCTGAAACACATTGCCTGATAACGAAGTTCCGAAATCAGGGTTTGATCTCTACCCAGTTTTTAGCCGGGAAAATCTCGAGTTCGTCAACGATCAAGTCAATCGACGTAATGAGGTTTTTCCAGGTTACCATGTGACGTGCTTTATGCGGAGTAGTCCAGCGATAAGCACAGTTTTCGGGATTCAGGGTAACCTCGGCATCCTCGGGCACCACCGCCACGATGGTCGGCAACACCCAGATAGTATCTTCTTCCGGTTCATAGAATTGGATAGTGTGCTCGGTAGCCCAAATTGAACTCGGGGCCATCCCGGTCTCTTCTTTGATTTCACGAGTCACCACTTGTGCCACCGTTTCCGTACTTCGTTTGGAACCGGTAACAAAACCCCAGGTACCGCCGTAAGTTTCGCTTTCGGAACGCTGCAGCAGCAGGAATTTCCAGCCGTCGTAGTCTTTCTTGACCACGGCGCAGCTAACTCCGGGAGCTTCTATCTTTATATTCGTTCTGTCGGGCATAAAAACCTGTCTCCTGTCCTTTTTTACATAATTGGCCGCTAATGTAACTTCTTTAACCGATTCGTCAAGGCAAAACGGACAGGCGCAGAATGTCGCAAGATGTCAGGAAGAAAACAGCCGGACATGCTTGTTTGCCGGTAGAACGTAAGTTATCCACATTCGAGATTCGCGGATTGCACGTATCGCAGTTCCCGGCAGACAGTTACACGGAATTGGGTTTGTTTTAAATAATTATAATTTCAGTACATTCTCCTTCCCGCCGCGGGTCGGGCGCGCACGGCGCCAAGCCATCATCTACGTACCGTCGATCGCATTCTGTAGCGAAAACGTGTGATAAACGCCGTGGGCGCACCTAGTCCCAGGGCAGAGGATTGAAAAAGCCATACGCCCGGATATTCAGTAAAACACAACTATAATGCGGGCGACACAAGGCCACCCGCTACGCGAGGTTAGAGCTCTTAAACGCGTAGCGGCGGGGCTTGTCTCCGCCGCAGCAGAGATTATTCAACACTCCCCTTCGCCCAGATGACGCTTTTAAGAGGTGATGCTTTCCGGGCAACCAATGGCTCACCCGTGGGCAAATGGGCTACCGGCGACGGACGCTCAGGCCAGTTTCATGTTGTCGATGAGGCGAACGCCGTGAAGACGCACAGCCAGAGAACAGACCGTATTCCGGACAACGGATCGTACGGGGACAAGTGAGGTCAAATCGGTGAAGGCAATGTAGTCAATCTCAGCCGTCGGACAATGCGATAAAATCACCGCTCGCATTTCCCGTTCGATTTTCTTGACCGACTTTTCTCCCGAGCGAACCATCGCTTTGGCCGAGCCTAGAGCCCGATACAGCCCGAGCGCCTCCAGCTTCTGCTCCGGCGTGAAATACTTGTTGCGCGAGGATAAGGCCAGGCCGGAAGCCTCGCGCACGGTCGGGGCAATGACGAACTTCATCGGATAACCGAGGTCGTGAGTCATTTGTCTCAACACCTGCGCCTGCTGATAATCTTTCTGACCGAACACGACCAGATCGGGGCGACAGATGTTGAACAGTTTTGACACGATCGTGGTCACGCCCCGGAAATGAGTGGGGCGCTGCACTCCCTCGAGCGTCCCGGTCAACTTCTCGACCTCGACACAGGTCTGGAAATTATCGGGGTAAACCTCGCGGGTCTTGGGAGTGAAGACGATATCGCCGCCCGCCTCGGTGATTTTGCGGACGTCGCCTTTTTCGTCTCGGGGATATTTGTCGAGGTCCTCGTTCGGGGCGAACTGGGTCGGGTTGACGAATACCGAGACAATGACGACATCGGTTTCTTTTTTAGCCCGACGGATCAGGGACAGATGGCCCTCGTGGAGAAAGCCCATGGTCGGAACGAGACCGATGGTTTTACCCTGCGCGGCGATTTCACGCGCGGCGGTTTGCATCTTTTTTATGGAGCGGATTATTTTCATTTAGCGACAGGAATTTATACTTCTCCCTCGTCGATCGGCGGGTTGACCGGCTCGTCGGTGAAAAACAAGGGTGATTCATCGGCCAGGCGATAGCCGTCTTTCACGAACCGGATCACCATGAAACCACGCGCCTGAGCGGTGGCGATCACCGAGAACATATAACCAAAGACCGAGGCAAAGATCAGAAACAGCATGAACGACATGACGTAAGAAACCGGTTCGTCGGTCCCGCCTCGCAGCCAGGGATCGATCGAGAAGGACCAGGAGATGCCGGGGAAAATGTTGATCGTTTCCCGGACCAGGTCGGAGTCGGCCGGAAGATGTTTCAGGCCGGAGCGAATGAGTTGTTCGATTTTACCGCCACCGCTGAGACCCGAGGTAAACGCGAGAAATTGAGTCGCTCGGAAGCAGAAATATGCATAGACAAAACCGCAGACTTTGGCCGCCGCGAGCGAGAAGACGGTGAATCCCAGCCAGCGCCAGGGCTGCCGGATAATGGTCGAAAAAGTCTCCAGTATCGCGCTGAACGTCTCCCCTTTGCGCTCGGCCGAAGCGACTGTCGGCATGAGCAGACAGGAGACTATCAGCACCAGCACGATAAAAATCGTAATAATCGAAATAATGAAAGTGGGGAAAACGAACAAAACGCTGTAGAGCCATTCGCCGATCCAGGGGATCCGAGCCACGAGCCCGAACGCCATGAACAGGAGAATAATAAAACCGACAAACAGGACGATGGACAGTTCCGAAAGAAGAATCTGCCGGAAGCGCTGGAAGGCGAACTTCATCGCACCCCAGAACGAAAAGAAACGGTTACCGCGAATCTGCTCGATATCTATCGCCGATACGGCGAACATACCCAGCATTACCCCGTGCAGAGTTAACAGTAATCCCAGAGCGTAAACCGAGGCGGCCACGGTATGACTGAAATGAAACGGGATAAACGGGAAAATATCATAGGCGGACCAGACAAAACTGATCTTCTCCCCCTCAATCGCCAGAGCCAGATACAAAAACAGATCGTAGACGGTCAGGGCCAGACAAAGAAAAATGGTCATGACAAGAATTCGCTTGGCCGAAAGGGCCTTGGCCGGCGCCCAGAGGACATCACGGAAATCATAATGTGGCGGTTTTTCCATAAGCCTAATTTCGCTCCATCAGGCGGTCGGGTCAAGCTCAAACGACGGCCCGCCCGGCTGATACTCTAAGTGTCTGTGAGACTTATACCAACGACTATTAAAAATAATCCTTTTTTGATTGAATAACCGACCGCCTCGATAGTATGATATTCAGGAACACAGGCAGGAGGTATTCCGATGAAATTACTGAGAATAATGGTAACGGCGGTGGTTTTGCTCCCCCTGATAATAATCGGCTACACCGTTGCAACAGACGGTTGGGATATCGCCACCACAGTCGTCGTGAGTTCACTGGCTGCCGTTGCGATAGCGTTGGTTATCATGGTTCGCAGCCATGCTCGCAACCATGTCTATCGTTGTGATATCTGCCGTGAGATTTTTGAAATCAGCGCCTGGACCGATTTCTTTTCTCCGCATTGCCCCGACAAAAAGCGTTTGACCTGCCCGAAGTGCGGTGAAATTTCCTGGTGCCAAGAGCTCGATCGGAGCGCTCTTACAACCGAGCAGACGAATTAAATTTCTGAGTCGACAAGGGCATCGACCGACCACGGAAAATACAATCGTCATACGGGGAATATAAATGCTTACACGTGGAACTCGATGATGTCCTCATCGGAGAGAACAAAATCCTTCTGAACGCGCTGGCCCTCGAATTTACCGCTTCCCCAAATTTTCGCGAACTTGAGCTTTTTGGCAAAATCCTTGTGAAGTGATTCGGCGGCTTGTTCGACCGTGCTTTCGAGCGGTAAAATCACCGGATCGTTGCGGTCCGATTCCTTACCGATCGGCTTGGTGTAGACCCGGATGATATCGAGCGAATCGAACAAGGCTCGACGGAAGACAGCCAGGGTATCATCGTCGATGATCGAAGTTTTAACGAGGACGAATCCGGGGAACATTTTCTCCAGCGCGGTCAGCCGTTCACCGGTTTCATCGTCGTAGATTTTATGAGCGCAGACAATCGTCTTACGGGGACAGAAACGGGGGTCATCGGGCTGTGCGGCAAAGGTCGGCGTGAGCAGAATCCGCTTTTCTTCGAGCTTATCCAGCACAAAACGCAGATCGGACGCCATGGTCGGAGCCGCCAGGTCGGCCACCATTACGGCGACATCGGCGTTACGAATCAGACCGGAGAGGTAGTTTTCGTAAGATTCGGGTGAAATCGGCGGGGTATCGATAAGTTGAATCTGAATCGTTTCGAACTTCATCATACCGGCCAGCGGTTCACGCGTGGTAAAGGGATAATCGCCGATCAACGGAGCAGCCCCGGTCAGGCTGTCGACCAATGAGGATTTTCCGCTGTTAGGCGGACCGATCAAAATGACCTGTCCGGCGCCCTCTTTCGGGATATGATCAAAGGCCGTCGCCGATCGGACCGGGCCGCCGCTTTTTACGGTTCCTTCGAGTTGTTTCTTGAGCTTGGAAATTTTGGCCTTCATCTCCGCCTGGAGCTTGTCGGTCCCTTTGTGCTTGGGCATAATCCGAAGGAGTTCTTCGGCAATCCGAAGTTTCTCGCGGGTGTCGCGCTCGGCGCGGAATTCCCGTTCCAGCTCATAATATTGAGGCGGTAAATTTGCCGGCATACCGGATAAATAATAAATGCGGGGCCTCAAAACAAGAGGTGACTCAAGGCTTGTTACAACCGGCCGATATATCATAGAAGACACGAAGGGACAGAGAGGAAAAGAGGGTAAATATGGAACAATTTCGTAATCTGCTGGAAGTCGAGTACGACGATACCAATCGAATCGTATACCTCACGGCAAGCGAAACCATTTCCATATCCTGCGAAACGGAAATGATACAACTTTGTTCGACAATTAGGGAGACACTGGATCAATACGGTCCCGAACGTCTCTACCTGGTTATGGATCTGCTCCGTTTCGCGATAGAACCGTCCCTGGCAGAACTTTATGCCGAGAGAGTGCGTTCTCTTACGGAAGATTATCTTTATCCCGACGGCCTGGCGCGGTACGGTTATCAAATTACCCGGGTAACGATAATGCTCGGAGCCGAAAACAAGAAAGCGACCAAAGACTTATTCTTCACTAACAAAGAAGAAGCCTGTCAATACATTTACAACCGTATTGCCCTGCGAACCAGCCATCATCCGCTGGAACAGAACGAGGAAGAGCAAACGACACCCGATACCGGCGGTATCGATATCAGTCAGATTACCTACGGCCATATGGAATAGTAAGCCTTACGTTTATTTCCAGCCGTATCTTTTCAGAACATCCTCAATCGCTTCACAAACCTGATCCACCTGGACGGTTGTAAGTTCCGGGTAGAGCGGAAGTGAAACCACTCTTCGCCCCGCATAGGTGGTATTCGGGAAATAGTTGGGAGAAAGACTCAGGAGCCGCTGGTAATAGCTCAACTCGAAAACCGGCTGATAATGGACCCCGCATTCGATTCCGCGTAGAGCCATAAGGCTGATAAACTTGTTGCGATCACATTTCAGCTCGGACAAATGCAACCGAATGATAAACAGGTGCCAGCCGTGGGTGAAGCCACTTGCAACGGTCGGCAGCTCAAAATAACGACTGAACTGCTTCAAGTTTCGGATATAGCGTTGGGCAAGGGCAGTTCGTTTCTTCTGTTTTTTATCGAGAGATTTTATTTCACCGAGACCGATGGCCGCGGCCACATCCGACATATTGGCCTTGAAACCGGGCCGGACGGCATCGTACTGCCAGCCTCCTTTGGCCTTGCGGGCATGGGCGTTGCTGGTCAAACCGTGATTGGCCAGTGAACGGATGGCATCGATAACCATCTTGTGACGTGACACCACCATCCCTCCCTCGCCGCAAGTGAGATTCTTGGTCGAATAAAACGAGAACACCGAGGCATCGGCCAGTCGCGGAGTCGAGTGATTTTGGTAACGTCCGCCGATAGCATGGGCGCTGTCGGTCACGAGCGGCAGTTTATGATAGTCGGCAATCTTGTTGAGACGAGGATAGTCGGCCGGATACCCCGCAATATCGACCGGCAAAATCGCCAGAGTTTTTGAAGAAATTTTGCGAGCGACTTCCTCGGGATCGATGTTGAGAGTCGCGGGATCGATATCGGCCAGAACCGGCCGGGCGCCGGTTGCGAGGATCGCCTCTATCGTAGCCACGAACGTGAACGGTGTCGTCATTATCTCGCACCCCGGTTTAGCGCCAATCGCCGTCAGCAATAATTGCAGACCGGAAGTACCCGAGCTTACCGCCACCGCCTGATTGACGCCCAGGTATTCACCGACGGCTTTCTCAAAAGCTGCAACTTTGGGGCCGGTGGTGAGCCAGCCCGAGTTGAGCACCTCAGCCACCTCACGCCTGGCTGCCGCAGACACTTTGAGGTCAAACAACGGGATTTTGATTGTCTTTTTTGCCGCCATCGCTAATCAACCTCTCGTATAAATCGCTCATCATATCCAGGGATTCATCCCAGGTGAATTTATCCGCGACCATTCGTCGCCCGGCTTGTCCGAGTTTGCGACAAAGGTCGTCATCGGAAGCCAGACGCAAAATTGCCGCAGCCAGATAATCGCTGTCGTTCGGGGGAACCAGCAAACCGGTTTCGCCGTCAATCAAGACCTCCGGCACACCACCGACGTCGGAAGCGATCACCGCGCGACCGTTCGCCGAAGTCTCAAGAACCGCGACTCCGAACGCCTCTTTGAGTGAGGGCATAACCATGAAATGGTGGTCCTGAAGAAAATCACCGATGCGGGCATTGTCGATAAAACCAACGAACCGGACGACTTTCTCAAGACCGAGGCGCTTGACCTGAGTTTTCAACTCGTTCGTCAAGGGACCTTCACCGGCAATCGACAACCGTATCTCGGGCATAGCGGTATGGGCAATGGCCGTCGCCTCGATCAGCACCTCCGGCCCATACTTGCGATAGTGGTGTTTGATGAAACATATTTTCTTCAGGTCACCCGCCGGGAGGTCTTTGACTTCGGGCGGAAGGTCGACGCCAAAGGGAATGATACTTATACGTTCCATCGGCAGATCGACGATCTCGCGGGTAACACGACGCAGCATTCGTGAAGTTACCGTGACATGGTCAACTCCGGCCAGGGCTTTGCGCACCAACGACCGCCCCGGCCAATGAGCGCCAAAATCGACCACATCCGATCCCCAAACCGAAAGGATTGTCGGATGAAGCCCAACCTTGCGGGCCCATAATCCGAATCCGGAAGCGAAGTGGGCATGAACCAGATCCGGTTTGAAAGCGCGAGCGACAGCGATCGCCTCTTTGGCTTTAGTGAAATAAACAGCCCGGCTGGTGCGCGGAATGATATAAGTGTCGATCCCGTCAAGCGGTTCACCGCCGACCGAGATTAACTTAATTTCGTAACCACGGCTCGTAAGGCCGCGCACCCAGCGCTGAATATGAACCGACTGCGCCCAGCCGAATATAGCAATACGTTTCCTGCTCATGTTCGTAAGAATCAGGTCTGCGAACCCTGACGCAAGGCAATATAATCGGCAAAAACCCGTTTGACACCAAATATCAAACCGCCGGAGACGAAACTCGCCAGAACCACGGCGGCGGAGATGATGAGCTTGATTATCAAAGCAAGCAGTGAGGATTCATCCAACCGACATAAAAGATAACTATCGACAAGCAAGGTCACGACAAACGCGGTCGCTCCGGAGGCGAGCAGGCGAAGGATATCGAAACCGATACGTCTGCCGGCAACGGCAGCGCTTCGTCTGATCGTTAAGATCATCAGCATCAGCGCCATGCCGAGATGAGCCAGCGAAGTGGCGGCGGAAATGCCCTGGTAGCCGAACCAGAGCGGTAAGATACCGGTAGCGGCGAATTTTACCAGCAACATGACCGCGGCGAACAACAACACCGTTTTACCCCAACCGGCGCCGTAACAGGCCCGCACCGAGGTCGAGACCACGAACAGCGCCAATACGGCCGGAATATAAGGTCGGAAAAGTTCCGAAGTAACCCGCGCCGACTCGGCATCAAACGCTCCCCGTTGAAACAACAAACGGACCAGCGGTTCGGCGTACAGGTACATAAACACCGCCAGCGGCACGGCGAACAGCAGGGCGGAATTGACGGCAGTACGGTAAGTCTCGGCAAACCTTTCGCGCTGGTTGGCTGAGGCCGAAGCGGAAAACATTGGAAAAACCACCGCGCCGATGGCAAAACCCAAGATCGACTCCGGAAGTTGCACCAGCACCTGGCAGTAGTTAAGAGCCGAGACTACTCCCTCGCCGAATCCCGGCGCTACGTAACGGTCGGCCAGGAAATAAGAACGGTTGATCAGTTCTATCAACAGCAGGATCGACGCCGTGCCGATAAAAGCGCGGCTTTCGTCCGACCAGATCACCGCGCGAAATCCACTCAACGGATGGAAACCGGCCAAACGCAGGGAGAGGTAAACGTTCTGGAGAAAGAGGCCGCCCACCAGGCCGACGGCCACGGCCGCCACGCCCAGTTGGTGATGCAGCAACAGAATCGACAGAATCGAAGTCAGATTGAAAACGATATACCCGGCAGCTGGATAGGAGTAGATTTTCCGAACATTGAGATAAGCCCGCATGAACGCTTCACTCGTCCCCAGCAGGACCATCACGGCCGTCAGGCGACTGAACCAGACGATCCGGGCGAATTGTTCGGCGTCGTAATCACGGCCCCAGATTTTCATGATTAATGGCGCCGTGAGAACAATACCGAGCGTGATCGCCAGCGAAAGTAAATGGGTGAGATTGATCGCCGGCCAGAGATTGCGCCAGGAGGCAGCCGCATCTGACAGCTCCGGTTGTTGTTCGAGCTTGCGGGTAATGAACGGCACGAACAGGTAATACGATGCGAAATTTATCACGCCATAGGCGAGCGCCGGGAGAATGAGCGCAATCAGGTAAAGATCGTATTGCGCCGAGGTGCCGAACTTATCGGCGATAACCATTTCACGCACAAAACCGAGCAGGCGGGAAACCACAAGCACGGCGGCCACCGACAGCACCGCTGTTCTGGCGCGGGCACTCATCGTCACTTACCCGAGAGGTATCGGTCGATGGATGAGGTAATGATCGTCGAGGGGGCTTTGCCGTTAATTCGGTACGAAATTCTCGGGACCTTCGGCAAACGACGTAGTGACCTGAGAATTTTATCCGGATCAAGGCCGACCAGGCGGTTGCCCTGATGAAGCGTCTCGACCCATTCGGTTTCATCGCGCAGAGTCAGAACCGGCGTACCGAGGAACAACGCCTCTTTTTGCAGGCCGCCGGAGTCGGTCAGGACGGCTTGCGCACAGGCGGCGGCGGTGAGGGTGTCGAGATAGCTCATGGGGCGTTCGAGAACAACCCGGTCGCATCGTTCGAGACGTTTCAATAAGCGGAACCGGCCAAGACGGGCTCGTGTGCGCGGGTGAAGCGGCAACAAGATCGGCAACGGCGCCTGTTCGATAATAGCAAGGAGTTTTTCGAGGTTGTCGCGACAGTCGACGTTGGCCGCCCGATGAACGGTCATAAACAGATATTGACCGGGTTGAAGTCCGTGCTTTTTGAGCGGCCGATTATTCTTTTTTATCGTAGCTCGCCGACGGTGGAGAAGTTCGAACATCAGATCGCCGGAGCGAATCAGGTTCTTTTTGATTCCCTCAGCTTTCAGATTTTTTACCGCCGCCGCGGTGGGGCAAAACAACAGATCGCTGGCATGATCGGAGAGACGGCGATTGATTTCCTCGGGCATATCTTTCACGAACGAACGCATCCCCGCCTCGACATGACCGACCGGAACCGAGAGTTTGGCCGCCGCCACCGCACCGGCAAGCGTGCTGTTGGTGTCGCCGTAAATAAGCACGAAATCCGGCCTGGTTTGCAGCAGGTATTTTTCTATCGCCGCCAGCATCGCGCCGGTCATAGCGCCGTGCCCGCCCCCGCCGATGTTCAGATTACGGTTGGCTTTGGGGATGTGCAGTTGTTTAAAAAATACCTCCGACATCTCGCGGTCATAATGCTGGCCGGTGTGCAAAATAAGATGATTGAATCTCCCGGCAAGTACCGGAGCCAGCGGGGCAAGTTTGATAAACTGCGGACGGGCTCCCACGATTGATATGACAGTCGGTCTGGTTTTCATGCGGCTGTTAAGATAGCGCCGAACCGACGGCAACTCAACAAAAAGGTGGGGTAGGTTGATCCCCACCCGTGGACGGGTGGGCCACCGGACGGGAAGTAACTATTTATTATGTTTGCTGCTCACCAATTCCCACCCGAGGGGTGGGGCACCTTTGTCCGAAGTTATCAGATATCCCACCCGTGGACGGGTGGGCCACCGGACGGGAAGTAACTATTTATGATGTCTGCTGCTCACCAATTCCCACCCGAGGGGTGGGGCACCTTTGTCCGAAGTTATCAGATATCCCACCCGTGGACGGGTGGGCCACCGGACGTTTGCCGGGGTGTACTGCTGCAGGGGCAGACCGAGACGTCTGCCGCCCACCAACACGGTTGGATTCTTCGCGAGTTCATTCATTGGAATTAGATAGAAGAATTTCCGCGGTTGTACAGTCGCAGGTCAGGTTGCTTGCAATCTGACACTGGTTTACCGAGAGTTGTTGTCATACGGAATGAAAAGGCTACGGCTGTCGGGACAACGCGAGAGATAAAAAAACAAGCTCCGGCTATCACATAGTATGCCGCGCACCGCACAAACAAAATTATCCGGAAATAATTGACACGAACAATTCAGGGGCTTAATTTTTTGATGCAGTCAGGCTTTGTTCTGTCATGCGAAGCAGGATTGTGTATACTCAGTTACGGAGAAACAGACCGGAGAAATAAACACATTACTTCCGTTTGAACGGGGACTGTCGGATCGGAGGTAACCATGAGATCGAAAATACCGTTGCCGGTAGCTCAAGCAATAATGGGACTGGTGACCCTTTTAATACCCGTTATGTGGGCGGTCGGCCACCGAGGGAACAACACGTTCCTTAGCCTGTGTCTGCTTTTTGTCATCTTTTACCGCTTGTCGCCCGAATTCCACGAGCAGGTACAGCGGTTTATAAACAACATTTCGCACAGTGATGTCAAAATTCGTCGCCGGTTCATGAGTATGGCCGCGGTCGCCGTGTTACTCGTGATTCTTCATCTGGTCGATGGTCAATTGGGAAGTCTCTGGGACCTGGACTGGGAGGGAGGTATCGGAACAACCTTCTCCGGTTACCTCCTGGCTGTGGCTTCGCTTCTCTGTTATTTTTGCTGGCGTCAGTCGGAGAAAGGAAAGGATCGAATCGCCTGGACCCTGTTCGGGATTCTTCTGATGACCATGACTGTCGACGAGTTGAGCGAATTTCACCATGGTCTGGCCAGACTTCTCTGGCACAGCACCACCGGCCAGGATCAAACGGTACTCATTAAGGGACTCGAATTTTGGATACTCGTGCTGTCGCCGTTTATTCTGTCAATAATCGGGGGGCTTATCTGGTTCGTTCGCCATGTTCTTCATAAGGCATCACGAACAACGGCTGCGGTCGCTTTGATCGCCTGGGTCACCTCACAAGCTCTCGAAGCCACTATCGCATCGAAGATTCTCCCTCATTCCGTGGAGGTAGCTACCGAAGAGTTTCTGGAAATGTTCGGGACGATTCTCCTGATAGTGACGTTCCATCGCGAGTACGGTCTGCGCACCTCGGAGAAAAAAGACAGCATACCGGAATCTCTGCAGACCTGACATATTGCTGAAGACTCGGAATGGTTGCGGCAGGTCTCGGAGAGATCTGCCTGACTGTTACCTATCTATCCAGTTTGTACCATCTTTAATCCCACCCGAGGGGTGGGGCACCAAAAAAATGAAGATGTATTCCCGCTTTCGCAGGAAAGACGTTTTCGGGGGTGTACTGCTACAGGGGCAGACGAGACGTCTGCCGCCCACCAACGCGGTTGGATTCTTCGCGAGATTATTCACTGGAGTCAGACATGGGATACGCCGCGGTTGTACAGAGTAGGACAAGACGTCTGCCGCCCACCAATCCCACCCGAGGGGTGGGGCACCTTTGTCCGAAGTTATCAGATATCCCACCCGTGGACGGGTGGGCCACCAGACGTTTGCCGGGGTGTACTGCTGCAGGGGCAGACGAGACGTCTGCCGCCCACCAAGTAGTCAGAAGGCCTATCAGCCCCAGCCCAAAGAATGGCTCTATGACACTCCGGCGCCGGTTCTGCGGCTAAACACCCAGGGCTGTCTCAATTGGGCCGGTCGCAGATTCTTCGTCAGTGAAGCCTTAGCACACGAGAGAGTTCAGGTTCATGCTGTTGACAACATTCTGGCCGTGAAGTTCAGACATATGTGGATACGAGAAATAGACCTGACTACCGGTCAATCAAACACCATGATTGACAAAAACTATAACCCTTATGTGTAAAGGATGTGTTGACACATTCTGTTAACTATGTCTTGACACCGTACATACAAGCAACCTGACCTGCGAAAAAACTGACAATATGTCTGTCACCCAACAAACATAAAGGCCGGGATCGCGGGGATCCCGGCCTGCGGAGCTTGTATATCAACGTTTTTATGTCAATAGCAAACGCGGATTCGAAGACGTATCCGCCCACACTAAAGAGCGGTCGGGCCGTGCCGCCCGACCACATCTCCAATAAAACTACATCACGGACTTGATCGTCTCGATCACTTCCTGCTGTTCTACCTCGGTCAATTCCGGGTAGATCGGAATCGATAAAACCTGATCGGAGGCCAGGCTCGATACCGGGAATTCATCCGGTTTGTAACCAAGAAACTCGAAGCAGGGTTGTTTATGGAACGGCACCGGATAATAAACCACATTACCGATCTTGGCTTCGGATAACTTCGCCTGCACCGGCTCCCGATTCTCAAACGCGATGGTGTACTGGTTGTAAATGTGGAAGGTGCTGTAGCTCATCGCCACCGGTGTTTTCATCCCCGGTATACCCTCGAACATCTGATCGTAAATACGGGCATGCTCGATTCGCTGAACCGACCATTTGCGCAAGTGGGCCAGCTTCACCAGAAGAATCGCCGCTTGCATGGTTGCCAGGCGCGAGTTATAACCGACCATGTCGTGATAGTATTTTCGCTTGGCGCCGTGGACGCGAAGCCAGCGACATTGATTGTAGTTGTCTTCTGATTTGGTGACAATCATACCGCCGTCACCGCCCGCTCCGAGGTTCTTGGACGGGAAGAACGAGAAACAGCCAAAATCACCGATCGAGCCGGCCTTACGCCCCTTGTATTCAGCGCCGATAGCCTGAGCGGCATCCTCGACCACTTTCAAGTTGTTCTTGCCGGCGATCTCTATGATCGGATCCATATCGGCTACCTGACCGTACAGGTGGACCGGGAGGATAACCTTGGTCTTGTCGGTAATGGCAGCCTCGATCAGGTTCGGGTCGATGTTGTACGAGTTGGGATCGATATCGACAAAAACCGGTTTCGCGCCCAGTCGATGAATCACTCCGGCTGTGGCAAAAAACGAAAAATCGGTGGTGATTACCTCATCACCCGGTTCAACTCCGGCCGCACGCAGAGCCACCAGCAGAGCATCGGTGCCGGAGGCCACGCCGATCCCGTAATCGACCTCACAGAGTGAAGCGATTTTTTCTTCCAACTCGGCCACTTCCGGGCCAAGGATAAACTTGCCGTGCGTAAGAACGCGGATAACGGCCTCGTCCAGCTCCGGCTTGAGATATTTGTATTGACGACTTAAGTCCAAAAGAGGTACGGACATTGTATTACTCCTTACTCATCCTTCCAGCCCTGATTGTCCAGAAGCTGTTCTTCGGGGACATCCCGGAAAGGTTTGGCCGGGATGCCGGCAACGATTTTCTTCGGCGTCGTATCGGCAGTCACCAATGCCGCCGCCGCTACCAGCGTATCTTCGCCAATCGTCTTGCCGGGCAGGATCGTGCTGTGAACGCCGAGACGGGCGCCGCGCTTGATCGTCACTCCCTTGAAGTGTTTGAACCGCTCTTCAGTACGACCGACGTAATTGTCGTTGGAGGTGGCCACGCACGGAGCGACGAACACGCGGTCCCCTACTTCGGAGTATGCGGTAATATAGACGTTGGTTTCGAGTTTGACGTATTTGCCGATTTTACAGAAGTTCTCGATGGCGACTCCGCGACCAACGATCGTGAAACGGTCGATAGTGACATTCTCGCGTACGGTCGACAGGTCGGCAATAAGCACCTTGCGACCGATCCCGCAACCGCGATAAATAACGACATTGGTGCCGATAATGCAGTCGCGGTCAATGGTACAAGCGGGAAGCTGTTGGTCTTTGGTTACGGCTGAATTGGCGGCTTTCATCGGATTTTTACCGATGACGGTACCGTCATCGATACGGACATTGTCACCGATCACGCTGTCGTCATGAATCACGACATGGTGCCCGATCACGCAGCCGGTGCCGATCCTGACGTTTTCGCCGACTACACAGAACTCACCCAGACGGGTGTTTGCGCCGATCACGGCGGATGCGGCGATTATCGAAGATGCCATATATACTGCCTCTTTGTCTTCAGGTACTTGTTCGTTCGCGATGCCGCCTAGCTGATCGACACCGGCGCCCCGCCGGCCTCGAGTGACTTCTGGGCCGCATCGAGCACTTTGAGGACTCTGAGTCCTTCTACTCCGTCGGAACGAGGTCGTTCCCGTTTCTCGATACACTGCAGGAAATGCTTGCACTCCTCGGCCAAAGGCTCACTCGCTTTGATCTGCGGTATGATGATGTCGCCGGTCCGGATGGCCAGGTATTCACCGTACGTGTTGTAATCCTGCTTGGTATCGACACCCTTGTCGTAGAGACGGATTTTTTCGGCGGCCTGGGAGTCATCGAACTCCACCATTTTTTTCGAGCCGACCACCACCAGCTTGCGATCCTTATGCGGATCGAGCCAGGAAACATGGATATGAGCCATGGTGCCGTCGCCGAAATGCAGCGTCGTGAAAACCACATCCTCGATCCCCGGCTGGAGATAAGCAGAGCCGGTCGAGGTTACCCGTACCGGATCTTTGCCGAGCAAATAGAGAATGATCGAGATATCGTGCGGTGCGAACGACCAGAGCGCGTTTTCGATATCGCGTACTTTGCCGAGATTGACGCGGCTGGCATATAGATAGTAAATCTTGCCGAGATTGCCGTCGTCAATCTGCTTGCGCAGGTATAGCGTACAAGGATGGTAGACCATGATATGGCCGACCATGACAATACGGTTGGCTTTTTCGGCTGCTTCGACCAGTTTCTCGCCGTCGGTCACGGATAAAACCAGCGGCTTTTCGACAAAAACATCCTTGCCGGCTTCGATCGCAGCCATGGCCATCTCAAAATGGGCGGCCGGCGGCGTGGCGATCACGACCGCTTCGATATCGTCACGTTTAATAATGTCGTTGTAATCGGCTGTAGCATCCACACCGGGATAGGTCGCCTTGACCCATTTTCGTCGACCCTCATCCTGATCACAGGCCAGGACCAGCGAACCACCGCCGAGATTATAGAAGTTCCGCAGGAGGTTCTTGCCCCAGGCGCCCACTCCTGCTATCGCGAGGTTCTTCATAAGCTCAATGCGTCCTTATGGTAAAGATTGTTTCATACGTTTTACGGAAGGCAGCCATCCGAAGAAAGCCGCCAGGAAAATGACCGCTCTCCGATAGTCGTCGGGATGAGACACGCTCAGAGCGGTCAGGTATTCAAAAAAGGCCGCCAGGAGAATCGAAACCACCAGCGAAACGGCAAAAGCCGCCAAGACGATATACGCCCGCTTGGGCCAGCTTTTAACCCGGGGAGCTTCGGCGCGATCGAGAATCGTAATCGTAGGGAGCTCCTCGTTCTCCTGGATCTTGGCCTGTTCATGTTGACTCAGTAAAGTCTGATAGAGGCCTTCGTTAACCTTCACCCGACTGTAAAGTTTTTCGAACTCACCCCGCAGAGCGGGGACGTCGGCAATCGGGAGCGAGAAGAACGAAGAATCGGCGTTGGAGGTTTCGAGTTGTTCGATCTGACCGAGCAACACCTCACGCCGCCGTTTTAAGTCTTTGAGATCGGTATTGTCGGGGCCGTATTTATCGGACATCATCTGAAGACTCAACTCGGTTTCGGCCAGACGGATTTTGAGCTGAATCGCCTGCTCGGTAGCCAGGCGAATTTGTTCATCGAAATCGACCGTCTTATACCGATTCTGGAATTGCTCAAGAGCCGCACGCGAAGAATCCAGCTCGCGCCGAACCTGGTCAAGGCGTTCCTCGATAAAGGAACGGTTTTCCCTGGCGCGGGAAGTTGCAATTTCCCGGTTGACCTTGTCCAGCTGCTCAACCAGGGCATTGACCACACGCGCCGCCAGTTCCGGGTCGCGATCCTCGTAGGTAATTTCCAGCAAGCCCTCTTCGGTTACCTCGTAACCGGAATTATCGAGAAAATTCTTGATCGCTTCATCAGCGTTGCGAGCATCGAGTTGTTCGTAGGAAAGACAGTTAGCGATTACCGGCTCGATGATCCGCCTCGATGACAGCATCCGGGCATAGACATCGGAAGTCGTCACCATCACCGGCAGGTTAAGCCCCTTGGTGACCGAAACCACATCCGACAACAGACTCAATCCGGCGACCGGAAGAGAAGTATCCTTGGGAGGCAACAGCAGCGACCTGGCTTTGTAGTATTTGGGGAGAACCAACGATACCGCCAGCGCCGCCAAGGTGACCACGATTACGGTCGTCAGAATGAACCGCTTGCGGCGAGCGAGCACTTCCAGCAAACGCCAGAGATTAGTAGTGCCTTCCTGGCTCATCGATACTCCTCTTTCACCTGAACCACCAATTCATCGCCGTCGTGGACCAGAACACCGGGTGAGATGGTGGATGTCACCCGTGCTACCCGGTTAAGGACATTGATTCGATTCCGGTCGGCCCGGGGCAAAAAATCTCCTGCGGCGGTGATATAAAAGGCGGCATCCTTACCAGCGACATAAGGAAATCTTCCGGGATTAAGAACTTCACCGGAGACCTTGACAAACCCGACGTTGAACGGCACGAACACTGAGTCATCGGGCATGAGTTTCATCTCCAGAATACCTGAAGATCCCATATAGGCGCTGGTGACCGGGTAGCGGGTACGAGTTATTCTTCCCCATTCATCGACCCCGGCACGCCGAAATACCGTCAATTGATCGCGGTTGGCATCGGTCATCATACCACCGGCCTGCTCGATCAATTTCCCCACCGTCGAGCCTTCCGCGTAGTCGAACCTGCCCGTTTGATTCACGGCGCCGTAGATAGTAAGCATCGGGTGCAACTCAGCCACGGCAGGAATCTCGATCACCGTGCCGGGACTGACGCGGTCATTAGTGCTCGAACCGGAACCGTTGGCGATTATCCTTACCCGACTGCTGTCGGCGCTGCTACGAAAACCTCCCGCAAGAGTAATCAACTGAGTCAGATCATCACCCGGTAGAAGTTCGATTTCACGCGGGCGGTTGACTTCGCCAACCACCTGAACTCGATCGGAGGATTTATCCGGGACGAGAATCGCATCGCCGGCATAGAGGCAGGGATTGAGGCTGTTGTCACCGGCATAGCGAGCCAGATCAAGGTCGACATGGACAGGAACAGGCCCACCCGACAAAATGATATTGCGGCTCGAAGCACCCCAGGCAAGTCCGCCGGCCATTTCAATGGCCTCGGACACACGCTGTGAAGTGAACAGCTTGTAAAGCCCCGGTTTGTCTACGGCGCCGGTTACCGTGACGGCAATCAGCACCGGATCGGAGACGGCAACAGTAATCTGTTCAGCGTTGAATTGCCGTTTTAACTCCGGTATCAATAGCGCCCGGGCTTGAGATAAGGTTTTGCCGCCCAGATCAATTACGCCGAGACTCTGGTGTACGATAGCTCCGTCGGGTCCTACCTCGAGGTCAATCTCCCCGAGTTTGGTCCGGATAAAAGTCACGGTCAGTTTCTCTCCGGGACGGATGAGATAGAGATCAGGATCTATCGGCTCATCGTAGTAGCGATAGTTCTCCATCCAGGTTCCGGCCAGCGAATCATCTGCGCCCATCTGGGCGTTCGCTCCGATAACCAACACCAAAAGCCCTGACAGGGCAAACAAAGCCGTCCGAAGCGCGGTCGGCCAAACGTATCTGGCGAATGCTTCACGAATCATATATAACGGCGAAGGATAGTTAAAATAGGCGGTCCTGTCAACCGCTATAAGTTGCGGGGAAGCTTAGCCTTAGGGGGCCGTTGAAAAGGTCGTACGTTCTGATATTCAGCAAAACACAGCCGCAGTACAGGCGACACAAGGCCGCCCGCTACGCAAGGTCAGAGTCCCTAATCGCGTAGCCCTGGGGCTTGTCTCCCGGGCGATTCTCTATCTTCCATGTTTTTTCAACAATCCGCTAACTTCGCGGTGAGAGAACCACCAGAGCAATCCGAGCAACAGCAGCCCAACCGCCGACACGATCCAGCCAAGACCGATGTAAGGAGTGCGATAGGTCAGCACTACATCTTTCTTACCTCGAATAAAAGGAAACGAGATAAGTCCGGCTTGTGGTTTGATCATCGAGCTGCCGGTGATCGACCAGCCGGGATCGTACCCCATGCCGATCACCAGTTCCCCCGTCGTCAGTCCGTAAAATTCATAAGCAATGCGGTTGGGGGTGTATTCGCGGCTGTACAGATTGAGGTTCCCCGACAGAAGATATTCGGTGTGTACATTATTGGCCGAATCCACCAGCCCCCGACTCGGGAAAGTCGCCGAAAGCCAGGGAGAAATAAGCGAACCGTGGTTTTCGAGAAAGTTTTGATAGGCCTGGGGTTTTTCCGTAATCACCTGCCGGAACTCATTATCCCTGGTTACCTCTGGCGACGGGAAGGGATGAGCGCTGGACATGATCGGCCAGGCCAGGACCATGTTGGTGACAGCCACAATGGCCACAAGCCCCCATAAAATATATCGCGATAACGCCGGTTTCAGTTTCCGGGAAAACAACTCACGAAGCGAGTCAAAACCAAAGGCACCGAGGATCGAAACCGCCAGGACGACGAACTGGAACGATCGTCCGGTACAGCGGGCCGAGGCGAAACCGGGGAATTTAGAAAGTATCGCCCAGGGAGAAAGCGCCCCGAAATTACCGAGCCCCAGCAGCAGGAAAAAGACCAGCAGAATCAGCCAGGGCCAGTGCTGCCGGAATCGTTTGATCAACGCCCAGAGAGCCAAAAGCAGCAGGAGCGGTGAAAGATAGGCGCCGTATTCGTGCCAGGCCCAGACCTGGCCGTCGAAATGCCGGGCGAACAATGAATGATCGTACCCGCAAAATATCGAGCCCAAAGCGGACAGAGGGACGAACTCATCGGGCGAGCCCTCCCATTTGTTCTGCACCAGGTAAATTACCATCGGGACGAATTTCACTCCGGCCATGGCAAGACCGGCCACAGTCCCAATCACGAAATTCAGCAACGGCCGGAAGCTGTTGTCCCTGAGCGACAGAAGCAATACCAGCAGACCACCGAAGGTCATAGTGTAAAGCAACGGGATCGCCCCGCCGTTCCCCAGGGCCATCAGCGCCAGCGACAGCGCCGCCCCGATGAGATAGCGAAGCGAACGTTCGCCGTTCAGGACGAAATACAAAAACCAGGGCATGAAACAGAAATGGGTAAACGGCATGTGCCCCTCAGCAAAATGCAGCGCAAAATGCACCGAGCCGAAATAGCCGACCGCCGCCAGCAATGACGCCGCACGGGACAGATCGAAATATCGGGCGAAACGATAGCTGCCGTAAAAACCGAGGAAATAGCAGAACAACACCTGCAACTTGAGACCAACCACCGCGCCGAAAATCCAGTAGAGTAGCGTGAACGGCGTGAGAAATGCCACCTCGGGATGATGAAAGAGGATATTGCCGCCGGCCAGGTACGGATTCCAATAAGGGAACTGGCCATAGCGCACTACCGTATCTATCGGTACGGCGGCAATGGTGGTAAAAAGGTCCCAATCGCGGCCGCCCCAGTTGGTCAGATGGAGCAGAAACGGCAACACATAATAGAGTGAGAGGGCGCTAAGGCCGATTATCACCCAGCGGTCGATCGTTTTGTTGTTTGATTCCTTCATCATGTTGCTCATATTAGTCGTTGTCTTGGGTAACTTAATGATTATCGAGCGCTTGAAAAGCAAAAGTTTCCTTACCCCGGTACTGCTCTGGTTGCTGTTTGTCGGGATAATGTCGATCCTGCTCCAGGTTGGCGACGTCAAATACGACAGCCTGACCCGCACCCTCATTCAGTGGGACGGGCAGCATTATCTCAGTATTGCCCGCGACGGCTATAAAGCTTTTCCCTGTGATTATAATCCTGATTACACCTGCGGCAATATCGGCTGGTTTCCGCTTTATCCCATGATCGGCGAAGCGCTGAAGGTGACCGGGATCGACGTGCGTGCAGTCATGATCGGGATAAGCTGGCTGGCACTCCTGGTTGCCCTGGTCTTGCTTTTCCAGATACTGGAAGAGGCTTTCTCGTATCGAACAGCCTTGGCGGCAATAACCGCCTTGTTGCTGTTTCCGAGTTCTCTCTATTATCTGACCGCTTTCCCCTACTCGGTCTATCTGCTGTTGGCAGTGTTGGTATTTCGGTCGATTCAAGTCGAGCGATATTTCTGGCTGCCGTTATGGACCGGACTGCTGGCGGTGACTTATCCTTCGGGCATAATTATCGGGCTGCCGGTGCTTTGGGTGCTGATTCGGCGCTGGGGGAAAGCCTCAACCTGGGCGCGGCTGCAATTGGTCGGAGCGCTGGTTGCGATCGGGTCGGCGCTGTTGTTGTATTGTCTTTATTATTGGTGGAAGTTCGATGACTTCTTCCTCTACCTGCATTTTCAGGGACAAAGCTATTACGCCCACGAGCCGGCTTTCCCGCTGGTCACAATGTATCACGCGCTGGCAGAAGCCCCCGTGCGCAGCGGTGTGTTCATTTCGCTGGTGCTGACGATTGCCGCCACGGTGTTGTTCTATAAGAAACGTCTCCCGGTCGCCTGGCAGTTGTTCATGTTCGGGGTGCTGTTGTTCACGCCGACGATGGGGACCTGCGACTGTTATTACCGTCACATCGTGGTGGCTTTCCCGCTGTTCGCGATGATCGGGATGTCGACCGAGTCGCGCCTCGGGCGCTGGATGTTCGCGGGGTACGCTCTCGTGTCGCTTTATTTTATGGTCGACTTCTTCGTGCCGCTCTATCGCGCCGGGATGATGATGTAAAAGTTAAAGGCCGATTCGAAGACGGATCTGCCCTACGGAGGGGCAGCAAGACATCCGTTACGGCTGGGTGGCCCACCCTTCAGGGAGTGTTGAAAAACCTCGGCAAGAATCTAATCGCCCGGGAGACAAGCCCCCGGGCTACGCGTTAGAGAGCCTTAACCTCGCGCAGCGGGCGGCCTTGTGTCGCCCGCATTACAGCCGCCCACGGGATGGAAGGTGAAATAACAACTCAAGTGTCAGGACAGCAAGGGTCCTGACAAAATGCTGTTACCTATGTTCCCGGTCTAATCTGTTACCTATCTACCCGGTTTGTACCTCTGTGTGGCTCACCCGTCCACGGGGGGGAACAACGCCTTCAGTTGATTTATGGGGAGTCGGATTTCTGCGTTCGCGGGAAAGACGTTCTCAGGGGTGTGCTGCTGCAGGGGCAGACGAGACGTCTGCCGCCCACGAATTCCCACCCGAGGGGTGGGGCACCGAACGTCGGCCGCCCACCAACACGGTTGGATTCTTCGCGAGATTATTCACTGGAGCCAGACATGGGATACGCCGCGGTTATACAGAGTAGGACAAGACGTCTGCTGCCCACGGGATACGACAATCGTGCTCTGATAAAAAGCGGCAGGTCTCGGCGAGACCTGCCCTACAATGTCAGGACCGCAAGGGTCCTGACCAACAAAATGCTGCTTTTCCGAGTTAACGTGCGGCCGCAGAGCTACCGCATGCGGATCGGAATATATCCCCTACGCCTTCTCCGTCATATCCGGTTCCGATTCGGCTACGGTCGACTTGGCGCCGTGGCGCTCGTCGTAATACTCGCACGCGGCTTTCACGAACTCGCGGAATAACGGATGCGGCTTGGTCGGGCGCGATTTCAACTCCGGATGGAACTGCACGCCGACGAACCAGCGATGATCGCTGATCTCCACGATCTCCACCAGACGGCCGTCGGGCGATAGTCCGGAGAGCTTGAGGCCGTGCTCCTCGAGCATCGTACGATAAGCGTTGTTGACCTCATAGCGATGGCGATGGCGCTCCGATATTTCGTCCGTCCCGTAAGCGGCCCGGGCCACCGAACCGGGATCGAGCACGCAGGGATAAGCCCCGAGGCGCATCGTCCCGCCCAATTCGGTCACGCCCTCCTGATCGGCCATGAGATGGATCACGGGATGTTTCAGGTCGCGATAGAATTCATAACTGTGAGCATCCTGAAGACCGCAGACGTTGCGGGCATATTCGATCACGGCGCATTGCATACCGAGGCAGATGCCGAGGAACGGGATATCTTTCTCGCGTACATAGCGAATCGCCTCTATCTTTCCCTCGACTCCGCGCTCGCCGAAACCTCCCGGAATCAGGAGACCGTCGATATCGTGCAACAGTTTCTCCGCGCCGTTTTTCTTGATATCTTCCGAACTGACCCAGACTAAATCCACTTCGGCATCGCTGTTCACCCCGGCATGCACGAACGACTCAATAATCGACTTATAGGCATCCTTCAGATTAACGTACTTGCCGCAGATACCTATCTTGATCCGCTTGGAGGGATTGTTGATCCTGGCGACCATGCCGCTCCAGAGTTTTAGATCCGGTTCCGGCAGATCCCAGCCGAACCTCTTGCAGATTATATCATCGAGACCCTGCTGGTGATATTCGAGTGGTACCTGGTAGATTGTGGAGACATCCTTGGCCACGATCACCGCCTCGGTGGAAACCGAACAGAACAGGGAGATTTTTTTACGCAGTTCATCGGAGATCGGATTGGTACAGCGGCAAAGCAGGGCATTGGGCTGAATACCGATCGCCCGCAGTTCGGCTACCGAGTGCTGGGTCGGTTTGGTTTTGAACTCGCCGGCGGCGTTGATGTAAGGCACCAGGGTGACATGGGCGAACATTGTGTTTTCGGGGCCTTCCTCCTGCCCCATCTGGCGAATCGCTTCGAGGAACGGAAGCGACTCAATATCGCCCACCGTACCGCCGATCTCGGCAATGACAACATCCGGCTTCGGCTCCATCCGGGTAAGCTGCTTGATCCGGCTTTTAATTTCATTGGTGACGTGCGGAATCACCTGGACCGTCGCGCCGAGGTAATCACCGCGTCGTTCACGGGTAATGATCGTGTGATACACCTGGCCGGTGGTGACGTTGTTGTCTTTGGTTAACGACTGATCCAGAAACCGCTCGTAATGGCCCAGATCGAGATCGGTCTCGGAGCCGTCGTCGAGCACGAACACTTCGCCGTGCTGGAACGGATTCATGGTACCGGGATCGACGTTGAGATACGGGTCGAGCTTCAGATTGCAGACGCGCAAACCGCGGCTTTTGAGCAGGAAGCCCAGCGACGCTGAAGAGATCCCTTTCCCCAGCGCCGAGACCACTCCCCCGGTAACGAAAATGTATTTGGCTCTCTCAGACATGCCGATGCCTCACTTATATAACTTACAAACTTTTTCCAAATCCGTGGGGCTGTCCACCGATACCGAGCGCATTTTGGTCAAATAGCCCTTCAGGGCCGCCCCGTTTTCCAAAATACGTAATTGTTCGAGCGACTCGGCTTTCTCATGCGACGAACGTTTCCATGCCGCGAACTGCTTCAAGGCCTCCCGACGGAATAAGTATATCCCTATGTGACGATAGAACTTGAACTGCTGCGCCAGGGGGCCTTCGGCCGCCTTCTGGAGATACGGCAAGGGCATCCGGGAAAACCAGCGGGCATAGCCGTCGTCCGTCCAAACGACCTTCACCGTATTCGGATCGACCAGGTCATCATCGTTCTCCGCTCGCGTCACCAGGGTCCCGAACTGCTCTTTACGGTCGGCCATAAAGCGGGCGATGATCTTATCGAGCAAATGAGCCTGGAGGCCAAAATTATCGGCCTGAACGTTCAGAAAATACGATCCCGGAACTTTCTCGGCCACCTCGGCCGCCCGGTCGGTGCCGGTGCGATGCCGTTTCGAGGTCATCATGGTTTCGACCCCGACACTGGTCATGGTATCGCAGATTTCACGCGAGTCGGTGGCTACGATGAGACGATCGATCAACCTGGATTTGGCCAGAGAATCGACCAGGTAACAAAGAAGCGGTTTCCCCTTGAAAGGATAAATCACCTTGTTGGGAAACCGCGAGGAGTTCAGGCGGGCCGGTATTATCGCGACCACTCGGTCTTTCATCACTCACAAACCTTTTCAGCCGACGCTTTCGCAGACAGGCTACGGCGCTGAATCGAGACAAAGTCGTTCAATCTGGCTGAGGAGACAGGGTTGAAATGTAAAAAAATCCGTGGCATGGGCTATGATACAGGCAGGCGAGCGACCTGTCAAGACTAAAGCCGAAGACGAATGTCATCATCGATCGACAAATGCAGCGTCGTAGATCGGCGATCCGGAGGGAGTGCGGGTGAAGATAAGGAGGAAAGGTCTCTCCGAGACCTGCCATCACCCGGCGAACGTAAAATCCTACACAGGTTCTTACAACTGCCCCCCATCCCCCCGTGTAAAATGATTGCTTTGTGTCGGTTAGGCGGGCATCTTGCCATCGTAGTCGCAGCGGTCAATTACGGCCGACGACGAAAGGGAGAAATTTGCTCCATGAGTTATGAAGTCACCGTAGCTCGTCGTTATCTCAAATCCGGACGAGCCTTTGTTTCCGTTTCCACCTGGATATCAATGTTGGGAGTTACTCTTGGCGTGGCGGCGGTCTGCGTGGTCGTTTCGATGCACAACGGCTTCGAGACCGAAATCCGCGACCGCCTCTTAGGGACCACCTCGCACATCACGGTTTTCCCCAGCAACGCAAGCACGATTACAGATTACGACTCGCTCGTGGCGAAGCTGGAGTCGGTCGATCATGTCGTGGCGGCCTCGCCGTTTATCTATTTCAAGGGCGCTATTTCATCGGTCAGCGGCGGCGACGGCCTGATCGTGCGCGGGATCGACCTCGAACGCGAAAAGCGGACTTCCGACTTGCTGCAGTCGGTTACGATCGGCGACCTCTCGTTCGAGCCGGAAGTGGTCGGCGACGACACTATCCCTGGGATCATCTTAGGCGTCAACCTCGCCGAAGGCCTCGGGGTGTTTTTGGGCGATCCGGTCTGGCTTTATTCTATGCGCGGCGAGGACCTGCGCGGCAACACCCGACCGCGCGTCACCAAATTTTACGTAGCCGGATTGCTCGAAACCGGCATGTACGAGTTCGACGGCCAGCTTGCGTATATCTCGCTTCAGGACGCCCAGAAGCTGTTCAAGCTGGGCGATGCCGCCACGGCGGCGCATCTAAAACTGGACGATATCTATCTGGCATCGAAAGTTGCCCCGGTGATCGACAGCCTGTTGGGACACCGGTATGATGTTGTCCCCTGGAATATCCTGCACAAGAATCTTTTTTCCTGGATCGCAATCGAGAAACAAGCACTCGGACTCGGATTTATTCTGATCGTGATCGTGGCGGCGTTTTCGATTATCTCGACCCTGGTGATGCTTACCATGGAAAAACGAGCGGAAATCGGGATTCTCAAGACACTCGGTTATACGCCCGGATCGATCGCTAAAATCTTTGTTTATCAAGGACTTGTCATTTCCGTAATCGGGGTAATCGCCGGGTGGATTATCTCGTTCGTTCTGGCTTATTTACAGAACACCTATCAACTGGTATCGCTGCCGCCGGATATCTATTTCATCAGCTATCTGCCGTTCGAGGCCCATTTGTTCGATTTCTTCCTGGCCGGAATTACGGCAATACTGGTCTGTTTTTTGGCGTCGTTATATCCCGCTTTCAAGGCGGCGCGATTGAGCGTGATTGAGGTTCTGAGGCAATAAAGGTATGAAAATAGCGGCGTTAGCTAAGTAAATGGGCCAATCAACCGAAAATAAGACTGTACCGGAAAACGGTACGCGACAATTGGATTGTAATAGATGAGCATGGATGAAAACAAGACCGTACTGTCGGCCGAGGATATACATCGTGAGTTCGTGACGGCTGAGGCCGTCCTTCCGGTCCTTCGGGGGCTGACTCTCCATCTCCAGGCCGGGGATATGGTCGCCGTGACCGGCGCTTCGGGCGTAGGGAAATCGACTCTCCTTCACATTCTGGGAGGGCTGGATCGACCGACTCGGGGCGAGGTAAAGATCAACGGGATTTCGCTGATCGGTCAGTCGGAGAAGCAATTGGCAGGGTTCCGCAACAAGAAAGTAGGCTTCGTGTTCCAGTTCCATTACCTGTTGCAGGATTTCACAGCCGAAGAAAATGTGATGATGCCGATGTTAATCGCCGGCTCGGATAAGGCCTCGGCACGCACAAAAGCGGAACTGTTGCTAGAGCAAGTGGGTTTAACAAGTAGGAAAAGTCACCGTCCGAATCAATTATCGGGCGGCGAACAGCAACGTGTGGCGGTGGCCCGCGCTTTGGCGAACGACCCTGAAATTGTTCTTGCCGATGAGCCCTCGGGAAACCTGGACACCTCTACCGGACGCAACCTCCACGACCTCCTCTTCCACCTCAATACCGACAAGAAGATAACCATGCTGATCGCTACACATAACGAGGAGCTGGCGACGAAATGCAATCGTCGCATGGCGATAGTGGACGGACTTATTAGAGAATAAGACCTCAGACAGGATAAACAAAATATGCTTTGTCAGGACTGCAAGAAACGTGAAGCCCAGGTAACGTTCACCCAGATCGTGAACAACGAGAAGACCAGCCTGGCGCTTTGCAAAGAATGTGCGGCCGCACGCGGTTTCCATTCTCCGCTGGAGAATGCACCATTCCCATTGGCCGAGATCGTGTCGGGGCTTCAGGGGCAATCAGCGGCGCCGCCGATGAACGCCGAGGAGGACACCCTCGTTTGTAAGACCTGCGGACTGACGTTCAAGCAGTTCGCCCAGCAGGGACGCTTCTCCTGCGGTGACTGCTACAAGGCCTTCCGCAGCCGGATCGAGCCGATCATGCGCAAAATCCACGGAGCTTCTCTGCACCGAGGTCGCAGTCCTGTCTACGAGGCGCTCAAGGACGAGCAGGAAAAAACAATCGTTCCGGTACAGGAAGAAGCACGCCTTGAGTCGGAGTTGAAGAAGGCGATTGAGTCCGAAGAATTCGAGCGAGCCGCCGAAATCCGCGACAAATTACGGACCATCCGCGAGGAAGTGGCGGCCGAAGACTCAACAAGGGGATAGAAAGTTGAACACGATGTTTGAAGAAATGGCCAAAAGCCCGGCGGCCTGGCTGTCGGGAGACGGTGATGAATCGATGGTCGTCCTATCGACCCGGGTGCGTCTGGCGCGTAACATCGCCGGATGCCGTTATCCCGGTTCGGCCGACCAGGAGACTAAAAACCGTGTGGTCGGTTATTTCGACAGCACGCGGACACGCTCCAAGATGTTGAATGAGGGACTTTACTTCAAAGCCTCGGATGTAAACCAGCTCGATCGTGATTTCCTGGTCGAACGGCATCTGATCTCACCGACCTTCCTCGGCACCGATTCTTCGAAATCGGTCTACATCAACGACGAGGAGCGGCTCTCGATCATGGTCAACGAGGAAGACCATCTTCGCATTCAGGCTCTCTCCCCCGGTCTCGATCCCCAGGGATCGTACAACCTGGCCTCGCGCTACGACAAGGAAATCGGGCGACACCTCGAATACGATTACGACCAGGATTTCGGTTTCCTTACCGCCTGTCCGACCAATGCCGGCACCGGCATGCGAGCCTCGGTATTGATTCACCTCCCGGGGCTGGTGCTGACGCGCGAGATCGACAAAGTCATTTCGGTGATCACCCATTCCGGCCTGGTGGTACGCGGTTTTTACGGTGAAGGCTCGGATGTGCTGGGGAATCTTTTCCAGCTTTCCAACCAGAATACACTCGGCGTGACCGAGGAGGAAATTATTCGCCAGATCGGCCGGGTAACCGGTGACATTATCGATAAGGAAGCGGCCGCAAGGAAACGTCTGCTCGATGAAGCCGCCGATATGATCGAGGACAAAATCTGGCGGGCTTACGGCATCCTGAAGCATGCCCGCGTGTTGACCTCCGAAGAAGTGATGAATTTGCTTTCGGCGGTCCGGCTGGGCCATGCCATGCAGATAATCGACTTCCTTTCCGTGGCCCTGATCAACGAGATCCTGTTGCTTTCGCAGCCGGCTCATTTGCAGAAATACTACGGCTCGGAAATGGATCAGAACAAACGTGATTTCGTCCGCGCCCAGATGGTGCGTGAAAAGTTGCGTACGGCCGATTAATGAAACCATACGGCCACGATGTCGTTTAGCACGAAGATGATGTTTTTAATATAGAAGGAAGGATTCAGGAATGAACGAGATGTTTACGGAACGTGCCAGAAAGGCAATCGAGTTTGCCCGCGAAGAGGCCGCTCGTTTGCGCCATGACTACATTGGCACCGAGCATCTCCTGTTAGGTCTGATCCGGCTTGGCGAAGGAAACGCGGTCGAGATTATTACCAACCTGGGTCTGGAGCTGGCCGATCTGAAAACCTCGATTGAAGAGGTCGTTCAGCCTTCGGGCGGCACCATGACTATGGGGCAGTTACCGCTTACCGCGCGAGCCAAAAAGACCCTGGAGGTTTCCGGACAGGAAGCTCGCGCCCTGAAATCGAAGGATATCGACACCGAGCACATTCTGCTCGCTCTTCTTAAGGACGAAGAGGGGGTGGCGGCGCAGGTGCTGTCGACCTACGATATCGACTATAAGGAGGCTTACGAAGAGCTGAACAACATTCAGAACGGCAAGCCTTCCAAGTTCAAGAAAAAACGGAAAAAGTCCAAGACCCCGGCGCTGGATCATTTCGGACGTGATCTGACCGAACTGGCCCGTCGCGGTCAGCTCGACCCGATTATCGGTCGTTCCGGCGAAATCGAACGTGTCGCCCAGGTTCTTTCACGCCGCAAGAAAAATAATCCGGTGCTGATCGGTGAACCGGGAGTCGGTAAAACGGCAATTGTCGAAGGTCTGGCTCAGCGCATCGTCGAGAACCGCGTGCCGCAGACACTCGAAAACAAGCGTGTGGTTACGCTCGACATGGCCTCGCTGGTGGCCGGTACGAAATACCGCGGTCAGTTCGAGGAACGACTCAAAGCAGTCATGACCGAGATCATCAACGCCACTGATGTGATCATCTTCATCGATGAGCTGCATACCATCGTTGGCGCCGGCGGCGCCGAAGGCTCTCTCGATGCCTCGAACATTTTCAAACCGTCGCTGGCCCGGGGTGAACTGCGCTGTATCGGCGCCACCACCCTGAACGAGTATCGCAAGTATATCGAAAAGGACGGCGCTCTGGAACGTCGTTTCCAGACGGTAAATGTCGATCCGCCGAGTGAAACGGATACGATCCGCATTCTGCAGGGTCTGAAACAACGGTACGAAGATCACCATCAACTCAAGATTTCCGATGAAGCCATCGAGGCGGCGGTGAAACTTTCGAACCGGTACGTATCCGGGAAATTCCAGCCGGATAAGGCGATTGACCTGATCGACGAGGCCGGTTCGCGAGCGCATCTGTCAAGTTATACCCGTCCCCCCGAATTCTCCGAGATCGAGACCGAGATCGAAGCACTGGCGACTAAAAAAGAAGACGCCGTTAAAAACCAGGCTTTCGAAACCGCGGCGCAGCTTCGCGATGAAATCAAGATGAAACGCGAAGAACTGGCATCGTTGCAAAAATCCTGGGAAGAAGACCGCCAGAACGACCGCGTGGTGTTGACCGCCGACGAGGTCGCCTCGGTGCTGGCCAAGATGACCGGTATTCCTCTGTTCCGCCTCGAGGAGTCGGAATCCAAACGACTCCTGCGCATGGAAGAGGAACTCAAAAAGAGCATCGTCGGTCAGGATGAGGCTATCGAGAAGCTGGCCAAGTCGATCCGTCGCGCCCGTGCCGGACTCGGCGATCCGCGTCGTCCCATCGGAACATTCCTGCTCCTCGGTCCGACCGGAGTCGGTAAAACCGAACTGGCCCGAGTGCTGGCCCGGTTCCTGTTCGACGACGTCGATTCGTTGATCCGGATCGACATGTCGGAGTATATGGAGAAGTTCGCCGTCTCCCGCCTGGTCGGAGCGCCTCCCGGTTATGTCGGCTATGAGGAAGGCGGCCAGTTAACCGAGAAAGTAAGACGCAAACCGTATTCGGTGGTGTTGCTCGACGAGATCGAAAAAGCACACCCGGATGTTTTCAACATTCTTCTGCAGTTGATGGATGACGGCAGCCTGACCGATTCGTTCGGGCGCAAGGTCGACTTCCGTAACGTCGTGCTGATCATGACCTCCAACCTCGGTACGCGCGAACTGCGTGATACCAAGACGGTCGGTTTCGATGCTCAGGGCGGCGAAATCTCTCATGAAGATATGTCCAAGAAAATCATCCAGGAAGTCAAGAAGCTGTTCAATCCGGAACTGGTTAACCGTATCGACGAAACGGTTATTTTCCACTCGCTGGATCGCGACCACATCAAGGAGATCATCGAGATTCTCGTGGCTGATGTGGCCAAGCGGCTGGCCGAGAAAGGCATCAGTTTCGAGTTGACCGAACAGGCCAGGGAATTCCTGGTCGAGCAGGGTTTCGATCCGCAGTATGGAGCCCGTCCGCTTAAACGAGCTCTCCAGCGGCATCTCGAAGACCCGCTGTCCGAGGAGATTCTTCGCGGTCAGTACGCCGGTGATTGTGATCTGATTATCGGCTCCGACGGTGAACGCCTGACGTTCGAGTTTAACGGGCACGGCGCTCGCAAAACCGACAACGAAACGGTTGAACCGTAGGTTATACTACTTAGGCTATTCCCGGCGGGTTGGTTCTTTGGAGCCAACCCGCTTTTCGTTGGGGTAACGGGGTGCACAGCCGGTGGTCGATCTGTCCACGGGATTGATGAAAAAGTCATACGCGTGGATATTCAGTAAAACACAACCGCAATGCGGGCGACACAAGGCCGCCCGCTACGCGAGATTAGAACCTCTGAACGCGTAGCGGCGGGGCTTGTCTCCGCCGCAGAAGAGTTTTTTTCAACAGCCCCGTCCACGGATGGGGATTAGAGATCATAGCGATAACACAATGGCATGCCTCGGAGAGACATGACCTACTCTGTCAGTTTGCAAGCTTGCAACCTGACACAAGAGAGGGCGCAGAGCGCCCAAGAATACGTTCCGCCGCAGAGCGACGGAACGAGAAGACTTGTAGAGCGACGGAACGAGGAGTAACCCAAAGCAACAGACGAGGAGACCTGCCGGGCCCAAACAGAAACAGAATGACAAGACGGCCTCTTCTGGCTATACTGGAGTTGTAGACCGGTTAGTGCACTTAACGGTCCAGTACCTGCGGTAGACAATGCCTGAAAGCAAGAGGGAACCAATGCACCTTTCCTTTCTCATGATATTGGTATTCGCTCTCTGGTTTTTGCCGGTCGTGGCATCCGGAGTTAAGATAGACTCCGACCGAGACGGCGTCGAGGACTCTCTCGACAACTGCCCTGACTATTGGAACCCCGATCAATACGATGCCGACGGCGACGGTATCGGCAACGTCTGCGATGAATGCACCGATCAGGACGGCGATGGTTTCGGAGACCCCGGCTTTCCGAGCAATACCTGCCCTGAGGACAACTGCCCCGGCTTCTACAATCCGGATCAAACCGACAGCGACGGCGACGGCATCGGCGATCTCTGTGAGGGAATTCTGTGTGGCGACTATGACGGCGACGGCGACAACGAAGCTGTGGCCGATCTGGTACGCATGAGCAGATACCTGTTGGGCTACGGGATCTCACCGGCCTGTATGTCCGCGGCCAACTCGGGAGCGTGCCGCGGAGTCAATTTCCACGATCTCGCTTACACCTGGAGCATGATAGCGGCTCCGATCGTACTCAACTGTGATGGCCCGGAAGACTGCGATTGCCGGAAAGCCGGAGAGATTCTCCTGGACCATGTCGACGGACTGTATGCAAAGGATACGGTGTTTACGGGGAGCGTGATCAAATTCTATCTGAGGTTCACAGGCGACAGTGCGATATCGTTCAGCGGTCTGGCCAACGGCTTCCGCGTCTATTCTCCCACCGGCAGCGAGTGGACAGAAACAAGTGTGGAGGAACTGGTTAACTTCTGGAGACTGAACGATCCCTGGTGCACTTTCGATTTACTGCAACAGAAACGCCTGATTGGAATGACCGGCTCCGGAGCCGACACGATCGCCATAGCCTATATCGAATACATGTGCGAAAACAGCCTCCGTGCCGGATTCGATTCAGTGACTCACGCTATCGCTGTCGGTCCGATCCCGCATGAATACTCAGGAGGAGAAATCTGCCTGGATTCCTGCTGGTATCCTCCCGGCGGGGATTGGCTTTGGGCGGTTGATCCACACTTTTACGGAGAGACTCCTTTCATTCCTTCCTGGGATGGACCGCATTGTTTCACGATCTACAACTGTTGCCATATCCGCGGCGACATCAATAATGATACCGCCGGTCCCGACATTGCCGATCTGGTCTGCCTGGTGTCCTACATGTTCCAGGGAGGTCCCGATTTGCCGTGTCCGGAGGCGGCGGATATCAACGATTCGGGAGGCGGCCCGGATATCGCCGATCTCGTTTACCTGGTCAGCTTCATGTTCCAGGACGGACCGGCACCAGAGCCTTGCCCCTAGCTAAGCCGGGGAATCGGTTCCGACACAAGCAGGCAGGCCTCGTTTGGGCGGGTAACTTCCCACCGAACAGAAACTTACACTTTTCGCTTGCCTTGCCGGGCGAAATCGTTATCTTAGGTGGCTGTTGTCGCCCCGAATTCGGGCGATAATTAATATGTTGTTTTGCCCCCTTAGGGGCTTGTTTGGAAAAGAAGATCAGATAACGATAGAGGTTTACGATGGCACACAAAAAGGGTGTCGGCTCTTCCAAAAACGGTCGGGATTCGAACGGCCAGCGCCGGGGCACGAAAGTGTTCTCCGGACAGGCAGTACCGGCCGGGTCGATCATCGTGCGCCAGTGCGGCACCAGAATCAAACCGGGTCATAACGTCGGTATCGGCAAAGACTGTACCCTGTTTGCGAAGGTGACCGGCGTGGTGAAGTTCGAGCGTGTCGGACGCGACGGGAAACAGGTTTCCGTTTACGAATAAAACGACCGGCGCGGTTTTATCCGCGATCAAAAAGCATAAACACACTGTCTCTTAAGAGGCAGTGTGTTTTTTTATGCGCCGTTGAACCGAAAAGATGAAAATGGTTTCCCGCTTTCGGGGGAAAGACGTTCCCCGGGGTGTGATGCTGCAGGGGCAGACCGGGAGGTCTGCCGCCCACGAAATCCAGGACTGGGTGAGCCACCGATGCGCCGCACATCCCACCCGTGGACGGGTGGGCCACCGACCGCCTTTCGCAGGAAAGACGTTTTGCGGGGTGCACTGCTGCTGGGGCAGACCAGGAGGTCTGCCGCCCACGAAAACCAGGATTGGGTGAGCCACCGATGCGCCGCACATCCCACCCGTGGACGGGTGGGCCACCGAC